>Ga0189282_100003_pt1 | contig 818270 bp, 784 predicted proteins | sample N26C3minimetaG_FD_130328 | JGI IMG/M metagenome (GOLD analysis project Ga0189282, IMG submission 130328) | Marine microbial communities from the Costa Rica Dome - N26 C3 mini metaG | ecosystem: Environmental > Aquatic > Marine > Oceanic > Photic zone | place: Costa Rica: the Eastern Pacific... | reverse complement strand
CCTTGCAAAGATCGGCTCCGGTGTCGGCTCCCTGGTTTCCTTCGCCACCCAGCCGGGCAATGTCGCGCTTGACGGCGATGGCGAGAACAGCCCGTTTACAACTGCCCTGATCAAGCATCTCGGTACGCCCGGTCAGGACATCACCCGCGACCTGGTAATGGTGCGACGTGACGTTCTGGAAGCGACCAAGGGACAGCAGGTTCCCTGGGACAATTCCTCGCTGACTGGCGAAGTCATTCTCAAACAGCTTGAGATGGTGCAGCCCGTCGAACCGGAAAAACCCGCGATCAACCCGCAAATCGAACTGGCCTACTGGGATTCCATCAAGTCCGGCGAATCTATTGCCTATTTCGAAACCTACCTGACCCGATATCCCGAGGGTCAGTTCGCGGATATCGCCAAGATCCGGATCGATGAGCTCAAGAGCCGCAGCGAGGCAGAAGCTGCCCACAACGCGAAGCCCGACACCTCCGCTGAAATCGCTTTCTGGCAATCAATCCAGAACGCCACCCGGCCGGAAATGTATGAAACCTATCTGGAGCAATATCCGGACGGGATCTACGCCAAGCTGGCAAGGCTGAATATATCGTCTCTGCAACAGCAGGCGGAAGCGGCAGCTACTGCCGCCGCTGCGGCAAAGGCAGCCAAGGCTGCGGACGCCTCCAACAGCACGTCCCCTGCGCAGGAGATAACCGTTGCTGCCCTGCCGCAGCAGGAAACAGTATCAACCGAACCTGCTCCAGCAATTGTTCCATCAACAAGCAGCCGGTCACTCTCGCCTGAAGAACTCGCCACTGCAATGCAAACCGAATTGAACCGCCTTGGGTGTTCGGTTGGTCGTGTTGATGGTGATTGGGGCAACCGTAGCCGGCAGGCTTTGAGGACTTTCAGCCGCGAAGCAGGTGTCGATCTTGCCTCGCTCGACCCGGACCCTTCAATTCTAGACCGTCTGAAGCTATCGACAGGCCGAGTGTGCCCGCTGACATGTGGCCGAAATCAGGAATTGAAAAACGGCAAGTGCATCGCCGTTCGGCAGGAGGCCCCCTCCAAATCGAACGAGAAGTCAAACTCCACTAAGACAGTACAATCAAGTGGTACTTGCCCCGCCAATCCGACGGCATCTTCCAGAAGGCTGGTTCATTTCAACAACCGGCAGATCACTGCGACCATCACACACCCTTGCGGTCGGCAAGTGACATGCAATCGCAACCTCAAATCAGGCACACAGCCGACTTGTTTCTGGAGGTAAGGTCGAGCTTTTGAAATGGAATCTGACAGCAGCTCAAGCAGCGGCTGTCACCTGAAGGCCGCTGTTCTTCACCAATAGCCGCGCTTCCAAGCGTGCAACGTCGATAGCGAAACGGCGCAGGAACGCAGTCACGTCTTCGTCCGCTCCCAGGGCGCCGTCCTGCATTTCGGAAAGCAGTGTTTCCGTTAGCATGCGGGCTTCGTCCAGTGCCAGATCATAGGTGAAGTCGGCGTCCGCCTGCCGGGCAATATCAATGGCCAGCAGAAAGGCCTGGTGAGCCCGTAGAGGCAAACCGGCCTTGCGGAGCATGGCCTGCAGCGCCGACCGGCGAACCGTCACCAGAAGCTTGCACAGCCTCGGCAACGGCACCTGGCCAAGGTTGGCAAGAGCGGCAGCGAAAAACCGCAAGCGTCCACAGCAGACCGCGCGCAGCAGCAACCGGGTGGTCAGCTTGCCATTGACGCGAAGATGCTCGACGAATTCCGGCAGATCGTCTGCACCGGCTTCGAGAGCCAGCCGCAGCACGACCTTGTCTTCCGCATCGCTCAGGAAAGTATGACGCTGGTTTTCCGGAACGCGCTCCAGCACGATCGGATGATCGTCAAGGTTCTGCGCGAGCCGCATCAGCAACTGATAGCGCGTGGTCAGCGGCAGGTCCCGGGTTTTCAGAAGCTGGTCGCAGAGGTCCGGCCGGTCTTCGAATCTTTGCGCGATACGCAGGAGGGAGGACTGCAGGATGCGGGCGCTTCTGTTTTCCAGAAGCTGTCTGCAGGCCTGCTCGCAGCCAACCTCACAGATGGCGGCGCAGACAGAAGCCGGCAATCCCTCACGCGAGGCGATGGCACATTGAACTGCATCGCTGCCTTCGGCAAGAAGGTCGACCAGTTCGACATCCGTCAATATGGGAGAGTGCTTGAGAACCGGCAAAGCCACTTCGTCGACATCACTTGCGAGGCAGCGCACGACGTGACCGGGAGCGTAGGCGCTTGACGCAAGCAGGCTCGCTATCGCCTTGCGGACGGCGCGGCTGGGGTCGTCGAGAAGAATCGTCAAGGCTGCAGCCATGCTGGTCTGTTCCTGGCTGCCAGGTTCGGCTGCCAAATAACGTTCCGCGAATTCTTCCGCGGCACGTATATCCAAGGTGCGCTCGTCAACTTCGTTCAGAGGGTGAAAGTCATGTGCGTTCATGGCGGTAAAACAATCTTCCCAAGAGTCGAGTGTGAGTCTGACATCAAAGGCTTAACGATCGGTTCACCATAATTTTGCCAGGTTCTCTGGCGAATGCCCGCCTTTCCCGATGGTGGCGGACATGAGACTTCAAGCTTTCAGCCGGGTCTTTCAACTGCCCATGCTCAAGCCGGTGGCAGCAGGTCCTTTTGTTCCTCTTCTGCTTTCAGGCGCAGGAAACGCGTCAGGTCCAGCGGTCCGCCCTGATTCACCAGCGCCAGTTCCTGTGCCTGCACCTGGTTGGAGGCTCCGGACAGGGCGCTGACAAGGGCTGCTTCTTCCACAGCGGCGAAAGCCGACGCAAAGCGCGGGTTGACGCCTGCCTGGTTCGAAGCCGCGTCATTGCGGAACAGAGCCTCGAACGGATTGGCTGTTTCCGTCGCCTGGAAGGCCGACAGAACCCTGTTGCTTGCGTCGAAATCATCACCATCAATGGCTGCTTCGCGTGTGTTTTGCGGCACCGGACGGTCCGGGGTCACAGAGCCGACACTTTCTTCCAGGAAAGCTGCGCTTGCCGTTGTGGTTGCCCCCTGCCCTGCCGTGCGCTCAGGTAGCGGCACATCCGTCTTTGCCAATTGAAACAGTTCGCCCTGAGGCAATTGAGGGCCTGTGTTGTCAGCTCTCGCGATTTGGCCCGGGCCGGCGGGTTTCGTCCGCATCGCGAAGGCGGCAGCCGGATCTCCCGCGAGATGATCGAAGGATTTCTGGTTGATCGTCGCAGCGCCGTCCGCAGGCTTTGCATTCGGCAGCGTCGCGACCTGCGTGAGTTCTCCCGATGTCCGCAGGTCCTTGTTGGTGCTGGCCTGCGCAATCATCGTGACGGCATCGTGCTTGGAAACGATAACCTCGTAAACTTCCTGCATTGAGCGGGCCTTGCCGTTCGAATGATAGAAGATCGGTTTGTTGGCGCGTGCCTGAGCGGAAAAAACCTTGTCGGCTCGCATGTCCGGGCTGGCGCCGGCAGCATCAATCAATCTGCTTGCGCCGTTGGCACCAAGAAAATGAGCCATATAGAGCTCGCCGTCGCTCGGTTCGCGCCCGATTCTACGTTCAAGGTACTGGGAATTCTTCTGCGTGAGCGCCCCTGCCATCATGGACGAGATTTCCGGGTCTTTCCGAAGGTCGAGAATCTCCCGCCGCATTTGCGGGTCGCTTACATAGAACTTTCCGCTCTTGGAGCGTTGAATCTGATCGGAGTATTTTTCAAGACCGTGTTTCGGACCAGCTTCCTTCATTGTCTCCAGCCAGGTGGATTCAATGAATTGGAACAACCCGGTGGCGCTGGATGTTCTGGCCTTTGCCGTTGGGTTGAATGACGATTCCCGCGCAGCTGTCTTCACCAGGTAGTCGAATGACGTCCCCGTTGAAGTACTCGCAGACTGAAACGCAAGCTCGATCCTAGACGCGATCGAGGCGGTGTCAGCAACTCGCATGACCCTGTCTCCTCGACGGAACCAAATTATCACTTCGTTAACTTTCAGCGTTAACTTTCACGCCCAAAAGGTTAACAAAACCTTAACAACACACAGGTGGGGATCTAGGCAACTACAGGCGAGTCTTTTTTCTTTTGTGCCTGGTCAGAACTACTTATGTCGAAAGCCGGTTATGTGGACAGACAAGAGGCTACCGGCCATTTCCTTTGGAAAAACGCACCAGGAAAAACATCGACTACTGCATTCGAATAACGCCGTTTTCCATGAGTCGGCAAGTCACAATAAAAGGGCGCCGACTTTGCCGGCGCCCTTTTCGGTCATAATCGTTCGGATAATCGTTAAACTTTGGGTCGGCCCATCTGGAACACCTCGTTCACCACGGCGTAGTCCATGTAACCAAGCCGGGATAGCGGCTTGTAGAGCGTTACATCCACCTTGCCGTCGACAATGACGCTTTCATCGATGTGGACACCGACAACTTGACCGAAAACGACGTAGCTGTCGGTGTCGTCTCCTGTCAGCGTCTTCAATCGCAGGGTTTGAAGGTGCTTGCACTCCAGCGCAGTGACGGCCTTTGCAACGCGAGGCGCTTTCACCAGTCTTGAGGCAGCCATCTCCAACCCTGCCAGATCGAACTCGGAGATCTCATGTGCGACGGAGGCGGAGGTCTGGTTCATCTCGTCCTTGAGGCCGAGGTTCGCCATGTTGCAAACGAACTCCCCTGTCGCGTCGATGTTGGAGACGCTGTCCTTGTAGCCGGTGGAAGAGAACATCACGATCGGCGGTGTATCGCAGACCGCGTTGAAGAAACTGTAGGGTGCAAGGTTGGCCTTGCCGTCCTTGTCGAGTGTAGAGATCCAGCCAATCGGCCGGGGTGCGACAATAGCCTTGAACGGGTTATGCGGCAGGCCGTGGTCGTTTTTTTCCGTTTCGTAGAACATGGGTCAGTCGGTCTCTGTCCAGGTGGATACAATATCGGCAAGGTCGGGGCGCGGACGCTCGAAAGGTGGCTGTGTCGGAGTTCCGATATGTACGAACCCCGCAAACCGCTCTCCGTCGCGCGCGCCAAGGTAACGGGCAGCATCTTCATCGAAGGCAAACCATTCGGACAGCCACTGCGACGCGAAACCTGATGCAGCCGCGGCTGTCAGCAGGTTCATGCAGACGGCACCTGCGGAAAGCTCCTGTTCCCAGACCGGGATTTTCGGATGCTCGGCTGCCTGGCTTAGAACACCGATCACCAATGGTGCACGGGTGAAGCGGGTCAGTTCCTTCTGGCGTTGCTCGCCGTCGAGCGGTCCGTTGAGTGCTTCATACCGGTCCGCCAGCCAGGCACCGATCGTGCGTCCCTGTTCCGGCCTGTAGATAACGAAACGCCAGGGCGCCAGTTTGCCATGGTCGGGCACGCGCGCTGCAATGGTCAGAATGTCGTTGATCTGATCTTCGCTCGGCCCCGGGGCTGTCATTGTAACGGAAGGGTGGGAGCGCCGCTGTCGCAGAAAGTCCAGAGTTGCCGGCGATCCGGCGCTGTTACTCGGCATGAAAAGATCCTGTCGGCCTGTTGCAATCGTACGATCCACCTAATTCATTGACCGTAATTGTCAACTTTGATCGCGGCGTCTTGAATTTGCCCAATTTCCGGGCGCATTAAGGGACAACGCTGCAGTGCGGTGAATCTCGGGAAAATCGTCCTTGGCCCGTGATCGGTCAGATTGCACCGAGAATTCCAAAAAACGTACTGGAAACAGAAACATAGTCGTTACCCTGCATCCGGTGCACTTGCACCAGGCAAACCGGACCGGATCTCCAAGGTCAGTTTCGGGTGACGAATGCCTCAAAAGACTGGTAAAAGTCTGCGAGTCAAAATGATAACGACGTAGGCATGGTGAATTCAGCCCCCCTCTCCGGCCAATCGGCTTTGAAGCGTGCAGTCAGATGCACTGCATTTTCGATAATGCTGAGCGCCGTCCTTTCGATGGGCCTTGCTCCTACGACCTTGGCGCAGACATCTGACGTACCGCCGGCCCCTGCGGAAAAACCGGACCCGAACGCACCGTCTGCTGCCCCTGAAGAACCCATCATCAACCTGCTCGACCGCGAGCCGGAACCCCTCTTTTCCGATACGCTTGTCCCCTACGCGCCGGCCAGGGCATCATCCCCCGGTATCAAGGGTGGCTTGCGGCAGGGCGCTCTCTACCTGATGGCAAAGCTGACGCCCGACAGCCCTCCGCTGAACGAAGGGCTCATCTGGCGGATCTATTCGGAAACGACCAATGCCGACGGGCGCCTGCAACTTGTTGCAACGTCTCAAGGCGGTGATGCCGAATTCCGGCTCGACCCGGGCACCTACCTGATTCACACCGCTTACGGCTTCTCCCAGGCAACCAACCGCATCGTCATCGGCAAGGAAGTCCAGTCGAAGATGGTGACGCTCAATGCGGGCGGCATCAAATTCGGTGCGGCACTCAAGGATGGTGAAGACCTCGACGGGCGCGCTGTGGCCTTCGATCTTTATGGCATGGAGTTCAATCAGCGCGGCGAACGCAACCTGATCGCCAGCAACGTCAAGCCGGGCTCCATTCTCCGTCTCAGCGCCAACACCTATCATGTTGTCAGCAAATACGGCGATGTGAACGCGGTCGTGCGAGCCGATATTCAGGTGCTGCCGGGCAAGCTCACTGAAGCGACGATCTTCCACAAGGCCGCCGGTATCACGCTCAAACTGGTCAACGAACGTGGCGGCGAAGCAATTGCCAACACGACGTGGTCCGTCCTGAGCCCGGGGGGGGACGTCGTGGTCGAAGCGACAGGCGCCTTCCCTGATTTCGTGCTGGCAGAAGGCGAATATGAAGCCCTCGCCCGCAACAATGGCCGCACCTACCTGCACACGTTCCAGGTGGAACCGGGTGAAGATCGGGAAGTTGAAGTGGTCACTTCCATCAGCGAACTGGCCAGCCAGCAGCAGTCCAGTATCAACAACTGACCTGCGCCGTGTTCCCGGCGACTTTAAGATCTGACCGGGTAGCGACGTCTAACGCCGTCGACCGAGCAAACGCCGGGTCCGTGTGGGCGGCGCCATCTCCATGACCTTGGTCTGCAGGAAATCCATGATCTCCTTCTGATCGCCAAATCCCGAAAGCGTTTCGAACGGAATTGCTCTGCCCGCGCGTGCGGTCATCACAGACCCGAGGATACGGCGGAACTCGCGCACAAGCAGCGCGAGACGAAGGGTCAGCGAGTATCTGCTGACCAGGTGGAACAGCCAGGAATTCTGCCCGTCGAAGTAAAGCGGAAGGACGGTCGCTCTCGAAGACCGTATCATTTTTGCCGTGAAAGTCTTCCAGGGTAGTTCTTCCGCACGGCCGAATGGCTTGGCAGCCGTTGCCACGCCACCACCTGGAAAAACGATAATGGTCGTGCCTTCCTGCAGCAGGCGCAGCGCCTCCTTGCGAGTGGCCATATTGGTCTTGAGCGCTTCCTTGGTTTCCTCGAAATCGACCGGCAGCGAAAACGGCCGGACTTCCGGCACCTTCAGCAACTCGTTGTTGATCAGGATCTTGAACGGGCGGCCAAGCTGTTCCGCGAGGGCCAGGATCGCTAGACCATCGCCAATGCCGTAGGGATGATTGGCGATAAGCACCAGTGGACCTTCCGGCAAATCCTTCGGCGGCCATTCGCCATCTGCAACCGAAACGTTGAGGTTGATCAGGCCGAGAAGGTCATTCCAGATATAGTCGGACGTGCCGACCATCGTTTCCTTCCACACCTCGTAGATGTTGACCAGCTTTCGGCGGCCGGAGAGACCTTCAATGGTGCGGATGGTCCAACGCTTCAGCGGTGGATGCTCAGGATTGGCATAACTGAATTCAGCGTAGTTCACGGCAGTCGTCTTGACCCTGATGAAACGGTGGCAAATCCGGAACCCAATACCAGACCCCCTGTTTCATGATTGTGACAGCACATTGCCCTGATGCCAGGGCAATGTGCAAGCTGTCAGATTTTCCCTTAATGCCAGGGAAAACCTTACTTCAGGTCTGGCGGCGTCGCTTCTTCAACGAACGCTGCAATCGCCTCGTCGAGGCCCATCGGGGTCTGGTCCTTGGAACCGAGACGGCGAACGTTCACGGTCCGCTCCTCGGCTTCACGCATGCCGCACACGATGATCACCGGCACCTTGGCCAGCGAGTGTTCGCGGACCTTGTAGTTGATCTTCTCATTGCGGAAATCGGTCTCGACCTTGAGGCCTTTCGCCTTGAGCAGATCCGCCACTTCCTGGCCGTAATCGTCGGCTTCCGAAGTGATCGTTGCCACCACGATCTGCAGCGGCGCAAACCACAGCGGGAAGTGACCGGCAAAGTTCTCGATCAGGATACCCAGGAACCGTTCCATGGACCCGCAGATCGCGCGGTGGATCATCACCGGTGTCTTCTTCTCGCCGTCCTTGTCGACGTAGAAGGCACCAAAGCGTTCCGGCAGGTTGAAGTCGACCTGCGTCGTGCCGCACTGCCATTCACGACCGATGGCATCGCGCAGGGTATACTCGAACTTCGGACCGTAGAAAGCGCCCTCGCCCGGCAGGATGTCGGTTTTCACCCGGCCGCCCGACTGGGCTTCGATCTGCTTCAGAACATCGGACATGATCGCTTCGGCATGATCCCATGCTTCATCGGTGCCGACGCGCTTTTCCGGACGGGTGGACAGTTTCACCACGATCTCGTCGAAGCCGAAGTCTTCATACACCGACAGGATCAGGTCGTTGATCTTGAGACACTCATCCGCCATCTGCTCTTCGGTACAGAACACATGGGCATCGTCCTGGGTGAAGCCGCGCACGCGCATGAGACCATGAAGTGCACCAGACGGTTCATAGCGGTGCACCGCACCGAACTCGGCAAGGCGCATCGGCAGATCGCGGTAGCTCTTCAGCCCGTGCTTGAAGATCTGCACGTGACCTGGGCAGTTCATCGGCTTCAGCGCGAAGACACGCTCGTCCTCGGCTTCCGGATCGGCACACTGCACGGAGAACATGTTCTCCTTGTACCAGGTCCAGTGACCGGAAGTTTCCCAAAGCGACGTGTGCAGCACCTGAGGTGCGTTCACTTCCTTGTAGGTGTCCTTCAGAACCCGGCGCTTGTAGGCGATCAGGCTCTGGAACATGTCCCAGCCTTTCGGGTGCCAGAAGACAACACCCGGGCCTTCTTCCTGGAAATGGAACAGGTCCATTTCCCGGCCCAGCTTGCGGTGGTCGCGCTTTTCGGCCTCTTCCAGCATGTGAAGGTAGGCTTTGAGCTCCTTCTCGCTGTGCCAGGCCGTTGCGTAGATGCGCGTCAGCATTTCGTTGTTGCTGTCGCCGCGCCAGTAAGCGCCAGCCACTTTCATCAGCTTGAAGGCATCGCCGATCTGCCGGGTGGAGACCATATGCGGCCCCCGGCACAGGTCCAGCCACTGGCCCTGCTTGTAGATCTTGAGTTCCTGATCTTCCGGAATCGCATCAACGAGCTCGACCTTGTAGTCCTCGCCCTTGGCTGCGAAATAGCGCTTCGCTTCGTCGCGGCTCCACACTTCCTTGGTGAACTGCGCACCGCGGCCGATGATCTCGCGCATCTTCTTTTCGATAACCGGCAGCTCTTCCGGCGTGAACGGCCAGTCGGCGCCCGTGTCCGGGTGAACGCGCTTGAAGTCGTAGTAAAAGCCGTTTTCGATCACCGGACCGATGGTCACCTGGGTACCGGGCCACAGTTCCTGCACGGCTTCGGCCATGACATGGGCCGCATCGTGGCGGATCAGTTCAAGGGCGCGCGGGTCGTCGCGGGTGACAATCTCGATCTGGTGATTGCCGCTGATCGGGTCGGTGAGATCTTTCAGTTCCCCGTCGAGAGCCATTGCCACGGCCTTTTTGGCCAGCGACTTGGAAATGCCTTCGGCGACGGCGAGACCGGTGGTGCCTGCCGCGTATTCGCGCACGGAATTGTCGGGGAAAGTAAGTTCAATCATCGTTTTTCTCCTGCTCACTCCTGCAGACAAGGCAGGTAAGCTGTTCAAAGGAAATGGAACGGGCCGGGCATACGGGATTCAAACTAATCCGGCAACCTTTTCCGAAGCATTTCCCTTGATTTGGCCGGCGGTGTTGCCCTAGCGCGCCTCCAGTCGGCGTACGAACCAGCGGATAAGCTGATCCCAGACAGCGTCCTTTTCGGCAAGATCCTCAACCCCGTGATCGAGATTGGGATTGTCGTTGATCTCGATGACCACCACCCGCTCGCCGATCACTTTCAGATCGACGCCGTAAAGACCATCACCGATAAGCCGCGCCGCCCGAACCGCGATATCGATCACTGCTGGCGGTGTTTCGGCCATGGAAACTGTCTTGAACCCGCCTTCGACGGCCTTCTTGCCGGTCTCGTGCCGCACGATCTGCCAGTGTTTCTTGGCCATCAGATACTGGCAGGCAAACAGCGGTTCACCGTCCAGCACACCAATGCGCCAGTCGAAGTCCGTCGGGCAGTATTCCTGCGCCAGCAGGATGGCGCTTTCCTGGAAAAGCTCTTTCAGCTTTTCCTTGATGGGTTCAGCGCCCGTCACCCGGAACACGCCGCGACTGAAGGAACCGTCGGGGATCTTCAGAACGATCGGAGAGCCGAGCTTGGCTTCCAGGTCACCCGCCTCCTTCAGGGAAGACAGGACGATGGTCTTGGGCGTCGCGATGCCATGACTTGCCAGAAGCTCGGTCAGATAGACCTTGTTGGTACAACGGATCATCGACACCGGATCGTCTATCACCGGCATGCCTTCCTGCACGGCGCGCCGAGCGAAACGGTAAGTGTGATTGTCGATGTTCGTGGTCTCGCGAATGAACAGCGCATCATACTGCGCCAGCTTGTCGAGATCACCCTTGCCGATCGGCACGACTTCAACCCCGTGGCGCGCCGCCACCTTGGCCATGTGCTTCAGAGAGGCGATGGAGGATGGCGGCAACTCTTCCTTGGGATCGGACAGAACAGCCATGGCGTACTTCATCAGGGCGCGCTGTTTCGGCGCCCGCCAGGGACGTGTCGTATAGCTTTCCACCGCTGCCAGAAATTGCGCGCGCTCTTCCGCTTCGAGGTCATTTACCGCCAGCACGCGGATGCGCTTGATGCTGCGCCATTCGCCTTCTTCCAGCAGAACCTCCAGCACGGGTGCCCGGAACCAGTCGAACAAGAGCCGCGCGAACGGTTCAAGTGCAGGGTCGCCAACCTGGCCGAGATAGATCAGCAGCCGAGAGACCGCACCAGCAGCCTCCGGTGCCATCTTGCGAAGGCAGCGGTTCAACCGGTCTTCAAGCTCCGGCAAAGCATGCTGATAAAGTTGCTTGCGGGACAGTTCGATCATCGTCTCGACAACCGGCACCACGCGGTGCTGGCGTGCTTCAGCCAGAAGCGACGCGTAATAGCCTGCCCCCTGATAAGCGTAGGAGCGTGACAGATTGAGAATAGTCGGCTTGGCACCGGTAAACAGTTTCGGGTGCGTCAGATACTCCCGCACGGTCATGACCTTGTGCGGCGTTTCCGTGTTGGAGAGGTCTTTGAGGTTGTCGACCAGAATGACCCAGGAAGACATTGGATCAGGCGTCCTTTCGTATCAGAATTTGGGCACGTACCGCGCTGCGGCCCCAGCGGGCCATGCGGTCGAATTCGGCAAAGGGAATGGGAAGATTGGCAGCATCTGCCGGACTTTCATGGCGCTCGCGCTCCAGCCACGGGTCATGAATGATGAGGTGGCGATCGTCCGCATCATGCACAAGCACCCAATGCGGAACTTTCTGGCCGAACATGCGGTAGCCGGAAATGAGCACGATCGCGAGCGTACCGGCTGATATCTCGGTCGCCAGTGCTGTTGCTTCCAAGGGGTTTTCCGAACGGGCAACACCAAGCTGCGCGGCTTCCGAGCGGTAGCCTTCCTGTACCAGGGTCAGAACCTTGCGCTTTTCCGGGTTCCGAACCGAATTGAGAAACAGGAGTTCGTCGGGAAACAGCCTGACCTCGACCGAAAGCCCGCGCCGCGCAAGCGCATTGGCCAGGCCGAAGGGACCGCAGCCACCATGACCGGAGGCGAGATAGATTGTCGTTGCCTCCCGCCAGAGGGTGAGTTCCGTCAATGGTTCTGCCGGAACCGAGCGGTCGAAATGCCGGGCCGCCATCAGTGCACAGGCCGGGCCGCAGGTGAATTCGGTTGTCTGCGAGTAATAAGGCGCGTTGCCGGTGCCCAGCACCGGACCATGGAGCAGCTTTTCCATGCGCAACGCTGCGCAGCCATCCTCGTAATAGGCCTCTACCCTGCCCAGCATCCGGTAGCCGCTGCGCTGATAGAGTGCGATGGCCGCCTCATTGTCCGCACGCACTTCAAGCCGCAGCACAATGCGATCGCTGTCGAAAGCGGCAACTTCGGACGCTTCCAGCAGCTTTGCACCAAGCCCCTGGCCCCGGCAGGCCGGATCCACAGCAAGCGAATAGAGCCGCGCCAGCGCGGTTGCCTGGCGCAAGAGCAGCAGCGCGTACCCAACCAGTCCGTCTGGACCGATTGCGACCAAAAGGCGTGCGCGAGGGCTCTCCAGAAATCGCCTCAAGCTTCGCCGGGAAATGCGATCGCCGGCAAAGGCGGCGTTTTCAATGCGAAACAGCTCGGCGAGATCGCCGGGCTCGGCAGTGCGAATGAGAATATCCCCGGTTTCGGCCTGGGGCGAAGCCTTGTCCATGGTGCCTTGAAAGACCCAAAGGCCGGTGCGCCGCACCCGGTCTCCATCCAACATTGGCGACGGCCCTGAGGCAGTTTAGAGACTGCACGGACCGGTCGGCGGCATTTGCGGAATACACCGATTTGCAGGTGCTGTCTTTGAGAATTTTCGTTGCGGCAACACATTTTGCATTCAGGCCTTAACGGCCCGGAAATGCGGGCCTCAAGAGGCCTTCTCAGCCACAGCCAAGGGCGGCGGACGGCGGCGGATCGGCTGGGATTTGACAATCGAGGTGCTGGTTTCCGCCTTGTCCGAAATCCGGTCCAGAATTCCGTCGAGCTGATCGATGGAAGGAATGGCAAGTCGAGCGACGAAACAGTCTTCTCCCGTGACCTTGTCGCACTCGCAAAACTCGGGAATTTCCTGAATGAGTTGCTGCACGATATGCAGCTTTCCAGGCAGCGGTCGAATGCGCACGATCGCCTGCAGACTGTATCCAAGCACCTTCGGATCAATATCCACGGTAAAGCCGCGAATAACGCCGCGCTCCTGCAGACGGCGGATCCGCTCCGAAACACCGGGCGACGACAATCCCACGTGAGCGGCCAGGTCTTTCAACGACATGCGCGCGTCGTCAATCAAGGCTTCAACGATCTTGATGTCTGTCTCATCCATCTTCATTTCGAAACACCAATCGGCAGATAAGCTTACATTTCACAAAACAATATCAGTTTCTGTTGATTTATCAAAAGTACTCGCATCCATCTCCTTGGCAGAATGAAGACCATCCTGAAACGCTTGGAGGCAAAAATGGACAAGACATTGCGCGGCGCCACTGAAATGACCGCCGCCATGACCATTCTTGGAACGATAGGACTTTTCGTGGTCCTTTCCGGCCAGGGCGCCATCGACGTTGTGTTCTGGCGCTGCGCCTTCGGTGCGTTGGCGCTGCTTGTCATCTGTTCTGCCCATGGCCTACTCCGCCGGCACCTGACCTGGAAAAAACTGGCCGTTGCCGCCATAGGGGGCGTTGCCATCGTCGTGAACTGGGCAATGCTCTTCACTGCATATTCCGAGGCATCCATCGGCGTGGCAACTGCCGTCTACAATACCCAGCCGTTCATCCTGGTCGGCTTCGGCATTCTGTTTCTGGGAGAACGGATCACCGTCAACAAGCTCGGCTGGCTGGTCATTGCCTTTGCCGGTGTCCTGCTGATCGTCCAGGCAAAACCCGGCGCTGTCGAATATGCCGGTTCAAATTATGCACTCGGTATAGCACTCTCGCTCGGCGCTGCCTTTTTCTGGGCTGTCGCGGCCCTGCTGACCAAGAAGCTGACGGGAACGCCTCCACAGCTGATCGCGCTAGTACAGGTCTGTGTCGGCATCCTGATGCTTGCCCCCTTCGTCAGCTGGAACGCCCTGCCGGAAGGTACAATGGCCTGGGGTTCGCTTGTCACGCTTGGCGCCGTTCACACGGGGGTGATGTATATCCTCATGTATGGCGCCGTGCAGAAGCTGCCGACCTATCTGCAAGGTGCCTTTTCCTTCATTTATCCGGTGGTGGCGATCCTTGTCGACTATGTAGCCTTCGGCCATCAGCTGAAACCGCTGCAGCTTGTCGGAGCGGCCGCGATCATCATTGCCGCGATGGGCATGACCTTCGGCTGGCGGCTGCTTCGGCGCAAGGCTACGGCCTCTCCATCATAGGGCCCAAGCTGCCTTCGCCCTGTCTTTTCCAGCCTTCGAAAGCGCGGCATCGCGAAGCTGTTTGGCAACCGCTTCCGCGCCACCGCGTGTTTCCCGGATCATCGCCAGATCCTCTTCTTCGTTCCGGTTCATCGGGGCAATGGCAAGATCGGAATACGTCCGCCTGTCAGGCGATGCCTTGACCCTCCGGTAGATCCGGTAAACCCGCCAGACGGCAGATAGATAGACCCAATGTTTGGCGACGATTTCGGCAAGATACCGCGGATAGAACACCAGCGGATTTTCAAGCGGCAGCCCGCCGCGTCGGTCTGTTCGGAATTTCAGGCGGAAATAACCGCCCTCAAGCGGATGAACGCCTTCGCGTTCGACCATCAACTTGAACCACATCATCAGGAACAATTTGTTGCCCGGACGACCCTTGCGATGCGCCGCGGCTCTGCGCAACACCGTTTCGATGTGGCCATCCGAATAATAGCTTGCCCAGGCCTGCCGGTAGGCCTCCTCCCAATCCTCATCGCTCATTTTCGGGTGATGGCTCACCCGGTGATTGAGATCGTACTTGTTGAGGTCTGGATCCATCCAGATGCCTTTGCTTAAAAGCACCTTGTGATCTTCGGATCCCGGAAGTGGCGTCAGATAAAAGAACTCGAGCAGATCGAGCGGAAGCTCCTTTTTGATGATCTCGACATCATGCAGGACCGACTCCTTGGTATCCCCCGGAAAACCGATGATGTAACCGGCATAGGTGGTTGCCCCGTGGGTCCGCCATTTCTGCAGCATCTCCCGGTATTCGGTGATCTTGTTCTGCCGCTTCTTTGCGGCCATAAGATTGTCCGGATTGATGTTTTCCAGCCCGATGAAGACCCGGTTGACCCCTGCCCTCGTCGCTTTCTCGATGAAACCGTCAATCCGGTGACAGAGCGTGTCCACCTGGATGATGAACTTGATGTCGAAACTCTCTTGCTCCCTAAGCTGAATCAGCCGGTCGAACAGCGGCTCCCATTCCCGGTTGCGGGCGAAATTGTCGTCGGTGATGAAAAAACGGTCGATCCCCTGTTCAACGTTATCGCGAATGATCTGCTCCAGATCGTCGGCGGAACGAAACCGGCTCTTGCGACCTTGCACGTTGATGATGGTGCAGAAGGAACACTGGAACGGGCAACCGCGGCCAAGATCGAAGCTGGAATGCGATCCGGCCGTGAAGCGAATGTGCCGGGTGGGCAGGATCGGGGTCGGCTCGCCCTCCAGCGACGGCAAGTCCACCATGAAATTGTAAAGCGGCTTCAGGTCGTCGGAAAAGGCATCGCGGAAGACATCGTCCAACCGCCCGTCCTCGGCCTCGCCGGCAAAATAGACGACACCTTCCTTTTGCAACCGAACCATCTCTTCCGGCATTTCATCCAGCATGGATATGCAGCCGGAGACATGAAATCCGCCGATGGCAACCGGCAGACCAAGACCTAGAAACCTGCGGGCAAGGTCGGTCGCCCGGGGAAACTGGTTTGACTGAACCCCGACCAGCGCGATCAGGGCCTTTCCGCCTGCTTTTCGGATATCCCGGGCAATCTTTTCCGGACGAACCCGCTTGTTGGTTTCATCGTAGGTATGAAGATGGATGCGGACATCCTTCCCTAGAACCAGACGGTTGCGGGCCGCTTCTGCGAGCCCGTTCAGGCTGGCAAGCGTGTTGGAAGGAATTGCAGAGCGAAGCCACTGGATCGGATAACCGTCGTCGTCGTAATGGGTCGGCTTGATCATCACGAAATGGAAGTCGCGTCCGCTCATTCTTCCCTCCGCCTTCTGGCATGAGAGGCAAGCGTTGCACCAACCTGACGCTGGGTCAACAACAGATCAGATGAGCGATTAGTCCAGACGATGTTCCGGCGGTATGTGCTTGCCGGTCCAATGACCGTAACGCCAAGGCAAAAACCAGTGCGCATCTGGCGGCAAGGTGTCGGGAACCGGGTCAAAACCAGAGGAGCCCCAGGGATTACACCGAAGAACCCGGGACAAGCCAACCCACCCCCCGGCCCAAAAACCGAAGCGGCGAATGGATTGCTCGGTGTAATCGGAGCAAGTCGGCGCGTAGCGGCAGGTGCGCCCCATGAAGAGCGACAGGGAATGGCGGTAAAGCCAGATAAGCCCAATCGCTGCATATCCGATTGGTGACAATCGGCCATCCGGCTTTCGCGGTTCGTTATGGCAAGAACACATGGGACGCAGAACTGCGGTCACGCGACCGCACTGTCTTCCTTGGCTTTTGCCTCGATCTGGTCGAGCGCATCGACAACGGCATCAAAGGTCAATAGCGTCGAGGCATGGCGCGCCTTGTATTCGCGGACCGGTTCCAGAAACTTCAGGTCTTCGAAGCGGCCTGTGGGGGCCTCGCCGCCTTCCTTCAACATGGCGCGCATGGTCTGTTGCACTTCGCGCAACTCATCTGCGCGCGCGCCGATGATATTTCGAGCCATGATTGACGAAGACGCCTGGCCAAGCGCGCAGGCTTTGACGTCGTGAGCAAAATCCGTGACGACGCCGTCCTTCATGGAAAGGTCGACAATGACGGTGGAGCCACACAATTTGGAATGAGCTTTTGCGCTTGCGTCCGGATGCTCGAGACGGCCGATCCGCGGGATATTTCCGGCGAATTCGAGGATCTTCGCGTTATAAATGTCGTCGAGCATAACTCGCCTCTTCGTGAATGCCTGTGATGCGCGACACATTGATGGCGCACTGCTTTCATATATATACATCAGACGCCACGGCAAATTCGCAAGGGGCAGAGTGGTCGCAGTTGGTCTTTCGCATGACGTTTGCACGCTAGAAACCGGCTCCTCCCGCTCAGAAACTGTGCGTTCGCTTTTTGCCTGGAGTATGATAAGGGTCCGCGGCTTGAAAAGCCCGAACCTTCTGATCTGTGCACCAGCGGGCGCCGTATGACGAGTGACAAGGGTAAAATTGCGAGGATCCCCATGGACGCTGTCCTCAAGCCGGTAGAAAAAACCTTCGAAAGAAAGTCGCCGGATCAGTTGCATCGGCCAAGCCGTGAAGAAGCGGAAGCTGCAGTGCGCACGCTTCTGGCCTGGACCGGCGACGACCCGGACCGCGAAGGTCTGGTGGAAACACCGAAGCGCGTGGTCAAGGCACTGAGCCAGCTTTACAGTGGCTACTTCGAAGATCCGGCAGAGCATCTTGCAAGGACCTTCGAAGATGTTGGCGGCTACAAGGATATCGTCCTTGTGCGTGGCATCCCGTTCCATTCCCATTGCGAACACCACATGCTGCCTTTCATCGGCGAAGCTCATATCGCCTATTACCCGGCAGAAGGCGTCGTTGGTCTTTCCAAACTGGCACGCGTTGTCGACATCTACGCCAAGCGTCTGCAAACGCAGGAAAACTTGACTGCGCAGATCGCATCGGTCATTGACGACGCTCTGGCCCCGCGTGGCCTGGCCGTGATGCTGGAAGCCGAACACCAGTGCATGACCATGCGCGGTGTCCAGAAACCCGGTGTTTCCACGATCACCACCCAGTTTACCGGCGTATTCCAGGACGATCCCGCCGAACAGGCGAAATTCATGTCACTGGTACGCGGCAAGGGTCTCTGACTTTTCAGCCCTTGCGTTATCAATGACGACAAGGGCTTTCCTCCCATGTGCAATACCCACCTGACTGAGCGCGGCGACAAGGCAACGGTTGAAAACGGCGATCTGATGATGCCGAAGTTTGACCGGGACGGCCTGATTGTGGCTGTCGTCACCGATGTGGCGTCAGGCGAAGTGCTCATGGTTGGCTACATGAACGCCGAGGCCCTGAAGCGGACGATCGAGACCGGCGAGGCCTGGTACTGGAGCCGTTCGCGCCAGAGCTTCTGGAAGAAGGGCGAAACCTCCGGCCAGATCCAGACCGTGCATGAAATCCTGACCGATTGCGACCAGGACGCCCTGATCCTGAAGGTTTCGGTTGCTGGCAATGGCGCAACCTGCCACGTCGGATATCGCTCCTGTTTCTACAGAAAAACCGTGAAGAGCGACGACGGAACGGTGCGTCTGGAACGCGTGGAAACCGATCGGGTTTACGATCCCGACGAAGTTTATGGCAAGAGTTGAGCCTGGCCTCCAGGGCCAGCAACCTTGTCGCCCCCCTGCTGCAAGTCATTGAAACATATTAAGTTGCGAATTTTTGAAACAACTTTTTAAGTAGTATCACGTATATCTCAATCCCCTCTCTTGCGCCTAAGTTTTCGTCAGGCGCGAACAACAAGATCAACACCCCGTGCCTGATTCCCTATCGACCGCAAGCTGAGGGAGAGGCTATGGCGGACAATACTGTTCCAAGCAAACGGGACGAACGGATTGCGTTCATCCTGTTGGCCGTTTTGCTTGCCCCTGCGCTTTCAGTCGCAATTGTTGGCGGCTACGGCTTTATCATCTGGATGTCACAGCTGGTCCTTGGGCCGCCGACGGGCTGATGCAATGTCACCCGACCCTCATTTTTCGGCCAGCCGCAGAGCATTCCTGAAACTGCCCAGCCAACCGGAGATCCAGAGACTTCGCCCACCCTGGACGGACGAAGCCCTTGTTGCCGCGCGTTGCACAAGCTGTAACGCCTGCAGCGAAGCTTGCCCCGAATCCATCTTGAGGCCGGACGACACCGGGCGGCCGGAAGTTGTCTTCGACGGCGGCGAATGTACTTTCTGCGGCAAATGCGCAGACGCCTGCACACAGGACGTCTTTGACACGAAGCGCACACCGGCCTGGCCGATGAAGGCTGAATTTCAGCCGGGTTGCCTGCAGGATCATGGCATTGCCTGCCAGGTGTGCCGGGATATCTGCCCCACTTCGGCAATCCGCATAGATCTCACCAAACGCCCCTTTGGCCGGCTTCGCATCGAAACAGATGCCTGCACGGGCTGCGGAGCCTGTCTCCCACTCTGTCCGCAGGATGCACTGGCCATTGTCCATCCCAAAGAGGATGCCCAGACAGCATGAGCACAACAGTCCACATAGCCAGTCTTCTCGTTCATGCGCGGACCGAAGCGATATCCGATGTCGAGCGGGATGTTCTTGCACTCGGCGGCGCCGAGATCGCCCATTCCGATGATCAGGGACGCCTGATCGTGACACTGGAAACCGCGAACGAAGCGGAAATCGTACAGGCCCTCACGGATATCCAGCTGCTCACCGGCGTTGTGAGCGCATCCCTTGTTTACCACCAGACAGACGGTGCGCCCGAGGCGGCACCGACCTCCCTTCAAGGAGAAACACAATGAGCGGAATAAGCAGACGTGATGTCATCAAGGCGCAGGCTGTGGCGGCCGCCGCTGCAGCAGCGGGACTACCCGTGCCTGCAGCCGCACAGAACCTTATTACCCATGCGCATCTGACCGACCTGAAGTGGTCCAAGGCTGCCTGCCGCTTCTGCGGCACCGGTTGTTCCATCATGGTCGCGACCAAGGCAGGACGCGTGGTGGCGACACACGGCGACGCTGAAGCGGAGGTGAACCGGGGCCTCAACTGCGTCAAGGGCTACTTCCTGTCGAAAATCATGTACGGCAAGGACAGGCTGACGACACCTCTCCTGCGCAAGAAGAACGGCAAGTTCGACAAGGACGGCGACTTCGAACCGGTGTCTTGGGACGAAGCGTTCGACATCATGGCCGAGAAATGGAAGGCAACACTGAAGGCCAAGGGCCCGAAGGCTGTCGGCATGTTCGGCTCGGGCCAATGGACGGTCTGGGAGGGGTATGCGGCTTCCAAGCTGATGAAGGCCGGCTTCCGATCCAACAATATCGACCCCAATGCTCGCCACTGCATGGCGTCAGCGGTCGTCGGATTCATCCGTGCCTTCGGCATTGACGAGCCCATGGGCTGCTACGACGACTTTGAAAACGCCGACGCCTTTGTGCTCTGGGGCTCCAACATGGCCGAGATGCACCCGATCCTCTGGACCAGGATCGCCGACCGGCGCCTCAGCCATCCCCATGTCAAGGTTGCCGTGCTTTCCACCTTCGAACATCGCAGCTTCGATCTGGCGGACATTCCCGGCGTCTTCGTTCCCCAGACGGATCTGATCATCGCCAATTATATTGCGAACCACATCATCCAGTCCGGCGCGGTCAACGAGGAGTTCGTGTCAAACCACGTCAATTTCCGGAAGGGCGCACAGGACATCGGCTATGGCTTGCGACCGGAAAATCCGCTTGAAGCCGCTGCAGCGAATGCCGGAAGTGGCGATTCCGAGCCGATGTCTCTCGAGGAATTCGCCGAATTCGTGAAACCCTACACACTGGATTTCGCCGCGGAGAAGTCCGGAGTTTCAAAGGAGCGGCTTCAGCAGATCGCTGAGCTTTACGCAGATCCGGACACCAAGGTGATGTCCCTTTGGACCATGGGTGTCAACCAGCATACCCGCGGTGTGTGGATGAACAACCTCATCTACAACATCCACCTGTTGACCGGTAAAATTGCCCAGCCCGGCAATTCCCCCTTCTCCCTGACCGGCCAGCCGTCTGCCTGCGGCACCGCCCGCGAAGTCGGCACCTTCGCTCACCGTCTGCCTGCCGACCTCGTGGTTTCAAATCCGGAGCACCGGGCAACAGCCGAAAAGATCTGGAAACTGCCGGCAGGAACCGTTCCTGAATGGATTGGTGCACATGCCGTTCTGCAGAACCGGAAACTCAAGGATGGCGAAATCAACTGCTACTGGGTGCAGGTCAACAACAACATGCAGGCCGCCCCGAACATGATGGAAGAAGGCCTGCCCGGATATCGCAATCCGGAAAACTTCATCGTCGTTTCCGATGCCTACCCGACTGTGACGGCAGAAGCCGCCGATCTTGTGCTGCCAACCGCAATGTGGGTGGAAAAGGAAGGTGCCTACGGCAACGCCGAGCGCCGCACTCAGTTCTGGCACCAGCTCGTCGACGCACCGGAAGGGGCCATGTCCGACCTGTGGCAGCTGGTTGAATTTTCCAAACGTTTCACAACAGACGAAGTCTGGCCGCCCGAGCTTCTGGCCGACAATCCCGATTACAAGGGAAAGACGCTGTACGAGGTTCTGTTCGAAAACGGCAACGTCAACGCCTTCCCCAACAGCGAGCGGGCGGAAGACTACGAAAACCGGGAATCCGACGAATTCGGCTTCTACATCCAGAAAGGCCTGTTTGAGGAATACGCCCAGTTCGGCCGCGGACACGGCCACGATCTGGCGGATTTCGACACCTACCACCAGGTGCGCGGGCTCCGTTGGCCCGTGGTGGACGGCAAGGAAACCCGCTGGCGCTACAACGGCAAATACGACCCATATGTGAAAGAGGGAGCCGCATTCGACTTCTATGGGAAACCGGACGGCAAGGCTGTCGCCTTCGCCCTGCCCTTTGAACCGCCCGCAGAAATTCCGGATGAGGAGTATCCCTTCTGGCTGTCCACCGGCCGGGTTCTGGAGCACTGGCACTCCGGATCGATGACGCAGCGCGTGCCTGAGCTCTACAAGGCCGTGCCCGATGCCCTCTGCTACATGCATCCGGACGATGCCGAGGCTCTAGGCCTGAGGCGCGGTGCGGAAGTGCGCATCAAATCCAGACGTGGGGAAATTCTCACCCGCGTCGAAACCAGAGGCCGCAACAAACCGCCCAAGGGGCTGATTTTCGTGCCCTGGTTCGATGCCCGCCAGTTGATCAACAAGGTCACGCTGGACGCGACCGATCCGCTGTCGAAGCAGACCGATTTCAAGAAATGCGCCGTGCGCGTAGAAGCAGTGTGAGGTGAGCCATGAAACGCTTTGCAATCGGCCTTGCCTGCGCCGCCCTGTTGGTTGCCGCAGCTGCCGCAGCCGCCCAGGAACACATCGCCACCATGCGTCCCGCAACGCCGTTGGCGGAAAACGGGACGCCTGCCCCCATGCCAAAGCCGGTGAACTCCGACATTCGCCAGGTGCGGAACTATCCCGAACAGCCACCGCTTATCCCTCACACGATCGAGGGCTATCAGATCGACAAGAACTCCAACAAGTGCCTGAGCTGTCATTCCCGTACAGCCATTGAAGTCAGCCAGGCGCCAATGGTGTCGATCACGCATTTCATGAACCGGGACAACCAGTTTCTGGCGTCCGTCACGCCCCGGCGGTACTTCTGCAATCAGTGCCACGTGCCGCAGACCGACGCCCGGCCTCTGGTCGAGAACGACTTTGTCGATGTCGATGAAGTGCTCGAATATGTGAAATCCAAAGAGGGGGCCAAATGATGCTGGCCTTCCTAAAAAGGCTCTGGACCACCATCCGCCGCCCGAGCGTGCACTACAGCCTCGGCTTTCTGACCCTCGGCGGCTTCATCATGGGCATAATTTTCTGGGGTGGTTTCAACACCGCGCTGGAGTTGACCAATACCGAGAAGTTCTGCACGGGCTGTCACGAGATGCGCGACAACGTCTTTGCCGAGCTTAAAACGACAATCCACTACTCCAACCGCTCGGGCGTGAGAGCCACGTGCCCGGATTGTCATGTCCCCCATGAATGGACAGACAAGATCGCCCGCAAGATGCAGGCTTCAAAGGAGGTCTGGGGCAAGATCTTCGGGACGATCAATACGCGGGAAAAGTTTCTGGAACACCGACTTGAACTGGCCCAGCACGAATGGGCCCGGCTCAAGGCGAACAATTCGCTGGAGTGCCGCAACTGCCATTCCGCCGATTCCATGGACATAACCCGTCAGAGTGGAAGGGCCTCTGAGGCGCACCAACGCTTCCTGTTCACGGGTGAAAAGACCTGCATCGATTGCCACAAGGGCATCGCGCATCGCTTGCCGGACATGTCCCAGTCGGCATGGCACGGGGAAAAACCCGAGAAAATGCTGAAGGAAGCCACCGCGTTTCTGGCAACACGGCAAGATTGATAAATCACACGTCGAAACAAAAAAGGCTGGCCTACAAGCCAGCCTTTTTCACGTCAGGCCATCGTAATGTAGCTGCGCATCTGCTCGGCTTCGAGTTCAACCTGCGCAATCTTGAACTTCACGACGTCGCCGATGGAGATCACACCGGTCAGCTTTCCGTCCTTCACGACCGGCATATGGCGGAACCTGCCCTGTGTCATGCGAGCCATGACTTCATTGATGTTGTTCTCTTCGGAGCAGGTAACCACGTTCTTGGTCATGACACCGGAAACCGGTGTTTTCAGCGCCGACACGCCTTGCGTACCGACCACGCGAACGATGTCCCGCTCTGACACAATGCCGTCAACGGCACCTTCCTTGTCGGAAACGACCACGGCACCGATCTTGTGTTTTGCCAGGGTTTCACAAATTTCGCTGAGCAACGCGTCGCTGCGCGCTGTGATAATATCGTGGCCTTTCCCACTCAGGATAGCGGCTACGGTCATTCAATCACCTCCCATGGCATCAATCGGTCCGTTTTACCGGACCAGATCAACCGACGCTCAATCGGAAGCGATCAAACGTCAATAGTTGATCGACCTTAATGTAGTCTGCCAGCCGGTCTCCGGAAGGAGATGTTCCAGCTGTTCGACCACTTTCGCACCGACTGGGGCTGGACGTCCATTCGAATCCGACAGGACGACCTCCAGTCGTCAGGTATCATGGCAAAAAAATCAGATCACGCAAACTGTTGACCTTGCGTCTTGAAGGTACTTTCGCTCCGCGTCAGGAATTCCGCCGCTGCGGCACGGGGTCAAACAGCGGGAACAGGGCAAGTCCGGCGACAAATCCACCAATATGAGCTTGCCAGGCAACACTTGCCGGCTGTCCCGCAACGGGACCGCTCATCAGGCCGAAGAACAGGTTGAGCCCGAACCATACCGCGACAAAAACCAGAACCTGTTGATTGCGAAGGCATTCCGCAAGCGGCTGCGCCGGTACGAAATAGGCCGTCGGATCGTTGCTGCGGATCGCACCCAGCGGGCCACCACGCTCGAAAACGAAGCGAATGGCCGCAGCCATCTGGCCGGAAATGGCGGCGGATGCGCCGATCATCGGCGCCCCTTCCCCCCAGTGGGTGGCAAGATGAGCCAGCGCCCCGCCAACGGAACAGGCCGCCGAAAACAGCAGAAACCGGCTTATGCCAAACCGCCTGGCAACTGCACTGCCGAAAATCGCCATCCAGAGCAGGTTGAAAATGATGTGCATGGCGCCACCATGCAGCAGGCTGTAAGTGACGAAGGCCCAGAGGCTGGAGAGAAGATCAAAAGGCGGCAGGCTGCCGAGATAGGCATATTTTACCGGCCAGAATGCAAAAAGTTCGATGACCAGATTGTCCAGGTTTGCCGGAAGAACCATCACACGCAGAACATGGATCGCAATCAGGATACCGCCAAGCCAGACGATGATCCCGGGCAGATTGAACACGGGCGGACCGGACGGCCGTTGGGGAGGTTGTTCCTTCTGGGCTTTTTCGCGCCGGGCGCGTTCTTCATCAATGCGGTAAACGTTCATGGACCCTCTGCCTTTCCTGTCTTTCTTCTAAGCCAGATCGAAGACAAAACAAGAGTGGTTCGACCGCCAGAACATGCGAAACAGGGAAATAGTGACTTCGACTTCACCGGTCACAATCCCCAAAAAGCCTGAAAATACAAAGCGCCGGACACCTAAAGGTGACCAGCGCTTTGCGATGCCCCCCAAAACCGGTCGCGTCCCCACGACGCCCGTTCAGGACAGTTGTTCACTCTGGCCGGCGCTTGTTTTACCGAGGCAGCTCTTGGCGGCTGTACCTATCGGCCCGCGGCCTGACCTGCAACAACAGGTTCCTCCCACCCGCTGTCTATGTGAACTGAGTGTTAAGCTGACAGGCAACCGCCCTCAAAACAAGCTTTACCGAATATTAACCTTAATTTCTGACCGCCTCTCAAGCTTTCGCGCCAACAAGCACTTGGCACGCGCCCTGCGTTGTAAAGGTCAAAAACCAACAGGGAAGCATTTTCGTCCCGTTTTGAAACAAGAACTGTCTTGAGACGAAACACCGGGCGCAAGAATGGCAAAGAGGCGAACCAGATGAAACACGGCGTAACGCAAACTCTTTACAACTACTGGGACAATCTTCGCGGCGCCCGTCCTGCACCGAACCGCAGCGAAGTCGATCCGGGTGAGATTCGCGGCCTTCTTGGTGACACCTTCATTCTGGAGACGAACGGTTCGAGGGATGTGCGCTACCGCCTCGCCGGTACGCGTCTGTGTTCCGCACATTGCCGGGAACTCAAGGGCCGCAACTTCCTTCGCGGCTGGAGCGTGAAAGACCGTGAAGCCCTGGAAAGCCTGATCGCCGCCATCACCGAAGATGCGGCCGCGGCCGTAATCGGCATCAACGGCCATACGGAACGCGGACAGATCCTGCAGATGGAAATGCTGCTGGTACCGCTGAATGTTCCAGGTGAAGGCAGGATCCGTGTCCTGGGAAGCTGTACTCCGATGGAAAAACCCTATTGGATCGGCCTGCATCCCATTTTGAGCCAGTCGATCAGCAGCCTGCGCCTGGTCTGGCCGGACGAGCGCCCCTATTTCGTGGATTCCCCTGCTTCCACGCTCAACCCGATCCTGCCGCGCTTCACCGCTGAGGGCATCGCCATGCCGACACCGCCCCTGCCGAGCGGTGCGGAGCGCAAGGTCGGACATCTGACCGTCTATTCCGGCGGCAAGTCCTGACCAGCACAACGTAGCAAGTCTGGTAACATCCCTGTTCACCTGCGAAATCGGGCCGGCCGAGAATCAGCTGGCCCGAATTCATGTTCGGCACCGGCTGATTTGCGGCCTCTATTCAGCTGAAAAGAAGTCCTTCCTTCCGGATTTTTACTCTCGCGTTATTGTGCTTTCTTGCCAGAGAGCGCTCGAATTCCAAACATCACGGCCGTACCCGCATTTTTATCGATCACAAGTCTGGACCTGTGCGCCTTCTGAGCTACACTCTTACACATCGTTAACCCCAGCTACCTAAAGTGCTTTGAAAGACGTCTTTTGAATCGCATCTCAGCCGGGGACAATGCGATTTGCGCACCGTTTTGGATAGAACAGGCATGAGCGCCGGAGTGGCAACAGCAACCGAAGGAAGCAGATCGCTTCAAGTCACTGACCGCCGGCGCCATCAACGGGTCCAGGTCAATATACTGGGCCGCTTCATGCTTGAAGATCGGCGCGAATATCCTTGTCAGGTTATCGACATGTCGCCGGGCGGCATGGCCATGATTACACCGGTCACCGGCAGGGTCGGCGAACGCGTGATTGCCTATCTTGACCACCTGAGCCGCGTCGAAGGCAGGATTTCCCGCCTGATCGATGGTGGCTTTGCGGTTGAACTGCGCAATACGGTCCGCAAACGCGACAAGATCGCCAATGTTTTGACGTGGCTTGCGAACCGGGACGAACTCAATCTTCCCGAAGACCGCCGCCACGACCGCTTCGTGCCCAAAAACCCGATGACGAAGATGATCCTGCCGGACGGCTCGGAACATGTCTGCCGCATCATCGACGTATCCCTGTCCGGCGCGGCCATCGCCACGGACATCGTCCCGGAGATGGGCGACGCCATCACGCTCGGCAAGATGCATGCACGTGTCATTCGTCGCATCGAAGGTGGCATAGCCGTCGAATTTGCTGCCGTTCAAAGCCGCGAATTGCTGGAACATCACATATCGGCACCAGAGGAAAGCTGACTTTAGCTTTCTCATCATTCTCTAGTGCTTGAGACACTTCAGAAAGGCCCGGCTTATTGCCGGGTCTTTTCGTTTCTGCGCAATTTTCCGGGTAGTAGCGTTTCTTTTCTGCTGGCCAGGTCCAAAAAAATCAAAAAACTTTCATGCCCTTTCCTCACCCTCAAGGACGGGCACAAGACCTGCTCCAGACCGAAAACCAGGCGATTGAAAACCGATTTCGCACCACTCGAAACACACCAATTTCTCGCTATTTCAAGGACTTCTGGAGGATGTATCAAATTTTACGAAAATTTTCCTCCAACTTGAATTAAAGTAAATTCAAATAACGATAAAAATAATCTCAAACACACATAAAATACAAATACAGTTTTACTTTGGAGATTTTCTCCAAGTAAAAATCATTGAGTCATCGTTGCGTCAGCCTTGGGGAGGGCGTTACGATGAAACTACTTCACAGAACTCTACTCGCATCTGCAATGTTGCTGTCTTGCACCGTCTTGGGATCGGTTGCACAGGCAGAACCCGGCCGCTTCATGGACATGCAAACGGTTGTCAAGGCACCCGTCGGCTATGACCAGTTCTGCCGTGACAACGTCTGGGCTTGTCCGAAGGAAAAGTACAAGCCGGTTGTCGTGAAGCTGGACGAAGCCCGCTGGAACGAACTCATTGCCATCAACAAGGAAGTCAATCGCCGGGTTCATCCTATGACCGACCAGGATCTGTTCGGCCAGGAAGAATACTGGACCTATCCGGTGAACGGATACGGCGACTGCGAGGAATATGTCCTTGAAAAGCAGCGCGTCCTGATCGAAGCCGGCTGGCCGAAAAGCGCCCTTCTGATCACTGTTGCAAAAGATACCAAGAACTCGGGTCATGCCGTTCTGACAGTACGTACGGACCATGGTGACATGATCCTCGACAACCAAATCGAGGCGGTGCTGCCCTGGTATTCGACACCCTACCGTTACATCAAGCGCCAGTCCGCCAGCTCGCCCGTGCAGTGGACAGGTATTGCCGACACGCGCGTGACGACTGTCAGTAGCGTGTCCAATTAGGATTGGGATTGGTCCGGCCTCAGCCGGCCTCTAGGACGATCCGGTCGCGTCCCCACCCTCCCCATCCCTACCACGACCGGATCCAGGGAACCGGCCCGCCCCCCGCAGGCCGGTTCCCGCCTTTTCAGGCCCAGCTCAATTGGGATCGGGTCGAAGGGGTCAAGATCAAAGCGGGTCAGAGTTCCCGCAGGCCGGCCTTGAAGCGCCGCCAGTTGCGCACATATCCGTCAGCCGAGTTCGCAATCCCGTTCGCCGCTTCCAGCGGCAACGTTTTCACGACCTTTCCGGGCACGCCCACCACAAGAGAATTGTCCGGAATTTCCTTGCCTTCGGCAATAAGGGCATTGGCACCAATGATACAGTTGGAGCCGATGACAGCGCCGTTCAGAATTGTCGCGCCCATCCCGACCAGCGAATTATCCTTGATCGTACAGCCATGCAGGATTGCCTTGTGGCCGATCGTGCAGTTGGCGCCGATGGTCAGCGGGTAGCCCATGTCCGTATGAAACACGCAGCCGTCCTGGACGTTGGAGCGCATGCCGACGGTGATCGGCTCGTTATCGCCACGCAGGACCGCGTTGAACCAGACGCTTGCAGCTTCCTGCAGAATGATATCGCCAATCAGCGTCGCATTCGGTGCGATCCAGTATTCTCCGTTTTCCGGAAAAACAGGCGTACGTCCATCAAGAGCAAAGACCGGCATGAGACCTCAGGTGTAACCAATCATGATAAGGGCAACGTTGATCACCATAACACCGGAACACATGCTCCACATGCCGGCAATCGTCGAAGACGCGACCAGCCAACCCAACGGCCGCTTTTCGATCCTGCGTCCGCGAATGGCATTGCGCATGATGATGAAGGGTCCAGCGAACACGCAGACAAAAACGCCGGCGATAAACGACAGGATGCCCTCTCCGTCAAAGGCGAACTTCGGCGGCTGCTTCGTGATCAGCTGATAAAGGCTGCCCAGCACACCGGACGCAACAAATCCGGCGCATGCGATATATCCAACGATTAGAAGATTGAACAGCACGCCCGTTAACCCCTTGTTAACTCTTTCGCACGGAAAGTGATTAAGAATTCGTAAAGGGTCAAGAGCAAAGACTGTGCCGGAACGGCAAATGAGCGAAATCCCCTCAATTGAGCCACTTCGAGCAGTGTCAACGCCTTCCCCAAGCGGGACACCTGTGCCGTTTCAGGACAACCTGTCCCATATATGTGCACAGCCAATCAAGGGACTGAAGTCGTGATACCTGTCTCCTTGCCAGGCCCGATCAGAACCGATCCCCGCCACTTCACCTGGCTGGCGTTGGCAATGTGTGTATTGGGCACGGCTCATGTTGGCGGGAAGATCTACTCCTGGTCGTCCGGCTGGCCGATGGAGGCAGGCATCAGACAGGACCAGCCCGTCCGCTTTGCCGTCGGCACGACCCGCTTTGAGCTTCCCCTGAACCTGATCGCGACGGCTTCGCAGAAACGGCAGGCCCTTGGTTCCGAAGCCGCGTTTGAAACACTTCGCCTGAACCTGCACTGGTCTTCCAGCGCCACGAAAAACAGCGATACGGGATGGGACACCCCTGCGACGATCCAGGTTGACCTTGAGAGCAATCCCGGCCGAGAGAGCCTGCGGGCAAGGCTTGATCCGTTCTACAGGCGTCTTGCACGCGGCGGCGAGATGAAGGGGCCTTCTGGACTGAAGGTGCTGAAATTGTCGGCGCGTGGCGCGCCTGCGACGGATCTCATCGTCTACGATCCAACCGTTCAAAACGGCTTCATCGCACGATGCCGCAAAGACAGCACTTCCGGAAAAGCCGGTTGCCACCGCGCCATCGTGTTCGCCTCGGGTCTGGAGCTGCGCTACAGCTTTGATCAATCACTTCTGCCGGACTGGCGCCGTCTCGACGGCGACATCGTTGCCAGCATCGAAGGTTACCGGATGCAATGACCTGACTTGAGCGGATGGCGGAGAAATGAAAAAGGCGGCTCACCAGAGGAGCCGCCTTTTCACTTTACAATCGAAAAGTCTGAAACTCAGACTTCGTCCAGATCAATTTCAAGGATTGCCATCTGGAAGTTCCAGCTCAGATCTTCATCCTCATCGTCCCGGAAGATGACACCGATGAATTCATCACCGATGTAAACTTCAGCAGAGTCGTCCTTGCGCGGGCGGGCCTGCACCTTGATGGTCTTGTTCTCGAACTTCGAACGCAGATAGGCTTCGATCTTTCGGATTTCATCGGGTTTCACGGCGCTCTCCTGTTCTTTGCCTTCAGCATCAATCTGGCGCGGACCCTACAGGAGCCAACGGAAATGCCAAAGCCTTTCCGCAAGCTTTCCCCGTCTTCCTGAAACCGGAATTTCAATTCGTCTGGCCGGCGTCTTCACCGAGCAGCTGATTCATGCTGCGGGCCGGTTCTGCGCACCCTGCCTTGCCGACGATCTTGGCCGGAACCCCGGCAACCGTCGTGTTTGCAGGCACGTCCTGAAGCACCACGGACCCCGAGGCAATGCGAGAGCAATGTCCGATTTCCAGGTTGCCGAGCACCTTGGCTCCCGCCCCCAGCAAGACACCGCGGCGGATCTTCGGATGGCGGTCGCCATCTTCCTTGCCAGTGCCGCCAAGGGTGACGCCCTGCAGGATCGAGACATCGTCCTCGATCACAGCGGTTCCGCCAACCACAATGCCGGTACCGTGGTCGATGAAGATACCGCGCCCGACAGGAACCGCCGGATGGATGTCGATCTGAAAAACTTCCGAGCTGCGGCTTTGCAGATAGAGGGCAAAATCCTTCCGGCCACGACGCCAAAGCCAGTTTGCCAGCCGGTGCGTCTGCAGGCCATGGAAGCCCTTGAAGTAAAGGACCGGCTCCAGGAAACGGAAGCACGCCGGATCGCGGTCGAAGACGGCAACGATGTCGACCCGGAAAATCTTTGCCAGCTCCGGCTCGTCTGCCAGGGCTTCAAGATAGGTTTGCCGGATCAATGATGCGGAAACAATGTCCCGGCCCAGCCGGTCGCCAAGGCGATGAACGACGGCCTCTTCCAGGCTGTCATGGTTCAGAACAGTTTCGTAGACGAAGGACGACAGGGCCGGCTCTGCCGCGACCATCGCTTGTGCTTCATCCCTCAGTTGATGCCAGACCGGATCATGGGTCGGAACTTCTTTCAAACCGGTCTTGCTGATCGGTGCCGACATGGCCTGTCTCCTTTTCAAGCCGTCACGAGTGGTCCTTAAAATAGGACTGTCGTCTGATATTCCCAAATCAAACTTCCTGATATCAGATATGACCGTTTCGAATGAACCCCGATACCTGAAGATTTTCAGCATCTTGCTAACTAAAATCGCAATTTGAGGTTAAATCATGCCAACACAAACGTCCCAATCAGCCCCTTCCGGCAACCCGGTGGTGATCCGCAACGGTCAGATTGCAGAGCTTGTGTTGAATGCGCCCGACAGAAAAAACGCGCTGCCTCTTGCCGCATGGCAGGCAATTCCCGGTCTTCTGGCAGAGCTCGCACGGGATCCGGACCTGCGCGTCTGCATCGTGCGTGGAGCCGGTGGCAAGAGCTTTTGCGCGGGCGCTGACATATCGGAATTCGAAACAATCCGCTCGACGCCGGAAGCCGCCAAGAGATACGACGACATAAATGTTGCCGCCTTCAAGGCGCTTAAGGCGCTGCCCGTTCCGGTCATTGCGGCGATCGAAGGCCCCTGCCTTGGCGGCGGCCTGGGCCTTGCGCTCGCCTGCGATCTGCGCATCGCGGCCCATTCGGCCTTTTTCGCCATTCCTGCAGCGAGGCTCGGTCTTGCCTATCCGCCCGAAGCGCTCGGGGATCTGCTGGAAGCCGTTTCACCTTCCAACGCCAAGAGATTGCTGTTTTCGGCCGAGCGCCTGACGGCCGAAAAGGCGCTGGACATGGGCCTTGTCAATGAAGTGGTGGATGACATGGATCTGAACCAGCACATCAATGCGCTAAGCGAGACATTCTGCGCCAATGCGCCTTTGTCACTGAAGGCAGCCAAGCAAGCCATCAATCGCCTCGCCCAGCCCGACAGTCAGGCGGACGTAACGGCTGACCTTGCCAATGCGCAGGTCTGTATCGACAGTGCCGACTACCGCGAAGGCTGCAGGGCCTTTCTGGAAAAGAGATCGCCGGTGTTCACTGGTGTCTAACAGGATCGCAAGCCAAGCCCCGAAGCTGAATCAACCTCTCAACCACTTCTGCCAGCAAGTTGAAACGACTCCCGTTTTCACTTCACAGCGAACACCCGAACACGTCACGACGACTTGTCGGCAAACCTGCCTCAAGCCATTGCGGCATCGGTTTTGAGTGCGATCAGGAAGTCCTCTACAGCTCCGGCAAAAACGTCATTGCGATCACCGGCAACCATGTGTCCGGCATCTCGGATATCGGTGAATTTCGAGTGAGGGACCAGCGCCTGGAACTCGCGAACATGGTCCATGGAAACCAATTCGGAGTTCTGCCCCCGGATCAGGAGAACAGGCACGGAAAGATTGCCCGCCGCAGCCAGCATGCGCTCTTGCGACTCCACCGCCCTGTCTTCATTCTGATGATGCTTTGACTTCAGGAATGCCGGGTCCCAGTGCCAGCGGTAGCGGCCATCTGCATGGAGGCGAAGGTTCTTTGAGAGGCCGGAAAGGTCCTTGGGCCGCGAGCGGTTGGGCAGATAGCGGGCGATCGCATCAGCGGCCTCCTCCACATCGGCAAAGCCGTCATCGACCCTGTCTCCCATGAAGCCCAGGATCTTGGCGACACCACCCATGTCAATCCGTGGCGTGATGTCCACCAGAACCAGCGCGGAAAGACCGCCCCTGTTTTCCTGTCCCTCCGCCAGCATACCGGCAAAGCCGCCAAGCGACGCACCAACGACAACCGGGTTCGCCTTGTGCAAGGCCTCGACCTGAGAGGTGACAGCCACGAGATCCCTGGCGAAATCGTCGAATGCATAGTTTCCCGAGGCAACCCAGTCGCTTTCGCCATGTCCACGCTGGTCCAGTGAATAGACCGGGTGCCCGAGATCCGCGATCCTGCGTGCAGCACCGTCCCAGGAATGCCGGGTCTGGCCGCCGCCGTGGAGCATGATCACAGGCAAGTCCCCTACCCCGTAGCGATCCGCCACCAGACCGTTCTTTTCCGCGCCCTGGAATTCAACACGCTTCGGACCCATGCAACCTCCCTCGATACCCGATCAGCACACCACAGCGCGGGTTGCGCCTCCGGTGGCGTCAGGCTTTACGCTTCAATGTTGTTCAGGAACGCCAGAACGCCCTGCTTGTGCACCTTGTCGCCCACCGCAACCATGTGATCGCGGCCCGGGATCTCCAGCACTTCCGCGTGCGGAATCAAGGCTGCCAGCTTGTGCGGTGACCCGGCGATATCGTCCTTCGTACCGACGGCAATCAATACCGGACGTTCAATGCGCGCGACGTCTTCCTCGCTGATTTTCTGCCGCGAGGAGCGCATGCAGGCCGCCAGTGCCCGGCGATCGGACCCTGTCTGCTCCGCGAATGCCCTGAAGGCACGTCCGGTGCGATCGGAAATGTCCTGGATGCGGTCGGTCTCAAGGGCTGTCGCAATCGGCTCCGGATCTCCGATGCCGGAAATCATGCCGTAGCCCAGACCGCTGAAGATCGCACGGCGCACCCTGCCCGGGTGGTTGAGGGTCAGGAATGCCGAGATCCTTGCGCCCATCGAGTAGCCCATGACATCGGCACGCTCGATATCAAGATGGTCGAGCAGGCGTTTGGCATCCTCCGCCATCACCGGTGCACCATAAGCTGCAGGGTCGTAGAACTTCTGACTGTCGCCGTGGCCGCGATTGTCGATGGTAATCACGCGCCTGCCATCGCCGACCAGCAAATCAACCCAACCGGGATACTGCCAGTTCACCTGCTTGTTGGACGCGAACCCGTGGATCAGCAGGATCGGGTCCCCCTCACCTTTATCCTCATAGGCGATCCTAACACCGTCGAACTCGAACTGAGGCATCTAAGACATTAACCCTTACGTAAACGGAAAACACAATTTCACGGTAGAGTAAGGGGTTTAGGCAGCGAAGGTAAAGCCCATTTCCGGCTCCAGGTGGAGCCTTGCTGCGGTTGTGGATCGCACATTCCGGGTCTACCCATATATTTTACAAATGGATATGGTCCGGAAAATTTGCTATCGGGGTCCAACCCTTTAGAGACAGAGGAATTTCAACATGGCGGATCATGTCGTCCCGCATTTCCAGAACTCCAGCGGACACGATTCGGTGGCGATCGGCGCACGGGAATTCATGTGCATCGGCGCAAATCCTCCGTTTGATCATCCCCATGTCTTCCTCGACATGGGTAGTGAGAACGAAGTGGTCTGCCCCTATTGCTCCACGCTCTACAAGTTCGACAAGACACTGCAGGCAACCGAATCCTCGCCTTCAGACTGCACCTGGACGCCTGTAGCGGCGTAATTTATTGGTCTGTCCATGAGCACGAATGGTGAGACCGGTCTTCCGATCATTATTGCCGGCGCAGGGATTGGCGGTCTTACGGCCGCCCTTTGCCTGCATGCTCAAGGGCATGAAATTGTCCTCATGGACAGGGCTCGGCAACTTTCGGAAGTTGGCGCCGGCCTTCAGCTCTCTCCCAACGCCTGCTCGGTGCTCGATCAGCTTGGCTTGCTGGAGGACCTCGCCCCACATGCTTATGCCCCGGATTTCATAAAAATCTGCTCGGCAAAATCTGGCGAGGAGCTCGCCAGGGTCACCATGGGCACTTTCCTGAAGGAGCGACACGGCTATCCTTTCTGGGAAATCCACCGGGCAGATCTCCAGCGCGTGCTTCTGGAGAAGGTCCAGGCCAGTGACGGTATCTCCCTCCGCCTTTCAAGCGAAGTTATCGATCTGGAATCCTCGCCCTACGAGCACCTGACCTGCGTGTTCCAGGACAATGAGATCTCGGGAAATCTTCGTTGCAGGGCGCTCATTGGCGCTGATGGGGTCTGGTCCAGGACCAGGCGGCTCATTCCCGGACATGAAGACGCTCATTACAGTGGCCAGGTCGCCTACAGGGCCACGGTCCCGATTGATGCGGTGCCTGAACGCTGGCGCCGCGATGCCGGCCTCTGGTTCCACAAGAGCGCCCATCTGGTGCATTACCCGGTTCGTGGCGGGCGGGAACTGAACATCGTCGGGCTGGTCGAAGAGGCCTGGGAGGACGAGACCTGGTCTGCAAAGGCCAACAAGGAAACCCTTCTGAAAATTTTCCGGGATTGGCCAACGGAAGTTCGCAATCTCCTGACGATCCCTGACGCCTGGTTGAAATGGGCGCTGTGCAGCGTAGACGCTGGAGGCCCCTGGACCCATGGCAATATTGCGCTGATCGGTGATGCCGCCCATGCGATGCTGCCGTTCATGGCACAGGGGGCGGCAATGTCCATCGAGGACGCAGCAATCCTGGCTGAGCACATGCCACAGGACGTCGAAAACATCCCCGCTGCCTTCAGGGCGTTTGAGCGACAACGCAAACAACGGGTACAGCACATTCAGGGTATTTCTTTCAGAAATGCCCGCACATTCCACTACGGTGGCGCGATGGCCTTCGCCCGCGACACCGTTTTGCGCCTGTCGAAACCAACCAGTCTGGCCGCCAGGTTCGACGATATTTATGGCTGGACTCCCGGGCAATAGACCCGCTTTCGCTTGAGCCCGGCGTCAAGCTGGGATAAAGCCAATCCCCATCCATGTGTCAGGGAGTGTGAAGATGACCGGTCAGAGGGCAGATGACGTTGTAACCGCTGCGTTTCTGGTCATCGGGGATGAGATCCTGTCCGGCCGCACGAAGGACAAGAACATCGGCTTCCTCGCCGACTACCTGACCGCGCTTGGCATTGACCTCAAGGAAGTGCGCATTGTTCCGGACGAAAAGCCGGAAATCATCGGTGCCGTCAATGCGCTGCGGGCGCGCTACGACTACGTGTTCACGTCCGGCGGCATTGGCCCGACACACGACGACATCACGGCCGAAAGCATCGCCGACGCCTTTGGTGTTGCGCTGAACCTTGATCCGCGCGCTGTCGCAATCATGGAACCCCACTACCCGCCGGGACAATTCACTCCGGCTCGCCAGCGGATGGCACGAATCCCCGAAGGCGCGGACCTCATCGAAAACAAGGTTTCGAAGGCACCGGGCTTCCGGATCGAGAACGTCCACGTGATGGCAGGCGTTCCGTCGATCATGCAGGCGATGATGGACGCGCTTGCGCCTTCGCTGAAGACTGGCAAGAAGATGCTGTCGGAAACCGTTGCCGCAGACATGCCTGAAAGCCGCATCGCCGAGCGCCTCGCTGCCATTCAGGACGCGCATCCGCAAACCTTGATTGGCTCTTATCCGAGAGCGACGGACGGCAAGTTCACCACACAAATCGTGATCCGCTCGCGGGACGAGGCGATACTGATGGCCGCGGTCAGGGATGTCGCGGAAGCTGTCGCCGACCTGTCGGGATAATCTGAAGGACTAGAAATGGAAAACCCAGCCCAAGACAAAGCATTCCCCGTTTCCTGGGACATGTTTCACAGAGATTCCCGCGCACTAGCCTGGCGCCTTTCTAGCGAAGGCGAGTGGAAGGCGATCGTCTGCATCACCCGTGGCGGACTGGTACCGGCCGGGATCGTTGCGCGTGAGCTTGGCATCCGCACCATCGAAACCGTCTGCATTGCGTCCTATCACGACTACGACAGCCAGGGTTCGCTCAAGGTCATCAAGCCGATCGACCCGAAGGTCATCGACCTGGAAGACGGTGAAGGCAGCGGTGTTCTGGTGATCGACGATCTGGTTGACACCGGCAAGACCCTGAAAGTGGTTCGTGAAATGCTGCCGAAGGCACACTACGCGACTGTTTACGCAAAGCCGGTTGGCGTGCCCATGGTCGATACCTTCATCACCGAAGTATCCCAGGACACCTGGATCTATTTCCCCTGGGACATGGGCTGGCAGTTCCAGCCGCCGCTTTCGAAAGAAACCGCGGGCTGATCCAGACTTCGCGAACTCTTGAAGGTCCTGCCACGTTTCGGCTGGAACCCTGTTTGTAAATCGACAATCGACCGGTCAGACATGGCGTTTGGCCGGTCTTTTTGCGTCTGCCATCAAGTCATTCCGCCCGGATATCTCGGCTCGCCGAAACAAAAATTCGGCAAATCAGAACTTTGTCGCCTGTCATGCGTTTCCTTTTCGAAAACATGGTCGTTACACGCTACGAAAGCCTATTTCGGAAAACCGAATGCTCAACAGACGTTTGTTCCTCGCCTCCGCTACCGCCGCTCTTGTGACCGGCTGCGCATCCAGCCAAAGAACCGGACAACTTGCAGGACCTGGTTACCCAGCCGATGGTCTGGGAAGAGCTGTGCGCATCTCGCCCGAGTACCTTCAGATGTACCGGGCAATGCCGGAAGAGCCCTACCCTATACCGGCCGTGGATCTGTCGAAGATCGATCCGGTCTACTACCGCCAACTGGTCACCTATGCCGCTCCAGAACCTGCGGGCACGATCATCGTCGATACGCCCAACCGGTTTCTCTACCTGACCATGGAGGGCGGCCAGGCAATGCGGTATGGCGTCGGCATCGGCCGGGAAGGATTCGCCTGGGGTGGCCGTGCACGCATCGCACGCAAGGCTGCCTGGCCCAAGTGGACGCCGCCGGCTGAAATGATCGACCGTCAGCCAGAACTGGAGAAATACAGGAACGGCATGCCGCCGGGTCTCAACAACCCGCTGGGTGCGCGAGCACTTTATATTTTTGAAGGCAATCGCGACACGCTCTACCGCCTGCACGGCACGTCGGAAACCTTGTCCATTGGCAAGGCCGTGTCGTCCGGCTGCGTGCGCCTGCTCCAGCAGGACATTATCGATCTTTATAACCGTGTGCCAAACGGCACGCCGATTGTCGTGCGGCAGGCGTAACAGCTGCCGCCCAATTTGGCTTGACTTGGCTTGGTTTGGCTTGACTTCGCTCAGGCGATGATTTCGACCGGCTTGACTGCATCAATGCCGTCCAGCCGGACATCGCAGCCGATTGCAAAGGCTTCCACTCCGGCGCGTCTGGCCTCGGCAAAGGCGGCTGCATAGCCAGGGTCGATGTCGTCCGCAAGGCTCATCCGGCTGCAATCGGGCCGCTGGACCAGAAACACCATTGCCGCACGGTGACCCTCGGCCACCATGTCACCAAGTTCCACAAGATGCTTGGCGCCGCGGGCAGTGACACTGTCCGGAAATTCAGCAAGTCCTGCTTCACGCATCAGGTGGACATTCTTCACTTCCACGTAGGTCTTCGCGCCGTCTGCACCTTCCAGCAGAATGTCGATACGTGAGTTTTTGCCGTATTTCACTTCACGGCGCAGAGTCTGGTAGCCTGTCAGTCCGGCAATACGCCCTGCCTCCAGCGCTTCTTCCACCAGCTTGTTGGGGTGTGCCGTGTTGATGCCGACCAGAGCCCCGTCGGCCTCGATCACTTCCCAGGAATACTTGAGCTTGCGTTTCGGGTTGTCCGAAGCCGACAGCCAGACACGAGATCCCGGCTCCTTCAAGCCGAGCATCGAGCCCGGGTTGGCGCAATGGGCCGTAATCGCACCGCCATTGTCGTCCAGAAGAACATCGGCAAGGAAACGCTTGTAGCGCTTGACCAGACGGCCACTGACAAGGGGCGCGGAAAACTTCATGGCAGATCTCTCTCGTGCAGATCAGGACCGGACGGCCCCGTTCGTTCAGGTGAGCTTAAAGGTCACTTTGACCAGAAATCCGGATCAAGAAGAACCAGGATTGTGAACAGCTCAAGGCGACCGACCAGCATGGCAAAGGACAACAGCCACTTGGCGCCATCCGGCAGCGGAGCAAAATGCCCTGCCGGGCCGATGACCGGCCCCAGGCCCGGACCGACGTTGCCCACGGATGTTGCCGCCGCGGAGATGGCGGTAACCAGATCCAGATCGAAGAAGGACAAGGCAACGGTTATGATGCCCACCGACCCCATGTAGACAACAAGGAAGGCCAGAACCGAGAAGGACAGTTCAGGCGTCAGTCTTGTTCCGCCGTACTCTTCCGACATGATCCGGTGCGGACGCACCATGCGGCGCAGATGCGCGCGGACAGTACCGAAGAAGACCAGGAAGCGGAAAATCTTGATGCCGCCGGTCGTTGAACCGGTACACCCCCCAACGAACATCAGCAGCAACGCGATCCCGACAACCGGCGCGCCCCATTGCGAATAGTCGCCCAGCGCATATCCGGTTCCAGTCACGATGGAAACAACGTTGAAGGTGGCCCTCAACAGCGCTTCATCGAAGGGAAAGTGCATGTTGAGACCGAGATAGACGGTCAGCGTCAAAGCCACGACAGCCAGAAACCCCAGCAATGCCCTCACCTGCGGATCTCGCCAGAGCTGCAGCGGATGACCGCGCAAGGCCTGGACGATCAGCACGAACGGCAAGGCACCGATGATCATGAAAACGATAGCAACCCAACCCGAGGCCGGATTGGTGAAATAGCCGAAGGATTGATCATGGGTGGAAAAACCGCCCGTCGCGATCGTGGTCAGGGCGTGATTGAAGGCATCGAACAGCTCAATCCCCGTGACCAGATAGGCGACGATGCACAGGAATGTCAGGAACAGGTAGGCAAGGCCGATCAGCCGGATCAGTTCAACAGACCGGCTGACAATCTTCTCGGACCGGTCGGAGTTCTCGCTCTGGAAAAGCTGCATACCGCCGATCCTCAGGAACGGCAGCAACACGATGGCCATAACGATGATACCGACACCGCCCATCCACTGCATCAGCGACCGCCAGACCAGAAGGCCCGGCGGCAGACTGTCGATGCCGGTCAGAACGGTGGATCCCGTGGTGGTGAAACCGGAAACCGCCTCGAACACCGCATCCGCGTAACCGATGCCAAGCCACAAGAACGGCAGCGCGCCGAAGGCCGGCAACGTCGTCCAGGCAAGCGTCGTGAGAACGAAGGTCTGCCGTGTGTCCAGTCCCTCGCGCAGCGATCCGCCGACGGCAAGAGACAACAGCATGCCGATCATGCCGGTCAGAAGTGCGGAAAAGACAAAGGCCTGCCAATCGGCATTTTTCTGGGCAACGTCCACGATAGCGGGAATGAGCATGGCAGTTGCCAGGCCGACATACAGAAATCCGAGAACATTCAAAACTGGTCTGAGAGAAATCAAGTATCAGTCTTCCCGAAAAACGCTGTGTCGGTCGGCCGATCCGCGAATTGCCGCACCAACCACTCGTCCTAACGCCTTTCTGCCGATTTTCCAATGGCTTTGGCGCGCGTTCCCCGGAAGATGACGGGGATGACCATCCGGGTCTCGGCCAACAAAAGGCATGTCTCACACCGCCAATAGAGCTTGTCCTTCCATTCTGGAACCGCCTGGCGAAGTTGATTGGCGTCTGTGCACAGGCACGTTACGCAGGAACAGCGCGGGAAACTGCCAATTTTTTTAGCCCTGTTCAGGATTTCGTAGCGAATAAGAATTACTTTTACGTGCCAATTGCCAATCCAGCTTCCTATACGTGAAATTGACAAGGATTTGGTGCAATAGAACGGCTCGGACTACATTCGCTTGTATTCAGGATCAGCCTCACCCTGGTGGTGATGGTGCTTTGCAGCATCGGGCTGGTTTCAGGGCTTGCCTATCTCGATTTGTCCAGAAGCACTCAGGAAAATGCCACCATCAGGCTGGACCGGGCCGCACGTGCCACTGCTTCAATGCTGCATTACGGCACGAATGAAAGCTTCAATCCGGTTTTCGCTGATAGTGGTGAGCCGATCGTCATTCGCGTTTCCGAAGCTTCTGCCAAAGAATTGCTCCAGCCAAGCGAAAAACTGGACGGCTTGATCGAAACCATAGGCAAGACCAATCAGGGCGCGGCGAATTTGTTCAGCTGGTCGAGCGAGACCAGATCCTTCGACCGCTTCGCCACCACTTTCAGCCACCCCAAGGGCGAGCCCCCGCCGGCTTTTTCCATCAGCGAAGGCCATCCCGCATTTGCCAGTCTTTCTGCAGGCCAGCCATATGCGGGCAATGTTCCGGTTCAGGGCAGGTTCCGCCTCGCCTATCTGACGCCGATTGTCACCGATGGCGGTAAGCTTGTCGGTGCAATCGCAGTTGATGTCGGCTGGGCAGACGACCTGACATTGGCAGAAAACCGACTGAAGACACGCATGGCCTCTGCAGCCATTGTCATCCTGTTTGCTGTCATCCTTGTGGGTGGATTGTTCCTGCGTTTCGAATTGCGGCCATTGCGCCGCCTGGCAAAGACAGCGGATGAACTGGCCACCGGCACCCAGCCAAAACGCATTCCCTTCACGGACCGGCGGGACGAGATCGGTGATCTGGCTCATGGTCTGGAGAAGGTCACCGACCTGCAGGACAAACTTCACAAGCTTGCCTATACGGACCCCGTAACAACCGCAGGCAACCGTGCCAGATACTTCTCGGATCTGAGCGAAGCCTTGCAACGGGCAAGGTCCGGCACCTATTCGGCCTCACTGATCCATCTGGATTTCAATGGCTTTGCCAAGGTGAACGACACCTTCGGCCAGCAGGCAGGTAACCGGGTCCTGTTACAGGCCTACGCACGTCTTGCAAATATCTTTGGTCCGAGCGCGCAGATTGCTCGAATTTCGGCAGACGATTTCTGCATTCTCCTGCCCTTTGACAGCAAGGGTGCGATTGCAGAAGACTACGCGGTGCAGGCAATCGACATGCTGTCCGTTCCCTTCCAGCTGGAAGAAGGCGAAATCCGTGTGGAACCAAGCATCGGCATAGCCCTTTTGCCGCAAGATGCAGAGGACGCGGAAACGGCTCACCGTATGGCAGGACTTGCCTTGCGGGCAGCAAAGCGGAACGCAGGCGCACGATACGAATTCTTCTCTCCGCCCCTGAACGACCGCGTCCAGAGTGAAATGCTCACGGAAACGCTGCTGCGGGCCGCACTTCAGACCCGCCAGCTCGTACTGCATTATCAGCCCCAGGTTTGCCCTGCCGACGGCCGTCTCATTGGCCTGGAAGCCCTGCTCCGCTGGCCACACGAAAAACGTGGCCTCATCCCGCCGGGAGAGTTCATTCCGATTGCGGAAAAGACCGGCCTTATCCTGGACCTTGGCCAATACGTTCTGGAATCGGCGTGCAAGCAGGCTGCAGAGTGGCGGCAGGCCGGTTTCGAATTCGGCCAGGTTTCCATCAACGTATCACCGCTTCAATTCCGCCAGTCCAATTTTGCCGACACAGTTCGCCAGACCCTGAACGACTATGGTCTGCCTGCAAGCTACCTGTGTCTTGAAGTGACGGAAAACGTCTTTGTCGACACCAGGGAACAGCTGGTTCTGAACATCCTTTCAGAACTTCAGCAGATTGGTGTCCAGCTTTCCCTGGACGATTTCGGCTCGGGTTACTCTTCCCTGAATTATCTGCACCGGTTGCCATTCCAGGAGCTGAAGATCGACCGAGCCTTCATTTCCGGGGCGGATACGCACCCGCAACGCGAACAGCTGTTTGAGGCGATCGTTCGGCTTGGACGCAGCCTGGGCTTGCGTGTGATAGCGGAAGGTGCCGAGACTGCAGGAGAATTCGCGCTGACAGTGACCCATCACTGCGACGGCCTTCAGGGTTATTATTGCTCCCCGGCAGTACCGGCAAACCTCATTCAATCGCAGCTGCAGAGCTTCAGGGCGACCTTGAAAGCTTCCGGCATCATGAACGACTCCGACCGGTCATCCAAGAAACGAGCCTGATCTTGCCCGGGTGTCTTACCCCGAGAGCTTTCCCGTCATCAGGATGGGTGCCGCATCCAGCTTGTGCGCGTTCATCATTTCGGCAATCTGCTCGATTGAAGAAACGAGGTGCGTCCGGTCCTCGGCATTCAGATCATCGAACTTTCGCACGAACTCTTCATGCAGAAGGCCAGGCAGGTTTGAAGCCACCTCTTTTCCACTTTTCGTCAGCTTGGCATGGACGATTCGCCGGTCCGAGACGGATCTGTACCGCTCGACAAGACCCTTTTCTTCCAGCTTGTCGAGAATGGTTACCACGGTCGCCGAGCTCAGGTCAGCGTTGTCCGAAAGGGCTTTGGTCGTCACCTCACCCAGATCCCGAATCCCTTGCAAAACAACGATTTGCGGGATCGTGAGCCCGGTCAGTCTGGATACTTCTCTGGAGCGCAAGTCAATGGCCCGGACGATCTTCCGGATAGCCTTGACCACTTGCGATGCCTGCATCGCCTGCATTATTACACCTCTATTAATTTGAACTCTAATGATTAGACCTCTATATAGTGCACGTCCAGTTACAAAACGGAGATTTTTTTCAATATGTGCGGCATTTGCGGCGAAGTGGTTTTCAATGGCAGTCAGGCAGACGTTGTCCGGGTCAGCCGGATGGCGGACGCCATGGCGGCGCGCGGCCCCGACGGTATGGGTGTAACGCAGCGCGGCCGGGTCGCCTTTGGCCACAGGCGCCTGAAGATTATTGACCTAAGCGAACGTGGTACGCAGCCAATGACCGACATGGCGCTTGGCCTGTCCCTGGTCTTCAACGGCTGCATCTACAATTACCAGGAGCTGCGATCCGACCTGATTGGCCGCGGCTATTCGTTCTTCTCCACCAGCGACACCGAGGTCATCCTCAAGGCCTGGGCCGAGTGGGGCAAGGATTGCTTTTCCAGGTTCCACGGCATGTTCGCCATCGCCATTCACGAGCATGACAGCGGCCGCATTCACCTTGCCCGCGACAGGTTCGGCATCAAGCCGCTTTACCTGAGCGAAGCGAACGGGCGTCTTGCCTTCGCCTCCTCCCTGCCTGCACTTCTGGCAGGCGGTGGCATCGACAAGTCGATCGACCGGGTGGCGCTGCATCACTACATGAGCTGGCACGCTGTCGTTCCCGCGCCGCGTACGATCCTGAACGGCGTGCGCAAGCTGCCCGCGGCCACGGTGCGGACGCTTGAAGCTGATGGCACCTCTTCCGAGTACACCTATTGGGAACCGCGTTTTGAAAAGACGGCGGAAGATCTTGACCGCAGCGCCGACGACTGGCGCGATGAAGTCCTGGAAAGCCTGCGCACAGCCGTTCGCCGCCGCATGGTGGCCGACGTGCCTGTCGGCGTTCTCCTGTCCGGCGGCGTCGATTCCAGTTTGATCGTCGGCCTCCTGGCCGAGGAAGGCCAAAAGGGTCTTGCAACCTTCTCCATCGGCTTTGAAGAGGCCCATGGCGAAAAGGGCGACGAATTCCAGTATTCGGACCTGATTGCCGAACACTACGGAACAAATCACCAGCAGATCTTCATCCCCTCCTCCGAGCTTCAGGAAAACCTGCCCGGAGCGATCAAGGCGATGTCCGAGCCGATGGTCTCCTATGACAATATCGGCTTCTATCTGCTGTCACGTGAGGTTTCCAAGCACATCACCGTGGTCCAGTCCGGCCAGGGTGCCGACGAAGTCTTTGCCGGTTACCACTGGTATCCGAAGCTCAGCGGCTCAAACAGTCCGGTTTCCGATTATGCCACGGCCTTCTTCGACCGGACCGAAGCACAGATGACAGAGGCTGTTTCTCCCGCCTACCACTGTGCCAGGGATGAAAGCCTTGCCTTCGTCGAAGAGCATTTCGCCCGCTCCGGCGCTGCCGATCCGGTCGACAAGGCCTTGCGGCTCGATACCAACGTCATGTTGGTGGATGACCCGGTCAAGCGTGTCGACAACCACTCCATGGCCTGGGGCCTTGAGGCGCGCGTTCCGTTCCTCGATCACGAACTGGTCGAGCTCGCCGGACGCATTCCTGCCGAGTTCAAGCTCGCACAGGAAGGCAAGGGCGTCCTGAAGGAAGCTGCGCGCAAGGTCATTCCAAGTGCCGTCATCGACCGTCCGAAGGGCTATTTCCCGGTGCCTGCGCTGAAATACATCCAGGGTGACTACCTCGACATGGTGCGCGACACGCTTTCCAGTCAGGCCGCCAGGGAACGAGGCCTCTTCAACGAGGTTTACCTGCAGAAACTGTATGCCGACCCGACCAAATACATCACGCCTTTGCGTGGTTCCGAGCTTTGGCAGGTCGCGCTTCTGGAAATGTGGCTGCAGGCACAGGAGGTCTGAACATGGCCGAGAATGAACCTTCGCGACCGAAAGGTGCGTTTGACCACCGCCTGAAGCGCATGCGCCAGCATGGGCTCAAACCGGAATACCGGCTGGACGAGACGGAAGCCCAGAAGAACCGGTTCATCGATTGCGGCTGGGGACGGCTGGTGTTTGCCAACACCTATGGCGAAACCGAGAAACTGGTCGAGGTCCTGCGCAACGAGCGACCGGACAGACGCGACATCGCGTTCTATGTGCGTGATCCACATGTACTGGTCGGCTCGGCCCCGCAGGAGCTGTTCCTTGACCCCTCGCACACATTCCGCCTGGATCTCGCGACCTACCGGCCGGCGCGCAATCGTCGCAAGGGCTTCACGGTACGGCGTTTGTCTTCCCGCAGTGATGCGGAGGCGATCAACGAACTTTATCTCACCCGCGGCATGGTGCCGGTGCCGCCGGAGTTCTTCTGGTCGCAACTCGATCCGCGCACCATTACGGTGCTCGTGGCGGAAGAAGACGAGACCGGTGTCATCGTCGGCACGGCAATGGGCGTCGATCACAGCCGGGCCACCAATGATGCCGATCTCGGCAGTTCGCTCTGGTGCCTTGCGGTTTCCCCACAGGCCCGGTTTCCGGGCATAGGGGAAGCCCTGGTCCGGCGCATGGCGGAGGTCTTCAAAGGCAAAGGCGCACCGCACATGGACCTGTCGGTGCTTCACGACAACGAACTTGCCATTGGCCTTTACGACAAACTCGGCTTCGAGCGGGTTCCCTATTTCACCATCAAGCGCAAGAACACCATCAACGAGGCCCTGTTCGCCGGCCCTGCCGTTGAAGACAAGCTCAACCCTTACGCCACCATTGTCGTGAACGAGGCACGGCGGCGCGGTATCCAGGCGGAGATCATCGACGCGGAAGGCGGATTCTTCCGCCTGTCCTACGGGGGCCGTTCGGTCGCCTGCCGGGAATCCTTGAGCGAATTCACCAGCGCCGTCGCCATGTCCATCTGCGACGACAAGGCCACCACGCGCCGGATCGTCGAAAGGGCCGGTGTAAACGTGCCCGACCAGATCCTGGCGGGATCCGCTCATGAGATCGCCGCGTTTCTGGACCAGCACGGTTCGGTTGTGGTCAAGCCTGCGCGCGGAGAACAGGGCAAGGGCATCGCCATCGGACTGACAACGACCGAAGACGTCATGGCTGCGGTCGAAGTTGCCCGTACCTACTCCAACGATGTTCTGGTGGAGGAATTCGTGACCGGTCAGGATCTGCGGCTAGTAGTGATCGACTACAAGGTAGTGGCGACCGCCTTGCGCAAGCCGGCCGAGGTCACCGGAAACGGCAAAGCGACGATTGGAGAACTGATCGAAATCCAGTCCCGCCGCCGGTCTGCGGCAACAGGCGGGGAATCCAGGATCGAAGTGGACGACGAGGTTCTGCGCTGCCTCACAGCCAACGGCTTTCAGCTGGAAGATATCCTGCCAGAAGGCAAGACCTTGCCGGTCCGCCGTACGGCCAACCTTCATACCGGCGGCACCATTCATGATGTGACTGGCGAAACCCATCACACCCTGATCGAAGCCGCGATCAAGGCAGCGCGCGCAATTGAAATTCCGGTGACAGGCATTGACTTGATGGTCAAAGACCCGCGACAACCGGAGTACCGCTTTATCGAGGCGAACGAGCGGCCGGGGCTCGCCAACCACGAACCTCAGCCAACCGCAGAGCGCTTCGTGGACTTCCTGTTTCCCCTGTCGGTGCCTCAACCCGTCAGGACGACCTTGAACCGGGCCGGAACATGACCTTGCTGAATATCGATATTTCCTATTTGAACGATCGACTGAAGGAACTTCTGAAAATCCCCAGCCCGACGGGCTATACGGACGAAATTGTCCGTCACGTTTCCAAGGAACTGGAGGCGCTGGGGGTGTTTTACGAAATTACCCGCCGTGGCGGTGTTCGGGCGAGAGTGTCCGGCAAGTCGCGCCGTCCCGCGCGGGCCTTCGTATCGCATCTCGATACGCTTGGCGCCCAGGTAAAATCGCTGAAAGACAACGGCCGACTGGAGCTGGTCTCTATCGGCCACTGGTCCGCCCGCTTCGCGGAAGGAGCCCGCACGACGATCTTTTCCGAAAGCGGCGCCTACACCGGCACCATCTTGCCGCTGAAGGCTTCGGGGCACACCTATAACACCGGCGTGGATGAACTTCCGGTCGGCTGGCCCTACGTCGAACTTCGCGTAGACGCCTATTCCAAGTCGGTAGACGACCTGCACCGGCTTGGTATCGACGTCGGCGACTTTGTTTCCATAGACCCGGCGCCGGAGTTCCTGGAAAACGGCTTCATCGTTTCCCGCCACCTGGACAACAAGGCAGGTGTTGCGGTGATGCTGGCGGCGATCAAGGCGCTGGTGGAATCCGACATCGAACCGACGGTCGACGTGTTCTGGCTGTTCACGATTGCAGAGGAAACCGGCCATGGCGCCCAGTCCATCCTGACACCAGACATCGCGTCGCTGGTTGCCATCGACAATGGCACCACTGCCCCAGGGCAGAATTCGGACGAATTCGGCGTCACCATTGCCATGGCGGACCAGACCGGACCGTTCGACTATCATCTCACCCGCAAGATGGTCCAACTCTGCCGGGACAACGACATCAAGTTCCAGAAGGATGTCTTCCGCTTCTATCGCTCGGATGCGGCAACCGCCATCGAGGCGGGGGCGGACGTGCGCACGGCGCTGATCACATTTGGCGTTGATGCCAGCCACGGCTACGAGCGCATCCACATGCACGCGCTGCGCTCGCTCGCCGAACTGGCGACCGGCTATGCCCTCAGCCCGGTGGAAATCCAGCGGGACGCCCGCGAATTTGCGGACCTCAAGGGCTTTACCCGTCAGCCGACTGCCGATGCCGACCAGACACTCAATCCGGAGACGGACGAACCGCTGCCCGAACCGGCGGGCGAATAACGCCCGCCGCCGAGACCGGCTCGTTCAGCGGTTGAGTTCCGCGATCATGTGCCAGTGCCACGACCCGGGCTTCGAGTGCACCTTGTCTTCCAGGTAGCTCAGCTCAAACCGGTCGAAAAGCGAAACCAGCTCACCCGCATTGCAATAGAAATGCGGGTGATCCTTGTCGTCATCCCCCTCACGAACCCAGGTGTCCGCGGCAATTTCCGTCCCGATCCCGAAGTTCGCGTTGCGCTTTGACAGCATGGTTCCCTGGTAGATCCCGCCAGGTTTCAGCACCCGGGCAATCTCCGAAATGGCTGTACGGACGATCGACGGATCACCGTGATAGATCACGTTGAAGGACAGGACATAGTCGAAACTGTCGTCCTCAAAGGGCAGCGACGTCATCGGCGCCAGACGCGTCGCGATCTGCATGCTTTCCAGTACCGCGCTCTTTTTCAGCTCACCCAGCCCGGCTTCGGAAAGATCCATCGCGTGGGTCTCGAACCCGGCGCGAGCAAAGGAAAGCGCATGTCGGCCAACCCCGCAGCCCAGATCCAGGGCCTTCACCGGCCCCTGCTTCTGAAGTCTTTCGATAAGACCGGCAACGTCCGCCTCCGGACGCAGCCAATCCGCTCGGCCTTCTTCTGTCTGCCAGCGCTTGTCCCACGCGAGATGGGCGGTATCGGTTTTTTCCAGAGTGTGCGTGTCGCTCATTGAGACGATCCTTCCAGTATCCGGCTGCGGGCGATTGTGCCAAGCCGCTCAACACAAAGAACCAGCACGAAGATCATCAGGATGATGGTCATCGCGAGCTGGTAGTCGAAAAAGTCCATGGCCACTTTGAGTTCGATGCCGATGCCCCCTGCCCCGACAAGACCGAGCACGACTGAGGAGCGGGTCGCCTTTTCAAGCGCGAACAGCGAGGTGGTGATGAAGGAGGGCATCGCGGCAGGTACCACTGCACAGAAGATCGTGTCGAAACGCCCTGCACCGGCCGCTGTCAGCGCCTCGGTTGGTCCTTTCTCCACATCCTCCATGGCTTCAGCGAAGAAGCGTCCGCAGAAACCGATGGTGTCGACGGCGATCGCAAGCATGCCCGCGAATGGGCCAAGTCCGACCGAAATGACAAAGACCAATGCCCAAACCAGATCCGGCACCGTTCTGAAAAGGGCAACCAGCAAGCGGGCACAGGTATAGACAGCCCGGGACAACATCGACGGTCGCGTCAGGCCTTTCGCGGCCAGGATCGCCAACGGCAGGCTGAGGACGATGCCGATAAGTGTGCCCGCGAGCGCCATCTGAAACGTTTCCAGCAACGCCTTTGACAGTTGCGGCAACCTTTCCAGAGAGGGCGGCCAGGCCCTCGACAGGAAGTCTACCAGCGCCGGACCGCCAGAAACCAGCGCCGAAAACGACCAGCCTGCCCCCTGAAACGACCAGACAACGAAGGCCAGCAGCGCGACATAGGCGACAAAATGAAATGCACCCGGGCGTTCGAACCGATCCGGCATGCGGGAGCGTTTCAATGTCAGGAGATCAGACATAATGCCTCCCCAGATCCGCAACACTCAGGTTGCTGCTCTTCTCGTCCAGAACGACTTCCCCCTGCCGGATTGCAAGGACCCGGTCGGAGTAGGCGAGCGCCTGTTGCACGTTGTGCGAGGTGAACAGGAGCGTGATCCCCTCCTCCCGGGTGAGTTGGCGGAAAAGGTCCATCACTTCCTGGCCGGCAACCGGATCAAGGCTGGCAACGGGTTCGTCCGCGACGATCATTCTGGGCTGCTGCATCAAGGCTCTGGCGATCGCGACCCGCTGGGACTGACCACCTGAGAGCTGGTCCGCCCGTTTCAGTGCATGGTCCGCGAGCCCTACCCTTTCGAGGCACGCCATAGCCCGGTCTCGCAAGGCCGTTTTGGCCAGAAACTGCGACCAGCCGCGCATGCCACCGGTGCGGCCCAGGTTGCCATGGATTACGTTGGTCAACGCCGAAACACGAGGCACCAGGTTGTGCTTTTGAAAGACAAAGCCGACCTCGGCGCGAACCCGCCTGAGCTGGCGCTGTCGCGCAGTCGATATGTCTTCACCGAACAACACAACCGAACCGGCTTCCGGCTCGATCAGGCGCAGCGCGCAACGCAATGCGGTCGATTTTCCGGCACCGTTTGAACCGATCAAGGCAACCGCTTCCTCACGACCCACGGAGAAGGAAACTTCGCGCAGCACGCTCCGGTCCTTGCCGAAAGTCTTGCAAAGGCCTTCGACCTTCAGGTCACACGGCGTCTCCGTCACGGGCTGTCGGGCTGGGACCGCCGGCGCAATTGCGCCGGCGGACTGGAGCAGAGGCTGCGCCATTATTCGCCGATGAACTTGTCGTATTGCGGGAAACCGGCGGTGGTGTACATGGACCGCACCAGGTCATAGGCACCATCTTCGATCGCCACCAGATCCATGCCCGAATACTTGTCGTTTTCCTCGTGCTGCAGGATCGCGGCGATGATCGACTTCTTGTTGTCGAGGATCGCCTGACGCAGGCTCTGCGCTGTCGCGGGATCGACATGGGCTCCGGCCATGATCATGTCGTTCGGCAGATCGCCGGAACGGGCGATCACCCGGAAAAAGCCGTTAGGGACGCTGTCATCCTTGTTGCGGGTGCCAATCCACGAATTGTGATTGATCCCAATGGCGGCAACGTCGCCCTTCTTCAAAGCTTCATGCGCAATGTTGCGCGAAGTATGCAGCTTCTCGATGTCCTTGACCGGATCGACGCCATAATCGGCCATCAGCTGCATCGGGCACAGCATGTTCGAGGTGGAACCGATATCACCGAAGGCCACCTTCTTGCCCTTGAGATCGGCCGGCCGCGTAAGACCGCTGTCGGCTCGTACGACGACAGCACAGAAGTAATCCGGGCGGCCAAGACCTATGAGGGGACGGGCTTCGGTCAGTTTGTTGATCACGATGTACTCGGCAGGACCGGTTACGACGAAGTCGACGCGTTTGGCGCGCAAGGCTTCAGCCGCCGCGGTCCGGCTGGTAACCGGGAAAAACTCGAAGGTGTGGTCTGTTGCATTTTCAAGGGCGTTCTTGAACGGCCCCCATTCAACCTGCAGCCGCTCCAGGCCCTCCACATCGGTAACGGCCAGTTTGAACGTGTCGGCCAGGGAAGAAGACAGGGAAACGGCAAGAACGGCAGCCGCGAGTGCGACGGATTTCAAAAAGCGCATGACAGGAACTCCTCAGACAGCCGAAACAAAGCCGGCAAGGCAACAGGAGCGTAACGACAAGCGCGCCGCGGAACGTGACTGTATTATGTAAATTTTACGAAATTTACATCAGAGAAAGACGGATCTACGAAGCAGAAAATTTCTTTATCTTCGAACCTCCAGACAAAACTTGATCTTATTTGTTTTCCGGCAAATTTTCTCGATACCCCTGTCGTAAAACTTCATAAAAGTATAATCGTATAGACATCTGTTCTCGGCACATGTCTGCTAGTTCGCTCTCCGTTTTTCGGAGGGCCCGATGCTGGTCATTGAGCAATTATCTAAAGTCTTTGGAGACCTGACCGCGGTGGACAGTGTCTCCCTTGCCATTCCCAAGGGACAGATGGTCGGCGTGATCGGTCGGTCAGGTGCCGGCAAGTCCACGTTCCTGCGCATGATCAACCGGCTGGCCGACCCCAGCCGGGGGACGATCCTCAACGAGGGAAAGAACATCACGGCCCTGAAGGGTCGCGATCTGCGGCTTTGGCGCGCGTCCTGCGCCATGATCTTTCAGCAGTTCAATCTCGTCGAGCGCATGGATGTGCTGACCAATGTCATGGTTGGCCGCATCGCCCACACTGGGTTCCTGCGCTCCATGACACGATCCTTTACTGACGAGGACCGCGCCCGCGCCATCGAAGCCCTGGACCGGCTGGACCTTGTGCCCCAGGCGCTGCAACGCGCGGGAACCCTTTCCGGCGGGCAGCAGCAGCGCGTCGCCATCGCCAAGGCGCTGGTGCAGAACCCGCGCATCATGCTGGCCGACGAACCGATTGCTTCACTCGATCCGGCCAACGCCAGCCGTGTGATGGACGCCTTGCGCGAAATCAATCGGACGGACGGTCTAACGGTGCTGGTCAACTTGCACACGCTCGACACCGCCCGTGCCTACTGCGACCGGATCATCGCAATGAAGGACGGACGCGTTCAGTTCGACGGCACGCCGGACGCCCTGACCAGTGAAAGGGTTCGGCAGATTTACGGAACCGACGATCTTTCCGGTGACATCAACGAAGCAGTCACCTCCACCTCCCTTTCGACAACCACTTCCCGGCCACCGATGAAGGCTGTCGGGGTCTGACCTTCGCGAAGCGGATCATCCGCTCTCGCTCTTGAAGCGGCCTTTGCCGCGCAAATCGCCGGATCTGCCGGCACCAAAGGAGACTTGAGATGAAGGCCATTTTTGCAGCAGCCGTTTCCGCTGCCGTTCTTGCAGCCTCCCCGGCCCTGGCGGACAGCTGGAAGGACCAGTACAAGACAATCAAGTTCGGCATCCTTTCCGGTGAAAACGAAAAGGACCGGATCGCCCGTTACACCCCTTTCGAAAAGTACCTGGAGAACGAACTCGGCGTCGATGTCGAAATCTTCACCGCCGGATCCTATGACGGCGTGATCCAGGCCATGGCGGCCGACCAGATCGAATTCGCCTTCTTCGGTTCGTCTTCCTATGCCGCTGCCTACACCGAAACCAACGGCGGTGTGGTTCCGATTGTCTCCCGCCTGCAGAAGGACGGTTCCACCGGTTATTTCTCGGTCGTCGCCGTGCGTTGCGACAGCGGCTACAAGACCCTTGAGGACCTGAAAGGCAAGACACTGGCTTTTGCCGATCCGGACAGCACGTCCGGTTACGCCGTGCCTTACTTCAACCTCAGCAAACAGGGCTACGAGCCGAAAACCTATTTCGGTGCCATTCCCTTCTCCGGAGCCCATGAAACCGGTGTGCTTGGTGTCTACAACAAGCAGTATGACGCTGCCGCTACCTACATCACCAACGAGGAAGACGGCATTCCGCAGCGCATGGTCACCAAGGGCATGATCGAGAAAGACGCGATCTGCACCATCTGGAAATCACCGGAAATCACTTCCGGTCCGCTGGCTGCCCGCAGCAACCTGCCTAAGGGCCTGATCGATGCCATGCGCACCGCGGTCATGGAAATCCCGGAAAAGGATACGCTGGCATTCATCGAAATGACCGGCGGCGAAGACAGCACCCAGGAAGCGTGGATCGAGGTTGATCACGACCGTTACCAGTGGATCGTCGAAATGCGCGACTGGCTGAAGAAACAGCGCCGCGGCGGCTGACTTTTCAGAGCGAGGGAGGAAACCGGCTGATCCGGGTTCCACCCGACGACCCGACCATCGTCATCTCGGGCGGCACTTCGCGTCTCCCGGGATAACGCCTGGAAAAACTTGTGGCGCAGAACGCTGCGGCGTCAGCGCCTCCTGCCTAAAATCATTGGAACTAGAGGCATGACAGCGCTCTCCCCTGCCATTGACCGGTTCGAAATCGATTATGCCGCCGCCCGCCGGTCAACCCTCTGGGTAAACCTCGTCTCGACCACGGTCTTCGCACTCTGCTTCTTCGCAACAGCGTGGTTAGGCGGTTTCTTCGACATGACCGACGTCACCCTGCCCGATGGCGACCGTGTGTCCATGTGGAAGATCTGGGCAGGTTTGCCGCGGCTTGGAGAGTATCTCTACAAGACCTTGCCGGAGCTTCACCGCGAGACACTCGGGGCGGATCTTGCCGGTTGGTTCTGGCGCTGGAAGGTCTGGCTCTGGCTGCTCCTGGAAACGATCCTGATCGCCTATATGGCTACATTGCTTGGCATCGTCGGTGCGTTTCTCCTCAGTTTCCCAGCGTCACGGAACCTCTCCCCCAACAGACTGGTTCTGAACGTCACCCGCCGGTTCCTGGAAATCATCCGGACGGTTCCGGATCTCGTCTGGACACTCATTTTCGTTTTCTGTTTTGGCGTCGGCCCGCTGGCCGGTGTTCTCGCCATCGGTCTTCATGCCACCGGCGCTCTCGGCAAGCTCTATTCCGAAGCCAACGAAAATGCCGACATGCACCCGCTCGAAGGCATCAAGGCGTCGGGCGGCACCTGGTTCGACCAGATCCGCTACGGCATCGTTCCCCAGGTTGTCCCGAATATCATCAGCTACACGCTGCTGCGGTTCGAGATCAACGTTCGGTCCTCCTCCATCATCGGCTTCGTCGGCGCAGGTGGCCTGGGCCAGGAGATCCGCGTGGCAATGTCCTTGCAGGAATACACCGATCTTTCGGCCTTGTTCCTGATCGTCTTCCTCACCGTGATCGTCATCGACATGCTGAGCGAAAAGGTGCGTCATCGCATCATCGGCCTGACCGGAAAAGGCATCTGACCATGACCGCGCAATCTCCAGATATCGCCCGCGCCAGAACGCTCGTTCCAGGCGCCTTTTCAACGCCGCTCCGGACACGACTGACCCGTCTCGCCGGCTGGTCGGCCTTCCTTCTTTTGACCGGCTGCTGCCTGTGGGATTTCGGCTTTGCGCCTGAAAAACTCCTTCACGGGGCAACCCGCTTTGGCGATGTGCTCGCCTTCATGTTTCCACCCCACATCTGGACAAGCTGGGCGGAATGGCAGGAAGTTCTGAAAGGCCTGGGAGAAACCGTCGCCATGGCATTCATGGGCACGCTTCTGGGAGCCCTGGTTGCGTTTCCACTGGCATTCCTGGGCGCCAAGAACATCCTGCCACTGTCCTGGCTCCGGCTCGGTGTCAGGCGCGGTTTCGACGCTCTGCGGGCGATCGAACAGCTGATCCTCGCACTCGTCTTCATCCGCGCCTTCGGCCTCGGGCCGCTGGCCGGCATTCTGGCCATCGCGGTTTCGGAAGTCGGCACGTTTTCGAAGCTCTTTTCGGAAGCCATAGAGAACACCAGTCAAAAGCCGGTTGAAGGCGTGCGCGCTTCCGGCGGCGGCAGCCTGCAGACAATCCGTTTTGCGGTTCTGCCGCAGGCCCTGCCGGTGATCCTGTCGATCATCCTCTACAATTTTGAATCCAACACCCGCACCGGCACGATCCTGGGCATTGTCGGCGCCGGAGGCATCGGCTTCCTCCTCGCCGACCGCATCCACGCCTACCGCTGGCCGGAAGCCTGGACGATCATTTTCCTGATCATCTTCATGGTCTACCTGATCGACGGCTTCTCCGGTTTCCTGCGGCGGCGGATCATCGGCGCTGAAACGGGGCGAAAGTAATTTTCACCTGGGGAAGAAGCAGCGTTTTCCTCCTCCCGCCGAGTTTCCTTTTCCGCTGCATGCCTCCCAATCAGCAAAACTTCGGAAAATCCTGATCAGCGCCTCATGCTCACCTCGGAAACGGCATGGATGCCATGGTCAAGCCATGGCATGACGGAGGAGGAATTTTACCCGCATTTCCACTTCGTCATTGCAGGGCTTGACCCTGCAATCCATGCCAAGACTTCTCGTCAAATCGGCGCCGGTCGAAAAGTCGTCAGGAATTCAGGAACCGCTTGAGATCGAACCAATCCTGATTTTCGCGCTGTATCAGATCAATCTTCCATTTCCGCGGCCATGATTTAATAGCCTTTTCGCGGGCAATTGCTTGCGGAGCGGTGGGGTGTTCCTCATACCAGACGAGCCGAACGACACCATAGCGGGCAGCAAACTTTGATCCTTGTCCCGTTTCATGCTCGTGAATACGCCGGGCCAAGTCGTTGGTTACGCCTGTATAGAGCGTTCCGTTCTTGCGACTGGCAAGCATGTAAACCCAAAACCGTCTCATGTACGGATAGGACGCAGCATGGATTGCAGGGTCAAGCCCTGCAATGACGGCGGGAGTTTTATCAAAACAAAAACACCCCAACCTACCGTCATGCCCATGCCCATGCCCGTGAGCAGCATCCGGTCTGCGGCCTCATTTCGCGATCTATGTCGACAGGAAAGTCAACATATCCGAATCCGCCTTAGCTGATCAGAAAACAAGCCTTGGATGAGGACATTCGACCCCCCCCCCCCCCGTCATGCCATGGCTCGACCATGGCATCCAGGCGGTGACATCACCACACGATCGCCCCCCCAAAAGGCAACGCACATCGAACAGTCGAATGATCAGAGCACCCGCTGTCCATTCCGCCAGGCCTGCTTGATGAAGGGATGTCCGTTGAGGACGCCGACGTGAAGCAGGTCGGCGCGTTTTCCTTCTGCGATCTCGCCTCTGTCTGACAGGCCGGCAACCTCGGCAGGCGTTTTCGAAACCATCCGGATAGCTGCCGGAAGGTCGGCATGGAACGCATCGTCCAGCCCTACAAGAAACGCACAGTCGAGCAGCGAGCGCGGGACGTAGTCCGAAGCCAGGATGTCGACGAGGTCTTCTGCCAACAGCGCGCTAACCGCGATGTTGCCCGACTGGGACCCGCCGCGAATGACGTTGGGCGCACCACCGACGACGTGCATTGCGTGGTTCTTGGCCTTGCGGGCTGCCTCCAGTGTGCAGGGAAATTCCGAAACGCTGATGCCCTCGCCGAGGGCTTCGTCGATGTGCTCGAGTTCCGTATCGTCGTGACTGAGCAGCGGCAGCTTGTGAGCATGCGCCAGCGCGACCACAGCCGGACGGACCTTCGAGCTGATTTCATCGGAGAAGTTCAACAGCTCCTGCGTCTCACGCTCGGCAACGGCACGTGTTTCGCCCGTGTCGGCCATGCGTCGGTAAATATAGGCCTCGACGTCCTTGCTCTGGCGCCGGCCCGGCAGGTGTTCCATCACCGACACCATGCGCACGATGTCCTTGCCGATGTTTTCTTCCGTCAGACGCGTGGTCTCGCCATCTGTAATCTCACAGCGCAGGTGCACCAGATGTTCCGACTTGAGCATGCCTCCGGACTGAAGCGTTTCCAGGGCGTCGATCATTGGCGCCAGGATTTCGCGGCGTTCCGGGTTCTTGATCGTCGCCCCCACACAGAGGCTGTCGAACACGGTGGTGATGCCGCTGCCGATGATCTGTGCATCATGGGCCATCGCCGCTCTGAGCGGATCCCAGCGCACATGTGCACGCGGAAAGACATGCTTTTCGAAGTGGTCGGTGTGAATGTCGACCAGCCCCGGCAGCAGGTAATCACCCTCGAGATCGACCCCGGCTTGCGGCGCGCTGCCCTGGTCCACCGAGACGATCCCGCTTTCGGAAAAGGCAATGTGACCACTGACGACTTCATCGGCGAGCACCAGCCGGGCGTTTTTCAGAACTGTCAGGGCACTGCCGGAGGGCAAGCGATTGTCGGCATAAGTCATGGAAACTCCTTCCGGCGAGCAGGTCGAACGAATTCAAGGATGGTCCGGTAGCGGACCGCAATGAGATATGACACCGCGAGAGCGGCGGTGAACTGGGGCCGGAAGCAAACGCGTTTCCGGTTGATCGACCGATGATCTAGCGCTCTTTCGGGCGCTAATTGTGACAGTCGTTCAACGGATCCGTGACAATCCGGAAAAATCTGCAGATTGCAGGCGAAGAGATGGATTAGCAGGGTCGGACACAAAATCTGCGCTCAACCGGCTGGAAAGGCAAGAGCACAAGGAAAGAAGGACAGGCGCGAAAGGGAACCTCGAACCAGGCCGCCACTCATGTGGGCCAAAGGCCGGTAGCGCAACAAACCATGGTGCGGGCGACGGGACTCGAACCCGTACAGCCTAGGGCCGAGGGATTTTAAGTCCCTTGTGTCTACCAATTCCACCACGCCCGCTTTTCCCTTCCCCTAGCTCTCCTGCCCGAAAAGCGCAAGAAGGCACTGCCGCTTTTCACCGCACAGGCGGGAAGTTTCCACGTCAGCCTGATTTTGCGGGAACAGAAGCTGGAAAATAGGCGCTTTGGGCGGTATGAGAACAGGTAACGGATAATTGGTGCCTAACTGGGCCTTGTGGGCTTAGAATGGCACCGGATAATTGTGAGACACGGTAAACCCCATGGTCAGCTATATCGACGCTTCGGAAGCCCCTTTGAAAAACACGGGTCAGGTACGTTTGTACGGCCCTGAAGATTTTGAAGGCATGATGCGCGCCGGACAGCTGACCGCAGCCTGTCTGGACGAGCTGGCCGACATCGTCAAACCGGGCACGACCACCCAGGAAATCGACGACTTCGTCTACCAATACGGCATGGATCACAACGCCATTCCGGCAACGCTGAACTATCGCGGTTACACCAAGTCCTCCTGTACATCGATCAACCATGTCGTCTGTCACGGCATTCCCAACGACAAGGCCCTGCGCGAGGGCGACATCGTCAACATCGACGTGACCTTCATTTTGGACGGATGGCACGGCGATTCCAGCCGCATGTATCCGGTCGGCCAGTTGAAGCGCGCCGCCGAGCGCCTGATCGATGTGACCTATGAATCGCTGATGCGCGGTATCGAGGCTGCCAAGCCGGGCAACACCACCGGAGATATCGGTGCTGCCATCCAGACCTTTGTCGAGGCTGAACGCTGTTCGGTCGTGCGCGATTTCTGCGGGCACGGTCTTGGCCTTCTGTTCCACGACACCCCCAACATCCTGCATTACGGGCGTCCTGGCGAAGGCGTTGAACTGAAGCCGGGCATGATCTTCACCATCGAACCGATGGTCAATCTGGGCCGTCCGCACGTGAAGGTTCTCAGCGACGGCTGGACGGCCGTCACGCGGGACAGGTCCCTGTCCGCCCAGTTCGAACATTCCATCGGCATCACGCCTGAAGGCTGCCAGATCTTCACCACGTCCCCCAAAGGCATCCACAAGCCGGGCCTGCAGACGGACTGATTGTCCGGCCTGAGATCCATTTACCGGCGATGCGCCGTCATCTGACAGCGGCTGACGCAGGAGCTCATGAAAGAGACGACGACCGCCAGTGAAGCACCGGCCTCAACCGGCAGCGACCACAAGGGACACCGCCAGCGGCTGCGGGAACGATTTCGTAAAACGGGCGAGCAAGGTCTCGCCGATTATGAACTCCTGGAATTCCTGTTATTTTCAGCCCTGCCCCGCCAGGATACAAAGCCGATCGCCAAAGCACTGCTTCAGCGCTTCGGTTCCTTTCCGGCAGCCCTTGCCGCCCCTAGGGAACGGCTCAAGGAAATTCCGGGGCTGTCCGACATCAGCATAGATGCGCTTCAGGCGGTGCATGCATCGGTCATCCGCTTTCACAAGGCCGGGCTGGAAAAACGGCAGGTGCTCGACAGCTGGCAGAAAGTTATGGACTACCTGCAGGTTTCCATGGGGCTTGCCCCGGTAGAGCAGTTCAGGATCCTGTTTCTTGACAAGAAAAATGCGCTTATCGCAGATGAAGTTCAGCAGACGGGCACGGTCGATCACACCCCGGTCTACCCACGCGAAGTGATCCGGCGTGCCCTGGAGCTTTCGGCAACGGCCCTGATCCTTGTCCACAATCACCCGTCGGGCGATCCGACCCCATCGCGCGCCGACATACAGATGACCAAGAAAATCGTCGACATTGCCGGCCCACTCGGGATCGAGGTGCATGACCACATCATCGTTGGTCTGCGTACAAACGTCAGCTTCCGCAGCTTACAGCTGATTTAAGCTGCTCGAGCAACGGACAGGCCAAGTCTTGGGGTCCGTACAGCTAAGCTCTTTAAGACTGTTTGCAAAACCGGATCGGGAGTTTTGAGACTTTACCCTTAATTTACTTAGAATTTGCGGCATTCCTTAACCCAGATCGACAATACTCGGGCCAAAGAAATCGGGCTCGTATATGTACAATTCGTCTAAAAACTCCGGCGGACAGATAGCAAACGCGATCATTATTCCGATGGTCGTGATCGTCATGATATCCGTTGTCGGTATTTTCGGCCTGTTGCACTGGTCTGCCCGCCTGTCGGACGAAACCGCTGTCGAATCCCAGAACAAGCTCATTTCCGGCGCTTTGCAGCTGACCCAGAATTACATGGTCAAGCAGCAGAACGGCGTCGTGATCTGGGACGAAGCCTATCACCGGGTCAACCAGATCAACCCGGATGAAGGCTGGATCTACAACAACCTGATGCACTGGCTGTTCCAGAACCACGGTTTTTCCAAGTCGATCCTGATCAATCGCGATTACGGCGTGCAATATGTCTACGCCCAGAACCACACCAACCAGTGGATGACGCAGGAGTTGCTTCAGGAACTGAAACCGGCCATTGCCAAGGTGCGCGCCCGCTACATCATTTCCTTCCGCCGCACACCATCCGGGCTCTACAGTTTCATTCCGCAAAGCTCCGACGCGCGCCGGTCGATTGCCGAAACCGGCCTCGTCTCCCTGGCGGGCGAACCGTATCTCTTCAGTGCCGCCGCAATCATGCCGCAGATCCAGTCGATCTCCCGGGTCCGTTTCCCGCCGTCAGTACTGGTAAGTCTGGTACCGTTGCGGGGTGAAAAGCTGACGGAAATCTCGGAAATGTCTCGCCTTGACGGGTTTGTTCTCGCCAACAACCAGACCCAGCGCGATGGCGTCGGCAGGTTTCAGCTGAAGTCCCCGCTTGGACAGGATGTCGGCCTGATCGCCTGGCAGACAACCGAGCCCGGCAGCCAGATGATACGCCGGATCAACCCGTTCCTGGCCTTGGCGGCGTTCATGATTGCCGCCGTGGTCATCGCCGTGACCATCTTCACCCGCCAGATGACCAAACGTCTTGCACGCAGCGAAGCCAAGGCAGTCCACTCCTCGCGTCATGATGCCCTGTCCGGCCTGCCGAACCGCGCGCGGTTCCATGCACTTTTGACGGACACGCTGGACGAAAGCGTTTCCAAGGGAACGAACACGGCCGTCGTCTACATCGACCTCGACCATTTCAAGGACATCAACGATACGCTTGGCCATTCCGCCGGTGACAAGGTGATCACTGCGGTCGCCCAGAGACTGCAGCGCGTCATTCCCGAAACCGGGATTGTTGCGCGCATCAGCGGCGACGAATTCGCGATGGTCATCAAGAACTGCGAAGACGATGTCTGGCTGGAATACATCCTCGACCAGGTGCAGGACGAAATCGGCCGTCCGATCATGATCGGGCGCCGTGAACTTCACGCCAGCCTCTCGATGGGCGCTGCCATTGCCCCGCGCGACGGCAACGATCCGGACGAGCTGCTGCGCAAGGCCGATATCGCGCTTTATGATGCCAAGGCAAATGGCCGAAACCGCCGTTCCTTCTTCGAACCGAACATGGAACATCACGTCCAGTCCAAGGACCGGCTGTCCCGCGAACTTCGGCTGGCACTCAAGAACGACGAATTGACACTTGCCTACCAACCGCAGTCCGACACATCGGCCAAGCGGATCGTCAGCGTTGAAGCGCTGGCCCGCTGGACCAAGGAAGACGGCACCGTCATTTCCCCGGCGCAGTTCATTCCGGTGGCCGAGGAAACCGGCCTGATCAATGAACTGGGTATCTGGGTGCTCAACAAGGCCTGCGCCAAGGCGCACGAATGGCCCGGCATCACCGTTTCGGTCAACGTTTCGCCAAATCAGTTCAAGCACCCGCGGTTCGTCGAAAAGGTGATGGCGATCCTTGCCGCCAACAACCTGCCGCCACAGCGCCTGGAAATTGAAGTCACCGAAAGTGTTTTCGCGGGCCGCAACGATTCGGTGCTGAAGGCCCTGCGCAGGCTGAAGAACCTGGGCGTGAAGGTTGCGCTCGATGATTTCGGTTCAGGTTATTCCAGCCTCAGCTACCTGCGCCGCTTCCCTTTCGACACGCTCAAGATCGACCGGGATTTCGTTTCCGACATGAACGGCAACGCCGAAGCCGAGGCCATCCTGGTATCGATCATCCAGCTCGGCAAAGCGCTCGGCATGACCATTGTTGCCGAAGGCATCGAGACGCTGGAACAGATCCGTTTCCTGCAGGCACACGACTGCAACCGAATGCAGGGCTACTACATTTCCCGTCCGCTGACAGACACCGCCCTGACGGCGTTCCTGGACGAATTTCACCGCGTTGGTACGCCCGGCTTCGGCACAGACCTGAGCTACCAGATACGCGCGGCGGAAGCTTGACGACACTTCGTACGGGCAAATGCCTGCCCACCGGGTCTTCGAATTTTTCCGGAACAACCTTGGATTGTTGCCAAGCTCAAAGGCCCAGTGACGGACTGAGCCTTGCGGCAAACGAGTGAAAGCTCGCAAAGGGCGCTGTCTCGGCCAATGTCAGCCAGTTCTGCCCTGCCCCGGCAGCCAGCTTCAGGCCAGCGTGACCGAATTCCGTACGCACCATATCCTTGAACCAGGCAACATGCTGCGCTTTGCGCTGGCGTTGCAAGGCTTCACCGGACGCGATGTGCGCATGGTGGCGCGTCCAGTGGATCACCAGATCATCAACACCGCTGATGGTTTGCGCGGAGACTTCGCACACAGGCACCTTCCACCCTGTAGTGCTATCGGTATCGCTCAACGACAAGGCGCCCGCGACATCCGAGGCAGCCCGACGGGCAAGCACACCCATATCTGCCTTGGTGACAGCCACGATATCCGGCAACTCCATGATGCCGGCCTTCATGAACTGCAGACTGTCACCCGATCCAGGCTGGATACACAGAACAACCGTGTCGACAGCCTGCTTCAGGTCCCCTTCCGATTGTCCGATACCAACGGTTTCAACGATCACGCAGTCGCACACGCACCGGAGAACGGCGATTGCCGCAACCGCATGATCGGAGAGGCCCCCAAGGCGATCTCGCGCCGCCATGGAGCGGACGAAGACGCCATCGTCGGATGGATCGGTTTTCAGGCGGGTTCGGTCACCCAGAAGGGCACCACCGGTCACCGCGGAAGACGGATCAATCGCGAGCACAGCCACAGTCTGCCCTGCCGACCGGCACGCCTTGATGAGCGCGTCGGTCAGACTTGATTTGCCGACGCCGGGCGGACCGGTGAGGCCCAACACTTTCGCGGAGGCTTCACCAGCGGCCGAGTCCAGAAAAGCTGCGGTTTCGGCATCCTCCGCATGGCTTTCCAGCCGGCTGAGAACCCGCGCGAGCTGCCTCTTGCCACCCGCGCGCAAGGTGTCCAGCTGGGGGTAAGCATCGCTCACACTGCACTCCCCTTGGCCTCGACCGGAGTTTTCCGCCCCATTCAGCTTCCGGACTTGAACTTCAAGGCCGCCTGAGCTGCTGCGAGGCGGGCAATCGGCACACGGAATGGCGAGCAGGAGACATAGTCCAGACCGACGCCTTCGCAGAAGGAGATCGAGGCCGGATCACCGCCATGCTCCCCGCAAATGCCAAGCTTGATGTCGGGACGGGTGGACCGGCCGCGTTCAACGCCGATCTTGATAAGCTCACCCACGCCTTCCTGATCGAGAGAGACGAACGGATCCTGCTCCAGCAGGCCGCGCGTCTGATACGTCCCCAGGAAGGAAGCCGCATCATCGCGCGAGATACCGAAGGTGGTCTGCGTCAGATCGTTGGTACCGAAGGAGAAGAACTCGGCAGACTGTGCGATTTCCGCCGCTTTCAGGGCGGCGCGCGGCAGTTCCACCATGGTGCCGATCTGGTATGTCAGTTCCGCTCCGGTTTCGCTCATCACGGCTTTTGCCATGGCCTCGATGCTCTGGCGTACGAGGTCAAGTTCTCCCTTGAGGCCGACCAGCGGAACCATGATTTCCGGAACCACCGGTGCGCCGGTTACCTTGGCAGCCTCGACAGCCGCCTCGAAGATGGCCCGGGCCTGCATTTCGGCGATTTCCGGATAGGAAACCAGCAGACGGCAGCCGCGATGGCCGAGCATCGGGTTGAATTCTTCCAGTGCCAGCGCCCTGTCGCGAAGCAACTCCGGATCGGCACCCATGGCTTTTGCGACGTCCGCCAGTTCCTCTTCCGATTTCGGCAGGAATTCGTGCAGTGGCGGATCCAGCAGACGGATCGTTACCGGCAGGCCGTGCATGATTTCGAAGAGATCGGTAAAGTCCTGCCGCTGCATCGGTAAGAGTTTTGCAAGTGCTGTCCGGCGTCCGGCTTCGGTCTCGGCCAGGATCATCTCGCGCACGGCAATGATACGCTCGCCTTCGAAGAACATGTGCTCGGTGCGGCAAAGGCCAATACCTTCAGCGCCGAACTCCCGTGCAACCTTGGCGTCTTGCGGCGTTTCCGCGTTGGTGCGCACGCGCATGCGGCGCACCTTGTCGGCCCAGCCCATCAGCGTGCCGAAATCGCCGGAGAGCGTCGGCTGCAGCATCTCGACCTCACCAACCAGAACCTGTCCGGTGGCTCCATCGATTGTGATGATGTCACCTTCCTTCAACTGCCGTCCGGCAGCATTGATCACACCGTTGCGATAGTCGATCCGCAGCATCCCAGCCCCGGCGACACAGGGCTTGCCCATGCCGCGCGCCACCACGGCCGCGTGGCTTGTCATGCCGCCCCGGCTGGTCAGAATACCCTCGGCCGCATGCATGCCATGGATGTCTTCCGGGCTGGTTTCCACGCGAACAAGAATGACCTTGCGCCCTTCCGCCTTGGCTTTTTCCGCCTCGTCGGAGGAAAAGACGATGGCACCGGATGCTGCGCCGGGAGAGGCCGGCAGGCCGGTCGTGATCACATCGCGCTTTGCTTTCGGATCAATTGTCGGGTGCAGGAGCTGGTCGAGCGCAGCAGGCTCCACGCGGCCAATGGCCTCTTCCTCACCCAGCAGCCCTTCGGCAACCATGTCGACCGCGATCTTCAGCGCCGCCTTGGCGGTGCGCTTGCCCGACCGGGTCTGCAGCATCCAAAGCTTGCCCTTCTCGATCGTGAACTCCAGGTCCTGCATGTCCCTGTAGTGGGCTTCCAGCTTGGCACAGTAGGTCTGGAATTCGGCAAATGCCTCCGGCATCAGCGCTTCCAGCGACGGGCTGGAAGACCCGGCCCCGATGCGGGCCTTCTCGGTGATATCCTGCGGCGTCCGGATGCCGGCAACCACGTCCTCGCCCTGTGCATTGACCAGGAACTCGCCATAGAGGGCGTTTTCGCCAGTGGAAGGGTTCCGGGTAAAGGCTACGCCGGTCGCGGAGCTCTCGCCCATGTTACCGAACACCATGGCCTGAACGTTGACGGCTGTTCCCCAGGAGGACGGCAGATCGTGCAGGCGGCGATACGTAACGGCACGCGGCACCATCCAGGAACTGAAGACCGCACCGATCGCGCCCCAGAGCTGCTCCTGCGGATCCTGCGGGAACGGCTTTTCCAGTTCTTCTTCCACCAGCGCCTTGAACTTCTCGATGATGCCCAGCCAGGCATCCGCATCGATTTCGGTATCGAGCGTCAGTTCATTGCGTTCCTTGTACTCTTCCAGAATTTCTTCAAACTCATGGTGGTCGAGGCCCAGCACCACGTCGGAATACATCTGGATGAAGCGGCGGTAGCTGTCGTAGGCGAAACGCCTGTCTCCCGCCTCTTGCGCGATCGCTTCGACTGTCTGGTCGTTAAGGCCGAGGTTCAGGACGGTATCCATCATGCCGGGCATGGAAACACGGGCACCGGAGCGTACGGAAACCAGCAGCGGCCGTTCCGGGTCACCAAACTTGCGGTTGGTCGCCTCACCGACCTTGTCCAGCGCTTCGGCAACCTGTGCCGTCAGAGCGTCCGGATAGGATTTGTCATGCTCGTAGTACCAGGTGCAGACTTCCGTGGTGATGGTGAAGCCCGGTGGCACGGGCAGACCCAGGCTGCTCATTTCGGCAAGGTTTGCGCCCTTCCCACCGAGAAGATTACGCATATCCGCTGCACCTTCTGCAGCACCATTGCCGAAACTGTAGACCCACTTGGTCATCTGATACTCTCCTCGCCTAGTTCGGTCTGCGGCGTCTCGCACGCAGCCAACTCGCATTATCATTCCGGCAGCAATCGGGCCGCACCGGCACCAGATCTTTTTGCACCGCACATTCCTGCTACGGCAACTGCTTGTCTTCAAGCCCTTTTTCAGCGAAACCGGTTATGATTGGTCGTAAGTCTTAGCATTTCCGACGTTGAGCAAAATCAAAAGGATTTAAACCCGCAGAAAGTTATCCCGAGCGCCTTGCCGGTCAGCCTTAAAGACGCCATTGTCAAAGGTAATAAGCAGTAAACCCACCAGATTCAGGGACAGAAGTGCGAACAATGATGACAAATCCGACCGGTGCCGTTTCGACCAGGGATCGCAGTCCTCTCCGCCGGAAACTGCTTGCGCTGGTCAGCGTGCTCGCCCTTCTTCCCGCTACCGCACTTGCCGAAACGAGCACCGAGCCGGAAACACTTGGCACACCGTCCGATCTGCCGTTCACGCTGTCCGGCAGCTACCTTTCCGGCCGCCTCGCCGGTTTCCAGAAAGACTACGCCCAGGCAGCGGCGTTTTACGAAGAAACCCTTGCCGCCGACCCGAGCAATACGATGTTGCTCGAACGCACCTTCCTCCTGAAGTTGGCCAATGGCGATGTCGAACAGGCCGTTGTCTACTCCAAGGAGCTGGAAAGCGCCGGTCTGCAGAATTTCCTCGCACAGCTGACGCTCGGTGCTCAGGAGATGCTGGACGGCCGCTATGAAAAGGCCAACGAAGAACTTGAGCGGGGCCGGAACGGCCCGCTCGCGCAGCTTTCTATCGGCATCTCCCGCGCCTGGACGCTTTATGGCAGCGGCAAGATCGACGAAGCCGTCGCGATGATTGACGGACTTGAGGGACCAGACTGGTTCGAAGTGTTCAAGTCCACCCACAAGGCACATCTTCTGTTTGCCGCAGGGCGTAACCAGGAAGCACTGGAAGCCGCCGAGAGCGCCTATGCCATCGACCAGGGTGCCTTGCGCGTCGTGGACGCCTACACCCGCCTTCTGGCCGCCAACGGACGCCAGAAGGAAGCACTTGATGCGCTCGATCAATACGATGCGCAATTCCGCGGTCACCCCAAGCTTGACCAGACCCGCGAGGCTATCAGCAGCGGTGAGATCATTCCGCCGCTCGTTACTGATCCGGCAGCCGGCATGGCGGAAATCCTCTATGGCCTTGGTGCCGTAATCGGCCGCGATGGCGGTGAAGAGCTTTCGACCTCCTATCTGCAGCTTGCGCTCTACCTCGATCCGAAGGCCGAATTTGCAGCCATTGCTCTCGGCAGTGTCTTTGAGCGGATGGAGCAGCCGGAACGGGCCATCGAAGCCCTGATGATGGTGCCCGATGACAGCGTGCTGAAGCGCGAAGCCGAAATCCAGGTTGGCATGAACTACAATGCCCTGGAGATGGTGGATGAAGCCCGCAGCCATCTGGAAGAGCTGATCAAACAGGACCCCTCAGATCTTGAAGCCGTGATCGCACTTGGCAACATCCTGCGTGCACACGAAATCTATGAGGACGCCGAGGCAACCTACACCAAGGGCATCGACACCATTTCCGAACTGCAAAGTCAGCATTGGCTGATGCTTTATTTCCGCGGTATCGCCCGGGAAAGACTGGGGAAATGGGAACTTGCCGAAGCCGACTTCCGCAAGGCACTTGAACTCAACGAGGATCAGCCACTCGTGCTCAACTATCTCGGCTATTCCCTGGTCGACCAGGGCCTGAAGCTGGATGAAGCCCTGGGCATGATCAAGAAAGCCGTCGAACTGCGGCCAACAGACGGATACATCGTCGACAGCCTTGGCTGGGTTTATTTCCGTCTTGGTCGCTACGAAGAAGCGGTGAAGGAACTGGAGCGGGCTATCGAGCTTCGCCCGGCGGATCCGGTCATTAACGATCACCTGGGCGATGCCTACTGGATGGTCGGTCGTCGCAACGAGGCAAGGTTTCAGTGGAACCACGCCCGCGACCTGGGTCCGGACGCAGAGGAATTGCCGAAAATTCTGGAAAAGATTGCCGAAGGCCTGAAGGAGGTTCCGGGAACGGATGCCGCCAAAGCCGAAACCGGCAAAAACGGCGGCTAAACGGACACACCCATGGCCCTCGCCTCAAAGTCTTCCCCCCGGGTGGAGCTGGCCCGGGCCAAGGTGAATCTGGCACTGCATATTACAGGTCGGCAGCCGGACGGCTATCATCTGCTGGATTCGCTCGTGGTCTTCCCCCAGATCGGCGACAGACTGGCGATAGAAGCTGCCGGTGAGCTCGACCTGCAAGTCGAAGGCCCGTTTGCGCGAGACCTGACGGGCCCGATCGAAGACAACCTTATCCTGAAGGCCGTGCGCAGCTTCGCCGAAAAGGCCGGTATTGATGTTCCACAGGTTCGTCTGACACTGACCAAACGCCTGCCTGTGGCTTCCGGCATCGGCGGCGGCTCCAGCGATGCCGCTACCACCTTGCGCCTCCTGGAGGACTTCACCGGCACCTATCTTGCCGAGGAGGATCTGCATGCACTGGCGCTGACGCTTGGGGCGGATGTACCGGTTTGCCTGTTTCCGGAACCCCAGATCATGCGCGGCATCGGCGGCGACCTGAGTGCCGGTCCGGACCTTCCGCCTTGCGGTATCGTGCTTGTAAACCCGAGGGTCGGCGTATCCACTCCGGAAGTCTTCAAGTCCATGGAGCAGCGGGACAACGCTCCCATGGATCTCATGCCGGAAAAGTTTGAAACGCTGGCCTCGCTGGTCGCCTATCTGGCAAGCTGCCGCAACGATCTGCAGGATCCGGCCAAGGCTCTGTGTCCTGAAGTCGGTCAGGTTCTGTCCGAGCTGGAATCCGATACCCGCATCGACCTTGCAAGGATGTCCGGCTCCGGTGCGACCTGCTTCGGCCTGTGTGAGTTGAATGCCGCCATGGACGTCGAACGTGCATTGCGCAGCAGCCATCCCGACTGGTGGATCGCCTCCGGGCCGCTCTCCTGACAAAACGCAGAGTTGGCTTTTAGAAAACAAAGAAAAAGCCGCCATTTCAAAAATGGCGGCGTTTCAGTTTCATCAGAAAAACAAAGACTTGTAAGCGTTAGCTCACACGCGAGATGCAGAAGGCAACAGCATCACCCAGCGCATCGCTGTGCGCACCGGACGGCAAAGTGTCCAGTGCAGCAAGAGCCTTGTTGCCGTAGTCCTTCGCCCGCTCGACCGTTTCAGACAAGGCGTCGTATTTCTTCAGAAGCTCGATGGCCTGTTCCAGATCACCATCCTGGATTTCCTCGCCTTCCAGGCATCGTCGCCAGAAGTCGCGGTCTGCATCAGTGCCACGGGCAACGGCCAACACCACCGGCAGTGTGATCTTGCCTTCTCGGAAATCGTCGCCGACATCCTTGCCGAGATCTGCGGAAGAGCCACCATAGTCGAGCGCGTCGTCAACTAGCTGGAACGCATAGCCAAGTTCCATGCCGTAGGTCCGCGCGGCCCGCTTCATTTCCACTGACTGCCCGGCAATCACGGGGCCGACTTCGGCAGCAGCGGCAAACAGAGCGGCGGTCTTGGCCTCGATCACCCGCAGATAGTCTGCTTCGGTCGTGGCGATGTTCTTTGCTGCGCCAAGCTGCAGCACTTCGCCTTCGGCAATGACTGCGGATGCCGTGGAGAGGATGCGCAGCGCTTCCAGCGAACCGACATCGACCATCATCTTGAAGGCCTGTCCGAGCAGATAGTCGCCGACAAGAACACTTGCCTGGTTCCCCCAGAGCTTGCGCGCTGCAAGCTTGCCCCGACGCATGTCGCTTTCGTCCACGACATCGTCATGCAACAGCGTGGCGGTATGCATGAATTCCACGCTGGCCGCCAGCGTGACATGACCATCGCCCTGGTAGCCGAACATCTCGGCACAGGCCAGCGTCAGCATCGGCCGGAGCCGCTTGCCGCCTGAGGAAATCAGGTGTTTGGCGATTTCCGGGATCAATTCAACATTCGATCCTGCCTTCGACAGGATCAGATCGTTGACCTCGCCCATGCCGCCGGACACCAGATCAACGAGCGACTGAATGCTCGGACGGCGCGGCTGATCGTCTGTATAAGTTGCAACAACGGCCACTAATGGCACTCCCTGAATATTTGTGCGGACAATATGTTGCGAACGCCTTCGGGGCAAGCCGCCAATCCATTGACAAACTGTTGAAATGCCGCAATCAGCTGGTTTTGCTGTAAACGGGTAGGATGGGGCTTTCTGTTCGACCGCAGGACATGGACCGCTAACGCCGGGAATCTTATGGAAGAACTAGTCAGAACAAACGATCCCGTCCTGATTTCCTTTCTGGAATCGATTCTTGAAGATGCCGGCATCAAACATTTTGTCGCAGACGGCAATATGAGCATTCTGGAAGGTTCGCTGGCCATGATCCCGCGCCGCATACTTGTCGATTCAGACCAGATCCAGATGGCGCGCAAGCTGGTGCGAGACGCCGGTCTGGAACATGAACTGCGCCCGGAAAGCGGCCGGGCCTGACATGACTTCGCCGACGGACAGCACCGAATGCACATCTCAGGAAACGACTCATGACGCCTTTCTGGGTGGCAAGGTCTATGTGCATCAGCCCAAGCGTGGCCGGCACAGGGCAGGCCTCGACGCGGTCTATCTGGCGGCGGCCCTGCCGGATGGTACCCGGGGGCATGTCATCGACCTTGGCGCGGGTGTCGGCACTGCCGGGTTTTGCGCCGCGGCGCGCTTGCCGGATATTCGGGTAACGCTGGTTGATATCGACGAGACCGTGCTTGCCCTCGCCCGTCGCGGCCTTGAAGACCCCGCCAATGGCGCGTTTTCCAGCCGTGTCTCCCTTCTGGAGGCTGATATTACGGCCAAGGGAAGTGCGCGCCACGCAGCCGGTCTTACCCCCGCAATGGCGGACCATGCCATCATGAACCCGCCCTACTATGAGGCGGACCGCTTCCGGGCATCGCCCAACAGTGCTCGTGCCGGCGCGCATATGCTCGATGACCGGGGACTGGAGCCATGGGCGAAAACAGCAACGGATATTGTCACGGAAGGCGGCAGCCTGACCGTCATCTTTCGGGCAGACGGTCTGCAGGAACTGTTGAGCGTTCTCAAGGGCCGGTTCGGCGCAATCGAAGTCATTCCGCTTCGTCCAAGACCGGAAGCGGCAGCAACACGTGTTCTGCTGCGCGCCATTCGCGCCAGCAAGGCCCCCTTACGGCTGATGCCGGGGTTCGTATTGCATGAGGGGGACGGATCCGAATTCACCCCTCAGTCAAAAGCCATCATGCGTGATGGCGAAGGACTTGGACTCAGCGCGCGCTGATTCCTGTCCCGCCTATCTCAGTGCACCACGATTTCTCCGTCCGCGTAGCGGAAATCAACCGGTGAGATCAGGGTCTGATGCGCAACGCGAACGGAATGGATGCGACCTTCTATCTCCCGTTCCCAGAACACGAGAAACCTGGTCAGTTCGGGAAATTTCGGCGCCTGATCTTCCGTTTGCCACAGGAAACTCTGCAGCAACTTCGGATGATCAGGCAGACGGTAGAGGATTTCCGCCGTCATCAGTCCATAGCCGAGAAGGCGCTTTTCAAAGTCGGAGCTGGTTTTCATGCCAATCCTTTCTTCTGTGCAAAGAAAGATTGTCACGGAAATCTGGTTAACCAAACCCGACTTTTGGATATTTGCTGTTTAAAAACAGCAATTTAGCAGCACTCTACAGGCACTGCTAACAACAGGAGCCTTGGGCCGCAAGGAGCATCATTTCACTTGAATGGTGGTCAGATACCCCAGAAAGGCGTCGATGTCATCCGGCTCCAGCGCAAATTCCGGCATGTTGTCATGTGCTGTCACGATGCCTTCCGCCAATGGTTCTTCCAGGCTTTCCAGCGGATACCGGCTGGAAAGATCACGAAAGGCGGGCGCACCGGCCTGTGCACTCTGGTCGTCCCTGCCGACTGCATGACACGTAGCACAATGGATTTCCGCCAGCTCCCGGCCGGTCGCAACGCTCACCGGATCCGTCGGATAAGCTCCGTCAGAAGCCAGGGCAGACGACGCTGCAAACAGGATGACGGCGACACCAAAAAACGGCTTGCTGCGCGACACTCTACTTCCCTCCCTTGAATCAGTTTCGCTTTTATAGAAGGTTCGGAAACAGAAACCCATTAGGGGGAACACGGTGGCCACGGAAAATGTGCCTTCAACACCAATGTTCTCGACGCCTGTATCTCTATATAACCGGGATCACCACCCGTTCACCGGAGGAAACATGAACCAGCTGCCGGCTTCTATTAACGACACTCTCGCCCTGATGGATCAGGCGGGCTACGTGGCCGACCGGTCGCTTGCCACCGTTCTGCATCTGGCCCTGAAGATGAAACGCCCCCTGTTTCTGGAAGGCGAAGCCGGTGTCGGCAAGACGGAAATTGCCAAGGTCCTGTCTTCGACACTCGGAAGAGACCTGATCCGCCTGCAATGCTATGAAGGCCTCGACGTTGCCTCCGCGGTCTATGAGTGGAACTACCCCGCTCAGATGGTCGAAATCCGTATCGCGGAAGCAGCCGGCGACACTGACCACTCCGAGCTTTCCAAATCGATTTTCGACGAACGCTTCCTGATCAAGCGCCCCGTGCTGCAGGCGCTCGAACCTTCGCTGGCAGGCGCGCCGGTGTTCCTGATCGACGAACTCGACCGGGCGGACGAAGCGTTCGAAGCCTTTCTTCTGGAAGTTCTGGCCGATAACCAGGTGACCATTCCCGAGCTCGGCACCGTGAAGGCAGCAGAGCCGCCCATCGTCATCATCACGACCAACCGCACGCGTGAAATTCACGATGCCCTGAAACGCCGCTGTCTCTACCACTGGGTCGACTACCCCGATGCCGAGCGCGAGCTGGAGATTGTCCGCCGCAAGGTTCCCGGCGCCGCCCAGCGCCTTGCAAGCGAAGTGGTTGCCTTCGTGCAGAAGCTGCGTGCCGACGAGGATCTTTTCAAGCAACCCGGTGTCGCCGAAACGCTGGACTGGGCGACAGCTCTTTCCGAACTCAACGAAATGGCGCTCGATCCGGACATGGCATCCGACACGCTTGGCGTTCTGTTGAAATACCAAGACGACATCGAACGGGTCCGCGGCTCCAAAGTGCGCCAGATGATCGACGACATCCGCAAGGACGCTCCGCACCAGCAATCCATGCCGGCGGTTTGAACAGGTGACAAGACCACAAGGGGCCCATCACACTCATCCGGGAGGCTGCAATGACACCCTCTCCTGAGTTGCGATCGCGGATCACGGACAACATCGTCTATTTCGCGCGAACGCTGCGCAAGGCGGGCGTTCCCGTCGGCCCCGCCTCCGTGGTGGATGCGGTTGCGGCCGTGGAAGTCTCCGGCATCGAAAGCCGTGAGGACCTCTACTGGACACTGCATGCGGTCTTCGTGCGTAAACGTGAACAGAAGGTGCTGTTCGACGAGGCCTTCCGGATCTACTGGCAAAGCCGTGGATTGATCGAGAAGATGCTGGCGATCCTGTCGCCGGTCGCCCCGCCCAGAGGCGAGCCTGAAAAACCGAAGGCCGGCCAGACACGGGTCTCACAGGCGTTTCAGGCAGCGCAAGAGCGGGTCGCAGAGGAAACCGTTCCCCAGATCGAAATCGATGCAAAGTTCACGGTCTCCGGCAAGGAATTGCTGCAGACCAAGGACTTCGCGCAGATGACGTCGGATGAAATTACCGAAGCCAAGCTGGCGCTCAGGGCCATGACGATGCCTTTGGACAAGATCAGGCTTCGTCGCCTCAAGCCGGCGTCCAGAGGAAAAGTCGATCCACGCCGAACCTTGCGCGCCTCCATGCGGGCCGGTGGTGACATAATTGACCTGAAGTTCCGCAAACCGGCGGAAAAACGGCCACCGCTCGTCGCCCTTTGCGATATCTCCGGAAGCATGAGCCAGTACTCCAGGCTTCTGCTGCATTTCCTCCATGGTCTGACCGTGGAACGGCGGGATGTACACACATTCCTGTTTGGCACCCGTTTGACGAACGTCACGAGGCAATTGCGCATGAAGGATCCGGACGAGGCCCTGGAAGCTTGCTCGTCAGGTGTCGAGGACTGGTCGGGTGGCACCCGCATCGCCTCTGCGTTGCATGATTTCAACCGGCATTGGTCTCGCCGTGTCTTGTCGGGACAGCCGACCGTACTGCTGATCACCGACGGCTTGGAGCGCGATACAGACGAGGATCTTGAGCGGGAAATGGACCGGCTGCACCGCTCTTGCCGTCGACTAATCTGGCTTAATCCCCTGCTGCGCTTCGAAGGCTTCGAAGCAAAGGCAAAGGGTATCCGCGCCATGCTGCCGAATGTGGACGAATTCAGAGCGGTTCATTCGCTCGATGCGGTTGCCGATCTTGTCGCTGCGTTGACAGGTTCAGGCGGTCGCGACAGCAGTGCCAATCCGAAGCGTTGGCTGAAATCGTAAGTTTGGTAGCCCATTGCTCAGACGTGTCCAATTGACACTCAAAAGTCTGGAATACGGCGCCTGACTGGCCTGGTTTCATGCAGATTGGAAGCAAGTGATTTTGTGCCTCAAAATGACGGCATGAACAAAGAGACCCTGCCAGCTTCGTGTTGGGGCACTGGAAGTTGACAGGGTCATTTGAGAGGTCGATTACAGGCCTCGGATCCACCATATATTCAATTTCATGAAACTAAATGCGACATGCTGCCTCTGCGGCAGGGTGTGCGCTGCCGCATGAACTTGGCCTCGAAACCGCGATTAAACTGCGCTACACTTTTATGGTGTGAAACATCCGTTACTTCTTGAATTTGCTGCCGCGTTATGACCAGGAACAATAATCAGGATCTCGACAAAACAGTCTACCATCAAGTGATTGGCTGTTCGCTTCTGCTCGTCATCCTGTTTGGTCTCGGACACAACGTCTATCTTTCTTCCGGCGATCCCTTTTCCGGCCCAAAACCGTCTACTCATCCAATCACAGCACTTGGTTTTCTCATTCTGGCCGGAGCTATCTTCTTTCGCCAGCAATGGGCGCGCTCGGTCTGGCTCAGGGGTACCCTGTGCTGCCTGATGATCCTGCTCTCGGGCCTTCGTATTGCCGAGAGCCTGTTTCCGGATCAGATCACGCTATTTGCCGACAGCTGGCTGTCCCATTCACTGGAATCGATCAATATGTACGGCCGGTTCTCGATTGAAACGGCTCTGTTCCTGTTTTGCTGCTTCAGTTTCGAGCTTTCCCAGGAACGGCATACGGTCGTCAGGCTGCTTCTGGTGTCTGTCTGCCTGGCCGTATTGTCGTTCGGCTTTGCGGAAACAGTCTACGCATTCTTTCTGTGGGGGAACGAACTGTCGATGATCACGCAATTCGGCATGTGGCTGGTGTCGGTAGATCTCCTGGTCCAGATGCGCAATCAGGCTCCTTTCCAGAGTGTGATGCAACCGGGCAGATCAAATTTCCACCGTCAGTTCACCGCGCTTGCTCTTTACCTGCTGCCCATGATCATCGGCACGGTCGTGCTTCATAAAATGCAGATTTCCCCCTCTGAGCAGGCCCCGTTCGAGCTGTTCTTCGCGGGAACAAGCTGCCTGCTGCTGGGTGTCGTCCTGATGCTGGGAACCTATCTGGACCGGAAGAAGCCCCCCGAAAATGCCTGGTCGGCACCGTCGTCCGGACGCAGCCGCAAGCGGGACAGGTAAGACTGATCTCCTCGCCAGTTACCGGCTAGCCAACGAGTGCACTCGGCTGGTTCAGGGCAATGCCACCACAGGTGTGCGAACCGTTACCCTTTGAAACAGGTCCTCGATGTCGTGGTTGGCCATCCGGATGCAGCCATAAGAAACCGCGCGCCCGATGGAGCCAGGCCGATTGGTGCCGTGAATGGCGTAGTTTCCGTTGGACAGCGTCATGGCGGCAACGCCCATCGGGTTGTTGGGCGCGCCACCGCGAATGACCGTCGGCAAATGCGGAAAGTCTCGACGGACTTCGTCCGACGGCGCCCAGTCTGGCTTCACATATTTTGCCGTTATGAATGCCTGTCCGGTCCAGGACTTTTGCCGTTTGCCGACTGCAACCTTGTAGCGGATCGCCCTGTTGGCGCCGAGCACCAGATAAAGCCGCTTTTCGGAATTCTTGATGACGATTGTTCCAGCGCGAAAGCGGGCATCGGAAAAGCCCACCACTTCGGCGGCATTGGCAGACTTCGGCGTGACACTGATTGCAACAAGCATCACCAAAGGAATGAAAACGCGGAACAAGGAGACCAGACGCATTACAAACTCCATGCAGTTGCGCTGAGATTACCTTGCCCCTTCCCTTGAAAGAACCGGGACAGGCCTATTTTCTTACCAAAAGGTTAATCAGCACTCCAACGTGAAGAGACAATACGACCAGCCAACTGGTATCTGGGGGTGAACGAATACCGGTCGAACAACCGCATCTTTGCCTGTGACAGGCGTCACCGCGTCTGACGGAGCCTCATGAGATAGTGCGTCCATGGCTCGAAGAGAGAGCCTGAGTTTAAAACTTGCGGAACATGGCCGCACCAGTTGCATCGTTGATCTTGTTCAAGGACCTGTCGAATGACCCAAACATCTGCCACGACACGCGGCTTCAAACGCCCCTTTCGAAAAACCGTCGCAACCTTCGCCTGTCTTGTCGCACTCGCCGCGGCACCTTTGCCTTCATTCGCCGGATCTTTGACTGGCACCTACCTGCTGTCACCGGCTCAACTGGCCACCGGCTTTTCTGTCCGGGTCCTCGGACGCGGCCCTGTAACGGGTGAATTCAAGACCGTATCCGGCAAGATGACACTGGACCAAAACCGCCCGGAAAAGAGCCAGGTGGTCGTGAAGGTCGACCTGAGAAGTGTTCACACGAACAACGACAAGGTTACAGGTTTTCTGAAGAGTTCGGCCATGTTTGATGTCGCCAACCACCCGGTGGCCACATTCCAGAGCACCCGGGTTCATATTACCGGCCAGAACACGGCGGAAGTCGAGGGTGTCTTGAACCTTCGCGGAAAGCAGAAACGCACCAAGCTTTCGGTGAAGATTACCGACAGCAAGGCCAACGGTCAGGTCGGGTTCGAAGTGTCAGGCGGGTTTTTCCGCAGCCTCTACGGCATGGATGCCGGTTTGCCGATCTATGCCGACAAGGTCAATCTCGAGATCAGAGGCACCGGAAAACGTAGCTGACCTACACCATTTGCCTTTTATTCCTGAGAAGCACGCGTGCCTGCAAGGGCCGCGTGCTCTTGCATTATGGGGCAGATCTAGCGCGCTTCTGGCACACCATTGCGCCACTCATAGACAATGTAGTCCGGCAGATTGCTGTCACCGTTACCATCGAAGGTCACATCTCCGAGCACCGTGTCGAAGGTTCCTTCCTGAAGAGCAGTTGCCACACCTTGCAAAGCCGTACCACCAGCGACCTCGACAGCCTGTGCCCAGGCCTGAATTGCAGCATAGGTCGTCAATGTGAAACGATCCGCGGAACCTCCCGCCTCTTCCAGATCAGCAACCAGTTCCTGCGCTTCGGGGCGCTCCCGGGGGATCTCCGGATAGGTCAGCAAGGTTCCATTCCCCGCCTCACCCGTTACGGACCAATAGTCTTCCGTCATCAGTGCATCACCTGCCACCAGCACCGCGCCCAACCGCTGACGGTCCATCTCCAGCTTGATCAGCCCCGCTTCCGGGTGATAACCGCCCAGGTAAACAACATCGACAGCCTGAAGCTTGAGTTGCGACACGAGGCTGCGGAAATCGTCAACGCCTGCGTCAAACCCCAGCGCCATGCTCTCGCTGGTTCCCAGCTCGTTCAAGACCGCCTTGACCGCGTCGGCAAGACCTTTGCCGTAAGCTGTCTTGTCATGCAGAATTGCAATCCGTTTGTCGCCGAATTCATTCACCAGCAACTGGCCTGCCACGTCCGCCTGCCGGTCATCCCTCGGGGCGAGACGAAAAATGCCTTCGCCTTGCCGTTCATCGGTGAATTTCGGCAAGGTCGTTGCCGGTGACATTTGAACGATCCCCGCTCCGGCATAGACTTCAGCGGCGGCAATAGAGCTGCTGAAACAAAGATGGCCGGCAACAAAGACAACGTCTCTGCCGATCAACTGGTTGGCCACGGCCACAGCCTGGTCCGCATCACAACCATCGTCGACGGTTTCCAGCACCAGTGTCTCGCCATTGACCCCGCCGGCCGCATTGAGATCGGCAACCGCCTTTTCCGCGCCGATACGCATTTCTTCACCGATAGCAGCAAACTGCCCTTTCATCGGCCCGGCAACAGCGATCCGGATGTCGGCGACAGCAGGTGTCGCAACGAGGCTGCAAGCCAGAAGGCCAGCACTGGCCAGATACTGCTGAAAGGTCATTCGTCTCCCCAAGATCCGGTGATCGCCCCCTACCCCTAGCGCGGCCCGGTCCGCAGCTCAATCCGCACTTGTGGCTTAGGTGGCAAATGCGGAACACCTGCCCCATATGAATTTATGAGCTTTCCGGCCCACGACTTCGGTTGGATGGTTTTACGAGGCCTTCCGACGCGCGTTCATAAGGTGTTGACCTTGAAATATCAGAAAAACCCGTCTGCCCCGTGTCGAGCACAGCATGGTCTAGGCATCCTTTCCGTGGCCGCCTAAACTCCCGTCCGCGTCCGACAGACGATTGATTCCCGCTGAGCCGCCCAGGAGCCGACTTGATGTCCCCAACCTCTTCAGAATCCGAAGACCAGGACAGGCTTCCCCTGGAGACCGCCATTTTTCGGGAAGCCATGAGCCGGATTGCTGCAGCCGTCCACGTGGTGACCACTGACGGCCCTGGCGGCCGCATGGGTGCAACCGTTTCGGCTGCCTGTTCGGTCAGCGACGAGCCCGCCAGCATTCTGATCTGCCTGAACAGGAAAACACGCATTCATGGCGCAGTTCTCGAAAACCGCTGCTTCTGCCTCAACACGCTCAGCGACGATCACGAGGAAATTTCCGACACCTTTGCCGGGCGAGACAAGCTGGACATGCCGCAACGGTTCGAGAAAGGTGACTGGACAAGCCTGGCCACTGGCTGCCCCGCCCTCAACAGCGCGCGTCTCAGCGTCGATTGCGAAGTCTATTCAGTCACCGAAATGGGGACGCATTCGATCATCGTCGGCACCGTGACCGACCTTCGGATGACCGATCCCGGCAAATCCCTTCTCTATGTCCGCCGTGGCTACAAAAGCCTCGACACCTGACACGCAGCCGATCACACTCCTTATCGTCCACCTTCAATCGAGGACCGTCTGCCCATGGCCGGTTTACGCAACCTGATCACCGATGTCCCGGGCCTCAAGGTCGGCAATGCTTCCGATCTTGAACTGAAATCCGGGGCGACTGTGCTCGTACCGGACGAACCCGCGGTCACCTCGGTGGCCATTCACGGCGGTGCACCTGGCACCCGTGAAATCGCGCTATTGGAGCCGGAGCAGACCGTCGAGAAGATCGACGCCATCGTGCTGGCTGGTGGGTCCGCCTTTGGTCTGGATGCCGGTGCAGGTGTCCAGGGACGCCTTGCCGAACTGGGTTACGGGTTCCAAGTCGGCCCTGTCCGCGTTCCGATCGTTCCCACCGCCATCCTGTTCGACCTCCTGAACGGCGGCGACAAGAGCTGGGGACAGGCTGCACCTTACCGGGATCTCGGCCGGTCTGCACTTGATGCAATCGGCCATGATTTTTCCCTCGGTTCCATCGGTGCCGGCACCGGGGCCACCACCGCAAATCTGAAAGGCGGCCTCGGGTCTGCCTCCCATGTACTGGAAAACGGCATCACGGTCGGCGCCATTGTCGCGGTGAACGCGCTTGGGCGGGCAACCGTGGGGGACAGCGCTCACTTCTGGGCAGCGCCCTTTGAAATCGGCGATGAGTTCGGTGGCCTGGGAATGGCGCATCCGCTACCGCCAGACAGCATCACGGTCCGCACCAAACTTGATGGCCTCAAGGCCGGTGCCAACACCACGATCGCGGCTGTTGCGACCGATGCCATCCTGACCAAGGGCGAAGCGAAACGCCTCGCGGTGATGGCTCATGACGGGCTGGCGCGAGCTCTCTGGCCGGCCCACACACCGCTTGATGGCGATCTCGTCTTCGCCCTCTCCACTGGCCAGCGCCGGATGGAAAACGGACTGGAAGACATGGTTCAGCTCGGTGCGGCAGCCGCTTCGTGCCTGGCACGTGCCATCGCCCGCGGCGTCTATAATGCGTCCCCGGCAACTGACGATCCGGTCCCAACGTGGCGAGAGCGGTTCGGAAGCTAGTCACCAGATCCGACGCGTGCCGACCTGCGTAAACTGGGCAGATTTTCCTGAAGGAGGTTCTGCCCACCATGACCCGCGTTCACCGTTTTCTGCTTCTCGCCATGTTCCTCACAGGTGTCTGCGCTTCTGTTCCGGCCGACGCCAAATCCCTGGTGCTGGAAGAATTCTTCCGCGGAAAAACGGTGGGCAAGGGCGTTTTTGAAAGCAGCATTGCCGGTGTCTACCGCCCATTCACCGTCACGCTGACAGGAACCTGGAACAGCAAGACCTTTACGCTCCGGCTTCGCGAGGATTTCGTCTACGAAGACGGCGAACGTGATACCAAGACCTGGTTCTTCCAGAAGGTTGCCGAAGACCGATACATCGGCCAGAGAGCCGACGTGCTGGGTCCGGCAAACGTTCGTACGGATGAAAACGGAGACCTTCGTTTCTCCTACGTCGCGCGCCTGGAGACTGAGAACGGGCCATTGCTGCTTCGTTTTGACGACACGCTGACACAGGTCGACAGAAACACCGTCAGGAACACCGCCAAGGTCCTGAAGGCCGGGATTACAGTGGGTACGGTTTCGCTGACATTTAAAAGGTAAAGCTTCCAAGGCTCAGGCACGACTTGGCGCTTGATCGGGAGTGATTTCAAGCTTTTACTCTGCGGATGAAATTGTCCGTGGGGGGCTTCATGAAACCGATCCGGCACTTCCTGCCACATCTCCTGAACCTGATGTTTTCAATGGCTCTTGTGGTAGCGGGCCTTGCAAGCCAGTCCACCTTGGCAAGCGCCATGGGTACGGGCCTTGCCGAAACGCTTGAAAACAAACTGCTTGAACCTTTCGACGGCGACTTCGACGCCTTGCTCAAGCGTGGCTACATTCGGGTCCTGATCCCGTTTTCAAAGACCGGATATTTCATCGACAAGGGCGTTCAGCGCGGCAGCTCGGTTGATCTCATGACCGAGTTCGACAAATACCTGGACAAGATACACGAGAAGAAGGCGAAGGATGCAAAGCTCGTACTTGTTCCCACCCCGAGAGACCACTTGTTTTCTGATCTTGCCGCGGGCAAGGGCGACATCGCGATCGGCAATCTGACCATTACCCGCGAACGGGAAGATCTGGTCGCCTTTTCGTCCCCTTTGCTGAAGGATGTGCACGAAGTACCGGTCACCGCCGCAGGGGTTGCCGACCTTCCCTCACCTGAAGCCCTGTCAGGTCAGACCGTTCACGTCCGGGCTTCGTCTTCCTATTATCAGAGCCTCAAGGCACTTAACGACAGGCTCGGCCAAAAAGGCGCCAAGCCGGTCGACATTGTGACCGCTGACGAGCACATGGAAGACGAGGACCTTCTGGAAATGGTGGCAGCCGGCGCCATTTCCATGGTGATCGTGGACCAGCACAAGGCCGAGCTCTGGCTGGAAGTTCTGGACGGCCTGAAGATGCATCCCTCGGCAGCCGTGCGCACGGATGGAGAGATTGCCATAGCCGTTCGCAACAATGCGCCGGAGCTCCTGAAGGAAGTCGATGCCTTCGCCGCCACCGTGACAAAAGGCACCCTGCTCGGCAACATCATCCTGAAGCGATATCTGAAAGAGGCCGACTACCTCCGGGACATGCGCAGCGCGGACTACAAGAACGACCTCGCCAGTCTCCAAACCATTTTTCAGAAATACGGCGACGAGTATGAAATCGACTGGCTGTTGATCGCCGCGCAAAGCTTTCAGGAATCGCGTTTCGACCAGAAAGCCCACAGCCGCGCGGGCGCCGTTGGACTGATGCAGATCAAGCCGGCTACGGCCAGGGGCGACCCGATCAACATCAGCGGAATTGATGCAGGTCCGGACAAGAACGTTCAGGCAGGCGTCAAATATCTTCGTTACCTTGCCAACCAGTATTTTGCCGGTCTTCAGACACGGGATGCCAACCAGACCTTCTTTGCGCTTGCGGCCTACAACGCCGGCCCCAGCCGGTTTGCCAAACTGCGCGAAAAAGCAAAGCAACAGGGTTTTGACCCGGACAAGTGGTTTGACAACGTCGAGTGGATCGTGGCTTCCGAAATCGGCCGGGAACCTGTCGATTACGTCGGCAACATCTACCAGTATTACGTCGTGTTCTTCAACGAACAGCAGCGTCGGCAAACAGAAGCCGCCGAGAAAGCGGCAGCCGGAAACTAGGATCTCTCGCGGGCAACATGAGGACGTTCAACGCAAGCCGTTTGAACGTCCATCATGACCGATGCAAACGCTTCAGGCAGCCTTGCGACCAAGGGCAGCGGCCCGCGCCAGCATCTTCCGCTTTGCCTCGTCGCTCGATCCGCGGATCGGCGAGAACATATGGTAGCCCTTTGGCTTCAGGCCGCAGAAATCAAGGATCTGCTTCTCGGTCTGCTTTTTGGCACCGGCACCATAAATCCAGGTAAAGTACCATCCCGGCGTGTCGGAAGTCACCAGAACCTGCGCGGTGCGGCCCTTGAGCAGTTTCTCAGGCAGAGGTTTGCCTTTCACGTATTGAAAGGACATGCCCGGCAGCAGGATCCGGTCGAACAACCCCTTCAACCTGCCCGGCAGACCGCCCCACCACAAAGGGTGTGTCAGCACGAAATGTTCACACCACAGGATATCCTGCCACAGTGCTTCGAGGTCAGGCTCCAGAGGCTTCGCATCCTTGAAGGATGACACTCCGAAATCCGCATCGAAGTTCAGGTCGGCCAGATGCCTGACCCGCACTTCGTTTCCACCCTTTTGTGCATGATTTGCATATTCCGCCACGAGGGCGCCGCAAAACGTGTCCTTGGCCGGGTGTCCTTCCAATACCAGTATTCTTGTCATGTCCAACCTTGTGAGCTTGCAGGCGTCGAACGCCAAAATTGACCGTGGTCATTTTTTGACATTCCGCATCACATCCGTCAAGATATTTTTTGACCACGGTCACTTTAACGGAAAATCATGACACGCAAACCACAACAGCGGAGCATTGCCACAAGGGCACGGGTACTGGCTGCCGCACGCGATCTCAGTCAAAAACACGGATTGGACCTGGTCACCGCGGAAGCGGTTGCTCAGGAGGCAGGTGTCGCAAAGGGGACCGTGTTCTCGCATTTCGGCGATATGGACGGCCTTTTGTCCTACGTGCTGCTGGACCGACTGAATGCCCTGCGTGCAGCAACGTCCGACGAAGCAGCAGAAACCGACCAATTGTCCGACCCTGTCGGACTGCTGACCCGGCGCATGATGGCGCTGATCGACGTCATCACCGACAGCCCGACTATCCTGCGGCTGTTCCTGGACAATATCGGCGTGACCAAACCCAATTGCGCTGCTGAATTTGTCGAAACACTGGACGCCCTCGATGCGGAACTGGAGAATTTCCTGACGTTCTGGCAACAGGGGCCCAGCCTGAAGCCGGACCTGAGGCAGGACCGGTCACCCAAGGAAATGGTCGACGGCCTGATTGCCTTCATGATCCATGGAGCCATCCTGGTCAAAAGCCATCAACTGACTGACAGGGCGGAACTTGAACATCGGCTCCGCCGCCATGTCGAGGCTTTCCTGATCAGACAATGAGAGTGATCAAAGCCGGCTCGAAGTGTGTGACCGCATCCTGCTTGGCAGGGTTAGCTCAACCCTTCTGATCTTCCGGCATTTCACCTGGCCAAAACACGACGTGGTTCTCGTAATCTTCCAGAGCCATGCCGTCTTCGGGGATCGTCCGTCCGCGAACGGAAATGCCCGCCTGATGGACCGTTTCGGGATCTCCCGACACCAAAGGATGCCACCAGTAGAGGTCCTTGCCTTCCCGCACCAGCCGATAGGCACAGGTTGGCGGCAGCCAGGTCAGTGTCCTCACCTCACCCGGTGTGAGCTGAATGCAGTCCGGCACGATGGTTGCCCTGTTGTGGTAATCCTTGCAGCGGCAGCTGGTGCCATCAAGCAGCGTGCAGGCAACATCCGTCCAGACGATTTCGCCGGTGTCCCAGTCCTCGAGCTTGTTGAGACAGCAGCGTGCGCAGCCATCGCAAAGCGATTCCCACTGGGCCTGCGTCATGTCTTCCAGTGTGCGGGTTTTCCAGAACGGAAGCTCGCGTGAGGTATCGTCCACAATCATGAAGTCTTGTGTGCCTTTCTTGGGCCGGAACAATCGGCGCCTATCATGCTACAGGCTGCCGGGCAACCCGGGCGAAAAAACGGGCCGTTTTTCCTCAATGAAATTGCAAGAAACTTAGGTAAACTGTTCCAATGAAAGGGGCACGCTGGCAACCAGTTTGCACGACCCCGAAAAACGGCTAGCTTGGGCCGATCCTTTTTGATCCGGAGACCTTGTTCGCGTGACGGACAAACCGCAATCAGATGATGTCGAAACCGGCAATATGCCGGAGCAGAAGCCGCCGAAAAAGCGCAATCGTATTCGCCGCTTTTTCCTGGCGATCGATGCCCTTATCGACACGGCCCTGTGGAAGAGCGGAACAGCTATCCGCCGGATATTCGAAGGCTATGACGCCTTCTTGCGGCGGTTCCGGGCCAAGGGAATCTGGCGCGTTCTTGCCGAGCTTTCGTCCGACGGTCTGACTTACGGTCTTGCCGGTTTCATCGTGGTGCTGGCCTTCGCCCAGCCTGCCTTCGAGGCAACGCGCTATGCCGACTGGAAGACCACGGACGATTTCGCGGTGACCTTCCTGGATCGCTTCGGCAAGGAAATCGGCCGACGCGGCATCGTTCTCAACGATAGCGTCCCGCTTGAGGAAATTCCCGACTCCCTTATAAAGGCGACGCTCGCGACCGAAGATCGCCGTTTCTTCAGCCACTTCGGAATTGATTTTGTCGGCACCTTCCGGGCCATGGTCGAAAACGCACGCGCAGGCGGTGTTGTCCAGGGCGGTTCGACGCTCACCCAGCAGCTGGCCAAGAACCTCTTCCTGACCAACGAGCGCAGCCTCAGCCGCAAGATCAAGGAAGCCTATCTGGCGCTGTGGCTGGAAGCGAACCTTTCCAAGCAGGAAATCCTGAAGCTCTATCTCGACCGCGCCTACATGGGCGGCGGTGTCTTCGGGGTAACGGCAGCTTCCGAATTCTATTTCAACAAGAATGTGCGTGAGCTGACGCTTGCCGAAAGTGCAATGCTGGCGGGTCTCTACAAGGCACCGACCAAATACGCCCCGCACATCAACCTGCCTGCAGCCCGTGCGCGTGCCAACGAAGTCCTGTCCAACATGGTACAGGCCAGTTTCCTGACCGAAGGCCAGGTGATCGGTGCACGCCGTAACCCGGCACTGGCTGTCGACAGGTCTCAGGAACAATTGCCGGAATACTTCCTCGACTGGGCACTTGAAGAGGTCAAGAAACTTGCGCGCCGGTATCCTGCACTTGCCCGCGACCGCATCGTGACCGTACGCACCACACTGGACCCGGCGCTGCAGCGCCAGGCGGATCTGGCAGTGGAAACCGTGCTTCGGGAAAACGGAAATTTGCGCGACGCTCGCGAAGCGGCGATGGTTTCGATGATCCCGGACGGGGCCGTCGTTGCCATGGTCGGCGGCAGTTCCTATGGCGAAAGCCAGTTCAATCGCGCCGTCAACGCGCTGCGCCAGCCGGGGTCCTCGTTCAAGCCATTCGTCTACATGACGGCTTTCATGAACGGCTATACCTCGGACAGCGTGGTCTCCGACCGTCCGGTCTGGATCGGTAACTGGTCGCCCAAGAACTATTCCAGGAGTTACCGGGGCGCTGTCACGCTGAAAACCGCGCTCACCAAATCCATCAACACCATACCGGTGATCCTGTCCCTGGATTTCGGCCGGCAAAAAATCATCGATACGGCGTATCGCATGGGCCTGACCCACGAACTGGAAAACTCCGTATCGTTGCCTATCGGCTCATCAGAAGTCTCCGTCATCGACATGGCATCGGCCTATTCCGTTTTCGCCAATGGCGGAACCAAGGCAGCGGCCTATGCGGTTCTGGAGATCAAGAACAGCGCCGGCAAGGTTCTCTACCGGCGTGAACGCGATGAGCCGCCTGCAGTTCGCGTCCTGCCGGAGGAGAAAGTTCAGGAAATGAACGAGATCCTGGTCAATGTGGTTGAGGCCGGCACGGCCCGCCGGGCGCAGATCGACGGCGTGGTCGCTGCCGGAAAGACCGGAACCACCAACGCCTACCGCGACGCGTGGTTTGTCGGCTACACCGGCAACTTTGCCACGGCCGTCTGGTTCGGCAACGACGATTTTACCTCCACGCGGCGTGTCACCGGCGGCAGCCTTCCCGCCATGGCCTGGCAGAAATACAACGCCTTTGCCCACAATGGTATCGAGCTTGCCCGGATGCCCGGTGTCGATCCGGAAAGCTTGCCGCGTTTGGCCCGAACCGCACCGGCAAGGCTGGCTACTGACACCAGCGACACTGCGCAGCCACGGGTCCTGAAACGGCGCACCCAGGATCTCCTCCTGCAGATCGGTCAGGACCTGCGCCTGCTGCTTGAACAAAAGAGCGCCGATGCTGCCCCCGCTGAAGGGGCTGCCAACACCGATGTCGCGGCGGTGCAATGAGCGATACAGGATTCCGGCCCGCACATGGCGAGGCAGACTGGTATGACGAAAGGCTTCCCCGTGCCATCCGCTCGCATCGGGGAAACCCTTTTCGCACGCTCGCCACGGTGACGCTTGTCGTCGTTCTGGCCTCCTTGCTCGGCATAAGCTCCGCCTATCTGATCATCGAGAGGGAACAACCGCTCAATGCGGTCACCATCGGCCCTTGGCACGCCTATCCGAAAGCCGGCACCTCCGAAGCCGATCCCTATTCCGTGGCGATCTACACAAGAGGCGCCGTCATTCCCCTGGCATCGGGCGAAGGGCTTGCTCTGGTCGCACGCGAAGACAGCAACGGCCACCAGCTTGATCCGACCTGTGAATACCGTATCGCAGGCCAGACCCCGTCTGCACGGCTCTGGACCATGACCGCGGTCGATGGCCACGGCCGCCTGGTCAAGACGATGTCTGGCCGGGTGAACCTTGCAAGTGACGCCTTGCTGCGAAACGCGGACGGCACTTTCGAGATCGTCGCCGCCACTCGCCCCCACTCCGGCAACTGGTTGCCCCTGGCGAGCGATGCAAGGGCCGCCGACGGTCTGCGCTTCGTGCTCAGGGTCTATGACGCTCCGGTCACCACCGGTGCTGCCCTTGATGGCGTCAGCATGCCCACCATCGACAGGTTGGGCTGCCCATGACCCTTTCTTCACGTTTTTCCCTGTCGGTTGGCCTGCTGGCCACGCTGTGTCTTGCTGCCATCATCCACATCCTGGTGGTGCTGAGCATCCCCCAGAACGTTTTGCACAGTGCCTATGACAACATCGGCAACCACGGACCGGACCGGCAGTTCAATCTGCTGCCGGATGTCCACCCCGGCGAAGAAGCCCTGCCCGATCTCGATCCGGCCATGAAGCACGCTGCCTGCCGGTTTCAGCTCTCTGACGGGCCGGTTCTCTTCGATGCCAGCATTCCGGTACCCTTCTGGTCCATAGGACTGTTCAACGCGGCTGGAGAGGCCGTCTACAGTCTCAACAACCGCACCGCGGGTGCCGAGCGCCTGTCAATGCTGGTGCTGACCACCGAACAGCTGTCGATCCTGCGGGAGAACCCACCGGAAAACCTGGAAGATCTCATCGTCATTGAAACGGAAGAGCCGCTAAGCGGTTTTGCATTGTTACGGGCCTATGTGCCCCACCCGACACGGGCGGACAGCATCGACCGCGCTCTCAGGGCCGCAAGCTGCGGCTCCATTCGCTAAGATACCTGCAATCATGAAAAACGGCCGGGCTGGGACGCTGTCACGCCCCGACACCGCGACTGGTCACGATATCGGAGAAACCGCGTTCCGCAGGTGAGAAATGTCGTTGTCAGGCATACCGGTTGCAAGCGTTTGTTGCTGACCGTAGCTGGATCCGTTGCCGACCGGTGCAGCCTCATTGAGCGGTGACAGCGGACCAAGCGCCTCGAACAGGTCTCCCAGAAGATCCTTGTGACGCTTCCAGCGACCGATCGATGATCTGAACATCGGCTTCCGCACCTGGAGATTGGAGAACGTCGTCACGGGACTGTCGCCGTTATAGAACTCCAGGCATTGCTCTTCCCAGTCCATGCCTGTGCACGCCAGCAGCGCCTTGCTTTCCTTTTCCTGGTTATGAACCAGGTCTTCGTAGGAAAGCGTGTGGATGCGGACCGGCAGTACCTTTTCCCAATGTTTCATCAGACCGTCGTAGGCGACGAAATAACTGCCCAGTGACTTCTGGGTCATGGCGTAGTTATGCGCGGGCGAAAGCGAATGCGACAGGAGCGAAACGCATGTGTCCGCAGGACAGCGAACGCAATGGATGAAAGCCGCATTCGGAAACAGAAGGCTCATAAGCCAGAGCACTTCGAAATTATGCGGCATCTTGTCGGTGACACGATCTGCCCGCCGGTCGATTGCACTCAGTTCTGCAAGGTACTGCCGTGCAAACTGCTTGAACTCACGCGGCCCAAGGCTCTTCAACCGGTTTTCCAGGGCAGCACTTGGCGCACCCCGCAAACCCAGGTCCTGCTGCAGCAAGCGAAAATACGGAATTTCCGCACCGCTAACGATGCGCGAGTGCCGGCTCACGATCTGCTCGGCCAGGGTCGTGCCTGAACGCGGCATGCCGAAAATGAAAACCGGCCGCTCCGAGGGATCCTCAAATTCCGTCCGTTCGGCGAAAAATGCCTCGTTGAAAACTTCCTTCATGAAGGCGATGCGCTCTTCATGGGCTTGCTGATCGAACGACTGGTAACGCAACCGGCGGGCGGAGCGGTAATGCTGCGCAGCGCGCGCGGTGTCTCCCAGGTCGTAGTGGATCTTGCCGGCCGCCCAATGCAGGTGAGCGTGCTCCGGAGCAGGCAGTGCGCTTGCCTGTTTCAACAGGTCATCGATCTTGGCAAGTTCAGCCGGCTCTTCCCTGTAGGTGCGTGCCATCGTCAGGCAGTGAAGGGCCGAGGGCAGTTCCTTGCCCAATGCAATGGCTTTTTCGAACCAGGCGACAGCCTCGTCGATCTGGCCGACAGTGATATCGAGCTGGCCCATGCCGACAAGGGCATAACCATTTTCCGGATCGATCGCCAATGCACGCTGAAAGCTCTGTCGTGCCAGCACCGGCTGACGCTTGAGCGTGTAGAGGTCACCAAGATGGGCGTGGAAATCAGCGGCTTTAGGCGCAAGGGCCACGGCTTTCTTTAGCGATTTCAGCGCGCCGGCCAGATCGCCAGCGTTCATGAGGGCCAGACCGAGCAACTGATGCACCTGCGGGTGCTTGCCGGCCTTGCGCTCAGCCTTCCGCAGCATCTCGATAGCAAGCCCCACGTCACCGTTCTGGTAAGCAGCAATGCCCAGCGAAAAATTTGCCTGCGGGTTCTTGGGGTCGAGCTTCAGTATCTCCTCAAACATGCTGAGCGCGATTCCAATGCGTCCGGCATGTTGATGGGAGAGCGCTTCTTTGACGAGAAGCGTGATGTTCGGACTCATTCGACCACCTTCAGGTTCCCGGGAGTGACTACCCTGTAAACTAAACGGTTTAGTTCGACGCCTGAAGAACGGCAAGCCACAAAACCCCTTCAAAGACATCCTTTTGCCGGAAAAACGACGAAAATTAGGCTAAGAGCTTGTGATCACGTCCCTTTTTTCAGTGTTCACATTTTTTTGCATTGCAATAAACAAAACTTATGCGCGCATGCCTTTAAGGCAAGTCAATCTGACAAAAAGTGAAGCAGAACAAGTAAAACGAGATTTTGACTGTCGTGGTTTGGTAAAAAAATAATACCGAGCGGTATCGTTTAAAAATTTTGAATACGCTTAGCTTACGAAATATATTCTCGTCGGTTTCTTGCAAAAGAACCCGTGCAGAAGTCTTCTCAAAGATGTTTTTTCAGACCTTGAACGACCGCGCCTGCAGCCTGTGGAAAAGCAGTACCGCCTTTACAGCCGAAAATGTATCCGCGCATCAGTAGATCTGACGTGGGCAGAATATAGCACTCAATAAAATGTCAGAATTCGGGTCTGAAATTCGGAAGCGGGCTATTTCACGACCGGCGCGCGTTCAGTTCCCCACCCGGTATAGATCCGGGACCTGCGAACAGGCTTGTCGTCCCCATAACGCTTGTCGGGGTCGCAACCGGCTTCGGCAATGCGAACCTGGCCTTCCAGTTCCCGAATGGCGTTATTGACCTTCCAGACGCGATCGCGGGTCGGCGTTTCGATCTCCAGTCCGTCGAGCGCCTTCTTGTAGGCGATGATCCGATACCGCAGCGCCTGACCCACCCATTTGATCATCACCCGGTTTTCCCAGACGCGCGCCTTCGCGCCTTCATAGGTTTCCTCGGACTTCACCGGCTTATTCTGCAGAACTCGCAGCCGCTCGTCATCCGCGGCCTTCACGCGCAAGGCCACTTCGCAGAAAGGCATCACCAGCTCTGCATCGCCGGATGCGTCAGCGGCAATCTTGTCATAGCGGGCATCGGAAGACTGGAATTTGTCTGAGCGCAGATAGATCAGATAAAGATCGGGCGGTACACGCCCCTCAACTTCCGGAAGAACGCGTGTTCGCGACAGCTCAACCATGGTCCCGCCGATCCAGTCCTTGGTCCATGGCGGACGGATCAGCGTCCAGCCGCGGTTTCGCATCAACTTTTCGTCGTTCGTGTAGTTGAACTTGGAAACCGGATCACCGCGCAGGCGTGCTGCTTCGTCGCCCGCCGCCGGCATCACCCTGTCATGAATGACGGAAGGCCTGGCACGATCAAAATCCCCTGTCGGGCGCGTACAGGCAGCAAGGCTGACGGCAATCAGCACGGCAGCGACGGCAATGGCGCCCTGCCCTGATCTGCGACCGCTCTCCGCGAGGGATGCGGTGGCGGATTGTTCCGCTTTGCCTTTGCCCATCGGGCGCTTCTCCAGGCCGCTAAAAAGAAACTTCTCCTGCGCGGCTGGAGAGGCTTGGACCGTCAGTCCTTGTCGGAGCCAGCAGGTCCGGCCGCTTTTCCGATGGTCGCGATTCGTGCGGCAAGATCAAGGTCATGGCGCTCGTACCGGACACCTGGGAAGAGGATAACTTCTCCAAAGGTCTCTCGGCTTGCCATACGGCGCTGATTGGAACGATAGCCCACACGTGCTGCGGGGCGTTGAGCTGATGTAAAGTCCAACAAGGTGCCCATCGTCTCCTCCTTCGGTTCCGATCTCCCCTGACGGCGTATTACCGGCGGGGAACGGTCAAACGGGCGACGCATTACTTCCTGCTCTTCATTAAGAAGCTGTCAGGGTTAACAGCATGCTAACGCTTTTCCTGCAATTTGAACGAAGCAAGTTCCTCCGGTGGTCCGGTCTTTCGTATTTTGTAGACGGGTGTCATGCGCCAAACCCAACATTTCAGTCAGCCTTTGCCGAATTCCGTTTCTCCGGACAAATCCGCGTCCACAAAGGGCGATGATCGTGGTGTGCTTCTGGCCGCAAGTGAGCTGTTTGCCGGACGCACTCGGCATGATGTTGAAGAAAAACGCATTTTTCTGGAGTTGGCGTCAAACTTCCTGCCTAAAACCTCACTGCCGGACAGGCGCCGGATCGCAAATCTGCTGGCTGCGCATCCGGAAATTCCCGACGACCTCCTGACGCAGCTCGCATCCGACGAAGACGAACTGACGGCCTATCCGGCCCTTCGTTACAGTCCGAGGCTTTCTGTGGATCTCCTTTTGAAGGTTGCGGAGGCCGGTCCGGATTCCCTCCGCAAAGCGGTCGCCAACCGGCCATCTTTGCGCGAATCGGTGATCACGACATTGTGCGAACACGCCGGAGCCCCTGTAATCCGTATCCTTCTCGACCGGGAAGACGTCACCCTGACACAAGCTCATCAGGCAAAACTCAGTTGTCGTAGTGACATCGTTGCCACTCTTGGTTTAGAATTGGCAGGTCAGGACGCATTAAACCCGGATGGACTTATGGGACAATTCCTGCATTTACCAGCTCCGCTCAAATCGAAAGCTATCGCCGCGGCGGAGATGACCAGCCTGGTCAAACAGGCACAAACCCCTGGTTCCGCAACTGACAGGCGCACGGACACCGCGCGCCTCAAATTGCGGGACGCACTGGTGAGCGAAGCCCTTTTCCAGCAGCGGTCCCGTTTTGCGGATCTCCTGGGCCAGGGGCTCGGACTGCCACAGACCACTTGCGATCTGCTGATGCATGACGATCAGGCCGAAGGTCTGACCGTTGCATTGAAAGCGCTTGGTATGTCGGCGTCCGAAGTCACGACCGTGATGATCCGCATGCTGGGTGAAAACCTGTCACTGGAAAGACTGCGCGGCCTGCTGCGCCTCCATCGCACGCTCAGCCAGGGCGCTGCCGAGGTGCTGGTCGGACAGTGGATCCTGCATGACCAGGTCACTCAGCCCGTATCTGCACAGCTTGACTCGCAATATCAGGATGGTTCGCGCCGCGATGCGGCGACAACGGACGGACAGCAGTTTGGTTTCGTTCAAGCTGAAACCACTCGCAAGTCGAACCGTTCCTGAGAATACCCGCTCAAGCACTGTGTTGCGGGAGGGCTGAACGCCCATATTTAAATCTGCACTAAAAGCGGAAGAGGTTTGTGTCGGGCTTCGGCTCATCCTGCACCAATGGCAGGTCAATCCTGCCGTCGCGTGCTTCGATGTCCACCAGCCAATAGTCCGGATCCATTCGCGCTTCGCTTGCCAGCCGCGCGTCTATCGTTTCCCTGTCCGCCCGTTCGAAGACACTTTCGAACAAGCGTCCCTGCGGCAGACTGCTGAACATGGCTTGCGGCGCCGGGCCATAGAAGTCGAAGCTACCGTCAAGACGGTCCACACAGATAAAGACCGCACCGGCTTCGGGAGCCCCTTTCCTGGAAACAGCTGCAAAGCCGCCCTCGCCGAATACGCGTCGGACCAGTGCACTGACGAAAAACTCAGATGTAACCCGCATGCTGACCGCCTCTGCCGAACCCGCCGGCACTCCCGAAGATGGAGAAGGAAGGCCCAGCTCTACGACAGTTGCGCTCACGCGGCAACTTGCCGTCCGGCAATCTAGCCGGACAGCGACCGGCCACTGACCATTTCCAGGCGCTCGATGACCTTGGTGCCGGGTTCGCCCGTCAACGGCAGGCCCCTGTCAAATTCAAACCGCCTGATGGCAGCGGTGGTATTGGCTCCCATCACGCCGTCCGCCTTCAGTGGACCGTAGCCGAGTTCGGACAATGCCTGTTGGATCTTCATCAACTTCGGATCGGACTCTACACCGGCATCGGCACTGTCGTCGGCACCGGCATCAAGGACTTCAGCGCTGTCTTGTCTTGTCGTACCCGAGAACCCGGGCTTCGGACGAGGCACGGGACCATTCACGGACGTTACGGGGCTTTCTCCCTGCATCAACACCAGAGCAAGCAGCGCTTCCGTTGCCTCTCCGGTCTCGATCTGGCCGGCGTGACGTTCAAAACCACGGATGGCGCGCTCGGTCGCCGGGCCGTTCAGTCCGTCCAGTGGCCCTTCGTACAGGCCGATCTTGCGCAGGGAAATCTGCAGGTCGAGCACAAGGGTGGAGATCTCCTGCACCTGAAGCCCGGGACTTCTGCCATCCGGTTCCGGCAGCTGCATGGTATCCGGTCGATCTCGTGTCGTGAACAGCGGCGCGGGATGCCGGCCAGGCTGCAGGCCGACCGCATTGGCCACGATCAGGCATGCCGTCAGCCCCATCACCACAGTACCACCCGCTGCGACAGGATTGTCGAGCGCCATATGACCGGCCTTCGCCATCAGGGATTCCGACGACTTTGCTTGCTGCGCCTTGGTCTGCTTTGTCGTTTTCTTTGCTCTTGCCATTGCGCCTATGCCGATCTTGCCAATTGCTCGACACGGAGCACCTTGCCGGTCCGACCGGCGCTCTGCTGCGCTTGCGTCCGAAGCGGCAGGGTCACAGTCACGCTTTCCCCCTGTCCCAGAATGGTCTGAACAGTCAGGCTGCCGCCCATGCGCTCCAGAAGGGCCCTTGAAACGCCCAGCACGGTTGCCGCGGCCTCGGCGCTCCAGCAAAGGCTGGACTGGCGGTTCTTCACCGAAAACACATAGTCGGTGTAGCCTGTACCGAGATCGACACCAACGCTCACCACGGCGCCAGCCTCGGAAGTTTCCACCATATCCACCAGCAGGAAACACAGCGCCTGCCGCAGCAGTTTTCTGTCGGCAGCAACCAGCGGACTGTCCTGGCCGGGTTCCATTTCCAGAGCAACACCGCGACGCACGGCCACCCTTGCGACCATGTCCATGCATTGAACCAGACAGGCTTCGACATCAACACCGGTAATCTCCGGTTCGCCGGGAGATCTGTCGGCCGGAACCAGATCCAGAGCCGCAGTGAGCGAGGCCAGACCCCGTTCGCCGGTTTGCCGCAGGGACTGCACCGCCAACTTGAGCACAGGATTGGAGGTATCACGCCCCAGGCGCTCGAGACGTTCGGATTGCGCCAGAATGTCCGACAGCGCCTGCGAAGCCTCAACGCCCGCCGTTTCAAGCATGTCCCGCGAAATTCGGTCCGCGCGTGCGCTTCCGTCTGTGGCTGATCCCGCGGTCTTGCCTGCCGACGGCTCGATGGGTTCAAGAGGACGAAGCGTCAGCAGAAGTGCCGCGCCGTTTGCAGATGACGGGCTGTTCTGCCGGCTGGCACGCAGTTGTACTTCCAGACGCCGGTAGTCGGCCTGCCCTGCTTCTCCCGGACGATTTGCGCCAACCCTCAAACGTGCCTCGAAGGTTCTTGTGGCGCCACTCAAACGGGCTTCGGAAAGACAGGTCAGATAAAGCGGCCGGTCTGCAACGTGAAGGCGCGGAAACAGCCAGTCCTCCCCGCCTTCCACCGGCAGGTGCCCGAGCACATCCTTCACCGGGCCGCCAATGACCTTGAGACCACCGTCAGGCCCGAGTTCACAATAGATGTCGGAGACACTCTGACTGATCTGGAGGCGTCTTTCCTCCGTTGCCCTCACAACTTTTTGCGCAAGAGACCGGTCAAGCGCGATCCGGAGCGACAGCAAACCGACATAAAGCAGAGCCGCCAGGGTCGCAAACGGCGTTGCCAGCCCTGGAAATCCGGAAGCCGGAAGGACAGGCAGCGGAACAAACATCAGGGCAAGGACCAGGGCACCGCAAAGCCCCGTCACTGCGAGTGCCGTCCGCCGACTTGCTGCAAGCGCAGCCTCCATCGGCGGCACCAGCAACCAAGCCAGCGCAAAGGACAGCGCACCGCCGGTAACCGCGCAGACGCCGGCAACAAACACCGCGAACAGGGAAGCAGAAAGACCGGCAGCCTTGGACAGCGCCCCCGACTGGGACAGATAAAGCGCCAGAGGCCATTGGCTCAGCATCCAGGCGAGCGCGAGAAGAGTGGCTGCCTGAGGCGGTCCGGCCAGCGCCAGATGCAGTGGCAGTACCACCAGAGCCGCAGCGCCGCTGACGAAACAGCTGAGCAGAAACGAACGATGCAACGGTGCAAGAAAAGGATCAGAAGCAGCTTCGGGATGAATCATTCCATCCACCCGAGCCACCCAATGCCCCCAGATATTTTGCATGTTTTTCAGAAGGTTACGCAATCTACTCTACCACACAACAATCGCGGAAACATCCGCTCGCACCTTTTGTACGGCCATTGTCGGTTGCAGCACTTAAGGAACGATAAAGGATGAATCCAAATTGCGTTTTTTTCCGAAAAACCCATTGGCCTCAATACCTTGACCGGAATTAGCTAAAATTTGAATCATTATTTCAGAAAATACGATTTAAATACCTGATTTATTTTATGAAAATTGGCTTTTCCCGCTCAACCGGGGATTCTCATGTCGCTGGTAATGTGCCCTCATAACAAGCGTGCCAACGGCACAAAGGCACGCAAGACAGAACAGACTATGGGTAGCGACATGTTCTTTCTCTTGAGGACGGCCTTTTGGCTCACCTTGGTGCTCGTCCTGATTCCCCTCGGGTCAGATCAGGAAGACACTTCGACGGAAAACATCGATCCGGTGTCGGCCTTCCTGGCGGCACAGGCAACGATGTCGGACATCGGCGGCTTTTGCGGACGTAATCCGCAGGCCTGCGAAACGGGAGGCGATGCACTGACGGCAATCGGCAGCCGCGCACGCGACGGCGCCCGGATTGTCTATGAGTTTCTCGACACGCAGATTGCCGAGAAATCGGGAAGCGAACAGCTGGTGACCGGCTCGACGCCCGTACCGAGTGCTGGCACGACGTTCGGCCAGCCTTCTGGCCAGGAACCCCAGGTTTTCGCCGGCACACCATCCTGGCAGCCGGTCTTTGATAACGTCTCTTCCAAAGAGGCAGTGCTTGGGCCGGTGCCACGGCCCAAACCACGCTCAGGCCAAAAGACCTGAGCACACTGGTCGTTCAAGATCCTACGACCTCCTGGATCTGAAAACGGCCGATTGCGCCCCCGCTGGAGCGCTGCTGCACGGCAGCAACGCAAAGACGGCTTCACTTCAGCGGATTGTTCCGCTGCGCCGCAGATGGAAAGCTGCCCATTTCATCTGCGGCGTATCTTTATTCTCGCCCCTCTCTCGCACCTGCCGGCATTTGCACTTTGCCGCTCACGAGTTATATGAAGGCGGACAAGACCTTCAAAGACCGGTGCCATGACCACAACCTTGAGCGAAATCCTTGAGACGTTTGATTTTCTCGACGACTGGGAAGATCGCTACAAATACCTCATCGACCTTGGCAAGGAGATGCCTGATCTCGCCGACGCTGAAAAGACCGATGCCAACAAGGTGCGCGGTTGTGTGTCGCAAGTCTGGCTGATCACCTCCATCGACAAGACGGGCGACGGCACACCTGTGCTCAGTTTCCGGGGCGACAGCGATGCGCTTATCGTGCAAGGGCTCGTGGCCATCGTCACCTCTTTGTTCAGTGGCAAGACCGCGCAGGACATTCTTGACACCGACGTCGAAGGTATTTTTGCCAAACTGGGTCTGCAGGAGCACCTGACGCCACAGCGCTCCAACGGTCTCAAATCGATGGTCGGGCGCATCCGCAGCGACGCGCAAGGAGCTCTGGCAGCAGCCTGAGAGCCCTTCAATTTGATCACTCTGTTCTTTCGGCAAGTGCTTCAGCTGCGCTCACACCGAGCGGCATCCGCTATTAACTGAAGATCTCCATCACAAAACAAAAAAAGAGCTGCCCATGGGCAGCTCTTTTGCACTCGGCCTAGGCCGAAGGATTTACTTGGAGCGCTTGCGCTGCTGGCCGAGGCCCATCTTCTTGGCCAGTTCCGAACGGGCAGCCGCATAGTTCGGTGCAACCATCGGGTAATCGGCACCCAAGTCCCACTTCTCGCGGTACTCTTCCGGGGTCATGTTGTAGTGCGTGCGCAGGTGGCGCTTCAGCGACTTGAACTTCTTGCCGTCTTCCAGGCAGATGATGTAGTCGGGCATGACCGACTTCTTCACCGGCACGGCAGGCTTCAGCGGCTCCGGCTCCGGCTCGGTGGAAGTGCTGGCAGTTCTCTGCAGCGCGCCGTAAACTTCGTTGATCAGGCCTGGCAGATCTGTTGACGCAACGGTGTTGTTGCTCACATAGGCTGAGACGATGTCTGCCGTAAGATCAATCAGATTCGCATCCACCGGACTGTCAGTCATATTTCACCCGTTCTCTACTGATTTCAAAATTAGCTTTGTGGTTTACCTGCAAAAAATGTCTGCCGAAAGCGGAACTAGAAATTCAGTTACTTGCGGGCCCAGAAATCAAAAACGATTCTACTTTGCAGGCAATCGTCACAGCCTTATATCGCCGCTTTCGTTGAACGACAACCCCGTAATTCAAATAAAAATCGATCAGAAGCAATAAAAATCAAATTGTACAAATATTGGCTATACCTAACGCACCTATTTCGACAATGAACCGATAGTATTGTCAGGAAATCTGTCTTTCAGGACCATTGCCGCACACCATGCCTCAGCTTTTCGGCCGGACAGTTTTTGCAAGGGCATCTTCCTTGGTATCGGCACAGGGACGGTAGCCGGCTGCGTATGCAGCTTTTGCCAACAAATGAGCCGAAATTGGGGCGGTGAGCAGGAAGAATACGACTCCGGCGATTGCCCGTGTGACAACGGCCAGATCGCCAGCATGAACTGCCAGCGCAAGCAACATCACGCCCGACCCCAGAGTACCCGCCTTGGAGGCCGCATGCATTCGCATGTAAACATCTTTCAGACGGATGATGCCGATCGATGCGACCAGTGCGAAGGAAGCACCGACGACCAGCATGATACCGGTGATGATTTCAACGGCAGCATTCATTGTCCCGCCTCCCTGCGCTTAATGCTCTCTTCGACTTCGTCCATGATCGTCTTGTCGCCGGCAAGGCCGCGGTTCAGGACGAATCGTGCGAAAGCGACGGTTGCCAGGAAGCCGACGAGGCCGAGCGTAATCGCAATGTCGATGTAAAGATAAAAGCCGGTGGAAACGCCGATGGCCGCGATAAAGCCGATCCCCACCGCGACCAGCATGTCCAGGGCAACAACACGGTCCGGAAGGCTCGGTCCCTTGACCGTCCGCACGACGATGATGATGAAGGAAATCGTCAGCAGAGCCAGCGCGATCTTGACGCTGATTTCCAGGAAACCGGAAGAAAAGGTCTCAAATGGTGTCATCTGAACACCTCCAGGATCTTGCGTTCAAAACCGTTCTTGATGTCGTCGATCGTGGCTTGCGGGTCAGGCACGTCGATACAGTGCACATAAAGCGTCTTCCGGTCGTCGGAGACATCAACGGACAATGTGCCCGGCGTCAGGGTGATCAGATTGGCCAGCATCGTGATTTCGAAATCCCTGTCCACTGTCAGCGGAAACGCGATGATGCCCGGCTGCAACTTGATCTTCGGCTTGAGCACGATGATCGCAACCCGCCAGGCCGACAGCACCAGTTCATAGACGAAGAGCACAGCCAGACCGAAGCCCTTGGAGACCCGCTGGAAATAGGCGGCAGTACCGACCTGTTCCCGGATCAGGTAAAGCGCGCCGAAACTGAGCACGAAGCCGAAGGCCAGATTGACTTCAGAGAAGCTGCCCGTGACAGCTCCCCAAGCCAGCATCAGAAGAATGTTGATGAGAAAGAGACTGGTCATCCCTGGCCCCCAAAGACTGAACGCAGGTAGCCGAACGGTTCAACAATACCGCTTGCCCCTCGCGTTGAAAGCTCCAGCATCCATTCCGGCTGCAGGCCGAAATAGACAACAAGCGCAGTCAAAATGCCGAGTGGCAACCAGACTGCGGCTCCAGAAAGTTGCGCGCCGCCCTCGCCCGTCACGGCAACGGCCTGCCCGTCAGTAGTGCCTTCAGGCCCACCGCGCCAGAAGGCGAAGATCCAGACCCGGCCCATCGCGATGGTCGTCAGGAACCCGCTGACAAGAATGGCAGCACCCAGCCAGGTCCGACCGTCTGCGAAGGCCGCATCCACAAGAATGACCTTGGGCCAGAAACCGGAGAATGGTGGCAGACCCGAAACGGCAAAACCAAGTACCAGAAACACGGCTGCGAACACTGCACTCTTTTGATAGAGCCCACCCAGCTGCCTCAGGTCGTAGGAACCGCCCATCATGTTCATGATGCCCGCTGCCATATAAAGTGCCGTCATGACGATGATCGAATGGACCGCGTAGAAAATGGCACCCGAGACTGCCAGCGTCGAACCAACGGCAACACCGGCGAGCATCGACCCGATACCGGCAATGACCACATAGCCGAGCAGCCGCCGTACTTCACTCTGCGCCAGAGCTCCGATCGCCCCTGTCAGCAGGGTGGCGATGGCAACCAGCGCGATCACATCGGCCATATAACCGCGGGAAGCCGGCAGGATCAGGACAAAGATTCGGATCAGCGCATAAACGCCGACCTTGGTCAGAAGGCCTGCAAATACCGCCGACACCACCACGTTGGGCGTGTGGTAGGACGCAGGCAGCCAGAAATTGACCGGAAACGCGGCCGCTTTCATGGCAAAGGCGAGGAAATAGAGCGCGGCAACCGTTGCCAGTGTGCCGGAAGCCGGATTTTCCAGGGCGGCAACCTTCATGGCGAGGTCCGCCATGTTGAGCGTGCCGAAAATTCCGTAAAGCAGACCTGTCGCGATCAGGAAAAGGTTCGTGCCGATCAGGTTCAGGACACCGTATTTGACCGCGCCGTCAAGCTGGATCCTGTCGTTGCCGAGGACCAGAAGCCCGTAGGACGAAATCAGCAGAACTTCGAACCAGACATAGAGGTTGAACACATCCCCGGTCAGGAACGCGCCGCAAACACCCGTCATCAGCAGAAGCAGGAATGGATAAAAACCATATCTGCGTCCTGTGCTGTCAACGGTGGCTGCGCCAAAAACACCTGCACAGAAGGCCACGATTGAGCCGATCAGTGACAGCGTGACACCAAGCGTATCCACAGTGAAGGCAATGCCGAACGGCGGCAGCCAGCTGCCCATCACCATGGTGATGACACCTTGATCGAGCACCCGGATCAGCAGGGCAAGGTTAGCCAGCACCAGCAGTGCCAGGAAACCGATGCCGACTTTCGGCTGCAGATCGGTGTTCTTGCGCAGCATCAGGCACAGCGCACCGCCCAGGATTGTGATCAGCGAAGGCGCGACCACCAGCCAGTCACCCGCCGCAACGGGCGTAGTGACCATGGCCTGGGAAAGATCGACGGAAACGGAAGAACCGGCCATGTAGCTTAGTACCCTTGCGGCGGAGTTTGGTCGTGTTCGGGTTCGGCGATGCGCATTTCGTTGACTTCATCCGTGCCAAGTTCCTGGTAGGCCCGGAAGGCCAGCACCAGCAGGAACGCAAAGAACGAGAAGGAAATGACGATAGCCGTCAGCACCAGTGCCTGCGGCAGCGGATTGGCCGTCGCGGTTTCCGGAGCATAGAGATGTTCCGGAATGAGCGGCGGAACCTCGCGCGTCAGGCGCCCGTTGGTGAAGATGAGCATGTTCACGGCATTGCCCAGAATGGCGATACCCAGAAGAATGCGCACAAGCTGCTTGGACAGCATCAGGTAGACGGCCACGGTGAAGAACAGGCCAATCAGGATGACAACGCCGGTTTCCATCAGTCGGCCTCCCTTTCTTCAAGCGCCAGTGCAATGGAGCCGATGGCACCCACCACCACCAGGTAAACGCCAATGTCGAAGAACAACGGCGTCGACAAGGCGATCTCCACGCCGAAAACATGCAACTCCAGCCACTGGCTGGTCATGAAGGCCTGCGCCTTGAATATCGACGGGATGCCTGCAACAGCCGCCAGGAACAGTCCGAAACCGGATACCCCCATCGGGTGGAACACGATGGCGCGGCGAACGGAAGCAACACCGCAGGCGATACCAAAAATCGCCAACGCCGATGCGGCAATCAGGCCGCCGATAAACCCACCACCTGGCTCGTTATGGCCGCGCAGCAGCACGAAGATCGAAAACAGCACCATCAGCGCGGACAGATAGGGCGCAATGGTGCGGAAGATGATCGTACGCATCAGTGAGCCTCCCCAGTCTGGGCCGGTGTTGGCGGTGCGACCGTCTTCGGTTTCTCGATCGGTTTTTCAGGCTTCGTCCGCACCCGGATGAGCGCCAGAACACAAAGCCCGGCCAGAACCACCACGGCGATTTCACCCAGCGTATCAAAGCCGCGGAAGTCGACGATGATCACGTTGACGATATTCCGGCCATGGGCAATGGAGCGGCTGAACTGGGCGAAGAAGTCGGACAAGCGGCTGTCGAAAGGCTGCTGCGTGATTGCAAGCAGCGTCAGCGTCAGACCGAGACCAACACCGATCGCGACGATCCCGGTGACAATCGCGGCAAGACCATGCCGGTGGTCACTGGGCGACAGGTTCAGTCTGGTCATGACCAGAGCAAGGATGACGACCGACAGCGTCTCCACCATGAACTGGGTGAAGGAGAGATCCGGCGCGCCGAACATCATGAAGATCAAGGCAACCGCAAAGCCCTGGATGCCGAGAGACACGATTGCAGTCAGGCGGGTGTTGGCGACAAGTACGGCGATCAACCCGAAGAAGGCGATCAGCAGGATGCCCCATTCATAGAAGCGATAGTCCGGCATCTTCGGCATTGCCGGCAGGCTGTCGGTCAGGAAGCCCGGCAACAACACCGCAGCGCCAGTAAAGATGAAGGTAAGCATCATGTAGGTCTGCATTTTGCCCGACTGCAGCAGGCGCGTGATCCGCCAGGACAATCCGACAATACCGGCAACGAACTGGTCGAACCCCTTGTCCGGTCCCCACCCGATGGTCGTCAGGACGGAGCCGATCAGCCCGCGCAGGCGGTCAATCTGGGTAAACAGAGCAATCCCGAGACCGATGGTAACCAGCGACAACAGCAGCGGCGCGTTGATCGACGTCGGCAACAGATGCAGTTCGATTTGCGTCGTCTTGCCGAGAAGCGAAGACAGGGTCGGCCCGATGAACAGTTCACCAGTGGTATGCGCAATCAAGGCCAGCCCAAGGCCGGTCACCGACAGGAACACCGGACCGGCAAACAGCAGAACAGGCCCCTCGTGCGCATGTTTCGGCGTTTCCACTTTCGGACCAAGGAAGGGCTTGATGGCAACCGCGGCTGCAATCACCAGCATCAAGGCATTGCCGATAACAGCAGTTATGGTGATGGGCAGACCGAGTTCCAGCCAGCCCCAGGTGCCGTAGTAAAGTACTTCCTTGGCAATGAAGCCAATGAAAGGCGGCAGGCCGGCCATGGAAAGCGCCGCAAGACAGGCAGCTGCAAACGTGATCGGCATGGCCGAACGCAAGCCGCCCAGCTTCGTGATGTCACGCGTACCGGCTTCGTGATCGATCGTGCCGGCAACCATGAAGAGCGCGCCCTTGAACAGGGAGTGCGCGAGAAGATAAAGGACAGCGCCTTCGAGCGCCTTTTCCTGGCTGGTCCCGGTCAACATGACAAGAAGCCCGAGCGATGCCACGGTCGTGTAGGCAAGCATCAGCTTCAAATCGGTCTGGCGCACCGCCAGGATCGTACCTACCAGCAGTGTTATGCCACCGAACAGCGGCAGGACCGTTGTCCAGAGTTCTGTCCCCCCCAGCAGCGGATGCATGCGCATCAACAGATAGACGCCGGCCTTCACCATGGTCGCCGAATGCAGATAGGCGGAAACAGGTGTCGGCGCTTCCATGGCGTTGGGAAGCCAGAAATGGAACGGAAACTGCGCCGACTTGGTGAAGGCGCCGCCCAAAACCAGGAAGAAGATCGGTACGTAGAGCGTGGTATCCTTGATGATGTCGGGCGAGGCCAGCAGCACCGACATCTCGATTTCGCCCGTGGCGGAGATAATCAGGATGAAACCGGCCAGCAGGGCCAGACCGCCGCCGCCCGTGACCACGAGCGCCTGCAACGCGGCCCGGCGGGACGCGGCGCGCAGGTGATCGAAGCCGATCAGCAGGAAGGACGTTATCGACGTCAGTTCCCAGAAGATAAACAGGGAAATCAGGTTGTTGCCGAGCACGAGGCCGAGCATCGACCCCATGAACATCAACAGGAAAGAGAAGAAGCGGCCCTGTTGCGGGTGGCCTTTTAGATAGCCGCCGGCATACAGGATGATGAAGGTTCCGATGCCTGAAATCAGCAAGGCGAACAACGTCGACAATCCGTCGACATAGACGGAAAAGTTCACACCATAGCTGGGTGCCCAGGCCTTTGCCGCAACGAAGCTTTCCCCTTTTGACACAGGTTCGACGAACCCTGTGAAATGCAGGAAGATCAAAGCCGGCACGATAGCAAGCAGCCAGGCCGCATTGTGCTTGAACCAGCGGGTCAGAAAAGGCGCAACCACAGCCGCAGCAAAGGGCGCGAGGACGGCATAGAGAGTGGTGTCGTCGATCAAGGCTGGCGTCATGCTGATCTTTCGTCACGGTTTTTAAAGAAACGACGGGAACGGGCCTGCTCGAATCAGCCCCGATCCGCCGGATAATAACGGTCCCGATGGGTTATGACATGTCTTAGGCAGTTGAATTTACGTGTTCAAGCGTATGTCTGTCGATTTTCGGTAAATTCACCCGCGTCACATGAGCGCTTTTGTCAGGGGCAGGACTGACAAGTGGGGATCTCACAGATTTATTCTGTGCTGAAAACGTATCACGGCCGAAACTTGAGGTATCCGCGCCCGCAATACACCCGACAACATTCACACTCGGGTCAAACCGCCCTCGTCTGCAACCAAGAAAGGCAGCTTGCCACTTGATTTCAAAGCGTGAATACCGTTCAGTTTCAATTCGGGAATGCGTTGCCACGGAATTCGAGCGAGGCACAGAAGATGGTGTTGGGTAGCAATAGGGATACGCCTTCGGGAACGGATCTGCTCCGCCCGTCCAACATCGACTTTGAAACGCTCGTCAAACTTGGCAATGAAGCCATTGTTCTGATCGGTCTGGACGGCACGCCTGCTTTCATCTCTCCCGCAACCGAGCGCATGTTCGGATGGAGTGCGGACAAACTGGTCGATCACCTGAGCGACCTGGTCTATCTGGCCAGCCCGAACACCGATGCAGATCTTCTGCACCGGATCCTTTCCGGCAGCGGTGATGCCGACGCCCCCCTTCCCCATGCCGATCTTCAGCTCCGTTCCGCCTTCGGCCCGATGGTCTGGGCGGAGGTGACCACGCATCTTCTGGAAGATGCCGCCGGCAAGCCTTACGCATTCGCGGTCTATTTCCGCAGCATTTCCAAACGCAAGGAGCTGGAAAGCCTGCTGGATGCGGCAACGCAGACGGATCCGCTCACCGGACTTCTCAACCGCCGTGCCTTCGAGGATGGCCTGAAACGGGAATGGGCAATCGCCTTGCGTGAAAAGACCCACACCAGTCTGATCAAGGTGTCTCTCGACCGTTTCGAAGCTCTGGTGGAGCGGTTCGGACCGAGCGCCGCCGAGGATTGCCTGACCAGGGTAGCCGATACCCTGAAGGAAACCGCGCGCCGTCCGGCAGATATCGCCGCACGAACGGCAACGGCGGAATTTTCTCTCCTCCTTCCAAGAACTCACGAAATGGGCGCCGAGACTATCAGCGCGTATCTGCACGTAGCCATTCAGGACCTTGGCATTCCCAACCCGGAAAATACCGCCGGCAATGGCGTCATGACGGCCTCCGTCGGTGCGGCTTGCGCGGTCGTGGAACAGACGGGGGTCTCGGAAAGCTCGGAATTTCTCCTCGCCGCTGCCGAAAACTGCGTTTTTCAGGCGAGACAGGAAGGCGGTAACCGGGTGAAGACGTCCTTAAGCCACCTGGCTCGCTAACCCCGGACCTTTCACGGCGACAATCAAGAGCACCTTCCTATCCATGAACGGATGAAACACGGCCTGGCTCCGCAGGTGACGATTGACGAAACCGTTATCTGCTCCGGCTTGCAGCAACCTGTGCACGCCCCTATTTCTGGGAAAAACATCAAATAAGGAATGCCGAATGAGCGACGAAACCACCCGCCACGAAAAAGCATCTCCCCCCATCAGGAAGACCACCGCCGAATGGATGGAGCAGCTTACACCCGAGCAGTTCTATGTGACCCGCCAATCCGGCACCGAGCGCCCTTTCACCGGTCCCTACTGGGACAACAAGCTCATCGGCCGTTACGATTGCGTGTGTTGCGAAACGCCGCTGTTCATGTCGGATACAAAATTCGATTCCGGCTGCGGCTGGCCGAGCTTTTTCGAGGCGGTCGACCCGGATGCGATCCGGGAACTTGAAGACCAGTCCCATGGCATGATCCGAACCGAAATCCGTTGCAGCAGTTGCGACGCGCATTTGGGTCACGTCTTCCCGGACGGGCCACCGCCGACAGGCTTGCGCTATTGCCTCAATGGCCACGCCATGAATTTCGTTCACGGCGGCCGGCCACCCGCCAAGTCAGAATAGACCGTTCATCTGCTCGCCTCGGCTACAGCTTCGGGGCGGGCAGATCTAATGCATGCATTAAAAAGCCCGTTTCAAGAACAGTTTCCAGTTTTAGATTTCAGTTACACACCCCTGATAATAATAGCATCACAAACTTCAAGAACATCGGGGTGGGACTTGTCTGTACTACGGAGTTTTGCTTGCACCTGCGTGCGCGCACTGGTTTTCGGCCTCGGTTTGGGACTTGCCGGCCAACCGATCCTGTCTTCACCAGCTGCCGCAGAAGAGCTGGTCGCATTCACCGGATATTTGCCCCCTCTCTCCATCAATGAGCAGGAGAAGGGCATTGCAGTCGAGCTCATGGAGCTCGTTGCAGAAGAGGCCGGCCTGGATATCAAGATCCGCTTCGCCCCCTGGAGGCGCGCGCAGCTACTGGCTGAAAACACGCCCGGTTCACTTCTCTTTACTGCTGCCTATTCCAGGAACCGCAGTGAGAAATTCCAGTACATCGCACCCCTGCTTTATACGGAAAGCGCATTCGTAACGCTCGACCAGCCGTTGGATACCTTCGAAAAGGCTATTGAGAGCGGCAAGGTCATCGGGGTGCATCTCGGCAGCCAGCGCAGCCAGATCCTCCAGCGGTTCGGAGTTCGCAACGTTGAGGAAATACCATCAGCCGAACAGATGAGCGTCATGCTCAAGACCGGCAGGATCGATGCCTGGTACACCATGTCTGTTCGGGCCAGCTACATGTTCCGCCAGCAGGGATACGACCCGGGAAGTCTCGTCATCGGCGCTCCGGTTACCCACGGCATCCAGTGGCTGGCGGCCAACAAGGATCTCGATCCGCAGATCAGAGGCCGGCTGTCAGCTGCCGTCTCCAGGGTGTGGCGCGATCCGAGATACTGGCAGATCGTCGACCGCTATACCCACTGACGGTTCATCTCCTGATCAAGGGCCGGAAAAACACCTCAAATCCTTATTCCGCTGCCACGGCCTCCTCATGGCCGGATTTGGCGGACAGGATCCTGGCGATATTGACCTCGATCCAGTCAGCGAATTCTCGCACTTTCTCTGCAGCCTCCCGGCCGATCGGGGACAGGCTGTAATCGACATGCGGTGGCACCACCGGGTGGGAATACCGGTTGACGAACCCATCGGCCTCCAACGTCTGCAGCGTTTGCGCCAGCATCTTTTCACTGACGCCGCCCACGGTGCGGCGAAGTTCTGAAAACCGCTGATCTTTTTCCAGAAGCGCAATCAGCACCAACACGCCCCAACGGCTCGTGAGATGCCGCAGGATTTCGCGTGATGGACAGTTCTGGTTGAGCAGTTCCCCCTGCTGCAACAATTCGGACAAGGGCGCGCCGCTGTTCAGCACGCACTTGGGGGTTATTTCTGCCGTATCGCTCATCCTGTTTTCCAGTTTTTTGTCCGAGGTCCGATAAATCTCAAAACTAACCTTTTTGTACGTACTAACAAAAAGTAAGTGATCCGTCTACATGGGCAGCATCCGATGCATTTTCGAACGATCAACCTTCAAGGAGAAACACAATGATCGCAGTCACGGGTGCCAATGGTCAGCTGGGCCGTCTCGTCCTCAAACATCTTGCCGGCCTCACCGCCGAGCCAGTTCGCGCGCTTGTCCGCTCACCGGAAAAAGCCGGCGATCTTGCCACGGACCAGGTTTCGGTGGTGAAGGCAGATTACGATGATAGCGCCACCCTGCCGGCTGCGTTGGAAGGTGTTGAGCGTCTTCTGCTGATCTCCGGATCGGAGGTCGGCAAGCGCGCGCCGCAACACAAGGCCGTCCTCGATGCAGCCAAGGCAGCCGGCGTCCGTTTCATCGTCTACACCAGCCTTCTCAACGTTCCGCAGTCCAGCCTCCAGCTGGGTGTGGAACATGCCGAAACGGAACGGATGCTGCGCGAAAGCGGCATTGCCCATGCCGTGCTGCGCAACGGCTGGTACATCGAGAATTTCGGCGGCACTGTAGCGGCTGCCCTTGCCCATGGCGCCGTTGCGGGCGCAAGCGGTGATGGCAAGTTTTCCGCCGCTGGACGCGAAGATTACGCAGAAGCCGCAGCCCGCACCGTTGCCGGCAGTGACCTGAGCACGCGAGCACTGGAACTTGGCGGATCACCTGCGTTCAGTCTTGCCGACCTGGCGGCGGAACTCTCCAGCCAGTCCGGCCGTGAGATACCGTTCAACAACCTGCCAGAAGCAACCTATGCCGGCATCCTGGTCCAGGCAGGTCTGCCGGAAGGCTTTGCAAATGTCCTCGCTGATTCCGATAGAGGCGCGTCTCAAGGCGAACTCTTCACGACTTCCACGGCCCTGGAGGACCTGATCGGTCATCCGACTCGCTCGTTGAGTGATTTCATCTCCGAAAGCCTGAAAGCGAACGCCTGACGTCCGCTAAACGTCTGCTCCTGCACGAAGGCGGCCCTTTCGCCTTCGTGCAATCATTTGAATTTGTGGTCGGTTGGTTCAAGGATATTTGTTGGTTCCCCATCGGCGAACCTGTTAGGCAGATGGTTCTGCACTTTCCCGGTACCCGATCATGTCCCTTGCCAACGCATCCGATCCATACGTCCAGGACGGGCCTTACGCCTGGTTCCGGTTGGCGATTTCGATTTTGCTGAGCACCCTTGGTGGTGCCGGCATGTGGGCGGTTGTCATCGTTCTGCCCGCAGTCCAGACGGATTTCGGGATCGATCGTGCCGGAGCGTCCCTGCCTTACACCGCGACGATGTTCGGGTTTGCTGCGGGCAACTACCTGCTTGGCCGCGTCGTCGACCGCTACGGCATTGTCATACCCGTCATAGGCTCTGCTATTTCACTCGGTGCCGGCTTCGTTCTGGCCGCCTTTGCGCCGGATGTCTGGAGCTTCTCTCTGGCGCAGGGTCTGCTGATCGGTCTGGGCACCGCGGCCACATTCGGCCCGCTGATCGCCGATATCTCCCACTGGTTCCTGAAACGGCGCGGTTTTGCGGTCGCCTGCGCCGCCTGCGGAAACTATCTTGCCGGTGTGCTCTGGCCGTCGCTGATCCAGTGGAGCCTTGCGACGTCCGACTGGCGCCAGACCTATATTCTCATCGGCGTCATCTGCCTTGTCGCCATGGTGCCGCTGGCCCTTTTGCTGCGCCGGCCTCCACCGGACACGTCCTTGAGCACCAGTGCGGCCACGGCCCGTTTCGGTCGCCAGGACACCGGCCTGCCACCTGCCGTCCTGCAGGCTCTTCTCGTGGTCGCTGGTCTTGCATGCTGCGTCGCCATGTCGATGCCACAGGTTCACATCGTCGCCTATTGCGTCGATCTGGGTTATGGCGTTGCCCCCGGAGCGGACATGATCGCACTGATGACCGGTGCCGGTGTCATCAGCCGGTTGGCATCCGGATATATTGCCGACAAGATCGGCGGTGTCATGACCCTGCTGATCGGTTCCGTGCTGCAATGCGCGGCGCTGTTCCTGTTCATTCCCTTCAACGGCCTGGCTTCGCTCTACCTCGTGTCCCTCATCTTCGGTCTGTCGCAGGGCGGCATCGTGCCCAGCTATGCCGTGATCGTGCGAGAATACCTGCCGGCCCGCGAAGCTGGACAGCGTGTCGGCCTGGTGATCATGGCGACAATTCTCGGCATGGCCCTCGGGGGCTGGCTGTCCGGCTGGATCTACGACCTCACAGGCTCCTACCAGGCCGCGTTCCTGAACGGTATCGCCTGGAACTTCCTCAACATGGCGGTGATGATCTTCATCTTCATGCGCGGCAAGATGAGGCCGACGGGCGCAGCCGCTTGAGGCTGTGGTTGCGATGAACGGCCAGAGGACGCCAGTTACTTCAGGACGCTGAAGTTGCTGGTGATCAACCAGATCTGCGACAGCAGGACAACGCTGACGAGACCGATGTGATAGGCGGACTTGCGGATCCTCGTTGCGGCCAGCACCAGCACGATCATCACGATCTGACGCACCAGATACGCGGTTCCAAGATCGTTGAAATAATCGATCCCCTTCAGCCGTGAGTCCACGATGTCGAGCACGAACATCAGGGCAAGCAAGCCGTAGATCCAAGTCTGCCTAGCGTGGAAATAATCCTTGTAGCTGGCGTATTCGCCCATCTTGTCCGGATAAAGCACAGCGGTAATAAAAAAGTAGAGTGCGGCAAAGGCAATGACGAACAGATAGCTTTCGAACGTCCAAACCTGAATGCGGCCAAGTGCGAATTCGAACCACCAGAAGTGAACGACGGACAAAAGCATGAACAACGACCACCCAAGGTGCACGCTGTAGATCTCTTCGCGTTGGGGATGCTGAACATACCGCGCGAGGCCATTGAGCAGCCGCGCAACACCCAGCCCGATCACCATGCCGATGATGATCCGGATGTGTGTGAATTCCGCAAGATTGGTGGGAAGTTTGTCCATGTGGGTCCGTTTTGGTCTCGATAAAGCAACACTATACGAATGCTGCCTGATGGAAACCGTCGAGATCTGCCACAACGAACCTTGAGCCTCGCTCTGACCGGCGACCGTTCAACCAGGCCCGGTTGAACGGCCGGCAGCGGACCATGCGAGGTTCTAGTGTGCCTGACCCGTGCGGGAGCGCAGGAGGAGCACGAAGAAAATGCCGCCAATCAGCCCGGTGACAATGCCGATTGGCATATCCTCGGGGGACAGGAGCGTTCGTGCGATGATATCCGCCCAGATCAGGAAGATTGCGCCAAGCATCATTGATGCCGGCAGAACCCGGCTATAATTGCCCCCTACCAGAAAGCGGGCAATATGCGGCACCATCAGCCCGACAAAGCCGATGATGCCTGAAAAGGCGACCATCACACCGGTGATCAGAGCTCCCAGCACAAATACCGTGAGACGGAACCGGGCAACCGGAATGCCGAGCGTCGACGCTGTTTCATCGCCGATGGTCATCGCATTGAGATCGGCAGACCGCAGCAGAAAATACGGCGCCACCAGCAGCAGAATGCCTAGCGGAAACGGCAGTTGAGCCCATTGGGCAAGACCGAGACCGCCCAGCATCCAGAAGACAACCGTATGCGTTGCCCTCGGATCGCCCAGAAAAATCAGGATATTGGCGATCGCCATGATGATGAAGGACACGGCCACACCGGCCAGCACCAGCCGGTCGGCACTGGTTGCAGATGCAAACCGCGTCACCCCGAGCACCAGAAAAGTTGCCGCCAACGCACCGGCGAATGCCATCAGCGGAACGGTCATCAGCCCCAGGAAAAGACCAGTATGCAACAGCGCAAGAATGGCGCCAGCCGCTGCACCGGACGAAATGCCGAGCAGATGCGGATCGGCCAGGGGATTGCGCGTGACGGATTGCAGGGCGGCGCCGACAACGGCCAGACCAGCGCCGACAAACCCGGCCAGCAGGGCCCGCGGAAACCGGATCTCCCAGACGATAGCCTCCCGGCCCTTGGACCAGTCCACGTCGAAATAGCCGGGCACCACGCCGTTGACGAGGACCTTGAAAACAGTGCTGCCCGGGATCGGCACCGCACCTGCACCGATGGCGGCTACAATGGAAATAGCCAGCACCAGCGCGCCGGCCAGAAGCAATACCCCATTCCCCCGCAACCGGCGCAGGCCAGCGCTTTTGGCCGTGAGCAGGCTCATGCCGGTCCATCGTTTCTGCCTGCAACGGCAGTTCGAAGCATCTTCTGCAAGGCTCACTCTCCCCAGAACGCTTCGGTGAGTTTACCGATGGCCTTGAGGTTCCGCGGCCCCGGGGTTGCCTCGACATAGTCCAGCACGACAAACCGGTCGTTCTTGACGGCTGCAATATTGGCCAGAGCGGGATTGTGTTTCATGAAGTCGCGTTTCTGGTCAGCCGTCACTTCGCCGTAGTTGACGATCACGACCATGTCCGGGTCTTTTTCCACCACGGTTTCCCAGTCGACGGTCGCCCAGCTCTTTTCAAAATCGTCCATCACGTTGACGCCGCCGGCTGCCTCGATAAGCGCTGTCGGCATGGCATATCGTCCGGCGGTGAAGGGCTTGTCCTCGCCGCTGTCATAGACAAAGACCCGCAACGGCTCTTCACCAGCAGGCACCGTTGCCGCGATCCGGTCCAGCTCCAGTTTGTAGGCCGCAACAAGATCGTGGGCGGTGTCTTCAACACCGAAGATCTTTCCGAGGTTGAGGAGGTCGTTATAGAGATCCTGCAGGGACGCCTTCGGCTTGTCTCCGATATGAATGCAGGATTCGGTCAGCTCGTAGACCTTGATGCCGAACGGCTCCAGCGTTTCAGGCGTCACTTCACCGCCCACCTTCATGCCGTAGTTCCAGCCGGCGAAGAAGAAATCGGCGTCGGCCCCAATCAGCACTTCCTTGCTCGGATATTTCGACGCGAGTTCGGGAAGTTCGGCAACTCCCTCACGCATCTCCGCGTCCAGCGTCTTCCAGCCTGAAATGCCGGTATAACCAACCATCCGGTCGCGCAGGCCAAGTACCAGCATCATCTCGGTCAGGTTGACGTCATTCGAAACGGCTGCTTTTGGCGGCGAGTCGAAGGTCACCGTACGGCTGCAGCTTTCCACGCTCGTCTGCGCTAATGCCGGAACAGACAGAAAGGTGAGCGCGAGGCCCAGGGCAAATTTTTTCATATTAAGTCTCCAGAAATTCAAAGATGGAAGGTCAGGTAGCGCTCGCGGCTGACAGACAGCTGCTCCAGTCGGACCTGTACCGAATAGGCTTGCTCAATGTTGCCGGGGGTCAGCACCGTCTCCGGCATTCCCTGGGCAACCAGTCGGCCCTCATGCAACAGCAAGACCTTGTCGCAGACACGGCTTGCCAGGTTGAGGTCGTGCAGGCTGGTGACAATGGTAATGTCCAGATCGGCAATCAGCTCGACGATCTCGAGCTGATGACGGATATCCAGATGGTTCGTCGGCTCATCCAGCACCAGAAGCCTTGGTTCTTGCGCCAGCGCCCGGGCCACCATCACCCGTTGCCTTTCCCCCCCGGACAATGTGCCGAAGGCTCTTTTTGCATAGGACAGCAGATCCATTTTCCCGAGACAGTCATCGACGATCTCGGCGTCCCGCTTGCCTGCGCCGGCAATACCGGTTGCATGGGGACGTCGGCCGAGTGTGACGATCTCGCGCACGGTCAAGGCAAAATCGGTCGGCTGCTCCTGAAGCACGGCGGCGATCGTTTTGGCGGCCTCCCTGGCACTGATGTGCCAGAGATCCGTGCCATCCAGAAGGATTTCGCCCGTTTTCGGTTTCAGGAAACGATAGAGCAGCCGCAACAGGGTGGATTTGCCGGCACCATTGGCGCCGGCAATTCCAAGTACCTCACCGGCAGGCAGATCGAAGCTGAGCGGATGCAGAATGGTTTTGCCCTGCCCCGTCTTCCAGCTGACCTCCCGGACAAACAGATCGACCCCCGTCATGAGAACGCCGTCCCGTCTGCTTCCGAGACGATCATCGCTGCCGGTAGCCGGCCTTGCGATGCGCTCCAGCGCTTGCCGTGGCTTTCCTCGGTTACCTCGCATCCATTTTCAATCTGGCGATACCGATTGGCGTAGTCGACCAGGTCGTCGATGTCCGTATCGTCCTCAATGTCCCCAAAGAGGTAGATCGCCTTGTCGGTGGCCTTGAATGCCAGCGTGCAAGGTCTCGAACAGCTCTCCATGTCGGCTGTTCCACTGATTTCGAATTCGTCTCCAACGACAGGCACTGCCTGTGCCATTGCGCTCTTCAGCTTGCAGATCAGCCCATATCCGGGATGGCATGTCTGCCCATTGTGACGACAGGTCGTGCAGACAAATATCTTGTGCGGATCATTGCTCATGACGCGCCTCCACGGCTTCTGCCAGTGAACCGACAGGCGGCTGCGGAAAAGCAAAGGCATTGCTTTCCTCGTTGCACTGGGTATGGCCGGATCGGGTAGGTTTGGCACAATCATCATGTAATGTTATTACATTACCAATATTCTTGCTGACAACAGATTTTTGCAGCCCATCCGGAACCATCGCGCGTGCTGCGCGCGTCGCCAGTGGATCAGCCTCGGTCAGGAGGTTGGCAAGTCTTGAGAATTCAGCAGAAAATTTCCGGTTCATATCGCCCTCCGCGATTTCGCGGGGCAGTCAGGAACCGAATGTGCAACTTTGCCGGCAGGTGCCGATTGGCCATGTCACTCACTCCTCCGGGGCACCCCGCCCGGGTTAAGGTTTAATGTGAAATGGCAGGTCTCCTGACTTGCGGGTCATTGCTTGCCTGATCCTTCCCGGGGTCTCCCCAGTGGCGCTTTCAGGTTTGCTCACCGCTCACAGTTGCGGGGGCAGTCACGGATTTGCAGCCTTTCGGGCTCGTCGCACCGTGTTCCCTTTTAATCCCGGTCCGGAGTTCGGAGTCGGGAACCATCTCTTCCTAAGTGCGCGAACGCCTGAAAAATGTCAAAGACTTTTGCGGGGCGCCGCTCTTGTCTGAAAGCACGACAGGATTGCCTGGAAGCGGAAACACCCAGCCGCCTCGGCAGTATTGACCCTTGCCTTCAAGGCTCAAAAATCTTACCTCCGATCCATGAAACAGGATGCCCTTCCCCCGCGCGCCGCAGCGCGCCCCCTCACCCTTGAGACCCACGGCATTACCCGCCAGGACGACTTCGCCTGGCTGAGGGCGGACAACTGGCAGGAGGTCATGAAAGACCCGTCCGTGTTGGATGCCGACATCCGCAGCTATCTGGAAGCGGAAAATGCCTATCACGAAGCGCAGATGGCACCGACGAAGGCTCTGCAGGAGAAGCTTTTTGCGGAGATGCGCGGCCGCATCAAGGAAGACGACAGCTCGGTTCCTGCGCCCGACGGGCCCTTCGCTTACGGCCTCAAGTATGAAACCGGCGGCCAGCAACCGGTTTTCTTTCGCACCCCGCGTGACGGCGGCGCGGAAACGGTACTTCTCCATGGCGACAAGGAAGCCGAAGGAACGGCATATTTCCGGATCGGCGGCGTCAGCCAGTCGACGGATCACAAGCTCATCGCCTGGGCCTATGACGACAAGGGCTCGGAATATTATTCACTGAAGCTGCGCGACGCCCAGTCTGCCAAGGATTTCGACTACGCCATCGAGGATACGGGCGGCGGCGGCGTCTTCTCGGAAGACAGCCGCTATGTGTTCTACGTTCGCCTCGACGCCAACCACCGGCCCTCGAAACTCTTCCGTCACGAAGTCGGTTCCGACCCGGCGAGCGACGTTCTCGTCTACGAGGAAAAGGATGCCGGCTTCTTCATGGGAGTCGGCAAGACCCAGTCCGGCGACACCATCGTCATCGACATTCATGATCACGAGACGTCCGAAGTCTGGATGATCCCGGCCACCGACCCGACCGCCGAACCGGTGCTTGTCGCAAAGCGCGAGACCGGTATCGAGTATTCCATCGACGATCACGGCGACACACTCTACATCCTGACCAACGCAGGCGGCGCCGAGGACTTCAAAATCGTCACTGCGCCTAAAGGCAATCCCGGCCGCGAAAACTGGTCCGATCTTGTGCCTCACAAGGCAGGATGCCTGATCCTGTCGCATTGCGTCTACAAGTCCTTCATGACGCGGCTGGAACGCGAAGACGGCCTACCGCGCATCGTGATCCGCCGGCTTGCAGACAACATCGAGCACTCCATCGCCTTCGACGAGGAAGCCTATTCACTCGGCCTTGGCGGCGGCTACGAGTTCGACACAAGCACGATCCGCTTCACCTATTCCTCGATGACAACGCCATCGCAGACCTTCGACTACAATGTCGAGACCCGCGAGCGTGTTCTGCGCAAGGAACAGGAAGTGCCTTCCGGCCATGATGCGGACGACTATGTCACCCGCCGGTTGATGGCTCCCGCAGCCGACGGCGAGACCGTGCCGGTGTCTGTGCTCTACCGCAAGGACACCAGGCTCGACGGCTCCGCACCTCTGCTGCTTTACGGCTATGGCTCCTACGGCATCACCATTCCCGCAAGCTTCAACACCAACTGCCTGTCGCTGGTCGACCGGGGGTTCGTCTACGCCATCGCCCATATTCGCGGCGGCAAGGACAAGGGCTTCCACTGGTACAAGGATGGGCGGCGCGAGAACAAGAAGAATACCTTCACCGACTTCATAGCCGCGGCAGACCATCTTGTTGCGGAAAACTTCACCTCGCACGATCGCATCGTCGCTCAGGGCGGCTCGGCCGGCGGCATGCTGATGGGGGCGATTGCCAACCTGGCACCGGAAAAATTCGGCGGCATCATTGCCGAAGTTCCGTTTGTCGACGTTCTGTCGACCATGCTGGACGACACGCTGCCGCTCACGCCGCCGGAATGGCCGGAATGGGGCAACCCCATCACGGACAAGGCAGCCTACGATTACATCGCGTCCTACTCACCCTATGACAACGTCGAGGCAAAGGCCTATCCGGCCATCCTGGCAGTTGGGGGATTGACCGATCCGCGCGTAACCTACTGGGAGCCGGCCAAATGGGTTGCCAAGCTGCGGGCAACCGGCACAGGTGACAAGCTGCTGATGCTGAAAACCAACATGGAAGCCGGCCATGGCGGCGCTTCCGGCCGTTTCGACCGGCTGAAGGAAGTCGCCGAAACCCAGGCCTTTGCCCTTTTGGTGACCGACAAGGCCTGACACCTCGTCGGGCCAGAGGATTTTCCGGGCGTGCGGAGCAGTTCGCACGCCCGGGAACCTAAATTCCTTTCACACGCCCTTGCGGGTACCACCCGAGCGAACGTGACTTGATTTTGACCAAGTCTTCGGCTCATGTGAGAGTTGTTGCAAATCAATCAATTGAACGGTCCTGGACCGTACCGATGCTGTTCACTGGAGCCCGTGATGACCTGCTACCGCACACTTCCGCACCGCCTTGCTGATGGGCTGAAAAAGGGGTTGCGCCTGGTTCCGGTCATGGCCGCCACGCTGAGCCTTGCCGCATGCCAGTCCTACGACACGACCGGCGGCAATGTGGTGGAAACGCTGCTGTTCTCCCCCACATTCACCAAGAACCGGCAGGACATCCCCAGCACCTACAACACAGCTTATGACTGCCGCACCTTTACCGGCAGCGGCTGGAAAGGCATTGCCGGTGGCAAGGTCTTCAATTTCAGCCAGAAATACATCATCTCCCAGGCCGGTTGCTTCAAGACTCAAGGCGAATGCAACGCATGGCTTGCGGTCATGTCCAGCTACATCGATCAGCCGCGCTACATCCGCTGCAATCCCTACACAGCGTAGGACATCAAGAGGATCTTTTGGGATCACGCTGGACGACAGTCCCCTGAAATACGGGAAGCGCTGCCATGAACGGTTCCATGTAATCAAGCAGGCAGCGCGCCCGGGCGTTGAGCAGCCGCCCGGTGGGCCATACCGCAAAGATATCCCGTTGCTGCCCTTGCCAGTCTGCGAGCACAGGTGTGAGGCGGCCTGAAATCAGGTCATCGGAAATCTCGCTCACGGGCAACAGAGCGAGCCCGTGACCATCGCCGGCCAGCTGCCGGGCAAGACTGATGTCATCGACAACGACACGCGCATCGACAGGCACGGTTTCGCGGCAGCCCGTTTCCCGATTTGTCAGTTGCCATTGCGGAAGCGTGGACACCCGCACCACCTTGTGCCGGCCGATCTGGTCCGGACTTTCCGGGGCACCCGCCTGTTCAAGATAAGCAGGCGCCGCAACGAGAACCGTTGCCACCACCCCGAGACGCTTCTGGTAAAGTCGCTCATCGGTTTGGGGCCCGGCCCGGAGGGCAATATCGACCCTGTGTTCCAGCAGATCCTTGTTCTCGTTGCTGAGCGTCAGCGTCAGCTGGATCTCCGGATAGGTCTTGAGAAAATCCGACCACATGGGCTGCAGGATACCGATGGAAATATTGGTGGGCGCTGCCACCTTCAACGCTCCCCGAAGACCGTGCAGATCGGTGCTTAACCCGTCCAATGTCGTCTCAGCGTTTTGAACCAGGTCGGCAAAGGCCTCGAAATACGCTTCACCCGCCACCGTCAGATCGAACTTCCGCGCGGAGCGGAAGACCAACTGCGTGCCTATGGTTTCCTCCAGCTTCGCCAGGCGCCGGGTCACCGTTGCCGCAGGCAATCCGAGATGCGCAGCAGCCTTTGCCAGGCTTCGATTACGCGCGATATGAACAAACAAGGCGATGTCGTCGAGCATGATTTCATTTTCAAAATTTAAACTCTCATTATTCGATATAGATTGAGATTAGAGAAATCAATAAATCTGTCTTCGTTCTTAAACGCAACGGAGACACTCATGGGCAATTACTTCATCAGCGCTGGTATCGAACTGCAACAGGGTGCGGAGCGGACCAGGGCAGAGACGGAACTGCGCCGACTTGTGGCTGAAACCCAACACGAACCCGGCTGCAATTTCTTTGAAATCCGGCAGAACCTGCAGGATCCCGACAAGTTTACCCTTTGGGAGAGCTGGACAGACAAGGACGCCCTGGCTGCACATTTCGAAATGCCGCACACCAAGGCCTATCTCGCGCAGAACCTGACACAGGTCAGCTACATTGAAGAACTGGGCGAAATCGGCACCAGCGAAGCGATCAAAAGGTAGTCAGTCATGAAGAACCGATTGATCGCGACGTTCCTGATGTCACTGGGTCTGTCGCTCTTGATGTCGTGCTGGGTCACATTCCTGAACCTCGGCTGGAGCGACAGGTTCTTCTGGCAATGGATGAATGCCTTTCGCCTGGCATGGCCCGCTGCTGCCGTCATCGCCTTCTTTCTCGGCCCGCCCGTGCAAAGGGCCACGCTGTTCCTTTCAGCCCGCCTGCCGTAATCAGAAAAGGAAAAACGATGCCTCTTGCCCGACAAAATTTCGAGGAACTGGGCCTGCCGGCAGGCCCCTATACTCACGCCGTTCGGCATGGACAGACGATCTATACATCCGGTTTCACAGCTTTCGGCACACCTGCACAGGCCGATTCGGCCGGCCCGCAAATCAGGGCGGTGTTCGCTCAGCTGCACACTATAACCGCCCACTATGGAAGATCACTGAAAGATCTGGTGAAAGTAACCGTGTTCGTCACCGACATGACCGACTTGCCGGAAATCCGGTCAGCCCTTGCAGAACTCTATGAAAATGAGGTTCCTGCTAGCTCGCTGGTCTGTGTTGCCGCTCTGTTTCACCCACAGCTGAGGGTCGAAGTTGAAGCGATCATTGCAACCTTATCGATGAACGACTTGCAACCGGATCGAGAAATACGTATTATCCCTTAGTTGAATAGCAATGGACCGGCTCTACAACTTCCTGGAGATACGCGTTCCAATTTCTCAAATAACTGTGCACGGGCAAAACGACCCAATAATAAAAAGCGAAACTTGACCACCTGCTCGCAGGTGGTTTTGTTTGAAAGCGTCAGTTGTTTACCCGTTCAGTTGTTTTTTGAAAAAAACCGTCTCCAGGATCGGCGTATCGTAATAGGCGCCAACTTGCTCAAACCCCGCGGCTTCATAGAGCTTGATGGCACCCGTCATGCTTGGCAGCGTGTCCAGCAGCATCTCCCGGTAGCCCACGGCAACCGCCGCTGCGATTACAGCCTCCACCAACGCCCCCCCCACACCTTTGCCGCGTCCGTCCGGCAGGACGTAAAGCCGCTTCATTTCACACGCACCGTCTTTTCCGAACGCCCGCAGGCCAACACAACCGAGAACCGAGCCTTCCTCATCCTTCGCCAGGAAAAGCGCCCCGGACGGCGGCGCGTATTTCCCCGGCAGACCTGCAAGCTCTTCTTCAAAGCCCTGGTAGGAAAGGTCGATGCCGAGCCAGTCGACATAGGCCCGAAACAGGTGCCGGATCGGCGCCAGGTCGTTTTCGGTTGAAACGGGTACGATCGAAATTTGCTGCGATTGAATCATGGAATGACAAAAGGTCCGCGTGATGTCGTCAGTTGGCTGTCGGCGCAACGGGCGGGATGGCTTTCAGGTAGGCTGCGATCGCTTCACGATCACTGGCAGGAAGCTTGGCCATGTTTTCCTGAACATGCACCATTTCACCACCGACGGAATCGTATTCAGGCGTGAAGCCGCTTTCCAGATAATAGGCAATATCGCTTGCGCTCCAACTGCCGAAACCACCGTCTACCGGCGTAATGTCCGGAATACGGCCTTCACCTGTGGGAGCCGATGCGCCACCGAGCCATTTTGCCAGATCCAGTCCCCCTGCAAGATTTCGAGCCGTGTGGCATTCACCGCAGTGGCCAGGCCCTTCCACCAGATACCGCCCGCGGTCCCAAAGGGCAGCGTCGACCTCGTTCCCGCTTGAAGGGGCGGCTATGACGGGTGACGGATCCAGGAACAGCCGTTTCCACAGCCCCAACCCCCGACGGATATTGAACGGGAAACCGAGCTCGTGAGGTGGCGTCTTACCGTTGACGGACGGCAGCGTTTTCATGAAGGCAAATAGATTGCCGATGTCTTCGCCAGACATGCGGGCATAGGAAGTGTAAGGGAACGCCGGGTAATAGTTTTGCCCGTCCGGTGATGTGCCATGCGTCATGGCATTGGCGAAATCAGCAAGCGACCAGGCTCCGATACCGTCTGCCGTGCTGGACGAAATGTTCGGGGCAACAAACACCCCGAACGGCGTCTCCAGGCGAAGGCCGCCGCCAAGCTTCAACTTGTCGTCTCCTGCAGCATCCTTGGCCGCATGGCAGGACGTGCAGCCGCCGGCCCAGAATACAAGTTCCCCTTGCGACGCATCCCCTTCCGCAATGGCGGCAAGCTGGGCTTCGCTCAGCTTCGTCGGCGCGGACAGGAACCAACCCGCACCTGCCGCAACAACGGCAAGAACGACGAGGACGATGACAGCCTTTTTCATGAGGTCTCCCTGGGTCTTCCTGGCACCGAAATGCCAAAACAGCGGCTCTTCAACCCGGACAGGGTGAAAAGCCGCTGATCTGTCTCACAGTCTGGAGCCTGCCTGTTACAGTCTGCGTGCGGTAGACCCCGGAATGCCGCCGGTCAGTTTTTCTTACGGTAAGTTTCGTGGCACGATTTGCAAGAGCCGAACACGGGGCCCATCGCAGCCTTGAAAGCCTCGACATCCGCCGGACCGTCCTTGCCGGATGCTTCAAAGGCTTTTGCAGTCGCGTCCGCAAACTTGGCCAGCTCAGCGGAAAATCCGTCCGGATTTTCCCAAATGGCGGCAGCGGCGCCGGTTTCACCCTGATCGGAGCCAGCAGGGAAATAGTCTCCGAATGTCAAGGCAGCTGCATTCATGGTTGCGATGGCAGCCTTACCGGCAGCAGGAGAATAGGCGATCTCCCCTTTCATCAGGCCACCACCGAGCCCGGCGGCCGCGCCGACCGACGACATGATGGCCTGCCGGGTCGCAATCGGATCGTCAGACGCCTGAGCAATGGAACCGGCAAGGCCAATCCCGGCCGCAAGACCCAATACAACAGCCGATTTGATCATTCGCATCGTTCTCTCCCTCTCGTGGAAATTGCCTTCGGCAATGATTCACCAGTGCGAGTACAGCCCATGTACCGCTCGGTCTGAAAATCACGGTCGCGTGAAGTGCGCCTTGTTCGGTGAACACAGCGTCAACGCTGACGAAACAGCCAAACAAAAAACCCCGGCCTGTTCAGGCCGGGGTTTCGCAAAACGGGATGTATCCCGAATTACTTCGTTGCAGCTTCGTACATTTCCAGCACGTAGTCCCAGTTGACCATGCTGTCGATGAAAGCTTCGAGGTACTTCGGACGCGCATTGCGGTAGTCGATGTAATAGGAGTGCTCCCACACATCACAGCCGAGAATCGGCGCAGCACCGTGTACCAGCGGGTTTTCACCGTTCGGGGTCTTCATGATTTCCAGCTTGCCGTCCTTGACTGCGAGCCAGGCCCAGCCGGAGCCGAACTGGCCAACACCGGCGGCGATGAAGTCGGCGCGGAACTTGTCGAAACCACCAAGATCACTGTCGATAGCGGAAGCCAGCGCACCCGGAAGCGAGCTGCCGCCACCGTCTTTCTTCATCCACTTCCAGAAGTGAATGTGGTTGTAGTGCTGACCGGCGTTGTTGAACAGCGGAGCGTTCTTGCCGAAGCTTTCCTTCACGATTTCTTCCAGGGACTTGCCTTCCAGGCCGCTGCCGGCGAGCAGCTCGTTGCCTTTGGTGACATAGGCCTGGTGGTGCTTGTCGTGGTGAAACTCGAGAGTTTCAGCAGACATGTAAGGGGCCAGCGCGTCATATGCATACGGCAGGTCAGGCAATTCGAAAGACATGACAAACTCCTTAAAAGGTCGGTGACCGGCGGCGACATTCCTGCTTCATGAAGGAATGCAGGAACGGCCGCGTCGAGCGGCAAAATAGGATTGCTGGGCCGTCACGGCAAGCGCCGATCCCCAAAATAAAGAAATTTTTTCTTTTTATTTTAGGACGTACGATCTGCCGTTAACACTTCCCACGAGAGGAACGCGTCCACACGGCTGCAGTTGCGCCATTCACGGGAATGTGATCAGTAATTTTCAAAAGAAAAACATCGTCATTTTTAACATAAACACTTTAACAATATAGAATTACATAATAATATTAAGCTTATTTCGATCATCATCTAATTTTTTTCTAGTATGATTTTAAATAATAAATAGACGATTTCACTTCTTTTCTCAAGAAACGTTCTCCTTGCTACCACCATCTCCTCTCAGGCCAGTCTCTGAAACGGCAGTGCTCTTGGTGAATGCTAAAACAACTGGATTTGATAGTGTAACGACAAGACCTGCCGCTACCCGAACAGTTGCTACGGTGGAGCATGGTTCATTGCGACTGTATCCATAAGGCCTGCATGACCTGGGTTACCGGTTCCAAGGTCCAGTCGGTGCGAAACAATGCCCTGCGAAAGGCAATGCGCACCAAGACTTGGCTTGTCGCCCCTGGTGTCCGCACCGGAAACTGATCGCCTTCACCCTGCCCTAGACCAACGCAACCGGAACTCGTTCCTGGAAATGACAAAGCGGGGCGATCGTGCAAGATAGCAACGACTGCATGTCAGTTTTCACCAATCGCCTGACGACCGGAACCCCATGTCACCCATCTCGCGCTCTCCTGCCGCATTGGCTTTCGGTGGTCTGCTCGCCCTTGCAGCCGCGATGGGCATTGGCCGGTTCGTCTATACACCGATCCTGCCCTTCATGACCGACGGCCTGCGGTTGCCACCTGATGATGCCGGCCTGATCGCGTCTGCGAATTTTCTCGGATATCTGGCCGGAGCTCTTGTCGGCGCCTCAAGGTCTCTGCCCGGCGATCCCCGGCTGTGGTTTCTCGGTGGGCTTCTTGCCAGCGCCCTGACCAGTGCCGCCATGGCGCTGACCACTTCCCTGTCGCTGTTTCTGTTGATCCGCTTCGCCAGCGGGGTCGCAAGCGCCTTTGCGCTGGTCTTTTCAACCAGCCTGATCCTGGAGCGGCTGACGGCAGCCGGTCGCGGCGGTTTGAGCGCCCTCCACTTTGCCGGGGTCGGCTGCGGCATTGCCTTTTCCGCTTTTCTGGTCGCCCTTCTGGCGCATCTGGGGGCAGACTGGCGTGGGCTCTGGCTGGCCAGTGGCGCTGCCACGCTTTGTTTTCTTCTGGTGGCTGCATTTCTGGTGCCGTCCGAGCCGTCTCCCCAGCCGGTCACCACACCTGCGCAAAGTTCCCTCGACGAAGCCACGGCATCTCCGTTTGGCTCTGCCAGCCGCATCCGCCTGATCCTGGCCTACGGCCTGTTCGGTTTCGGCTATGTCATCACCGCGACCTTCGTCAATACGATCGCGCGCGCCAATCCGGCGCTTCAATCAACCGAAGCCTTCGTCTGGTTGACAGTTGGGCTATGCGCTGCGCCTTCAATTTACGTCTGGAACAGGATTGCCGCGCGCATGGGCACTCGAAAGGGCTTCGCTCTTGCCTGCGTGCTGGAAGCGGCAGGGGTTGCCTTGACGGCGGTGAGCACAGCGCCTGCGCTCTTCCTCTTCGGAGCAGCGCTCCTCGGGGCAACCTTCATGGGTATCACCGCCCTTGGCCTGATGGAGGCACGGCGCGAAGTCAGCCGGGACGGACCGGCAGCAATCCGTCAGATGCTTGCGGTACTGACGGCAAGCTTTGGCGTCGGGCAGATGGCCGGGCCCTGGGTTGCCGGCCAGATGCATCATCTGACCGGGTCCTTTACTGCTTCATCCCTGGCAGCCGCCGCGGCGCTTGTGGTAGCCGCGGCACTGGTCGTCAGATGACACTCCCGACTCAGGCGTGGGAGAATTCCCAGTAGAGTTCTCTTGCGCGAGCCGCGATCGGACCCGGCTGCAGGTCGCGTTCCTCGATCCGCTTGACCGGCGTTACCTTGCTGTAGTTCCCGGTCGAGAAGATCTCGTCGGCTTCCAGGAATTCGCCATAGTCCATGGTGCGCTCGAAAACGTCATAGCCAACGGACCGCAGCAGCTGAATAACGCGCTGACGGGTAATGCCGTTCAGGAAGGTGCCGTTGGGAACCGGCGTGTGTACCTTGCCTTCCTTGGCCATGAAGATATTGGCCGATGTCAGTTCAGCGACATTGCCCAGCATGTCGCGAACGACCGCGTTGTCGAAGCCGCGCCCTTTGGCCTCCAGCATCGCTCTCGCATTGTTGGGATAAAGGCAGCCGGCCTTGGCGTTGACTGGCATGCATTCAACAGTCGGACGGCGGAACGGAGACAGCGTGATGCTCATCGCCGCATCCTTGGGTGCCATCGGCGCATCGAACAGGCACAGGCAGAACCGCGTGCTGTCCGGATCGCCCACGATCACCCCGGGTCCGTCACTTTCGACCCAGTACATCGGCTTGACGTAGATCTGCTGGTCACCACCGAATTTGGCGCAGCCTTCCTTGGTGAGCTCGACCATTTCACCAACCTTCATGGTCGGCTTCATGCCCAGCGCCACGGCACTGTCGTTGACGCGTTTGCAGTGGAGATCGATGTCCGGCATCACACCTTCAAAGAAGCGGGCGCCGTCAAAAACGCTGGAACCGAGCCAGGAAGCATGTGTGCGCGGGCCCATGATCGGCGGATTGCCCTCGTGCCAAGTCCCGTCGATCCAGGTCCAGGTGTCACTCCATCCGCTCATGTCTCTTCCCTTTTCTGCGCTGCGGTTGTGCAGTCTGTCCGCTGAAACAACACCGCTCATCCCGGCAGGTCAATAGCTTACCGCGAAATTGAGGAAAGTTGCCGTCATTCTTCGCAAGATACGGTGATATCAGGATAAAAATCACCAAAACACCCACTTGAGCGACATCAATTTTTCAAGTCGGGTTCTGCAATGACAAGATGTGGATCCCCTCACCGACCCTTGGCTTGGAAACAATGCCCCCGCCCACGGACCATTGACTCTCGTCACACAAAGTTCACTATATGTTCCTGCTGCAATTTTGGGAGTTCAGGATGGAACAGCGCATTTCCGTGACGACGCTCGTGGTCGAAGACGTTGCCGAGGCACGCCGCTTCTTCGAAGACGGCCTGGGATGGCAGGTTCATTCCTCGCCGGGCCCCGAAGTGGTCTTTTTCCAGGTTCCTGGCGGTGTATTTGCCCTCTATGGCCGCGCCTCCCTGGAAGAGGAAATCGGACGCTCTGTCACCGACAGCCCCACCGGTGCGGTGACGCTCGCCTGGAACGGCAGGTCGGAAGCCGAGGTGGACACAAGCTTCCTGAAAGCGCTCGCCGCGGGCGCCCGATCAATCAAGGAACCCCAGAAGGCCTTCTGGGGCGGGTATTCCTCTTACGTGGAAGTCCCCGGCGGTCACCTGCTCGAGATTGCCTATAACCCGTTTTGGCCGGTGGAAGAGGATGGCGCAATCACCCTGCCTCCAGTCCAATAGCAGGGCACAATTGTTGTATAAGTCCTGCCTGCGACCTTTGTCGCAGATAGCTGCGCTTGACGCAGGAGGCCGCAGGCTGTTCTCTTCCGCGGTTTCGTGAAAGGGCTTGGAGGTCTTGAAGATGGCGCATGCAGCTTACGTGTTCGATGCGTATGGAACCTTGTTCGATGTGCATGCCGCCGTCCGCAAACATGCGGAGAAGCTCGGACCGGATGCCCAAAGACTGTCGTCTCTCTGGCGGGAAAAGCAGCTTGAATATTCCTGGGTGCGTGCCCTCATGGGCAAGTATCTGGACTTCTGGGAACTGACCCAGCAAGGCCTGGACACCGCATTCGCCCTGGTGCCTTCCGCTGACAAGTCGTTGCGCGAAGATCTTCTCAGCGCCTATTGGGAACTTGATTGTTACCCGGAAGTGCCGCAGGTGCTGACCAACCTCAAGGCAACCGGCGCTAAAATCGCGATCCTGTCCAACGGATCTCCGGCCATGCTCGAAGCTGCCGCCAAGGCCGCCGGATTGACGGAACTTTTCGACGAGATCTTTTCCGTCGACGCCCTTCGAACCTTCAAGACCGATCCGCAGGTCTACGAAATGGTCACGACCCATTTCCGGATCTATCCGGAAGAGGTTTCCTTCCAGTCTTCAAACCGTTGGGATATTGCCGGTGCTACCGCATTCGGGTTCCGTACCGTGTGGATGAACCGGATGGGCATGCCTGACGAATATCCGGACCTTTCTCCCAAGGCGGTTCTGGCGGATCTGACAGGGCTCGCCACACTCGGCTGACCTGACACCACTTCCCTTCAGGAAGAGGAGACAGCGTCAGCTTTGTGTTTCTCTATTTTCAAAACAGTTCCGGCCATTTTTTCCAAAAAGGAAAAGATGTTTTGAGCGTCCGGCAAGGTTGCAGGATTCTGTAAGTGTAATATCCTTCCCTTGGTTGGGAGGAAAAGAAGAGCGACAGACTTCCTCGAGGTCATCCCGAACCAGTTACAAAACAACTGCTTAAGAACACAAACAGCTGGTTTGTCTCCGCGAAGAAGAAGGGGCGTTGAAACACTCCCCGCGCGAGCGCTCATTTGCTCCCAGACCTATTTGGGAGGATACCATGAAACAACTTACGACACGCAGGCAGGCCCTGCGGACGCTCGCAGGTGCCGGCACGGTCGGAGCAGCGACACTCGCTGCGCCGCATATCGCTTCGGCACAAGGCCAGACGACGACCTGGAAAATCCAGACGTCCTGGCCAGGCGGCGCCGGTTTGCAGATCTTCAAGGACTGGTGCGCAACCATTGCCGAAAAGACAGGCGGGGAGCTCGCCTTCCAGCCATTCGGCGCCAACGACGTCGTGGGCGATTTCCAGCTGTTCGACGCCGTCAAGAACGGCGTTCTGGACGCGGTCAACCCGTTCACGATCTATGCGCAGGGCATCATCCCCGCGGCCACCTTCCTGACGAGTTATCCGCTCGGTATGCGCAACCCGCACGAATGGGACGTGTTCTACTATTCACTTGGCGGTCTCGAAATCGCCCGTGAACTCTACGCCGCACAGAACATGATGTTTGTCGGACCGGTGCATCACGGCCCCAACATCATCCACTCCAAGGTGCCCATCCGCTCGATCGATGACTTCCGCGGCCGCAAGATGCGCCTGCCGGGCGGCATGGTCGCCGAAGTCTTCACCGAGATCGGCGCGGAAACGACGGTGCTTCCGGGATCGGAAATCTTCCCCGCACTTGAAAAAGGCACCATCGACGTCGCCGATTATGTCGGTCCGGCGGTCAACTATGCCCTCGGCTTCAGCCAGGTCACCAAATACATCTCCATGGGCCCTCCGGGCTTCATGTCGCTGTATCAGCCGGTCGACCTTATGGACATCACCGTCGGCATGGATGCCTGGAATGCGCTCAGCCCGCAGATGCAGCAGTTCGTCGAAATGGAAACACACGTCTATTCCGACATGCACCATGCAGCCATCCAGAAGGCAGACCAGGAAGCCTGGGCGAAGTTCGAGGCCGACGGCACCGAAATCACCCGGCTCAGCCAGGACGATGTCGAACTGATGACCGAAGTTGCCGTTCCGATCTGGTTCAACTATGCGAACCGGGACAAGGACAGCGCGCGCCTCTTCAAGATTCAGCTCGACTACATGATGTCCGGTTCACTCGGCTACGTCACGCCGGAGCAGGTCGAAGGCCTCGAACTCGACCTCTGATCCCAGACGACGTCTCGGGAAACGGACCCGCGCGGCCAGCCGCGCGGGTCCTGTTCAACTCAACAGGGGCTTGTTTCCCCTGGGGAAGGGAGAGGCATGCCTCATCTGGACTTTACCCTGCCGCATTGGGCCTATTGGCTGGGGCTGATCATCTTTCCGCTGATCGCCGCTGCCCTTGCCAAGCGGCCGAAGCCGACTGAACGGCGCTACTCGCTGGTGCTCGGCTATTTCATTCTTGTCACCGGCGGCATCCTGGGCCTGCATCGGCTTTACCTGAAAAGCCTGATCGGGCTGGTCTATATCCCGGTGTTCGTGCTGATCCTTTACGCCAACGCGCAAAGCCAGGATGCGCGCGCGGTCGTCTCGGACATGGCCAACGCAGTGCGACAGGCGGAGCGGACGCTCGAGCGCGAAGGCGAAAGGGTGAAGACCGCAGAGGCCGATCTTCCTGCCTTGCGCCAAAAGCTCGCCCAGGCGGAAGCGCAGGCCGAAGAAGGCAGCTTTGCCAAGCGCCGCGCGGAACGGGATGTCCAGCGCGCCGAACAACGTGTCGAACAGGGCAAGGCCCGGGTGGCCGAGGCCGAGGCAACTCTGGAGACCGCCCGCCCGGCTGCCGCAACGGCTCGCGAAACCCTCGATTTCTGGGGCAATGTTGCCAAGTACGCCTTCTGGCTCCTGCTTGCAGGTGTGGCGGTCGATGCACTCCTCCTTCCCCGGCTGGTTTCCAAAGCAAACGAGAACCTGCCACCGGACCCGGAACTCAGCGAGGCGGAAAAGAAGCTCAAGGAGCTGGAAGAAGCCGAGCGCAAGGACGATGCGGATCACGTCTCTTCCGGCTGGACCGGCTGGATTGACCGGCTCTCGCTCTACTGTGGCGAGTTTGTCAGCTACTGGGCGGTGATCGCCGTTCTTGTCTACTACTTTGAGGTCATGAGCCGCTACGTCTTCGGCAGCCCGACCAACTGGGCTCACGAGGCGATGTACCTCATGTTCGGCATGCAGTACCTGATCGCCGGTTCCTACGCCATGCTGACGGAATCCCATGTACGAGTCGATGTCTTCTATGCGCCGCTGTCGCCGCGCCGCAAGGCAATTGTCGATCTATTGACATCCGTCTTCTTCTTCATCTTCGCCGGCACCCTGCTGGTGACTTCGTGGATCTTCGCGTTCGATGCCATCGCGGTTCCCTCCGGCAACTCGCTGGTATCTGATTGGGCACGCGGTGAAATCGGCTTCAGCGATGTCGTTGCAAGCTGGAACCTGGCCCAATGGACCGATCCGAACATCCGCTGGGGCGAAATCAGCTTCAACGAATGGGAAGTGCCGCTCTGGCCAATGAAGTGGGTCATGGTGCTCGGCGGGTTGCTGCTGGTGCTCCAGGGAATTTCCAAATTCGCGCAGGACATCCGCGCAGTGATGGGCAGGGCTTGATCCATGGGACTTGAAATCGGAATCGAGTGGCTGACACTCATCATGTTCGGCTCGCTGCTGGTCCTCTTGATGGCAGGGCTGCCGCTGGCCTTCGTTACGGGAGGGCTCGCCTGTGTGTTCCTGTTCGTCCTGGGTGACGAGCGGGCGCTCAACATCGTGCCGTCGCGCATCTTTCCGCTGATGACCAACTACCAGCTATCGGCAATCCCGCTGTTCATATTCATGGCATCGATGCTGGAACGGGCCGGCATCATCAACGACATGTTCGATGTCATCTACAAGGTGCTTGGCGGCGTGAAGGGCGGCCTGGCGGCTGCCACCATCATCGCCTCCACCGTTCTGGCAGCCATGGTGGGTGTCATCGGGGCGGCGGTTGTCACGATGGGCATCATCGCCCTGCCCGCCATGCTGAAGCGAAACTACGATCCGAAGATCGCCATGGGCTCGATCATGGCCGGCGGAACGCTCGGCATCCTGATCCCGCCGTCGATCCTGGCAATCATCTACGCCGTCGTGGCCGAACAGTCCGTTGGTGAGCTCTTCATCGGCGCGGTCATTCCCGGCCTGCTGCTGTCCGGGCTCTACATCCTTTATGTGATCGTCAGCTGCATGATCGACCCCAGAAAAGGCCCGCCGATCCCGGAGGAAGAACGTATTCCGTTCAAGGAAAAGGTCCGGCTGCTGTCGAACATGTCCGCTCCGATCGCGCTGATCGTGATCGTGCTGGGCGTGATCTTCACCGGCGTCGCAACTCCGGTGGAAGCAGCCGGCATCGGCACCTTCGGCGCCATCGTCGTGGCCGCCATTCACCGCAATCTCGATTGGCAGACACTGCGCGAAGCCTCGCTGACCACCTTGAAGGCTTCGGCCATGGTGATCTGGATCATGTTCGGCGCGACCATCTTCGTTGGTCTCTATGTACTGGAAGGCGGTCAGCAGTTCGTGCAAGGCGCGCTGGAAGCCACCGGCCTCGGCCCATGGGGCATTCTGATCATCATGCAGATCGTGCTTGTCGTCCTGGGCATGTTCCTGGACTGGGTCGGCATCCTGCTCCTGTGCGTGCCGATCTTCGTGCCGATCATCAAGGCGCTCGGAGCGGCGTCCTTCGGGCTCGACAGCCCGGACGATCTGGTGCTGTGGTTCGGTGTTCTCTATCTGGTGAACATGCAGATGAGCTTCCTGTCACCACCGTTCGGCTACGCACTCTTTTACCTGCGAGGCGTCGCTCCGGCGGACATTCCGATGACAGACATCTTCAAGTCTGCCCTGCCTTTCCTGGCGCTGCAGGTGCTTGGACTGGCATTGTGCATGCTGTTCCCCGGACTGATCACCTGGTTGCCGAACCTGGTCTACGGATAACAGAGCCAACAAAGACAAAGGGAAACGGCTGCGCTCAGTGGGAAAAGCGCAGCCGTTCCATGCTGCCGGACAAATGTGCCCGACAGGGTTGGCTTGTCAGGAGACAGATCAGAACGAACGGGAGAGCCCGATCATGAGCCGATGGTTACCGGCTGTCCGATCTACCTTCGCACCGCCATATCCGGCCTTCTCGTCCAGGATCCCGGTCATCGAGTAGTCGGCCCTGAGATGCCACGCATCCGTTACCGCAACCTCGACACCCCCGCCGATCACCGGACCAATCGAAACGGAGTTTCTCTCCGTCCCGTTCGCCTTGAGGCTGTGTTCTGTCGCAGCAATACCGAGGCTGAGATAAGGCATCACGTTGTTGATCGGCACGCCGACCCGGGCCTTGGCATTGATCGTCCACTTGGATCCTGTCTCGATAGTGCCCAGCGTCGGATGATTGCCTTTTTCACGGCCGCCGAGATAGGCCGCACCGCCTTCGACACCCAAGACGAAGCGGGAAACTTCCCAGTTGTAGCCGCCGAAAAGACCGAACGCTGCGTCGACCCTTGAAAAATCCTTCGATCGACCGCCTGATTTGACGTCTGTCACGGTCTGCGAAACACCTGCTTCAAAGCCGAGATAAGGCCCAGCCCAGAGCGACTGTGGCGCTTGCGAATAGACAGGAGCGTCAAAAGTCTCCAGATCGGCAGCACTCGCCCCAACGACAAGCACACCAAGAACGGCGCACAGAACCAGCGGCTCCAACAGCCAGTGGCTCCGCAGAACACGCCTGATCACACCGGGGCGTTGCCTGGAGCGACCGCGCCCGATGGCCGGCGGCGCACGAAAAACATAATTGGCAAAGGAACTTACCATCAGTGATCTCACTTCATGTATGACAATCTCATCGCCTCACAAACTTAAAAAATTAATGTAAAACGATAATTTGAAAATTGATTGCAATAATTTTTTTGTCAATAGCAATGTTTTTGAATTTGTGTTTTCCCGACAGATGAACTAGATACGATGCCGCAATGACACGATGCGGAGTAACCGATGAGCGAACTTGAATGGGCGGAACGGGAGAAGCGGCTGACGCGGATCCGGCGTGTATCCGCGTTCATGAAATGGGCCGTCACCATCATCCTGTTGATCCTGCTGGGTCTGGGCGTGGTCGTCACGATCGGTATCGCCCTGCCGAACGAGTTGATGATCGGTGCGCAAGAAACATTCGATGTCGCCGATACCGAACGCATGCTGGGTGACATTCCGCAGGTTCAGCGCATCGGAATATCCATACTGGCAGCCATTGCCTTCAGTCTGCTGCTGGCGGTGGGCTGGAACATCCGCCAGGTCTTCAAGCGGTTTCAGAAGATGGAGTTCTTCTCGCCGAAGACGCTTGCAAACGTGTTTTCCTTCGGCATCTGGCTTATCGTTTTTGCGGTCTTCGACCTGATCAGCGATCCGATCGGTTCGGTCCTCCTGACCTATGACTTTCCCCCGGGCCAGCGCACCGTCGACATCAGTCTGGACGGTGGCGAGATCTTCTTTCTCGTCCTTGGTGCCTTGATGTTGCTGTTCGGCTGGATCCTTCGCGAGGCTGCCCTGATTGCAGACGAGAACCAGCAGTTCATTTGAGGTGGACCATGGAGCGTTGCGAATGCTGAACATCAACGGCGTTGCCTATGTCCGGCAACTTGGCCTCATGCACGGTGGCACCGAGGTGGGCAGATGTCTTCAGCCCCCGCACCTTCTCTCAGCCTTTGCAAGCAACAAGGCTCCCGGTCGTCCAAGGCCAGTCGCGTTTGTACGCCGGAAGCTTTCACAAGAACAAAGGATTGTTGACGCCGTGGCTGATGGCAGTGAAATATCAGGCATGATTCTCGGGACACTCATGCCTTGCTCATCTCTCTCTTGCGTAAGGCCGTCCAGCTCGCAGAAGAAAATCGAAAAATAAGCAAGCGACAGCGCCGGGGGTCCCTTCATGCCCATCATCATTGAACTGGACGTAATGCTCGCCCGCAGGAAGATGCGGTCCAAGGAGCTTGCCGAACGCATTGGCATCACCGAGCAGAATGTTTCGCTGCTCAAGTCCGGAAAGGTGAAGGGTGTCCGTTTCGAGACCCTGGAAAAGATCTGCGACGTGCTCGACTGCCAACCCGGTGACATTCTGATTTACGAACCCGAAAAAACTCCGGAAGATTAGACAGAAACACGCCGCCAGAACCACAAAAGTGCAGCCAACGCCGCACCGATCCAGAGCAGTAGAACCAGTACTGCCGCCATTTTGCTGGCAGGCAGCTTTTCCGATCTCCTGTCAGCTTCCACCCGGCAGTCCTCCATCACCTGCGGTGGAATGAGCTTCACCACCAGGTAGATGCCGAGCGGCACGAGAAGCAGATCGTCGAGATATCCGATCACCGGAATGAAATCCGGAATCAGGTCAATGGGTGACAGAGCATAGGCTGCGGTTGCGATGGCCAGGGCCTTCACATACCAGGGAACCCTCGGATCCCTTCCAGCCAGATAAAGGGCATGGAGATCTCGCTTGATGCGCTTTGCCCAGGTCTTGATGGTGTCCTTCAGCATGTCAGCCCGCGTGAATTGGAGACAGTCCCTGCGACACGGCACGCCCTGGGCGGTTTCGGCCGGAAGGTCATCGGGCCCGAAACACCTTCCAGTCCTGCGCAAGCTACGCTGCCTAGAACATCCTCCGTAATTTCAACAGGTCCGACGGAGCGAGCGGTCTTTAGCCATGACGCGATCAAATTCCCCCCTTGAAGGCAGGCCGGTGCCTGCAACAAGAGCGCGGCTGCGATCAGGCAAGCTGCTCAATCTGGACAGCACGCACCTGAGCGAATGCACGCTTTACGACCTTGAGAACGGCGACATCGGCATCGTCGTTCAGGACCCGGACCTGCCGGTGCCGGACCGGGTGCTGATCGATGACGACAAGGAACTGACCCGGGTCTTTACGGAAATCCGTTGGCGCATGGGCCCTTACCTCTTCGGCATGTACCTGGAACCACCGGTGCCAGTGAGCAAGTTCCAGGATACCTGACGACTGCCGACACGGGCCTTATTCAGCTGCTTCAGCGGAGCCATATCCCAATTGCTCGTTGAGTTTGCCGATCAAACCGATGGCCGCTTCCGCAATCACGGTTCCCGGTGGGAAGATCGCCGCCGCCCCGGACTTGTAGAGTTCATCATAATCCTGCGGAGGCACGACACCGCCAACGACGATCATGATGTCTTCCCGGCCTTCTTCCGCCAGCGCCCGCCTCAGAGCCGGCACCAGTGTCAGATGGCCCGCCGCCAGCGATGACACACCGACCACGTGAACATCGTTTTCGACCGCCTGGCGGGCAGCTTCTTCCGGGGTCTGGAACAAGGGCCCGATATCAACGTCGAAACCGAGATCGGCGAACGCCGAAGCAATCACCTTCTGACCGCGGTCGTGTCCGTCCTGCCCCATCTTGGCGACCAGGATACGCGGTCGGCGGCCATCGTTGTCTTCAAAGGCTTCCACCAGCTTCTGGACTTTCTCGATGGTTCCGGACATGGCTCCGGCCTCCCGTTTGTAGACACCGGCAATCGACTTGATCTCGGCCTTGTGCCGGTCGAACACCTTCTCCATTGCCAGGGAGATTTCACCCACGGTTGCCTTGGCCCGTGCGGCCTTGACCGAAAGGTCCAGCAGATTGCCGTCACCGGATGCGGCACATTTTGTCAACGCTTCCAGGGCGGCCTGGGTCTCGGCCTCGTTGCGCTCTTCACGCAGGCGCTTGAGCTTGTCGATCTGGGCGGCGCGCACCTGGGCGTTGTCGACCTTCAGAACGTCGATCGCCTGTTCGCTTTCCGGCTTGAACTTGTTGACGCCGACCACGGTTTGCGCACCGCTGTCGATGCGCGCCTGTGTCTTGGCGGCTGCTTCCTCGATCCGCAGCTTCGGAATGCCCTTCTCGATGGCCTTCGCCATGCCGCCGAGCTCTTCCACTTCGCGGATGTGCGCCATGGCCTTCTCGGCAAGGTCTGCCGTCAGCTTCTCGACGTAATAGGAACCGCCCCAGGGATCGATCACCTGCGTCGTGCCGCTTTCCTGCTGCAGAAACAGCTGCGTGTTGCGGGCGATACGTGCGGAGAAATCGGTCGGCAGAGCCAGCGCCTCGTCCAGCGCATTCGTGTGCAGCGACTGCGTATGCCCCTGCGTTGCAGCCATGGCTTCCACACAGGTTCTAATGACGTTGTTGAAGACGTCCTGTGCCGTCAGTGACCAGCCGGAGGTCTGCGAATGGGTGCGCAGCGACAGGGATTTCGGGTTTTTCGGCTGGAAGTTTTCTTCCATCAGGGTCGCCCAGATCAGGCGCGCTGCACGCAGCTTGGCAACTTCCATGAAGAAGTTCATGCCGATCGCCCAGAAGAAGGACAGCCGCGGTGCGAACTGGTCGATGTCCATGCCGGCGGCGACACCGGCGCGGGCATATTCGATGCCGTCGGCAATCGTATAGGCCAGCTCCAGATCCGCCGTCGCCCCCGCTTCCTGCATGTGGTAGCCGGAAATGGAGATCGAATTGAAGCGCGGCATGTTCTGGGACGTGTATTTGAAGATGTCCGAGATGATCCGCATGGAGTGCTTGGGCGGATAGATATAGGTGTTGCGGACCATGAACTCCTTCAGAATATCGTTCTGAATGGTGCCTGACAGGTCCTTCTGGGCAACGCCCTGCTCTTCCGCCGCCACGATGTAAAGCGCCAGCACTGGCAGCACCGCGCCGTTCATGGTCATGGAGACGCTCATCTTGTCCAGCGGAATGCCGGAAAAGAGCGTACGCATGTCATAGATGGAATCGATCGCCACCCCTGCCATGCCGACATCACCCGAAACACGCGGATGATCGCTGTCGTACCCGCGGTGCGTGGCAAGGTCGAAGGCCACCGAAAGGCCCTTCTGACCGGCGGCAAGGTTACGCCGGTAAAAGGCGTTTGAATCTTCGGCCGTTGAAAACCCGGCATACTGGCGCACTGTCCAGGGCTGCTGGACATACATCGTCGGGTAAGGACCGCGCAGAAACGGCGGCAGGCCCGGCCAGGTATCCAGATGTTTCAGTCCATCAAGATCCTTCGCCCCATAGACAGGCGGCACAACGATGTCTTCCGGCGTTTGCCAGCTCTCCTGCAAGCCGGCGTCCGCAGCCTTCACGATTTTCCGGAACGGCTTGTCAGCGAAATTCGGGATCCTGCTCATGATTGGACCTCCAGATCTTTCGGCTCGACCCCTTGTTGGGTCTCCAGCCGGTCAAATGCATCCTTCAAGAGTGCAAGCAGATCGCATCCGGCAAAGACAAAAGCGTCCACGCCGGCTTTGCGATAGGCATCTTCCCGGTCTCCAGGGCGCCCTGCAAGGTAGAGGTAATCCACCCCTGCCGTTTTCAGGGCTTGAGCTGCCTCTTCCGCCTGCGCCTCGTAAACATCGTCCGTGGAGACGAGACAGGCAAGCATCGCCCCGCTTTGCCGGAAGGCCTCAACGAGATCTTCAAGCGAACCATAGACAGCCGGTCCGACGGGTTTCAACCCGCCCGCCGCAAAGGCGTTTGCCGTCCAGGTGGCTCTCGCCGAGAACTGGGCCAGACTGCCGAGAGACGCCAGGAATACCGCTGGTGTTGTCGACGCGGCCTGCTCGAAGGCTTCTGACCTGCTACGAAGCTGTTCGAAGGGCTCCGCTATCCGGGTCGTTTCCAGCTTTGGAAGGGAATAGTCGCGCGGCAGAAGGTCAAGCCGCATGCCCAACTCGCTCAGGGGCACTCCCTGAAGGGCAAGCTTGCGCAGTGTCGCAAAGCGCTCGCCGTCTCCCGGTTCCGGCAGGTCTTCACGCGGTGCGCTCACGCCTGCAAGATCTTCTTTGCTCGATTTCAGCACCGCGACAGGCTTTTCAGCAAGGTCCGGGAACTCGCTTACGCCGGTGATAGGACGCTTTCTGGTGGCGATGTTCTTGGCAAGACCGGCCCTGGCAGCCCCGATGCGATCATGCACGAGGCCCGTGCGCACCGCCTCGAACAGGCCGCCGGCCGCCTCGATTTCCTGGAAGAGGCTCCAGGCGGCCTCGCAAATTGTATCCGTCCGTTCTTCAATGGCGCCAGAGCCCGCGGCCGGATCGGTCACCTTCGCAAGGTTGCTTTCTTCCAGAAGGATAGACTGCGTATTGCGCGCCAGCCTGCGGGCAAAGCCGTCGGGCAAACCGACAGCCAGCGTATGCGGCAGGACACAGACACTGTCTGCACCACCAACACCGGCTGCAAAGGTTGCCACCGTGTTGCGCAGAAGATTGACCCAGGGATCCCGGCGGGTCAGCATTCTGTAGGAAGTCGACATGTGGAGCGGCAGAGTTGCTTGCGGCAGTCCTGCACCGTCCAGTACCGACGCCCAGAGCGAGCGGATCGCGCGGGCCTTGGCAATGGTTCCGATCTGGTCGGCTTCCGCGATCAGGCTGAACGAAATTCTGTCAGCCCATTGTTCGGGCGCCAGTCTCGTGCCTTCCAGCAAGCGCATGTGAGCTGTGGCGGAAGCCAGAACAAGCGCAAGCTCTTGCGCAGGCGTCGCCCCCGCTTCGTGCCATATGCGCCCGTCCGCCTTCATTACCCGTGCCGGGCTGCCAAAATCATGCGCTGCGACCACCAGATCGCGGAAATGCCTGTAGGCGTTTTCCATGTCGGCAAGTGCGACACCATTGACTGCCACCCAGCCATAGGGATCGATCCCGGCCGTCAGGCGAACACTTGCCGGGTCGATCTTCCGCTTTTCGAGCAGTGCCAGAAGGGAGGCGAAAATCTCGACATTTTCCCGCCCCGCCTCAAAGCGCAGGTCAATCAGATCCAGTTCGACGTCTTTCAGGAGGCGGTCGACACCGGATATATCGTCTACCCGGATGCCATTGCCGTATGATGCGGCAGCACCGCGGAAAACCAGGTCAAGGCCGCTCGCGCCGCCCTCCAGATCTTCCAGAATTTGTGCGTTTGCGGCGGCAGGATCGGGAATGTCGATCCGCTGGACCACGGACCAGTCGCCTGCGGCAGCCCGCAGGGCGCGCGCCGGACTGTCTGTCCTGCGCTCATAAAGCGGCGCGATATCCAGTCCGTCTTCGGTTTTCCCGTAAAGCTTCTGCCGGGCACTCCCCTTCAGGGCCTTGTCGACGGCAGCCCACCAGGCCTCCGCGTCGGCAGAATAAAAACTTTCAGGTCCAGTAAAGCTGTTCGGCATCGCACGTACTCCCTGGCCCCGTTTTAGTCCCTGGGCCCGAAGCTTGGCAACTCAGCAGAATGGGTAAGGATTTGAAGTTCACAAGGTCTCGGACAGTTGAATCAGGTGAAACCGGGAGCCAGTTCCGACTTGCGATTCGCTCGTAGAATTAATTAGACGCGCAAAATAAAAATTTATCTACAAATTGCGTTTTTCGACTTACACTTACGAAGACGTTAAACACTTCTCAGAAAGACAATTTGGCCTCTTCTAGGCGCCAACTTGTCAATTTTTTGGCGGAATAAGCTAAATTTGCCAGTTTTCCCTATTGGTACGATCCTCAATTGTATTGTAGCGTATAGGTGCTGACGCATGGGAAATTCTACCCTCATAAGAAATGCGCGGCGTCCGGATCCGACACTTACCTGAATAGGTTTGGCGGAAACGGGTTTCACCCATCAGCGGATGTTCCGGCTCGCGTACGGACACCCGCAAAGACGCGGCCACCCAAGCCGCAAAGGATGTGCACAATGCTTGATCAAACGGAATTGAAGAGCAAGCTGAGAGCAATCTCGGAAGCAAATGCCGCCCATCATGTTCTCGATATTTTGGAATCGAACCTTCGACGCATGGGGGCGACGCATATCCTCATTACCGGCCTGCCGATGCCGAACCGCCCGATCGACAACCTCGTTCAACGGTTCCGGTGGCCCGATCAACGCAATGACGGAATTGAAAGCACTTCGCTTTCTGCAAATGACAGCGCCTTGATGCTTGGCCTCGGTTCAAACCGGGCTCGCGTCTGGACAATCTCCGCCGGTGACATGGAACATTCCGACCTTCTGGCGTCAGCCGGGGAAGGAAGTCAGGTTCTCGTGATACCAGTGACGGAACTCTATCCTTTCCAGGCATTCGTGTTTGCAAGCGGCCCTGCTCTTCAGGTCAACAAATACGATCTTTCCAATCTGGAAGCACTTGCAGCTGCCGCCTTCTCGCGTCTGCGTGAACTTGGCGTGATTTCCGGACAGCGACCGGGCGCATTGTCGACCCGTGAGCGCAAGGTTCTGGAACTGACGGCCTATGGCAAGACAGCCGGCGAAATTGCAGACGTGCTCGACATCTCCCAGCGGACTGTCCACGCTCACCTGCAGAATGCCAGTGTCAAGCTGAACGCTTCCAACAAGACCCACACCGTGGTCGAAGCGCTTCGTTACGGCCAGATCAGCGTATAAAGCTGCTTCTCCGGGCAACAGCTTCCAGGGGCTAACAACAGGCGCACTTCGGTGCGCCTTTTTTGTTCTGGCGCGGATGCAAAACGACATGGGTCAGATGAGACCATGCCAGGCACGCACGCCGGGCAACAACGTCAAAATGCCAATCACCAAAAGGAAAAGGCGCACTTTCCGCACGCCTTTTTTGTCACTTCAATTTTCGGCTTGCCCACCTCAGTAGGTCATCATCGGCGGCAGTTCCTTGGCCTGATCGACCCATTTGGTGACCTGGCTTTCACTCGGCACCTGGCGAACAAGCTTCTTGGCTTCGTTCACTTCCTGCATCTTCTCCGCCAGGTTGGCGGCATTGCGATGCTTCAGTTCCTTCACCGTGTCGACGCCGGCAGCTTCCAGGAGTTCGGAATATTCCTCACCAACGCCGCTGATGCGCATCAGATCCGCCATGTTGGCCCATTTCAGGATCCGCTTGCCGTCGATGCCGGTTTCTTCTTCCAGCGCCTTGCGACCTTTCGGGTCCTTCGCACGCTCCAGATAAGCTTCCGTTGTCTTGATGCCGACTTCACCCAGCTTTGCAGCATAGGTTGGGCCGATACCTTCGATTTCATCGATGGAATAAGACATGCGCTCAGAACTCCCTAATCAACCGGCAACCGAACCTGGGACAGTCAGACGATCTGGCTCAGTCCCGGAATTTGTGAAACCACTTCATTCACAACATCGTCCCCTGCTTTTTCCTTAGCATAGGACACGAGTTCTTTGACAACACTTTGCACGCCATCCATGTCGAGGCCTGCATTTGTCAATTCATTGAGCGCCGCCATGGCGCCCATGCCACCGCCCATCATGCTTCCAAGACCGCTCAAAAACCCGCCGCCGGAACCGGCTTCCGCACGCGCATCGACAAGATCCTTCGCTCCAGGCAAAGCGTCGAAGATGAGCTGCATCTTGTCTTCCGGACCTTCCTTGTTCAAGAAGCCCAGAATGATGCCGATGGCGTTCTTGGCAACATCTTCCTCGATGCCTGCTGCTGCCATGATCCGCTGGATGAGCTCGTCCATGAAAATCTCCTGATCAAATGACTGACGCCCTGTCATCCGGCGCCCGTTTGGCTTCTCTATACAAGTCTCGAGGTGCCCACGTCGATGGGCAATGTCTTTTCTGCTCGACTATGCCGCATGCAGCCCGCACGCTCGTCCAATGCCGCCCGGCAACAGAATGTTTCAATCTGGCAGCGAAAGGCTCTAGGCTGCGGCAAGATGCAGGGATTCGGGGGTAATCGTGACGGTAAAAGACAGTATTTTCATCGGTGCCAGCACCAGGGAAGAAACCCTCACGCTCAAGCTCGCAAACCGCCACGGCTTGATTGCCGGAGCAACTGGCACCGGCAAGACCGTTTCACTGCAGATCCTTGCCGAAGGCTTTTCCAAGGCCGGTGTTCCCGTGTTCTGCGCCGATATCAAGGGCGACCTGTCCGGACTTGCAACCGCGGGTGTTTCCAAGGATTTTCTTGAAAAACGTGCCAGCGATGTCGGGATCGCCGACGAATACACCTACGAAGCGTTCCCAGCGGTGTTCTGGGACCTGCTCGGCGAGCAAGGCCATCCGATCCGCACCACCGTTTCCGAGATCGGGCCCCTGCTCCTCGCCCGACTGCTGGAACTCAACGATACGCAGGAAGGTGTACTGAACGTCCTGTTCGAGCTGGCCGACGATGAAGGCCTGCTGCTGCTGGATCTGAAAGACCTCAGGGCAATGCTTGCCCACGTGGCAGAACGTGCCTCCGAGCTTTCCACGATCTACGGCAACGTTTCCAAGGCGTCCGTCGGGGCCATTCAGCGCAGGCTTCTGGTGCTGGAGCGCCAGGGCGGAGAACACTTCTTCGGAGAACCGGCCCTCGACATCCGTGACTTCATCCGCACCGCGCCGGACGGCCGGGGCGTCGTCAACATCCTCGCCGCCGACAAGCTCATGTCCGCCCCCCGGCTCTATGGCGTCTTCCTGCTCTGGATGCTGTCTGAACTCTTTGAGGAACTGCCCGAAGTCGGTGATCCGGAAAAGCCGAAGCTGGTGTTCTTCTTCGACGAAGCCCATCTTCTGTTTTCCGATGCTCCCAAAGCACTTATCGAGAAGGTGGAACAGGTAGTCCGGCTGATACGTTCCAAGGGTGTCGGCGTCTATTTTGTTACTCAGAACCCGCTGGACGTACCGGAGACCGTGCTTTCCCAGCTCGGCAACCGCATTCAGCACGCCCTGCGCGCGTTCACGCCGCGCGACCAGAAGGCTGTCAGGGCCGCTGCGGAAACGTTCCGTCCCAACCCGGATCTCAACACCGAACGGGTCATCACGGAACTCGGTGTCGGCGAAGCACTGGTCTCGACCCTGGAAGGCAAAGGCATTCCGTCCGTCGTTCAGCGCACGCTGATCCGTCCGCCCTGTTCGCGGCTGGGTCCCGTCACTCAGGCCGAACGACGGGCCTTGATCCAGTCCAGCCCCGTTTTCGGCACTTATGAGCGCACCCGCGACCGGACGTCGGCTTACGAAGTCCTGATGGGGCGCGCGCAGGAAGCGCAGAGACAGGAACAGCGGCGTCAGGAAAAGGAAGACAGCTACGCCAGGAAACATGGCGAGCCACGGCGCTCGCGATCCGGTTTTCAGCTGCCCGACTTCGGACGCGATGACAGGCCGCGTCAGGAAAGCCGGGAACGGCGCAGCAACCGCCGTGGCCAGCGTGACACGGCCCTGGAAGCCGGGCTCAAGTCCGCAGCCAGAAGTCTCGGCTCCTCGCTCGGCCGTGCGCTGGTTCGGGGTCTGCTCGGTTCGCTGAAGAGAGGCAACTAGACAAAGCGATGCCGGCAACCGCGGCCCAAAATCTGGAGACCGAGCGCAAGGCGCTTGTCATCGGCAAATGGGCCAACCTGTTCATGGCCGTTGCCGGCCTTCTGACCGCATGGGTATCCCGGTCCGACGCCATGCTGGTGGACGGGCTGTATTCGGCGGTCAACTTCATCTCCGCCATTGCGGCCGCTCGTATCGGGGCAAGGGTCGGCCTGCCACCAACACGCTCCAGACCCTGGGGACACGATTTCGACGAGGTGCTCTATGTCACCTTCCGGAGCCTCATCCTCATCGGCGTGCTGGTCTTCGCAGCCTTTGTCTCCATCTCGAAAATCTGGACCTTCTTTTCCGGAGGCGTTGTCCCGGAACTGGTGTTTGGTCCGATCGCGGTCTACGCAGTCGTCATCGTCAGCATCTGCCTTGGCCTTGCATTCAACTTTCACCGTGCCTACCGGAAAACCGGCAAGCGCAGCGCCATCCTGAAGACCGAAGCCCGCGCCGCCCTCATCGACGGCGCGCTCAGCGTCGGATCGGGAGCAGCCCTTCTGTCGCTGCCCTATCTGGAAGATACGGCTCTCGGACCATTTGTCCCGATCGGCGATGCCGTCATCGTTCTGGTATTGATCCTGGCGATCATCTGGCAGCCGCTTTCGACCTTCCGCACGACGCTGGCAGACCTTGCAGGCGTCAGCGCCCCCAGCAGCACTTATGCCAAGGTCGCCCGAGCTGCCCGGGACGTTGCCCGCGAAAAAGGCTATCGCCTGCATCGGGCAGCTGTCCTTCAGGCAGGGCGCATGCACTGGGTGGCCGTCTATCTCGACCCCGAAAAACCCGTTCGTGCCGAAGACATAGACACGTTCCGCGACATACTCTCAGCCCGGCTGGAAGATGTCATCGGGCCAGCAAGGGTGGAAATTGTCCTCACAGCAAGCGATTACACCAATCCGGTTCAGGAGTGATGCGCCCCCCATTATCCCCTGAGTAACAGGATAGTTACCCCTTCCCGTTAAGGCTGCAATCGAAACAACGGCAGACGGGGCAACATGCGTTACCGAGAAAACCGGCCACAACCGCAATACAAAGCTGAGTGCTTGCAACAGCGCCTCTTCGGTTCGGCCCTGCAATTGCTTTTCCTGCTGTCCCTGGCTGCTGTTCTCCTGACCGGAGCGCCGATGGCCGGTGCGCAGGAAGTTCGTGCACAGGAGCCCGGCGCTGCCCCCACCAGTACGGAAGAGCGGGCAGGATCACTGGATCAAAATCGGGTGGCGCGCGCCCGGGAGTACCTGCGCGACAACCCGATTTCTCCACCCGACACGTCCAGTCCGCGTGCGACACTGGAAAGCTTCGTCTACATCATGAACGAAGTGAACACGCTCTGGATGTCGGTTCGGGACAGCTATGATGACAGCAACCGGTTGTTCCTGTCGGACAGCGAAGAGGAAAAACTGGTTCTGGTACGTGCGCTTCTTTCAAAAGCCTCGCAGACGTTCGACCTTAGTGGCATTCCCGTGACTTCCCGGGAAAATGCCAGCGTCGAGATTGCACTGCAGCTTCAGGAGATCCTGGACAGGATCCCGGCGCCGCTTTTCGAAGACATTCCCGGCTCGCCTGCAGGCAGCTCGCGAAAGGCCGGCAACGCGGCGGATTTGCCTGACCATTGGACCATTCCCGGCACCAGCATCAACCTGCTGCGCCAGGATGAAGGGGAACTGCGCGGGCAGTACCTGTTTTCCAGGTCCTCCGTTGAGCGCATTCCCGAAGACTATGCAGTTGTACGGGTTCTGCCCATCACCGCGGATCGCGGGGAAGACCTCTTTGAATACTACACCTACACCCCCGGCAACCTGATTGCACCGCTCTGGTATGACGTCATTGAAGCAGGGCCAGACCTGCTTCAGTACCATTTTGCCGACCAGGCGTATTGGCAGTGGCTGGCACTTGCCGGACTTCTCGTCCTCTACGCGGTTGTGTTGGAATATTACGTCCGCTGGCGCAGGTGGCGTGCAGTCTCCGTGAACGAAGGTACCCGCATCGTCCACGCGATCCTCAATCCGGTTGTCGTCATCCTTGCCGCAAGTCTCTTCCGCTATGTTTGCGAAGATCAGATCAACATCACAGGCATGCCTTTGGTGGCAGTCGGCACGTCGACGACAGCCATCATCTGGTCGGCGACCGCCTGGATGGTCTATCAGCTTCTGCAGCTGTTCTACGTCTGGTTTTCCAGCAGTGCCGGGGCTGCAAGAGACGGACTTGACGTCAGCCTTCTGCGCACCGGCTTCCGGGTCTTCTCCCTTGCCATCGCGCTGATCGTGCTCGGGTATGGCGCAACCCAGATCGGCATTCCGATCTACGGTGTCATCGCTGGTCTCGGCGTGGGCGGTCTTGCAATTGCCCTTGCCGCCCAGCCGACAATCGAAAACCTGATCGGCGGTATCATTCTCTATGCTGACCGGATGGTGCGCGTCGGCGAGTTCTGCCAGTTCGACGATCTGGCGGGCACCGTGGAATCCATCGGCATCCGTTCAACCCGTATCAGGGCGCTCGACCGAACACTCATTACCGTCGCCAATGCCGACCTCGCCAAACGAAAGATCATCAACTACAGCTACCGCGACCAGTTTCACTTCCGACACAAGCTCAAACTGCGGTATGAGACGAGCCAGACTTCGCTGAAGCGCGTTCTGGCTGCGATCCACGACTATCTCCTCGCCCACGAAAAGGTAATCGAAGATCCGCTTCGCGTGCGTCTGATCGGTTTTGACGATTACGCTGTCACGGTCGACGTCTATGCCTATGTGCAGGCAGCTACCGTCGCAGCGTTTCAGGAAATCCAGGAAGAGCTGCTCTTCGGCATAAGGGAGATCGTCGAGGCCAACGGATCTGAAATCGCCTATCCCTCCTCGACCGTCTATCTGTCGCAAGACAAGGGTCTGCAGGACGAACAGACGGCCGGTGACGCAGCACCTGCCACCGGCGAGAAAGAGATCCAGGCCGCCTGATGGATCGGCGGCCGGCGCTTTGCCGGCCGTCTTCTGCTTCCTGAATAAGCAATTGCGCAACGCGCGCCGATATGGCCTGTTAGGGCCTTCTCACATTGCCCGAGTCCATCGGGCCTGCTCCTATCTGTTCAAAAATTCAAGGATCCGTCATGAGTTCCATCGACAAGGTCTTGGCGCGCATCGATGCCAATCTCGACAACAGCCTCGACCGACTGTTCGACCTCCTCAAGATCAAGAGCATTTCCACCGACCCTGCGTTCAAGGCTCCGTGCCGTGAGGCAGCTGAATGGCTGGCAAGAGAACTGAACGACATCGGCATTGAAGCATCGGTACGCGACACGACCGGCCATCCGATGGTTGTCGGTCACCGCAAGTCCGGCAAGCCGGGACCGCATGTCCTGTTCTACGGCCACTACGACGTTCAGCCGGTCGATCCGCTGAACCTGTGGAAGCGCGACCCGTTCGACCCGGCCATCGAGACAAAGCCGGACGGCAGCAAGATCATCGTTGCCCGCGGTTCCGCCGACGACAAGGGCCAGCTGATGACCTTCGTCGAAGCGGCCCGCGCCTATCTCGAAGAAACCGGTGACCTGCCGATCGACGTGACGATCCTGTTCGAAGGTGAGGAAGAGTCTGGCTCTCCGTCGCTTCATCCGTTCCTGGAAGCCAACAAGGACGAACTGTCCTGCGATCTTGCGCTCGTGTGCGACACCGGCATGTGGGACGCTGAAACACCGGCTATTTCCATCATGCTGCGCGGCATGGTCGGCGACGAGATCATCGTCAAGGCGGCCAGCCGCGACCTGCATTCCGGCTCCTATGGTGGCTCGGCTCAAAACCCGAACCACATCGTCGCCTCGATCATTGCCGGCCTGCACGATGAAAACGGCAAGGTGACCCTGCCCGGTTTCTACGACGGCGTCATCGACATGCCGGAAGAAGTCACCAAGATGTGGGACGAGCTCGGTTTCTCGGTCGAGGAATTCCTCGGAGATGTCGGCCTGAAATATCCGCGCGGTGAAAAGGACCGCATGCCGCTTGAACATCTCTGGACCCGCCCAACCGTTGAAGTGAACGGAATGTGGGGCGGTTACCAGGGTGCCGGTTCCAAGACGGTGATCCCCGCCGAAGCACATGCCAAGTTCACCTTCCGCCTTGTCGGCGATCAGGACCCGGACAAGGTCCAGGAAGCTTTCCGCGCCTACGTGCGCTCGAAGATCCCGGCAGACTGCACGGTGGATTTCATTGCCAAGGAAGGCAGCCCTGCCCTCAGGCTCGACTTTGCGATGCCTGCGCTGGAAAAGGGCAAGACAGCCCTCAAGGCGGAATGGGGCAAGGATGCTGCGCTGACCGGCATGGGCGGTTCGATCCCGATCGTGGGTGATTTCAAGCGCATGCTGGGTATGGATTCCCTGATGATCGGCTTTGGTCTGGAAGATGACCAGATCCATTCGCCGAACGAAAAATACAACCTGACCAGCTTCCACAAGGGCATCCGTTCCTGGGCCCGGGTTCTGGACGAGTTGGCCAAAGACTGACCTTGAAGATGACACGCGGGCCCACGGGTCCGCGTGTCATGGATCGAACACGATCAACATGCCTGAGGGCAGAGCCTGCTACCTCAGCGACCGGAGAACAGACATGAAATCCATTTGCGTCTTTTGTGGCTCCAGCTACGGCGCTCTCGAGGCATATGCGGATATTGCGCGCGAAACGGGACGCGTCATCGCCGAACAGGGCTACACGCTTGTCTATGGCGGTGCCAAGGTCGGCCTGATGGGCACCGTTGCCGACGCGGCACTTGAAGCCGGCGGCAAGGTGATCGGTGTGCTGCCGCGATCTCTTCAGGACAAGGAAATCGGCCACGAAGGATTGAGCGAACTGCATCTCGTGGATTCGATGCATGAGCGCAAGGCGATGATGGCAGACTTGTCCGACGCCTTCATAGCCCTTCCGGGCGGCGTTGGCACGCTGGAAGAGATTTTCGAAGTCTGGACCTGGGGCCAGCTCGGTTATCACAAGAAGCCCTGCGGTTTCCTCAATGCCGAAGGCTACTACGATCACCTGATCGCCTTCCTCGATCACCAGACAGAGCAGGGTTTCACCAAACAGGTGATGCGCGACATGGCGCAGATCGCCAGTTCGCCGCTGGATATGATCCGCCAGTTCGAAAACTATACGCCCCCTTCCGCACCCAAATGGATCAACCGGGACGAGACCTGACAGGCACGCTGAAACGCAAGCCTTGATGCCCCTGCGGCAGTTGCCTGCAAGCTTCGGGAACTGTCCACAGGGGGCATCGCTCTCTTTGCAAACAAGACGTTACTTGGTAAATCCCGTATCGCTTCTGCGCACTTCGGCGCAGCCCAATCAGCCCGAGTATCATCATGCGTCTAACTGCTATCGGTTTTGCCTGCCTTTTCGCACTTACGGGAGCGGCCTGCGCACCGACGGCGGATCTGGACGGCACATCCGGGCGACTGGTGCGGACATCCAACATCACGCTGGTGCAAATCGCCGAAGATCATGTCGGCGGCATTACCGGCGAGACCCAATATGGCCAGAAAGCCATTGAGGCAGCCCTGCCCGGCTTCACCACTGAAGGCATTCAGACCGCCAACGAAAACTCCACCGAGTGGGCACTAGCAGCTTTCAACAGTGACGGCTTTCAGGTGTTGCAGGTGTTCAAGGGTCAGAACGGCAAGGTCCGCACCGTCCACGGAGTGACGCACCACCTGCAGGGCCCGAACGGCGAACGGATCGGCATGACCTTTTCCGAAATCGGCTCCTCACGTGCCGATTGCCGTGTCGGCCAGAACCTGTGGCGTGGCATGGCAATCTGCCATTCCGATGGCCATCCGAACGTGGAACTGGTCTACGCGATCCCGGGCTACGACGGCCCGTTCGACCGCCTTCCGGCTGAAAACGACCTGTTCGATGCACAGCTCCAGCGGATCCTCTGGACGCCGAAGAGCTGACGGTTACGCGACCGGCCTGGTTCATTCCGACCCGACAGATCACCCCCAATTTCCCCTCATCCTGAGGAAGCGCGGAAGCGCTGTCTCGAAGGATGGGCGGAACACACTTGAGCAAGTGTCCCATCCTTCGAGACGGACCTGATGGTCCTCCTCAGGATGAGGATGGATGGGAACAATTGACTATCGGATCTTTGAAACGAAGAAATCAGGAGACACCTCAGCCCTCACACGTGCGGCTGCGAGCGCACCATGACTTCGCCCACCTTGCGCCACACGTTGCGCTGCTTCAGCGTCTTTTCAGCCACATCCGCAAGATCCATCAGAACCGGCATGCCGCGATCCTTCAAACCCGGCATGGATTTGAGGTCGCCGCCGGTCCACGGCAGGAACGGATTTCGGCGCATGTGCCAGTGGATTTCCGAACGGACTGTCGGTTTGTCGGACGGCGTGCGGCCGTGAAAGGCAAAGGTATCGGCCACGATCAACGTGTTTTCCGGCACCGCCATCTTCTTGGGCTGCGGCAGGCCAAGGGAGGCAAGCTCATCCGCCTTGATCCGGAAAGACCCGCTGGCATGGTGAGACCTCAGGTCCTTGGCTGCGCTCAGGGAGCATTCATACTCCCATTCCAGCCGCTCCTTCGTGAGTTTGTGTGAGCCCGGCACGAAGAAGAAGGGCCCGTCGTCCTCGCCGACGTCCTGCAGGAACAGCCAGGCTTTGGACGTCGCGTGGAACGTATCTGCGTGAGCATCGGACTGCGGATCTTTTTTCTTCACCTTCAGCGGTTCTACCAGGACCGTCTGAATGAAGTTGAGTGGCTGTCCGCCCTGCGAGGCGGCATATCGGATCATGTTGATCGCACGCGGATCACGCACCGCCTGAGCCAACGCAGCGTTTTTGCGCAACACCTCCGGCGGCAGCAAGGTCATCCGCGTCACTGCCTGGCCCTGGCGCATCTCCCGCGATTCGAACGGCTGGTTGAACACTTCTTCCTTGAGCTGGCGGAAAGTTTCTTCCGGCAGGAAGTTCTTCACCAGGAAATAGCCGTTCTCATCGAAGAAAGCCTGCTGGTCCCGATCAACCAGATGCGCCAGCTTTGCGCGTCTGTGTGCTGCAAGATCGGCCGCAAGCTGCACTCTTTTCTTGTGCAGGCCCCAGGTATTCAACCTCTCGCTTCCCAGAAGCGGATTCTTGCGCGGAGACTTGTCGGTTCCGGCGAGACCCAGAACCCAGAACGGGGCTTTCAGATAGGACAAGGGTGTCATGCAGCACCAAAAATGAATTTCATCGAAGTGGCGTGTATCTAACACGTTTTTGCCTGCGGGTTTCAATGTTTCCATCCATTTTGGCGCTGTTTTGCGCCGTCAGAACCCATCGCGAAAGCGTCTTCACCCTTTGGCGGCAGTGACCTTTGCCGAATCCTGCGCTAACACCTTGAGGCATGATGACAACGGCACGAAATCTCGACCCCGCGAAGCTGGCGGACGGTCTGAAAGCCGGACAGCGCGCTGCGCTTGCCCGCGCCATCACGCTCGTGGAATCGCGCAAGCGCGAGCATCGCCGCCTTGCCCAGCATCTGATCCAGGAACTGCTGCCTCTTACAGGCAAGGCTCTCAGGGTCGGCATCACCGGCGTGCCAGGTGTCGGCAAGTCCACGACCATCGACACGCTGGGGTCCAACCTGACAGCCGCAGGGCACAAGGTCGCCGTTCTGGCGGTCGATCCGTCATCCACCCGTACCGGTGGGTCGATCCTGGGTGACAAGACACGAATGGCCCAGCTCGCGGTGGATCCGAACGCCTTCATCCGCCCATCGCCTTCCGCCGGTACACTTGGCGGGGTCGCCGCGAAGACGCGCGAAACCATGCTGTTGTGCGAGGCCGCCGGGTATGACGTGATCCTGGTTGAAACCGTCGGCATCGGACAATCGGAAACCACGGTTGCCGACATGGTCGACTTCTTTCTGGTCCTGATGCTGCCTGGCGCCGGTGACGAGCTTCAGGGCATCAAGAAGGGCGTTCTTGAGATTGCCGACATGATCGCCGTCAACAAGGCCGACGGCGACGGCGCTACCCGTGCCCGTACCGCTGCCTCGGACTATCGCGCAGCGCTGCATATTCTTGCTCCCAAGTCGCCCACATGGACACCGCCTGTCATCACGGTGTCTGGCCTCGCCAACGAAGGGCTGGATCACCTGTGGGAGCAGATCACGGTGTTTCGCGAGCGCATGCAGGCCAGCGGTGAATGGCATCAAAAACGCAGCGGACAACAAGTCGCCTGGATGTGGGACATGCTTCAGCAGCGCATGATGGAAGCCCTGACATCGAACACGCGAACCGCCGACCGCCTCAAATCCCTGGAGGAGGAAGTGCGCGGCGGCAAGACCGCTGTCTCGCTCGCGGTGGACGAATTAGCGACCTTGATGGGGCTTGGCGAATGAACACTTCAGGACGCAAGACTGTTCTGGTGACCGGTTTTTCACCGTTCCCCGGGGCCCCCGTCAATCCGACGGAGCGCCTCATGAAACGGCTCGCCAAACGTATTGGGGCGCATCAGTCAGGTGTCGATTTCGTCTTCCATGTCCTGCCGACAACCTGGGCAGGGCGTGAGGATGTCACAGACCGGCTCCGCACTACCCTTTCACCAGACGCCATCGTGCACTTCGGCGTCGACGGGACCCGGCGAACGATCAATATTGAAACAAGAGCCGTCAACAAAGCCGTACGCGTGCGTCCGGATGCGTTGGGCAAAGCACCGGTCAGGCCGGAACTGGCAATCTCTCAAGAGCGCGCGCGGAGCTCAACCCTGCCTGCCAGGGCCCTGCGCGATGCTGCGCTTGCCGCAGGTGCGCCCGCACAGCTTTCCACCAACGCCGGAACCTATCTCTGCAATGCCACCTTGTGGGATTCCATCGGCTCGGGCATTGCCAGCATCTTCGTTCACGTTCCGGCTTTGCCGAAAGGTCCGCGCGATACGAGACCCGCCTACCCTGTCATCGAGGAAGCAGCGGTCCGTATTCTGCGCGAACTGGCAAGGCGCCTGCGATAGGGGGAGGCTCGGGACACTCTCCTGAAGAACTTTCCCCTCATCCCATCTCCCTCATCCTGAGGAAGGCTGAAAGCCCGTCTCGAAGGATGGGCCACTTGCTCCCGAATGTGTCGTCCATCCTTCGAGACAGCACTTCGTGCTCTCTCAGGATGAGGTGGTATTGGGTTATCTGAAATTCAGTATTTCGCGACTTCAAAGTCCTCGAGCCTCAATAAACCACCTGCTCCTGCCTCAATGCACTCGGCCAAGCAGTCTCTCGACCTGGCGGATGCAATCGGCCGCCATGTCGGCGGACAATCCCGCCCGGCCGAGAACCCGCAAGCCGAAATAGGCTGTCAGTACGCCGCGCGCGGTGCCACGAGCTTCTGTTCCCTCAAGCCCATCGTCCTGAAGCGCGCGGTAAAAACCGTTCTCCAGACGCCTTGTCATGGCCTGTAGCCTTGCCTCTGCTTCTGCACCCCCCGCCTTGTCGACCAGGGCATTGCACAGAAAGCAGCCAAGCCTGTCGCCATCTTTCTGGGCGAGGTCGGCAATGCGACCGAACAGGGCAAGTATCCGGTCCCGTCCTGCCCCTTCTGAAGGGTCACCAAGAAAAGCGACCGTGTTGCTGACAACCTGATCGTTGTACCTGTCGAGTGCCGCCAGATAGACCGACTGCTTGTCCTGGAACGCCTTGTAGAAAGAACCCTTGGTAATGGCCATGGCATCGAGCAGTTCGGACAGCGAGGCTTCGTCATAGCCAACGTCCCAGAACAGCTCCATGGCTTTTTCCAATGCCTCATCGGCGTCGAATTCCCGAGGTCTTGCCATGCGATCTCCCGTCAAGCCACTTCACAAAAAACTCAACCGCGTGTCACGCGCTTGTGTTTTGTACCATTCGGTTCCTAACTCTATTTAGGAACCACCGGCAGGGTTGGTCAAGTGCGACCGATTAGGAACCAATCGGTTCCTATTTCAAGATCGCTTGAACACGTCTTTGCCGGACCAATTCAACCCCTTGGGAGTGTCTCCAGATGTTTGCAAACCTCATTCGCGGCTCAGTTGCCGCCCTGGTCGTCGTCACCGGGCTTGTCTCCAGCGCTTTCGGTGCCGGTTTTGACGTCAACGCCACCATCACCGGCCTGGCCCTGCGCGGTGTCGATCCGGTTTCCTATTTCGTCAATGGCGCACCGCAGGACGGCGACATTGCCATTACCGAAGTTCACAACGGCGCCACCTACCGTTTCGCCTCTGAAGAGAACCGCGATCTCTTCAAGCAGAACCCGGAGAAATATCTTCCGCAATACGGCGGTTTCTGCGCCTTCGGTGCTGCCATGGGTGTGAAGGTCGATGGTGACCCGGACCTGTGGAAGATCGTCGACAACAAGCTTTACCTGAACCTCGCACCGTCGATCCAGGAACGTTGGAACAAGGACGTACCGGGCTTCATTTCCAAGGCTGACGAAAACTGGGTTGGTCTGGAAAGCGTTGACCCGAGCAGCCTCTAATCGCCTCTGACCGGTCTCTTCTGCCCCTGTAGACCGGTTACCTGACCGGCCAGGCCATCTGCCTGGCCGGTCTCTTTTTTCCGTCAGCTAGCGCGTACGGTCTCGAAATTGCCAATCCGGCACGGCTCTTGCGATTTCAGCCATAGACACTTGAGACGCATCCCAATCCGGGACGTCGGAAAGCAATTGGCCGGATCGATGACACGTAATCTATCAAAACTGAACCGACGCGCGTTTCTTGCCGGGACAGCATTGTGTCTTTCCGGGACAGTCGCCACGGCCCAGATGAAGGTTGCCGACCTGCGCGGTTCTATCGATTCCGAAGATCTTGGTCTTCTTCCCAACGCGGTAGATGACCAGACCGCTCAATTCCAGAATGCCGTCAATCGTGCCGTTGAGCGTGGCCGCGCGCTGTTCCTGCCTGCCGGCACCTATCCGGTCGCCAATCTGCGTCTTCCCTCTGGCACATTGATTGTCGGGGTTCCGGGCAGAACGCGGCTCGTCTACCAGGGCGGCGGTGGTCAGTTGATCCGTGCCGAGGATGTTGCCAATGTCGGCCTGACCGGGATTACCTTCGATGGCGCCAATCGATCGATCGGCGATTTCACCGAGGGCCTGCTGCATTTCATCAGCGTCAAGAACGTCACGCTGGATAATTGCGAGATCACCGGTTCTTCCAAGATGGGATTGTTGCTGGACCGCTGTTCAGGCCGGGTCGAAAATTGTCGGATCTCCGGTGCCGCGGAAGCGGGACTGCGTTCGAACGAGGCCAACGGCCTTGCCATCACCGGCAATACGGTGACCGACTGCGCCAACGGCGGCATCTGGGTGCACCGCTGGCGCGAAGGCGAGGACGGAACCATCGTTTCCGGCAACCGGGTGGAACGTATCGGCGCCCGCTACGGCGGCACCGGCCAGTTCGGTAACGGCATCAATGTTTTCCGCGCTCATGGCGTCATGGTGTCCAACAACCGCGTGGCGGATTGCGCCTTCTCCGCAATCCGCTCCAATGCAGGTTCCAACGTCCAGATCATCGGTAATTCCTGCCTGCGCTCCGGAGAAACGGCGATCTATTCCGAGTTCGGTTTCCAGGGAGCAGTCATTGCCAACAATATCGTTGACGGCGGCACGATCGGCATATCCATCGCCAACTTCATGGATGGCGGCCGTATGGCGGTCTGCTCCGGCAACCTGATCCGCAACATCAAGAAGGAAGGCCCCTACCCGCCGGAAGTGGCCGGCTTCGGCATCGGCATCGCCGTTGAAGCGGATACGACATTGACCGGCAATGTGGTGGAGGGCGCACCGAAATTCGGCCTGATGCTCGGCTGGGGCCCCTATATGCGCAACATCGCAGCCTCCCAGAACGTTGTTCGGGACTGCGGCACGGGCATTGCTGTCACCGTGGTTGATGGCGCGGGCGCTGCCGTCATCACCAACAACATCGTCCAGGGCTCGCAACAGGGCGCGATCAACGGTTACCGCTGGCTCGAAAAAGCGACCGGTGAACTGAACAATGTTTCGGAATTCGACAATCTCACCGTTCACGGCAACCAGATAGCCGCCTGACTGACCCGACCGCCCGGCACAAAGGCTCTCATGCTCTGAGACATCCCTTCGACTGCTCTCTCCACAACTCAGGTTAAAACCTTACGAGCGGAAACGGCGTGGATGCCATGGTCAAGCCATGGCATGACGAGAGAGATGCACACGCCGAGGGACAAGATCCAGCCAGCGCAAGACGCTTCTCAAACCAAAAGACTGACCACTTCCCAATCCCCGTCATTGCAGGGCTTGACCCTGCAATCCATGCCGTAACGGTGCCTGAAACAAAGGTCGTTCAAGCGGAAACGGAACGGCGTGGATGCCATGGTCGAGCTATGGCATGACGAGAGAGATGCACACGCCGAGGGACAAGATCCAGCCAGCGCAAGACGCATCTCAAACCAAAAGACTGACCACTCCTCAATCCCCGTCATTGCAGGGCTTGACCCTGCAATCCATGCCGTGACAATGCCTGAAACAAAGGCCGTTAAAGCAGAAACCGAACGGCGTGGATGCCATGGCCAACCCGTGGCATGAAAATGGAGTTCGAAAGCCTGATACGTCTCAATGAACTTATCCTGAGAACACACTTCCGCGTATTCTCAGGATCGAGACGAACAGGTTTAAGACTTGCAAAGCTCTGGAGTAATCAGTCCAGCGCAAACCGCAGTGACAGGCACGACAGGCCACCATCGACCTTGCGGGCTTCGTGGGTCGGCAGGACGACGGTCGTGAAACCGGCCGCCTCGATGGCTGCCAATGTCTTCGGGTAACCTTCCGGCACCATCACGACATCATTCACACGGATGACGTTGGCGGCGTAGTCTTCCCCTTCGGGAACGACCACAATTTCCCGGTCACCGAAAAAGCCGCTGTCTGCCATGACCTTGGTTGCCAGGATGACGCCATCGCCAAGGGTGGAACAGGCCGTCTTGAAATGCAGCACGCCATCCGGCGTTTCGCAGACTTCGGCCTTGTAGCCCCACTCGCCCAGCAATCCGGCAAAGGCATCGGCGCCCTCCCGGTCGGTGCGGGCGGACAGGCCGATCAGGATGACGTCGTCGAGCATCAGGACATCGCCGCCGTCGACATGACCGTTCCCCGGCAGGTCGACAACTTTGCCGAACCGGCTTTCCAGTGCCGCACGGATCTCCGCGCCTTCGCCTTCACGGCTGGCCGTGCCCGGCCGAAGCTGGATGGCGCCTTCAGGCAGGCAGAAGGCAGGATCCTCGACAAAACAACTGTCCGGGTAGGTTTCAAGCTGCGGCAGAACGTCAACCGTCAAGCCGGCTTCTTGCAAGGCCGAGACATAACGCTCATGTTCTGCCCTGAATTTTTCGCCACTCGGGTTGCCCGTGTCCACTGCCCGGATGCCGTCAGCCACGCTGTCGGCGGGCGTGCGCGTGATCGCGTGGGTGAAACGGAAAGACAAATCGGGACGATGTGCCATGAGACAACTCCTGTGACAGAACCAAGCGCTCAACCAGCCATCCGCATGGCCAAATTGCAAGACGTCCCAGCCCTGAAAACATGCATCGACAGGGCCTATGCACCGGTAAAATCAACCTTGCCGGACCTGCCGGACGTCTCTTCCGGCCTCGATGAAGAAATTGAGCAAAACCATGTCTTCGTTGCCGAAACGGATGGCCGTATCGTCGGCTGCGCAATCCTGGGTCTCCACGGCCAAAGTGCTCATCTCATAAACATAGCCGTCGATCCGGATATCAGGGGCGTGGGCATCGGGCGTCTGTTGATCGAAGCCGTAGAGGTCCTCGCCAGTGAGAGCGGAGCCACCGAGATACATCTGGCAACCCATGTCGCCATGCCTGAGAACCTTGCTCTTTACGCGCACCTGGGCTGGAGTGAAATGGAAAGAAACGGCAACAAGGCACTGATGAAAAAAGATCTTTGAGCCAGATCACTAACGTTCGTCACACGCTTCTGCCTCAAGAGCTGCAATAGCGGCATCTGAAACAAGACGGAAACAGGTGAGAGCCAGAAATGAAGCCTGAAGGTGCGCCGGCTTGTTAAGGCAGCGCCGCTTTCAACTCGGTCAGGAACTCCTCGCGCGGCTTGATGTGTCCGGCCTGGATACCGACCCGGGTCAGGATCGGCGGGTTCACCAGTCCGTCAAGGAGAGCTGCCTCATCATCATTGAGCTCCAGCATCGCTTCCAGAACGGTTGCCATCATCACTTCGGACGCCCGGGTTGCTCCGTCGTCGCATTTCAGCGCAACACCGAAACCAAGTTCGGGAATGGAAGCGCAGAAGACACCTTCGGCTCCGGTTTTGACGAACACTCGGCCACGGAAAGCTTCCATCACCCTGGTGCAGAAACGGCCTGTCCCGGCAACCATGTAAGGTTCGTTGATGCAGGCATCAAACAGCCGTTCGGCAGCCTCTGCCCGAAGCGGCTCCAGCCCCTCACCGGTTCCGAAGGCGGCAAAGGCGCGTGCGAAGCTGCGCAAAGGTGAAGCGTAGGTCGGGATTGAACACCCGTCTGTTCCGCAGACATCCTCGGAAAGAGTGTCGCCGGTCATCTGCTCCATCACGTTGCGAACTTCACGCTGCACGGGGTGTTCCGCGTTTACATAGCCGCGAGTCTCGACACCCATCACCTTGGCCAGGCCAAGGAAACCGGCATGTTTGCCTGAGCAGTTGTTGTGCAGGCCGCAGGGCGTTTCATCAGCCAGGATAAGTTTGGCTGCATCTTCCATGCGCTGGGGCCATTGCGGGCCGCACTCGAGATTGTCTTCGGCAAGGCCTGCTTTCATCAGCATGACCCTTGCCGAATTTGCGTGAACTTCCTCGCCGTTGTGAGACGCACAGGCAAGTGCCAGTTCGGCATCTGAATAGTCGAGCGCTTCCGCCGCTCCCGATTCAACCAGGGGCAATGCCTGAAGTGCCTTGATGGCGGAGCGCGGAAACACCCGGGCTTCCACATTGCCGATACCGAAAACCAGCTTTCCGGCGCTATCGACGATGGCAATGCTGCCCCGATGCAGGCTTTCGATCACGGTGCCGCGGGTGACGTCGACCAGAGCCGGATTGTCCATGAAGTTTCTCATTTCCAAGGTTTCACACTATCAGGCTAAGCGGATTCGGCCTGGGCCGCAGTCAAAAATGCGGAAAGACGGGCGAGCGCTTCGTCGATCACGGCATCCTGCTTGCAGAAGCAGAAGCGAATGTAGCCCTCGGGCGCATCCGATCCATAAAAGGCAGACACGGGAACTGCCGCAACACCGGCGGCCGTGACCAGGGTTTCACACGCCTCGACATCAGTCCGTCCAAGCCCCAGCCCTTCGAACCCGCATGTCAGGAAGTAGGTTGCATTGCAAGGCAGAACGGAAAACCCGAGGGCGGCAAGGCCTGCCGCCATGCGGTCGCGCTTTGCGGCAAGGTCTTGCGACAGGCCATCGTAGTAGCTGTCGTCCTTGCGCAGGCCATAGGCAACAGCCTTTTGCAGATGTGGCGGTGTCGTGAAGGTCACCCACTGGTGCGCCTTGGCAATCGGGTCCATGAGCGCGGCAGGCCCGGTGACATAGCCAACCTTCCACCCGGTGAGCGAGAAGGTCTTGCCCGCAGAACCGATCCGCACCGTGCGCTCGCGCATGCCGTCCAGCGCCATCAGCGGTGTGTGCCGGTGACCGTCAAAGACAAGGTGCTCGTAGACTTCGTCACAGATCGCATAGGCATCATACTGGCGGCAGAGAGAGGCGACCAACTCAAGCTCTTCGTCTGAAAACACCTTGGCCGTCGGGTTCATCGGGTTGTTGATGAGAACTGCCTTGGTCCTGTCGGAAAAGGCTGCCTTGAGAGCCTCAGCATCCAGCGACCAGTTGGGCGGGGTCACTCGGACGCGCACGGGAATGCCGCCGGCCTGCTTCACCAGCGGCAGGTAGCAATCGTAGAGCGGTTCGATCAGCACGACCTCGTCACCCGGGGATACCAGCGCGAAAATGCAATCCGCCAACGCCTCGGTCGCACCGGAAGTCACCATCACTTCGGTTTGCGGATCGACCTCGAGACCGTAGAAACGGCGATTGGCCTCGGCAACGGCCTGGCGAAGGTCCGGTATTCCCAGCATGGGCGGATATTGGTTCGGCCCCTGCAATAACGCATCAGCCGCCGCCTGCCGGATATCCACCGGCCCGTCGACATCTGGAAATCCCTGTCCGAGGTTCAAGGCCCCATGCGACATTGCCAAGCGCGACATGGTCTCGAACACGGTGGTGGCAATGCCGGTGAAGACCGGATTGGTCCGCTTCATGGTTCCTCCCGAGCGTCTTTTCGCCGGTTCTAATCCTACCCGCGTTTGCCGTCGAGCTTTTTCATTTGATCGAGGCACAGGCGCAGTTCGACCACCACGTGTCACATGAGTGTCGTTGACTCAGCCCATGACCCGCAGTCAGATAGGTTCCGCATCGGAACCTTGGCGGAGGAAACGTGATGCTCGGCGTTATTATTGGAATTGTGGCGATCCTTCTGGGAGCCAGCATCATTCTTCGACGAGCCGGGGTTCCCGCCGGCGGTCACAGGCTGGTTCAAATTTTTTCGAGCCGGTTCATGGGCATCATTCTGGTGCTTATCGGCGGCTTCATGCTCCTGTCCTCTTCCTTCATCTTGGTGGACGCCAACAGTGTTGGTCACCTGAAGAGGATCTATGCGTTCGAGGAGTTGCCTGAGGGCCGCATCCTTGCCCTGGACGGCGAAAAAGGCCCGCAGGCCCAGATCCTCGGGCCCGGCTTTCATTTCATTCCGCTTGTCCGGGTGCTCTACGATTTCGAGGAATGGGACGTCGTCACCATTCCCGAAGGCTATTATGGCCAGTTGACCGCACTCGACGGCGACGCCATGCCCTCCGGCATGTTCATGGCACCGGCAATTGCAGATGCAGATGTCGGCGACATGCTGAAGGCCGACAGCTTCCTGACAAAGGGCGGTCTGCGCGGACCGCAGGAAACGGTGCTGAAGCCCGGGCAATACCGTCTGAACCGGTATCTCTTCGACATTCGCCTCGACGAGAATACCAACGCGACGATTATCCCCGCCGGGCACGTGGGTGTGGTCAAGTCCAATGTCAGTCAGCCCGGCATCAATTGCATCGAGGAAGAAGTCTCTGCCTCCTCTGTTTCCCGCGAGGCGCTTACCGTTCCCCTGGTACCCAGGGGCTGCGTCGGCATCTGGAAGGACCCGCTCTTCCCCGGGGCCTATTACCTCAACCGGCAGGCCTATGAAGTGACGCTGGTCGATACCCGCGTCCAGACCTGGGAATACAAGGGCGGCTACGTAAAACGCATCATCGATCTCTCGGTCGATCAACAGGGCAATATCCAGCAGAACGAACGCTCCGTGCAGGAACAGATCCCCAGCGACGCTGCCGACCGGGCGGTCTATGTCAAGGTGGAAGGCTGGGACATTCCCCTGGAACTGCGCGCCCTCGTCCAGGTCGACCCTGACAATGCACCCGTGGTCGTCGGCTCCGTCGGCGGACTGGAGGAGATTGAAAACCGCATCCTGACACCGGCCATCCGCTCGATCGTGAGGAACGTCGCCGGTGCCTCGATCCGCGTGCAGGACAAGAATGCCGACGGAACGCCGGTGCAGCCCGCGACCTACACCGTGCGTCCGACAAAGGTTCTCGATCTCATCGAAAACCGCGATGCCCTGGAACAGACCATCGAGCAGCAGATCAAGATCGAAGGCAACAAGGCCGGCGTCGACATTCGAGAGATCCGTCTGGGCGAACCGGCCATCCCGCCCGAACTGCTGGTCTCCCGCCTGCGCGTGCAATTGGCCGATCAGCTTTCCACCGCCTACGAACGCGAAACGGATGCGCAGCAAAAACGCATCGAAACGGAACAGGCACGTTCCACGGCGGACGAACAGCCCCGTCTCGTGGAAGCCCAGATAGCTGTGCAGGTGGCCAATCAGCGCGAACAGGAACGCGCGGCCCTCGGCCGCGCCGAGCGCCAGTATCTGGAGGAACTTGCCCGAGGCCAGAGAGCGCAGGTCGACGTTCTCGGCCAGGACCGCGTAGCCCTGCTGCAGGCGCTGGAGAAACTGCTGACCTCGCTGGAACGCAAACCGGAGCTGGTCGGCCTCGTCGGCAAGCTCGTTCCCAATACAGTTGTCGGTGGAGACAGCGGCTTTGCCGGTGCGGCCGCCCTTCTCGGTGCAAGCCTGGGCCAGGCCCAGCAACCGGCAGCTAACAGGACATCCGGCGGGCAGTAATCCGGATCAGCGGATTGGCCCGCCTAGCTCGGGCCATCCCCGGTATCCTTGTCCTTCTCACCCAGGACGGCGCGCAATTCCTCCTCCACCCGAGGCACCAGATCCCGGTGCCGCTCGTGAAGGTAATGATAGAAGGCATATTCCTTGCGGCTGGACGGGAGAGAAAAAGCATCCTCAAGACCGAACCTCTCTATCATCTCCTTCGCCCTCAACTCGCGGACGAAAACCAGATCAAGCCGCTTCTGTTTCAGCATGAGAAACAGCTGCTCCGGTTCTTCAGCCGACCAGACTTCTGCAAATCCGCTGGCCGCCATTTCGCCAAAGACAGCCCCGCGCACATGCCCTGCCCGCAGGGATTTAAGATCCTCCAGGGATTTGTCCTTCAGGTCTGCGCGGTTGGTGTAGCCATAGGCCACAACAGAAAGCAGCGGCACATCCACCCTGACGAGGGTGGGATAACGGTCCCCCACAGAGCCGATCCGGATTACTTCGCCATCGGTTTTACCGGAGGTGGATTCCACCAGCGCCCGGCTTGGCGTGTTTTCGACAATCTCCAGTTCGATCCCAAGGCTCAAATAGGCTTTCTGCAGATATCCGACCGCCACCGGGGTCAAACCGGGAGCCTCAAACCCGGACAGTACAATTCTCTCGCCCGCGGAAGCGGCAGTAGCCAGAAGGAACCCGGCCAGCAGACAGATGAGCCTCTTCGTGCGCATAGTGTTCCTCGCAGCGTCTCGTCGGCCGTGCAGCCCGCGTAAAACCTTCAGCTCAAGCCGGTCTTGTGCAGAACGTGTCCATCTTTCTCCGGCGTCGTCTCACCGACACCGTCGGTTTCCTCACCCACTGGCACCGCCAGCATTCTTTTCAGAACGGCCTCGATCCTGGGCACCAGATCCGCATGTTTTTCATGCAGATAGTGATAGAATGCGACCTCCTGCAAAGACGGTCGCAACGGGAAGACACCCACCAGCTTGCGGTCGCGGATAATGCGCCGCCCCGTGCTCTCCCCGGCAATGACTAGGTCGATCCGGTCCCGCTGGAGCATCTCGAACAATTGTTCGGGCGTATCTGCGGTCCATACTTCGGCAAACCCATCTGCCAGTTCAGCGGCGAACCGTGCGCCCGCCACATGGCCGACCCGCAAATGCCGGAGCTGCTTGAAGGACTTGCCGCGAAGCTGAGGCTTGTTCGCATAGGCGAAGGTCCGAGCCAGGATAATCGGAACATCGACACGTAACAGGCTGCTGTGATCGGCTTCGATGGTCCTGATCCGCACCAGTTCACCGTCGGTCTTGCCGGAAGCTGAATCCAGCAGTGCCCTGCGAGGGCTGGTGATAACCGTCTGGATGCGGATGCCTAACTCCCCATAAGCCTGACTTAGAATACTCTCGGCGACGGGGGTCAGGTTTGGGGCTTCAAAACCGGACAGCTTGAGAACGTCCTGTGCCCGGGCGCTGGACATCAGAAGAAGAACGCTCAGCATGGCGCAAAACATGTGCCGATGCATTCCGCCCTCCTTATGCTGCCTGCACGACAATTTCGTTCAAAACAAGCCGTTTGACTGCGGTCACGTCCTCCACAGTCCCGTATCTAGAGCAATAACCCTACGGGACAATTTGCAGACTTTCCAAGCTGATTGCAATGCGGTTGTACAATCTATTATGAATAACCAATAACGTGCGCCTGCATGTCTCTCCTTCTGCCAGTCAGGAAAAGACTTCAAGGATCAAGGGAGTTGGCAACGCTAGGAGTGCGTGCCGTAATAGTCCTCTGCAATCTTGTCGATGAAGCCTTCGTCGACAAGTTCCTTGATGACACGGTTCAGTTCATCGAGCTTTGCCGCCCAACCCGATTTCTTGGAAACACCGAGATACAGGTCGACCGAGTTTCCCGGATTATACGGCGCCTTTTCAATCTTGTCGGCGAACCCCTGACGTTTGATCAGGTAGTCCACCTGGCAATCCGTACCGATCATGATACCGAAACGCCTCTTCATCAGCATGTCGATCAGGATCTGCTCTTGCGCAACGCCGACCTTGTCCAATGACCGGTCCTTGTCGAACCTTTCGAAGTAGGCCGAATGCAACACGTAGCCGACCTGGTATGGCGCCAGGTCTTCGTAACTGCGGATTTTGTCGGCCTGTCCCTTGATGGTGTAGAAGGCGGTCGTGCATCTGAAATAAGGTGTATCGGTATAGGCGATATATTCTGCCCGGTCCGGCCGGAAAGCCAGCCCGGTCATGACATCGACACCGCCCCCTTGCATCTCGGTGAGCGCCCGCCCCCAGGGCAGTTTGGCAATCCGGAGTTCGGCTTCTGTGCGCCTGGCAACTTCGTCCATCAGGTCCAGATCCAGCCCGATGAAGGTATCTCCCTCCGAAATCCGGAAGGGCGGCCAGTCATCGGTGGCCATGATCATCTCGTCCGCGCGTGCGGCGCCTGCTGACACCGCAAGCAAAAAGGAAAAAGCAACGCAACAGATACGAGAAATTGACACAACAACAACTCCAAATAATCAGAGAATTAAAGTTGTTACCAAATTTCATCAAATATTATCGCTCGCATTATTGCAACATCGTAAATTGTATCGAGCAAGAACTAATTCTTCTTCCTCAACGGAAAACTCCTGTCACACACGCGCTTTACTGGCTCAACAGGCAACCACCACCCCCTTATCAAGGAAGAACCCCGGTCAACGCATGGCTGCTCCTGCCTGGCCTGCCTTGCTGCGTTGCAAAAAATCGATTAGAAGGTGGCAACTTGATCCAGGTCAAAAGTGGAAATCCGGGCAGGGATTGGCGCTGACCTAAAAAACCACACCAAATATCCGGAGCAGCCCGTGTCAGCACGCGCGGAGGCCGTTGCGCCTGAACAACCGTTGAAAATGGATGCGTCCCGCATCAAAACCGAACTTCTGGCCGGGCTTACAGTTGCCCTGGCGCTCGTTCCCGAAGCCGTGGCCTTTGCCTTTGTTGCCGGCGTCAATCCGCTGGTAGGTCTCTACGCAGCGTTCTTTGTCGGTCTGATTACGGCCTGTATCGGTGGCCGTCCCGGCATGATTTCCGGCGCGACCGGCGCACTGGCCGTGGTGATGGTCTCGCTCGTCAGCCAGCACGGGGTGGAATACCTTTTCGCCACCGTCGTGCTGATGGGCCTGATCCAGATCGTGGTGGGCTTGCTGAAGTGGGGCAAGTTCATCCGCATGGTGCCCCATCCGGTCATGCTTGGTTTCGTCAACGGCCTTGCGATCGTGATCTTCCTTGCACAGCTTGGCCAGTTCAAGGTTCCAGATGGCGCTGGCGGACTGACATGGATGGAAGGCTCCCAGCTGTACCTGATGCTCGGCCTGATCGCCCTCACCATGGCTGTTATCTGGTTCCTGCCCAAGATCACATCGTCTTTCCCTGCGCCGCTTGCAGGCATTCTGGTTGTCTCCGCGCTCGTGCTCGGCTTCAACCTCGACACCCGCTCGGTTGGCGATCTCGCCTCGATCGCCGGCGGCCTGCCGGATTTCCACATTCCCATGGTGCCGCTGACGCTCGACACATTGCAGATCATCCTGCCTTACGCCGTGATCCTGGCAGCCATCGGCCTCATTGAATCCCTGCTGACGTTGAACCTCGTGGCTGACCTGACGGGCACCAAGGGCGGCGCGTCCAAGGAATGCCTTGCACAGGGCACGGCGAACGTCGTGACCGGCTTTTTCGGTGGCATGGGTGGTTGCGCCATGATCGGCCAGTCCATGATCAACGTGAAATCCGGTGCACGCACCCGGATTTCCGGCATTTCCGCAGCTCTTTTCCTGCTGTCCTTCATCGTCATCGCCTCGCCCTTGATTGAACGGATCCCGGTCGCAGCCCTGGTCGGTGTAATGTTCATGGTGGTCATCGGCACCTTCGCATGGACCAGCCTGAAGATCATGCACAAGATCCCGCCGATCGACGCGCTTGTGATGGTCATTGTCACCTGCGTCACCGTTTATTCGGATCTCGCGGTCGCTGTTGTCGTCGGTGTGATCATCTCCGCGCTTGCTTACGCCTGGAATGCAGCCAGCCGGATCCGTGCCCGCATCGGCACCAGCAAGGAAGGCTGGAAGGTCTATCGCCTGACCGGCCCGCTGTTCTTCGGCTCCACCACAGGCTTTGCCGACCTCTTCGATCCATTGAACGATCCCGAGGACGTTGTCGTCGACTTCATCGACAGCCGCGTGGTCGATCATTCCGGCCTGGAAGCAATTGACGCCCTCGCCTCGAAATACCTTGCTGCTGGCAAGCGCCTGCACCTGCGCCACCTGTCGCCGGACTGCAAGAAGCTGCTGGCCAAGGCTGGCGATCTTGTCGAAGTCTCGGTCCTTGAAGATCCGGATTACGAGATTGCCGTGGACTACGGTCACACGTTCGACCGGGCAGAAAAGCCTTCCTGACGCACGCTTTTCCAGGCGTGACAAACCAAGACCCGCACGGTTTCGCCGTGCGGGTCTTTTTGTATCTGAAACAGGTTTCAAGCTTCCGGTGCAGTTCCCCGATTGCTACGCGCGGCGTAATTTGAAAGAGATATCGGCTTACGACGACACAACTCACAATCGGGACGTCACGGTGCCAGCACGCAGGAAACTCTTCATCACACCGACCCTTGCCTCCGTCATCGGCAGTTTCGTGCTGGTGACCGCGGCTGCCATCCTCTTCATCCAGGCTGTCACTTCTTCGGAAGTCGTCAGGAGAATGGGCGGTGAGTTGGTCGATATCGGCATGGATGCAGCCGAAACGGCGTTTGTCGAGCAGCTTCATGCCATCACCGAAACTGCCGAATTCACCCGACTGACCTTTGAGCGCAAGGAACTGCCGGTCGACGACCCCGATCTCATCCTGTCTTACCTTTACGGTGCACTCGCCCCGATGGAGCAGGTCTCCTTTCTGGTTCTGGTAGACGAAAATGGCGAAGGCGTTGATGTCGACAGAGGCGATGCGGACGGCAAGCTGATGGGCGGCAACGTCAATCTGGCGAAGGATATTCCGATCCTGGTTCCCCTGACGGAACGCGCGAAAAAGCAGTCTGGTGCATTCTGGAGCGAGCCGTTCTATATGCCCAACCGCGAGCACACCTATTACGTCTTTGTACGCCCGCTGCATGAGGGCAAGACCTACCGTGGCAGCCTGATGATCGGCATGTCGCTCGACAGAATGTCCGAAATCACCTGGCACGTTTCGACAGACGACATAACCGTCTTTCTCATGAAGGAGGGATCAGACGAAATCGTTGCCCATCCCGACCTTCACAAATCCTTCGATGACCTGACAGAAGAAATGCCTCTTCTGAATGTCGATCGTTTGCCCGATGCCTTTCTGGCCCGCTTCAAGGACATGCCGAGGGTCAAGAATGAGTCCTTCGACATTTCCGAGAAACTGGCTGTCTATTCCGGCGCGGCCCCTGACGGCGCCGAACGGTTCGTGATCCTTGAACAGAAGAACGAAAACCTTTTGGGGCTTCCGGTCAGGATCGGTGTTCACTTTCCTGCAGAGTACCTTTCCCAGCCGCTGAAACAACTGCTGATGGCGCTACTTGTTGGTGGCGGACTGCTCGTCCTGTCCCTGCTTGGCGCGGTTTTGCTCGCGAGACGGATTGCAAGACCGGTGCAACGTGCTTCGGTCGCGGCAAGAGAAGTGGCGGGCCTGAACCTTTCGACCGTAGCCCCGCTGCCTTCCAGCATCATCCGGGAACTGGACGACCTGTCCAAGGGCTTCAATGCCATGTTAGGCGGCTTGAAAGCCTTCAACCGCTACGTTCCGGGCACACTTGTCAGGAAACTTCTGAGCGAAGGCCGGGCGGATGCCCCGCCGGAAGAAAGGGAGGTTGCAGTGCTGTTCACCGACATTGCCGGCTTCACCTCGGCCTCCGAAGGCATGACGGCAACCGAAACCGCTGCCTTCGTCAATCATCACCTGTCCCTGCTCGGGGCCGAGATCACAAAGGAAGGCGGCACCATCGACAAATACATCGGCGACAGTGTCATGGCATTCTGGGGCGCACCGGAGCGGCTGGAAAATCCGGCAGAACCTGCCGCCCGTGCGGCAATCGGCATGGCCCGTGCCATCCGGGAGGACAACATTGCACGCGTCGCCCGCGGTGAAGCGCCTGTGCGAATTCGCATCGGCCTTCACATGGGACCGCTCGTGGTCGGCGACATCGGTGCACCGGAGCGGGTCAACTACACGGTCATCGGCGACACGGTGAACGCCGCTTCCCGGCTGGAGAGCCTCGGCAAGGAGATCGACGGCGACGCCGATGTTGTGATTCTCGTCTCCAGCGAGATCGCCAAGCGTCTCGACAGCAGCATCGAGCAGGAGGCCATCGGACTGCACAAGGTCAAGGGGAAATCGGCAGCGGTCGAGGTCGTTCGGCTGCATGGCTAGCTCCGAGCCATTCATCCGTTGCAATCCGCACGGTTTCATCCGGTCACCCGTGCTTTGCCTCGCCACGTTATCAGGGTATGGGTATTGCGTCGAAATTCAGTACGCAGGCCAAGCACTTGCCCTTTAACAGGCGCCTTCACATCACGCCGACGCTCACGACGGTCATCGGTGGTTTTGTCTTCATCACCGCAGCGCTTGTCCTGATCGTTCAGGCGGCCACGTCCGAGAAGGTCGTGCGCAACCTGGGTGGCTCACTGATCAACTCGGGCATGCACTCCCTGGAGCAGGCCTTTTCCGCCCAGATAGAAGCCGTCGAGGAAGCAAGCTCCTTTACCGCGGCAGCGCTTTCCACCGGCAGCATCCTGTTGCGCCGTCCTCAGGAAGTCGCCGACTACATGTTCGGTGCGCTGTCGGCCATGGAGCATGTCTCCTTTGTCATCGTCGCCGACAGGAACGGCAATTTCATCCAGGTCGACCGGGGCCGTGCAGACGGAATTCTGGTACCCCAATTCGTGCCGAAGACGGACGAAACGCATGCCCTTGCGGGTCTGATCTCGTCTTCAAGGGACAAGACAGCCCCCTTCTGGTCTGGCCCGGCCTTTTATCCTCAGCGCCAGCACACCTATATCGCTCACGTTCAACCGATCCTGTCCGACGGCCCTGACGGAAACGAATACGAAGGCCTCGTCCTGATGGCCATGTCCATGGAGCGCTTGTCGGAAGTCACAAGCGACATCTCCACCGGCCTGGTTCAGGTGTTCATGATCAACCCGCAGACCTACGGTCTGATTGCTCATCCTGCGTTGTCGGAGGTCTTCAATCTTCTGTCGCCGACAAGCCCGCTGATTGAACTCGAGAACGTCCCGGACACTTTTTTGCAAACCCTCAAATCGACTGAAACAGTCGATGCATCAGGCTATGGGATACGCCAGGGACACGAAATGCGTGCCGGCTATGACGCCCTTGGCAACAAGCGGTTTGTCGTCCTCCAAAGCCCGGACCTCGGCCCGACAGGGTTGCCGATTTCAATCGGCGCCCATTTTCCAGCGGAGGTTCTCGAGCAGCCGCTTGAGCAATTGAGCGATGCGATACTGATCGGCATCGCCCTTCTCGGACTGTCGCTGATCGGCGCCGGCTTTCTTGCTCACCGCATCGGCCAGCCGATCCGTCGGGCAGCGCTTGGGGCAAGGGCCGTCGCGGATCTTGAGCTGGACTCTGCCGAGCACCTGCCAGGCAGCTTCGTGCGCGAACTGGACGACCTGGCCAGCGGGTTCAATTCCATGGTCAGCGGCCTGACCGCTTTCAGCCGGTACGTACCCAAAACACTGGTCAGGAAACTCCTGCGTGAAGGCCGGGCGTATGCGCCGCCGGAAGAACGTGAAGTCGCGGTTATGTTCACCGACATTGCCGGCTTCACCTCGGCCTCCGAAGGCATGACGGCAACCGAAACAGCTGCCTTCGTCAATCATCACCTGTCCCTGCTCGGCGCCGAAATCACAAAGGAAGGCGGCACCATCGACAAATACATCGGTGACAGTGTCATGGCATTCTGGGGGGCACCGGAACGGCTGGAAAATCCGGCAGAGCCTGCCGCCCGGGCAGCAATAGGCATGGCCCGTGCCATCAGGGCGGACAACACGGCACGCGTTGCCCGCGGTGAAGCGCCTGTGCGAATTCGCATCGGCCTTCACATGGGACCGCTCGTGGTCGGCGATATCGGTGCACCGGAGCGGGTCAACTACACGGTCATCGGCGACACGGTGAACGCCGCTTCCCGGCTGGAGAGCCTCGGCAAGGAGATCGACGGCAGCTCCGATGTGGTGATCCTCGTCTCCAGCGAGATCGCCAAGCGACTTGGCAACACCGTTGAGTACCGGTCCATCGGCCAGCATCAGGTAAAAGGCAGAGTTGAGCCCCTGGAGGTGGTCCGGCTCATCGATTGACGCTTACCACACGAGGAAGCGGCCAGCGCTACCCAGCACTGGCTGTTCGGTTCAGAGGATCCGGTAGAGTGTCCGGTCACGCCTCAGAACGTGGTGGAACAGTACCGCGCCAATGTGAAGGGCAAACAGTGCCAGCAAGGCCCATGCGCTCCAGGAATGAATGGCCGATAGTGTCCCCGCAATGTCTGGCGACTTGCCGATCGGGCTCCAGACCGGAACCAGGCCGAACCAGCTCAGCGGAAATCCGTGGGCGTTTGTTGCCAGAAACCCGCTGACCGGCATGACGATCAGGAACAGATAGAGAAGCCCGTGAACGACGCTGGCCGCCAGTCGTTCCAGAGCCGGGCCCTCCTCCGCCGGCTTTCGAGCAACAAGCTTGTTGCCGACACGAACCAGCATCAGCCAGAGCACCAGAAAGCCGAAACTTTCGTGCAGCAGGTAGAAATCCAGGGACACATCGCTTTTCACGAACTTGATCACGTAGCCCAGTGGCCATGTCGCCAGAACCAAAGCGGCAATCATCCAGTGCAGGATCCTGGTGGTTCCGGCATGACGGCTTTCCGGTCCAAGGGGATGCGCATCGGTTCGCGAAGTCGTTTCCATGGAATTCAGCACTGTCATTGTCCTTTTTATGCCTCAACAGTCCGGGATTGTTTTGCGCCCGGTTCTTTCACGGTCGGCTGCCCGTCAGGTTCGGGTAGATGGCAACCGTTGTCACCAGCGTTTGAACCTGTCACAAGCCCTGTCACCGTCTCTTGTTAGCTCATCCCCTTCCCTGCCCCCTGTGACCAGCGACACTGCCCGAAAAGCAGGTGCAAGTGGTCTTGGTACGAACCGGGGAAAACAGCGCAAGGCGGCCCGGGCCCGGCAAGATCAGCGACAACGGATCCAGTATAAATCTGTCAGGCATTCCGGATGGCAAGAGCTTCGCAGGTCAGCGAAGTCGGAAGAAGCAGAACCGCTCGACCAGCCGCAGAAGGTCTTTCTGCGAGCGGCAGTTGGCCTTGGCCATTGTATTCTTCAGGTGTTTTCTTGCGGTGTCGAGTGAGATGCCGCGCTCAACGCAATGTTGCGACAGATCCTGCCCGGACGCGATCGCGCCAACCACAAGCTCCTCGGAAGGTGTCAGGCGGAACAATCCGGCAAATTGCCTGATCTCCGATGGGTCCGGCCCATGCTGCATGTGGAGCGGAATACACAGGACAGCCAGCATTGAGCCGCCGCCACCGATACCTCCGGGAACGGGCAGGAAGCGGACGCCGATCTGATGATCCGTTGTATCGGTGAGCGTAACGGTCTCGCCGGAAGGAACGCTCGAACGGAAGTGAAGGGCATTCAGTGCAATCGCGAGACGCCGGTTCAAGGCCCTGTCCCTGAAGACAAGACCCCGGCTGCTCATTTTCAGAACCTGTTCTTGCTGCAAGGCTTCGGCCTGATCGTTCGCAAAGACGATCCTGCCGCCTGCGGTCACCAGGATTACCCCTTGCCCGCGTGCCGTCAGGAGATTGCCGAGCGTTTCGGTATTCGCTTTTGCTTCAGCCAGTGTCAGTTGGATCCGCAAGGCCTGCCGGGTGTGGCCGAGGATCAGCTGCTGTGCCTCGAGCTGGTCTTTTTCCCAAGGCTCCTCGTCATAGAGAGAAAAGCCAAGCCAGCTCAACCGATCGGGCATGGCGAGCTGGGCGCCAGTTACCTCGTAGAGTTCGAAAGGCAGCAGGTTCTCGTGATAGACGGGGCTGGCCATCCGCTCTTCGTCGGTCCACAGGAGATCTCCGTGCAGAACTCTTCCGACCGGTGCATCCATGATGCGCGGATACCTGACATCGAGCTCTGCGTAAGTGCCCATGTAATCCTTGTGAAAATCAGGATCCATGCGAACCGTGACGAAGAGGTCGTCCCCCGCATCTGTCAGGTTGTTGGAGAAAAAGTGACAACTCTTTGCCTGGAGGGCGTCAGTCACCTCTTCCATGGCCGGCTTCCAGAGCTCCGCCGTAACCGCGGCCTCATAAAGGCCCCGGATGGCAGCGTTCAGTCTTGCCTGATCGACTTTCACCTTGCCCTCGCCGAATGGTTGCACCCTATGACGTATATTCTGCCAAGATCTATTTCAAGAATGTTATGTAGATCACAAAGTTTTCGCGTTCGGCGACTTTCCGAATTTCAACAAACAACAAAAAAAGCCGCCGGAGTTACCCGGCGGCTATATTCAACAAAGGTTGCCCTTTTTCGCTATCGCACCAGAATGTTACGGAACTGCCAGGGATCCTTGGTGTCGATATCTTCCTTGTAGAAGCCAGGCCGCCCCTCCAGAGGTGTCCAGTCCGTATAATAGCCTTTGACCGGCCCAAGATACGGCAGCTGAATTTCGAGGCAGCGCTTGTAGTCCATCTCGTCCGTCTCGACGATGCCCGCTTCCGGGTTCTCCAACGCCCAGACCATCCCGGCCAGAACGGCCGAAGTCACCTGCAGACCGGTCGCGTTCTGATACGGCGCAAGGTCCCGGGCTTCCTCGACAGACAGCTGGGAGCCATACCAGTAGGCGTTTTTATTGTGACCGTAGAGCAGGACGCCGAGTTCATCGATGCCGTCCTGCAATTCACTTTCGTCGAGAACGTGCAGCGTCTCCTGAACCTTTCCTGCGGAGCCGAACAGTTCATGCAGCGAGAGCACGGCTACGTTCGCCGGATGATAGGCATAGTGGCATGTCGGGCGGTAGCTGACCTTCTTGCCGTCGCTCACGGAGAAGTAGTCGGCGATGGAGATTGCTTCATTGTGCGTGACAAGGAAGCCATATTGCGCGCCTGGCGTCGGGCACCAGGTCCGCACACGGGTGTTGGCGCCCGGCTGTTCCAGATAGATCGCCGCCTTGCAGCCTTTCTTGTGCTTCTTTGCGTTCGCAGGCTTCCAGGTTTCGTGCGTGCCCCAGCCGAGTTCCGCAGGCTGGAAACCTTCGGAAAGGAAACCTTCCACCGACCAGGTGTTCCAGAACTCGCCGAACGGTTTCGGTTCCTTGGCTCGCTGAGTGTCACGCTCGGCAATATGGATGCCCTTGACACCCACCTTCTTCATCAGCTTGGCCCAGCCCTTCTGGCTGGACGGTTCCTTGAAATTGACGCCGGTATCGGTCGCGATATCCACCAGCGCCTTCTTCACGAACCAGGAGACCATGCCGGGATTGGCGCCGCAGCAGGAAACTGCCGTAGTGCCGCCAGGATGTTTCTTCTTTTCGCGTCGTACGGCCTCACGCAGTGCATAATTGGTCCGGTCGGCTGCCGTTGCGGTGTCGTCGAAGTAGAACCCCGGCCAGGGTTCGACCACCGTGTCGATATAGAGCACGCCAAGCTTGCGGCAGAATTTCATCAGGTCCAGCGATGAAGTGTCGACAGACAGATTAACGACAAAACCCTGCCCCTCTCCCTCCGTGAGCAAAGGCGTGAGTATGTCCTTGTAGTTTTCAGGCGTCAGGGCGACTTTTTCGAACCGGTATCCCCGGTCGGTCACCAGCTTGGCATCGCCATCAACCGGGTCGATTACGGTAAACCGGCTCTTGTCGAATTTGAAATGACGCTCGATCAGCGGCAGCGTTCCCTTGCCGATGGAACCAAGACCGATCATCACAAGCGGGCCGGTGATCGTTCCGTGAACGGCGCCTGCTGATGCAGTGGAACCTGCTTTCGGTTCAGCAGCCTTCGAAGCTGCTGCCTTCGGTGCAGAAGCTTTAGGAGCGGCTGTCTTCGCCTTAGAAGCATTCGCTGCTTCCGGTTTCACCGGAGCCACCTTTTTGGCAGCCGGCTTGGCCGCAGTCTTGGCCTCAGTCTGCGTTTTTGCAGCAGCAGGTTTCGGTGTCCTGCTTGGCGAAGATTTTGTGGCCGCCACCGATTTTGCGTGCGCTTTCGCGTCAGCTGCCTTGGTGGCGGAGGAGGACGGCTTGTTGGTTGCAGGTTTCGCAGCAGCAGGCTTTGCAGAGGCCGTTTTAGCCGGAGATTTTGCAGCAGCGGGTTTCGCAGCCGTCGGTTTGGCAGCAGGTTTGGCGGGCGCAGCCTTGGCTGCAGCCGGCGTCGCAGACGGTGATTTGGCAGGTGTCGATTTGGAGCTTGCCGGCTTTGCCGATCCGGCTCTGGAAGCAGGCGTACGCGATGTGGTCTTGCGCCGTGTTGTTGGCTTTGCGGCAGCTTTTACCGCCGGCTTCTTCGGCGCACCGTCGTTGGTGTCGTCGGTCATATGCGTAACTCCAATCCTATCCGATATGCCGCCCACATCGCTTCCAGAGGGTCCGGCCCGTTGGGAAATCCTTCAAACAGCAAAGCGCACTTATTGCGCCTTTGTTAGGTGTGGCTGGTTTCTGCAGGAATTTCAAGTCTTCTCGATGAAAGCCCGTTCAGGAAAGACAAATGACTGTCTCAAACCCTGTTATCTTTAAACAAACAAGCCTGTGCTTAAAAAACAAGAGACGGCGGCGAAAAACTTCGCCGCCGTCTCCAAGTCTAAAGCTTCAAATTGCTTGCGAAACCGAGAAGACGTCTTCCCGGGCAGCCGGCACTGCCATCGGATCCAGTACACCGGATGCCGAAAGCACACCCTCCAGTCCGTCAACGTGCCCTGGAGTGAACTCCAGTGCGAGGAAACGGTGATAGTCCACCGGTCCCGGCATCCCGACCTTGTCGAGAAGGCCTGCAGCAAAACCGAAGCGGGTATAATACGGCTGATCGCCGACCAGGATCACGGATCCATGGCCAAGCACGGCAGCCTGGTTGAGGGCGTGCCGCATCAGGCGGTCTCCGACCTTCAGTCCCCGGCAACCCGGATCGACGGCAAGGGGTCCGAGCAACAGGCTTTGCGAGCCGTTGCGGTCCGCCACAGACCAGAGCCTTACCGTGCCAACGAGCTTGCCAGATTCGTCGATTGCAGAAAATGCGAAGACCGGAAGCCGGCCTTCACGCAGACGCTCGGAGGTTTTCCTGAAGCGGTCCTCGCCGAAACAAAGGTCAAGCAGACCCTCGCGGGCGCCGGTGTGATCCGGCGCCTCGTCCACAATATCAATCATGGCACTTGCCTCAGATGACGAAGGACGCCAGCGGCGCGAAGCCGTTGAAGCCGACCGTGGAATAGGTCGTGGTGTAGGCACCACAAGCCTCGATCAGCACCTTGTCGCCAATGGACAGGCTCACCGGCAGTTCGTACGGCGTCTTTTCGTAAAGAACGTCGACGCTGTCGCAGGTCGGGCCGGCCAGCACGCAAGGTGCGGTGGTGTCGCCGTCGCGCGGGGTGCGGATCGGATAACGGATCGCCTCGTCCATGGTTTCGGCCAGGCCGTGGAACTTGCCGATATCGAGATAGACCCAGCGTACTTCGTCGCTTGCGGATTTGCGGGAAATCAGCACGACTTCAGCTTCGATCATGCCGGCATTGCCGACCATGCCGCGGCCCGGCTCGATGATGGTGGACGGCAGACGGTTGCCGAAGTGCTTGCACAGCGCCTGGAAGATCGCTTCGCCGTATGTCGAAACGCCCGGGACGTCCTTCAGGTAACGGGTCGGGAAGCCCCCACCCATGTTGACCATTTTCAGTTCGATGCCGCGGAGCGCCATTTCCTGGAAAACGCCTGCTGCCATGGCGAGAGCGAGATCCCACGCCGTGAGGTTGGCTTGCTGGGAGCCGACATGGAAGGAAACGCCATGGGCGACAAGGCCGAGCCGGTGCCCGTGTTCGAGGACGTCGGGCGCCATTTCGGGGTCGCAGCCGAATTTGCGGGAGAGCGGCCACTCGGCGCCGACACCGTCGCACAGGACGCGGCAGAAGATTTTGGAGCCAGGGGCAACGCGGGCGATTTTTTCAACTTCTTCGACGCAGTCGACGGCGAAGAGGCGGACGCCATACTGATAGGCACGCGCAATATCCTTCTCCTTCTTGATCGTGTTGCCGTAGGAAATGCGGTCGGCGGATGCGCCGGTTGCCAGCACCATTTCGATTTCGCCGACGGAGGCGCAATCGAAGGAGGAGCCGAGGCTTTCCAGGAGCGACAGGATTTCAGGTGCCGGGTTGGCTTTCACTGCGTAGTAGACGGAGGTGTCCGGCAGGGACTTGGCAAAAGCTTCAAAGTTGTCGCGCACGATGTCGAGATCGACAACAACGCACGGGCCATCTTCGTCACGTCGGCGGAGGAAATCGCGGATACGGTCGCTCATTGGGGGGCTCCCCTCTTTCTCAATCTCAGCCGCAGGCGCGCTAATCCTTGGCGTGCGCGCTGCGTTCACGTCGCAGGGTGCTGCAATGCGCACCGGGCCTCCCCCGGGATGGAACCGGAGGCCGGGTTGACTGCAGCGACGGTTGGGCTATGCGACTGCCAAGCAGCACAAAGCTTTCCCGCGTCGGGAAATGCCGTTGATTGGATCGGGAGAACCGAACCGCACGTCGGGCAATGATGTAACAAGTGCCTCTTCAGTGACGCCGGAGGTTGGAAACCCCGGCAGAGACCAAAAAAGCCCTCTTACGTCGTTGCTTTAAGCCGTCCGGATCTCAACTGCCCCGCCCCTTGGCGGATTGTCTGGCAGCGGCCCCTTAAGAGATGTCTTGTTGAACATCCCATGGACGACCACGGGCACGTGCGAATTTGGGCAAGGCGTATATGCGCCCGTTCGCCCCCCGATGCAATAGGAAATTTTCAGTTGCAGAAGGTTTTTTTCACGCTGAACCGGACGAGTGGTCTTCAGAGCCGAAAGCCTTGCCTGGCCTTAACTATTTGCTAAAAATTGTGACAGTCTCGGCAGGCGTTTCGCGGTGCCTTGCCCAGTCCCTTGGATGCCGACCGGCATTGACTTGCCAGCCCTCGAGGGTCAGACAGCAAATCACCACTTACCGGACCAAACGGACCGCTCGGGAAAGGCCAGCGCATGAAGATCGGAAAGCTAGACCACGTCAATCTTCGCACCACGCGGCTCGACGAACTGATCGCCTGGTATGGCGACATTCTCGGGATGGAACCCGGACCGCGTCCCGATTTTCCCTTTCCAGGCGCCTGGCTCTACGCGGGTAACGATGCAGCCATTCATCTGGTCGGCGTTGAGGGGCCGGAAGCAACCGGATCCGAAGCCAAGCTGAAACTGGAACATTTCGCCTTTACCGCTTCCGGCCTGGAAGCTTTCGAAGCAAGACTGAACGAGCGCGACGAACGTTATCTCCGCTCCGTTCAGCCCGGCACGGGGACGGTTGCCATCAATGTCTGGGACCCGGACGGCAACCATATCCATGTCGACTTCACCCCGGAAGATTGACGACCGGACTGATACGCCTGGATCTCCCTCAGAAGGCTTCGAAGTGGATCCGCTCCTGCGAAACACCAAGCTGTTCCAGCCCGGACTTCAGATCAGCCAGGAAGGCAGACGGACCGCACAGGAAGTATTGCGTCTGCAGTGTGGGTGACAAGTCCAGCAGCTCTTGTGCCGTTATCCGGCCGACCGCATCATAATCCTGACCTGAAACGTCCGAAGACTGGGGGCGGCTATAACGGATCTCGTGCCGAATGTTCGGCCTCCCCGCCGTCAGGCTTTCGACTTCCTGCCGGAAGGGATGATGATCGCCATCCCTGACACTCTGGACAAACCATACGGGACGGCTCCCGTCCTCACCTGCCAGATGATGCAGCATGCTCAGGAGCGGCGTGATACCGATGCCCGCACTTGCCAGCACCACCGGGTCTTTCGTCTCCGGCAGCGCAAAATCACCAGCCGGCCTTCCAGCGTCTATGTATCCGCCAACCTGAAGCACATCATGCAGGAGACGCGAGACAAGTCCGTTCGGCTCACGCTTCACGGATATTCGATAGCGGCCTTCGGAAGGATCACCGGAAAGCGAATAGCTTCGCTGGATCTTGCCATGGCCGGCAGGAAGGCTGAGTTCGATCGGCAAATGCTGACCGGCCTTGAACGAAGGCAAAGCCCCCTCGTCGCGAGCCTCGAACACAAATGACGTCACGTCGGAACTTTCCCGGATTTTCTCGGCGAGCCGCAACGACCGGATTGCCGACGCTTCTTTCTGCCAGCGCAAATGCAAGACCGACGTCAGCTCAACGATCTCATCGACCTCGAAGGACACGAGTTGACGTGCACCAGGCACTTTCGACACTTCTTCCGCATCCCAAACGATTGTTGCTCGGCCGGTCACCTGCAACAGGCTGCCGCTTGCAAAATCCAGGAACAACAGCCCTGTTCGCGCATCCGCCAGAATGTTGCCGAGCGTGTTGTAGAACCTGTTGCCCGCATAGTCGGGGAACATCAGCCGGCGATCATCCAGAACATGCACGAAGCCGCGCTCACCACCCCGGTGAGACACATCCATGCCGAAGGCCTCGTCATCGCCCTCTCCCCGGTAGCCTGTTGCGATGAAGAACGTATCGGCAGACCTGATCCACGCCGTTTGCCTCGCGCTCAGACGCGATCCACGAACTGCTTCTCCCGAGACAGCTTCCGTACTCCAGCGCACATCCCGTGCCCGGATATATTGCGGGCAATTTCCGAACGACTGCCCGACAGCAAACCGGAAACCGTCGGACCCTGCTGACGCGACTGTCCCGTTGACGCGATTGCGCCGCCGGGTCGCGAGTTCGATCCCGATGAACCCGACATCCGCGCCTTCGACAAATGCCTCTTCCAGGGCGTCTCCTGCGACAGGACGCGCTGAAATCGTCAACGACCCGGGATCGGGTGAGCGTACAAATCCGGGCCAACCCTCCAGCACTGTCGCCCAGGGGCGACCGGCAGCATCGCGCGCCGAGGCGATCATGAATGGCTGGTCCTCGAAGAAGGCCCTATGCTGATCAGGCATGAAGCCGCGGATGGCACCACGCGCCCAGCGCTCCACGTCCCTGTCGCCAAGTCGTTCCTGCACCTGGCGTTCGCCGTCATGAAACGGAGAAGGGATGACCGTCCGGTTTGCAGTCTCATCGATCTCAGCCATCGTCAAATCCTCTCGGTACCTTCGAGAACGCCAGACGCAGGCCCTTGCTCGCAAGGACCTGCAGTTCGGGGAAACGTTACGCGGCAAGGCCTGCCTTGGTAGCCGGCATGGCCACAAAGCCCGGCAAGGCCTCGATGCGCTTCAAAAGACCGCGGATGCGCGGATAGGGTTCCAGCGAGACGTTGCCTTCCGGCGCATGCGCCGTGTAGCTGTAGATGGCGATGTCGGCGATCGTCGGCCGGTCGCCAACGAGCCACTCGCGGCCATCGAGATGGGCTTCCAGGTTATCGAAAGCCACCTTGGCGACAGACTTCGCGCGTTCCGGATCAAGCGGCCGTCCGAAGACCGTGATCAACCGCGCCGCACCCGGGCCGCTGGCAAGTTCACCGGCGGCAAAGGCCAGGAAGCGATGAACTTCCGCTTCCAGATACGGATCTGTCGGTAGCCAGTCCGGCGCATATTTGCGGGCCAGGTAGACGAGGATCGCGTTGGAATCCGAGAGCACGGTCGAACCATCTTCGATGACTGGAACCAGACCCACCGGATTGAGTTTCAGGAACGGATCGCGTTTGTGCTCGCCATTGGCCAGGTCGACCTCGACCAGCTCGTAATTGATGCCGGTGAGGCTGGAAAAGAGTTCCACCCGGTGGCAGTGACCGGAGAGCGGAAAACGGTGGATCTTGATTGCGTTGGACATCGCCAGCTTCCTCTTGCCTTGAAGGATCTTCCTGCGGCCGAAGCGTCTTGGTCCGGTCCGCTGCCTGCAATATGCCTCCTGACTTGAATGGAAATAATCTTCGAATTCATTCAATGATTATGTACGAATAGGGGATAAAGAGCTGACGAGCGCAGGATCCGCCGAGGACAATAGTTATGGACAAGATCGAAACCATGCGAGCCTTCATCGCCGTCGCGCAGGAAGGATCCTTCACAAGCGCGGGGCGACGGCTGGGCCTGTCGACCAAGCTTGTCAGCAAATATGTCCAGCATCTGGAAGGCCAGTTGAAGACCCAGCTTTTCAACCGGACCACGCGCAGTGTGTCCCTGACCGACGTCGGCGCAGCCTATCTGGAACATTGCCGGCCGATCCTGGAGCAGATCGATGATCTGGATTCGCTTGTGCGTGAACGTCAGGGCGCCCTGGCCGGCCAGATCAGACTGACGGCCCCGACCGGCTTCGGCAGCACGAGGCTGAGCGAGGCGCTTGTCCCTTTCCTGCGCAAGCATCCGGATGTCGAGGTGGATATGCGCCTGACCGATCTCCGGCTTGCACTGGTGGAGGAAGGTCTCGACCTGGCGATCCGCATCGGAGCCTTGCGGGATTCCACACTGATCGCTCGCAAGCTGGCCGGCATGCCACTGGTTCTTTGTGCCTCACCGGATTATCTGAAGCGGCACGGCAGACCGCAGGACCCAAGAGCCCTTTCAACCCATGTCTGCCTTGTCGACAGCAATCAGACCGAACTCAACACCTGGCGGTTTCATTCCGGGGACGAAGAGCAGGTCATCCGGCTGCATGGTGCCGTCCGCTCCAACTCGCCCGGAGCCCTGGCCCGTATGGCAATGGGAGGTCTCGGCCTCACCATCGCGCCGCTCTATGCCATCGAGGACGCCCTGGCAGACGGACGACTTGAGCACGTGCTGCCGGAATACAAGACCGACACGTTCGGCCTCTATGCACTCTACCCACCCAACAGGCACCTGACCCGCCGTGTGCGTGCACTGCTCGATCATCTGGCCGCAGTGTTCAGCTCCCGCTGGCCGGACTGACGGCAGGTGGCCTCACCGGAAAGGAGAGCTCGAAGGTTGCGCCACCGGCACCCGGCAGCAGTCGGATCACTGCACCATGGGCCTTCAAGAGCGCCTGGACGATGCCAAGCCCCATGCCGGTGCCCCCGCTTTGCCGCCGGGTGGTGAAGAAGAGTTCGAAGACCTGGTCCTGATTGCCTTCGGAAATGCCCTCGCCGTCGTCTTGCACCTGAACTGTCAGGCCTTTCTCGTCGGGCACAGCAACAATCGATACCCTGGACGCGGCGTGGAGGCGGGAGTTGTCGATCAGGTTTTCAAAAACGATCCGGGCGCTTTCCGCCGACATCGGCAGATCCGACTCGCCGGACAGGTCGATTTCCAGTCCTTCGAAACGCCTCCTGAGCGCGGTGACAACCTCGCTCAACCGGCAACTCCCGCCGATCTCGACGCTGTCGGCCCGGGCGAGATCACGAAGTCGGTTCAAGAGCTTCGAGGCACGTTCGGTATCGTGCAGGATATTGCTCAGGAACTTCTCCCTGTCCGCATCGCTCAGTTCTGCCCCTTCATCCTTCAACAGCTCCGCCGCCCCCTGGATAGAGGTCAGCGGCGTTTTCAATTCGTGGGTCACGTGGTTGGCGAAGGTGGAGATATAGTCGTTCCGATCGAACAGCTTGCGCGACATGTCCAGCATGCTTTCTGAAAGCGCATGGATCTCGCGGTTGCCGTGAATGGCAAGCGGTACCAATGCCTCCCGCTCGCCATTACCGATCGCCAGAGAACGTCGGGTCAGCGCCTTGATCGGTCCGGTGATGGCGCGTGCGAAAATGAACCCGACGACAAAAGTCGCAGCCAGCACAAAGACCACGACCCAGAAGACGGCCTCGCGCTTAACGAACATTTCCTTGAGGATATTGCTGGGCGTGCGCGAGGCATAGACAACGCCCGCGACCCGGTCGCTCACGATAATCGGCATCGCGACAAAAACGCGAACGCTGGTTCCCCGGCTGATGGAATAGATCGGCTGCGGATTGTCGACGATGCGCTCGCGCAGCACACTGGCATAATGCCCCGAAAGCGCTCTTTTGATCTCCTCCACATGGGCAAGCGACAGGCCGATATCCTCACGCCCGGCGATGATCACACCATTGAAATCCAGCACCCGGAATCCGGCCAGGGTCTTCTTCTGAGTTTCCTGCAGGATGCGGTCCACGGCTTGTCCGGCACTCAGGTATTGGAGAAGCGGTGGTTCGGCAGCCGGCCGTGGCGCCCCTCTCCCGGGCAAGACCGTTGTGCGCGTGAGATCGAGTTCCGGAAGTTGCGGCGTCCAGCTTCCGCCCGGGTTCCGCAGATAGATGCTGCGACTGCCGGGCACCTCCGTAGCCTTCGCGACCTCCGGCCCCAAAGGCAGGTCGGCGCCACCGATCTCCTCAAGGCGCTGCGCCATTGCCGCGGCAATTGCCGCCGACTGCCCGATCAGCTCCGCTTCTGTCGTCTCGATGAGCTGGTTTTCATAGACGCGAAAGAAGGCGACACCTGCGAGAGGCACCAGCAACATGATGCCAAGAACCCCCGCCACCACGAGCGACAGCGGCGGACGCCATTTGTCTCGGAAGGTGCGCGACAGGATCATCCGCCGTTTCCATTCTCGACCCGGCAGGGCCCAAGCCGGAATCCGACGCCGTGCACGGTCTCGATGGCATCGCCGCATCCAACGGTTCCAAGCTTGGCGCGAATGTTGCGGATGTGGCTGTCGATGGTGCGATCGGAGACGTGGATATTGTCCCGGTAGGCATTCTGGAGGATCTGCTCGCGGGTAAAGACGATCTTCGGCCGGGCCAGCAGGGTAGCCAGGATATCGAACTCGATGGCGGTGAGCGTGACAGGCGTTCCACCGACTGTCACATGGCGCTGCGACCGGTCAAGTTCGACTGCACCGAAACGCAGCGCAGGCAGGTCTTCGACCGTTTCGACAGCCGCGGGGGCGCCATAGCGCTTCAGGATCGCGCCGACGCGGGCGATCAGTTCGCGCGGGCTGAAAGGTTTGGTCACATAGTCATCGGCACCCAGTTCCAGGCCGACGATCCTGTCGATCTCGTCATCGCGTGCCGACAGAAACAGGATCGGCACCTCCGACGTGCGGCGCAGGTGCCGGCAGACGTCCAGCCCGTCCATTTCCGGCAGGCCGATGTCCAGAACGATAAGGGACGGATTGCATAAAAGCGCCTTGTCGAGCGCTTCCTTCCCGTCAGCGGCAACTTCGAACACATAGGACGCTTTTTGAAGCGCGAAACAGATGACGTCCCGGATATGCGGGTCGTCATCGACAACAAGAATGGTTTGACCTGGCAAATGTCTCTTCCCGAAAAATGGCTCCCGCAGTTGCCTGCGGGAGCGTTACCAATAGCGAAGCACGGATCAGGTTTCCAGCCACCAACCATCCCGGCGCAACGTGCGGGGCAAGGCAAGATCCAGCTCGCCAGACGCAGCTTTCTCATCGCGTGACCGGAACCTCCGAACCCTTTCCCGCAACTTGCGGAAGCTATTTGCCAGTTGAAGCCGGAACCGGGCAGCCACAGCCAGGAGGACCAGCATCACACCCAATATGCCTTCCGGCTCCGGCGCGGAACTGCCGGAAAGGTTCAAGGACGGATAGGCGTTGGTCGAAACGCCTGCAACCTGCGGCAAGGGCACGTTTTGGTGAGAGGCCGTCGACGGTGCGCCATTCACCACCTTTTCAGAGACGGCGACAAAGGACGTGAACCGGGTCTGAAGCGAATAGGTCAGGCCCAGATCGACGATTTCCTGCTTCAGTTGCGTGTCGGTGCTGCCACCGATCGTATAGGCGCGCTCCTTGTCGAAAATCTGCTCGCGCGCCCAGATCAGTGGCAGGGCCCGGCTGGAAACCGCACTGCCATCGACAGAAGACTTCAGGTCGATTTCAAGCGGCAGTCTGGCAGCATGTCCATTGACCAGACCGTTGATGAAAATCGTATGCTTGCCTCCGGCAGCGTATCGCCCCATCACGCGCACCGAGCCGCCTTCGAACAGATCGGGTATCCGGACCGGGCTCTGTCCCTCAACCATGAGACCGTTCCAGTCGATGGTGATGTCTGTCAGGAGCGGTGTCTTCAGGTTCGCGGCAAGGCTTTCCGCCGCTTCGCCCGCATCTTCTCCCAAAGCCACATAGCGGGCATAGCCTCTGCCCTCTGTGGCCATCGCATCCAGCAGGAACCGGTTGACCGAGTTGCCGACGCCAAAGGCATAGATACGCGCCTTGCCGATACGGCTCGCGACACTCGAGATCACGGTCGCCTCGTCGCCGATATAACCGTCGGTCAGAAAGACAACGATGCGTGTGGTGTTTTCCGGTTGCGCCTGATCGAAGGCGGTGTTCACGGCCTGGTTGATTTCCGTCCCGCCACCGGTCGAAAGGCCAGCCACGAACTTCAAGGCCTGCCGCTTGTTTCGCTCCGTTGCCAGAACAGCATTTCCGGCAAATTGGGAGGTGTTATTGGAAAAGCGGAGGATGCGGAAATAGTCATCAGGGCGCAGAGACTTGATCGCTGCCGTCATGAAGGTCTTGCTCGCTTCGATCGGCTGCCCGCTCATGGACCCGGATGTATCCAGCACGAAGACAAGCTCGCGCTGGCCAATCATGTCTTCAGCCGGCAGTTTCGGCGGCTCGATCAGCAGAGAAAAATAGCCCCCGCCATCGGCTTCGTACCGGGACGAGACACCGGCAGCAACATCGCTCTGTGCGGCAAGCTCGTAACGCAAAACGAAATCCCGATTGTCGATGGCCCTGCCGGCCTTGAATCGAACTGTCCGCATTTCGCCCTGGCTTGAAACCTCCAGTGCATGGGTATCGCTCGACAGCCGCGAGACAGGCATCGGTGCCTTGAGAGCAAGTTCCAGCGACACCCGCCTCGGATCGATTTCCTTCGGAGCATTCTGTCCGATGACCTCCGGATAGGCCGGAAGCTTGTCGATCTGCCAGCCGGAGACTGTTTCACTGTGCTTGAAGGCAGCAGGTTTCGCAAAGACGGGCACATCGCTCGCATATTCAGTATCGCCGTATCCGGGACTGTCGTCCTCCGGCACTCGCTTGTCCGCGATGTTTTGCGAAGGCTTGAGGGCGGCTTGCGCGCCCAGTCCCTCGTAACGCGGCCCCACCACCATCGGCATCACCAGCTCATAGGCGCCGTCGATCTTGGGGACGGTCTGGGCGTATTCCAGTGTCACCTTCACCGGACGACCGGGCATCAGATGCGCAATATCCTGGGTGAACATATTGGGCCGGTGCTGCGTCAGAAGGGCAGCGGCCTTGCCTTCCCGTTTCGCCTTCTCGAAGGTTTCCCTGGCATCTTCCTTCTTCTTTATTCGGGCCACGATGGTCTCGCCGTCGAGATCCATCCGCATGGCGTGGATGGCCGCCTTCTGGTTCAGCGGAAACAGGTAGGTCGCGTTAAGTGGCAACTTGGTCGGGTTCAGGAAGGTCTGCGTCAGTTCCACATGGGCAACATCGCCGTCAACCTCGACCCTGTAATCGGCCTTCAGAAGCGGCAGATGGATCTCCTTGCCATCGGCTGTGGCAACCACGGTGCCGGACAGATCGTCGAGGTCTGGCTCGGCTGAAGCCGGCAGCGCTGAAAGCGTGCCAAAGACGATAGCCAGCGAGGCTGCCAGAGTGGCTTTCAGAGTTGGTTTTAGAGAATTGGCAGACGCCAATGGGGACAGGAACGTCATATGCGTTTCTCCTTTAGGGCAGGGAAAATACCGGAAGTGCGGGTGTTGAGATCGAGCGCAGCCCCTGCGGCGGCCTCAAAGGCGGCGCGTTGCGGCTCGTCCAGAGTCCACGGGGTAATTCGCTGAATGCTGGTCCAGGTGGTGCCGGGCCGTTTCAGCCACAGCCAGATCGCCTCGGCGATGTTGTGGGTCGTCTCGCCGGTGCTCGAGGTAAAGGTAACGGCAACGCGCCAGTCCCCACCGGTTTCCGACCGGGCCCGGTAGAGCGCTGTCGGAACCGGTTCGAAACGGCTGCCGACAAAGGTCACATCGAAGCCCAGCCCGCGCAGGCAATCGTCCGGGGCGTGCAGATGGCGCAGCGGCGAAGAGGTGTGCACGAGCGTCAGTGCCATCGGCCCGTAGCGCCGCTTCTGGGCGTGGCCACCGTATTGCCGGAAATATTGCTCCTCGATCGGCAACAGCGCTTCATCGACACCGACCTCACCTGCCAGTGTCAAAGGCAGCGGCTGAGGCCGGGATGAAGCCGAGACATCAAGCGCGTGCCTCGGCAGGCTGACGATGAACAAGGCAAGGCTCAGGAACACCAGAGCAGACATATTCTGCAAGGGCCGCGACATCACCGGCAAGCTGAAGACAGCCCGGGCAGCGCGCCACTCAGCAGGACGTGGCTTGTAGAACGCCAGCACCGGTGCCATCGACAGAAGAAGCGTCAGATAACCGATAATGTCGTGAAGCGGCTGCGCCATGACATCGGCTTCCAGGACACTTTCCGGATAGGCAATGCCGACGGCAAGCAAAGCGATGCGCAGAGAATTGCCGATGAGAGCAAGACCGAGCGCAATGCCAATCCAGAGTACGGCAGTCAGCAGGTTCGGCCGGTAAAGCGCAGTCAGGATGACCAGAAAGGCCATGGCGAGCATCAGCCCGGATGTGCCCGAGCAAGGCAGGTCCACCAGAACGTCCTTGCCGGCAAGTCCGATCCGGATGCCTGAGCACGAGAGATCCGAAAAGAAGAGGCCGAGACCGCCGCAGGAAAACTTGGCCGACAGTTCCTGCAGCGGATAGCCGAGCAGCCGTTGCAGAATGCGCTCGACCGGCAGAGTGAACAGAAACAGGACGGACAGCCAGAAGGGGGAAACGGCTCTCTGCCTCTCCCCTGTCCGCAAAAGGGTCGCCAGCGCGAAGACATCAATTGCCAGCGCCACCCCGCCGATCACGTTGATCGCCAGAACCTGGCTTGCCAGCCGGATCAGCGCCGCCGCCAACAGGAGCAGCACTGCCATTTGCCGGTGCCCGATCGAGTTCTGCCGAACCGGGCTCGTCATCGACCAGAGCACCAGGGCTGCCACCGCGACCAGATAGAGCGCGCCGGTCGATGGGTAGGACGGGTCAGTCCATGTGCCGATCAGCCAGCGCAGCGGCTCGTAGGCAAGGATCAGCGAGGCCAGGAGGAAGGCCAGTGAGGTCGGGGAAGAGGTTGCCGGGCGGGTCATGGCACCTGTTGTGCCAAGCCCGCTTGCAGGCCTTTGTCAGCCTATGTGCAGATTTTGCGCATTTTGCCGGACGACTGGCCGGAAACGCCTGCGCCGGTGGCCTTGCCCCAGGAAACGATGACCGGTCGTTCCAACCCGTCCAGGGGCATGATCCTGCAGGCGATGCCAAATACGGAAGAGACGGTCGCTTCCGTCAGCACTTCCGTTGTCGGACCATTGGCGGCGATCCGTCCCTTTTCGAACAGCACAACGTGATCGGCATAACGCATGGCCATGTTGAGATCATGCAGGACAATGACGAAGCTTCGGTCCTCGGATCGGCTCAGGTGCTTGACGAGATCCAGCAACTCAAATGCATGGGCAATGTCCAGATGGTTGGTCGGCTCGTCCAGAAAGATCCGGGGCGCATCCTGCGCCAGTGTCATGGCAACCCAGGCACGTTGCAGCTGCCCGCCGGAAAGCTGGGCGAGAGCCCGGGTTTTCAGCTCGGTCATTTCGGTGATTTCAAGCGCACGGTCGCAGGCAGCCCTGTCCGCTGCCGATGGCCCGCCGAACCGGCTTCGATGCGCAAACCGCCCCATCAGCACCAGATCCTCAACCGAAAGGTCCGACGGTGCATCGGGCGACTGGGACAACATGGCGACCTGGCGCGCAAGATCCTTCTGCGACCAGTCACCAAGCGCCCTGCCTGCGATTTCCACATTGCCGGCATCCGGCCGGTGCAGACCGCGCATCACTTTCAGGGCCGTCGATTTGCCGCTGCCGTTCGGTCCGCAAAAGGCAATGATCCTGCCATCGGGCAGGTCGAGGCAGACCTCGTTCAGCGCGGGCGCGCCGTCATATGCGGCACTGACACGATCGAGACTGGCCAGAGTGTCAGGCATGGGATTGCCGTCCTTTTACAAGCAGATAGAGAAACAGCGGCGCACCGACGAGCGCAGTCAACGCGCCTGCGGGCAATTCCAGCGGCGGTGCGATGATCCTGGCCAGCGTGTCGGCTGCCAGCACCAGGAAGCTTCCGGTCAGAGCCACGGAAACCAGATATCCGGACCGGAACTGACCGTGGAAGATCCGTGCAACATGCGGCGCGACCAGACCGACAAAACCAATGGCACCGACATGGGCCGTTGCGATGGCCGTCAGGAAAACGGCAACTGCCAGCAGGCAGAACTGGGCCTTGTCCAGCGACAGGCCTGTCACGGCAGCGCTTTGAGGATCAAGTACGAGTTGCCGAAGTGTGAGCCGTTGCCACAGCAACGCCGGGATGATTGCGACAAGTCCGAGACCGACCGCCAGAACGTCCTGCCAGTGGGCTGCACCAACCGAGCCCGTCAGCCAGGTAAGTGCCTGACTTGCCCTGTAGACAGGCCCGAGAATAATCAACAGCGTGACCACGGCCTTTGCGAGTGCTGCCAGGGCAATCCCGTACAAGATGATTTTCAGCGGCTTGCTGCCTGCCCGATCAAGCGATGCCAATGCGATCACCAGGGCTCCGAAGACTGCCGCCCCGGCGATGGCGGCCAGAGGCTGCCAGTGAATGGAGACTGTCAGATTGTTCACCTGATCGGAAAACAGCCACAAGAACAGCACGACGCCAACCGCCGCGCCGTCGGTAATGCCCAGAACCGAGGGCGACGCCATGGGATTGCGCACGACCCGCTGCAGCAAGGCACCCGCAAGGGCAAGCGCCGCTCCGGCCAGTATGGCAAGGGCAACACGGGGCAAGCGCAGGGTCCAGACGATTACTTCATCCATGCGGCTGCCTTGCCCGGCCAGCGCCGCGACAACACGTTCCGGCGGCATGAAGCTGGACCCGATGCCCGTTGCTGCCAGCGTCAACGCAAACACGAGCAGCATGACCGGAAGCAGCCTGACAAGAGGAAATGCGCCTGCCATCACGCTGCCAGCCCTTTCCGCCTGTGAAGCAGATGCACCAGCATCGGAACGCCGACAAGCGCAAGAACGGCACTCATCGGCGCTTCACCGGGCGCAACGACAATACGCGCAAGAATATCGGCAAGGACTGCGATCAGGGCACCGGTCAGAAGGGAAAGCACGATCAACTGCCGTGTCGACGGCAGGGCGCCGTCGGTCAGGCGCCGGGCAAGATGCGGCGCAACCAGGCCCAGAAACAGCACCGGCCCCGCCATCGCCACCGCTCCCGCCGCAAGCAGGGCCGCAAGGCCGAGCGCCGTCAATCGGACTGCGCCAACATTGACACCCACTGACCGGGCACTGGCATCGTCGAGGCGCAGCACATCCAGCGGTGTTGCCAGAAGAAGGCTGCCTGCGACCCCGATGGCAAGCAACGGCAACCCGAGTTGCAACAACCCGATGGGTCTGTCGGAAAAACTGCCCGACAGCCAGAACAGCAGTGTCTCAAGAGCGCTTTCGTCGATCAGCAGCAAGGTCTGCGTGAAGGACGCCAGCAGAGCGGCAACGGTAAATCCGGCCAGCAACGTGGTTGCCGGATTGCCTGCGCCGCCAGTGGACGCTGAAATCGAAAACACCAGGGCCGTTGCCGCCAGCGCGCCCATCACTGCTGCAATGCCGATACCGGCAAGGCTTGCCACGCCGAAGACCGTCACCCCGAAGGTCACGAACAGCGCACCGCCTGCATTGACCCCGAGAAGCCCCGGCTCTGCCAGCGGATTGCGCGTAACCGATTGCATCAACAGGCCGGAAAGGCCGAGAGAGGCCCCGCAAACTACGCCGATCGCGGTTCTTGGAAGACGCAACGTCGTCACGATCAGCGCATCTGCGCCCTCGCCCCCCAAGAGCGCGGAAAGGACCGTATGAGGCGCATAGAAGGTCAATCCGGCATGCAGGCTGAAAATGACAGCCGCGCACAGCGCCAGACACAATGCAATCGCCGACCGCCTCATGCGCCCTCTCCCCTCCGATTGACAAATCAACGGCCCGTCCATACACGGGTTTAATACTGGAGGCAAATATTCAACTTTTTGGAGTCATTCTAATGAAGATCTGGTCACGCCTGCTGTGCGCCCTGCCGCTGTGTGCGATGCTGGCAGCAGCCCCTGCGATTGCTCGCGATGTCACCGACAGCATGGGCACCGTCACGGTTCCGGACGCCCCGAAACGGATTGTCGTCCTTACCAATGAAGGCACGGAAGCGCTGCTGGCACTGGGAGTGACGCCGGTGGGCGCGGCCAATTCCTGGAATGGCGATCCCTGGTGGGATCATATTTCCGATGCCATGGACGGAGCAGAACCTGTCGGCAAGGAAAGCGCGGTTAACCTGGAACTTATCGCGGCACTGGAGCCCGACCTGATCCTGGCAAACAAGCAGCGGCACGAGGAAATCTATCCGCAGCTGACCGCAATCGCTCCGACCGTCATGTCCAAGGAGCTTCGTGGCGACTGGAAAATCAACTTCCGCCTCTATGCCGAAGCACTCGGCAAGGAGCAGGAAGCGGATGCGGCCATCGCCGATTACGATGCTTCAGTCGCAGACCTTCGGGAGAAACTTGGTGACCACCTCAACGAGGAAGTTTCCGTGATCCGTTTCGTGCCCGGCCAGATCCGCATCTATCAGCTCGACAGTTTCTCCGGTGTGCTTTTGAAAGACATCGGCTTTCACCGGCCGGCGAACCAGAATGTGGAAGAATTTGCCATCCGCACCGGCAAGGAAAGCATTCCGGATATGGACGGCGACCGGATCTTCTATTTCACCTATGACACGGGCGACGGCAAAGGCACGTCTCTGGAAGAAGAAGTGCTTGCCGATCCGTTGTGGCAGTCCCTGTCCGCCGTCAAGGCCGGCAAGGTGCACCAGGTCAGTGATGCCATCTGGAACACCGCCGGTGGCATTCTGGCTGCAAAGCTGATGCTTCACGACATTGCCGGCATTTACGGCCTCGACTAGAAAACCGTTCGGCTTCCGCTTGAACGGAAGCCGTTCCCACACAGGCACCGCCCTGAGATTGCGGATTAGCAGGTTCTCACCGGCACCGACCGGTTGCCTTGCTAACCGTCATTGAAAACAGAAGGGTAAGCCATGACCACCGACACTTCCTCGCAGCTGCGGCTCGGCCGCATCGCCGCAACACTGGGCGTCAGCGATATTGAACGTTCCCGTACGCTCTACCGGGAAATCTTCGGCCTGGAAAAAGTGTTCGAAAACGGCAGTCCGGTTGGCTTCATGATCCTGAAGAAGGACGAGGCCGAATTGCACCTGACACTCCAGAAAGGCTACCGGGCTCCGCCATTCAATCAGGCCCACATCATGGTGTCCGACGCCGACGCCGCCTGCCGGGCCTGCGAGCGCCATGGTTTGCGCATCGTCAAGCGCCTCCAGAACAAGGACTACGGCCTCAGAGCCTTCGTCTTCGCCGATCCGGACGGCAACCGGCTCGACGTTGCCGAGGAAATCTGACCTGGCCGACCCGCTATCTGGTCGCGTGCTGGTGGGCGGCGAATTCGCCCATCAGCTTCATGAAGTCTTCCGGTGGCGGAAAGCCTTCATAACGGTGCCTTGCAGGCGTTTCCGCCCAAGGCAACTTGCTGGCAGTCATTGTTTCCATGAAGGGTTCTGTCCAGTGGAGGTCGTCGAGCAGGACCGAGCGGACATTGACGATTTCGTCGTACCCGGGAATACGCGTGAACATCCAGGTCTTGCAGTCCGGGCAGAAGTAATGATCCGCCTCAGGTCCCTGCAATCCCCCTTTTACCGGTGTACCTTCGGTCACCTTGAACGAGGGCGCCGGCATGATCGCCGTCAGGGAATAGGCGCTGGAACTCATTTGCTGGCACCCTCTGCAATGGCAGGCACAGGTGATCAGCGGCGGCGCGGAAACCTCGAAGCTCGTGTGACCACAACGGCATGTCCCCTTGAGTGAAAAAGTCTCTTGCGTCATGTCCGGCTCCATCTGGTTCGGCTGGCCGTTTGGCCAGTGGCGACGGCAACTTGCAGAGGTTCGCGTCTCCTTTCAAGTGTCTTCTGGACTGTGGCAATTGCTGACGAGCCTGGCCAGAACATTCACCACAAGACTGTAATCAGCCTCGGAGATTCCCTGCATCGCCTTTCTCCGCAAGGTGGTTTGGCGTTCCATCGCACTTCTGTGGACGTCCCTGCCCTTGTCGGTAAGCTGCCAGAAATCTTCCTCGAACCAAAGAAGCCGCCGGTCTGCAAGACTGATCAGAACCTTGTGCAGGTCCCTTACCTCCAGCACGGGATCAAAGGTCTCTCTCAGCCGGCCAAACGGCATTCCTGCTGCACTTTCGGCAAGCGTATTGAGCACCTGCCAGTCGGCTCGCTCAAGCCCCAGGTCAGACTGGATGGCCTCGATCGCCTTGGTAAGACATCTGTCGGCAGAGCGGATCCAGTACCCAATCGGGCGCGTGGACCCCTGCGTTTCAAATGGGTTCGTCATGACATGCTCCCTCGACTTCGCAAACGCGAAGGGGCGGCATCTCCGCCGCCACAGTCGGGGGTTCTTGCCAGACGGCGTTTATGCCGCCTGACCGAACAAAGCCTTCACGTGTGAAGGGACCGGGGCTTACCCGGGCAACAGGCCCAACCGGTCACGCCTTTTTCGACAATCTTCAGGTAACCGGACCGCGGCATCCTTGCAATATTGACGACGTGCCAAGAAGCCGGATGGAACAATAAAACGTTGGCCGGCCTGGTGCCCGGTCAAACTTTCTCCAGCAATGGCCGGAGAGAGGGATGAATGTTCGGGCTTTCTTCCCGGATGAACCGCAGCAGAGCCTTCTCGTTTTCATGCAGGATACCGTCGCGGCCAATGCGCTCCACCAGCCAGGTGGCTTCGTCTTCCGTCACCACCTCATTGGCGGCAATCTCCGCAAGCATCTCGTTTCCGCGGGCGGTGAACGGGTCAGGCGTGTCGCCATAAGCGTCACGAATGCCGCCGACACCACCGCTGAACATTTTCTTGAAAAAACCGCTGAGCCCACCTTCAAATCCGCCGGGTTGTTCCAGCCAGTTTTCACGCTCGAGTGCAATCTTGCGGGAGGGTGGCGTGAAACCGGACATCGCCATCATATAATTGGCGACCGCCTTGGCAAAGAGCTCCGACCAGCCGGGAGCATTTTCCGCCTCTATTGTAGCGTCGTTGAGATCGAACAGTACCTCGGCTTCAGCCTTCGAAATGGCAACACCACGACTGCCGGCACCGGCATAGAGCACCCGGCGCAGCAGCTCCACTTCAGCCTCGGCAATGACGCCGGGCTTGAGATCCAGGCCCGAGCGCGTCGGCCCTTTCCCCGAAATCACGCTGTCCGCCACAGCCCGCAGTGCAAACTGTTCGAGACTTTCCGGAGCTTCGCGGGCTTTTTCCAGCACATGCAGCACGGCGTCCAGCTCGGTTTTGCCACAGATATGACCATCCGCCATGATCTGGCTGACCAGCCAGGCAGCCTTGTCCTCGGATACATAGCCCTCAGGTTTTGCCTGATGCACCAGGATATCGAGGATGGCTTCGGGAAAGAGTTCGTACCAGGTGTCGTGATAGGTGATGTCGGCATTGTTCAGCCGAAAAAGAGCCTCGCCCTCTTCAACAGACACGGCCATGTCGCCGTAAACGTAGCGGCGCACGTTGATGACATCATCCTCACTGAGATGTCCCGCTGCTATTCTGGCAGTCACGAATTCATTCAACGTCGGTTTGGCCATGCTGTCCCCCTTGAAAACCGGAACGACTATTGCCGAAATTTCTTGAAGTTACCCTAAAACTGAACCGACAAAAAAAGGGAGCCGCGAGGGACGGCTCCCTTATCCGTTTCCCGTGCGCGGGGTGGGGCCGCCGGGGGTGGGAAACGGCTTCGGCCGGTGTGATCGGCCGAAGTTTTTCAGGTGTTGTGCGCCAGATCAGCCGCGGTGGTGTTTCCCCCATCCCTGACCTTGGCCCTGACCTTGGCCCTGACCGCGACGTTCGCCATCACCATGGCCGTGACCTTTCTTCCAGCCGTGGCCCTTGTCCGGACCATGGCCGCCTTTCCGGCCGCCCTTGAAGTCCGCCTTGGTGATCACGCCGTCGTTGTTGCGGTCGGCGCGCTCCAGCATGCGGTCCTGGTGTTTACTCTGTTCTTCCGCGGTGATCCCGAGGCTGCCGTCGGCATCGGCACGCTGGAACATGTCGACCACCCGGCTCTCGTTGATCGAAAGCCACAGCGGACCGAAATCCTGAAGTGTGAACGAGCCGTTGCCGTCGGTGTCGGCCAGCGCAAACAATTCACCGCGCCTGGCATCGAATTCCTCGCGGCTCACCTTGCCGTCCGCATCGGTGTCGAACATGCCCAGGAACATGCCTCCCGGACCGCCGTGACCTCCACGACCCATGTGGTGTCCGCCTTGTCTCATTTGCGGACCACCGCGCCAGCCATGCTCACCACGGCCGCCGCGCTCGGCGCGCTCTCCGCGCTCTCCACGCTCACCCCGCTCTGCTCTTTCGCCGCGCGGGCCACGATCATCGTCGTCATCGTCGGCCATAGGGCCACGCGGACCGCGAACACGTTCAACGGTTCCGTTGCCGTCACGATCCAGCATGTTGAACATGCGATTGGCAAGAAAATCCGCTTCTTCCTGGGTTACAGTGCCATTGCCGTCACGGTCGAGGAACTGAAATGCCCTGACCATGCGGTCATTGGAGCGGGTGAGAAATTCGGCCTTGAATTCCTCCAGACTGATCTCGCCGTTGCCATCTGCATCGGCCGATGTGAACTCCTGCGTCCGAACTTCCTCGATTTCAGCCTTGGTGATGACACCGTCTTCATTGACATCGAAACGTTCAAACAACCGCTCGGCGCGTTCCTTGCCACCGCGCATGCCATGAGCCCGGCCGAAGCCGTATCCCGGACCACCGCGCCCATCCATAAGCGCGACACGCTGTCCGTCGGTCTGCTGAATTTGTTGCCCCCCGTCCTGGTTTGCAGTCGCGTTCTGGGCGGAAGCGGACAGGCCGGCCGTCAGCGCGGTACCCGCGACGCTCGCAGCCAGGGCGGCAATTGCAATCTTCTTGAACGGTTTCATTCCAACAACTCCTTGGTTCGTTGATGAGCTAAAGGTAGGCAGCAATTGTCGCAGGAATACAGTCCGAATGGGCCCGAAGTGTCGCCATCTGTCCCGGATGGGCACTGCGACACACTTTGTTACAAGTTCCGGTCGCGCAAGCGCGTTCCGGAGACTATTTTTACCTTAGAAACAGTAGGATCACAGCGTCCGGCCGGTTTGAGACCATTCCCGGCAGGCCAGATTGGAGAGACACTTGAGCGATCCGAGCCCGCATATCCTGGTGGTGGACGATCACCGCGACATCCGCGAAACCCTTGCGCGCTACCTCGTCAAGAACGGACTGCGCGCAACCGTGGCGGAAAATGCCGCACAGGCGCGCAAGACCCTGAAGGCGGCGTCCATCGATCTTGTCGTCCTGGATATCATGATGCCGGGCGAGGACGGACTGTCCCTGTGCCGTCATCTGGTGGAAACCGGCTCCATGCCCGTGATCCTGCTGACCGCGATGGCAGACGACACAGATCGGGTGATCGGTCTGGAAATCGGTGCCGACGATTATGTTACTAAGCCCTTCAACCCCCGCGAACTGCTCGCGCGCATTCGCGCGGTTCTGCGCCGTACATCGCTTGTGCCGAAGGAACGCGATCCGATCGAGCACGACAGGCTTCATTTCGACGGCTGGTCGCTGAATGTCTCGCGTCGAGAGCTGCTGGACCCGGAAGGGACTTCCGTGGCCCTTTCCAGCGGTGAATTCCAGTTGCTGTGCGCCTTCCTCAAACGTCCGAAAATGGTGCTGAACCGCGATCAGCTGATGGACCTGACAACCGGCCGGACGCCCGCTGTCTTCGACAGGTCCATCGACAACCAGGTCTCCCGTCTGCGCCGAAAGATCGAGATCGATCCGAAAGACCCCAAACTCATCAAGACCGTCTGGGGCGGCGGCTACATGTTCACCGCTGAAGTAAGAGACACGGCCGAATGACGACACGTCCGACGCCCCGCCCGATCCTGTCCCGTCTCTGGCCGAGCACCCTCGCCTCGCAGCTGATCATTCTGCTGCTCGCAGCCATCGTCGCGGCACAGGCCTTCAGCATCTGGATCTTCCAGGACGAGCGGCGCATCGCGCTCGTGGCGGCGGCCCGTGACAACCTTCTGTCGCGCGCTGTTTCCCTGGCGGAGCTGATGGAAGATACACCTGCAAACCTGCAGGACAGGATCCTTGTGGCCAGCAGCAGCCGGTTCGCAGTGTTCTGGCTTGGCGACAAGCCGCTGGCACCGGCGCCCGGCAACTCGCGTTTCGAAAAACGCCTGCAGGGCTACATGGCCGAAAGGCTGGAACACGGCCAGACTGTGCATCTCAACATTCTTGCCGACGAAAAACGTGGACCGCGTGGCCGCGAGGCAGACGACGATGATCATCCGAAGTGGCGCGACGAGCCGCGGCACGAACGCCCTTCGAAACTGCGCAAGATCATGAACAAGCCTGAAGACCTGTCGCTGTCTATCCAGATGAGTGACGGGCGCTGGCTGAATGTCGCCACCAGCTATCGCCCGCCAGCAGGCGATTTTCTGCCTCTGGTCGTGCAGCTGTCGATTACCGCCTTGCTGATGGTGCTCATTATCGGTTTTGCCGTCCGCCGCGTGACCCGGCCCTTGAAGGAACTGTCCGTGGCTGCCGAGAAGTTCGGCCGCGGCGAACAACAGAAGCCACTGACACCCAGCGGGCCGAGCGAAGTCCGCTCGCTGACGAACGCCTTCAACGACATGCAGGACCGCCTGACACGGTTTGTCAGGGACCGCACACGGATGCTGGCCGCCATCAGTCACGATCTCAGAACCCCGATCACTTCGCTGCGCCTGCGGGCCGAGTTCATCGAGGACGAGGAAAACCGCGACAAGATGATCGAAACCCTGGAAGAAATGGCCGCAATGACGGAAGCCGCGCTGCGTTTCGCCAGGGACGACGCCCAGGCGGAAACAGCGGAAAACGCCGATCTTGGTGCGATCCTGGAGGCACTTGCAGGCGACCAGCAGGACCTTGGCCACAAATGCACGGTTGAAACGGAAGAACGCATCGTGCTTCCGTGCCGTCCGGTGGCCTTGAAACGGGCCCTGAGGAACCTGATAGAGAACGGGATCCGCTATGGAGACGGCGTCTCGGTCCACGCGGCCAGATCCGCCGGCGAAGCCATCATCCGCATCACCGACAAGGGTCCCGGCATTCCCGAGGAAAAGTTGAAGGACGTCTTCGAACCCTTTGTCAGGCTTGAAGAATCCCGCAGCGAAGAAACGGGCGGCATCGGTCTGGGGTTGGCGATCACCCGTTCGATCATCCATGCACATGGCGGCCGGATCGAGTTGAAGAACCGTCCGGAAGGCGGTCTTCAGGCCGACGTCAGGTTGCCGCTCGGGGCGGGCAAATAGACAGGGTCAAATACCGCGTGGCACAAGCGTTCCAGAGATCAGATGCGACAGCACCGATGGAACGGGCGGGATCCGGCTGACAGGAAACAGCACATTGTCGCGCAAAAAGGGCAGCAACCGGCTGTCACTTTGATAGGCCGGCGTGAACATCGCGCTGAACGCCTGATAGACACCCACATGCCAACGTCTGGCCTTGCCGTAGGCAGGGAGAGCCTGGTCAAGTGGCAGGGTCTCCAAAGACTTTGCCAGGGCGGCAGCGTCCAGCAGAGCCATGTTCGCGCCCTGCCCGAGCTGCGGGCTCGCCCGGTGGGCGGCATCACCGACAAAGGCAATCCTGTCACCCCAGGGCTGGCGCAAGGTGCCATGGCTGTAGCGCGCCATGGTCATTTGCTCCGGATCCGTGATCTGCTCCAGAAAGGGTCCGGCATCGGGCCATATCGACAGCGCCGTGTCCTTCCAGGCTGCCAGCCCGCCCTTGAGCCAGTCTTCATAAGCGTCGTGGCGAAGTGACCAGAAGAACGCGGCCTTCCGCCGGTCCTGTCCCGGCATGAGGCCGACAGGCAACACACCAATCATGTGGTCTGCACCGCGATACCGCTGGGAAAGATGATCCTCGGGCAGACCGCCGGAAACCCAGTCGACATTTCCCCAGATCGCACCGAACGACAGTGCGCGTGCTTTCAGCGGCGACAGAACCGAATTTGCGCCCGACGCATCGATGATCAGGTCGAAGGCCTCGGAAAAGCTGCCATCGGCGAAACGCAGTTTCCCGTCCTGGTGACCGGTGATCCGGCAATCCGTGTGCCAGTAAAGCGCACGGGTCAGCACCTTTTCATAGAGCGCTGAAAACAGCGCGGCCCGGTGGATACCAAGCCCCGGCACTGCGCCATAGTCCACGTCAAGAACCCGCCTGCCGGTTTGCGATGACCTGCCAAGCACACGCTTGATCGGTGTTGCGTGCTTCTGCACTACATCCGCGACACCAGCCAGCTCCAGGACTTCCAGCCCGACAGGCTGGATCATCAAGCCCGAACCGATAGGAACCGGTTTGCGGAACTGTTCAAACAGGGAAATCCGGTGGCCCAGACGCTCCAGAAGAATGGCTGTGGCCAGTCCTCCGATCCCGGCCCCGACAATGGCTATGTTCATCGGGCAATCACTTCATGAATGGATGGATCCTTTTGACCAGAGTCTGCCGGCAAGCACAATATGTTCCGGCACCCCGTGCCGCGGATGAACGCAAGGCGTCTGCCGATAGGAGCCGGGGCAACTTCGGCACCGGACGCTCAACGCCGCGCCTGAAGGCCACCGGCGTAAGTGGCCTCATCGACCGGTTCGAGCCATTCCGCCGTCGCACCGTCCTGCTCTTCCTGTATGGCCAGATGGACAAGTGACGTATTCGGTCCGGCGCCATGCCAATGTTTGACGCCAGGCGGGATCCAGATGACATCACCTGGCAGTATCGACAGTTTCTCCTGCCCCCACAGATGCACAAAACCTGCCCCTTCCAGTATCTGAAGGGTCTGCCCGAGTGGATGGGTATGCCAGTGGGTACGTGCCCCCGGTTCGAACGTCACCCGCAATGCGCGCACGCGGGCCGGCGCGGGCGCCTCGATCACCGGGTCCTGCCAGACCGTTCCAGTGAAATAATCCGGATTTGCACGTCGCGATGGCCTGGAACCGGCCTCGAATACGGTCAGGACACTCATGGACACCTCCTCGCAAGTCTCTGCCACCATGCGCACGGATCGGGCCGCCCAGTTTCCTGCCGGCCGAATGCCCTCTTACTTGGCGGCAGATACTGGAGCCGAAACGTCTTGACGCTTCACCGCACGTGGCCAGTTGATCAGAACAACACCGAAAATGGCAAGGCAAATTCCGGCAAAGGTCTCCAGATCCAGCGTCTCCGACAGGAATACGACACCGAGAAAGACACCTACGCCTGAGCGCAGATAGGCCTGACTGGCCGTTCCCATTGCCCCAAGGGTCGACAGCAGACGGAAATAGATCAGAAATGCCAGCGCGGTGCATGCAAGCGAGAGCGTCAGCGCGGCAACGATGCCGGTCGTATCCGGCGTCAACTGCCAGGGCCGGTCAACGACGAGGCTTGCCGGGACAAGCACTACCGATGCGCAGATGAGCGTTCCCGCAGCCGGCACTATGGGCGGCAGACCCGCAAAGACACGGCCGCGCAGGGCCGCGATGCCATAGAGCGCAGCCCCGAACAGGACGACAAGCTGCGGCACAAGGTTCCTGCCGATATCCTCAAGCGCACCGACACCGACGATCAGCACGATACCGGCAAAGCCGAACAAGGCGCCGGTGAGTTGCCGGGCACCTGGCCTTTCGCCGTGGCTCAGCAGCAGGAACGAAAAGGCGAAGACCCAGAGCGGCGAGGTTGAATTCAGAACGCTGGAGACGGCCGTCCCGGCATATTGCTGGCCCCAGGCCAGCATCAGCCAGGGTCCTGTGCTGTTGACCAGGGACTGGATGAAGAACTGCTTCCAGTTTTGCCTGTCCAGCGGCATGCGAATGCCCCTTGCAGCCATGATGGCCAGCAGCGCCAGCGCAGCAAGAGACACACGGATGGCAATCAGCGTCGCAGGAGGAAACGATGGCAGCGCCAGACTGATCCACATGTAGGATGAACCCCACAGCAGAGCGAGCACGCCCAAAAGCGCCAGTTCGATGGATCTGTTGTGCATGGCTGCCGGCTTAACCGTTCACGTCGCGGCTGTCGGCCGGAGCCTCGTCGCGCTCGTCCATGCCATAGTCGCGCAGCACCTGCGCCACCCGCAAACGGTAGTCCCTGAAATAGCTGTTCCGTCCGGCCCGCTGCGCCTTGCGATGCTGCGTGAGCTGCCGCCATTCATTCAGCGCGGCTTCGTCCCGAAAGAAGGAGACCGACAGCAATTTCTCCGGATTGGTGAGGCTCTGGAATCGCTCGACGGACAGGAACCCGTCGATCTGTTCGACCAGGGGTTTCATCTCGGCAGCCATGTCGAGATAAGCCTGTTTCTTGTCCGCATGCGGGATCACTTCGAAGATGACGGCAATCATTTGAGTTTCTCTCCCATGCCATGCGGTGCGGAGGCCAGTTTCAGAAACGTGCGGTCTTCCCGCAAGATGAATTTTTCCTTCATGGCAAAAGCATAGTTTTCCTGCCCCAACGGGTCCGCGGCAAGCCGCGCCCGATAGGCTTCATATGCCGCAAGGTTCTCGATGGAATAAACACCGTAAGCCAGCGTCGTCGAGCCTTCGTGGGGAGCGAAATAGCCAATCAGATCCGCACCGCAACGCGGGATCGCCTGCCCCCAGTTTCTCGCGTATTGCTCAAAGGCGGCTTTCTTGGTCGGGTCGATGTGATAGCGGATGAAACAGGTAATCACCAAAGGTCTCCTTCAAGGCTGTGTCGATTGCGCTTGTGTGCCACGGTCCATGTCTGCAATGCTTCGACACAGATCGAACCATGGAGGAGATCTCATGAAGGATGGACCGGACATCGCCCGCATCGGCGCCTTGATGGGTGACCCGGCCCGCGCCAACATCCTGAGCGCGCTGTTAAGCGGCAAGGCCCTGACGGCGACGGAACTGGCAACCGAAGCCGGCATCACCGGCCAGACCGCCAGTTCGCACCTGAAGAAACTGATGGAAGGTGGCTTGCTGACCCAGGCCAAACAGGGCCGGCATCGCTATTTCACGCTCGCGGGCCCCGAAGTTGGAGCCGTGCTGGAAGCCGTGATGGGCCTTGCCGCCCGCAAGGGCCATCTGCGTACGCGCACCGGCCCCAGAGACCCGCAGATGCGGGCCGCCCGTGTGTGCTACGACCATCTGGCCGGCGATATGGCGGTGCGAATTTTCGACAGCCTGCAGATGCGCGGGTTCCTTGCCGTCTCGACGGACAAAGGCGGCCTCGCCCTGACCGCAGATGGCGAAGGTTTCGTCTCAGACATCGGCATTGACCTGGGTGCCCTCTCAGCAAGCCGTCGCCCGATGTGCCGTGCCTGCCTGGACTGGAGCGAAAGGCGCAACCATCTGGCGGGAGGTCTGGGTGCCGCTCTTCTCACGCGCTTCACCGAAAGCGGCTGGCTGCGCCGCGAACCGGCGGGACGCATCGTTCATATTTCGCCGAAAGGTGAAGCGGAACTGAAGAAACTGTTTCCGGTGACCTGAGCAACAGCCCACCCTTTCTTCTCATCCACAGATCAACAAAAAACCCGGCCGAAGCCGGGCTTTGTAAGGAAGTGGGCAGACGCCAGGGGCAAACGAGGCGCCCAGTGATCTTGTTCTTGTTTCTTGGGGCCAATTTCGGGGTGGGCCCAGCTCAAAGAGACCGGATGGTCTCCTGAACCTTCGGAAGGGCTTCACGCCAGGAGCGATAAAGCCGCGCCGGCAACCACGCAAGGCGGTCCCGGTTGTAGTCCTGGCGATGCTGAACCAGCAAAATTCTAGCGATTTGCACAGTCATGTTTTTTTCTCCTTTGGTGTGCGCAGAACCTTTATCGGCACTCACCTGATAGAGCTTATGTTAGCGCACTGCGTGCACATTACAAGGGTGCACATTGTGCATATTCTCAAAAAATTGTGTTATTTTCCTTACGTCATTTAATTCATTGGAGAAAATAAATAGCCTCCCGCGTGCAACACGCGGGAGGCCATCTGTTTCCAGTCGGTCTTGGTGGTGCTGACCCTATTCGGCCGCGACCATCCGGGCCGGATCGTAGTTGAGAATCGGAGCCAGCCAGCGTTCCGCATAGGCCAGATCCCAACCTTTGCGTGCGGCGTAGTCTTCCACCTGGTCCCTCTCGATCTTGCCAACACCAAAATAATGGCTGTCGGCATGACCGAAATAGAGCCCGGAAACGGAAGACCCCGGCAACATGGCCCTGCTCTCGGTCAGCTGAATGCCTGTCAGGCGTTCCGCATCTAGCAGCCGGAACAGGGTATCCTTTTCCGTATGGTCCGGCTGGGCCGGGTAGCCCGGTGCCGGACGAATGCCCTGATATTTTTCCGCGATGATATCGTCGATGGACAGGTCTTCGGCGGCGGCGTAGCCCCAAATGTCCTTGCGTACGATCTGGTGCAGCTTCTCGGCAAAGGCTTCCGCCAGCCGGTCTGCCAGGGCCTGGGAGAGGATCTTGTTGTAGTCGTCCGACTCCCTGGCGTAACGTGCCGCCAGCTCGTCCTCGCCATGACCTGAGGTAACGGCAAATCCGCCGATCCAGTCGGCAATGCCGCTGGCCTCGGGCGCAACGAAATCGCTGAGGGCGATATTGGCGCGGCCACCTGCAGTCCGGCTCATCTGCTGGCGCAGCGTGTGGAAGGTCGCCAGCGTTTCGCTCCGGCTTTCGTCGGTGAAGACACGCACATCGTCACCAACCGCATTGGCCGGCCACAGGCTTGCAACACCACGTGCTGTCAGCAGCTTCTTTTCAACGATTTCATCAAGCATCCGCCGGGCATCGTCGAAAAGCGCCTTGGCCGCCGGGCCGTAGCGATTGTCGGTCAGTACCGCCGGATAACGACCCTTGATCTCCCAGGTGGAGAAGAACGGCGTCCAGTCGATGAACGGCACCAGTTCCTCCAGCGGGAAATCGTCATAGACAGTCGTGCCTGGCTTCTTCGGCGCAACCGGCTGTTTGCCCTTAAAGTCGGCCTTGAAGGCATTGTCCCGCGCAGCTTTCAGCGACGTGCGCTGCTGAGAGCCCCGGCCGGCTGCATGCTTTTCGGCAATATCGGCATATTCGGCACGCACATCGGCATAGTAAGGCGCGCGGCCGCCTTCGCTCATCAGCTTGGAGGCAACACCGACAGCCCGGCCCGCATCGGTGACATAGATTGCCTGGCCGCGGGCATAGTTCGGGTGGATCTTCACCGCTGTATGGATCTTGGACGTGGTCGCCCCGCCGATCAGCAGCGGCACGTCAAGCCCTTCACGTTCCAGCTCGGCGGCAACGTGGCACATTTCGTCCAGCGACGGTGTGATCAGGCCGGACAGCCCGATCATGTCGACCTTTTCCTGACGCGCCGTATCGAGGATCTTCGCTGCCGGCACCATGACGCCGAGATCGATCACCTCGAAGTTGTTACACTGGAGCACGACGCCGACAATGTTCTTGCCGATGTCATGCACATCGCCCTTGACCGTGGCCATCAGGATCTTGCCGGCGGAAGAATGACCCGTCTGGCCAAGCTCTTCCTTTTCCTTTTCCATGAACGGCATCAGATAGGCGACCGCTTTCTTCATGACGCGGGCAGACTTGACCACCTGCGGCAGGAACATCTGCCCGGATCCGAAGAGATCGCCAACGACATTCATACCGTCCATCAGCGGACCTTCGATCACGTGCAGCGGCCGATCGAAGGCCTGGCGGGCTTCTTCGGTGTCTTCTTCCACGTAATCGGCAATGCCGTGAACGAGCGCGTGTTCCAGACGCTTGGCAACGCCCCAGGTGCGCCAGGTGAGATCGGCTTCCTTTTTCTTGCCGCCCTCGCCTTTCCAGCGCTCGGCCGCTTCCAGCAACCGGTCGGTGCTGTCCTGTCGCCGATTGAGGACAACGTCCTCGCAAAGCTCGCGCAGTTCGCGATCGAGATCATTATAGACCGCAAGCTGACCGGCATTCACGATGCCCATATCCATGCCGCGCTTGATGGCATGATAGAGGAATACCGAGTGCATCGCTTCGCGCACGGCTTCGTTGCCTCGGAACGAGAACGACAGGTTCGATACCCCACCAGAAACATGGGCGTGCGGCAGGTTCTCGCGGATCCAGCCAGTCGCCTCGATGAAGTCGACACCGTAGTTGTTGTGTTCCTCGATGCCTGTCGCGACGGCAAAGATGTTCGGGTCGAAAATGATGTCTTCCGGTGGGAAGCCAACCTTTTCGGTCAGGATCTTGTAGGACCGCGCACAGATCTCTGTCTTGCGCTCGAACGTGTCGGCCTGTCCGTTTTCATCAAACGCCATCACCACAACGGCAGCACCGTAGCGGCGCACCAGCGTCGCGTGCTTGATGAACTCCTCTTCGCCTTCCTTCATCGAGATGGAGTTAACGACGCCCTTGCCCTGAATGCATTTGAGACCCGCTTCGATGACCGTCCACTTGGAACTGTCGATCATCACCGGAACCTTGGCGATATCCGGCTCGGCGGCCACCAGGTTCAGGAAGGTGACCATGGCTTCCTCGGAATCGAGCAGGCCTTCGTCCATGTTGATGTCGATGATCTGCGCGCCGTTTTCGACCTGCTGACGGGCAACTTCGAGCGCGGTTGGGTAGTCCCCTTCCTTGATCAGCTTGCGGAACCTGGCCGAGCCGGTCACGTTGGTCCGTTCGCCCACGTTGACGAAGTTGGTCTCCTTCGTCACCACGAACGGCTCCAGGCCCGACAGACGCATGTGAATGTCGATTTCCGGGATCTCGCGCGGTTTCTTGTCCGCAACGGCGTCCGCAATCGCCTTGATATGCGCAGGCGTGGTACCACAGCAGCCGCCGACAACGTTGACGAGACCCGCCGAGGCGAATTCCTCGATCAGGCCGGCCATATGTTCCGGGCTCTCGTCATATTCACCGAATTCGTTCGGCAGGCCGGCGTTCGGATAGGCGCACACAAGCGTGTCGGCGACGCGGCCGAGCTCGTCCACATGCGCACGCATTTCCTTGGCGCCAAGTGCGCAGTTGAGACCGATGGTCAGCGGGCTGGTGTGACGGACGGAGTTCCAGAAGGCTTCCGGTGTCTGTCCGGAAAGCGTCCGGCCCGAAAGATCGGTGATCGTACCGGAAATCATCACCGGCAGGATCTTGCCGGTTTCTTCGAAGACCTCGTCAATGGCAAATAGCGCCGCCTTGGCGTTCAGCGTGTCGAAGATGGTCTCCACCAGGATGATATCGGCCCCACCCGCAATGAGACCGCGGGTAGCTTCGGCATAGGCAATGCGCAGATCATCAAAGGAAACAGCACGGTAGCCCGGATTGTTCACATCCGGCGAGATCGACGCGGTCCGGTTGGTCGGACCGAGCGCCCCGGCGACGAAACGCGGCCGGGACGGATCCTGTGCCGTGACCTTGTCGCAGGCCTCACGCGCGAGTTTCGCGCTTTCGAAGTTCAGCTCATAGGCCAGCTCTTCCATGCCGTAGTCGGCCTGAGCGATCGTCGTGGAGGAAAAGGTGTTGGTCTCGACGATGTCGGCACCGGCTTCCAGGTAATCGACGTGGATCTTCCGGATCGCGTCCGGCTGGGTCAGGCTCAGCAGGTCGTTGTTGCCCTTGATGTCGCTCGGCCAGTCCTTGAAGCGGTCACCGCGGTAGGCCGCTTCATCCAGTTTCAGAAGCTGGATTTCCGTGCCCATGGCACCGTCAAGGACGAGAATACGGGTCTTGGCGAGGTCACGGAGGCGCTCGAAGGCGTCTGACTTGATCACGGGGTTTCCTTCCGGAAATTTCTGTTGGTTTGGCCGGCGGAAGCCGGCGTGATTTGACTGTGCAACCGGACAGCGTGTCAGCTGTCCCGGTCGGTATCGTTGTAGGAGGCGTCCCAGAACTTGGTGCGGCTGTGAACGTCGTCTTCGGTCGGGTGCCAGTCTTCGCCGCGCGCCTCATAAACGGCCAGGAGCCCGAGAATTTCGAGGGCCGAATGTCCGCGGAATTCGTGGTCCTTGTCGGTAGCGACGATCAGACGATTGTTGTCCGCGCCCCTGTCGACGACATGAAGCTCGAAGCCCTTCTCGCGCAACACCGCATAGGCGGTCGATTCAATGGCATCGGCAGTGCTTAACTTGATCATCTCGCTCCGCTTCCCGCTTGGTTTCCGGCCGTTCCTGTCCTGAAGACAGCAACGTGTCCCGGCTGCGCCGATACCCCCAACCCTGCCCCACCCAGGTAAGGGTAAGGGGCCAAGAGGGGGCATCCGCTCTAAATCCAAAACAACTGGCTCGTTTCTGCGCCCGGCCCGGCCGCCTCGCCTCCCTCAGGCCGCCAGGGTTTCCTTGGTTTCCGGCTGCCCCATGCCAAGCATGTGGCAGATGGCAAAGGTCAGGTCGGCCCGGTTCATGGTGTAGAAATGGAAGTCGTTGATGCCGCGGTCGACCAGGTCCATCACCTGTTCGCAGGCAACCGAAACGCCAACCAGCTTCCGGGTTTCCGGATCGTTGGTCAGGCCGGCAAAACGCCGAGCCAGCCACTGCGGAATGGAGGTGCCGCACTTGGCGGAGAACACCATCGTCTGTTCGAAATTGTGGATCGGCAGAATGCCCGGGATCACCGGAATGTTGATGCCGGCGGCCGCAATCCGGTCCAGGTAATCATCGAACAGGTCATTGTCGAAGAAGTACTGGGTAATGATCCGGTCCGCACCGGCGTCGACCTTGCGCTTCAGATTGTCGATCTCTTTCTGCCAATTGCCGCTTTCCGGATGCCTTTCCGGATAGCCGGAGACGGAAATATCGAAATTGGCGATCTTCTTGACCCCTTCGACCAGGTCGGAGGCATAGGCATAGCCCTCCGGATGCGGCACGTAACGCGAGCCGATGCCGTCGAGTGGGTCACCGCGCAGCGCCACCAGATGACGCACACCCAGATCCCAGTAGTCCTTGACGATCGCATCGATTTCGCTGCGCGCCGCACCGACACAGGTCAGGTGTGCCGCCGGTGCAAGGTCGGTTTCCTTCAGGATCCGCTCGACAGTGCGATGCGTGCGCTCGCGGGTGGAACCGCCTGCACCATAGGTCACGGAAACAAAGGACGGGCTGAGCGGAGCCAGCCGCTGAACCGTCTGCCACAGCGTCTCCGCCATCTTGTCGGACTTCGGCGGGAAAAATTCGAACGAAGCCGTGATTGGCGAAGGTGCGGCCTGGTGAGACCGGCGGTTGGAACAGGTTGTCATGTTAGGCGACCTCTCGGGACGTGTCTCGGGCAGGCAGGTCGGTGACAATTCGGCGGTCACGCGCAAGCCAAAGGGTTACGGTAAGGTTGGTGTCGTTGCCGTCTCCCGGAACAAGATCGGTGACCTGTTCCAGGTCCAGTTCAAGCGCCTCAAGCCAGCGCTCCATCTGGTCATGGGCAAAGCCCAGGCGACGATGCGCGTGTTTTTCGCGCAGGAACTCCAGCTGATGCGGAGCAAAATCGATGATCAACAGGCGGCCGCTGGGACGCAGCGCACGGGCAGCCTCGTTGAGTGCCCTTGCCGGTTCCTCAAGGAAGTGCAGCACCTGGTGGATCGCCACGACATCGAAGGACCGCGGCGGCACATTCAGCGCGTAAACATCGCCATGGCGCACCTGGGCGTTTGAAAGTCCGGCCTTGGCGAGGTTCGCGCGGGCAACGGCAAGCATGTCATGCGAGGCATCGACACCAAGTGCCGTCGCATACTGGTCTGCAAACACTTCCAGCAACCGGCCGGTGCCGGTGCCAAGGTCGAGGAACGACTGGAACGGCTTGTCGCCCAGTGCCTTGCGCATCGCCTTCTCGACATCGTCTTCGGAAACATGCAGCGAACGCTCTCGGTCCCAGGTGAGCGCGCGGGCTGCAAAATATGCAGCCGCCTCGTCCGCCTTGGCCTTGCGGATCGCCCGGAACCGTTCCTGGTCCGCCGCGAGCACCGGGTCTTCCAGGGAAATGCGGGCAACAAGATCGCGTGCAAGCTGGCCTTCAGGACCATCCGCCAACCGGTAGTAGACCCAGGCCCCTTCCGGGAACCGCTGAATGAGATCCGCTTCGGCAAGCAGCTTCAGATGACGCGAGATGCGCGGCTGGCTCTGTCCGAGGATCGCGGTGGCATCCTTCACCGTCAGCTCGCTTTCCGCCAGAAGCGCAATCAGCCTCAGGCGCGTCGCCTCGCCGACAGCCCTCAGGGCGGCCAGGGTATCGTCAACGGACAGGGTCTGTTCTTCGGTCATGCGCTTCGCCATCAATGTCGATATAAAGATATCTTTATATGAAATCGAAGCGCCATGCAAGAGATCAAAACAAATACGACACTGATTGGTCCGTATTCGTCGAAATTACGCCCGCAGGAGAAAAACGAGAGCCGACCTGCGCACCACCTCGCATCCGCGGAGCGGGGCCATCAGCACAAATGGAACGAGCCCCTTCAGGTCGGGTGAGCTGCCCTACGCGGTTTTGAGCTCGGGCAAGGGCAATAGCCCGGCCCTCGCGTGACACGCCGAATGCACCACCTCCCGCATCTGAGCAACGCAGGAGCGCTGACCTAGAGCGTCTGTGCGGCGTTGATGGAGGAAACAAACCGGCGGGTGCGCTCGCGCTCGGGATGACGGAAGATCGCGTCCGCGTCTCCGGTTTCCACCACCTGCCCGGCCTCCAGAAAGACGACATGATTTGCGATCTGCGATGCCAGTCGCAGGTCGTGTGTCGCCATCACCATGGTGGTCCCTTCCCGGGCAAGCTGACCGAGTACATCGACCACCTCACCGGCCAGTTCCGGATCGAGCGCGGAAGTCGGCTCGTCGCACAAAAGCACCTTGGGCGAAGGTGCAAGAGCACGGGCAATCGCAACACGTTGCTGCTGACCGCCGGAAAGATTGGCCGGCCAGGCGTCGGTCTTGTGCGACATGCCGACCTTGTCGAGCAGATCCAGCGCCCGCTGCCGGGCCTTTTCACGGGGCCATTTCTGAACCACCAGCAGACCTTCCATCACATTCTCGATCACTGTCCTATGCGGAAAGAGCTGAAAGTTCTGGAACACCATGCCCGTCTCGCAGCGGATCTTCTGAACCGATGCCTGCGTCACTGAAACGCCCGGCTTGAACGTGATCGTGTGTTCACCGACCTGAACGCTGCCGGAGGTCGGTATTTCCAGCAGATTGATACAGCGCAACAAAGTGCTCTTGCCGCCGCCCGACGGGCCAACAAGCGCCGTAACGCTGCCTTCGGGAAAACGCAGCGAGATATCGTCGAGGATAAGCGCGTCACCAAACTTTTTCTTGATATTGGAAAGCTCGATCATCTTGAGGTCTCCAGCATGCCACCATATCGCGCAAACCGGACTTCCAGCCGCTCCTGCAGCCAGGCAAGCACGGAACTCATGGCAAGATAGATCAGGGCCGCCTCGATGTAGAGGATCAACGGCTCATAGGTGGTCGCAACGATGCGCTGCGCCGACTGGAACAACTCCGGCACCGTGATGGCAGCGGCCAGAGACGTATCCTTGACCAGCGAAATGAAAGTATTTGACAGCGGCGGCACCGCCACGCGCCCGGCTTGCGGCAGGATCGTGCGCATCATCGCCTGGCGCCATGTCATCCCGGTGGAAAACGCGGCTTCCCACTGTCCCTTCGGCACGGAGGAAATGGCAGCCCGGATGATCTCTGACGAATAGGCACCGACATTGAGCGTAAAGCCGATCAGGGCGGCAGGAAACGCATCCAGCAGAATGCCGATGCTGGGCAGACCGTAGAAGATCACGAAAAGCTGTACCAGCAGCGGTGTTCCCCGGAAGACCCAGACATAAAAGCGCGCGACCAGCACCAGCGGCAGCGGCGCGAACAGGCGTGTGATAGCCGTGGTCAGACCAAGACTGAGCCCCAGTGCGAAAGACAACAGCGTGAGCGGAATGGTGAATTTGACCCCAGCCCACAGAAGCGTCGGCAGGGAATCGATCATCAACTGAAGCCAGTGAGGCACGATAAAGCTCCAAAAAAACGCGCCAGGCGCGAACGCCCGGCGCTTTTCGTTTAGGTGAGAAGGGCCGGTCTAGATCTGCGTGGACCGGCCTTCATCATGTCAGTTGGACACGTCCTGACCAAAGTACTTGTCGGAAATCGCCTGGTAGGTACCATCCGCCTTGATGTCGGCCAGCGCCGAATTCAGGGCGGCAACCAGTTCCGGATCACCCTTGCGCACCAGAATGCCGGAATAGTCGGCATTTGCTTTCTCGGCGACAACCTTCACCGGCGCATCCGGTTTCTGCTTCTTGAAGTCCAGATAGGACAGGCTGTCGTTGATGGTCGCATCGGCGCGGCGTGTCAGCACCAGCTGGATGGATTGGTCGAACCCGTCGGTGCCGACCAGTTCCGCACCAGCTTCTTCCGCCAGCTTGCCGAAATTGCTGGTCAGGGACTGAGCCGCCTTTTTGCCGGCGAGGTCTTCAAAGCCATTGATGTCGTCATTGCTGTCGCGAACGATCAGCACTGCCTTGGAGGCGATGTAGGGGTCGGAGAAATCGTATTTCTGCTTGCGGGCGTCGGTGATGCCAACCTGATTGATGACCACGTCGTAGCGCTTGACGTCCAGGCCGGCGATCAGACCGTCCCATTTGCCTTCGATGAACTCGGCCTTGACGCCAAGCTTTTCGGCAACGGCCTCGCCGATTTCTACATCGAAACCGACCAGTTTGCCTTCCCCGTGGTGGAAGGTGAAAGGCGCGTAGGTGCCTTCGGTACCGATCTTCAGGACACCTGCCGATTTGACCGCATCGAGGTTGTCACCCGCCTGCGAGGGAGAAAGGGTAAGTACCTGCAGCACTGCGGCCGCGGCAATCGCTTTGAACCAGCTCATATCAATTCCTTTCCGGCATGATGAGTGAGTGGCCTTAGTGCCGGAATGTGGAAGCGATTGCAGGAGAAGAAAGAGCAAAAATGCAGAAAGAGGGAGAATATTTTGCTCTCATATCGCGGATCGGCAGCACACGACACAACACCGGCCGCAGCCTCGACCGCACTCTCTGGAAGTGTCCTGGCGGCAACCGTCCGCCACTGAAACTGTTCCCGTGACCGCTCCTATGGGTGCCGTCAGTCGCTAAAGCGGCGGAAGGTTCATGGATACGTTCTCCAGGTCAGGCTCCAAACCGGCTACATGTGAATATTGCCCACAAGAAGACGACATCTTCTCCTTGGGCAAGAAAGCCTCCAGCCCGCATCGTGTAGAAGCTCGATCGGAATAGTCACATGGTTGCGATCATTGAGCGTGCCCTCCCGAACGGATCAGGTTTCCGATTACCAATGACCGAATTCGGCGGAACTCGTCAGCTTTCCGCAGGCACTGCACCTTGATCCAGCATGTGATCGAAGCGCCCGTCACGCACACAGCCCGGCAGACCTTCGCGCGGGATGATCTCGGTGCCGACAAGCTCTTTCGCATAGAGCCTTTCGATATCGCTGGTATCGACCGTCTGGCCATGGACGACAGATGCCAGTTTGGTCCGGAAGGCTTCCACGCCGCCCATGGATGAAAAATGCCAGCCTGCATCGGGCAGGATTTTCACCGGGCGGCTGATGCCCGACAGGTTGTTGTTGCGGATCCTGAGAAGCGGTTGGGCGACAAAACCCGGCACGTAGGACTTTTTCGTCATCCGGGCCTTTGTCCGGCGCAGTTGCTGCGGCGTGGTCAGGTACTTCTTTTCAATCATCCGCGACCCCAGCAGCCAGGTCTTGCCGGGAACGATCCGGTCGAGATGGTGTTTGTGCAGGCTCTGTTCGAACACCAGCAGCCGCCCCTTGTAGAGCTTCTCGTCCAGCACCTTCTTCAGAACTTCCGCCCGCACGATCTCGTCGACATCCGACAGAAGGATGACGTCGTCCGGCGCACAGGCGTCCAGTCCCCGTGCAATGCAATTGCGCTGATAGTTCTCGCGTTCCCAATCCGCTTTCCGGCGGTTCTTGTAGACGCCGAGCGCCGGTGGCAATTCATCGGGAAACTCGACCTGAAGATCGATGATCTTGTCGGACCAGGGCGCAAACCGTTCGCGATTTTCAGCAAAGTAGAACGGCTTGGGACCACCGCGTTGCGTCTGATTCGCTTCCACCAGGACAAACTTGTCGACATGGTTCCCCATCTCCCGAAGACGGATTTCCAGAAGGTCGAATTCGTTATGGAAGACAAAACAGTCGTAGAGCTTCATGCCTGGGCCCGGTTTCCTCGATCGCGAAGGGTGGCGCATCCCGGCTGCCGGTTGGCAGCTCAAGTCATGGCAAGCCTCTTCCTGGTGCCTGCCGGGACCGATATCGGATTTCAGTCAAGAGGTCCACGGACCTGGCGCACAAAAGCGAATAGTTCGCCCCTCACCCCGTTGCCGATGCACCTACTTGATTGAAAAGGGCATCCGGACTTTCGCGGAATTGCCGCTGAATTCATCGTTGACGGTGAGTTCCAGTACATAGTCGCCCGCCGGAGCCCCGCTGACATTCAGGGTCAGGTTGGCCATGTATTCGGTATTGGGCACGTGGCTCTTGAAGTCGAACCGGCCAAAGCCTTTTTGCCCAGCCAGCACCTTGCCATCGGGCGACGCGAGGTCGAAGTCGACGGTCAGTAGAGATGTGAAAAGGCCATCCTGCTGTTTCCAGTCGAAGCCAACCGGCTCCAGGTAGATGCGCAGCGGCTCGTCCGATCCGAAAGCTGCATCTTCCCGGGGTTTATAGATGCCGAAGCCGTCGGCAGGGGCCATCACGAACAAGGCGGTTGGAATGGAAATGGTGGCTTTCGACCAAACGTCGAAGAGGGCCTCGCGCATCAAAGAGATGGCTTCCCCGCCCTTGCCGGCGTCAAGCGCGGCCTGCGCTTCAGCCGCCTTGTCTTGCAAAGGCCCCGCAATGGCCTGACATGACAGGGCAACCGCAAGCGCAGTTCCCAGAAACATTGGTTTCAGCATAGTCTCCCCCCTCACATTTGCGATCCGAAAGGTGAAGCACACCATTATGGCGGTCTCGCCGCAAGTGTCAGATTCTGTCCTGCGGAACACAAGGGACAAGGCGAAATGCTCAAAATCTCATGCTAGGCGGGCGAGTGAAGCCTGTTCTAACCGGCAGAGTGCATTCGGCAGGTTTGCTTCCGTCTTTTGGTCGTTTCCAACAGGCGTACCGAAAGAAAAAGAGCCGCTGCCTTCATCCAGGCTTCAATAGCCACTCCACACACAGAAAGCTTGCTTGCTTCCACCAAGGGAAGCCGCTTAAATCCTGGTACTGGCCACTTCGTTTCCCGTTTCAGGAAATCCGGACGCCTTATTTCCGCCAGTACACATGTTTGACGAAATGATCGAAGAAGCTTTTGCCTGGGAGTGTTCAATTGTTTTTCGAGCGTGGCCTCGTGACGAGATCAATTTACCTCTTTTTCAGCGTTCTGCTTTTCACGGTTCCCGCACATGCCGAAAAGCGTGTCGCGCTAATCGTGGGGAACGCGGCCTATTCCTCGGCCAGCACGCTCGAAAACCCGGTCAACGACGCAAGGAAACTTGGTGAAGCCCTGAAAGAGCTGAATTTTGAGGTCCTGCAGCAGGAAAATCTGCAGCGTTCCTCGTTTCTGGAAACAATCCAGGTGTTTTCCAAATCCCTGGAAGGGGCTGACGTCGCACTGTTTTTTTACGCCGGGCACGGAATCCAGGTTGCCGGCGAAAACTACCTAGTCCCCTCCGACGCCCATTTGCAGGAAGAAAGCGATATCAGCGCCGAGCTGATCGCCGTCAAATCGCTTCTACAACAAATGGACGGCTCGGCAAAAACCAGGATCATTCTGCTTGATGCCTGCCGTGACAATCCATTCGCGCTCACCCTTGCCGGCGCTATGGGGAATAGAGCGGTCCAGATAGGTCAGGGGCTCGCCCGGGTCGATGCCGGACCAGGCACACTTATCGCCTACGCAACGGAGCCAGGCAATGTCGCCCTTGACGGAACAGACGGAAACAGCCCCTTTACAAAGGCATTGCTGACGCACATTTCCACCCCTGATCTGGACATTGCCCGCATGCTGCGGCGGGTGCGGATGGATGTGATTGAAACCACGGAAGGAGCCCAGATCCCCTGGGAAAATTCATCCCTGGTTCTGGATTTCACCTTCAACCCCACCGAACAGGGCAAACTGGCACTTGCGTCGAGCGAAGAAGCCTTGTGGGAAGCCGTCCGCTACGGCGACAATCCGGATGAAGTCAGGCTGTACCTGGAGCGCTATCCGAACGGGCAATTCGCCGAGGACGCTTTGAAGCTGCTGAACAACGCCCTCGGACACAAGCATCCCTCGATTGCCGACAACCAGGATGCCAAGGCGCGGCAGTCAGCTTCAAGGCCGGTCAAGACATGCCTGGCCATCGAGAACGCAGATATAGGGCTCAGTGATCCCGAAGAGGCCGTGCAAGCCTGTTATGACGCGGTCGCGCTCTTTCCCAACTCCGCCCTGCTTCGGCTGCTTTACGGCAAGGTCCTCGACCGCTCGGGCAACGAAGCCGAGGCATCCCGCCAGTACCGGCAGTCGGCGGAGCTCAACAACACCGAAGCCATGGTCGAACTGGCCGTCGCCTATGAGCTCGGCAAGGGCGTCGAATGGCAGCCGGGAGAAACGCTGCGGCTTCTGGAAAAATCCGCCCGTCTGGGCAACGCCAATGCCATGAACCTGCTCGCGCATTCCTATAGCGAAGGCAACCTCGTCGACTATGACGAGGCGAAGGCGTTCGAGTGGTTCCAGAAGGCAGCCGAAGCCGGCAACCCGGAAGCCGCGTTTTATGTCGCCGGAGCTTATGACAGAGGCGAAGGAATTGAGCAGAACGATTTCAAGGCCCGCCACTGGTACCAGCGCGCGCTGGCGTCGGACGACGAAGGCCTGGCGGCAACCAACCTCGCCTGGATGTATCTCAAGGGCCGCGGCGGCGACAAGAACATCGATCGGGCTCGGGAACTGCTGGAAAAGGCGGCCGCGGCTGACGACCCGATTGCGATGCGGGAATTGACCCTTCAATACCTAAACGGCACCTTCAAGAGCGAACGGAGGGAGATTGCCATCGATTGGCTCATGAAGGCGATCAAGTCCGGCGGCAGGATCGAGGCGGAGTTTTGGTTTCTGACCAAGTCCGACACCTACCCGCTCTCCTTCAACAAGGCCGTTCAACGCCGGTTGAAGGAAGCCGGGGTCTATCATGGCAAAATTGACGGCCAGATTGGCGACCAGTCCCTGCAGGCGCTCTTTCAATATGCGGATGAGTAGTAATTTTCTCGTGGGTTATATGGATTTCAAGGATGCGGGCGACGCCTTTTTCGCGTTCTGCGGATGTGACCGGATCGGTCCGCCTCAAATCAAATGATCCTTAATAGCGGCCATACCCTAAAGCCGGTCCTCCGCTCCCTCGCGGCCTTCCCCATCGGCCTCTTCGCCCAATAGTCCAGCCGCAGCAGCCCCTGCGGCAGCAGCTTCCTTGGCAGCAGGCGGCATTGCCTCTTCGTCGTCGTCGGTCCCGGCAACACGCACGGTCACCTGGCGATGTGCAAAGCGGATCCCGTTCTTTTCGAACAGATCGCGCAGACCTGCATAAACGACCTTGCGAAGCTCGAACTGCTTGCCAGGCTTGGTGGTGAACTTGACACGCGCGATCATGGCACTGTCCTCCATCGACATGATGCCCTGAGATTTCAGCGGCGCCAGGAACATGGGCCCGTAATACTCGTCCTCCAGCAGCTCCTTGCCGAAGTTCTTGATGATCTTGCGCATCTTGTCCACGTCGGTGTCGTAGGTAACGCGGAACGCAAGTTTCATCACCGCCCAGTCTCGTGAGAAATTCTCCACTTTCTGAATTTCGCCAAAGGGAACCGTCGTAAGCGCACCGCGGTGGTGCCGCAGCTGCATCGACCGGATCGAGATCTTTTCGACAACGCCCTTGGCGCTGCCGATATCGATGTATTCCCCTTTCCGGAAGGCATCGTCGATCAGATAGAAAGCTCCGGAGAAGATATCCCGGATAAGGGTTTGAGCCCCGAATCCAACTGCCAGACCGACGACACCGGCACCGGCGAACAATGGCGCGATATTTACGCCCAGCTGCGACAGGATCACCATCGTGGCGATCACCACGATCGTGATGAGCAGGAAATTGCGGAAGATCGGCAGCAAGGTGGAAATCCGGCTCTCACCGGTTCCGCCGACTTCCGCCTCTTCGTCTTTCTCGGCAGGCGCTTCCTTGGCAATTTCCCGGTCAATGACGATTTTCACGGCCTCATAGGCCATGTAGCCAAGGAACATCACCAGAAGCACCTCGACGAAGGAACCGATCAGCGAGCCGCTGCCCGCAAGCGGCAGTCCCCATTTGGAAGCCAGCATGTCCAGCGAGGTGAACACGACCAGAATGGTGGCGCCCCGGTCGAACAGGTCCCGGAAGGGTGAGCGTCGCGCTTCCCGCTCGGCAGCTTCCGCGCGCGCCTGGGCCAATGTGCTGGCAGCATCCTCTTCGCCGCCCTCGCCTGCTTCGGCACGTTTGATGTCCTCGGCAATCTTCTCCTGTGCGGCGGCCGTGTCCAGCCGCGGCAAAAGAACCCGGTCGATGAGCAGGATCAGCAGCCCATAGGCAACCGCAGCCATCAGCAGCACTTCCAGCGGCGCACCGACCAGACCGATCGCGTCCGGCAAGTCGAGCAGGATACGCACTGCCGAAATACCCCAGGCCAGGAAGAAATAGGCAACGGCAACAAAGTGCCAGCCGCTGGCCAGAACCCTTCGCCAGATCGGCGCTTCAGCCCCCTTCTTTCCCCGGATCAGCCGCGCAATTACCTTGCGATAGACAATCGCGATGCCGGACAGGATGACCATCGACAGCGCGGAGGCTGCAATCAATGCCAGCTTGTGAATGTCAGGCGACAGACCCAGTCGCTCCATCCAGAGGCAGAAGGCAACCGCCGCAAGGGAAATGGCGGAGCCGACCAGCAGTGTCCTGTAGAGCCCGGTCGCTTCCTGATTGGAAAGCGCCAGCAACCGGTGGCTCTCCGCGTCGGGTGCCAGCACATTCAGCCAGACAACACGGAGCGCCAGAAAAACCGCCATGGTGCCGACAACCACAAGTGCGGTCTTGTTGGATGCATCAATGCCCGTTCCGACCAGAAGAAATACCCCGGCCGCTACGGCAAAGAAGAGTCCCACACCGACGAACATCAGGATCGCCCGGGCATAAAGATAGATAATCTTGTCAGCCCGTGTCGTCGCGTCCGGCTGGTACCAGGACGCGAATTGCCGGCGGCCCCACCGGTTCACCAGGGCACAGGCCACAAGGCCGAGAACAACGGCTATCAGAATGTCCACCAGCGTTGACGACATCCAGTTGAGACCCCGTTCGCCCCCCTGGGCCCGCAAGGTCTCCACCATCACATCCTGGATCTCGGGAATTTTCTGAACGATGGACTTGAGGACATCCCGGGCCTCGACGGCATCTTCGGTGAACTCGTCCACGGTCTGAAGAAGGCTTGCGCCTTCGCCGGCGCCGTCGGCCGGCGCCACTTCAGAACCAGCCGCTTCCGGCTGTGCATTTCCATCTGTCGTCGTTTCAGCGTCAGGAGCCACAGTACCGGTCTCGGTCTTGGTAGAGCCCTTTCCGGAAAACAGCCCGGGTATTCCCTGTGCCTGCGCCCCTGAGGGCAAACCACCCAGACACAGAAAGAGTGCAAGCAGACCTGACAGAAGAAGGAACGCCTTGCCTGGCCTCTTGCGCCCGCCATCGGGAAGACAGGATCGGCGATAGGTTAGTTGTGAAAAGCGCATGTCAGCCCCGGGACGAGTCGCGAAAAGTATCCCCCTCTTTCTTGGCACGGATCTGTGCCATTTGAAAGAAAGCCGGCTTTTCGCAAAGGGCTGAAAAAGAAGAGGCCCGATCCTTTCGAACCGGGCCTTACATGCAGGCAGGAGGCGCCTTGCTTAATTGTGTCAGTGCAGAACGGTGTTGTTCCAATGAGCCATCTTGCGCTTGGCTTCGGCGATCGTCATGCGCTCGAACATGGCCATGGCATCGCTACGCACATCCGGTGTCAGGCGGTGACGCCAGGGGCCGATGGCCAGCAGGGAACCAACGGTGATGGAGGAGAATCCGGAAGCCTTGGCAAGGATGACGAACGGCTCCGGATCGGGGCGTACCATCCAGTGGCTGACTTCCTCGACACCGCATCTCACCAGCCAGGCAAAGGTGGCAACCGCTTCCGCGAACCGGTCTTCCGAGGCGAACCGGCGCAGGGCGGCCTCATTGACCATCCCGCGTTTGGCCAGCAGCAGGACCCGGCTGCGCGCTGTTTCGAAGTCATAGCGGCCCAGCCAATACTGGTTGGACATGCGCTGTGCGGCGATATCGGCAGCTTCCTCTACCCGCTCGGCTTCGTGACCACGGCCGGTTGCATGCAGCTTCCGCCGGACTTCCTCGCTGGCAACCGAGATCAGGCTGGCGATATGCGCTTCGGCAAGATCCGCACGCTCGCTCAAGGAAAGCTGCAGCGTCGCATCGGAGGCAGCATCGCTGATCAGGGCCATGATCGATGCATCCGACAGGCAGGCGCCGTCGTTGCTGGCCACCTTGCGCTTGACCTTCAGATCACCGCGACGCACCAGCACATCGGTCAGCTCTTCAGACAGAACTTCGCGCTGTGCGATGGCGAACCGGTGCGCATTGCCGCGCTTTTCGGCGATCTTGATCAGATCGGCCTCCCGCAGCACGGTGGAGCGCAGCAGGATCGGCTCGGCCACCTCGATCTCGTCATCTGCCAGACGGCGGATGGTTTCTTCCGGACCGCGTCTCAGGCTGGACATCTGGTCAGCGACATAACGGCGAACTTCGTCTTCCACCATGTCGACAAGCCGCAAGAGAACGGAGTCATAAATATCCACCTGCTCGTCGGAGCACCGATCGGAGGTCAGGGCAAACAGGGTTGCGACATGCCGGGCCAGTTCGGCCCTCCGGGCGCTGCCAGCTTCACCGGTCAGCTCCGAGAAGTTCACCAGTTCTGTTTTCAACGCTTCAGTCATGTTCCATTACCAATTTTCACAAGTGTGCCGGTTTGGCGTTGGTACAGAAAATGACGATGAGTTTTAAAGAAGGTCGAAACGCGCTTTTCCAGAATGTAATTGTCTTTTTTTAAAACTTGAGAACAATTCTAACTATATCGCATGTATTCATTACATGTCATTGAAATGTAACAATTTTGACTGCTTCGCTCCCCGCTCGAAGTCACTTTTTTATCCCGTTGAAATCCGAATATTTTTTCCGAAAAAAGATTTTCAATGGCCGTTTCAATAGCCTCCGAAGGTCAGAAATTGCGACTGGTTTAAATACATTCGCTGCGCCGCAAGGTCCCGCGACAGGGGCGTACCCATCGGCGGCGCACGAGATAAAGAAATATTTTCCTTATCTTATTGACCCTTCACCAGGCGCAATCTAAATAAAGGAAGTAATATATTTCTTTATTGGAGCCAGCCATGTCCTCCGTGGTCCGTTTTCCCCGTGTCGCCGCCATACCGCCCTCCCGCACCCGCGGTCTCTATCAACTGGCGGCCCTCCTGCGACGGAAACTTGGCAAGGCCCTTTTCCGCCGATCCAGCCATCAATCCATTCCGGACGATCTTCTTTTCGATGTCCTCAGCGACAACGATTTGAGAGCCCGCGAAGAAAACCGGCGGCGGCCGATCATTAGCGGCCCCTGGCGCTAGCTCGTCCATGGCCTTGCCTTCTGTTTCAGGATTGCAGCGACTTCACCCGGAGCAAAAGACATAAAAAAACCGGCACCCTGCGGCGCCGGTTTTTTGCTGTTCCAGATCGGCCTTTACTCGGCTGCAGCCAGAAACTCCTTGGTGCCGGTCTTGTTGTCCGAGCCGCCGTCGTTGCTCCTGTCGAGCTGCTCCAGAAGCACACGGCGCTTTTCAGTCGCCTTTTCGATGTTGTCATCCTTGATCGGACCAAACCCGCGGATAAGATCCGGAACCCGGGCGAGCTCGACCAACAGGCCGTAGTGTCCTTCCGGCAGCCGCTTCAGGATCTCGGCAATATCGCCCTCATACTGGCTGATGAGCGCGCGCTCGGCCTTGCGTTCCGCCGTACGGCCGAACGGGTCGTACCATTTGCCGCGCATGCCCTTGAACTTCGCCAGGAAGCTGAACGCGGAGAAGATCCAGGGTCCGAAGGCAATCTTCTGCGGACGGCCGGTCTTCGGATCCTTGCGATGCGCGAGGAACGGCGGCGCCAGATGAACCTTCAGCTTCTTCGGGTCTTCAAAGCGCTGCGCGATCTTCTCCTTGAAGGCAGGATCGCTATAAAGCCGCGCGACTTCATATTCGTCCTTGTAGGCCATCAACTTGAAGAGCATGTCGGACACAGTCTGCGTCAGGCGGAACGTGCCCGGACCATGCGCTTCGTCAGCCTCTTTGACCTTGCCGACCAGATCCAGATAACGCTGCGCGTAGGCCGCATCCTGATAGGCGGTCAGCTCCTGGGCGTTGAAGGCAATCTTCTCTTCGACGGTAAAGACACGCTGTTTTGCTTCCGACGGCAGGGCCTTGAGAAGCTTTTCCGGATCTGCAGCCAGCACGCGGCCTGCACGGAACGCCTTGATGTTGTTCTTCACCGACGCGCCGTTGAGCTCCAGCGCGGTTTCGATGGCATAGTCCGAGACCGGCAATGCGCCACTCTGGAAAGCCATACCGACCAGCAGCATGTTGGCATAGATGGCATCGCCCAGAAGCTTCTCGGCAATGTCTGCTGCATTGACAGGCAGATATGTGCCGGAGGCTTTGCGCAGGGCGCTGTCCATCTGCTTTTCATCGAAGGAAAGCGTCTGCTTCAGCACGAATTCCGCAGTCGGGGCCACCTTGGTGTTGGCGACGGTCATCGTGTGACCACGATGAGCGAGCGCGAGCTGATCCGCGTTCGCGGCCACCACCATGTCACTCGCGATCAGAAGGTCGAGGCTGGCTGCCGGAACCCGCGGACCTTCAATCGACCTGTTGCCCGCCGCAAAACGGACGTGAGACGTCACCGGGCCACCCTTCTGGGCAAGACCGGTCATGTCCAGCGTGGAGGCCTGCTTGCCGTCCACATGGGCCGCCATAGCCAGGATCGCGCTGATCGTGGTCACACCCATGCCGCCGATACCGGCCACCAGCGTGTTCCAGGTGCGGTCAAGCGAGGCAAGCGTCGGCAGCGGCAGGGTTTCCACCAGGGTGTCGATATCGACATCCGCCTTCTTCGGCTTCTTCAGTGCTGCACCGTTGATCTCGACAAAGGACGGGCAGAACCCCTTGATGCAGGAGAAGTCCTTGTTGCAGCTCGACTGGTTGATGACGCGCTTTTCACCGAACGGCGTTGCCAGTGGCTCCACCGACAGGCAGTTGGACTGCACGGAACAGTCGCCGCAGCCTTCGCACACCCGGTCATTGATAAAGAGGCGCATGTCCGGATCGGGAAACTGCCCGCGCTTGCGCCGGCGGCGCTTTTCCGCGGCGCAGGTCTGGTCGTAAACGATCACCGACACGCCCTTGAAGGTCTGGAACTCTTCCTGAACCTCCATCAGTTCGTCGCGGTGGTGAATCTTGGTTCCCGGGGCAAGCGGTGTCCAGGAGCCGTAGCTGTCCGGGTTCTCCGAAACCACTGCGATCCGCTCGACGCCTTCGGCTTCCAGCTGACGGGTGATCTGCGGAACGGTCAGCTGGCCGTCCACCTTCTGGCCACCGGTCATGGCAACCGCGTCGTTGTAGAGGATCTTGTAGGTGATAGGCACATTGGAGGCGAGCGCCTGCCGGATCGCCAGGATGCCGGAATGGAAGTAGGTGCCGTCGCCGACGTTGGCAAAGACGTGGCTGTCGCCGGAGAAGGGCTGCTGCCCGACCCACAGGACACCCTCGCCGCCCATCGCAATCTGGCCTTCCGTTGTCCGGCCGGCCATTTCCGTCATCGCGTGGCAGCCAATGCCCGGCAGCGAGCGGGAGCCTTCCGGCGTCTTTGTCGACGTGGAATGCGGACAGCCTGAGCAGAAGTAGGGAATACGGGCAGCGCGTTCCGCATGGCCCTGGGCCCACATGGCCTGTTTGGTCATCCGGTTGGCAACGGCGCGCATTTCTTCCGAAACCACATCGCCCGGCAGCCAGGTCATGAGGCCTTCGATCAGCTCGGCAACGGACAGTTCCAGAACGTCGGACAGGAACGGTGTCCCGTCCGGACGGCGTTTGCCCCAGATTTCCGGCCGGCTCATTTCCGGCCAGTGATAGGAGATGTCCTTGATCTGGGATTCCATGAACGCACGCTTGTGCTCCACCACCAGCAAACGTTCTGTGCCACGAGCGAAATCACGCAGGCCGAGCGGCTCCAGAGGCCAGCTCATTGCCACCTTGTAAACCCCGAGGCCCAGCGCCTTGGCAAAGTCCTCTGTAATGCCCATCAGGTCGAGTGCCTGCAGAAGATCCCGATAGGCCTTGCCGGAAGCAACGATGCCGTATTTGGGATTGGTCCTCGTTCCGAAGGTGACCCGGTCCAGACCGTTTGTCCGCACATAGGCCTGAGCCGCCGGAATACGAAGATCGCGCACCAGACGCTCGGTCTCCAGACGGTTGCCCAGAAGAAGATCGCGGTTCTGGTGATAGTCCTTGCGCGGATCGCCTTCCAGCGGACGCACCATGCGCAGCCTGTTCGGAGAGATATTGATCGTTGCCGATGCATCCATCGTGTCGGCAACGCAGATCAGGGCCGTCCAGAGGCTGGTGAAGCGGGACATTTCGAGGCCGTGCAGGCCGTAGTCGAGAACATCCTGGATATCGGCCGGGTTCAGGACCGGAATTTCCGCATGCTCGAAATAGAACTCGCTCTGCGCCGGCAGGATGGAGGATTTTGCAAGGTGGTCATCACCGGCCAAGGCAAGCACCCCGCCGTTGCGGTCGGTGCCCGAAGCGTTGGCCTGACGCAGCACATCGCCGGCACGGTCGACGCCCGGCGCCTTGCCGTACCAGATACCGAAGACGCCATCGTAAGAGGTCGCCCGTCCAACACCGCCCTCGCCGCGCAGCTTCTGGCTTCCCCACACTGCGGTCGCGCCCAGCTCTTCGTTGACACCCGGCTTGAAGACGACGTCATACCCCTTTAGGTGGCGATGAGCCCGCATCAGCTCTGTGTCGTAACCGGCAAGCGGCGATCCCCGGTAGCCGGAAATGAAGCCGCCCGTTTTCAGGCCGGCCAACTGGTCCATGCGCGCCCGATCGAGCGCCAGCCGGACAAGCGCCTGTATGCCTGTCAGATAGACCCGTCCTTCCGTGGCGACGTATTTGTCCTCCAGGGTAACGGTTGGCATGTGCACGTTCATCCGAATTCCTCCTCAACCGACATCTGGGGCAATGTCCCCCGGCGGCAACCTCACATAATAGGTAATATCATCCTTTTCTCAGGCAATTTCTGTGCTATCGTCACGGCCAATCACCCAGAGGCAGAATAAAAATTCCTAAAATATCCAATGACAGATAAATATCTTCTCGACCCGTCGGACATACGTGTTCTGCGTGTACTGCAACGGGATGCGTCGCTCTCCATTGCCGAAGTGGCAAAGGAAGCGGGCATGAGCCAGACGCCTTGCTGGCGCCGGATCAAGCGCCTCAAGGAACAGGGAATCATCCGCCAGATCACTGCCATCATCGACCGCGAATCCGTGGGTCTTGGCTTCGTGGCCTACTCGTTCGTCAAGCTTGCGGTTCCTAGCCGCGAGAACATGGAAACCTTCGACAAGCTGGTCCACCATTGGCCCGAGGTCGTGACGTGCGAGCGCATCACCGGTGCCGTCGACTATCTTATCAAGGTTGTGACGGATGATATCAAAACCTACGACAATTTTCTGCGTCTGAAGCTGCTGGACAATACGCTCGTGTCCGATGTGCAGTCTCGCATCGTCGTCAATACGGTGAAGGACACCGTCGCCCTGCCCTTGCGCGAGAGCTGACATCCGACCTTGATCGACCGCCAGGTTAGACGCTCAGGTGGCGAACCGCAACGCGGACAGCCCCGCCGGGTCCAGGAAAGGCTGCTTGCCCGCAATCATGCTGGCGAGCAGCCGTCCCGTCACCGGTCCGAGCGTGAAACCGTCATGGGCATGGCCGAAGTTGAGCCACAGGCCCGGGATCTTTGCAGACGGACCAACCACGGGCAGCGAATCCGGCAGGCACGGCCTGCTTCCCATCCACGGCTGTTCCTGTAACGCCCGTCCTAGCGGAAAAATTTCCTCGGCCCGTCGTTTCGCCAGCTTGACGATCGCCGGATTGGGCGGGGCATCGCGCTCGGCCAGTTCAACGCCAGTGGTCAGGCGAATACCATTATCCGTCGGTGTCAGGGCGAAGCCGTTTTCGACATCCACAACCGGTCGTGACAGGGACGCCCCGGATAACGGACGATAATGCATGTGGTAGCCACGCTTGACCGCGAGCGGAAAGGTTTCTCCAAGGCGTGCCAGCAGATCCGCGGACCAGGCTCCGAGGGCAACCACTGCCTGACGGGAAAACAATGTGCCGCGTTCCCCCTCGATTTGCCAGCCGCCACGCTCCTGCTTCAGCTTCATCGCATCTGCACGGAAATATCCGCCCCCGTCATGCACGAATCCCCGCCAGAAAGCATCGACCACGGCACCGGGATTGGACACCGAACAACTTTCCGGCCAATGAACGCCTCTCAGCCCCTGCGCCGTCAGGCCAGGCTCCAGCGTTCCGATCTCGCCAGCCGACATTTCCCGATAGGAAACGCCAAACACCCGCGCGTACTGGCGTTCGGTCTCGCTTGCCTGGAAGGCAGTCTCCGAGCGGTAAAGATGCAGCCAGCCCCCCTGGCGGTAAAAGCGGTTGGCATTGGTCGCATGCGCCAGATCCAGATGCTCCTCGACGGCGAAGGCTCTCAATGGAGCAACCGCCCGCGAATAGGCTTCAACCCCGCGGGCATTGCCTGCTGCGTGGAACTGGCGCAGCCACGGCAACATCCGCAGCACGGTGGCCATATCCAGCGAAACGGCACTGGAGCGGCCGAAAAGGATCCCCAGAAGCGTGAGCGGATGCGTCGGCACCGCATGCGGCACGAAGCCATTGCGCTGGACAATCCCGGCATTGCCGAAGGAAGCTTCCTCACCCGGGTGCTTGCGGTCGATCAGCGCAACAGACAGGCCCAGCCGCTGCAGATGCAGTGCCGTCGACACGCCGACGATACCGGCGCCGAGCACCATCACGTCGAAGGATTGCGTTTGCCTGGTTTTTGCTGTCATGCCTGTTCCGGACGGTGCCCTAATACTGGCGTCCGAGGTCCGGATCCTTTAAGAGGCGCGGAAGTGCCTGCCACAACTCGCGGTTCAAAGGACAACTTAAGATGATTCGATGGTGTGGTGCAGGCTTGGCATGGATCGGGCGCAACGGAACGGCCGCCCTTGCTGTGAGTATCTTCATCGGCATGGCCTTGCCGGCGCTGTCCGCCTATCTGCGGCCCTACCTGACCGTTGCCGTCTTCAGCCTGTTGACCCTGGCTTTTCTGCGGGTCGACACCTTCGCGATCCGCATGCGCCTGCGTCGCCCCGCGCTTCTGATTGCCGCCCTCCTGTGGATGATGCTCGGTGCGCCCCTGCTGACATGGCTGCTGATCGATCTTTCCGGGCTGAAGGCTCTTGGCCCCGATGTGATGCTGGCCCTTTTCATCGCAACTGCCGCTCCCCCGGTGATGGCGGCTCCTGCCTTCATCTATTTGCTCGGCCTTGATGGCACCCTCAGTCTCGCGCTTTCTGTTGCCGCTCTGATCATCACTCCGCTGACGGCCCCCTTCATCGGCGAGTTGATGCTCGGGCCTGCCCTGCCTCTCAGCGTCGGCGGCCTTGCCATCCAGCTCTCCCTGCTGCTTGCAGGCGCCTTTGCGGTCTCGATCGCCTTTCGCAAACTGGCAGGTGAAGAGCGCCTGGCTCGCTCTTCCCACCACATCAGCGGTCTCAATGTGCTGCTGCTGCTGGTCTTTGCCATAGCTGCCATGGACGGTGTCGCCGCAAGCTTTGCCGCAAAACCACTGTTCACGCTGGGCCTTACCGCCATCACCTTCTGCCTCGCACTGGTACAGATTGCGCTCAGCCTGCTGCTGTTCTCACCGGCGACCCGAGAAGACGCCTATGCAATCGCCCATACCTGTGGCACCAGAAACATGGGACTGATGGTCGCCGCCTTCGGTGGCACCCTGCCGGAATTCACCTGGCTCTGGTTCGCTGTGGGCCAGTTTCCGATCTACATTCTGCCCCTGTTCCTGAAACCGTTTGTACGGGTGTTCTGCCGTCTGAACGTGAAAACTGTGACGTAGCACACCTGACAGGCGAACGTGCTAGGCTTACCACTTGCCAGGTCAAACACTTCGCGTGAGGAAAGTGCCGTGTCCGTTCTGCAATCCACCGTCAAATCCCTGTGCTCATCGGCGGGCCGCAGTCTTCTGTGTGCCACAACGCTCCTGCTTGCCGGTGCAAGCCTCGCCCCGGCTGCAATGGCTGGAGACACCGCAGAGCTTCAGCTTCTCGGCTTTTCCAGGAACGGCGATTTCTTCGCCTTTGAGCAGTTCGGCGTCCAGGACGGATCCGGCTTCCCCTATTCTGAGATCTTCGTTGTCGACGTGATCGGCGATACCTGGGTGCCGCCGTCCCCCTTCCGCCTGCGCAAGGATGTTGACCCGGGTCCTGGCGATGCAGCCGACAATGCCCTGTCGGAGACCAGGGCGGAAAACCGTCTTGCTGCCCAGCCGCTGCTCCAGGACAAGGCCATTGCCGGTAAAGGCCAGACGGTCGGTTTCAATCCACGCACCGAATTGACATCCGATCCCCACAAGATGCTGGTTGCCCCGCGCGTCACTTTCCTGTCCGGTGACGATCCAATCGACCTCACCCTGTCGGAATACCCCCTGCCGAATGCCCAGTGCCAGAGCTACGGCGCCGAGACCAAGGGCTTCCGCCTGACCATGGTCCACAATGGCGTCACCCGCATCCTCAACGAGGACAACAGCGTGCCTGAAAGCCGCCGCTGCCCGCTGGCTTACCGGATCGAGCGCATCGTCACCCATTTCCCCGATGAAGCCCCGCCCGTCTTTGCCGTGCTGATCCAGATGGACAGCCTCGGCTTCGAAGGACCGGACCGCAGATATCTGGCGATAACGGGACGTCTTTGAGCTTCTAAACCGATTGAGGCCGGCTCGGGTATCTTGCCCAGTCGCATCAGAAGTGCTAGCGCGGCGGCAACATCAGAAAACGGGACGATAACGGCCCGTCTGGCCTGTCCGGGAGTTTGCCATGCCGCGCGACATCAAGATTGCCCCCTCCATCCTCGCCTCCGATTTTTCGAAACTCGGCCAGGAAGTCCGCGACGTGGTGGAAGCGGGAGCCGACTGGATCCATCTCGACGTCATGGACGGCCACTTCGTGCCGAACATCACCTTCGGCCCGGATGTCATCGCCAAGCTGCGCCCGCATACGGACAAGATCTTCGACACCCACCTGATGATCGCCCCCTGCGATCCCTACCTGGAAGCCTTTGCAAAGGCAGGATCGGACATCATCACGGTTCATGCCGAAGCCGGCCCGCATCTCGACCGGTCTCTGCAGGCAATCCGCAATCTGGGCAAGAAGGCCGGTGTCTCGCTGAACCCGTCGACCCCGGAAAGCGTCATTGAATATGTTCTCGACCGGCTGGACCTCATTCTGGTGATGACGGTCAACCCGGGTTTCGGCGGTCAGAAATTCATCCAGTCGCAGGTCGAAAAGACCCGCCGCATCCGCCAGATGATCGGCGATCGTCCGATCGACCTCCAAATCGACGGTGGCGTAACCCCCGAAACCGCCCCCCTCGTTGCAGCGGCTGGTGCCAATGTGCTTGTGGCAGGGTCCGCAGTCTTCAAGGGCGGCACGATCGAAAGCTATGCCGGCAATATCTCGGCGATCCGCAAGGCCGCGGAAGAGGCTTGAAATCGGCGCTAGCTCTTATCGAGTACCCGGGTCATACGTCGTGGACTAGGCACCCCCAAGGCAACCGTTTTTTTAGAGGAAACGCGGCCACAGGCTGAGCAAGCGGCCCATCCTTCGAGACAGGCCTTTGGCCTTCCTCAGGATGAGGTGGAGGGAGGCATCAAGGCTGGGAGGCTGGGAGGCTGGGAGGCATCTTGCACCTCAGACTTCCCACACAAACACCCTCATCTTGAGGAGGACCGCCAGGTCCGTCTCGAAAGATGGGCCACACCCCCAACCGGCCCGTCCACTATTTGTCCAAGCCGTGATATCCAGCATCGATGAAGGTTACTTTCTATATCCTCAGATGTTCGAACGGCAGCTATTACACAGGTGTCACGCGAAAGGATCTCGCGAGCCGAGTTAGTGAACATCAGCAAGGAACGTACGACGGTTACACAGCGCGCTACCGACCGGTTGAACTGGTTTTCAATTGCGAGTTCGAGCAGCTTACAGACGCGATTGCCTGCGAACGCCAGGTAAAAGGATGGCGGCGTGACAAGAAAGAAGCCTTGATCAAAGGTGAGTTCGACCTCCTTCCCGCGCTGTCGAAACGGGGTGAAACCGCATCAAAAAATTGAGCAAGCGGCCCATCCTTCGAGACAGCGCTTCGCGCTTCCTCAGGATGAGGTGGTGGATCGGTTTGGCGCTCAAATGCTCTAGAGCACTGATGTTCGCAGGCTCTGAGACAACTTTCACCTCAGACTTCCCACACAAACACCCTCATCTTGAGGAGGACCGTCAGGTCCGTCTCGAAAGATGGGCTACAGGTACCCGTTTCACCCACGACTTCCGGTCGCGAAGCAATTACTTCCGCAACGCGTCTTTCCGTCGAGACATTCCCTCGGTTAAACTCTCCCCGTTAAAGACTGGGGGAATCGTCTTGGCGCATATGCAACGCAGTATCGGTCTGCTGAGCCTCACCTTTGTGGCGATCAGCGGAATTCTCGGATCTGGCTGGCTGTTCGCGCCCTTGATGGCTGCGCAAGCTGCCGGGCCGTCATCACTCATCGCCTGGATGATCGGCGGCTTCGCGATGCTGCTTCTTGCCGCCACCTTCGCCGAGATCGCGGCGATCCTGCCGGTTGCAGGGGGCATCGGCCGTGTGCCGCATTTCTCCCACGGGTCGGTCGTCTCCATGACAATGGGCTGGACGGCCTGGGTTGGCTACAACACCACCGCCACCATCGAGGTGGAGGCAGTACTGCGCTATTCCAAGAGCCTTGCCCCCTGGCTTTACGGGTCAGACGGACTGCTCAGCCCTGCCGGTCTGGCGGTTGCCTGCGTCCTGCTGGCGGTCTTCACGGTACTCAATGCCTTTGGCGTCCGCTTCTTCGCCCGTCTCAACACGGCGCTCACCTGGGTCAAGATCCTTGTTCCGGCCGGACTGGCCGCCGTTATCCTCACGTCCGAGTTCCGCTACGCCAATTTCAGTGAATACGGCGGCTTTGCCCCCGAGGGGCTGAAGGGCATCCTGTCGGCGATCTCCACCGGTGGCGTGATCTTCGCCCTGATCGGGTTCCGCCACGTGATCGACATGGCCGGGGAAGCCCGCAATCCGAAGGTGAACGTGCCGCTGGCGCTGGTGATCAGTCTGGTCGTCTGCCTGCTGATCTATGGCGGCCTGCAGCTCGCCTTCCTGGGCGCCCTTGATCAGTCACAGCTCAAGCAGGGCTGGGCGGCGCTCAGCTTCCCGGGCGAGCTGGGCCCCATGGCGGCCCTTGCGACCGCCGTCGGCGCGCTCTGGATCGTCAGCATTCTGGACAGCAGTGCCCGCATCTCCAGTTTTGCCTCGGCGCTTGTTTCCGTTGGCTCGAACGCCCGCCTCGGCCTTGCCATGGCCCAGAACGGTCTCTTTCCGAAGTTCATGGAAACCCTTTCGGCGCGCGGCGTGCCGCTGTTCGCTTTGCTGATCAACTTCGTTGTCTCGGCTCTGTTCTTCTTCATTCTGCCATTCAACGAAGTGCTCGCCCTCAACACGTCATCCATCGTGTTGTCTTTCGTCGTCGGCCCTGTCGCCGTGCTGGCCTTCCGCCAGCTGATGGCCGACGCGCCGCGCGCCTTCGTGCTGCCGGCCGCTCCTGTCACCGGGTGTCTTGCCTTCGTCGTCGCCAGCCTGATCATCTACTGGAGCGGATGGGACACCATGCTGCATCTGGGCGTCTGCCTGGTCATCGGTTTCCTGCTGATGATCTACCGCAACAGCAGAGGCGGCTTCGACAGCCTGGACTGGCGCGAGGCGGCCTGGCTTGCTCCCTATCTTGCAGGTCTTGTGCTCATTTCCTGGCTTGGATCCTTCGGCGGCGGTGCGGGCTACCTGCCGGTCGGACCGGATATCGCCGTGGTTTCTGCTCTGGCAGTCGCGGTCTACATCCTGGCGGTGCGCCTTCGCCTTCGCCAGGACAAGTTCGATCTCTACATGGCCGAGGAAAAGGCTGACGAGCGGATGGAATACGGCGACGGCGCGTAAGGCCTTTCAGGATCCAGCCTAGCTGAAACGGCGGCCCGGCACGGGTTTCCCCGCCTGCCCAGGCAGCTTGTCCTTCAAACCGGAGGGATAGAGCTCAAGCCCCTTGGCGGCCAGTTCGTCAAGCGTGATCCAGCGTGCCGTCCCGACCGTGTCATCGTTCACCTCGTAAACGATGGTATCGGTCCGGTAGTAGCTGTTGTCGGTAAAATGGGCGTGGCACAGAAAAACGATCTCGTGGCCTGCGACGCCATGATGATCGTAGATGTTCTCCATGACGATATACTCGTCGAGCAGAGTGATCCTTGCTCCCAGTTCTTCCAGGAACTCACGCTGGAGAGTATCGCGCCAGGGCTCGCCAAACTCCACGGTGCCGCCGAGCGGCCGCATGCCGGTGATACGTCCCGTATCGTTCCGCACGTCTGACAGAAGCAGCGCGTCATCCTGCCAGATCAAGGCAAGAGCCTTGACCGCAATCGTGTTAGCCGGCCGCCAGATTGTCATCCGTGTCTCCTCAAAGACAGTCGCATCGCGCTCGTGTGCACCGTAAAATTCACATTCGGGCACTTTGCTGCAAGCAAAAACCGCGTCTCCGCATTGAAGGGGCAGCGCCCCTCTGCTATTCCGCAGCCAGATTTTCCACATACGAGGTCCATTCGCCGATGATCCCGCGCTATTCCCGTCCCGACATGGTTGCCATCTGGTCGCCGGAATCGAAGTTCCGCATCTGGTTCGAGATCGAGGCCCATGCCTGCGACGCACTGGCCGAGCTCGGGGTCATTCCGAAAGAAGCGGCCAAGACCATTTGGGAAAAGGGCGGCAGCGCCACGTTCGACATCGACCGCATCGACGAGATCGAGCGCGAGACCAAACACGACGTCATCGCCTTCCTGACCCATCTGGCGGAAATCGTTGGCCCGGATGCCCGTTTCGTACACCAGGGCATGACCTCGTCCGATGTGCTCGACACCTGCTTCAACGTCCAGCTGGTCAAGGCAACCGACATGCTGTTGGCCGACATGGACGCCCTGCTTGCCGCGATCAAGCGCCGGGCAATGGAACACAAGGACACCGTCTGCATCGGCCGCTCCCACGGCATCCATGCCGAACCGGTAACCTTTGGCCTGAAGATGGCCGAAGCCTATGCCGAGTTCGACCGCTGCAAGAAGCGCCTGCTGGCGGCTCGTGAGGAAATCGCCACCTGCGCCATTTCCGGTGCGGTCGGCACCTTCGCAAACATCGACCCGGCCGTGGAAGAACACGTCGCCAAGGCCATGGGCCTCCAGGCCGAACCGGTCTCCACCCAGGTGATCCCGCGTGACCGCCACGCGATGTATTTCGCAACCCTCGGCGTGATCGCCTCCTCCATCGAGCGCGTGGCAACGGAAGTCCGCCACCTGCAGCGCACCGAGGTTCTGGAAGCGGAAGAATTCTTCTCCAAGGGCCAGAAGGGCTCGTCGGCAATGCCGCACAAGCGCAACCCCGTCCTGACCGAAAACCTGACCGGTCTTGCCCGTATCGTCCGCGGCTTCTCCATTCCCGCAATGGAAAACGTGGCTCTCTGGCACGAGCGCGACATTTCGCATTCGTCCGTCGAGCGCATGATCGGCCCGGACGCGACCATCACCCTGGATTTCGCTCTGGCTCGCCTGACGGGCGTCATCGACAAGCTGCTGGTTTATCCGGAGCGCATGATCGGCAACATGGACCGTCTCGGTGGCCTTGTGCACTCCCAGCGTATCCTGCTCGCCCTCACCCAGGCTGGTTCCTCCCGCGAGGACGCATACCGTCTGGTCCAGCGCAACGCCATGAAGGTCTGGGACAGCTACCAGGTGGCCGGTGCTGCCTCGGTCGACTTCCTCACTGAACTTCTGAACGACGCAGATGTGCGCAAATATCTGTCCGAAGAAGAAATCCGCGACCGCTTCGACCTCGGCTACCACACCAAGAATGTCGATGTGATCTTCGAACGGGTGTTCGGCGAAGCTTAAGGCGCAACCGAAACGCGGTGGGTTCGTCATCCCGGACGCAGCGACGAGAAGATCCGGGATCGGAGACCCAAAGCAGAACCAACATTGGGAGAGCCACGGCAAAACCTGTGGCTCTCCGATCCCGGCTCGCACTTCGTTTGGCCGGGATGACCTCGGAAGATAAGACGAAGGCAGCGAGGACCGGAGGTATTCGCCTCCCTTTCCTCTTTGGTCGGGAGATTGCACATGTCCGGCGAAAAATCCCTTGTTGCCTGGCAGCGCATCGAAGCGCTTTTTATCCTGATTGCTTCATTGGTCCTCTATTTCTGGACAGGAGCGCCGTGGCTGACGTTTGTCATCCTCATTCTGGTGCCGGATCTGTCGATGCTGGGCTACTTGGCCAATCCACGCGTTGGCGCCGTGATCTACAATCTCTTTCACACCTACATCGGTCCGGCCCTCCTGATGGGGCTTGGCGTCCTGCTCACGGATTATGATCTTGACCCTTACGCCTTCTGGGATTTTGCTCCGATCGCGATCATCTGGACCGCCCACATTGCGTTCGACCGGGTTCTGGGCTACGGCCTGAAGAGCCCTGAAGGGTTCAAGATCACTCACCTTGGCCGGATCGGCCGTCAGGATAGCTGAATCATGAAAATCGCCGTCGTCTCGGACATTCACGGCAATGTCCTGGCCCTTGAAGCCGTGCTTGCAGACCTGAAACTGGAAGCACCGGACCTGGTCGTCAATCTGGGTGACTGCATTTCCGGTCCGCTCTGGCCGGAGGAAACTGCCGCCATCCTGCGTGAGACTGCCTGGCCGACCGTTCGCGGCAACCATGACCGCATCGTCCTGGACGATCCGATCGACAAAATGGGACCGACCGACGTCTTTGCTGCAGAGCGTCTTTCCCAGGCAAGCCGCGACTGGCTGGCAACAAGCCAGCCGACCATACGCCTGACAGACGAGATTTTCCTGTGTCACGGCACCCCGGATAACGATGACCGCTACCTGACTGAAAAGGTGGACGGGCCGAAGGGACACCTGCCGGACGAACAGACCTTGCTGGACGAGTTGAAGGGCGAAACCGCTCCCGTCATCTGCTGCGGTCACACGCACATTCCCAGGGTCATCCGCCTCCAGAAAACCGGGCAGATCCTGCTCAATCCGGGCAGCGTCGGCTTGCCGTCCTACGAAGACGACCATCCGCACCGGCATGTCATGGAAGCCGGCAGTCCGCATGCCCGCTATGCCCTGATGACAAACAATCACGGAGCATGGAACTTTCAGGAAAAGATCCTGACATATGATTGGGATACGGCAGCCGCGGAAGCGGAAAAGAACGGGCGTCCGGGTTGGGCCCGTGCCCTGAAACACGGATTTTACGGCCCACTTTCCTGAGATCTTCGCGATCACAAATGACGGAGCATGACCATTTCGGGGAACGAAGCCGGGCGCTCCACGTTTTATATCCATGATTAGCATGGAGTATGTGATGTCGATCTGGAAATCCGTTTTAAGTCACGCCGCCATCGGCGGACTTGCAGTGAGCCTGGCTTTGCCGGCCTTCGCCGCTCCGCTGCCACTGCTCAAGACCGCGCCGGTGCCGGTTCAGACGCACTCGGAAGCCCCGGCGAACGTCCTCAAGGTCGACCACAGAAGAGGCCATAACCCGCATCGCGGCTACAACAATCGTAACGGACGCCACTATTACAACGGGCACCGGGGTTACCGGAAATATCGTCAGGGCTACCGGCGTTACAACGGCTGGTGGTTCCCGCCGGCTGCTTTTGCCTTCGGCTTCGGCGTTGCTCCCGGCCCCCGCTATGCGGCCCCACCTCGCTACGCAGCCCCCCCGCGCTACGCCGCCCCGCCTCGCTACGGCCGTGGCTACAGCCCGGCGCACTATCAGTGGTGTGGTCAGCGTTATCGGTCTTACCGCCCTGGCGACAACAGCTTCCAGCCGTATCACGGACCACGCCGTGTATGCGTCTCGCCCTATGGGCCGTGATTCAAGCTGAAGCCGACAAACATCGAGCCGGTCCTTTGGGCCGGCTCCTTTATTTTGCCCCAGCCGTCACCCCGAAGGCTGTGAAACGCAAACGGCGCTCAGATCCGAAGGCCGATACCTTTCCAGCTGCTTCTTCCAGCCTTCCGAACATCCGGCACCTTCCTTGCTACGATTGACAAGCGCCTGGAAAAACTGCGAGACAGCGGCACATCTTCGACAGCCACGCAAAAGGTGTAGCCCGTGAAAATTTCAGACACCGATATTCTGCTTGTTCCAGGTTACGGTCAGACGCTGCCGGGCCATTGGCTGTTGCGCTGGCGCGACAAGATGCCGACGGCCCGGGTCGTGAAACAGGCAGAGCTGCATCGTCCGAGCAAGAAGGAATGGCTGGAAACGCTGGTGAAAGCGGTTGATGCCGCCGAACGACCCGTTGTGCTTGTCGCACATTCGCTTGGCTGCATCCTGGTCGCCCACGGTGCCCATGCGCTGAAGGACAAGATTGCCGGCGCCTATCTCGTCGCTCCTTCCGACTGGGACCGCGAGGGGCTGGTGGCGGAATTCGATGGCGGGGACTTCAAGCCCATTCCCGAACATCCCTTGCCTTTCCCCGCGCATCTTGTCGCCAGCCGGGACGACCCATATTGCGACTACGCTCGTGCCGAGCATTTCGCCAAGGTCTGGGGCACCACCTTCCAGGACGCCGGAGCCGCCGGTCACATCAACCTGGAAAGCGGCCACGGCCCCTGGCCGGAAGGCATGATGTCCTTTGCCCATTTCATGAAGAAGCTCGGCTGACGGCTGTCAGGTCCGTGCAGAGGAAGCGTCCATCAACGCTCCGAGGCGCGTGGCCACCCAATAGCTCACCGGAATGGCGATCGCGGCGCCTGTCGCCGCGCCGCCGACCAGCAGCAGAGCATTGAATGTGCCGACACCGTAGATCGATAACGGAACCAGTGCCCCAAGGCCGGCAAGCGTCGGGCCGATGATGATGAACAGGATCATTGCCAGTTTCCACATGAGGATCTCCCATCGGGAAAGCGGCGGTTCTCCGTCCTGAGCTACAGCGGCAACAGTGGTTGATTATGAGACATAATCAACTTTGTCGTTGAAGCTCAGAACCGTCGCGGTTTCGATATCTGAATACTTTCGCAATATCGAAACTATGACATTGACCCAGGTCAAGCTTCCGCAAGAAGAGCAAATCAATATCCGGCGGCTGGTCCTGTGCCCTGCTCCGCCAGCCAGGCCACTTCCTTGAGCGCAGCCCTGGCGGAATGATCAAGAAAGAGCGTGTCGACGCCGTGTGACATCAACCGGAACCCCTGATTATAGGCTTCCTCGACCTTGTCGGCGTTGAGGCAGAAAATCCCGGCAAGTTTCCCGGCCGCGAGCGCCTTTTCCGCAATCTCACCGGCAACTTCGCCGGTATGTGCCCCGTTCGGATCGAGCGAAGCGCCTTTCGACAGCGCAAGGGAAAGATCGCTCGGACCGACAAACACGCCATCAAGACTGTCGACGCTCAGGATCTCGTCCAGCGCGTCGATCGCGTCCTGGGTTTCGATCATGGCAAAGGCAAGGGTCTGTGCATTGGCGTTTTCGAGATACTGGTCCCGCGTCTGGCCGCTCAGCATGGCTGCCCGGAACGGCGACCAGCTGCGGTCGCCGATCGGCGGATACTTGACAGCCCGCGCAAAGGTTTCCGCGTCGCGAAGGGAATTGATCATCGGCGCGATGATGCAATCGGCCCCCATGTCGATCAGCCGTCCCGCAAGGGCGTTGTCACCGACGGGAATGCGGGCAATGCGGTGCGCCCCGGCAAGAGCAATGGCTGCCATCGCCTCGCACGCCGATGCAAAATCATACATGCCATGCTGAAGATCGAGCGTAACCGCCTCGTATCCCGAGCGCGCAAACAACTCCGGAACCATGGGCGCGGACAATTGGGACCAGCCGGTAATGACGGCTTTTCCGGAACGCAACTTGTCGGCAAGAAAGGCATTATCTGACACGGGTCGTCTCCTCCGATAGAGGAGGTATCAAATCCGTCCGCCGACACAACCGCAAGCGCTGTTTTTGCAATTCTGGGAGCTTGGTTGACGCAAAGGGAGATGGGGATTTTCTTCTGCCAGGCCGGAAAAGCCCTTACTTGCCGGTCATCATGCCCGTCAAAACAAAAAAACGCCCGCCGTTTCCGGCGGGCGTTTGAAACTGACAATCGAAGAAAGCTTCGATCAGCCTTCTTTCTGCAACTGGTCGACAGCCGTATGCATCAGTTCGTCCATGGTGCGACGAATCTGATGATCGGACTGCTCGACCTTGTTTGCGTCGAAATCTTCGCGAAGCTTGCGGAAAACGTCTTCCTCGCCCGGCTCTTCGAAATCGGCCCGGACAACTTCCTTGGCGTATTCGTCGGCCTTCTCGCCTTCAAAGCCCAGAAGACCTGCCGCCCACAAACCCAGCAACTTGTTGCGGCGTGCGGTTGCCTTGAACCGCAGCTCCTCGTCATGCGCAAACTTGTTTTCAAACCCCTGCTCGCGCTTGTCGAATGTGCTCATACTCATCGTCTCCTGAACTGCGCTGATGCACTTCCCCCCATATGGGGCTGATTTGGTCTCTTGCATATCCCCGCAAGCCGATCAAATCAACGCAGTACGTACACTCATGCGTCAAAAGCATAACCGCCCTGCGAACTCTCCGGAAACATAAGATTGTACTTTTGCCCGGCTTCGGTTAAGTTCCGCGCCGCAAAACAGGGCCTGCTGCCTTCAAGCATCGGCCGGTTGACGACAAACGTCCCGGTGGATTTTCAGACAAGGTAAGCATGTTCCGTCAAAGGTTTCTCTAAAAGATACGGTATAGCCTATGAACCGCCGCCGGCGCATTTACGAAGGTAAGGGCAAGATCCTTTACGAAGGTCCGGAACCGGGAACCCTGGTTCAGCACTTCAAGGACGACGCGACTGCCTTCAACAACAAGAAACACGAGATTGTTGACGGCAAAGGCGTGCTCAACAACCGGATTTCCGAATATATCTTCAATCATCTGAATGCCATCGGCATCCCGACTCACTTCATTCGCCGCCTCAACATGCGCGAACAGCTGATCCGGGAAGTCGAGATCATTCCGCTGGAAGTAGTCGTGCGCAACGTCGCCGCCGGTTCCATCGCCACCCGTCTGGGCCTGGAAGAAGGCACGCAGCTGCCGCGCTCCATCATCGAGTTCTATTACAAGAACGATGAGCTCAACGACCCGATGGTCGCCGAAGAACACATCACCGCCTTTGGCTGGGCCACCCCGCAGGAACTGGACGACATGATGGCGCTTGCCATCCGCGTCAACGATTTCCTGTGCGGCCTGTTCCTGGGCGTCGGCATCCGTCTTGTCGATTTCAAGATCGAATGTGGCCGTCTGTTCGAAGGCGACATGATGCGCATCGTCGTCGCCGACGAGATTTCCCCGGACAGCTGCCGCCTGTGGGACATCGAGACCAACGACAAGATGGACAAGGACCGCTTCCGCCGCGACATGGGCGGCATGCTGGAAGCCTATCAGGAAGTTGCCAAGCGGCTGGGGATCATGATCACCAGCGAACGTCCGGCAGGCTCCGGACCGACCCTGGTCAAGTAAGACGCGCTGCTGATGCAGTATTGACACAGGCCGGCGCAATCGCCGCTAACGGCCCTAACGTCAGCATTGCAACCAAAGGTATTGCAAACTATGACGCCCCCTTGTTCAACGAGGGGGCGTCATGTCTTTTAGATTTTCTTTCATTTTCAAAGCCGTATCGATTGCACTTCTGTGCGGCTTTCTTGCAGCCTGTCAAACCACGGGCCTGAAGCCCGGCAGTATATCCTCAAGCTTTGCACCCAAGGGTTGGGCCAGCAAGCAGAACGGCAACAAGGCCGTCTATGTTTGTCTGCCATCCACCTGTAAATCACCTGAAGTTGTCGTTGTGGGTCCGATCGAGGTCAAGGGCGACACGGAAACAGCCATCCGGCAAAACCTGATCTCTGCCGAATTGATGAATGCCGTCGGCAACATTGCAAACGTGGCCTCGAAGGGGCAGGTCCGTCTCAAAACCAATCGCCGTGTCGTCACCAAATCCTATTCCGGCTTCGACATGACTGCCAGGTACCGGACGGACAAAGGCAACGTTTATGTTGCCGCACGCATCATCATTCAAAACGACCGCGGCAGCACCGTTGCCTCCTTTGCGACATCAAGCTCAAGGGCAAAGACAAATCTCGACCGCTTCCTGAAGCAGACAACGATCAAACGCCTACCGTAAATCGCAGGTTTTCTGCACACAGGCCTTTCGCAAATGGGGCTCCTCGTGTATGGGGAGCCCCAAAGTCATTCAACTGCAGAATCTGCAGTCTGCTGCGGGGATCCCAATCATGAAAGCACGTGTGATCGTCACCCTGAAAAACGGTGTTCTCGATCCTCAGGGAAAAGCCATCGAAGGCGCGCTCGGCGGCCTCGGCTTCGGCGACGTCGGCTCCGTTCGTCAGGGCAAGGTGTTCGATGTCGAACTGACCGGCACCGACAAGGAAGCCGCCAAGGCTGAACTGGAGCAGATGTGCGAAAAGCTGCTCGCCAACACTGTCATCGAGAACTACGCGATCGAGATCGCCTGACCGAAACTTCGACACCGGGGCACCACCGATGGATGACGATACCCGCACGGCCCTGATCTTCATGGCCACCAAAGCGGCGATATTCATCCTGGTGCCCGCAATCGCGGCCTTGATAGCCGTACTTGTTCTGCTCTGAACCGACTGGATTGCCCACATGAAAACCGCTGTCATCGTTTTCCCCGGCTCCAACCGCGACCGTGACATGTTCCACGCACTGGAACTGATCACCGGCACCAGGCCGCAGAGCGTCTGGCACACGGAAAGCACCCTGCCGGATGTGGATCTTGTGGTTGTTCCCGGCGGCTTTTCCTACGGCGACTATCTGCGCTCCGGTGCAATTGCAGCCCGCTCCCCGATCCTCAAGGACCTTGTTGCCAAGGCCGAAAGCGGCGTCGCCGTCCTTGGCGTTTGCAACGGCTTCCAGATCCTGACCGAGGCAGGCCTGCTTCCCGGCGCCCTGATGCGCAACGCCGGCCTCACCTTCGTCTGCCGCGAAGTCCTGATGGAAACGGTCAACACCGCGACGAGGTTTTCCTCGAAGTTCGAAAAAGGCCAGGTCTGGCGTTGCCCGGTTGCCCATCACGACGGCAACTACTTCGCCGACGCTGACACGCTGAAGCAGATCGAAGACAACGGCCAGGTCGTTTTCCGCTATGCGGGCGACACCAACCCGAACGGCTCCATCAACAACATTGCCGGCATCATGAATGCCAAAGGCAACGTTCTTGGCATGATGCCGCACCCGGAAAACCTGATCGAGCCGCTCAATGGTGGCCTCGACGGGCGCCTCCTGTTCGAAAGCCTGCTGGAAGCAGCCTGAAGCCATCCGGGAGGCGGACATGACGGACCTGACACTCGACAAGGACGCCAGAACCCGCCTCGCCTCCGAGATCAAGCATTATCTCGAAACAGACCTGGACATCGACATCGGCAACATGGATGCCGAATTGCTGATCGATTTCCTGACACCATCCCTCGGAGCCAGGTTCTACAACCTCGGCCTCAAGGACGCCCAGGCGCTGCTCGCCCGCAAGGTCGACGACATCAACGACGAACTCTACGCCCTGGAAAAACCGGTACAGGATCGCGGTTGAGCTGCACTGGGCGACGTGGCGTTGGTTCGTACCGTCCACATTGATTTCCGCTGCGCCGGGCGCCCCAACCTCCTTGTCATCCCCGCGCAGGCGGGGATCCAGTAACCGGCTGCCTTGGTCACATCGCATTATCTTGCCAGCTCCCGCGACTACTGGATCCCGGTCCTGGCGCTGCGCACCAAACCGGGATGACAAGCGGGGTTGGTAAAGTCGCTGTAGCCTGACCATCGATGAATGAATGCGGTACCCTCTCGAGTTCAAATCAGCCTGCGCTTCTCGAACCAAGTCCGCCCTCATCTTCCTTGTCATCCCCGCGAAGGCGGGGATCCAGTAACCGGCCGCCTGGACCTCATTGCCTATTCCTTCAGCCCTGAAAGCTACTGGATCCCGGTCTTGGCGCTCTGCGCCAAACCGGGATGACAAGCGGGTTGGGAAAGACGCTGTAGCCTGACCATCGAAGTGTGAATGCGGTACTCTCGCGCGCTCCAATCAGCCAGCGCCTCACGAACCCAAACTGCCTTCCACTCTCGTTGTCATCCCCGCGAAGGCGGGGATCCAGTAACCGGCTACCTCGGTCAACTCGCATTATCCTGCCAGCTCCCGAGACTACTGGATCCCGGTCTTGGTGCTACGCACCAAACCGGGATGACAAGCGGGGTTGGGAAAGTCGCTGTAGCCTGATCATCGATCAGTGAATGCGGTACCCTCTCGCGCTGCAATCTGCCAGCACCTCACGAACCCGAGCCGCCTAATCTTCCTTGTCATCCCCGCGCAGGCGGGGATCCAGTAACCGGCGACCTCGGTCAACTCGCATTATCCTGCCAGCTCCCGAGACTACTGGATCCCGGTCTTGGCGCTTTGCGCCAAACCGGGATGACAAAAACGGGGACTAGCGAGGTTCAGCGAACAGACGGTTCAGGCCGCCTGGCTGCGCTTTTGTTTGGGGGAATAACCAAAACGGCGGGAGAAGGCCCTGGAAAAGGCCGCCGGACTTGCGAAGCCGCAGAGGCTCGCGACAGCCTTGACCTGCCTGCCTGTTTCCAGCTCCGAGCGGGCAATATCCAACCGCCAGTTCGAGAGATAACCCATGGGTGTCGTCCCGACGAGTTCCTTGAACGTCACCGCGAACTGGGTGCGCGACATGCCGGCGGTCTCGGCCAGCTTTTCCAGCGTCCAGTGTTCTCCGGGCACCTCGTGGATTGCCACCAGAGCGGCTGCGATCCGCGGGTTTGCAAGACCGTTCAGGAGGCCGGTATCGGCCTTGCCCTCTTCCATGGCATGACGCAGCAGACGGATCACCACCACTTCGCACAAACGCTGGAAGGCAGCCTGCCCACCGCACCTGGGCATAGTCGCCTCCTCGATCAGCGGCGTCACGACAGCGGTGAGATATGGATCTTCCGACATCGGCACGGAAATGCAGTCCGGCAAGGCACTGACCAGCTGCCTGCCGACACCTGATATCGTGATCCGGGCAGCGACAAGCGACGTTTCGTCGGAGGCTGCTTCCATGCCGGCACGCACGGCAGATCCGTCCCGCTCCGGGCAGAAAACCAGTCTCAGCCCTCTCTCAGGACTGTCATAGACCCTCAGGTTGGCATCGCTTTCGCTCCCGTCCGCTGCCAGTGAAATGTCCACCTGAACGCGGAGTCGGTCGATGAGCGAAGACAGCCGGTCCAGCCTTCCATTAAAGGACGTGCGATATGGGACCGACATTTCCGTACTCCTGAGCATATTTTTTGAATGTTTATAGCGCTTGCGTTCACTACCTTACAGCCATCCGCAGGGAAATGTGAAGCCTTGCCTAGCCAAATGAGGAAAACATGCTCGTTCCACGCCAACCGGTACCCGGCCTCACGGTCGAAACCCTGAGCTCCGGCACCTTTGATCTGTCCAAGGATAACGCCGACTTTGCAACGCTGGTAGTGTTCTACCGCGGCCTTCATTGTCCGATCTGCGCCACTTACCTGAAGGAACTCGGCCGTCTGACCGCCGACTTCGCGGCCAAGGGCGTCAAGACGATCGCTATTTCGTCGGACGACAAGGACCGAGCGGAAAAGATGGCGGAAACGGTCGGCCACGCGGATCTGCGCTTTGGCTACGGCCTGCCGCTGAGTGTTGCGAGGGAATGGGGACTTTATGTTTCAACCAGCCGCGGCACCACCTCGATCGGCATCGAGGAACCTGCGCTGTTTTCCGAGCCGGGTGTCTTTCTTGTCAGACCGGACGGCACGCTCTATTTCGCCTCCGTCCAGACCATGCCTTTCGTGCGTCCGCACTTCCAGGAAATGGTCGGTGCACTCGATTTCGTTCAGAAGAACGACTATCCGGCACGCGGCGAATATACCGGTGCAGTCTGACGGCACCTTGATACGGAATTGAAAACAAGGATGCCGGACACGGGCTGCATCGTGTCCGGCATCAACAAAGACTCGCCATGGGGAGCAGGTCCTTGTTTGGTGGGATCGCCAAAGATCTCCGCATCAATACCGGCCCTTGCGCCGGCTTTCGGTATCCCAGAAGGGGCGCATTGCCTCGGCAAGCGCAGCTTCCCGGGTCAGTCCGAGGTCCTCAAGGGCCGCGTCTGACAATTCCAGAAGTTCCAGGCGGGTCCGGCGCCTGACAAACCAATCCTTCAGATAGCTGAAAGCCGTTTTGGTAAAACCGCCGGGAATCCGGAGCCGCGATATCGGGCGCCCGGATATTGTTTCGATTGAACTCATTTGAGACATCTCCAGGGGGACAATTGCATCAATTGGGCGCATTGTTGCGCTACAATCATATGAATTGACTCCATTCGGGATGCAATATATTAAATTGTCACCATGACAAATTGGCACCCAGAGATTCCCGAGGGCCAAGGGCCCCTCTACATCCGGCTGGCGGACCGCATCGCCGAGGATATTGCCACTGGCGCGCTTGGCGCCGGTTCCAAACTGCCGCCGCAGCGCGACCTTGCGTATGATCTGGGTGTCACTGTCGGCACCATAGGACGCGCCTACGCCCTGATCCGTCAGCGTGGCCTTGTCAGTGGCGAAGTCGGGCGCGGCACATTCGTGCTCGGCAGCACGTATGAACCGTCACTCGAAGAAGACACCAAACCGGACCTTGACCGGCCGACACAGCAGACCAACGGCTCAGCCGCGCATGACATGTCCGCCTCTTCGTGGACCCAGGGCGCGATGCACATGCCTAAGGATGTCGCCTTTGGCGGCACCAGGGTCATGGTGCCTTCGCCGGAGGCAATCCGCTTCGACAGCACATCCGCTCCCGAGATCGGCCAGGCCGGCGTCATCGGAAGACTAACGGCAGACATCACCCGTGATGCGCCGTACGAAATTGCCAGCTACACCCGCTCCGTGCCCGAAAGCTGGCGCCAGGCCGGGCGGATCTGGCTGTCCCGTGCCGGCTGGCAGCCGCCGGAAGGCAGCATCGTGCCGACGACAGGCGCCCAGGCGGCAATCATGGCAATCATCGCGGCAACGACAGCGCCTGGCGATCAGGTCGCCTTCGAGGAACTGACCTACAGCTCGATTGCCCGTGGCGCGGCTCTCTCCGGCCGCAGGCCGGTGCAGATCGCGCGGGACGACGAAGGTCCCCTGCCCGAAGATCTTGCAAGGGTCTGCGCGCAGAAACACCCGAAGCTGCTGTTCGTGATGCCGACCATGCATAATCCGACCCTCGGCATGATGGGTGAACAGCGCCGTGCGGACATTGTAACCATCGCCCGCCAGTACAATCTCTGGATCATCGAGGACGAGGTCTACGGTTCCTTGCGTGAGACCTCACCGCCCCCGCTCGCCGCACTGGCACCGGAGCGTACCTTTCATGTCGGCTCGCTGTCCAAGTCTGTGACGGCGGGCGTGCGTGGCGGCTGGGTTTCCAGCCCGCTGTCGCACGCACAGCGGATCTACACTGCCCACAAGATGCTGACTGGCGGCATATCCTTTCTCCTGTCGGAACTGTCATCCCGGCTTGTTCTGTCCGGCGCTGCCGACGAATTCCGCCAGAAAATCCTCGCGGAAGTCTCCGCCCGTTTCGAACTGGTACAGAAATATCTCGGCGCCTACGACATGTTTGCCGCCGCCGACGCGCCGTTTCTCTGGCTGAAGCTTCCCGAACCCTGGCTCTCCGGCACTTTCAAGGCGGCGGCCGCTGCCGCCAATGTGCTGATTGACGATGAAGACGAGTTCAAGACCGGCCGATCCGGCAAGGTCTATCACCGCGTTCGTATCGGCATCACCAACCCGATGACCCGGCAGGAAACCGCGAAGGGGCTGCTTATCCTGCAAAATTTGCTGGAGGACAGCGGGGCCTGCTACGACAGTTTCGAATAGCGACCCTCTGACGGCGGAGAAACATGTCTGAAACCAGCTTGCTCTTCTTGATCCTGCCAGCCTTCGCAGTCGTCTTCGCCCTGTTCTGGTCGCTGATCGTCTTTGTCATTGCCCATACAGGCGGCTGGGTGGGACTGGCAAAAGCCTACCCGGCCAGCCGGAAGCCGGAAGGCCGCACCTGGAGCTGGCGCACCATCCGGTTCGGTCTCTTCGGCAACTACCGCAACAGCGTGGATGTGACCCTGTCCGATGCAGGGCTCCACATGTACCCGATCTTTGTCTTCAGGATCGGCCACAAGCCGATACTCATCCCCTGGACCGCAGTCTCGGACGCATATCGCCGCGATCTCTGGTTTGCGCCGACGCTGACGCTTTCAGTCCCTGTGACGGGAAACGGCAATGAAAGACGGGTGTCCTTTTACGGTGCGGAGTTCGTCGAGGCGATCGAGGACTGTCTGAGGCGCAATGGCAACGGCAACGCTCTCCGCAATTAAGCAAACCTGCGGTTTGCCTGTCTCACATCGCTCGATACGGAAACACGTTTTCCTTGTCCTGCACCGGCGCTGCTGACAATGTGAACCGACTACCGGGAGGTTGTGATGACAGGGTCTGTACCTTTGTGGGTGAAACTGGCCGGCGTGGCAGCGGCTGTCTATTGCATTGCCGTCTTCGGAACCGTCTACCGCTACAATCAGTCCATCCTGGAAAGCGCCAGCTTCGCCGAAATCACCGGCGGTGGCTTCATCTACAACTACCGCATCGCCGACATTCGGGCGGGCATTACGGTTGGCCTCGTAAAACCCCTGCCCCTTGGCACCCGGCTCATTGCCGAGTTTGAAAGCCCGCAAGGTGGCAAGATCGAGGTCGAAAAGGCCGTTTCCCACGCCAAGCGCAACTACAGCTTCGAAACACCGTCCCTCAGCGATGTTGAAGCCGAACGCACCTATGCGGCAGTTCTTCATGTCATCGACGCAAAAACGGGCGAGGAACTAGAGCGCCACGAAAAGGGTCTCAAATCCAGCGTCGCGCCAAAGGCGATGCCGGCAAAACCGCTTACCATCGGCCCCGGGTATCACGTCAATCCGGATATTCGGCCGGCACCAAAGGGCTAGACCGATAGCCGTCGTGGGAAGTCCTTTTGCTATCGCGCGAAAAAAGTTTGCGCGGCACCTTAAAAGCCATTGTGCGGTGCAATCCGGCACACCATCTGCCAGCGACGTGTCCCCGGGATCTCCAAAATGACTGTCTTTGAAATTGCGCTCGGCCTGGTTCTCCTCGTGGCCGGTGGTGACGTGCTTGTGCGCGGTTCTGTCGGCCTTGCAAAGCGCTTCGGCATCTCCGAACTTCTGATCGGCCTGGTCCTTGTGGGCTTCGGCACTTCGACACCGGAACTGATGACAAGCGTGCTGGCGGCACTCAACGGGTCTGCCGGCCTGGCTGTCGGCAACGTCGCCGGCTCGAACATCGCCAATATCCTGCTCATTCTGGGGCTGACGGCCGTTATCTCTCCGCTGCTGGTCGACCCCAAAGCGTTGCTGCGCGACGGTCCGGCCAACGCTCTGGCAGCTCTCGCTTTCACGGGCCTTGCATTGTCCGGCTTGATTGGACGGGAAGCAGGCCTGGTCCTGATACTCGCACTGGCGGTCTATCTTGTTGTCACCTACCGGATGGAAAAAGGCACGCAGACGCCTTCGGCGGAGCTGCACAGGGGGGAAGTCCAGCTGGTCGCTCCCAAAACCGGACAGCTGAACCTGCTACTCAATCTGGCGATGGCATTTGGTGGACTGGTAATGATCCTGGGCGGAGCGCACTTTCTGGTGTCCGGGGCAACCAGCCTTGCGCAGGCTGCGGGCATCAGCGACGCGGTTATCGGCGTCACCATCGTCGCGGTCGGCACGTCCCTGCCTGAGCTGGTCACCTCGGTGATCGCAGCTCTCAAGCGTCAGACAGATATTGCCCTTGGCAACATCCTCGGCTCCAACCTCTTCAATATCCTGGGCATTCTGGGCATTACCGCGGTTATCACCCCCCTCCAGGTCCCGCAGGAAATCATGAGCTTCGACATCTGGGTCTTGTTGGGGGCTACAGTGATCCTTCTGGTCTTTGCCATGACGGGCGGCCGTATCTGTCGGCGCGAGGGCGCTATCATGCTCCTGGCCTATGCCGGCTATACGGGTTACGTCCTCCATAACGCCCTCGGGTGAACCTCCTCAGAAAAGCCGGACCTAGCGCAAAGGGGAGATCTTCCCCCCCAAGCCGGCGGAGGCTTTTGCTCCGCCGGCCAGTAGGACAGTTTCAGCGACTGCTTCTGATGGGGACCGCAATCGGGCGGATCGGCGAGCCGGTGGCGCCACGCAGTTTCAGCGGCGAGGTAATGAAGGCAAATTCATGCACCCCGTCCCTTGCCAGGTCTTCCAGCCACAAGAGCTCGATAAACGACACACCCTTCTGCGCCAGCAGATAGGAATGAACAGGTGCGAAATTGTCCGGGTTGGTGGACGGGAAACTTTCCAGACCCAGGTTATCCGCGCCCAGCACCATCGCCTTTTGCTCCTCGGCCAGCCACCTTGCGGCATCAAGGCCAAGCCCTGACTGGCTGAACAGAGCCAGTTTCGACCTGTCCGGCCAATGGTGCATCTGGCCTGTACGGATGAGCACCACATCACCTTCCTGCAAGCTGGTTCCCTGCGCATCCAGCGCGGTTTTCAGATCATCCACCGTAATGGCGTAGGACGCCGGCAGCACATCCACACCCTTGGCCTTCGCAACGTCGATCAGCACGCCACGCGCAATGATGGGTGGATACTTGTCCGCACCCGATTTCACCCACCCGCGCGCGCCCTGCGCCTCGTCGGCGCTAACGTTGTTCCAGATTTTCCCGTGAAGCCCGAAGTGACTGAGCGTGTCGATATGGGTTCCCGTGTGGGTATTCATCGAAATTGCTTCGCTGGAATGCGAAAGGAGCTCCTCGCTGCCGTCCCCGCGCGCCGGCGTATGAAGCATCATCATCTGGTAGGTCGGATCTCCGAAGGCGGCACTGCAACAATCTGGCATGCCGACAAAGAGATCCACACCGAGATCATAAATCTTGCCGGCATCGATGCGCTGCAAGATCTCCAACCGGGAGGCATCGCTCATCATGTTCAGCGTGCCGATCTCGTCTTCCGGTCCCCACGGACTTTCACCCACCTGTTCGCCTTCCGCGAAAACCGGTGAACCGGCAAGGGTCGCAGCCATGAGCGTGGCGGCAAAAAGCTTTCGGGTCTGATTCATCAAGTCTTGCACCAGTGGAATTCCTTCCTCTCAAAACCCCGTGCATGCAGGAACGACCGGCAAGGCGATTCCGTTCGCGGAGGATTGCTCCTCCACGTTTCAGCAGGACGGATTGCCTGACAGGGTTTTCGGTTTTCAGAACGGGCGCATTCGAACGCGCCCCGCACGATTAGGACAATTGCCCTAAAATCGGATTAGGACAATCGTCCAAATCTGTCAAGACTGCAACCAAATGCGCTGAAACACCCGCATTGCAGCCATCTCCGCTTTGCCGGTGAGACTTTTACGAACCGTATTTTCCCTTGATACCGGGCTTGAATTCGAACTTGTGCCGGTTGGAATGCACTGCGCTGTCAGGTGGAAGAACGTCTGCAAGGCCAATCGCATCGCCCGCGATCAAATTTGTCGAATTTCTTTGCACCGCAAGGCTCCCAAATTGGGGGACAATCTGCTAAACGGCGGCATCATCGTCTGCCCGTGCCGTCGCGGCCCCACCCATTGGCCAGAAACACTGGCCAAAAACAGTGAAACGTCATGATCCCGAACGACATCAAGATCACGCCCGACCTGATTGCTTCCCACGGTCTGAAGCCGGATGAATATGAGCGCATCCTGGAACTGATCGGCCGCGAGCCGACCTTCACCGAGCTGGGCATCTTTTCAGCCATGTGGAACGAGCACTGCTCGTACAAATCCTCCAAGAAATGGCTGAAGACCCTGCCGACCGAAGGTCCGCGCGTGCTTCAGGGCCCGGGTGAAAACGCGGGTGTGGTCGATATCGGCGATGGCCAGGCCGTGGTCTTCAAGATGGAGAGCCACAACCACCCGTCCTACATCGAGCCTTACCAGGGCGCTGCAACCGGTGTCGGCGGCATCCTGCGTGACGTCTTCACCATGGGTGCGCGTCCAGTTGCGGCCATGAATGCCCTGCGCTTCGGCGAACCCGATCATCCGCGCACCCGTCACCTCGTCTCCGGCGTCGTTTCCGGTGTTGGCGGCTACGGCAACTCCTTCGGCGTTCCGACCGTCGGCGGCGAAGTCGAGTTCCACGCCCGCTACAACGGCAACTGCCTGGTCAACGCCTTTGCGGCAGGCCTTGCAAAATCGGATGCGATCTTCCTGGCCAAGGCCGAAGGCGTCGGCCTGCCGGTCGTCTATCTCGGCGCCAAGACCGGCCGTGACGGTGTCGGCGGCGCAACCATGGCCTAGGCGGAATTCGACGATACGATCGAAGAAAAGCGCCCCACCGTTCAGGTCGGCGACCCGTTCACCGAAAAATGCCTGCTGGAAGCCTGCCTTGAGCTGATGGAAACCGGTGCGGTCATCGCCATCCAGGACATGGGTGCGGCCGGTCTTACCTGTTCCGCCGTCGAGATGGGCGCCAGCGGCGACCTCGGCATCGAGCTGGACCTGGACAAGGTTCCGGTGCGCGAAGAACAGATGAGCGCCTACGAAATGATGCTTTCGGAAAGCCAGGAGCGCATGCTCATGGTTCTGCGTCCGGAAAAGGAACACGAAGCCGAAGCCATTTTCAAGAAATGGGGCCTCGACTTCGCCATCGTCGGCAAGACCACCGACACGCTGCGCTTCATCGTCAAGCACCAGGGCGAAGTCGTCGCCGATCTGCCGATCAAGGAACTCGGTGACGAAGCCCCCGAATATGACCGTCCCTGGGTCGAGCCGAAAAAGCGCCCCGTTCTGTCCGCTTCCGAAATCGAGGAACCGGCGGACTATGCCAAAGCTCTCAAGACCCTGGTCGGCAACGCCAACGGCTCGTCCCGCCGCTGGGTCTATGAACAATACGACACGCTGATCCAGGGCAATTCGGCCGCGACGCCTGGCGGTGATGCCGGTGTCATCCGCGTGGAAGGCACCCGCAAGGGCCTGTCCTTCTCCGTTGACGTGACACCGCGCTATTGCGAGGCGGACCCGTTTGAAGGTGGCAAGCAGGCCGTTGCCGAAGTGTGGCGCAACCTGACCGCCGTCGGCTCCGAACCGCTGGCTGCAACCGACAACCTGAATTTCGGCAACCCGGAAAAGCCGGAAATCATGGGCCAGTTCGTCGGCTGCATCAAAGGCATCGGCGAAGCCTGCCGGGAACTCGAGTTCCCGATCGTCTCCGGCAATGTGTCGCTCTACAACGAGACCCATGGCGAAGCGATCCTGCCGACCCCGGCCATTGGCGGTGTCGGCCTGCTGCCGGACGTCACGGTGCGTGCGGGCGCAGCCTTCGTAAACGAAGGTGACGCAATCCTGCTCATCGGTGGCAAGGGCACCCATCTGGGCGCATCCCAGTATCTCGCGGATATTCTGGGTCGCGAGGAAGGCGCTCCGCCGCCGGTCGACCTGGCGGCAGAAAAGCGCCGCGGCACGCTGGTTCGCCAGCTCATCGGCGCGGCTCGTCTGACGGCTGTACACGATATTTCTTCCGGCGGCCTGGGTGTCGCTCTCGCCGAGATGGCGATGTCCAGCGGCATCGGCGCAACGGTCAAGATCGATGGTCCGGCCCATGCCGCGCTCTTCGGTGAAGACCAGGGACGCTACGTCGTCACCGTTTCCCAGGACAAGGTGGAAGCCGTTCTGGAAGACATTCTTGACGGCGGTATCGACGTTCAACAAATCGGCACCACCGGTGGCACGGATTTGACTGTTGAAGGCATACTCACCATATCCGTTGCAAACTTGAAAAAAGCGCACGAAGATTGGTTCCCGAATTACATGGCAACGGCATAAGCCGTTTGACCTTCAGGAACTTAACAACAGGACGGACGCACGATGCCGATGAACGCAAATGAGATCGAGACCCTGATCAAGGCGGCTTTGCCCGATGCTCAGGTCGAGATCCGGGATTTGGCTGGAGACGGCGATCACTATGCAGCGAATGTTGTCTCGGAATCCTTCCGGGGCAAGAGCCGCGTGCAGCAGCATCAGCTGGTTTACGAGGCACTGAAAGGCAACATGGGCGGCGCTTTGCACGCCCTCGCCCTTCAGACCAAGGCACCGGATTGAATTGACACATTGCCGCGCAGGCAGCGCGAGCACTTGAATCTGCCGCCGGATCTCGCCAGATAGGCGGCAAAGAGACAAAGGACGGACCCATGAGCATCCAGGACTGGATCAAGAACGAAGTCGACACCAACGACGTTGTGCTTTTCATGAAAGGCACGCCGAACTTCCCGCAGTGCGGTTTTTCCGGTCAGGTCGTACAGATCCTTGACTATGTTGGCGCTCCTTACAAAGGCATCAATGTTCTGGAAGACGACGATCTGCGCCAGGGCATCAAGGAATTCACCAACTGGCCGACCATTCCGCAGCTCTACGTGAAGGGTGAATTCGTCGGCGGCTGTGACATCATCCGCGAAATGTTCCAGAACCAGGAACTGCAGGGCCTTCTCACCGAAAAAGGCATCGAGACCACTCAGCAGACCGCCTGAGCCGGCTGCAGGTTCCGATCGAGGCTTTTAAGGGGCGGTTTGACCGCCCCTTTTTCGTGTCTGCGGGGTTCCCAACGAGCGTAATTATCGGGAATTGGAGAGCCAGGCTGCGGCTTGAAACGACCGGGATCCCTGGCCGCAGGCGGCTCTCCGATCCCGGCTCGCGCTTCGCTTGTCCGGGATGACGATGGTGAGGGAGAGAGTCGGGCGACGGTTCAAGATGCGCTTTTTGGCGTGTTGAGTTGCGTCTCACCTTCCCGTCATTCCGGACAAGTGAGGCAACGCCGAACGCCGATCCGAAATCCAGACATATTTCGCGCCCGAGGCGCGGCCTTCCATTGAAATTAAGAGTTCGCTTTGCTCACGATGACATCTGGTTTCCGGATCGGCGCGCAGCTTCGCTGCACTTGTCCGGAATGACGGGTGCCAAAAGACATTCCGGAACCATTCGCCGGGTAAATCAGAATGATGCCAACCGGGCTCAAACCCCGTCAAAACCACTTGGACTTGCACTTTATCCAATGTTAACCGGAATCGATTGCGGTCGAATGCAGGCGCCATCTCGGCAAAAATTGCCGAATCACCTAAGCTGAACGCAAGGTGAATGCGGATTTCAGGGTGAGTACAGGTGCGTTCCGCCATTCTCCGACCATATCGCAGGGCTCCATCAAACAGCGGAGCCGGGAAATGGGACCGGGGACAATGAACAAGATTGCAGTTGCTGCCACCTCCACTTTCGTTCTGGCACTTGTCGGAGCCGGCATCGTCATGTCCGGTGGCGTAAAGACTGACGGCGAACTGCGCCGCGTCGACTGCCAGGCGCTCACCATGTTTACACCAGCCAAAGCCAAGAGTGCCGAAGAACTTTGCGCCAACTACGGCGGTGTTGCACTGAAGGATGCCGAGCCCAGCAAGGAAGGCCTCGTAATCCTTGTCCGCAACCAGCCGATGGGCGGATTTGACGGAGAACACACCGTCCGCTGAATTCCGGCGCGATTCAGGCTGAGCGTTCGCTCGCTCAGCACTTGGCAGATGGTGACAGGCATCCCCCGAAACGGGGCCTCATGCCGAATAGATCTGCGAAACAAGAGCGGAAAACGTCTTTGTAAGCTGGCGACTTGAAGAATTCAGGTCTTTTACTCAGTCATCCAGCGTCGTGACCGCATGCGCTGCCACAGGCCCGGCGACATTGTGCAGGTCGACCGATCCGAGCGGGATCGAAGGCAGCCCTGCTTCCAGGGCCACTTCCGCCGTCGCAACGATCTCCTGCCCGATAACCTTGCCGTAATCCCCAAGTCGTGCCGCGATGTTGGCTGCATGGCCGATCACCGTGAAATCAAGCCGCTCCCTTGATCCGACGTTGCCGTAGGTGACCTCACCAAAGGCGATGCCGATGGCACAGTGCATGGAGATGCCCTTAGTGTCCGGGTCTGGCACCTTCAGACGGCGAACGATCTCCTCGGCACTGGCAACTGCTTGCCGGCAAGCCTCTTCCAGGCCGACGCCCGCGGGGAAAATCGCCAGCACTGCATCGCCGATAAATTTCAGGACCTCGCCTTCATGCGCGTTGACGATGTCGGTCGTGACCTCGAAGAACCGGTTGAGTTCACCGACATAGGCTTGCCGGCCAAGTTCCGTTTCCAGCCTGGTGGAATGCCTGAGGTCGCAGAACAGGATCGCCGCGTCGATGACATCGCCGTCCCCGCGCCGGATATCACCGCCCAGAACCCGCGCGCCCGTCCGCTTGCCCAGATAGGTTTCCAGAAGGGATGTCGCATTGGAGGTCAGTGCAAATACTTCGAATAGCCGGCTGATAAGGGCCGAACATTCGAACACCAGTCCGAGGTTTGCCGTGGTGAAACCGGCAGGATGATCCGAAGCGAGGGTCATCACATTGATCCGCCCGTCGGAAAAAGGCAGAGGCATGGCGACGTAGTCGGTAACGCCCTGTTGCCTGAGGTCTTCCATGATCGGGAAATTGAACTCGTCGGGGTTCGAATCGATCTTTTGCCGAATGCCTCCCAAACCGTCGGCCACATGCTGAAGCGGGCTCAGGCGAAAGGCCGGGCTCTCCAGTGTCTCGTAGGACGGAGCAAAGCTCTGTACGGTATCGTCGTCGCGCGTCCACACATAATGACGGCCGGCAATCATCGGGTGCAGTGACCATATCAGGATGCTGATTCGGCAGACGGCTATCCCGTCCTCCACCAGCTTTCGGCCAAGGGCGGCTGTAAGTTCTTCCGGCGTTTTCGCGGCCCAGGCTTCGCGCAGCAGCCAATCGACTGTTGGCCCTGTGATGTTCCCGACAGGCAGTGGATCAATCGGGGCGCCCTGAAAATCGACCCGGCTCGCCACACCCGGCATGAAAGCTACAAGGCCATCAACCGCCTTTCCTTCCGGCAACGCATTGAGATAACTCCAGGCGCCGTTCTCCAGCGTTTCATTGCCGACCCGGACGTGGCTGTAGCTAGCCGTTCCCTTGAACGGGCAGAAGGTTCTGCGCTCTGGAGCGGGTTCGAGGTCTGCCAGAACGTCGTCGCGCGGGAAATAGATCGCAGGTGCAAGCCGGGTTTCATACATCACCCGCGCCTTTGAAGACCGCGCCAGCAACTGGTCCCCCCGCCAGGCCGTCACTTCGCCGGCAAGCGGTTCCACAAGGATCCCGTAGTCGTTCGAGGTTTGCTGCGCGCGCACGGTCATGAAAAAAGAGATATGGAACACATGGCGAGCTGTCCAGTGCGCATGCACGCGCCCCCTCTGCTCACACCTGTGTGGCGGCCCCAGTCGCCGACACTTGCAAAAAACGCATAGGTGGTACCCGGGGCAGACTTCGTGGCAAGCCACGGTTTGACCTCAATTCGCGATTACGCGCTTGTGAGCAGCCAAGGTATGGAAATTGAGACCCCTGTCGGGTACTGAGATTGAATGCGCAACGTCTTGATCACATTGTTGATCTGCTTTTTCGCCGGGGTCACAACCTCCGCAGCCTACACGCATGTTCCAAGAAGCATTCGCGCTCTGGAACGCTCGATGGCAGTGGAAACGGACCTGGCCGCAAAGACAGTGCAATTTACCGCGCATCATGCCCAATGTTGCCAACCGGACAGCCAGACCGGAAAAACCACCAAACCCTTCGGGTGCGGCCCGGATTGCCTGTCTCATTTCTCCGTTGTGGCACTGCAATTCCAATCCGCGGTGACCGGGCCGGAAACCACGTCACCTCCCGTCCTGACGGACGCTCTGCCGTCCGCGGAAGATCAACCTCCCATTAAAGGCTGACAATCCAACGGAACACAAAGTTCCGGCTTAGCCAACACTATTGGAAGGTTGAACGACATCTTGCCGGGGCACAATTGACCGGCATGAGAACAGTTCGCCTGAAAGACAGGAAAAAATCATGAGTCTTCAGGAAAACGGTACACAGGCATCCTATGTCGCGCCTGCATTTCGAACTCAGAAATATCTGAACAGGAACAATCTCTTCATGTTCGGCTGCTGCCTGCTGATGGCGGTGGTGACCGGACTGCTGATCGTTTCCGCACCGACCGGACTGACGGCTGGTGAAGCGTTGCTGCTAGCCGTGCCGATGTTCGGCTGCGTCGCCATGCATGTGATTCTGCATCGTGTCATGGGCAAGCCATGCCATGCGCACGCACGAAAGGAGGCCGACCATGTCTAGAAGACCTTTCGCTTTTGCACTTGCCGGTGGGTTCCTGGCGTTGACCTCGGTCGCTTGGGCTGCGGAAGACAACACAATCACGGTCTACAAGTCACCCTGGTGCGGCTGTTGCGAGCTGTGGACCGAGGCAGTCGAGGCTGCCGGCCACAAGGTCGCCGTTCACGATATGGAAGACCTGAGCTCCATTAAGGCCCAGGCAGGCATTCCCGATGACATGCAGGCCTGCCACACGGCGGTGACCGGCGGTGACCGGAAATACATCATCGAAGGACACGTGCCGCTGGAAGCGGTTGAAAAAATGCTGTCGGAGCGTCCGGACATTCGCGGTATCGCGGTTCCCGGCATGCCCCAGGGGTCGCTCGGCATGGGCGACGACCCGACGGCGCAATACACGGTTTACACCCTCGGCCAGAATCCGGCCGATCCTCCCGTCCCTTATCTAGAAACAGGCCAGTAGCCTTCAAATGACGAACCTTACAAGAAGATCATTTCTTGCCGGGTCGGCGAGCCTTACAGGGCTCGCCGTCAGCGGCTGTATGACGACCGCTCCCCAGCAGCCACTCGCCCCCTGGCAGGATCCGTCCGTCCTTGCCATGTACCGTGCGATGCCGGAAGAGCAGTTTCCGATCCCTGCTCCGGATTTGAAGAAGGTACCGGAACGCTACTACCGCAAACAGGTGGATTATCAGACCAGCGAGAAGGTCGGTACGCTGGTCGTCGACACCAGCAACTACTACCTCTACCTCGTCCAGGAAAACGGCAAGGCGATGCGCTACGGCGTTGGCCTTGGTCGTGCCGGGTTCGAATGGTCCGGCCGGGCGCGGATCGCCCGCAAGGCCGCCTGGCCCAAATGGACACCGCCGGAAGAGATGATCCAGCGGCAGCCGGAACTGGAAAAATGGAGCTGGCGTAACGGCGGCATGCCCCCGGGCATCGAAAACCCGCTGGGTGCAAGAGCGCTCTACATCTTCCAGGGCAACAAGGATACGCTCTACCGCATCCACGGCACGGGCGAATACTGGACAATCGGCTCTGCCGTCTCCAGTGGCTGTGTCCGCCTGATCAACCAGGACGTCATCGATCTTTACAGCCGGGTTGCTGACGGATCCCAGATCGTCGTTTTGTAAGGTTCAAGACACGCTTGCGGAAAAGGGGCCGGCCAGCCGGTCCCTTCGCCATCTCCAGCCATCAGCAATGGCTGGTGCGTCCGCTGCCTGGTATCAGCCTGTAATGGCTTTCAGTTCCAGAAAGTCTTCCAGGCCAAATTCGCCATATTCGCGGCCATTGCCGGACTGCTTGTAACCACCGAACGGCACATCCCAGTCCGGGCTGTTGCCGTTGATATAGACGCTGCCCGCACGCAGTTTGCGGGCTACGCGTTTCGCCCGTTCCGGATCGCCGGTCTGGATATAGGCGGCAAGGCCGTAAGGCGTATCGTTGGCAATCTCGACAGCCTCCTCTTCCGTGTCGAACGGGATCATCACCAGCACGGGCCCGAAGATCTCGTTACGGGCAATCGATATCTGGTTGGTAACATCGGCAAAGACTGTCGGCTGAACGAAATACCCTGTCTCGAACCCCTTCGGTTTGCCTGGACCTCCGGCAACAAGGCGGGCACCGTCTGCCAGACCGCGCTCGATATGGCCCTGGATCTTTTCGTATTGCAGATCGCTGATCACCGGCCCGATGTGATCCCCTTCCTCCGCCGGATCCCCGACCTTGGTTTCCGCCGCAATCTTTCCGGCAAGCGCAATAGCCTCGTCATAGACGCTTCGCTCCACGAGCAGACGGGTCGGAGCATCGCAGGACTGACCCGTGTTGGAAAAGCAGCCCGACAGCGACGTGCGAAGGGCCGTTTCCAGGTCCGCATCCGCAAAGAGCAGATTGGCCGACTTGCCGCCGAGCTCCAGCGCAACACGCTTGACGGTCGGTGCAGCATTCTGACTGACCGCGACGCCGGCACGGGTCGAACCGGTAAAGGACATCATGTCGATATCCGGATGCGAGGACATTGCAGATCCGACACCCGGCCCATCGCCATTTACCAGATTGAAAACACCAGCCGGGCAGCCGGCCTCATCCAGGATCTCGGCGAAGAGAAGCCCGGAGAGCGGCGCAATCTCACTTGGCTTCAGCACCATGGTGCAACCGGCAGCAAGCGCGGGCGCGACCTTTGCCGCAATCTGGTTGATCGGCCAGTTCCAGGGCGTGATCAAGCCACAAACGCCAATCGGCTCGTGCCGCAGCACGCTGCCGCCACGCGGGCTGGGACGTTCGAACACATGATGCTTCAGGGCTTCCAGCGTCGCTTCCAGGTGGCCGGATCCGGCAGGCGTCTGGCTGCCGCGCGCAAAGCTGCGCGGCGCCCCCATTTCAAGCCGGATCGCTTCGTCCATTTCCTCCGACCGGCGATGGTAGATCGCGATGACACGCTCAAGAAGCGCGGCACGTTCCTCGACACTTGTCTCAGACCAATCGGCAAATGCGGCCTTGGCTGCAGCAACCGCCTTGTCCACATCGGCGGCACTGCCCAGGGAGATCACGGCAACCGGCTTTTCCGTCGCCGGGTTGATCACCTCGAGCGTTTTTGCCTCGACCGGATCGACCCAGGATCCACCGATATAGAACTGCCGCTTTTCAATCATCCGCCTGCTGCTTCCCGTCTGTTCAGTTTCATGTCGTCGCCACTTCTTGGCAGAACCTCATATCCGGCTTCTTCCGGCTCCTCGTCAACCATCTCGTCCGGAAAACCCGGTGCCCGGATATCAAGACCGGTTGCATCTTCAAGGCGTTTGATGATGTTGGGCGACAATTCCCGCGGACCATAGCGGTCGATCCCGTCTGCAAAAATCCGGTTGAGAAGCGGCGACACTTCCAGCGGAACCTGATGATCGTCTGCGATTTTCTGGAACAGGCCGATGTCCTTGGCAACAAGATCCATGGTGAAGGAGATGTCGCGCGAGCCGTTGAGGATCACCTGGCTCTCCGTTTCATGGACAAACGAATTACCTGAGGAAATCCGGATCGCCTCATATGCCGTGCCCAGATCCATCCCGGCTGCCTTGCAGGTGGTCAGTGCTTCGACCAAAGACACAAGATTGGCCGTTGCCAGATAGTTGGTAACGACTTTCAGAACAGACGCCGAGCCGATCTCGCCGGTGTGCAGCACGCGCCGCCCCAAAACGGTCAGGAGCGGCAGCATGCGCTCGAAAGTTTCCCGCGGACACCCTGCAAAGATCGAGATATTTCCGGTAGCAGCCCTGTGGCAGCCACCCGAAACCGGGCATTCGATCGCCTCCGCCCCTCTGGCGACAACAAGCCCTGCCAGACGGCGCACTTCGCCGGCATCCGTTGTCGACATTTCCGCCCAGATCCTGCCCGGGCCAATACCTTCCAGAATACCGTCCGGACCTTCCACGACCGCAGCACAGGCTGCCGGACTGGGCAGGCAGGTGATGACGACATCGCAGCTTTCTGCAAGCTCCTTCGGGCTTTCACCACGTCTGGCTCCCCTGGCCGCAAAGCTTTCCATAAGCAGCGGATTGAGGTCCAGCACCATGACGTCAAGACCGTTGCGCAGCAGGCTGCCGGCCAGTTTGCCGCCGACATTGCCCAATCCGATGAAACCGACCCGCATGAGAAGCGCCTTTCGTGAAACAGGGTTTGATGCCCTCACTTTGCGCCTCGCCTATGAAATAGAGAAATGATATTAATTCAGCCAATTACCAAACTATTTTTATGAATGAAGAGAATGTCGGCACTCCCCAATCTCGTATGGCTGAGAAGCTTCGAAGCCGTCAGCCGGCTGGGCGGCTTCACCGCAGCGGGCGCGGAACTCGGCCTCACCCAGGCCGCTGTCAGCACGCACATCAGCGCACTGGAAACCCAGCTCGGCCATCAGCTTTTCGAACGCACGACGCGAAAGCTGGAGCTTACCGCCAGCGGCCGGGCCTATCTGCCGTCGGTACGCAAGGCCTTGCAGGACCTTGCCGTCTCCACGGACAGCCTCTTCGGCAACCGAACGGCCGGCTCCGTAACCATTCGGGCGCCGATTTCCGAAACTGTTCTCATCATTGCCCCAGCCTTGGCGGAGTTTCAGAAAATCCATCCTGAACTGGACATCCGGCTCTTGTCGGCAATCTGGGCCGACACGGCTCTTGAGACCGGCACCGACATCGAGATCCGCCTCGGCACGGGCAACTGGCCCGGTGCGCATGCAGAACCGCTGGGACCGGAAAAGATCGTTCCGGTCTGTCATCCGGGGCTGGCCAAAAGGTTGAAGGAACCGGCGGATCTGATGGATGTTCCACGCATTCACATTCTGGGGTACGACGATCACTGGCCACGTTTTTCTGGAGCCTTCGGACTTGCGCAGCCCTCCACCCGAACCAGCGTCACAGTCGACACTTCCCTCGCCGCGGTTGAACTGGCGGCTGCCGGCGGCGGTGTCGCCCTGCTGCTGGGCAAGGTTGCGGCCCGTCTGGCGGGAAGCGGACGGCTGACGACCCCTCTGGACCCGGGGCTGCCTTCCATGCGCACCCATTACCTGCTGAACCGGGAAAGCTCCTCACCGCGAAAACCGGCGGTTCAACGGGTGGAAACCTGGCTGCGAGACCTGTTTGCAGCATAGGCCGGTAGCTATTCCGGTCAGGTCAAGCGCTCACCTGCGCGCTGGAAGTGGGCAAGAGGCTCATATCGATTTCAATAGATGCACGTCTCCGCGTTCACAGGCATTCACCCCAGCGAAAAACCGATAAGATTTTGCAATCCATTTCTTTTTAGAAGCCCAATCGCTGGGCATACTGGATCCCGGTCTTGTCGCTGGTGCGACAAACCGGGATGACAAGCCAAGGACGTGTGACAATGACGGAGCAGGCTGAGTCTGAGCACTTTCCCGATGCCGCTCCCCAAACCACGTCATGCCATGGCTCGACCATGGCATCCATGCCGATGCAACACGACACGGCAACGCCTATCCATTTGGAATGGCCAGGGAATGGATTGCCGGATCAAGTCCGGCAATGACGAATGGACTGAGGACGAATGGACTGTGTCAGAGCGCTTTCTCGATGCCGCTCCCCAAACCACGTCGTGCCATGGCTCGACCATGGCATCCATGCCGATGCAACACGACACGGCAACGCCTATCCATTTGGAATGGCCAGGGAATGGATTGCCGGATCAATTCCGGCAATGACGAATGGACTGTGTCAGAGCGCTTTCCCGATGCTGCTCCCCAAACCACGTCGTGCCATGGCTCGACCATGGCATCCATGCCGATGCAACACGACTCGGCATCGCCTATCCAATTGGAAAGGCCAGGGAATGGATTGCAGGGTCAAGTCCGGCAATGACGGGGAGCATGGGGGATAAGGTAAGAGGCTATCTGAACGCCGTTGTTTCGGCAGATTCGCCTCAGAAGGTCACTCCGCTGCGAACAGCTTTGCCGTCATCGCCAGGCTTGCGCCACAGGGTTCTTCCGCTTCACCGCGCTCCTCGGACACGCCCTCAGCCGGGCGCAGGTTGACGAAGTCGTAGAGCGAGCGGTCGAGGAGATGCGACGGCCGGGTGTGGCCGAGAGCGCGGGCCATGACGCCAAGGCGGCCGGGTGTTGCCTTTTCCCAGCCCTGCAGCATGCGTTTGACTTCCTCGCGCTGCAGACCGTCCTGCGAGCCGCAGAGATTGCAGGGAATGATCGGGAACTGCATGCCATTGGCAAAGCGTGCGATGTCGCTTTCAGCAGAATATGCAAGCGGGCGGAGCACCAGAAGATCGCCCTCGTCGTTGATCAGCTTGGGCGGCATGGAGGCCAGACGGCCACCGTGGAAGAGGTTCATGAAGAACGTCTCCAGAATATCTTCCCGGTGATGGCCGAGCACGATGGCCTCGCAGCCCTGCTCCCGTGCGATCCTATAAAGAATTCCGCGGCGCAGGCGCGAACACAGCGAACAATAGGTGCGGTGCTCGGGGATCTTGTCAGTGACAATGGAATAGGTGTCTTCGCGCACGATGATGTGCTCGATACGGTTGTCCTCGAAGAATTTCGGCAGGATGTCCGCCGGAAAACCGGGTTGAGCCTGATCCAGATTGCAGGCGATCAGGTCGACCGGCAGCAGCCCCCGCCATTTCAGTTCGATAAGCACCGCCAGCAGCGTGTAACTGTCCTTGCCACCGGACAGGCAGACCAGCCACTTCGGCCGCTTTTCCTGGGAAGCCCCTTCCGGCAGCATCCCGAAGTCGGCAATCGCCTCACGCGCCTGGCGCAAAAGGCGCTTTCGCAGCTTCTTGAACTCGACGCTCGCAGGTGCATTGCGAAGCAATGCGGGTACGTCGATGTCGGTACTGTCGGCAATATCGTTCATTTGAGAAGCTCGGCGGCTTGTTGGGTTCGCTGTCTTTGCGCTGACATAGCGGATCAAGGCTGCCGGGAAAAGGGAAAAGCCGTGCGTATCAGAGGATGGCAGTTCGCTCACTGGAGCTGTTCTTGCCATTTCCCTGCGTATCTCTTCAGCCGAGAAAGACGTTCGCCGCCGCTTCCGCGTGGGCCAGCCTGCTGCCGTTTTTCCGTATCACTGTCCGCCACCAGCAACGCGGCGCCGATACTGGTTCCGGTGAGCGACCCAGCCGACGCTTCAACCGGCCGCCCTGTCGCAGCCTCCAGCATGTCAAGGTAAAGCCCGTTCTGCGCGAACGGCCCCTCCACGACGATTGGACCTTCTGCTCCGGTCATCGCCAGGCACTCCGCCGTCACCAGCGCCAGATAGAAGGACAGAGCCGCAAAGCGTTCGCCGTCGCTCAGGAGCGTCTCATCCACGCTCCAGTGATACTCCCGTCCCTGAAAAGGGCCGGAGCGCGGGTCGACAGCGGGAAAAAGCATGATCTCGCGAGAAAGCACGGTATCAATCTGTTCTTCCGAACAGCCCTTTTCACGTCCCTTCAGGATCATGTCGAACTCACGTCCCCCCATGAACCTTGCCGAAGGCACAGGATCACCGAAAGCGTTGACGTTGATCAGCGTGTCGCGGGACGGATCGAGGAGCACCCGGCCGCCTCCTAGCGCCAGCACGATCACCCAGGTGCCGGTGGAGACGACCGAAAACGGAGGCTTTCGCAGGATCAGATGAGGATAAAGCGACGCGTTGGAATCGTGAATGCCGCAGGCGACCGGAATATCCTTCGGCAATCCGGTCCGGGCCACAACCTCCGGCAGGACGGACCCGAGACGATCACCCGCCTTGCGCACGGGTGCCATCTTCTCCTCCAGCCCGAGCCGGTTCACCAGCGAGGAGAACCGGTTTTCGGACGGGCACCAGAGGTCGGTATGGCAGCCGAGCGAAGTCACTTCGTTGGAAAGAACGCCGGTGAGCTTGTAGGTCCAGTATTGCGGATAGGTCAGAACCGTCGCCACCCGGTCAAGCAGACCCGGGTCCGTTTTCAGTTGCCAGTGGAGTTGCGCTCCCAGATTGAGGCCCATGCCGAGCCTGGGCGACCCGGTTTCGGCAAAGTCCGGCCGGATCGCATCATAGGCGGCCGCCAGGTCGTCAGGGCCGGTGAACTCATAATCGAGCATAGGCGCTGCAAGGCTTCCGTCCGCGTCCAGAAGCACGGCGCTGGCACCATGTGTCGTCACCGACAGGGCATCGATACCATGGGCCTTGTGCAGCTCGGCCAGCGCCTCGCAGATGAAATCCCAGTGCCCCTCCAGGTCGAAATGCGGATAAGGAGGGCCCGGCAGGACCAAGTTGGGCCGCGTCAGGACGCCAAGTTCCCTGCGCTGGTCCAGATCGACCACGGCGACCTTCGCGTTGGTCTTGCCGATATCGATGACGCCCACATTCCGGATCGCTGCCATCAACGCTCAATCCATGTGAAAGACGGTTGTGAGCGGTGTTGCCACTGGTTCGTTGTCCGGCTTGGTTGCCATCACATCGGCCATATGTGCCCACCATTTCCGCATCACCGGGTGGTTCGGCAGATCGTCCATCTTGTGGCCATCCTGACGCCAAAGCACGCCGAAGAGGATGTCGGTCTCGGGATCCAGATGAATTGAATAGTCGCTGATGCCTGCGTCTTTCAGCAAGGCTACCAGTTCCGGCCAGATTTCGTCGTGGCGCTTCCGGTATTCGGCTTCCATGCCCGGGTTGAGCTTCATCTTGAAGGCATATTTTTCCATGGTTCAGGCCTTCCGCTTTGCGAGGACCCGGTGGGCGATGCGCGGCAGGGCAATGACGGCAATCAGCAGCAGACCGATGAAGATCGACATGACGATGCCCGGTACGTTGAGCAGGCCAAACCCGAAGGTGACCATGCCCATGACGAAGGCAGCGATCACCACGCCTGGAATAGAGCCGGAGCCACCGAGAATATTGACGCCGCCCAGCACCACCATTGTCACGATCTCAAGCTCCCAGCCGAAGGCAATCGACGGTCTTGTCGCCCCGAGGCGCGAGGTCAGGCAGATGGCGGCAACACCGGACATAAGCCCCGTGAGCAGGAAAAGCGCGAATTTGACCCGCGGCACGCGAATGCCGGAAAAAAGAGCACCGACCGGATTGTTGCCGACAACATAGACCGCCCGGCCAAAGTTCGTCTTGTGCAGAATGACGGCAAAAACAATGGCCAACAGCGCGAACAGGACGAACTCGAAGGAGATCACCCACCAGACGTAGCCCTGCCCGAAAAAGGCAAAGTCGGACGGATAGCCGGTGTAGGCCTTGTCGCCGAGCACGATATAGGAAATGCCGCGGAACAGGCTCATGGTGCCGATGGTCACCACGATGGACGGCAGGCCTAAGCCGGTCACCAGGAAGCCATTGAAGCCACCGCACAGCAGCCCTGTACCCAGGCCGATCATGACCAGAACCGGCGTATCGGCCCCCATCTGGACGGCAAAGCCCATGGCGGTGGACGAAAGTGCGATGATCGAGGCAACCGAAAGGTCGATCTCGCCGGAAATGATCAACAGCCCCATGGCAAAGGCGATCATCGCCTTTTCCGTGAAGTTGAAGGTCGCGTCGGAGAGGTTCCACGGATCGAGGAAATAAGGCGAGGCAAAGCTGTTCAGCGTGAAGACGGCGACGGCGACCACGAGTAGCAGCAGTTCCCAGCTCACCAGAAACCGCTGCAGCGGCGACTTCAGCCTGTCCGGAATCTGGCGCCCCTGCGCGCCGGTGTCTGGGATGGCGAGGCTCATGCTGCGTGCTCCGCTTTTTTCAGGATCACCCGGCCCTTGGTCCGGTTGGACGTGGCGTTGAAGGCTACGGCGATGATGATCGCGCTGCCGGAAATCGCGAGTTGCCAGAAGGGCGAGATATTGATCACCGGAAGGGCGTTCTTGACGATACCGAGGAACAGCGCACCGAGCAGAGCCCCGCCGACAGACCCGATGCCGCCGGCAATCGAGATCCCGCCGATGACACAGGCCGCAACCACCTCAAGCTCGAAGCCGCCGGCGATATCGACATAGGCAACGGCATAGCGGGCAACCCAGAGATAGCCGGTGAGGCCGGCAAGCGCGCCGGAAATGACATAGGCCGCGCATTGGGTGAGGCCAACATTGATGCCCGTATAGACCGCCGCGTGCGGATTGCCGCCAACGGCAAAGAAAGCCCTGCCAAGTGGAGTTCGCCCGACCAGAACGATGAACCCGATCACGACGGCGATCGCTATCCACGACAGAACCGGCAGGCCAAGCACGACCTCACGCGGGAAGGCCTTGAAGGCGTCACTCATCTCATGGGCGTTGATCCACTCACCGCCGGAAATGACGAAGATGATGCCCCGGTAGATGGTCATTGTGCCAAGGGTGACGACAATGGGCGGAATATCCAGCTTCCAGACAAGCAGTCCATTCGCGAGCCCCATCAAGGCCCCAAGACAGATCGCCAGGGCCAGGATAACCGGCACCGGCAGACCGGGCATGGCCATGTTGAGCATGGCGACCACCATGCCGGTGAGCGCAAGGTTGGCGGCAACGGACAGATCGATACACCGGGTGAGGATCACCACCATCTGGCCGAGGGCCAGAATGATCAGCGGAGCCGTATCGTTGAAGACATTTGCCAGGTTCGAAGGAGCGACGAAGCCGGGAAAGCGGGTGGCGATCGCGAGCACCAGAACCAGGATAGCTCCGGCGAGAATGGTCTCGCGCGATTTCATCAGCGAGCGGATCATGTGCGCACCTCCGTGATGCCGGCAGCCGCCCGCACCAGATGTTCGGGCGACAGGTCAGCGCCTTCAAATTCAGCGGCGATACGCCCCTCCCGCATCACAATTACCCGGTCGGACATGCCGAGAATTTCGGGAATTTCGGACGACACCATGATCACCGCCAGACCTTCGGCGGCCAGTTCCGCCATGAATTCATGCACGGCAGCCTTGGACCCGATGTCGATGCCCTTGGTCGGCTCGTCCAGGATGATCACCCTCGGCTTGGTCGCAAGCCATTTGGCGATGACAACCTTCTGCTGGTTGCCGCCTGAAAGTTCGCCGATATCCTGGTCAAGAGCTGCTGCGCGCAAGTCCAGCCGCCGCGTGTAGTCACGGGCCAGCTTGAATTCCTCCGCAAGCCGCAGGAACCCCTTGCGCGAGGTTTCCTTGAGCGACGGCAGCGAGACATTCTGGAAAATGGGCAGGCCCTTGATGGCCCCCTGTTTGCCCCGATCCTCCGGGACATAGACGATGCCCTGCCGGATGGCCTCGTTGGGATCGCGAATGACGGCGATCCTGTCGTCGATCCGGATTGCCCCCTTGGAAGGCCTGGTCACGCCGAACAGCGCCTGCATGAATTCGCTGCGCCCGGCCCCCACAAGGCCGTAAAACCCAAGGATCTCTCCCGCACGAAGCGTGAAACCGATGTCCTCGAATTCCGTCGGGTGGCAATAGCCGACAACCTTCAGCACTTCCTCACCCAGTTGTGGTGCTCGTTTCGGGAAAACCTGGTCGACCGAGCGACCGACCATGAGCTTGACCAGCTCCTGTTCGGAAACAGCCTCGATCTTGCCTTTGCCGACCATCTGGCCGTCCCGGAAAACCGTGTAGCGGTCCGCGATACGGAAGATCTCGTCGAACTTGTGACTGATGAAGAGGATCGCCTTGCCTTCCGCCTTCAGGCGTTCCACCAGCTCGTAGGTTTCCTCGATTTCCTTGTGGGAGAGCGAGGCGGTCGGCTCATCCATGATGACGATCTTGGCGTCGATGGAGAGCGCCCGGGCAATCGCCACCAGGTGCTTGTTGGCAATACCGAGATCCTTCAGCGTGACATTCGGATCGATCCTGGCGCCGATCCGGTCGAGCAGCGCTTGTGCCTTGCGCAGCATCTCCTTGCGGTCGATCAGCCCGAAACGGGTTTTTGGCGCATGGCCGATGAAAATGTTTTCCGCTACCGACAAATCATCGAAAAGGACGGTTTCCTGATGGATCGCCGTCACCCCTGCCCGGCCCGCGTCCTGAGCGGTGGGAAAGGAAACCGGCGTGCCATTGATCGCGATTGCACCCTCGTCCGGCTGATAGATGCCGGTCAGGATCTTCACGATGGTGGATTTACCCGCGCCGTTTTCCCCCACCAGGGCAGTAACTTCCCCCGGGAACAGCTCCAGCGATACTTCGGAAAGCGCCTTCACGCCCGGGAACGATTTGGAGATACCGCTGAGCGTCAGTACCGGCCCCGCGCCGTCTTCCGTTTGCGGATGCGTGTCCGCTATGCCCTGCGTGTTCGCAAGCATGACCATTTCCCGGAGCCTGGAGTTTCGTTGCTGGTTTCAAAGACCCGGTGCGCATGGCACCGGGTCTGACATGTTTCTATCGTCCGGTCCTGGCGACCAGATTAGAAAATGTCCTTGAAGTCGTCGATGTTGGAGCTGTCATAGACGAACGGGTCCGCCATCGCGCCTTCGTTGCTGTCGTTGAGCGTCAGCGTACCCATACGGCCCATCGGGATTTCCGCACCCGGCTTTGCTTCCGCGGCGCCGGTGGACAGGTTGTAGGCCAGCATGGTCGCCGAATAGCCGAGATCGATCGGGTTCCAGATGGCGAACGACTTGGATGCACCGGATGCGATGTGGCCAGCCATTTCTGACGGCAGGCCGAGCCCGGTCACGTTGACCTGACCGGCTTTTTCGGCGTCGGAGACCGCTTGAGCTGCGGCAACGATGCCCACCGACGTCGGCGCGATGATCGCCTTCAGGTCCGGATAGGTCTGCATCAGGCCCTGGGCTTCACGGTAGGACTTGTCGGCAAGGTCATCACCATAAACGGTGGCGACCACGTTGATGCCCGGATAATTGTCCTTCACCTTGTTCATTTCCTCGATCCAGATGTTCTGGTTCGTGGCGGTTGCGGACGCGGACAGGACGGCGACATCACCGCCATCGGGCAGATGATCGGCGGCCAGCTTGATGATCATGTTGCCGATCAGCGGATTGGACGACGGATTGAGGTGAAGCTGGCGACCTTCCGGCGCAACGCCGCTGTCCCAGGAAATCACGGTAATGCCGCGGTCCATGGCTTTCTTCAGTGCCGGAACCAGGGCGTCCTGATCGTTGGCGGAGATTGCAATGGCATCGACCTTCTGGGCGATCAGCGCGTTGATGACCTCGATCTGACCTTCTGCGGTCGTGTCGGTCGGGCCGGTGTAGATGATCTCGACATCGCCGAGTTCCTTGGCAGCTTCTTCAGCGCCCTTGGCGGCAGCTTCAAAGAAGCCGATGCCGAGCGCCTTGACGACAAGGGCGATGCGTTTTTCCGCGGCACTGGCCGGTGCGGCGATGCAGACGGCGGCGACTGCTGTTGCCGCCAGAAGTGACTTGAGCAATTTCATGGTCTTCCTCCCTAAAGTGCTGCCGGCCCCTCCCAAGGTCCGGACAGTGTGCCGGCTACCCGTTCGAGGTTGCCTTGGTCTGTGCGGCGCTTGTTTCCGCCACGATCAGATGGATGTCGGCCTGTTCCAGCATGTTGGCCGCGCTGTCGGGGATCCTGTCGTCGGTGATGACGGTGGAAATCCGCTCAAGCGGGCACAGAATCAGGCTGGAACGTGCGCTGAATTTCGACGAATCCGCCAGAACCACCAGTTCATCCGCCTGGCCGATCAGCTTCTGCTCGGCCTGAATGAGCAACGGATCGGCCTCCATGAGCCCAAGCGGCCCAAGCCCCTGAGCGCCCATGAACATGCGCGTCGCGTAGAAGTTCCGGGTCACGTCATTGTCGAAGGGGCTCAGGATGATGTTCTGTTCGCGATAGATCACCCCGCCCGAGAGCATGATGGTGTTCTTGGAATTCTTGAGGAGATGCTCGGCAATCGGAAACGAGTTGGTGAACACCTGGCAGCGCTTGGTTGCCAGCGGATGCACCATCTGAAAGGTGGTTGTGCCGCCGTTGATGATGATGGCATCGCCATCCTCGCACAGCTCAACCGCCTTTTGCGCGATTGCGCGTTTCTGAGCGATGTTGATCGTTTCGTTGACACTGAACGGACGCCCCGCCAGCCCGACGAACTGCGGCGGATGAATGCTCTCCGCCCCACCCCGCACGCGGCGCAGCTTCTTCTGTACGTGCAGCTGGGCAATATCACGACGGATGGTCGCTTCTGAGGAATCCGTCAACGCCACCAGCTCCTGCACCGTCACGACCGGACGATCCTGGACTGCGGACAATATGATCCTGTGGCGTTCTTTCTCGTGCATCTGGTCCTCCCATTGATCAAACGTTTCCACCAACACCGGTCAATGTCAATCATAAAAAATCAAAAATGATCATTTTGCAGCGCAATATGATTGATATTGATCGTTTTTGATTGACAACCTGATCCGTTCAAGCGAGTTTCTAAACAACGAGACGCAAGCCGTCAGGCTTACCTGGGAGGAAAAGATGTTGAATTCCGCTGCCGGTTCCCGGCTTGCAAACCTGTGGGATGACCAGAAGGCTTCCGGCATGAGCGAAGCGGAGCTGCTGCTCTATCGCTCCAACCTCCTGGGCTCCGACAAGCGCATCACCAACTACGGTGGCGGCAACACCTCCGCCAAGGCGATGGAAAAGGATCCCCTCACTGGCGATCAGGTCGAGGTACTGTGGGTCAAGGGCTCGGGCGGCGATGTCGGCACCATCAAGATGGATGGCTTTGCGACACTCTACATGGACAAGCTGCGGGCACTTAAAGGGCTCTATCGCGGCGTCGAGTTTGAAGACGAGATGGTCGCCTGCCTGCCCCATTGCACCTTCAACCTGAACCCGCGCGCCGCCTCCATCGACACCCCGCTTCATGCCTATGTGCCGAAAAGCCATGTCGACCATATGCATCCGGACGCAATAATTGCCATTGCCGCGGCAAGCGACAGCAAGGCAATCACGCAGGAGATCTTCGGCGCCGACATCGGCTGGCTGCCCTGGAAGCGCCCGGGCTATGAACTGGGCCTGTGGCTGGAAAAATTCTGCCTGGAAAATCCGGATGCCCGCGGGGTCGTTCTGGAAAGCCACGGACTCTTTACATGGGCTGACGACGCCAGGGCCTGCTACGAAACCACCCTGGAGATCATCAACAAGGCGATTGCCTGGTTTGAGGAAAAGACGGCAGGAAAAGATGCCTTTGGCGGCTCGAAACTCCGCGCCCTGGCCCCATCCGACCGGCGTGCCGTTGCCGCCCGCCTGATGCCCGCAATCCGGGGGATGGTTTCCGGCAAGCAGCATATGGTCGGTCATTTCGACGACAGCGACGCTGTCCTGGAATTCGTCTGCGCCAATGACATGGAAGCCCTTGCCGCCCTCGGCACAAGCTGCCCGGATCATTTCCTGCGCACCAAGATCCGCCCGCTCGTGGTCGATTTCGATCCTGCCACCCCGGACATCGAGGCAACGCTTGCCGGGCTCGGTCAGGCAGCGGAAGCTTACCGTGACGACTATGCGGCCTATTATGACCGCTGCAAGCACGACGACAGCCCTGCCCTTCGCGACCCGAACGCCGTTGTCTACCTGGTGCCGGGCGTTGGCATGATCACCTTCGCCAAGGACAAGGCGACCGCCCGAATTTCTGGCGAATTCTACACCAACGCCATCAACGTCATGCGCGGCGCTTCCAGCGTCTCCACTTACCGCGGCCTGCCGGAACAGGAAGCCTTCGACATCGAATACTGGCTTCTGGAGGAAGCCAAGCTGCAGCGCATGCCCAAACCCAAGAGCCTTGCCGGCAAGATCGCGCTGGTTACTGGCGGCGCCGGCGGCATCGGCTCGGCCACCGCTGAACGCTTCCTGCGCGAAGGCGCCTGTGTGGTGCTGGCCGACATCGACGCGGACGCACTCGGGGCCGCCGCCGACAATCTCACCTTACGTTATTCCAGGGACGTCGTGCGCACAGTGACGATGGATGTCACCAGTGAAGACGCAGTGGCAGACAGCTTTGCCCGAGCGGCACTGGAATTCGGCGGTGTCGACATTCTCGTTTCCAACGCCGGCATCGCATCTTCCGCCCCGATCGAGGACACCACGCTCGACCTGTGGAACCGGAACATGTCGATCCTGTCGACCGGTTATTTCCTGGTGTCCCGTGAGGCCTTCAAGGTGATGAAGACGCAAGGGGTCGGCGGCTCCATCGTTTTCATCGGATCGAAGAACGGCCTCGCCGCGTCTCCAGGTGCCAGCGCCTATTGCACAGCCAAGGCTTCCGAACTGCACCTTGCCCGCTGTCTTGCCCTGGAAGGTGCTCCGGAAGGGATCCGCGTCAATGTGGTCAATCCGGACGCTGTCCTGCGTGGGTCAAAGATCTGGTCCGGTGACTGGCTGAAGGAACGCGCCGAAGCCTACGGCAAGGACACGTCGGAGCTGGAGGAACACTACCGCCAGCGCTCGCTGCTGAAACTGTCCGTGCTGCCGGAAGACATCGCCGAGGCAACCTACTTTTTCGCCTCCGAGTTTTCCGCCAAGTCGACCGGGAACATCATCAACGTCGACGCCGGCAACGTTCAGGCTTTCACACGGTAGCAGTCCTCAAGGTAATCGAACCACATCTTCCCCTCATCCTGAGAAGGACCGTCAGGTCCGTCTCGAAGGATGGGCCACACGATCAGAGCTTGCCGCCCATCCTTCGAGACGCGAGCAGGCTCGCTCCTCAGGATGAGGAAGTGGCTTGTGGGAAGTGATCTTGGAACAAACGGATCGAAGAAAATCCGGGAAAGGATCTTCTCATGATGATCGACACATCGCTGGTCGCCGGAGAAAACGAGACCCGCACCGCCGACCTGAAGCGTGACTATGAATCCCTGGGCGAAAGGCTTGACCGGCGCGGCGTCTCCATCGATGCCATCAAGGCGAAGGTCGCCGCCTATGGCGTCGCGGTGCCGTCCTGGGGTGTCGGCACCGGCGGCACGCGCTTTGCGCGATTTCCCGGCAAGGGCGAACCACGCCATATCTTCGACAAGCTGGAAGATTGCAGCGTCATCCAGCAGCTTACCCGCGCAACACCCAACGTTTCGCTGCACATTCCCTGGGACAAGGCCGACCCGGCGGAGCTGAAGGCCAAGGCAAGTTCGCTCGGGCTTGGCTTTGACGCCATGAACTCCAACACCTTTCAGGATCAGGATGGCCAGCCACTTTCCTACAAGTTCGGCTCGCTCAGCCATACGGATGCCGGCACGCGCAGGCAGGCTGTCGAGCACAATCTGGAATGCATCGAGATCGGCAAGGCCATCGGCTCCAGGGCCCTGACCATCTGGATCGGCGACGGATCGAACTTTCCCGGCCAGGCCAATTTCACACGTCAGTTCGAGCGGTATCTGGATGCGGCAAAAGCCATTTATGCGGAACTGCCGGACGACTGGCGGCTGTTCACCGAGCACAAGATGTATGAGCCGGCTTTCTATTCCACCGTGGTGCAGGACTGGGGCACCAACTACATGATCGCGCAGGAGCTGGGCGAGAAGGCCTACTGCCTTGTCGATCTCGGCCACCATGCCCCCAACGCCAATATCGAGATGATCGTTGCCCGGCTGATCCAGTTCGGCAAGCTCGGCGGTTTCCACTTCAACGACAGCAAGTATGGCGATGACGATCTGGATACGGGCTCGATCGACCCGTATCGGTTGTTCCTGGTGTTCAACGAACTGGTGGACGCCGAAACGCGAAAGGCACCTGGTTTCGATCCCGCGCATATGCTCGACCAGTCTCACAATGTGACCGACCCCATCGAAAGCCTGATGGTCTCCGCCATGGAGGTGCAGCGCGCCTATGCCCAGGCACTGCTGGTCGACAGGTCTGCCCTGGACGGTTTTCAGGACACGAATGACGCCTTGATGGCGACAACCACGCTGAAAACCGCTTTCCGCACCGATGTCGAGCCGATCCTGGCTATGGCAAGATTGGAAAACGGTGGCGCTGTCGACCCTGTTGCGGCCTACCGGAGTGCCGGATACCGGCAGAAGGTCGCGGAGATCCGCCCGGAAGTTTCCGGGGCCGGCGGCGGGATCGTCTGACCCAGGAGTATTGACCAGCAAAGACCGGCCGGGAGGGTTTCCCCTTCCCGGTCAGACAGAGGCGCGAATGAGCGAGACCAGGGCCTCGACTTCCGGGTCGAATTCATCCTTGTTCGGGATCAAAAGCCCGTATCGGCTCATGTGCTCTTCCAGTCTGACCGGCAGAATGCGGATCAGGCCGTTTTCCTGATAGTAGTCGGCAACCGATTGCGGCAGAACAGCCAGCATGTCGCTTTTTCCGACCGCCAGCGTCGTCATCAGCATCGAAGACGTTTCAAGGCCGTAATGCGGTGCGGGCAGATCCGCATGAGCAAAAGCAAGCTCGATCGACATGCGCATCGGGCTGGGCCTTGGCTGAAGGATCCAGCTGAAATCACCAAGGTCCACCAGACTGAGCTGCTTGCTTGGCACCAGAGGATGCGACGGCGCCGCAACGACAGCGAGCCTCTCCTGCCAGAGCGGTTCAAACCGAATACCGGTCATGTCGAGATGTTCCACCGGCCGCCCCAGCACGATATCCAGCGCACCTTCGTTGAGCGCGGAAATGAGATTGTCGGAAGTCGACACCATCAGGCTGATCTGCGGGCCGACATTGGTTTCCATCAGGTTCATCAGAAGCTCGGATACCTGCCCCGGCAAGGCTTCCATGATCGCGCCAAGCCGCACCTTGCCATATTCGCCGCGCTGCATCGCCGACAATTGCGCCTTCAGCCGCCCGGTCTCGGAAATGATCTGGCGGGCATGCCGGGCAACCACCACGCCATAGGCCGTTGGTTTCATGCCCCTGGAAAGACGCTCGAACAGCGTGACCCCGAGCGTGTCCTCCACTTCCTTCAAAAGTTTTGTCGCCCCGGGCTGGGAAAGGTTCAGCTCGCGCGCGGATTCGTGCAGATTGGTCGTGACTTCCAGGCTCGCCACAAGGGCAAGCTGTTTGAACCGCAGGCGAGACAGGATCGCCATGTCGAAGGTTCCATGCATATCGATCGATCCGCTCAGTCGTTGGCGTACCCGCTTGGCGGTCTCAATCGATACCGGATTTTTTCCTTTCCAGACAGTCAAATACCAGGCCTCATGTCTGTGTTTGGACTAACGGACGGCTGACCGCCCGAAGTTTTCCTCACTGCCCCCAGCGCAAAACCAGGGGATCGAGCCGGCGCAGAAGCGTCAGTAGCCTCTCGCGGGCCGACTGCGGCAGCGGGTCAATCGGATGCCGGCAGAAATCGTATTTGATGACACCGCCTTCGACCATCGCCGCCTTGCAGGAGCGCCAGCCGCACAAGCGGTTTTCGTGATTGATGACGGGCAGAACCCGCGCATAGGCATCTGCTGCCTCGTCGGTTTGGCCCGCGTGATAGAGTTCGATGACAGGCTTGATCTGGTCGACGATCATTCCCGAGGTCATCGATCCGCGCGCGCCTGCGTCCAGATCCGCCAGCAACGTGATACCTTCTTCGCCGTCAAATGGGCCTTCGATGGCAGGGCCGCCTTCAGCAATGAGAGACCGCAGCTTGTTGGCAGCCTGCGGGCATTCGATCTTGAAGAGCTTCACCATCTCGATCTCGCGGGCCATCTTCACCAGAAGCGGCACCGGCAAGTCGACGCCGGACAGGGGCGCATCCTGGATCATGATCGGAATGCCAACCTCGCCGACGGCGGCGAATTGATCAAACGTCTGCTGGGCGTTCCCTTTCAAAAGAGCACCGTGATAGGGCGGCATCATCATGACGACGGCTGCGCCAAGCGACTTGGCAAGCTGCGCCCGCTCTACCGCGATCCTTGTCGCGAAATGGCTGATCGTGACGATGACAGGAACGCGGCCGTCGATATGCTCGATGCAAAGCCGTGTCAGCAACTCGCGCTCTGCATCCGACAACAGGAACTGCTCGGAGAAATTCGCCAGAATGCAGATGCCATCCGCGCCCTGGTCGATAAGGCAATCCAGCACGCGGCGCATGCCTGGCTCATCAAGCGAACCGTCTTCGTGAAAGGGTGTCGGGGCGACAGGCCAGATACCGGAATAAGGGGTCATGGGGCTACGTGCTTTTGTCTTTCAGGATAATGGATTAGCTTCCTGCCCCGGTTTGCGGGCCGGAGCAGGAAACCCGAAAGGTCACTCGGCAATGTCGAAATGCTGGAGATGCTTGTCCGTGATCGTGATGCCGAGGCCGGGCAGATCGTCGTCAAGCTGCAGATAGCCGTCCACGGCTTCCGGGTCGCCTTCGAAGATGTAATAGAAGAGCTCGTTGCCGACCTCGACGTCAAAAACCGGAAAATACTCGCTGATCGGACAATTCGTGTTGGCCATGGTCAGATGGTAGTTGTGCATCTGGCCCGCATGGGGAATGACCGGGATCTGGGCAGCTTCGGCAATGGCGTTGATCTTCTGCGCCGCCGTGATGCCGCCAACCCGATTGGTATCATACTGCAGGATGCTGACGGCCTTGCGGTTGATGAGCTCGGCACAGCCGATCACCGAAAACTCGTGCTCGCCGCCTGAAATCGGCACGATGTTCATAGCATTGAGTTCGGCATACCCGGCAACGTCATCGGCAATCACGGGCTCCTCGAGCCAGCGTGGCTCGTAGGGGGCGAGTTTCGGCAACATGCGCTTGGCATAGTCAAGGTTCCAACCCATGTAGCATTCCAGCATGAGGTCATTGTCGTAGCCGATGACCTCGCGAACCGCCTCGACCCGCTTCAGGTTTTCCCGCATGCCCGGCATGCCGTCCTTGGGGCCAAAGCCAAAGCGGGACTTGAAGGCCTTGTAGCCGCCCTTCATTGCCTCCTCGGCTTCCTTCTGCATCGCCTCGATCGACCCGGCGTAGAGCTTGGAATAATAAACCGGGATCTTTTCCTTGGTGCGACCGCCCAGAAGCTTGAAAACCGGCTTGCCGACCAGCTTGCCCATCATGTCCCAGATCGCGATATCGATGGCCGAGATAGCCGTCATGCCGATCCCCTTGCGCCCCCATGCGTGGCTGCGCCGGTACATCTTTTCCCAGATGTAGGCATAGTCGAACGGGTCTTCGCCGATCACCAGTGGTGCATACCAGTCGTCGATGGCCTTCTTGACGACCGAGGGAGCCAACGCGGCGTTACCGATGCCGATGGTGCCGTCTTCTGTCTCGACTTCACATGTCAGCCACTGGTGAAAGCGGAAGGACGACATGGCATCGCCCTTCATCCACAGGGCATCTGAAGCGTTGGTGCAGAAGTTGCCCTGCGGCGGGACCGTCGGACCTTTCCAGGTCCAGACGCGCGTGCGTACGGATTTGATTTTCATATGACTGATCCACTCAATTGGAAATTCGGGAAGTCCGGCGCCGCGTTCCCATGGCGCAGGCAATGTTCCAGGCGTTCCGCATCGGGCCGACATTGGCCGTTCCCTTGCCGCGAATGTCGAAGGCGGTTCCGTGTGCCGGTGTGGTGATCGGGATCGGCAGACCGCCCTGCACCGTCACCCCCTGCCAGAAGCCCAGCAGCTTGATCGCGATCTGCCCCTGATCGTGATAGAGCGTCACGATGGCGTCGAGTTCCTTGGCGACCGCTTTCAGGAAAATGGTGTCGGAGGGATAAGGCCCTTCCACAGGCAGGCCCAGCGCCTTGGCACGTTCGACCGCGGGCGTGATGATCTCGATTTCTTCCGTTCCGAAATTGCCGTTGTCGCCATTGTGCGGATTGAGGCCGCAGACACCGATCCGCGGGGTCTCGAAACCGGCATCCTTCAAGGCCGAATGGATCAGCCGGGCAGCTTCGATGATCTTGTCTTCTGTGATGAGGTCGGCAACATCGCGAAGCGCGACATGGCTCGTCACCCGGCTGGTCCATAGACCGTCCATCACATTGAGTTCCGAAACACTGCCATTGTGGCCCAGCCGGTCGGCAAACCAGTGCAGCTCGTCCGACTGGCTCATGCCGGCCGAATGAAGAGATGCCTTGTTGAGCGGGGCAAAGACCAGCGCATCCGCCTTGCCTGCCCGAACCATGTCGACCCCCATGCCAAGCGTTTCCAGGCAATGTGCACCACCTTCCGCGCTCACCTCGGCACGTTTCCAGCCACCTTCCGGAGCCTTGCCAACCTGCAGGAATGCCGGAACGCCGGACCCTTGCTCGGGTAAAGCAGCCGATGAGACGACCTGATAGTCGAAACAGACACCGGCGATCTCCATGCCGGTTTTCAGCTCTCCCTCGTCTCCAAGGATCAGGATATCCGCCGCCTGGCGGGCTTCCTCCTCGGCGAGAAGCCGGGCGACCAGTTCAGAGCCGATACCCGCCGGGTCGCCAAGGGTCAGAACCAAACGCGGTTTGGGCGTCGTCATTGAATAAACTCCGTCAAAGCAAGGGAAACCTGGGGAACGTAAGTCACCAGAAGCAGGATCAGGGCGAGCACGCCGATGAACGGCAGGTTGGCGCGGGACGTTTCCCAGATGCCCGCCTTGGCAATCGAGCAGGACGTGATCAGCACCGAGGCGACCGGCGGTGTCTGCTGACCGATGGCAAGGTTGAGTGTCACCATGATGCCGAAATGGATCGGGTCGATGCCAACCGCATTCACCAGCGGCATGACCACCGGCACGACCAGGATGATTGCCGCCGCCCCGTGCAGGAACATGCCGAGCACCAGCAAGAGCAGGTTGAGCAAGGCCAGCACGATGAAGGGATTGGTGGTCAGTTCGGTGATCTGCGCGGCCAGTTGCTGCGGCACCTGGGCCTGCGTCAGGAACAGCCCGAGCGCGGCGGATGTTGCCACCAGCAGCATGACCACACCTGTCTGGCTGATACCTTCCAGCATGGTCTTGCGCAGGCGCCGGACATCGAGATCCCGGTAGATGAACAGGCCGATCACCAGGGCCGCCAGCACCGCCAGCCCCGCGCCTTCCGTTGCCGTCACGATACCGGAGAATATGCCGCCCAGGATGATCACCGGCATGGTGAGCGCCCAGAATGCTTCCCGGAAGGTTCTGGCAACGTGGCGAAGGTCGAAGCCTTCAGCACGCGGCAGGTTGTAGCGAACCGCCAGAATATAGGTGACGATCATCAGCAACCCGCCACCGAGAACGCCCGGAACGATACCGGCCACGAACAGCTTCAGCACCGAAGTTTCGGCAATTGCACCATAAAGGATCATGGGAATGGACGGCGGAATGATGATGGCAAGGGACGCCGAAGACGAGGTGATTGCCGCCGCAAGCGTTCGGGAATAGCCGCGTTTCTTCATTTCCGGGATCAGCACCGTACCGGTGGCGGCCACATCCGCCACGGCTGACCCGGAAATTTCGGCAAAGACCATCGAAACACCGATGTTGACCATGCCCAGCCCGCCCCGGACAAAGCCGATGAGAGCAGTGACAAAGTTGATCAGCCTGACGGAAATGCCTGACGTGTTCATCAGGTTACCGGCAAGGATGAACAGCGGAATGGCGATCAGCGGAAATGAGGTCGAGCCCGAATAGAGCGCGATGGCCATGTCGTAGAGCCGGTCCGTACCCGAAGTCAGGACGAACCCGCCGAGAGCGACAATCCCGATTGCCACGGCAATCGGCACGTTGATCAGGATCAGTCCGATGAGGACGATTGTTGTCAGAAGAAGGATCATCGCGTGCCCTCCCGTGCGTGCATGGCCTGGGCCTCTTCTTCAGCCTCGGCAATTGCGTGTTCGATTTCCGCGTGTTCCCGATCAACGCCGGCGGCAGCGTCGCGCAGCGTGCGTGGCAGCGTCAGCAGCGTTCCGATGATCATGAGACCTGAGGTGATAGGGATGACCGATTGCACGATGTCGAGCGTCATCCACGGAAGGCTGAGGAGTGAATCCCACTTGGCAACCGCCAGAACCGCATAGCCGTACCAGGCAACAATTGCGAAGAAGGCGATGACGAGCAGTTCCGAAAAGGCTGTCAAGGCCACCGCCAGTCCTCTCGGCATGGCAGTCACCAGGCCGGAAAAGGACATGTGGTGCCGCATGAAGACAGCGTAGGTCGCACCGAAGTAGGTCAACCAAGCCAGCATCACGCTGGCCAGTTCGTCGTACCAGGACGGCGAAGCCCCCAGGTAGCGCATTGTCGTCGAGTAGATGACCGCTCCCGTCAAGGCGAGCAGAAGTGCGATGCAGACAGCCTCGATTGCGCGCAACAAAAGGCGCTCGAACAAAGCAATCATGGCTCCTCCCAGAGAAATTGCCGGCCGGTTGACCCGGCCGGCTGTTTTGTCAGTGTCTTGTTTGATCAGTCGGCAAGGCTCTGCGCCAGCCCCACCAGCTTGTCGCCACCCTCAACCTTTGCTGCAAAGGCTTCGTAGATCGGCGCAGACGCTGCGATGAAAGCGGACTTGTCGGCCTCGTTCACCTCGACCCCGGCGGCACGCACCTTGTCGACCAGCTCCCTGTCCGCAGTCTCGCCTTCATTGAGCGACCAGTCCTGCACCGAAGCGGCAACTTCGGATACGGCCGTCTTGACGTTTTCCGGCAGCTTGCCCCAGGTTCCGGCACCCGTCGTCAGGTAGGTCGGCGAATAGACGTGACCTGTCAGGCTGAGATACTTCTGAACTTCCTGGAAATTGGCGCCGACAATGTTGGTGAGCGGATTTTCCTGCCCGTCCATCGTGCCGGTCTGCAGGGCCACGAACACTTCCGAAAATGCCATCGGCGTCGGGTTGGAGCCCCACTCTTTGAACATCGCGACACGCCACTCGGAAGACGGTGTACGGATCTTCAGCCCGTCCAGGTCGGCCGGTGTGTTGATCGGGCGGGAGTTGTTCGTGATCTGGCGGAACCCGTTTTCCCAGGTCGAAATCACGTGAAGGCCTGCGGCTTCAGCCTTGGGAGCCAGCTCCGTCTTGACCAGATTTGCGTCGATGGCCTTCAGATGCTCGCGGTCCTTGACGAGGAACGGCATGTCGAACAGGGCGAATTCCGGCGCCACGTTGGTCATGATGGACGAAATCAGGGTGAACTGCACGGTACCGAGACGCAGCTTCTGCATCAGCTCCTTCTCGTCGCCCAGCTGTGCGTCGGCATAGAATTCGACCTTGTCGGCATCGCCGAGACGCGCCTGCAGCTCCTCGGCAAACTTCTGCGCGCTGCGGCCCTGCAAGCTGTTGGAAGCTGCGCCAACGGCAACGATGTAGGTCTCGGCCTGCGCGGGCAGCGCACCGAAAGCAAAGACGGACGCGAGCAGGCCTGCACAAAGGCCCTTATGTATCTTGTTCATTGATGTCTCCTCCACTTGACGGGACCGACGACCGGCGACCGACGTCAACTCCCACCTAAGGGAACCTAGTGAAAGTCCGTTGCCAAGAATAATGGGAAGACAGGATCGACCGATAACCAAATGGAATTGATCACACCTGTTGCGAAAACCATGAGAGCAAGTACCAGCACCTGCTGCAAGCCCGATAGCGGCGGTTTCCGCCCCTTGTCCCAAGCCTAAATGCAGCGTTCTGTAGCCTGATCAACCGAACTTTGGCACAGTCTGGCACTGCCAGAAATCAACCGGAAGGCCCTTGGCGTGAAAGCCCAGTATGTGGAACTGATCGACGCTGTCGCGACCCTTGGAAGCCTGGCCGCGGCCGCGAAGGTCCTTGGGAAATCTCAGCCCGCAATCACCAAGGCGTTGAAGAAGATCGAGGGCGATCTCGGCGTTGTTCTGTTTCACCGGGTGCCGAGCGGCATCGTGCCGACACTGGAAGGCCAGACCGTCATCGACCGCTGCCGCCGCATCCAAAGCGACCTGAAAAAGCTTTCGGAAGATGTCGCCCAGTCACGCGGGCAATATGTCGGCATGATTTCGGTGGTGGTCTCGCCGCTCGCCGCGCTGAAGATCATTCCTCCTGTGCTGCGTCGGTTTCAGAACCGGTTTCCCGGCATCGAGCTGAACATCACCGGAGGCCACGCCCCGAAGGCCTTTCACGCGCTGAGGTCGGGCGAAGCGGATTTCGTCATCGGCCCGGCTCCTGACGGACAGCCCAAGGCAGGGCTTCATGTCGAACCGCTGCTGACGACATCGGTGACCTTCCTTGCCGGCCAGCAGTCCTACCTGAAGGACCTGTCAAAACCGCAGGACCTGTTGAACGCACGATGGGCCGTTATCGGCCCGAGCAGCCGCCGCCCTCTTTTTCAGGACTTCTTCCGCCTGCACGGCCTGCAAGGGCCCGCCCCTGTCATCCGCTCCGATTCGATCCTCAGTATCCTGTCCGTTCTGGAACAGTCCGACATCGTCTGTTCGTTTCCATCGCTCATTGTGGACGAGGTCAGGGAACGGTGGTCCGTGACGGCGCTGCCTGTCGACCTGAGCATGCTGACGGTGGATATTGCCCTTACCTGGACCAAGGAAAGGCTGCTGACGCCTGCGGCCCTCGCCTTTGCAGACATCGTTCGCGAGGAAGGCCGCAATTGCGCTCCCCAGACATGAATAGATATAACCTGAAGTTATATCCATGAGTTCGAGTTAATTGAGGGATATACCTCCGGAGTGCTAGTCTTCCCCCCAAGAAGGCCGCAGAAGCGGCACCTTGGGAGGACATCTGAGTGAATATCCTGTTCGTCATGTACGACCAGCTGCGCTTCGACTATCTGAGCTGCGCGGGACACCCGTATCTGCACACACCGAATTTTGACCGGGTTGCCGCCAGGGGCGTGCGCTTTACCAACGCCTATGTGCAATCCCCCATATGTGGCGCCAGCCGGATGAGCTTCTACACCGGGCGCTATGCGTCCTCCCATGGGGCACAGTGGAATGGCTTCCCGCTCCGGGTCGGCGAACACACGCTCGGCGATCACCTGCGCAAGGCCGGCATGGACTGCTGGCTTATCGGCAAGACGCACATGAAGGTGGATGCGGAAGGCATGACCCGGCTCGGGCTGTCCCCGGACAGCATCATAGGCGCCCGGCAGGCCGAGTGCGGATTTGATGTCTGGGTGCGGGACGACGGGCTCTGGGGCGAAGGGCCGGACGGCTTTTATGACGAAAAACGGTCGCCTTACAACGAATACCTCAAGTCCCGTGGTTATGCGGGAGAGAACCCCTGGGCGGATTTCGCCAACGCCGGCGTCGAAAACGGCGAGAAGGCGTCCGGCTGGATGTTCGACAATGCGGACAAGCCCGCCAATATCCGCGAGGAAGACAGCGAAACACCCTGGCTGACGACCCGCACGATCGAATTCATTGAACAGGCAACTGCACCCTGGTGCGCGCATGTCAGCTACATCAAGCCCCATTGGCCATACATCGTGCCGGCGCCCTACCACGACATGTACGGGCAGAACCACGTTCCCGCCGCGGTCCGCGCCGATGTCGAGCGCGACAATGCGCATCCGGTTTATGCGGCCTTCATGGCCAACAAGATTGCGGCCGCCTTTCAGCAGGAAGATGTGCGCCGGAAGGTCATCCCCGCCTACATGGGCCTGATCAAGCAATGCGACGACCAGCTCGGCAGGCTCCTGGATTACCTGGAAGAGACCGGCCGGATGGAGGACACGATGATCGTGCTCACCTCCGACCACGGCGATTATCTCGGTGACCACTGGCTAGGCGAAAAGGACCTGTTCCACGAGCCTTCCGTCAAGATCCCGATGATCATCTATGATCCCCGTTCCGAAGCCGATGCCACAAGAGGCACCACCTGCGACGCACTGGTGGAGGCGATCGACCTTGCCCCGACATTTCTGGAAGCTGCCGGCGGGGTCGAAGCCGGTCACATTCTGGAAGGCCGCAGTCTGAGCCCCTGGCTGCGCGGGGAGACGCCCGACTGGCGAGAGGCGGTCATCAGCGAATACGACTATTCCGTCACCCCCATGTGCGCCTCCCTTGGCGTCAGCACCAGGGATGCCCGTCTCTTCATGGTGTTCGACGGCCGCTACAAGCTGATCCATGCCGAAGGCGGTTTCCGGCCGATGATGTTCGACCTTGAGAACGATCCGGACGAATTCCACGACCTGGCCAAGGTCGACGGCCATGAGGCCGAGATCGCCCGCATGTACGACCTATTGGCCCGCTGGGGCCGGCGTATGTCGCAGCGCGTGACGCGATCGGATGCCGATATCGCCGCCATGCGCGGCAAGTCCGCCCGGCGCGGTATTCTTCCGTTCCTGAAGGATGGATCGGAAGTGCCGGAGGAACTGACCGAGGCCTATCGCGGCCCTGCCCTGCAGGATCATGTTTCGCCCGTAAAGGGAGGACGTTGAAGTGAGCGCGGCAACAGGCGACACCCCGGCTATTGCCCGTAGCGACAAGTGGATTGCCGACTGTCTCGCCGTGCTTTTCGTGCTCGTGATCGTTACCTATGCGGCCTCCGGCCCGATCACGGATTTTGTCCGCTGGTTCATCGAGACCACAACACAAGGCTTCGATGAACTGTCGCGCCGCGATCAGCGCGCTCTGCTTCGCGACCACTGGCTTGGGGCTGGTTACCGCTCGTTCGAACGATCCTTCCTGCTGCCGACCGGGCTTATCATCGGCCTGCCAATCGTCTTTTCCTTTGCCATCTGTCTGCTGACACTGCACCGGGGCCGCTCCTGGCGCTGGCTCAACTGGGCGCTGACGCTGCTTGCGCTCGCCGCCTTTGTGTCCTGGATGCTGAAGATCTTCGCGACTGACGGCGGTGCGCTGCCAAGCGCCAGCCCCATCGACTTCGTGATGTTCCCGATCGCCACCGCCATTACGCTTTATCTGACCTGGCGCATGTTCGGTGGCTTCATCGTCGCCTTCTGCCTGTTCTGGGTGGTCTATTTCTTCATTCGCGGCTACCTGCCGGACTGGACCGGCATTCTGGCGGGATCCGACTCCACATTCGGGCAGAGCCTGCGCGCCATGGTGTTGAACTTCTGGGCCCAGACCGGCGGCCAGTTCGGTCAGCCCCTGCAGGTCGTCTCCGGCAGCGTGCTGATCTTCATCGTATTCGGTGCGGTGATGATGGCCTCGGGCGCGGGCGACCTGCTGATGAAGATTGCCAACCGGCTCACCGGCGGGCTTGTCGGCGGTGCCGCTCACGCGGCGGTCGCCTCCTCCGCCCTATTCGGGACGCTTTCCGGCGCCGCGATTTCCAACGTGGTCTCCACCGGCGTGATGACCATTCCCGTCATCAAGAAATCCGGCTTCAAGCCGGCGTTCGCCGGGGCTGTGGAAGCTGCCGCTTCCACGGGCGGTCAGATCATGCCGCCGGTGATGGGGGTGGTCGCCTTCTTCGTCGCCGGACAGATCGGGCTGGAATACCGCTACATCGTTGTGGCCGCCATCCTGCCCGCGATCATGTTCTACTTCGCCACCTTCCTGACCGTCTATTTCGAGGCCCGGCGTCTTGGCATCGGGGCCCTGCCGAAGGAGCAACGGCCGCCGCTGACAGGCACGGAATGGGTGCAGTGCCTCGTGTTTGTCGTGCCACTGGGAGTGCTTACCTATTTCCTGTTCAGTCAGCCGTCCGTACCCAAGGCAGGGTTCTACGGCTTTGTTGCCGCCATCGTCTCCGCGCTGGTCCTGTTCCGCGAATTCCGGTCCCGCACACGCCTCTGGCAGGCGTTCGTCAACGCGGGGCGCATGGCGGCTACAATAGTCGTCATCGTTACGGCGATCGGACTGATCGTCGGCCTGATCCAGGTGTCCGGTTTTGCCGGTCGCCTTGCGCTGTTGCTGACACAGCTGGCCAGCGGGCCGCTGCCACTCGTACTGGTGGTCGTTGCCCTCGGCGCCATCGTGCTCGGCATGGGTCTGCCGCCTGGCGCAACCTATTTCATTATCGTGATCGCGCTCTCTTCCGGCATTGATGCGGTTGGTATCCCCGAACTGACGCTGCACCTGTTCGTGGTCTTCTTTGCGGTCATGTCCACGGTTACCCCGCCTGTTGCGCTCGCCGCCTTTGCCGCCGCCCCGATTGCCGGGGCAGACCCGATCCGCACGGGTTTCGAAGCCGCCCGGATCGGCATTGCCGGCTTCCTCATCCCCTTTGTCTTCGTCTATCACCCGGCGGTTCTCTACAAGCTGCAGGTGCTGTTCGCCTGGTTCGGCACCGGCGCGCCGGACAGCAAGGCGATGGTCGATCTCGCGACAGTCTCCTGGGGAGCGTTCTTCTGGATCATCGCCGCTTTCGCGCTCGCCATGTGGTCGATCGCTTCCGCTTTGGCCGGGTTCGACCGGGGGCGCCTGCCGTACTGGGAACGTATATTGCGCATTTGCCTCGGCCTGCTGGTTCTGGTGCCGAACGTGGCCATTGCCGGTGCAGCCGCGGTTCTGATCCTGACGGACCTCGCCTTTCACGCAATGCGGCACCGGAGCCCTGCCGCCGCGCCCAATCCATCACAATGAAAAGAGCAATTTTCCACGGGAGGACGGAATGAAACGATTTGCCCTTACAGCCCTTGCGGGCCTGATGCTGGCCGGCTCTGCGTCGGCTCAAGATACCACGCTCAAGATGCAGACCATCGAGCCAAGCCTCGGTCAGGCAATCACCATGGCGACCTTCGCCAACATCGTGACTGACAAGCTCGACGATGTTTCCATCGAAGTCGCCGGCGGCGGCGCGGCAACGCTGCACCAGATGGAAACCGCTCGCGGCAACCTCGACATGTACATGATCTCGCCGACCATCCACATCCTGATGAGCAACGGTGCGGCCATGTACAAGAACGAGCCGGAAGCCCCGGAACTTGCCAAGAATGTGCAGGTGCTGATGTGGTTCCCCTACGGCCAGTATCACTTCGCCGTTCGTGGTGACAGCGACATCACCGTTCTGGACGACATCGAAGGTGCAACGGTCTTCCTCGGACCGCAAGGTGGCGGTGCGTACAACGCAGCCAAGGGCTGGATCGAGGCCACCACCGGACTAGTCGCCGGTGAGGACTACGACGCCATCAAGGCAAACTGGGCAACCGGCTTCCAGTCCTTCCTGGACGGCAAGGTGGAAATGTATGTCAACGGCTGTATCGACCCGTGCCAGCAGTTCATCCAGTTCACCGAAACCGAGACAGTCCGCTTCATCGGACCGGAAGACGATCAGGGTGAAGGGGTCGACAAGTTCCTCGGCAAGTTCCGCCAGCGGGCTGAAATTCCGGCAGGTCTCTACGAGAACCAGGTGAATGACGGTCCGGTCATGTCCAACGACACGGCAGTCGGGATCGGTGTGCGTGCGGACCTTGACGAAGAACTCGTCTACCGGATCACCAAGGCCTTCTGGGAAAACCTTGGCAGCATCACAACCGATGCCCCCTGGGCCAAGGCCTTGTCGCCAGACTATGCCGCGCAGACACTCGGCACGGCCACCTTCCACCCGGGCGCTGCCCGTTACTACAAGGAAATCGGGGTTCAATAACCGGCGTTAGCCCTGACCGACGAATAGCGGCCAGGCGAATCCACCAAGACCGGGGGTCTCCAGCCGTGAGCGCAGACCCCCGGTAAAGTTGCATCTATCGTTTTTCCGCCAAAACGTTGTACCCTTGTCAGTGCCGGCTGGGGGCAGCGGAAGATACCTGAGACTTTTTACGCGGAAGGTATTGATATGACTGTAACTCTGGATATTCAGCAACCACAGCCGTTTGATTTGGTGGGATCAAGAATACTGATCGCGGGCAATGCGACCGCATTCGAAGGAACCTTGAGCATTCGCGTTTCCGAAGGACACGACGAATATGCTTCCTTCACCCAGGTCGGCTCGCTCGGCCTCAAGCAGTTCCAGGGATATATCGATATCCCGGACACCAACCAGTTTCAGCTCAATCGCCTGTTCCTGACCCTGGCCGACGACACCGGCAACGAAAATGGCCCGTCCGTCGTCATCCCTGTCCTGTTCGGCCCCAGGATCCTGGCGGGATACGGTGGCTGGCAGCCCTACACGGTGAAGTCGGGTGATACCCTGACCAAGATCGCGCAAGACCAGTATGGCAACGGCGACTATCAACCGATCTTCGATGCCAACCAGCACATCCTGAGCAGTCCAAACGTTATTTTCCCGGGTCAGGTTCTTCGAATACCGCGCAACGACATCTGACGCCTGGCATCCGTCTCAAACAAGGGCCGGCAAAAAGAAAAGGCCCGCCAGAGGCGGGCCTTTCCGTCAAACCGTATTCGGCGCTGATTAGCGCGAATAGAACTCGACCACCAGGTTCGGTTCCATCTGTACCGGGTACGGTACGTCAGAGAAGCCCGGAACGCGGGAGTAGGTCGCGGTCATCTTGTTGTGGTCGACGTCGATATAATCCGGAACATCACGCTCTGCGGACTGGGTTGCTTCCAGAACCAGGGCGAGCTGCTTGGACTTCTCACGAACTTCGATCACGTCACCCGGACGGATCTGGTAGCTCGAGATGTTGACGCGCTTGCCGTTCACCTTCACGTGGCCGTGGTTGATGAACTGACGTGCTGCGAAAACGGTCGGGACGAACTTCGCACGGTAGACGATGGCGTCCAGACGGCGCTCCAGCAGGCCGATCAGGTTTTCGGAAGTGTCACCTTTCATACGGGACGCTTCAGCATAAACCTTGCGGAACTGCTTTTCGGAAATGTTGCCGTAGTAGCCTTTCAGCTTCTGCTTTGCGCGGAGCTGAACACCGAAGTCGGACAGCTTGCCCTTGCGGCGCTGGCCGTGCTGACCCGGGCCGTATTCACGCTTGTTGGCCGGGCTCTTCGGACGACCCCAGATGTTTTCGCCCATCCGGCGGTCAATTTTGTACTTAACGCTATGGCGCTTCGACATCGCGGTTTCCTTTGAATTCGCGTTGTTATTTAAAAGGAAACGCGCCCTCCTTTATCGTCACAACCCGTCTTTCGACGGAAAGGTCAGATCGACAGGGACCCGGCTAGACGGCGCCGGCCGGATGCCCACGGGTGCGTAGATCCGGAAGACATTGTCTGCCGGACCGCGCGGAGATACAGGCAGAGCCTTGAAATGTCAATCCGTGCTCCCGGTCCGCTTCGGAAAAGACCCGCCGAACCCGGCCAATTCTGCTTATTTTGTCGGACAAGCAGGCATATTTAACGGTTCAGATGGAATTCATTGCCATAATTTATGACGTAGCGTCCACAAAATGGGGAAAACAATGCATACATTTAGAGATTTTTAATTGCAGCTTTTCACTATGCAATCGCCGTTGCAACCATAGCGAATAATATCAGTGCAACGGGCTGTTCCGAGACCCCATCAAACAACGGAAGCTTATCGGCCGGACCTCGGCAATAGGATCTAGAATGTCAGCGAATCGTCAACCAGTTCTTCAGACAGTTCCGGAAGCGCCCGGCTTGCACTGTCGTACGCCGAAGGACACGCTGGCGAAACTGGACTATGCCCTTCAGCCGGTCGTCGATATCGGCACCGGTGTTGTTTACGGCTATGAGGCCCAGATCCGGAACTGCGATCTTGTCGGTGCGCAATCGCCTGACGAACTGATTGATTTTGCCCACGCCGAAGGATATCTGCCCCAGTTGGAGGCCCATCTTCTGGAAAAGGCGATGAACCGCTTCGGCAGTTTGAAGATCGCCCAGGGCACCAAACTCTATTTCAAGCTGGATGGACGCGACCTCGGCCAGGACAACGATCCGCGCATGCGGCTGGCAGGCCTTGTGGCGGAAGCCGGCTTGCAGGTGAACCAGATCTGCCTGGAATTTTCCGAACGGCACCAGCAGACCTTCACCGACGTTACCCACCACGCCGTCAACGATCTGCGCCAGTTGGGCTTCCTGATCGCGCTTGACGATTTCGGCCGAGGCTCCTCCGAGCTGCGTCTGCTGCACGACATGTCGCCCGACTACGTCAAGATCGACCGTTTCTTCCTGAACGGCATCGATTGCGACGCAAGGCGCAAGCTGTTTGTCACCACGGTGGCCAACCTGGCGCACGTGCTCGGCGCAAGGGTGATTGCCGAAGGTGTTGAAACGGAGAGCGAGTTCAAGGCCTGCCGGGAAGCCGGCTGCGACCTGATCCAGGGCTACTTCGTCGCCAAGCCGTTCCAGGAGGCCTCTTCCGCCAAGCTCTTTTATGACCATGTGCGCGCGCCGGGTGTCGGCCGCAAGCGCCGGGAGGAGCTGGACCGGATCCGCAACGAGCTGATCAAGGTACCGACCATTCAGTCGAACGCTTCCATGAACGACCTGCTCGACATGGTGGTCCATAACCAGGAGGCCAGTGTGGTTCCGGTTGTGGATGCCAACAACGAGCCGCGCGGCCTGATCCACGAACGCGACCTGAAGGCCTATCTTTACGCGGGCGCACCGGACGACGACGATGCCAAGGCGGCCCTCGATTTCCCGCTGCGCTCTTTTGTGCGCGCCTGCCCGATCGCCGACATCGATTCCAATGCCGACATGCTGCTGGTGACCTTTGCCTCCTCGATCAATTCGGACGGCATCATCATTACCGAGAACTTCCGCTATGCCGGTTTCCTGTCAGCCACCTCTCTCCTGAAGATCATTCACGAAAAGCGTCTGCAGGAAGCGCAGGACCAGAACCCGCTGACCCGCCTGCCGGGCAATGGCGCCATTTCCAGGTTCATCGCCGAAAGCGGGCGCAAGGGCACGTACGACCGGCACATGTGTTATTTCGACTTCGATAACTTCAAGCCGTTCAACGACACCTATGGCTATCGCCAGGGTGACCGGGCGATCATTCTGTTCAGCGAACTGCTGCAACGTCATATTTCGGGGTCAGGCACGTTTTACGGCCATATCGGCGGCGACGATTTCTTCGCCGGTTTCCAGAATGTCGACCAGACCGATGTTGCTGCGCGCATGCTGGCGCTGAAACGTGCATTCCGCCTGGATGTGGAAAGCTTCTATGAACCCGAGCACCGGGAACGCGGCTTCATCGAAGCCCAGGACCGCTTCGGCACGACGCGGCAGTTCCCGCTGCTGCAGTGTTCCATATCGATCCTCAGCCTGCCCAAGGGCCTGACGCTGCATCCCGATACGCTCAACCACGAGATCATGGAACTGAAGCGCGCCGCCAAGCGCTCCGACGACGGCCTGGCCGTCAAATGCCTGGCTGCGTGAGGCCAAGCCAAACGTCTACCCTTCCCAGGGAACACGTTCCGCTTTCTCACCTGACCGGCGGGACACGGCACTGAGCGCACTTCTCAAAGGCGCGCGCGTTCGGGATGAAGCCTTCCCCTGCTCTGTGGCTCGGTTCACGAAAAGTCCGGGCGACCGATGACCAGGGACAAGGCCCTTTGCATCTACGCTGCCAATCAGTCCAGCACCAGACCGAACCCGGCCAACAGCCGTGACACCCCCGCATCCTTCGTACCGGAGGTGAAGATCGCCCGATCTGGCAGATGGCGCGAAGGCTCACTTGCGGCCCCCTCCCCCAGAACACGAACCAACTGGCGGGCAATGGCTTCCGCCGGATCCAGCCAGTCGACCGGCCAGGGAGCAATCCTGCGGAAACGGTTGGCAAGAAACGGATAGTGGGTGCAGGCCAGCACGACGATGTCGGTTCGCTTGCCGTCCTGTTCCAGGAAACAGTCAGAGATTTCCGGCAGAAGGTCTGCGTCGGAGACAGTGTCACCACGCAGGTGTTTTTCGGCAAGTTCCGCCAGCTTGTCCGATCCGACAAGCCGGACATGGCACTGGCTGGCAAAACTCTCGATCAGGCTACGTGTGTAGGTTCTGCGCACTGTGCCCGGCGTTGCCAGAACCGAGATCAGCCCGGATGAGGTGCGCTCCGCCGCCGGCTTGATTGCCGGAACAGTGCCGACAAAGGGCACGTCAGGATGTCTCTCGCGCAAGGCGTCCCCTGCGAGGGTAAAGGCTGTATTGCAGGCAATCACCACCGACTTGGGGCCGTGTTCGGCAATCAGATCGTCGAAAAGGGATACGATCCGTTCTTTCAATTCCGCTTCCGGCCAGCGGCCGATGGGAAAGGCCGCATCGTCGGCGACATAAAGGAGCGGCTCATAAGGCAGCAGATATCGCGCTTCGCGCAGCACCGTGAGCCCGCCAAGACCTGAATCGAAAAAGAGTACCGGCCCCGAACCCTGCAAGATCTGCCTCTATTCTTCGCTGCCTGAACCTGATCTGTCCTTGCGCGGTCGCGTTTCCCGTTTTTCCAGCGAGGCCACGACACCGCGCAGCGCGCGCACTTCCTGGTCGGTCAACTCCGCCTTCTGGAAGATGTTGCGCAGCGTGCGCACCATATGCGGTCGCCGCTCCGGCGGGCGGAAGAAGGTAGCCTTGTCGAGTGCCCCTTCCAGGTGCTCGAAGAAACGCAGCACTTCGTCCTTCTTCGCCGGAGGATGCACTTCTTCCGACAGAATAAAGGGCAATGCGCCGGATGTCGCGGTCTTGCGCCATTCATAGGCACACACCAGCACTGCCTGCGCAATGTTCAGCGAGGCAAAATCAGGATCGACAGGCAGCGTGACGATCTCGTCGGCGAGAGCCACTTCCTCGTTGTTGAGGCCCCAGCGCTCTCGGCCGAACAGATAACCGGTCGCGGCACCCTGCTCTCCAAGTTCGACGGATTTTTTGGCTGCTTCATCCGGCCCCCGCACAGGCTTGGGCACTTCGCGCGAGCGGGCCGTGGTGGCGAAGACGAATTGCAGATCGGCAATAGCCGCTTCGACACTGTCGAAAACCTGCACCTTGTCGATGACGTGATCCGCCCGGCTTGCCGCGGCTCTTGCCTTCTCACTCGGCCAGCCGTCACGCGGATTGACGATCCGCAGATCCACCAGACCGAAATTCGCCATCGCCCTTGCCGCCGTGCCGATGTTCTCGCCAAGCTGCGGCTCGCAAAGGATCACCGCCGGCGGCTTGGCCGTCACGGCGCGGGCTTCGTCTCTGATGTGTGCATTCTTGCTCATGAAGCGGGGATGTAACGGAAGGAACGCCCGATGAAAAGACTTAAAGGAAAGGCCACGCTCCACAGGATTGTGCATTCGGACGCCAATCGGCCCCTCTCGCAAAAGGGCGTGCGAAAACCTGCCGCTTTCCGGCGGAAAGGATGTAAAACCAAATGGCACAACGGGAGTGAACATGAATGCCCATGCCGCAAACCTATTTCCGCGCATCGGTGGAGTTTGATGCCTTCATCCAGGATGTTCGTGATACCTGCATGCTGCAGACCCATCATCAGGCCTATCACACGCTACGCGCCGTGCTGCATACCTTCCGCGACCATCTGACGACGGAACAGGCCCTTGCTTTCGCCAATATTCTTCCGGCCGTGACCCGGGCGATCTTCGTCGAGGACTGGCATCCGTCCGGCCTGTTGCCACCTGCCTTCCCTGACCGGGAAACACTGATCCGCGAAGTCAAGTCGGTCCGCCGGCATCACAACCTGGCACCGGACAGCGCAATTGAGGATATCGCGGCGGCCCTGCGCCGGTCTTCAATCGACGAGCGGGAGCTTGACCGGGTGCTGGCAGGCTTTCCCGAGGGGGCCGCAGCGTTCTGGTGGCCTGAGAGCGTCGAAGCCTGAGATTGAAGCATGCGCGATTGGATTGCTCAACGCTTTCCGAAGGCCTGGAAGTCCAGACATACTGAAATCACGCGATTACCCCTAAGATTAAACAACACTGCAAATATTACCCAGGGACGCAACCATCTTATTGTTAATATTTGAGATAAATTGCAGGAAAGATACAATCTCAACTTTACACACCCTCAATAAGTGCATGGGATACTGCTTTTCACGCTTCAATTAGGGTGTATTTCGTGCGGAAATCAGCAATCCTCTTCCGGACTTATTGTCCAGCAGTTTCAATGCTTTGCGTTGCCGTGCTGTTCAGTGCGGGACTGCTTGTGACAAAGAACGCCGGTGCGGTGGGACTGCAGGCAGTGGCTGTATTTCCGCCCTGGTTTTCTGAACGACAAAGCTTCACTTCGGTAGCGCTTACCGGAGCCCCCATCGCAGCACCCGGACCTTTCGACTGGATGGTGGTTGCCATTCCGCAATCCGCGCAACAGTCACAAAGTCTGAAATCTTCCAACGCACTTTTTCTGCTCAATGCCGAATTTGCACGGTTGTGCGGGATCGACCAGCACGGCCCCAGACTATCGGAGGCACGACCGGTCGAATGAAACCTTCGTTTTTGAGTAATTTCTGGGTCGATGTTTCGGCACTGAACGTGCAGCGGCTTCGCCAGGCTGTGAGCTGGATTCTCGTCTGGTACTTCTGGCTGGCTGCAGCAATAGCCGTTATCGCATCTTATCTTACCGGCGGCTCAGTGCTTTTTGTTGCCCTTCCTCTGGCCTTGATCGGTGCCGTCACGACGGCAACTGTCATGGCCGACGCGTCGGCCTTGCGCACGCGGCTGATCGTGACCGTCGCGATCAATTCCACATGGATGTTCGGGCTCTACGTCGCCTCCGACATCCACAATGGCGAGTATATGCTTGAAGTGCATATGCTTTATTTCATCAATACGTCGATCATCATTGCCTACGTCTGCTGGCGATCGGTGCTGATGACCACTGTTGCCGCCCTTGTCCATCATTCGGTGCTGACGCTCCTCCACCCGGAACTTGTCTGGCCTTCCTCCAGTTATTCCTGGTGGCATCTGATGAACCACTACATCCTGGGAACGATCAATTGCCTGGGCGGCATCTATATTGCCGCTTCACTCAAGAGATTTCTCGACCACATGGAAAGCGCAAGGCTTGAAGCGCACCATCGCTCTATCCACGACGACCTGACCGGCCTGCTGAACCGCCGCGGACTTCGCCACGCCATCGGAAAGCAGCGCCAGGACGACGGCACCCTGCCCGACATGACCCTGTTCCAGATCGACTTGGACGGTTTCAAGAACATCAATGACACAGTCGGCCATGCAGCCGGCGACAAGCTGCTTGTGCTGGTGGGGGAAAGACTGAATGCGATTGCTCCCGTCAACTCGATCATCGCTCGTATTGGCGGCGATGAATTCGTGGTGGCGTCTCCTGCGATCGGCGCAGACCAGCAAACCGATTTTCTTGAGGGACTGAAAAGCTGGATGCAACGCCCCCATGTCGTCTCGAAAACCAAGCTTCGCGTGGGCGCCTCGGTTGGTGTAACCCATTCCAGCATAAGCGGCGGCAAGCTCGACAGCATGATGGTCGACGCGGACATCGCGCTTTACGAAGCCAAGAAGGCCGGAAAGAACAGGGCTGTGATGTTCAATCCAGGCCTGAAGAAAGATGCGCAGCATCTGATGAAAACCGCCGAAGCGGTCCTCTACGGGTTGGAGAACGACGAGTTCGAGCCTTATTTCCAGACCCAGCATGACACACGGACAGGTGCTATTGTCGGGATTGAAGTGCTCGCCCGCTGGAACCATCCCAAGCAGGGCATTCTCGGTCCAGCAGCTTTCCTGGACGCGGTTCAGGAAGCAGGCAAGGCGGCTGCCTTCGACAGCCACATCATGTCGAAAGCGCTCGATCTTATCCTGGCCCAGGAACGCACGGGGGTCGTTTTTCCGAAGGTGAGCTTCAACGTCAGCTACCAGAGGCTGGCGGAACCCGGACTTGCCGAATACATCCAGAACCTGCCAAAGGTCCGTGCCGAAATTGCATTCGAGCTGGTCGAGTCGGTCTTCTTCGATACGCTGTCGGACGATGAAGTCGAAACCGTCAACGCCCTGCGCAAGCTCGGCATTCGAATAGAAATCGACGATTTCGGCACCGGCCATGCATCGATTATCGCGCTGACAAAGCTTAAACCCGATCTTCTGAAGATCGACCGGGCCCTGATTTCTCCACTGTCCAGCAATCCGGAGCAGTTCAAGCTGATCAAGACAATCGTCGACATGGCCCACGGGCTCGGCATCGAAGCCCTTGCCGAAGGGGTCGAAACGGAAGACACGATCAACAAGCTGCGCATGCTCGGTGTCAACTACGTTCAAGGATATGCCTTCAGCAAACCAATGAACATCGCCGACCTGCAAGGCTACCTCGTTCGCAAGTCAGCCTGACGCAGACCGTCCCTTCCGTCAGCCTGATGGATATTCCGGCCCCGGTCGGAACGTTTCCGGCAGATCGCCCGTAACTGCCGGCCAACCTCCGTCGGAACGCCGGTCTGCCCGGTTCAAATCAGGCTCGGGCCGATGCCACTCCCTCCACTCCTGATTGCCTTTTCCGGCGGCTTTGCTAGAACACCTGCGGACTTCACACCCTTCGCCTTCCGGAGGGCTTTCAATTGATTGCGTACAATTGTATACGCATGTCGAAATTCATCGGGAGCGGTCCCGCACCACTCCTTTGACCAATGTTCGAACGCTAGGAAATGTGACTGTCATGGCCGACATTATCTACACCAAGGTCGACGAAGCACCGGAACTGGCCAGCGCCTCGTTCCTGCCGATCATCCGCTCCTTCACCAAGGCAGCCGGTTTGACCGTCGGTACCAAGGATATCTCCCTCGCAGGCCGTATCCTGGCGAACTTCCCCGAGTATCTGACGGACGCACAGAAGCAGTCCGACGATCTTGCGGTCCTCGGCGAAATGGTCAAGCAGCCGGACGCGAATGTCATCAAGCTGCCGAACATCTCGGCATCGCAGCCCCAGCTCAACGCCGCCATCAAGGAACTTCAGGCCCAGGGTTACAAGCTGCCTGAGTATCCGTCCGAGCCGAAGACGGACGAGGAAAAGACCGTCAAGGCCAAGTATGACGCGATCAAGGGTTCTGCCGTGAACCCGGTGCTGCGCGAAGGCAACTCCGACCGCCGCGCGCCGAAAGCCGTCAAGGAATATGCCAAGAAGAACCCTCACCGCATGGGTGAATGGCTGCCCTCTTCCAAGACCCACGTCGCCACCATGGGTGAAAACGACTTCTTCTCCAACGAAAAGTCGGTGACCGTTTCTGCCGGATCCGCAGGCAAGGCGAAGATCGAATTCGTCGGCAAGGACGGAACCGCAACGGTTCTCAAGGGCGACTTTGCCCTGGACGAAGGCGACGTCGTCGACGGCACCTACATGAGCGCCAAGGCGCTGTTCGCGTTCCTGGAAAAGGAAATCCAGGATGCCAAGGACATGGGTATCCTGTTCTCGCTGCACATGAAGGCAACCATGATGAAGGTCTCCGATCCGATCATCTTCGGTTACTGTGTGCGGGCGTTCCTGAAGGACGTCTTCGACAAGCACGCCGCAACCTTTGCTGAGCTCGGCGTCAATCCGGACCTCGGCATCGGTGATCTGGAAGCCAAGGTCGCCACGCTGCCGGCCGACAAGGCCGCCGAGATCAATTCCGACATCAAGGCCGCTCTCGACAACGGCCCGGCCATGTACATGGTGAACTCCGACAAGGGCATCACCAACCTGCATGTCTCTTCCGACGTCATCATCGACGCCTCCATGCCGGCCCTGATCCGCGCAGGCGGCAAGGGCTGGGGTCCGGACGGCAAGGAAGGCGACGCCAAGTGCGTGATCCCGGACAGCTCCTATGCCGGTGTCTACTCCGCCGTGATCGACTTCTGCCGTGAAAACGGAGCGCTCGATCCGGCCAAGATGGGCACCGTGCCGAACGTCGGGCTGATGGCCCAGAAGGCCGAGGAATACGGCTCGCATCCGCAGACCTTCAAGGCTCCGGCTGACGGCACCATCCGCATCGTCGACGCTGCCGGCAACACCCTGATCGAACATGCCGTCGAAGAAGGCGACATCTGGCGCGCATGCCGCACCAAGGACGCCCCGATCCGCGACTGGGTCAAGCTCGGCGTCACCCGCGCTCGCCTGTCCGGCATGCCGGGTGTCTTCTGGCTGGACAAGACCCGCGCTCATGACGCGGAACTGATCAAGAAGGTGGAAGCCTATCTGCCGGAACACGACACTTCCGGTCTCGACCTGCAGATCATGGCTCCGGCCGATGCGGCGAAGTATTCCACCGAGCGTATCGCCCGCGGCGAAGACACGATCTCCATCACCGGCAACGTGCTGCGTGACTACCTGACCGACCTCTACCCGATCCTGGAAGTCGGCACCTCGGCAAAGATGCTGTCCATCGTTCCGCTGATGAACGGTGGCGGTCTTTTCGAAACCGGTGCAGGCGGCTCCGCTCCCAAGCACGTTCAGCAGCTGATGGAAGAGAACTACCTGCGCTGGGACAGCCTGGGCGAGTTCTGTGCCCTCGGTGCATCGCTGGAACACCTGGCCAACGTCAAGGGCAACGACAAGGCACAGGTTCTGGCGGACGCGCTTGACAAGGCCGTGGAGAAGCTGCTCGACAACGACAAGTCCCCGTCCCGCAAGGTCGGTGGCCTGGACAACCGCGGCAGCCACTTCTACGTCTCGCTTTACTGGGCACAAGCACTGGCCGCACAGGACAAGGACGCCGAGCTGAAGGCGCATTTCGCACCGATCGCCGAGGCGCTCTCTGCCAAGGAAGATGCCATTGTTGCCGAGCTCAACGGCGTTCAGGGTTCACCCGCCGACACCGGTGGCTACTACCATGCCCCGCAGGAAAAGGTGAACGCCGTCATGCGTCCGAGCGCAACGCTCAACGCCATTATCGGTTGATTTGCGAATACACCCTTGGGTAGAAGTAGGGCGGCTCCGGCCGCCCTCTTTTTTGCGCCAGGGAGCTCATTTCAAATGGTCCTTCAAAACGAGAACCATCAGCCGGTCGTCCGGAATGGTGCCGGGGAAGAGTTCACTCTCTTCTCGGCGACAAACGATCCGCAATCCGCCAAATGGTGGCCGGACACGAGTTTTCTGGTGCATGCGCTCAGCGATGGCGATTTTTCGACCCTGCGCGGTGCCATACAGCTCATGGACGATGAGCACGAACCAGTCTTTCTGACCGGGCCCGACAGCGTCACGAACGAACTTTATGCCCGTCTGGAACACCTCGGCTACATGAGAACCACGGAAAAGCCCCTGCCCGATGAGCTGCAGGGGCACCTGATCGAGCGCGCGCTAACCGACTACGGCAAGGAACATATCGCCGACTTTGTAATTGCCCAGCGCATCCAGATGGAAGAGCTGGATGGCAACAGGGAAACGCTGGAAGACTTCTGCACGAAATTCGACAATCTGCGGGAGCATCACACGGGTTTCCCGCTTGAGGCGCTGCACACGTTCCGGATGTTCTTTTCCGATCCACGCTACGAATTCGATCTGGACCAGTCTTCGAACTATCTTTTCCGCCTCTACAAGATGTTCGGCATTGTGGAGATCTCCGACGAAGGTGTCGCACGCGCAAGCCGTTTCGGCTCCATGAATGTGCCGTTTCTGTTCGATCTGCTTCTCAACGAGCGTGGGGCAACAGTCAGACACTAGCCCCGAAAAGCGTTATTGCCTGGGTGCAGGAGATCCCCGGGGCTCATGACGATCAGTTGCCTTAGTTGACGTTCCCAAGCCGCAGATCCGGGTCCGGTTATTTGTTGCGCTCCGTGCGGGGAGACAATTTGAGACAGGCAACGAAAAAGGGCGGCTCACCGAGCCGCCCGTTTTTACCGACACCGCTTATCCGCGGATGAATGCCAGAACGTCGTTGTTGAACTCCTCGGCCTGCAATTGAGCAAGTCCGTGGCCGCCGCCTTCATAGATCTTCAAGGTGGCATCATCGACGATTTCCGCCGCCCGGTGGGCAGAAGCCTTGATGGGCACGATCTGGTCGTCGTCGCCATGCACGATCAGCGTCGGCACCTTGATGGCCTTCAGGTCACCGGTGTAGTCGACTTCCGAGAACTCGCGGATACAGTCGTACTGACCCTTGATGCCGCCGGCCATGCCCTGCAGCCAGAAGCTTTCCTGCAGACCCTGATTGGCATCGACCCCATCACGATTGAAACCATAGAATGGCACCGTCAGATCCCTGAAGAACTGCGACCGGTTGTAGGCGGTCCCCTGGCGAATACCGTCGAACACTTCCATCGGCGTGCCGTCCGGATTGTCTGCCGTTTTCAGCATCAGCGGCGGCACAGCACCAACGAGAACGACTTTGGCGACCCGGTCATTGCCATGCCGGCCGACATAATGGGCAACCTCGCCGCCACCGGTGGAATGACCGATCAGGATCACGTTCTTCAAATCCAGATGCTCGATCAGTTCGGCAAGATCGTCCGCGTAGCGGTCCATGTTGTTGCCGTCCCAGGGCTGGCTGGAGCGGCCGTGGCCGCGGCGGTCATGGGCAATCACCCGAAAACCGTTCTGGCCGAAAAACAGCATTTGCGCGTCCCAGGCATCAGCCGACAGCGGCCAGCCGTGGGAGAAGACGATCGGCTGACCCTGCCCCCAGTCCTTGTAGAAAAGCTCTGCGCCATCGGATGTCGTGAAAGTCGTCATTTTCAGATTCTCCTGTTCAAGCAGTTGTTTTGCGGCACCGAACTTCGGCGCCATCACCAGACCGAGCCCAAGGACACCGCCGCCAATCAGCGCCTGGCGACGGTCGACCTGCGGCCCAACGATCTTGTTTCCCATCGGATGATCTCCATTTAACTCGTGCACGATTTAATCGTGTGCGATGTATATGTATCGGCAAGTTCGCTCTGTCAACGCTTGCCAAGAAAAAAAATGCTGCTTAGGAACGTTTCATGTCAGAACGCACTGAAAACAAAGGCGCCTCGAAGCCCTTGAAGAACACCGGCCCGGACGCCTTGGGCGGAGATCTCGATGATTTTCTCTGTTTTGCCGTCTATGAGGCCAATCTGGCCTTCAATCACCTTTACCGGTCTTTGCTGGAAGAGCTCGGCCTCACCTATCCGCAGTATCTGGTGATGACCCTGCTTTGGCGCAGAAACGAGAGAACGGTCAAGGATATCGGCGACGCGCTCAGCCTGGAATACAACACGCTGACACCGATGATTAAGCGCCTGGAAGCAATGGAGCTTGTCTCCCGCGTCCGCGATCTGGAGGACCAGCGCGTCGTCAATGTCTGCCTGACAGCCAAGGGTAACGCGCTTCGGGAAAAGGCGGCTGCCGTGCCGCGGTGTGTGGCTGAGGCATCCGGTCTTTCGGAAAAGGCTTTCGAGGATTTGAAATCCGCTCTCGACACATTGCGGTCCAACCTGAAATCCACGGGAGACCGGACTTGAACAACCCTACAGGCAACATCACCGCCATCCTGTTTGACAAGGACGGCACCCTGCTTGATTTCGACGCGACATGGGCACCGGCCTATCGCGAAACCTCGCTCCATGCAGCCAGAGGCGACCGCGCCCTGGCCGACAGGCTACTGGAACAGACCGGCATGGATCTGGTGACCGGAAAATCCGCAGCCGGGTCCCTGCTTGCAGCCGGCAATTCAGCGGAAATCGCGGCGGCCTGGATTGCCTGCGGAGCTGATTTTCAGGAAGGGCCGCTGACCGCAGACCTCGACCGGGTGTTCGTCGGCTGCATGCATGATGCAGCGCCGATCCCCGGCATTCCTGATGCGGTCGAGACCTTGAGCGGAACCGGGTTCGCTTTGGGTGTTGCCAGCAGCGACAGCGAAGCGGCCATTAGGGCCTTTCTCGCCGGCACCGGGCTTGCGCCCCGTTTTGCCTTCGTCACGGGTTATGACACGGGTTTTGGCCCGAAGCCGGAACCGGGCATGGTTCGCGGCTTTGCGGAGGCAACAGGTCTTGCAGTGGACCGGATCGCCGTTGTCGGCGACAACACGCATGATCTGGAAATGGCCCGTTCGGCAGGCGCCGGACTATGTATCGGTGTCCTGACGGGCACAAGCGCGCGCCACGACCTGGAAACCCTGGCGGATGCCGTTCTGGAGAGCGTTGCCGATCTGCCGGCCTATCTGGCCGCCAACTGATTCACGTCAGGCTGGCACTGCCGGGCCCTGCCGTCGCACCTGTCCGGGTGTCTTGTTGAATTGACGCTTGAAGGCCCGGTTGAAGGCGGCTTCCGAGCTGTAGCCGATGTTTTCGGCAATATCGATCAGGGGCAGATCCGTCTCCCGAATGTCGCGCCGTGCCCGTTCCATGCGCCAGTGGGTGACATAGGCCAGCGGCGTCATGCCGACGAGGTTCGTAAACCTGTCTGCAAAAACCGTCCGGGACATGCCGGCTTCCCGGGCAAGGCTCTCCACCGTCCAGGGCTTTTCCGGCGCCAGATGGATCTTGGACATGCTGCGCCCAAGCTTCGGGTTGAGCACCGCCGCCAGGCATCCGGCCCTGTCCCCCTCCCTGTCGACGAACGTTCGCACCACCTGGATGAAGATGATCTCCGTCAACCGGTGGATGATCGCCTCGGACCCCGGCTGCCCGGCGCGCACCTCGCTGGCAACAAAACGCATCACTGCTTCCAGCCAGAAGGCGTTCATCGTCTGTGTGTTGGGCAGATGAATGACCGATGGCAAGGCATCGAGCAGCGGATGTACCGAGCCTTCCTCGAATTCGAAATGGCCACAGAACAGTTTGCAGGCCAGTTCCTCGTCCGGACCGCCGTAATAGAGCGCACCTTCCCCCGTATAACCGGATTGCCGCACGACCTCGTCCACTTCGGCGGCGGGACGGCCCGGTTCATCACTCAGGATATGAGCGGCCCCGTGCGGAATGACGGCCAGGTCACCGGTCGCAAGGCGGATCGGCTTGTCAACACCGTCCACCGCGAGCCAGCAGCCACCACGCATTGCCATGTGAAACCGCGCGACATTGCCGAAAGCCGGCACCCGCACGGCCCAGGGCGGCGAAAAACAGGTATGGAAATAGACGGATCCCCGTAGCTTCAAGGCATCCAGGATCTGGGTCAGGGCGTCATGTTTCATGAAAGGCCGGTTCCGGTTGAAGTCTCATTCCCGCATTTTTGCCTCAACATCGCAAAGCGCAAGGCTCCCGGACGATCGGTCAATTTTCAGGGACTTTCGTGCATGGATAGAACCGAAGTCGACCAACATCTTTGGGCTCGTGGGCAATCCGCCCGCAGGAAACCAACCTGGAGCACCTGAAAGATGTCTGTTCGCTTCGTCACCAAGACCATGCACGCCTATCTCGATTATCCCGTCGCGATCGGCCTTATTGCCCTGCCCGTCTTCCTTGATCTCGGCCAATCCAACCCGATCGCCTTCTGGCTATCCTTCCTGACAGGCTTTGCGGCCCTGGCCCTGACGATCCTGACGGATCACCAGACCGGCATCATCCGCATTCTGCCCTATTCGGTTCATCTGGCGGTCGATTTTGCCGTCGGCATCGTGTTCCTGGCAGCTCCCTTCGCACTTGGCTTCACCGGCCTCGACTTCGCCTATTACCTGATCAACGCCATTGCCGTTCTGACAGTGGTCAGCCTTGCCAAACCGCAGGAAACGGTTGCGCAGGCCGCTTGACAGCCCCCGTCAACGCACAATGACACCGGCCCTCACGTCGGTGTCTTTTTTTAAGCTGCAATCCGGACGATCTGCAAATCCTCGGGAACTTGCGAACATGGAGACACCTGAGCTTCGGACGCAAGGTAGAGGCACCGGAGCAAATCCGGCCTTCAACCTTCATACCCTTTCAGGAGTAGAACATGTCCTTGATGAAATCCGCCATTGCCGCAACGCTGCTGTCTCTTGCCGCTCTCTCTGCCCCGGCAATGGCTGCGGACGAATACAACACCTCCAGCGGCCTGACGGCCGCCGGCAGCCCGCTCGGTCTTCATGGTGTCGATCCCGTGGCCTTTGTCAGCCTGGGCAACCGGATTGACGGAACCGCGCAATATACGGCCGTCCACGACGGTGTTGCCTATTACTTCGCATCCCAGGAAGCCATGGATGCCTTCACCGCGCATCCGGATCAGTACCTGCCGCAAAACGGCGGCTTCTGCACCTTTGGTGTTTCAGTCGGCAAGAAGTTCGACGGCGATCCGCAGTTCGCGGCTGTTGTGGACGGCAAGCTTTATCTGTTCCTGAACGAGGCCATCTTCCGCGAGTTCCAGAAAGACCAGTCCGGCACAATCGCCAAGGCGGAAGCCAACTGGAAGAAGATCCGCTCCACCGAGGCAACGAAGCTCTGATTGTTCGTTGTCAAGGCGTCGGAACGACAAACAAAAAAGGGCGGCCCCAGGGCCGCCCTTCGTGACTTGATTTCGGCAAAAGCCCGAAGACTTAAGCCGCGTTGTGCAGCCGATTTTCGAAAGCAAGGTTCCGGGTCAGCGGCGCCAGGGTCTTGGCAGCAGCCAGAACAGCCAGGTCAGCCAGCGGCTCGCCCAGGATCACCAGCATGTAGGCAAAGCCAAAGGAACCGACGGAAGCCATGTTCTCGGCACCGAAGCCCTGGCCGTAGAATGCCCAGAAAGCAACCCAGCCAACGATACCGGCCTGGAACGTGGTGGAAAGAGCCAGTGCCTGAACGTAGGAAACGTCAACATAGGCGGTCTTTTCCGGAATGATGCGGTTTGCCAGCATGCTGACAGCCCACAGCGGCACGAGCAGCGTGGTGACGTTGATGCCGTACTGCGGCAGGTCGAAAGGAGCAACCAGCGCCCCCTGAAGCAGAAGGCCTGCAGCAAGGCCGATTGCTGCCGGACCAGCGCCGAACATCAGGAACAGCGTGGAGCCCAGGATAAAGTGCACTTCGGAAACACCGACCGGATAGTGCGGCAGGATTTCGAAGAAGCAGAACACGGCAACCGTTGTGATGACGGAGCGGACGGCAAGGCTGAGAACGCCGCTTTTGCGGATCGTGTCGAGAGCCATTTTGCCCAGAAGGCCGAAGGAAGCAGCCGCGGTACCGTAGCTGAGTACGATTTTGGCACCGTCGACGATGCCCGGTTCGATATGCATGTCATTTCTCCTTTGCGCACCCTCCGTGCGCGAGCAGATGGTGTGAACCGGCCCCGATGGGACCGCTGGATGGCAGGTTTCCTGGCTCGCGAGTCTCTGCGCTGCCCGCCTTCCCGGATCGCTCCAGTGGCTTGAAGGGCTTTGCTCGTCGCATACAGTTGCGGGGGCAGCCACGGTATTGGTCCCTGTTGGGTACGCCTCACCGTGTTCCCATTTCATCCGCCCTTACGCTTGTTCGGGCGAAACCATCGCATCGTCTAGATTTGCAAGGATTGGCGATATTCTGCAAGCGAATTTTCGCCATATTCGGTCTGAATGCGACATTGCACCGAAATTTTGCCGTCTGAAGATCCCCTCCCAAATCAACCGGATCAGCATCACCGACAAGCTTCAGATCTCAAAAAACTTCTTCAGGAAATTGCGTCAGCCACCTGAAAAATCTGACCTTTGAAGCATCCAATCAAAGATGAAAATCAAAACCTTTGTTTATTAAACTTTTCTGTATTTAGGGTAATTGTGATTTTTACTTGCAGAAACCCTAACGAAAGATAACTTCACTCGCATACAAAGCACATCATGAGAGTTTGCAATGCCCTTTACCAAATTGGGAACGCTTATCGCTGGTGTCGTCTTTTTCCTTGGCTGCATTCAGCTGGCACTTCTGGCCGGCGTTACTCTTGGTGCAGTCACTGAACCAAGACCGGGTTTTTTCCTTGGCAATCTGACACGCGAACAGGCGCTCGACAGCGGAATATTGAAGATCATGGCCGCCGTCGCATTCGGCGTGATCACCGAGATCAGCCGCTCGGTTGAAAAGAAGTAGACCACAACCAAAGACTTGCCGCAGGCGTTGACCTGTGAAAGTCTTCGGCCATGTTGAAATCGATTCCCCTGACCGCTCTCGCGGTATCGCTCCTTGCTGCCACCGTCACTCCTTGCTGGGCGGCACCTGACAAGCTGTTCGGCGCCATCAACGAACGTCTGTCGTTCATGCAGTCGGTTGCAGCCTGGAAAGCGGATAACGACAAACCTGTCGAGGATCTGCCGAGGGAAAAGGTGGTGCTGGATGCAGCCCGCACAAAGGCCGTCGAAAACGGCCTGTCGGCTGACAATGTCACCTTGTTTTTCCAGGCGCAGATCGATGCGGCCAAGGACATTCAAACCTGCTGGATCGAACGCTGGGAGAGCGGCGAAGCTCGTCCGCAGAACGTACCCGACCTGATCAAGGATGTCCGTCCGGAGCTGTTGCGCCTCGGCAACGAGATCCTGACGCTACTCGCAGAAAGCCCCGTCGAAGCCTCTGACCAGCAGGCCTTCACCGAGGCGCTGACCGTGGAATGCCTGTCCGACGGATCAAAGAGCGCTCTGTTTGAAGGTCTGGTCGACGTACACGACTAGGTACATACGACCATCAGGACATCCCTCATCTGAGTTCAAGAGGCTGCCTGCCTCCAGGGCTCGGCCGCATTCGCCTCTTCTTCCCGCTTCATGACCATTCGCGAGAACTCGCCGAACGGCACCGCCGGGCTCCACAAGTAGCCCTGGCCGAGCGTCCCGCCCCACAGATTGATGTAATCCATCTGCAACTGGGTCTCGACCCCTTCCGACACGGTGTTGAGATTGAGCTGTCTTGCCAGCATCAGGATCAGCTCGACGATGGTCCGTCGATCCTCGCAATTGGCAATGTCCATGATGAAGGACCGGTCGATCTTCAGCGTGTCGAACGGCATGCTCGCGAGACTGTGCAGCGAGGAATAGCCGGTGCCGAAGTCGTCGATTGCAAATTTGACGCCTTCTTTCTTGATCGGCAGGATCTGATCGAGAAGGTTCTGCGAATAGTCGACAAGACTCGATTCCGTCACTTCCAGTTCCAGCTTCTCCGTCGAGAACCCGCTCTCGCCAATGATCCCGAGCATTCTGCCGGTAAATCCCTTCGCCTGCAGCTGCGCCGGCGCAACATTCACGGCGACAGATACATCGACATTCTGCCGGTGCAGGGATTTCATGTCGGAAAGCGCGGATGCCAGCACGAATTCTCCGATCGGAACGATCAGACCGCATTCTTCTGCCACGGGAATGAACTTGTAGGGTGGCACGGACCCGAGTTCGGCATCGTTCCAGCGCAGCAGCGCTTCAGAACCGACAATCTTGCCGGACGAAATGTCGACCTTCGGCTGGTAGTGAACGGATAGCGTGCGATCTCTCAGCGCGCTTTGCAGCCTGTGCCGGATCTGTTCGCGCTCGGTCATCCGTTCGCGAATGATATCGTTGTAGGCGATCGACTGAGCCCTGCCTGCACCCTTTGCTTCATACATGGCCATGTTGGCGTTTCGCAGAACTTCCTCGGCCGTTGTACCGTGCTCCGGGTATCTCGCGATCCCCGCGCTGACGGTCAGCGAAAGGGAAAGCCGGCCAATTCTGTAGGCCCCACCCAGCCGCTCGACCATCGTTCTGGACAACTTGGCAAGCGTCTGCAGATCATCGACGCCGGGTAACAGTACGACAAATTCGTCACCTGAAAACCGGGCAACGCAGGGGGGGTTTGACGTCAGTGGCTTGGCCAGCTCGTCGACCAGTACGGCCAACCGGTTGCCGACCAGCCGCAACAGCTTGTCGCCTACGGCATGTCCGTGCATGTCGTTGATCAGTTTGAAGCGGTCCAGTCCGATGTAAAGAACGCTGCCCGTTTCCTTGGGTCGCAGGTCGATCAGCGTCATGGCGACATTGTCCAGCTTGGCCCTGTTGGGCAAACCGGTAATGCGATCGGTGTAGGCGAGTTCCTCGATCCGCAGAATATTCTCGCGCAGCTTGACCATCATTCCGCGGAACGCGGTTTGCAGGTCACCCACCTCGCCTGGTGCATCAGTTTCCAGATTGCAGTCGAGGTAACCGGCTGCAGCCTCATTGGCTGCCTGCGTCACGCGACTGACACCTGCCGTTGCACGGTACATCAGGGCAGCAATCACCGGAACGAAGGCAAGAAGAAGAACCGCCAGGATCAAGACCACCTGAACAATCTTTTCCCTCAGAACGCCCGCAAGCTCGTGCTTCGAAATGCGCACCAGCACGGACCCCACCACTTCCCCACTGCGGGAAACCGGCAGGATGTATTCGATCATATCGGCGGTTTCCGAATACTGAGCCTTGCCCGACTGCGCGACATTCAGGGCGCCTTCGTTGAACTGCACGGCGCTCGAGGGTTCTGCGGAGGTAAAATCGCTGGCGAACTCCTGACCGAAGCGGCTATAGGCCTTGGCTGCGATAATGTATTTGTCACCCGCAATCGCATTCAAAAGCCGCTCGACTTCACCATAGTTCTTGTTGGCGATTTCGCGCGCCGCAATATTGGTGACAAACAGCGCCTTGTCGTGAGCAGTCCGAGCAAGGCGTTCCTCGATCTTGTCCGTCTGGGTCAGATAATCGATGCCGATCAGAACCAGCGAAAAAGCCAGCAATCCGAATACGCCATAAAGCGTTGCCCGCACAAAGACGCGCTTGAACAGCGCGTTTCCTCTTGATCGAACGGTTTCGAGCACGAAACAAGCCCCTTCGGTCCATTGCGTTGCCCGGGCCGAAGTGCGACCCGATACCAGCAGTGTTTCTGCAGCCGCCTCAACAAATTCTGAACCTGAAAGAGGAAACACGGCCCTATTCTGGAACTATTGAACCTACGAGCATCTATTTCTTTCACACCGGCCAAATTGCTCGTCAAAATTTCCTAGGCACTACTGAATTCACGAGAAACCCTGTGCGCGTAGAATTACCAATCCGGACCGGTATCTACGGAAGATTTGAATCCATCACACTCTCAACATGGTCCGATTTCTGTACCGCTGGGTGCAGCTTTCAACCAACATCCCAAATCGCCGCGCGTCTGAGCAGCTTCTGAAAATGCTGCTTTTGACATTGTTGGTTCGTGTGCAATTTTTGTGGTTTTTTGTCGCAAACGGCCCGAACGCGCCAGTGCTATCCGCGAGCAGCGCTTGGAATCCACGGTTCATCCAGAGCGGAATTTACAGGCAAGACCAACGGCAAGCACAGCAAGCGCGAAATACGCACTCGCCGGATAGAGCAATGCTGCAGCCGCGGCATCCCGGTACAGAGCCTCACTACGGCCGGCCGCCAGAACCTGGAAGAAGATCTGGCCCTGCACCGCGATGCCAAGCGCCATGCCGATCTGCTGGAAGGCCTGGAGAACTCCGGACCCCGCTCCGGCATCCGGTCCGGAAACCCGCGACAACACGAGCTGGAACAATGCTGGAATCATCGTTCCGGTACCAAGTCCGACAATCAGGAATGGCAGCGCCAGCAGGCTTGCCGATAGTCCATCGGAAACAAGCAGGCGCACCACCACCAGACCACAGAAGACCGCTAGCATGGCAAGGCTGATCCTTGCCGCCTGATAGCGGGCTCCGAAGCGGCCTGTCATCGCGGACGCAAGGATGACACCAACCGGATGCGGCGCCAGGATGAGCCCGGCTGCCATGGGCGATAGTCCAAGGCCTGCCTGCAGGAAGAGCGCCATCATGAAGAACATGCCTGCAAGACCGGAAAAGAACAGCGCGACAAACGCGACACCCGCAACAAACACGCGGTCCCCTGTCAGAAGCACCGGCAGAAGCTGCGCCTGGCCGAGGCGAGCCTTCTGAACCTGCAGCCGGTAGAACAGGACAGCCAGAACTGCGCTTAGCCCCATCAAGGCAAAACACCAGAACGGCCAGCCGAATTGCCTGCCTTCCACAAGCGGAAACACCAGCGACAGCACTGCAAGGGCGAAAAGAAACGTTCCGGACCAATCCGGCGTCACCCGGTTTTCGGTCTCAAGGTGCGGCAGAAAGCGAAGAGCGCCGGCCAGCGAGATCAGCCCGACAGGCAGATTGATCAGAAAGATCGGCCGCCAGCCCAGCCCGAAGACATCGGCCGCCACGATTGCCCCGCCCACCAGCGGCCCCGCCACGGCCCCAAGTGCGCTGATGGAGCCGAACAGGCCGATGGCCTTGCCTTTTTCCTCTGCCGGAAAGATCACGTGAACAATGGCAAGTACCTGCGGCACCATCATCGCCGCGCAAAGCCCCTGCAGGCCGCGGGCGGTAATCAGGGTGCCTATATCGGGGGCCAGGCCGCATGCAAGGGAACTGGCGGTAAACCCGGCGACACCCCAGCGGAAGACCCGACCCCTGCCGACCACGTCTCCAAACCGGCCGAAAGGCAGCAAACCGGCGGCAAAGGCCAGCACATAGACAACCAGCACCCATTCCAACTGGGTGTCCGTGGCGCCAAGCCCTTGGCGGATGGACGGCAGCGCCAGATTGACCACCGACACATCGAGAATATTCATGAACATGGCAAGGTAGAGCGCGGCCAGCGCCGCCCAGCGATTGCGCCTCTCCCTGGTCGCACCGTCAAACAAAAGGGACATTCAGAACTCCTGGCAAGGCGTGAACTCGATTTTGTTACTTATAAAGTTACAAAATCACGCGCGTCAATCTCATGTGCCTTGATTTGTCACGTAACCGAATCCGGCATAAGGTTTTCCAAACGGAGATTTCCATGCGAACCGACAGCCGATTGCCGCGCGTGCTTCACGTGCTCCTGCATCTGGACCAGACAAAAGCCCCGGTGACGTCCGACCAGATCGGGAAGATGCTCAACACCAACCCTTCCCTGGTCCGGCGCACCATGGCGGGGCTGCGGGAAGCAGGTTTCGTCGGGGCCACCAAGGGTCATGGCGGTGGCTGGGTGCTGGCCAAGAGCCTGGACAGCATCTCTCTGGCAGAGGTCTATGCCGCCCTCGGCTCACCACAGCTTTTTGCCGTCGGTCAATCCGCCGACGCCCCCACCTGCCTTCTGGAACAGGCCGCCAACCGGGCAACTTCAGCCGCGCTGGAGGCGGCACGCAAAACGTTCCAGGTAAAGCTTGGGCAAGTGACGGTGGCCGATCTGGTACGGCCGCATGCGCAGGAAATCCGGGAGCATCAGGAAAAACTTTAGGTCCGAAATTTAGCCGCAAACCTTGGGCAATCTTCTGAACACCTATGAAGACTTCCATTCAAGAACCTTCTTCGAGGCATGGTCCGGAGCAAACTGAACAGCCCCCTTGCTTCGCGACGCAACATTGTATACAAGCGCACACAATAGAAATCAGTTACAACTCGCACCATTCAGATTTCCGTTTCGCCTTCCCATTTTCCAGACCCGCGAGGCAATGCGTCCCATGGCAAAGATCAAAGTCGACAATCCGGTCGTCGAGCTCGACGGCGACGAGATGACCCGGATCATCTGGGCCTTTATCAAGGACAAGCTGATCCACCCCTATCTCGACATCGACCTGCTCTACTTCGATCTGTCGATCCAGAAACGCGACGAGACCGACGACCAGATCACGGTCGATGCGGCCAACGCCATCAAGGAACATGGCGTCGGTGTCAAATGCGCCACCATTACACCGGATGAAGCGCGGGTTGAGGAATTCGGCCTGAAGCGCATGTACCGTTCGCCCAACGGCACGATCCGCAACATCCTTGGCGGCGTTATCTTCCGTGAGCCGATCATCATGCAGAACGTGCCGCGCCTGGTGCCGGGCTGGACCCAGCCGATCATCGTCGGCCGCCATGCCTTTGGCGACCAGTATCGCGCCACCGACTTCCGCTTTCCCGGCAAGGGCAAGCTGACCATCACCTTCACCGGTGAAGACGGACAGGTGATCGAACACGAAGTCTATGACGCACCGTCCGCCGGCGTTGCCATGGCGATGTACAATCTCGACGACTCGATCCGCGATTTTGCCCGCGCTTCGCTGAACTACGCGCTCAACAGAAAAGTGCCCTGTTACCTCTCCACCAAGAACACGATCCTGAAAGCCTATGACGGCCGCTTCAAGGACCTGTTCCAGGAGATCTACGAAGCCGAATTCAAGGACAAGTACGCGGAAGCCGGCATCTGGTACGAACACCGGCTGATCGACGACATGGTCGCCTCCGCTCTGAAATGGTCCGGCGGATACGTCTGGGCCTGCAAGAACTACGACGGTGACGTGCAGTCAGACACGGTTGCCCAGGGTTTCGGCTCGCTCGGCCTCATGACGTCCGTTCTGATGACACCGGACGGCAAGACCGTGGAAGCGGAAGCCGCCCACGGCACGGTCACACGCCACTATCGCCAGCACCAGAAGGGCGAGAGCACGTCGACCAACTCGATTGCCTCGATCTTCGCCTGGACCCGCGGGCTCGCGCACAGGGCCAAGCTCGACAACAACCAGGAGCTTGCCCGTTTCGCCCAGACGCTGGAAAAGGTCTGCATCGACACGGTGGAAGCCGGCCACATGACGAAGGACCTTGCCCTGCTCGTCGGCCCGGATCAGGCCTGGCTCACCACCACCGGCTTCCTGGACAAGATCGACGAGAACCTGGCCAAGGCCATGGCCGCGAACTGAAGAACTGGCTTTCCAGGCTGAAGTAGCAACACCGCGGACATTGTCCGCGGTGTTTTGCCTTTCGGCCCAACAACAACCTGCCGATTGTCCCTCTTCCCGGCCCGCGCTAGGCTCACCCGGCCGGTAGCCAGAGGAGAGCACGGTGTTGACGATCCGCGAATTGAAGACGCCTCTGATCGGCCCCCTGGACCTTGCCTTGCAAGCGGGCGAAGCCGTTGCGATTTCAGGTCCCTCCGGCGCTGGCAAATCCCTGTTTCTCAGGGCAATTGCCGATCTCGATGAAAGCACCGGCCATGTTGCCCTGGATGGCACGGTGCGCGACGCCATGCCGGCTCCTGAATGGCGCCGAAAGGTGGCTTACGTGCCTGCCGAAAGCGGCTGGTGGGCGGACCGTGTTCAGGATCATTTCGCCGAAACTTCCGACCTTCCCAACCTGCTGCGCGAGGTTGGTCTTGCCGATGCGCTCCCCTGGGAGGTCTCCCGGCTTTCCACCGGTGAGCGCCAACGCCTTGCCCTTGTGCGCGCTCTCCAGACAGCACCGCAGGTTCTTCTGCTGGATGAACCCACCTCCGCGTTGGACCCGCCTTCCGTTGACCTGGTCGAAACTCTCCTGAAACACCAGCTTGCTGCCAATCGCGCCGTTCTGATCGTCACGCACGACCCTGGCCAGCCCGAACGGCTCGGGGCACGACGGCTTGTCATGGACAAAGGCCAGCTGACGGCAGGTGCTGGCCAGGGGGCGCCCGCGTGACCGGTTATCTCGCCCTCACCTATTGGGACCTCGTGGCCGCCTCGGTGTTCCTGCTGTTGAACGCGGTTTTTTCGATCGTGCTTGATCTCGGCCTCACCCGCACGCTCATCATTTCGGCCTTGAGAATGAGCGTGCAGCTGATCCTGGTCGGGCTTGTCCTCAAGGCAATCTTCTTTGCCGGATCCCTGTTGTGGACACTGCTGGCTGCTGCCGTGATGCTGGCTTTCGCAGGGCGCGAAATCTGGGCGCGGCAGGACCGTCGCCTGGCTGGCCTCTGGGGCCCGGGGCTGGGCGTCGCCGTCATGCTGGTCGCAGGCACGCTTGTCACGATCTACGCCTTGGCAGGGCTCATCCGCCCCGACCCGGTCTGGATGCCGCAATATGCACTGCCGCTTTTCGGCATGGTACTCGGCAACACCATGACCGGGGTCAGCCTCGGCCTTGATACGCTTCACACGTCGCTTGCCCGCGGGCGACGCGATGTGGAAGCCCAGTTGCTGTTGGGGCGAACCCGCTGGGAAGCGACACGCCCCTTCTCCCGTCAGGCACTGCGGTCAGGTTTCACGCCGATCATCAACGCCATGGCGGCAACAGGCGTCGTGTCACTGCCCGGAATGATGACAGGGCAGATCCTGTCCGGGGTCGATCCGCGCGAAGCAGTCAAATACCAGCTCATGATCATGTTTCTGCTTGGCGGCGCTACCGGCCTCGGTGTCCTTGGCGCTACCTTCGCCAGCGTGTGGCGCCTGACCGACAACCGTGACAGGCTGCGTCTCGACCGTTTGAACGGAGGGTCTCGATGATTGAACTTTATGGTGCGGACTACTCGGTCTATGTGCGCTCGGCCCGAATGGCACTTATCGAAAAAGGGATTGCTTACGAGCTTGTCCCGATCGATGTGTTTGCTCCGGGCGGACCGCCGGAAAGCTATCTTGAGCTGCAGCCTTTCGGCAAGATCCCCACACTGAAGCATGGCGACTTCACCCTGTTCGAAACAGCGGCCATCCTTCGCTACATCGATGAAGCCTTCGACGGCCCTCCGCTTCAGCCAGCCTCTGCGCAACCACGGGCGCGCATGGCTCAGCTTCTCTCCATCCTCGACAATTACGCCTACAAGACCCTCGTCTGGGACATCTTCGTCGAACGGGTGTCAAAGCCCTCTGGCGGCGCCCCCGCGGATGAAGTCAAGATCGCCTCGGCGCTCGGCCGGGCAAGAACGATCGTCGAAACACTGGAAGTGCTTGTGACGGAAGGTCCATTCCTGGTGGGCGATCAACTCACCCTCGCCGACTGCCATGCGGTCCCGATGCTTGCTCTCTTCGAGCTGTCAGAAGAAGGTAGACTGCTTCTGCGTTCGGCGCCGAAGCTGTCCTCATGGCTGCAGATGTTCAAGGAACGCGACAGTTTCAGAAAAACCGAACCGTCTGGTTGAGTGCGATTAGGTGTCAGGCCTTTATCTTTTCCGCAGGTCAGAACCACTGCAAACATGTTAGTCTTTTGCCGTTCCACGACGCCCGTTAATCCATTTACATTCTGGCAGGCACAACATTGAATCATTTTATGAAGAAGGGAATTTTTAGATGAAATTTCAAAAGCTTGTAATTGTTTTCTTGAGCAGCCTTCTGCTGATGTGTGCCGGTTTGGCAGCATCGGCACAAACCGTCCACGAGCCCTCCCGCGGCACTGCCGAGCGCAAGGACATACTCGATGCGATGCGTCCGATGATGGAGGCAAGGGTGGGGCCGCCGGTCGAGTTCGTGGTCAACTGGATGCGTTCCGGCCATGGCTGGGCTTTCGTCCAGGTTTCGCCACAGCGCCCAGGTGGTGGCGTCATTGACCTGTCCCGCACGACGTTCGCCTCGCAGGCGGACTATATGGATGGCCTCGTCACCTTCGCCCTGCTGCGTTACCAGTTCAACCGATGGAACCTGGTCGACTTTGTCGTCGGCCCGACAGATGTCTTCTGGCAGGGCGATCCGCTCTACGCCCAGGTACCCCGTGGCCTGACACCCTACTGAGCGCCTTTCTGACTGGCCTACTTTGCCGGATCCTTCTGCGTTCCGGCAACTTCCTCCATCATGTCATCTTCAGAGTCGGCTTCGTCCTTGGAATCGTCCCCCTGGAAGAGCTCCGGCTCCTGGTCGGTATTCTCTGAAGATGCAAACACGCCCGACTGCTGAAGTTCCTCTTCCGCCAGCTCGCCCAGCACGCGTTTTCCCGCCGCCACACGGTCGCGCGCTTCATCCATGATCTTCTTGGCCAGCCCTTCATCCCTGTCCATCAGGTGTTTGAGGGCTTCTGCCTCCAGCACCAGAAGCTGGCAATCCTTGTAAGCGACCACTTTCGCGGTTCTGGGTGTCTGATTGATCAGCGCCAATTCGCCAAAGAAACTGCCTTCACCCAGATAGACCGTGTCGTGCTGCAGCCGGATTTCGACTTCTCCGTCGGCGATGAAATACATCTTGTCCGCAACATCGCCCTGCTCGGCAATCGTGCCGCCCTTGCGCACGCGAAGCGACTGCAGCAGCTTCGCAACTTCGGCAATCTCCGTCGCCTTCAGGTCTTCGAACAAGGGCACGCGCGCCACCATCGACCAGGTGACGACAAAATCCCGGCTATGGATTTCCCGGGCGAAGGCCGAAGCAATAATGCCGACCGGCAAGGCTATCAGCCCGTAGCCCATCAGCATGACGATACCCCCAACCGTCTTGCCCAGATTGGTGACCGGCACGACATCGCCATAGCCGACGGTCGTCACAGTGGTAATCGCCCAATAGATGCCGTGCAGAATGCTGCGGAACTTTTCCGGCTGGTCGTCATGCTCGATCAGATACATCAAGGTGGCAGCCATCAGGATGACCCCGAAGATGATCATGCTCGATCCGAGCAGCGCCCTGCGCTCGTTGCCGACGGCGGAAATCAACGAACGCAACGCCGGTGAATACCGGGCCAGCTTCAGGAAGCGCAGCAGCCTCAGGATGACGACCATCGTGACCGCCTGATTGGGCAGGAACAACACGAACAAAAGCGGCAGGGCCCCGATCAGATCAATGATCGCATCTGGCTGGATCGCATAACGCAGCCTGGAAAACACCGGCCCGTAACGGCGCAGCGGCGGATGGAGATCGGCCACGTAAAGACGCATGACGTATTCGGCAAGAAAGACAAGTCCGCTGCCCAACTGGATCAGACGCAGATGCGTGCTCAGGATGTCTCGGATTTCCGGCACGGTTTCCAACACCGCAAGCGCGATGTTGATCAGGATGAGGACGATCAGGAAGTTCCGCAGCGCGCGCGCGCCGATGCGGCGTTTGCCCGTGTCCTCAAGCACCTCATAGAGCGCCCGTTTGAATTCGTGGCCGGACACCGAGCCCCCCGTTTCTGATTTTGCTCGCGTTTTCATGAATAGCCGAAAGACAGGCTACGACAAAGCTCTCCACGCGGACAGCCCTCACCGCGCCGCACGAAGCTGTGCATAGGGGTGAGCGGAACGTGATTGGGCAATTTTGTCGCAGGCCCCATCTCCATGGATAGCCAACCGAACTGAAGGAGGACACCATGACCATAGACACCGACAAGGTTCGCGCCGCAGAAACCACGCCTCACCACATCGTGCTGAAAATGTTGCTGGTCTCGACGTTCTTCGCAGCAGCCGCGCTGGCAGTGACTGCTTTACTGAACTGAACCAACCGGCTGGCCACTAGAGGCAACCCTGACCAGGCCACCTCAACCGACACCCCCTCCATCGTCATCCCGGCCCAGCACAGCGCGAGCCGGGACCGGCGAGCGACAAGCCTTGCAGGACCTCAAGAGGCCATGCCGAGAGCAATAGGGCTCCCCGATCCCGGATCTTCGCTTCACTACGTCCGGGATGACCAAAGAGGGGTTTGTTTGAACTCGGTAGCGAGGAAGAGACCTGATGCCTTCAGGCGAGCGGGAAAAGCGCCAGTAGGGCCGCCTTCCCCACAAAACAACCAATATCCCCTCCGTCGTCATCCCGGCCAAGCGAAGCGCGAGCCAGGACCGGGGAGCGACAAGCCTTGCAGGACCTCAAGAGGCCACGCCGAGAGCAATAGCCCCCCCCGATCCCGGATCTTCGCTTCACTGCGTCCGGGATGACCAAGGAGGGGCTTGCGTAATTTCGCCCCGGGACGTGCCCGAGCATCTTAAACGAACAAGGGCGGCCCTGATGGGACCGCCCTTTTCAATTTTGATTGCCCGAAGGACCGTCAGAGCCCCGTGAGGTGTGCCTCGATTGCGGCAACGGCTGTGTCGGCCTTGGACCCATCCGGTCCACCGGCCTGTGCCATATCAGGCCGACCGCCACCACCGCGGCCGCCGAGCGCTTCCGAACCGATCCGCACCAGATCCACGGCGCTGACCTTGTCGGTCAGATCCTGCGTGACGGCAGTCACGATGGCGGCCTTGTCGTCTTCGGCAACGCTGATCAGAACGACCACGCCAGACCCGAGCTGGGTCTTGGCCTCGTCGGCCATGCCTTTCAGATCCTTCGGGTTGATCCCCTCGACGATACGCGCCATCAGCTTGAACGCGCCGGCGTCCTTCACCGGCGTGCCGCCTTCCGCTCCACCGCCCATGGCGAGCTTCTTCTTGGCGTCCGCCAGTTCGCGCTCCAGCTTCTTGCGATCTTCAACCAGCTGGGCCACGCGAGCCGGAACATCGTCAGCGCTGATCTTCAGCAGGCTGGCCAGTTCGCGCATGCGCTTGTCCTGGGCATCCAGATATTCACGGGCTTCTGCGCCGGTCAGCGCCTCGATCCGGCGAACGCCGGCAGCAACCGCACCTTCGGAAACCAGCGTCACCAGACCGATGTCGCCGGTACGCTTCACATGTGTACCGCCGCACAGTTCAAGCGAATAAGGCTTGCCCTGCTTCGGGCCATGGAGAGCGGTCCCCATGGACACGACGCGAACCTCATCACCATATTTTTCGCCGAACAGAGCCATGGCACCAGCTTCGATAGCGTCGTCGACTGCCATCAGGCGGGTGTCGACAGGCGCGTTCTGCAGCACGATCTCGTTGGCAAAGCCCTCGACCGTTGCCAGCTCCTCATCGCTCACCGGCTTGGGATGCGAGAAGTCGAACCGCAGGCGCTCCGGCGTCACCAGCGAGCCCTTCTGAGCGACGTGATTGCCAAGGACCTCGCGCAAGGCCTCATGCACAAGGTGCGTAGCCGAGTGGTTGGAACGGATCGACTTGCGGCGGGAATGGTCGACCTTCAGTTCCAGGGCAAGGCCCGGAACCAGCTCGCCTTCTTCCACGGTGACCGAATGAACAAAGAGCCCTTCGGCCTTCTTCTGCGTATTGGTCACGGCAACCTTGACGCCATTGGCCAGCATCCAGCCGGTGTCGCCCACCTGGCCGCCGCTTTCGCCGTAAAACGGCGTCTGGTTGAGAACCACGAAACCGCTTTCACCTGCGGACAGCTTGGCAACTTCCTTGTCGTCAGCTGCAAGACCGGCAACGACACCTTCGGCCGTCTCGGTCTCATAGCCGAGGAAGTCCGTGGCACCGTGCTTTTCCTTCAGTGCGAACCAGACTGCCTCCGTCGCTGCGCTGCCAGACCCGGACCAGGCCGCACGGGCTTCCGCTTTCTGGCGCTCCATTGCAGCATCGAAGCCATCCGTATCAACCGAAATGTCGCGCGTTCTGAGCGCGTCCTGGGTCAGGTCCAGCGGAAAGCCGTAGGTGTCATAAAGCTTGAACGCGGTTTCCCCGTCCAGACGACCGCCGGCCTCAAGGCCTTCGGTTGCGGTGTCGAGCAGGCCGAGACCACGCTCCAGCGTCTTGCGGAAACGCGTTTCTTCCAGCTTCAGCGTTTCTGTGATCAGATCTTCAGCGCGGCTCAGCTCCGGATAGGCACGGCCCATTTCACGCACCAGCGCCGGAACCAGCTTGTGCATCAGCGGTTCGCTCGCCCCCAGAAGATGGGCGTGGCGCATGCCGCGGCGCATGATCCGGCGCAGCACATAGCCGCGGCCCTCGTTGGACGGAAGCACGCCATCGGCAATCAGGAAGCTCGTGGAGCGCAAGTGGTCGGCAATCACGCGGTGGCTGCCGGTGGCTTCGCCTTCCGCTTCCACACCTGTTGCGTTGACGGACGCCGCGATCAGCGCCCTGAAGAGGTCGATGTCGTAGTTGTTGTGGACGCCCTGCATGACAGCGGCGATCCGTTCGATGCCCATGCCGGTGTCGATGGACGGCCGCGGCAGGTCGAGACGCTTTTCCGGCGTCTGTTCGTACTGCATGAAGACGAGGTTCCAGATCTCGATGAACCGGTCGCCATCTTCTTCCGCAGAGCCCGGAGGGCCGCCCCAGATGTGGTCGCCATGGTCGTAGAAGATTTCGGAACACGGGCCGCACGGACCGGTATCGCCCATGGACCAGAAATTGTCCGACGTCGCGATACGGATAATCCGGTCTTCACTGAGACCAGCGATCTTCTTCCAGAGATCGAACGCCTGATCGTCTTCGGCAAAGACGGTTACCAGCAGCTTGTCCTTCGGCAGGCCGAATTCCTTGTTGACGAGGTTCCAGGCCAGTTCGATCGCACGGTCCTTGAAATAGTCACCAAAGGAGAAGTTGCCCAGCATCTCGAAGAAAGTGTGGTGGCGTGCGGTGTAACCGACGTTATCCAGGTCGTTGTGCTTGCCGCCGGCGCGAACGCATTTCTGTGCCGTGACCGCGCGGGAATAGTCGCGTTTTTCCAGACCGGTGAACACGTTCTTGAACTGGTTCATGCCCGCGTTCGCAAACATCAGGGTCGGATCGTTACGCGGCACCAGCGGCCCGGACTCGACCACTTCGTGGCCGTTTGTCTTGAAATAGTCCAGAAAGGCAGAGCGGATTTCATTTACGCCGGTCATTCGGATCTCGCATCGGTCACAGCCCCGCATATGAGGGCCTGTTGAAAATCTTGAAGGCGCTGGATCTGGGTCGCCGATCCGCGCCGGAACAGCCTTTTAACTTTCACCTCCAACCCTGTCCAGCGGTTGCACGGACCCGACCCAACGGAAAGCTGCCGGGAAACAGGCGATTTCCGGAATTAAGGCTGCCGTCATGCGCAGGACAATCGCTTCGACAGGATCTGACCTCTTCCGATTTCGCTCCGTTGCGGGTCCCGAAAAGCAAAAGGCCCCCTTCCGGAGTGCGGAAGGAGGCCCTTGGAAGACCGGACAAACGTCCGGAGCTCTTGTAAGCGCTAACCGGAAGCTGAGGATCAGTCCTCGGCTTCTTCCGATGCAGCGTCCGGATCAATGATCGCATCGGCGATCAGGCCGGCGTTCTGGCGGATCGCCAGTTCGATTTCATCGGCAATTTCCGGATTATCCTTCAGAAACTGCTTGGCGTTTTCCCGGCCCTGGCCAAGACGCTGGCTGTTGTAGGAGAACCAGGCACCCGACTTTTCAACGATGTTGCCCTTGACGCCGAGGTCAATGAGTTCGCCGGTCTTGGAGACACCTTCACCATAGACGATGTCGAATTCCACCTGACGGAAAGGAGGTGCAAGCTTGTTCTTGACGACTTTCACGCGGGTCTGGTTGCCGACGACTTCGTCCCGGTCCTTGATCGCACCGATACGGCGGATGTCCAGGCGGACAGAGGCATAGAACTTGAGCGCGTTACCGCCGGTCGTGGTTTCGGGAGACCCGAACATGACACCGATCTTCATGCGGATCTGGTTGATGAAGATCACCATGCACTTCGACTTGGAAATCGAAGCAGTCAGCTTGCGAAGAGCCTGGCTCATCAGACGGGCCTGCATGCCCGGCAGGCTGTCGCCCATCTCGCCTTCGAGTTCGGCCTTCGGCGTCAGCGCGGCGACCGAGTCGATGACCAGAACGTCGATGGCGCCGGAACGCACCAGCGTGTCGGCAATTTCCAGTGCCTGTTCACCGGCGTCCGGCTGGGAGATCAGCAGATTGTCGATATCGACACCAAGCTTGCGTGCATAGATCGGATCCAGCGCGTGCTCCGCATCGACAAAGGCGCAGATACCACCGGTCTTCTGGGCTTCGGCAACCGCATGCAGGGCAAGCGTCGTTTTACCCGAAGACTCAGGCCCGTAGATCTCGACGATACGGCCGCGCGGCAGACCGCCGATCCCGAGCGCGATATCAAGTCCGAGAGACCCGGTCGAGACGGCTTGCACCTCAACCACCTGGCCCTGGCCCATCTTCATGATGGAACCTTTGCCGAAGGCGCGTTCGATTTGGCTGAGCGCTGCGTCCAGCGCTTTTGTCTTATCCATCTGGCTGCTTTCTACGAGACGAAGTGTACTTTGCGACATGGCTTACGCTCCTTATTCCACGATGGACGCGCCGTTTCAATGAGAGCCTTTGTACACATTTTGTTCTCATTTGACAAGTCGGCAAAACCGATTGGTATTAAAATGAAAATGGCTGTTTGTTTCCAATATGTTCTCACTTATCGATTTTAGAACTTACCTTGCGTAATCTGTTGATCGGAACATCCCGTGATTCCGCGATGGGGCAGAATCACCGACGCTTGCCTGCCGCCAGTTGCCGCCCCGGCCTTAATCTGCTAGCCCGCGCTTTCAACGGTTGCCAGTACCGGCGCATCGAACGCTTCTGTTCTGATCCCGGCTTTTCATGAGACAGTCCAGAACGTGACTTCAGACATCTCCTCCCCCGTCATCGCAATCGGTGCGATTCATTACGATACGATCGCCCATGCCAGCGAGCCGATCCGCCCCGAGACCTCCACACCATCGAGGCTGAACGCAAAGCCTGGCGGCGTTGCCACGAACATTGCCCGTGCACTGGTTCGGCTCGGGGTTGGAACACGCCTCGTTGGAGCAGTTGGAGAAGACGGCGCTGCAGACATGCTTTCCCGCCAGCTCAGCCAGGAAGGGCTCGAGCTGCATGTGAAGGCCCGGAAAGGTTTCGCAACGGGCCAGTACCTCGCGCTGCATAATCCGGCAGGCGATCTAGCGGCCGCCTGCGTTGACGACCGTGTTCTGTCCGATGCCCCCGAGGATCTCTTCGACGGTATCGTCATGGATCTTGCAGCAAACGCGACGGACGATACGATCTGGTTTCTGGATGCCAACCTGCCCGCTGCAATGCTGGTCCGGCTGACGGGGCGTGCCTTGCCCGGGCGTCTTGTTGCCAATGCCGTTTCGGATGCCAAGGCAATCCGGCTTCATGGGGTTCTCGGCAAACTGGATTGCCTGATGCTGAACCGCGGCGAAGCGGTCGCGCTTACAGGGCTTTCCCGCGACACGTCTTCCGAAGACCTCGCGGCGGCCTTGTCGCAGACCGGCCTCAAGAGTTTTGTCCTGACCAGCGCAGCATCTGATGTGCTGGTGCTCGAAAGCGGGAAACTTCACCGGTTCGCACCGCTTCAAACAGAGATCGTCGATGTCACCGGGGCTGGCGATGCATTAACCGCCGGAACAGTCGCGGCGCTCGCCAGAGGCTATGGGCTGACGCAAGCAGTCCCACTTGGCCTTGCAGCTGCGGCCCTGACCTTGCGCAGCACCGGCGCCCTCGCGGAAGAGCTCTCCTGGGATGCCCTCGCCAGATTTTGACCATATGGACAAATTCCAATCTTGGCGCACCTCCGCCTTGCGCCTATAAGACCCGCAGAATTGACCCGGCCCGAGCTGCCGGACGAAAACAGAAAGGCACACGCCGTGACCACTCCGACAACGCCCTCCGCCATCAGGGATCTGATCGTTTACAGCGATGAAGTGCGCGAGGCACTTGCGAACGGCAAGCCGGTCGTTGCGCTGGAATCGACCATCATCACCCATGGCATGCCTTTTCCGAAGAATGTTGAGACCGCCCGTGAGGTGGAAGCCGATATTCGCGCGGAAGGCGCCGTTCCGGCCACCATCGCGCTGATGGACGGCAAGATCATGGTGGGCCTTTCCGATGAGGATCTCGACCGCCTGGCACAGGCCAAGGACGTGATGAAGTGTTCACGTGCCGACATGACCTTCGCACTTGCCACCGGACGCTACGGTGCGACAACCGTCGCCGCCACGATGATGGCGGCGCATGCGGCGGGCCTGAAGGTTTTTGCCACGGGCGGCATCGGCGGCGTTCACAAGGGCGCGGAAGAAAGCTTCGACATTTCCGCCGACCTGGATGAGCTTGGCCGCACGCCGGTCTGTGTGGTGTCCGCCGGTGCCAAGGCATTGCTCGACATTCCCAAGACCCTTGAAGTTCTGGAAACCAAGGGCGTTCCCGTTATTGCTTTCGGCACGGAAGAACTGCCGGCATTCTGGTCGCGGGCCAGTGGTCTCAAGGCCCCCTACTCCCTGAATTCGGCAGCCGAAATCGGTTCGCTCCTGAAGATGCGGTCCCGTTTCCCGGATCATGGCGGTGTCCTGATCGCCAACCCGGTACCGGAAGCCGACCAGATCCCGCGGGATGAAATGACCGGCTACATCGATGCAGCTATTGCGGATGCCACTGCGAAGGGTGTTCGCGGCAAGGACGTGACCCCGTTCGTTCTCGGCGCTATCCTGGAGCTGACCGGCGGCCGCAGCCTCGACACCAACATCGCGCTGGTGCGTAACAATGCCCGCCTGGCCGCGCGTATTGCCGCTGAACTGGTCTGACGGCACATTTACGCGAGAAACCAACTGGACCCCAAAAATTCGCCGGGCTTTCACTTCAAACGGCTTGAAAGCCCGGCAGACTTGTCAGGACGGCTTGTCTTCCACCGGTTGAGGCACTTCCGGTGCCTGCCGGCGCTCAAGCGCCGCCGCCAACCGGTCGATATCCTTGAAATGCAGGTCCCGCTGCGGGAACGGTATCTCGATACCCGCCTTGCCAAGCTCGTTGTAGACCGTGAAGTAAAGGTCCGACTTGGTAATCATCACATTGCCGATGTCTTTCAGGAAACATCTCAGTTCGAAATTCAGCGAGCTGTCGCCCAGACCGATAAAGAGAACCTGCGGTGTCGGGTAGCGCGCGATGGTGCTGTGCCCGCGTGCTGCATCGAACAGGATCGATTTCACCTTTTCCAGATCACTGCCATAGGCAACGCCAACCGGCAGGATAAGCCGGCCCGACTTGTTGGTCAGCGTCATGTTCTTGACCGTGCCGGCAATCAACTCCGAATTCGGAATGATGACGTCATGGCGGTCGAAGGTTTCGATGCGCGTTGAACGGACAGAGATCTTGCGGACATATCCGGATTGCCCGGATACTTCTATCCAGTCCCCTTCCTTGATCGGCCGTTCGATGAGCAGGATGATGCCGGAGACGAAGTTGGACACGATGGTCTGAAGACCAAAACCGATACCGACCGAAAGGGCACCGGCCACGACCGCAAGACTGGACAGGTTCAATCCGGCGGTGGAAATCGCAATCAAAGCCGCCAGCGTAAGCCCGACATAGCCTGTGCCCGTTACAACAGCATTCTGAGCGCCACTGTCCATCCGCGTTTGCGGCAGCACGGTCGCCTTCAGCAGGTTCTGCAGCCAGCGCGTCACGACAACGCCAATGCCGAAAATGGCAACCAGGACGATGAAGGAGTCCAGCGACAGGTGAATGTCGCCCAGCTGTACCCCGTTTGTGAGCAGATACCAGACCTCAACGATATCCGTTCCGCGTGCGCCCCAGGTCATGGCGATCAGGGGCGCGAAAATCAGCGTCAGAAAACAGATCAACCCAAAGGCGACGAGGACGGGAGCGGGCTCGTCTTCCCGCTTGCCGATAGCCGTTTTCACGACAACGAGAATGAGATGGTAAAGCATGAAGCCGAAACCGAGCTCCGCAACCGTCATGATTACCGGCAGGATCGCAACCCGGGCAAGCTGGACATAACCCACCAACGTCACGCAGACGGCAAGAACGGCGGATGTCTTCATGAGCAGCGACAAGAACAGCAGAAAGCCGGATTCCTGGGGCTTTACTGATGCCTCTTCGGGTTCTTCCGCAGTCTGCTCGCTCTCCACGGCACTGCTTTCAACGGACTTGTTGGATCTGATGACGCTGGCCAGAGACCAAAGCAGTACCGCCGCCATCGCAATGGGGGGAGCCGAAAGCACCGAAATCGCTGCCGTACCGAAAGCGTTATCGAGTTCGAATGCCTCGACCGCCACTTCAAGGGCCATGAAGACGCCCAGTCCCTGGCAGAGACGCAACCCGAGTTTTGCTTCCCGGTCACCCAGCTCCAGCAGACGCCAGCGATCCTGCCCGGGGGCAAAGATCGTGTGCCCCAGCCAGTTCGCTATGATCATCACGAGAGCCATCACCGGCACGGCGATCACTGCCGTGCGAACCGAGTTCGGATAGATATCGAGAATGGGAAAGATGGAGACCAGGGCGACTGCACCAATGGTCGGCAGCACGATGAAGCTGGCATTGTAGAGCACCGCCAGCATCAACGCCTTTGCACCGGTGGCCGGCTTTTCGCAATAGAGCTTCAGAGCCCGCGAAATCGGGTGCTGCAGAACCGTCAGGAACAATATCCCGAAAATTGCCAGACCGAGGGAAAGCGGCACTGTCTCATGCAGTTTCTTCGAGACGCTCGGGCGGGCCAGTTCGTTCTGCACACCGCGTTCGAACCGCTTTATGAATTCCCCTATCTCCTGAAAGCCCGCGGCCCAGGTCGACGGTGCAAGCGGCGAAGGATACCTGTCCAGCAGTGTCGAAAGTTGCCGAGCACGAAGCTGCCTGTCGACCTGGCGAATGTAGAAGATAGCCTGATTGTTGATTTCACCGGCTACACGAACCGGCGCATTTGCGGCTGCCAGCGCATTGGTAAGCTCAAGACGTCTTGCGGCAACTTCTTCAGCTTCCTTCTGCCCGTCTGCAGGCGGTGCACCAAGGCTGTTCAGCTGGGCTTCCAGAGCGCTGGCCCGAATGTTCCCGCGATCGATGATCTCCGCACTGGCGTCCCGAACCTCGACGAGCTGAGACCGGAGCTGATCGAGGGTCTTGGGAGAAATGCTTCTTTCTTCCAGCGCCGTTGCCGCCCGGCTGAACAATTCGGCCGACCGCGCGAGGGGCTCAGCCGGAGCCTGCCCGGCCTCCTGTGCAAGCAGCGTTCCGGCCGGCATGCCACCGGAAAAAGTGATGGATAAGGCCAGAACCAGCAGGATACATTTGAGAAACTTCATGAAGACGCCATCACTTTTGGGACAAGGCCCCGAGTCCGGTTCGCAGGCCGATTGCTTCGCCAGGGAAGCCAGGTGGGCTTCAAGGCATATGCATCCATCCGCGGTCCGATTCGAACAATCAGCTTATTTGCGAATTTCGGCAGATCTTTCACCATGGAAACACATTTGTCGCAAAACGGGCCTAAGGAAAGGCTCTGGCAGGTTTTAAGGCTGCCCGGCTTTGGCCCGAAATGCATGCCAAGCCGTTGACAGAGCGGCGTAAGCCTGCCCTAACATGCGAAATTATGACGTTAACAGGACGTTGCGGCAAAATACCTGAAAACAAGCCGCGTCCTTCAAGGAGGTCAGACATGACAGACGCGGCAACCCCAGAAAACCCGCAGACTGCAACGGCTCCGGCGGGAAGCATTTCCCCGCTTCAGTACCTCGACCGAGCGCTGTCGACCCTCCGCGACATCGGCATCACGCCGGAAAGCGAGCAGGATGCACCGATCAACGCCCTTCTGGAACAGATCACCGATCTTTCTCCCGACAAGGTGCTGATCATCACCCGGACCCTGGCCCAGGCATCCAATTTCAACGAGGTTGTTCGCTCGCAGGTTCAGCAGATGGATATCGGCGAACGCTACGAGCAGATCACCGAGGCGTTCAATTCCATCCGCGATGACGCGAAGGCATTGGTCGATCAGCTTGCCGACGGCAAGATCTCCTTCACCGAGAACCTGTCCAACAAGTGGCGCGACTTCCGCCGCGGGACCATTTCCGATCGTTTCGATGATATCCGGGGTACCTACAAGGACGTTGCAAAGGCAACCAAGGACCAGATCGAGCGGGAACAGACCATTCTGGAAGCCTATCGCGATTTCCGCGGAGCCTTGAAACAGGCGGAAGTCACCGCACTGGAACTGCTGAATATCGCAACTGGCAAACTGGACGCTGCCAAGGGTGCCCTTGAAGCTGCCTCCGGCGAAGTCGAAGCCTACACCGGTGACGACCCGGCGCAGAAGGCACGCCTTGAACTGGCACGCGACGAGAAGCTGCGTGAAATGCAGGACGAGGAAAAGCGGTATCAGATAGCCAAGGACCTCTCCGACAACCTGACGATCGGCTACAACACGTCAGAGGTCATCATGGCGCGCCTGGTCCAGACGACCAACGCCAAGGAGCGCGTTTACGCCCAGTCGGTCAGTTTCTTCTCCACCAATGAATCCGTTCTCACCGCACTCAACGCCTCGTTCACCGGCCTGCAGGGCCTGCACGAAAGCACCGAGACGCTGAATGCCATGAAGGACGGCATCAACAAGAGCCTGGAAACGCTGGCGGACATCGGCGACGAAGTGCAGAAAAAGGCACTCGAAGCCGGCTATGGACCGACCGTTGCCGCAGCCTCGGTGAAAAAGCTGGTCGACTCCGTCGTCAATTTCCAGGTGCAGTCGCGTGAAATCATCGACGAAATGCGCGAGATGTCGACCAAGAATTCCGAGGAAATCCGCAACGCCGTGGAAGACGGCAAACGGCGGCTTGCCAAGCTGACCGCCCAGGGCAAGGCCCTTTGATCTGACGATAATCCGGCAGGCCGGACCCTCCGGCCCGCCCTTTTTCAAGAAGACATGCATTCATGGCAAGCAAATCCGACGCCCCGCTTGACGATCTGATGATGGCGATGGACGTGGTCGACACGCTGCGTCATGAAGAAGGTCAGGTGGCCCGCGAGCTGAAGACCGATGAACGCGATGCCGCCATGGTCGAACGGCTGCGTCAGGTCTATGCGTCCCAGGGCATTGATGTTCCGGACCATATCCTGAAGGCGGGTGTCGAGGACCTGAAGCGCGACCGCTTCGTCTATTCTCCACCTTCCGCCGGTTTCCAGCGCACCCTGGCGATGATCTACATCTCGCGCAGCACCTGGTCAAAATGGCTGGCGGCGGTCGTTGCAGTCGTCATCGTTTGCATTGCGGCTTGGTACTTCATCGTCAAGCTGCCGGCGCAACGCGCGGAAGCGGACCTGCTGGCAAGGCTTCAGGCCCTGCCCGCGACCTACACCGAATTGGTCGGGCGGATCGATTCCCTGACCGAAAATACCGAAATCGAAGCCAACGCCGCACGTCTGGCCACCGACGGCAACCTTGCCCTTTCGGACGGCAACAACGAGGCAGCCTTCAAGGCGGAGGCCGACTTGCGCGATCTTGCCGGACGGCTGCAGGAAGTGTTCGAGGTCCGGATCATTTCCCGCGAAGGCGTGCCGACCGGTGTTTCCCGCATTCCCGAATCCAATCCAGACACCGAGAACTACTACATCGTGGTCGAAGCCGTGGACGCGGACGGCAAGATCCTGGAACGCAGGATCGTGTCGGAGGAAAGCAGCAAGGCCGAACTTGTCGACAAATGGGGCCAGCGCGTTTCGGAAACCATCTACAACGCCGTTCGCCGCGACAAGATGGAAGACGGCATCGTGCAGAAAGGTGTCCTGGGGCAGAAGCGGCGCGGAGAGCTGGATATCAAATGGCGCAGCGGCGTTCAGGACGGAGCAATTACGAAATGGTAGCGGTTAGGATTGCACCGCCTCACCGGGAGGCACCGGCATGCTGACGGGACGCCAGACCCTGGGCACCATCGAGCAGTCGCTTGCCGATTTGCGCCGTGAAGAAGCCGAGCTGAGCAAGCGGATCGAGCGTTCGACCCGCGCCCTGACGGACCTGCAGGAACGCCAGAGTGAAGCCTACCGGGACCTTGCCCGGTTCCGACTGGATACCGACAGTGCCGGAGCACTCAACACACGCCTCGACAGTGCCGCGCGGGAAGCCCGCAAGCTTCTGGACAAGCGCAATGCGGACTACAAGGTTCTGACCGACCAGTTGCGCCAGTGTGAAAGCGACCGCAGCCAGTTGCAGAAGAAGCGCGTCGAGCTCGATAGCACGCGTGATGCCGCTGAAAACCAGATGGACGAGTTGATGGAGGCTGTCGACGGCCGTCTGGAAGGCGATGCCGGTTATCAGGCACAGCGCGAGAAGACAGAAGCCGCTCTTGCAACTGCGGAGGCAGCCGCCTCCAAGGCGGCTACATCCGAAAAGGACCGAAAGGAAAAAGGCAAGGCCTATGAGGCCGATCCGCTGTTCATGTATCTGTGGCAACGCGGTTTCGGAACACCGGCATACGCGCACCGCGGTCTTGTGCGCTCGCTCGACAGATGGGTGGCCAGCCTTGTCGGCTTCAACGACGCCCGCGCCAATTTTGCCATGCTGACCAGCATTCCGGACCGGATGGCGCGCCATGCGGAGCGCTGTGCCGAAATCGCACTGGAAGAACAGGACAAGCTCGCGGAGTTCAGCCGCAATGCGATGACCGACGCTGCCGGAACGGATCTTGTCGGCACCATCGAAACCCTGAGCGCGGACATCGACCGTATCGACGGAGAACTCGACAATCTGGACAGGCGGATCGAAACGCTGTCCTCCGCCCTCGCCGAATTTTCCAGTGGGGAAGACACCGACTTCCAGAAGGCGGAAGAGCATCTGTCCGTTTCTCTGCAGGCGGATGACCTCAAGGATTTGTGGCGCGCCGCGCTCGATACCCCCTCGCCCGAAGACGAGAAAATCGTTCAGCGGATCGAGGATCTGAAGGAGCGCATCGACCAGGTTACACGCGAGATCCGTCAGGACAGGGAACTGCAACGCGATATTGGCCGACGCCGCGCGGAACTTGCAGACGTCATCAAGCGTTTCCGTTCCAGCGGCTATGGCAGCTGGGAGTCCACCTTCTCTGACGAGAAGCTGACAACCGTCCTTTTGGGCGAGTTGGTCAAGGGTGCGATTACCGGTGCCGAATACTGGGCCCGCGCGGAGCGTTCGCACAAACGCCGCAAACCGAAGGGACGCCAGGTCGCGTTCCCCAACGGTTCGGGTCTTCCCAAGTCCATGGGAGGCTTCGGTGGCGGCTTTGGCGGAAGTTCCGGCAAACGGTCCGGCAGCAGTGGCGGCTTCGGCGGTGGTGGTTTCAAAGGCGGTGGCAGTTTTGGTGGTGGCGGTTTCAAGACAGGCGATACATTCTGACCTTCACCGATTGAAATCCCTGCCCCCGTGAGGCCACAAGGCTTCGTTAGGAGTGTTATGTCAGTTTACTGGCAGAAGATGGTGGCGGTCACATGCAGTTTTCTTGTGCTTTGTGAAGACGTGTTCTAGACCGGCTCTTAAGTTGACCATTTTAACCTTGGGACTGCCCATGCGACGTATCGTTTTATCCGCTTTTTGCGCTCTTGCTCTTGCCGCCTGCCAGTCCGGGTCCTCTCAGCGCCCCACACAGCCGGATCAGCCAAGGCTGGACGTGCCGGCCGGCGCGCAATCGGTAAATATCGCAGCCGATCCGGCAAGCGTACGGTCCGCACTGGTCTCCAGTGCCCAGGAACGCGGCACCGTCGTACTGCAGGACCAGCCGAACATGGTGGTTCTGGAACGGCCGATGACCGGCGCGAACCCAGCGCTCGATTCCGAATTCGGCCCGTCCGACAACGGCCAGCGCGTGATCCGCATCCGGGTTCGCTTCACCGGAACGCCTTGCCAGACGCTGGCTGTTCAGGATCTTGCCGTGATCAACAACGTGCGCACGGCACTTGAGCAGAGCTTCGTTCTGCCGGGCAACCCGAACACGATGCAGAGCCTTCAAGGTCTGAAGTCGCGCGCCGAACAGGGTAGCTCCTGTCCGCCGGTTTCCTCCTGACGCATCAACAGTCAGTCTTGAAAATGACGAGGCGTGGCCGGGTTTCCGGCCACGCCTCTTTCATGCCGGCCTACTCCGAAGCGGATCACAGCAGTGGGAGACTTCCCTCACTCCGGACGCATTCACCGGCATGACAGTCGACGCGTCAGGCAGGCACAGCTTCAGCGGCGAACTGCTTCAGGAACTCTTCGCTGGGCGGGATCGGCTTGATCACGTCGATCAGCACTCCGTTCGGATCACACGTGATGAAGTGGCGCTGGCCAAAGGCCTCGTCCCGCAGCACCTGCAGAATGGGTAACCTGTTCGCCTGGGCGGCCTCATAAACCGCATCGACATCCTCGACCTCAAAATTGATCAGAAGCCCTCCTGCGCCCCGGCCACGACCGGCTTCCGGAATGGTTTCGTGGTTCTGGTCGAGGATCGCGAGATTGACGCTTTCGTCCTCCTCCGACTGCAGGTGCACGTACCAGTCGGCTTCAAACATCGGCTTGAAGCGGAAATGTTCCGAATAGAACCGTGCAGTCTCCGCGACCTTGTCGGTCATGAGGACCGGATAATACTGGGTGCATTTCATCGTTTTTCTCCTGTTCCTCGCCAATTTCGGATGTGGATTGCCTGTTCCATCCGGCCTCCGGCTGTTTCCGAGACTTTCCAATCGCAACAAAAAGACATACAGTTTGTATGTATTTCTCAACTAACATACAGGCTGCATGTATGCAAGGCAAAAACTCCGAGAAGTCAGGTGAACGCCGTACACAGGCGGAAAGGCGCGCGGAAACGCGCAAGGCCCTTTTGGATGCGGCAAGGGCGCTGATCGTTGAAAAGGGCTATGCGGAAACCGGAACACCTGAGATCGTCAAGGCGGCAGACGTCACCCGCGGCGCCCTCTATCATCACTTCGCCGACAAGGCAGACCTGATGCGGGCGCTGGTCCACCAGGAATCGGAAGCGATCGCGGTGGAGATCAACAGCCAGACGAACACCGGCCAGACACCGCTCGACGCCTTCATGTCCGGCGCCAGCGCCTATTTCTCGGCCATGTCCGTTGCGGGCCGGGCAAGGATCATGCTGCTGGAAGGACCGACGGTGCTCGGCCTGTCGGAAATGGCGGAGATCGATCGCCAGACCGGCGGTGCCACGCTTCTGGAAGGTTTGCGGCATGCAGCCAATCACGGTGCACTGAAAGATATTCCCCTGGAGCCTTTGGCGGACCTGCTCTCTTCCGCGTTCGACCGCGCGGCGCTGGCAATCGCAAATGGCGGTGACAGGAAAGCGTATGAAGCGGCGACCCGCAAGCTATTGGTCGGAATTCTGGCAGACTGACAATCGGCTCTGATGTCGTGATCTTTCAAGACGGCCTTGGACCAACATTCTATGGCTGGCGCCAAACCAACCGACCGGGAGACCCAAGTGATTCTGAGATACACCATCCTCTACGTCGAGAATGTCGCCGCCGCTCTCGACTTCTACGAGAAGGCCTTCGGACTGGAACGTCTGTTCCTTCATGAATCCGGAGACTACGGCGAACTCGCGACGGGCGAGACAAAGCTCGCGTTCTCATCCAAAGCACTGATGAACCAGCTCGGAAAGACACCCGGCACCCCCGAACCGAAGTCACCCGTGTTCGAACTGGCGTTCGAGACGGATGACGTTGCAGCCTCCCTTGCCCGTGCAGTCGCCGCCGGTGCGAACAAGTTGCAGGATGCACGCGAGGAACCCTGGGGGCAGATCACATCCTATGTGAGCGATCCTTTCGGCTACCTCGTGGAAATCTGCTCGCCGATCCAGTTGCCCAGTGCTGGTTGAGACAACAGCGACAGGCTATCGGGGTCCCGGCGCAATTGCGCCGGTGACCGTCCGAACCAGCGCCGCAGGTCGCGCGTCATGTGGGCCTGATCGCTGAAACCGCACACAGCGGCGATCTCCACCAGCGGCACTTCCGTCGCCAGCAGTCCTGCAGCCCTGCGCGCTCGCGCGAGCAAACGCCAGTATTCCGGTGGTGGCAGGCCCTGCTTCCGAAACCGCCTCTGCATTGTTCTCACCGACACGCCTGCCTGTTTCGATGCCCGCTCGACGGTCGACTGTGGCAACGTCAGGGCAACGATCACGTCGTCCAGGTCATTGGTCTCGTCAAGTACGTTGCCGAGGATGTCTTCCACTCGCTCGCAATCGCGTTCAATGGCCTGAAGAACCTCGTCCTCAACGACGCCACCCGGCCGCAACCGGAACCCCGTGATATGCGTCCCGGCCGCGAGTTCGGCGACGCGCGGCTGGAAATCCAGGTCCGTCAGCAGAACCTTTTCCCGCTTGCCCTGCTCACGCACCACCAGCACATCCCGGCAACCATCCGGAAAGATCAGCGCATTTTCCGCTGTGTCGATCCGGTGATGCCACTTTTCAAATCTGACCGCGCCACTCATGGACAAATCTTTAGCAGGTGGCGGCAGCGCACGCGAGATTGTTCAACGTGGGGTGGGCAGCTGCAAGCAATATCGATCAAAAATCCTGATTGAAAACGCCACTTTCAATTCTCCTGATCAAATGTCATGAAGCATGGACCTACCCATTACTGACCGGTTCGGAGCCTTTGTGATGATCGAAAAGCTGGAGATGTTTCTCGCCGTGGCCCGGGAAGAGCATTTCGGCCGTGCGGCCGAAAGCCTCGGCATCGCCCAGCCGACGCTCTCGACAGGCATCAAGCAGCTTGAGGATCAGCTTGGTGTTCAGCTGTTTTTCAGAGGCTCCCGGTTCGGCGGCCTGACACCGGAAGGCCAGCGTGCCCTGGTCTGGGCCCGACAGATCGTGGGGGACGCCCGCCAGTTGCGCGAGGAGATGCGGTTCTCCCGCGACGGCCTGACGGGACAATTGCGCATAGCCGTCATCCCGACCGCCCTCACCTGGGCAGCCAAACTGACGACATGGTTCGGCAACAAGCACCCTAACGTGCGTTTCACCATCCTGTCGCGAAATTCGATGGAAATCCTGTCGATGCTGGAGAATCTCGATATCGATGCCGGCATTTCTTACCTCGACAACGAACCGACCGGCAGGGTCAGCACCGAACCGCTCTACAATGAAAGCTATATGCTGGTTTGCAATGAAGCTTCGTCCTTCGCGGGAAGAAAGTCGGTCAAATGGAAGGAGCTGGCCGAGGAACGGATCTGCCTCCTGACCCCCGACATGCAGAACCGGCGGATCATCAACCGTCATTTCGGCGAGGCCGGAATCATGCCGGAAGCCCGGATCGAGTCCAATTCCACGGTCGTGCTGGTGGCAAATGTGCTGGACGGCGGCTGGATAACCGTCCTGCCCGCGGATCTCGCAGAATTTCTGACAGCCGGAAAACCCTTGAAGACGATCCCTCTTGTCGGCGTTCACACCGGTCACACCGTCGGCCTCGTGGCCCCTTATCGCGAACCGCACACCCCGGTTTTGCGGGCTCTTCTGTCCGAAGCAAGGCGTATTTCCGAGGTCTGACCGGAAGTTAGCCGGAACGGTCAAACCATCATCGATCATGATTTCCAATCGATCAACGGAAAATCATTATTGATATCAAATCAAACTTAATGGTGTGATGCGCCTCGAAATATACGGGAGGACGCGCATGCCGTATGCGACGGGAGAGCCCACGGCCGAACAGATCTCGGCCGTGATGGAAGATTTTATTACCTTGGAAGGTCCACTTCTGCCCATGCTGCACGGCTTGCAGGCGGAATTCGGCTATGTGCCCCAGGCAGCGGTCGAGCTGATTGCAGAGGCGCTCAATCTGTCCAAGGCGGAAGTTCACGGCGTCATCTCCTTCTACCATGATTTCCGCAAGGCCCCCGCCGGGCGCCACGTCGTCAAGATCTGCCGGGCAGAGGCCTGCCAGGCCGTCGGCGGCGAAGCCCTTGGCGAGGCGGTTCTGGCCAAACTCGGCCTGGACTGGCACGGCACAACCCGCAACGGTGCCGTCACTCTCGAACCTGTCTACTGTCTCGGCCTGTGTGCCTGCGCCCCTGCCGCGATGGTCGACGGCAAGGTCATCGGCCGTGTCACCGAAGATCGCATGACGCGTATCCTCCAGGAGGCCGGTGCATGAAGATCTTCGTTCCCCTCGACAGCGCTGCCAAGGCACTGGGTGCCGATGAAGTTGCCGCAGCAATTCAGATCGAAGCCGGCAACCGTGGTCTCGATGTCACCGTGGTGCGCAATGGCAGCCGTGGCATGGTCTGGCTTGAACCGCTTGTCGAAATCGAAATCGACGGCACTCGCAAGGCTTTTGGCGCCGTCACAGCCGAAGACGTTCCTTCTCTTCTGGATGGCACGCTGGAAAGTCTCGGCACGGTGGAAGACATCCCCTTTTTCGCCCGCCAGACCCGGCTGACTTTTGCCCGTTGCGGCCTGATCGATCCGCTCAGCCTCGCCGAATACGAAGCCCATGGCGGACTTGTCGGCCTGAAACGCGCTCTTGCTCTCGGCGAAGAAGAGATCGTTACGGAAGTCACCAACTCCGGCCTGCGCGGCCGTGGTGGCGCAGGGTTTCCCACGGGCATCAAGTGGGACACGGTCCGAAAGGCAGTTTCTGCGCGCAAATACATTGTCTGCAACGCGGACGAAGGTGACAGCGGCACCTTCGCCGACCGCATGCTCATGGAAGGCGATCCCTTCACGCTGATCGAAGGCATGATCATCGCGGGCCTTGCCACAGGGGCCACCAAGGGCTTCGTCTATATTCGCTCCGAGTATCCGGACGCCATCGCAGTCATGGAAGCTGCTGTCAGGATCGGTCTCAAGGCCGGCCTGCTTGGCACGAACGTTCTCGGGTCCGGCAAGGCTTTCGACCTGGAAATTCGTACTGGCGCAGGCGCATACGTGTGCGGTGAGGAAACGTCCCTCCTCAACAGCCTGGAAGGCAAGCGCGGAATCGTGCGGGCCAAGCCGCCGCTGCCGGCGCTTGAAGGCCTCTTCGGCAAGCCGACCGTCGTCAACAACGTGCTCTCGCTGGCAACTGTTCCGGTCATTATGGAAAAAGGCGCAGAGTTCTATGCCGGGTTCGGCCTCGGCCGTTCCAAGGGCACCATGCCGATCCAGATCGCCGGCAATGTCCGCCACGGCGGTCTTTTCGAGACCGCTTTCGGCATGCCTCTGGGTGAGCTGATCAACGATATTGCCGGTGGCACCGCCAGTGGCCGGCCGGTCAAGGCTGTCCAGGTTGGTGGCCCCCTCGGGGCATATATGCCCGTCTCCAAGTTCAACACGCCGTTCGGTTATGAAGAATTCGACGGCCAGGGTGGCCTCATCGGACATGCCGGTATTGTCGTCTTCGATGACAGGGCGGACATGCTGAAGATGGCCCGCTTCGCCATGGAATTCTGCGCTGTGGAAAGTTGTGGCAAATGCACACCGTGCCGGATCGGCGCCGTGCGCGGTGTCGAGACAATCGACCGGATTGATGCTGGCGATGCAGGGGCTGTCCACCTCCTGACGGATCTCTGCGACACGATGAAAGACGGCTCGCTTTGTGCCCTTGGTGGGTTCACGCCCTATCCGGTCATGAGCGCCCTTACCCACTTCCCTGAAGATTTTGCCCGCCAGAAGGAGGCCGCCGAATGACGGATCTCGCCAACATCCATGACGATCGCGACATGGGCACTCCGGCAAAGGAAGGCGCTCCGGTCACACTGACCATCGATGGCTTCGAGGTCACGGTGCCGGAAGGCACCTCGGTGATGCGTGCGGCCTCTGAAATCGGTCTTCAGGTTCCCAAGCTTTGCGCCACGGACAGCATTGACGCCTTCGGCTCCTGCCGCCTCTGCGTGGTCGAAATCGAGGGCCGGCGCGGCACACCCGCCTCCTGCACCACGCCGGTTGCGCCGGGCATGGTCGTTCACACCCAGTCCTCCAGGGTCAAGCAGATCCGCAAGGGCGTGATGGAACTCTACATCTCCGACCATCCGCTGGACTGCCTGACTTGCGCTGCCAATGGCGATTGCGAGCTACAGGACATGGCCGGCATGGTCGGCCTGCGTGATGTCCGTTACGAGCCGGGCCGCAACCACTTCGAACAGCGTACCTCTGTTGGGCCGAACCCGGAGTATATCCCGAAGGACGTGTCCAACCCCTATTTCGCTTATGACCCGGCCAAATGCATCGTCTGCTCGCGTTGTGTGCGGGCCTGCGAAGAGGTTCAGGGCACCTTTGCCCTGACCATCGAGGGCCGTGGTTTTGAAAGCCGTGTTTCGCCCGGCGCGGCGTTCGACGATTTTCTGTCTTCCGACTGCGTTTCCTGTGGCGCCTGCGTGCAGGCCTGCCCAACCGGCACGCTTCAGGAAAAATCCGTCATCGAACTGGGAACGCCGGAACGTTCCGTCGTCACCACCTGCGCCTATTGCGGCGTCGGCTGCTCGTTCAAGGCTGAACTCAACGGCGACGAACTGGTGCGCATGGTGCCTTACAAGCACGGCAAGGCCAATCGCGGCCATTCCTGCGTCAAGGGCCGCTTCGCCTATGGCTATGCGACCCACAAGGACCGGATCCTCAACCCGATGATCCGCGACAGCATCGATCAACCCTGGCAGGAAGTTTCCTGGGACGAGGCCCTCAGTTTCGCCGCCAATCGCCTCCGCGGACTGCAGGAAAAGCACGGCCGCAAGTCCATCGGCGTGATTACCTCCAGCCGCTGCACCAACGAGGAAACCTTCCTTGTGCAGAAGCTGACCCGGGCGGTCTTCGGCAACAACAACACCGACACCTGTGCCCGTGTCTGCCACTCGCCGACCGGCTACGGCCTCGGCCAGACCTTTGGGACCTCTGCAGGGACTCAGGATTTCGATTCCGTCGAACATACCGACGTCGTCATCGTGATTGGCGCCAACCCGACCGACGGTCACCCGGTCTTTGCCTCCCGCCTGAAGAAGCGTCTGCGCGCCGGTGCCAAGCTGATCGTTATCGACCCGCGCCGCATCAATCTGGTGAAATCGGCTCACATCGAGGCGTCCCACCATCTGCAGCTGCGCCCCGGCACAAACGTTGCCGTGGTAACCGCCCTCGCCCATGTCATCGTTACCGAAGGTCTTTTCGACGAAGACTATATTCGCGATCGTTGCGACTGGGACGAGTTCCTGACCTATGCCGACTTCGTTCGCGATCCGCGCCACAGCCCGGAAACCAGCGAAGGCCTGACCGGCGTTCCGGCGGAAGAACTGCGCAAGGCGGCTCGCCTGTTCGCGACCGGCGGCAATGGCGCGATCTACTACGGCCTCGGCGTGACGGAACACAGCCAGGGTTCGACCACGGTCATGGGCATCGCCAACCTTGCAATGCTCACGGGCAATGTCGGGCGAAAGGGTGTCGGCGTGAACCCGCTGCGCGGCCAGAACAACGTCCAGGGTTCCTGCGACATGGGCTCCTTCCCGCACGAACTTCCGGGCTACCGCCATGTGAAGAACGAGGACGTCCGCGCGATCTTCCAGGACATCTGGGGCGTTGAGATCGATGCCGAGCCGGGCTTGCGCATCCCCAACATGCTGGATGCCGCTGTCGATGGCAGCTTCAAGGGGCTCTATTGCCAGGGCGAGGACATTCTCCAGTCGGACCCCGACACAAAGCATGTGGCGGCCGGCCTTGCCGCCATGGAATGCGTCATCGTTCACGACCTCTTCCTGAACGAGACCGCCAACTACGCCCATGTCTTCCTGCCCGGTTCCACATTCCTGGAAAAGGACGGCACCTTTACCAACGCCGAACGCCGCATCAACCGCGTGCGCAAGGTGATGGCGCCGCGCAACGGCTATTCCGACTGGGAGATCACCCAGATGCTCGCCAACGCCATGGGTGCCGGCTGGACCTATAGCCATCCGTCCGAAATCATGGCTGAAATCGCTGCAACCACGCCCTCCTTCGCCGGCGTCACCTACAATCTGCTGGAGGAAAAAGGGTCGGTGCAATGGCCCTGCAACGAAGCTTCGCCGGATGGCACGCCGCTCATGCATGTCGATGGCTTCGTGCGTGGCAAGGGCCGGTTCATTGTCACCGAATATGTGGCGACGGACGAGAAATCCGGGCCGCGCTTCCCGCTGCTTCTGACCACCGGCCGTATCCTGTCCCAGTACAATGTCGGTGCCCAGACCCGGCGAACCGACAACGTGATCTGGCACGATCAGGATCTTCTGGAAATCCACCCGCATGACGCGGAAAACCGCGGACTGAAGGAAGGCGACTGGGTGAAGCTGGCATCGCGTTCCGGAGAAACTACCTTGCGGGCCCATCTCACCGACAGGGTCAGCCCCGGCGTCGTCTACACCACCTTCCACCATCCGGACACCCAGGCGAATGTCATCACAACCGACTTCTCCGACTGGGCCACAAATTGTCCGGAATACAAGGTGACGGCGGTTCAGGTCAGCCTGTCCAACGGACCGACCAACTGGCAGGAAGACTATGCCGCCCAGGCAGCTATGTCCCGGCGGATCCTGCCGGCTGCGGAGTAACCGATGATGGATCGCCCGCTCTCCCGCTCCATGCCCGGCCGTGCCGTCCACGCGGACGGCCAGGTGGCGGTCGCGAGAAGCCTTCCCGAGGAAAGCCCTGTTGCGCTCGTCTTCGATGGCACCACGCAGGCGGTGATGATGGCAACGCCGGGCGATATTGCCGACTTTGCCGTCGGCTTCGCCCTGAGCGAAGGCATCATCAGCTCGATCACCGAAATCGAAGCCTTCGAGGAGGTCTCTCATGACCGCGGCATAGAGGCTCGACTTTGGTTACGCGCAGACCGCTCGAAACGGCTTCTTGCCCGCCGCCGTGCCATGGCCGGTCCGGTTGGTTGCGGCTTGTGTGGCATCGAAAGTCTGGATCAGGCCCTGCGGCCTTTGCCGAAGGTCGACGCAACAACAGTCCTGTCCCGCCTGGATGTGGCCAGAGCGACCGATGCGCTCAGCCGGCTGCAGCCGCTTCGGGACCAGACGCGCGCCACCCACGCCGCCGGTTTCCTCCAACCGGGCAAGGGCGTGGTCGTGGCGCGCGAGGACGTTGGCCGCCACAATGCGCTCGACAAGCTGATCGGCGCCCTTGCCCAAGCCGGGACCGACCCCGCAACCGGCGCCTTCGTCCTCACCAGCAGGCTGTCGGTGGAACTGGTGCAGAAATGCGCCTTCGCCGGTTGCCCGGCCCTGATTGCCGCCTCGGCCCCGACGTCGACCGCACTCCGCCTCGCCGACGAGGCCGGCATAACGGTCGCCGCATTTTCAAGGGACGGCGGATTTGATCTTTACGCGCATCCAGAGCGCGTCTTATCCGGAGTTGCAGATGTCGCCTGAAAAGATGGTCTATATGGCCAACCAGATCGCCACCTTCTTCAAGACCCAGCCAGGCATTGACCAGGCGGAGAAGGTCGCGAACCATCTTAAGGATTTCTGGGAACCGCGCATGCGCGACCAGTTGAGAGCCCATGTGGAAGCCGGCGGTGCCGGTCTCGACGCGGTCGTCCTGGAAAGCGTGCGCAGGCTCTGACGGGAGGGTTTCCCTCTTCAATGCCACGATACTGAAATTCGGAAAATCTGCCGCTGCGAATATGCGGCCCATCCTTCGAGACGGACCTGACGGTCCTCCTCAGGATGAGGTCGAAAGGGAGATCTCGGCCTCGCAACAAATACAACCTCATCCTGAGGAAGCGCGAAGCGCTGTCTTGAAGGATGGGCAACAAACTCCGGCTTCTTTTCAAAAAAGACTACCTGCCGGCAGATACCCCGGCCGCTCCGCTGCTCGCAAGCGCCCCATCCCCGCGCTGTTCCCGCCCCCGGTAACGGACAAAGGTCTCCAGCCCGACCAGGGCATTCCCTTCAGACCCCTGAACCGATCTCGCCAGCAGCCCGGCGAGATGCGCTGCCGCCGCGCTGGCGCCGCGAATATCCTCGCGCCCGGCAGCCATTGGACAGGCACCGAAGGTGGCCTGCGGCAAATCCAACTTTGACAGCTCCGCCTTGCCGCAGCGGGCATCGCCCTGAACGGACAGAACGCCGTCATACGCAGCCGGGTAGGCCTGCCCGCCACGGGCGGGTGCCGAGGCAACCATCAGGCACCCGGCGCGCTGCAGCCTTGCCACAGCAACGGACATTTCAACGGAAGATCGCGCCATGCCGAAGGCACACAGGACAATGTCGGGCGGATCTTCGGCCAGCCAGCTCAAGGCAGCGCAAATGGCGTCAAGCGTGGTCGAGAGCTGCCCCGGAAACACAACTGCGTTGAGAAGCAAAACATCTTGCGCATGAGTGCACACGGTCTGCGCCATAGCCTCCGCATGCCCTGAGGCAAGTTCAGCGCCGTCCGGCCTGCAGAACCATTCCTGTCCCACCAGGCCCGGCCAGTCACCCGGCAAGGCGCCGTCTATCAGCCCGGCCCTGATCAAACCCCGACCTCTCTTGCTTGCAGCACCAGCTCACTGTCAAAGGTCCCATACCGTTCCGTGTCCCCATGCGTGACGACAAGGCGGGTACGATCACCAAATCGGGTATCGATCAGGGTCATGATCCGTGACACCCGGTCCGCATCAACCTCCGAAAGACTTTCATCCAGGATCAGCACCTGGAATGGCTGCAACAGGGCGCGGGCAAGGCACAACCGCTGACGTTCTCCGCCGGAAAGGTCAAGCCCTCCCTCGCCAAGAGCCGTTTCAAGTCCCTTGCCAGAAAACCTGTCCTCCAGCTCCACGAATTGCAGAACGGCATGCATGTCTTCCTCGGCTGCCGCAGAAGACCCGAGACAGAGATTGTCCGCCACCGTTCCGGAAAAGACATGCCCCTTTTGCGGCACGAGGGCGACAACCGTGCGGAGATCTTGAAGAGAGAGATGACGTAAGTCCGTACCATCCAGAAGGATCGTTCCGGCCTTCGGGTCGTCGTGGCGTTGAAGCAGCGACAGGAGCGATGTCTTGCCGATGCCGGACGGACCGCACAGCCGGATTTTCTGTCCTTTGGGGACGATGAGGCTAACATTTTCAAACAGCGACACGCCGCCATCTGGTGCATAGGCAACACCTGCCAGCACCAATTCACCACCACCGGCAGTCAGTGGCACAGGTGAAACCGGGTCCTGGACATCCGGTACAGCACTCATGATCCGGTCGAGCCGGTCGAGCGCCGCCTTCATGCGCGCCTGTCCGTGCCAGAGGGAAATGAGCGACTGCATCGGCCCGATCAGAAACGCGAGGTAGGCGGTGAAGGCAATCAGGGACCCGAGCGGCATGGTGCCGTCGATCACCGCGAGCCCGCCAACCAGAAAAACCGCACCACGCAGGATCGCCGTCAGCACCATCGGCACTGCCCGCGTTACTTCGTTCCACATCTGCGCAGACATCAATGCTGCGACAAGGCCCTGTTGCCGTGTTTCGATCCGTTTTGCCGCAGCTCCGGTCGCATTCAGCGCCCGCAGCGCGGAAAGCCCGGTGATCGTCTCCGCAAGCCCGGATGCAAGCACACCGCGCGCTTGCCGTACCTCAGTTGCCTTCGCCTGGGTGACGGGTCGTGCACGCGCGAAAAACAACAGTTCGACCGGTGCCAGCGCCAGTGCAAGAAGAGCCAGCTTGGGCGCCAGCACAAACAACATGACCAGGCCGCCGACCAGTCTCAACAGGCTGCCACCGCCGTTCACCAGCACGGCAAACGTGAATTGCTGTACTTCCCCGGCATCGCCATCAAGGCGGCTCATGAGTTCGCCGATGGATTGTTTGGCTTGCCAGCGAGGCGACTGGGCAAGGATCCTGTCGACGGCCGAACGGCGCAGGTCCTTCAGCAGCCTTGCCGAAAACCTCAGGTGCAGCAAGGAATTCAGTGCGCCCAGCGCCAGTGCCGCCAGGCCAACCCCAAAAAGGATGGCCACAAAAACCACAAGTGCGTGCTTGTCGCCGGCCATCAGGCCCCGGTCGATGACAAGCTTGGTCAGGTAAGGCGGCACAAGCGCCGCACCTGCCGCCACAAGGGATAACAGGAACAGCATTGCCAGCGGCCAGCGGTATGGCGCGACCAGCGGCACCAGCCACGCCGCCTCACGGATGCCGAAGACCCGGTTGAACAACCCACGCAGCAGCGAAGGCCGGGTCGACATGGTCCCGGCCCGGTCTGCTCCTCTCAAGGAAACTGCCTGTTTCATCCGTGTTCCTTGTTTGCAACCTCCCCATTGTCGTCCCCGCGAAATCGGGAACCCGGTAATCACCGGCAATGAGATTGGAGCACTTCAGTCGCCACCGGGAATACTAGGTCCCGATGGCCTGGTAGGTTCGGTTCTCCCCTAGCTTCCGGTGCTGATCACCTGCATCGTACCGGCAGCCATGTCGCCGCCCGAAGGCAGGAGAATTTCGCCGATACGTTCCAGGGTCTCTGCATCATAGACGCCAATGTCGTCATTGGTGCCACCGACATAGATCTCCTTGCCGTCTGACGAGATGTTCACACAGTAATAGGTGTGTGGCAGGTCGACCCGCTTGATCAGCTCTTTCTTCTCGACATCATGCTTGGAGAGCTGGGTGTAGACACCGTAAAGCTTGCTCTTGTCGTTGGGGTCACGCACGGCGGAGAACATGATCACTTCCAGGCTGGCGAAATCCTGGATATCGCTTTCCCCAGTCGTCAGATCGACCGACTGGTACCCCCAGACGAAATCGGCAATCTCGCTCATCGACTCGTCGGTGAACTTGGCGGCCGAATAAAGCAGCATGAACTCGTCTGCCTGTGTACCGATAGGCCAGAAGGCAAGGACGTCCGGCGGAGAATAGGTCGGCCGGTCCCAGGTGGCATTCTTGATCTTGATGGAGATTTCGCCGGTCTTCGGGTCAATCGCATAGATCTCGTGCCCGGCGGCATAGAGCATGCCGTCGCGCCCGGTTGCCATCACCGTCATGCGGCGCGGGCTCGGGAACGTGCGGGCCGGTTTGGCGTCAAGACCGGCTGCCGTCTCATAGACCGCGATTTCCGGTTCAAGAACCTCGTATCGGTCGGCAAGCAGCCGAACCGGATTGCGCACCGTGTAGACCTCCTTGCCATCCTTGGAGACGGCCAGCGAGGCAATCGACTTGCGCCGGATGTCGCTTTCTGACTGATGCGCGGAAAACACTGTCTCGCAGGTGGCAAGGTCAATGCCGAAAACATCCTCCCAGCGATTGCCGAGGATATAGGCGATCTTGTTGTCCGGCGAGACAACGATGACACCGGGGATCAGGTTGAAGTCGAGCTTGCAGTCGGTCTCTATCGTCCGTGCCTTGGCGTCGATCACGTAAAGCCGGTCGGGCTTTGCGGCCGTGACAATCAGATCCTTGGCGAGGGCTGGCAGAGCGGCAAGGCTCAAGGCCAGGGCTGCGCTTACCGCAGCAATAAGGTTTCGCATCGGGTTTCTCCGAATATCTTGAAGGGCGTCTGCCGGTCAGGTTTCGCTGTCGGACGGGAAAACCGTTCCGAGCGAGCGCCAGTCCTTGCCGGCATTGTCGGCATCGGCGTTCCAGTCCCGATAGGAATTGATGGTGTCCGGCACCTGGGCCGGCCACCAGCAAGGGTCCGAGCAGCCGTAAAGATCAGCCTCCATCGGTTGGCACAGGGCGGCAACACCGCCGAACGGGTCGACTTCCCAGCCGGGATCGAGGGTCGATGTGCAGCCAACCACAACGGTCTGCATGGCCCGCACTTCGTCCATCTTGTCGGTTTCGACCGCAGTGACGACGCGGTCGGCTTTCTGGTTCAGGGGTTTCAAATGTCTCATTTGCCGAATGCCCTCCGAGGCATGATGTGATCCGAAAAGAAAGCCGGAGCGCCGGCGATCAACTCGCCATAGACGCCGATGCCGAAATCCACCCAGTCGCGCATGAGGTCGCAATAGTGGTAGGTCGGCTTCATCGGATCGGAGAAATGGGCGTAACTCTCGTGATAGCAGCCACCCGCACAGATGTTGCGGATGCGGCAGGTGGAGCAGCCCTTGTCGGTGCGATCCGCCCGGTCCTCGATGAAACGGGCGAGCTTCTGCTTTTCGATGCCGCCGTCGACCGTACCATAGGTCTCCATGTCGGACCCGGTGAACCGATGGCAGAGATTGAGACCGCCCTCGTGATCAACCGCCAGCATGCCGAGCCCTGCCCCGCAAGGCAGTGCCTTTGACCGGCCTTCGTAAAGGTCGTTCATGAGCTGGTGCATGTTGGAAAAGCCGATGTTGCGGCCAAGAAGCGCTTCATCCCGGTAGTGCCGTCCGAGACGTTTCATCTCGTCGAACACTGTCTGAAGCTCGTCGCCGGTCAGGTTGAACGGCGCGATGGGACCGGAGGTCACCGGCGAGAAGCCGACTTCATGAAAGCCGATTTCGTTTTTCAGGTGATCCCAGATCTCGTAGACGGCAGTCACGCCATGGGTCAGCGTCACTCGCCCGCCGACCGGGCGGGAGGTGTAGCGTTCCAGCAGCATCCTGGTCTTGGAGGCAACGACGTTGTAGGTGCCCTTGCCGCCGACGGTCTTGCGGTTCTTGTCGTGAAGCGCCTTCGGCCCGTCCATCGAAACGGTCAGACCGAACCGGTGGGCATTGAGCCAGTCGACGATTTCCTCGGTCAGAAGCGTCGCGTTGGTCGTCAGGGTAAAGTCGACACGCTTGCCGAGATTGCCGAAGCGGTCTTCCGCATAGGCAACGACTTCCTTGATCAAGGCCAGGTTGCTGAGCGGTTCGCCGCCAAAGAAGACAACATTGTAGCTGTCCCGGTCGGGGCTTTCCGCCAGCAATAGCTCGATCGAGCGCTTCGCCGTTTCGAACGCCATGCGCCGGCCCTTGGACGGCGTTTCCAGATCCTCCTTGTAGCAATAGGTGCAGGAAAGATTGCAGCCCGTGTTAACGTTGAGAACGATCGTCGTCAGCGGGAAGTTCTGGATATGGATAGGCGGCCGTTCCGCCCGGGGCGGGCGGCCGTCGGTGATGATGTCGAGATCGAGAAACGAACGGATCCGCTCTGTCACCTCGAGCGGATCGACCCGGCCGCTGAACCGTTCCCGGACATCGGCTTCGGAAACCCTGGTCCGGTCTCTGAAGAGGTCAATCACGTCATTGTCGAGCCGGTCGATCTCGAACAGAGATGTCGTCGGCACGTGGAAGAGCAGGTGGCGGCCGTCCACTTCGACCCGGTGCGCATTCTGCGGCTGAAAAAAGAGATATCCCATGATTACAAACTCCTGTTTCAGCGGATCGGGGGATCGTTCCAGCGCTGCACCGTGACGATGAGCTGACCTTCGCCGGTCGCCTCGCCGCTGGTTGCCAGCACCTTCAGATTGCCCGCATTGTTGGTGGAGAACGGACGCTCGGTATTCGGACCTGCAACGCCAGGCATGAAGATGCCGAGCGTTTCATCCATCACGCCTGCATATTCCGTATCTTTCAGGTGCTCGGCCTCTTCGTTGAAGGGCGCAACCGACCAGGATGCCGGCACGGAGCCGATGCGGATATCGTCCTCGGTCCCCGGCTGACCGTCCGGACCATTCCAGTAACCGACCGCATCGAAGCGGGCGGGAACCTTGCCGGCAGACCCGCCACCGCCGCCGACACGGGCAACGGCAAAGGCTGGCTCCACCTTGAGGCTGTCGACATGGCTATAGACCGCCAGCGTCTCATCCGTGGTGGCGTCTCCGGACGCAACCGTGATCAGGCCATCGGTATCCGCCGCGGGAGAGACTTCAATTGCGAATCCATAGGCGTTGGTAGCGCCGCCGGTGGCTTCAAGCGCACCGCTGAGGGCAACATCGCCAAGCCCTGTGCCGACGATCTGGACCGTAGCGCTGCTACCGGCCGGAACCGTGGACGGAACGACGCCGACGATCGCAGGAGCACCGCCAGCTCTGGCCGCCCTGAACGCGCCGCCAAGGCTGTCTTCGGCATGCAGGAACTGGCGGCCGCTCAGGCTGCTGCCGTCTTCGGAGATCGCTAGGATCTGCCGGTACTTCGTTCCGCCGATGTCCAGGTTGGCGCGCCATTCGTAGCCGGTATAGACGTTCAGCTTGCCCTCAAGGGTCAACTCCTCGCCGCCGACGGTCATCAGCGTACCGGAAACCGTATAGGGCTGGCTGTCACCGGAAACCTCAAGCGTGCCATAGGCCTCGCCCTTCTCCGGCAGGCTGGTTGCGAACACCCAGCTTCCAGCGGCCTCCGGCTTCTGTGCCTCCAGCCACGTGTTCCAGGCGTCGGACTCGAGCGGATAGCGCTCGGCCAAAAGCGGCACCACTTCCTCGCGGGCCAGTTTCAGCCATTCACGATCACGCCCGAGCGCCTGATATTCCAGGGTTGGCCATTGACCGACATGGAAATCGATATGGAGCGCCCATTCCTCCTGGGTGCGCCGCTGAAGCTTGAAACGAGCGGCTGAATGGCAACGGGAGCACATTTCGCCGAGCGGAGCCTCGACCTCTTCCATATGCGCAGGTTCACGTTCCAGAACGTAACGCAGCCCTTCGGTCTCGCTGGGGGCAAGACCTTGCGTGTCCGATAGGTAGTGCACCAGCTTGCTCTGCACGGCAGGCTCTATTTCCATGCCATGGAAGAGCCGCATGCGCACGATGGTCATCAACCAGCCTTCGGGCGTCTTTCGCTGACCGCTGATGCGGCTGAGCGCACCGTTGTCGTCGGCCATGTGACAACCGCTGCAATTTTCCTCCAGAAGCGTGGCACCGTCCTGCGCCCCCGCCGGAAGAGGCATCAGAAGCATGAGCCCGGCAAGGCCGGCCAGATGCCCCTTTCGCATTCGTTTGATCATGCTGTTTCCCTCGTTTTGGTCTGCTGTTGTTTTGTGCGGCTCAGCGAGCCATGCAGAAGTCCGCGGCTCTCAAGCCAGCCGAAGGCGGCCTTGAGCGCGGGAGACGGTGCGCCTGGCGGTGGCTGCGCCAAGGCGGAAGACGGAAAGAAAGGCTTCAGGTCGCCCACTGGAATGCCCGCGACATAAGCAACGCCGCCGGGATCCTGCGGCGTCACCAGCACTTCGCTCTCGACCAGGCGGTTACTTTCGACGACAACGCGCTTGTGCAGGCTGGTTTCGAACACGGTCGGATGGGAAGGTTCGTCATCCGGCCATGAGACCCGTTCCGCCCAGAAAGGATTGCCGGAAAGGCCTGTTTCCAACCGGTAGAAATCGCGCCCCGTTCGCGCCTGACGCCAGAATGTTTCCACGACGCGGTCCCGGTAGAACCGGGAGGCAAGACGGCTTCCTTTCTCCACGTTCTCGAGAATGGTCAACACGCTCGGCACCGCAGAAAGTGCGGACGACAGGGCCCAGAACAGGCCGTGCCCGGACAAGGGATCGATAGCAACCGCGGCATCGCCAACCGGGATGACCGGCAGCTTCAACAGGGGAGCTGCAAGAACAAGACCGGCCGAGCGGGCAATCAATGGATCCTGGAAGACGAGGTCAGAGAAGCGGCCAGCAAGTTGGTCCTGAGAAAGGAACCGGGCCATTCGATCGCGCAAGGCTGCTTGTCCGGCTCCAACGAGATCCTCTGCGCCAATGGAAATCTGCAGCCAGCGGCCAAAACCCGGATCTTCCGCCACCCAGAGCCAGCCTTCAGGGGTGGCCTCCACATGGGTGCCGGCGGCGCCTGCAGCTTGCGTGGCCAGTCCTGCAATTGCCAGGGTCTGTGGTCCCTTGAGGCGCTGGGCGGTAGAAGTCTGCCGTCCGCGTGCGTCGATCAACAGGCGTGCGCGAACCTCCTCACCAGTCGTAAGCTTCAACACGACGCCCTGCTGTTCGTCGGATTTCAGGATCCGGCCAAGGCGCGCCTGCCGGGTCTGTGCACCTGCCTCAATGGCTGCACGCCTCAAGGCCTCGTCGAAGACATGGCGTCGAACCAGCCGCTCGCCATTGGCCGTTCCAGTGAGGCCAGCCCATGTCACGTGTCGGGGTAAGGGGTCGCTGGCAGCACGCAGCGTGTTGCCAAGTCCCTTGGCAATAAGAAGCTGCGCCACCCGCTCGCCGAGGCCTTCCAGCCTGGGCCGGCAGGTTGCCGGGTCGATCAGGAGCACGCTGAGCCCGGCACAGGCCAGCTCACGCGCTGTGAATGCACCGGCGGGTCCACCGCCGGCCACTGCCACATCGATGCAGGTCACCAAATCTGTTCCCTCGTCCGGACGCCCAAGTTTTCAAGGTGCTGAACCGGATCTCTCTGTACCTGCCATTAGAGAGAGGGCTTTTTCGTACTTCTCGACAATTTCGGCCAATCTTTGCCGGCCTATTGAAATCCCGAACTGGTCAATTGCAACAACTCCGGAACTCTGCTGTAGTTGAAGCTTCCACTTGCCGTTTACTGCGGCAGGTGGGCCAAGCGGGACTTTCGGGAGAGGCGGGGGTCATGCCAACAGGTGCCACGATCATCGCAGGTGCCTTGAGCGGTCTGCAGTCGATGCTGATCGACAAGGGGCTGGAGCCGGCAGCTCTGGGACGCCAGAGCGGCGTGCCTGTCGACGCCTGGCAGGACGCACACTTCGAAATCCCGCTTTATGCGTTTGTGGAGATCTACGAACACGGCGCCGCCATGCTTGGCCAACCCGGCATCGGCTGGCAATCAGGCCCCAGGCTCAACCTTCACGACCTCGGCGAACTGGGCGAAGCCCTTCTGACTGCGTCCACCGTCGGTTCTGCGTTGCGCACGTTCGAACGCTTCATCAAATTCATCCAGAGCGAGACGGATCTGCAGCTGACCGTCGAAGACGGCGTTGCCACCCTCACCTATCGTATCCTCAATCCGGATATCTGGCCGCGCAGGCAGGATGCGGAATTCACGCTTTCCGTCCTGACAGAGCTCATCCGGCGTGGTGCCGGACCCAACTGGCAACCGGACCTCATCTGCTTCGAACACACGGCGGCGCGCCCGCTGTCGATCTGGGCGGAAACCGCGGGCAGCTTTTGCCTGTTCGACTGTGAAACGAACGCGCTCAGTTTTCCAGAAAAGGTCCTGTCCGCCTCAATGCCGCGCGACAGTGGCGGTGGCCATCGCAACGCCCTTGCCAGCTTGAGCGAGGCACTTGCCAACAAGGCCCGCACCAAGTCTTTGACCGCACGCACACGCACAGCCATCTACGAAGGGCTCGGCGCCGGGACGTCCGATCAGGAAGCCGTTGCCCGGCGCCTCGGCCTGTCGCGCCGCAGTCTGCACAGGCATCTGGGTGAGGAAGGCTTGCGCTTCTCCACTCTCCTGGACGACTGCCGCTACCGCATAGCCCGCCATGCCCTTGTCGACACCAGCCATTCCCTGGCGCAGATCGCTTTCGAACTGGACTATTCCGACCAGACCGCTTTCGAGCGGGCGTTCAAGCGCAAGACCGGCATGACGCCGAAGCAGTATCGGCAAAGTTATGGCCGAACGCCTGCGCGGTAGCTGACGCCTGAAAGACAGACCAACGACACGTATCTCACCTCCACGCCACTTAAAGCGCCCCTGCAAGTTTGGGATGCGAATAGGCCTGCGGGTAAGGCATTGGCCGGAACGGCCCTAGCGGCACGACGTTGTTCCAGGAGCGCCCGAAATACCCCTGCCTGCAATGGACAAGCGAAGAACTGTCGGCAACACCCGGCAATGCATGTACCCGGCACAGCCAGTGCCAGAGATTGGGATAGTCCAGGATCCGCGCGCCGTTCAACTTCATGCGCACAAAATAGACCGGGTCATGCCGGTAAAGCGTCGGAAACAGCCTCAGGTCGGCTTCCGTAAAGCTCTCCCCGGTGAGAAACGGTCCACCATTCGCTGCCAGCCGGTCTTCCAGCTCTGCCAGCATGGTGAAGTAACTTTCGTATGCTGCCGCATAGACGCTCTGGTCGGAAGAAAAACCGGCCTTGTAGGCGCCATTGTTTATGCGTGTGTAGATTGCCTCGTTCAGGGCATCGATCTCCGACTGCAAATCCACATCGTTCGGATAAAGGTCAGGCCTTTTTTCCTGAACTATCGTACTGCCCAGCGCATCGGCATGCGCGTTGAGCATGCGGATGATCTCGGCGCTTTCGTTGTTGACGATGCGCTGCTGCTTCTTGTCGTAAAGAACCGGGACGGATCGTTCATCAGATCCTTCGGCGCGGTATATCTGTTGCACCAGGCGCAGCCCCTCGCCCGTCGCCGTTTCCTCAGTGCATTCCGGCAAGGGCGCACCTGTCAGGCTCGCAATCCGACCGGGGTTGCATTCCCAAAGGTTCTCCCCTGCCGGATCGTCTTTTTCAGTCCGGCCCGGAAAGGCGACATCCATGGAAACACCGGACTGAAGCCCGAGGATGTTTCGGGCAAGGGTTACACGGTGGCACCAGGGGCAATTGAGTGCGACAAACAGATGATATCTCCCGGGTTCGGCCGGGAAATCCGCATCGCCGATAGCAGACCGAAAGCCGCTGACACCGCGCACGAACTCTCCTTGCGCACGTCGACCGGCCGCATCAGACTGGTTTTCTTCCTTGGACAAATCGGCATTCGGCTTGGGCATCGTCTTCCTCCGGGGCTGTCAGTCTAGAACCAACGAGCGGCCGGGGGCAAAACCGCACCCGGCCGCTAGTTGCTGTTATCCGCGCAGGCGATGGTGAAGAATGATCGGCACTGCCAATTCCTCTTCATCACTCAGGTGGCGCGCCAGCAGGCTTTCAATCGTCCCGGTTACCGGCTGCAACTTGCCGGCTTCCTCACGCGCCTGCGCTTCGTCCAGCTGAACCAGCTTGATGGCGCGATTGGCGGTTCGCGAGAGCTGGAACAGCATCGCGTCCAGCGCCTCGTGGTCCTTCTCCAGGATCTCCAGTCCCTTCTCGAAACGCGGGTCGGCCTCACAGAGTTCCGGAAAGTAGCTCTTGTCTTCCCAGGTGTGGTGGCCATGGAGATTGCGTACCAGCAGATCGCCGTAACGAGAGAGCCTGGCAGCAAAATCGTCCGGGTCTCTCAGCTTCTCCAGATAGGCTTCCGTTTCGAGCCGAACCAGTTCCGCCAACTGCCGGAACATCACATGTGCCCCCAGCCAGTTGCTGGTTTTCTCCTTGAAACCGGGATGTGCCTCCCAGGTATCGCGCGGATACGCATCCAGCAGAATGCGCATATCCGCGGGCATTTCCGTGGTGCGAATTTCAATATCTGCGTTCATGACGTTTCCAATCTGATTGTTGGCGGGCCGGATCAGAAGGCACCTGGCGTGAAACGATCCGGCATTTCAGGTCCTGCCACAGATAGGAAGTTGCAATTTTCATAACCAGATATCAAAATCAGGGATCAACGTTCTGATTTGGAGAACACTTGGGACAGATAGAAGACCTGCGCCTGTTCGTTCAGGTGGTTGCCAGCGGCAGCATCTCGAAAGCCGCTGGAGAACTCGGCATTGCCAAGTCGGCCGTCAGCCGTCGCCTGTCCCTCCTGGAAGCTCGCTATGGGACCCGTCTCGTCGACCGCTCGCCCGGCCATTGGGATCTGACCGAGCCCGGGCGCGAACTCTTTCAGCGCGCAAGCCGCGTCGTCAGCGATGTCGACGACATCGAGGACGATTTCCTGAGCAGCGGAACAGCCCCTTCCGGGCCCTTGTCGATTTCGATACCCAGAGATTTCGGCCACGGTTTCCTCAATGCGGCGCTGATCGATTTCCAGGCTCGCCACGCGGATATCCAACTGACCGTGGATTTCGATGACCGGCTGGTCGATCTGGCCAGAGAGAACTACGACTTTGCGATCCGTATCACCGAAACACGGCCCGAAGATGCCATCACGTTGAAACTGGGTACCGTGGAGCATTGCCTCTTTGCCAGCCCCGACTACTTGCGCCAGCATCCTGCACCGCAATCGATCGAAGATCTGCAGCAGCACCGGCTTCTTCATTTCGGCTGGGCCAGGCGGACCGTTTGGGAGTTCCAAACGCAAAAAGACAAGCGCCAGCAACTTGAGTTTCAGCCCGCACTCAATTCCAACAGCGGCGCGTTCCTGCTGGATGCAACCGTCCAGGGGCATGGCATCAGCCGGCTGCCGGATTTCATCGTGACGGGCGCACTGGCAGCCGGAAAGCTGGTGCCCCTGCTACCGGACATCGCTGTGCCGGCATGGGGCATCTATCTGCTCCACGCCCGCGAACGCCGCCTCAACCGTCGCATGCGCCTGTTTGCGGAGGAGATCCGGGCAGCTTGTCTTTCCGGCCTTGGCAACGAGCCGCAAGTCCCTGCCCCGGACTGAAACCCTTCCGCACTGAAACCCTTGCAACGCGAAGTCTAGATCAGCCACGCCCCACGAACGGCATGCCGGTTGCCATCACCGTCAACGTCAGCACATTGGCATCCAGCGGCAGGCTGGCCATGTAGGTGACGGCATTGGCGACGTGGGCAGGGTCAATGGTCGGCTCGGAAGCCGTTTCGCCATTTGCCTGCAGCACACCGCCGCTCATCTTGGCCGTCATGTCACTGGCCGCGTTGCCAATGTCGATCTGGCCACAGGCAATATCGAAGGGACGTCCATCCAGTGCGGCCGATTTCGTCAGGCCGGTAATGGCATGTTTGGTCGAGGTGTAGGGAGCCGAATTCGGTCTTGGCGTCGTGGCCGAAATCGAACCGTTGTTGATGATGCGCCCGCCTCTTGGTTCCTGCGCCTTCATCATCCGGAACGCCTGCTGGGTACACAGGAAGGCACCAGTCAGGTTTGCAGCCACGACAGCGCTCCATTCCTCGAAAGAAATATCTTCCAGTGGAACGGACGAATTCGAGATCCCTGCGTTGTTGACCAGGAGATCGAGCCTGCCGAAAGTCTTCGAGATCTCGTCAAAGAGCACCTTCACAGATGCCGGGTCACCGACATCCGCGGCAATCCAAGAAACTTCATTGCCGCTGTTGCGGGAAAGTTCGGTCGCAGTCTTTTCCAGGACATCCTTGCGGCGGCCAGTGATCAGAACCCGCCAGCCGGCGCGGCTCAAACCAGCGGCAACTGCCTTGCCTACCCCCGTGCCGCCACCGGTCACAAGCGCGATCCTTCCCTTCACGTCAAATCCGTCTGCGGTCATGGGTTTCTGCCTTCCAGTTCATCTTCGATATGTATGCGGATGATGTCGTCAAAGCTTGCTTCCGCCTGGAACCCAAGCTCCAGCGCACGCCTGGCATCGAAATTCCTCGGCCAGCCCTCAACGATCCGTGCAATAGCCTCATCCGGTTCCCGGCGGATCAGCCTGACAGCCTTTTCCCCCGCGACCCTTCGCAAGGCCTCGATCTGCTCCCCGACAGTGGCGGAAAGCCCCGGCAGCGTGACCGTTCTGCGTGGACCGATGCCAGCAGCGTCCATCCGTGCGGCATGAACGAAAAAGCCGACCGCGGCACGTGGGCTGGCAAACCAGTGGCGTACGCTGTCATCCACCGGCAGAACAGCCTCCTGCCCGGCAAGCGGCTCGCGCATGATGTTGGAGAAGAACCCCGAGGCCGCCTTGTTTGGCCTGCCCGGGCGAATGCAGATGGTTGGCAGGCGCAGGCCTATGCCGTCGAAAAAGCCCTTGCGGGAATAGTCGGCCAGCAGAAGCTCGGTGATCGCCTTTTGCGTGCCGTAGCTTGTCAGCGGCGTTGTAAAGAATTCATCGCCGATCTTTTCGGGAAACGGCTGACCAAACACTGCAATCGACGATGCGAAGATCACCTTCGGAAAATACGGCTCGCGAGCGCCTTCGATCCGGATCGCCTCAAACAATTCGCGGCTGCCGTCGAGATTGACCGCATAGCCCTTTTCAAACTCCTGCTCCGCTTCGCCGGAGACGATCGCCGCCAGGTGAAAGATGACATCGGGGCGCGAAGCGACCAGCGTCCGGGCGGCTCCTGCCTTCGAAAGATCCACAGTGACTGCCTCGGCAATACCGGGCAGCGCCGCTGGTGCGGTTGGCGAAACAGCATCGGCCAGCGTCAGCCGGGATACCTCAAAACCAAGAACCTCCGGCTGCGCAGCCAGCTTTTCAACCAGCTTGCGGCCAACCATACCGGCAGCGCCGATGACGAGAACATGCATGGAGGGTCTCCGCGGAACTTGATGGCAGGAACGTTCCTCGGGAGACTTGCGGAGATTGGACGGAAGGGCAAGGCGGATTAAGCGGAAAGGTGTTCTCCCGGCCGAAGTACAACCTGAATGCTTTGACATTCGGCCTGTGAGCGGCCCGCAATAAAGGTTATCCCCCTGAGCCGCTTTCCAGATCAGGGGGATAACGCGGCGGCTCAACCCGCCTTGATGAAGTTTTCCAGTTTGCCCAATGTCTGCTGTCCAAGTTCCACAGCGCCAAAGCCCTTGGCTTCCTGGAATTCCGCAGCAGTGCTGAAGACCATGCCGAGCGTGACCTTCGTTGCGCCGTTCTCTTCCTCGAACGAGGCCCAGGCGTCGGCATGCTTCGGGCCATTCTCACCCCAGAGCAGCGTATAGCTGAGCCGTTCGTTTGGCCGAACGTCCGTATAGAGATGGTGGTTCGGAAAAACCGTACCGTCAGGTGCGATCATGTCGAACACCCACTCGCCGCCCGCGCGCAGATCAATCCGGGTGGTGCGGCAGGAAAAGCCGTCCGGCCCCCACCATTGCGGCAGGGTTTCGGGGTTCATCCAGGCGCCCCAGACAACAGACCGTGGTGCGCGGATCACCCGCTGCAAGATCATCGTGCGCTCGGCAGCGTCTGCCAGATTGTCCAGGCCAACATTGAAGCCGTCCCGATATCCGCCTTCCATATTCGCGGCCAACGAGGAAAGCTGCACGGTTACGGACAAGCGGCTGCTTTCACCCAGATCCGCGATCGACGCCGTAACCAGCGCGACGGACTGAGTTTCACCTTCGCACGAGATCACCTCGTAATTCACGCTGCGCAGAGGTGGCTGAAGGTCCAGCCAACCGCATTCGCAGCGCATATCCGGCTGACCATCCACCTTGCAGAGCGAAATTTCGCGTCCGCCTACCCTGGTGTCGGCTTCGAGAAATTCCACGGTAACGGCAGGTGACGGTGCCGCCCAGACTGCCCTTGCCGCCGGAGCGGTCCAGGCCTGCCAGAGGGTTTCGGCAGGGGCAGCCATGTCGCGCTCGAAGACAAGCGTCGCAAATCCGTTTCTTCCCTCGCCAGCCGCGTTGGAGGCAGTGTTGTTCAGAACCACGCTCTGCGTCATTCTCCGTTCTCCTTCATCACGTTCATTACAAACGCATCCAACCTGTCGAGGCGAGCCTCCCAGATGGCGCGCTGTTCATCGATCCATGTCCGCACCGGCTCCATGGCCTCCGGAACGATGGCGCAGGTGCGTATGCGTCCATCCTTGGCGGTGGTGATGAAACCTGCCTCCTCCAGCACGGAAAGGTGCCTCATGACCGTCGGCAACTTCAGCCCGGTCGGCTCAGCGAGGTCCGTCACCCGCGCCGGGCCACTTGCGAGCCTTGTCAACATCGCGCGGCGCGTCGGGTCGGACAGCGCGTGGAACAACAGGGAGAGATCAGGATCATGCTTAGCCATGTTGCTAAGTATTTCGAAATCCACATCAGGCGCAAGAAAAAACTTCGTCAATTGGCTAAGTTTTAGCCTGAAACAGTCAGCGCGACTGAAAGAAAAGTCTTTTAAATCTTATAGTTAGAATCGAACTCTGAAAACTAGCCGCAAGGACGAAACTGGCAATTCTGCGGTCCATCCCCGTGAATATAGAAGCCGACGTGCTTCGCACCCCGTCATCCCATCAGCAAAACCCGAGCCGGCATCCACAGCCCCATGGCCGTCATCATCAGGCTTTCGGTCAATGAAACAAAGCCGAGCGGAACGGAAGAACTGCCGCCAACGCAGGCGCATTTCAATTCCCGTTTCTCCAGATAGACCGCCTTGAATATGCTGATAGCGCCCATCAGACCAATAAAGAAGGAAACCGGCGCCGACAGCCAGACCAATGCACCGGCCGTCATCAGGATACCGGCGAAGGCTTCGGCATAGGGATAGATCCTGGAATAGGGAACCCAGTGCCGCGCCAGCAGGTCGTAATTGAGAAACATCGTGGAAAAACTCTCCACGTCCTGCAGCTTCTGGATTGCGAGGATTGTCATGGAGAGCGACACGAACCATTCCAAGGCCCGCAAGGTGAGCAGGGTTCCATATTGATGCCAGGAGAGGCCAAGCGCCAGAAGCAGGGCCACTGAAAAGATGGCGATCACGGGCCGATAGGTCGTGTCGCTACGCTCTTCCTCTGGTGGATCAAGTTTGAAATAGACGCGCAAGGAGTCATAGCCTCCGATCCGCTTGTTGCCGACGAAGGTTTGTGGGGTCGTCTCGACACCGTGTTTTTCCATGAAGGCGTCAGTCTCCTCACGGGTGGTGAGGTAATGATCTTCAACCTCAAAGCCCTGCCGTTCCAGAAGGTCCTTCGATTTCAGGCCATAGGGACAGATGTGCCCGGGCATGACCATTCGGTAAAGCCTGGCGGTCTTTTGCTCGTCAGTGCCGTTCATCGGAAAAGCTCCTCAGTCAAACGGGGCCCGACCGGGAAACGACCACTCACTTCGACATGATATTAATTGCGCGAGCATGCCTGTTCCGCACCGGCCGGCTGAAGTTTTCTGACAGGCAAACGCGGCGAGCCACGGATGGTTGCGAGGCTCAGCCTCCAGCTGGCTTCATCGCGCTTTCCAGCACGTCATAAACCTGGCGTTCGCCCATCTGGCTGACATTGAACCTCAGGAACCCGGTCATCGTCTGCGAAACACTGAAGACATTGCCGGGGGCGAGCACGACGTTCCGGCGCAGCGCGGAGCGGGCAATGGCGGCTGCATCCCGGCCGTCCGGCAGACTGCACCAGAGATAAAAGCCACCCTTGGGGCTGAGCCAGGGCGTTATACCAAGCCGCTCCAGCCTGCCGGCAACCTCACGCCGCTTCTTCGCAAGGCGCACCCGCAAGGCTTCCATGTGCTTGCGATAACTGCCGTCGCTCAGGACGCCATAGACCAGATCGCTCGCGACCGGTCCCGGGCCACCGAAATTGGTGGCCACTTGCAGGTCAACAAGAGCCTCGATCCAGTCCGTTCGAGCGGCAATGTAACCGCAGCGCACGGAGGCAGACAGGGTCTTGGAAAAGCTGCCGATGCGGATGACACGCTCCAGTCCATCAAGAACGGCAAGACTCGGCAGGGGTTCCGGCGCAAAGCTGCCGAAAATATCGTCTTCTATCACCACCAGGCCGTGGGCTGTCACAAGGTTCAGGACCTTGTGCGCAACCTGGGGCGAGATCGTCGCGCCGGTGGGATTGTGAAGGCCGGAATTAGTGATGTAGAGCTTGGGCTTGTGCCGGGTCAGCGCTTCTTCGAACAGCTCGGTATCCGGTCCGCTGCGCGTGAACGGCACACCGGCAACCTCCACCCTGTGCGCCTTCAACAACGCCTGAAAGTTGAAGTAACACGGGTCATCGACCAGAACCGTGTCGCCCGGCCGCAAAAAGAAGCGGCAAATGAGGTCGATGGCCTGTGTTCCCGATGGCGTGAGCAGCACTTGGCCAGGGTTCACCTCAAGGCCTTCTTCCGAGAACTGCCGGGCGAGCAGGTGGCGCAGGTTCAAAGCACCCCGTGTTTCGCCATAGTCGAACAAGTGGCCACCGCCGGTACGCGCCAGCGCTCGCAAGCCACGCTGCATGGCCTCGTTTGGCATCCAGTCCGCCGGCAGCCAGCCGCAGCCGGGTTTCAGAACATCCGGCCCGGCATCGAGCGACTGGCGCGACACCCAGAACGGGTCGATTTCCCGGTCAAGCTGCGGCCCGACGTCGGCGACCGAGAACGGACGGGCGGCATCGGCAACATAAAAGCCGGAGCCTCGACGGGCATAAATGATGCCCTCTGCCGCCAGCCTGTCGTATGCGGTCACGACTGTTGACGGCGACACCCGCATGGTCGCGGCAAATCCGCGGATGGACGGCAGCTTTTCACCAGGTTGCAGCAAACGGCTGGCGATCTTCCGCTTGACGGCTTCCATTACCGTGGCCGTGCGTGTGTCCTGTTCCATTCGTTTGTCCGCTGAAGTGTATGGCAAGTGTGTACAGTACAGTTTTGCAAAATTGTATTGCACTGTCTCTGTCCTGACCAGCCCCTCCGGATTATTCCTGCCCCTGCAACGTGTCGTCATGGACGTTCAGGAAGAGGCTACGTTCGGCAAGCCTCGCTTTGTCTGCCAGCTTCTCGGCTTAGCAAGAGAGCAGGACGGATGCCGCAGCCTCCCTGACAGGCGTGTGAACCTTGAAAAACAAGACAGCAGAAAGACCAGACATGCAGGCATCGATGGCAGGATGGGGCAGCGGGCTCCTGGGCGTTCTCATTTTCAGTGGCTCCCTGCCGGCAACACGGGTTGCGCTCAGTGGTTTCAACCCGATGTTCCTGACGTCCGCCCGTGCCGTTGTCGCGGCGCTCCTTGGCATTGCGTTGCTGCTACTGCTGCGGCAGGCCCGGCCGGAGCGGCGCGACGTGGTCTCGCTGCTGATTGTTGCGGCCGGTGTCGTCGTCGGCTTTCCGCTGCTGACGGCACTTGCCCTGCAACATGTCACTGCGGCCCATTCGATTGTCTTCATTGGCCTTCTGCCCCTGGCGACCGCCCTGTTCGGCATGTTGCGCGGGATGGAGCGCCCAAAGCCCCTGTTCTGGGTTTTCTCCTGTACAGGCAGTGCGGCTGTCGGCGCCTATGCACTGTCTCAAAGTGCGGACCTTTCACTCAAGGGAGACCTCCTGATGCTGGCGGCGGTCATTGTCTGCGGTTTCGGTTATGCAGAAGGTGGCGCCCTCTCCCGCCGTCTTGGCGGCTGGCAGGTCATTTCCTGGGCGCTTGCCCTTTCGCTTCCCGTCATGGGAACGCTTGCACTGCTGACATGGCCGGACAGTTTGACAGGCATCGAAATGCCCGCCTGGGTCGGGCTCGGCTACGTCTCGATTTTCTCGATGCTTGTGGGCTTCATCTTCTGGTACCGGGGCCTCGCCATCGGCGGCATTGCAGGTGTCGGCCAGTTGCAACTGCTGCAGCCCTTTTTCGGGTTGATGCTGGCCAGCCTGCTGCTGCATGAACCGGTGTCTTCAACCATGCTCCTCGTCACCACCCTGGTGGTGGGCTGCGTTGCCGGTGCCAAGCGCTTCGCCTGAAGCCTCTTCTTTCCGGCCCGCCGCACACGTCTTGCCCAACCGGAATTCGCTTCCGCCCCCCTGAGAATTTTGCAATATGGTTCCGTATCGTGAAATTGCCTCCGCCGGGGCGTACCGGCGGATTTCGGCTGAATTGACTTAAAGGAAAAATGACATGGGTTTCTTTGATTTCGTGAAGGATGCGGGCAAGAAGCTGTTCGGCGATGACGAAGCGCCGGAAGCAAGCGCTGGAGCCATCGAAAAGGAAGTTGCCGACCTCGGCCTCGATGGCGACGTCAAGGTTGAAGTCAGCGGCGACACCGTCAAGATCGCAGGCGCAGCCCCTACCCAGGAAGCCCGTGAAAAACTGATCCTTGCCGTCGGCAACGTACTTGGCATTTCCAAGGTCGAGGAAGAAATCACGGTCGAAAGCAGCGAACCGGAAGCCAAGTTCCACACGGTGGTCAAGGGCGATACGCTCTGGAAGGTTGCCGAGGCGGCCTATGGCAACGGCGCAAAGTACCAGGCGATCTTTGAAGCCAACAAGCCGATGCTGTCCGATCCGGACAAGATCTATCCGGGTCAGGTGCTGCGCATCCCCGCCCTCTAAGTCCGAATTTCCGCAAGCCACGGCTTCCCCGTGGCTTGCTTCCTTTTCCGGGTGTTACCCGTTGCGCTCCATGTCCGCCCGCAGGGCCGGCACCGCTCAGAACCTCTCTCCAGGCATATTTTCCGAGACGCCTGGTCCTCATGCCTCCTGGGCAACCTCATAGCTGCGCCCTCGACTTTTCCGCTTTTCAAACGGCAGTACAAACTGCCGGATAGAAATCTGAGTATTTTTTTCAAGTTTTTTACAAACCAGCCTCGACACCACCCTTAGAAATATGATTATAAAGCTCAAGTTTTCTCATTCAGTGGATTTGGGGCGGTTTTCGGATGGTGCGCCGGCTGAGCCACAGGCTTGTCCAATCGGTAATACTGCTGTTCCTGGTGTCCATTGCCGGCTTCGCCCTGTTGCGCCTGTTGCCGGGGGATTTTGCTGAAGTACTGCTGTTGTCCCAGATGGACGGCACCTTGCCGGATGCGGCTGCGGTCGACAGATTTTCAGCCGAAAACGGCTTTGACGATCCCCTGCCCGTTCAATACCTGCGCTGGCTCGGCAATGTGCTGACAGGGGATCTCGGCACTTCCTTCGTCACCGGAGAAAGCGTTTCCGCCGATATCCTGCTGCGGATACGTCAGTCATTGATCCTGGCACTGCTGTCGATCGGCCTTGCCCTTGTCCTTGCAGTGCCGATCGGCTGTTTTTGTGCCTATCACGCCGGAGGCCTTGCGGATCGTCTATTGGCGGTGGCAAGCGTTGCCGGCCTGTCCATTCCCAATTTCTGGTACGCGCTGCTGCTGGCGCTTCTGTTCTCGCTTACCCTCGGCTGGCTGCCGAGCTCGGGCCATGGCACGATTGCACATGCGGTGCTGCCGACGCTGGTCATCGCGACCACCATGACAGGCGTGATTGCGCGCTTCGTGCGGGCTAGGCTATTGGACGAGTTCCACCATGCCTACATCCGCACGGCCAAGGCCAAGGGCCTCAGCCAGACGCGGATCCTGCTGCACCACGCCCTGCCCAACATCCTGCCTTCGCTCCTGACCCTGACCGGGCTGCAATTTGCCCGCGCCTTTGACGGCATGATCATCGTGGAAACGATCTTCGCCTGGCCGGGCATCGGCAGCCTGCTGGTCGCTTCGTTGCTCAACCGTGACTACCCGCTGATCCAGATCTGCTTCCTGGTGATCGCCTGCGGCTACATCATCATCAATCTCCTGGTCGATTACCTGGTGACGCTGGCTGACCCGCGCGTTCAGGAGGCGATCTGAATGGCAAGATCCCGACGCCTGTTTCAGACAAGACCTGATGCACATAGCCGAGAAACGCGTGCAGGACTGCTGGCCCTTCTCATACTTCTGATCGTGATGGCACCGCTCGCAGCGCCTTACCCGCCGGACCAGATAGACATCCTGAACCGTCTTGCGCCTCCGGGCTGGCAGCATTTTCTGGGCACCGACCAGATGGGCCGCGACGTCTTTTCCCGCCTCCTTTACGCCGGCCGCCTCACAACCGGCTCGGCCCTGCTTGTGGTGCTGGCATCCGCGCTCACCGGCACGCTGCTCGGCTGCATCGCCGGCTATCTCGGCGGCTGGCCGGATCAGCTTCTGATGCGCTTTTGCGAGGGACTTAGCGTCCTGCCAGCACTGGCGATTGCCATGATCATCGCCGGTGTCATGGGTCTTGGTCTTGCCGTCGTGCTTCTGGCGCTGACTGCCGTGCACTGGACCGAATATGCCCGGCTGGTGCGCAACATGATCCTGGTGGAACGGGCCAAACTTTATGTGCAGGCGGCTGAAGCGCTTGGTTCGTCGCGCAAACGCATTGTCCATCGCCATCTGCTGCCGAACATTACCGCGCCTCTCCTGACCATGGCCGCTTATTCGCTCTCCTGGGTCATCCTCGCCTTTGCCGGGCTCAGCTTCCTTGGCCTTGGCGTGGAACCTGGAACAGCCGAATGGGGCCGGATGATCGCCGATGCGCGCAACCACATGCGCAGCCATCCGCATCTCGTCCTCGCCCCGGGCCTGACGATCACCGCCTTCGTCATGCTGGTGAACCTGCTGGGCGACGGCATCGGCGACCGCATGCGCGCCCGCCACACCAACCTTTTGACCCTTCGAAAAACAAGCCTCAAACCAAGGAGCTGATCCTCATGATCTCCCGCAGAACCCTGGGCCGTCTTGCCGTTTCCGTGGCAACGGCCGCCATGCTGAGCCTGCCGCACATGCCGGCGCAGGCCGAAGGCAGTTCAACACTGACCGTTGCCACCATGTGGGAAGCCCTGCCGCTGTCGATGAAACCGCGCCGCAGCCGGTTCTTCAACGAAAGCGAGATACTGGACACTCTGGTAAAGCTCGATTTCGACATGAAACTTGTGCCCGGTCTTGCCACGTCCTGGGAACGCGTTTCACCCAATGTCTGGCGCTTCCAGCTGCGCGACGGCGTCACCTTCCATGACGGCAGCGCTTTCGACGCGGAAGCCGCAAAGTTCTCGCTGGAGCGGGTGATCGCGTTGCTGCCCTATGCATCCGACCTGCTCAACATCAAGGAAATCCGCGCTGTATCCGGCCTTGAACTGGAAATCGAGACCAACGAACCTTTCACAGCCCTGCCAAACCAGCTGACCGACGCCATCACCGTCATCTACGGCAAGGCCTCGTTCGATGACAACGGCGAGTTCGTGAAGCCGGTCGGCACCGGTCCCTGGGTGTTCAAGGAGTACCAGAAGCAGGACCGCACCACCGTTGTACGCAACGATGACTATTGGGGCGAAGCACCCAAGCTGGAAGAAATCGTCTACCGCTACATCCCGGACCACAATGCCCGCGCGCTGGCCCTGGAAACCGGCGAGGTCGACTTTGTCGTCCACCTGTTGCCTTCCGATGTGGAACGCATGAAGGCCGACGAGAAATTCGAAGTCTATGCCGAGCCGAGCGCCGGTCTCTATTACGGCGCATTCAATGCCGGTGAAAACAGCGTGCTGCATGATCCGAAGGTCCGCCAGGCGGTCAACCTGCTGGTTGACCGGGAAATCCTGGTCAAAGGCGCGCTCGACGGCATCGGCAAGCCGGCCTGGACTTTCTTTCCGCCGGAATTCCCATGGGCCGCACCGGAGCTTTCAGCCTATTCCTTCAACCCGGAAAAAGCAGCCGGGCTTCTGACCGAGGCCGGTTACGAGAAAGACGGCACCACCTGGCAGAAGGACGGCGAGCCTTTGAGCCTGCGTATCCTCAGCTATTCCAGCCGCGCCGAAATGGCCACGATCAGCGAGACAATGGCCGCGCTTCTGCAGCAGCAGGGCATTTCCACGAAGCTGGAAATGTACACCTGGGAAGGCATGCTCGATCTCGTCAAGCAGAGCGACTATGACGTTTCCGTCGTCTTCTGGACCCCGGAAATGACAGGTCATCCGGATCTGCACCTGAAGTCGCAGTTCCATTCCAAGGCGGGCCTCAACTACCAGAACTGGGCGAACCCGGAATTCGACGCGCTTGTCGACAAGGGCCGCACGCTGGATGAAGGTCCGGAAGCTCTGGAAACCTACGCCAAGGCACAGGAAATCCTGCAGACCGACGCGCCGATCATCCCGTTGGTTCACAAGATCTATGTGGCTGCCTCTAGCGAGAACGTCAGTGGCTACAAGGTCCATCCTTCCGGCTTCTTCTACAATTTCAAGGCCGTCAGCAAACAGTAACTGCGCCTGACCTTTGCCCGGACGGTAATCCGTCCGGGCCTTTCCGGGAGACCCGAATGGCATCCTGCCTTTTTCTGAAACCGATCAAGGGCGCCGGCAACGACCTGCCCGATGTTGGCGATTATGTGCCCGACATCGACGTGATCGGCCATTACGACCTCGAAACCGCCAACCTGTCGCGCTATCCAGCGCTCTGCCTGCCGGCCCATCTCGACCAGCGTTTTTTCGGCAGCCTGACAGCGAAGATCGAACAGTTTCTGGATGCTGGCGGCACGCTGGTATTCAACGGCCATGTTGCCTGGCCAATGCTGCCCGAATTCCAGCCTTTCGTTCCCCTGAACCGCTTCTCGCTGGAAGACCTGCAAATCCACCGGTTGACCGACCACCCGGTGTTCGAAGGCGTTTCAACCGGGGAATTGACCTATCGACGGGGCGTTGCCGGCTTCTACGCCCGCGGTTTCAACCCGCCGCCGGAAGGCGCTGTTAGCCTCCACGGTGTCGGCCCGGACCGCCTGCCCTGCGACTGGGTCTATGAGCGCCCGTCCGGCGGTCGCATCTTCATGCATGCCGGCAATGATCTTTGGATGTACGTCGGCTCCAGCGACACAACGGCGCGCATTGCCCCGCAGCTCTGCGCCTGGGCCAGTGGAAAAGGACCCCAGCAATGACCACGCTCGCAGTGCTCGACGCCGGCACCTACTACCATCATCGCACCATTTACGAGCCACGCTACCGCGACTTTTTCGACGAGATCATCTACACGCGCGACCTGCCGGAAGCAGATTTATCCGGCGTCGACACCCTGCTTGTCTCCTGTCGCACCGATCCTTCGGTGCTGCGCCCCCGGCGCGAACAGATCGCCGACTTTCTGGCAAGCGGCAAGACCGTTGTCGCCATGGGCTCCACCGGACATCCGGACTGGTTGCCCAATGTGAACTGGACGGACACGCCGACCAATTTCTGGTGGTGGAAGGAAGGTGGCGAGATCGGCCTGAAGTTGGCAACGCCCGACCATCCCCTCTTCAACCAGCTCTCCCTGGCCGACGTCACCTGGCACTATCATGGTTATTTCCAGGTGCCAGACGGGGCGCAGTCGCTGGTCGATGTCGGAGATCTCGGCTCGATCTTCTACGAGGACACGGTTTCCACCCCCGGCCGCCTGCTGATCACCTCTCTCGACCCGATGTACCATCACGGCAGCTACTTCATGCCGGCGACAACCCGGTTTCTGGACGGGTTTCTGCCGTATCTGAAAGGGACTACCGCAGAGCTTGCGAAAACGACATAGGCCTCCTGAGCGCAGCCCTTTCCGCTGCGTTCCCGATGCGCTTCAAGTGAAGTGGCATTGTCAGAATTCGTCACGATTGTTCAGAATTGGTAGGTGGAACCAGCCAGACAATCCCCGGTATTTTCGAATATGTTGAGCGGCACTCACCTGTGTCGACGAAGTACATCAGGAACATACCGAGGAGTGGCGGCAGAGAAATTGGTTTCCGGCAATACCCAAGTCGCAGCTGGAAAAGACCATTCTCGTCCCCCCCACACGCAGATCCTGCGCTTAGACCGCCTCTCTTTTCCTGAAGATCTGACGATGGCGCGTGTGTCCCACGCCGCTCTGGCCGGCGACGCACTGCCAACTGGCGGTGCGTTCGCTGCCGGCACGGGCTCGTTCGTGGAGCTCTCACCTCTTCACAGGGTACCCCCAGTCCGCACCACCCTGTCTCGTCAGCGGATACGGCCAGCCCTAGTCTGCCAAACCTTCGCGCGCCAGGGCATCGCGGACAGCCTGCCGCCCTGCAACGTCATCGGAATGTCGTTGCAAGGCTGGCCAGTCCGCAATCGAAAGCTTTTGATCGTCAAGCCAACGGCAAACGGTAAACAGGTAGGCGTCGGTAAGCGAAAAGGCTGGGCCCATCAGGTATCTGTGCTGTTGGAGATGTCGATCAATCACGCTCAGCCGAAGCGACAAGTGTGCGCGGCCTGGAGACAGAAATGCCTCCGGCGTCTTTGGGCGAAACAGCGGACTGAAGCATTTGTGAACCTCGGTCGCAATGTAATTCAGCCATTCCTGGGCTCTCAGGCGCTCCAGTGCGGCTTCCGGCAACAGGCGGGCCTCGGGACGGATCATGTCGATATATTGCAGGATCACGGGGACTTCGGTCAGAAGTTGGCCATCCTTCATTTCGAATGCCGGAACGTACCCTTTGGGATTGATCTGGCGAAAGTCGTCCCCTTCTTCAGTCCGGCGTGATTTGTAGTCGACTTTTATCAAACGAAATTGCAGACCGGCCTCACGCAGAACGATATGCGGTGCCAGCGAGCAGGCTCCCGGCATGAAATAGAGTTTCATTCCGATTGCCCTCCGGACCCCTTGTCAGGAATGCCATCCAGCAGGACGAGCGCAACGTCATAAGCCCGGCCGTTCGCTTCCTCCATTCTGTGTCCCGAGCCATGCAGGTCAGCAGCCAGGAACTGATCACCGGGGGATAGCAGCCGTGTGTCTCCATCGCTCGTTTCAATGCGGACCGAGCCACCGAGAACGGTTCCAAGAACAGGTACAGGCGCGCAATGCCATTCGTCCTTGTACCCGGGGGGGTGATGCATCATGAGAACGCCGGTTGCATCTATGGTTTCGGTGACACTGTAGCCTTTTGGCGAAGGCGGCGTGAAATCACCGTCCGAAAGCGTCCAGAACTCATCCGAAAAATGGGAGTCGCCGTTTGCGCGTGAGCAGATTTTGACGAATTTCATTCTCTTGGTTCCTGTTCGAAGCGTGTTGCGCCCGAGGCAGCCCGGGTTACCGACATGCCGGGCTCGCACCGGCCCCGGGCGGCTACATCAAGCGGTTGCGTTTGCAGGGACGGACTGTCCGTTGTCGGCATGAACCTTCCGCGCTCCGTGGTCGTCAGAAGGTACGCCACGCGTCGTGTCAGCGGCGATCCCGGCGGCAATCCTGTTGGCTGCGATCCCGGCGGCATCAAAATAACCGGTGAAAATCGGCTTGAACCCGGTGAACCAGAGACCCGGGTTTCCCGGATCACGCTCCCCCATCGGGTAGTGCGGGACCCCATTGGGGTCGAGCACGCCGAGATGTCCCAGCAGCGGTTCCAGCCCCGTGCGATAGCCAGTTGCCGCGATGACAACGTCGGGTGCGCAGCTTGAGCCATCCGTGAGGATGACGTTGCCCCCCTCGAAGCGGTCAACACCGGGAACGACCTGGAACCGCCCGGTCTTCAGGCCGGCGACGAATCCGTCATCGATCGCAAAGGTGACACCGTCCCGCAAAAGCCGGGTTCCGCCTCCTTCTGGATGGGTGGTCAGCCCGTATCGGCGAAGATTGCCAAGAAAAACCCGCTCGGTCAGCCGAAAGGCCGGATCCAGAACCCAGGCTGGAAGGGCCGCAAAGACCCGGGCCAATCGGTGCAGCGGAAACCCGAAAATGCGCTGTGGTACGACTGCAGGCCCGTATCGGACAGACACTATGACCTCTGCCGGTTGGTGCCGCGCGAGATGGTTGAGCGCGTCCGTACCGGAGTTCCCGGCGCCGACGACCAGAACGCGTTTACCGTCGAAGCGGGATACATCACCGAGGTCGGCCGAGTGCAGAAACTCGCCCGAAAACTGGTCGCGCCCCGGCCAGTCCGGAATGTGCGCAATGCTTTCGCGGCCCGTCGCGATTACCAGATTGTCTGCCTGATAGTCACCGGTTGCGGTGGAGACGTGCCACCCGTCTGGCGTACGGGCGACACTGGTTACCTTGCCACCGTATCGGACATGTTTGTCCAGTCCCGCTACATAGGCTTCAAGAAATTCCACTACGGTGTCACGCTTCAGAAAGACGCCATCGGTCTTGGGCGCCTTCTGGCCGGGCAGGCTGGCAAACTTGCGGTGTATGTTGAGCCGAAGCGCCGGGTGCCGCGCCCGCCAGGGTTCAGCAACCCGATCCCATGCTTCCAGCACGCTGACAGGCAGGCCACGATCGGAAAGAGAGCGTGCCACGGCAAGACCCGAAAGTCCTGCTCCGATGACAAGCGTGTTTCTGTATTGTTGGGACTTCATGGTCAGTCCTTTCGGTGTCTTCTCAGCAAATGCTGAGGAAATTTGGGGTCACGCAGATGTGCGTATTGTTCGAGACCCAAATCCTGCAGGAGATGGTCCGAAAGCCGCGAGAGGTCTCCGAAATTTCGGCGAAAGCGTCGTTGTTCGCGCGCTTCTCTGATCCGTTGACAAAGGCTCTTCACGCGACTTGAGACAGTCCTGTGCGGCCCGTCGACGAACGGCAATATCATCGTCATGTCATGTGTCCTTGTCGGTGCCCGGTCAGATCCGGGCTGTGAAATATGCGTTGATGGGATCGTGCGGCAGCCGGTGGGTTTCGACCGATGCGAAGCCGGTTTCGGCGAGGTACTCTTCGGCCGTCTCCACTCCCCACATCGCCCCCAGACCCGGACCACCCTGGCCGATGGAGACGGGTGTGCAGTGCATGCTCGAGATCGTGTACAAGAGCGGCGCGAATGGATTTGCGATGTTCTTTTCAAGATCGCGCGACCCACCGATATCCTGCATCAGGAAGACGCCACCCGGCCGCATTGACTGCCGCACGAGCCGCAGAAACGCCTTGGGATCCGCCTGGTCGTGAACCGCATCGAAGGCGGTCACCAGATCGAACCGGCCCAGCTCGTTTGCGGCCGAAAGATCACGCGCTTCGAAGTGCAGGTTCTCCAGACCTTTGGTTCTGGCTTCAGCGGCCGTCTTTGCGAAAGCGTCCTCGCAAAGATCGAAACCGTGAAACCGACTGTTTGGATAAACGCTCGCCAACACCATCATCGCCAGGCCTCGTCCGCAGCCGAAATCGGCCACGTCGATGCCGTCCTCCAACCGTTGGGTCAGGCCCGGCACCACCGGCAGGATAGCGCTCACAAGGTTGGCGACGACCAACTGCGCACTGTCCTCGGCCATCACCTCGTGAAAGCGATCAAAATGGTGGTAACAAAGGCCCTCGCCACTGCGGAACCGCTCCAGTAGTTCGTTTTCGATGGACGCCGCGATGCTGATGAACTGGGTCGTGACGGCCATGTTGTCCGGGCTGGCGCTACGGGTCAGAAACGCGGCATGCTCCGGCGGCAACGTGTAGCTTTTCGCCCGCGGGTCATAGTCGACGACACCCGCCGTCACCATCACGCCGAGCCATTCACGCAGGTAGCGTTCGTTGACAGCGGCCTTCTGCGAAAGCACCTGCGAATTGAGGCCGGGGTTGGCCCCAAGCGCATCGAACAGTCCAGCACGGTGTCCGAGAGAGGTCATGATCGCGAGTGCCGCTTCGTTCAGCGTACCGACAAAGCGTTCGGCGAAGGCTTCGGCTTTCGCTTCGTTGAATGCAAGATTAGGGTTCTGGTAGGTCATCCGATGCTCCTGAGGTGGTAATGTGCAGCACGAGCTGCCGCTGTCCTGACCATGGAGATGGACCAAATCCGCCAACTGCGTTAGAAGAGAAAAAGAATGAAACGGTGATAATAAGACTTTAATTGAGGGGTTTTGCGCAATATGAGCTTGAACACGACCGTTATAGGAACACGCTTGACCGGAACGTCCGTGCTGTTCTCGATCCTTGACGTTCTGGCCTCCGTGGGCCGCGATTGGGAAATGTTGCACGGCTTGCCTGCGCAATCGCCGGTGTTTCAAGTCAGCCTCAGAACCCTCGATGGCGCACCTTATTGGGACGTGAACGGGCGCAAGATCACACCTGACGGGATGCTGACCGAAGCGCCGGAACCCGACTTGATTATCGTGTCCGATTTGCACCTCGACCCAAATGGCCACCTGCCGGAAGAGTTTAACCCGGTCGCGGACTGGCTCAGTGAAGCCTACGCACGCGGCACGATTGTCACCTCCGTCTGCTCTGGCTCAATCCTTCTGGGTGCAGCAGGTTTGTTGGACGGTAAGGAAGCGACGACGCACTGGGGCTATGCGGATATGCTTGGACGAAACTTCCCAAAGGTGAAGGTTTGCCGTGAACGCATTCTCGTCTCGGCAGGGGACGGTCACCAGGTGGTCACCGCAGGTGGTGCCTCGGCGTGGGCTGATCTCATGTTGTATCTGATCGGACGGTTCGCCGGTACAGAAGAAGCCCGCAGGATCGCGAAGATCTATTTGATCGATCCACATGACCAGGGCCAACTGACATACGCATCCCTTGCCTCCGGGCGACAACATGATGACCAGCTGATTGCAGAGGCGCAGGTCTGGGCCGCACGAAATTACCACAGATCAAGTCCCGTAACCGCCATGGCGGTAATGGCCCAAATGACCGAGCGCGGGTTTCTGCGTCGCTTCAGGAAGGCGACCGGACAGGCGCCAGCCGACTATGTGCAGACTTTGCGTGTCGAGGAAGCCAAACAGTTGCTGGAGACGACGGCGATGTCGATCGAGGAAATTTCAGCCGAGGTCGGATATACCGAACCCTCGAGTTTCCGATCGGCATTCCGAAAGCGCGTCGGAACCTCGGCGTCTGCTTATCGAAAGAAATGGCAAGCCTTGGTTCCGGTTTCATCCTGAGTTTGCTCCCTATCCCTTACGAGCTGGGCCACCAAGTTTGCATCGCCGTCTTTCTGACCGTCAAGATTGGCGGCTTCGCTTGACAAACCATCAAATATTGACGTTACGGAAGTTATCGAATAGGTTGTAGATATAAGATTTATATCGTTTTTAAATATGGAGTTCGAGATGGCGTGGAATATGCACACGTTTTTTGCAGTACTCTTTACCGCGACGATCGCCTTCACGACCATGTCTACGGTTCCGGTTGAAGCCTGCAACCCGAGATATCAGCGCTGTTAGTACAGCTGGTCTGGAGCCTTGTTCGTTTCATAGGTTCGGCGCGTTCAAGGCTTTCTCGAACTGGTGAGGTAAGGCGTGTCGTTCTGGTCGGGAAAGAAAGAGTCGCTCAATCAAAGCCTGGTGGAGATCACCTTCAGAGCGGTGCTCTCCGGCCTTGTGATCGTGTTTTTCGCGCAATTCCTGATCGCCAGGGTCGACAACCAAATCGAAGTCGCGTCAAAACGCGATGCACTGAACACCTTCAGGAACAGCCATTTATCCAAGCTGACCACGCGGTTTTCAGACGCTTTTCTGGCCCTTGATTGTACGCGAAGCGTTAGCACTCTTTCGACGAATGCGTGCAAAAGCGATATCGCGACCTTCCTGACGGAGTTGAATACGATTTTCCTGGAACTCAAGGCGATCTACCCGACTTCCGGGTTCCCGAAATTGGTCGAGCTGCAAGATCAGGCAGAACTGATGTACTCCACACCGTCGCAAGTGAGCCAGCAGAACATAGACAGCTTCGCAGCCACCTTTGGAGCATCGCTGCACGAGATGGCGCAGAACTTCAGATAAGAAAGGATGCCTGATCATGAAATGTATGTTTCACAGCTTGCTTTTTATCTGCTCAATTTCTGTCGCATGTGCTCAAGACCCGACCGGCGATATCCCCGAAGGAGCACGCTGGGTCGTTGGCGGCACATTCGCGCTGTCCAAAATTGGCGACAACGAGCTCAGAGGCAGCAAGAGTTATTCGGGCGCGGAAAAGGAGGCAAACAGACTTGCGACTTTCCTGCCCGGAATGACGATCATGTTCAATCTGGAAAGAAGCACGGTACCGGGACGATCAGAGTACCTTGAGGGCACCACACACTACGGGATCCCCGTAGCGGTTCTGGCCCGCGATATATCGGCAAACGACTTTGGAAACCGTGACACGACAGATGTGGTCACGCATCAATCCTATACGGGATGCCGGGATCTTGCCTGTACGCTGGAGGCTGAAGTCGGCATTGGCTATTCCTTCAAGATTGAAGAAGAAGACGATGAAAGGCTGGTTCTGTACAACCCGCAATCGGAACTGCGGATCATACACACTCTGGACGCTTTCGATCAGAATGAAGCGCGGGGATATTCCACGCGCGTCAAGGACAGAGTGCACCCGCGCCTGAAGGTTCACGACGGATATGCTTCAGAGATTTCAACCGGTTGCGGGCTGACACGCCCGGTTCAACCGCTGATCAAGGTGCCGAAAGATCAATACGATACTCTGCCTTTGACCTGGGACGTAAACAGCCTGAACTGGTCGTTGAAAGCGCTGGAACTGTTTGATGTCGGCACGGTCGAGTTGAACCCGGAAGGTACGCACTACGTCGGACGGCTGAATTCCGAGATCGGGGTCGGTACAGAGTCCGATGAGGGGCCCGTGGCGCTAGACTTCACTGTCTTCGCCTATCGCGATTCCGAATGGACAAATCCGGACTTCTACAAATTTGGCGGGTTGGCGCAGACCGTTACCTGCCGCAAACGCAACCCGATCGCCGGTCAACCACTGCCGCGCTACGTCAAGAACGCCTTTCTCTATTTCGATATTCAGGAAGGCGAGCAACCCCAGGACTTTCCGCTGGACCCTGTCCAGTTGCCTGACCAGTTCAAGGACAACAAGGAACTACAGGACGAATTGCGAACCTATCTGCCCCGCGCCTTTTTCTACAGCGTGAACAACGCAAGGCAGTACAAAGAGCTGTTTGAATACATCGTGGAGGACACAAACATCGCCTTCCCGTCGGCAGTTGCCAACGTGATCGCGCGGCTGAACGCCACCTGCGGACCTCAGAGCCGTGCCGAATGCGCAGATATCGTGGATCGTGTCGGCGCTTTGAGAAACGACTAGCAAGACATACCGCCGCAAGATTTTCGCCTGGATCGTTCAGAAGGTCACGGCAATCGATGCCGAAGTGCATCCAGGACCAGTTTGAAGACGGGAAGGTTCTGTCGCCGGGTCGGGTAGTAGAGAAAGTAACCGTCGAAATACGGAGACCAGTCGTCGAGGAGCAATCTCAGATCACCAGAATCAACGTGTGGATCTGCAAGACTGTTCGGAACAAAGGCGACCCCCAAGCCATTTAGCACGGCGTCCATCATGGCGTAGGAATTGTTGAAGGTGAGTTGGCCGTCAACACGAACATTCACTTCCTGCCCCTCCTTCTCGAACTCCCAGGCATAAAGTCCGCCACGTGTTTCGTGCCGCATGTTGATGCAGTCATGATCAAGCAGATCACGCGGATGTTCCGGGCTTTTCCGCGATGCCAGATAAGCGGGAGAAGCCACGGCGACCATGCGCCAGTCAGGGCCGATGCGCGCGGCAATCATGTCTCTCTCCACACTTTCGCCCAAGCGCACTCCAGCATCAAAACCGTCCTCCACGATATTGCGAAAACCACTATCCAGACTGAACTCGATCCTGATGTCGGGATGGTGGTGAAGGAACGGCTTCAGCTTTGGCCAGACGACCGTTTGAAACGCGTGATCAGAAAGCGTCAGCCGGATTGATCCGGACGGCTTTTCACGCAAGGCCAGCAGCGCTGCAACTTCGTCCTCGATCTCGTCCAGTCGCGGCGCAACGGTTGCCAGCAGACGTTCGCCGGCGGGTGTGGTCGCTACATTGCGCGTCGTGCGGTTCAAGAGGCGCAGACCCAGGTTGGTCTCCAACCGCTTGATGGTGTGGCTCAATGTCGATTGCGCCACGCCGATCCTTGCGGCGGCCTTGGTAAAGCTACGCTCTTCCGCAACGATGCGGAACCACATCAGATCATTGAAATCGGTTCCTGACATGGTGGCATCATTAATCGATTTGATCGATTAGTCCATGCCGTTTGTGACGGCTAATCACATAGATCGTTCGTCTCTATCTTTCCGGCAACACAAGAGACCGGAGAACCTAAATTGAGCGATGCGAGTGTCACCACGTCCCAAAGCCAGCCTCTTGCAGCCTGGGGTGCGGTCCTGTCTATGGCGCTTTGTGTTGCCATGCTGATCGCGTCGGAATTCATGCCGGTCAGTCTCCTGACGCTGATGGCGGAAGGACTGGGCTCGAGTGAAGGCCAGACGGGTCAGGCGATTTCGATTAGCGGATTATTCGCCGTAGGTGCGAGCTTACTGATCACGACCACCGCAGGCCGTTTGAACCGCAAATGGGTGATGGTCGCACTGACCGGGCTGATGTTGATATCGCTGGTGATGGTTGCCATGGCACAGAGCTTTGCTGCGCTGATGTTCGCCCGCGCCCTTTTGGGTATTTGCATCGGTGGTTTCTGGGCCCTGGCAACTGCTGTCGTCATGCGGCTGGTTCCCGAAGCAGACGTTCCGCGTGCACTTTCGCTGATGTATGGAGGACAGGCAATCGCCGCGGCCTTCGCAGCCCCGCTTGGCAGCTATCTGGGAGATATCATCGGCTGGCGTAACGTCTTCTGGTCGCTGACACCCGCCGTTGCCATCAACCTGATCTGGCAACTGGTAGCGCTTCCTTCATTGCCTGCGCGCCGCAGCCGGAGTTTTGGAGCCCTGGTCGCGGTGTTGCGCCGCCGCTATTTCCTACGCGGCATCTTGGCGGCGATGCTGTCCTGGGGCGCAGCCTTCACCATGTTCACCTACCTGCGCCCGAACCTGGAACAGGTAACGCGGGTCGATGTGACCGCTTTGTCGATCCTTCTTCTGTTGCTGGGGGGCGCGGGCTTCGTCGGAACCTGGGCGGCGGGTCGTTTCATCGCGGGCAACGTGGCGCGGCAATTGAAGTACCCCGCACTTATCATGGGCACAGTTACATTTGGCCTCCTGTTCACGGGAAGCTCGTCACTTCTGACCGGAATTCCGCTTTTCATCTGGGGCGCGATGAACACCGCCATGTCTGTCATCTTCATGACCTGGATGGCGCAGAACGTCGATGATGCCCCGGAAGAGGGCGGCAGCCTGATGGTAGCCGCGATCCAAGCCTCGATCCTGCTGGGCGCAGTCGTCGGTGGGGCGTTGCTGGACAGCTGGTCGATCACCGCAACTTTCGCCGGCAGCGTCACCCTGTCCGTCGCTGCCATCGCCGTGATTGGCAACGGTCATCTCCTGCTCAAGCCCCAATCGGAAAAAGCAATGAACCAACCGGAGAAAAAATGACCGACAAATCCAACGAACGGACCGCCGGCACGACGTTCGGCCGTCGTGCCATGCTGAAGATGACTGGCGCGGGTGTCGCCTCCATCAGCATGGCCTCAGCAATCAACATTTCAATAGCAAGGGCACAGACCATGACAGAAGATTGGGACAAGACCTTCCCGCAAAGCGACCGTGTCGATCATGAAAAGGTTCTCTTTACCAACCGCTACGGCATCACCCTGACCGGTGATCTCTACTTACCCAAGGACCGTGCAAAGAGCGGCCTGCCAGCCCTGGCCATCAGCGGTCCGTTTGGCGCCGTCAAGGAGCAGTCCTCAGGCCTCTACGCTCAGACCATGGCCGAGCGTGGCTTCGTAACCTTGGCCTTCGATCCGTCGTACACCGGCGAGAGCGGCGGCGAACCGCGCAACGTCGCCTCGCCCGACATCAATACCGAAGATTTCATGGCAGCGGTCGATTACCTTGGCCTGCATGGTTCAGTGGACCGCGAGCGGATCGGTGTTATCGGCATCTGTGGCTGGGGCGGCATGGCTCTGAATGCCGTCGCGGCTGACAAGCGTGTCAAGGCAGTCGTGGCCAGCACCATGTATGACATGACCCGTGTCATGTCCAAGGGCTACAATGACAGCGTGACCGCTGAACAGCGTGCGGCAACGCTGGAACAGCTGAGCCGCCAGCGTTGGGAAGATGCTGAAAACGGTGTCCCGGCAATGCAGCCGGCATACAACGAGCTACATGGTGGTGAGGCGCAGTTCATGGTCGATTACCACGACTATTACATGACATCGCGCGGCTACCATGAACGTGCGGTCAATTCCGGTAACTCCTGGACAATCACGACGCCGCTGTCCTTCATGAACATGCCGATCCTCAGCTATATCGCTGAGATCGCGCCGCGTCCGGTCCTGTTCATCCACGGCGAGAATGCCCATTCGCGCTATTTCAGCGAAACCGCCTATGAAGCAGCAGCCGAACCGAAGGAGTTGCTGATCGTTCCTGGAGCTAACCACACGGATCTCTACGACAAGGTGGATGTAATTCCCTTTGACCGGATCGAGACCTTTTTTGAACAGGCACTCGCCTGATAGAGGGTCAGCCTCGCCACGGAATATCCGGGCGGGGCAGATCTTTGCCTTGTGCCGACACTCATCATCATCGCTGGTTCAGGTTTTCAAGCTCTAACAGGTCGTTTTTTGCTCAGTGCTTGCAGGTCAACTCCGGGCCGGTATTGCCGCTGCCTCCAGCACCGACAAATGTCAGCTACGCCATGACCGAACCCGCAATCAGGCAACCCGCTCCCGGGTCTTTTCAGCATCGCCCCTCGTCATACGCGTACCGCCCCTGTACCCTACCCTCCATCCTCTAATCGGGATGATCCGGTAACGCCCACCACGGGAGGCGGTCGTGATTCAGCTTGCTTCGGTTTTTGCAAAGCCGCTTTTGGGGAAACTTGGTGTCAGTGATGAAGCCAGGGAGCGGTTTGTGGCGTTACAGAAGGCCGTGACAGGGGATACGGGCACGGCGTGGATTCCGCTGTCCCGACCTTCCGCAACACTCGATTTTTCCACGCACCGGCAGATGGCATCCGACATCCACAACACCGGTGAAATCGGCCCGGAAAAGGAACCGGTCACCTGGAAGGAGTTCGTCTGGACGTCGAACCAGACAATCAAGGACTGTGTCCTGCACAAGATCTCCTGGCGGTTCTACGAGAACGGGCTGATTTGCCTGGAGGTTTGTGGCAGCAAGGATGCGGTGGGGCTGGATGGCAGTGACCTGATCGGCCACCGGCTGGAGCTGCGCGACGACACCGGCTTCCTGATCGGCATCTGGGCCGCTGCCTTCCTGATCGTCAAGGACACCGAGCGGCGCAGTTTCCAGACGTCGACCGAGGATGACCACAAGCTGTTGAAACTGCATTTCGGCAAGCTGGCCGAACAGCAGACCGGCATCGCTTTCCGCATCTGATACTGCCAGAAACTCGACCGGTCTGTCCCGCCAAACGCTTCCTCAGGCGGGGATCAGCGTTTCGGCGATGGCCCTTGCGGTTCTGGAGGCGGCCGGCATGCCGCGCACCTGTGCGGTGGCGATGGCGCCTTCCTTCAAAAGGGCAAGCTGTTCGGCAAGGGCTGCCGGGTCTTCGGCGCCGGCCTGACGACACAGGGGCTCAAGGTAATCGACGATCCGCTGTTTGTGCTCGGCCGCCGTGCGGTGGATCGGGTGCTGGTGGTCGCCGAATTCGCTCGCCGCGTTGATGAAGGCGCAGCCGTTGAAGCCGAGCCCCTTGAAGGCACGGCCGTTGAACCAGTCCTCCAGCGCGTCGAACATGGCCAGAAGCCGCTCTCGCGGCCGTGGCGAGGCTTTTTCCATTTCGCCCATCAGCCAGTTGCGGAACTGCTCGTCCCGGCGGTTGAGCGCGGCCAGAATAAGCTCCTCCTTCGAGCGGAAGTGCTTGTAGAGCGTCATCTTGGCTACCCCCGCCTCGGCGAGGATCTTGTCTATTCCGGTTGCATTGAACCCGCGGGTGTAGAACAGCCTGAGCGCTGTATCCACGAGCTCGTCTCGGCGTGATTGCACCATCATCTCCATATACAGACAGGTTTGTCTACTTTACTATCCTGTTCGCCCCCTTCTCGTCCATCCTCACACGAGGCTATCACGGCTTATTGACAAATAGACAGACCTGTCTGTATAAATTTCCTTAACGTCACGTTTTCGCTCAGGAAGGCGGTAGTCATGTCCGGAAGTCAGATCGCAGTTCACATTCTTGCAGACACCGGCATTTGTTCCGGGAAACGGTCTCACTGGAACTACGTGGCTCTTGCCAGCTGGTCTGTATCCGGTGCGCGCTCTGAACTGGCGCAAGGTCAAGCCCCTGTCTTGGCGCGCCGTGCAGCAAGAGGGGTCTGACGATGGCGAGTGTCATTGCCGCCTTTGCGCACACCATGGCCGCTACCGCAGGACTGACCATGACCAGCGACGGCAAGCTGGTCGCATCAGATGGAACCGTTCGCCATGAGGTGCGCACCGAGGACGGCCGCATACCGGACACAGCCCACTTCGAGCTGCTCGACTGGATACGCAGCTGGTATCCGGATGAAACAGGTCTGGTTTTTGCCTATGCGCAGAAAATCAAACCGGACGATCTCGGCGTTCTCGGCCTTGCCATCAAAACCGCGCCTACCCTTCGCACCACACTGCAATTGATCGAGCGCTACTTCCGGCTGGTGACCGACACCGCGGTATATTGCCTGGAGGAAGATGGACCACTTGCTGTCTTCTCCATTGCCGGGCAGACCTCCCCTCAGCCGATCCTGCATCTTCGTAACGAATGTGCCCTTGCAGGCTTTGCTCATAATCTGGTGTCTCAAGTCGGTCCGCGCCTGAAAATTGAGGCTGTCACCTTTCGCCATCCCTGCCGGGGAGAGTCAGAACGCTACGCAGCGTTTTTCGGCTGCCCGGTCCGCTTCGGTGAAGCGCAAGACGCCATCGTGATGGCCCAGCCGATGCTGGACCTGCCGAACCGGCTTGGAGATCAAGGCGTCTGCACTTTCCTGACCGATCATCTGGAGACGGAAATCGACGCCCTGCCTGCCGGAAGCGCGTTGACGCGCGATCTTCTGAACCGCCTGACGAAAACGCTCAGCAGCGGCGTGCCTTCCGCGGCCACCGTCGCGCGTGATCTCGGCATGAGCGAGCGCACCCTCTATCGCCGCCTGGCGGAGGAAGGGCTGACTTACCGCGACATGCTGCGCGAGGCACAGACGAAGCTGGCCCGGGAGCTTCTGGCAGGCAGCAGCTGTTCCATTGCAGAAATTGCCTTCCTCACAGGCTTCTCCGAGCAGAGCACCTTCACCCGTGCGTTCAAGCGCTGGGTCGGCCAGCCACCGGCGCAATTCCGGCAACACAGCGCGACCGTCTGAGAACACACCCGCCCGACGCGCTGGCTCACGGCAACAGTCGCGGCCAGATCTGGCAAAACCCGAAACATTCGCAAATCCCGGAAGAGCCCGGTCAAACATGGCCGGGCTCAACCTGTTTTGCTGCCTTCTGGCAGGTCAGAACAGGCTTGGCAGATAGGGCCAAAACAGTGGCAGACCCGGCCGATACCAAGAAGGCGCTCCCGGCGTATTCAATGCTCATCGAACGACGGAGCGGTCATCACCGGGCACTTTCCCGCAGCGCTCCAGGGCTTTTGAGACAAGGAGCGCCACATGATTATCGAACAGATCACGGCCCGCAGTCCGGCCAGGCATGACCATGCACCTTCGACTTTTCCGGCAGCGCTGCCGCATTCGGACAACGTGGCCGACAGCAACGCCTATGGCCGGACGCTTTCCATCGTCGCCCACGACCTGCGCGGTCCCCTTGCCAACCTCTCGCTGTTGATCGAGCACATTGCCCAATGCGCAACCTGGGAAGGTCAGCCCGCGATTGCGGATAACGCCGCAAAGGCCGACCGTATCCTCCAGCACCTGACCGGCAGTCTCAGCGCCCTGGTCAAGCGCGGCAAGGAGGGACGGGATCCGCTCTCCTGCGTGCTGCGGCCAGTTGATCTGGCCGAGGTTCTGGCGCTGGCGGTCGCCGTCAACCAGCCGCTGGCTCGCCGCCATGCGGTCAGTCTGGAAATTTTGTCCCTATCCCCCTGTCTGATCTCCGGCGACGCGGAGCTGTTGTTCAAAGCCTTCGACAATCTCATCGGCAATGCGGTGCGCCACAGCCCGGACGACGGCACCGTTCTTTGCGCCATCTCCCGGGAAGATGACGGTAATGTCGCCGTACGTATCAGCGACCAGGGTCAGGGCTTCACCACTGCCGATCTTGCCCGGGCCTTCCGTCCCTTCACCCAGCTTTCCGCTAAGGCCGCCCGGCCTGGGCCGTCCTCGGGACTTGGCCTCTGGATCGCCCGGCTGATTGCCGAACGCCATGGCGGAAAGATTGCGGCCCGGAACGGAGGCGGAAGCAGCGGTAGGGGCGCGGTTCTGACCGTGCGCCTGCCGACCTTACCCGCAAATGATGCGAAACCGGCTTCAGTCCGCCGGAAGGTTCCAGAGCGTGCCAGCAAGGCACCGGACCACGCAACTATCTGACCTCAGCTTTCTGACCTCAGCTTTCTGGCACCGGCGTGCCGGTGCCGCCCCCATGGAACGTGGCCAAACCCGACGCCGTCCCAGCCCTGCGCCGGGAACAGGAGAGCCGTGCCTTCAGGCACCCGATGATCGGCCGCGAACCTGACAGCGTTTCAAGTTGATGCGCTGCCCATCCCAAACCCTGTCCAACACAAGCAATGGAGATTTCATATGGACAACGAACATGACAAGACCTGCGCCTGCTGCGTAACACCGGAAACGGTTGATCACGCCCGCCGCCGCCTGCTTGCCGGTGCTGCGGGCGCGGCAACGGCAGGAGCCGTCGCCATGGCCACCGGTTCCGCCACCGCCGCAACCGAAGAAGCCCGTGCGCTTTATGCCGATCCGGAAAAACCGGGCCTGCCGCAGATCGACATGGAGATCGAGGCCGGCCGCACCGCGCTTGTCGTCACCGATCCGCAGATCGACTTCCTGTCCGAAGACGGCGTCACCTGGGGTGTCGTTGGCGAAAGCGTCACCGAGCAAGGCACCGTCGACAACATCGAACGCCTGTTCAAGGCGGCCAAGGCTGCCGCGCTGCCGGTGTTCATCTCGCCCCACTACTATTATCCGCACGACCACAAGTGGCAGTTCGAAGGCACCTTGGAAAAGACCATGCATTCCATCGGCATGTTCGATCGCCCGGGCCCGCTCTCCCTGGAGAATTTCGAAGGGTCCGGCGCCGACTGGATGCCGCAGTACAAGAAATACATCGAGGACGGCGAAACCGTCATCTGCTCACCGCACAAGGTCTACAGCCCGGCGCAGAACGATCTGAACCTGCAGCTGCGCAAGCGCGGGATCGACAAGGTGATCCTGGCCGGCATGTCCGCAAACCTGTGCACGCAGGCCCATCTTTATGAGCTTCTGGAACTCGGCTTCGAAGTGGCCGTGGTTCGCGATGCGACCGCAGGCGCCAAGGTGCCCGAGGGCGACGGCTACCTCGCCGCCATCATCAATTTCCGCATGGTCGCCAACGGCGTCTGGTGGACCGACGACGCAGTCGAACGCATCGCTCGTTCCGCCTGACCGCCAGAACTCTCCTCAAAACCGACTAACCCAACCCAAGACTGGATCAAACCGATGAAACTCAAATTCGCCCTTCCGGCCCTGGCCGCAGCCCTTGTTCTGTCCACCGCCGCCCTTGCTGCGGACGAATACAACGTTGCCAACGGCCTCACCCTCAACGGCAATCCGCTCGGCATGCACGGCATCGACCCTGTTTCCATGTTTGCAGGCGCGACCCCGGGCCTTGGCGATGCGGTCCACACCTCAAGCCATGATGGTGTCGACTATTACTTCGCCACGGCCGAAACCAAGGAACAGTTCGACGCAGCTCCGGAAAGCTTCCTGCCGCAGTTCGGTGGCTTCTGCGCCTTCGGCATCTATGTCGGCAAGAAACTCGATGGCGACGTCCGCTTTGCCGATATCGTCGACGGCAAGCTCTATCTCTTCGTCAACGCTGTCATCTTCGACAAGTACCTGGAGCAGAAGGACGAGGTTCTCGCCGGTGCTTACGCCAAGTGGCCGGAAATCCGCGAGACAGCCATTGGCGATCTCTGATCACCCATGAAGCCAAACAGGGACGAGCCCCGACCGGGGGCTCGTCTGCCGTTTTGGTGGTCGACAGCCCTACTGAGCTGTCCAGCCGCCGTCGACGGGGATTGTCACGCCCGTCACGTTGTGCGCCACCGGGCTGCACAGCCAAAGCGCCAGCGCACCGATTTCAGACGGGTCGGACGTGCGGTGGGAAGGCTGTTTTTCCGCCAGAAGATCTGCAACGCCCTTGTCGCGGTCGCCGCCATGCAGGGCGGCGCGGGCTGCCACCTGCGGCTCGATGATTGCGGTTTCCGTCCAGCCGGGCGCGATACAATTGACCGTCACCCCGCCCGAGGCTCTGGAACCGCTTGCCGCATATTCCAGCGCGGCCACCTTGCTCATGCCGACGACACCGAATTTCGAAGCCACGTAAGGCGCCTTGTTGACCGAGGCGACCAGCCCGTGCACCGAGGCAATGTTGATGACACGGCCAAAGCCGCGTTCGGCCATCGCCGGCAGGGCAAGACGCATCGTATGGTAGACCCCTGACAGATTGACGCCGATGATGGCATCCCATGTGGCAGCATCCGCTTCGGCAAAGCTGACCGTCTTCTGGATACCTGCATTGTTGACTAGGATATCCGGGCCGCCCCAGGCGGCAACGTCCGCCATCATCGTCTCGACAGCCGTCACGTCGCGCATGTCCGCAGAAAAGAACCGGGCGTCCGGTGCCCCGGCAGCCTTGATCTCTGCCACAGCCGCTTGCGCCTCTTCCGGGTTCGCCAGACCGTGGACGGCAACGCGTGCCCCTGCCCCCGCCAGTGCCTTGGCAATCGCCAGGCCGATCCCCTGAACGGACCCTGTGACGAGAGCTGTTTTTCCGGTGAGATCTGTCATGCCGTTTCCTCCGCTTCGAGCTGTTGTCTCAGGTCCGTTTTCAGGATCTTGCCGTAGTTGTTCTTCGGCAGGGCAGCCGGGAAATGATAGTGTTTCGGCCGCTTGAACCGGGCGATCCGGTCCAGACAGAGCTTGTCGAGCTCAGCCTCGCTCACGTTCTGGCCCGGGTGACAGGCAACAAAGGCGACAACGATCTCTCCCCACTCCTGGTCCTGCCGGCCAACGACTGCCACCTCGTGCACAGCCGGGTGTGTCAGCAGCACCTCTTCGACCTCACGCGGGTAGATATTGGAGCCACCGGAAATGATGACGTCCTTGGACCGGTCCTGCAGCGTGACGTAGCCGTCCTCATCCATGCGACCAACGTCTCCGGTCCACAACCAGCCGTCACGGATGGTCTGGGCTGTTGCCTCCTCGTTTTGCCAGTAGCCCTTCATCACCGTATCTCCGTGCACGGCAATTTCCCCGACTTCGCCGCGGGGCAGCTCCCGGCCTTCGCCGTCGACGATCGCGACCCGCACGACGGACTGGGCCGTGCCGACGGAATTCAGCCTCTCGCGCCAACGTGGATGGGTGCGGTCACAAACTTCGGCGCGCGGCAGTGCGGTGATGCCCATCGGGCATTCGCCCTGACCGTAGATCTGCACGAACCGTGCACCCATCACTTCAACCGCTTCCAGAATGTCCGCCTCATACATAGGCCCGCCAGCATAGACGACGGTCCGCAGCCCCCGGCCAGTGCCCCCCGAAGCCTTGGCGACATCCACCAGGCGGCGGACCATGGTGGGCGCGGCAAACATGGAGATGGAGCCGATCACAGGCGCGATCTGCAGGATTTCGGCAGCATCAAACCCGCCGCTGACCGGCACGACGTGACGCGCCCCTTTCATCACGTGCATGAAATTGTAGAGCCCGGCACCATGGCTCATCGGCGCGGCATAGAGGATCGCATCCTGCGGCTTGACGTCATCGACATCGACAAAGTAGCTCAGCGCCATTGAAGCAAGATTGCCGCAAGTCAGCATCACGCCCTTGGGCCTGCCGGTGGTGCCGGAGGTATAGAAAAGCCAGGCAAGATCTGCAGGATCCAGAGGTTCCGGCGTGGTGTGCGGCGCTGCCTGGCACATGGCGCCGAATTCAGGGCTGTCGAGCGAGACAAGACGCACGCCCTCCGGCAGATATGGCGCCAGAAGTTCGACGGTCTTTTTGTCGGCAAAGACAAATTCTGCACCGGAATTCTCCACCATCCAGGCGGCTTCCTTTTCGTGCAGCTTGGCGTTTATCGGCACGGCTGCGCCGCCACGCCACCAGATGCCGTAAAGCGCTTCCAGATAGCGCGCGGAATTTGCGGCAAACAGTGCGACCCTGTCTCCCTTACCGATGCCGTAGCCGGCAAGCGCAGCGCTTATGGCCCCGGCACTACGAGCAAACTCCAGATAGTTTGCCTTGCGCTCGGTCCCCTGCAGCAGCGCCGGGCTCTGCGGGTTTCTCGCCGCGCTCCGGTACAACCATTCTGCCGGATTCATCCTGTTCTTCTCCCCCCGATACGCCGTTTGGTGCAGTGCGACCGCGTTGGTCCGCCATCCCGCTTTTCTCATCCTGAGGAAGCGCCGAGCGCTGTCTCGGAGGACGGGCGGCATATTGCGGACTAGCAGCCCATCCTTCGAGACGCGAGCAAGGCTCGCTCCTCAGGACAAGAATGACCGACCGGGCATGCCCTCCTCCGGACACACCCCAGCCAGTCTCCTCCCGGCACCTCCCTCATCCCTTCGGCTCGCTGGTTCTTCCGGACCAGATGTGGTTTCCAGAAAAACGGCCGTGCGGGACAGCTATCTGATACTCTTCAGACCCTTAGAGCGAAAATTCCGTCAAAACACGTAATGGGGAGCCCATGGACGACTTCGCAGCGCTTGCTTTCGACAATGCGCCCGTCGGCCTGGCCTTGACGGAAGAGCGGCAGATCCGACGCTGCAATGCCCGTCTTGCCGATATGTTCGGCTTTGAGCCGGAGGAACTTTCCGGGGCCTCGCTGTCTGTCCTTTATCCCTCTTCGGAAGAGTTTCTCCGCATCGGCAAGATCGGGCTGGAACGGATGAAAGGCAGTGGTCGCTACCGGGATGAACGCATCATGCGCCGCAAATCCGGAGATCTGTTCTGGTGCCGCGTGCGTGGCCAGTCTCTCAACCTTGACGCCCCGTTCGCACGGGCGGTCTGGAGCTTTGCCGACATTTCCGAAGACCGGCCACTGGCTGAAATGAGCCTGCGGGAACGCCAGGTGGCCAAACTGCTGGCCGAAGGAAATACAACCAAGGAAATCGCCCGCCTGCTCGGGCTGTCACCGCGCACGGTCGAGGTCCACCGCGCCCGGCTGATGAAGAAATTCAGCGCCCGCAACAGCCTGGAACTCATCGCCCATATTGCGGGCATTCCGCTTTAGCGCCACTCTTGGGCAACAACTGCCGGGAGAACTGCGATGGACAAATGGGTGCGGGATGCTGTCGCCAGGATTAACGCGGATGCACATCGGTCCGCCGACACGCATCTGTTCAAGCTGCATGGCCTCAGTTGCGCCGGTGTCGATATCTATCTGAAGGATGAAAGCACCCACCCGACCGGCAGCCTGAAGCACCGTCTCGCCCGGTCGCTGTTTCTTTATGCGCTGTGCAACGGCAGGATCCGCGAAGGCACACCGGTGATCGAAGCCTCGTCGGGCAGCACGGCCGTTTCGGAAGCCTACTTTGCGCAAATGATCGGCGTTCCATTCATTGCCGTGGTGCCGCAAAGCACCGCCCACAGCAAGATCGAGCAAATACGGCTCTACGGCGGTGAACCGCATTTCGTCGGATCAGCGCCCGAGATGCACGGCGCGGCGGTGGACCTTGCCGAACAGCTCGGCGGGCATTTCATGGACCAGTTCACCTATGCGGAGCGGGCAACCGACTGGCGCGGCAACAACAACATTGCCGAAAGCATCTTCAACCAGATGGAATTCGAGCCACATCCTGTGCCGAAGATGCTGGTGATGAGCGCCGGCACGGGTGGCACATCCGCAACGCTTGGCCGGTTTATCCGCTACCGGGGCTACGACACCGGCCTGACCGTGGTCGATCCGGAAAACTCGGTCTTCTATGATGCCTATCGTACCGGGAACCACGCTCTCACCGAAAACTGCTCAAGCCGGATCGAAGGCATTGGCCGGCCAAAGGTGGAACACTCGTTTCTGCCGGACGTCATCGACGACATGATCAAGGTGCCCGATGCCGCAAGCATTGCAACGATCCTGTGGCTGGAGAAACTGATCGGCCGCAAGGCGGGCGCTTCCACCGGCACAAATCTCTGGGGCGCGCTGCAAATCGCCGGCCGGATGATCGGCAAAGGCGAGACAGGCTCGATCGTCACGCTGATGTGCGACAGCGGTCAGCGCTATCTCGATACCTACTACAATCCGGACTGGGTCACGGCGAAGTTCGGCGATATCTCGCCCTATGAAGAGGAACTGGCACGCTGGGTCTAGACTAGGAGCAGGGCTGAGCGAGAAGGCAGGCCAAAGGAATGTCGTTCACTTTCACCGCAGCTAGCTCGCCACCCGCATTCTGTAGGCTTCATACGTCAGGACGTTTGCCCCGCTCTTCTTGGCTTCATACATGGCCTGGTCCGCGTGGGTGATCAGCGATTTGGCATCATCTGCATCATCGGGATAGAACGACACCCCGATGCTGATGCTGATGTTGATATCCTTGCCCTTGATTTCCATCGGCCGCGAGACCTCGCGGTAAATGCGGGTGGCACAGGCCAGAACATCCTTCTCTTCCGCATAATCGCCGATGATCACGGCAAACTCATCCCCGCCGATCCGGGTCACGACATCCCCTTCGCGCGTGCAGCGCTTGATGGTGGAGGCAACGGCCTGGAGCAGCGCGTCACCCACCGGATGCCCGTGGCTGTCGTTGACCGGCTTGAAGGTATCAAGGTCCAGCATCATCAGCGCAAACTTGCGGTTATCCCGGTCTGCAATGGCAACGTTTTCCGCAAGGCTCTGGCTGAAATGTGCCCGGTTCGAAAGGCCTGTCAGATGGTCGGTCATCGCTAGCCGCCTGACAGCTTCTTCCGTCTTCTTCAGACGGGTAATGTCCGAATGGGTGCCGGACATGCGCAAAGGCTCGCCGTCTTTCGTCCATTCGACCACACGTCCCCTATCGAGAACCCAGACCCACCTGCCCTCCTTGTGGCGCATGCGAATTTCGTTGTCGTAGGCTTCCCTTGCTCCGGAAAACACCTCTGCCAGCTTCTGCTCAGATTTTTCCACATCGTCCGGATGGGTCAGCCGGTACCAGGTCTGTCGGCTGAGCGGCTGCAACTCGGCTAGCGAATAGCCGAGAATTTCAGCCCAGCGTTCGTTGTAGACCACCTCCCCGGTCTGAACGTTGCATTCCCAGGTTCCGACGTTGGTGCCGAAGATGATCTCTCGCAAACGCTGCTCCGAGGATCGCAGCCGCTTGTGCGCGGTGTGTCTTTCAAGCAGCAGAAAACTGACGACGACAAGTGACAGTCCAAGCGTACCCACCAGGCCCAGCATCCACTGGTTCCGGGCGTTATAGGCAGAGGAAAGTTCCGCGCTCTTGCTGTCGACCATTTCCTCCAGGCGGTTCTTGTAGTGCCACAGTTCTTGTTCCCGCTGCCGGTCGTCGGAAATATCGTGGACCACGGAAAGCAAAGCCTTCCTGCCGTCGTAGTCCACCGGAGTTGAATGAACTTCCACGCTTCGAACGGAGCCATCTGCCAGCTTATGGCGGAAGATGAAGAAATTTCGGTGTTCAGCCTTGGCAAGTTGACGTTCGGCTTCAACCTGCTCGGCCGTCAGCTGATTGATGTTCTGAATGGACATGCGGCGCAGCGTATCCCGGTCGAACCCGTAGAAGTCTGCCGCGGCATTGTTGGCATCAAGAATGCTTCCGGTATCCGGATCGATCAGCATCATGGTTGCGCTGTGACGCAGAAAGAACTGATCATAGGACAGGGATGCCTGCTCGGCCTGGGCAGGCGTCGCCAGCCAGGACAAAAAGACAATCATTGCCGTTTTCAGCAGTATTTCCACAAATTTCGTCAAAATTTACCGCCTTTTGCTGCAGTAAAGACTCATCGGATTAAATTTTCGAGAACAAAAAACGTGCAATTGACCGACTTCCGCAACGACAGGCGTATTGGTTTACCCAACGGGAAAATCGGTCAAATGTCGCCTCGCCCCATTCCGGTCCCACTCCGCCAGTATTCCGGCTTCAGATTTATGGGAGCTCTCACATGAAGCGGCGTACATTCCTGTTCGGAACCGGACTTCTGGCAGCAGGAGGCGCCTACGCGGCACACACCCTCCCCGCTTATCGGCTGCAAACCGGGTTGCAGTTCGTCAGCAAGGCAGTTGCCGGACCGTCCACGCCGCCCACTGAAGCAACGTCAAACAGCTTTGCTTTGCCCAATGCATGGGCCGGAAAGCTGATTGAGGCGGCAGAAAGCCAGATCGGCGTTACGGTGGTCTACGATCCGGCCTATGTCTCGCTCCCGTTTCCCAATGGCGACCTGCCGCGCGAACGCGGTGTATGCACCGATGTGGTCGTCAGAGCCTACCGCGACGCCTTCGGCTACGATCTCCAGTCGGCCGTTAATGCGGACATGAAGTCGGACTTTTCGTCCTATCCAAAGATCTGGGGTCTCAAACGCCCGGACAGGAACATCGACCACCGGCGGGTGCCAAACCTGCAGACCTTCTTCAGACGAAAAGGCGCAGCTCTTCCGGTCACTGCAAACGCCAAAGACTATCAGCCCGGCGACGTCGTTTCCCAGATGCTGCCTGGAAACCTGCCGCACATGGCGATTGTCAGTCACCGTGCCTCCGCAGACAGCGAACGACCAATGGTGGTCCACAACATCGGTGCTGGAACGCAGCTGGAAGACCGGCTGTTCGATTTCGAAATCACCGGCCACTACAGGTTCAAACCCGCCTGACGCTCCAGGGCTGAAGTTTGCCTTTGACGGGGGGTCACCCCTCCGTAAGCGTCATCAGCATGTCCGCATACCAGGCGCAATTGAGGCCTAGCGCCTCATCCAGCACGAGATCGCGCGTGCCGACATCGAGGCGGGCGGAGTGAACGCCAAGCAGTTTCCACGGCAGTTCGCTTGCGCGGTCTGCCGTATTGCGCATGACCACCGGAGCCCCACTTGTGCCGCGATGCGTGCGGGCATCGGTCAGGAAATAGCCCATGCCCTGAAACCGGAAGCCGAAGGAGGAAGCCACGACCGCGTGGCGGACCACCGGCATGTGATGGAGCGTGTCATGAAACCCGAGCGGAAAACCGACAACCAGAATGGATGATCCGATCTCGACATGCTCTTGCGGGTCACTCAGGTGTTCCGGCCCGAAAGCCCGATAGACGATATTTTCAGGTAGCGCCGCCCGGTCAATCTCGATCACCGCAACGTCGATATCGCCTGCGGTATCCTCTCCCTGGCGCCAGAGGCTTTTGCCATCCCGGAAAAGCGGGATCGAAAAAGCGATGGAGTCGGCCAGGTTTTCAGGGTCGTTGTGGAGTTCGATTTCGATACGGGAGGGATGATGCCCGCTTGCCTCATCCACCATCACATGCCGGCTGGTAACGAGAAACAGGCGCTCATCACGCGCAAAGAAAAAGCTGCTGGCGTTCGTGAGATAGGTCTGGTCATCAAAGGTGGAAATACGGGGCGAGGTAAGCAGGACAGCGTCGATCATCGTCAATCGGTTCTCCAGAAATAGCGGGAAGCCTTGCACACATGGACAGGCTGCTTGCTCAGGCAGCATAGGGCAGTATCGGGAAAACGACAGAGCTCCGGGTTTTGTTCCCCTCAGGAGACAGTCTCGGTGCCGGAAACCTGCGGTGGCCGGGAAGCGGCCCAGGCCCCCTTGTCGCGCAGATCCAGAATAACCTCGCGCAGCAAAGCGTGCACCGCTTCCAGCGCCCGCGTCACCGGTCGTCCACCCGGCGACATCAGATGAGCCCCGCGCCAGAGCCCCGGCGCGGCGATGCGGCTGACACGAAGGGAACCTGCTGCCACCTCCTCCGTCACCGCGTAGAGCGGCAGGATCGACGGGCCAAACCCGGCTGCCACCAGGCGCTTGATGTTGTTGAAGGAGTCGATTTCCATCGCGATTTCAGGTGCAAAGCCCAGCGCCTGGAACGTCCGGTCAATCAGCACCCGCAAGCCGTGCGCTCCGCTCGGCAGCACCATTGGCACGTTGTCGAGTGCCTCCATGTTCATTTCCAGCGGACGTTCGGCATCGGCGGGCCACAGAACCACAAGCTCTTCTTCAAGCAATAATTCAGACCGGATACGTGCATCCTTGGAACGGCTGTAAAGCACGGCAAGATCGATCTTGCCTTCGCTCAGCCAATCACCAACAAAACCGCTCATGGCCTCGGTAATATTGAGCGTGATCCGCGGAAAGCGCTCACGTGCCGCCAGGATCAACGGCAGAGACACCATAGCGCTGATCGTGCCCGGCAGGCCGATCCGCACGATGCCGGACGGATCGGTTTCCAGATTGCGGATATCGTCTTCCGTGCGCGCCAGATCCTCGAGAATTGCCCGCGCCCTTTGCAGCAGCAGCTCTCCCGCCTCCGTGGGCGTGACACCGGAGCGACTGCGCGTCAGCAGCCTGGTGCCAAGCTGCTCCTCCATGTTCTTCAGGTGCAGCGACAGGGCCGGCTGCGCCACATGCAGGCTTTCGGCAGCCCGGGTGAGCGAACCCTGCGCGACAATTTCCTGAAAATAACGGAGTTGGCGGATGTCCATGGCAACAAGTTACCATATGAAAATTATATGGTAACTATCCAAAACATATATTTGTTCAATAGCAATTCAGCGGCTTAACTGCGGTCAACGAACACGCAAGACGAAAAGCCCACATGACAAGCCAACCTGATAGCTACCAGGACATTCGCGACGGCATCCGCGCGCTATGTGCCCAGTTTCCCGCCGAATACCACCGCAAGATCGATGAGGTCCGCGCCTATCCGGAAGAATTTGTCGACGCCCTGACACGCGAAGGCTGGATGGCCGCACTTATCCCGGAGGACTACGGCGGATCCGGTCTCGGGCTCACCGAAGCTTCGGTCATCATGGAAGAAATCAACCGTGCAGGCGGCAATTCCGGCGCTTGTCACGGCCAGATGTACAACATGAACACGCTTGTGCGGCATGGCTCGGAAGAACAGCGGCTTAAATATCTGCCGAAGATCGCAAGCGGCGAATTGCGGTTGCAGTCCATGGGCGTGACCGAGCCGACGACGGGCACGGACACCACCAGGATCAAGACCACCGCCGTGAAGAAAGGCGACCGCTACGTCGTCAACGGCCAGAAGGTCTGGATCAGCCGTGTGCAGCATTCCGACCTGATGATCCTCCTGGCGCGCACAACGCCGCTTGCCGACGTGCAGAAGAAATCGGAGGGCCTTTCGATCTTCCTGGTCGATATCCGGCAAGCCATGAAATCGGGCATGGAGGTTCGTCCGATCCTGAACATGGTCAACCACGAGACCAACGAGCTCTTCTTCGACAACCTGGAAATCCCGGAAGAAAATCTCATCGGCGAGGAAGGAAAAGGCTTCAAATACATCCTTACCGGCCTCAACGCCGAACGCACGTTGATTGCCGCCGAATGTATCGGCGATGGCTACTGGTTCACCGACAAGGTGACCGACTATGTGCGCGAACGGGAAGTCTTCGGCCGTCCCATAGGCCAGAACCAGGGCGTCCAGTTCCCGATCGCCGAAGCCTATATCGAGATCGAGGCCGCCAACCTGATGCGCTACAAGGCCTGTAGCCTGTTCGATGCCGGCGCTCCCTGCGGCGCGGCGGCAAACATGGCCAAATACCTGGCCGCAAAGGCAAGCTGGGAAGCGGCAAATGCCTGCATCCAGTTCCATGGCGGCTTCGGTTTTGCCTGTGAATATGACGTCGAGCGCAAGTTCCGCGAGACGCGGCTCTACCAGGTGGCACCAATCTCCACCAACCTCATCCTTTCTTATGTTGCCGAGCATGTGCTTGGTCTGCCGAGGTCGTTCTGATGGTGTTGCCGCTGGAAGGATTGAACGTCGTCGCCATCGAACAGGCGGTGGCCGCTCCCTACGCCACGTCCCGGCTTGCAGATGCCGGAGCGACAGTCACCAAGGTCGAACGGCCCGAAGGTGATTTTGCCCGGGGGTATGACGACGTTGCCAAGGGCCAGTCGAGTTACTTTGTCTGGCTGAACCGGGGCAAGGACAGCATCACGCTGGATCTTGGTTCCGACACAGGCAAGGAAAAGCTGGCGCTGCTGATCGCAGACGCCGATGTCCTGATCCAGAACCTCAAGCCTGGCGCCCTGGCGCGACTTGGTTTTGATCCGGACAGGTTGGTGCTGGATTATCCGCGCCTTATTACCTGCTCCATCAGCGGTTTCGGCGAAACCGGGCCGATGGCCGACCGCAAGGCCTATGATTTGCTGATCCAGGCCGAAACCGGTCTTTGTTCGATCACCGGCGGGCCGAACGAACCCGCGCGTGTCGGCATTTCCCTTGTCGACATCGCCACCGGGGCAACGGCCTATACCGCCATTCTGGAAGCCCTGATCCAGCGCGGGATCACCGGCAAGGGCACGCAGATCTCGGTCTCCATGTTCGATGTTCTGGCCGACTGGCTGACCGTCCCCCTTCTCAACCATGAAGGCGGCAAGAGCCCCCAGCGGGTCGGCCTCGCCCATCCTTCGATTGCGCCTTATGGCGTCTTCCAGCCAAAGGAAGGTCCGGCAATTCTGATCGCCATTCAAAGCGACCGGGAATGGAGGACCCTTTGCAGCGACTTCATCGAAAAACCCGAACTCGGCGCCGATCCAAGGTTCGCAACAAACGTCGCGCGTGTGAACAATCGCAGGGAAACGGATGCCGCTGTTGGCGAAGCCTTTGCGAAATTTGATGCCGAAACGGCCATCAGGTTGCTGACGGATGCCAATATCGCATTGGCCTCGGTCAACGATATGGAAGGCCTGTCGACCCATCCGCACCTGAGGCGTATCACTGTCGACAGCCCGAATGGCCCGGTCTCCTTCCCCGCCCCTGCGGCCATCTTTTCGGGCGAACCGCGCAGCTACGGCCCGATCCCGGCCCTCAAGCCCCTGGAGGCGTGATCATGGACCTCGACATCGACCACCTGCGCAGCTGGATAGGGCGCGACGACAGCGCCTCGGAGATCTTGAGCCCCACACTGGTTCGCCAGTTCAACGCGACCTTTGACCGGACATCAGGTGAAGCTCCAGGTGATGTCGCGCCGCTGCTGATCCATTTCTGTCTTGCTCAGCCGGCCGTTCAGACAGCCGGTTTGGGGCCGGACGGTCATGCAGCCCGTGGCGGCTTCCTGCCGCCCGTGCCCCTGCCCCGACGCATGTGGGCAGGCGGCGAGTTTACCTTCCAGGGTGACATCCGGATTGGCGAATTGGTCCGGCGGGTTTCAACCGTCAGGGATGTGGTCCTGAAACAGGGCCGAACCGGGCCACTCTGTTTCGTCACGGTCAATCATGAAGTCACTTCTGACGGCCGACCTGTCTTGAACGAGCGTCAGGACATCGTCTACCGGGAGGCGCAGAACGTTGCGGGCATGAAGACGACCCCGGCGCCTGCGACGGCTGGAGACGACGTCATGCAGATCACGCCATCGGCCGCTTACCTCTTCCGCTATTCGGCCATGACCTTCAACGGGCACCGCATCCACTACGACAAGGACTATGTCCGCGACGTGGAAGGCTATCCAGGGCTTATCGTACACGGTCCCTTGCAGGCAACACTGCTTTGCCAGTTCGCGGCCGATCTCAAGGAAAGAGCACCGAAAACGTTTCGGTTTCGAAGTCTGTCGACCATATTCGACACGGCGGACTTCACTGTGAACGCGCAAACGGAGGGAGAAACCATGAAGCTCTGGACCGCGCAGCTTGGCGGCCCGGTTGCCATGGAGGCGACGGCGGCATGGTAACGGCAGTCAGGACACCTCTGTTCGTGCCGGCAAATAGGCCCGACCGGTTCCCCAAGGCAGCCGCAACCGAAGCCGACGCGATCATCCTGGATCTGGAAGACGCGGTTCCCGCATCGGAGAAAGAGGCTGCCCGCACCAATCTGACAACCGGCTTCACCGAAAAACCGGTCATCGTGCGCATCAACGCCGCTGGGACTTCGTGGCACCTGGAGGATGTCATGGCTCTTCGCAAGCTGGCACCGGATGCCGTCATGCTGCCGAAGGCGGAGGCTCCCGGAGAGATTGCCACGCTCCACACTGCCCTGGGAGGCTCGGTCCCGGTTATCGCGCTCATTGAAAGTGCCAGGGGGCTTGCCAATGCCAGGCGCATTGCAAGCACCGATGGGGTGGTTCGACTGGCTTTCGGGTCCATCGACTATTGTGCCGATCTTGGCTGCGCGCATTTGAAGGAGGTGCTCTTGCCCGTTCGCTCCGAACTGGTTCTGGCGTCCCGGCTTGCCGGCATCGCGGCCCCGATCGACGGCGTCACTGCACAGCTCGATAACCCTGCGCAGACATTTGAAGACGCCTGCCATGCACGGGATCTCGGTATGACCGGCAAACTCTGCATTCACCCAAGACAGCTTGCCGAGATCAAACGCGCCTTCGCCCCGAGCCTCGATGAAATCGAGTGGGCCAGGCGTGTTCTCGCCTCGGGTGATGGCGCAGCCAATGTCGACGGCGCAATGGTCGACGAACCGGTCCGCATCCGTGCCCGGACAATCCTCGCCTCCGCGCAGGAGGCCGATGCATGAGCCTGCCGCAGATCGTCCTGATTCCGGGGCTCCTGAACGATGCGGATCTCTGGCGGGATCAGATCACCGGTCTCGCTGACATCGCTCGCCCCCGGGTTGCCGACATAACACGCGGTAGTTCGCTGGGGGCTCTGGCGGAAATGGTTCTGGCCACCAGCGAGGACCGCTTTGCGCTGGCCGGGTTTTCGCTCGGCGGTATCGTCGCTCAGGAAATCCTGCGCCGCGCGCCGGAACGCGTGACCCATCTCGCCCTCCTCGACACCACCATGCTGCCTGACACGCCGGAACGCACGGCAGAGCGCGAACAACTGATTGCCCAGGCGTCGAAACCGGGCCGTTTCCACGGCTTCGGCAGAAAACTCGCCCAGTCCTACCTTGCCCCGGAAAACCGGGAAAATTCCGACATGATCAATCGGGTTCGTGCCATGACACAGCGGCTTGGCCCGGACGTCTTCATTCGCCAGACCCGCATTGCACGCCCCGACAGCCGCGCGTCACTCACCGGCATTACCTGTCCGACACTGGTGCTGTGTGGCAATCATGATCAGTTGACGCCGCCGGAGCTTCATCGGTCCATGGCCAGCCTGATCCCGTCAGCGGACCTTGTCGTCCTGGAACACAGTGGCCACCTGACACCGCTGGAAGAGCCGGAAAATGTTACTGATCACCTGAAACGCCTGCTCCAGCGCGACCCTGTCAGGAAGTGACAGCAGGCAATTGAAATTCTAGCGTGCACCGGGTGCTCTATACCTATATCTTTCCCGAAAATTAGTCGGGAAAGTTTTTGAATGCCAACGATTTACCAGCTGAAGTCCCGTTTTCAGGACCTGCTTCGCCCCGTGTGCAGATCGCTTGCCGCAAACGGGGTGACAGCCAATCAGGTAACCCTGGCCGCGCTTGGCCTGTCGATTGGCGAAGGCCTGCTGCTCTGGATCTTTCCCGGCGCGTTCCTCCCCTTGATCCTGTTGCCGCTGGTTCTGTTCATCCGTATGGGCCTCAATGCCATCGACGGCATGCTGGCGCGGGAACACGACCAGAAATCCGACCTTGGCGCGGTGCTCAACGAACTGGGCGATGTGCTGTCAGACGCTGCGCTCTACCTGCCCTTCGCACTCCTGCCTTTTGTCGATGGGCCGATTGTCGTCGGACTGGTCGTACTTGCCATCATCGGCGAAATGACCGGCGTGATCGCAGTCCAGATCGGCGCAAGCCGCCGGTATGACGGCCCCTTCGGCAAGAGCGACCGGGCAGCCCTGTTCGGTCTTTGCGGATTCCTGATGGCCTTTGGCCTGACCGCGCCTCTCCTTTATCAGATCCTTTTCGGTGCCGGGCTGGCGCTGTCCGCGGTTACCATCTTCAACCGCGCCAGGGCGGCAATCAGGGAGAAACAATCCGCATGAACCTCCTGACCATCCATTGGGCCCTGATCGGCATCTGGGTCGTGCTGTGCGTTGCCAGCGCCATCGTCTTCGTGATTTCGAAACGCTCCGCCAAGAACATGAGCGAACTGGTTCAGCGCACCGTCAGTTGGTGGGTGATGGTGGCAATCTTCACCGTCTCCTTCCTGGTCAGCAACACGGTCTCGATCATTGTTTTCGCCCTCATCAGCTTCCTGGCGCTGAAGGAGTATTTCTCGATGATCCCCACCCGCCGGGCTGACAGGCGGGTGCTGTTCTGGGCGTATCTGTCGATCCCCGTGCAGTACTTCTGGGTCTACGACAGCTACTATGGCATGTTCGCGGTGTTCATCCCGGTCTACATGTTCCTGTTCCTGCCCTTCGTCAGCCTGCTGACCCAGCAGACCGAGGGCTTCCTGCGCGCTGTCGGCACCCTGAACTGGGGCCTGATGCTATGCGTCTTCTCCATCAGCCACGCGGCTTTCCTCCTGATCCTGCCGGCGACCGAGGCCAACAGCACCGGCGGCCCAGGCCTGCTGCTGTTCCTCCTGTTCCTGACCCAGTTCAACGACGTTGCCCAATACACCTGGGGCAAACTGTTTGGCCGTCACAAGATCATTCCGGGCGTCAGTCCCAACAAGACGTGGGAAGGCTTTCTTGGCGGCGTTGCAACCACTTTCGTTCTGTCCCTTCTGACGGCACCGCTGGTCACGCCCTTTGACATGATCCACGCCGCTGCCGCCGGCCTGCTGATCCCGGTTGCAGGGTTCGTTGGAGATGTCACCGTCTCGGCCCTGAAGCGGGATCTCGGCGTCAAGGACACCGGCAGTCTTATTCCCGGTCATGGTGGCATCCTCGACCGGATCGACAGCCTGACCTACACCGCACCGCTGTTCTTCCACTTCACCCGCTATTTCTATTACTGAAGGGGGATGTCAGGATGACCGCTCCCACTTTGCGCACGCAGTCGGCAGGCTTCTCTTTCTCTCTTCTCCAAGCCCACGCGCCTCTCCTCTCGTCATCCCGGCCAAGCGCAGCGCGAGCCGGGATCGGAGAGCCACTAGATCGGCTGAAAGGTGCAGCCACTGATCATGCGCCTGGGTTCCCCGGCCCCGGATCTCCGCTTCGCTGCGTCCGGGGTGACCGAGGAGAGGACGACACTGGAACAAGCGCTCGATCGTCAGCATTCAGGAACCTCCGTTGATGCTCCAGAAGATCTTCTACATTTTCGTCAAGGTCGCGGTCCTGTTCCTGCTCGGACTGAACGTGCGTCGCAAGGAACTGCTGCCGATCAACGGTCCGGCGATCATCGTTGCCAACCACAACAGCCATCTGGATACGATGGTGCTGATGGCCTTGATGCCCCTGTCAAAGCTGAAGGACATAAAGCCGGTTGCGGCGGCAGATTATTTCTTCTCCTCCCCTCTCAAGGCCTGGCTGTCGGAACATGTCCTCGGCATTATCCCGGTGGAGCGTGGCCGGAAAGAGAAGAATGTCGACCCGCTGGAAGGCTGCTACGAGGTTCTGCGTCAGGGCAAGGTTCTGATCCTGTTTCCGGAAGGTTCGCGCGGCGAACCGGAACAGATGACGGATCTCAAGAAAGGCGTTTCCTTTCTTGCCGAACGGTTCCCGGAAGCACCGGTCGTGCCCGTCTTCACCCACGGCCTCGGCAAGGCCTTGCCGAAGGGGTCGTTCCTGCTGGTGCCGTTCTTCTGCGATATTTTCGTCGGGGAACCAATTACTTGGAACGAGGACCGGACTCATTTTATGACCGGGTTGAAGGAGCGCTTTAACGCTCTCTCGACGGAAAAGACCTTTGCATCCTGGGAATAGTAAGTTGGCACTTTTCTGCCTGGCTGCGCTCTGGAGCTTTGCCGAGGCAACGCTGTTCTTCATCGCTCCCGACGCGCTTTTGAGCATTATCGCGCTTCGCTCCCTGGGCAAGGCCATGACAGCGGCGCTTCTGGCGTCCTTCGCGGCCGCGTTCGGCGGTCTGCTGGTCTGGACCTGCGCACAGCATTTTCCGGAAGAAACGCTTCAGGTGCTGCTGCTTGTGCCCGGGATTTCGGGATCAACATTTGAAATGGCCAGGCAGCTGTTGCAGGCAGGCCTGTTCGAGGGATTGCTCGGGGGAGCCTTCAGCGGCATCCCTTACAAGGTTCTTTCGGCCGAAGCGGGCTACGCCTCGATCCCCGCACAATCGCTTTTTCTTGTCTCGCCGGTGGCACGGCTACCAAGGTTTGTGCTTGTCGCCCTCATTTCCTGGTCAGTGTCCCGGCTTGTCGGCGCCCGTCTCAGCGACCGGAGAAAGCTCGCCCTTTGCCTTGCGGTCTGGCCATTTGTCTATGCCAACTATTTTCTCACCGCGGGCTGGTGAGCGGGCACAGCCCCCTCATCCCACTTGTGACAACAGCACCCCGCCAAGTGCCGCCGTCAGCAGCACCCAGATCAGCCCCATGTGAAACCGCAAGAGCAACAGGCCACACAGGGCCGCGAGGACCGGCACGCGCCAGTCGAGGCTGGCAAGGTCCGGGATCCAGAGTGTCACGACACCCCACTTTGTCGCCGTGACCTCTTCGAAGAAGACATGCAGCGCAAACCAGACCGACAGGTTGAGCACGACGCCGACCACCGCTGCTACGATAGCCGAAAGTGCCGACTTGAGCCTCGGCTGCGCCGAGATCCATTCGATGTAAGGCGCCCCGGCAAAGATCCAGAGAAAACAAGGAGCAAAGGTCGCCCAGAGCGCAACCAGCCCCCCTGCGAGACCAAGCAGAAGCCCACCTTCGTGAAAGGCCGCCAGAAAGCCGACGAACTGGGTCACCAGAATGAGCGGCCCCGGTGTTGTTTCCGCCAGACCCAGCCCGTCCATCATTTCACCGGCGCTCAGCCAGCCGTGAATGGCGACGACGTCCTGGGCCATATAGGCAAGCACCGCATAGGCGCCGCCAAAGGTGACGACAGCGAGCTTTGAAAAGAACCAGCCGATATCCGCCAGCAAGGGTACGTTGCCGGCCAGATCCAGCAGCGCCAGCGGCGCGATCCAGATGAAGACCCAGAGAAAAACCGTGCGGAGCGTTTTCGCAATCGGTCTGCCAATGGCAACACCAGGCTCACCGAGTCTTTCAGTCTGCGCCACGCTGAACGCGGCACCGTAAAGCCCGGCGGCCAAAACAATTAGCGGGAACGGCAGGGCCAGAAAGAAAATTCCGACAAAGGCCAGAGCTGCAATGACCCATTGCCTCCTGATGGTGAGTGCCCGTTTGGAGAGGCGCAGCAGCGCCTCCAGAACCACGATCAGGACGGCTGCCTTGATGCCCAGAAACAGCTGACTGACCAGCGGCACATTGCCGAAGGTTCCGTAAACTGCGGCAAGTGCGAAAATTGCGAGTGCGCCGGGAACGACAAACAGAAGGCCCGCCAGCAAGCCACCGGCAACGCCGCGCAGTTTCCAGCCACAGTACGTCGCCAGTTGCATGGCTTCCGGACCCGGCAGCAACATGCAGAACCCGAGAGCGTTGACGTAGCTTTTTTCCGAAAGCCAGCCGGTCTCATCAACCAGCTTGCGGTGCATCAGCGCGATCTGTGCGGCCGGACCACCGAAAGACAGCAGACCAATGCTGCCAAAGACGGACATCAGCCGCCGCCAGGATACTTCCTGGTCGAAAGCTGTTCCATCCTTGCCCGGAGCGCCTTCACCAGGCGCATGATGTGCGGTCAACGTGTCAGCCCTTTTCGTCGCAGACAGCCTGTCGTGACCTTCCTCTAGCGCATTCGGGATGGAAGGGTAACTGCAATCCTTACCCGAATGCCGTCAGACCTGAACCGGTGCAACACAGTGGCAGGCGGCAGCGACCAGAGCCTGTATGAAGTGCTATCCCTTGACCGGATAGCGGTCAGGCTCCTCGAAGACATCGATCACCTTGGTTCCGGCCTTGATGATCGCACTGTGCTCCGCCCCGCTGGGAATATCGTAGATAGCGCCCGGACCCATCGTCCTTGTTTCTCCAGCGATGGTGAATTCGATCTCGCCGCTCAGGACAGTGCCCCACTGCGCCAGATGCGAATGCGGCGGCAGGACCATGTCCTTCACGAAATCGAAAAAAACGACCAGTCCGGCGTCCGAGCGCACTGCGTAGGATCTGACTACGTCCTCGGGAAAGGGAACATCGAGAGATGGAAACTTTCGGATGAAATCTGGAAGCTGCATGGACCTCTTGCCTCAAAGGGATGGTGTTGAGGCAAGTCTGGACCAGGTCGGCCTATCCGTTCAAGACATCCTTCACAGTCGTCGCAAGCTGCTTCAGCGTGAAAGGCTTGGGCAGGAAGAAGAACTGTTCGCCCGGTGGCAGGTTTTCCTCGAAGGCATCCTCGGCATAACCGGACACGAAGATGATCTTGAGGTCCGGCCGGGTCTTGCGCAGCTCGACCAGAAGCGTCGGCCCGTCCATTTCCGGCATGACAACATCGGAGACCACGAGGTCGATCTTGCCGTCGGTCTCTTCCATGACTTCCAGCGCCTCGTTGCCCGAGCCCGCCTCGTAGACGGTGTAGCCGCGCGACGCGAGGGCACGGGCGCCAAAGGCACGCACGGCCTCCTCGTCTTCCACCAGCAGGATCGATGCGGAACCGGTCAGATCCTTGACCTTTTCCGGCTCGACTTCCTTCGGCTCCGGCTTTTTCTTCTCCACGACCTTCGGAATGTGGCGTGGCAGGAACAGACGGAACGTCGTGCCGACATCAACTTCGGAGGTACAGAAAATGAAACCGCCGGTCTGTTTGACGATGCCGTAAACCGTCGACAGGCCAAGGCCAGTTCCCTTGCCGACTTCCTTGGTGGAGAAGAACGGATCGAAGATCTTCTCCATCACGTCGGGCGGAATGCCGTGACCCGTGTCGTCCACCTCGACAAGGGTGTATTCGCCCGGTGGCATGCCGCGGATGTTGTCGAACTGTGTGCTTTCGGCTTCGTTGACGTTGCGCGTACGGATGGTCAGACGGCCACCGTCGGACATTGCATCGCCCGCGTTTACCGCCAGGTTGACGATCACCTGCTCCAGCTGGTTCAGGTCGGCCATCACCGGCCACAGGTCCCGGCCGTGGATCACCTTCAGCTCCACCTTCTCGCCCAGCAGGCGGTCAAGCAGGATGGAGAGATCAGCCAGAACGTCGTTCAGCTCCAGTTGCTGCGGACGCAGCGTCTGACGACGCGAGAAGGCCAGAAGCTGCCGCACGAGGCCGGCCGCACGGTTGGCGTTCTGCTTGATGTTCATGATGTCCTGGAAGGACGGATCGGTCGGCCTGTGGCTTGCCAGAAGCAGATCCGAGAAGCCGATGATCGCAGTCAGGACGTTGTTGAAGTCATGCGCGACACCCCCGGCCAGCTGGCCGATGGCCTGCATCTTCTGGCTCTGGGCGAACTGTGCTTCCAGGGCTCGCTGCTGGGTGGTTTCAAGCGCGTAGACGATGGCGGCTTCGCCGTCACCCTCACCTTCCTGCACTGCGGAGACGTAGAAAGTTGCGGAACGCGGGTCATTGCCCTCGACCAGGGGAATGTCTATCGGCGCAATCTCGCCGATCCCGTTGGCGGCGGCCTGGAGAGACTTTGCCAGTTCCTGCCGCCCGCTCTCGGCCACATAAGCCTCCAGCTTGGGAGATTCGTCATCCGTGTCGACCGCACCGAACAGCTTCAGGAACGGCGCGTTGGTTCTCAGGACCCGGCCTTCCTTGTCGAGCGAGGCAATGGCGATCGGCGTGTTGTTGAAGAAACGGGCAAAGCGGACTTCCGCCGCCCGAAGCGCCTCCGAGGCTTCCTCACCACGAGACCTGTTGAGAACCAGTGTGCGGCTGTCACCCGGCTGGCCGTTTTCACCGAAAGGCACACGGTGGAGCAGTCGCACCGGCAGGCCGCGTCCGTTGCGGGTGACGAAGTCGAGATCAAAGGTTTCGCTCTTGACCTCGCCCGCCTGACCCTTGATCGAGCGGATCAGCTCGGTGCCGTCGCCGCGCACGATGCTCGAAAGATCGAGGTCGCCCGCGTCGAACTGGGCAAGATCGTAGCCAAGCCAGTCGGCCAGGGTGGCGTTGAGATAGACGATGCGGCCTTCCGCATCACAGGAAAAGAAACCGGCCGGCGCGTGATCCAGGAAATTGATGACGCGCTGCAGTTCCTGAAACGAGTTTTCCTGTTCGGCCCGGTCGCGGGTGATATCGGCCAGCTGCCAGACCGCCATGGGCTTGCCGCCGCCGCGTTCCTTGGGCACCTGCAACGGGCGGATCGACACCCGATACCAGCGCGCAGCGCCGTCGGCCCTGCCGAGCGGGAACGGCATGCGGATCTCTTCTTGCGCCCTGCGGCTGTCGCGCATGGCCTGGGACAGGCGGAAAATGGCGTCGGCGGCATCCGGATCGGAGGAAAACACACGCTCGACCACACGGATGTCGGCAGCGGTTTCAGCGCCGGTCAGATCCGCATAGGCCTTGTTGGCATAGACAAGCCGGCCGTCCAGATCGGTAATGAGCGCTCCGTCCTCAAGGGTATCGACAAAAGCGGAGGCAAGCGGATTGGCTTCGCCAGGGCGGGCCGACAGACGCAGAAAGCCTATGGCTCCGGCAAACAGGCAGAAAACGCCGACGACGGCCAGGATACCGAGCAGCGCAAGAATAAACGGTTGCGCCACTTCGCGGTCCATGACCGCAAAGGCAGCAGCAGCGCCGACGAGCAGCAGTGCGAGGCCTATGAGAAGGCCTATATTACCGGAACGTTCCGGGCGGCTGATCATCGGCCCGCTCGGCGTCCCGTCCATGTCACTCATCAATCCTGTCTCCCGGGCCCGATTCGGTTCTTGAAGGGGCCGTACATAAGCATTCTGTGCTTAATAGCCGATTTCAACTGATATGCGACCAAGTCCTGTTGAAATTCACCTGTTTGCCGCGGACTTTTTCAGCCCGCTATCCTTGAGAGCAACTTAGTTGGCACGCCAGGATGCGCGCTTGCGCATGCGGAAGACGAAGCCGATGACTTCGGCAACAGCCTTGTAATGTTCTTCCGGAACTTCCTGGTCGATCTCGACTGTCGCATAAAGTGCGCGGGCCAGAGGCGGATTTTCGACGACCGGAATATCGCTTTCCTTGGCGAGCTCACGAATTTTGAGCGCGACCGCATCGGTACCTTTCGCAAGGCAGAGCGGTGCTCCCATACCTTCTTCATACTTCAACGCCACAGCATAGTGCGTCGGGTTGGTCACGACCACTGTGGCCTGCGGTACCGCCGCCATCATGCGCTTGCGCGACCGCTCCATGCGCAGCTGGCGGATCTTGCCCTTGACCTGCGGATCACCTTCGGTCTGTTTGTATTCTTCCTTGACCTCGCGCAGGGACATCTTCTGCTTGTTGAACCATTTGTTGCGCTGGTAGATGAAGTCGGCCGCGGCAACCACCGTCATCACAGCCAGCACGGCAGCCAGAAGCTGCAGGATCAGGATTCGTGCCTCCTCCAGGATGATGTTCGTATCGGCGAACACCATAACTTCCGCTTCGTCGCGGTGCGGCCACATCACCGCCACCATGATGGCGCCGACAACGGCGATCTTCACCATTCCCTTGGCAAAGTTTACGAGACTGTCGGCGGAAAACAGCCGCTTGAAACCGGAGGCCGGTGAAACCTTCGAGAATTTCGGCTTGATCGTTTCCGCGGTCAGCAGTGGCTGGTGCTGGACGAGATTGCCCGCCACAGCCATGATCACCAGCGCCAGCAGCGGAATGCCGACGATAAGAGCCACCGACTGCCCCGTGTCCCGCCACAGGGCTTTGAGCGCGTAGCCGTCCACCGCAATCTGGTGGGCATGCTCCATATAGCCCTTCATCAACTCGCCCAGCGACACGGCGGTGCTGGGCGCGAAGATGGCAATCATCAGCGTCGCACCGGCCAGTGTGAACCAGGTGCTGACTTCCTGAGATTTCGGTACGTCCCCCTTGTCATGCGCCTCTTTCAGGCGCTTGTGCGTGGGGTCCTCTGTTTTTTCCGAGTCGTCGGTATCGTCAGCCATAGCGCAGCGCTACCCCACGATGAACTTGCCGAGCGATTCCTGAAAATGATCCAGATAGAACATCATCAGGGTTGCGATCAGCACCATGAGCAGGAACAGCCCGATCGCGATATTCACGGGCATGGCGATAAAGAAGATCTGCATCTGCGGCATCAGCTTGTTGAGCAGGCCGAGGCCGAAATAGAAAACCAGACCGACAACCAGAAAAGGCGCGCTCATGCGCACCGCGATGGAAAACACATGCGCAACGGTTTCCGTCGCGTTCTGTGAAAAGTCCCCGACCGGCGGAGCAAGGCCAGGCGGAAAGATCGTGAAACTGTCGTGGAGCGCCGCGATCACCAGGAAGTGGCTGTCGCTGACGAAGACCAGCGTAATACCGAGAATGGACAGGAAGTTGCCGAACAGCGCCCCCTGCTGGCCCTGGTTGGCGAAATCCGTCCCAAGCGCGAAAGCAAGACCGGACTGGTTGGCCATGATCATGCCGGCGATCTGCAAGACAGACGTGATCATCTTGGCGCACAGGCCGATACCGAAACCGATGGCCAGTTCTCCGAACAGGAGCGCAATCATGCGATAGGTATTGGATGTCAGGTCGACAGGGTAATATTGCGAACCGACGGGATAGAGAACAATCGTCAACGCCAGGGCAATGGTCAGCCGAAACCGCGTCGGGATCGTGCTTTCGCCCAGAGCCGGCAGCAACATGACCATCGTGCCCATACGTGCGAACATCAGCATGAAGATGGCTGCGATATTCGGCAGATAATCGAGCTGGATGGTCATGAAGGTCCACGTCCTAACCGGTGGTCAGGATCATTTCGGCAACCCTGCCCATGAAGGCCTCCAGAACCTGGCTCATGAAGGGCAACGCGATCAGGATCGTTACGAAGATCGCGAGGATCTTGGGAACGAAAACCAGTGTCATTTCCTGGATTTGCGTCAGAGCCTGGAACAAGGCGATGACGACACCCACCAACAGACCGATGACCATGACGGGTCCGGCCACCAGGATCATAGTCCAAACGCCTTCACGGGCGAGATCGAGAACTTCACCAGCGGTCATCAAAGCCCCCCTTGCCGCATCGGATCAGATCGGCATCCGCATGATTTCCTCATAGGCGGAAATCACTCGATCGCGAACGGCGACCATCGTTTCCAGAGCAACTTCCGTTTCGGCGATCGCGGTGACAACGTCGACCACGTCAGCCTTGCCCTCGACAAGGCCGACAGCCTTGTCATCTGCGACACGGCCCTTGTCGACGACACCGCCGACAGCCTCTTCCACCAGCTTGGTAAAATCGAGACCGGCAGCTTCGGGAGCGCCCGCCTTGTCCTCGATCGCACGCGCCTGCTGCTGCAGCTTGGCGGCCATCTGGTAGGCATTATTTGCGATCGACGGAGTAGACATGACTAAGGCTCCCTTCCCGGATTAGGACTGCCGCTCAGGCGCGCAGGATATCGATGGTCCGCTGCAGCATCCGCCGCGTGGAATCGATGACGTTCAGATTGGCTTCATAGGATCGCTGCGCTTCGCGCATGTCCGTCGTTTCAATCAGCGTGTTGACGTTGGGCTGCAGCACGTAACCGTTGGCATCGGCCGCCGGGTGCCCGGGCATGTGCACCGAACGGAAGTCCGTGTTGTCTTCCGCGATCTTGCCCAGCTCGACCATATCAGCGCCCATTTCCCTGTCGAAATGGCTCTTGAAGGTCGGAATCTTGCGCCGGTACGGCAGTTCTTCAGGCGTCTTGGCAGTGGAGTTCGCATTCGCGATGTTCTCCGCGATGATGCGCATGCGCCCGTTCTGAGCTCTCAACCCGCTTGCCGAGATGAACAGGGATTTGATCAGGTCCATGTTATCGGTCCTCTAGCTTGTGCTGCCTTGCCTCATACACTCTTGGAAAGCGCGGTCCGGATCAGACCGAGCCCCTTGGTGTAAAGCGTTGTCGCAGCCTGGTAATCCATCTGGTTCTCGGTGATGTGCATCATCTGCTCTTCCAGATTGACGCTGTTGCCGCTCGGCGTGACTTCGAAGGTGTCGTCTTCCTCGATCTTGGCCGAACCGGTATTTCCCAGCTTCCCGGAAATGTGCCCGGCCACCGTCGTCGTCGTCGCCAGGTTCAGTGACTGCCGCCCGATGTGATCCTTGAAGGTATATTCCTTCACGTCCCGCGCCATGTATCCGGGCGTATCCGCGTTGGCGATGTTCTGCGCCAGCACGCTCTGTCTCGTCTGGTGCCACTGCATCTTGGATTTCAATGCCTGGAACAGCGGCAGATCCGTTATGGCCATTCCGATTCACCATTCGTTAACCAACTCGGCAATGATTGCCGCTCAAATGGTTAATGAAAAGTTAACAGCCATTTACCTCTTCCGGCCCAAACCCTTCAGAAACCAGTGGAGGAGGCAACTTTCCTTTGCATTTCGCAAAAAGAGAGGCGCCGCCAACAGGCAAAATTTGCCTGCCTCTGTTAACTTTAAGTCCTAGAGAGATTCGAAGCAGATCAGCAAGCGGCTGAACCGGTACCGACGGGGCAAAACATTCCCGCCGCAACGGGGAAAAACAAAAAAGCCGAGAGGTTTGCGAGACAGGAGCCTGCACAGGCTCAACCGCCGGAATTACTGGGGATAAAGGCAAACCTCCCCAATTGAGGCAAAAAACCGGAGTAACCGGCACACGCGATCAAACCGCAAGCGGGGCGGCACGAGGGTAAGATGTATAACTGGATTGAGACCACATTCAACGTGAGCGGGGGCATCACGCAGGCTATTGCAGTCATCCTGGCTTTGGCCGTCGTGCTACTGCTGTTCGGACTGTTTATTTTCATTCTGAAGCGCCTGATGGGGGCAAGTGCTCCACAAAGCCGCAACCGGCAGCCCCGGATTGCCATCATGGACAGTGCTTCTGTCGACGCTCGCCGCCGGCTGCTGCTCATTCGCCGGGACAACATCGAGCATCTCATCCTGGTCGGCGGCCCGAGTGACGTTGTGGTAGAACAGAATATCGTTCGCAACACCCCGCTGGCCCAGGCCCGGCCCGGACAACCGTCTCCTTCGAACATGCCGATGCCGGTCAAGGCCGCAGTCGCCCCAGGACCGGAGATCCCTGCCCGGCCCGACGACTTCTTCGAAGAACAGGAAGTCGCAGCGCCCGCAGTCCAGGCACGTACGCCAGTTCCGTCTGCCGCGCCGCTAGCGCAGCCGTCTCCACCGGCGCCACAGCAGGCCACCCCGGCACCGCAACCTGCCACTCCGGTGGCACAGCCATCCGCACCGGCCGCGCCTTCGTATCAGGCAGCAGCCGCCCCGGTTGCCACGCCGGCAGCCCCCAGTGTGAGTTCGGCTGCACCGCAACGCAATTATTCGGACCCCGCTCCCTCCCGGCTTACCGCCACGCGTGCGGCCGAGAGTGCTCCGGCAACCGTGCAAGCCCCGACGCCCCCGGCCCAACAGGCAACGCCACCCAAGACCACCCCCGACAAGCCGGAAAGCGGTGGAGGATTGGGCCGCGCGAGCGATCTGCTACGTGCCGCCACTCAGAACGGCTTCAACCGGGCCGCCACTAAACCAGCCGCTCCCGCGCCTGCTTCACCGGAAGTTTCGCCTCCGCGAAGCACCGACGAAGGCAAGGTCGACATTGCTGCTGCCCTGGAAGCTGAGATGCAGGCAAGTGAACCTGCAACAGCACCCGTAAAAGCGCCGGAAGTGCGTCCTGCCGTTCCGGCTCCCTCTGCGCCTCAGGAAAGCAAGACAGCTTCCACATTGAAGTCCCTGGCACGCCCGTTCACGGCCCGTGATCGGCCTTCCTATGGCGGTACGATCTCGCCGCCCGCTTCCGGACCGGCGGCGCGTGCCAAAACCGCTCTCTTGAAGCCGGTTGAGCAGGTTCTGCCGGAGCACAAGGTGGAGCCGGTGCTCGTTGCCGCAACCTTGACCGCAGCATCCACACCTCAACAAGCCCCGGCGCAGGAAGCGCCGGCGGAAGAAAGCGTGCCGAAACCGGACCAGCCCGCCAACCTTGGCCAGGCGATGGCGGACACGGCGGACGAAAACGTCCAGATGGCCGATGCACAACACTCTTCAAGCGATGTTTCAGAGCCCGAAGCGACGGAAGCAATCGAACCTGCCGACGTCACGGCGGATGATGAAGCCCGGACAGCGGATTCCGCAGAAGAGGAAGCTGCCACAGCCGAAACGCAGTCGGTCGCAGAAGCCGCTCCTTCCAGGGAACTCTCGCTGGATATCGGCGATCTCCTGGAAGACGTGCCGGAAGCGTCCACCCCGGCTCAGGACAAGCCCGAAGCGTCTTCCGCAGCGGAAATGCCAACTGACGAGGCATCCGCCGACGAGGCTGAAGAGGCGCAGGAAGAAACCGCAAGCGCTACTGCAACGGTCGCGCCGTCTGCAGTGGCATCGGTAGCAGCCCCTGCCCCGGTAACCAGCGGTCCCGTGACGAGCTCTGCACCACCGGTCAAGGCGCCTGTCAGGCCTTCCGCCGGTTTGGGCGACAGAAATCCCATCGAGGAAGAAATGGCGAAGATCCTGGACGAACTGGGTGGACAGTCAAACGGATGATGCGCTTGCAATCGCTCCTGCGGCCTGGCGGTCTGATCCGCCTGATACTTTTGCTGACCGCATTGCTCGCGGTTCTGGCCGGACCGGCTGCTGCGCAGGAAATCTCGGTCGGTTTTGGCGATGATACCACCTTGACGGAACGCGCCGTCCAGATGGTTGTCCTTCTGACCATCCTGTCGCTGGCGCCTTCCATTCTCGTCATGGTGACCAGCTTCACCCGTATCGTGGTGGTGCTGTCGCTCTTGCGGTCTGCCATCGGTCTGCAGACGGCCCCGCCCAACATGGTGATGGTCAGCCTTGCACTGTTCCTGTCGGCCTTCATCATGATGCCTACCTTGCAGGCGTCATATGATGCCGGCGTTCAACCGCTCATCGACGGGGACATAGAATTCGAGCAGGCCTTCGAGCGTGCCTCCGATCCATTCCGGACGTTCATGCTGTCCCAGGTCCGCGAAAAGGACCTCGCCCTGTTCGAGGAACTCTCCGGCAGAGAAGAAGCACCGGAAGGCCCGGAAGACCTTTCCATGGCCACGCTCATTCCCGCTTTCATGATCTCCGAACTGCGGCGCGCTTTCGAGATCGGCTTCCTGCTCTACCTGCCGTTTCTCATCATCGACCTCGTGATTGCATCCGTCTTGATGTCCATGGGTATGATGATGTTGCCGCCGGTGGTAATCTCTCTTCCGTTCAAGCTGATCTTCTTCGTACTTGTCGATGGCTGGAACCTGGTGGCAGGCTCGCTGGTCAAGAGCTTCGGCGGCGGCTGAAGCACCCGGCCAAGTCGTTAAAAGTAGAAGAAAATTAAGATAGGACTGTAATAGTTACAGCCGTGCGGGCCCGAACTGTGCCCCTTCGTTAATAGCGGCAGGACAGTGTTAAGAGAACAATTAGAACAGCTCGCCCGGATCAAAGAACCAGAGGCGAGATCAAAACTCATCCGCACGCTCGTCGGCGAATATGCGCGGTCGGAAGACCACGAGCCGACGGAGATGGAGCGGGAACTGTTTTCGCGAATTGTTCTCTCGGTTTTCGACCAGCTGGACCGCGCTGCACGCTACGAACTTGTCGTACGCCTTGCAAAGACCGACCGCATCATCCCCGACCTTGCGGACCGGCTCGCCCAGGAAGATTACGAGCTGTCGGAACCGGTGATCGAATGCTCGCCGATGATCAGCCAGAACGGTCTCATGCAGATCGCCAAAAACGGCGGCAACGACAAGCGCAAGTCAACGGCAAAGAGACCTGATCTTTCCGAAGAGATGACCGACACGATGATTGCGCGGGCCAGCCGGGATGTGGTCCACGAGCTCCTCCATAATATGGCAGCGCCCTTTTCCGTCCGGGGCACACTCGCCCTGCTGATCTTTGCAAACACGGAAGCAGACGTGCTCGCCGGCATTGCAAGGCGTGCACTGGAAGACGAGGAGTTTCTCCAAACCCAGATGGACATTCTGGAGACCAACTGTCCGCTGATCCCGCCTCCTCTCAAGAAGGCACTGGAAACCGGCGAACTGCAGCGCCTGGCGAAGACTATCGAAGAGCGACACGACGGCAGCATCGACCTCGATGGCATCACCTATTCGCGCCACGAAGCCAGCATCCAGATTGCCAACGGCGAGCTGTCCTTCGATGCAATCCTGCGGACGCTGTTCGAAGAAGGCCGCCTTGATGCGGCTATCTGGCTGATCAGCCGCAAGATCAACCTCGCCGACGAGGTTGTTTCCGACACGCTGAAATCCGATGCGGATGGTGCGATCATGCGCCTGATGCTGCAGACCGGCATTCATGAAAAGACCTATCGCGACTTCCTGAAAGCACGCTGCGAGTGGCTGGACCGAAGCACGCGGTCCATTCCCGAACTCGTCATGCGCTACAAGTCCGAACTCAAGAAACCGCATAAGAACCCTGGTCAGCCGCCGTCACAGTCGCTTCTGAAGGCAGTCACCTGACACGAGTGCGTGGTCAGCCCGCCGCCCTCCGCAATGTCACGATGCCAGAAGATTTCTTTCCAGAAATGTCAGCAGGTTCTCGTGATGCAGGTTTTCTGCAGCACTGGTCGGGATATGGTCCTGGCCTTCGTAGATATGAACCTCCGGCTTCCGGCCATGGGTAAGAAGCCGCCCTTCCAGACGCTTTGTCATAGCCACTGACCAGACCCGGTCGGCCGACCCGTGGCTCAGGAAAATCGGTCCGTCGTAGCGTTCTATTTCGATCTGTTTCGTAGGAAGAAGGTTCTCGGAAGACCCGCGCCAGGACCATGCCCGCTCACCGGGGTCCCATGGCTGCCAGCCTGGATCTCCAGCGTCGCGGTAAGCCTTGCTGTCGAACGCCCCGCACACAACGTCTGGCGGACTGTGCACAGCCACCGCGTCAGGCAGGCCGTCAAGACCTTCCTCCGCCATCAGGGCTGTCAGCAAAAGGGCATGTTCAGCCCCCCGCGACACGCCATAGAATGCCGCCTTTTCACCAACGGCCTCAAATGCACGCAGCGCCCGGAAGGCTTCCAGACTTCTGTCCAGTGACACGTTTTCGATGCTGCCGGCATTCCAGGCATTGCCCCCCTTCGAATAGCCGAAAGGAAAGGCAAGATAACCATGTGCTGCCAGGAGAACCGCATTTCGATGGCTCCAGCCAGACCATGCCCCCTCTGAGCCATGAAACACCATGACGGCAGGAAAGGGCCCCTCGCCTGCAGGACCATAGGTCGTGCCCCATTCCGGGATAAGACGCCGGACGATTTTCAAGGACATGAAGGAGTTCCTTTGTTCCGGTGTTCCAAAGCCATCGAACCGACACATCCACCGCTGCAAAGCGGATAGGTGGGGCCATGAGGCCGGATAATCAGGTTCTTTGTGAGAACGTGCGGCGGATCGCGACACGTGTGGAAGGTGAACGACCGCAACTGAACAGGAGTTGGCACCGGTGCGCAAGTCCCCCTGCAACCGGACAACCTTCACACAGCGTCAGCTTCAGCCGGCGTTTTCTTCCGTGACGGGTGCTGCGGCAGACTGATCCGGGCTGCGATCGGGAGACATGTACTGACGCCGGTATTCTTTCAGGAAGGTTTCCAGTGAATCGACATCGGCAAGCCTGTTGGCGACTTCGAGGAACTCGACACCCTGCGCCTCGATCGGCCGGGTCACGACCTCAAAGGACATTGCCTCGGGGCTGTCGGACATCTTGGACATGTACTTTGTCTGCAGGCGTTCCAGGCTGAGCTGGTCGCCCGCCAGCGAATAGGCGATGGCCGCCCGCAGGATGTCGCGGCGTTCAAGATCGTCGAGCGGAATGTTGTCAGACCAGCGCGAGCCATGCATCGCTTCCAGCTGCTCACCCGCATCCCGCCAGCTTTCGGCTGCCCAGAATGTATCTGCCCTCAACCGATCGACATCCGAGCCGCGCATGTTGCGAACCAGTTCCAGGGCAAGATCCGGGCGCCCGCTTTCGGTCAGGGCACGGGCTTCAACGATGTTGCGCTGACGCTCCAGGGTCGACGGAAGGCTCGCTTGCCGTGTCCGGTTGAGCACCCGCAGTGCTTCTTCAGCCTTGCGATCCATTAGGTAGATCGCCGCAAGATCCGCTGCGATCTGTGCCCGCGCTGCACCTTTCAAGCGATTGTCAACCTGATGGCGCAGCAACTCGGTTGCCTGGTCCAGCAAGTCGACTTCCACCAGTCTCTTGGCCAGAAGGCGGACCATCTCGTCTCCCTGACGACCGATCGGCACAAGTTCGCGAAAATCATAAAAGAGTGCCAGCGCCTTCACCGGCTGCATCTCGTCCGCCTTGCCGTCCAGGAACAACGCGTTGAAGAGGCCGTTCATCTCTTCCTGCAGCAGCCGCGTGGTATCCGCATCGGGTTCAGCCTGAACGGCCGATTTCATGGCTTCGAACGCTTCGCGGTACTGGCCCTGCTCGGCATAGAGCTGTGCCAGGAATCTCAATGTCTTCAATTCGATTTCATCACCACGCCAGGACGTTGCCAGCCCGGCAAGCTGATCGATGGCCTGCTCCATGTTGAGTTCGCCATCCCGGTAACGGATCCGAAGCGCGCGGTATTCCGCTTCGGCCGCCCGCGGCCGGTCGTCGGACCTGGTCACGAGATCGAACACGGTCAAGGCTTCCTGCGACCGGCCGGAGGCATCGGCAACGCGGCCACGCAGGATATCGTAACGGGCAGCCTGCGTCCGCGTCACTTCGGCCGGCTCGATCTCGGCCAGCACGCTGTTGGCAACACCGAAATCATTGACCTCGACCATGGCCTGTGCGGCGGCGAGCTTGAATTCTGTCTGGATGGCTTCCGGGTAGTTGCCGACCACGGCACGTCCGCGCGGCATGGCAATACGGGCGGACGTCCAGTTACCCAGTTTCACATCGACAATCGTCTGCCAGACAGCAGCATCGGGGCTGTTCTTCAGGTCTGGTCGGTTCAGATGCGCATAGGCCGCGTCGGGCCGGTTGGCCAGGGTCTGAGCCGCCCCCATCATCAGGTTGAAGGAACTGTCTTCGGCAAGTGCCGGTTCTTCTTCCAGCGCAAGCTTCATCAGCCCCAGCGCTTCCTGCGCAAACTGATGCGCCAGATAGAACCGCGACAAAGCCATCAAGGGCTTGCGGCGCTTGCCTGTCGGCGACTTCGCCAGCTTGTCCTGCAGCTCCAGCAGGCGGGTGCGGTAAGCCCCCGGACCTTCGGTGCTCAGGGAAACGAACTCGATGAAATTGCTGTCTTCCGGATCGACGATTGTCTGGCTCGATCCGGATCCGCCTCGCAGATGCTGGCTGGAAAGCGCAAGACCGCCTTCCTTTTCGATGATCACGTCATCGCCAAGGATCTTCATCTTCAAGCCGTCAGACTTCGGCACGACGGCAATGCCCTGCGCGGAACTCAGGGCGTCCAGGTCGACAAACGTCTGAGGCTTCAACAGACCGCGTGGCGGACCGAAGCCGGTGACGAGAGATATCGTGTCGCCAACGAACGGGTCGGTAATCTGACGGATGTTCTGCGGATCCTGATAGAGCACACGCAGCACGGAGCCGCCATCGCCTCGCACAGTCCGTTCCAGCTGCAGCGGAATGGAGGGTTCCAGAATCAGGTCGCCGATAACGAGCGACCAAGCATTGCCGTCAACACCCACCGTCGCCAGCACAGGATCGGTCATGTCCATCCGCAGGATCTGGTAATCGTCGAACTGCTGAACCTCGATAGTTTCCGCCGTTTCGGCCAGCGCCGAGACCATCCCCCGGGTGTCGATCGTGGCATCGGTATCGAAGATCAGCCAGATGCTGTCATTGCGCCGGAACACCGCGCTGGAAACCGGCTCGGAGAACGGAAACACAACGCGGACCGTGTTCCCGATGCGCCGGGCTTCAGCAGAAACGAAATTGCGCACTTCCTCAGCGAAGTTTTCCGGCGGCTGCTCCGGTGAGGGACGCACCTGGTTCAAATCCTGACCGCCGTTGGCGCGCCAGGTCTCCGGTGCTGATTGCTGCGTGCCGGGAAGCTGGATCCCGGCTGGAACGTCGCCGCTACCAAGCGTCGGCGTGTTCAGGATCTGCACTGGCGTTGCGCCATACGGCGCATTCGGCTGGCTACCCCGGTTGATTGTGTCGACCTGCTGCAGTGTCGGAATGCCGTTGTTCTCGGGCGCGGCTTCCTGCTGCTGGTCGCCGATCTGCTGCGTGGACAAGTCCAGCATCGGCGCTTCCCGGACGATTTCTTCATCCTCCGGCAACACTTCGTTCAACGGCAAAGCACCGGGCTCAGCCTGGGCAACGGTTACCAGACCAGCGTTGGACGGAGTAACGGCGTCGTTCCCGCTTGTTGCTTCGGCCACGGGAATGGCCGCTGTCGTCAGCAATTCAGCTGCGCCATCAGCCGAAATCGGCAGGACAGCGGCAGCAAGCTCCGGTGCAGGAAGCGTTTCGACCGCCAAGGCGGTCGGAGTGACGTCAACACCAGCGGCAGCGATCTCGGTCCCGCTACCTGGCCCTGACAACGCCTCTTCTCCGACCAACGGCTTGATACGCGGGACCATGGCAAGCTGAGTTTCGGCCGGAGCGTTCGCACGACCGGCTTCCGGATCGGGCTCGGCCGACAGTGCGGCGGACTGATCAGAATTTTCAGCGGCTGACGGCTGGGGCACTTGCGGTGCCTCGGCCCCTTCATCCGTCTTGCCACCTCCCAGCGGAACAATCGTATAGGCCGGCGATTCATCGGCCTTGGATTCCTTCAGGACCCCGCCTCCGCTCGCCGTGCTCCCGCCGGACGTCGGATTCCCGCGCGGGTTCTTGACCTCACGCGTGTCGCGCAGGCCCGGCGCGGTAATCATGTCCTTGCGGTTTTCGTTGTCCTCGACGGACAGTTCCTTGTTGATCAGCGCATTTGCCGGATCATTCACTTCCATGTTTTCCGGCGTCACGTCGATAACGTAGGTCTGTTCCTCCCGGAACGCCCGAATGTCGACCGACGGCTCGACGCGCATAAGGAATTTCAGCTTGCCTTGATCCAAGAAGGAGGTCGCGTCGATCACCCCTTGTGGCAGATGCGCGCGCAGGTGGGCAATGTCCAGCTGTGCCGGGTGGTTGAACGTCACCTTGATGATGTCGTTTTCGCGCACAAAAGCGGTGTCGAACTTGATCGACCAGTCGAACACCAGACGGGTGAATGTCGGATGTTCCCCCACATGCAGCGTCACCTCCGGCCCTTCCTGAGCCTTGAGTCGCGCCTGTTCGAGGGCGCGAACCTTGCGCATCGCCTCTTCGGCACGCTTTGCAAGATCACGCACGACATCGTCGGGAAGTCCTGGCGGCAAGCCCTGCCAGTCCATCGGCAGGATATCGACAAACAGCTTTTCGCCGGCCTCCAGAGTATTGATCTGGAACTGGTTCTTCAGTGCAAAGCGGATGGCACTTCCGTCCGGATCTCGCCGGGCAATGGTCACGTAGTCGCCCAGGTCCAGTGGAACATCGTCGACGTTGATGTCGATCGGATCTTCAAATGAAATCCGCAGGACCCCGCCCGTGATGACCGCATCATAGATCGGAAGCAGCGTGCGGTCCTTGAACGTCAGGACGATACGGCCATAACCCTCCCCCGGAGAAACGGTCAGATCAACCGGTTCCAGATTGTCGGTTTGGGCCAGAGCGGCACCCGTGACGCAGGCCAGAACAAGCCAGAACGAAACCAGCAGGCGCGCGAAAGCTCGCACCCTGTCCGAAAACGCGGGAGTTCCGCCGGTCTGGGATGTCAGGAACGGTCCTGGCAAGATGTTCTGTCCTCGGATGACGCCAACACACTATTGTTAGTCAGGTCTTGTTAACGTGCCCTTACGCGATACGCCGAAATCCGGTCTTTCCGGTCAGTTTGACGGAATTTTCGGCAAGGCCTCCGGCGCTTGCGCCTGTGCCTGCACCGGCTTTGTGTCCGCTGAGGGTAACGGAGAGGCGTTTGCGATTGCCACTGTCATGCGCTCGGCCGCTTCGGGATCCATTTTCCCGAGGATATCTGCCATCTTTCGAGGTTTCATCTGGCGCACCACCTTCAAAAGGACCGGCAGGCTCAAGCGGTCGAAGATCCGGGCTGCATCTTTCGGCTTCATGCTTTCGTACATGGTCACGAGGCCGGCAATTTCGTTTTCTTCCTGCTCCTGCTTCTGTCCGACAGCTGCCTCGATGCGCTCTTCGAGCTTCTTCAGTTCATCAACGCGCTTTTGAATGCGCTCTTCGGTGGCCTGCAGAAGCTTTTCACGCAGGTCCAGCTGGCCTTCATGCTCCTGCAGCGACTCGCGCCGTCTGCCAAGACTTTCCAGAACAGCGCGCTCCGCGGCCGAACCACCGATTTCAAGACTGTCCGGAAGCACCGGCTGATCGGGCAGCCCGCCCCCCGGCGGCGGTGGCGGCGGCGGACCATCCGCGGCCATTTCAGCCGTTGGATCAGCCATGTCACCGCCGTCAGCCCCCGGCGTTTCCTGTGCGACTGCGCCATTGATGGGCAGGTTGCCGCTTTGCGGGCCCAGCGCGAAGCCAAGCAGCTTCAGGGCCAGCAGAGCGCTTGCCGAAACACCCAACAAAGGCAGCAGTCTCAAGTTCATGCAGCAGCACCGTTCCGTTTACGGAATTGTTCCAGCCGCGCGGTTGCTTCCGCCGCAGCACTGCGAATGTCGGAAGCCCGGCTGCTCCTGCGGCGCTCCGGCTCCACGGCCGGAGCTGCCTGGCCATAGCCTGCAGCCTGTTGCGCGTATTGTTGCGGTTCCGGTTGCGGCTGAGCCGCATAAGGATCGCTCCTCGTCACCGCCTCGCGCTGCGGCGCAGCCGAACGGGCCGCCTCCGCAATCTGCGAAATCCGCGTGAATACTATCTCACCTTCGCCGACTTGTTCGGCAAGAGTGTGAGACATGGTTTCCGCTTGCTTAAGACGGCTGCCAAGTGTCTTGTCAGCCTCCGCCGCGGTCGTCTTCAGACCGAGGATGGCACGCTCGGCAATTTCCGTGGCCGTCATGAGCTCCGAAATGGTCGCACGCAGCACTTCTTCGTCGGCCCGCAAGCGCTGCAGACGGCGGTTCAGCGTGAAGCAGTAGCCGATGGTAATCACCAGAAGAACCGCGACCAGTCCTTCAATGATCATTCCGAGTGGCAAAGTGCTCATTGGTCCCCCATTTCGCTTTGCATGGCGCGCTCGAAGGCGGCCAACGTCATTTTTGGCTTGCGCAAATTCTTTGCGACACGGATGGCAATGGAATCCTCCACCTTGCCGAGCGTTCCCTCGGTCAGTGGAATGTTGCCGCATTTGATCGTCACCGGATCGGTCGGTTCCTTGTCGAAGACGAGCGTCTGGCCGACATCGAGACTGAGCACCCGTCCGAGCGGCAGATAGGTCTCGTAAAGAACCGCATCGACCTCGACTTCCGCGGCATGAATTTCGGTCGCCAAATGGCCTTCCCAGATCGGATCCCGGCCGAATTTTTCCCCCATGAACATCTGCAGAAGCAGATCGCGGATCGGCTCCAGCGTTGCATAGGGCATCATGATTTCGACGGACCCGCCCCGGTCTTCCATGTCGATTCTGAGCTCGACGAGAATGGCGGCGTTTGCGGGCCGGGAAATCGCGGCAAAGCGCGGGTTCGTCTCAAGACGCTCCAGGTTGAAGTGGACCGGAGAAAGCGGCGCGAAGGCGTGCTCGGCATCCTGAAGGATCAGCGCCACCATCTGCTGGACCAGACCGGTCTCGATCGTGGTGTAGGGCCGCCCCTCGACACGCACGGCCGAGGTTCCCCGCCCCCCGCCAAGTAGCACGTCGATAATCGAATAGATCAGGCTGGATTCAACGGTGATCAGACCAAACCCGTCCCATTCCTCGGCCTTGAAGACACCGAGAATGGCCGGCAGCGGAATGGAATTCAGGTAGTCGCCGAAACGAACCGAGCTAATGGAATCGAGCGACACTTCCACGTTGTCGGACGTGAAGTTGCGCAAGGACGTGGTCGTCAGACGCACGAGACGGTCGAACACGATTTCGAGCATCGGCAGACGCTCGTAGGATACCATTGCCGAGTTGATCAGCGCGCGGATGCCGCTCTGGTCGCCAGCAATCGTGTCCTCGATGTTGAAGCCGAGGAGGTTGTCGATTTCTTCCTGGTTCAGGACACGGTCAGCACCGCGCGTGGCATTTTCAAGGTCCGGTTCGCTGTCGTCGATCATGGCTGCCCACTGGGCCGCCATATCGTCGGAACTGCCGGCGCCCTGCTCCTCTAGAGCAGCACCCCACGCCGCGGCGAGATCTTCGTCGTCGTCGCTGCCGGCACCCTGCTCTGCAAGAGCGGCGCCCCAGGCATCGGCCATGTCCTCTTCGGACAGGTCGTCATCGTCGTCGATATCAGCCATTCACAAAGTCACTGGACAAGGATTTCCTTGAACAGCACCCCTTCAACTTTCGCCGGATAAACCGACAGATTGATCCGTCTGAGCAATTCTTCCTTCAGGCGGAACAAACCGGCAGACCCTTCCAGGTCCGCAGGGCGAAGCTCGCGCAGATAGATCTGAAACGCATCCAGGATGCGCGGCAGATACGGCTGGATCTGGTCGATCATCGCACGGTTCTCGACTTCCAGGGCAATCCTGACCTTCAGATAGGTCGTGCGCCCTTCCGTCGCCAAATTCACCGTCATTTCCGGAAGGTCATAGAAGACCACCGGTTTTTGCACTTCCTGCGGCGCTTCCGTCTCTCCGGGAACCGGTGCCGGTGCACTCGACCCCATCAGGAAATAATAGGCCGCCCCACCTGCGGCGAGCAGAACCACCAGACCGATGCCGCCAAACAGGATAAGCTTCTTCTTGCGGCCACCGCCACCAGCTTCAGCTCCATCCTCGCCGTCTTCTCCGGCTGCGGCGTTTTCGTCTGTCATTCCGCACTCCGATCTGCAGGCGCTCGCGCGCGCTTATTTATTACTAAAGAGTTAATGGTTAACGAATGGTTACCGAGCCATTAACGCGAGTCACCGGGCAAAAATTGCCAAGTGGTTAACTTCTGCCGGAATCTCTTGCCGCGTGCACCCGCCCCTTTTGATTTTTACCCAGATTTCCCAAGGATTTAAAAACTGGCACGCCTCGTGCATTAACCTTAACGAGCCAGCGGATCTGGGGAGATCGGCCGGCTTACTCGGGGAGCACGAAGGGAACCGTTCACTATGGAGAACGCTCAACTAGTTGCCTTATCAAGGCAATCGATCCTGCGGAACCATCTGGATGTGATCGCCAACAACATGGCGAACATCAATACGTCCGGGTTCAAGTCGCAGAATCTGCATTTTTCGGAATACATCATGCCGGTGGCAGACGGCTCGGCTTTTGAGCCGCAGGACCGCGCCATTTCCTATGTCGACATGTTCACGACACGGACCGACTTCACGCATGGGCCGATCAAGCTGACGGACAACGAGTTCGATCTTGCGCTGAACAGCGACGGCTTTTTCGCCGTGCAGATGCCCGATGGAACAGAAGCCTATACGCGCAGCGGCGCGTTCCGGCTCGATTCCACCGGCCAGATGATCTCGGCAGACGGCAGCCCTGTCATGACCGACCAGGGTCCGATCTCCTTCAACGAACAAGATGGCCGCGTCGAGATTGCCCAGGACGGCACGATCTCCACCCGACTTGGCATTCGCGGCCGCATCAAGGTCGTCGACTTCGAAGACGTTCGGACGATGGAGAAGATCGGCAACACGATGTTCAAGGCTGATAACCCGATACCGGCCCAGGAAGTCCGCATGGTGCAGGGCGCTGTCGAAGGCTCCAACGTCTACGGCATCACGGAAGTCACGCGCCTCATCGAAGTGACGCGCGCTTACGACTCCACTTCCAAGATCGTGAAAGACCTGGATGAGTTGCGCCGGCAGGCGATCTCCACTCTCGGCAAGATTCAGGCCTAAGCGCCTTTAAGGGATCACTACCATGAAAGCACTTCATATCGCCGCAACTGGCATGAAGGCCCAGGAACTGAACGTCGAAGTCATTTCGAACAACGTCGCCAACATGCGCACGACAGGCTTCAAGAAGCAGCGGGCCGACTTTCAGGACCTGCTCTACCAGAACCTGCGTCGCATGGGCACGGAAACATCGGATTCCGGCACCATCGTCCCGACCGGTATCCAGATCGGTTCCGGCGTGAAGATCGCAGCCACCGGCCGCATCATGTCCCAGGGCTCTCTTGAGCAGACCGGCAAGGAACTGGATCTGGCCATCCGCGGCGAAGGCTTCTTCCAGATCGACATGCCGGACGGAACGACGGCCTATACCCGTGACGGTTCCTTCGAGCGCGATGCCAACGGGCAGCTGGTGACCATCGACGGCTATTCCGTCAATCCGGGCATCACCATTCCGCAAACGGTCAAGGACGTCACGATTTCCAACACCGGTGTCGTTCAGGGTGTCGACCAGGGCGGCAATACTGTTCAGCTCGGCCAGATCCAGCTTGCCCGTTTCGTCAACAAGGCTGGTCTCGAAGCCATTGGCGACAACCTCTACCTGGAAACAGACGCCAGCGGCGCACCCGATACCAGCAATCCGGGCGACGAGAGTTACGGCACGGTGCAGCAGTATTTTCTTGAAATGGCCAACGTGGATGCAGTCACGGAAATCGCCGACCTGATTTCCGCACAGCGCGCCTATGAGATGAACTCACAGATCATCCAGGCAGCCGACGAGATGTATTCCACCACCACGAACCTCCGCTAAGACCGAGGCTTGAGACGATGATGAGACATCTGCTGAAAGTCGGGTTGCTGCTGGCGGGCTTGCTGTCCCTGCCTGCCCTGGCGGACGAAAAACCCGTGCTCCGGTCGCAGGTCATGACCCTGTCAGACATCGTGACGGTAGGCGACTTCTATTCCAATGCCGGGCTGCTGGCATCCAAGCCGCTGTTCCGTTCACCGGATATGGGAACCTCCGGCAATGTGCCCGCGGATGTCGTTGCCGAACGCGCTCGCGCGGCCGGCCTCGAGACGGCCGGCACCGATGGCCTGCGAACCGTTGTCGTCTTTCGCGGGGCAACAAGGCTGAACCGGGACCAGCTTGCCGGCCTTGCCCGCAAGGCTCTGGCAGACCGCAACGCCGGCATCGATCCCGAGCGCCTGGATATCCGCCTGCTGCAGGCACCGGATCAGGTTCTCGCCGATCCCAAGGTACACGACCCGATCCGCATCGACCGGGTAGAATGGTCCCAGTCGAACGGCCGCTTCACCATCCACGCAGCCGTCGCAGTCGAGTTCGGAACCGAGCCTCTGACCCTGACCGGCGTTGCGACGGAGATGGTCGATGTGCTGGTTCTGGTGCAGCCCGTGCGCCGGGGCGACATTGTTCGTGAAGAAGACCTGAACATCATTCGCGAAGCCCGCACCAAGGTACCGGCAGGTGCCCTCACCGAAATGGAAGACATTGTCGGCAAGCAAGCCCGCACCACCTTGCGTGCGAATTCGCCCCTGTCGCGCAATGACGTCCAGCGCCCGATCCTGATCGAACGTGGTGAGAAGATCACTGTCACCTATGTCATGCCGGGCATGAAGCTGACTTCACGGGCCCAGGCCATGGATACCGGCGCCAAGGGCGACGTGATCGACGTCATGAACCTGCAGTCGCGGCGCATCGTGCCGGCGACGATTACCTCCCGCGGCCAAGTACGCGTTCACGCCGCCAATCCGATTGTTGCAAGCTTGAACAGCGAGAAAAATTAAATGCTGAGCACCTTTCCCAGACACCTGCTGGCAAGCATCGCCCTTTCCGCCCTCGCCGCGGGCTGCGGCACTGCTGACAAACTCGCAAATGTTGGCCAGCAGCCAGCCCTGAACGCCATTCAGGATCCGACCACCACTCCGGGTTACCGGCCCGTGCAGATGCCCATGCCGGAACCGCAGCAGGCCCATTACAATCCGAATTCGCTGTGGCAGTCCGGCAGCCGCGCCTTCTTCAAGGACCAGCGCGCCAGCCAGGTTGGCGACATCCTGACGGTCGTCGTCACCATCGACGACCAGGCCGAGATCGACAACAAGACCGAGCGGAGCCGGTCTGAGTCCAGCGGTGCCGATGTTGGTGGCGCACTCGGAACGGCAATCGACACCATCTTCCTGCCGGCAAGTTCTGCCGCCAGCGACCTTGCCAACGTCAACAGCAACTCCAGCTTCTCGGGCGACGGCAGCGTTGACCGCAACGAAGTCCTGCAGACCACCGTCGCCGCCGTGGTGACCCAGGTTCTGCCGAACGGCAACATGGTGATTGAAGGCCGTCAGGAAGTTCGTGTGAACTTCGAAGTCCGCGAGCTGATCGTCGCCGGTATCGTCAGACCTGAGGACATTACGTCGGATAACCGCATCGCCAGCGAGCAGATCGCCGAAGCGCGGATCGGATATGGTGGCCGCGGCCAGATTACCGATGTCCAGCAGCCACGGGTCGGCAACCAGGTGCTGGATATCCTGCTCCCCTTCTGATCCCAAACCTTTCACAGTCCCCCGGCCGAATCCGGCGACGCGTTCTAGAAGCGCCGCCGGCCCGGCTGATGACGGGCACGATGTCTCGCTCCCCGAGCATCGTGCCCGTTCTCATTTCCAGGCCGGAAAAGACCGTTTAGGGTGTGGCCCGTTACCTGATTTGTCGCTCATTCCGGAAGACCCCACCGCGTGACCACCACCCTCATCGTTCTCGCCCACCCTGCTCAGACTTCCTTCAACGCTGCCTGGGCGCGCGCAACCGAAGCCGCGTGCCGAGCTGAAGGCGATGAGGTGCTTTGGTCAGACCTCTACCAGCTTGGCTTTGATCCGGCGGAGCGCGCAGCGCACTATGTAGAGGAGATCGTCACCGAACCTTATGACGTCCTGAAAACGCAGGAAGCGGCCTCAAAAACCGGGAACCTTCCCGCGGTCATTACGGAAGAAGTCGAGAAGCTGCGCCAGGCGGACCGGATCGTGTTTCATTTTCCGGTCTGGTGGTTCGCCCCACCTGCCATCCTGAAGGGCTGGTGCGAGCGCGTGCTGGCCAACGGCGGCCTGCACGACACTTCCAACCGTTTCGATACCGGCCATTTCAGGAACAAGCCCGTTCTCTTCTGTGTCACGACCGGATCCAAGGCGAGCGAAAGTGCCCACAACGGCAAGGAAGGCGACATTCAGATGCTGCTTTGGCCGCTCGCCTACACACTGCGCTATCTGGGTTTCGATGTTCTGGTTCCCAGGATCGTCCACGGTGTTCACGGTTATCACAAGGGGGCGGCACGGGATGACCTGGAAACGCGACTTCAAAACGAGATCGAAGGCCACCGGGAGACGATCGCAAGGTTCGCGACGCTGCCGAAGATCAGCTTCAATGCCGACAGCGAATTCGACCGCGCCGGCACCCTTAGCCCGGGCGCGCCATCTTACAGCCACTTCATCCGGCACGACCCCTGATTTTGCGGCAACCGGAAAAGACGTAACCGGATTTGTCCGCCTCCACTCCTCTTTTTCCTGTATCTGCCGGATGACGCTACCGCTTTTTCGGATAGAATGCCGGTAATCTTATATTGGCCCAGCGGGGATTCGATGCGCCTCCTTTCTGCATTCGTCTTTGGTTTTGTTCTTCTGTCCGCACCTTCTGCCTGGAGTGCAAGCTGCGGCAATGGCCCGGGTGGTTTTGAAGCCTGGAAACAGTCGTTCATTGCAAATTCCCAAAGCTACGGCCTCAAGAAAAGGGTCGTTGAATCGTCCCTCAAGAACGTGAAATACAACAAGAAGGTGGTCTCACTCGACCGGAACCAGAAATCCTTCAAGCTCAGCTTCAACCAGTTCTATGCAAAGCGGGTCAACAACGCGATGATCCGGCGGGGCAAGCAGCTCGGCAAGACCTACGCCCGCATCTTCCGTGGCATCGAAAAGAAATACGGCGTCCCGGCACCTGTTCTGCTGGCGATCTGGGGACTTGAAACCAACTACGGCAGCTTCTCCGGCAACATGCCGGTCCTGCAATCCCTTGCCACGCTGGCCTATGATTGCCGCCGGTCCGATTTCTTCACCGCCGAACTGGTCGCCGCGCTCAAGATCGTGCAGGGCCGTGACATGCAGCCGGCCGAAATGAAGGGTGCCTGGGCCGGCGAACTCGGCCAGACCCAGTTTCTCGCCACCAGCTATGTCCGTTATGCGGTCGATTATGACCGCGACGGCCGCAAGGACCTGATCCGCTCGATCCCCGATGTGCTGGCTTCCACCGCGAATTATCTTGCCCAGAAAGGCTGGCGCCGCGGCCAGGGCTGGGGCCCGGGCACCGCCAATTACAACGTTCTTAAGCAATGGAACAAGGCCAGTGTCTACGTGGAAACGATCTCGGTCATGGCTGGCCAGATCAGCGAGTAGACCCCTCTCGACGGCCCATAAACCTGCTTGACAAAACTGACGATCCGGGCAGCAATTTGCGTCATACGGTTGTAATCCTTGCGGATCAAAACCGTGTGCCGCGGAAACATGCCACCCGGCGGGCACCGGCAGCTGTCGGTCCGGCTCGCGCTGTTCCGCAAGGCTAAACAACACCAATCGCCGAGCGACCGAACAGGAGCCATTTCATGTCCAGTATCAAAGACTTTTCGATTTCACGGCGCACCCTTTTGATGGGCGCGGCGGCAACTGGCTTCACGGCAGCTCTGCACCCCTATTCGGTTCTGGCCAAGGAAGGTACGGCTCACCTTCGCCTGATGGAGACCACGGACCTCCATGTCCATGTTTTCCCTTACGACTATTACAGCGACAAACCTGTCGACACCGCCGGTCTCGCCCGGACAGCCACACTGATCCGCGATATACGGAACGAGGCGACAAACTCGGTTCTGGTCGACAATGGCGACTTTCTGCAAGGCAACCCGATGGGGGACTATGTCGCCTATGAACGCGGCATGAGCGAAGGCGACCTGCACCCAGTCATCAAGGGCATGAACGTCCTTGAATTCGACGCGGCAACACTCGGCAACCACGAATTCAATTACGGTCTGGACTTCATGATGAAGGTGCTGGCCGGGGCCAATTTCCCCGTTGTCTGCGCCAATCTTGTCAAGGGCAGCACGCTGGCCGGTAACCCGCGAGACGACGCCCTTTTCCTGAAGCCCTATGTGATCGTTGAAAAGCAGGTCACCGACGGTGCCGGCAAGTCCTATCCGATCAAGATCGGCTTCATCGGCTTCGTGCCACCGCAGATCATGAACTGGGACCGCCGCCACCTGGAAGGCAACGCCAATGCGCGTGACATTATCGAAACCGCCAAGGCCTTCGTCCCGGAAATGCGCGAACAGGGCTGCGACCTTGTAATCGCCCTCTCCCACTCGGGGATTGATGCCAACGATTATTCCGAAGGCATGGAAAACGCCTCCCTGCACCTTGCCGGAGTGGACGGGATCGACGCCGTCTTTACCGGTCACCAGCATCTGGTCTTCCCCGGTCCCCAGTATGAGGGACTGCCGGGTATCGACAGCGAGAAAGGCACGTTGTTCGGCAAGCCTGCCGCGATGGGCGGTTTCTGGGGATCGCATCTGGGCGTCATCGACCTGATGATCGAGCGCGACGGCAACGGCTGGCGTGTCGCCAATTTCATGACCGAAGCGCGTCCGATCTACGAAAAAGAAGGTCGAACCGTGACACCGCTGGTGGAGAGCCAGCAGGATGTACTCGATGCGGTGAAGGAAGATCACGATGCAACCCTTGCCTATGTCCGCCGCCCCGTCGGCAAGACGTCGGCTCCCTTGCATTCCTATTTCGCCCTCGTGGCCGACGACCCGAGCGTCCAGATCGTTTCAAAGGCGCAGATCTGGTACATCGAACAGATGCTGAAGGGTACGGAATGGGAAGGCCTGCCGGTACTTTCCGCAGCAGCGCCTTTCAAGGCCGGCGGTCGTGGCGGCCCGGACTACTACACCGACGTTCCGGTCGGCGATGTCGCCATCAAGAACGTGGCCGATCTCTACCTTTATCCGAACACCATTCGCGCGGTCGCCATCAAGGGCAGCACGGTGAAGGAATGGCTGGAACGTTCAGCCGGAATTTTCCAGGAAGTCGAGCCGGGCAAGGCCGACCAGACACTGATCAACCCGGAGTTTCCAAGCTATAATTTCGATGTGATCGACGGTGTCACCTACCAGATAGACCTGAGCCAGCCATCGAAATACGACGCGAAAGGCGAAGTCCTCAATCCGGACGCCAGCCGCATCGTGAACCTGCAGTTCAACGGCGCACCGCTTGATCATGAAGCAACCTTCGTGGTCGCGACCAACAATTACCGTGCAGGTGGCGGCGGCAATTTCCCCGGCATCAGCGACGACGTTGTCGTTTTCATCGGCCCGGACACCAATCGCGACGTCCTGGTGCGCTACATTGTCGAACAGGGCACGATCAACCCTTCGGCAGATGCCAACTGGTCCTTCAAACCGATGCCGGATACCAGCGTCCTGTTCGAAACCGGCCCGGGTGGCACGGAACACGCCGCCTCCGTGGAAGGTGTCCGGATCGAACCGGCAGGCGACGGTGCGGATGGTTTTGCCCGGTACCGGATCACGCTTTGAACGGTCTCGACTTTCGCAAGCCTGCTTGAACGAGCAGGCTCCCCCAAAAACTTATCCTGAGCAAGCGCATAGCGCTGTCTCGAAGGATGGGCCGCATGCTTGTGAGCGTGCTGCCCAACCTTCGAGGCGGACCTGATGGTCCTCCTCAGGGTGAGGCATGCGGAAGGTCGGCATGGGAAAGCAGTCAACAGACATAAAAAAACCTTCCCACGAGGGGAAGGTCTTGAAAGTCGTTACGGATCTGCCGTCTGTGCGGCAAACCGGCCGTTTTCTGGAAATCAGTCGTCGCGATACACTTTTTCCCGACGCTCGTGGGCTTCCTGAGCCTCGATCGACAAAGTCGCGATCGGGCGCGCCTCGAGGCGCCGAAGAGAGATCGGCTCGCCGGTCTCTTCGCAATAGCCATAGCTTCCGTCTGTAATGCGTTCCAAGGCATCATCGATCTTCGAGATCAGTTTCCGCTGACGGTCCCTGGCACGAAGTTCAATGGACCGATCCGTTTCGGACGACGCACGGTCGGCAAAGTCAGGATGGTTCTGGCTTTCCTCCTGAAGATTGGCGAGGGTTTCCTTGCTTTCCTTCAGGATCTCTTCTTTCCACACAAGCAGCTTGTTCCGAAAGTACTCGCGCTGCCTGTCATTCATGAACGGCTCGTCTTCCGAGGGTCGATATTCAGACTCAATTTCAACCGTCATCGATAGCTCCGGATTACCGTTATGCCGGGCGCAATATATAGGCGGTTCCGCCAGCGGACAACGGTTCATTTGCTAAAAATGGCGTCAAGGAAAGTTTATACCTTTCAAGACGTTGCGTAAATTTTGAACACTAAGCCGACAAATTTTATCGATTTGTGTGCACGCTCAATCCTGGAATCGGCCGAGCTTTGCAAGCTCGACTTTGACCCGCAATTCGATCTCCTCGAGCACCGAATCAACCTCAGGATCACCACTCGACTGGCGTTTGGAAACCTGCCTGGCGAGCAGCTCCAGCCGGTCCTCCGACACGTGTCCGGCAAGCAGATCCGCCCGCACCGACTCCAGTGTGTCCAGCAGATTGTGCCCATGCTTGGTAGCGCGGGATCGGCGCTCGGCGCGGTCGTCAACCTCCTGCAGGGCCAGCAAGGCATCCATGCCCTGAATGGACGCGCCGCCCGCGGTCTGGGAAGACTGTGAAACCTCACCCCCAAGGTCCGGTGCGAACTGGTCGCCGTTTGAAGAAACGCTTTTCTTGGCGCCTCGTCCCTGAACGCCGGAAATGGGTTTATTGCCTGTAATACGCATGATCGATCTTCCAGTCGGACTGACGGCAATTCTGGCGCATGGAGTGGCTCTGCCCGTCAGATTCTGCCGAGAAGGGTAAATGAGTCCTTGGGGGTGAGGCAATATTTGCCGACCGACAGGTACATTTCTTTAACCTCAAGCGACAGTTTTGCGTGGATATGCTTGTGATCATACCAGCAAAGAGCCCGGATTTCCGCCACTTTTATGGAAAGAACCAACGCCTTTGTAAAAAGTGGCACGGCTCTCGCATTGCGCATTTCGAATATATGTATCCCGGCAGCAAAGCCGGAAACACGATGGCGGGCCAGATCGGTAATGCGAAAAATTGGTGAAATGATCTGCGGAGGGTTCAAGCGGCTGGTACTTCTGGGTGCTGCCGCCGCCGTTGCTGCAACAACCTTGCTGGCACCGGTACACGCCGCCTCCCGTATCAAGGATATTGCCGATTTCGAAGGCATTCGCGAAAACCAGCTAATCGGTTACGGCCTTGTGGTCGGCCTGAATGGCACCGGCGACTCGCTCAACAACTCGCCTTTCACGCAGCAGAGCCTGCAGGCCATGCTCGAACGTCTCGGTGTCAACACCCGCAACATCGACCTGAACACCAACACCGTCGCGGCCGTCATGGTGACTGCCAACCTGCCGCCCTTCTCCACACAGGGTACCCGGATCGACGTCAACGTCAGCGCCCTCGGCGATTCAGAATCGCTTCAGGGCGGCACGCTTCTGGTCACGCCGCTGGTCGGTGCCGATGGTGAAGTCTACGCTATCGCCCAAGGTTCGATCGCGATCGGCGGCTTTTCCGCGCAGGCGGATGCCGCGTCGGTTGTTCGCGGTGTTCCCACCGCCGGACGGATCGCCAACGGCGGCCTTGTTGAACGCGAACTGGAATTCAAGCTGGCTTCGCTGACCACGCTTCGTCTCGCCCTGCGCAATCCGGATCTGACCACCGCGCGGCGCATCGCGCTCTCCGTCAACGAACTGATCGGCATGCCGACTGCCGAGCCCCTTGATCCGGCAACCGTACGCATCGACCTGCCGCAGCAATATGATGGCAACATCGTCGATCTTCTCACGGACATCGAGCAGCTGATCGTCGAACCGGATCTGGCAGCCCGCATCGTCATCGACGAGAACTCCGGCATCATCGTCATGGGACAGGACGTGAAGGTTTCCATGGTCGCCGTTGCCCAGGGCAACCTGACCGTGACGATTGCTGAATCTCCGCAGGTCTCGCAGCCGCTGCCCTTCGCAAACGGCCAGACCGCGGTGGTGCCGCGCTCTGACGTCACCGTGGATGAGGAAGGCTCCAAACTCGCCATCGTTCCGCAAACCGTCACGCTGAAGCAGCTTGTTGATGGTCTGAACGCCCTCGGGATCGGTCCGCGCGACATGATCTCGATCCTGCAGGCCATCAAGGCCGCAGGTGCCCTCCAGGCCGATATCGAGGTGCTGTGATGGCCGAGCTTGTTTCACCGACATCCTTTCAACAAAGCCCGCTGGACACGTTGCGCGGCGTCGACCGGACCAACAAGACGCGGGTTCGCGAAGCTGCCGAAGAGTTTGAGGCGGTTTTCCTGAACACCATGCTCCAGAACATGTTCACCGGCCTTGAGAACGGCGGCACCTGGGGCAAAGGCCACGGGGCGGATGCCTGGCAGAGCCTTCTGGTCGACGAATATGCACGCAACATCGCCCAAACAGGCGGCATCGGCCTTGCCGACAGCGTGGAACGTGAACTGCTCGCATTGCAGGAGGGGTCAAGATGACCGCACAACCCAACGCATCCACCTTTCCGTTTTCCCTTGAGCGGCCGACCAGCCAGCAGGAAGCCGAGCAGTTTTGCTCTGCCTTGTCCGGCACCATGGAAGCCCTTCTGTCCGTGATCGAAATGGAAACCGATCTGGTCAGGGCCGGTAAACTCCGGGAAGCGGGCGAGCTGCAGCCCGACAAGGCCCGGCTGATCCACGAATACACCCGCGGCATGATGACAGCGAAGGAACACGCGGTCGCCCTGGGCAATCTTTCCCCGGCATCCACCCAGTCGCTGCGTCGCCAGCACAGCGAATTCCAGCCGGTTCTGCGCATCAACCTGGCAGTGCTTTCAACGGCAAGAGACGTTGCCAATAACATCGTTGCAACCGTCGCGAAGGTCGCCGGTGCCAAGAATGCCAATGCACCGACCACCTACGGACGAAACGGTTCTGCGCCAACCGGACCGCAATCCGCTCGCGGCATCGCTGTCAATCAGTCGCTCTGAGGATAGCTGACAGCTAGCAAGAACCACGCCGGGTATCCTGTAACGATGAAAAGCTCCCCGCCGGGAGCTTTTCGTGTATTTATCCCCCTCGCGAAACCTGCCCAGAGGTTTCCCCGAACGGCAGGACGGGACTGCGAGAGCGAATCAAGAACAAGCGCAACCGGATAGATCGCAATCTTTAAAAGTCTAATCATTCCGTTAACAGACGATTCATTCCCTTACGTTATCTTTCCAGATTGATCGGGTAAAAGTTGTTAGTCACCCGGAGGAAAAGATGTTGGACACGGGATTGGCCCGGCCGCCATCGCCGACATATACGGCGATTACGCCGGTAGCGCGGGCTCCGGAGCGCAATGCTCCTTCAGTTGAGACGGACCTTCCGGTCGAAGAGACCGTAAGACCATCCACCGAGACGCAAAACGCACAGCGCAGTGCGAACAACGAGCGCGACCAGCGTTCGTTTGGCGAACGGTTTTCTTCCACGGTTGAACGCCAGAACATCATCGACCCGGAATATGATGCCCTGGTCTATGTCGCGACCAACACCGAAACCGGTCAGGTCGTCCGGCAGATACCTGCAGAGACATTGCTTCGTCTGCGGGCGTACAACGAGTCGATAGAAACCCGGCAGACCCAGCCCCAGGCAGAACCGGTTCAGCGCGTTATCTGATCAGGCGCAGCCATCCACATACCCTGCCCGTTTCCCGACGGCACCCGGCTTTGCTGTGACCTTGGCAATCCCCTGTCTGCTCGACTTTCCCCAATCCTTTCCCGCAGGTTTGCTGCCCTCCTCCAGCGACGCCTTCAGCTTCGCCCCCACACGGTCTTTGAACTGATCGCTTACAGCCTCCTCACGCCCCCTGACGCTTGCTCTATAAAGCTTGCTGGCAAACCCCACGTGCAATCTGCCTAACGCGTCTTGCCGGCGCATCTGTCTATCGTCCTCGATTTCGACACCTTCACCTGCCTCGTTCCGCACACGAGTTAACAAATCCGTCAGGTTTCAGACAAGCCGACCGCCTTAGGGGAAATTTGTGCTGCCCGAGCACCTGGCAAGAGGCATCCTTCAAGCTTTCGCTGCGCCTTGTTAAGATCTTTACTCAGCTAAAATTAGTCTTTCAAAACAATATACTCAACTTTTTCTGGCAATGATTTTAGTTGCTCGGCTTAGGGGGCTGTTAAGGTTAATTTACGCTAACCATCTTTGTTTAGAACTTCTTACAAGAAAGCGCCGATAGATGTCCCTCGGACCCAGGAAGGGTCCTCGTATCTTGTACTCCTAGAAAGGACACAAAATGGCCGACATTACTCTGTCGAGCGCGGTTCGCGCGAACCTCAACACCCTTCAGTCCACCGCACAGTTCATGTCGGACGTCCAGAACAAACTGGCGACCGGTAAAAAAGTGAACTCCGCTCTGGACAATCCGAACAGCTTCTTCACGGCTTCCGGCCTGACCTCCCGTGCAAACGACCTGTCCACTCTTCTGGACGACATGGGCCAGTCCACGCAGACCCTGAAGGCAGCCGACCAGGGTATTTCGAGCATCACCAAGCTCGTTGAATCTGCAAAAGCAAAGGCCAACCAGGCCCTGCAGACCCAGAGCCAGTACGAGCGCAAGCAGTTTGCTGCTCAGTACAACGACCTGCTGACGCAGATCGAAGACCTGGCGAAGGACTCCGGTTATAAAGGCAAGAACCTGCTCGCAGGTGAAGGCAACGACCTGAGAACCATCTTCAACGAAGACTCCACTTCGAAGCTCGACATTGAAGCTGTTGACTACACCGACACCGCACTGTCCACCGGTCTGAACCTTTCCGACCTCGCAGAAGGCGAAGGCGCTTCCGCATCCCTGCAGCTGCAGGGCGGCAAGACCGTCATCACCCTGCAGGATTCTGGCGGTTCTGCCCTGAACACTTCCTCCACCCTGTCGGACTCCACTCTGATCTCCACGACCCAGAGCCTGTCCTTCGTCAACGACACTGCCACCAACCCGGCCGTGCTCTCCGGTGGTGTTTCCTCGACGGCTTCCGTTCAGGATCTGGTTGATGGCCTCAACGCCATTGCCGGTGTTCGTGCAGAATTCGACAACGGCACGGGCGAACTGACCATCTACTCCGATGAAGACTTTTACATCGGTGGTAACGGTTCTGCGACCACGAGCTTTGCAGGCACCCTCGTCGACGCGACTGCGTTCTCCTCGACCACGGATGCTCTGATCAACTCCGGTTCCTTCTCTGTTGGCGACACTCTGACGCTGACGGACGGCAACGGCTACGAGCTCGGCTCCTTCGAAGTTGAAGACGACAGCACGGTTGATGATCTGGAAAACTTCATCAACGACTTCAACGGCGTCTCCGCTGACTTCGACACTGGCTCTGGCCGCATCACCATCACTTCGGAAACCGACTTGTCGCTGACCAGTGACAACGACGACTTTGCAAGCTCCGGCTTCACTGCAAACACCACCGGTATCGGCATCTCGGCGATCTCCGACAGTGGCTTTGCGACGGATACGGACATCAACCGTACAGTTGACCGGTTGAACACTGCACTGTCGAACCTGAGAACGCAGGCTTCCTCCTTCGGTACCAACCTCTCCATCGTTGAAAACCGTCAGGACTTCACCAAGAACCTGATCAACACTCTGGAAGAAGGTGCAGGCAAGCTGACGCTGGCCGACACCAACGAAGAAGGTGCAAACCTGCTGGCCCTGCAGACTCGCCAGAGCCTGGCTTCTACCTCGCTGTCCTTCGCAGCACAGGCAGACCAGAACGTTCTGCGTCTCTTCTAAGCCAGACATTTCGGTTAGAACGACATTGGAAAGCGGGCCACGGCCCGCTTTTCTTGTTTCCGGATCCTCAAGCGCGTTTCCCGATCCAGCCGTTCGCCCCCGCAGAAAACTTTAAGCGCATCTGTATCTGGCCCCACCTTCCAGGCACGCCCCCAGCCCGAATCCTCCCCTCTTCCCGAACATCGGTTTCAAAGCCTTGCCTGATCCCAATCGTTAAGATTCTGGCTCAGGTGGATATAAACGCAGCTCGCAGCCTGCACCCGTTCCTTCAAATTGCCATGGCTGCTCGGGCCCTTTCTCGACGCCAGCGCAAACATGCAAGGCCGGCACCGGCTCCCATGACGCCTCACATTGAATTTTTTTGAGATCGCCTGTCCCGCCAGAACCCGACGAGGACAAAACCCGCTGAACTCCGGGCTTTGCTTGCCTGTCGCCGTAACCTGGCACCCTGCCCTCGCAGTAAAGACACTGGCACTTTTTGGAACCCTGCCTCGGCACTTGAAGGCAATCGTCCTGACAGTTCAGACAGGGCGCAAAACGGCGTTAACCTCCTGATAACCCTATTTTTCAAGCGTTTAACCATTGATTAAGGTTAACGCTCGATGATCGGTCCCAACCTGCTCAGGAAGAGCAGTTGAAATTTGACCCAGGAAAGGGATAATTCGATGCGTGACATTACGCTGTCAGCCGCCGTGCGGCAAAACCTCCTCACACTTCAATCCACTGCAGACCTGATGTCAGGCGTCCAGAACAAGCTGGCAACCGGCATGAAGGTGAACTCCGCGCTGGACAATCCGAACAGCTTCTTCACGGCATCCGGACTGAACTCCCGCGCAGGCGATCTCAGCACCCTTCTGGACGATATGGGCCAGTCCCTGCAGACCATCAAAGCCGCGGACAAAGGCATTCAGACCATCACGGATCTGGTTGAAACCGCGAAGGCGAAAGCCAACCAGGCCCTGCAGACCCAGAGCCAGTACGAGCGTAAAACCTACGCAGCACAGTACAACGCCCTGCTGGAACAGATCGAAGACGTTGCCAAGGACAGCTCGTACAAAGGCAAGAACCTGCTTGCAGGTGACGGCAACGACCTGACCACCATCTTCAACGAAGATGCGACCTCCAAGCTGACAATTGAAGCGGTCGACTACACCGACACCGCACTGTCCACCGGTCTGAACCTTTCCGACCTGGCAGAAGGCGAAGGTGCAACCTCTTCCCTGCAGCTGCAGGGCGGCAAGACCGTCATCACCCTGCAGGATGCAGGCGGTTCTGCTCTGAACACTTCCTCCACCCTGTCGGACTCCACTCTGATCTCCACGACCCAGAGCCTGTCCTTCGTCGACGACACTGCCACCAACCCGGCCGTGCTCTCCGGTGGCGTTTCCTCGACGGCTTCCGTTCAGGATCTGGTTGATGGCCTCAACGCCATTGCCGGTGTTCGTGCAGAATTCGACAACGGCACGGGCGAACTGACCATCTACTCCGATGAAGACTTCTACATCGGTGGTAACGGTTCTGCGACCACGAGCTTTGCAGGCACCCTCGTCGACGCAACCGCGTTCTCTTCGACCACGGATGCCTTGGTCGACTCCGGTTCCTTTGCGGTTGGCGATACTCTGACGCTGACGGACGGTAACGGCTACGAACTCGGTACTTTCGAAGTTGAAGCAGACAGCACCGTTGATGATCTCGAAAACTTCATCAACGACTTCAACGGCGTCTCGGCGAAATTCGATGACGGCTCCGGTCGTATCACCATCACGTCGGAAACCGATCTGTCGCTGACCAGTGACAACACGGACTTCAACAGCTCCGGCTTTACCGCGGACACGGATGGCATCGTGATCGAAGCGATCTCCGACAGTGGGTTCGCAACGGATACGAACATCAACCGCGTCATAGACCGGTTGAACACCAGTCTGTCAAACCTGCGGTCCCAGGCTTCCGAATTCGGTACCAACCTCTCGACTGTTGAGATCCGGCAAGACTTCACGAAGACCTTGATCAATACTCTGCAGGAAGGTGCAGGTCTTTTGACCCTGGCCGACACCAACGAGGAAGGTGCAAACCTGCTGGCCCTTCAGACCCGTCAGCAGCTTGCTTCCACCTCTCTGTCCTTCGCCTCCCAGGCGGACCAGACCGTGCTATCCCTCTTCTAATTCAAAGAGAATCAGTCGGACGCACGACTCACAGACAAGCATCAGAAACGGCGGGCCACTGGTCCGCCGTTTTCGTTTACGCCGTGAATTACTGTCTAAACCCGAAATTTTTTATCATTGAGAATCAACATCTTAAAAGAAACCTTTTGGTAACTTTTATTTACGGGACGTTAATACGTGCATCAGTGATTAACTTTCCATTTAGATTTACGGCAAAGGTGCATGCTCGACTTGGATTACCCGCATGTTGCCTTTGGCGAGACCTGAATAGGGAAAGCGGTGAAGTCTGATGCCTGATATTGTTCTCTCCAGTGCTGTCCGGGACAATCTCCTGTCGCTGAAACAGACGGCGGATTTGCAGTCGATCACGCAAACGCGCCTGGCAACGGGCCTGAAGGTCAACACGGCGCTCGACAACCCGAACTCCTATTTCACGGCACAATCCCTGAACGACCGCGCGAGCGATCTCTCCAACCTCTTGGACAACATGGGCCAGGCGGTTCAGACGATCCGCGCAGCAGACAAGGGCATCACGTCGATCACCAAACTGGTGGAATCGGCGAAGGCCATCGCGAACCAGGCCTTGCAGACCTCCAGTGAATACGAACGCAAGCTGTTCACCAGCCAGTACAACGATCTGCTCGAGCAGATCGAGGACATGGCACGGGACTCCAGCTACAAGGGCAAGAACCTTCTTGCCGGTGCCGGCAACGAGCTGGAAGTTATCTTCAACGAGGACAGCACCTCGAATCTGACCGTTAATCCGGTAGATTTTACAGACACTTCACTAGATGATGGTCTCAATCTGGATGACCTGGATGCCGGTGGCACCGGGACCTCATCCTTCAACCTCTTCAGCGGCACCACCTCCATTTCCCTGTCGGGCCTGCAGGCGTCCTCGAATCTGACGGACCTCGCCGACTGGGCAACCGGCAACGTTGTCAGCATCACGGATTCCTCCGGCACCACCAACCTGACGGTCGGTACCGACATCACCACGGTGCAGGACTACGTGGACGCATTGAACGATCTGAACGGCGTGCACGCCACTTTTGACGAAGCCACGGACTCCATCACCATCACGTCCGGTCTCGACAACGCTCTCTATATCTCCAAGGACAACACCGGTGGTGGCGCAGCGACGGACGGTGGCGACACCGGCGGCACAACGACCACGATGACGGTGTCTCCTCTCAGTTCCACGGCAACGCTGGTCTCCTCCGGCGGCTTCCAGGCCGGTGACACGATCACGATCACCGACGGCAACGGCTTCGAGCCGGCCTCTCTTGAGATCGACGAAGAAACCACGGTCAGCGATCTCGTGACCTTCATCAACAACGTAAAGGGCCTGGATGCCACCTTCTCGGGCGGCAGCATCAGCCTTATCGGCGAAGTCTCTTTCGACATTTCCAGCAGCAACAGCGACTTCAACCGAACGACGCTCGGATCGACGACAGGAATCGTGTCACTGACGGCAGCGCCGTCCGAATTCAAATCGGATACGGATATCGATCGAACGCTTCAGGCCATCAACGCGGCGCTCGACGAGCTTCGCAATGCGGCCCGTTCGATGGGTACGGCTCTTTCGACTGTGGAAATCCGGACCGATTTCACCCAAAATCTGATCAACACGCTGGAGGTTGGCGCTGGCCACCTAACTATTGCGGACATGAACGAAGAAGGTGCTAACATGCTGGCGCTGCAAACCCGTCAGCAGCTTTCTTCGACTGCTCTGTCTCTGGCCAACCAGGCAGATCAGAGCGTCTTGAGCCTGTTCGGTTAACACCGGCGGCAGTTATCATTAAGGTATCGGGGGCAAATCGTTAACGATTTCGTTAACGTTTCACAGCGATACTTCTGCGTGGAGGTCACGGAATGGCGCTCAAGGTCGAGCTGAAACCGGGCGAGCGAATTATCATTGGGGAAAGCGTTATCACCAATGACAATCAACGCACTCGCCTCTTTATCGAAGGCCAGGCTCCCATTCTGCGAGAAAAGGATATTCTCACGCCGGCCACTGCGGATACACCAGCCAAACGGGTCTACCTGGCCGTTCAGCTGATGTATCTGTCAACTGACTTGGAGAAGATACAGGAGAGTTACTTCAGCCTCGTCAATGACATAGTGAAAGCCGCGCCGAGTACGATCCCTTTTGTCACCAGGATTAGTAACGCCATACTAACCGGCGCCTTCTATAAAGCACTGAAAGAAGCACGTAAGCTCATCGAGTACGAAGGGACGCTGATCAGTCATGTACAAACAGGCAGCGCAGGCTTACCAGAAAACAAGCCAGGTGGCGATGTCACCGAGGGAGCTGGAAGCGAATCTGCTGATGAAGGCCGCAGCCCGGCTTCAGTTGATCAAGGATGAATGGGCAAATTCCTCGCTTGCGGAAAAAGATGACGCCCTGGTGTACAATCGCAAGCTCTGGACAATTCTCGTGACGTCCGCGACCAGTCCTGAAAGCGAACTGCCTCAGGACATCAAGAACAACATCGCCTCGCTGGGCATGTTCGTGTTCAAGCAGACCATGACAGTCATGACGACTGACGACGAAAACAAGCTCGATACCCTCATCAGCATCAATCGTTCGATTGCCGAGGGTCTGAGGTCCTGATCCCGGCGCGGCCGGTTCGAGAACAGCCTCGGAAAACACGATAGAAGATCAAGAAAGGCCGCCAGGGTAACCTCGGCGGCCTTTCTCTTGACTGCAACGTTCACCTGCCCTCCTCCAGCGGAAACGGAGGAAGCCTCCACCGGAGATCAGCGGGTCCTCAAGCTGCGGGCAGGATTTGCAGCCATGAGATATTCAGCACCGGCCCAGTGCGAGCCCGGCAATCCAATCAGAACCTCCGCGTTGGCCGGGCTTTGAAAGCCCAGCCTTCCGGTGGCCAGCCCTCACTGGACTACAGATTGCCGGCACTCATTTCCCGGGCGATATGATCGGCCTGACGGATGGCTAGTGCCACGATCGTCAGGGTCGGGTTTTCGGCAGCGCCCGTGGTGAACTGGGACCCGTCCGACACGAACAGATTGGCAATGTCGTGGGTTTGCCCCCAGCGGTTGACCACCCCGTCGCGCGGATTTTCCGACATCCGGTTGGTACCCAGATTGTGGGTAGACGGGTAAGGCGGCGTCGGGAAGGTCCGGATCGCCCCGACGGCATCGTAGATGGCCATCCCCTGCTTGTAGGCATGATTGCGCATTGCGACGTCGTTGGGATGGTCATCGAAATGGACATTCGCCACCGGCAGGCCAAAACTGTCCTTCACATCATGATTGAGTGTGACGCGGTTGGTTTCCTGAGGCATGTCCTCACCGACGATCCACATGCCCGCCATGTTCTCGTAACCGTCGAGCGCACTTGTGAATTCCCGGCCCCACGCCCCCGGATCAAGAAACGCCGCCATGAACGGCAGTCCAAGAGCCAGGGTTTCAAGTTCATATCCGCCGACAAAGCCGCGTGACGGGTCGTGACGGGCTTCGTCCTGAATGATCCCCGCCATCGTTGTTCCACGCCACATCTTCACCGGCTGGTCGAAAATGGCATAGACCGAGCCTGTGGTATGGCGCATGTAATTGCGACCGACCTGGCCGGAGCTGTTGGCAAGACCGTCCGGGAACATGGAAGACGCTGAATTCAGCAACAGCCTCGGGCTTTCGAAGGAATTGCCGGCAACGCAGACGACACGGGCTTTCTGAAGCTGCAGATTGCCATCCTTGTCGAAATATTCGACCCCGGTCACCTTGCCTGCATCGTCGTGCAGGATTCGTGCGACATGGGCCTGGTCGCGAACTTCCAGATTTCCGGTTGCCTCGCCCCGCGGAATATCCGTGTAGGCGGCGGACCACTTCGCTCCCCATTTGCAGCCCTGAAAACAGAAACCGGTCTGCTGGCAGGCAATACGCTCGTCGTAGTCGGCCGAATTGATAGCCATCCGGCCTGTATGGACTTCCTTGTAGCCGAGCGCCTTGGCGCCTTTTTCGAACACAAGGTAGTTGTTGTTGCCCGGCAGTCCAGCCCGCCCCCCTGTGCGCGTCACGCCCAGTTTTGTTTCGGCAAGCGTGTACCAGGGGTCCATTTCCTCCGCATCCAGCGGCCAATCGAGCAGATTGGCTCCTTGGACGTTGCCGTAGGACGTTTTCGCCTTCCACTCATGTGGCTGGAAGCGGATCGACGCCCCGGCCCAGTGAACGGTGGTTCCCCCGACGGCCTTGACGATCCAGGCGGGCAGGCCGGAAAAGTCCTTTGCAACCCGCCAGTCGCCCGACGTGGTTCTGGGGTCGACCCAGGCAAGCTGCCCGAAGCTTTCCCACTCGTCGTTGACATAATCATCCGGAAGATAGCGTCCGCCCGCCTCCAGAGCCACGACACTTACGCCCTTCTGCGCCAGCTCGTTGGCAAGCACACCGCCACCGGCGCCCGTTCCGATCACGACAACAACCGTGTCGTCATTCAGGTCAAATGGTGCAGCCATGGTTTCCTCCCTAAGGCTCAAAGCCAGTTGATGTCGTTGAAGCCCCGGTCGATGTAGCCGCCCAGTTCGTAGGAAGCTCCCTCGTAGCCAAACAACGGCCAGACTGCTTTCTGATTGTAGAGACCCGTTACCAGTCCGCCCCTGACCCTTTGAAAGAACGGGCTGTCCTCCATGGACCGCAGCAGGTCCGCCCTGTCACGCTCCCAGCCGATCGCAAGATAGGAAGCATGCCCTCTCCCCTGGGCTGCTCCGTTCAGGGCCTCGATACCGGCCTCGATATCCTCGGCGTGGTCGGGCGTGTCATATCCCTTGACGGCAATGACATAGTATTCGTCGCCGACGTGGTCGTGCGGGTAGATGTCCCGCGCCATCTGCACCAGCGTCGCGAAACTGTCCGGCTTGAGTGCCGTCAGCTCCGTCGCCCAGGCGCCGTCCCTTGCTGCCAGAAATCCGGTCCCGGTGACGAAGGCAGCGCCTGCCGCCGTCGCCCGGGCCAGAAGCTGTCGTCTGGTCAGACCTCTCGGACTGTTTTCGGTTTTCATGCTCTCCTCCCGTTCAATTCAATTCATTCGTATCGACCGCCGCGCTGAAGCACCTCGATCTGATAGCCATCGGGATCCGCAACGAAGAAGAAGCGCGCTATGACGTCTCCCGCCGGTGCGAAATCGACCAGTTTTCTTGGATTGAGACCTGCTGCTTCGAAGCGTGCATGTTCGCTGTCGAGGTCATCGACACTGAACGCCAGATGCCCATAGCCGTCGCCCAAGTCATAGGGCTCTGTCCGCCCCTTGTTGACGGTCAGTTCCAGCTCGAAGCCGGAGTCGCTGTTGCGCAGGTAGATCAGGGTAAAATCGGGAAAATCCAGACGATCCGCTACGGTCAGCCCGAATGCTTTTTCATAAAAGGAAAGAGACCTGTGCTCTTCCAGAACACGGATCATAGAATGTATTGCTTTCGCCACGCGTTACTCCGCTCTGCTTGTATTTGCATGACGGAAGCGTAGCGCGTGGCAACTATCGCCCGGGTAGTATGCTTATACTGCGAGCGGTAAAACTTGCGCTGCAGCGCAAAATGTCATTCAGCGGCAATCGAAGCCGCGTGCTGGTTCGACGAAATCTCGAGGAACTTCAGGCAGGCGCAACGCAACAGCGATGTGAAATTCTTCGGTTCACCGCGCAGTTCGATCACTTCTGAATGCAGCGTCGAGATGAAATGCGGTGTCGTCACCCCTTCCGATGCGGCAATCTGATCCAGAATTGCCCAGAAGGAATTTTCCAGTCGGATGCTCGTGCTCTGTCCGTTGAGCCGCAACCGCCGGGTCTGGCTGGCATAGCGTTCCGGATCCTGTCCGGCAAATACGTGACACATCGGCTCTCCCTCCCATGGTGTCGATCTTTACGCGGTATGCCGCGATCTGTTTTTTGAAAAGGGATAATGAAAAGAACGCGCCGTTGCCAAAGGCCCCGGCGGCAAACCGGTTGGAACTGGACACCAGAAGATATCCGTCGGGAAGAAAGGCAACCAGGAGAGTGTTTCCCCAAAGGGGGAATATTTCAAGGCCTTTCCCGGCCCTGACCGGCAGTCCAGGCAACAGTGAGCGAAGACCGCCCGGAGAAAAGCCGGGAGTTCCGTGCGATCCTAGAGGTAATCGGACAGGGTCAGATTGAACACGATCGACGAGGCCCTGTAGGAAACCTCGATATTGGTCTGCAATTGCAGGATCTCGGCGGCGACCTGATCCTGGTCGATTCCCTCGATATCCGCGATCGTGCCTTCGTAGCTGCTCTTCATTTGCACATGCCGGTCATCGGTCAGCGACACTGTCCGATGCGTGATGGCAATGTCCGTGGCAATATCGGTGATCCCGGACTGATCGACACCTGGCGGCTGCAAGGTCGTGCGCAGGTTGGTCGACAGGGTATTGTAATACTCTTCGTCGATCGTCGAGCCGCCCGAAAAATCCGCGGCAATGAAAGCCGCAAGCGACTGGACCAGTTCCTGCAGCGGTGTTTCATTGGCTCGAACGCCGTAGCTCACTGTGAGATTGCTGTCGATCACCGCGTTCTTGTCCGTGCGCGGATCGTCGGTGGCCGTGTTGCGGCCCGTATACCATGCGACAGTCGTCGAGCCGCCACCGATCAGCGCGGTTGCGCTGTCGAAGGGAGGCCCGTCGACCCGCTGCGGCTCTTCGCCGCCAAACGTCCTGAAGAACTCTTCTGCCGCCCATTCGTCCGACACGGCACGAAGGGTTGTCTGAGCCTGATGCTCGATCTCCGCTTCCAGGGCATCACGCAGGTTCTGCGCCGTTTCCTCAAGATCGGCACCGATCGCGAAGGTTCCGTCTTCAGCCGTGCTGTTAGCTGCCGTCAGCTCGATGGAGATCGTCTCGCTGTGATCAGGCGGCAGGGAGAATTCCACAGTGATGGTCTCGCCAAGTTCCGGCTGCCCGGTGAACTGAACGTCGAAGCTGTCCGGATCAGTGCCCGAAGGCCCGGTGATCGCGACGTTGGTCAGGGTCGAGGCAACCGATGCGATGTCGAAACCGAAATCATGTGCTCCATCTTCGGCAATGGTGAAGGTGGAATCCGTCGGCACGGGGCCGGCGTAGTTGGTTGTCAGCGCGGAGGTCGATGTGCGGCCATTGTTGCCGGCACCCAGATTTGCCTGGGAATACTCGCTCATGACGGTTTTCAGCCCGTCCCGGCCGTTCGCCCCCTCCAGAATGGCATCGATCTTGGCAACCGGGTCCTGAACGGCATCCGTGCCGCCAAAGACGTAAAATCCGGCGACTTCCGTGTTCAGAATGTTGAGCGCTTCGTTCAACAGCAGTTTGGCGCGGGACTGGGTCTGCGTCTGCCCGTCGTCCTGCAGCACGAAATCGTTGGTATCGAGCGCGGATTTCGCATCCTGCCGGATATCCTCCAGACGCTCCAGCGACATGGTCGAGGTCTGCAGGTGCAAGTTGGCGATAGTGATGGTGTCCTGGTAGCTCTCTATCATGCTGACTTTCTGGGTCAGCTGAATGTCCAGAAGCCGGCGGTCGCCTACTTCACCGTATGTGGTACCGACCTTGCCTCTGGCGAGCTGGGTTGTCTTGCTTGCCAGCAGATCGTTGAGCTCGCCGAGCTGGCGGGTCAGATAAGTCCGGGAGGTGGTGATATTCGAAACTGCCATAACGCACCCAACCTTAAACGATGTTCAGGAGCTCTTCGAAGAGATCCTTGATGGTCTGCATGACGCGGGCATTGGCCGCATAGGCGTTTTCCAGCTGAACCATGAAGGCCAGTTCGGCGTCGAGATCGACCGAATAGCTCTGCTCGTAACGAATGGCGAGGTTCATGGTCAGCGCTTCCTTGGAATCCGCATATGTGGCTGCGTCTTCCGCCTGGTTGCCCTGAAACGCGACGGTCTGGTTGACAAAGCCCAGAAGTGTTCCCTGGAACGGTGTCGACGCGCTGCCGATACCCGAGCCCGGGTCATAGTGTTTCGTGCCGACGCTGAGGGCATCCGACAGGAACTGCGCACGCGCAGGATCGTTGGTTGTGTTCGGTGTCGGCGTGGTCTGATAGTTCACCAGAAGCGCGCTATCGGCCAGAAGATCCGGATTAACGCTGATTCCGGAGGCATAACCGAGCCGCTGGCCACCGCCTTCAAGCGCATCGGTGAAGAGGTCCGTTCCAGCCCGCTGGTCAACGAAGATCGCAAGGCCCAACCCCTGATCGGAATTCGCCGTCACGGTGACATTCGCACTCAGGCTTTCAACGCTGGTCGGCGCCGTGTTGTCGCCCAGAACCCGAAGGTTGTCCGCCCCGTCATTGCTGACCAGAAGACCTGTACCGGCAAGTGCTGCGGTGATGTTGGTGATATAGGTTGCCGGAACACCGCTGGAAATGTCGATACCGAAGACCGTGTCGCCCGGATTTGCCGTAGCGGAGTTGTCCAGCGGCAGCAGTGCGGGATCGTCCACGGCCACGAGAGTGACTGTCTGCGGATTGCCGCTGCTGTCGGTGTAATTCAGCGTGATGGTGTTGCCCGGTTGAAGCGCGGACACATCGAGATCGAAACCGCTGTCCAGACCGACGGTCGCTGCCGTGCTTTCAACATTCACATTGGAAAAGGCAAGTGACAGTTCGGCAGCAATCGTGTCGAGCTGCGTCTGCGCCTCGACCAGGATATCATCGCGCAGTTCAGCAGTTGCCTGTATCGAACCAGATTTCGACGACGCGATGAGATCGAACTGGGTGCCGCCTGGCGTTCTCACCATCACCGAGTTGCCTGTCTGGCCCGGCTGCAGCAGATGCGTGGCATCGAAGGTCAGCGTCGATGCCTGGCCGTCTGCGTAAAGCTGGTCGCCGCTGGCGGTGCGGATGGAAATTGAATTGTTGTCGTTCTTGGTGACGTCGATATCGATATAACCGGACAACTGCTCAATCAGCCGGTCGCGCTCGTCTTCCATGTCGGCGGTCGAAACACCGGATTGGGTCGCGTTCTGGATCGCCTCGTCAATGTCCTCGATGCTTGAGAGCAGGCCATTCACGCTATCTGTCTGGGAAGCCAGTGCGTTGTCCGCTTCCTGGCGCAGGTCCGCAATCTGCTCATAGGATGAGTTGATTTCGCGCGCAAAAGCTTCGGCGGCCGAAACCACGTCCTTTTGAACGGCATAGTTGCCCGGATCATTCACCAGGCCGGCAAGTGCAGCAGAAAGATTGCCTGCAAGGGACGACAACGAACTCTTGTCGTCGATCGTGCCGAAGATATCGTCCAGACGGTCGGTAAAATCCGCAATCTGCCGGGAGTAGCTGGTGTCGGCGAGAGAGTTGAAATAGTCGGACTGGATCTGCTCGTTGACAATCCGGCGCACTTCCGTCGCATTCATTCCGGCGACGTTGCCGTTGCCGTCGAAGTAGACATTCGCCGAAATTATTTTTTTCGAATAGCCGGCCGTATCCGCGTTCGCAATGTTGGACGCGGTGACGTCCAGCTGACGCTGATTGTAGGTAATTCCGAAAACCGCGGTATTCAGGGCACTTGTAAGACCCATGGCGGCTTCTCCTTCCTTATACGCGACCAGGCCAGGTGGCCGGCGGGTCAGTACCCCGCCGGCCTAGGCGGTGTTACCGGACCATATTCAGGGCATCGTCGAGCATTTCGTCTGCTGAGGTGACGATCCGCGAGTTTGCCGAATAGGCCTGCTGGGTGATGATCAGTTTGGAAAACTCGTCCGCGATATCGGCATTGGAGAGTTCCAGCTTCTTGGCCAGGATCTGCCCGCCTCCGGAAAGATCCGCGTCTCCCGATCCGGCCGTTGCCGCAAACGCGGCACCGTCAACGCGCTGCAGGTCCTGCTCGGCCTCGAACGTCGCAAGCGGGATCTGGTAAACCGGACGCTGCTGGTTGTTGGAATAGCTGGCAATGACGCGGCCGGAAGCGTCTACAGCCACCCCGATCAGCTCACCTGCAGGGTAGCCATCCGGATCCAGCGACACGGAGCTGGCCCTGCCGTCCTTGTCGGAATACTGGGTCAGGGAGCCTTCGGCAAAGGAGAACTCGACGTCCGTTGCCGTCGTGCCGCCGATGGTCAGCGACGAGATTGTAAAGCCGTCGCCCGTACCGTTCACTGCGGAACCGGCCATGGCACCGGCGGTCAGGGTCGTCATCTCGCCGGTATCGTCGAACTGGACGGTACCAACATCATACCAGGCATCGGTCGCATCGCCGCCAGTACCGATATACATCGACCAGGCGTCCTCCACGATGGGCGGGCCAGCATCGTAGTTCGCGGTCTTGGCATAACGGATTTCGACGTTCATCGCCGTACCGTTCTGATTGTAGATCGTTGTGGATCCGCCGGAAATGGAGCTGTTCAGGAAGTCGGTTTCATCTGCAACGGCAACGTTACCGGCACCGACCGAAGCGTTCAGGAGGGCAGTGGTTTCATCCGTGCCGTCATAGTCGGTAGTCGCGGGAACCCGAGGAAGGTTGGCCTGATAGTCCACAGTCGTGGTTGCGGATGCTGCCAGTGGCTGGTTCTCGATCTGGATGACGGCCGGGTTGTCGCCGATCGCATTTCCGGTGTTCGGGTCCAGCGGGAAGCCCTGCAGATAATAGCCGGAGCTGTTGATCAGATAACCTTCCTTGTCGCGCTCGAAATCACCGGCGCGGGTGTAGTAGGTCTCATCTGCGAAGGTGGTCGAGCCGTCGACCACGTCGGACGCCTTGGTCACGACGAAATAGCCAGCGCCGTTGATGGCCATGTAGGTATCGACGTCGACCGACGTGATATCACCCTGCACGGTGTTGGTGGCGCGGGATGTGGCGAAGGTGGTTCCGGAAACCTGCTGGGCCTGCTTGGCCCCACCCCCGGAAACCAGATCCGAAAAGGTCGTGTCGAGCCGTTTGTAACCGGTCGTCTGCGAGTTTGCGACGTTACCGGAAATATTCTCCAGAGCCGTAGCCTGCGCAGCCAGTCCGGAGACAGCCGAGTTGATAGCCCCATAAATACCCATTTGCGGTCCTCTTTATAGATCGGGCACTGCGACGCGGGCTTACGCCCATAATCGGCCTTCCTCCGCAAAGGCCGTGCCAGTTTGACGAGGACATAATTTATCGTTTTGTTTCATAAGCTTAGGAAATTTTCCTTTTCCAGAAGCGGAAAAAGGCACCCGGCAGTTCACGACCCGACAGGCAAAAACTTCCGCACTGGCCGGTGGCAGATGTTCAAAATTGCCGTGCGCCGGCACTCCTGCCTTTTACGGGCTTGCACAGCCGCGCGCGGCCTGCCACCTTGCGGCCAACCTAGGAAAAACGGACGGCCAAATGCGCTTTGAAGGAACTGAAAGCTATATTGCCACGGAAGACCTGAGGGTCGCGGTCAACGCCGCAGTCGCCCTGGAGAGGCCGTTGCTGATCAAGGGTGAACCCGGCACCGGCAAGACCGTGCTTGCCGAACAGGTTGCGGTCGCCCTGAAAGCCCCGCTGATCGAATGGCATGTCAAATCCACCACCAAGGCTCAGCAGGGCCTTTATGAATATGACGCCGTTTCGCGCTTGCGCGACAGCCAACTCGGTGACGAGCGCGTCAAGGACATCAACAACTACATCCGCAAGGGCAAGCTCTGGGAAGCATTCGACGCTGAAGAGCGGCCGGTGCTGCTGATTGACGAAGTCGACAAGGCCGATATCGAGTTTCCGAACGATCTTCTCCTGGAACTCGACCGCATGGAGTTCCACGTCTACGAGACCGGTGAAACCGTCCGTGCAAAGCAGCGCCCGGTGGTCATCATCACATCAAACAACGAGAAGGACCTGCCCGACGCCTTCCTGCGCCGGTGCTTCTTCCATTTCATCAAGTTCCCCGATGCCGATACCATGGCGGAAATCGTTGAAGTGCATTTTCCCGGCATCAAGCAACGGCTCCTGTCGGAGGCGCTGCGCCTCTTCTATGACGTACGCGACGTCCCCGGACTGAAGAAGAAGCCCTCGACCTCGGAGCTGATCGACTGGATCAAGCTGCTGCTGAACGAAGACATCGATCCTGAAACCCTTCGTCAACAAGATAGCTCCAAACTGATACCGCCTCTGCACGGCGCGCTGTTGAAGAACGAACAGGACGTGCACCTGTTCGAACGCCTGGCATTCATGGCGCGGCGGGAACGGTCCTGAAGACCCGGGCATGCCTCGAGGTGAAAGCTGGTCGAGGCTGAGCGCCCGGGCGGCTGGCCGGGCAAAACGCGATCTTCGGGTCGGGGTGACAAGGAGACTGACTTGGTGAAACAGGCCACCGCTCTTCTGGTGCTGGCGATGCTCACGCTGCCGATGGCGGCGAGCGGGCCTGTTCTTGCACAAGTGCCCCCTGAAAAGGACGCGGGCTGGCAAAGCGATGTCGGCGGATTGCGCCATTTCACCGGCCTGCGCTGCCCCGACATGATCGGCGATTATTACCGCATCAAGGTGATGGAGGGTGATGCCGTCAGCCAGGCGGGATGCATCTACACTGGCCGCGACGGCATTACCGCTGTCCTGCGCAAGCACTTGCAGGGCACCGGCCGCCGCGAAGCGCTGACATTTTCCCGCAATTACAAGGCAGCCGGTTTCGAACCGATCAAGCTGACGGGCGCTGCCGCCTCCGGCATCTCCTTCCGGACCCGCAACTGGACGCCGACAAGCCTGTGCGAAACGATGTGGTACTTTTCCGGTGCCACATCGGACTATACATTGTGGCTGTCCTACACGCTGCCGACTCAGGAAGTGGAGATCGGACCGGCAGTAACCGCCTTCACCATGGCGCTTGCCAACCAGAACTGACCGGCAGTCCGGCTTTTGACCCGCCGGCACACTTTCCACTTTCAAGGAACCAGGAAAGACAATGCGGCTCCTTTTGTTCAGACACGCCAAATCAGACTGGGGCGACGCGAACCTGGCCGACATCGACCGGCCTCTGAACAGCCGCGGCAAGACCGCGTCCGTCAAGATGGCCCGTTACATGAAGGAACAGGGCCTGCAGCCCAACCAGATCCTGTGCTCTACTGCACAGAGGACCCGGGAAACCCTGGCCCGCCTTCTGCCGACCCTCACACAGGAAACACAGATCCACCTGGTGTCCGACCTCTACCAGCAAAGCGAAGACGACTATGTCGGGCTGATCCGCCGCTATGGTGGCCGGGCCCAGAACCTCATGGTCATTGGCCATAACCCGGCAACCGAGGATACGGCGTTGAGCCTCAGCGGCACGGCATCCAGCGACGCGATTGCCGATATTCAGGAAAAGTTTCCGACTGGCGCTCTTGCCGTGATCGATTTCGACATTGCCGACTGGTCGGAGCTGCAGCCGAAGACTGGCCATCTGGAACGTTTCGTCAAACCACGGGACCTGAAGGAAGACCTCGACTAGAGCATCAGCCGAGTCCCGGATTGTACTTGTTCCCGCCTGCGCCTACATGAACGCGCTGGAGGCCCTTGTGAACCCATTGACGACACTTGCAGAAGAAACCCGGCTGACACTGGCCAATCTTGCCGACGCGGCAACCGATCTGGCAGTGCCGAGCGTCCGGCTGGGCGTGACTGGACTTGCGCGCGCAGGCAAGACCGTCTTTCTGACCGCCCTCGTGCATAACCTCGTTCATGGTGGCCGCCTGCCGCTCTTCAGCGCCGCTTCCGGGCACAGAATGACCGGCGCAAGGCTTCAGCCGCAACCTGACGACGCCGTGCCGCGCTTCGACTATGAAGCGCACGTGCGTGCCCTGGTGAGTGAGCGTATCTGGCCGGATTCGACCCGTCAGGTCTCCGAGCTGCGCCTGACCATCGACTATGAGAGCGCCTCCTACTTCCACCGCAAGCTTGGTCCAGGCCGCCTTCATCTCGACCTGATCGATTATCCCGGCGAGTGGTTGCTGGATCTGCCGCTTCTCGGCAAGGACTTTGCCACCTTCTCCGCCGAGGCAATGCGGCGCGCCCGGGCGGAAAACCGGGCGGAGATCGCCGCGCCGTTTCTGAAAATCCTGGCCGCCACGGATGCGAACGCGGAGGAAAGCGAACCGGCGGCACAAGAGCTGGCGGCAAATTTCAAAACCTATCTGGCTGCCTGCAGAGCCGACGCCCACGCCCTGTCGATGCTTCCCCCGGGACGCTTCCTGATGCCCGGGGATCTCGACGGCTCCCCGGCCCTGACCTTCGCACCGCTGGACATTCCAGCAGACGCAGCCCCGGCCAGGACAGGCACGTTGCGGGCGATGATGGAGCGGCGATACGAGGCCTACAAGACCCACGTTGTGCGTCCGTTCTTCCGCAATCACTTCGCGCGCCTCGACCGCCAGATCGTGCTGGTCGATGTCCTTCATGCCCTGAACGCAGGGCCGCATGCGATTGCCGATCTGGAAACCGCCCTCACCGAAGTTCTCGGAGCTTTCCGTCCGGGCAAACGCAGCTGGCTGTCCTCCATCCTGTCGCGACGGATCGACCGCATCCTGTTTGCGGCGACCAAGGCAGACCACCTGCACAGATCGGATCACGACCGACTGGAGCTGATACTGAAGAGACTGGTTGCCCGAGCAGAAGAGAAGGCAACATTCAAGGGTGCGGAGGTCGAAGTGCTGGCCATGGCTGCGGTCCGTGCGACGCGTGAGGCAACGGTCAAACATCGCGGCGAAGCTCTGCCTGCGATCCTTGGAACACCGTTGCCGGGCGAACGGCTGAACGGTGACACCTACGACGGAAAAACCGAAATCGCCATGTTTCCCGGTGACTTGCCGGACGACCCTGAATCACTTTTTGGACAAGCTGATTCAGTTTCTGAAGCACTTCGAGCAAGCTTTCAAACCGCTCAGGCAGACCTTCAGTTCCTGAGGTTCCGGCCGCCGGAACTCGACAAGACCGCAGAAGGCCTGACTTTGTCTCTGCCGCATATCCGGCTTGACCGCGCCCTGGAATTCCTGATCGGAGATCGCCTGGCATGACCGGTTCCCAGCCCCCGTCCAATCGCAAACCGACCGCCTTCCGTCTCGATGATTCCAAGGTGCGGATGACCGATGACGAAACAAGGATGCCCGCGGCCGGCGAAGCCCTGGTCACCCAGGCCTTCATTGACGACGAGGAACCTCGCCTTCCCCGCGCCGCCAGCACTCCCAGATCCGGATTTCGGTTCGGCAAGTGGCTGATGATCGGACTGTCCGGTCTCGTCTCGCTGGCAGTCGGCCTTGCGGTCGACAGCCTGATACGGGATCTCTTTGCCCGGACCGATTGGCTGGGATGGCTGGGTGTGGCTCTTGCCGTTCTGGCGGCGCTTGGTCTGCTCGGCCTGGTCATTCGCGAGATCGCGGGCCTCATGCGCCTCGGCCGTATAGACCACCTGCGCGACCGGCTGCAGAGCGCCGCCGAAGCAGATGACGCGAAGGCGGCATCAGCCGGCCTGAAGGAACTGCTCACACTCTACAAGGACCGTCCCGAAACGGCCCAGGGCCGCAAGGCGCTGGCGGGGCATATGCGGGAAGTCATCGACGGCCGGGATCTGGTGAAACTGGCAGAACGCGATCTGCTCAGCCCGCTCGACCTGGAAGCCCGGCGCATCGTGATGAACAGTGCAAAGCGCGTTTCCATCGTCACGGCCGTCAGCCCACGGGCACTGGTCGATCTGCTGGCGGTCCTGTTCGAGAACCTGCGCACGATCCGGCGCCTGTCCGCCCTTTACGGCGGGAGACCCGGCACACTCGGCTTCCTGCGCCTCGCAAAACACGTCATGGCACATCTGGCAGTGACCGGCGGCATGGCAGCAGGCGACAGCCTTGCCTCGCAGGTACTGGGTCACGGTCTGGCGGCTCGACTTTCCGCCCGTCTGGGCGAAGGCGTGGTCAATGGACTGCTCACGGCCCGCATCGGCATTGCAGCAATTGCAGTCTGCAGACCGGCACCGTTCGTGGCCGGCACTGGACCGACCATCTCGGACTTCATGGGGGAGCTTGTCTCGTTTGCCAAAAAAGAAGATCCGGCCGACAAGTCTTGAAGTTTAGATTTCAAATAATACACGGCATGGTTACACGCGCAACGCAACCAAATCGATTGCTATTTCTACCAATGACACATAAACGTTTCATTCATTAAGGTTTCTGCGGACGAGCAGTGGCGTCTTCCTCGGAATACAACAATAATAGCCAGGTGAGACGTTAACTTGTGTAGCGACAGGCCGTTGCCAATCAAGACGAAATCCGCCCTTCAGCATCGCCGCCAACTCAAGGCTTTTCTGCTTTGCAGTTGCGCCCTGGTTTTGCTTGGTCCGGAAAAAGGCCTTGCAGGTGACATTACCATCGGCACGGGCACCACGGTTACCACAACACAGACGCTGACGGACGTTGGCGATACCGGAACGGTCGAGAGCGGCGGCACCATCGAGGTTACCGATCAGGATGGCCTGGTTCTGGACAACGACGACCAGACAGCAACCAACAACGGCACCATTACAGTCACCAAGACAACAACAGGGATACCGAATTTCGCCGGTATCGGGTCCGATGAGGACAATGCCACCGTTCACAACAACGGAACTGTTACTACCACGGGCAGCCGCGCCTTTGGCATTGCTGGAGACGGAGACGATTTCACGGTCACCAACTCGGGCACGATCTCCACTTCGGGAGAGGAATCCGACGCCATTTTGTCCCTTGGCGCGAACACAAAGATCACCAACTTCGGAACGATTCTCACCACCGGGGAAGATGCCGATGGCATCAATGCGACTTCCAACAACCCAACGGTTTCCAATTCGGGTACCATTACGACCTCTGGCAAGGACTCGGACGGAATTCGGTCAGGGGGTACGGACGCGGAAATCACCAACTCCGGCACGATTTCCACGACCGGAGAAGCTGCCTATGGCATCAATGCCGAGGGCGACCGTCCGACCGTCTTGAACTCAGGCACGATCACCACGACAGGTGACGACGCCTATGCCATCGACACCGATGAAGACGACGCGAAGATAACCAACACCGGAACGATTACAACGACTGGAGAGGACGCGGACGGCTTTGACAGCGACGGCGACGATGTCATCCTGATCAATACCGGTGTGATGACCATGTCCGGTACGCTGGCAGACGGCATCGACAATGACGGTGACCGCGCCGCGATCACCAACTCGGGCACCATCACCGTTTCGGGAGAAGACGCCAACCCGATCGAATCCAGTGGCGATGACGTCACCATCTCCAACAGCGGCACGCTACGTAACACTGGCACGATTTCCGGAGATCATGACGATGTCGGACATGGCATTGCCGTTGACGGCGACAATGTCACGATCACCAACTCCGGCGAGATCTACAGCAGCAATGGGTCCTCGATCTATGTCGATGGTTCTGATGCAACCGTTACCCTGAACAATGGCACCATACTTCAGGGTGTTCTGACCTTTACCGATCCGACCACCTCAACCCTGAACTACGCGGCCGGGCGAACGGCGATCTTGACCTTCAGCAGCATCCCGGGAACGCTGACGACAGCAGGCCTCACTTCAGCGACCAACGGCAACACGATCACCATCCTCAATCCGGACGACTTCCGGCTGGACACGGTTGCCCAGACCTTCAACACCATGACGCGCGCTGTCACCGGCAGCCTTGAACAGCAGATGGACCTCAATCGACTGGGCGGCACGTCCTTCGTCGCAACCAACGGTCCGGCTCCGGAAGAGCAAAACGCCACCGCGCTTTGGGTCACGCCTCTTGGCGGTGTTCTTTCCAGGCAAGGCAGCGACGGGTTTGACCATACATTCGGCGGCATCACTGCCGGGGCTGAGAAGACATTCGCCGAAGGGCTTGCCGCCGGTGTTGCCGGTGGTTTCACCATCGGCAGGACGACCAGCGACGGCGACATTCACTCGGCCTCCAGCTACAGCATCCACGCCGGTGGCTATCTCAGCCGCTCCTGGCAGGCGACCTTTGCTCAATTCGGCCTTCTCGGCGGCTACCTGAAGAGCGATGAAAAGGTCACCGTCCTCAACAACATGGTTGTCGGTGGCCTGCAGGACCTTTCCATCGACTACGACTATGTCTACGTCACGCCCTCCGCGCGCCTCGGCCATGCCTTCGCCCTGAGTGAGGGTACGCTGACACCCAGCGCTCGTGTGCGCTACTCGGGTCTCTGGCAAACGGGCGACGCCGATGAAAGCGCCACCGGCCTTTCGGTTTCCGGCCGGTCGCTGCACGTTCTGGAACTGCGCGCGCAGGCGACCTACGATCATGCCCCCATCGTCCAGAATGGCGGCACGCTCTATCTCAGTGCGAATGCGGGTATCGACGGCATCTTCACGCTAAACGACAGTGTGGACGGCACCCTGCAGGGAGCTGCCTTGAACCTGTCCGTCGACGACGACGATGCGGTGCTCCGCGGTTTTGCGGCAGCCGATGCCGTGTGGCAGATCAATGACGGCACGAAATTTCTCGCCGGAATAGAAGGCGGTTACGACAGCGCCGATACACTATCCGCATCGGTTCGCCTGGGCGCCAAGATCAGTTTCTGAGGACTTGGGAAAGCCCCCTTCCCTCAAACGCCGTTCCGATGCCGGCCTCCACATCGTCGTGAAACCTGTTAGTCTGTCCCTGGGTCCGGATGGGCCGCGAAGCTTGCGCGAGAAAAACGGTCGTTGGGGTCAGGCAATTCGATGAAAACCGAAGAAACGTCAATTGAAGGCGTGATTGTCCATGACCTGGTTTCGCACATCGATGACCGCGGCAGTTTCACCGAAATCTACCGGGAGACCTGGCTCACCGGTTTCAAGTCGATCCAGTGGAACATCGTCACCTCGAAAGAAGACACATTGCGCGGTGTTCACGTGCACAAGGATCACTACGATTATCTGATGGTCCTGTCCGGAAAGATGCTGCTTGGTCTGCATGATATACGCCGCGACAGCCCGACCTTTGGAACATCGCAGTTTCTCGATCTGTCAGCGGAAAACAGACGAGCTGTTTCAATTCCGCCGGGTGTTTGCCACGGGTTTTATTTTCCGCAAGCCGCGACGCATCTTTATTCCGTTTCCACCTACTTTGACCCGGCGGACGATTTAGGCTGCAAGTTCGATTGTCCGGAACTGAACCTGTCTTGGCCAACGAAGGACCCTGTCCTTTCCGATAGAGACCGAACAGCCGACAACTATTCGCAGATGCTTGATAAATTCTATGCGGACGCCAATGCCTGATTACGCAGTCACCTGCAATTTCACATCACCGGCTGTTGGACACAGCCATGACTGATATCGGTCTGGTTGGCTTTGGCCGGTGGGGAAAGCTCATCTTTCGCGATCTGCGCAGCTTGGGTGTAAACGTGCACGTGGCGGTGCCCGGTTCGGACAGCCAGCACGCAGCCCGGGAGGTCGGAGCCGCTTCGGTTTGCGATAACGCTACCAACCTTCCTGACTGCGCGGGATATGTCGTTGCGCCACCAACCGTGCTTCACGCGGCCTGTATTGACGTACTTGCACCGCGGAACCGGCCGATCTTCTGCGAGAAACCGGTCACCAACGACGCACAGGCGGCGCAAAGACTTGCCGATACGCTGCAGGAACGTCTCTTCGTCATGGACAAGTGGCGCTATCATCCCGGCATTTTGAAACTTGCGGAACTGGCAAAATCCGGCGCTCTGGGCCAGATCGAAGCGGTACGCACCTATCGGCTGGGCTGGGGCAATCCGCACAAGGATGTCGACAGCCTCTGGATCCTGATGCCGCATGATCTTTCGATCGCACTCGAAATCCTGGGAACATTGCCCAAGGCACATTCGGCGATCGCCCAGATCCCGGCCCTGGGTGGTGAGGACCTGATTGCCCGTCTTCAAAACGATGGGGAACCGCTCACCGTCACCATGGAGATCTCTTCCCTCCATCCGGCCCCAAAACGCTCCGCCGTCGTGATCGGCAGCAAGGCGGTGGCCCAACTGGCCTCATCCTATGACGATTGCATTCTCCTTGCCCCGAGAGATCACGGCCAGAAGCCTCAGCAAATCGAGGTTGGCACGAAAATGCCTCTTCTGGCCGAACTGGAAGCATTCGTCGCGCACCTGGAAGGGGGGGCTGCTCCAAAGTCCTCGGCTGCAGAAGGCGCATTGATCGTCAGGCGGATTGCCGAACTCAGAGCGCTCGCAGGATTGCCGTGACCCATCCGCGCTTCACCGTCCTGCTGCCGGTCAACAGACCTCCCGCGCTTCTGCCATTCGCCGTCGAAAGTGTTCTGGGCCAGTCCCTGCAAGATTTCGAACTGTTCATCGTTTGTGACGGCGCGCCCCAAGAAACCGTGCAGGAAGCGGAGAAGCTGGCAGGGCGTGACGAGAGGATCCGCGTTTTTTCCTTCCCGAAGGGAGAAAGGCACGGCGAAGCTCATCGGGACACGGCTCTCAAGCAGGCAAACGGCAAATTTGTTGCCCAGATCGGCGATGACGACATCTGGTTTCCCGAACATCTGTCGGAACTGGGCCGCCTGCTGCAAACCTGCGACTTCGGTAATCTGCTTCAGGCTGAAATTCTGCCTGACGGGACGTTCACGGTTCATATCGGAGACCTGTCGGACGCGGACATGCGCCGCAAGATGCTGGAGACGCGTTGGAACTTCTTCGGCCCGTCGACGGTTGGCTATTCCCTTGAGGCCTATCGGTCTCTGGATGTCGGCTGGAGCCCGGCACCACCTGACTTCTGGACCGACCTCTTCATGTGGCGGAAGTTCCTGGCACGCCCGGACTTCACCTTTGCAACACGGCCCACGGTTCAATGCATCAAGCCTTCCGCCGTGCACCGTCAGGACATGTCGCTTGCCGAGAGGCAGGGTGAAATGATGGCGCTGATGCAAAGGTTTGCCGATCCGGCGGAAAGGCAGGATTTCCAGACCAGCTGCAATGAAATGCTGATCAGCCACCTCAGGTCCGAAAGCCGGCAGCATGCGGACAACGCGGCCCGGCAGAGGCAAACGGTTTCCGCCCAGCAGGGGAAGATCCGAGAATTGCAGGCCGAACTCGACCTGCAAATACGCCGTTACGACGCAATCCTCGCCTCGTCTTCCTGGAAGATGACGGCACCCTTTCGCAAAAGTGGCAAGCTGCTTCGCAAACTCCTGTCGAAGCGTCCTTTTTGACCCCTCGACAGGCAACTGCCGGGAACTTACCTTTCGCACATGTTCATTACCTTCTTCACCGAACTGAAATCGGCCGGCATCCCGGTCTCGCTCCGCGAATATCTGACGCTGATGGAAGCGTTGGATAAGGATCTGGCGGAAAAGAGCGTCGAGGATTTCTACTATCTCGCCCGGCTCACGCTGGTGAAGGACGAGAGCAACCTGGACAAGTTCGACCGCGTCTTCGGCCACGTCTTCAAGGGGCTCGACCTCATGAGCGAGGTTGCCACCACCGAGATTCCGGAGGAATGGCTGCGCCGCCTGGCAGAAAAGCACCTCAGTGAAGAGGAAAAGGCCCAGATCGAGGCACTCGGCGGCTTTGAAAAGCTGATGGAGACCCTGCGCGAACGCCTCAAGGAGCAGCAAAAGCGCCACCAGGGCGGCAGCAAATGGATCGGGACAGCCGGCACGTCGCCGTTCGGTGCCTATGGCTACAATCCGGAAGGTGTGCGCATCGGCCAGCACGAAAGCCGGCACCGTCGTGCGGTCAAGGTCTGGGACAAGCGCGAATTCAAGGATCTCGACGACACCCAGTTGCTAGGCACCCGCAACATCCAGGTCGCCCTCAAGCGACTGCGCAACTTCGCACGAACGGGTGCTGCTGAAGAACTGGACCTCGACGACACCATCCGCGCAACAGCCCACAAGGGCCTTCTGGACATCAAGATGCGGCCGGAACGCCACAACGCGGTCAAGGTGTTGTTGTTTTTCGATATCGGCGGGTCGATGGACGATCATATCCGGGTCTGTGAGGAGCTGTTTTCAGCCGCACGTTCCGAATTCAAGGTGATGGAACATTTCTACTTCCACAACTGCCTTTACGAGTATGTCTGGAAGGAAAACCGCCGCCGCCATACCGAGCGCATGCCGACGATGGACGTGCTGCACAAGTACCCTGCAGATTACAAGATCATCTTTGTCGGCGATGCGTCCATGAGCCCCTACGAGATTGCCTACCCCGGCGGTTCGGTAGAGCACTGGAACGAGGAAGCCGGAGCCGACTGGATGCAGCGGATCACCGGGCTTTACAAGAGTGCGGTCTGGTTGAACCCGGTTCGGCAGGAACACTGGCACTACACACATTCCATCCAGATGTTGAACGAACTGATGGAAGGCCGCATGTTTCCCATGACGGTCGAAGGCCTGACGGACGCCATGAAGGAACTGGCCAGGTAGATCTTCCACACACAAGGCGCAGAAAGGGAACAAATGGAACCGACCCCGAAACCCGATCACCCTTTCTCGCAACCTGTTTCCCACGCAACCACCACCGGCATGTCCGGCGGGGGATTTTACAACGCCAACTCGGCTGCCCAATGGTCTGCCATCGAACAGATATTGCCACTCGTTGAAGAGGCGATTGCGAACCTGCCGGTTAAGGGTACCGGCCCCGTCGGCATTGCCGATTACGGCTGCTCGGAGGGCCGCAATTCTGTTGCGGTCATGAAACACGCCCTCCCGGCATTGCTTGCGCGCACTGAACGGCCAATCCAGACCATCCATTCAGACCTTCCCACAAACGACTTTTCTGCACTTTTCCGCAGCCTCAGACCGGATGGCGGTTCGATCTTCGGGTCAGACAGGATTTATTCGGCCGCAATCGGTGGCTCGATGTACGATCAGCTCTGCCCGCCGCAGAGCTTGCACCTTGCCACCACCTTCAACGCCATCGGCTTTCTCTCCTGCCGTCCCGTCGACAGCTTGCCCGGCTATATCCTGCCCAACGGCCCAAGTGTGGCACGGGCAAACGGTTATGTTTCCGAAGAAGACCGGCATGCCTTTGCCGAACAAGCTAAGAACGACATCGCCCGTTTCCTCACCGTCCGCGCAAGGGAACTGGTTCAGGGTGGCAAGCTGCTGGTTCAGGTGTTTGGCTCCAAGGGACCGGCTCGAACCTGTGACGGCCTTTATGATCTTCTGAACGACGCGGTTCTGGACTTCGTCGAGACCGGAGACATCAGCAGGGAGGTCTATGACCGCTATTACCAGCCGGTGTACATGCGAGACCTGCAAGAACTTGCAGACCCGGTCACCAACGATACGTATGGAGCTGCTGGACTTTATTCACTCGACCGGTCAATGGAGTACGAAATTGCGGTCCCGTTCGTCGACCGCTTCAAGCAGGACGGCGATCTTGATCGCTATGCCCGCGATTATGTCAATTTCTTCCGCGCCTTCACCGAAGCGGTGTTGCGCGCCGCCCTGCCTGAAAGCCCATCGCGGGAGGATCTGATCAACCGGATCTTTGCAAGGGCCGAAGACCTCCTGAAGGCTGACACCAGCCGCTACCCGTTCCGCTATGCAGCCGTCGCCATGCTGCTGACGCGCAATGGCTGACGGCTGGGGCTAACGAGCCGATCGACCTTCATAGGCCCGACATCGAACGGCCTGATCGCTGCATGTCGCTCTAGCTGCGCAGCACCATGACCGAGCACGGTGCATGGCGGACAATGTGGGCGGCATTCGAGCCGATGAAGTAGGTCGACAGGCCGGGCTTGTGCGATGTCATCAGCACCAGGTCACAATTCGCCTTTTCGGCTTCCTCGATCACTTCATGATACACCGACCCCATACGCACGGTCACATCGACAGTGCCTTCAGGAACATCCAGATCAGATGCGATCTTGTCGAGGATTTTCGCGGTTTCCTCGAATTCCCGCTTTTGCCAGCCTTCCGGAAGCTGACTCGCTACGAAGCTTTGAACTTCCGGGCAAACCGCCATCAGGTGGATCTTGGAGCCATAGTCGCGGGCAAACTGCGAGGCTTTGGCAAGCGCCTCCGTGGCAAAGCCGCTTTCGGCCGGGTCAACGGGAACGAGGATTTTCTTGAACATGTCTTGTCTCCCCAAAAAATCAGGTCGACTTTTTGTGCGCCCGGAAGACATGCACCGCCATGACAAGGATCAATCGGCTTCGACACCGTCAAAGTATCGGCCGGGTGTCACGCCGAAGGCCTTCTTGAAGGTCGAGACGAAGGCACTCGGCCCCTCGTAACCGAGCTTGTGGGAGACGTCGGAAACGCTTCGCCCGGACGCCAGCAACTCCAGAGCCCGGAACAGTTTCACCTGGCGGCACCAGGTTCGATAGCTGAGCCCTGTCTCTGCTTTAATGCGCCGCTCGAAAGAACGCACGGAAGTCGCACACCGGTCCGCGGCCTCGCTGAGCGAGGGAATATGTGCCGGGCATCGGACGACGCCTTCGCACAGGTCGCGCAGCCGGGCATCCTGCGGCATAGGCAGCTGCAGGGGCGCAACCGGCAGCATCTTCAGCTGATCCAGGATAACCGCGGCGATCCGTGCCGCCGGCCCCTTGTCCGTCTCGGAGCGCGGATAGGACATGAACTCGAGAATGAGTGCCCTGAGCAGGGTCGTCACCTGCATCACTTGCGGTGTTTGCGGCAGATCCCTCGTGTAATCATACTGGACATAGATGTAACGCAGCTCCGTGTCGGTCAGATACCGGGTCTGGTGGCTGACCCTGGGCGGCAACCACACCGCCCGCTCGGGCGGCACAAAATAGGTGCCCATCTCCGTGTCGATGGCAATCGATCCCCTGATCACATGGAAGAGCTGCGCCGCATCATGCGAATGCCAGCCATTGTTCCGGCCCTGCAACTGGGTCCGCGCGTATCCGATAATCGGCGCGGCAACAGCCTCTTTCGGAAACTCGGCAAGTTCGGGATGAATGCTCATGCGCCGGATCGTATACCTTCACCCCGATATTGCACAGAGGGCCAATAGCACCAGAGGACCCGGCAACGCAGCACAATCGCGGCAACTATGCCCAGTTCCTGCCGGCAAGGTGAAAGGCTTTCCTCGCGCCAAGCCATGATCGACAAGGATAATTTCGCCTTTTTGCCGGATGCCTAGCGCTGCACCAGCCAGAATTTGGCGTGTCGGAAACATCTCATGACAAAACAGCGCTAACACGCAAACCGCAATTGGCGTTAGAAACGGCTCGCAACACTGCCGAACGTTATCTTTTTCCACGGCCATACAATGTCTTACTTCACCCAGAATGCTCACCCGAACGAGGCGACCGGCTGGCGGTCTCCTGTGGTTCTCCTGATGATCATGGCAGGTGCCATGCAGCTCTCCTTTGCTGCCTGGTGGAACCTGATGAACAACTTCGCCGTCCAGGAGCTGGATTTCACCGGCCGGGAGATCGGCATTCAGCAATCGATCCGGGAAATCCCGGGCTTCCTGAGCTTCCTTGCGGTCTATCTCTTGTTGATGATGCGCGAGCAGACGCTCGCCTATGTGTCGCTGCTGCTCCTGGGTGTCGGCGTTGCCGTCACAGGCTATTTTCCGACTGCAATCGGCTTTTATGTAACGACGCTGATCATGTCGATCGGCTTCCATTACTACGAGACGATGGCGCAGTCGCTGTCGCTGCAATGGCTGCCCAAGGCAACGGCCGCTGCAAGCATGGGCAAGATCCTGGCCGTTGGCGCCTTCGCCCAGTTGATCGCCTATGGTGTCATCTTCCTGGCGTGGAAAATGTTCGAACTGTCCTTCACGGTGGTTTTCGCCATTGCCGGTGGCCTGACGCTGGTCGTTCTTGTTTTCCTGATCTTCGCCTATCCGCATTTCCGTGAAGGTGTGCCGCAGCACAAGAAGCTGATCCTGAGAAAACGCTACTGGCTCTATTATGCCCTCACCTTCATGGCTGGTGCGCGGCGGCAGATCTTCACGGTATTCGCCGGATTCCTGATGGTCGAACGCTTCGGCTATGACGTTCACGAAGTTGCGGGCCTGTTCCTCCTGAACGGCGCCTTCAACATGGTGCTGGCACCCAAGATCGGAAAACTGATTGTTCGCTTCGGCGAGCGCAAGGCGCTGGTTCTGGAGTATGTCGGCCTGGTCCTGGTGTTCATCTGCTATGCCTTCGTCACAAACGCGACACTGGCGGCCAGCCTTTATGTGATCGATCACGCTTTCTTCGCGATCGCCATCGCCATCAAGACCTACTTCCAGAAGATCGCCGACCCTGCCGACATCGCCCCCACCGCCGGTGTCGCCTTCACGATCAACCACATCGCCGCGGTGTTCATCCCGGTGGTATTCGGCTTCATCTGGCTGGTGTCCCCGGCTGCGGTCTTCCTGGCCGGCGCTGCCATGGCCCTGGTCAGCCTTGTGCTGGCAACCCTGATCCCGAGCAATCCGGAAGAAGGCCATGAAGTCGACTTCTGGTACCGCAAGCCTTCTGCCCAACCTGCAGAGTAAACTCTGTACCTGGACAAACCAAAACGCCCGCCAGAGTGATCCGGCGGGCGTTTTGTTAAAAACTTGTCTGAACTGACCTGATCAGGCCTGCCGCTCAGGCACATGCACCACAAGGCCGTCGAGATCGGAAGTCACCTTGATCTGGCAGGACAGGCGCGAGGTCGGCTTCACGTCGTAGGCAAAGTCGAGCATGTCCTCTTCCATCGGCTCCGGAGATCCGGTCTTGCCGCTCCAGGCATCATCTACATAAACGTGGCAGGTAGCGCAGGCGCAAGCACCGCCGCATTCCGCCTCGATACCCTGGACCATGTTCTTGATAGCGTTTTCCATCACCGTAGAGCCTTCAGCGGCGTCAACGTCGGTCCGGGTTCCATCGGCGGTTACAAATGTGATTTTCGGCATATGTCGCGTCCAAGCCTGAATTTGCGGGTCTTCGAAGCACGACATAAAGATTTACGGCAAAAGGTCAAGGACCGTGCCATTTCCACGCGGCAATCTGCCTCTCCCCGTTCTGGGCGGGGTCCGTCCTTCAACCTTCCAGAAGGTCCCGGATGTATCGGTTCGCCTCATCGACCGCCGCAATCAGGCCTTCGGTGGCTGTATCGGTGCTCGAGCGCATCTTGCCTTCCAGATTTTCGCAAACGATCGCGACCCGCTCCGCGCCGATGGCCCGGGCAGACCCTTTCAGGGTATGCACGAGGTCGAGGCGAACGGAATTGTCGGATTCCTGTTTCAACCGCTCAAGCGTCGAGATGGACTGTGACTTGAACAGATGCAGGACCTGCACTTCTAGATCCCGGTTACCCAGCGTATTGGTTGCCAGCTGCACCAGATCGATCGGTGCCTCCGGACCGGCGCGTCCGGCGACGCGGGCCATGGAAGAAGGGGCCATAAGGGTGCTCCACATTACTCGATACCTGCCTGACGGCACCCCGCCGCAAGCTGTAGAGCCACAACAATGCGCCCCAAGCCCAAACACCCGGTTAAACCGGTTGCTCAAACCGTCCCTTTCGGCCCATGTCCCCAAAAAATTGATTTCATGGTTAATGCGTTTTAACGCAGGTTACGAAACAGGATTAAAAAAGTCCTTGCGTTTCCGCCGATTTCCTGAATCACTAAAATTTTAACGATCTGATTCGCCGTTAACTTTTTTTGACTTTTTGACTTGCAGAAAGTGCTTCGATGGCGGCGGGCGTGAGCTTGCAGACCAGCCAGTCGGGCTTGATTGGGTTGGAAAACCAAGGCTCTGCCCAACCTGCATCGATACAGGCGCGGATTGTGCGCGCCGGAATTTCCCGGCCGTTGTCATCGAACAGAGGCAGCTTGCCCCCCGCCTGCCCGAGCCCTTTTTGCAACCACCGCTTTTGCGCAGCCGTCAACTTTCCCGCTTTGAGAGTAGCTTCCAGAACCGTATTTTCAGCATCTGCCGATGCGTCAACCTGCTTTGAATCCGGCATCCAATCCGCCCCCTAAGTGACTCACGCTATTGCCGTTTCTTGTTCGTTAGGAGAGATTGTGCCATTACAGTTACTGATGCGGCAAGGTGGGGAGTGAACCGTCGAACGGAAAGTTCACGGTCGGTCAGCGGCGGCCCTCTCGCACGAACAGGTTTTGCGGCGTTCCCACAGCTGGGCAACGCTCGCAACGAGGACGCATCCGGTAGATAACTGTAAGGAGCTGCGCCAGCGGCTCTGCACGATTACCGGTGTGTAATGAGTACGGATGTGAGGCGACCCTAAATGGCAAATCCGACAAAGGCGAAAGATCCGGCAGAAGCGGCTCTCTCAGCAGTTGAAGAAGCCCTGAAACTTGATTTCGGCGGCCCGGATACCACAGAAACAACCTCCGCGGCAGAGGCTAGCCCTGCCCAGGCGGAACCGGCACGCCGGTCCCAGGGGGAAACGCGAGGCCAGTCCCAGCGCGAAGAGCAGCGTCAGTCAAGACGCCGTGGCCGCGGCGGACGCCCGCCGGCAGCCAACGACGATCGCCGGAACATCGGCAACCTGATCTACTCCTTGCAGCGCCGTCCGTCTTCAGCGCCGTTCTGGGGCGCCCTCGCCCTCAGCGCCCTTTGGGCCGCGCTTGGCAGCAGCCTCTTCATGACAGCCTTCCCCGACAAGGTCGGATCGCTGACTGATCCCCAGACGCTGCTCAGTTCTCCTGAAATGATCCTGGCCGTCGTCGGCATCGTCGTTCCGATCATCTTCTTCTTCGTCATGGCCATGATGATCTGGCGCGCGCAGGAGATGCGCATTGTCGCCCGTGGCATGACCGAAGTGGCCCTGCGTCTTGCCGAACCGGAAGACATGGCCAAGGAAAGCATCCTCAGCGTTGGCCAGGCCATCCGCCGCGAAGTCGCCGCCATGGGCGACGGCATCGAACGCGCGATCGCACGCGCCAGCGAGCTGGAAGTCCTTGTCCATAATGAAGTGTCTTCGCTGGAACGCTCCTATAATGACAACGAACTGAAGATCCGCGCCCTGATCGATGAACTGATCAGCCAGCGCGAGTCCATCGTCATGAACGCCGAGCGCGTGCGCGAAACCATCGCCGGTGCCCATGAGAGCTTCGCCTCACAGCTCTCCAGCACCTCCGGTGAACTCGGCAGCACCGTGGACCATGCAACTCAGCGCATGATCGATGCGGTCAACAGCCGTGTTGAAGAACTCACATCCACCGTCGACAGCCGCATCGAGTCTCTCGGCGCAACGCTGAACGCCTCCGGCAATGAACTGGTCGACAGCCTCACGGTCCGCGCGGAAGACTATGTTGCCCGCCTCTCGTCTACCGGCAACGATCTGGTCGACAGCCTGGCGGAGACCGGTTCCACCATGTGGGAAACGCTCACGGCACGTGGCAACGAGGTCAACGAACGCTTCGCGGACACCGCGAACACCTTCGTGGAAACCCTGTCCGCTCGCAGCACGACGATCAACGAGACCCTGGCAACTTCCAGCAACTCGGTGATCAACACCTTGAGCGAAAAGGCGGACGAGTTCCGGCTCACCCTGGAAACGACCGGCAACAACGTCGGCGAAGTGATCACGGCGCGCGGCGAGGAAATCAACGCCAACCTGTCGCTCACCTCCGGCCGTCTCATCGACACCATCACCTCGCGTACCGAGGAACTGGTGGCAACCGTCGACAACCGCGTCACCACGCTGGACGAGTCCCTTGCCGAAACCGGCAATCGTGTGGTCGAGAGCATTTCCGAAAAAGGCCAGGCGGTTACCGACACCATCTCCATCCGGGGTGCGGAAATCGTCGAGACCCTGTCCAGCCGGTCTACGGAAGTTGCGGAAATCCTGCGTGGCACCGGCGAGAGCATCGTGGTCGATCTGTCGCTGCGCGGCGGTGAAATCGCCTCCAAGCTCGACGAAACCGCAGGGTCCCTCACCCAGACCATCTCCGTTCGCGGTGGTGAGCTGGCCGAGAAACTCGACAACATTTCCGAACGTATCTACACCGCCATCTCCATCAACGGCAGCGAACTGGACGAACGTTTGGCTGCCCGCAGCAACGAGATGGCCACCATCCTGGAACAGCAGACCATTGGCTTCCGGGAGACCCTGGAAAGCGTCTCCGGCGAATTTTCCGCGAGCCTCGGCGACCAGACCGGTGCACTTACCCAGAAACTGGCGGAAACCGGAACCCAGCTTGCCGAACTCATCGGCAGCCGCGGCGACCGTGTAGCCGGCGACATCAACCAGATCAGCGGCAAGATCGCCGAAACTCTGGAAGTACGTGGCCAGGCGCTGCAGGACGGCCTGTCGAGCCGCCTCACCGAGCTGGAAACCATCGTCACCGATCGCGGCGGCCAGCTGATCGACGCTTTCGACACCAAGACCCTGCTGTTGTCCGAAGCGCTGGATTCACGCCTGTCCACGCTGGACACGACGTTCGCCACCCGTATCGACTCCATGGACGCCTCTCTGGGCGATCGAATCGCGACAATGGATGCATCGCTCGACCAGCGCTACTCGGCAATCGATGCAACCCTGACCGACCGTATCGCGGCCATGGATGCGACCCTCGAGCAGCGTTACACCGCCATCGACACGACCCTGACCGATCGTATCGCCACCATGGATGCGACCCTCGAACAGCGTTACACCGCCATCGACACGACCTTGACCGACCGTATTGCCACCATGGACAGCTCTCTGGAGCACCGCTTCACCACCATGGATGCGGGCCTTGGCGAGCGGATCGGCACCATGGACGCTTCGCTGGAACAGCGCTACGCCCTGATGGACGCCACCCTCACCGATCGCATCAGCACGCTGGACAATTCGCTTGAGCATCGCCTCTCGTCGATGGACAGCTCGCTCAGCGAGCGGATCTCCACGATGGACTCCTCTCTCGGCAGCCACATCAACACCCTGGACCTGACGCTCGATCAGCGGACTGCGGCCTTCGAGGCAACCCTGGAAGCCCGTACGCAGATCCTGTCCGATGCCATCGAGAACCGCACCACCGGCATCAGCGATGCGCTGGAGGAAAAGACCCGCAACATCACCGATGTACTTGCGGACCGTTCCGACGCCATCACGCTGCAGCTTGGTCAGCGCATCGAAGCGGCCGGCAACACCCTTGCCGAACGCGCCGAGGAAATCGGCCAGTCCCTGTCGCAGCGTGTTGATACAGCAACGTCTGCAATGGCTGACAAGGCCGAGCTGATCTCCGCCTCCATGACCAGCGGGACCGACCGGATCGACGAGACCCTCGATGCGCGTGCCCGCCAGATCTCCGAAACCCTGATTTCCCGCACAAAGGAAATCGCCAAGGCCTTTGTCGACGGTCAGGACGAGATGACCTCTGCCCTCGACAACCGTCTGGCGGAAGCCGGCAGCGTGCTGGGCAAGCAGAGCGAGCAGCTGACGGAATCCCTGTCCGAGCGGATCGCCGAGATCAACGTCTCCCTGGGTGCCAAGGTGTTCGAGGTTGCCGAAACCCTCGACAGCCGCGCCACCCAGCTGGAAACGCTGCTGAACGAGCGTCTGGAAAGCATTTCCGGTACCCTCACCGGCGAGAGCGAGCGTGCCCGTGACATTCTCACGGCCGTTATCTCCGAAGCCGGAGCAACGCTCTCCACCGAAAGCACGCGTCTGCGTGATGTGGTTCAGGAAGCGGTCACTGCCGCTGTCCAGACCCTCTCCGACGAACGCAATCGTACGGTCGAAATCGTCGACAGTGCTCTCAGCCAGGCGACGGAGAAGCTCTCCGGTGAAGGCGATCGCATGCGCCAGATCGTCCTGGGCTCCGTCGGCGAAGCTCGCGGCGTCCTGGTTGGCGAAAGCCAGAAGGCAGCCGATGCGGTTACCTCTGCAATGAGCCAGGCTACCGGCGCAATGTCCGGTGAAAGCGGCAAGATCCGCGAGCTGGTGCTCAGCGCGGTTGGCGATGCCGCCCGTGCAATGGCCGCCGAAAGCGAAAAGGCCCGTACACTCTACGCTGGCACCCTGGCCGAGTTCTCCGGGTCTCTGACCGGCGAAAGCGACAAGGTCCGCAACGAACTGTCCGGCCTGATTGCCGAAATCTCCGGCAACCTGTCCGCCGAAAGCGAACAGGCCCGCATGACACTGGCAAAAACGCTGGAGGAAATCCGCGGCCAGATGTCAAGCGAAGCCGGTATGGTTCGTGCCCGCGTCAACAGCGCCGTTACCGAAGCAGCAGATCTTCTGGTCGGCCGCGGCAACGAGGTCGCCAACGAACTGCTCGACAAGGCAACGGCGCTCAACGAAGCCTTCGGCGCCCGTTCCGGCGAACTGGCGAAGATCGTCGGCACCGACGGCAACGAACTCATCAGCGCCATCGAACTGCGTGCCAACGACCTTACCGGACGCCTGTCCGAGGTCCACACGGCGATCCTGGAAGCCATCACGGTCAAGGGCCGCGATGTCACCGATACATTCGCCCATACCGGCCTCGACGCGACCCGCTCGCTGGTGGAAGCCGGCGACCGTATCGTCGCCAGCATCAACGAGCGCAGCGAACAGGCAACCACCCTGCTCACCGACACCAAGCGTCGGCTGGAAGCGGACGTTACCGAGATCCTCAACAAGATCGAGACGTCCAACAGCAACCTGCAGGGTATCGTCGCGACTGCGGGCGAGAACCTCAACGAAGTGGAGGGCAACCTGGCCCGCCGCGCCGGCGAGTTCCGCTCTGCCGTCGACCGGGCGGTTTCGGAAACCAACTCCACCACGGCCCTCATCACCGAACAGGTTGCAAACCTGCGCGATGTGACGGACACCACGCTGGCGGACATCAAGAACCTCACCGGCCGCTTCGGCGACCAGTCGGAGGAACTGACCAAGGCAGCCCGTCACCTGGAAGACACCAACCGCTCCGTCGAGAGCCGTGTCTCCGAGCGCCGGACCGCGATCGAGGACGTTGCGGACACGCTTCTGGCGAAGACCGAAGCCGTCGACACGCTCATGCGCTCCTTCACCAAGACCCTGTCCGAAACGCTGGAAACGGCAGACGACAAGGCACGCGATGCAGCCAACATGCTGTCCGCGGCGGCTGAAGCAGCGTCCAAGCAGGTGTCCGAGCAGTTCGAATCCATGCGCCTCACGGCAGGCATGGAAGGCCAGAAGGCCCGCGAAGCTATCCGCTCCGCACAGGACGACATCATCGCCGAGATGACCCGCACCGTTACCGAAGCGTCCGATCGCTTCAACGATGCGGCCGCCCGGATGCGCGATGTTGCCCGCGACGTTCACCGCGAGCTGGAAGCAACCCGCAGCGAACTGAAACAGGGTGTCCTGAACCTGCCGGAAGAAGCGGAAGAATCTTCCGCAGCGCTGCGCAAGGTTGTCAACGAGCAGATCCGCGCTCTGACGGAACTCTCCGAGATTGTCGCCAAGCAGTCCAACGCGCTCGACATCTCCCGGCCGCAGGCTCAGGCAGCAGTGGCAAGCGCCGCTCCTGCTCCTGCTCCTGCCCCGCAGCCGCAGGCTCCGGTGAACTATGCTCCGGCAGCCCCTGCCCGTCAGCAGAGCGCCCCGGCAAGCGAACCGCGTCCGGCACCGGTCACCAGTCGCCGACAGCAGCCGGCCCCTGCCGAAACCACCAGTTCCGGTGGCAAGGGTTGGGTTGCCGACCTGCTGCGCCGCGCCTCGCGCGACGACGATGCCGGTTCGGACACGGACATGAGCCGCACGCCGCTGCACACGGTTGAAAGCCTCAACTCGCTGTCGGTCGACATTGCCCGCGCCATCGATCACGAAACCTTCGTCGATCTGTGGAACCGCTACCGCAATGGCGAACGCCACGTGTTCACCCGCCGCCTCTACACGCTGCAGGGTCAGCAGACCTTCGACGAAATCCGTCAGAAGTACTCTCGCGATCCGGAGTTCCGCACTGCCGTCGAACGGTATGTGGCAGACTTCGAGCAGCTCCTGGCCCAGGTATCGCGCAACGACCGCGACAACATGCTCGGCCAGACGTACCTGACGTCGGACACCGGGAAGGTCTACACCATGCTGGCCCACGCCAGCGGCCGGCTCGACTAAGAGACGGACAGTCAGACACGAAAAAGGCGGCCACTGGCCGCCTTTTTTATTTGCAGGGGCAAAAAACGGCCGCCGACTTCATCGCTGGACGCAAGCAACCCGTTCAAGGCCAATTACCTGCATGAGCTCAAAACGGCATCAAAATCCTCCCAAGCGAAGCGGAGCGTCGGGGGACACCCGCATTTCCGCTTGGATGGAACTGCGGGCATTCCAAAGTAACGCCCGCACCGACACACCAACGCTCTGCAAACGAGTAGGCCCCGGGTCTCACTTCGTTCGCCCGTGGTAACGACCTGCCTGGATTGATCCAGGGACGCAAAGCGACCGACGCCGCTTGACTTGAAGATGCAAAACGGTTGTACCGTCAAATGCAATTCACTTCAGAGATGAAGCTTGACCTATTACGTTTACATCCTGGCAAGCCGGATGAACGGCACGCTCTACATCGGGGTGACAAACGATCTTTCCCGGCGCGTTGAGGAGCATCGCGGTGGGGCAGGCGGCGATTTCACCCGCAAGCACGGCATCGGCAATTTGGTATTTGCAGAAGCGTTCGACGATGTGAGCGAAGCCAGCGCCATGGAGAAACGCCTCAAGAAATGGCGCAGATCCTGGAAAGTTCAACTAATCGAGAAGTCCAATCCCGAGTGGCATGATTTAACGGCACCCTACCCCCGGGGCCTACTCGTTTGCAGAGCGTATGAGAGCTGGATGAGGCGATGCCTCTTTCAAGTCGGACGCAAGATCCGGCACGCAATGCCGTCTTAGGGCATCGCCCGGCCGCGGGAAGTCGAATGACCACCGCCTCTCAATCACTCACCCCGTCCAATTCGTCCGAGAGGTTTTCCCGGATCCGCCGGGTAACCGCGAGAAACCCCTCGATTTCCGCAGGTGAGAGGCCGCTGAGCATTTTCTGTTCGACGGCTTTCAGCTTGGGAGCAAGATCCTCGAAAGCCGCGCGTCCTTCCTCTGAAAGCTGTAAAAGAAAACTGCGGCCGTCGGCCTCGTTGCTTTCGCGTGTCAGAAACCCACGCTCTTCCATACGTTTCACGGCCCGGCTGACAACCACCTTGTCCATGCTGGAGCGGGCAACGATCTCGCTTGCCTGCAGTCCGCCAGAGGCCGAGCCGAGAATGGCCATGGTACGCCATTCGGCAGGCATCATGCCGTAATCGCGCTGGTAAACCGCTGAAAGAGCCCGTGTGACGTCGGAATAAAAGACACGCACCCGGTAGGGAAAAAATGTTTCCAGCTCGAAGTCGGGCAATGGCGTCTCCGGCGTTTCGCTCGCAATCCCAATGGCTTCTTGGGTCTCGGTCTCCGGATTGGTCAGCTTGGTCATCGGCGCTCAACAGTATTGGTTAGGTCGTCTGCACGATTTTACGATTGACTTGGTTTCATGTGTAACTATTTTGTTGCATATGTAACTATGTTTGGCATCACGTTTCAAGTCCGGGATCATACCGGCAAGAACGGCCTTCATGAAATGAAGGGGAGGAGAAAATCGTGAAACAGTTGAAGTGTCTTTCCATTCTCGCAGGTGTGGCCGCGTCCGCACTGACCGGTTTCATCGCCAGCGCATCCGCCGACGAACTGGTTCTGTCGTCCTGGCTGCCGCCGAAACACCCGCTCGTTACCGACGTGATGGAGCCTTGGGCAGCGGAAGTCGCCAAGGCTACCGATGGCCGCGTAACCGTGCGCATTCTGCCCAAGCCGGTCGGCTCGCCGCCCGAGCATTTCGACCTTGCCGCCGAAGGCATCGTCGACATCACCTACGGCCTGCACTCCTTCACGCGCGACGACCGTTTCCTGCGTTCGCGCATTGGCCAGTTCTCCTTCATCGCAAACACCGCAACCGAAGGCTCCAAGGCCTATTGGGACGTCTATGGCGGTACTCTGGACGCGCAAGGTGAACACAAGGGCACCAAGCTGCTCGGCCTTTGGGTTCACGGCCCCGGCATGTTCCACAACAACCAGCGCAAGATCGAAAAGCCTGAAGATTTTGCCGGTCTGAAGATCCGCACTCCGGGCGGCTATGTTGCGGACCTGTCTCAGGAACTTGACATCATCACCCAGTTCATGGGCCCGGGCGAAGTCTACGAGAAGCTGTCCCGCGGTGTCATCGATGGTGTCACCTTCCCTATGGAAGCGTTGCAGGCCTTCAATCTGACCGACTACACCAAATACTCCATGAGCCTGCCGGGTGGCTTCTACAACACCTCCTGGTTCATGGTCATGAACGAAGATGTCTGGGACGGCCTGTCGGAAGAAGATCAGGCGGCCATCGACAAGATTTCCGGTGAAGCCCTTGCCGAAATGGCCGGCGGCGTCTGGGATGGCGCGGATGCCCGTGCGGCTTCCTACATTGCCGACAAGGACATTGAGGTCTACGACGCACCGGCCCCGGTTCTGGAGGCGGTCAAGGAACTTGCAGCCAAGCATGAAGCCACCTGGGCGGCTGCCGTTGCCGAAACCGGCTTTGACGGCACCGCCGCTCTGGCCGAGTTCCGCGACAAGACCGGCATCAAGCACTAAGCATGTCTGCCGAATCCAACGGCCAGGCCCCTCGCCGGATCGATACGATCCGGCGAGGGGCCGGTTTCCTGCTCGGGCTGGCCTGTTTATGTGTGCTGGCCGCCCTGATCGGGCTAACCTGTGTCGACGTCGTCGCACGCTATGCCTTCAACAGCCCCGTGAACGGTGCTTATGAGCTGACGGAGCTGCTGCTGGCCACGCTGATCTTCCTCGCCCTGCCACTGACGACTGCTGCCGGCGAACATATCGAGGTGGAGCTGCTCGACGGGCTCAAGAGCGCCCTTCTCAAACGGCTCGGCACATTGGTTGCCGCTGTTTGCACGGTCGGTGTCCTGGCCCTGATCGCATTCAAGCTGTTCGAGCATGCCGAGAAGATGGACCGTCGCGGACAGGTGACGGATTCCCTTCAGATCCCGCTCTCGCTGATCGGTTGGCTGGGAGCTGCCTCCTTCGCGCTCTCCGCCATCGCCGCCATAGTCTTCGCGGCCAGGCGGTTCCGCGAAAAAGCTTGATACCAGTGAGTATTGAATATGCTTGAAGCTCTGATCGGTTTCGTTGCGCTCTTCGCGCTCGTGCTGCTGCGCGTGCCCATTGCAATTGCAATGATCATTGTCGGCACTGCCGGGTTCGCGGCCCTGCGCAACTGGAATGCCGCGCTGAACCTTCTCGGAAATGCGGCCTTCGAAACCGGCCTTTCGTTCACCCTTTCGGTGATCCCGTTGTTCATTCTGATGGGCAACCTCCTGACCATTTCCGGTGTCAGCCAGTCACTGTTCTCGACTGCCCACCACATGCTTCACCGCATGCGTGGTGGCCTTGCCATGGCGGCCATTGTCGCCTGTGGTGGCTTTTCGGCAGTTTGCGGCTCGTCTCTGGCAACGGCCGCCACAATGTCCAAGGTGGCCATGCCTTCCATGCGCAAGGCAGGCTATGCCGACAGTCTGGCAACCGGCTCCATCGCTGCCGGTGGCACGCTTGGCATCCTGATCCCGCCTTCTGTCATCCTGATCATCTACGGCCTGCTGACCGAGGCCGACATCGGCAAATTGTTCATTGCCGGCATCATCCCGGGCCTGCTGGGCGTATTGTTCTATCTCGGCGCCATTTACGTCACGGTTCTGCTGAAACCCGAGCTTGCGCCAACCGCGTCCGAAGACATGAAGCTCGAAAAGCGTGACGTCTGGGGTGTTCTGGCAGTTGTCGGGCTATTTGCCGTGATCATGATCGGCATCTACGGCGGCTTCTTCACGCCGACAGAAGCAGCCGGCATCGGTGCTGCCGCCGCCTTCGTGATCGCGCTCGTGTCCGGTGGTCTGACGTTTGAAAAGCTCTACACCGCCGCGCTCAACTGTGCGCGTACCACGGCGATGATCTTTGCGATCATCATTGGCGCGGAAGTCTTTTCCAACTTCATCAGCTATGCCGGTGTGCCTGACGCATTGTTGACCTTCGTTCAGTCGCTCGACGTGAACGCCTATGTCGTCATTCTGGTTCTGGTACTGATCTACGTGGTGTTGGGGGCAGTGCTGGAAAGCCTGTCGATGATCCTGCTGACGGTCCCGGTCTTCTTCCCGCTCGTCAGCTCCCTCGATTTTGGCGGCGGTTTGCTGGCAGATCCGGAAATGGTGCTGATCTGGTTCGGCATCATCGTGGTGGTGGTCACCGAAATCAGCCTCATCTCGCCGCCGATCGGCCTCAACGTCTTCGTGCTTCGCTCTGTGCTGACGGACGTACCGTTGAGAACGATGTTTGCCGGCATCCTGCCGTTCTGGCTGGCCGACATCCTGCGACTGGCGCTGTTGATTGCTGTGCCGCTGCTGTCACTGGCGCTCATCTGAGGCTAATCCGGCCGGTGCATGGCCAGGAAAAACCGAACGCCAAAGAATTGCCGGACGGTGGCCACACCGCCCGGCATACCTCTCATCAGGCCGCCAGCGCCTCTGCGTCGCTGCCGGCTGGAAGGTGGGCGGGACACGACGGATCGGTTACCGCCCGCCAGATGGCTTTGACCACATCCTCCGACCGGGTCGGTTCCTTGTCGGCATCTGCCATGAAGGCTCCCATCACTTCGTCGACAAAGGGCTTGTAGGCCGCAGGCGCCTCCATCGCGTCCGCCATCAACGCTCGTGCATTCGTGCCAAAGCTGGTCGAAGGTGCGCGGCCCGGCAAAACCAGCTGGACGCGAATACCAAGCGGCGCAAGCTCCAGAGCCAGGCAATCGGTATAGGCATTCACGGCCGCCTTGCTGGCGGTATAGACCGGCAGCAGCGGCAAGGACTTCAGCGTGACGCTGGACGACACGTTGACGATAACGCCCTCGCCCTTCTCCCGCATCTGCGGCAGCACCGCGCGGATCATCTCGAACGTCCCGAAGGTGTTGGTGTCGAATATCCTGCGCACCACGTCTTCCGACGTTGCCTCGAAGGGCGACAACCAGCCAACACCAGCATTGTTGACCAGCACGTCAACCGGACCGGCGGCAGCGACAGCCTCGGCAATGCTGGCGTGATCTGTCACGTCCAGCGGCAGAATGCGCAAATGTTCGGAGGCCGGCAGCAAGGTGGCGTCGGGTTTGCGCATGGTCGCAACCACCCGCCAGCCCTCGTTCAGAAAATGCCGCGCCGTTTCCAGCCCGAAGCCGGAGGAACATCCAGTAATCATGATGGTCTTCATGACAAAGTCTCCTGTTGTTGGATGCTCCCCATATCGACACGACGGACAAAACTTTCTATCATGAGAAGTCTCAGTCTTTTTATCGAAAGTCCGAAATGGCAGATCCCCTGTCCGAAGTGATCACACTTCTGCGGCCCAGAGCCCCCTTCTCGAAAATCGGGGAAGCCTCCGGCCCCTTCCGGGTGCGACGGGACGATGTCAACGAAGCGTTCTATTGCCTGGTGCTGATGGGGCGGCTCAATCTGGAAGTGGACGGAAGAGCACCGGTGATATTGTCAGCGGGCGATTTCGCCCTGCTGCCCGCCGTTGGCGGACTGACTGTCACCAGTCTCGATCCTCCACCACCGCCAGGCTATTTCAGCCAGCCTGTTTACGGGGAAGATGGTGTTGTGCGCGTCGGCATGCTGGACCCGCGTGAAACCCCGCCTCAGGTTCAGCAGCTGGTTGGCCATTGCAGCTTCGGCAGTCCGGATGCCGAGCTGCTGGTCTCTCTTCTGCCGGAGATGGTGGTTGTGCGCGGCGAAGATCGTCTGGCGTCGCTGGCAGCCCTTGTACGCGACGAGGCACGGGCCGATCGCCCTGCAAGGGATGTGGTGCTGGAAAACCTTCTGCAGGTCCTCCTGATCGAGGCCTTCCGTTCAAGCGTCCAGTCCACTGCTTCCACCGGGCTTCTCAGCGGCCTTGCGGATGCTCGGGTGGCCCCTGCCCTGCGTGCCATGCACGGCGCACCGCAACAGGCCTGGTCGATCCGGGCGCTGGCCGGCGAGGCGGGCCTCTCCCGCTCCGCGTTCTTTACCCGTTTCAACCGCATTGTCGGCCTGCCGCCAATGAGCTACCTGCTCAACTGGCGCATGACGCTAGCCAAGCACATGCTGCGCTCAGGCCTCCACAGCATCGGCGAGATTTCCAGCCGCACCGGCTATGGCTCCACCAGCGCCTTCAGCACAGCCTTTACCCGGCACGTTGGCTGCCCGCCCGTCAGATACGGCAAGGCAGGTGCAACGACCTGAACCGTCTATTGTTCAGAGACCCCCTCCCAGGATGGCTTCACCCGGCGCGTAATCGGCAGAAATTGACCGGCTTCGTAGTAAAGGTTCGGCGATATGTACCGGGCGCTGACCCAACCTGTCTGCCCTTCGAACTGTCCCTGGTACCAGATGCCGACCTTGTCTCCGCGGATCATGCAACCGGTCAAGGAGAGCGTGGCACCGGCAGGCAACATACCCAGTACCTGCCCACCCACATCAGGGCTGGAGCGGAAATTCACATTGCTTTTCACCCGGCCGGACGGGCCACCGTTTTCGCTAGCCCAGCTGTTTTTGGAAACAAGCCTGTTGTCCGAGCACCCAAGGACGTTCCCCATCAGACCCAGCGTTACAGGGGCTGAAACGACTTTCCTGGAAGCACACCAGCCCTGCAAGCCACCGTCGACCTCCTCGTTTCCGGGGCCCTGTTGCAGACAAAGAGGTTTGCCACGCCAGAGTGCAACGGACAGAGCCCCTTCTGGGGTCACCGACAGCTGGCACGAGAACGTATCGGTATAGAGAGTTGCCGTTCTGCCTTTCAAAGCTTTCAAGTCCGAAAGCGAGAACTCCGAGTTCATGAACTGAAACAGGTCGGCGACCTCGTAGTAGGCCTTGAAGGATCGCCCCGCCACATTGACGGCATTGCAGATTTCGTTGGCGTCGTAGTCGACACCATCTCCCACATGGACAAGGTTTGCTGCAGCTTCGTTGGAAACGGGAGAAAAACCGAGGTTCCAGGTGTTAATTCCGCCGCGCAGATAGAAGAAGCTGTCTGCCGTCGAATGCTTCAGGGCTTCCATCATCAGCTCAGGCGGATTGATGTTGAAGCCAATCAGCTTGCTGTATTGTTCGGTCACCTGGTAGCCAAAGGCCAGGATCTTGTCGATACGCTCGACCTGCGCGCCCTGATCTCCGGCAAGATATGCCATGTGAAAGCCCAGTTCCGCGCCTTTTTCGACATATCTGGCATCGCTGGCAAAGGGGTGCACCATGTCCACGGACAGAGAGAATGCCAGAGCACAGGCAGACACACAGCTGGTGTTCTTCAGCACGAAGACACCACCAATGTTCGGGTCCTGACTTTCAAGATTGTACCGGATGCTGTCAGCGATCTTGAACCCTTCGAGGAAATCGCCACCAGGACTGTTGAAAACGAGGTAACGCATCGACGGGCCACTTATGCTGTCCAGAAAAGCAGACAACTTGCCGGCATCGCCCTTTACGATCGGGCCTGAAAGCTCGATCACATGCGTTCCCATTTCCGGTTCCGCAGGATAAAGCGCAAACTGATCGATCTGCCTAACCTCCCCGTCTTCCAAGTTCGGAAGCTGCGCCAGAACGCTGTGCGGTCCCTCAGGGGGATAGATAAGCTTGAGGCTTCTCAGGTGCGGCTCAAGATCCGGCCGCAGCCTGAAGTCGGCTGCATTTGCAAAGGGCATGGAAAACGCCCCCAGCAGAACAATGAAAAGCACGGCACCAGCCTTGCACCAGAGATCACCCGCAACTCTCGTCATGTCTCGTCTCACGTTGAACATTGGCCACCTGACTAGCAGGCAGCCGCCTTGTTCACTGCCCCCAGATAGGGAAGACGGCAACGATTATTTTTTCAGGACGCTGGATTTCAGACTGCATCAAGCAGACAAGCGCACACCGGAGAACGAGGATCATTCTCCGCCGCATGAGAGCCGGAGGTAACATGCGGATAAGGTTTCCAATTGCGGCTGTTAAGGGTACCCGCCTCAGACGTTCTGCAGCGTCCAGGCAGCCATTTCTGCAAACACCCGGTCCGCTGAAGCGTTCATGGCCTCGACCGCTTTGTCGACGGTCGTGCTGCCGGAAGAGGTTTCCGCCCGGAAGACCTTGTTGGCGACCGTACGGCCGTTGCGATCATTGACGATGCGGGCCGAAATTTCGACGACACCGCGATTGGCACCCGCCACCTGCAGTTCGAAGGCACGGATTTCCGTCTGGAGCTGATAGTCAATCAGCAGGCCGTCGCCCGGCAGACCAACCCCGCGCAGGCGGTTGGTGTTCTGCAGGGTTTCGACCAGTTTCAGCTGCACCACGTTGGGCAGCGTGTCGGCCCAGGCAGAATCCGGGAAGTAGCTGTAGACCGGCCCCTTGTCGACAACCGCGATGTAACTGGTGTCGAGCGCCTTCAGCGCCCGGGGTGCGGAAACGAGAACCTGAACACGGCTGGACCGGCCCTGTAGGCCACCGACGTCGGCCGCACCGATGCTGTAGTAGGCCGACGGCGCGGAACTGGCGCATCCGGACACAAGCACGCCGAGCCCGAGAGCGGTCAAGACGCCCCGGCGGGTCATGTCAGTGGTTGCCTTCGTCATACGCCCCTGCCTCTGCACATTCAGTCTCATCGGCGCCGCCCGCCGGAATATGTCGGCACATCTTCACCGCCGAAGATCACCCGGTTCGGACTGCGTTCAAAGCTTTCCGCCGCCCGCTGGATCGAGATCAGTGTCCGGTTAACCTGCGCCAGCGCCGCAGCGAAATCCGCAGAGCCCTGGGTCGCAAACTTGGAAAGCCCGCCGGCGATCGAATCTGCCCGGCTTTCAAACGCAACCGCAACCTTGCGGATTGCCTGCGCGGCCAACGTCGCTTCCTTGATCAAGCCTTCACCATCGCCGTCCACCATGGTGGAAACCTTCTCGACCAGGCTTTCGACGCGCACCGAGGTGGAATTCAGCGTCGCGGTCATCTGCTTGGCATCGGTGATGATCTGGTCGACGTCAGGTGTCCGCTTCGAAAGATCGTCCGTCATCTGCTGAACGTTGTCCGCAGCCTTGCGGGCACTTTCCAGGATTGCCGGAATGCCGTCTTCCGGGTTTGCAAGACCTGCTGTCGCCGTCTCGACGGAACCGACGATATTCGCAACCTTTTCCGGATCCACGGCCTTCATAAGATCATTCGCGGTCTGAAGCGTCGTCGCAAAACGTTCGGCAGCCGCCTGAACATCCGTTATCAGCGCCGCGATCCGGTCATCCTGGCCGCGAACCGTCGCTGAAACCGCCTCGAAGTTCTGAACGGTGGACTTGGTGGAAGCGATGATCTCGTTGATCTGCGTCTGCTGATTGTTGAAGTTGTCGATGATGCTGGAAACATTGTCGACGGCCTTGCTAACCTTCTGCGGATCGACACTCGCCACAAGCTCGTCGACCTTACCCAGCGATGCATTGAGGCTGTCGGTGAAGGTGCTGACATTGGCAACCACTTCCTCGACCTTCAGCGGATCAATGGCAGCGGCAATTTCCACGCCGCGCGTCATGATGGCATCCACCTTGACCACGACATCACGCCCGCCTTGCACGATATCCTTGATCGCGCCTTCCTGGTTCCGGATGTTTTCCACCACCGCATTGACGTTCTGCATGGTTTCGCTGGTGGAACTGATCAGCTTGTCGATGTCCCCGGTGCGCTTCTGCAGCACCTCGCCAAGGGCTGCGGCCCCTTGCACCACCTTCTGAACATCTTCAGGATCAACGGCGCCAACAATCTTGTGAACGCGATCCAGCCCTTCATTCAGGTTCACAGTAAAGGTCTGCAGTTCCTTGGCCGCGCTCTGGGCATCGGCCATCAGGAGATCGATGTCGCTGCTGGCCTTGCCGAGACTTGCAGAAAACTTGGAAAGGTCATCGACAATGGCAGTGACCTTGTCGGAAGGCACGGCAGCCAGCAGGCGTTCACCTTCCTGCACCAGCGTCTCAAGCCGGCCGGACAGGCTGGAAAACGCATCGGAAGCCTTGCCGATGCTGGCCATGAAATCCTTCACGCCATCGGAATTGGCGGCCAGCGCGGCCGAAAAGGTCTCTGCGTTGTTGACGATCTCGGTGATTGCTGGACCGTTGTCCTTCAGCAGGTCGTCGACCGTCTTCATGGTCGAATCCGCACGCTTGAGAACATCGCGGGCACCATCAACGATGTCATCGAAGAAGGACCGTTCGGCGTAGATGACCGGAACTTTGTCCTCGTCCTGGTCGTCGGCCATGCTCAGCAGAAGCGGCGATTCAGATGTTCCGCCACTGAGGTCGACATAGGCGACACCTGTCAGACCGGTAAAATTCAGCGTTGCCTTGGTATCTTCGCGCAAGGGCGTCGAGGGCTTGATGCCAACGGTGGCCACAACCTTGGTCGGATCCCCCGGTGCAAAGTCCAGCGATTTCACATCGCCGACCTTGATGCCGTTGAACAGCACCTGCCCCCCTACCGGAAGCCCCGTCACGGGGCCCGGATAGACGATTTTCAGTTCAACGTTCTGCCTGGATTCCGCGGTGACGGCGAGCCAATACACAAAGCCGAACGCACCGATCAGGATTGCGACCATGAAGGCGCCGATCAGAATATAGTTCGCGCGGGTTTCCATTCAGTCCAACCTATACTCGGCGCAGGGCCCGTTCACCCCTGAAGTAAGATTTAATCCAGGGATCATCATTTTTCATCATATCGTCCATCGTGCCGATGGCCAGAACCCGCTTTTTCCCAAGAACAGCAATCCGATCACAGATAGAATGCAAACTATCAAGATCATGGGTGACCATATAAACGGTCAGTCCGAGGGTCGAACTGAGATTTGCAATAAGCGAATCAAAGGCCGCCGCCCCGATCGGATCGAGTCCGGACGTCGGTTCGTCCAGAAACACCAAATCCGGGTCGAGTGCAAGGGCGCGAGCCAGGCTGGCCCTCTTGATCATGCCCCCTGAAAGTTCCGACGGAAGCTTGTCGGCAGCATCTTGCGGCAGCCCGACCAGTTCCAGTTTCAGGGTCGCCAGTTCGTCCATCAATTGCGGCGAAAGTTTCAGGTGCTCCCGCATCGGCACCTGGATGTTCTGCTTGACCGAAAGCGAGGAAAACAGCGCGCCCTGCTGAAAAAGCACCCCCCAGCGGCGTTCAATTGCCGTGCGTTCCTTCGGGCTCGCGGTCGACAGGTCGTGTCCGAAAACCGAAATCTGCCCGGTTCGCTTGGGTGTCAGGCCCAGGATGGTGCGCATAAGCACCGACTTGCCGGTTCCCGATCCACCGACGAAACCAAGCACCTCGCCCCGGCGCACATCCAGGTCGAGATCCTGCAGAATGATCTTGGAACCGAATCCAACGGTGATGTCGCGCACGGACAGGACATTGTCCGACTTCTCGCCCGTCGCGGCGGTCTCTTTTGCAGGCGTCACGCTTTGGCTTGGCGTCATCGGTCGGTCAAACTCCAATCGCGGCAAAGAATATGGCGAAGAAACCATCCACCACGATGACTAGAAAAATCGCTTTCACCACCGACATGGTGGTGTGACGGCCAAGAGATTCGGAAGAGCCTTCGACTTTCAGCCCTTCCACGCAGGCAATCAGGCCGACGATCAGCGCCATGAAGGGCGCCTTCACCAGCCCCACGACCAGCGTATTGATCGTGATTGCCGCCTGCAACTGGGTCAAGAACGCGGCCGGTGGAATGTCCAGATAGGCCCATGTCACGATGCCGGAGCCCAGCAGCGCCGCGAGATCGGAAATGAACGTCAGGATCGGCAGAGCAATCATTAGCGCCAGAATCCTAGGCAAAACAAGGACTTCAGTCACACTGAGGCCGATGACATGCAGTGCGTCGACTTCCTCCTGCATCCGCATCGCCCCAAGTTCTGCCGTGAAGGCGGATCCCGAGCGCCCTGCCACCATGATGGCGGTCAGGATCACGCCGATTTCCCTGAGGACCAGGATGCCTGCAAGGTCGACCACGAAGATGTCGGCACCGAATTGTCTGAGGTAGAAACCACCCTGTTGCGAGATGATGGCACCGATAAGAAAACTCATCAGCGCGACAATCGGCACGGCTCCAATGCAACTCCGGTCGAACTGAACCGCGATCGATATGCTGCGCAGGCGTTTGGGCTGCAGCAGAACTGTCGACAGAACCAGGCCGAGCGAGCCGAGAATATGCAGCATCGCCAGGGCGTCGTGATAGACGTCCACCATCTGACGGCCCGTTGCCTCCAGGAAGCCGGCAATCGAAAATCCGTTCCTGTCCGGCTTATATCTCGGTGGATGGTGGCTCTCGATTTCCTCGAACAGGGTCTGGCGGACGGGAGAGACACCGGTCAGGCCAACCTTGCGTCCCTCGAATTCCAGTCGGCCGCGCGTGCGGTGGATCAGCCAGGCGCCGCTCGTATCCAGATGCTCGATCTGGGACACATCGATGCAGGTCAGGCTTTTTTTGTCGATCGTGAGGCTGTTCAGCTCTTTTTCTGCATCGGCGATGGTGCTGACAGTCCAGTCGCCGGAAAGGGCAAGGTATTGATGATCCGGCCCGTCTGCTTCCAGAACCATCTCCGGTGCGATGTTTTTTTCCAAGAATGCCATTCCGGCTGGCTGCCCTCTTGCCGCTGGTTCACCATCCCTCGTATACCTGATGGAGAAGTTCAATACCAACCGTCATTCACCATGAAGTTGGTAAACCCTCCAGCAGCCACTTGAAAGCTTAATCCATGGAAATTGCACGTCCTTACCTGTTGTTTCTCGGTGATGTTCCCGATGCCCTCGCCGCCAAGACCGCGATCGGCATCGTCGATTGGCGCAAGGACTGGTGCCTGGGCCAGGTCCGCATGCCCGGATGCGCCGCCGACACAGGCCTTGCCGACATGTCGATTGCAGAGGGGGCGGAAGCTGGCGCCAAGACGTTCATCATCGGAGCTGTGAATGCCGGCGGTCGCCTGCCGGAGCACTGGGTCGAATCTGTCGTCGAAGCACTCGATGCCGGCATGGACGTCGCTTCCGGCCTCCATGTGCGCCTTGCCAGCGTGCCGGCGATCAAGGAAGCCGCAGAACGGAACGGTCGCCAGCTCCACGACGTGCGTCACAGCAGCATGGCTTTTGCCACCGGCAAGGGCACCAAACGCGCCGGCAAACGGATCCTGGCCGTGGGTACCGATTGTTCCGTCGGAAAGAAATACACCGCCCTTGCCATGGACAAGGCAATGAACGACCGGGGCTATTCCAGCACCTTCTGCGCCACCGGCCAGACCGGCGTGTTCATTTCCGGCCGCGGTGTCGCACTTGACGCGGTAATTGCCGACTTCATTTCCGGAGCTGCCGAGTGGATCTCTCCGGAGACCGATCCCGATAACTGGCAGATCATCGAAGGCCAGGGTTCGCTGTTCCATCCGTCCTTCGCCGGCGTCACCCTTGGTCTTCTGCACGGCTCCCAGCCGGACGGTTTCATCGTCTGCCATGAACCGACACGCACCAAGATGCGCGGCGTCGAGGCGGCACTGCCGACGATCCAGCAGGTCATCGACATGACCATTGCCTGCGGCAAACTCACCAATCCGGACATCCGCTGCGTCGGTATTGCGGTGAACACCACCGCACTCGATGACGATGAGGCCCTCGCTTACCTGGCAAAGGTCGGCGAAAAGCACGGCCTGCCGGCAACCGATCCGGTCCGCTACGGCATGGAAGCCATCGTTGACAAGGTTTCGGCGGAATTCGGTGCGCCATGAGCCTTGAGGTCAGCATCGAAGCGCAACGCTTCGAAATCGCGGGAGGTTTCAGGATCTCCCGCGAGACCCGAACCCATGCCCAGGTCGTGGTCGTCACCCTGAGTGACGGCAAAGCAACCGGCCATGGCGAAAGCGTGCCCTATCCGCGTTATGGCGAATCGCTCGAAACCGTTCAGACGCAGATCGAAGAAATCGCGCCCCTTTTGAAAAACGGCCTCAGCCGGGAACAGCTTCTGGAGGCGATGCCCGCCGGAGCAGCCCGCAATGCCGTCGACTGCGCTCTTTGGGACCTGGAAGCAAAACGATCCGGAACACCGGCAACGGACATTGCCGGTGTCGGTCCGCTGAAGTCGGTCACGACAGCCTTCACCATCAGCGTCGACACGCCGGAAAAGATGGCTGAAAAGACCCGCGCGGCAGCTCACCGCCCGCTTTTGAAGATCAAGCTTGCCGGCCCCGGTGATGACGAGCGGATTGCCGCCGTACGCCTTGCCGCGCCTGACAGCACCCTGATCGTCGATGCCAACGAAGCCTGGGACGAAAGCTGCTTTGAGATCAACATGGCCGCCTGCGAAGCTGCGGGCGTTGCCCTGATCGAACAACCGTTGCCGTCAAAGAACGACGGCTTGTTGGCAGGGCTCGAGCGGCGTGTGGTGATCTGCGCAGACGAAAGCCTTCATCCGGGCAAGAGCATCGATGGGCTGCGCGCAAAATATGACGCGGTCAACATCAAGCTCGACAAGGCAGGTGGTCTGACGGCTGCGCTGAAGCTCTGCGATGAAGCGCGCGCCCAGGACTTCAAGGTCATGGTCGGATGCATGCTCGGCACGTCTCTCGCGATGGCGCCTGCGGTCCTGATCGCCCAGAAGGCGGATTTTGTCGACCTCGACGGACCTCTGCTCCTGGCCGAAGACCGCTCACCGGGACTGAAGTTCGAAGGTAGCACGCTCTATCCGCCTCAGCCGGAGCTGTGGGGGTAAGAACTTCAGCGCTGAACAAAAGAAAAGCGCCGGTTCCTTGTCATTGGGCCGGCGTTTTTTGTGGGCATGCATATCTGGACTATCGAAGGGCGCTGAAATCCCTCTTCAGCGGGAGAATACGAAAATTCCCCAAGCTCACTCCGCCGCCATGCGATTTCGCAGCATTGGGGTCATCGCCAGCGTCAACAGCGTTCCGATTGCCGCAACCACGGACATCACGAAAAAGGGCCAGTCCGGATTGATCTCGTAAATGGCGCCGGAAATGCTGAGGCCGATCGCCATCTGGATGCCCACGGAAGTCGCAAGCAGCCCCTGCCCCGTTCCCGCCCAACGGCTCGGCACGACCCGTGCAAGGATCGCGACGGCCCCCAGATGGGCCGCGCCGAAAGAAAGGCCGTGCAAAGTCTGCAAGGCAGCCATGGCGGGGAGCGTGTCGGCGAAGGGGAACAGCAGCCAACGCAAGGTTGCCGCCACCCCGGCGGCCAGCAGAAAGATCGGCGGATCAAACCGTTGCGCCAGTTTTCCGGCAACCGTGAACAGGGCGATTTCAGCCGCAACACCCGTCGCCCACAAGAGGCCGATCGCAAAGTCAGGCACATCCATTGCCTGCCAGTAGAGCGTCCCGAAGCCGTAAAAGGCTGAATGGCTCGCCTGGTACAATCCAAGCACCATCAACAACGGCCAGAACCAGACGCTTTTGAACGGCGTGTCCTTTTGGTCGTCCGAAGTCCCGTCAGCCGCTTCGGAAGGCGTTTCACCACGTTTTTGCCGGGGAAGCGACATGGCAACAGCACCCGTTGCCAGGGACGCAAGGCCGACGGCAACCACGATGAGCCAGGACGTACCTTCCGCAGCCAGTGAACCTCCGAAGATGCTGGCAACCACGAAACCGGCCGAGCCCCACAGCCGCATGCGGGCGTAATCCGCTCCCGTATTGCGCTGGACATCCAGCGCATAGGCATCGCTGAGCGGCACCACCGGCGCATTCATGACCATGTAGCCGATCACCGCGACGGACAGGAACACAAGCCCCAGGGGCAGGAAATAAAGCCCGATGAAGGTCGCAGCCGCCAGCGAATAGATCAGAATCGACAGCCTGCGCTGGCCGGTGCGGTCGGAGAGATTCGACAGAAGCGGACTTGCCGCGATCCGGGCAATCGTGCCTATCCCCAGAACAAATCCGATCTCGGCCGCTGTCAGCCCGCGAAACCCGAGCACGACCGGAATAAACGGCAGAAACAGGCCAACGCCGAAGAAATGGCTGGCGAACAGGGCCGAGACACGGCTGCTGATACTGGAACGGTCAAGCGACATGGGATACCGGGCGAAGTAGCGCCCTAAAAGGATGTTAACGTTTTCCGCCTTACCTTGGGGGCGAAGTTGTCCGTGTTACGGCAATAAACGACCCTTAGGCAAGTTGAGATTCGCGTCCACATGAAAGCGGAAGCAGCACAGGAACAGCCGGAGCTGATCGGCGAAGCCGAATACCAGACTCTCGAACAGACCCTGATGGAGTCCGATCGCGGGCGCAGGTTTCTGAAAGAGTTTCTCAATCGCAACAAGACCCCGGAAACCACCGAGATCCTGACCGCGATTGGCCGGCTAGAGAAAATGATGACCCGGCAGCGCAAGGTGCCGGATCTCGACAAGATCCGTCTCGACATTGCCGACATGCACGAGGCTATCGAGCGTACCAAGGCCGAGATTGCCAACATCAAGGCGGAAGGCGAGGAAAGCAACCGCTTTGTCGACGCCTCTCACGAACTCGATGCCATCGTCACCCAGACCGAAGGCGCGACCCAATCCATTCTGGAAGCTGCAGAGCAGATTCAGGAGAAGGCCTGGGTCCTGCGCGAGAATGGTGCGGACGATGCCGTGTGCGACGACATCGATGCCAAGGCGACCGAAATCTTCATGGCCTGTTCCTTCCAGGATCTGACCGGCCAGCGGACCAACAAGGTTGTTCAGGTACTGCGCTATCTTGAAAGCCGCATCAACCTGATGATCAACATCTGGGGCATCCAGGAGCTGGAAGCCGAAGCAACGGCTGGCCCGGTCGACACTCGTCCGGATGCACATCTCCTGAACGGTCCGCAGCTTGCGGGCGGCGTTTCCCAGAACAACGTTGATGAGCTGATGTCCGTCAGCGACGACGTGTTTGACGCCGCACTGAAGGAAACCGGCGCGGAAGCAGCCCCGGCAGAAGCTCCGAAGCATGCCAGCGAAGCTGATGTTGATGCCATCATGGCAAGCGAAGCCGACGTCGATGCCATCATGGCCGGCGGTGACGAGCCGATGGACGCAGCCGCTATCGACGACATGTTCGCCTCCGCTCCTGCTGCCGACGAAGAGGAAGAAGACGACGAATTCGCCGGTGCCGACCCGGACGCCACTCTCGATGAAGCTGCCATCGAACGCCTGTTCGACAGCGAAGTGGGTGGTGGCACTCATGAAGCGGCAGACGAAGCCGAGGCCGACGCCGAATGGGAGCTGACCGAGGAAGTCAGTGAAGAAGATGGCGAAGATCCGCTGAAGCAGCTGTCCGAAGCCGAGCGCCAGGCACTCTTCAACTAAGTCTGCATCCGGCAGGAAATTCGAAAAAGGCGCCCGTTACGGCGCCTTTTTTGTTGCCTCTACTATCGATTCTTGCGGATGGACCGCTACGGAATGCCGAGATCGGTGAACTGAAGGTCGGCGATAGTAAGGTCGCGAAAACGGTTGCGCCTCGGCTCTCCGGTCCCGGCTCGCGCTATGCTTGGCCGGGATGACGATGGGGAGGCTGGTTTTCCGGGCAAGCTAAGGTTTGGCGCTCTTTCCGCTTCTCGCACTCCCCCCCTCTCAGTCGGTCATCCCGGACGCAGCGCAGCGGAGATCCGGGATCCGGGAGCCGGGCCACGCGAGCGGAAAACCCTTTGCCTCCGAGGTCCCGGCGCAAGGCCGGGACAGCAAGGTGGCGGTCAGCGGCCGGAATTGATCTTGGCGAAGAACTGTTCCGCCTGCTGGCCGAGCTGGCCGGCCTGGTCTTTCAGCGCCGTCGACATGTCCTGAATGGTGCCGACAGCCCCCTCGACATTTTCGACCGACCCGCGCACAGCGGTAATCTCGTCGGTAAAGGCTTGGGTGCCCTGTGCAGCGATCTGGACGTTGGCCGAGATTTCTGCCGTTGCCGACGCCTGTTGCTCCACCGCGGAGGCAATGCCGGTCGCGATTTCGGACAGGGCACCGATTATCGAGGTGATGCCTTCGATATCCTGCACAGACTGTCTGGTCGCCTGCTGAATGCTGGCGACCTGTTCGGTGATTTCTTCCGTCGCCTTGGTTGTCTGGCTGGCGAGTTCCTTCACTTCGGCTGCGACAACCGCAAACCCGCGGCCCATTTCCCCGGCACGCGCCGCTTCGATGGTAGCGTTCAGCGCCAGCAGGTTGGTCTGTTCGGCAATTTCAGAGATCAGCCCGATCACTGATCCGACCTGATCCGCGAAGCCGGCAAGTTTCGTTACGGAAGCATTTGTGCTGCGTGCACCTTCCACGGCCTTCAACGCCATCTCGCGGGACTGGCCTGCCTGGCGACCGATCTCGGTGATGGAAGCGGACATTTCCTCCGTTGCCGTCGCGCTTGACTGGACACCGCTTGCGGTTTCGGCAGACGTATTGTCCATCTTGACCATCCGCTCTCCGATGGAGCCCGTCTCGCGGCGCAGACTGCCCGAAGACACCTCAAGTTGTTCGGATGCCGCACCAAGCGTGCCGACAGTACCGCCCAGAACGCCCTGAAATTCCTGGATGGCGGCCTTCAGTTCGGTCTCGCGTCCGACAGCATCTGCCACCATTTTCTCGTGATAGGTGGAGATCGCGACATCCATGTCCAGCATGACCAGCTTCGTCATCACCTGCATGGCCCGAATGCGCTTGCCGGTCGACATGAAGCGCTTCTTCAGGACCGTCTCTGTGAGTTGCGTGAGGGCGAAGGAATAGCCACCGATGTACCAGCTGGGATCGAGGCCGATCCGCACATGTGTGAGGCCGATCTGCACAGCGCGCTCGTGGTAGGCTTCATCCGGACCAGATGCGAACAGCCCTTCCCAGTGGCTCATCTGTGCCTTCACCAGGCGCAACTGCTGGTTGCCGACAAGCGCCGCCAGATGCGGCACGGTTTTAACGTGTGCGTAGAACCCGTCCAGAACGGTCGGCAAGGCATCCTTGATTGCCGGCCACACGGACTGGGCCACAGCCCGATCCTCGTCCGTGAAACGGAAAAACTTCAGCCGATCTTTCAAGGTGTTTGTCTGCATGAATGCCTCTTGGATCAGCCGATGGAGGTCCGGGTTACCGGGCCCGTGAGCTGATCGCTTTTCAGTTGCCGAACCTCCGAGCCTCTCAGTGAAGCGGCAGGAGATCCTGATTCAATAAAGCACGTGTCGCCTGTTCCCTCGCGAACCCATGCGGGCTGTTGAAAGGCACAACAAGGCGTTCCGCGCCATGCTCGATGCATCGGTACGCTGGCAATGTTCAGGAGATGAAAGGAGAAGACGCGGCGCCGTTGCCCGGCAATCCACGCTGGAATTCAATTTTCAGCAGCCCTGTTCGCGCCGTCCCGACGAAAAGGCAAACAGGACTGCCTGGTCCGGTCCCCTCCACCCGACTTCGGCAAGTCATGCTTGTGGAACCGCTCTAGCGGGTAGCCCCCTAAAAGCGCGTTAACGGGACAGCGCAGTCTTTAGCATTTGTGGATCGATGTTTCCGCCCGTCAAAACGATACCGACTGTCTTGCCCTTGAAAGGCAGCTTTCCGGCCAAAAGTGCTGCAAGTGCAACTGCTCCGCCGGGCTCAACGACGAGCTTCAGTTCCGTGAACGCAAAGGCGACGGCAGCCAGAGCTTCCTCGTCGGTAACAGTGACGCCTTCGCCTGCGATCCGGCTCAGGACGGAGAACCCGATATCGCCGGGTGATTCGGACAGGAGCGCATCGCAGATGGAGCCTGACTTTACTGGGTTGGACAGCATCTCGCCGGCTTCCAGCGAACGTTTGTAGTCGTCAAAGAGCGCCGGTTCAGCGGTATGAAAGACGGTTCCGGGCGACTTGCTCTCAAGCGCCAGGGCAATGCCGCTGGACAAACCGCCGCCACCTGTGCAGGCGAGCACATCGTCCAGATGCAGGCCCAGCGCAGCTGCCTGGGCTGCCATCTCCAGTCCGACTGTGCCCTGCCCTGCGATGACACCGACATCGTTGTAGGGGTGGACAAACGTCGCTCCTGACTTGGAACACAGGTCGCCTGCAATCGCGTCACGGTCTTCGGTCTCACGATCGTAGGTGATGACGGTCGCGCCGTAACCGCGTGTGCGCTCCAGCTTGATCCTTGGAGCGTCGGACGGCATGACGATGGTTGCGGGCATACCAAGCAGCTGCGCGCTTGCAGCAACGCCCTGTGCGTGGTTTCCGGACGAACAGGCCACAACGCCCCTGGGTCGGTCTGCCAGCGGGATGAGGCTGAGGCGGTTGAAGGCACCGCGAAACTTGAACGAGCCGCTGCGTTGCAGGTTTTCCGGTTTCACGACGACAGTTGCCCCGGTTACCTCATCCAGCAACGGATGCCTCAGGAGCGGTGTCACCAGCGCCTCGCTTCGGATTCTCTCCGCTGCGGCTTCAACATCCTCTATGGAAACGGTTTTACCAGCCAACTTCGAACCTGCTTCAGACACAGGCAGCGATTGCATATTCGTCATCGGAACTCGCTCTAAACGTCAAACAACTGCTCGGAGGCCGCCGCAGAAGCGCAGAAGGCAATGCCTCGGCCCCTTTCAGGGCCGGGTCTCGATGCAAGTGTTTTCACAGGAAAGCGGGCAGTTCCAGCGGGAACTTGTCTTGGTGTCAATTTCGTTTGCCGCACTGCGCAGCGTCATCCCACATCAGGGCAGCCGCCTTATTCGGCAGCTTTTCCCTGCGTCGAACGGGCGTTGTGTAAGTCCTGGGCTTCAATGCAATTGTCCAGGAACTGACGTGCGCTGGCCGCCCAGGTGTAGTTCATGGCAATCGTGCGGCAATGTTCGCGTGGGATATCCAGCGCGGCTTCCGCCGCTTCGCGCAGATCTTCCGACAAGACACCCGCCCCCGTATCGCTGATGACGTCGAGCGGGCCCATTACCGGGAAAGCGGCAACCGGCACGCCGCAGGCCAGGGCCTCAAGCATAACGTTGCCGAAGGTGTCGGTGAGTGAGGGAAACACGAAGACATCCGCGTCGGAATAATGCCTTGCGAGATCCTCGCCCACCTTGGAACCGGTAAAATGCATCCCCGGGTACTCCCGGCGCAGACTGTCGAGCTGCGGGCCACCACCGACCACCACTTTCGATCCCGGCAGGTCGAGATCCAGAAACGCCTTGATGTTCTTTTCGATTGCAACCCGGCCGACATACATGAACACCGGGCGTGGCAGGTCGGCTGGCAGAACGGAACCCTCGTAAGGCTTGAACTGCTGCTCATCCACGCCGCGCGACCAGCGCATCAGATTGGTAAAACCACGGTCACGTAAATCCTGCTCCAGCGACCGTGTTGCGACCATGCAGCCGCAGCCGGAATTGTGAAACCGGCGCAGCCAGCTGTAGGACCAAGTCAGCGGAACCGGCAGCCGGGCTGAAACATATTCGGGAAACCGGGTGTGGTAACTCGTGGTGAACGGACGCCCAGCCTTCTTGGCGACGCTTGCCGCCAGAAGCCCGAGCGGGCCTTCCGTTGCAATGTGCAGATGCTCGCAGCCGTAATCCTCGATCTTCCGACGCACGATGCCGCGATGGGTCAACGACAGGCGAATTTCCGGATAGGTCGGACACGGCAGCGTCGTGAATTCCTGAGGGGTCAGGAATTCCACCCGCACACCGATCTTCTCGAGTTCTTCGGCCGTGCGCTCAAGCGAGCGAACCACACCGTTTATCTGGGGATGCCAGGCATCCGTCACAATCAGAATGGAACTCATGCGGCGACCGGTGCTTCCTTGGCTTTCGCCGGCACGGCCTCCTCCTGGGTACGGTCCACCCATCGGATCACCTCAAATGTTCCATCGTGGTGCTCGGCAACCGCAGTGCAGCTTTCCACCCAGTCACCCGTGTTGATGTAGTGAATGCCGTTCATATCACGGTCCGCGGCGTGGTGAATATGACCACAAATGACGCCATCGACGCCCTGCCGGCGCGCCTCGTCGGACAGGGCTTCTTCGAAACGTCCGATAAAGCTGACCGCGTTCTTGACCTTCAACTTGGCCCAGGCGGAGAGTGACCAGTAGGTCAGGCCGAGACGGCGCCGGACCACATTGAGCCAGGTGTTGACGCCGAGCGCGGTCACATAGGCCTTGTCGCCAAAGAAGGCCAGCCACTTGGCATGGCGGATCACCACGTCGAACTGGTCACCATGAATGACCAGATAGCGTTTGCCGTTGGCAGCTTCGTGAATGATGCTGTCGGTCACTTCGACGCCGCCGAAATGCGTACCGAGGAAGCTGCGCAGAAACTCATCGTGATTTCCCGGAATATAGATGACCCGGGCTCCCTTACGCCCCTTGCGCAGGATCTTCTGCACCACGTCGTTGTGAAGCTGTGGCCAGTACCAGGACCGCCGCAGACGCCAGCCATCGGCAATGTCGCCGACCAGGTAGATGGTCTCGGCTTCATTGTCCTTCAGAAAGTCCAGCAGCATCTCCGCCTGACAACCGCGCGTGCCAAGATGGACGTCGGAAATAAACAAGGCCCGGTAATGCCGCGATGCCTCTGCGGTAGACATAGCACTTCTCCAAATTCCCTTTGGAGCGCTATAGACGCGATTCAAGTATCACTATTATGACAAACGGCGAGACTTCCCCGGGCCTGTTTGTTTTCCAGCTTAATGATTAACACCGGCACGGATCGGGTATTGGCCTCCCTCACTTCATTCCGTTGCTTCACGAACATCTTGCCGGATGCTGACCGGCTCCATATGTCCCTGACGGCATTTGACAGCATCGGGTTTTGCCAGCCACAAAGCATGTCCAACCTGCATCAAGGAGAACGTTCATGGACCTCGGCCTCAAGGGCAAAAAGGCAATCATCTGTGCGTCAAGCCGCGGCCTCGGCAAGGGCTGCGCCGAAGCACTGGCGGAAGCAGGCTGCGACATCGTCCTGAACGGACGTAACGAAACGGTTCTGGAAGAAACCCGCATGCTGCTGCAGAACCGCTTCGGCGTGAGCGTTGCCGCCATCGCAGCGGATGTTTCCACACGGGAAGGTCAAGAAGCGCTTCTTGCGGCCTGCCCGGACCCGGACATCCTGGTCAACAACAACGGTGGCCCACCCCGGCGCGACTATTCCGAGCTGGACCGTACGGCGTTGATGGAAGGTGTGGTGCAGAATTTCGTCACCCCCATCGAGCTGATCCAGGCGGTTGTTCCCGGCATGAAGGAGCGCGGTTTCGGCCGCATCGTCAACATCACTTCGCTTTCGGTAAAGATGCCGATCGAAGGGCTCGATCTGTCCAGCGGTGCTCGGGCGGGGCTCACGGCATTCCTGGCCGGCGTCTGCCGCCAGCTTGCCCCCCACGGCGTGACGGTCAACAACCTGCTGCCTGGCAAGATGGACACCGACCGTCTGAAGGGCGGCTTCGAGCGCGCCGCGCAGCAGTCAGGCAAAAGCATCGAGGATGTCCGGGCGGCACAGGCAGCGGAAATCCCGGCAAGACGTTTCGGTTCAGCCGAGGAGTTCGGCCAGACCTGCGCTTTCCTGTGCTCCCGCCACGCCGGTTACATCACAGGCCAGAACATCCTGATGGATGGCGGACTCTATCCGGCGGCGTTCTAAGCGTCCCAAGACATGAAGAAAGGCCGGAGCATATGCCCCGGCCTTTCCTGAATGGCTGATCTTTCTGATCAGAACTTGTAGCGCAGCGCGGCAGAAATGATGTTGACGCTGCTGTCGACATCCCCCGAATAGGTACCGAATGCCGCGTTGTAGTCCTGGTGACTGGAATCGATGTTGATATCGGTCGATTCCGGAATGATGTGCGTGTAGCCGACATCGAACGCCAGGTGCTCGTTGAAGGTGTAGCTGGCACCAGCCGACAGCCACCAGCGGTTATTGTCCGGCAGACGCGTGGAGCGGATCTTTTCATCAATCGGCGAGATTTCGTAACCGACACCACCGCGGAAGGTCAGCTTTTCGTTGAAGTCGTATTCACCGCCCAGAGAGAAGAACCAGCCGTCGTCATAGTTGAAATGCAGGACGGTGGCCTCTGCGCCGGTTGCATCGTTGATCGCACGTGGCGACTTGAGCCGGCTCCAGTTGGTCCATTCCACCGTTCCAAGAACGCGGATCTTGTCGGTCACTTTCTGTTTTGCAGAAAGGTTGATCATGTCCGGCGTAACGACACCCAGGCCGATCGCCGTTGTGACACCACCGGCGAACAGGTCGCCGTCGAGATCGTGACCGACACCGGAGCGATATCCAAGTCCGATTTCAGTCCCCTCGAACGGTCTCACCGTCAGACCAGCCGTCACACCGAAACCGATGTCATCACCAGTGATCTGGTTCGAACGGGGGAAGCCCGCTCCGGAAGTGGCGTCGGCGGATTTCAGCGACACGTCCAGGTATTGCGCCTGAACACCGATCGCGATCGCGAACATGTCGTTGATCTGAAGCGCAACCGTCGGGTTGACGTTCAACGAGAACACGGAAGACGAACGGGAATAGAACTGGGCCGCCCAATTCTGCTCCGGTTTTGTCGACAGGCCGAAGGGTGCGTTGATACCGACACCGAAGATCAGCTTTTCATTCAGCCGGTAGGCTGCGTACGAAGCGGGAATGAACGCGTCGGAAGCAATGTCGCCACTGCCGATCGAAGACGTACCGAGGAACCCGCCGGACAGCGTGCCGTTGATATCCGAACTTGGAAAGAGCCCCGTATTATGCGCCTCGATGGTGAGACCCTGCTGAGCACCGACAAGCGACGCCGGGTTCCAGTACATCGAAGAGATCGAACCGCCGGACGTACCATACCCGGCAAAAGACATACCCTGAAAGTACGAGCTCTGCTCTCTAAGTGCGAAACCACCTGCGAACGCAGAACTTGCAACCATTGATAGAGCTACAGCTGTAGAAGCAAGTAGAACTGATTTCTTGTTTACCCACGGCATTGAGTTTCCTCCCATCCCCTAGCCACCGGATGCTTGATGACAACCTGAGACAGGGTTTTAGGAGAATGCCGTCCGTTTCAACTGAATATTTACGTCAGTTATGGGGTCGTTTTTTCATGCTGCAATGCGAAATGCGCGGCTTTTCTGGTAGGTATTGCTGCGTAGACATTCAAAACACTTCAAAAACGACAGGTTCAGAGTCTCTTCGTCATCGCACCGACACACTTTCAGACATTTGCCTAAAAAACAGGCACTCGAAATGTCAGTTTCCGATAACGTAATTTAACGGTGAATCGTTGCGGCTTTGCCACAGGTTTCGTGACGGAATGTGGATCTTTTGTAGGACAAGTTCCTTGATATTCCTTGGTAAAAACGCCAATCACCTTTCCTAACGGAAATCGCGTCGGCACACCGTCGCGCGGTAGCCTTTCCTTCCGAAATTGAATTTTTGTCAGGAAGTTTGTCAGCAGGCGACGTGCCACTGTCCGGCCAATTACCGCTTTTCCGGCAAGGCAGGTTGCAAGCTGCGAACCGGTGGGTTGCACCGGCTCGCAGAAAGAGACGGTCCAGGACCGCACTCCATTCCTTGTTTGCAGCCTCAAGCGGCAAGCCTAGCTGTCGCGAGCTTCGAGGAAGCGGCGCATGGCAACGTCACTCCAAGGGGCAAGGCGTGCCCGCGCAGCCATATGACTGTCGTAGATCCTCTGGCTAAGCGCATCCTTGCTCGCGAACTCGGACAGCACGACTGCCGAAGTCTCCCGCAAAGCGTCCAGAACGTCGTCCGGATAAGGACGGACGGTAACGCCGTCCTCTTCCTGCAGGAGCTTCAGTGCGCCTGCATTCTCCCAATCGCTTTCTGCAAGCGAGCGGCCGTTTTCTGCCTTGCAGGCCTCCAGAACGATGGCGCCAAGGTCTTCCGGCAGGCCTTCCAGCGCCACCTTGTTGAACAGCGCTTCACCGGTGCCGTTGGGTTCATGGAACCCCGGCGTGTAGTAGGACTTGGCTGCTTTCTGGAACCCCATTGCCCTGTCCGACCAGGGACCCAGGAATTCGGTAGCGTCCAGCACGCCGCTGTCCAACGCCTGGAACAACTCTGCAGGCGGCAGGCTGACAGGCGTCGCCCCAAGCCGATGCATCACTTCGCCGCCAAGGCCCGGCATGCGGATCTTCAGCCCCTTGAGATCGTCAAGAGTGTTGATTTCGCGCTTAAACCAGCCACCCATCTGGACGCCGGTGTTGCCGGCCATTACGGGCCTTAGTCCGAACGGGGCATAAAGCTCGTCCCAAAGCGCCTGGCCGCCCCCCTGCTCAATCCAGGTGATATGCTCATGCGGCAGCAAACCGAAGGGGATCGCGGTAAAATAGACCGAAGCCGGGATCTTGCCCTGCCAGAAAAACGAGGCCGTGTGCGCCATTTGCGCCGTCCCCGCCGAGACGGCCTCGAACACGCCCAGAGCCGGCACCAGTTCCCCTGCAGCATAAAGCCGAACGCGCAGGCGACCGCCGGACATCAGCTCGATCCTGTCGGCAATGCGCTGCGCCGTGACCCCGGGCCCCGGCAGGTTCTTTGGCCAGGACGTGACCATCTTCCATTCCAGCGTCGCCTGCTCCTGCGCTATCGCCGGGGCGGCCAATGCGCTTGCACCGGCGGCGGCGGAAGCCCCCAGAAGTCCGCGGCGGCTGATCCGTCCGGTTTCTGTCTTTGGCTGATCTGTCATCTCACTTGCTCCAGAACGCGTGGAAATGATGGACTGGCCCGTGACCACTGCCGATGTGAAGCGTGTCGGCAGCGGCGATGGCGGCCTGAATATAGGACTTGGCGGACCTGACGGCCGCTTCCATGTCCTGTCCCTTGGCAAGGCCCGAGGCAATCGCAGATGACAGGGTGCAACCGGTGCCATGCGTGTTGTCGGTCTTGATCCGCTCTGACCTGAGCCAGACCGCATTGCCGTTGCGATCCAGAAGCAGGTCAGCGCTATTCGCACCAGACCCGTGCCCGCCCTTGAGCAGAACCGCATTGGCTCCAAGACCGAGCAGACGTTCTGCCTGCGCCTGCATTTGCGTTTCGTCCGCGGCAACGTTGCCTTGCAACATGCGGGCAGCTTCATGCAGGTTCGGGGTAACAATATCAGCCAGCGGCAGCAGCAAGGCAATCAGCGTGTCGACCGCACTGTCGGCAAGCAACGGGTCACCGGAGGCAGCCACCATCACCGGGTCAAGCACGACCGGACCTGTCTCATGTGCCCGAAGCCCTTCAGCTACCACCTCAATCGTATCGACACGCGACAGCATGCCGATCTTTGTCGCCTTGACGGCAAGGTCCGAGAAGACGGCTGTCATCTGGGCCCGCACGAACTCCGGCGGCACATCATGGATAGCACTGACGCCAAGCGTGTTCTGCGCCGTCAGGGCTGCAATAACACTGGCACCAAAGACGCCATTTGCGGAAAAGGTCTTGAGATCAGCCTGAATGCCGGCTCCGCCGCCGGAATCCGATCCTGCAATGGTTACCGCAATTGCGGTCATGGGAACCTCCTGGGAGTAGATGCCGAAAAGGCTGCGTCAGCCGGTCTTGAGACGGGCTTCAATGTCGCGGTCAGTCAGGCAATAGAGTGCGTCGAGCAACTCCGGCACCAGACTGCCAGGCCCGCCTGACCGGCTGGCTGCGATTTCGCCGGCAATGTTGAAGACGGACAGTCCGCATGCAGCTGCAAGCGCCCTGTCCTTTTCGATGCTCAGGAACGCTGCCAGAACGGCACCGCCGGCACAGCCGGTGGCCGTCACGCGTGACATCAGTGGATCGCCGTTGCGCAGCAGGAAATCCTCGCCGCGGCTTTCGACCCTGTCTTCCGGGCCGGTGACGGCAAAAACCGTTCCGGCCTCGATCAATGCATCGGCATCCGCCCGCTCCGGCAGGAGAGCGGTGAGTTCTTCCGGATTGAGCCGCACCAGATCCGGCTTGAGGCCCAGCAATTCGCGTGCGTAGGCGCAGCGCACGGGTGACCGGTTGACGAAAACCGGATCGACACAAACCGGGCGTCCGGCAGTCCTGGCAGCTTCGATCGCTAGCGGAATGGCCGCACGGCGTTCCTCGTCAAGGGTGCCGAGGTTCACCAGCAGCGCATCAGCTCCGCCGGCAAAAGCCGCAACTTCCTCCCGCGCGATGGTCATGGAAGGAACCGCGCCGAGCGCAAGCAGCACATTGGCGGTGAAACTCTGGGCGACCGCGTTTGTGATGGCGTGAACGCGCGGCGTTTTCTGCCGCACCCTTTCCAGAAGGGTGAAGACCTGTTCGGCGCTCAGGGCTTGCGTGGAAGCAGCAACGGAAAGGCTCATGACGGCTCTCCTGCGACAGAAAGCCCGTTGCCGGTATTCCGGAAAGGACGCGTTGAAGGGAGTGGTGTGTGCATCATGATCTCAAATCCCTCCGCCGGTATCAGCCGGATCAGGTTCAAGGAGTTGGCAGGCCGCCTCTCAGCCCGGTCCAGGATGGCCGGGCACCCCCATGAGATGATTGCACTGCTAACAAGCCGGCCGTGCGATTGCAAGACCCGGCTTGTGCAGAGCGGCTACTCGGCAATTGACTGGCGGGAGGAGATAGGCGATGTCCTAGTCTGCTTTCGTGAATCTGTTGCCCGGCATGTTTGGCTGACCGAACAGCCCGGCTGATGGTTCAGGTGACACGTTCACCCCCTTCAAACACCAACTGCCCGGAGCGCCCCATGGTACCGTTTTTCGTGATGATCAAATGCCAGTTGGGCAAGACCTACCAGGTCGCCAATGCGATCGCCGATGCGGAAATTGCGTCCGAAGTCTACTCCACCTCCGGCGACTACGATCTTCTGGTGAAATTCTATGTCGATGACGGTTCGGACATTGGCCACTTCGTGAACGAGAAGGTCCACCCGATCGACGGCATTCAGGACACCAAAACCATCATTACCTTCAAGGCCTTCTGAACTCAGACCCGGAAATTTCCATGAAACTCAATAAAATCGCTGCTCTTTGCCTGCCCCTCGCTCTTGCTCCGATCGGCTCGACCGCGTCCGCGCAAGGCATGCCGCCGGAGCAGATCAAGCAGATCCTGGACCTGACCAAAGCCAACTGGGTGTCATTCCGCGACTGGCAGGGCCAGGAGCTGATCTATTTCACCCACCTGGAATCCTGGAAGTGCGGCATCGACTATGTCTTCTATGGACTGAACGACGACCCGATTGAACAGGAATGGCAACTGGAAGCCTGTGACCCGGACAACCAGAATGTCGTTCTGAAGGACAAGCCCTATCTGGAGCTGCCCCTGGGGTCGGCCCAGTCGATCAGCGTGCAGCTGATCTTCAAGGACGGCACCAAGAGCGCTGTCGAGCGGTTCGAATACAAGTCGCAGTAAGGCCCTCCGCGCGCGCCTCACTTCCGTCATTCCGGACAAGTGAGGCAAAGCCGAGCACCGATCCGGGATCCAGCGCATCAGCGTGAGCAAAGCGAACTCTTCTCTCTTTGTGTAATGCCGAGCCTAAGGCGCGAAATAAGTCTGGATTCCGGATCTGCGCACAGCATTGCTGTGCTTGTCCGGAATGACTGGGGAAGACAGCGGGACCTGCCCTCTTGTCTCCCCCTACGAACGCGAAGGCGATGACGCCCGGCGTGCCTTTGTCCGGTCCAGCCCGAGCTTGTGCTCGCGGTAGATGACGAAAATACCGGCGGCTATCACGATCAGCGCCCCCAGCACCACTGCTGGCAATGGCGTTTCGCTGAACACCACCCAACCGACAATGATCGCCCACAGCATGTTGACATAGTCGAACGGGGCAATGGTGGAGGCATCCGCGAACCGGTAGCTCTGCGTCAACAGGATCTGGCCGACACCGCCCGCAAGGCCGATCAGCAGAAGCAGACCTGCCGTGGGCAGGTCCGGAATGATCCAGGCCTGACCCGGCAGCAGAAAGCCCAACGGCAGCGTGAGCAGCGACAGGACGGACGACATGCCCGCAAACCAGGTAACGATCGTGGACGTGCGCTCCGTCTCGCACAATTTGCGCACAGTGATCATGGCGAGCGCGGCAAAGCCGGCTCCTGTCAGGCCGATCAAGGCCCCGATCATCGAGTTGCTGTCCAACTCCGCGTCACCCAGATGCGGTGACAGCACAACCAGAATGCCGACAAAGCCGACACCGACTGCGCTCCAGCGATAGACCCGCACCTTTTCACCAAGGAGCAGAAACGCCAGCACCACCACGAAGAGTGGCGATGCAAAGCCGATCGCCGTCGCATCCGGCAAGGGCAGCAGAGACAGCGCGGTAAAGCCGCAAACCATCGCCGTCAGGCCGACGGACGCCCGGGTAAGATGTCCCAGCGGGTTGGCCGTTCGAAAGGCGAGCCCCAGCTCCCGGCGCATCGCCACCATGATCAGCACCGGAAACAGCCCGAAGAAATTCCGTGCGAACACAAGCTCACCGATCGGCACCGTCTCGGCGGCGATCTTGAGGGCCGTTGCCATGACGAAGAACACCATGGTGGAGGCCACTTTCAGCGATATTCCGATAAGAGGTGCCTGCCGGGTCATCCCGGTGGGCGCCGGAGGTCCGGAGAAACGGGACTTCTGGCTCAAGAACGCCATGACAACTTCCAGGCCCGGCGCTCTTCATGAAGCCACGGGCGGTGCGTCGGACCGCGGAACCGCCGGGACAGAAAACTGGCTTGAACGTCTTGCGCAGACCTGACCTTAAGCTTGCGCCCCCGGTTCAGGAGTGGTGCCGCCGGCAACCGCGAGCTCCCGCTCGGCAATGGAGACCTCAAAGCCTTTCAGACGTTTGTAGATGGACAGGAGCTCGATGATCGTCGTCCAGGAATTCACCAGGAACTGGAAGGACGAGGACACCTGGCTGAAGGCCGTCAGGATTTGCTGCACGATACCAAAGGTGATCTTGCCCACCACAATCGTCGGAATGAGGATGAAATAGGAGAAGATGTTGTCCGACTGAAGGTAAATGCCGCGGGCCAGGTTAAAATAGAGATAGTGGAAGTAGAGCCGGAAATAGTTTTGACGGACAAAACCGAACAGCTCGCGCAAGGTCGCCGGATTGGCGCGATCTTCATGATCTTCCCCGTACACAAGTTCCTTACGGTAGGCTGCCTCAACGCGTTGGTTGTGGAACTCCAGTCCGGGCAGCTTGATTCCGACAAGGCCGAGCAAAACCGTCCCAAACAGCGACCAGATGATTGCCGCGGTGAACAATGGCGCCGGAATTTCGCCTACGATCGGCAGGGACGAGACATGACTTGAAAGCGCAAACAGCACCGGCAAGAAGGCAATCAGTGTCATGATCGAGTCGATGAATGCAACGCCAAGCCCTTCCATGATGGAAGCAAAGCGCATCGTGTCTTCCTGAATACGCTGCGAGGCACCTTCGATGTGGCGCACATTCGACCACTTTTCGACGTAGTAGTCGTTCATCGCCGTGCGCCAGCGGAAGACGTAGTGGCTGACGAAGAAGCGCGTGAAGATATAGAGAATAACCCAGACAGATGTAATCTGCGCGAAGATCAGCATCAGGTTATAGAAGTCTGCTGCGGTGACACCGCTTTCCTCTCCATTGAGCGCGTTTTGCAGCGTATCGAAGAACGGTCTGCGCCAGTTGTTGATCGCGACTGACACCTGAACGCTGTAGTAGGTCATGAAAATGATCAGGGATGAGCCCCAGATCGACCAGATCTGCCAGCGGTGGTCGCGAGAGAACATCCACCAGAAACCGCCGAAGAGCAGCGTGCAGATGCCGTAATAGATATAGAACCAAAGAAAATCAGGTGTGACGAAATAGGGCAGCCCGATGGGTGGTTGCTCACCCTGTGGCGGCGTGCCGAAGCCCAGTGTTTCTGTCAGTCCTTCAGCAAACCCGTACCAGGCAAGGATTGCGGCGAGTGACCAGAGGAAGGCAGACAGGAAGAAAAGTTTGGGCTTGGGAAAGAAGGACTGAAACAACGGGAGGATCCTATTTCTTGAAGCGGAAGGATTCGCGCCACGCACCGATGAACCGCAAGATTGCGGCAAGAACCGGATAATTCATACGTTTATTTAAAAGAAACCACAGACACAATCTTGAGAACCGGGCTTTACCGGTGTCAACTTGCTGCCTGAAAGATAAAAGGCGCCTCGAAAGGGCGCCTTTTTCAGTTTCCGTTATTTTGCTGCCTGGATGGCTTCCCACACGCGAAGCGGGGTTGCCGGCATGTCGATCAGCTCACTGACCCCTGCCCCGTCCTTCAGCGCCTTCTGCACCGCATTCATGACCGATGCGCAGCCGCCGATGGTTCCGGCTTCACCCGCGCCCTTGATGCCCATGGCATTGGTGGTCGATGGAACGTTGCGGGTCTCGAAGTGAATGTCCGGCAGGTCTGCTGCACGGATCATGCGGTAGTCGAGTAGCGAAGCCGTCAGAAGCTGGCCGTCTTCGTCGTAGATCGTCTGCTCGCACAGGGCCTGGCTGAGTGCGGAGGCCGCACCGCCATGCACCTGACCGGCCAGGAGAAGCGGGTTCACCGTGACACCGAAATCATCGACGATCACGTAGTTGACGATGGCAACGTCACCGGTATCCGGATCGATTTCCACCTCGCACACATGGGTGCCGTTCGGATAGGTCGCCTCGGTCTGATTGACCTCTTCGCGGGCGGTCAGGGTTTCCCCGGCGCCTGCCGCAATCTCGGCTAGTGTCACCTGCTGGTCGGTTCCGACCACACGAACCGTGCCACCGTCGAGTTCAAGATCCTCGATCCCGGCCTCAAGCCGATCAGCGGCAAGTTCCTTCACCTTCTTGACCAGCGCAATGCCCGCATCGCGGACAGACGGCAGGCCGATGGGGATGGAGCGCGACCCACCCGTGCCGCCCCCCTTGCGCACCCGGTCGGTGTCGCCCTGGATAACGTCGATGTCCTCGATGGAGATGCCGAACTGTTCCGCAATCACCTGGCTGTAGGCCGTCGCATGGCCCTGGCCGTTGGTCTGCGTACCGATCAGCAACGTCAACGTACCCTTGTCGTTGAGCTCAAGGGTGGCTTCCTCGCTGCCAGGGAAGGCACAGGCCTCGATATAGGAACAGATGCCGATGCCGCGGTACTTGCCGTGCTTCGCGCTGTCGTCCTGCCGGGCCTTGAAGCCGTCCCAGTCGGCAACTTCCAGCGCCTTTTGCAGATGGCCGGAAAAATCGCCGGTGTCGTACATTCGCCCGGTCTGGGTCGTGTAAGGCAGTTGCTCCGGCTTGATGAAATTGCGCTTGCGGATCTCTACCGATCCGACACCGGTTTCCTCTCCCGCCTTCTCGATCAGGCGCTCGATCAGATAGGCAGCTTCCGGACGGCCCGCGCCGCGGAAGGCATCCGTCGGCACCGTGTGCATGTAGACGCCCTCGACCTTCGCAAAGACGGCCGGAATGTCATAGAGACCGGAGGTCATCGATGTGCCGACGAAGGGAATGAACGGGCCGAACTGGTGCAGATAGGCACCCATGGCAGCCTTGACGTGCACCTTGAGCCCCAGGATCCGGCAGTCGGCGTCCAGCGCCAGTTCCGCGTGGGTGACGTTGTCCCGGCCATGCGCATCCGTCACGAAGTGGTCCATGCGCTCACCTGTCCAGCGCACTGGCCGTCCAAGTTCGCGAGCAGCAACCATGCTCAGTGGGTATTCGCGGTAGCAGAACATCTTGGTACCGAAGCCACCACCGACTTCCGGCGTGATCACCTGCAGTTTGTCAGCTTCCAGATCCAGAATGCTGCAGATGATGTCACGCAGACCGTGACCGCCCTGGGTGCCGACCGTCAGTTTGAACCGGTCGCTCGCAGCATCGAACTCGGCAACGCAGCCGCGCAGCTCCATGTAGTTGGCGACGATCCGGTTGTTGACGACGTCGATGGAAACGACCTTGTCAGCCTTTTCGAAGGCTGCGTCGGTCCTGGACTGATCACCCTGACCGTATGTGAAGGCAACGTTGGTCCCGAACTCCGGCCAGACCTTCACGGCGTCCGGTGCAAGGGCCTGCTCGATCCCGACGACAACGTCCAGCGGGTCGTAGTCGATTTCCAGCATCTCGGCGGCATTCCGGGCTGCGTTGACATCGTCCGCAACGATGAAGGCAATCGCATCGCCCACATAGCGTACTTCGTCGGAGCACAGGACAGGCTGATCGGGCGCCGCGAAATTGGAGCCGTCGATCTGCTTCGGACGCGCCCGGCAAGGCATCGTCCGGCCTTCCAGCTCGGCTCCGGTGAGCACCAGCCGGACACCGTCCATCTCACGGATCTCGTCCACATTTCCAAGGCTGATGCGCGCATGTGCCATGGCGGACCGAACGACGACCCCGTGCAGGCAGCCTTCCGGCGTGTAATCGCCCGTATAGATGCCCTTGCCCGTTATGAGCGGCTCATCTTCCTTGCGGCGCAATGGGGCGCCAACACCGAACTTCGGAGTGACCATCTGGTTCATGAATCTGGACCTGCTTTTTTTGGGAAGACTTTCCCTTGGGAAATATCCACGCGCCGGGAGCGCCGGTTTTGTTCAACATAGTGCCCGAAAGCCGACGTGGCCAGAGGTTTGGACAATTCTGCTTCGCACAATTGTTTTTCCGGGCAAGCTGTGGGTGCCGAGACCGTTCGCTCATTCGGTGCCAGTGGACCATCCATCAACACGAGCCAGCCCCTCCCCAGTAACATGCGATAGGTGGGTGAGCTGCTGTAAACGCGGAGAAACGCAGAAACCACGCCGCCTCTAGATGATTTCGTCTTCGTCGAACAGCGGATCGGCCTCAAGCTGGGAAGCCAGGCTGTCGAGGGTCGTTTCAGCGTCGTATCGTTCGTTGAACTCGGCGATATGAAACAGCCCGTCCCCTTCGTTGACCACCGGAAGGTTGGTTCTGCCCACGATAAGCCCACCCAGTTCGGCCAGCACGTTCCGTTCCTTCTCGCCGAACGGGTCAGAGGTGATGCCAAGCAGCATACCGGGTTCGACAACATCGCCGACCGATTTGAACGGTCGCAACAATCCCCCGGCCGGCGAACGGACCCAGTAGCTCGTCTTGCTGAGGATCGAGCGGGCCTTTGGCCGCGTTATGCCTTTGGCTCCCAACATCTTCAACGACCGCATCACGCGCAAGACGCCGGAGACGCCGGCCCTGATCGCCATTTCGTCAAACCGCAGGCCTTCGCCCGCCTCGAACACCAGGACGTCGGTTCCCTTCAGTTGTGCGGCCTGTCGCAACGACCCATCGCGCACCTTGGAAGTCAGGATGACCGGAGCGCCGAAAGCTTTGGCGAGCGCCAGCGTGTCTGCCCGTGAAGGCGAAACGCGGATCTGCGGCAGGTTGGTCCGGTGAATGGCCGCCGAATGCAGGTCGATGCCATAATCAGACCGGTTGACGATCTCGCTCATGAAAAGATGCGCCAGCCGCCCGGCCAGCGAGCCGCGCAGGCTACCGGGGAACGAGCGGTTAAGGTCACGCCGGTCGGGCAGATAGCGCGAATGGTTCAGAAAGCCGAACGCGTTGACGATCGGGATGACCATCAGCGTACCCTTCAGCTTGTCCAGTTCCTGGATTTCGAGCTGTGGCGCTTTCAGGACACGGCGTGCGATCTCCACACCGATGACCTCGTCACCATGCACGGCCGCACTGACGAACATGACCGGCCCGGGTTTGCTTCCATGCAGGACATGCACGGACATCGTCACGGGCGTGTGGTCCGACAGCACGCTGACCGGCAGATCGATCGTACGCCGGGTTCCCGGTGCGATCTTGTGGTCGCCGATCTCGAAGGCTTTCACTTTTGTGGTCAACCGCGTCCCTTGGTCTTGGTTTTGCCAACCTGGGCATTCTTGGCAATAAAGTCGATGATCTTGCCGGCAACATCAATACCCGTCGCCTTTTCAACGCCCTCCAGCCCGGGCGACGAATTGACCTCCATCACCACCGGGCCATGGTTGGACCGCAGCATATCGACACCGCAGACGTTCAGCCCCATGGTCTTTGCCGCGCGAATGGCGGTCGAACGTTCCTCGGGAGAAATCTTGATGGCGGCCGCACTGCCGCCGCGGTGCAGGTTGGACCGGAATTCGCCCTCCGCACCCGTCCGCTTCATGGCTGCAATCACCTTGCCGCCAACCACCAGCGCGCGGATGTCGGTGCCGCCGGCTTCCTTGATGAATTCCTGCACCAGGATGTTCACGTTGGCACCGCGAAACGCCTCGATCACCGATTTGGCAGACCGCTCCGTATCGGCAAGAACCACACCGATGCCCTGCGTGCCCTCCAGCAACTTGATCACAACCGGCGCACCGCCAGCGGTCGCCAGCACTTCCTCGGTCATCTTCGGATCGTGAGCGAAGGTCGTAACCGGCAGGCCGATCCCGTCGCGGGCAAGCAGCTGCATCGAGCGAAGCTTGTCGCGCGACCGTCCGATGGCAACGGATTCGTTTAGCGGGTAGACGCCCATCATCTCGAACTGGCGCAACACGGCCAGACCATAGAAAGTGACCGATGCGCCGATCCTCGGAATCACGGCGTCGAAGCCGGTCAGCTTGCTGCCGTTGTAATAAATTTCCGGCCGCCGCGAGGCGATGTTCATGTAGCAGCGCAGGGTGTTGATGATTTCCAGTTCGTGACCGCGCTCCTCGGCAGCGTCCTTCAGGCGCTTGTGCGAATAGAGCTCGGGATTCCGTGCCATCATAGCAATTTTCATTGGTTCAAGTCCCTCGGTCTCAGCCTCGTTCCGACCGGTGTTGCGACACCGAATTTTCAGTGATTGTTTCCTGCCGCTTAAACGCGTGGCTTAGTGTTTTGTTGCCAGCGCGGGCTTTCCCGCCAGGAAAGACCGGCCCGCATGCACCAGCACGTTGTGCCGCCTGATCGCCGTCCGGCCGAGGATCATGTCGAACCCCATGTTCGACCTGTCCGCCAGCGACACATCCACATGCCAGTGATGTTTTCCAAGATGAAGTAACGTCCGGATGACAATACGCCGCTCGGGAACACCGCTGGTGTTCTTGATGTTGCGCTCGTCCAGAACCGGAACCTCCGCCCGGAAATCGCTGTGATGACGCGAGGCAGGCACCCGGAAACGTACCCAGGTCCGGCCGTCGCGTTCGAACACTTCCTGTTCTTCGGCATGGAGCGCCGAGGTGCGTGCGCCGGTGTCGATCTTGGCACGCATATCGAAAACGCCCAGTTCGGGAAGGCTCACGATTTCACGCCAGCCGATGATATCGGCAGCGGCCAAGGGACGCCCCTTCTTAGCCATTGTCATTCAAAAAAACCCTGGAGCCCCCTTGCTGGGGCCTTTCCCAAACGACCTTGTTAACCGAGCATTGCATGGCCCGCCGGAGAGCGCAACTGAGGTTGCGATCCGGTCTGAAAACAAGATTTCGGACGCAGCTCATCATCATGATTCACAGCGGCGCGCAAGCGAATTTGCGAACGAGTGCAAAGAACGTCCGGCAGGTGCAACACCCGGATGACGCCCTACCGCTTGTACGGGTTCTTCGGTCTCCGGTCGTCAGACAGGCTGCGCCTCGTTTCGCGCGTCAATTGCTCGATGGCATCGGCAAGATGGACTTCCTGAATGTTGTAGTCGCCCCGCGCCACCCGGATCTTGTGTGCTTCCAGCATGACCTCGCCCATGGCCACGCCTTCCGGTGGCACGAAGCGATAGCTGGCCAGTTCGATCAGCAGCCCGAGCGGGTCACGGAAATAGATGGAGTCCATGAAGCCGCGATCCTTCGGGCCGCTGTGGGATATGCCGCGTGCATCAAGCCGCTCGGCAATCTGCCGAAAGGTTGCCTGCGATACGGCAAGTGCCAGGTGATGAACGCAGCCGATTGTCTGGGGAGCCGGCTCCGGGTCCGGTTTGCGGTCTTCGTTGGTGAAGATCGTGATGAGACGGCCATCGCCCGGATCGAAATACAGATGGCTCTGGTTTTCATCGTCCAGATTGGGTTGCTCGAACACGAAAGGCATTCCCAGCAGCCCTTCCCAGAAATCGATGGAAGTCTGCCTGTCGGCCCCGACAAGAGTGATGTGATGCACGCCCTGCGTCTGGATTTTTTCCATGGATGTCCTCCCCGTTCGGCGCAGTTTAAATTGCATCCGCTTGCGATGGCAAACAGCCGCCCTCTTTCCTTCTCAGCGAAAAGCGCTAAGCTTGTTTCAACTGCAACAAACAGCCTTATCCGAGTCTTGCCTGTGCTCCGGCCCCAATGCGCCGCCGCATCCGCATACCCTTCGGCAAGGATTCACGATGGACATGCCCACCCAACAGCCGGAGCCTTCCGAGGCAACCGGCAACCGTCTTCGGCGCAAGGTGACCAGCCTGACGGAGAACCTGCCGTCGAACACCATCGGCGCGCTCTGGATCCTTCTGGCCGCCTTTCTGTTCTCGATCATGGTCACCCTGATCAAGCTGCTCGGCAAGGACCTGACGGTCTTCCAGATCCTCGTGATCCGCCAGGGCATCATGCTTGCCATCGTTGCCCCGAAGATCCTCAGCGGATTGCCGACCTCACTGGCAACAAAACGTCCCGGACTTCAGCTGACCCGTATCGTGGTTGCCGCAACTGCCATGCTCTGCGGCTTCACGGCCGTTATCGAACTGCCGTTGGCCGATGCCACGGCAATCAGCTTCTCCAAAACGTTCTTCCTCACGATCTTCGCCATCTGGTTGCTGGGAGAAACAGTCGGTGTGCACCGCTGGGGTGCCACCATCGTCGGCTTTCTGGGGGTTGTTCTGATGCTTCGCCCGCAAGGCGACGGGCTGATCGATCCCATTGCGCTGCTCGCCATCGCCGGGGCGGCCTGTGCCGGCCTGGTGATGATTGTCGTCCGCCTGCTGACGCGCACCGATCCCCCGGTCACCATCCTGACCTACCAGGCTTTCGGCGTCGGGCTGATCATGATCATCCCCGCCATCCTGACCTGGCAGACACCGACCCTGGCACAATGGGGAATTCTTCTTGGGATAGGCATCGTGTCCTGGGCAGCCCAGATGGCCAATATCCAGGCATTCCGCGCCGGCGAAGCCACCGCAATTGCCTCGCTGGACTACACCAGGCTGCTCTATGCCACCGTTTTCGGTGCGCTGGTGTTCCACCAGTGGCCGCGCGTGGAAACACTGGTCGGTGCTGCCGTCATCATCGCCGCGTCGATCTACACGGTCCGCCGCGAGGCCAAACGCGGCCAGAAACTGGCAAGGGCCTCGGACGGACGCGGGTACAATAGCTAGAGCGTCAGGCGATTAGGTCGCCTGCCGGCTCAGGCAAAAAGGTCGCCTGCCGGCTCAGGCAAGCACGTGCCAGAAATCCAGATCGACGCTGGCGGGATCAAACAGGCTCAATAGCGGCGCACAGGCCGCGTTCGACACATAGCCTCCGCAGATCTCCCTGGCAGCACCTTCCGTTTCCACAAAGCAGATCTCCGAATAGGTATCATCCCCTGCCCGCGCCATCAGATGCGCCCTGGTTTCCGGCAACGGGGCAAGATACTCCCTCTCGATCCGTCCGGACGCAGCCATCAGCGCCTCTTCAGAAAAGCTGCCGTCGTCCCTGGGACGAAACGTACCGAATTCGATGGCGGAAAATCCGTCCGGCACCGCCTCGAGGTCTTTCATCAGACGGTTGAGACACAGGCGAATGCTGCCGGGCTCCAGCAGTTCCATGAATGCCCTTGAGCACTCAGCCTGCATATGCGCCTCGGACATGGCTGCGAAACTGGCCTCGTCCCTTGCCAGAATTGCATCGGCATAACCGCCTGTTGCATTGCCTAAGAAGCAGTGAAAGGCGATGCCTGGCTGGTTGCTCAGGAATTCCTTCTGCCACAGGCGGGCGGCCGCTATCAGTTCCGGCGCGCCAACGCCTGGTTTCGCCTCGTAGCGGGCAAACCCCATCACTTTCATCGGTCCCAGTTCTTTTCGCAGCATGAGATGTCCTTCCGTGTTTCTGCTGCCAGCTCTATAGAAGAGGTCAGAGACAGTTTCTGTCAGGGGGATGCGTCTATGGTCGCCAGAAACTGGACCGCAGCGAGCGCCTTGCAGAAACCTGCTGGAGACCGAACCCCATGCGAACCATCAGGCTGTTTTCCATCCTGGATACCCTGCGCAGCCGCAGAGGCGCCGTTCCGGCCGCCATGCTTGCGGAGCTGCTGGGCGTGACGGAACGCACCATTTATCGGGACATGGCCACACTTAAGGCGATGGGCGCTCCCATTCGCGGTGAAGGCGGTGTCGGCTACGTTCTTGAACGCGGTTATTTCCTGCCGCCAATGCAGTTCGATCCGGACGAGCTGGATGTCATCCTGCTCGGCATTCGCATGGTCAAGGCACGTGGCGACAAAACCATGAGCGAAACGGCCGAGCGGGTGCTCGGCAAGCTTGGAGCTGTTCTGTCCGAAGGCGAACGCTCGCTGAACCGTCCGTTGCTTGCGGTCGGCAAGGCCTCCTCGGCACAAGGACATGACGCCCTGTCTCCGCTGCGCGATGCCATCCGCAAACGGCGCAAGGTGCAACTCGGCTACAGCGACCTGCAGGACCGCATCAGTGACCGCCTCACCCGCCCGCTGGGACTGACTGCCTTCGAAAGTGTATGGGTGCTCACTGCGTGGTGCGAAGTACGGAACGGCTTCCGGAATTTCCGGCTCGATCGCATCAGGTCATTTGCGATCACCGACACACGGTTTCCGAAGGAGCCGGGCAAGGAATTTCAGGACTATTTGAAGACGCTGTGAGGCAATCACGCCGCTTCGTTGCAACGGGTATAAGCGACAGCAGTGTGACTGCTTGTCAGGTGGAAACCCGCTTTGCGTGACATGAAAATTGTGCCGGTTTAGACAGAAAGCATTGCACGGAAGCGCTCGATTGAGAGCGCTTCCAGTGTTTTCAGGAACGGAGCGCTCAGGCGCTCCGGGCTTCCGCCGCTGCCCGCTTCTGAGCTTCTTCCTCGACCAGTTCCTTCTTCGACAGTTTGCCGACCATGGTTTTCGGCAACTCGTCACGGAACTCATAGTCTCTTGGCAGTTCGATCGTCGACAAATGGTCCTTCAGGAAGGCCTTCATGTCATCGGCGGTGAGCGAATGGCCTTCCTTCAGCTTGATGAAGGCCTTCGGGCTCTGGCCGCGATAGGCATCCGGCACGGCAATGACGATGGTCTCGTCCACGGCCTCGTGCTGGTAGATCGCTTCCTCGATGACGCGCGGATAGACGTTATATCCAGAGCACAGGATCAGGTCCTTGATCCTGTCGACCAGATAGATGAAGCCGCCATCATCCTGATAACCGACATCACCCGTATGCAGATACCCGTCATGGGTGATGGTCTCGGCGGTCGCGTCCTCGCGCTTCCAGTAGCCCTTCATCACCTGGGGCCCATGCAGCAGCAACTCGCCCTTCTCGCCTGCCGGAACCACGGTTTCGCGGTCCTCGATACTCACGAAGCGGGCACTGGTCCCCGGCACCAGCCTTCCGATGGACCCCGCCCGGCGGCTGTCGTCCAGCGGGTTGACCGCGGCAACTGGCGACGTTTCGGTGAGGCCGTACCCTTCCACCAGAATGCAGCCCGTGATCTTTTCAAAGCTTTCCTTGACCTCCACCGGCAAAGGCGCGCCGCCCGACAAGCAAATCCTGATGCTGGTCAGATCGTAATTCGCCGTCATGGGCGAGTTGTTGATGGCCGTGTAGATTGTCGGTACGCCCGGAAAGAGGGTTACCTTCTTGCGCTTGACCGCTTCCAGCAGCGACTTCAGCTCAAAGCGCGGCTGCAGCACCATTTCAGCGCCCAGAATGATTGACAGGTTCTGCCCCACCGTCATTGCGAAGACGTGGAAGAACGGCAGAACGCACAGCATCTTTTCTTGGCCCGGCCGCGCCTTTTCGAAGACGCAGCGCATCTGCTCGATATTGGCCGACAGGTTTCTGTGCGTCAGCATCGCGCCCTTGGGAACGCCGGTGGTGCCCCCGGTATACTGCAGCACCGCGATATCGTTTGCCGGATTGATTGCGACCGGCCTGGGCTTATCGCCCCTCGTCTGCAGGTCTTCGAAACGAATGTGGGCGTCATCACGGGGAATGTCCGCCAGTTCCTTTCGCTTGAACAGACTGAACAGCACCTTCTTGATCGTCGGCAGGCACCAGGCCATCGGGCAGACGATGATCTTGTCGAGCGCCCGTTCCCTGCGAACCTCCTCGACCTTGTCGTAGATCACCTTCAGATCCATGGTCACCATGATGCGCACATCGGCATCTCGCGCCTGGAACGACAGTTCGCGCTCGACGTAGAGCGGATTGAAGTTGGCGACCGTGGCGCCGATCTTCAGAACCGCGAAATAGAAGATCGTGTAGAAAGGCGTGTTTGGCAGGCACAGGCCGACGTGAACACCCGGGCCGACACCCATCGCCTGCAGTCCGGCAGCCGTCCTGTCGACCAGCGCGCCGAACTCGGCATAAGTCCACACCTTGCCCATGAAATCACAGGCAGGACGGGTCCCGTATTGGGCAACGGTCGTCTCGAGATACTCGTGTACTGGACGGGGCTTGAACGCCGCGTTCCACTCCTCCGCAGTCGTCATTACGTTCTCCAACGCGTTTTATCGCTTCACTGCGCGGACGGGCCTTTATCCTGAAATTTCGTGATCCGGACAAAATCCGTACCGCGAAATGGTCCTCCTCAAGGGCCCGGCCACCAATGAGGCGTCACCTCTTTGGGTCTCTTCTGACATGACGCAACCTTCCGTTCACGTCAACTCGCGACGTAACGACACCTCGTCGTTTTTTTGCGCGTGAAGAACCATTCGCTTAAGATAAGCCAGCTGAGGCGGTTGGCAATAGAGACGTCAAATCAAAAACTTATAGACAACTCCGCAAAACAGGCGGTTTATCTCTTTGGCCAGTTCCAGCGAGGTGTGTCAGCGCTATCCACAACCGTCTCACCAAGTTCCTTGCGCAGATCGTAGCGCATGCAGCCTCTTTCCGACGACAGCACGGACACCAGTTCGTCCGCATGGGAAACAACGATCACCTGCGTCTTTTCCGCGGCCCGTGCAATCAGCCGGGCGAGAGGCTCCAGCAATGCCGGATGGAGGCTTGTCTCGGGCTCGTTCAGCACCACCAAGGGCGCCGGGCGCGGTGATAAAAGCGCCGCCGTCAACAGGAGATACCGGAGCGTTCCGTCAGACAGTTCACTGGCCCGTAGCTCGCGCAGCAGCCCCTTCTGCTGCATCAGCAGTTCAAAATAGCCGTCGTTGACCGAAATCCTGACGGATGCTCCGGGAAACGCGTCATTGACAGCCTCTTCCAGGGCTCGCTCGTCGCCAATTTCCTGGATGGTCTGAAGAGCGGCTGCCAGATCCCCGCCATCCCCGCTCAGCACAGGTGTCCGTGTTCCTATCTTGGGAAACCGCGCGGGAGCGTCCCTGTCCGTGCGCAGGTGATCATAAAAACGCCAGGCGCGCATGCGTTCGCGCATGACCAGAAGTTCCAGACCGTCTTTCGGATCGGCGGCATGGGTCATCATGCTGTCGAAGCGGGCAAGGTTCTGGAAAACCGGTATGCGCTGCCCGTGGGCATTGAGAACCCGAACCGTCGGGCCGTTTCTGGCCGCGATTTCGTTCGAACGGGACAAGGCTTCGCCGGCCCAAAGGGCCTCGGCCTTGATTTCCGGATCCATGGAAAACAGCGACCGCCCGGCGTCCGCCGGCAGACCGAGATCTATCGCATAGCCATAATCCTCATCGGCAAAGCCGAGCTTCAGACTGACCACGCCCTTGCGCACGGTTCCCTGAACCGGCACGTCGCCCTGTTTCATCGCCCTGGAAAAAGCTTCAGGCCCCGCCCAGAGCGTCGAATTGAGGCCACCTTCCGCAGCCAGCGAGGCAATCGCCTGGCCTTGCGAGACTTCCGCCAGCAAACGGATCGACCGGTAAAGGCTCGACTTGCCGCTGCCGTTCGCACCCGTCACCAGGGTGATGCGGTCGAGAGGCAAGACGATGTCGCGTAGCGAGCGGTATCCGGAAACGGCAAGAGTGAGGATCATCGAAAGACCTGTTTCAGCTCCCCTGATCCACCAGTTCGAGCTTGTTGACATCGAAGAAACCGAATTCGGTGATCTTCAGATGCGAAATGCCCGGCAAAGGCAGGAAGGTGTCGCGCGCATTCCGAACGCTGGAGCGAACCAGACCCATAGATTTTTGTCTTGAGGAATTGCGTCACTGCTACTTTTAGGTGCATATCTTGGTGCAATACTCGAACGAAAGGTGTTGCCTTTGTATAACCCGAAAGAAGCGGCAGAAGACAGCCACGCGCTTCACCTGGCCATCCTGTTTTTTGTAGCTAGCGCTGTCGCGATCTCAATTTATTTCCACCACGACAGCGGTTTGAAGTACTGGCTTCTGAAAGGATTTGGCGAAACCACCCCCGGCAAGGTTCTGGTCATTATCAACGACACGCCCGATGGGGACAAGGCTTGGGCGCATTATCGTTCCAATTACCGGAACACTTTCAAGAACTTCAAAAGCTGGCACGACGAAAGGATCGTCGTTGAAATCAACCCAACGAACGCACCGGCCCAAACTCTGGATTTCAGGATAAAGCCTGGGGAGATCATCCGAGAGACAGACGGCGCTCTGAACGTCACTTATTTGCCACTCAATCCGAAGATTGCCTATCCCACCCGCAGTTTGGACAGGTTTTCTCTCGACAGCCAGATCCTGTTCTGGTCCCTTGTTGCCGGAGCTGTCCTCCTGTTTCTGGCGTTGCGATCCGCGCGGAAATGGGCACGTTTTCGAGCACGATTGCGCCAGTACTGAAGGCGCGCATCAACTCCCCTGATCGATCAGTTCGAATTTGTTGACATCGAAGATGCCAAAATCGGTGATCTTCAGATGCGGAATGACCGGCAAAGGCAGGAAGGCGACCTGAAGGAACGGTTCGGCCAGCGTACAGCCGAGATCCTTGGCGGCGGCGCGCAGGAGCTCCAGTTCCTCCTTCACCGTTTCGAACGGCTCCAGGCTCATCAGTCCCGCCAGCGGCAGGGCAAGTTCGGCTTTCACACCATCCTTGTCGGCAACCGCAAATCCACCCTTCATGGCGATCACCCGGTTGACCGCGTGGGCCATGGCTTCCTCATCCGCGCCGACCACGCAGATGTTGTGGCTGTCATGGCCGACGGACGAAGCAATTGCGCCCTGTTTCATGCCGAAACCATTGACGAAACCGAGGCCAATGTTGCCAGTGCCCTTGTGCCGTTCGACGACAGCAACCTTCAGCACATCCTGATCAAGATCGGCCAGCGTCTTGCCGCCGGTCACCGGCAAGGTGCGCTTCAGGTGTTCGGTGATGATCCTGCCCGGCACCACGCCGATGACGTCGGCCTCGCTGTTGCGCGCCGGAACGTCGAACTTCGACGCAGTGACCTCGCCGACATGCACGCTGTCGAGGCCAACCGGCGGGACGATGGTTCTTTTTGCAAAAGCTTCGTCCGTCGCCTGAACGCCGCCGCAGATCACTTGCGCCACGCGGCAATCGGCAAAGTCGCTCAACAGCGCGATGTCTGCGCGCTTGCCCGGCGCGATCACGCCCCTGTCTTTCAGGCCGAAGGCATTGGCCGCCGACCAGCTTGCAGCCCGATAGGCGTCGAGCGGACGAATGCCCTTGGCGATCAGGCGGCGGATCATGCTGTCGAGATGGCCTTCTTCGGCGATATCCAGCGGATTGCGGTCGTCCGTGCACAACGCGACGAACGCGGAAACATCCGGTGTCAGGATCGGGGCCAGCGCTTCCAGGTCCTTTGAGACGGAGCCTTCGCGCATCAGGATCGTCATGCCCTTGGCGAGCTTTTCCAGCGCCTCCTCGGCGGAGGTAGCCTCATGGTCGGTTCGGATGCCTGCGGCCAGATAGCCGTTGAGGCCGATGCCCTGAAGCAGAGGCGCATGGCCGTCGATATGGCCGTCTTGAAACGCGGCGAGCTTTGCCAGCACCTTGGGATCGCGCGCCAGCACACCTGGAAAATTCATGAATTCGGCAAGGCCGATCACACTTGGATGATCGCGGAACGGCAGCAGGTCCTCGATCTCCAGGCAGGCCCCGGCTGTTTCAAAAGCCGTTGCAGGAACGCAGGACGAGAGGTTGACCCTGAGGTCCATCACCGTTTCCAGAGAACTGTCGAGGAAATAGCGGATCCCTTCTGCGCCCAGCACATTTGCGATTTCATGCGGGTCGCAAATGGCGGTGGTGACACCGTGCGGCAGCACGCAGCGGTCAAACTCGAACGGTGTGACCAGAGACGATTCCACATGAAGATGGGTGTCGATGAAGCCGGGTACGGCGGTCAGTCCGCTGCCGTCGATGGTTTCCGCGGCTTCATACTGCCCGTGCGTGCCGACAATCCTGTCACCGACGATCGCAATATCCGTTTCGACCGTAGATCCGTCGACAACGCTGAACAGGCTGACGTTCCTGATCACCAGATCGGCAGGGCGTTCCCCTGCTCCAGCGGCAATCGCCCGCTCCAGAAACGCTTCATCATGTGTGGCCGGCATTTTTTGTCTCCGATTCTCGTCCCTCCCCGACAATACGGATGTTGAAAGCTCCGGCAACGATTTCGCGAAGGTGTGTTAGGATGTCCTGCACGAAAGAGCTGAAACACGGATCGCCCGTCAATCCCGCGCGCACCCAGGCTGCGCGGATGTGCCAGACCGGCCCCTGCCGGAAAAATGTTACCGAGGCAGGCGAGAATTTTTCGTGTTATTGCGCAGAGACTTACCGCGCCACAATATCGAAAACGTGCGTTGCAAAACAGATTGCGATTGACAGCCGGGCCACTTGGGCGAATAATTTTATCAAACTTATTTATTCTGATGCCGCCGACGAGAGCAGGCAGTTCCTGGGGAGGAGCAAGACCGGTGGAGGACACGCCAAAAAGCGGCCGTGGTTCGAATTCCGCGCAATTGCGCCGGTACAACGAACGCATCGTACTTCAGATCCTTCGGCGTGCCGGTGAGGCCTCCAAGGCGGAACTCGCCCGGGCGGTACAGCTGACAAACGCGGCCATAGGCGCCATCATCCAGAACCTCATCGAGGAAGGGCTGATCGTGGAAGCCGGCAAGCGCCACGACGGCAGCCGCGGGCAACCGGCAACCATTCTCCGGCTTGCCCCGCGCGGCGCCTATTCTTTCGGGGTGCGGCTGGACCGGACCAACATGGAAACCGTGTTGATGGATTTTTCCGGCCAGCTGATTGCCCGCCGGCTTCATGACATGATCCTGCCCGCGCCCGAAGAGGCCATGGAAATCCTCAAGGATGATCTGGAATTCCTGCGCCAGCATCTGAGCAAGGAAGACCAGTCCCGCATCACCGGCATTGGCCTGGCGCAACCGTTCAACCTCGGTGCCTGGCTGCACGAACTGGGCCTGCCCCAGGCCGATTTCATGAAGTGGGAAGACTTCGACCTGACCGACGCCCTTGAAAAGGCAACCGGCCTGCCGGTGTTCAGCGAGAACGACGGCACGGCAGCCGCGGTGGCCGAACTCTTCTACGGTCTGGGCCGGCAGAACGACAATTTCGTCTATCTTTTCCTTGGGCCTGCCATCGGCGGCGGCCTGATCCTGAAGGGCGATGTGGTGCGCGGTGTATCCGGCAACGCAGGCGACGTCGCCATGATCCCCGTTCCGCCAAGCACGCTGACCACCGCACCAAGGGCCCGCAATTCCTGGGACCTGCTGCTGACCCGCGCATCGCTGGTGGCACTCGCCCGGCACATGTCGCCGGAAGATTTTCCAAAGCTCAACCGCTCCGATTTGCAGCACGCGGTTGAAACCGGAGATCAGAAATACACCGAGTGGCTGGAAGACTGCGCCGAAGCGCTCGCACTTGCCCTGCGCTCGGCCTATGCGCTTCTGGATGTTCCGCTGGTCGTCCTCGACGGCGACCTTGGTGGCCCGTTCCCGGAAACGTTCCGAGCCGCCTTGAAAAAGGCCGTGGAAAAGGCCGCGCCTGAGAAACGCCATTCACCCGACATCGAAATCGGCAGCTTTGGCCACGACGCAGGCGCCATCGGCGCAGCCAGCCTGCCGCAATTCTTCAATTTCTCGCCCAGGGCAGCGATCCTGACGGGCGGGAAAGACACCGGACCCGCCGGGGCTGGCAGCTCGGAGGATAGAGCCAGCTTTCCGGCACGGGCAGCACGGTTGGGGTCACATCTGGCCACACCCAACCGTTCAACCTGAATTGGCCAGGGAGGAAAAACGCAAATGATCCACAAACTACTCGCGACCGGTTCCGTTCTCGCCGCCATGGCTGCCACCCCGGCAGTCGCAGCAGACATCTCCGCCTGCCTGATCACCAAGACGGACACCAACCCGTTCTTCGTGAAAATGAAGGAAGGCGCCACAGCAAAGGCTGAAGAGCTCGGCATCGAACTGAAGTCCTTCGCAGGCAAGATCGACGGCGACCATGAAACCCAGGTGGCAGCGATCGAAACCTGCATTGCTGACGGTGCCAAGGGCATCCTGCTGACCGCATCCGACACGTCGTCCATCGTACCGGCTGTCCAGCAGGCGCGCGATGCCGGCCTTCTGGTGATTGCACTCGACACGCCGCTCGATCCCATCGACGCAGCCGACGCAACCTTCGCCACCGACAACTTCAAGGCAGGTGAGCTGATCGGCCAGTGGGCCGCGGCCAGCCTGGGCGACGAGGCAGCCAATGCCAAGATCGCCATGCTTGATCTCGGCATCAGCCAGCCAACCGTCGGCGTGCTGCGTGACCAGGGCTTCCTGCAGGGATTCGGCATCGAGCTTGGCGACCCGAACAAGTGGGGTGACGAAACCGATCCGCGCATCGTCGGCAACGACGTGACAGCAGGCAACGAGGAAGGTGGTCGCAAGGCCATGGAAAACCTGCTCGCGAAGGATCCGATGGTCAACGTGGTCTACACGATCAACGAACCCGCTGCTGCCGGCGCCTACGAAGCACTGAAGGCCATCGGCCGCGAAAACGACGTGCTGATCGTTTCTGTCGACGGCGGCTGCCCGGGTGTTCAGAACGTCAAGGACGGCGTTATCGGCGCCACTTCGCAGCAGTATCCGCTGCTGATGGCATCGCTCGGCATCGAGGCGATCAAGGCCTGGGCCGACAATGGCACCAAGCCGGAGCCGACCGAAGGCAAGGACTTCTTCGATACCGGTGTTGCCCTTGTGACCGACAAGCCGGTTGAAGGCGTCGAATCCATCGACACCGCCAAGGGAACGGATCTCTGCTGGGGCTAAGACACCCCTGAACAAGATCAAAAGGGGCATGGGCGACCTTGCCCCTTTTTTCAAAACCGGCGCAAAGAAGGTTAAACGGGCATGACCTTAGAAAGCAAAACGGCCAAGGGGCCGGCGGACTACGAATCCGCTGCCACCTCCGGACCGCAAGCTGTCGCCTCATTCGATGACGAACGTCATGGGATCGGGCATAAAATCCAGCACACGCTGCACCAGACCCCATCACTGGTTCCGCTGATCGTCCTGGTACTCTCCCTTGTCGTTTTCGGGCTGCTGCTCGGATCGAAACTGTTCTCCCCCTTTGCACTGACGCTGATCCTGCAGCAGGTCCAGATCGTCGGCATTGTGGCGGCGGCACAGAGCATCGTCATCCTGACCGCCGGCATCGATCTGTCGGTCGGCGCGATCATGGTGCTGTCCTCCGTCGTCATGGGGCAGTTCACCTTCCGCTATGGTTTGCCGGTGGAGGTCTCCATCGTCTGCGGCCTTATTTGCGGTACCTTTTGCGGGTATCTCAACGGCTTCCTTGTCGCCATCGTCAAGCTGCCCCCCTTCATCGTGACGCTCGGCATGTGGCAGATCGTGCTTGCCACCAACTTCCTTTATTCGGCCAATGAGACCATCCGGTCGCAGGAAATCGCCGAAGTGGCACCGCTGCTTCAGTTCTTCGGCAACAAGGTCAATGTCGGCGGCGCAGTCTTCACCTACGGCGTCATCTTCATGGTGCTTCTGGTGCTGGTGCTGGCCTACGCCCTGCGTCAGACAGCCTGGGGCAGGCATGTCTACGCCGTTGGCGACGATCCGGAAGCCGCGCAGCTTTCGGGCGTGCAGGTGAAGAAGGTACTGATATCGGTCTACATGCTGTCCGGGCTTATCTGCGCCTTCGCCGGCTGGGCGATGATCGGCCGCATCGGTTCGGTCTCCCCAACCACGGGTCAGCTTGCCAACATCGAATCCATCACGGCCGTGGTGATCGGCGGCATCTCGCTCTTCGGCGGACGTGGATCTGTGCTCGGCACCCTGTTCGGAGCACTCATCGTCGGTGTGTTCACGCTCAGCCTGCGCCTGCTCGGCGCCGATGCGCAGTGGACCTACCTGCTGATCGGCATCCTCATCATCGGCGCGGTCGCGATCGACCAATGGATCAGAAAGGTATCTGTGTGATGGAACCTGTCCTGCAAGCGCGTAAACTGGTCAAGCGCTACGGCCGTGTCGTGGCCATGGACCGAGCCGACTTCGAACTCTATCCCGGTGAGATCCTCGCCGTGATCGGTGACAACGGGGCCGGCAAATCCACCTTGATCAAGGCTCTCAGCGGAGCCGTGCAGCCTGATGGCGGAGAGATCCTGCTCGATGGCAAGCCCGTCCACTTCACCTCGCCCATCGACGCCCGCGAAGCCGGGATCGAGACGGTGTACCAGACCCTGGCCATGTCCCCTGCCCTGTCGATCACCGACAACATGTTCATGGGCCGTGAGTTGAAGAAACCCGGCTTCCGCGGCACCTGGCTGCGCCAGCTGGACCGAAAGAAGATGGAAGAGATCGCCCGCGAAAAGCTGAACGAACTTGGGCTGCTCACCATTCAGAACATCAACCAGGCCGTTGAAACGCTTTCCGGCGGTCAACGCCAGGGTGTGGCGGTGGCACGGGCGGCCGCTTTCGGCTCCAAGGTCGTGATCATGGACGAGCCGACCGCCGCTCTCGGCGTCAAGGAAAGCCGGCGCGTGCTGGAGCTGATCAAGGATGTCAGGGCCAGGGGCTTGCCCATCGTGCTGATCAGTCACAACATGCCCCATGTCTTCGAGGTTGCCGACCGAATCCACATTCATCGGCTGGGCAGTCGGGCTTGTGTCATCAAACCGTCGGACTTTTCCATGTCCGATGCGGTGGCGATCATGACCGGAGCCATGGATCCGCCGGACAGCATGGCGGCCTAGGCCAGGGAAGAAAACGGGAGGTGCCTTTCATCCGGCGCCTCCCACCCGAACCCTCATCCTGAGGAGAACCGAAAGGTTCGTCCCGAAGGACGGGCGGCAAAATCAGCGTTCGTAGCCCATCCTTCGAGACGGGCCTATGGCCCTCCTCAGGATGAGGTGGTGGTTTGATGAGCCGTTGTGGGGTCAGAGAAAACACATGCAACGAGCGCCATTGGCAGGCCTTGTTGGAACCAATAAGGGAACGGGAGACACCGGGTTCAGCACCTCTCCCACCCGAACCCTCATCCTGAGGAGAACCGAAAGGTTCGTCTCGAAGGATGGGCGGCAAATTCGGTGCCTGTGGCCCATCCTTCGAGACGGGCCTATGGCCCTCCTCAGGATGAGGTGGTGGATTGATGAGCCGTTGTGGGGTCAGAGAAAACACATGCAACGAGCGCCATTGGCGCGCCTCGTTGAAACCAATAAGGTGGCAGGAGACACCGGGTTCAGCCCACTCCTACCCACACCCTCATCCTGAGGAGAACCGACAGGTTCGTCTCGAAGGATGGGCGTCAGGTTCGGCGCCTTGCGGGCCTCCTTCGGATGAGGCGGTGGCCTGAAAGGCCGCTGCCGCGAAATGACACAAAGCCATGAATCCGCCGGCGATGCGGTTCCTGACAAACGACGAAAGACCAGAACGTATATGTTTTTGATTTGCGGCGAAGCACTGTTCGATCTCTTTGGAGAAGCCGGTTCCGGCGACAGTGTTTCTTTCGACGCCCGTATCGGCGGATCCCCCTTCAACGTGGCCATGGGGCTGGCGCGCCTTGAAGAGGACGCCGGGTTTTTCGGCGGCATTTCACGCGATGCCCTTGGCGAACGTCTGGTCCAGAAGTTCCGCAGTGAAGGCGTTTCGGAACGCTATATCCTGAGGACTGACTACCTGACGACACTCAGCCTCGTACAGAAGGATGAGCACGGCTCTCCTGCCTATACGTTCTACGGCGAGAACGCGGCTGACCGCATGGTGACCGTCGATGACCTGCCGCAGTTCGACGAACCGCCATTGTTTCTGCACATCGGGTCCTACACGGCACTGGTCGAGCCGGTTTCGGCCGCCCTCAGGGCTCTGATCGAACGCGAGCGAGACCATACGCTGGTCTCCTTCGACCCGAACATACGCCCGACCGTGGTACCGGACATGGCGCTCTGGCGCCGCAATACGGAAAGCCTTGTTCCGTTGACGGATGTCGTCAAGGTGTCGGACGAAGACCTTGCCCTGATCGCTCCCGGTGAACCCGTCGAAACCATTGCCCGCGCCTGGCTCAGCATGGGGGCTTCGCTGGTCATCGTCACACGGGGCGGCGACGGTGCAACCGCATTTGCCGAAGGCATCGAAGTCAGCCGTCCGGGCATCAAGGTAACCGTTGAAGACACCGTTGGCGCGGGCGACACCTTCCAGGCAGCCCTGCTTGCAGGGCTGAAACATCTAGGTGCAACCAACCGTGATGCGCTTGCAGCCCTTGACGCCGGCCAGCTAAATCGTCTTCTTGACTTCGCTGTCGGGGCAGCTGCCATCACTTGCTCCCGGAGGGGAGCGGATCTGCCGCGCAGGAGCGAACTGGAAAAAGAGTGGTCGGCCCTGAAATGAGGGGCTGACAAGAGAATTAAATCGATTTAAAAGGCAGTCGAAAACGGTCCAGGCTGGAGCGGCCTATCGGACTGGCAGCTGTGAGAAGGGATGTTTTATGGCGGTACGCGTCATTGAAGTTGAAGAATTCGACCTCGTCGTTTTCGGAGCCTCCGGAGACCTCGCCCACCGCAAGCTTCTGCCTGCCCTTTACCACCGCGACGCGGACGGCCAGATGCCGGAAAACGCCCGCATCATCTGCAGTGCCCGCCGGGACTATTCCGACGACGACTATCGCGATTATGCCAAGGCCGCGCTTGAAGAACACGTCAAGGATCTGGACGACGAGCATCTTCAGCAGTTCCTGAAGCGCCTGCGCTACGTCAAGATCGACATCGCCACAGGCGACGGCTTTGAAGATCTGAGAACCATCCTGGACGAACGTCCTGAAGTCATCCGCGCCTTCTATCTTGCAGTCGGCCCGGATCTCTTCGGCACGATCTGCGAGAACCTCGGCCGGATCGGCGTCGTCAACGACCATTCCCGCGTTGTCATGGAAAAGCCCATCGGCAAGGACGGCAAGTCCGCCAGGGCGCTCAACGACACGGTCGGTGCGGTGTTCAACGAACACCAGATCTTCCGTATCGACCACTATCTCGGCAAGGAAACGGTGCAGAACCTGATGGCTCTGCGCTTTGCCAATGCCCTGTTCGAGCCGCTGTGGAACGCGGCCCATATCGACCATGTCCAGATCACCGTGGCCGAGTCGCTCGGCACCGGTGGCCGTGCCGGCTACTACGATACCGCAGGTGCCCTGCGCGACATGGTGCAGAACCACATCCTGCAGCTGCTCTGCCTTGTTGCGATGGAGCCGCCGGAAAGCATGAACGCCGACAGCGTGCGCGACGAGAAGCTGAAGGTTCTGAAAGCTCTTGCCCCGATCGACGAGCAGAGCATCGACAAGCTGACCGTGCGCGGCCAGTACCGCGCAGGGGCTTCGGCCGGAGGTGCGGTTCCCGGTTACCTGGAAGAGCTCGGCAACAACGAAAGCCGGACGGAAACCTTCGTCGCCCTGAAGGCGGAAATCGCCAACTGGCGTTGGGCCGGCGTGCCCTTCTACCTGCGCACAGGCAAGCGTCTGGCGCAGCGAGTATCGGAAATCGTCGTCCAGTTCCGCCCGATCCCGCATTCGATCTTCGACGCGGAAGCCGGGGCAATCACCGCAAACCGCCTCATCATCCGTCTGCAGCCGGATGAAGGCGTCCAGATGCAGATCATGATCAAGGACCCCGGCCCCGGCGGCATGCGCCTGCGTCAGGTTCCGCTCGACATGAGTTTTGCCGAAGCCTTCAAGGTGCGTAACCCGGATGCCTACGAACGCCTGATCATGGACGTGATCCGCGGCAACCAGACCCTGTTCATGCGCCGTGACGAAGTTGACGCTGCCTGGGCGTGGATCGACCCGATCCAGGCTGCATGGGCAGCCTCCAAGGAAACGCCGAAAGGCTACACCGCCGGCACCTGGGGTCCGTCCGCCTCCATCGCTCTGGTCGAGCGTGACGGCCGCACCTGGGCCGAAGACGACAGCAACTGATATCACTCGCGCAAGGCCCGGCCTTGCGCGTTTCCGGCCTCTTAAATCGATTAGAGAGCGGCAAGCTCGCCGCAACGCCCTATGTGCCGGACATAGGACCAGCCAGGCCGCGGCGCGGCTAGCAAAGGATTTGAAGCAATGACCATCCAGGATCGCATTGGCGACGTCACCGAACGGATCGTCAAACGCAGTCACGACAGCCGCTCAAGATATCTGGACCGCATCGGCAAGGCCGCGGACAAGGGCCCACAGCGTTCGCGCCTGTCCTGTGGCAACCTCGCACACGGGTTCGCCGCCTGCGGCCTCTCCGACAAGCAGGCCCTTTCCGGCGACGTGGTACCGAACCTCGGCATCATCACCTCCTATAACGACATGCTGTCGGCCCACCAGCCCTATGAGACCTATCCGGCCCTGATCCGCGAAGCCGCACACGAAATCGGCGCGGTTGCCCAGGTTGCCGGTGGCGTTCCGGCCATGTGCGACGGTGTCACCCAGGGGCAGGACGGCATGGAACTGTCGCTGTTTTCCCGCGATGTGATCGCCATGGCTGCTGCCGTCGGCCTGTCGCATCAGATGTTCGATGCAGCGGTCTTTCTCGGCATCTGCGACAAGATCGTGCCCGGTCTTGCCATCGCGGCCCTCTCCTTCGGCCATCTGCCGGCCGTGTTCGTTCCCGCTGGTCCGATGCCGACAGGCATTTCCAACGACGAGAAGGCCAAGATCCGCCAGCTCTATGCCGAAGGTAAAGTCGGCCGTGACGCCCTGCTGGAAAGCGAATCTCGCGCCTATCATTCGCCGGGCACCTGCACCTTCTACGGCACGGCCAACTCCAACCAGATGCTTATGGAGATCATGGGCCTGCATATGCCGGGTGCCTCCTTCGTCAATCCGGGCACGCCCCTGCGCGACGCCCTGACCAGGGAAGCGGCCAAGCGCGCCATCGCGATTTCCGCTCTCGGCAACGAGTTCACCCCCGCCGGTGAAGTCATCAGCGAAAAGGCGATCGTCAACGGCGTTGTCGGCCTGCACGCCACGGGTGGGTCGACCAACCACACCATGCATCTGGTGGCAATTGCTGCTGCTGCAGGCATCAGGCTGACCTGGGACGACATCTCCGATCTCTCCGATGTCGTGCCGCTTCTGGCTCGCGTCTATCCGAACGGCAAGGCCGACGTGAACCACTTCCAGGCAGCCGGTGGCCTTGCCTTCCTGATCCGCGAACTGCTGGGTGACGGTTACCTGCACCAGGACGTGAAGACCGTCTACGGCACAGACCTCTCCGGTTACACCGTGGAAGCGAAACTCGACGCAGACGGCAACGTGCAACGCGAAGACGTTCCTGAGACCTCCGGCGACGAAACGGTGCTGGCTCCCGTTGCCAAGGCCTTCCAGTCGACGGGCGGCCTGAAGATGCTCACCGGCAACATGGGCAAGGCCGTCATCAAGATCTCGGCCGTTGCCAAGGAACGCCACATCATCGAGGCACCTGCCCGCGTCTTCCACGACCAGAACGATTTCCTGACCGCCTTCAACAACAAGGAACTGACCGGCGACGTTGCCGCCGTGGTCCGGTTCCAGGGCCCGAAGGCAATCGGCATGCCCGAACTGCACAAGCTGACGCCCTGCCTCGGCATCCTTCAGGACCGCGGCCACAAGGTCGCCCTGATTACCGACGGCCGCATGTCGGGCGCTTCCGGCAAGGTCCCGGCGGCAATCCATGTGACCCCGGAAGCAGCTGCCGGCGGCCCGATCGCCAAAATCCGTGACGGTGACATGATCCGCGTCGATGCCGTGACTGGTAAATTGGAAGTGCTGGTCGACGAAGCCGAATTCAACGCCCGCCCGCTGGCGGAAGCTGACCTGAGCCAGAGCCAGTTCGGCACCGGCCGGGACCTTTTCGCCGCCTTCCGCGGTGCAGTTGGTTCGGCCGATACTGGCGCACATGTGTTTGGTGAGTAAGGATCAGGCCCCGAACGGCCAGGTGAATTCGGCACGATAGATTTTGCGATCCGCTCTGATTGGCTTCGGTGCGGACGCGACAAGAAAGAGATTTTGGAGGCGATATGGCCCAGGACATTGAAAAGATCGAGAAGGTAATGTGCGCGGCACCGGTGATCCCGGTGCTGATCGTGGAAGATCCAAGGAAGGCCGTCCCCATGGCCGAAGCGCTTGTGCGCGGCGGACTGCCTGCCATCGAGATTACCTTGCGCACCGCCCATGCCCTGGAAGCGATCAACGCGGTCAACGAACACGTGGAAGGCGCGATTGTGGGTGCCGGCACGGTGCTGGACGGCAAGCAATATGATGCCGCCGTTTCTGCAGGCGCCCGTTTCATCGTCTCCCCTGGCGCAACCGCCAACCTGCTGGACGCAGCCGACCAGCACAGCGTGCCGCTGCTTCCAGGCGCAGCCACTGCATCGGAAGTCATGTTCCTGCTGGAACGTGGCTATGAGCGGCTGAAGTTCTTCCCCGCCGAACAGGCAGGTGGTGCGTCCTACCTCAAGTCTCTCTCCTCCCCGCTGGCGGCGGCCAAATTCTGCCCCACCGGCGGCGTCAGTCTCGACAAGGCTCCGGACTATCTGAAACTGCCGAACGTCCTGTGCGTTGGCGGTTCCTGGATTGCGGACGCAAAGGCGATTGCGGAGGACGACTGGTCCGGCATTGAAACCCGCGCAAAGGCGGCAGCCGCCCTCAAAATCTGATCAGCAACCAGCAGATCAGCAATTTCGAACGAAAAGAGCCGGGCGACGGATCGCCCGGCTCTTTTTCATCTGTTCGACGATCAGTGGCGACTTGCCCACTCATCGACTTCGCGCTCTGCTTCGTCGCGCGACTTGCCGTAGAGCTCCTGGATCTTGCCGGCAAGCTGGTCGCGATTGCCTTCGATCCGGTCCAGATCGTCGTTGGTCAGCTTGCCCCACTGTTCCTGGGCCTTGCCTTTAACCTGTTTCCAATTGCCTTCGATAATGTCCCAGTTCATTTTCATCACTCCAGTCAGGGTGCAGTCAGCTTCTCGACCGGATGCTCCCGGCCAACTGCTGCAGGTGTTGAGGTTTGAGAAAGTGACAGACGCCTGTTGAAGCCATCTGTCTCGGGATAGGCGTCCGGATATCGGGAAGGATCTCGATAGAACCGGACGCTGTGTCAGGCTGCTCCGGGTGATGACACCCGGAGCAGTCCACTACTCTTACTCAGCGACGTAGTCCGGCTGAGCTTCCAGTTCTTCCTTGGTGGCGCCTACATAGACGCGCAGGTCGGAACCGTCTTCGTTGCGAATGATCTGCAGCTCGTCAAAGGTGACGGCAACTTCACGCTCGCCGATACCCAGGAAGCCGCCAACATCAAGGATCACCTTTTCGATGGTACCGTCCTGGCTCACGATGAGTGAATCGATCTCACCGATGTCTTCATCGTTGGCGTCGTAGATGGTGGCACCTTCAAGATCGTCGGCCGTAAGTTCGGCAACAACCGCTTCGGTGTAGCCCTCACGCTCGACTTCGGCACGCGGCAGAAGCGCACGACCATCAGCATCGGTCTGGGGCGCCATTGCAGTTTCCGGAGCAGCCGTCACGCCGGCGTCGCTATCCTGGCTCATCGCGGTTTCGGTCGACGTGTCGGTTTCCGTCGTCATTGCCGTATCAGCAGGCTTCTCCATACCTTCGGAAGTCTGTGTGGCAGCCGTTTCCGCTTCGTCAGCATACGGGTTCTCATACGCCGCAGCATTGGTCAGCACGTCCTTATTGGCGTTGACCACCAGGAAGTAGCTATCGGCGTCATCCTGCTCGCGGACAACCTTCAGCTGCTCCATCGGAAGGGCGATGTCTTTCTCGCCAATACCAAGGAAGCCACCAACACCCAGGATAACGGCCTTTACCGAGCCGTCGAAGCCAAGGATCACATCGTTGACTTCACCGATGTCGTCCCAGTCTTTTTCTTCGTCAGCCTGAGCCTGATAGTCTTCGTTGAACCGGTCATAGTTTTCTTCGACCGAGTAGATCCGCATGCCAATCAGATCAGATGCAAGAACATCACTCATGTTTGCAGACTCATTGAATTCATAAGTCTGGAGCGGTTTTACTTCGTTTGCCGCGTAAAGTGATGTTGTCAGCATCAAGGACATCGCGGTAGCGGTGATAATCCGTTTCATAATATTACATCCTCTCACAGTGATTTCCCAAGCCGGCAACATCAGTATTGCTATTGATGAGGCGGTTACTGTGAGAACAACCGAGAGAGAAAGAAGTTCCGGCTTAAAAACTAAATTTTTGAAAAAAGTGACAATTGCCTTTTCGAAGACAGGCGGAAAACTCGCCCAGCACCCAAGGTACGGATGGACGCGCGAAACCACCGCTCGCCGCGTTTCTTTCACGTCCTCGCGGGAAGTTCAGTCAATTGTGGGAAGTTGATTGGGACACACGCCGACCGCAGCATAAGCGGGCCATGTCAGACGCTCTGGGATTCTTCGGTATCCGTTTCTGAGGTGACGTCGGTCTCGTCGTCGTCTCCGTGATCGTCGTCCTGCTCAAGCGTCCGATCCCACAAGAGACGCATGCCGGCGGAGGTGTCATTGCGCCAGGCGAATTCGGCGACGACCGGCCTTTCGAATTTTTTCATCGTCAGCAGAACTTCCTCTGGAAGCGCTGTCAGACCTTTGGCAGTTATGCGGCAACCGTTCTTGCCGGCATCAACGATCGTGCCACTGATTTCCGTAATTCCGTCCAGGTCCGCGATCTTTACCGGAATGCTGACGTTGTTCCGTTTCTCGCGGCGCTTGTCCGAAACGGATTTCTCGCTCTTGGCGAAGACCACAGCAGCATCATTGCCCTTCACGGAAGTAACGTGGGCCTTCACCAGTTTGCTAGCATCCTTGGGCCGAACCCCGATGTTCTTGTAAAGCTCGCCGATATCCGGAGAGGTCAACCGGAAGCCCCACTCGCTGACGTTGGATGCAACCGCGTTGATGACCGAGAGATTGTCGAAATCAACTACGAGGACTTCTTCCTCGGCATCAGGTTGATCGAGCAGATGGGTCAGACCGTGTGATTTGTTTTCGGAATTCATAGATTTAGTTTACCTTGAGCAAACTTTCATTTCACTTAAAATACAGTCTGACAATTCAATTTATCGTTGTTTTCCGCCAACTTCGGAGCTTTTTTACCCTGAACGGTCATTTACCCTGAGCAATTTTTGCAATTGGCGTTCCTTTCAAATGCGCGTTCAAATCATCCTCGCCTCTTCGGCCGCTTTTTCTTGAAATGCGCCCAACAGCCTGCCTCAACTACATTTGCAGGAGATTAGCATGGCGAAATACATCGGACTTACAATTGCGGCCCTCGCGGGCCTCGGTTTTCTCTCCCAGGCTCAGGCAGAAGAGCTCTGTCAGGGTTTCGGCCCGCAAACACCACGCGATATCTCGCAGACTGCAGGACTGAACACGTCTTCTGTCTCGATAGCGCCGTCCGCCGACAAGCTGAACCTGTGCAACATCCACACGCACACCAACGCGGAACACAAGGGGCCAGGCTTTACCGTCTTTGCCGGCGATGGAGATCATGGCGGTTACAAGTGCAACGGGACCGCCGACCTGACCGAGGCTGAATTGGCAGAACCCACAGGGTCAGCTTTCCATGGCGTCAAGCCCGGCGACACGATCGAAGTCCACTGGGTGCATACATCCTGCAACATCACCCCGGGTGAAGGACTTGGTTCTTGCCTGAGCGATGCCTGCGCCAATCCGCAACTTCGTGTCGAGGCCCAGGTCTTCCTTGTCGTGAATGATCCCAAGGCACTTAGCTTTCTCGACTTCGATTATGACGGCAACATCGTGAATGGCCTGCATCAGGCCAAGTCATTGCCGGAAGGCACGGGTACGCCGGTCACCTTCATCGGGTCGACAACAGGGCCCAGCTTCACCCAGTCGACATGCTCCCCGCTTCAGGTGACCTGGAGCGTGCATCCGCAATGCGCCAAGCTGGACATAAACTCGCTCAACGCCTGGGCGGAAAAAGGCAATGTCTTCAAGGAAGACCACTCCCACGGCATTCGCCAACTTGTGACAGCCCCAGAATTGCTGGCCCCGATTTCCAACTGATCGGCCTTCAGCCGCCGGAATCCACCTGCCTGTTTCCGGCGGCATTCTCCTTGAATTTCCTCTCCCCCTCGCCGGGCGGGTATGCTAATGGATGCCCCGCGCGCGTCGGCGCGAAAACAAGCTGTTAAATCGATTTAAGAGGATTGTTCATGGCGCTAGAAGCAGCATCTGAGGCTCTCAACCGGCAGGCGGAACAATTGAAGGGCACCTCCCTGCGGCAACTGTTTGCGGCCGCCCCCAACCGGTTCGACACGTTCTCCGCCAGAACAGACGACCTGTTGCTCGATTATTCCAAGTCCCGGATCGACGACAAGGCGTTCAACCTGCTGCTCGACCTTGCCCGCGCTGCGGATGTGGAAGGCAAACGTGCCGCCATGTTTGCCGGCGAGAAGATCAACGGCACCGAAAAGCGCGCCGTCCTGCACACGGCGCTTCGCAACCAGTCGGACCAGCCGGTTCTAGTCGACGGTGCGGATGTGATGCCAGATGTACGTGCGGTTCTGGACGCGATGGCAGATTTTGCCGAAGCCGTTCGCTCCGGCGAACTGACCTCATCCACCGGCGACGCTTTTACCGACGTGGTCAACATCGGCATCGGCGGCTCGGACCTCGGGCCGGTCATGACGACAATCGCGCTCAGCCCCTATCATGACGGTCCGGAGCTGCACTACGTTTCGAACGTGGATGGCGCTCATATTGCCGATACGCTGGAAAAACTCGACCCGGCCACAACGCTGATCATAGTCGCCTCGAAAACCTTCACCACCATCGAGACCATGACCAACGCGCAGACCGCGCGCAAATGGATTGCCGGTACTCTTGGCGAAGAGGCTGTCGGCGACCACTTCGCAGCCGTTTCGACCGCCCTCGACAAGGTAGCCGCCTTCGGCATTGACGAAAGCCGCGTCTTCGGTTTCTGGGACTGGGTCGGCGGCCGGTATTCCGTCTGGTCGGCCATCGGCCTGCCCCTCATGATCGCCATCGGACCGGACGCCTTCAGTGACTTTCTGTCCGGCGCCCATGCGATGGACACCCATTTCGCTGAAGCACCGCTTGAAAAAAACCTGCCGGTTCTGATGGCGTTGATCGGCGTCTGGAACCGGGACGCGCTTGGCCTTTCCGCCCGCGCCGTCCTGCCCTACGACCAGCGCCTGTCTCGCCTGCCCGCGTACCTGCAGCAGCTCGACATGGAATCAAATGGCAAGCGCGTGAAGCTGGACGGCAGTCCCGTGACCGAGGAAACCGGTCCACTGGTCTGGGGCGAACCAGGCACGAATGGACAGCACGCGTTCTATCAGCTCCTGCACCAGGGCACGACTGTCATCCCGTGTGAATTCCTGATTGCCGCCAACGGCCATGAAGAAGACCTGAAACATCATCACGACCTTCTGGTCGCGAACTGCCTGGCCCAGTCCGAAGCCCTGATGCTCGGCCGGACGCTTGACGAGGCAAAGGCACTCCTCAGCGCTTCCGGAATGGCTGCAGACGAAGTCGATCGTCTGGCACCCCACAAGGTGTTCCCGGGTGACAGGCCCTCTATGACCCTTGTCTATGACCAGCTGACACCTTTCGCACTCGGCCGCCTGATCGCCCTTTACGAGCACCGGGTTTTCGTTGAAGGCGTGATCTGGGGAATCAACTCCTTCGACCAGTGGGGCGTGGAACTGGGCAAGGAACTGGCCACTGCCCTGCTGCCTATGGTCAAGGGCGAAGTCTCTGCAGATTCCAAGGACGCCTCGACCAAAGGCTTGCTTGCCGCCCTGAAAAGATGACGCGGGAACCACACCTTTGTTTACGCGTTAATACGTGAGGCGATCTCGTCATAATTTTGCCCAACCGGCCCTATCTGGTTCACATCGTTGAAGAACTCTTATTGGTATTCACGATGAACACGGGCCGGCTGCGGCAAACAGAGATTGCCCCAACGTGCAAAGCAGCTTAGGCTTGGAATGATTTTATACATTCGACCCGCCGAGGTTGCGGTCCGACAGGGAGACTGATTTCATGAAAAAACTAGTTCTGCTCGCAGCAGTAGGCCTTGCCCTGGCGGGCTGCCAGTCCGATAGCCAGCGCGACCGCGCCCTCGTAGGCGGTGGTCTTGGCGCGGCAACCGGTGCAGCAATCGGCGCTGCGGCAACCGGCGATGTCGGCGGCGCCCTGGTTGGTGGTGCAATCGGTGCGGCCGGTGGTGCAATTGTCGGCAGCGCAACGACTCCGAAGAACTGCGTCGCCTATGACCGCTACGGCAATCCTTACCGGGTCGCTTGCCCGTAATCGGGGGCGATCCTTTTTCGTTTCGGTAATAGACCGTTGGGAAGAAAACTATGAAGAAACTCCTTCTGATTGCCGCTTCGGCCGCATTTCTGGCAGGCTGCCAGTCTGACAGTCAAAGAGACCGCGCGCTTGTTGGCGGCGGTCTTGGTGCGGCAACCGGTGCCGTGATCGGTGCCGCCGCCGGTAACGGCGTTGGCCCGGCACTCGCCGGCGCGGCAATCGGTGCTGCAGGCGGTGCCATCATCGGTTCTGCAACGACACCCAAGAACTGTGTCGCCTACGACCGGTATGGCAACCCGTACCGCGTCGCCTGCCCCTGATCTCAACTGGCCTGAGTCAATCGGGTCTTCACAGGTTTACGAAATGAAAAAGATCCTGCTGGTGGCCCTTGCGGCCATCGCCCTCGCCGGCTGTCAGTCAAGCAGCCAGAGAGACCGCGCGCTTGTCGGCGGTGGCCTTGGCGCCGCGACCGGCGCCATTGTCGGTGCCGCTGCCGGTGCCGGTGCAGCTCCGGTTCTCGCCGGCGCCGCTATCGGTGCAGCGGGTGGTGCTGTCATCGGTGCAGCGACCACGCCGAAAAACTGCGTGGCGCATGACCGGTATGGCAACCCCTACCGAGTCGCCTGCCCTTAAGGCCTGGCTCTCTTTCGTCCTGACCATCGTCAGAGCGGACGAATTTAGCGACAATACCGGGCATGCTCGTGGACTCATGGGCATGCCCGTTTTGCTTTCAGGATCTGCCTTGGATAAACCCGCCTTGGTAAGAAACTGTTAACCATAGATCTCCACCCTTGGCAGACACATGTTTTTCGCCAAGGGGTTCTGGATGAGATCCGTCCTTGCAGCCGCAAGTCTCGCCATTGTGCTGACAGGCTGCGCCAACACCGAAAGTCAACGGGACAGGATGCTGATCGGGGCAGGTCTCGGTGCGGCAACCGGTGCCACGATCGGCGCCGTTGCCGGTTCCACGGTGAACGCGACCCTTGCCGGCGCCGCTCTCGGCGCTGTCGGTGGTGGCCTGATAGGTGTCGTCACCACCCCGCGCAACTGCATTGCCACGGATGAACAGGGCACACCTTACAAGGTCCGCTGCCCGTAAACCCTTCGCACGACAATAAGGTTTGTTTGCCCCCTGCGAAATCAGGAATGCAATAACCTGCGGAACAGCCGGACATTTTCGACGCAAGTTGCACAGAACAGCAGGTCACGGGCTCACCGCTGTCACGTCAGTCCAAAATCCCGTTGCGAAAGCAAAAAAGCCGGCCCAACGGACCGGCTTTTCTCATCTTTGAAGCGAAGTCCCCTTATCAGGCAGCAGCGCTTTCCTTGGCCTGCTCAAGAGCAACCTTCGGATCGACGTAGGCATAGCCGAGAGCGGTTGCGACCGCCTCACAGGTCACCTGACCGCCGATCACGTTAAGGCCTGGCAGGAAGTGCGGATCATCGAGCAGCGCCTTCTTGGCACCCTTGTCTGCCAGTGCAAGAGCGAACGGCAGGGTGGCGTTGTTCAGCGCGTAGGTGGACGTCTTCGGCACGGCGCCCGGCATGTTGGCGACGCAGTAGTGAACGACTTCATCGATGATGTAGGTCGGCTCGGAATGCGTCGTTGCCTTGGAGGTTTCGAAGCAACCGCCCTGGTCGATGGCAACATCAACGAGAACCGAGCCCGGCTTCATGCGGCTGACCAGCTCGCGTGAGACCAGCTTTGGAGCCGCCGCACCGGCAACCAGCACCGCACCGACGACCATGTCAGCTTCCAGCACATGTTTCTCCAGGGCAGCCTTGGTCGAATAGACGGTTTTCAGAGCCGGACCGAACGTCTGGGAGAGATTGCCCAGAACGGCGGTAGACCGGTCGAGAACGGTGACATCGGCTCCCAGGCCAAGCGCCATGGTAATGGCATGCGAGCCGACCACACCACCGCCAATGACAACGACTTTGGCCGGTTCGACGCCTGGAACGCCGCCCACGAGCGTGCCGGAGCCACCCTGGGCCTTTTCCAGCGCCTTGGCGCCGGCAATCACCGACAGGCGGCCGGCAACCTGGGACATCGGCACTAGAAGCGGCAGACCGCCACGAGCATCGACAACGGTTTCATAGGCAATGCAGGTCGCACCGGACTTTACCAGGTCCGCGGTCTGCTCCGCGTCTGGCGCCAGGTGCAGATAGGTGAAGAGAATGTGGTCGGGGCGCAGCATGGCGCGTTCGACGGCCTGCGGTTCCTTGACCTTCACGATCATGTTCGCGGCATCGAAGACTTCCTTGGCTGTTGCCAGGATCTTCGCGCCTGCTGCTTCGTAGTCGGCATCGCTGGCGCCGATGCCGACACCGGCATTGGTTTCAACGACAACTTCGTGGCCATGAGCCACCATTTCAAGAACACTGTTCGGGGTCAGACCAACCCGATACTCGTGGTTTTTGATTTCTTTCGGCACACCAATGCGCATAACTCGACTCCTCTGGAAGCATTATTGATTGCCGATGATTTTACGCCTGTTTTCGTCGAATGTGCTTGCGTTCCCGGGGGCCTCTGCTCAAATACGCGCAATTTTATTGTGTTGAATTGATATTTCTTCAAATTATCTGCTATGTATTATCTTGAACTCGGCATTATGTGCGGTGCAGCAAAAATGAAACTCGATCGCCTCGACCAGAAGATCCTGAACGTTCTGCAAAGCGACGGCCGCATCGCCAACGCGGACCTGGCGGAAAAGGTGGGGCTTTCCCCTTCCGCCTGTTTGCGGCGCATGCGCGCGCTGGAAGAAGCCGGCATCATTGAAAAATACGTCGCGCTTCTGGACCAGAAGAAACTCGGCCGGCACATGGACGTTTTCGTGGAAATCTCGCTGACCGGCCAGTCCAAGGAAACGCTTGAGAATTTCGAACGCGCCGTGGCCCGGTCCGGCGAAATCATGGAGTGTTTCCTGATGGCGGGTGATGCCGATTACATCCTGCGCCTCTCGGCTCGGGACCCGATCGACTTCGAACGCATCCACCGCGACCACCTTGCCCAGCTTCCAGGCGTACTCAGAATGAAATCCTCCTTCGCCATCCGGCCGATCGTCAGACGCACGGCGATTCCCCTGAACGGCGAAACATGAGTTCCTTTCAGGACCGGTCCACAACCAAACCGCCTGCAATTCCGCCACTAAATCCAGCGTCTCGACGCAGCCAGCACTGGCAGGTATAGTCCGCATCCATTCAACTGCCCGGCTTTTCAAGGAACCCGCTCCGGTGACCCATACGATCACCCGTTTCATCGATACGACTTACCAGCTTGCAGAATGTCCGACCTGGGACGACAGATTGAACCGCTTGCTCTGGGCCGACATCCAGGGCCGCTCCATCCAGTCCATGGATTGGGCCAGCCGCAAGATCACCACATGGCAATTCGACAATGAGGTCGGTTCCTTTGGCCTGACGGATGACGATCGCCTGATTGTCAGCGTGTGGGACAAGATCGTTCTGTTCGATCCCGAAAGCGGTGCCAGCGAGGTTCTGGCGGAAGTTCAGGCGGATGAGCCGCGCACACGGCTGAACGACGGCAAGGTCGGCCCGGATGGGGCCTTCTGGGTCGGCACCATGGACACCAGCTCACCGCGTGAACCGATTGCCGGTCTTTACCGGGTCGACGGTAGCGGCGACGTTGCCGAGATCCGGGACGAACTGCAATGCTCCAACGGGCTCGCGTGGACGCCGGACGGTACCTACATGTACCACTCCGACACCTCCCCCGGCTGGATCGAATATTACGGCTTCGATCCGGAGACCGGTGCACTTGGCTCCAAGATGCTATACGCCCAGCAGACCAACGACACCGGACGGCCGGATGGCGCAGCGGTCGACACCGAAGGCAATTACTGGAGCGCAGGGGTTTCTGCTGGCGTTCTCAACTGCTTTGCTCCGGACGGCAACCTGCTTGCCGCCATCAAGCTTCCGGTCGACAAGCCCACCATGCCCTGCTTCTGTGGCCCGGATCTGGACCATTTGATCGTCACCAGCATCAAGCAGCCCGCCGACCCGACCGCGGTCGAACCCGACACATTGTCAGGCGGCCTGTTCCTGGTGGAAGGTCACGGCAAGACCGGTTTGAAGACCTACCGGTTCAGGACGGCAAAAAGCTGATCAAAAGCAACGCCTGGGGCAAGTCGGTTTCTGCTGTAACCGGCTCTTGCCGCACATTTGGCCTGTCATCCGCTCCGCCGACCCGGGCACAACATCAGGGTGAAGATAAACATCCCTCCTCCTCAGGATGAGGGAGAGCCTTTGGCTCGGAGGCCATGCCGGGATGAATTTTTGAGCGGCCCGCCTGACGACTGTCTGTCGACGGCAGTTGTTTAGAGCCGGTTATTCGGCATCTTTCGGAGGCTGGCAGTCCCTGAGAGCCTCGATGATCTGCTCCGCTTTCACACCCGGTACCTGGATTTTCGTTTCCCCGTAAAGGTGAACGACAGCCCCCTCTCCCTTCACCGATTGCTCGTTGAAAATGCGGACCGACTGGTTTTCGGGAATGAGCACGGCCATGGAGCCGTCCTCCATGCTGAGCAGGATGGAAGACGCAATCAATGTGCAAATCATGTTTCAGCCCCACAACTGGTCAGGTAACCGGCTTTCAGCCTGCTCCGGAAAACGGACAGAGAACCGATCTTGACCCAGTCACCTAGTAGCGGCAACCCCGCACCTTTACGGGCTTCCAGACTGTCTGGGCGGGTTGAACCAGCACTTGGCGGCTGACCGTCTGGTAAACCGCGGGCTTTTGCACCCGATAGCTCGTGGCAGGCTGAACCAGCACCTTTTCCTTCACGGAGCTGTAAATGGCAGGCTGGCGTACTGCGACACGGGACGCCGACTGCACGAGAACCTTCTGGCTGACGGTTCGATAGACGGCGGGGTTCTGCACCTTGCACAGGATGTTGCGACCGTTGATGACCCGGTATTCCCAGCCGACGCTGGCGGGTTGAACCAGAACCCGGCTCTGACGTGTCTGGTAGACGGCAGGCGATGTGCGATAGCTGACCCGCTCCGGCTGCACCAGAACACGGCGGGCCTGATAACTGTAGACGGCAGGTTTCTGCACCACGTAGCTGGATGCCGGCTGGACGAGAACTCGCTCGTTCACAGTTTTGTAGACGGCCGGCACGGTGGCCTGTTCGTAGCAGGACAGTGCCTTGCCCCCGGCCAGCACGGACGTGCTGACCAACGGACTGACGATCAGCGCGGCAAGCGCGCTCCAGAAGCTGTGACGCATGTACTTTCCCCCAGTCTGGCGCAGGAATTCCCCCGCACCCCTGACTTTAGGGAAGTTCCACAAGCCATTAAAGCGAAAAAGTTAATATCCGTTAAGAAACAGCTCTGACGATCTGCTGTTCGCTCTCTTCGTCATCAGCTTCAGCGCGAGCACTCTTCTCGTAATCGGTGTCCTCGTTGATGATGTGACGGGCTTCTTCGGGGATCCATTCTCCCCAGCGCGGCTGCAGCTGATGGTCGACGGACACGCGGTCGTCGAAGACGAAACATTCGCCCTTCCAGAGGCTGTCGGCTTCCGGCACCTTCTCCAGATAGTTCAGGATGCCGCCTTCCAGGTGATAGACTTCCTCGAAGCCGTTTTTCAGCATCCAGGCCGTCGCTTTTTCACAGCGGATGCCGCCGGTGCAGAACATGGCGACCTTCGGCTTTTTCTGAAGCTCGTCTTCGCCGTCCACCCAGGCCGGGAACTCCCGGAACGACTGCGTTTTCGGATTGAGCGCCCGCTCGAAGGTGCCGAAGGCGAATTCGTAGTCGTTGCGTGTGTCGATGACGACGACATCCGGATCGGAGATCAGCGCATTCCAGTCTTCCGGCTTGACGTATTCGCCGACGATCTCGTTCGGGTCGATCCCGTCAACCGCAAGCCGCACGATCTCCTGCTTGAGCCTCACCTTCATGCGCTTGAAGACATGTCGATGGGTCCAGGCTTCCTTGTGGTTCAGCCCGGCAAGCCGTGGATCCGACCGCAGATGCGCAAGGACCTCTCGCACACCGGCTTCCGGCCCGCAGATGGTGCCGTTGATACCCTCTCCTGCGAGCAGCAGGCTCCCGCGCACATCCCGTTCCTCGCAATAGGCCTTGAGTGGACTGCGCATGGCCTCGAAGTCGTCGAGCGGCGTGAACATATAAAGGGCGGCAACGAGAAATTCGTTCATGGGGCTTGTTCTGTTTCTTGAAAGACGCCGGGCCCAAGGGGCAAAAGCACCACCCGGCTATTGGCGCCCTCTATACAGCCTAAGCCCCCCTTCTGAAAAGTCCGCAGTTTCTCGGACCCGGTTCTGTGCAGGCGAGGCCGCCACGCAGGTTATGCTTGAGCACAACCGAACATGCGCCAAGGGCCATGCAACGTGGAACTTGCCAATTGAAGTTCCTCGAAAGGAACATCGCCCAAACCCTTCGGAAGAATCGAAGAATAGCGTCAGAGCAACAAAAAGATCGGCAACAACTCACCAAGACAAAGTCCTCGATGAACGAAAATGACATCGTTAGAAATACGAATGAATTCATATAGTTAAAAATCAAACCTCATCCGGTTTCATTTAAGGATCATTAAGCACGCAACCGTACCCTAACCCTGAATTGCCAACGTGAGCGGGCGCACCAAGGATGACCCAGTACAAGGTCACCCCGACGGGGGTGGAACGGTTCTTTTCCGAACGGGACCTGATCGTCTCGAAAACAGACACGCGCGGGCGCATTACCTACGCCAACAACATTTTTCGGGATATTGCGGGTTTCGACGGCAAGGCTCTGGAGAATGCGCCGCACAGCCTCATCCGTCACCCGGACATGCCACGCTGTGTCTTCAAGCTGCTGTGGGACACGATAGAGGCAGGCGGAGAGATCTTCGCCTATGTGGTCAACATGTCCGCGAACGGCGATCACTACTGGGTGCTGGCCCATGTCACACCGTCCTATGGCGAGAGCGGCAAGATCATCGGCTACCATTCCAATCGCCGGGTGCCCAACCGCCGTATCGTCGACGACATCATCACCCCGCTTTACGCCCAGCTGCGACAGACAGAACAGCAGGCGGACAACCGCAAGACCGGCATGCAGGCCGGTCACGATCAGCTGGTATCGATCCTTCAATCGAAAGGCGTGAGCTATGATGAGCTCATTCACACTCTTTAACGCCACGATCGCGTCGGGTGTCGCGCTGGTGGGCGGCGCGGCGACGATGGTCTGCGCCCTGCTGGGCCTGACCATGGCTACGGTCCTCTGTGGCGCCATCGTCATGCTGGCCATGCTGTTCGCGCTGACCGCGGTGCATCGGACCCGGCGAGGGCTTGGTGCTGCGACGGAGGTCTGCAGCCAGATCGGTTGGGGCAACTTCGAGGTGAGAGCCAAGGATTACACCGAAGCCGGTGAAGTTCGTGAGCTGATGACCGCCATGAACCACATGATCGATCGGACGGACGCCTTCCTGCGTGAAGCTGCCGCCTCGATGACCGCGATCGAGAACAACCGCTACTACCGCCGCATCCAGCCAGGTGGCCTCAATGGCAGCTATCTGCAGAATGCGGAAATCATGAACATGGCCATCGAGACCATCAAGGGCCGGGTCGGCGCTTTCCGCCAGTCGACGGACTCCTTTGAAAGCCAGATCAGCCAGATTGCCCAGAGCCTGATGGCTTCCGCCGGGCAGATGACCGGGACGGCCGAGGAAATGGAAACCTCTGCCGTTTCCAATTCGGAAGTCGTGACAGCCATTGCCGACGCGGCCGACCTGACAGCGGAAAATGTGAATGCGGCGGCATCTGCCGCCGATCACCTGTCCTCAACGGCCAGCGAGATCAGCGGCCAGATCGAACGCTCCATCGAAATCGCCCGAGCTGCCGTCACCCAGGTCACGCAAGGCCAGGACAAGGCGAACAGCCTACGGACTTCCGCCGAGGCTATCGGCGAGATCATCGAGCTGATTTCCTCCATTGCCGACCAGACAAACCTGCTGGCACTCAATGCCACCATCGAGGCGGCCCGTGCCGGTGAAATGGGCAAGGGTTTTGCGGTGGTTGCTGCCGAGGTCAAGGAACTGGCAACGCAGACAGCCAAGGCGACACAGGAGATCACCCAGTCTTTGGAAGAAGTCGACGCGGCCAGCCGCGATACGGCTCAGTCCTTCGACACGATTTCCAAAACCATTACGGAAATCGAATCCATTACCACGATGATTTCCAACGCGTCGGTAAAGCAGGCGGAAGCGACACAGGCCATACAGGAGAACGTGACCAACACCGTGGCCTGCACCAACAAGGTGACCGGAATTGTGGATGGTGTCGCCCAGAATGCGGCAACAACCCACGCGGCCTCCAAGACCGTGCTGAGCTCTGCGGAAAGCATGTCCTCCAACGCCGGGCAGCTCACCGAAGCAGTCACGGCCTTCTTCAAATCGCTGAAGAAAGGCTCGCTCGACCAGCAGAACAGCGAAGCCGCCTAGGCGCACCGGCTGTTAGGCAATCCAACCCGGGCATTCGTGCCCGGATTGCCTCTTTTGGGGAATTGGGTCAAAGCCTCACACCTCTTATCTTCAGGACAGAGCCCACCCCTCACTGGACGTTCTGGAGGCCCACATGACCATTTTCGGCGACCTGCTGTCGACCATCTTCGAGCGCCGCTATCGCACAGCGGCGCCGGACCGGCGCGACAATCGGCCGATGGAGGATCTGGTCAGCGCACTTGTCGGCACGGCTGGCGACGTGACGGGCCTTGCCGCGGCCAGCACGCTCCTGCAACGGTTTCAGGAAATGGAGGACAGCGACAAGCTGCAGTTCTTCCGCCACCTTGCCCACGACATGAACATCGATCCGGCCGGCGTGCGTACTGCCCTTGATGCCTATGAGGCGAGCCCGAACCGGAAGACATACACGGCGTTCATGGCGGCTGTGGAACCCAAGCGTCAGGAATTGATCCGGCGGCTGAACCAGATTCCCGGCGCCACCGAGCAACTGGTGCGCATGCGCGCCGACCTCCTGCGTCTCGGCGGCACCGATCCGGAATTGCAGGCACTTGACCAGGATTTCCGACACCTGTTCATTTCCTGGTTCAACCGGGGCTTTCTGGTGCTGCGTCCGATCAGCTGGGAAAGTCCGGCACATATCCTTGAAAAGATCATCGCCTATGAGGCCGTGCACGAAATCACCAGCTGGGAAGACCTGCGCAGCCGCCTGGCTCCTGCTGACCGCAGATGCTTCGCCTTTTTCCATCCGTCCATGCCCGACGAACCGCTGATCTTCGTGGAAGTCGCACTCACTGCAGACATCCCCGGTTCCATCCAGGACCTTCTGGCAGGTGACAGGGAACCCATCACAGCGGCCACGGCCCGTACCGCCGTGTTTTACTCGATTTCCAACTGTCAGGAAGGCCTGGCCCGCATTTCCTTCGGCAACTCGCTGATCAAGCAGGTGGCGGCCGATCTTTCGGCAGAATTGCCCGGACTGAAAACCTTCGTCACCCTGTCGCCGATCCCTGGCCTGACGAAGTGGCTGTCGGCGGAAGGCATTGATTTCCAGGACGCGGACCCGAAGCTGCTGCGCACTCTCGCCGCGCATTATCTTCTGTCAGGCCGCCGCGAGGACGGACAGCCGGTTGACCCTGTGGCGCGCTTCCATCTGGGCAACGGCGCACTGGTGCATGCCGTCCACGCTGAAGCCGACACCTCCGCAAAGGGCCGTGCCCAATCCGCCGGCGTGATGGTGAATTACCTCTACGATCTCGGCAAGGTGGCCCAGAACCACGACCGTTATGCGGCGGCAGGGGAAATCGCCGCCTCTTCGGACATCAGGTCTCTGGACGCGGCCGCAAAGAAACTGGATTTGCGCGAAGCGGAATCTGCACAACAGGCTTGATGGCGCACGGGTCGGGAGCCAATCGCAGCTCATGCTTCCGGTGCTCTGCCCGCCGAGCTAGCGCCATTCGTCCACCCTGGCGCGCTAACTGTCCTGTTCAGAACGACAGCTGGAACCGGGCTCGGCGCATCACGGGTCAACGCGATTCCCGCCGCCCCTCCCCAACCGGTGGCTATTGGTCCCGGCGTTTTCCTGACGCTGCCGGAAAGACGGTTTTCCGGCTGTCTTGGCCTTGTCTTCGGCTTCAAAACCGTCAACTTGCAGGTGACGTGACAGTGCTCGGGCGACTACTTCTTCGCTTCTTGGGTAACACCTAAGGAAAGTTGAAGAAGAAATCTCGCATGCAGCAAAATTCTTTGCTAATCTGCGATTGGCGAAACGGGATCCATACCAATCTCGGATTGAAGCGGCCTCTGCACATCAGGGGACGCCTGGAAGACGTACCGGCGCGAAAAGCCGGCCGCTTTCCAGGCGAGCAGACCGTTCAATGGGTTTCTCGACGCCGGAAATTGTCTGAAAGGCAAAACAAAAAATGACATGTAAAGACAAGGCGGCAGGGATGAGCGAAGATCAATACACCAAAGAGCAGCTCGAATTCCTGGAAATATTTGAAATTGCAGCAAGATATGACTGTCTGTTCCTGCTCGATTTCCATTGCTTCGATCTGTTCGACCACGACCAGACCAGCCTGCTGAGTGACGGCGAACGTGCCCAGTTGGCGGCAGCGGCAAGATATGACATCTATGCCGAAGCCATGCAGAAGGGGTTTCTTCCGAAATCCAGTCCCTTTGGAGGCGTACATGAGCATCAACACTTTTGTTGAGCCGCTACCCTTCTCGCTGATCGAAAACGGATTGGCTGGAGACAAAACGCAGTTTCTGTTCAAGACCTGGCGCGATAACGAAGGCATCATCGTGCAGGACAGCCGCATGACGCAGCTGAGCCCGTATCTGCTGATGACCTTGCCGTCCGCCGAGCCGGGCGATGTGCCTCCGCTGACCTTTGTGGGCAAGCACAGCACCTTCCGCCGGTTCTTTCCACAGGCTCTTGACCCGGAAACACCACGTCCGCCGACCAGTTTCCTGCCCTCAGTCTACCGCCAGGGCGTAGCTGATGCCTACCAGATAGCCATGGAAGGCGAGCCCTGGTTCGACATCCAGCGCACAGGCAACAAGCTGGGCGAAGGTGTGCCGGACATGACGCTGCAGCGTCTCCTCGTGAAATTCCGCACCAGTGCCGGGTTCACGCGGATTTTCTGCCTCATGACTTTGCTTGAAGTCCATTCGCGATCCTATCAATCAGATCGCACACATCGTCAGCTGTGTTCGCAACAAAAATCAGATTGGCATCCAGCGTACCAGGCAGCGGTTCAACCCAGTTCAGTGCATGAAAGTGTGCACGGGTAAAGCCGCAGTCACGCCAGAAGCCGTCCATGAAGTTGAAACCCTGCACCCAGCCGTAATAGAAGCCGGCGCCCCACTCGTCCAATGCCTCGATCTGGGCCATCTGGTTGAGCAGGCCGCCGAGCTTCGAACCGCGCCACTCCTTGGCAACTTCCGTTCCACCCAGATAAACAACGTCGCCGGTAATGCGCCGGCCAACGCGCGGTTGCTTGTCACTCAGCACAACCTTGCCGCCCTCAGCGTCCGGGTAGCAGCGGTGAAAATACTTGCGCCAGAAATCGGTCAGCGTCATCGGATAGGCCATTCTGTCGAAACGGGCGCACACCCGCCCGACCATCCGGTCTTCCTCATCCACCAGCGCCAGCCAGAACGCCTGTGAAGGCGTATAGGTGTTGAGACTGGGGGTGAAATGCCCCTCCAGCCGCTTCAGGCCGCTGGCCGCTGCCATAGCCTCGACAACATCGAAATCCGACCCGCGGCGCAGCATCAGCCCCAGGCGTTGAAACTCCCTGTCTATAACGCCCCAGGCACGTTTCAGCTGTGCCTTGTCCAACTCGAAATCCAGTTTATGCATGGATGTCCCGTTTGATGTTGCCCTTCATCCGCATCCTGCAAAGAGCGGCCGCGTCAAACGCGGCGATCGCCTTGTTTGCCAATAGATTAAATAGGCACCGATTTTCCCTGCTTGGCAGCACGTTAAGTTGTCTGCCAAGGCGGTCAAACAAGAAAAAATATCAAGGTTAAAACTTGCGGGTACCGGTTTGAAAGAACGGGAGTTTTCAACCGGAGATTCACCGCCCGCAAGGCAAGCCGGTTATCCACCGCTGTGCGAATGAAACTCGGCGCGGTCGGCTTTCCCCTTCACGAAGGGGTCATCGTCCCCCTTGGATTCGCACCGCCAAACACATCCATTGATCAAGTTGTCACCATCACCGGGCACAACTACAGTTCAAACGTTACTGTGCAAGGACTTGTTGATTGATATTGAACTTGATTGGAGAACACGATGATGAAGCAACTTTTCTTGCTTGCTGCAATGTGTGCAATTCCAACTGGCTCAATCGCCAAGGATCTTCCGGCATCAGCCAAGCCGATGACAGAAGCCGAACGGATCGAAATCTTGTCCGGCAACAAGATCGAAGGAATTTTCTACGGAAAAAACGGCAAGAAAGCCGGTGACTGGATTGTCGAGTGGAACGACAACGGCAACAAGATCGCCGTGGTGACCGTGACGGGCAAAAAGCCCGCGAAGAAAACACTGAAATGGGAAGTGAAGGACGGCCAGTTTTGTGAACAGGGCTTCCGGGACGAGACAATGGTCTGTGGCCACGAGAACACCTACTTCAAGGACGGCAACACCTGTTTCACCACTTTGAAGGATTCGAAATTCATCACAAACGAGTTCCCCTGCTGATCGCAGCAACTACGCACTAAATCTCGTGGCCGTCGACCGGCGGCCACAGGTCTCGACAAAATGCACAATAAGAAGCACGGCGTGAACGCACGGCGCCTTGGCATTTGCATAATTTCCAGGAGAAGAAAATGGTGGGTGAGTGGGGGCTCGAACCCCAGACCCGCTGATTAAGAGTCAGCTGCTCTACCAACTGAGCTACACACCCAAAGCGACAGGGCCGCGAGAACCGCGCGGCACGTCGGATGGCGGGTGTATATAGTGCGATCCGATTTGGCGCAACGGTTTTTATGACAATTTTTTATCATGGCCGGTCTGCGGGGAATGCAACCCGTAGAAAATCCGCAGACGCCGGAAGGAAAGCTCGTTAACGCCGCCTGGAAGGCAACTTTCAGAAACATCTTCGATCTTTTGCGCAATTTTCGAAATTAAGGCTTGACCGGTTTTATCCGCCTGACTAGGGTGCGGCGCATCAAGACCGGGGCAGACGTGACGGGCTTGGTCCAGCTTGTTGAAGTCGCTGTCATATCGGCTTGCCTCAGGTTGGCGGGACAAACCCGGTTCCGGGAGTTCCACAACGACGTCGAACCGGGCCAGACGGCCTGCAGCATCAAAGGACCGGGACGACATGGCAATGTCGCTCATTCTAGTAGTAGTAGGAAAGCGCGCCTCCGCGGCGGGATAACCCCGTACGGACAGGATGGCGCGCGACCAAGGCTCCCAAAGGGGCCTTTTTTTGTACCCGCCTCCTGACCACGCATTTTCCACCACTGCCCGGATCTTTGACGCCGCATGCGTCAGGCCAGACAGACAGTGTTGTATCAGTCCGCGCCCGATCGGGCAGGATTGACAGAAGAACAAACAGTTATGTGAGCCAAAGCCTGATCCACAGGCGAGAATGCAAGGACGAAACGAATGACACGGGAAATGACCGGCGCCGAAATGGTCATCCAGGCGCTGAAAGACCAGGGAGTTGACACGATCTTCGGCTACCCGGGCGGTGCTGTGCTTCCCATTTACGACGAGATCATTCAGCAGGAAGGTCTGGAGCATATTCTCGTACGGCACGAACAGGGCGCAGGCCATGCCGCCGAAGGCTATGCCCGCTCCACCGGTAAACCGGGTGTTGCCCTGGTCACCTCCGGTCCAGGCGCCACCAACATGGTGACTGCCCTGACCGACGCCATGCTGGATTCCATTCCGCTTGTCTGCATTTCCGGCCAGGTACCGACCCATCTGATCGGCAACGATGCCTTCCAGGAGTGCGACACGGTCGGCATCACCCGCCCCTGCACAAAGCACAACTGGCTGGTTCGCGATGTCGACGACCTGCCGCGCATCCTGCATGAAGCCTTCTATGTCGCCACCTCCGGCCGTCCGGGCCCGGTTGTCGTCGACATTCCGAAGGACGTTCAGTTCGCGACCGGCACTTACCAGGGCCCGACGCCGAACCCGGCTGCCGCGCACAAGAGCTACCGTCCGCAGCTGAAGGGCGATGCCTCCAGCATCCGCATGGCCGCCGAATTGATGGCGAACGCCAAGAAGCCGGTTCTCTATACCGGCGGCGGCGTGATCAACTCCGGCCCGCAGGCCTGCCAGTTGCTGCGCGAACTGGTGTCGCTGACCGGCTTCCCGATCACCTCCACGCTGATGGGCCTCGGCGCCTATCCGGCGTCCGGCGACAACTGGCTCGGCATGCTGGGCATGCATGGCACCTACGAAGCCAACATGACCATGCACGACTGCGATGTGATGATCTGCATCGGGGCCCGCTTCGACGACCGCATCACCGGCCGGACCGATGCCTTCTCGCCGAACTCCAAGAAAATTCATATCGACATCGATCCGTCCTCCATCAACAAGACGATCAATGTCGACCTGCCGATCATCGGCGATGTCGCCCACGTGCTGGAAGACCTGGTGCGGATCTGGCGGTCTTCTTCGCTGAAATCCGATGCCAAGGCCATGAAGGACTGGTGGACGCAGATCGATCAGTGGCGGGCACGCAACTCGCTGGCCTACAAGCCGAACAGCGACGTCATCATGCCGCAATACGCGATCCAGCGGCTCTATGAACTGACCAAGCACCGCAAGACCTTCATTTCCACCGAAGTCGGCCAGCACCAGATGTGGGCGGCCCAGTTCTACGGCTTCGAGGAGCCGAACCACTGGCTCACCTCCGGCGGCCTCGGCACCATGGGCTACGGCCTGCCGGCTGCCATCGGTGCGCAGGTGGCCCACCGCGACGCGCTGTGCGTGGACATTGCCGGTGATGCATCGATCCTGATGAACATCCAGGAAATGTCGACTGCCGTTCAGTTCGGCCTGCCGGTCAAGGTGTTCATCCTCAACAACCAGTACATGGGCATGGTGCGCCAGTGGCAGCAGCTGCTGCACGGCAACCGTTTGTCCCATTCCTACACCGACAGCCTGCCGGACTTCGTCAAGCTGGCCGAGGCCTATGGCGGGGTTGGGTTCCGGGTCGAAAAGCCGGGTGATCTGGACGGGGCAATCGAGGAAATGATTGCCGTCGACAAGCCTGTCCTGTTCGACTGCCGCGTTGCCAATCTGACCAACTGTTTCCCGATGATCCCCTCGGGCAAGGCTCACAACGAAATGCTGCTGCCGGACGAAGCCAACGACGAAGCGGTTGCCAACGCCATCAGCGCCGAAGGCAAGTCGCTCGTTTAAGGTGAAATAGGCAAAAGGACTTTAAGAAAATGAACGCACAGAATGTTGATGCGCCTTCCGCCTATTTCCTGGCCGAAGTCAGCAACGAAATCGAAACCCACACCCTATCGCTGCTCGTGGACAACGAGCCGGGTGTCCTCGCCCGCGTGATCGGCCTGTTCTCCGGCCGTGGCTACAACATCGACAGCCTGACCGTGTCGGAAACCGAACACGAGAAACACCTGTCCCGCATCACCATCGTGACCACCGGTACGCCGATGATCATCGAGCAGATCCGCCACCAGCTCGACCGGCTGGTGCCGGTGCACCGGGTGACCGACCTGACCGTTCGCGCCAAACGCACCAACCAGGACAAGCCGCTGGAACGTGAGCTCGCCCTGGTGAAGGTGGCAGGCACCGGTGAAAAGCGCCTGGAGGCCCTGCGCCTTGCAGATGCCTTTCGCACCACCGTGATCGACGCGACGACGGAACATTTCGTCTTCGAGATTACCGGCCGGACCTCCAAGATCGAGCAGTTCATCTCCATCATGAAACCGCTCGGTCTGGTCGAAGTCTCCCGCACCGGCGTTGCTGCCGTTCAGCGCGGACCGGAAGGCCTTTAAGAGGTCGCTTTCTGATCGAAAGGCCCGTCGCATCCCGTGCGGCGGGCCTTTTTTTGTTTTCCTGCGCATGTTGAGGCAGCACACAGCAGGTCGGGCGAACTTCCGGCTTCGTGTTCCTTGGCAGCAGCCGAAGACTTGCCTACATGCAGCGGACACCTCGAAACCGGACAGAGCCTGCCCATGCCTTTCGATCTTAATTTCTATCTTGAGCGAATTGGCCTGCAGACGTGCCCGGCTACCCTCGATGGCTTGCGAGCCCTGCAGGCAGCCCAGATCAGCGCAATCCCGTTCGAAAACGTTCTGCCTTTTCTTGGCAAGGTTCCGGAGCTTGGCCGGGACAGCCTCTGGCAAAAGCTCGTTCAACACCGTTGCGGCGGTTACTGTTTCGAGCTGAACTCTCTGCTGGGTGACGCACTGGCAGCCATCGGTTTTTCCTCCCGGCAGGTGCTTGCCCGGGTTCGCATGGGGGCGGCGGAGGGTGGAGCACGCTCACACCTTGCCCATGTCGTGACGTGTGATGGTAGCGAATGGCTGGTCGATGCCGGGTTCGGCGGCCAGGCTCCAGCCGAGCCTGTGCGCATTTCAGAGGAACGCCAGCAGATCCGCGACCAGGTCTACAGGATCCGCTTTGAAGCTGTGTCAGGAGAGCACGTACTGGAACGACAGACTGAGGAGGGTTGGTTCGCGCTCTACGGATTTGACCGGGTAGACGTCCGCTCTGTCGACATTGAAGCCGCCAATTTCCTGTGCGCCGCCTCGCCCAGGCAGTCCTTTGCGGGCAGCATGAAATTCTACCGGCTGACGGATCGGGGTTTCATCAGTTTTCTGGACGGCCGGGCCCGGTTTGTCGGCGGTGGCAACAAGCGGGAGTGGCTGATCGAAGAAGCGGAAGACCTTGGCCGTTTCATGCGCAACGACCTTGGCCTCGGATATGACGACGACACGGTGCGAGCCATTGCCTTGCGATTGAGGGATCTGCGCCGTCTCGACTGAATTGGGTGCAACAGCACCGCAATACCGAGAGGCCTGTGGCATTTCCACAGGCCTCGCCTTTCCTAAAGCTTGCTCTCGATATTGATCGTCAGCGTCTTGCGCAAGGGTGCGTCGTCCGGTCCGCTCATCGGCGCGACGTGGTGCCAGGAATTGTAGGTCTTCACGAACAGGACACACTGGTTTTCCTCAAACGGGAATGTCTTCAGCGTATCAACATCCTCGAGAGGCATCGCCTTGTTGATGTGGTTGAAGACCTTCGTCCGGTCCTTGGGAAGGCACACCGCCGTGCCGCCACCCCATGTGTGATCCCAGGCTCCCGGCTCCATCATGGACAGAACCAGCGTGATCAATTTATGCGGAGCGTCGGTGTGCGGCAGGATCTGACCGCCGTTTGCCGGCATCATCGAGAACTCGAACCGGGCACTGATCTCGGTCTGGCGACGGAGGCGACTCAGCAGGCTGGCCTTCCGCTGCCCATCCTTCGCAATCACCTTGAGCCGGCGCAGGCCCAGGTCGATATTGTTGGCGGTCAACATATCCAGCACGTTATCTATGAAGTTCTCGGATTTCACATAATCGTAAAACGCTTTCCAGTCAGGTGTCTCCGACAGGAACTTGTAGTAGTTATCCGGGTTATTGATGTCGGACAGAGAATATTTGTGTCCGAGGTTTGGCATGTATTTGAACAGATCCTTGTCAGGATAGCTCTCGACGAGTGACCGGTACATTTCCGGCGGCAATACATCTGTTACATAGCAAACGGGATATGGCTCGTAATCGAATTGAGGCCCGCTCAATTTCAACATGGATCGGGGTCCCTGCTCTCGCTTGGTGTTGGATTTTATTCAAGCAGCCGGTTGGAGATCCGGCCGTAACGCGCCCCCGCCGCTTATTGGCACAGGCTGTCGTCCGTCAGCAACCGCTTTCACAAACACCGGGGTGACAAAACGCGCGGTGTCGGCTTGCGTTCCATCAAAACGGCGCCCTAGACGCGACGTGAACGAGCGCGTATACGACACGCGCGCTGTTAGCGCCGATCCGGCGCGATTCAAACCAATCAGACCAAAAGGCATTTCGCCATGATTCACGGTCTCTCCCGGCCGAAAAACCAGATCCGCTGGCTGCTGCTGGAAGGCATTTCGCCGACCGCGCGCGCGGTTCTTGAAAAACACGGTTATACAAACGTTGAAGTCCTGTCCGGAGCCCTGGAAAAGGACGCGTTGATCGACAAGCTGCAGGGCGTCCAGATGCTCGGCATCCGCTCCCGCACCCAGGTGACCGAAGAGGTTCTGGAAGCGGCCAAGAGCCTGGTCGCCGTCGGCTGCTTTTCCGTCGGCACCAACCAGGTCGACCTCAAGGGCGCGCTTACGCGCGGCATCCCGGTGTTCAATGCCCCCTTCTCCAACACGAGATCCGTGGCCGAACTGACCGTTGCCGAAATCGTCATGCTGATGCGCGGCGTCTTCCCGAAATCCACCGCCGCCCACGAAGGCCGCTGGATGAAAAGCGCTGCCGGTTCCCACGAAGTTCGCGGCAAGACACTTGGTATCGTCGGCTACGGCAATATCGGCACGCAATTGTCGAACCTGGCCGAAGCCATGGGCTTGCGGGTGATCTACTTCGATCTCGTCGACAAGCTGCAGCACGGCAACGTGATGCCGTCCGAAAGCCTCGACGGCCTGCTGGCTGAATCCGATGTCGTGTCCCTGCATGTTCCCGATACGCCGGAAACGCGCGACATGTTCGGTGCTGACCAGATTTCGAAGATGAAGAAGGGCGCGTTCCTGATCAACAACGCCCGCGGCAAGGTTGTCGATATCGACGCTCTGGCCGCCGCGCTGAAGTCCGGTCACCTGGCAGGCGCTGCCATCGACGTCTTCCCGGTCGAGCCGAAGTCCAACAAGGACGAATTCCTGTCGCCGCTGCGCGGTCTCGACAACGTCATCCTGACCCCGCACGTGGGTGGTTCGACGGAAGAGGCCCAGGACCGGATCGGCGAGGAAGTCTCAAAGCGACTGGTGGAATACTCCGATGTCGGGTCCACCATCGGCGCCGTCTCGTTCCCGCAGGTTCAACTGCCCAAGGGCACGTCGGCCACGCGTTTCATCCAGGTGCACCACAATGCTCCCGGTGCCATGCGCACGCTGAACGACCTCTTCACCCGGCACAACCTCAACATCTGTGCCCAGTACATGCAGTCCCATCTGGACATCGGCTACGTTGTTCTGGATGTCGACAGCCCGGTGGAAGATCCGGTCAGCATTCTGGAAGAGATCCGCACCCTGCCCAACACCATCCGGGCAAGGCTACTCAACCGGGTCTGATCGTCCCGGCCTTCAGAAACGACAAAAGCCCTGGAACATTTCCAGGGCTTTTTCTTTTTCAAATGCTTTGGCTTACCAGATTGGTCTAATCCACCGTGACCGGGCTGAAGACCCGGTTGCGTCCCTGTTTCTTGGCTTCATAAAGACGAAGGTCCGCCTGCCTGAACAGGGCCTCCATGGTCTCGCCGTCCTGCGGCGCACTGGCCAGACCGATGCTGACCGTTACCTTTTCCGGAAGATAGATCTTGCTGAAGCGCTCGATCGCCTTGCGCAGCCGCTCGGCCATGGAGGTCGCGCCTTCCACCGACAGTTTCTCGCACAGAAGCACGAACTCTTCGCCGCCCACCCTGTAGAGGTGATCGTCGGAACGCAGATTGTCGGCCAGAAGCCGGGCAACCATCTTCAGGATCTCGTCCCCGGCCTGGTGGCCATGCCGGTCGTTCACCTGCTTGAAGTGATCGATGTCGATCACAAGCAGGGACAGGGGCCGGTTTTCCTGCAGGTTCTTGGCAAGGATCTTGGGCGCATTCTGGTCGTACTGGCTGCGGTGTAGCGTGCCGGTCAGGTGATCGCGAATGGAAGCTTCCAGAAGCTTGTGATAGCGCTCCCGGTAGGTCAGCACCTGAAACACGTCCTTGAAGGACCTGTTGGTGAGCCAGCTGCTCTCGTTGTCGAAATACTTCAGGTAGAGGATGAACAGCGCCGTATAGACCAGCGTAGCCACCATCTTGGCCACCCAGCCGCCGACAAACACATGCCAGGGCGCACCGGAAACATAATGCAGCGCCAGGAAGAACCCGGCCTGGTCGAAAGTCAGCACTGCCGCGCCGCAGATCAGGAAACGCAGGCCCAGGTGCCGCCCGACCCAATTGCCGATCCGCTCATAAAGCACGATGATCGCGATCGCGTCGACAAACAGCAAGATGGTGCCCCAGACCATCAGCAGTCCCATTTCATCGATAAAGGCGAAATCCGGATTGCGGCCGTCCGTGACCGAGATGGTATCGTGGTTCCGCAGGATCATCACCAGCGCGACGATCAGGAAGTTGCCGATCAACAGGCCGTAGATCGGCTGGCGGACGATCAGCGCATCCTCGCGGATGTAAAGCAGCAGGATCATCAGAAGCTTGCCGGAAAAGAGCACTGTCGACCCGGGGGAGACGATGCCGAACGGCAACTCGATGTAAAAGACGCTGGCGAGATATGTTTCCAGGAAATGCATCACACCAAGCGCGCACATGAAGACGCCGATACCAATCACCTGACGAGCCCGCAGAAGGCTCATCATGACGATGAAATAAACGGCTGCCTGGGCCAAGAGGAGGAGCGCGTTGGAGATGGTCATGGATTACCTGGTAGTTTTCTCGATCCGAGACCTCGATGTATGCATTGATTCTCGTTCGGATCGACACCGAAATCGGTTTCAGTCCGGAACAAGCTTAAGAATCGGGCCCCTTGCGGCCAGTCTTAGAGGAAACGGCAGAACCTGAAAACCTAGTCGTAATACTGTACTGCGACCTTGTGCGGGCTCGCCGAACCCTGCGTTGCAACCCTACATGAGAGGCGGAAACCTGTCATTGCCCGCGAAAGCCCCAAGACGATGGATACCAGACGCAACGTCAAACCGGCCCCGCCTGCCCTTGCAGAGTTGCCGGACAACCTGATCGTCTTTGATGGCATTTGCGTTCTGTGCTCTGGCTTTGCCCGGTTCGTCGCCAGGCACGACCGGACAGCAGGCTTTCGCTTTGTCGACGCCCACTCGGAAATCGGTCAGGCACTCTACCGGCACCACGGGCTCGACCCGCAGAAGATGGAAACCAACATCGTTATCTGCCGCGGCCGAGCCTACACCAAAATGTCTTCCTTCACCGCAGCCATGAAAAGTCTCGGCTGGCCCTGGAAGGCGCTCACGGTGCTGGATCTTCTGCCGCGCAGGCTCGCGGACTGGACTTATGACAGGATTGCCCAAAACCGCTATCGGCTCGGCAGACGAACCTGTCCCCTGCCGTCGGCTGCGCTGAAGGAACGGCTCCTAGACTGAACGTTCCCGAAGGAAACGGATCGTCGTTCTCGGCGGCTATGGCGTTTTTGGCGGAAAGCTGGCCGAGGCGCTGCTGAGACACGAGCATCTGGACGTCATCGTCGCAGGCCGCAGCCAGCAAAAGGCTGAAGCCTTCTGTCGCCGGCATGGTGGCACTGCCGCCGTTCTGGATCGGACGGCACCTGATTTCGCTGCTGCCCTTCTCGCCCTTCGCCCCTTCGTCACCGTCGACGCCGCCGGACCGTTTCAGGCCTACCGGCAATCCCCTTACGCTGTTGCGGAAGTCGCGATTGCAGCCGGCAGCCATTATCTGGACCTGTCGGACGATGCCGGGTTTACCAGCGGTATTACCACGCTCGACGAGCAGGCACGCTTGCGCGGACTGACCGTGCTATCAGGCGTTTCCAGTGTACCGGCCCTCTCTTCGGTTGCGGTCGAAGCACTTCGGGATGAGTTCTCACAGGTCGACCTGATCGAAAGCTCCATCCTGCCGGGCAATCGTGCGCCTCGTGGCCTCTCCGTCATCGAAGCGATCCTGACCCAGTCCGGCAAGCCCGTTTCCGTCTACCGCGATGGCGGATGGACAAAGGTCATCGGCTGGTCCGGTCTCTCCCGGCGCCGGATCGGCCCTGAAGGCAGAAGCGGTCTTTCAAAGCGCTGGTCGAGTTTCATCGGTGCGCCGGATCTGACACTCTTTCCCAAGGTCTACAACGCCCGAACGGTGCTGTTCCGGGCGGGACTTGAACTCTCCCTCCTTCATCTGGGCCTCTGGGCTCTCTCCTGGCTGGTGCGTCTTCGCCTTGTCAGGTCGCTACAAGCTGCCGCTCCACTCCTTCGTACTGTCGCGAGCTGGTTCGAACGGTTCGGGTCCGACCGCGGCGGCATGGAAGTCCGGCTTGCCGGGCTTGGCAAGGACGGCCAGCCTTTGGCCGCCAGCTGGACACTGATTGCGGAAGCTGGCGACGGGCCGCATATCCCGGCAGTCCCGGGTGCTATCTTGTGCATGCACCTCGTCGAAGGTGTTGTTCCAGCCGGAGCGCGGCCAAGCCTTGGTGAATTCAAGCTGACAGACGTCGAGGTGGCCACCGCTCATCTGAACGTTCGCACCTTCTCTGCAAAGCAGGCTGCACCGCTCTTGTTCCAGCAGGCACTCGGCAGCAGCACCTTCAAAGCTTTGCCTGAAGAGATCCGCTCCCTTCACACAGTGTTTGATCGCCGGCAATGGACCGGTGAGGCAAAGGTCACGCGCGGCACCTCATGGCTCGGCCAGTTGCTGTGTCGTATCGTCGGCTTTCCGCCCGAAGCAGATGCAACTCCGGTGAAAGTGACAATCGATCGGCAGGGCGACAAGGAAATCTGGCAGCGCAACTTCGGCGGAAAGACTTTCCGCTCCGTGCTCAGCCTGTCAGGTGCACCGGGGTCCGGCGTGGTTCAGGAGCGCTTCGGACCAACAACGTTCAACATTCACCTGAACCTGAAAGGCGATGCGCTCGCCTATCCCGTTCGCAGCGGCAAACTTTTTGGTATTCCCTTGCCGCGCTGGTTGTTGCCGATCAGCGAAACAGCCGAGACGACACCGGATGGCATCTTCCGCTTCGACGTCGAGATCTCCCTGCCCGGTCTCGGGCGGCTCGTGCGCTATCAAGGGTGGCTGAAGCCCCACCAACACTGAAAAACATTGTCTCTAGTGACAATTCCTCGTTTGACTTCAACGGCTTTTGACACAATCTTGCGAACCTGACCCAGTCTCTTAAAGCCAGATCAGAACCGTTTTCACCGGACTATCAATCATGCCTGCCGTTTCGCGCCTTTCCGTCAATGTCAACGCCATCGCCATGTTGCGAAATCGCCGGGATCTGCCCTGGCCGAGCGTGACTGGCCTTGCGGCCATCGCGATGGAAGCCGGCGCCAAGGGCATCACCGTGCATCCTCGTCCGGACGAACGCCATATCCGCAAGACGGACGTGTTCGAGCTGTCCGAGCTGATCGAGGACCGGTTCCCGAACAAGGAACTGTGCCTGGAAGGCTATCCGGCCCCCGATTTCATGAAGCTGGTGGAGGAAGCTCGCCCCGAACAGGTCCTGTTCGTGCCGGACGACCCGCAGCAATCCACCTCGGACCATGGCTGGGACTTTTCGAAAGACACCGGCGCGCTGGAAACAGCGATTGCCGCCGCCAAGGAGTGGGCAGTCACGGTCTCGCTCTTCTGCGATCCGGACCCGGCGGCTCCCGAACACGCTGCCAGGCTCGGGGCGGAACGTATCGAGATCTACACCGGCCCCTATGGCGCCTGCTACGATGCCCCGGCACGCGCCGAAAAGGAACTCGACATGATTGTCGCCACGGCGGAAGCCGCCCAGGCCTGCGGGCTCGGCGTCAATGCCGGGCATGATCTGACCGTCGAAAACATTCCTGCCCTGATGGCGCGCGCCTCCTTCATTCGGGAAATGTCGATTGGCCACGGCTTTACCGCCGATGCGCTGATCCATGGCTTTGCCGAAAGCGTTGCCCGCTTCCGCCGAGCTATGGGCGAGATCTGATGAACGACACTTTGGCAAAGCAGGTCGCGTTTCTTCTGGAAACCGACAAGCTGAAGGAAGTCGTCCGGCTGAACCAGCTCACGGGTGGCGCCCGGCGCGAGACCACGGCCGAGCACTGCTGGCACGTGATCCTGCAGACGCTGACGCTTGCCGAGCACGCCCCTGCCGGCACCGACATCAACCACGTCGTCAAGCTTCTCGCCGTTCACGACCTGGTCGAGATCGACGCAGGCGACCACTGGGTCACTGACGACAACCGGGCCGGCATCAAGGATCTGGAACAGGCAGCCGCAAGCCGACTGTTCGCCCTGCTTCCCTCGTCGCAGGGCCTGGATTTCAAGGCTCTTTGGCTGGAGTTCGAAGCCAACGAAACACCGGAGGCCAAATTCGCCAACGCGATGGACGCGCTGCATCCGATGGTGCTGGTCTTTGCATCCGGCCTGGACGATCCGACCCATGAACCCATTTCCGCCGAAGCGTTGAAGCTGACGAAGGAATCCCGCCTGTCTCCCTTCCCGGGTCTTTGGGATTTTGCCCAGGACCTGCTGAACCAGGCCGTACGCGACGGCCGGCTGCTGCCCTGAACCACCCCTCCGGCTGCACCCCGCAGCCTTTTCTCGAGAACCGAAATGCCGATAGATCTTTGGCTCGTCTTTATTGCTGTCTCGCTCCTGCCTGCCGTCAGCCCCGGCCCGGCAGTCATGCTGGCCATTTCCAACACGCTCCGGTTCGGCCGTAACGCGACCCTCGCTTCCGCGGCAGGCAATGCCACGGGACTGGTAATCCTTGGATACGCGGTCGCCCTTGGCTTTGGCGCCCTGATGGCAGCCTCCGCCGTGGCCTTCACGGTGCTGAAGGTCATTGGTGCCGCCTATCTCATTTTCATCGGCCTCAAGATCTGGCGCGACAAGTCTGCCTTTCACGTGGAAGATGGGGTCCTGATTGCCCGCAAAAGCCCCAGAAAGCTGTTCCTGGAGGCACTTCTCGTTTCCGTCACCAATCCGAAGGCCATTCTTGTCATTACCGCGCTGTTCCCGCAATTCATGCGCGCCGACGGCATCGATCTCACGGAGATCTCGGTGCTGTCCTTCACCTATGCCGCATTGTGTTTCGCCAACCATGCCGCAATTGCCTACGCAGGTGGCCATATGCGCCGCTTCCTGACGTCTGCAAAGCGCATGCTGTGGGTACGCCGGATCACAGGCACGCTCTTTGTCGGCTTTGGTGCAGCACTGGCCGCTGCCAGCCGGTAAAAGGCGCAAACTGGTCGGTCGTTGGGGGATCACGATACGGGGCGAATCCGATAGGCTCGCCCCCAACCTCCTTCAACCGGACCAGTCCCTTGCCCTTCAGGATCCTTACATTTTGCGGCAGTCTTCGTGCTGCATCGTCCAATCTGGCCCTGCTGAGCGCAGCAGAACGACTGGCGCCCGACGGGCTCGTTCTCAACCGCTATGACCGCATCGGCGATCTGCCGCATTTCGTGCCGGATCTGGATATTACCGACCACCTGCCGGAAATCGTCATCGACCTGCGCGAACAGGTTGCGCGCGCCGACGGGCTGCTGTTCGCCGTGCCGGAATACATGCATGCACTGCCCGGCAGCTTCAAAAACACACTCGACTGGATGGTTGGCTGTCAGAAGTTTCCCGGCAAGCCGGTCGCCCTTGCTCACGTCACCTCCCGTCACGCCTTTGCCCCGGTTCAGCTGGCAGAGATCCTCCGGACCATGTCCGCCGAAATCGTCAGCGAAGCCGGATTTTCGCTTGGCCTCACCAGCAATGCCGTCACCCCTGAGATGATCTGTACGGATGCCTCCCTTGCCGCGATCGTCACGCGACACCTCGATCGATATCAAATCTGGCTAAGCCGAGAGCGTGGCTGAACCCCCTTCGGAAATGCAGCCCGCCTAGTCTGCCGGATCGATCACCAGAAGAAGCCGCGGTCCACCTGCCGGAGTTACAGCCGGAGACCGGTGCAAGAGAGCGGTTCTTTCGCCGCAAGACCATTGCCGGCCGCGAAAAACGGCAACGCCTCCAGGCGGCACCTGACGGATGCGGCCAGTCTCCTCGGCCACATTTTCCGGAACATATTCCGTTCCCGGCCCGCGATAGGTGCATAACAACCGGGCGCGAACATTGTCCAGGTGGAACTTCGGACACATCACGTCTTCCGAAACATCCAGCCGCAATCGCAGCAGACGCACTGTCAGCGTCTTTGCCAGCATCAGGGCAAGTGCCCCGACATCGCTTGCCAGCATGTCCCTCTCCCGACAAGCAGGAAGTCCATGGCTCTCGCAAGCCGCCCTGACAGCCGCCTCTGCCAGATGCACAGGCACCACCGTGCGCAGGTCCGGCAGGTTGTCTTTCGGCAAGGCATTCACCCACCTCTGAAATTCGGGATCCGGCGTTCGACGCCAGATAGCGGCGGCGATGCCCGGATCGCGAATGTCGGCGAGAATGTCCGGATCCCGGCCGATAATCACATCCCGTGCGGCAGGCCCGTTCGAAAGGGCGTCCGCCTTCGGTTCCAGCGCTGTCATGCTGCGCGGTCCGCATGGCGGAAGGCTGGAAAGGGATCCGGCAGTTGCGCAAAGGCCGAAAGTTCGTCACCCGCGTTTTCGCCGATCAGGCACGCGTCGAGCCGGCTTTTCAGAAGCGGCCAGTCGATGCCCGCACCGATAAAGACAATTTCCTGCCTCCGGTCGCCAAACGGCTCGACCCAGCGCGACTTCGCATAGGCCCGGGCGCGGTCGTCATCCGGCCAACGCTCCTGCGGCACCGACGCCCACCAGGTGCCAAGCGGACTGATGCTGGAGAGCGCCCCGGCCAACGAGAACTCGATCACCCACTGCGGCCGGCTGCCAATCCAGAAATGGCCCTTGGCGCGGATCACACCCGGCAACTGTCCGTTGAGCAGCTCATGGATCTTTTCCGGTTCGAATGGCCGCCGTGCCCGGTAGACATAGGAGGCAACGCCATATTCCTCGGTTTCGGGAATATGGTCAGCAAAGCCGTAAAGCTCCTTGGCCCACATCGGGTGTTCATGAGCCTTTTCAAAATTGAAGAGCCCCGTGTTCAGGATGTCGGAAGGCGAGACTTCCGAGTAGTCGGTCTCGATGATCTTCGCATCCGCGTTGAGACTGCGGATGATCTTACGGGCAGCATCCACCTGTCCGGCCGACGCGGCACCCACCTTGTTGAGAACCACCACATCGGCAAACTCAATCTGGTCCGTCAGGAGATGCACCAGCGTGCGTTCGTCCTCCTCGCCCAGCACCTCGCCCCGATCGCTTAGGAAATCATGGCTGGAGTAATCCTTCAGCAGATTGACCGCATCGACCACCGTCACCATCGTATCGAGCCTTGCCACATCGGCGAGGCTGTCGCCGGCTTCGTCTCGGAATTCGAAGGTCGCTGCCACCGGCAACGGTTCGGATATTCCCGTTGATTCAATTAGCAGGTAGTCGAACCGTCCTTCGCCAGCCAGACGGCGAACCTCGTTCAGCAGATCGTCGCGCAAGGTGCAGCAGATGCAGCCGTTGGACATCTCGACAAGCGTTTCCTCGGTCTTGCTCAGCTCCGCACCGCCTGCCCGTACCAGGTCTGCGTCGATATTCACCTCCGACATGTCATTGACGATTACAGCCACCTTCAACCCGGAACGGTTGTTGAGGATGCGATTGAGCAAGGTGGTTTTTCCCGCTCCAAGGAACCCGGACAGAACGGTTACAGGCAGGCGTCGATCGGACATAAGGCCTCCAGCAAGTTTGATATGTTATGTTATTACATATCAAGTCTGTACTTTATTGCCGGTGACCAAGGCAACCGTTTTTTGAACCAGGGCGATCGAGGCTCACTGGCGGCAGGACAATGGAAGGGAATTCCAGGCAGCAGATCCGGGGTGCTCATCAGTCGTCCGGTCTGCGAGGCGGGCGACCTGCCGGCCAAGGAAGCCGAAATATTTCAGAAAGGCAGCGGCGCGTTGTCCGTCACTTCCTTCATGACAAAAAACGTGCGGGTCTGGCGCACACCCGGCAGTGCAATCAGCTTTTCGCCGTGCAGCTTGTTGAAGTCCGCCATGTCCCGTGTGCGGATCTTCAGGAAATAATCGAAGTCGCCTGCCACCAGGTGGCAGTCGAGAACAAAGTCCGCCTTGCGAACTACCTCTTCAAACTCTGCAAAACTTTGTGGCGTCGACCGGTCCAGCACCACCCCCACGATCACAAGAGCAGATCTGTCGACCTTTTGCGGATCGATTTGCGCGCGCACGCCCTGAATGAAACCCTCGTCGAACAGCCGCTGCGTCCGCCTGTGACAGGTGGCCGGGCTGACATTTACCAGACCGGCAAGTTCAGCGTTGCTGAGGCGGCCATCATCCTGCAGCAGCTTGAGAATTTTGCGGTCGATCCGGTCGAGCTCACCAGCCATGGAAGAATCTTTCAGTTTTTTGATAAAAATTCGATGATTGAGGATTTCATACCCATCTCAGTATCTCATTGACAGAAAAAATATGCCAAACTTTGAAAGCACCTTTCTGAAATTTTCTGCAAGGCTCAAAGGGTCAACAATCAATCCGGTGTGCTCCATGAACCTCAGCAAGTTTGAACGCTATCCCCTCACCTTCGGCCCAACGCCGATCGAACCTCTACCCCGGCTTTCCGAAGCGCTTGGCGGCAAGGTGGACATTTATGCAAAGCGGGACGACTGCAACTCCGGCCTTGCCTTTGGCGGCAACAAGCTGCGGAAACTGGAATATATCGTACCCGACGCGATCGCTTCCGGCGCGGACACGCTGGTTTCCATCGGCGGTGTCCAGTCCAACCACACCCGCATGGTTGCAGCCACCGCCGCCAAGATCGGCATGAAATGCGTTGTGGTGCAGGAAAAATGGGTACCGCACTACGATGCGGTCTACGACCGGGTCGGCAATATTCTGCTAACGCGTCTGATGGGGGCGGATTCCCGTCTGGTCGATGACGGCTTCGATATCGGCATTCGCCAGAGCTGGGAAGACGCAATGCAGTCCGTCCGCGATGCGGGTGGCACGCCTTACGGCATTCCTGCCGGGGCCTCCGTCCACAAATACGGCGGCCTTGGTTACGTGCGCTTTGCCGAGGAAGTGAAGCAGCAGGAAGAAGAGCTTGGTTTCACGTTCGACTATATCATCGTCTGCGTGGTCACCGGCTCCACCCAGGCCGGAATGATCGTGGGCTTCGCCGACCAGAACCGGGCGGACCGCGTAATCGGCATCGACGCCTCCGGCACCCTTGACCAGACCCGTGCGCAGGTTCGCCAGATCGTCGACAACACGGCCTCCCTTGTGGAACTTGGCCGCGCGGTCCGGGACGACGAGATCGTGATCAATCCCGACTACGCCTACCCGGCTTATGGTGTTCCCTCTGAAGAGACAAACGACGCCATCCGGCTTGCCGCCAAGACCGAGGCAATGATCACCGACCCGGTCTATGAGGGCAAATCGATGCAAGGCATGATCGACCTGGTCAAGAAGGGCAAAATTCCCGCCGGATCGAAGGTACTCTACGCACACCTCGGTGGCGCCCCCGCCCTCAATGGCTATAGCTACTATTACAAGGACGGCTGATCATGAGGCGGCGGCCGCTGCCTTATCGCACCGGCCGGCTTTTTTTCTGCGGTCTGACAGGCGCTCAAAGGCCTGTCAGCTCCGCGCCTTGCAATCGAACGACGTGCCCTGAGGCCAGTCCACCATGGCTTCGTCTCCCTTGATCCAGAAAAGAATGCCGAAATCGCCTTCGTAGCGCGCGCCGGATCCGCTCGGACCCTGCACGACAATTTCCGTCGTGTCACCGCGCTCCAAACGTGCAGACGGTGGCTCGGTATCGAAGAAGGTCGCCACGATCTCATCTGCCGGATTTTCATTGCAGGTGTAAAAGACCGGGGCCTGTCCCTTGATCAGTTGATAGCGCGCTGTCAGTTCCGCAATCCGGCGTTCATAGGCAGAGCGGACGCAGGAGAGTTCGTCGTCACTCTTCCAGCATTCGTCGCGCCCTTTCACCCAGCCGCGTTGATAGGCCTTCAGCGTGTTGAGTTCCTCTTCGGCGCCTGCATCAAGCGACTTCACGACGCCAACCGCGCCTTCATAGATATCGGCCAGTTTCTGGTCCAGTGCTCCCAGATCATCATTCGAACAGACCAGCTTTTCGGCCGAACTTTCCGCCTTCGCGCAATCGAAGGCCGGACCGGCTGCCCAGGCCGCCGGCACAAAGGCGAACCCGGCAACAACGAGCCCAAGACCAACTGCAAAACCACGCATGAGAATGCCTCCCGATTGACCTGTAACAACAGATCTAACGGATCTCAGGTTGATGGCAAGATTTGGGTCGCCGGAAGATATTCGACCGCACAGTCAGACCGGCGTTCTGCGTCCCTCCGGTTGGAGCGTGCCCAACCGGGGGAATATGCGATATTCAAGCTAGAGGCCTCAGGCGGCTTCCGCCCGTTTGAGCTGCTGATGCTCGTCCTCGACAAGCCCGATTTTCCAGTAGCCCGAAATGTAGGTGTCCGCCTTCGGCACTTTCCGTTCGTTGTGAAGATGATCCCGAAGAGCCCGAATGACGGAGCTTTCACCTGCAATGCAGGTCTGGATCGTTCCCGCAGGCCATTCCAGAGATTTCACGAGGTCAACCTGCGCCGTTGAAGGCAGATGCGGGTTATCCTGGACCAGCCATCTGATTTCCACGCCTTCTGGTGCTGCAATCTCGCGCTTGTCGTCTTCTGACGGAACTTCGAACAGCACGAGACCCCTTGCCTCGCGCGGCATAGCCTCCAGCGTCGCTTCGACCACCGGCATTGCCGAAAGGTCTGCGGCCAGCAAATACCAGTCGGCATGAAACTCCGTGATTTTCGGCTGGCTTGGGCCGAGAAAGCCCAGGAAATCTCCCTCTGCCGCCCGCTGCGCCCAGCGCGTTGCAGGCCCTTCGTCGCCGTGAGCAACAAAGTCGATATCGAGTTCCAGCGTATCCCGGCGGAAAGAACGGACGGTGTAGGTGCGAACCGGATGAACGCGTTCGGAAGGCCCGTCCGGCGCATAATGCGCTTCAAAGGCCTCGCGGCTTTCGCCGTCGCGCGGCAACAGCAACTTGCAGTTCGCGCCCTCGTGCCCTTCGGGAAAACCCTGCAACTCCGGGCCGGCAAAGGTGACACGGATAAGATTTGGACTGAGGTAGTGCGTCGACTTGACGGTTAGAAATCTGGGCTGGCGTTTCGCAGGAGTGGCCAAGGAGGACCTCATAAATCTTGAGTTATAATCTCAAGATTTAGCATCGACGATAGCCGATTTAAAGATCTGCCTTTCGGAAAAGTGTAACGGCGCCTTGCAGAAGAGACCTGCGCGGTCCCGAGCCAGGTTCGCGTGACGCTTGGCCTGGATGGTGCGTGCCCGCAACATGGCATTCCCGAAAAAAGCCTGAGCCCGCCGATTGACGGGCTCAGGCCAGGAAAACACTCGACAGATCAGTCGCGGATGATCGGTTCTTTCAGATCGCCCGGGTTCTTCTCCTTGATGATGTCCCAATTGAGGGTCGCCTTGCGGATATATCCCGGCACATCTTCCTCGAACCGTTCCTGCACCTTCAGGGAGTTGTTCAGGTAAAGCTTGCCGTCGACGATCGACCAGGCTTCCGGCACCACCGGAACCTTGAAACCCATGGCCGCACCGAAAGCACAAAAGCCGCCGTATTGAGGGGCATATTTCGCCGGGTCGGCAACGAACTTGTCACGGTTTTCCGCGGACGAGAACTTCCAGGTCACATCGTCATATTCTGCGGTGAATTCATCGGAGCCGGCAACAGGCTTGCCGTCCGTGAAATAGGCAACCGGATCGGTGCCGCCGATTGCAGCCCCGCCTTTGGTGAAAGTGGTGATCTCATCAGCGGAAGCGGTAAAGGCAGCAGCGGAGAAGAGCGCGGTCAGTCCCAGCAGAACGGATTTGGACGTATAGAGCGGCATGTGCGTCTCCATTGGGGTGTGAATGGCGTGTTCAGGTGAAGCCTAACGCTCCACGCGGAAAAAACCATGTCTTCTGCCGCAGAATTTGGCCAATCACCCTTGATCACAGAGCCGCTAACGGCGGGCGAGAAAAACGTGATGGCGGCTGGCTTCACAATCCGGGGAGGCCCGGCAGATCCGGGCGTGGTACGGGTTGGCGCGGAGCGACCAGCCCCAGCACCAGATAGATAGCCGTTTCTATGTCCCTCGTCTCGATCCTGATATTGCGGATCAGCAGGCGGAAATAGATGAGACCGAGAAGCAGATCGATCCGCGCTTCCATGTCAGCTTCAAACGGGGTCGCGATGAAGATCTGCCGCAGGACCAGACGTCTGGCAGCCTCCGCCTCATCGAGTACGCCGGCAAGGTCCGGCCTGCTTCGATAGGGAACCAGTGCCCGAACCGCCGCGCCCAACGCGGTATCCTGCAAGGCCGCAACGGTGTTCGACAGACACTGCCGCAGATCCTCTGCAACGCTGCCTCTCTGGGGTGGTGCCGGGTTCACAGTGGCAAGAGCTGCTTCGACAGACGCCGCAATCAGCGCCCCCTTGTCCGCATAGCGCCGGTAGACCGCCTGCTTGCTGGTGCGCGCTCGCGCCGCAATGGCGGCAATCGTCGTCTTTTCGTAGCCGTTTTCGGCAAGCTCAATCAGCGTGGCCTCCAGAAGCGCCTTGCTGACCCGGCCTTCCTGCGGCCGACCGGCAGCGCCTTCTTCAGGCATCTCCAGCCTCCGGAACCGCAGCACTTTGAAGATTTGCCTCGTAGTCCCGAAACCCATTCTCGATGCCGGTCGTCACGTTGACGATCCGCGCATAGGGTTTTGAGAAGATCACCGTATCGCGCAGTTCCTCCCACAAGTGATGATAGGCGCGCATGTCGGAAAACCGGCAGATCGCGAAATCGGAAAACCCGCCTGCCAGGGCATCGGCGTCGAACCACTCGAAGGCAACCCTTGGGTGACGCACCAGGATTGTGCCGATCTGGCCAGCAATCTCGCCTCTTTCCTGGCGGCTGAGCGCCAGCCAGGCTGGTTCGAAAGCCAGATAGACGATGGCCGCCATCGGCAATGGCCGGATCGTTTTGCAAGACTGGATCACGCGCAAACACCTATTTCGGTTCCAATTGGTACCGATTTATTCCGATTTCTCCCGCAAGGCAAGCCTGCGCTCTTGCCTTCCCCGCGCGGCCACCGCAAGAAGAGCGCAAGCCATGAGCGGATTTCCGCTGCAGGCACCAGTAACGACGAGGAACACATGTCTGTTGATACCGATACGGTGAAACGCGTTGCCCGGCTGGCGCGCATCAAGGTGAGCGAAGAAGACGCGACCCGCATGACTGGCGAACTGAACGCCATTCTGGGCTTTGTCGAGCAACTGGACGAAGTCGATATTTCCGGCGTCGAGCCGCTGACGTCCGTTGTTGAACAGACCATGAAAAAGCGCGCCGACGGCGTGACCGACGGCAACAAGGCTGCAGACATCACCCTGAACGCACCGGCCTCCGAAGATCATTTCTTCATGGTGCCGAAAGTCGTCGAATAAGCGGACCACCCCGGATGATCGCACCCGTTCCAGCTATTGCCGTCGAAACGTCCTTGTCTGCCGACATGGGCGAGATGATTGCCGAGCTGAACGACCTGCTGCTGACACTTAGCCCGCCCGAGACCTGCTACCACATGACGGCTGAAGAGATGTCCGGCGAGGCAACGACTGTCTTCGTTGCACGGATTGACGGCAAGGCAGCAGCCTGCGGTGCCCTGCACCGGCACGCCGACGGCATTGCCGAGGTCAAGCGCATGTACACCAGACCGGCCTATCAGGGCCTCGGCCTGGGAAGCAGCATTCTGGACCGGATCATTTCGCTGGCAACCCGGGTGGGCATCTCCATGCTCGTTCTGGAAACCGGCGACAAACACCCGGCAGCCTGGCGCATCTATGAACGAGCCGGTTTCAGCCGCTGCGGACCGGTGCTCGATTATCCCGACAGTCCCTATTCCATCTTCTATTCCCGGCCGCTGGCGGCCGCCTGAGAGTTCAAATCCATGACCGATCTGACCAAACTGACCATTGCCGAGGCCCGCGTAGGCCTGAAAAACAAGGACTACACGTCCCTTGAACTGACCGATGCCTTCATCAAGAACATCGAAGCCGCCAATGAAAAACTGAATGCCTATGTCACCGTGACCACCGACAAGGCGCGCGACATGGCAAAGGCATCCGACGCCAAGCTTGCCAAAGGCGAAGGCGGCGCGCTGGAAGGCATCCCGCTTGGCATCAAGGACCTTTTCGCCACCCAGGGCGTACACACCCAGGCCTGCAGCCACATTCTGGACGGTTTCAAACCCGCCTATGAATCCACCGTTACGTCCAACCTGTGGGCCGACGGCGCGGTCATGCTCGGCAAGCTGAACATGGACGAGTTCGCCATGGGCTCCTCCAACGAGACCTCCTATTACGGTCCGGTGATCAACCCGTGGCGGAAGAAGAACTCCAACCAGGATCTCGTCCCCGGCGGGTCTTCCGGTGGTTCTGCCGCCGCCGTTGCCGCCCGCATGTGCATGGGCGCCACCGCAACCGACACCGGCGGTTCCATCCGTCAGCCAGCCGCGTTCACCGGCACTGTCGGCATCAAGCCGACCTATGGCCGCTGTTCCCGCTGGGGCGTCGTTGCCTTTGCTTCCTCGCTCGACCAGGCCGGCCCGATTGCTCACACCGTTCGTGACAGCGCGATCATGCTGAAATCCATGGCCTCCGTCGACGCCAAGGACACCACCTCGGTCGATCTGCCCGTGCCGGACTATGAAGCGGCCATCGGCAAATCCGTGAAGGGCCTCAAGATCGGCATTCCGGCGGAATACCGCCTGGACGGCATGCCCGCCGACATCGAAGCGCTCTGGCAGAAGGGTATCGACTGGCTGAAGGATGCCGGTGCGGAAATCGTCGACATTGCGATGCCGCACACCAAATACGCGCTGCCGGCCTACTACATCGTGGCACCGGCGGAAGCTTCCTCGAACCTCGCCCGTTATGACGGTGTGCGCTACGGCCTGCGCGTTCCGGGCAAGGACATCGTCGAGATGTACGAGAACACCCGTGCAGCAGGCTTCGGGGAAGAGGTCAAGCGCCGTATCCTGATCGGCACCTATGTGCTGTCCGCCGGTTACTACGATGCCTACTACCTGAAGGCCCAGAAGGTTCGCACCCTCATCAAGCGCGACTTCGACCTGGCCTGGGAAAACGGCGTCGACGCAATCCTGACCCCGGCAACCCCGTCCGCCGCCTTCGGTGTTGCCGACCAGGACCTTCATTCCGACCCGGTGAAAATGTACCTCAACGACATCTTCACCGTGACCGTCAACATGGCCGGTCTTCCGGGCATTTCCGTCCCTGCCGGCCTCGACAACAATGGCCTGCCGCTCGGTCTTCAGCTGATCGGCAAACCCTTTGAGGAAAGCACCCTGTTCCAGGTCGGCCAGGTCATCGAAGATGCCGCCGGCTCGTTCTCGCCGGAAGCCTGGTGGAGCTGATCCCGTTTGTTGATATGCACCCCGGACCGTTGATCGGCCCGGGGCTGCACACCTGCTTTTCTTCGGTCGGTCGCAGCCTGACCATGACATCGCCGCCGCTTTGTGTCGGCAGTCCCCTCAAGAACATTTTCCTGGCGTGAACTGGGCTGGAGCAAACATCCCTCCACCGTCATGCCATGGCGCCCTATCGACTCAATTCACGGGTGCTAAAGGCTCCTCGTACGAACGGGATGACTTGCCGAGCCCAGCCCGACAATGACGGAGAGAGGTCTATGGGTTTCAATCCAAGGCAGAGCCGACGTTCGTTGATGTGACTTCCAGGCTCTTTTTTCCATCCGCAATTCCAGCATCGACGTCTGAAGCAAGCCGTGGCATGACGGACTGACAAGAAAAAGAACGCTCGACCAGGATTGCCGGCAACACCATGCATGACATTGAAACCCTCGTTATCGGCGCCGGTGCCGTTGGACTTGCGATTGCGCGTGAGCTGGCACTGACCGGCCGCGAGGTAATGGTGCTGGAACAGCATGGCCTGATCGGATCGGAGACCAGCGCCCGCAATTCGGAAGTCATCCACGCGGGCATCTACTATCCCACGGGCAGCCTGAAGGCTCGGTTTTGTGTGGAGGGCAAAGAACGGCTTTACCGGTTTTGTGCCGAGAATGGCGTCGGTTTCGAGCAGATTGGCAAACTGATCGTTGCGTCCAATAATGATCAGTTGGAGCAACTGCAGTCAATCCGTCGCAAAGCGGCGGAAAACGGCGTTTCAGATCTCGTTTTCCTGGACCAGGACAGCCTGAACGAAGCCGAACCGGAGCTTGCCTGCACCGGCGCACTGCATTCCCCCTCCACAGGCATCGTCGACAGCCACGGTTTCATGCTGGCTCTCCAGGGAGAGCTCGAGGCAAACGGCGGTCAGGTTGTGCTGAACACGAGAGTTGCGCGCCTCGAGCGCCTGGCTGGGGGCGGTTACCGGGTCCATGCGGAAACGGAGGGAACGGAAACCTATGCCCTCACCTGCAAGGAGTTGATCCTGTCCGCAGGCCACGGCGCACCTGCCCTGGCTGCCGGGCTTGAGGGTGCCAATCCACCGGTCGCCTACCTCGCGAAAGGCAGTTATTTCAAGCTTCAGGGCAAGGCCCCTTTTTCCAAGCTCATCTACCCCGTGCCGGAACCTGGCGGGCTCGGTGTTCACCTGACACTCGACCTGCAGCACCAGGCACGCTTCGGTCCGGATGTCGAATGGGTGGAGGTTGCCGACTACAGGGTGGATCCCGCCCGGGGCGACAGGTTCTATGCCGCCATCCGCAGCTACTGGCCCGGCCTGCCGGACGATGCACTTTTGCCAGACTATTCCGGCATCCGGCCCAAGATCGCCGGTCCGGGTGAACCAACGGCCGATTTCCGAATTGACGGACCGTCAGATCATGGCCTTGCGGGCCTGGTCACGCTCTACGGAATCGAATCCCCCGGGCTCACATCGGCCATGGCAATCGGAAGTTACATCGCCCACCTGGTTACAATCGGCATCTGAGCGGAACTTTTTTCAAAAAAATATGAAACCAACCGGCTGTTTGGACGTTTGAAAGTCGAACGAACAAGCGTACGATGTTGCATTGCACAGGAATGCCATTTTTTGGACCGGTTTTCTCCATAAAATTGCTGCAGTGCGCGTGCTCATTCAAAAGTGAACCAAAAAGAACACTTTAATTTCAACAAGGTGGCCAATCGTCGTGATCAATCGGCGCACGTTTTTATCGGCAACGGCCCTGGCGGCCGGTGCCCTGGCAGGCGCGGATCTCCGCACTGCACTCGCAGCAGAGAATACCGCACCTGCACAAACAGGCGGAGCCTTTGCCGCAGGCGAAGAGTTTAACTTTTCCGCGCTTGTCGAGCGCATGAAAGAAAAGGCCGGGAACGCATTTGCGCCCGATGTACCGGCTCTTCCCGAAATCCTCGCCAATCTCGATTATGACCAGCATCGTGCAATCCGGTTCAATCCCGAAAAGTCCGTCTGGAAGGACACCGGCAGCAACTATCAGCTTCAGGCGTTCCACCCGGGCTGGCTCTACAAGGAGCCGGTGGAACTTTATGAGATCGTCGACGGCAATATCAGCGAACTGCACTTCACCGGCGCGGACTTTGAATATCGCGAGCCGCTGGATCCGGAAAAATTCAAGGATGTGGATCTGCCGGGCATCGCCGGCTTCCGCCTGCACCATCCGCTGAACACTCCGGAGTATTTCGACGAGTTGGTGGTGTTCCTGGGGGCAAGCTATTTCCGTGCGCTCGGCAAGGGCAACGTCTACGGCCTGTCCGCACGCGGACTTGCGATCGATACGGCCATCGCCGGACCGGAAGAGTTTCCGCGTTTCACGAAGTTCTATCTGGAGCGGCCGACGGACGGTGCTGCCGAAATGCGGCTCTATGCCGAACTGGAAAGCGAGCGCGTTGCCGGTGCCTACCAGTTCACGATCAAGCCGGGCATCAACACGGTTGTGGAAGTGGATGCGCACATTTTCCTGCGCGACGATGTCGAGCGCCTCGGAATTGCGCCACTGACTTCGATGTATCTGTTTGGCGAGAACGACCGCACCAACTTCGACGACTATCGCCCGGAAGTTCATGACAATGACGGTCTCCTGATCCTGCGCCAGAATGGCCAGCGTCTGTGGCGGCCTGCCCGCAATCCGGAAAAGCTTGCCCTGTCCTTCTTCAACGAGGAGAACCCGGCAGGCTTTGGCCTGTTGCAGCGCGACCGGAATTTCGATCATTACCAGGACACGGAAGCCAAGTATCAGCGCCGCCCGTCGCTGTGGATCGAGCCGATCAACGACTGGGGCAACGGCCAGGTCATGCTGGCAGAAATCCCGGCCGAAAAAGAGATATACGACAACCTCGTTGCTTGCTGGGTGCCGGAAAACGGCGCCAAGGCAGGCTCCGAACATCGCTTTGCCTATCGGATGATCTGGGGCCGTGAACCGGAACCGGGAACCGAGCTGGCACAGGTAATCGCGACCAGCACAGGGCATGGTGGCGCGGCTGCCTCAGATCCGGACCCGAAACTGCGCAAGTTCGTCGTGGAATTTGCCGGCGGAAATCTGGGTGACATGGGTGCGGAAGCTCCTCTGACACCGAGACTGACCCTGCAGAACGGCAAGGTGGAGCATCAGTTCGTCCAGCGGCTGGAAAGCGGCAGCTGGCGTGCCGTGCTCGATATCGCACGGGACGACGAGGAAATACCGGTCGAGTTCATTCTCGCCCTGCAACTCGACGGCACCGATGTAACGGAAACCTGGATGTATCAGTGGAGTGGGAACAGATGACATCGCATGTGAGTATCGATCAGACGACCAGTCCGACCCTTTTTGCCGACAGTAAGCTGCTTGAAGAAATCAGGACTGTCCTGAAGCGGCCCGACCTTGGCGACGACGTCCTCTTGTCCGTTCTGTCCGGTTCTGCCGCTACGCGCCGTGGTATCGACCATTTTGCCGGCACGCCGAAAGACCGGGCTGCCTTCATCAGGACATTGCCGGTGCCTGCCCCCCGTCACGGGCTGGAAATGCCCCATCACGACCTCAACCCGCCACTGGCCGTGCGCTTTGCCCCGCTTGTCGCCCTGTGGCAACGGGCTGTGCAGCCGCTTGCTCCGCAGTTGAAGCGCGTTCCGGTTCCAGCCAAGGACCGCTGACATGAAGAAGGCCAGCTCCGAAGCCTGGTCGACGGCCTTCCGGCGGCTGGCCATGGCAGTGATCGCCCTGTGCCTGACCACGGGTGCTTCGTACATGTTTGCCATTGTTGTCCAGTCGGACGGTTTCGACTGGCTGGACATCGTCCGCATCGCGCTGATGGCGGTAGCAAGCTTCTGGCTGGCCTGGGGCGGATGTATCGCTCTCTTCGGCATCCTGTTTCCGCCTGAGGAAAGGGCAACGGCAGAAGCTCTGCCTGAAGGTCGCACCGCCGTTCTGCTGCCGATCTACAACGAAGCAACCGGTCCGGTGTTCGCCCGCCTGGAAGCCATCATGAAATCGGTTGCCGCCCTGCCCGCGGCGGACCGGTTCGATTTCTTCGTCCTGTCCGACACCACCAAGGCGGATGTCGGTGAGCAAGAACAGCGTGCCTATGAGCGACTGCTTGTTCGCCAGAACGCCGGTGGCCGCCTGTTCTATCGGCGGCGCGAACAGAACATTGGCCGCAAGGCAGGCAACATTGCCGACTTCCTGACCACATCAGGCGGTGCCTACGACTACATGCTGGTGCTTGATGCCGACAGCCTGATGGATGGCAAGACCATCCTGGAAATGGTCCGGCGCATGGAAGCCGATCCGCGCCTGGGGCTGCTGCAGTCGCTGCCGCAGATCATCGGGCTTTCCACCCTGTTCGGACGCCTCTTGCAGTTCGCGACCGGTCTCTACGGGCCTTACTTCGCGCGCGGCCTTGCCGCCGTTCAGGGCGAGGAAGGCACCTTCTGGGGACACAATGCGCTGATCCGCACCCGCGCATTTGCAGCTGCCTGCGGCATGGCTCCGCTTACCGGCAAACCGCCCTTCGGTGGTCACATCCTCAGCCATGACACCGTTGAAGCAGCGCTCCTGGCGCGCGACGGCTGGAAGGTACGTCTCGACCCGGACCTGACGGGCTCCTACGAGGAAGCCCCCGCCAACATGGTCGACTACGCCAAGCGTGACCGGCGCTGGTGCCAGGGCAACCTGCAGCACAGCCGCATTCTGGCAGCCCCGCGCTTCCGCTTCTGGAGCCGGATTTCGATCCTGCAAGGCGTCTTTGCCTACCTGGCTTCGCCGATCTGGTGCATCTTCCTGCTCGCAAGCCTTGCTGCTCCGCTCGTCGCTCCGCCCCCGGTCTACTTCGACGGTCATTCGCCATTCCCGGTCTTTCCGCATCCGGAAACGACCACGGCGCTCGCCCTGCTGTTCGGTCTGGTGGCTCTGTTGATCCTGCCCAAGCTGCTGCTCGTTGCCCGGGCGCTGTTTGGCGGCAACTCGGCGGACTTCGGCGGTCCGGTGCGGCTTCTGATCAGCTTTTTCCTTGAAATCCTGCTGACCTCGATCCTTGCGCCGATCCACATGATGTTCCACTGCCGCTCGGTGTTTCAGGTGCTAACGGGTGCTGACAGCGGCTGGCCGACAGCCGATCGGGACGACGGTTCGCTACCGATCACCGCGGCGTTTTCCGCCACCTGGTGGATGAGCATTGCAGGTGCCGGCGCAATCGCCTTCTCGCACACCTATGCGCCGGAGATGTTCTACTGGCTGCTTCCTGTTGCCCTGCCACTGGTTGTCGCTCCGCTCCTGGTCTGGATGACGGCATCTGTGCTGCTGGGCAAGGTCACGAAGAAACTGGGGCTCTTCCAGGTCCCGACCGAGGCAGGCCCGGTCGCGGTCGCCGAAGACATGCGTCTGGCGCTTTCGCAAGAAGCGGCTGCCTGACAAGGCGCTGTGTCACCAGCACATGATAAGCCATCCCTCGTCATCCCGGCAGCGTGGTGCTCGGCCGGGATGATCAGGGAAAGCTCATGCACTCATCCCAGCGCTTGTCTCAATGAATACGGCCGGTTTCGGCTTCCAGAATGCCGTCCGCATCCAGGCCCGCGATCGGCAGGCGCTTGTCGGTCGGCACATCGCCAGACAGCTGCAAGGCCAGGTACCGCCCGCAACAAACGCGCAGGAAGCTCGTGAAATTTCCGAGATCATGGCCCGCGTCGATGCTCTCGTGGTGAAGCTTGGTGATCAGTTGCACCACATTCATGCCGTCCCGTCCGGCGATCTCGTCCAGAACCTTCCAGAAGAAGGTTTCCAGCCGCACCGATGTCACCATGCCGTCAATGCGCAGCGACTTTGTCGTGCTTTCCCAAAGCGTGGAATCTGCCTCGATGAAGAGCTTGCACATGATGTTTCCTTCGTGACGGACTGGCGAGCTGAAATCGCGGAGCTGTCTCGGTATATCAACGCCCGTTATTTGAACTCAGCCTAGTCCGCTTCCCGCGTGCGGGAAAGGGGTCAGGTAGCGTGTAAGTGGCGGGCCCGGGACTTGTCGCGCCCCCTTCGGGGCACCACTCTTGCGTTTTCTCGGACCAGGCAAACGGAGCTGATGGTGCGGGCAATTTGTTGGCCCGCACCGTTTGCCTCAGGCAGCCAGGGAACCCTCGGCCGCACCGCTCAGAACCGCATGGAACTGCGACAGCCATGCCGGATGCGCCGGCCATGCAGGGGCGGTAACAAGGTTTCCGTCGGTCACCGCGCCGTCGATTGCGATCTCGGCGTAAGTGGCGCCTGCAAGTTCCACTTCCGGACGGCAGGCCGGATAAGCCGAAACGGTGCGGCCCTCGATTACCTTGGCAGCAGTCAGGATCTGAGCGCCGTGACAGATTGCGGCAACGGGCTTGCCTGCGTCCATGAAATGCTTCACGGCATCGATGACAGCCGCATCAAGACGCAGATATTCCGGAGCCCGTCCACCCGGGATTACCAGGGCATCGTAACCGGCAACGTCGACATCGGCGAAGGTCGCGTTCAGCGTGAAGTTATGACCGCGCTTCTCCGAATAGGTCTGGTCGCCTTCGAAATCGTGGATACAGGTGGCGACCGTCTCGCCGGCCTTCTTGCCGGGGCATACCGCATCGACCGTGTAACCCATGGCAAGCAACGTCTGAAACGGTACCATGGTCTCATAATCTTCGGTGAAATCACCCGTGATCATCAGGATCTTCTTCGCGCTCATGCTCTGTCCTCCAGCTTGGCAAATTGCGATGGAGAAAGGCTAGCAGTCCGCGGGTTTGAACGGGTATTAGGTCGCTACTACAGATTAGATTTCTGCAGTTTTGGCGGTTTTTCGCAGGAATATTTGCCCGCCCGTCATTCAAGACAAGTGAGGCGGAAGCCGAACCCCGGTCCGACCTCTGACCTATTTTGCGACAAAGGCGCTCCTGCTCGAAATTGAATGATGATCAATGATCAGAAGCTCGTTGGAGCTCGCGCTGACATCTGGTTTCCAGCTCACGCAATGCCGCTATGTGCCTTGCGAAAAGGCCCCGGATCTGCGCTGCGTTTGTCCGGGGCGACACCAAGAAGGATTGCCATGCTTTGCCCAAATGCATTTCGCCTCCCCGCATTGGAGAGGCGAAGGCAAGTCGGCATCGATGGAACTCAGTCGCGATAATCCGGCTCGCTCCGGTCAAGATCACGCTTCCAATAGTCGAAATGGGCATAGCCCATGCCGACATAGGGCTCCCATTCGGCAGCCGTCTTGGCGGCCAGGTTGTCCGACATGATAGCCAACGGCTGACCGGTCCCATAGGCTCTCAATAGCGTTTCAGCAGCCCGTTCGAAGAAATAGAGATGCTCGAAGGCTTCAGCGACAGTGACGGCGGAAATCGACACCCCGTGATTGCCCATTACAAGAACCGGCTTGTCGCCGAGTGTTTCGGCAATCCGCCTGCCCTCCTCCGCCTCGTCAGCCATGCCGCCGAAGCCGAGATCAACCGCAACCTTGCCGAAGAAACGGGCGGTGTTCAGGTCGATCGGTTTCATCGACGGATCCTGCAGCGTCGCCAGCGCGGTCGCATTGGGCGGGTGACAGTGGAACAGCACCCGCGCCTTGGGATTCTCCCGGTGAACCGTTCCGTGAATGCACCAGGCGGATGGGTCCGGGGCATTTTCGCCCGCCATCACCGTTTCATCATTGGCATCGAGCAGCAACAGGTCGCTGGCCCTGATTTCCCCGAAATGTCGCCATTTGGGGTTCATCAGGAATTTCGAACCATCTTCGGAAACCGCGGCGCTGAAATGATTGCCGACGGATTCGCTCCAGCCGAATTTTACCGCCAGACGAAAGGCAGCTGCGAGGTCTTCCCGCAGGGCCTGTTCGCTTTGCCGGTCCGGGTCAGCCCCGAAGCGTACATCCGTAACGACACTCATTTGAAACGTCCTTCCCCGGACAGGATCCGGTAAGTGGAGCGCAGCTCGCCCCTGTCGGTATAGCAGCCACGCAGGTGCCGATTGCCGCTGGTTGCCGAATAGGCAGCCCGACCGTGCACGATGCGGTGATTGTCGAAGACAATACATTCGCCCGCATTCAGACGGAACCGCATCAGGTACTTGTCGTCCCGCATCATCCGTCCGAAGCGGCAGAAGGCCGGGTAGTAACGGTCGAGTTCATGTTGCGGCATATCGAAGATATCGGCATGGTGCTGGCTGATCGTGACACCCGAAATATTGCCGTGCTCGTCCAGCTCGATCACCCGCTGGCGGGACCTCATGTCGAACGTGTCATGCTCGCAGAAATAGGGCACATCCACGGTGATCAGAAGTTCGAAGTCTTCCGGATAGGCTTTGCGGAAGTCTTCCGCGACAGCCAGTCCGTCCACAAAGATGCTGTTGCCACCCTCGACCGAATTGGCCCGGCAATGCAGGAACTGCACGCCCGGCGCCAGATCCTCGTCCGGCAAGTCCGTGTGAAGCGGCAGGGCCTTGGCAGTGAAGGCAAGGTTGGTCGGCTTGATGTGGGTTTTTACTTCAAACGTCAGGCCGAAGTAGCTCGGACGCACATAACCGATCAGGCCAGCCGTATCGGTGAGCGCTTCATCCGTATCCGGCAAGCCGGTCAAGAGCGCGACACCATCCGTCAGCATCGCCTTGGCCCAGTCGCGCCGACGCGCGGTGTCGTTGCTAACCTCGTCATAGGAAAAACGGGCCATCTTCGGATAGTGGTCAGCGTACCAGGGCACTCTTTGAAGGTTGGCGATATCGGGGCGCTTTTCGCCATTGGAATAGGCATTGAGCAGGGACAGCGGCAGCCGGGAGACGTCGTTTGTACCGGCCCAGGCGATTTCCAGATCGCCTCCCACGATGGCGGCCGAGGCTGCTTTTGGCGCTTCGTCCAGGGCAAAGATGTCGTTGACGCGTTCGCGGGTTTCCGGGTCGAAGGAACTCGGGCAATTGTCGCGCAGCCAGTAGTAATTGAAATAAGCGGTTTGCCCGTTGCTCAGCGGCACATCGAGGCCTTTTTCCTGCAGCAACACACCTGCATCACCAGTTCCAAGCATCAGATCCGTCCTTAAGTTTAGCTCATCAGCCTTGCAGACACTTCGCACAAGTCACTGCAAAGCTCTGCGTTCCAGTTACTTTCTGTGAAGTTGCTCTTGCACTGGCGATTTGGAAAGGCGATAAAATCGAAACTTAACTTAAGCATTCACTTAACTTGGACAAACAAATGCTCCGCTTCCCCCCGCTCAGGCTGCTCACCGTCTTCGAGACGGTTCAACGCGCGGGAGGCACCAAGGCGGCGGCGGGCGAATTGAATGTATCCATGTCGGCGATCAGCCAGTCCTTGCGACAGTTGGAAGAACACGTCGGCACTGCCCTGATCGATCGCAGCACAAGGCCGGCCGGCCTCACTGCCGCTGGCGAGATCCTGCTTAAAGCGGTGATCGAAAACCGCGAACGGCTGAGCGAAGCCCTGAACGACATCCAGGCTCTTGCCGATCCGACCAGTGCCTCTGTCACCGTTGCCTGCACCGTCGGCTTCGCCACCTACTGGCTCATGCCCCGGCTCGAGGCGTTTTATCTGGACCATCCGGAAATCCCGGTGAACGTTCACACCACGCAGCAGGAGGTCCCCCGGCTTGGCCAGGGGACCGATATCGCCATGCGCTATGGCGACGGCCGCTGGGACGACGGCACGGTCGAACAATTGTTCCGCGAGCTGGTTGAGCCCGTGTGCGCCCCTTCCCTTGCCGAGCGTATCCGCGCCGATGGCGGCAGCCTGGCTTCGGCCTTCCTGATCCATGTGGACACCAGCGATCGCCGCTGGATTTCCTGGCAGGAGTATCTTGCCCGAACGGGGCAAAAGGCTGCCGGTTCGGCCAAAGGCCTCCGGTTTTCCAACTATGTCCAGGCCACCCAGGCGGCCTTGTCGGGTCACGGGGTCATGCTCGGCTGGCGCTCGATCACCGGTGACCACGTGCAAAACGGCCTGTTGGTCCCTGCCGGCCTGCCGCCGCTGCAGCCAAACAACGCCTATCATGCCGTGCTGTCGCACCGCAGCCGGAACCGGGAAACGGCCGCCATTGTCGTTGACTGGTTGAGGGCTGCCGCGCAGCCACAGCTCTAGCGAATTGCTCCTAGCGCTCGTCGCCGAAGTAGCGCACGCGCAATTGCTCGATCATGTCCGTCTCATGCGCCGTCAGCAATTCAAGCGTCAACGGCCGTGTCCACGGACTGCCGTGCGCAAGGGCAAAGCCGTATTTGTCCGGTTCGAAGATCGGGCCGATCACCTCGACATTCGCCCGCGGGTGACTGTGAGCGTAATACTCAAGGACAGGCGCATCGCCCACAACGGCATCAATCTCATCACTGCGCAGAGCAGCCACAGCTCCTTCGATGTCGTCAAATGACCGGTGCGACCAACCGGATGCTTCTGCAAACTCCTCGGCCACGCTGCCGGCGAAGACGCCGATACTCTTGCCCGGCAAATCGGCAACACTGTTGATCTGGTTGGTGAGTGAAAGGGTTGTCATGACGCTGGTCACCGACGAGGTCACATAGGCCATCACCGCAATGCCGCAGACCAGCCAGAGCGCCTGCCAGATGCGGCCTGGCCAACCAAACAGGTTCTTGCGCGAGGGCGCCTTGCCGGATGTCACCACGGACATGACCGCATAAAAGCTCTCCGAAACCCCTTCCGGCCAGCCCCGGGGAAAGTTCTTGTCGAAACGCCGGTCGAACAGCGTCATCAGAGCCGTTGCAAACACGATCACAAGCGCCAGCCAGCCATAGGCTCTCAGATAACCGGATTCCTGCAGGCCCGTTATCACCTCGCTGAAACTCGCTCCCTGACTGTCAGGCACGAGAATGCGCAGGCCTGCATCGAACCAGGGCTGGGTAAAGTCGATCCTGTCGGCGCGCTTGCGTGTGATCGTCAGGTTGGTGACGGCAATACCGATGGATTTGTCCGCCGCTGCATCCACCAGGCCCCGGATGGTCGGGAAGAGCCGATATTCGTAGAGAATTCCGTTTTTCTGCGCCAGTGCTTCCCAAAGGTCCACCGCCATGCCGGAATAGACACCCGGCTCTTCCTCCATGACAAAGGGGGGGCTGATGTAGAGGCCGACGCTGACCGGCGAGACCGGCAGCGGTGGATTGTCGTCCCCTTCCGCCGTCTGCCCCAATGCCGGCAGTGCGAGAAAAATCGACAGGCACAACACAAGGGCAGCTGACAGGCATCGACAGAAATTCGAGCAGGCGGTCACGATGGCCTCCGCTTGGCAGTAGGGGAATCACGCTGAAAGTTCCTGAAGGGTAAGCTGCCACGCCAAAACCATGCAACCTGTGCCCACACAGGCTGCTCCTGAAAACGGCCGGTGGTAGCAACGGATGAATTGCCCCCCTCAACTCACCGCGTGATCACGATCCTCGTGTCGGCGCGGCCGACCTTTCGCACAAGATTGAAAAGCTGAGCGGCGTTCCTGGGATGGAGCCGGATGCATCCGTGCGAGGCAGGACGGCCCAGCCGCTTGAGATCGTTGGTGCCGTGTATGGCGTATCCGCCGAGAAAGAAGACCGAATAGGGCATGGGTGCCCAGTTGTACTTGCGCGAGTGCCAGTTGCGTTCCAGCCGGGTCGGGCGCCAGCTTCCCGTTGGTGTGCGATATCCCTTGCGCGCCGTTGAAACCGGCCATTTGTTTCGCAAACGCCCGTCGACGTACAAATAAAGCCGCTGTTCGGAAAGATCGATCTTTGCGGTTACCCGAGGTGCAGCGCTTGCGCTGGTGGCAGCCAAGACAAGAAAGGCCAGCAACAAAGGTCCGGCAATGAGTTTTTTGATGGTCAACATCTCAAAGGCACCCAAGAAAAAACAAGACAACAAAATTGAATACCAAAATCTAATCCGCACTTTCTTCGAGACGCAAGCCAAACTTGAAGTAAGCGTAAACGTCTACTCCGATCACGCTTTGAAGCGCACGTTCCAGAGTGCTTGCCCAGATACGCACCTACGCCGAATAGGTGCAAAATTACCCTTGACCTGCCCAGCCGCCGGTGCCATAACCACATCCGAACCGTACCGTACGGTTCCCTACTGACAATCAACGATCCGACCTGAGACATGACAGCGACCGCTTACGATATTGCCACCTCCCGCCCGGATGCAGCGCCCGAATTTTCGCCGCGCCAGCAGGTGGTGTTGCAACATGCGCTGACGCTGCTGGTCGAAGGTGGAGAGAAGGCGCTGACGACGGCAGGTCTTGCCCGCACGGCAAGCTGTTCCAAGGAAAGCCTCTACAAGTGGTTCGGCGACCGGGACGGCCTGCTGGCTGCGGTTGTCGCCTTCCAGGCCAGCCAGGTTCAGTTTCCTTCCGAGGCTGGCGCCACCGCCGATGCGGCGACGTTCCGGGCACATGTGACAGCCTTTGTCGAAGCCCTGCTGGGGGTCCTCTTTTCAGAAACCTCGCTGGCGTTGAACCGGCTGTCGATCGGCCAGTCCAACACCAATTCGAACCGCCTCGGCCAGCTTCTGCTGGTGCGCGGCAAGCACATGATTTCCGCCCGTGCGCGCGCCATGCTGGACAGCGGCCGCCGCCACGGGCTTCTGAAATTCGACGAATCCGAAGACGCCTACCAGGTGCTTTACGGCCTTGCCATTCGGGACGTCCATATCCGCCTCCTTCTGGGTGAGACCGCTGGTCCTGCCGAGAAGGATCTGAAATCGCAGGCCGAAGTGGCCGTCGATCGCTTTTACCGTCTGTTCGGGGCCTGATCGCCGCGAACCTTCGGAACCACTGGGAAACACCAGAACCAATCAAGACCGGAAAACCGGCCTTCCAACGACAGAATGCAGACGGGAGAAAGGAACCCATGCGCGTTTATTACGATCGTGATGCTGATCTTAACCTGATCAAGTCCAAAAAAGTCGCCATCATCGGCTACGGCTCGCAGGGCCGCGCCCATGCCATGAACCTCAAGGACAGCGGCTGCACGGAGATCGCCGTTGCCCTGCGCGAGGGCTCCACGACCGCTCTGAAGGCAGAAGCTGACGGCTTCAAGGTCATGAACGTGGCTGACGCTGCTGCCTGGGCCGACCTGATGATGATGGCAACCCCGGACGAACTGCAGGCCGACATCTACAAGGACCACATCGCAGCCAACATCCGTGACGGCGCTGCAATCGCCTTCGCACATGGCCTCAACGTTCACTTCGGCCTGATCGAGGCAAAGTCGACCGTTGACGTTCTGATGGTTGCACCGAAGGGCCCGGGCCACACCGTGCGCGGCGAATACATGAAGGGTGGCGGCGTGCCGTGCCTGATCGCTGTTCACCAGGACGCTTCCGGCAATGCCCATGACCTCGGCCTGTCCTACGCCTGTGGCGTTGGCGGCGGCCGTTCGGGCATCATCGAAACCACCTTCAAGGAAGAGTGCGAAACCGACCTCTTCGGCGAACAGGCTGTTCTTTGCGGCGGTCTCGTCGAACTGATCCGCGCCGGTTTCGAAACCCTGGTTGAAGCCGGCTACGCTCCGGAAATGGCCTACTTCGAGTGCCTGCACGAAGTGAAGCTGATCGTCGACCTGATCTACGAAGGCGGCATCGCCAACATGAACTACTCCATCTCCAACACTGCAGAGTGGGGTGAGTACGTGACTGGTCCGCGCATCGTGACGCCGGAAACCAAGGCGGAAATGAAGCGCGTCCTGACAGACATCCAGACCGGCAAGTTCACTTCCGATTGGATGCAGGAATACCGTGCAGGCGCTGCCAAGTTCAAGGCAACCCGCCGCCTGAACGACGCACACCAGATCGAGGAAGTTGGCGAAAAGCTCCGTGGCATGATGCCGTGGATCAAGTCCAACGCGCTCGTCGACAAGACCAAGAACTAACAAGGTTCGCCCCATCGACCCGAAACGAGACCCCGCTGGCAACAGCGGGGTTTCTTTTTGCCGGTTCCTGCAGGTCGTCAAATAGAAATCCCGATGCGGAAGGTACAAATAGGCGGCCCACGACCACCCCCGCCCTGCCGCCCCAAAGATGCCGTATTGCCTCCGCAAATTTCACAGGTATCGTAAACGGGACCAAAGCGTTGAATTCCCTATTTGATAAAAGTTTTTTTATCGCGGCTAACCGGATTGCAAGACCCTATCCCGTAACGTAATCACTATCCTTTGTGAGATTGAGGGACCGGTTCCGGAGACTGCCTTGATGGATCTATCGACACTCTTTTCGGCAAATGTGCTTCTGCTGTCGATTTTTGCCATCTGCTTCCTGGCCATTTCCCTGCAGACCAGTCCACGCGCTCACTGGTTGAGCTGGGCCGCTGCAAATACCCTGTTGGCGTCGTCTCTGATCTGCTTTGCGCTCAGCAGCATGCTGCCGCCCCTGGTCGCCTATCTGCTCCCCAACACCCTGTTGCTGCTCGGTTTTGGCTGTCACTGGCACGCGGCACGCCTTCTGGCGGATATGCCGAGCAAGCTCAGCAATGTTGTCGCGCCCGCCTTCGCCTACGGCATCGTCGCAGGCTGCGCATATCTGCTTTCCAACTACGCCCTTGCGTACATGGCCTCCAACGTGGTGTTCACGCTGCTGTCCGTCGCAACCATTACCGTCTACGCTTCAAGGCCGTTCCGGGGTCTGATTTCCAATATCGGCCTCATCCTGGCGTTCTTCTTTCTGGCTGCCGAAGGTGTGCTGCGCACGGTGCACGGACTTGTTTCCGGCGGCCCGCAAGGGCCCGGCATGATCGACGACCTGATTGTCGACATTCACCTGATGTGCGCACTCGTCTTCGTCAGTCTGACCGGCGCTTTCTCCCTTGCGCTGTCGTTCGAGCTCGTGGCGAACCGGAACCGGGAAGCAGCAAGGCGCGATCCCCTGACCGGCGCCTTCAACCGCAGGGAGTTTCAGACACGTCTGGAAAGCCTCCTGCAGGAAACGCAGAAGGACGACTTCGGTCTGGTCCACTTCGACCTCGATCACTTCAAGCAGGTGAACGACAGGTTCGGACACGTTGCAGGCGACGAAGCGCTTGTGAAGGTCTGTTCGGAGGTGAAGGCGCATCTGCGCCAGAACGACTGCTTTGCCCGCCTCGGCGGCGAGGAATTCGCGGTGCTTCTGCCGTCCATCTCGCGCGAGAACGCGTTCCGGGTTGCCGATCGCCTGCGCGAGCGCATTTCCGACCTGCGGTTCGAATTCGCACCGCAGGACTTCAACCTGACGGCGTCGGCAGGTGTCTATCACGGCGACGGCAGCCAGCTGCCGTCAGCAGAATTGCTCAAGACAGTCGATGAGAGCCTCTACCTGTCCAAACGGACCGGACGCAATCGGGTGTCAGTTGTCGAGAAGGTTTCCGGTGCAATACCAGCCGAACCTTTGCGAACAGCTCAGGAATAGGCTTCGATCAGCCGCGTCACTTCCTTGTCCCGCGCAGCCTCGCTCGCCCCGCCCATGACGACGACGATCAGTCGCTTGCCGCCACGGTTGGCGGTCGCGACAAGATTGTAGCCGGACATGCGGATATAGCCCGTCTTCAGACCATCGACACCGGCAACCTTGCCGACCAGGTTGTTGGTGGCCCGGAAGGTGCGGCCGTTGTAGTCGAACGACCTGGCCCGGTAATAGCTGCCGTATTGTGGGAACCGCCGCTTCAGGGCGAGGCCAAGCACCGCCATGTCACGCGCCGACGACACCTGCGCGGGATCGGGCAGGCCCGTGGCATTGACGAAACGCGTACGCGACAGGCCAAGGGCCCGCGCCTGGGACGTCATCTGCCGGGCGAAGGCCGCCTCGCTTCCCGCCAGGTTTTCGGCAACGGCGATGGCAACGTCATTGGCTGACTTGACCGCAAGCGCCCTTGCCGCCTGCTCGACCGTGATGGTCGACCCGGCCTTGATGCCGATCTTTGCCGGAGGCTGCGATGCTGCCTTGGCCGAAACGCTTAAAGGGGTGGAAAGCGTGTAACGCCCTTGCGAAACCGCATCAAAGAGCAGGTAGAGCGTCATCATCTTGCTCAGCGAAGCAGGATACCGCGCTGCATCCGCATCGACCGCATAAAGCTCTTCGCCGGTCGACGCATTCAGCACCAGCGCGGAGAACCCGCGCTCGACAGCCGTTTCCGGCGCATAGGCAACGGCAGGAAGAGGCGCCGTCTGAACGGCAGGCGCTGAACTTGTGACGGGCGTCGGGGCTGGCCCCTGCCCCGTCTGACAGGCGGCCAGAAACCCGGCCAGAACGAAGATCGAAGCCTTCTTCAAAAGGACAGACGCACGCATTCCCGCTCTCTTAAACTCGCGTTTCGGCCGGATACCTCAAGCCTTCAGGCGGTATCCGGTCTTGAAAATCCAATGTATGACGGCCAGTGAACCGCCGAGGAAGATCATCGTTGCCAACAGCGACAGCCAAAGGCTGACGTCCGCCTGACCATAGAAGCTCCAGCGGAACCCGGAAATCAGGTAGACCACCGGGTTGATCAGCGTGATCTTCTGCCAGATATCCGGCAACATGTTGATGGAATAGAAGCTGCCGCCCAGAAAAGCCAGAGGCGTGACAATCAACAGCGGTACAAACTGCAGTTTTTCGAAATTGTCGGCCCAGATGCCGATGATGAAGCCGAGCAGGGCGAATGTAACGGCCGTCAAGAGGAAGAACGCGGCCATCCAGACCGGGTGCTGGATTTCCAGCGGAACGAAGAAACTCGCCGTGATCAGGATGATCAACCCGACCAGGATCGACTTCGTAGCCGCCGCCCCGACATAGGCAACGGTGATTTCCAGGAACGACACGGGCGCCGAGAGCACCTCGAAGATCGTGCCCGTAAACCGCGGGAAATAGATGCCGAACGAGGCGTTGGAGAGGCTCTGTGTCATCAGGGACAGCATGATCAGCCCGGGCACGATAAAGGCGCCGTAGCTGACACCGTCTACCTCGGAGATCCGAGAGCCGATGGCTGCCCCGAAGACAACGAAATAAAGCACCGTGGAAATCACCGGCGAGATGATGCTCTGCATGATCGTGCGGCGGGTGCGGGCCATTTCGGCCAGGTAGATGACTTTGATCGCTTCGAAATTCATGTGCCCTGCTGCCCCGAAATCAGAATGAGTTCCATTCGGGGCAACGTGCGCCCCGGGATCGAGCCGGATGGAGACCGGCCAATGGTCTTGAAGCCCATGCGGGCATAGAAAGGTTCTGCAAAAGGATCCGCATCGAGACCGATCCTCACCAGACCAAGGCTCCGCGCTCTTTCATAAAGCGCATCGAACAGCGCCCGGCCGACGCGGCGTCCCTGCCAGGCAGGGTCGACAAAACAGGTCTCCAGTTCCCCTGTTTCGCCGTCGTCTTCCATGGACAGTCGGATACAGCCGACCGGCTCACCGCCTGCGTCCTGCGCCAGCCAGAAATCGTGCTCCTCGATCCAGCTGTCGCGGACCTTGAGTTCTTCGGCGCACATGGCCATGAAAGCATCGTCATAGCCGTTCGACTGCTTGGAGCGCATGCACAGGTCCGTCAGTGCCGTGCAGTCGTCCAGTGTCGCCTTGCGAATGGTGAAACCGGTGTCCATCGCCGCCTCATCCCTGACTGACCAGACCGACGAAGATATCCTCGAGCGACGACTGATCCGTCTGCAGATCGTGAAAACGCACGCCGGCCTGGGAGAGATCGGTCAGAAGTGATGTGATGCCAGTCCGGTCTGCCTGGGTATCGTAGGTATAGACCAGGCTGCGGCCGTCATCCTCGAGCTTCAGATCGTAGCGGGCAAGACTGCCGGGTATCTCGATGAGTGGTTCCGTCAAGCTGAGCGACAGCAACTTGCGCCCGAGCTTGCGCATGAGCTCTGCCTTCTCTTCCACGAGGATGATCTCACCCTTGTTGATCACCCCGACACGATCGGCCATTTCCTCGGCCTCCTCGATATAGTGGGTGGTCAGGATGATGGTGACGCCTTTCTGCTTCAACTCCCCAACGATGCGCCACATGTCGTGCCTGAGTTCCACATCCACGCCGGCTGTCGGCTCGTCCAGGAACAGGATCTTCGGCTCGTGCGCCAGCGCCTTGGCAACCAGCAGGCGGCGCTTCATGCCCCCGGATAGGGCCATGATGGGGTTGTTGCGCTTTTCCCAGAGCGTCAGGTCCTTGAGGATGCTCTCGATCCGCGCCGGATCGGGTTTCATGCCGAACAGGCCGCGGCTGAAGGCGACCGTATCACCGACCATTTCGAAAGGCGCCGTCGGCATTTCCTGAGGTACCAGACCGATCATCTGCCGGGCAGCACGGTACTCGCTCAAGGCGTCATGGCCGCACACGTGAATGCTGCCGGAGGTCGGCCGCACCAAGCCGCAAATCGTGCTGATCAATGTCGTCTTGCCGGCGCCATTCGGCCCGAGTAACGCAAACACCTCTCCTTGCTGGATATCCAGAGACACGGATTTGAGAGCCTGGAAGCCACCTTCATAGGTTTTTTCCAGGTCGCGTACGGAAAGTATCGGGGCCATCGTTTCAACCGGTTCGGAATTGGGGATTTGACCAGACGGCCAAACAGGCGTGCACACTTGCATGTGGGCGGACCGTCCGCAAGATGCAACCCTTTGGCCGTAAGCCACCGTCCGGTCGGGCCTTATCCGGATGACGACATCACTGTTTCGTCTTTCGAAACACTGCGTCTGCAGAGCCAAGACTAGGTTTTGCCCTGCGAGCCGCTATCTTTCCCTCAAAGTCAATCCGCATCAGGAACCAAGTCATGTCCATCCGCCCCGTAACCCACATCGGCAGCACACAATCAACCATGGAAGGCGCCGGCGTCCGGCTGGAGCGAGCGTTCGGATTTCAGGATCCGGAAATGCTGGATCCTTTCCTGCTGCTGGACGATTTCCGCAACGAACGTCCCGAGGACTATCTGAAGGGCTTTCCCTGGCATCCCCATCGCGGCATTGAAACCATTACCTACGTGCTGGCCGGCACCGTTGAACACGGCGACAGTCTGGGCAACAGCGGCAACCTGGGTGCGGGCGACGTCCAGTGGATGACAGCCGGGCGCGGGATCATGCATCAGGAGATGCCAAAGGGCGACGCCAATGGCCGCATGCACGGTTTCCAGCTCTGGGCGAACCTGCCGTCCTCGCTGAAGATGACCGCACCGCGCTACCAGGATGTCGCGTCGAAAGAGATCCCGGTTGTAACCGATGACGACGGCACTTCCGCACGAATCATCTGTGGCAAGTTCTGGGGCAAGCGCGGCCCGGTCGACGGTATCGCCGCCGATCCGCAGTATCTCGACATCCATGTGCCGGCTGGTCACAAGAAACGCTTCAAGGTCGACACCTACAAGCAGACCTTTGCCTACATTTTCGAAGGCTCCGGCACGTTCGAAGGAGCATCCGACCCGTTCGGGGTTCTGACGGAAAAGGAATTCGGCAGCGAGGAACTGAAGATCCGTGACGAGACCGGCAACCGTTCTCTGGTGATCTTCGGCTCCGGCGACGAGATCGTCGTTCACGCAGGCGAGGAAGGAATCCGTTTCCTTTTGGTCTCCGGCGCACCGATCAAGGAACCCGTGGCCTGGCACGGCCCCATCGTGATGAACACCCGTCAGGAGCTGATCCAGGCGGTAACCGAACTGCAGAACGGCACATTTATCCGGTAGGGCTGAAAAGAACCTGCTGCCTTGTAACTTTCACAAAGTCTGGCTAGGGCTGTCCGGGATACAATCGATCTGGACAGCCCATGCCATTGAAACTCCGCCCGGCCACAGAGGCCGACGCCCCTGCCCTCACCGATATCCTCCATCGCGCCAAGGCCTCCTGGGGCTATCCGGAGGAAAAAATGGCAGAGTTTCGCGACTACTGGCGAATATCCGAGGCAACCATCCAGTCCCTTACGCTCACCGTTGCAGAGCGGGATGGTCAGCCCATAGCCTTTTCCGGTCTCTCTCCCCAAAGCGAAGATACGCTGCTTGTCGATTTCCTGTTCGTTGCCCCTGAAGCCCAGCGTCAGGGCATTGGCGACCTTCTGCTGAAGCGCGCGGAGGATCATGCCCACCGACAGGGATTGAGCCGGCTTTATCTGGAAAGTGACGCCAACGCGGGCCCCTTTTACGAAAAACGCGGGTTTCGGACGATGGCGACGCGACCAAGCGAGATGTCGCCCGGAAAGGAAATCCCCCTGATGGAAAAACCGCTGGCACCTGCGGTCTACCGAGTGGAAGCGCTGAACATCGAGGTTTCGGACGAACCCTGGACTTTTGAAACGAAGCATGCAGACGCCATCGATGCGTATTTCGAGGAAGCCAGGAAGCGCATTCCCATGCTTTGGAATGGCCGAACCATGAAGTTGACCGGGTTCGAGTTCAAGGACGGCACCTTTAACGGCACCTGCGCGGAATGTTCCTTCGCCGCTTTCCTGGCGTGGCGCGACTGGGGAGCGCCCGATGCAACTTCGTTCAATCTCTTCGGCTCCGCCATCCTGAGGTCTGCCGAGGGCGCATTGCTCTATGGTGTCATGTCCCGAAAGACCGCAACAGCGGGCATGATCTACCCTCCCGGTGGCAATCTCGACCCGACCGACCTGACCGAAGATGGCAAGGTCGACGTTGTCGGGGCGATCTACCGGGAACTTGAAGAGGAAACGGGCCTCAAACGAGACGACGTCCAGCCTGCCGGGCTGCTGGTGACATTCGACGGCTGGCGAATTTCCATCGGCCAGCTGATGGATGTCCCACGCCCTGCCGAAGAGTTGCGCACGGAGATCCTGCGTTTTTCAGAAGCATCGGAAGAACAGGAACTGGCCGATATGCGCATCATTCGCACGCGCGCGGACCTTGAGGACAGCGCCATCGTGCCTTACGCCCGTTCGCTCGGCAAATATCTGCTGCCATGAAGAGCACTCGGCGAGACGGCCGGGAACGGCAATATTTTGTTCACCAAGAATGCGCACTAAGCACTGGCAGGACTTGCCTGAAAATGCAAAAGTCCGCTCACCTTTGAAGCCGGTACCGTGGTTTGTACGGGCCGTCCGATGCGGACAGGTTGGTTGTTTTACAACGTTTGAGCCCCTCGCCTGACTTCGTTTGAAGGTCGGCAGGCGGCGACAGGGAGAAGAGAAGTATGAGCCGCCGCTACGCGATCCTGGATGTCTTCACGAACACGAGCCTTGCCGGGAACCCCCTGGCGGTGGTTCTGGACTCCGAGGGGCTGAGCGACGAGCAAATGCAGAAGATTGCCGGAGAGTTCAATCTTTCCGAAACGGTCTTCGTCTTCCCGCCGGAAAAGCCCGGGCATTCCGCCACCATGCGGATCTTCACTCCCAAGATGGAATTGCCGTTCGCCGGGCACCCGACCGTCGGTACCGCCATCCTTCTGGCAACGGAACGCTTTGGCGATATTTCGGGCGAGCAGGATGCCGTTGTTGTTCTGAAGCAGCAGATCGGCACCGTGCGCTGCGCGGTTATCCTGCGCGAGCACGCAGCCGCCTTTGCCGAGTTCGACGTTCCCAGCCTGCCGGAGCCCGCCGGACCGACCCACAACGTCGAACTGATCGCAGCCGCGCTCAACCTGGAGCCGAGTGACATCGGGTTCGAGAACCACGGCCCCTCCCGCTTCCGCGTAGGCCCTCCCTTCACCTTCGTGCCGGTGCGCGATCTGGATGCCTTGGCGCGCGCCAAACCGGTGCCGGCCATGTGGAACGCGGGCTTCGGCAAGAACGGCAATACGGACGCTTATGTCTATTGCCGCGAAACCCGCTCCCACGACAGCGCTTTCCACGCCCGCCTGTTTGCGCCCGACATGGGTATTCCAGAAGATCCCGCGACAGGTTCTGCCGCGGCGGCTTTCGCAGGTGTGGTCGACTATTACGACGACCTTCCCAACGGCACGCACCATATCCGCATCGAACAGGGTTTCGAGATGGGACGGCCGTCCCTGATCGACCTGGAAATCGACATCGAGGGCGGCAAGATGCATGCGGTCAGGATCGGCGGTCAGGCGACGCTTGTCGCTCGGGGCGAACTGTTCCTCTAGTCAAATCAGACGCTGCCCGGACGGTCAGAAGGCCGCCTGGGCAGGTTCGTTCGCCTTGTCGGCGCGTGGCGGCAGACCGAAATGCCGGGCGTACTCTCGGCTGAACTGGGTCGCGCTTTCGTAACCCACCTGGAACGCCGCGCGCGAGACGGACAGTTTTTCCGCCTGCAGCAGCCGGCGCGCCTCCATCAGCCGCAACTGCTTTTGAAACTGCAGCGGACTGGTGCCGGTAATATCCTTGAAGTGCGCATGGAAGGCAGACACGCTCATGCCTGCCTCGCCGGCAAGATCGTCCACCCGCAAGGACGCCGCAATGTCCCGGCGTATGCCGGCAATGACCTTGGCGATGCGGGCCGCGTGACTGTCCTGCTCTGAAATCTGACGCAGGATCGCACCATGTTCGGCCGTCAGCAGCCAGTAATGGATCTCTCGCAGGATCAACGGCAGCAACACCTTGCCGGCCTCCGGCGTCTCCGCAAGCTCGAACAGGCGCCGCATCGCATCGACGATTGCCGCATCTGCCCTGCCGCTTGCAACGGCGCGATTATCCATAGATGTTTTACCCGGCCGATCCAGCTCCGGAGCTAGTTCGCGGATCAGAGCCATATCCAGTGGAATGGCGAGCGCGACATAGGGCTCGGCCTGGCTCGCACGCGCGACCCGTGCCTGCGCGGGCAGATCCAGCCCGACAATCAGTGACTGCATGGCACCGAACCGGACAGTGTTCGATCCGAGATATGTCTGCTTCTCCCCTTGGAGAACCAGGCAGAAAATCGGTTGGTAGACGATCGGATAGATGAGGGTTGGCCGGCGTTGACGCACCAGAGTCATGCCACCAGCACCAACAGGAAAAGGATCGCCACCCGCGCCATGATCATCAGCAAATGCAACAACTTTCCGGATAAGCTCGTCTGCCTGCATGGTTCCCTCCGTCAAGAACCCAGCGATACGTCCGCCGGTTGGAGATGGCAAGCATGCAGGTTGCCTGATTTGTAGGATCAGGCAAGTCTTCTGGAGAAACCGGCACACAACACGTCTCGCTACGGACTATCTCATGGTCATTGACATCACGCCCCACAACACTGGAGCCAATATCATGACCACCTCCCCCAAGATCGCCCTCATCACCGGCGGCAGCCGCGGCCTTGGCCGCAACACTGTTCTTCATCTTGCCAAGAACGGTATCGACACGGTCCTGACATACAGGACCAGCAAGGAAGAGGCCGAACAGGTCGTTGCCGAAGTGGAAGCGCTGGGTGCCAGGGCTGTTGCCCTGCAGCTCGATACTGCCGACACGTCCGGCTTCCCCGCATTCACGGACGCATTGAAAACCATGTTACAGCAGACCTGGCAGCGTGACAGTTTCGATTTCCTGGTCAACAACGCCGGTACGGGCATTCACAAGCCATTCGCCGAGACGACTGAGACCGATTTCGACCAGTTGATGAATGTTCACGTGAAGGGAGTCTTTTTCCTGACCCAGCAGTTGCTACCGCTGATCGCGGATGGCGGCCGCATTCTGAACGTATCGTCCGGCCTTGCCCGGTTCTCCCTGCCCGGCTATTCCGCCTACGCGACCATGAAAGGCGCGATTGAAGTTCTGACCCGCTATCTGGCCAAGGAACTGGGATCTCGACACATCGCCGTCAACACGCTGGCGCCTGGCGCCATCGAAACGGATTTCGGTGGCGGTGCCGTGCGTGACAATCCGGAACTCAACAAGGTGGTCGCCTCCATGACAGCCATGGGCCGTGCCGGCCTTCCGGATGACATCGGCGGAGCCATCACCGCGCTTTTGAGCGGCAATACCGGCTGGATGACCGGCCAGCGCATTGAAGTCTCGGGCGGTCAGAACCTCTAACACCCTAAGTCAGCAGTGTACCGCGGCGGCCGGGTCCCGGCCGCCGCTTGCATAGGCCTATTCGGCAGCTTCCATCAGGCGTGCAGGTGCCGTCATGGACCAGCTCGGCACCGCTTCCAGCCGCTGATACCAGGCAATGATGTTGGCACAGCCTTCCAACGGCATACGCGATTGCGGGTTCAACGCCAACGCCGATAAGGCACCGACCGCAAAATCGGTCACGGTCACCCTGTCCCCCAAGTATCTAGGCCCGCTCCTCCAGGTGGATATCGAAAAACGCGCACGTACCCGCCATTACCGTCTGCGCGGCGCCCATGGGCGGCTGTTTGCCCAACGGCAACGTTTCGGCGCAATCCTGCTGAAGCGCCGCCCAGATCGTCGCTTCTGGAGCGCCGTTTCCTCGCTTCCGAATGAGACCCAAACGCTTAAACGCGCATTGCCATTGGATAGTAAAAAATCGCAATACTTTACCTGCTTGCAGCGAGCCATCACTGTGTCATTTACTCGTGCTCGAATTAAATAAATTCATCACATCGCAACCTTCTAAAATATTGATTTTAAACATATAAACGACAAAAATATTTACTTTACCTGATGAAGTTAACCAGATGTTTGCCCATTTAATTTGCATTTGATTAAAGGCTCTTGGTGTACCCAAGTTCCGCAGAGGAACTAACGAAAACAAGTTTACTGTCAAAAATTACAGTAACGCACAAGTAAACAGGGAAACGCCATGAAAACCTTACTGAGCCTCCTGGCTGGGGCGCTGATGATCAACTCTGCCGTTCAGGCTGCCAACCTTCCGGCACCAACAGGTGATGTCGTCCTCGTTGTGACCGGAAACATCAAGAACACCAACAAAGGTGACAGCGCCGAATTTGACATGGAGATGCTGGAAGGCCTTACAGAAATCTCCAAGACGCTCGAGACTCCCTGGACTGAAGGCACCACCGCCTTTTCCGGCCCTCAGCTGCGCGCAGTGCTGGAGGAAGTTGGCGCACGCGGTTCCAAACTGATCGTCAAGGCTCTCAACGACTACAGTGCAGAAGTGCCGGTAGAAGATGCCGAGAACTTCGACACCATGCTGGCGACCAAAATGAACGGTGACTACATGTCCGTTCGCGACAAGGGCCCCCTGTTCCTGATCTACCCTTTCGACACGAACCCGGAACTCTTCAACGAGAAATACTTTTCCCGTTCGGTCTGGCAAATCCGCGAAGTTGAAGTAGTCGAGTGAAAAATCAGCTCGAAATAGGCGGTAAGGCCGTTGAACAGGCTGCAAGGGCGACGAAATCCGTTCTCGTCGTCCAGATCTTTCTTGTCTGTACGGTCCTTGCCATCTTTTCAATGCTGGTCAAACGTGAAGGCCAGTTGCATGACGCTATCCGTGAAGACGCAATCTGGGCTGTCTATCAGCTCGACCGCGAAACACGTGCCGTCTACGAGCTGGTACAACACGTCAAATATCGTATCGGCGAGGCCGGTATCGAAGCGGCGCAGGAAGCCGTAGCACCGCGAGATCTCGTAACGCGTTATGACATCCTCTATTCGCGTCTCTCGGTCCTCGCCAACTCCAAATACAACGTCTTCTTCGAGCAAAGTCCGAACTTCAGATCCAGGATCACGACCATTCAGACCAAGATCCTGGCCATCGAACCTGTCTTCAACGAAATCGCAGCGAAAAAGAATTACACCGACATCGACTTTGCGCCTGTCGAAGAAACGCTCGAAAAAATTCGTAGCGCCACGAACGAATTTCTTGTCCGCACGAACGCGACGATTTCAGAAGCACGCGCCGAAGCCCGCAACGACGTCTTCCATGTGCAGATGCTGGCCTTCCTCTTCATGTTCGCGATTGTCGTCGCCGCACTCTTTCTCGCGCTGCATATGCTTCTGCAAGTTCGCATCGTGAAACAGACGCGGGAAGGCATGAACAAGGCGGCAGCGGAATTCGAGAAAGCCTATGAGGCAGCAGAAGCCGGCAACAAGGCCAAGTCGGAGTTTCTGGCCACGATCGGACACGAAATCCGCACCCCACTGAACGGCATTCTTGGGATGGCCGAACTTCTGGCACAAAAGCAGCTTCCGGAAGAAGAAACCGGCTACGTCCGCACCATCACGAGTTCCGGCAATACACTGCTGGAGATGATCAACGAGATCCTCGACTTTGCGAAGATCGAATACGGATCCGTTGAGACCGAACAGATTGTTTTCCGGCTCGACGAGCTGGTACGAGAGGCGGCAGCTGTCGTGGAAGGCAAGGCGCTCGAGCAGAATGACGAGCTCAAGCTAAATATCGACCCGACGCTTGAAAAAGCTTTCATCAAGAGCGATCCTACCCGGCTGAAGCGCGTCCTGCTCAACCTGCTATCCAATGCCGTGAAATTCACCGAAAACGGCTCAATCCACGTCGATGTGGTTGCCGGAAAAGTTGTCGCCGAGACCCTGGAACTCAAGATCAGCGTCAAGGATTCCGGTATCGGCATTGCCGAGGAGGCACAAAAGCAGCTCTTTACCGCATTCCACCAGGTCGATTCCTCGATCAGCCGGCGCTTTGGCGGCACGGGCCTCGGCCTTGCCATCTGCAAACAGATCGTCGAGGCGATGGGTGGATCGATAGGTGTGTTCAGTATTCCTGGCGAAGGCGCGACCTTCAGCTTCACCTTGCCGGTTCAACTGGCACATGCCCCTGCTGCGAATCTCACCGGTTTGGATAGCGGTTCGACCCCAACTGCATTGATCCCCCGTCTGCGTATCCTGCTCGTGGAAGACAACGTCATAAACCAGCGTGTCGCAACGAAGTTGCTGGAGAGACTGGGTCAGGAAGTTATCGTTGCCAGCGACGGCAGAGAGGCGATCAAACATGTGCAGGACGCCACTTTCGATCTCGTACTGATGGACGTGCAGATGCCTGATCTCGACGGGATCGCGGCAACACGGCTGATACGGAACATCGGCGCTCCATTCGACAAGCTGCCCATCGTTGCAATGACGGCAAATGCTTCCGACCGGCACCGCCAGGACTGCCTGGACGCGGGCATGAATGCCTTCGAGTCCAAGCCCGTCACCTTCCAGAGGCTTGCGACCATCCTGCGTGAATATGGTCCTTCGGACAATTCAGCAGAAGGCATCACCGACCTGCCGACATCCCCAGGTTCTCCGGAACCGACGGAACAGAGGCATGCGGCTCAATCCGACGCAGCGACACCAAACGCCAACGTGGTTCGCCTTGCCGGAGAAGAGAAAGGGGATGCCAGACGAGCTGAACTGCGGGAGGAACTTGGCGAGGAGGTCTTCCATTCTCTGGTGAATGCCTTCTTTGAAAATGCCGACACTCTCGTTGTGCAAGTCACCGAGGCAGCAAGCTCGGGTGATGGGGAAAGCTACGACCGGCTGCTGCACACACTGAAAGGTGCGGCGGACAATCTCGGATTTACGACCCTCTCAAAAACTGCGGACGCACTTCGCACCAGCATCGAAACCTCCAACCAGGTGACACTCCTGACGGTGGAGCTGGAAAAAGCAAAAAACAGATACCGGAAGATTGCGATATGACCGACACACCGCTTGCCGACACCGAATTCCGCATCCTTCTGGTCGAAGACGATCCCACCAACCGCATGATCATGGAACGGCTTGTGGAGCGCATCCCCGGATGCCATGCAGTCAGCTTTTCCCATCCCATCGACCTGATCGCGGCGCTCGACACGGTCGAATTCGATGTGGCGATCGTCGACTATCAATTGCCGGGCCTCAACGGTATCGAGCTCATCAAGGAAATTCATCAGCACCCCGCGCACACCGACAAGCCGATGGTGATCGTGACGGCGGACAAGGACCGGGACACGCGCATCGAGGCCCTGACCTCCGGTGCTGTCGATTTTCTGAACAAGCCGCTAGAGGTGGTGGAATTCAAGGCCCGCGTCCGGAACCTCACCAAACTGGCCGAGGCGCAGCGCAAGCTGTCGATGCGGGCGGAATGGCTGAAAGAGGAAGTCGACAGGGCAACGACCGAACTCAGAAAGCGCGGCGAGGAAATCGTTCACCGGCTGATCCTTGCTTCCGAATACAAGGACCTCGACACGGCCATGCATACCCTTCGCATGGCGAACTTCTGCGAGTTGATTGCCGAAGAACTCGGCATGAGCATGGAGTTCCGGCGAGACCTCAAGATGGCTGCACCGATGCACGACATCGGCAAGGTTGGCATTCCGGACCGTATCATGCTGAAACGCGGCCCCCTCACCCCGGAAGAACGCGAGGAAATCAACCGGCACACGGAAATCGGCGCCGGCATCCTCAAGGGCTCCAGCTGCCGGCTGCTTCAGGTCGCGACCCAGATTGCCGCGACACACCACGAACGCTGGGACGGCAGCGGTTACCCCAATGGCCTGCGTGGAGAAGAAATACCTCTTGTCGGCCGGATAGCGGCCGTTGCCGACGTCTTCGACGCGTTGACGACGGAGCGCCCCTACAAGTCCGCGTGGACCAACGAACGGGCCTTCAGCTTTCTGGAAGAAAAATCAGGCAGCGACTTCGACCCGGAGTGCATTGCCGCCTTTCTGAGCAAGAAGAAGGAAGTGGAGGAGATCCAGGCCAGGTTTGCCGACGAGCCCATTCCTCTGGCCAAAAACGGCTGAGGCGGTCAGTCTGCAAGGCGTTCAGATCCGCAGGCAATCGCCCTGGATTCCGTGCGATAAGCGCGGCGAAACAGGACTGACTTTGGGCACAATGCCTTTGCCTCCTGTCTTTGCAGCGGCTCAGATCTTGTTTGCGCAAGCTATCGCCGATCCCTGAAACTCCAGGCCAAGGTGCTCCAAATGTGCAAGCTTCGGAAAAGCTGGTTGCATCATGGTTCATCCTGACTTATGAACAGTCCCCATTAACCGTCAGGTCACGCTTTTGCGCCACGCTTGGCGGACCAGTTGAAAAGACGACCAAAGGCCAAGACAGACCCATGATCGCGGTTCGCGACATTTCTGGATCTTCTCGCAACGCGCTGGCTCAGCGCGGCGGCCTCATTCTACTTGGCGATCTCCTCCTTCTTAGATGCCCCTGAGCGTCGGCTGCTTCGCTTGTCTTTAGGCGGAACGGGCACTTAGGGGAGAGTTTTCAAAAAACCGCATCACGACCATCGGATCGCGCCACGCCTTTCCTTACCCGAGCGACCTAAGGCCCGATCCAAGCCAGGGACGAAACGACATGACTGCCACTTCCGAGAAGGACCAGGTCCGGATCTTCGACACCACATTGCGCGACGGCGAACAATCGCCCGGCGCCTCCATGACGTTGGAAGAAAAGCTGCAGATCGCGGAAATTCTCGACGACATGGGTGTCGACATCATCGAAGCCGGTTTCCCGATTGCCTCGAACGGCGATTTTGAAGCCGTCAGCGAAATTGCCAAGCGCTCGAAAAACTCCGTCATTGCCGGTCTGGCCCGCGCCATCCACGCTGATATCGACCGCTGCGGCGAAGCCGTGAAACACGCCGGCAAGGGCCGCATCCACACCTTCGTCTCCACTTCGCCGATCCATCTGAAATTCCAGATGAACAAGACCGAAGAACAGGTGCTGGAAATCATCACCGACACGGTGACACGGTCGCGCAACCTGATCGACGATGTCGAATGGTCCGCAATGGACGCAACGCGCACGCCGATCGAATACCTGTGCCGCTGCGTGGAAGCCGCAATCAAGTGCGGTGCCACCACCATCAACCTGCCGGATACGGTCGGCTACGCCACCCCGGACGAATACAAGTCCATGTTCGAGCAGATCCGTGAGCGCGTACCGAATGCCGACCAGGCGATCTTCTCCGTCCACTGCCACAACGACCTGGGCCTGGCGGTTGCCAACTCGCTGGCCGGTGTCGCCGGTGGTGCCCGCCAGATCGAATGCACCATCAACGGCCTAGGCGAACGCGCCGGCAATGCTGCCCTGGAAGAGATCGTCATGGCGATCCGCACCCGCAGCGACGTCCTGCCCTACATGACCCAGATCGACCCGAAATTCATGGTTCGCGCTTCCAAGATGGTGGCGGGCGCTTCCGGGTTCGCGGTTCAGTACAACAAGGCCATCGTCGGCAAGAACGCCTTTGCCCACGAGAGCGGCATCCACCAGGACGGCATGCTGAAAAACGCCGAAACCTATGAAATCATGCGCCCGGAAGATGTTGGTGTGAAAGCCACCTCGCTGGTCATGGGCAAGCATTCCGGCCGCCACGCCTTCCGCGACAAGCTGAAAGAACTGGGCTTCGAACTGGGCGACAATGCCCTGCAGGATGCCTTCCGCCGTTTCAAGGACCTCGCCGACCGCAAGAAACACGTCTACGACGAGGACATCGAAGCCCTGGTCGAGGACGAAATCAGCATCCTGGGCGAAAGCACCAAGGTGATTGCGCTGACGGTAATTGCCGGTACGGGTGGCCCGCAGAAGGCGATCCTGACCATGGACGTCAACGGCCAGCACGTCACCAAGGAAGCCACGGGCGACGGTCCTGTCGACGCCACGTTCAACGCCATCAAGGCAATCGTGCCGCATGAAGCCAAGCTGTCGCTGTACCAGGTGCATGCGGTGACCGAAGGCACCGACGCTCAGGCAGAAGTGTCCGTGCGCCTGGAAGCCGGCGGCCGCATTGCCACGGGCAAGGGAGCGGACACCGACACTCTGGTCGCTTCCGCCCGTGCCTATGTTTCAGCCATGAACAAGCTGGCCCTGCGCCAGCAGACCGGCAACCCGGGCGCGCTTGCTGCCGTCTAACGCCGGAACCACCAAAAGCTCCGGATCAGGGTGACTGTATTGTCGCCCGATTTCGAACCTGACACGAAAAGCCTCCTGCACCACCGATTTTCCGGTAAGGTTCAGGAGGCTTTGTTTTGTCGGGGAGGACAAACGGGTGGAAAGCCTTGGCACAGACGGAGAGATGAAGCGCGTGGTGATCGCCGGATGCCCGGGGGCCGGCAAGTCCCGTGCGGCCCGAACCTTGAGCGATCTGACCGGCCTGCCCGTCATTCATCTGGACAGTCATTACTGGCAACCGGGTTGGCAGCGCCCTTCCCCCGAAGTTTGGCGTGCCACCATGAAAGAGCTGATCGCTCGCCCGCGCTGGATCATGGACGGCAATTACGGCAGCACCCTGGACCTTCGCCTGAAAGCGGCTGATACGCTCATCTATCTCGATTTTAAGACGTTTCTCTGTGCGACGAGAGTGCTGAAGCGCTCCATTCTCGGCCGCGGTGGCACCCGCAGCGGCGAATTGCCGGATGGCTGCCTGGAGCGCTTCGACTGGCCGTTTTTCAAGTTCGTTCTGAACTACAGGCGGACGCGGCGGGAACGTGATCTGGAAAGCATCAGGGTGTTCTCCGGAGTGAGCCATGTCTTCATCCGTCCCCGACAACTGAAGCGTTTCCTCGTCTCACTAAAGAGCGGACCGGTTTCCTGAATTTTGCCGTAGCCTGCCGGCAAAAAGCCCCTGGATCCGCAAAAAGGGCCGCAGAAGCGGCCCCTTTTCAATCCGTGTTGTGACCTCAACCCTGTGAAATCCGTTCGGAAAGCTGGCTGTTGGTCATGGCTTCGCCGTCCAGGTTCCAGGTCCCGTCCACAGTGTGCACCACGTTTGAAAAGATGCGGTCCCGTGGCAAACGACCTTCTGCCGCCGCGGCGATGATGTCTGTTGCTTCCTTGAAGAACCCGACCTGAACGTCCCGCGCAGCCAGGGCAAAACTTGGCGTCTTGCATTCCAGCCAGGCCCCTTCCACCGGCTCTCCGCCGGACAGCGCCCCGTTCTTCGGCAGTGCCTGTATCTGCATGGTCACGTTGGGGGTCATGACCTTGTTGCCGCCAAGCCCGTGCCATTTCAGGAAGGCTTCGGTGATTTTCCTGCCTGCTTTCAAACCGGCATCTTCGCTCATCACGCCTTGGGTGTAATTGAGTGCAAGTGGCATTTCCGTTCCTCTCAATTAAATATAACGTTCGTTATATTTTCTGACGCACTCTATTTATGTAACGATCGTTATGAAGTCAACAAAATATATAACGATCGTTCTTTAATTGAGAGAACCGCATGGCAAAACAACAACTTCGCAAGGCAGAAACCCAAAAAGCCTTGCTCAGCGCATCAAGCAGGGCCTTCCGAAGCGAAGGATATTCCGGGGTTGGTGTCGACGCGATCGCAAAGGCAGCGGGCGCTACCTCGGGTGCATTCTACGCGCACCTCGGATCAAAGGACGGGGCCTTTCACGCCGCGCTGGAACAGGGACTGGACGAAGTAATCACCACCATTCCTGACTACCGGGAACGTTTCGGCGACAAATGGGTCGAGGCATTTGCACGGTATTATCTCGGCACGGCACATCGGCAGGACCGCGCCTGCGGCTGTGCGATGACCGCGCTATCGCCCGATGTCGCACGGGCCAAGCCTGAGACCCGAAAACTCTATGATGACAAAATGCAGGAAATAGCAGCACTCGTTGCCGAGGGGCTCAAGGAAGGCACCCCGTCTGAACGGCGGAACCGCGCCTGGGTTTTTCTCAGTCTCCTGATCGGAGGACTGACCACGGCACGGGCCATGTCTGATGAGGCCCTTGCCGAAACCGTGACAGCGGCCGCCCTGCCCGCCGCCCTGCAGGCCGCCGGCGTTTGATGGCGACCAATCACTCAAGCGATCAACCGCCCGTGCCAGGCTCCAGAGACTGAAGATATTGCCGGCGCGTGATCCGGTAGAACCGGCAATGCAATCCATGCTTCCTTATTTCCCGCCAGAAACGCAGTCCTGCCTTCTGCATCACCCGCTGCGAAGCCTTATGTTCCGCGACTGCATAGGCAAGCATGTGATCGTTCTGTGTGGTGTCGAAGAACCAACCGACAAGAGCCCGCGCGATCTCGCTCGCATAACCCTTCCCCCAGGCTGACCGTTTCAGGCTGTAGCCGAGTTCATAACCTTCCGGGTTCCTTTCGAACGAAAACCCCGCCCGGCCGATAAAGGCTCCCTCAACCGTCTCCAGTTTCCATTTGGACATCCCGGTGCCCCGGTGATCGCCGACGTAATTCGCCAGCCGCCGGCGCACTTCCTCCGGATCCATGATCGCCGGTCCCGGAGACAGATAGCGATTGACCTCCGGGTCTGAATGAAGGTCCTGCAACAATGGGAAGTCATCTTCGGAAAAAGGCAACAGGCGCAGCCTGCCTGTAGTCAGAATGGGTGTGTTCAAATGGGTTACTCTCAAAAAAAGGGACCGTGGCAGACACGGTCCCGACGCATTTCCCGAGGTCCCGTAAGCCCCGAAAATGCCTAAGCACTCATGAGATAGGATTGCATGGACGGGCTCAGGAGCTGAAACACGTCCGCCTGCATGCCTTCAATCACTTTGCTCTCGCGGTGATAGAAACCGTTGCCCTTGACCACTTCTCGCATGGTCCGGTTGTCGGTGCGCACCACAGCGACCAGATGGGAAAAATAGGTGTTTTCGAAGAACCAGTCTGACAAGGCGGCACAAAGGCGCTTGGGCAGATCCGGGTCCTGATCCAGTACGTCGAGACGCAGGCAATAGTTCAGACTGATCTCGGAAGTTTCGCTGACAGGCGTAAACCCGGCCCAGCCGAGAAATGCCCCATCGGAAGACACCGCCTTCCACTTGGCAAACCCGAGGTCATCCTGGTTCTGCTGAGCAGACCGCACCAGTTCTTCCGCATCAACGACGGTGCAATTGGTGGAATATTCTGTACATCGGTTGCCGTAAGGATCGGAGTGAAGATCTTTGACGAGATGAATATCGGTTGGCTTGAAAGGGACGAGCCGCACTGAACCGCATTCGAGTATGATCGTCTGCACCGTGACCTCCCAGTCTAGGATTTCTTCAGGCCTTACAAGCGGCGGCGAATCCCGCCACCGAACGCATGTTAGCCATGTAACCCTGAATTGTGCCATTGCCATGGCAGACAAAAGTATAAGATCAATTTTGACAAAAATATATTCGCAATACCAAAGAGTTACGCTCACACCACTGCTGCACCGCACACATCAGAAGTTGACGCTGAGCCGTCAAACCGTTCGGAGAATGGCCTCCATCTCAATTAGGTTTGAAGGATCAACCCGTTGCCAATCCGACATCTGGTTGCGAAACCAGGTTTCCTGACGCTTTGCGTATTGACGCGTTGCAACAGTCAGCCTGTGGATGGTTTCTGCATAATCGGCTTCTCCGGCAAGATAGGCGCCAAATTCCGGCACGCCGATTGCCCTCATCGCGGGCAACTTATCCGATAAGCCTTGTTCAAGCAGGGCCCGCACTTCATTGAAGCCTTCCTCGCATACCATCAACCTTGCCCGTTGCTCGATACGTTCATGCAGCCAGGGCCGCGGCGGTGCCAGAACGATCCGGTGACACGCCTGCGGTTTGAGAAGAGGCGATGACTGGGCGTGCTGTTGCCACGCCTTCAGAGGGCGGCCGGTTGCCAGCAGAACCTCCAGTGCACGGGCAAGACGTTGCGGATCAACCAGCGCCTCGGCAGAATCAGGATCCCCCTCGGCAATCAGCTGCTGCCTCAAGCCTTCGACACCCTGCGTGTCGGCAATGGATCTCGCCCTGGCGCGGATCTCTTCCGGAATGCCAGGCATTTCTGCAAAGCCTTCCGTCAGCCCCTTGAAGTAGAGGCCGGTGCCACCGACGAGGATAGGCATCTGGCCGTTTCCCCAGGCATCTTGCAATTCCCGTTCCGCCAGGCGCAGCCAGTCGCCGGTCGAAAAGGCCGTCGATGCAGGCAACACGCCGTATAGCCTGTGAGGCGCTTCCCCCTCCTCCGCCACGCTGGGACGTGCGCTCACCAGTCGCAAGTCTTCGTAAAGCTGCATGGAATCTGCATTCACGATGACGCCATTCAGCCTTTTGGCCAGCGTCAACGCCAAAGCGGACTTGCCGCTGGCTGTCGGCCCGGCTATCAGAATGGCGCGCCTGGCAGTTGCGGGCGTGCCGTCATCGTCGTCCAGGGAACCGTCCATGTCTTTTGTTGCCACTTTGGTGTCCACTCCTGCTGCGCCTGCAGTCGACGAGGATCTGGTTCGGCAGGCATCCGACGCACTCGGCGTTACCGGAACCTCGACCCGTCTTTCTGCAGGTGTGGCAGCGGATATCCGCTTTGAGGGTCTGGATGCAAGTACCGCGGACGGTCTCTTGCGCGAAGTGATTGGCCGTGCCCCCGTCGACGTCTTTGTGCAGAAGGAAGCCGGCCGCCGCAAGCACCTGCTGATCGCCGACATGGATTCCACCATGATCCGCCAGGAATGCATCGACGAACTGGCGGCTGAACTTGGCCTCAAGGATCGCATATCGGAAATTACCGAGCGGGCGATGCGCGGCGAGATCGATTTTGAACCGGCCCTGCGCGAACGTGTAGGCCTTCTTGCTGGATTGCCGGTGTCGGCCATCGAAACGGTGCTCAGCAAGCGGATCCAGCTGATGCCGGGCGGCCGTACGCTGGTCCAGACGATGAAGGCGAACGGCGCTTACTGCGCCCTTGTTTCCGGTGGCTTCACCCATTTCACATCTGCTGTCGCGACGCTGATCGGTTTTGACGAGAACCAGGCCAACACCCTGCTGGAAGTGGACGGAAAACTGTCAGGCAAGGTCGGAGAACCGATTCTCGGACGCGAGGCCAAGCGCACCCGCCTGGAATATCTCGTCGCGGAGCGTGGCCTGGAATTCGCAGATACGCTTGCGGTCGGAGACGGCGCGAACGACCTTGCCATGATCGAACGCGCAGGAGCCGGCGTCGCTTACAGGGCCAAACCGGCTGTCGCCGCCGCCGCCGACTTCCGCATCGACCACGGCGACCTCACGGCCCTGCTCTACCTGCAAGGCTACGCGGAAAGCGATCTCGTTCTGAGTTAAGGCGCGGGCCTGCGGCAATCCTGATTTGAGCGGTTTCGAATCCTCGCCTCTAGCGGGCGGCCCTTCTTGTCTTTCAAGGAATGAACCTTTCGACAGAATATGCAGCCCATCCTTCGAGACAGGCCTCCGGCCTTCCTCAGGATGAGGGAGAGTGTGTGGGGATGCCGAACACAACCCCTTGAAGTGGTTAGGCTACACACCTTCACTTCGCCCCACGACACATCCAACTCGCCAAGGCCACCAGCATCCTCCAAGCCCCCAACTCCACCCCACCACCAACCTCATCCTGAGGAAGCGCGGAGCGCTGTCTCGAAGGATAGGTCCCTTGCCTCCAAAGCATCCCCCTTTCCCGTTCCAGACAGACCTTCAGCCATCTTCAGGAAGAGCGTGCAGGAGATTGAAAGCAGAAAAAAAGGGCGCCTCACGGCGCCCTTCTGCATTCAGCTTCCGAAGTCCGGAAGGATTACTCGTCTTCGATCCGCACCGGAACGAAGCGGACATCACCCGTCGGGTTGGCCAGCAGAAGCAGGGCCGAGCGGCGATTGTCCTTTTTCAGCTTGTCGATCTCGGCCATGACGTCTTCCGGCGTCTCGACCGTTTCCTGAGCGACTTCCTTGATGACGTCGCCAGCCATCACGCGCTTTTCCTCCGCAGAGGTGCCTGGCTTCACTTCCGTGACCACAACACCGCTGACGTCTTCATCGATGGAAAACTGCTTGCGCAAGGCGTCGTCCAGAACGGCAAGCGACATGCCGAGAACTTCGCTCTTTTCGACCGGCTTTTCCGCAGGCTCTTCTTCCTCGGTTGCGCTGGCTTCGGTCACCTCGGTTTCTACGAGCTGCTCGAGGATCACGCTGATGGCGACTTCCTCGCCCTTGCGCAGAACCGTGACTTCGACTTCCTTGCCGATTTCAGTTTCCGCCACCATTCGCGGAAGTTCGCGCATCGTGTCGACATCCTTGCCGTCGAACTTGATGATCACGTCACCCGGTTCGATTTTCGCCTTGGCCGCCGGGCCATCGTCGGTCACACCGGCAACCAGCGCGCCCATGGCCTTGTCCATTGCCAGGCTGTCGGCAATCTCGTCCGTGACTTCCTGAATGCGAACACCCAGCCAGCCGCGGCGGGTTTCGCCGAACTTGCGCAGCTGATCGATCACGTTCATGGCGGTGTTGGCCGGGATCGCAAAGCCGATGCCGATGGAGCCGCCGGACGGCGAGATGATGGCCGTGTTGATGCCGATCACGTTGCCTTCCATGTCGAACAGCGGTCCGCCCGAGTTCCCCCGGTTGATGGACGCATCCGTCTGGATGAAGTTGTCGTACGGACCGGAGTTGATGTCGCGGTTTCGTGCCGACACGATCCCGACGGTCACCGTGCCGCCCAGACCAAACGGGTTGCCGATCGCCATCACCCAGTCGCCGACGCGAATGGCGTCGCTATCGCCAAAACTGACGGCCTTCAGAGGCGTGGTCGGCTCCACCTGCAGCACTGCGAGATCGGTTTTCTCGTCGGTGCCGAGGAGCGTCGCCTTCAGCTTGGTGCCGTCGTTGAAGTTGGCGGTGATTTCGTCCGCCCCTTCGATAACGTGATTGTTGGTGATAATGATGCCGGCTTCCCCGTCGATGACGAAGCCCGAACCCAGCGATTGAACCCGCCGCGGCTGGTCGTCGTCCCGGTTCTGCCGGTTGAAGAATTCTTCAAAAAACTCCTGGAAGGGCGAACCTTCCGGAACCTGCGGCATCGGCACCGAACGGCGGCCCTGCACGGTTTGAGCGGTGGAAATATTCACCACTGCATCCGCGAGACCTTCCGCCAGATCCGCGACGGACACAGGTCCTTGTGCGTATGCTGCCTGGATAGGCTGAAAAGCTGCCATTCCACCGATTACGATGCCCGCCGCGACTGCGGCGATCCTGGTCATCCGACGGCGAATACTTAGTGGAGCCATAGGGCTTTCTCCTCATCCCAGCCGGTTGGACTGCAGTCAGAATGCTGACAGTCGATGGGTTTGTTCCGGTCCTTGGTTCAGAATATAGAACGGGCGGGAAGATTTTGCGCCTCCCGCCCGAAAACTTTTCGTTATCCGCGAATGATCCACACAAGAAATACGCCGATAACCGCCACGATCAGGCCAGTTGCCCGCAAGGTCTGGTCCGGTGTCTCCAGCGCGCTGCGCATGATGGACTTCATGCCACCGGGCACAAGCGCATAGAGAACACCTTCAAGCACCAGGACCAGGCCGAGCGCCGTTACCAGTTCGCTCATTGTGCAGCGAGCGACGGATTCCGGTCGGATACGCCCTGGCTACCGTTTCCATCAGTACCCGGAGCCGGCAAGATACCGGTCGGGTCCTTGAAGAAGCGGAAGAAGCTTGAGTCAGGCGACAGCACCAGGCTGGTATCACCGGACCGCAATCCTGCCTCATAGGCCTGCATGGACCGGTAGAAGGCGAAGAATTCCGGATCGGCACCGAATGCCTCGGCAAAGATCCTGTTTCTTTCAGCGTCACCGGTACCACGCATGATTTCCGAGTCACGGCGTGCTTCAGCAACAAGAACGGTCGCGTCGCGATCCGCACGGGACCGGATCCTGCGGGCAGCTTCTTCACCCTGTGCACGGATTTCCGTGGCTTCCTGCTGACGTTCGGTCTGCATACGGGCGTAAATTGCCTGCGAGTTGGCGTCCGGCAGATCCGCACGGCGGATCTTCACGTCGATCACCTCGATGCCGAGCTGTTCGGCATTGGCATCGATATCCCGGCGAATGTTTTCCATCACGCCGGTACGGTCATCGCGAACAAGTGCCACGAAGCTGGTGCGGCCGACTTCCGAACGCAGCGAGGACTGCAGGAACGTCGACAGGCGCCGGTTGGCGGTCTGGATGTTCTGGACACGCTGATAGAACAGCACCGGATTGGAGATCTGGTACCGCGCGAAGGCATCCACGATCAGACGCTTCTTGTCCGACGTGATCGGCTCAAGCGGCGGCATGTTCAGGTTCAGGATGCGCTTGTCGAAGTAGACGACGTTCTGAACGAACGGGATCTTGAAATAGAGACCCGGTTCCTTCTTCGGCTGTTCGACGATCTTACCGAACTGCAGGACAAGCGCCTGCTGGGTCGGATTGACGATGAAGACCGAAAGGTAAGCGACGACCGCTGCGATCAGCAGGACGATTGCAAGAATACCACTACGCATGATCAGTTGCCTCCCGCGCGCTGTGCAGGGGCGGTCTGACGCCCGTTCAGGTCATTCAGCGGCAGGTACGGCAACACGCCGGAGCCTGTCGAGTCGCTGTCGATGATGATCTTGTTGTTCGAGCCCAAAACTTTTTCCAGGGTTTCGAGATACAGACGCTCACGGGTCACGTCCGGTGCTTTCCTGTATTCTTCGTAGATCTTGGTGAAACGCTGGGACTGACCGGTTGCCTCGGCAATGGTCTGGTCCTTGTAGGCGTTTGCCGCTTCCAGAACGCGTGCTGCTTCACCGCGCGCTTCCGGGACCACCCGGTTGGCGTAGGCCTTGGCCTCGTTGCTGATGCGCTCTTCGTCGGCACGTGCGGCCTGCACGTCGCGGAAGGCGTCGATAACCTGCGCAGGCGGGTCAACGCGCTGCATCTGGACTTCGCCGATCTCGATACCCGACTGATAGCTGTCGAGTGTCTTCTGCATCAGGCTGGCAACGTCGTTCTGGATGGAAACACGATTTTCCGTCAGAATGGAGTCGATCTTCGATCCGCCGACTACTTCACGCATCGCGCTTTCGGCCACGGCTTTCACTGTCGCTTCCGGATCCTGGATATTGAACAGGAAGTCGGCAATACCCTCGTTGGTATTCCGGATACGCCACAGGACCTTGAAACCGACGTCGACGATGTTTTCGTCGCCGGTCAGCATCAGGCTTTCTTCCTGAACGTCGCGTGCGCGCACAACGCCGGAGCTGCTGACGTTTTCTTCGGTGCCAACAGTGGTTTCGCGCTGCAGTTCGACTTTCGGGGTGTAAACTTCACCGATCGGATAAGGCCAGTTGTAGTTCAGGCCAGGAGGGGTCTGATCCTCGACCTTGCCGAGTACCAATTCGACACCGACCTCGCCTTCATCGACAACATAGAAGCCGAAGGCCAGCCAGACGATAAGTGCCACGCCGACCACGATCCCGCCGCCGATGAAACCCAGGCCGCCGCCGCCACCGCCCGGAAGGACGTTGCGCATGCGGTCTTGTGTACGTTTCAGGAGCTCTTCAAGATCGGGTGGGTTTCCGCCTCCACGGTTGGAGCCTCCACCCCACGGGCCGTTGCCGTTACCGCCGCCGCCACCGCCGCTGCCCCAAGGGCCGCCGTTGTTTCCGCCACCTTTCCAGGGGCCACCGCCACCTGACTGATTGCTCCAAGGCATCAAAACTTCCTTCTTTGTCGTCCGGCACGTTATCCCGGACAGGGATTTTCACCCGTTCTGACTCACCGTTGGTTATAGGGAGGTTACCGTATGCTTTCAACGGAAAGCCCCATGTAAAAACCTCCCAAAACCCGCGTGTTCCCGTGCCGCAGGTGGTGGTAAACGGAGAGACTGTCAAGACCGACGGAACATTTGGCCGCACCCCGCCGGAATTTGCCCCGAAAAGACGGGCTCAGTTCACGTTGGCGGAACGGATCATGTCCACATGCAGAATACCGTCCTCAATGTATTCTTCAGACACCGTCGCAAAGCCCAGGGAGCCGTAGAAAGCCTCCAGGTAAGCCTGTGCGGAAACGTGGATCTCACACCCCGGAACCAGGGCCTCCGCCTTGTCGATGCCGGCCTGCATCATGAGACGCCCGAGCCCGCTCCCCCTGCCTGCCTTGGCAATGACCACCCTGCCGATGCGGGCACGGCCCTGCTGAGGTTCTGTGAACAGGCGGATTGCGCCCAGAAGCGTTCCTGCCTCCTCGTCTTTGATGAGGTAATGCAGCGCCGTCTGGTCCTTGCCGTCGATGTCGGCGTAAAAAGACGCCTGCTCCAGAATGAATATATCCTGGCGCAGTTTGAGCACTTGATAGAGGTCGTTGAGGCTTAGCTCATCGAAAGTGGCCCATCTGGCCGTCAGATTGGCGGGTAAACTCATGACAACGGATCCGATAGGTATTCAAGCCTTGCGGCGGTAGGAGACGAAGGTGAAATCTGCGCTGTCGCGTTCGGTGCGCTGGCCCGGCTCCCGACCGACTTCCTGCCACACCGCCGGATCGATGTCCGGAAAGCGGGTGTCTCCCGCCGGCTGCGCGTCCACCTCGGTGATCTCGAGACGGTCGGCTTTGCCGATCGCCTGGGCATAAAGCTGCCCCCCGCCGATGCACATGACCTGGTCGACGCCAAGATCCGCTGCCAGTTCCGCTCCCCGTCGCAGCGCCTCTTCAAGGGACTTCGCAGCTTCCGCACCTTCCGGCGCATATTCCGGATCCCTGGAAACAATCACATGTGGACGTCCCGGCAAGGGCTTGCCGCCGAACGACAGAAACGTCTTGCGCCCCATGATCACCGGCTTTCCAAGCGTCAGCCGCTTGAAATACTTCAGATCCGACGGCAACCGCCAGGGCATATCGTTATCGGACCCGATAATCCCGTTTCGTGCCACCGCGGCAATCAAGACAAGTTCCGGCAAAGCCATCTCCGAATCCGGTTTTCAATTCCTCAAACGCCTCCTAGCATGGAAACGCGAGCCAGGAAAAATCGCAGACATTTTTCTTGCCAGGCTGTCGGATAAGCGCCCCTTCGCACGTCCTTGAAACTGGACCGCCACGACCAGGAGACTTTCGGAATGTCCGACCTGATGGAAACCGTCTTGATCGAACGCACCCGCGCGTTGATCCCGGATGAAAATGTCGAGCAAAAGCGCATGTTCGGCTCCACCTGCTTCATGGTCGACGGCAACATGCTGGTCTGCGCTTCCAAACGCGGGCTGATGGCTCGTGTGGGAACCGCACAGCAGGAAGAGGCGGTGGCAAGGCCCTTTGCCTCGGTCTGCAAGATGGGTGGCCGGCCCATGCCCGGCTTTATCAGGGTTGAGCCGGAAGGGATCGAAAGCGACGAAGACCTGAAGAGCTGGATCGATATGGCCAGATCCTATGTCAGCGCACTGCCACCCAAAACTGCAAGGCCCAAGAAGCCGAAAACCGGAAAGACGGCAAAATGAACGGCTCCGGTTTTCAGCCAGAAACCTTCCGCTTTCTGGAAGAGCTTGCCGCCAACAACACAAGGGACTGGTTTGAAGCGCACAAGGCCGATTACCAGCGCTTCGTCAGGGATCCGGCAGACGCGGTTCGCGGCAGACTTGCCGAAACGCTCTCGCGGCTTTGCGGACACAACCTCACCTCGAAGCAGTTTCGCATCAACAGGGACCTGCGCTTTTCCAGGGACAAGCCCCCCTACAACACCCACGTCCGCATGGCCTTCTGGCCACAGGAAACCGCTTTCCAGGGCAAGGACGCGCAACCGCCCAGCTTCTTCCTGTCCGTGGAAGCCGATCATGTGCGCACCGGCGCAGGGTGCATGCGGTTTTCAAAACCGGTGCTCGGATCGTTTCTCCAGACACTCGAGACGGACAACGGCGAGGACATCGGAGATCTGATCGCCCATATGACGGCTGCCGGGTTTGAAATGTCCGCCCCAGATCTTGCCAAGGTTCCTCGCGGCTTTCCCGCAGACCACCCCCGCAGTGGTCTCGCCCGGTACAGGGGCCTCGCCGTTTGGCGAGACGTCAGCGACATCGGGTCGCTTCAGGGGGCAAACGGCCACGAAGCGATTGCGAGGGTTATTGAACCTGCGCTCCCTTTCTGGCGCTGGCTGATGACGCTTCACGCGCACCGGACCTGACACATTGGCTGCGGAGAATACCCAGAACGCAAGACGAAATCACTTGATCCAAAGCGCTTTGGAAACTATGACCATCGCATTCGCGTTTCCACTCCAGATGAGTTTCCATGGCACTTCCAAAAGACCTTGCGCTCCGTTTTCCCGGCGATTTTCTGTTCGGTGTTGCAACCGCGGCCTATCAGATCGAGGGCGCAACCAGCGAAGATGGCCGCAAACCCAGCATCTGGGATGCCTTTTCGAAGATGCCCGGCCGCGTTTACCAGAGGCATTCCGGTGACATAGCCTGCGACCACTATCATCGTTGGGAAAGCGATCTGGATCTGATCAAGTCACTCGGCGTCGACGCCTACCGATTTTCCATCGCCTGGCCGCGCATTCTTCCCGATGGCCGAGGCCCGGTGAACGAGAAGGGTCTCGACTTCTACGACCGGCTGATCGATGGCATGGTTGCCCGTGGTCTGAAGGTCTATCCGACACTGTACCACTGGGATCTGCCGCTGACCCTGGCGGGCGACGGCGGCTGGACAGCCCGCAGCACGGCAGAAGCTTTTGCTGACTATGCGGAGATTGTCGTCAAACGGCTCGGCGACCGGATGGACGCACTGGCGACCATCAACGAACCCTGGTGCATCTGTCATCTCAGCCATCTCTACGGTATCCATGCTCCCGGTGAAAAAAGCATCGAGGCGTTCGCAGCCAGTGTGCACACGCTGAACCTGGCACATGGCTTGGGCGTTCAGTCTGCCCGGTCCGTAAAGCCGGACCTGCCGATGGGCATCGTCATCAACGCCCATTCCGTCTATCCGGTCAGCGACGCCCCACAAGACAAGGAAGCGGCAGAACGGGCCTTCCAGTTCAACAACGGCATTTTCTTCAAACCGATGTTCCAGGGAAGCTATCCGGCGGACGTGCTCAGCGCCTTCGGCGAACATATGGACATTCGCGACGGTGACCTTGAAACCATTCACCAGCCTCTCGACTGGTGGGGGCTGAACTACTACACGCCGCTACGCGTGAAAGCAGACACCAATGCCAGCGCGGTCTATCCAATGGCCGAGACGGTTCCCCCAACTCCAGGGCCGGAGCTGACCGATATCGGCTGGGAAGTCTATGAAAAGGGCCTGTCTGATCTCCTGAAGGAACTCGACACCCGTTACCCGCTTCCGGACTGCTACATCACTGAAAACGGTGCCTGTTACAATGACGAGCCGAAGGACGGTGTCGTCAACGACCAGCGCCGGATCGACTATCTGGAAAAACATTTCGGTGCCATTGCCGATGCACGCGAGGCAGGTGTTCCGGTGAAGGGTTATTTCCTCTGGAGCCTGATGGACAATTTCGAGTGGGCCGAAGGCTACAAGATGCGCTTCGGTATCGTTCACGTGGATTATGACACCCAGGTCCGTACGCTGAAGAACAGTGCCCTGTGGTACCGGGACTTCTTGGAAGCGCATCGGCAGGGGTGAAAACGCTTCGAGCTTTCGTCCTGCATTGCGGATCAGTGCAACCAGCACGCACGCTTATCTTAACCTAGCCTCCTCTCCCCTCATCCTGAGGAGCGAGCTTGCTCGCGTCTCGAAGGATGGGTGGCATATTCAGCGTGTGGGGCCCATCCTTCGAGACAGCGCTGCGCGCTTCCTCAGGATGAGGATGTATTGGTGTCAGGACCAGGCGTTCAAAGGCGAGGTTACGCTTCCCGTAAATTCGCCAGAATGATCTCGCTCCAGACCCGGGTCGGCGGGATCCAGGCGGACCAGTCGTTGTAATTGCCGGAATAGATCACGGCCGCAACATCTGCCTTGGGGCACAGCCAGAGCCGCTGGCCACCATTGCCAAAGCCGGCAAACCAGGGTGTCGGGCCGCCAAGAGCCGGAACAGGAACCTGGCCGCAAAACCAGAAATAGCCGTATCCCGGTCCTTCGCTGGTTTCGATGATTGGCTGCAGTGAAGCCCGGATCCAGGCTTCGGGAACGATCTCCCGGCCCTGCCAGATACCGTTGTCAAGAACGAGACGTCCGATCTTGAGCAGATCCGGTGCAGCCAACCTCAGCCCGGACGCCGGCGAATGGGCACCATCCCGGCCGATAGACCAATCGAACTGCATTATGCCAAGTGGAGAAAACAGGCGTTCCCTTGCATAATCGGCCAGCTTCTGCCCGGTTCCCCGTTGCAGGATCTCGCCCACCAGCGCGGTGGCTCCGCCGCTGTAGATCCATCGGGTGCCGGGGTCTCCCACCAGCGGCCGCTCCAGAATGTAACGGTACCTGTCCGGGGCCATTTCCATGGCGATTTCGCTGTTTTCCGGATCGGTATAGGGGCGGGTCTCGTCCCACTCCATGCCGAGCGACATGGTCAAGGCGTGCTCCACGGTCCGCTCCATGCGTTTCGGATCCGCCGCAAGGTCGGCATATTCGGGAAAAAGCTCCAGGACCGGCGTATCGAGCGTCGGCACCTCGCCCCGCTCCAGCGCAATGCCATAGAGCAAGCTGACGATGGATTTGGTGATAGAACGCAGGTCGTGAAGGGTCTCGGGGCCGAAGGTTACCTCACCGATCGGACGGCCCCAGTTTTCGTCCTCTCCCTTGCCATAACTTTCCAGAACCGTCTCACCGCCGCGTTCTGCAATCACGACATGAAGATGCGGCAACAGACCTGCCTCGGCACCGGCGCAGAGCTTGCGGCCAAGGGACGTATCGAACCCGCGACGCTCGGCAGCCGCCGCGTGGGGTGAGAGCGAAAGACCGTCGGGTGACTTCATGGAGAGCTCCCTTGCGTGAAACCTGAAGGAAGTGTCGGCAGTTTCATCGCCAAATGCGAGCGTTATTTGAAAGGTTTATTGCCGTGCGAGGAGCTTGACCTTCCACCAACTGGAACCACCATAGTGAAGGGGAGAAGCAACTTGCGTCAGGAAGGTGGGAGAGTGGATCGGCGTTCGTTCTTGAAAGCATCGGTGGCAGGAGGACTTGCTGCCTTGTCACCAGCCTTTGCTCTGGCAAAAACGGAAGAAGGTTACTTCGACCTTGCGGCGGTCAAGGGACAGGCCCGACTTTATGGCAAGGACGGCGGCCTCTCGGATCTCTGGCTCTACAACGACCGGCTGCCCGGTCCGCAGATACGGGTCAAGCGCGGCGAACGCGTCAGAGTGCGCTTCACCAACAACCTCGACGAACCCACCTCGGTCCATTGGCACGGCATCCGCATCGACAATGCCATGGATGGTGTTGCCGGCCTCACCCAGCCCCCCGTCGCCCCCGGTGAAAGCTTCGACTACGACTTTGTCGTGCCGGACGCAGGCACCTTCTGGTACCACGCCCACAACATGAGCTGGAACCAGGTGCCGCGCGGCCTCGCGGGCGCACTGATAGTCGAGGACGACGAGCAGTCCTTCGACCCCGATTGTGACATCACGCTGATCCTCAACGATTGGCGTCTGGACGAAAACGGTATCCTGGAAACCGCAAGCTTCGGTGCCATGCACGACTTTGCCCATGCCGGACGTCTGGGCAACTGGCTCACCATCAACGGTGCTTCGATGCCGGACATTGCGTTGAAGAAGGACCGCTGGCACCGGCTGCGCCTTATCAACGCCTCCACGGCGCGTATCCTTGATCTGGCTCCGGCGCGGTTTGGTGCGAACATAATCGGGCTTGATGGGCAGGCCTTTGACACCGCGCGGGAGGTCGAGGGCACTGTGCAACTGGCGCCGGCACAGCGCATGGATCTGGTGCTACGACCTCAGGAAACCGGCAAGCTGCCATTCGAGATGATGACCGGCAAGCCTTTCACCTTCGCCAACTTCGTCGTCTCGGAAACCGAAAGCGAAGACCTGCCACTCGTGCTGCCACCGCCGAACCGGTTGCCTGAACCCGATCTGAGCTCTCCCCGGGAACTGCCATTAGTGATGGCGGGTGGAGCCATGGGCGGCATGCAGTCAATGATGAGACACGGCGTCGAGATGGGCATGCGCCAGATGATGTCCGAGGGGCTCTTCTGGGCTTTCAACGGTGTGGCCGGTATGGAAGATGATCCGATGTTTTCCGCCAAGCGCGGCGACACGATCCTTCTGGAAAGCCGGAACGACACGGCTTTCCCGCATGCGATTCACCTGCATGGCCATCATTTCCGCGTCATCGAGCGCGATGGCACGAAACTGGAGAATCCCGACTGGCGCGACACCTTCACAAGTCAGCCGCGCGAGACCGTCAAGATCGCCTTTGTTGCGGACAATCCCGGGAAATGGCTGATCCACTGCCACATGCTCGGTCATGCGGCATCGGGCATGATGACCTGGTTCGAAGTGAGCTGAAACAGCCGGTGGCTAGACCGCGATCGGCGCGGCAATATGCGGGAGCGGATCGTAGCCGGTCAGTTCGAAGTCTTCGAACTTGAACGCAAAGAGATCCGTGACATCCGGATTGATCTTCATTTCCGGCAAGGACCGCGGTGAACGTGTGAGCTGCTCACGGGCCTGGTCGAAGTGGTTGGCATAAAGATGCGCATCACCGAACGTGTGCACAAAGTCGCCGGGCTTCAGGCCGGTCACCTGGGCCACCATCATGGTCAGCAGCGCATAGGAGGCGATGTTGAAGGGCACGCCCAGGAACACATCCGCCGACCGCTGGTAAAGCTGGCAGGAAAGCTTGCCGTCAGCCACGTAGAACTGGAACAGCGAATGGCACGGCGGCAGCGCCATCTCGTCGACCAGAGCCGGGTTCCACGCCGAGACGATCAGCCGCCGGCTTTCCGGGTTGGTCCGGATCATCTTCAGCAGATTGGCAATCTGGTCGATGGATCTGCCGTCCGGCGCCGGCCATGACCGCCACTGGTAGCCGTAGACCGGCCCGAGATTACCGTTCTCGTCCGCCCAGTCGTCCCAGATCTTCACCCCGTTTTCTTTCAGATACCGAATGTTGGTTTCGCCCGCGAGGAACCACAGCAGCTCGTGAATGATCGACTTCAGGTGCAGCTTCTTTGTCGTGACACAAGGGAAACCTTGCGAGAGGTCGAAGCGCATCTGGTGGCCGAAGATCGAGCGCGTGCCCGTTCCGGTCCTGTCGCCCCGATCAACGCCTTCGTCCAGGATTTTCGACAAGAGATCGAGATATTGCTGCACGGCGGAAGCCTTCGCGGTCAGGAGATCTGGAGTTTGTGGTTAACTTGGCAGATTTTTCCGAAAAGACAGCCCCTCCCCCGCACTTTCCCCAACTTGGCACTTGCTGTGGAAGAATGGCCATGAGCCAAGCCGGCAAACGACATGCTTTGCCAGAAGCCTCTTTCATTTCAGGGCCGAAGACCTTATATCAGGGCTGCTGGTTCGCCAGCTATGGCAATAAATGGTCAGTGCAATAAACCTATCGGACCCGGGGGCGGTACCCGGCGCCTCCACCCAAGCCCATGGGGCTAAGCTATGGAAACTCCATGGGTTTCGGCGGGGGCGAAATAGGATCGACGAGGGCGTAAAGACTGTGCTTTTGCTCGGCATTGTACCACCGTTATCGGGCTTTCTTAATAGTTGCAAATGACAACTATGCTATGGACAACGCTGTCGCAGCGTAACGCTGCGCCGGTAGTCCACTAAGTCCTTTGAGGTAGCACTCACGGGCGGGGTTCGGAGGCACCTGGCAACAGAAGCCTCCACTTGATCTTCCCATGTATTTGCAGCGTCCTACATAGGTTGCATGACCAATGAGCGATGATTGCCGGGTTGCACACATTAATCTGGGTTCACTTGGAAAAGAGCCTTTTCTTTTTGATCTCGGCCCGTCAATGTGCTCCTGATAGTGGACTTTTCCAGCGAGATTCGACGAAAACCGATGTCTGAAGACCTTCTGCGATACGATATTCTGATCCAGGACGCGCTGCGTGGAGCGGTGAAGAAAATACTTGCCGAAGTCGGTCGTACCGGGCTGCCCGGAGACCATCACTTCTACATCGCGTTCGACACCAATGCCCCTGGCGTGCGCATTTCCCAGCGGCTCAAGGAGCGCTATCCGCAGGAAATGACCATCGTGCTGCAGCACCAGTTCTGGGATCTTGCCATCGGCGAACATGCGTTCGAGGTTGGCCTGTCCTTTGGCGGCGTGCCGGAAAAGCTGCTGGTGCCTTTTTCTGCCATCAAGGGTTTCTTCGATCCGTCCGTACAGTTCGCGCTGGAGTTCGATCCCGGCAAGACGGCGGAAGAACTGCCGGAAGAGCTGCTGGAAGCCGTGGAAGAACTTGCCAGGGCCGAGCAGGAACATGCCGACAACGAAGCCAGACAGGACGACGGCGCAGGTGACAAGGAAGCTGCAACTGCAGACACCAAGGCAAAACCTGCCGTGCAAGCTGCCGAAAGCAGTGACGGTGGCGGCGAAGTCGTTTCCCTGGATGCATTCCGCAAGAAGACCTGAGATCGGGAGCCTTTCCCATGAGCGCGGAGATCATCAATCTGCGCATGGTGCGCAAGCAGAAGAACCGTCAGGACAAGGAAAAGACGGCCGAGGACAACCGGCGCAAGTATGGCCGGTCCAAAGCCGAACGTGAGGCGGCCCGCCAACGCCGGGAAACGCTGGAAACCCACGTCGACGGGCATCTTCTGGAAAAACCCGACGGCCCGGATGCCGAACAATCCGACAAAGCAACAACAGACGCAGACAAAATCGAAGCCGATCCTTCTGGCCCGGGCTCTTCCGACGATCGCAGCTGACCGCCAATGGCTCTGTTAAAGCGCTCTCTTTCCCTTCATGGCCACCGCACCAGCCTCGCGCTGGAACCGGAATTCTGGGACGTCGTCGACGCCTACGCCGACGCCGCGAACAAGTCCCTCGCCGGACTGATTGCCGAAATCGACGACAACCGCGACCCGGAAGACCCGCTGTCTTCGGCAGTTAGGGTCTGGGCCTTGAAACGGGTCCAAATGGAAGCTGGTCTGATTTCGGAGGGATGAACGGCTGACAATCTGATTTCCGGTCCCCTGCTTTTCGCCTGACCACAGCGCAGCTAGAAGTGCCCGGACTGCCTCTGAGCTTCAGCCCTCTTGCCGCCTCTGCAACATACATCTCCCTCATCCTGAGGAGCGCGCTTGCGCGCGTCTCGAAGGATGGGTCACTTGTTCAAGAGTGTGCCGCCCATCCTTCGAGACAGAGCTGCGCGCTTCCTCAGGATGAGGAGAGATTGCTGAAACTTTGAGTGAAAAGGACTGGCGGCTTCTCTTCCGATCGCCGTTCAATGGGCTTCAGGCAACACCTGCCCAATATCGACGAGCGAAGGCCCGTCGTACCAGCCTGTCACTGCGCGCCGGGCAGGACCAGCGGCGAGCCGACGTCGCGTGTCAGAAGGTCTTCAATGGAAACCGGCGGGTCCAGGGGTGGCAGGCTGTTCGAAGGATTGGTGACCGGTGCAGTATCTGGCGCTGCGGTCAGGTCTTCCAGATCCGGCGTCTCCAACACGGCCCGAATGCGCTCTGCAAAGGGAGCCGCGGCAACAGCCGGGGCCGGTGCCGGGGCTGGCGCAGGCACTGGCGGCGGCGCGGCGCGGGTTTCCCTGCGCGGCGCATCGTTGGTCTTTTGCGGAAGGGCTGAATTTTCCTGCTTGTCCGGATCAGGCTGAGGCTGAGGCTGAATGTCTTCGCCGGACTGCTCTTGCTCAAGACGAAGCTGCTCTTCTTCGGCCGCCCGGGCTGCCTGACGTTCCCGGCGGGCTTCGCCTTCCCGCTGGTTTTTCAGTTCCCGCACAAGCCGGTCACGTTCCAGAATTTCCGCCTGTAGCTTCTCGACGCGTTCAACCTCCCGCTCAAAGGCACGCAGGGTGAGATAGGCGGTAAACGGCGCGATGTCGATGCGGCGTTCCGGAGCCTCGACCGCCCCTTCGAACAACAGTCCGACCTGTGGTTCAGCACCGGTGACCGCGTCCTCGCCCGGATCGACTTTCAACGAGAAATCCGCATCGAGATCGTAACTGGCGAGATTGACTTCGGCACTGCCGAAGATCTCCGCCTTTTCGGCATCGACAACAACGTTGCGGGCGCTCAGTCGTCCGCCCACCATTGTCAGCGTGCCGTCAACGCGCTTGAACGGAAGACTTCCCGCCGCCATGTGGCTGACGAAAACGTCACGGATCTTGTTCTCCTGAAGATCCAGTCCCGCATCCACCGCGCGTGTCACCAGCGGGAAGGCCTGCGGATTTAGACCGCGGAAGTCGCCGTTTTCCATCGAGAACGTGCCGCCGCCGTTGAGGCCTGACACGATTGCCGAGATCGAGCGTCCCGCCCCTTCGAATTCCAGATAAAGATCGAGCGTGCCGGAAGCGACCGCCCTGTTGTCCGGCCGCCAGGACACCTGCCTCAGATCGGCATTGTCCAGTTTCACCCGGCCGGAAGCCGCGGCCTCCGCCTCGGTCCGGCGTATCGAGAGGCTGCCGTCAAGCTGACCACCGGCAAAGCCCCCCTGCAGACCGTCGAGGCGGAACAGGCTGGGAGACAGACGAATTTCGGCACTCGGACCGGTAATGGCGGTGTCCTCGTCCAGCAGCATTTTATCTGCCTTGAACTGCATGGTCAGGTCGAGGCCATCCAGAAGCGGCGATCCGAACGGGGTTGTCGGCCAGATGCTTGAACCGTCCCCCGCCGAGAACCACTGATCGGGACCAAGGACCAGTTCCGTCATTGTGCGCAGATCGGCCTCGGACACCGTTATCTCACCGGAAAAACGTCTGTTACGTTCGCCCGGTGCCGGTTCAAGGTCGCCTTCCAGACGACCTTCGAACGTCGTCGTTCCGAGCGAGCCTTCGGCCCTGCTGACAGCCATCGAGCTGCCAATCCCTTCGACATCGACCGAAAGCGCTGCAGGGATCGTGCCGCTCATGACCGGCAGGACCCGACCGGCCATCAACGCCAGCGGGCCAAGGTCTGCTGTCTCTGCGGTCACCGAAACAAGGTATTCCGGCGCCTCATCCTTTTTCAGGGTCAAGGTTCCGTTGGCTTCAACGCTGGATCCGCCGATCTCCGTGGAAAGGTCGGTGGCCAGCCCCTTTGCCGGGATGCCGGAAACATTCAGCGCCAGATGGCCTGTTCCGGCAGCTTCCAGAGGAATGACATCAAACCCGAGCTGCTGCAGAAGCCGGCCGCCATCCGGGCTCTTCAGTTCCACACCGACAGCAACTTCGGCATCGTGCCACTGGTCAACACGGCCCTTGAGCTCGGCATTGATCGCAGCGTCAGCGCCGCCCGCGCTCCCATCCAGGCGCAGTGTCATGTCCGTTGCTTCGCCAACCGCAGCCGCCTTCAACTCGGCATCGAACTTGGCAGGCACCAGACTTGCGGCTGCGCGCTCCAGCCGTTCAACAAAGACGGTTTCGGGAAACAACCCGCCTGCCAGCGCAACAAGACCGGACAGGTCCCGGGCGTCGAGCGTACCGGACACAGCTCCTTCAGGTGCTGAAAAGAGATTGCGGATATCGCCGGAGACATCGAGCCGGGCGCCTGCAAGGTCATTTGCAAACAGCCTGTCGATCCTGACACCGCCGTCCGAATACTCTGCCTCCAGCGCCAGACCTTCGCCCTCGACACCGCGTGCCACCACCTGTTTGGCACGAAGGCGCAAGGAAACATCGAGCCCTTTGGGATCTGCCGGTTCCCCCGCTTCGACAGCCTGAGGGTGAAGCAGGGCAGCCAGGTTTTCGATCTGGTCCAGATCGAGCCGGTCAGCTTCCAGAGAGAGCGAGAATTCCGAATTGCCGCTGCGTGGAATGCGGTAAGCCATGCCGCCGCGGGCTTCGGAACCGGCAATGGTCAGACGCAGATTGTCCAGCGCCGCTCCTTCGGGCACCAGGTTCAAGCGTCCTTCCAGGGAGACTGGTTCGATAGTACCGACGCCGGCTTCCTTCTGCCGCCACCAGCTGAGAAGCGACCCCGGCTGGTCCGAGCTGATAGACACCGCACCGCGATAGGTCAAAGACGGCTCGAGGCCGAGGTCGCCCTGGGTGGCAACCGTCGTGCGGCCCGGCAGGCGTCCGGCAAGGCGCGCGACGCGCCAGCCGCCCAGCATGGTTTCAAGATCCAGGCGAACATTCTGGATGATGCCGCCACCGGCCACCAGCGCCGGAACATCCATGGATACGGCACCGTCGATGGACGGCAGCGGCACGACACGCAGGGCAGCAATCAGCCGTGTCGCCGCCTCGTTGATGTCGACGGGGGATTGCGGACCGCCGCCCAGCAACCTGTCCAGATCGACCTGCTTCGACTTCGCACGGATTTCAAAACGCTTTTCGCCGGCATAGATCAGATCCGCATTCCCGGTCATGCTCAGGCGCAGGTCTTCGGGACCATAGCGGAACTCGAATTCAGGAACCGCGACCTCGGCGATATCGGCGGTGAACTGCCCTTCCGCCTGCCAGATGTTCGGATCGTTTTCTTCCAGCGCAACAGAGGCGATGGTGAAGCGGCCGTCGAACTCAGGCGCGGCGTCGGCCACCTGAAGCTGACCGTCGAAAGCAAAGTTCACCGGCCTGTCAGTGGGCGTGACTTCGCCTTTGACGCGCAGTCCGGCGTTTTCCTGTGCGCGGCCTGTCGCAAGACTGACCGTATAGGGCGCACCATTCAGCGTGAGACTACCGGCGCCCCGGAACGGGCCTTCCAGCGAGCGTGCGGACACGACCAGATTTCCGTCATCAATCCGGTTGATTTCGCCGGACCGCGCATCAACGATCGTCAATGCGCCGTCACGGATTGTCACCTTTTCGAAGGACAGGTCATCCGGTGCCAGTTTGGCTATGGCGCCGCTCGACGTCATGGCCGTCAGCCAGTCCAGTCGACCAGCCTCATCAAGTGAAAGTGACAGGTGCGGACGGTCGAGCTCCATGTCGAGAACCCGAATCTCGCCCTTCAGCAGCGACGGAAGCTCGATGCGCATGTCGAAGCGCGAGACCACCAGCAGCGGATCTTCAGCACCACCGACACGCACGTCGGAAAAACTAATGGAGGGCGCAGGCAGAAGCCGCAGGTCCGCCTCCCCCAGCACAGTCACCCTGTGCCCGAGCGCGCGCTCCGCATAGCTTTCGAAAGTCGACCGGTAGACGGTCCAGTCGATAAAGAACGGCCCGACCAGCGCTGCCACCAGCACCAGAATGACTGTTACACCCAACGTGATGTAGACGGAGTTCAGGCCTTGTCTCCTTGTTCTCCAAAGTCACCGGATATCGTACCGGATAGATGTAGCCGATCCCTGCTGCAGTGCAAACACAGGATTTCCGGCGCCGGCCGGATCGCCGCCCTGCGGCGTCCGGCGGAGCAAAACGAGCTTATTGAACTGATTCGATACAATATCATGACTGCGGCAGGATCTTGCCGGGATTCATCAAATTGTGAGGATCGAGCGCCTGTTTGACAGCGCGCATCACGTCAAGCGCCTCGCCATGTTCCTTGGCCATGTATTTCTGCTTGCCCTGGCCGACACCGTGTTCGCCGGTGCAGGTGCCCCCCATGGCGATCGCCCTGAGCGCAAGCCGTCCGACAAAGTCTTCCGTCCGCTGCTTTTCTTCCGGATCGTCCAGGTTGACCAGGATCTGAACGTGGAAATTTCCGTCGCCCACGTGCCCGACGATCGGCGCCAGGAAACCTTCGTTGCGGATATCCTCGGCCGTGGCGGCAACGCAGTCCGCAAGCCGCGAGATCGGCACGCACACGTCCGTCACCATGATGCTGGCTTCAGGCTTCAGCGACTTGCCAGCCCAATAGGCGTCATGCCGGGCTGCCCAAAGTTTCGTCCGGTCTTCGGCCGCCGTCGCCCACTTGAACGGGCCGCCGCCAAACTCCTCGGCAATCGCCGAAAAAGTTTCCGACTGCTCTTGCACCCCGGCTTCAGATCCGTGGAACTCAAGGAAAAGCGTCGGAGTTTCAGGCAGGTCCAGCTTGGAATAGATGTTGCAACCGCGCACCTGAACTTCATCCAGAAGCTCGATACGCGCGACAGGCAGACCCATCTGGATGGTGGTGATCACAGCATTGCAGGCGGACGCAACATCCGGGAACGGGCAGACGCCACCGGAAATGGCTTCCGGTTGACCGTTCAGGCGCAAGGTCAACTCGGTGATGATGCCGAGCGTGCCTTCAGAGCCGACAAAAAGCCGGGTCAGATCATAACCCGCCGAGGACTTCTTCGCACGGCCACCCGTCTTGATGATCCGTCCGTCCGAGGTCACCACGGTCAGGCCGAGGACTGCGTCTTTCATCGTGCCGTATCGAACAGCGTTGGTGCCCGATGCACGGGTGGCCGCCATGCCGCCAATGCTGGCATCCGCACCCGGGTCGATCGGAAAGAACAGGCCGGTGTCGCGAATAAAGCTGTTGAGCTGCTTGCGCGTTACCCCGGCCTCGACCCGGCAATCCAGATCCTGCGCGTTGACCTCCAGAACGTTGTTCATGCGGGACAGGTCTATGGAAACGCCGCCGAACGGTGCATTCACATGCCCTTCAAGCGAGGACCCCGTGCCGAACGCGATCACGGGAACCTTGTGAGCCGCGCAAATCTTGACGGCTTCGGCGACTTCCTCGGTCGTCTCCGCAAAGACAACGGCATCGGGCGGCTGATTCTTCAACCAGGTGGTTGTGTGGCCATGCTGTTCCCGCAGAGCCATGGACGTGGAGCAACGGTCCTTGAACAGGCCCGTCAGTTTTTCGATGGCAGCGCCAATCGCGCCATTCTTTTCAAGGACTTGCGCTCCGTCGGACGCGGTTGCCAATTCCGGCATTCTCTTTCCTCCTGGGGCCGCGACTTTGTCTGCGCGGTAAAAAACCGAATATGTTAGCCCCGGCCCGAAAGGTCAAAGCCTAATGGGCATTTCCCGCAAGGTTGGACACAATGGCGCAAGGAGGATTGTGAAGGTGACTTGGGACGCAAAGCCGGTGGAAAGCGAAATCATGACGGTCAGGGACGACTGGATCGATTACAACGGCCATCTGAACATGGCCTATTACAACGTCCTGTTCGATACGGCTGTCGATGAGGTCTTTCACCGTCTCGGCATGGGTCCCGACTATGTGAAGACCCGTGGCGGCTCGTTCTTCACCGCAGAAGTGCATGTGTGCTACCTGCGCGAACTCAGCGCCGGCATGAAGGTGATCGCGACGCTTCAGCTTGTCGATTTCGATGCCAAGCGCGCGCATTTCTATCAGGAACTGCGCCACGCAGAGGAAGGCTGGCTGTCGGCGACATCAGAACAACTCAGCCTTCATGTCGACATGAACGCCCGCAAGGTCGCTCCCTGGCCGGAGGACATTGCGGCCAACCTGACAGCCCTGTCGCAAGCTCATGCCAGTCTGCCGCGCCCGGAACGGGCGGGACGCCATATCGAGATCCGCAAGAAACCCTGAGCAACTGATCGACGGAAAAAACAAAAGCCCGTGGAGCGGCAAACCACTCCACGGGCTGACATCCGAACCGATGGCCTCAGCCGTAGTGGTTGGAGACGACGACGCCGGCGATTTCCTTGGAATCGACCACCCCGACCACATCGTCAGGACGCGGAATACGGCCGTCGCCCGACACGATGATTGCGCAACTGCGGTTGCGGTTGTTCATGCGCGTGATCACCGAATTCATGATGTTGGTTGCCGGTGCAATCACGAAATCGCTTGAGAGGATCGCGCGCAGCGTTTGCCCGGCGAAGCGGTCGGCCTGGTAAGGAATGGTGCCGAGGCGCACAAAGCCGGCAATCCGGGGTCCGTCGGAAGCGATGATGTGAGATCCGCCATCGGCACTCACGGCGAAAATCGCTTCCTGGACAGGTGTATCGAGCGGCAGGATCACGAAATTCTTTGCCATCACTTCCTTGATCGGCTGCACCAGATACATGTTGGTGTGCCGGTTGAGCGGGATCGGTTTGCCGCGATGGCGCAGCTTGACCGTGTAGATGTTGTCCTTGATCAGCCAGCGCCGGACACCGACCGCAATCGCGACCGCCAGAACCAGCGGCACGATGACGTTATAGTCCCGGGTCATCTCGAAGATCATCACGATAGCAGTCATCGATGCGCCGGTTGCACCGCCCACGAGCGCTCCCATGCCAACAAGGGCGAATTCCACCGCTGTAAATCCGCTGTCCGGGAACAGGTAGGAACACAGGACACCGACCATGCCGCCAAGCGTCGCACCGATAAACAGCGACGGCGAGAAGACACCGCCGGACGCCCCCGCACCAAGGCTGATCGATGTCGCGATGATTTTCGCAATGAAGAGAACAGCCAGCAGTATGAATGTGTAAGGGGTCGAGTTCAGGATATCCTGGATCGTGGCATAGCCGACGCCCGCGGTGTGGTAATGCCCCGTGGTGAGCATCAGGACATAACTTAGCGTGCCGATGATCAGCATGCCGATGATGTTCTGGGTGTAGTCATTGCCCGGAAGCTTGGGGAACAGGTCCTCGCACCAGGCGAGCGTGCGAATGAACGCCCAGGAGGCAATGCCGGCCAGGACACCGAGCAGTGCATAGGCGCCCAGCTGGATCGGCGCGATGGCTTCGATAGCCTCTTCCGCGGAGATCGGCACGATAAAGGCCGGGTCGAGACCAAAGGCAATCCGGCCAACGTATGTGGCTGTCGCCGTGGCAACGACCACGGGCAGGAATGTCCGGTTGCTGACCTCGGGCAACAGCATCTCGACAGCAAAGAGCACCCCGCCAAGCGGCGTATTGAAGGTGGCGGCAATCCCCGCCCCTGCCCCAGCAGAAAGCAGCGTGATCTTTTGCCAGCGCGGCAGATGCAGCGCCCGGGCGATCGTCGAACCGAAGGAGGCGCCGATCTGGATGATCGGCCCCTCGCGGCCGACGGATGCACCGGTTCCGATGGAAATCGCAGAGGCAAAGGATTTCACCAGCGCCACCACGCCGCGAACGTCGCCCTTCTTGTGGTAGACCGCGAACATCACCTCCGGCACGCCGTGTCCCTTGGCCTCCGGAGCGAAGGTCTTCACCAGAAACACCACGATCAAACCACCGACGACGGGTACGAGAATGACCAGAGCGCCAAGCGGACTGGCATCGGCAAACTGGTTGGCGTCGTAAACGGTCGAAAATTTTCCGTAGTAGAAAAGATTGTGAACGACCGAGATCAGATATCGGAAGAAAACCGCACCAATGGCTGCGACGATCCCGATAAAGAACGCCACAAGACACAACATGGGCACAGAAAATACGCGCTCTTCGCGCGCGTCTGGGGAGCCATCACCGGACAGTGACGGGGTATCGGACGGTTCAACAACGGACATGGCAGGCCAACACTTCTTGGCTGAGAGGGCTACTTCTGGCGATTTGCCGGAGCCCAAAACAGCCGGTCTAGGCGACCGGGATGGCGACATGGCCTGAAGGCTTCGACCCCCTCTCCTTAAACCTGAACACATGAAAATCAAGGGACAAGCCGGATTTTTTCAATTTTGACGGTGAAGTGACGCGGTTCCTCCGTAAAATGGGGCCGTAATTCAGATTGGCTTTTAATCTCAGTTGAGTCACGCCGACCAAATGCCAGACCGATTGAACTTTCTTTACAGGCTCGCCCCTTCCATTCGTTCCGGCATCGCCGGACTTCTCGCTGGCATCGGGTTCAACTTCAGGGAATTTCTGCGTCAGAAAAGCCATATCGTCTGGCTGCTGGCCCTTCTGATCGGCTCTTTCGTCTCCTGGGCGGCCATTATCTTCCGTGAGATCATCAGCCTGGTGCAGCTGCCTTGGCTTGGCACGGCGACGGAACGTGTCGTCAGCGCCGCCGCGACACTGCCGTGGTACATGATCGTTGCCGGGCCCACCATTGGCGGATTGCTGGTTGGCCTGCTGCTTCAGTACATGCAACCGATGCAGAGAACGTTCAGCGTGGCGGACGTGATCGAGGCTCGTGTCAAAGGCGGACGCGGGTTGCCGTTCTGGCCGGGCATATCATCAGCCCTTATCACGGCGTTATCGCTCGGCTCCGGCGCCAGTGCCGGGCGTGAAGGCCCCGTCGTGCACCTGGGAGCAACCATCGGTGCATCCGTCGGGCGCCTGTTCCACTTGCCAGATTCCGCGCATCGCATTCTGCTGGCCTGCGGCGTTGCCAGTGCGGTATCCGCCTCTTTCAACGCGCCTATCGCAGGCGTTCTGTTCGCACATGAGGTCATTCTCGGGCACTATGCGATGTCGGCCATTTCGCCCATCGCGATTGCCGCCGTAACGGGAACCGTATTCTCCCGGCTCTGGTTCGGCGACGTTGCCGCCTTTGTGATCCCGGGACACCAGATCACCTCCTATTGGGAATTTCCCGCCTTTGCGCTTCTGGGGCTGGTTTCCGCCCTCGTGGCAATCCTGTTCCAGTTTGCATTGATCGGAACGGATTGGGTTGCCCGCAACATTTCGATGCCGGTCTGGCTGCGGCCTGTTATCGGCGGTTTCGCGGTCGGGCTCATTGCTCTGGTCTTTCCCGACGTGCTTGGCGTCGGCTACGAGACCACGGACGCCGCCCTCAAGGACCAACTGCCCCTTGCGATGCTGTTCGCTCTGCTGTTTGCGAAAACGGCCGCGACCGCGATCACATTGGCGTCCCGATTTGGTGGCGGCATCTTTTCGCCATCGCTCTATCTGGGGGCAATGACCGGAGGCGCCTTCGGGCTGATTGCCGCCTCCGTCTTTCCCGAACTGGCTTCAAGCGAGGGGCTATACGCGATCCTGGGAATGGGGGCCGTTGCAGCAGCGGTTCTTGGCGCGCCCTTTTCAACAACCATGATCGTTTTCGAATTGACCGGCGGCTACACGCTCTCGATCGCCCTGCTGCTGACCGTGTCGATCGCAACGGGCCTGACGCAGGCCGTTCATGGCAAATCCTATTTCCACTGGCTGCTTGGGTTGCGCGGCTATTTCGTGAATGACGGCATCCACCGCTTTCTGGGAGAAACGGTCAAGGTGAAGGATTTCATGGATCCTCCCCCGGCCAATGAGGAGGATTGCATTTTCCGGCCCGGTCAGGACGGCAGCTACCTTCATGATACCGACTCGCTTGAAAGCGCACTGAAAAGCTTCGATTCCTGCGGAGAAGCCTCGCTTCCCGTCGTCAGCACAAAAGATGCAACCAGGATCGTCGGACAGGCGCGCCACGTAAAGGCGCTCAATCACTTCAACTCGGAGCTGATCAAGGCCAACGAGGAAGAGCACCACTAACGGACACCAGCAGGAATTCCGCCTGCAGGATTGTCCGCAAGGTCAGAATTTCGAAGGTTCCGTTACCAGGATCTTGCCCGCATAGCGATGCGATGCCTTGCCTTTCAGGCGGAATTGCAGATCCTTCTGGGCCATGTAGAACCGGGCCTGGCGCCCCCTGAGGCCTGGCAGATCGAACGGGTCAAGCCCCGCCCACGGCAGGAATGGATTTCGACGCAGCGAGCCATAAATGCCCACGCGAACCGACGGCCGCTTACTGGCGGCACGGGCATGAAAGCCGTGGGTATCGGCAACGACCAGCGTGTTGCCGGGAACCGCGAACCTCACCGGCTCGGGATATTTCAGCCGACCCAGTTCTTCCGGAGCAAGGCGGAAGGAACCGCGAGCATGCAGCGTGTTCTTGTCGCCACAGGCCGACAGGCTCTGTTCACGTTCCCATTCCAGCCGTTCCGGCGTAAGCCGGTGCGATCCGGGAATATACGTGAACGGTCCCTCGGCATCATCGATATCATAAAGGAAGAACCACGATTTCGCGGTCTGATGGAAAGTGTCGGAATGGAACGCCGTTTGCGGGTCGGCCTTCCGCTTGGTGTCCGGATTGGTCATGACGATATGCAGGTAGACCAGTGGATCACCATTGGTCGAACCGACATAACGCAGACCGTTCTGGAACGGCTTGCTCCAGACGAAGGCCTTCAGATGCGGCAAATCTGCAAGCACACTGGGCGGCAGGGGAACGAACCGCGTGACGGCATTGCCCTGGCGCATGTCCCAGGCATCGAAGCGCGTTGTTTCGACTTCCTTACGCAGCGCCGCCAGCTCATCTTCCGGCAGAAGGTTGCGGGTGGCGATAAATCCGTCTCTTGCATAAGCTGCGCGGTCAGCTTCCGGCAGCAGGTGCTCCAACCTGCGGCGGCGCGAATCCGCCATGGATTCCGCCAGCTTGATGCGCTTGGCGTGCAACCCGGCCTCGTTCAGCCGGCGGCTGCCAATCAGCGGGTTGTCCCGAAACGACTTGGCTCCGGTTGCCAGCTCGGCAGCGTAGAGCGGCATCTTGAGAACATCCGCGGCGCGCATTGAAAACCTCAGCTCGATAAACAAGAATTCAAAATAGGAAGGCCGGTCGAAACCGGCCTCCAGGATCTTTTAGATCGCTTTTGTCGCCTGTTCCAGCCAGATCCGCTCTTTCGCGCCCACAAGGGGGCCGATCTCGGCGCGGACCCTCTCATGATACCGGTTCAACCAGTCGCGCTCGGCCACCGTCAGCAGAGCAGGCTCAATCAACCGAAGATCCATGGGCACAAGGGTAATCGTTTCGAAGCCGAGCATCGGGCGTTCCCCACCTGGCAAATCACGCGCAGGCGTGACGACTTCCAGGTTTTCGATCCGGATGCCGTATTCGCCCGCCGGATAGTAGCCCGGCTCATTCGACAGGATCATGCCCGGTTTCAGCGGCACCGTGCCGGTTTTGGCAATGCGCTGTGGTCCTTCGTGAACGCTGAGGTAGGCACCAACGCCGTGACCGGTGCCATGGTCGAAATCAAGACCGGCCTTCCACAGATCGATCCGGGCAAGCGTATCGAGCTGCGCACCCGTGGTGCCTTCCGGGAACTTTGCGGTCGAGATCGCAATGTGTCCCTTCAGCACCAGCGTGTAGTGCTTCTTCATCTCCGTGCCGACTTCCCCGACCGCAAGTGTGCGGGTGATGTCGGTGGTACCGTCTTCATACTGGGCACCCGAATCGATCAGGAACGGTTTGCCGACCGGGATCTTGAGATTGCTGGACCGGCTGACCCTGTAATGGCAAATCGCCCCGTTCGGGCCCGCACCGGAAATCGTGTCGAAGGAAATATCCTTCAGAACACCGGTTTCCTGTCGGAACTCCTCAAGCTTTTCCGCAGCGGTGATCTCATCGAGATCGCCCTTGGGGGCAACTTCGTCAAACCAGCACAGAAAATTGACGAAAGCAGCTGCATCGCGGACATGCGCGGTGCGCGCGCCTTTCAGTTCCGTCTCGTTCTTGATCGCCTTCGGCAGCAGGATCGGGTCTTGCGCTTCCAGCAAGGTTCCACCTGCCTTGGTGATGGCGTCGGCGATGCCGATCCCCGCCAGGCCCGGATCAATCATCACCCTTGCTCCAGCCTTGCCGAGACCCTCCAGCCCCGGCTTGAAATCAGCCGGTTCACTGAGGTCCGTCAGATCGGCGAGTGCATCGCGAACGGAATTGGACAACTTGCGGCCATCAATGAACAGGGACGGCTTGCCTTCTGCCGGAACCGTGGCGAAGGAGAGCGGCAACGGCGTATGGGTGACGTCAGACCCACGGATGTTGAACAGCCAGGCAATCGAGTCGGGCTGCGTCAGCACGCAGGCATCCGCCTTCTTGTCTGCGAGGGCAGACTGGATTTCGGCAATCTTGTCCTTCGCACCGCGTCCGGCAAGCTCAACCGGATAGAGAAAAACCTGACCAAGCGGCGGCTCCGGACGGTCCTTCCAGACACTGTCGACCGGGTTGTCGTTCAGCTTGACCAAAGTGGCTCCGGCCGACTCACAAATCTCCTCGAGACGGAGAACCTCTCGCACCGTGTGCAGCATGGCATCGATGCCCAGTTTCTGCCCCGGCTGCAGTCGTTCGGCCAGCCAGTCGGTCACGGGCTCATTGACAAGATGGCGCGCCGGAAAGACCGCCATGTCGACCTGGTCACGCACCTGAATGGTGTACCGGCCGTCGACGAAAATCGCGGCTTCTTCCCCCAGAACCCCCGCCATGCCGGCAGATCCCGTAAAGCCTGTCAGCCACTGGAGGCGGCAATCATGCGGCGGAACATATTCGCCCTGATGCGCATCGGCACGCGGCACGAGAAAGCCGTCGAGACCACGGCGGGAGAGTTCGGCTCTGAGAAGCGCCGCATGCGGCGCACCACAGGAAGGATCACTGAGATCGTCAAAGGTCTGGAACATGGCCGCAAGATAATTTCGCGACCCCATCCGATCAAGCTGGATAATTATTCCGCTTGAATTGGTTCAGCAGCATAATCTTCCCTACACTTCGCACTGCAGCAAAATCTTTCGCATATGCGAAGAGCGCAAGGCTGGCATGCGTTTCGAGGCCTACCTGAGGTCCCGGCAAAAGCGCATATAGAGGTCACACAAGAAAAAGACGTTCTCCCTAGGGAAGCTCTTAACCTTCAAATGGGATTGATCACGATGACCATGAAAACGACCACTTCGACCCGCGCTGGCGGCAGCTTCATGCGCCGCGCATTCGACCGCATGATTGAAGCCCGCTCCATCCAGGCACGCCGCTATGTCAACGGCTACCTGCTGTCACTGGACGACGCGACCCTGGCCTCCCACGGCTATGACCGCGCCCAGCTCGAGCGCGAAGGCACCTCTACCAGCGCGTTCTAAGGGGCTCAGGACGGTTTAAGTAAAGACCACTGTGCACAAGAAAAGACCCGCCGAAAATTTCGGCGGGTCTTTTTGTATCTGCAGTCAAAATTTGCCAGCACCAGAATAATAGAAACGGCTCTCCCCTTCCCTCATCCTGCGGAGCTTGGCGTCGACAAGCGTCTTGCGGGCGAGGACATGATCATTGCTGCTTCCTGGCAGGTGGCGGACGCAGTCAGGCCTGTTTACGTCCCCGCACAAGAGTAAGCGTCAACCAGCCGTCCTTTTCACCGCGCCTGTCCAGAATGAACCCCTGACAACCGTAGGCGAACAGGATCCGGGGGCCGTCTTCCACCCTGAGGCCGGACAACACGAGGGTTGCGGTCGGCGTCATGCGTTCACCGATGGACTTCGCCATCTTCATCAGCGGCCGCGCCAGGATGTTGGCGATCACCAGATCGAACGGACCAAAGAGACGAAAGCGGCGGTCTTCAATTCCGTTGGCGGTAAAGCCACGAACAAGATGCCCCGCACCGTTGAGCCGGGCGTTTTCCAGCGCCGTTTTCGTCGCAACTGGGTCGATATCGGTTGCAAGAACCAACTGGCGGGATTGAAGCGCAGCGGCGATTGCCAGCACGCCTGTTCCCGTTCCAAGATCGAGAATGCTGTCATACGCGCGCATGGACAAAAGCCTGTCGATTTCCTCCAGGCAACCCGCGGTCGTGCCATGGTGACCGGTTCCGAAGGCAAGCGCTGCTTCGATCTCGATGCCGATGGCACCACCTGGAACCTTGTCCCTATCGTGGCTGCCGTGAACAACGAAACGACCGGCCTTTACCGGCTTCAGCCCTTCCAGGCTCTTCTCGACCCAATTGATATCCGGCAGTTCTTCTGCTTCCAGCGGCGCGGCAAATGCATCGGCGCCGACACGGTCGCGCACCGTCGCAGCCGCCTCTTCCGGCTCCATGTCGAACAGAAGAATTTCAGCCGCCCACAGGCGTCCGTCCGGCGTTGCTTCGTAGATGGTCACCGGATTGCCGTCGTCCTCAAACGCCCGTTCAAGGATCTCGGAGATCCGCTTGGCTTCCAGTTCTTCAGCCGTGATCCGTACCCGGATGGTTTTCATCGCCGCTCGCGCCTGTGGTTATTGGGGTCAAGGCGTGCGGTATAGCGGGAAGCGGCCAGTGATGCCAGCTTGAAACGGCCCCGGGACTGGGCAAACCGGGCCTCTGCCCCATTTCATTGGGAAATGCGAGGAAACACCCATGACTTGCCCCCGTTCGCACCTAAACTGGCTGCAAGTGACCGGATGTCTGGTTGCTGCGCTTCTTTGCCTCCAGCTTCTCATCCTCCCCGCCTGGGCAACGTCCGAGCAGGATCAACTGTTTGAAGCCTTGAAGAACGCTCCGAATGAAGAGGCGGCCAGCAAGATCGAAGATAGCATCTGGCACACCTGGCTGGATGCCGCCCCCACGCCGGAGATCCGGCAGAAGGTGGACGAGGCCATGCGTAAACGAGGATCCTATGACTTTCAGGGTGCGAAGGATCTGCTCGACACGGTCGTGGAAGAAGCACCGGATTACTCGGAAGGCTGGAACCAGCGTGCCTTCATCCTCTTCCTGCAGGGTAATTACGAAGCCAGCCTCGAAGATATCGAACGCGCTCTTGCTCTGGAACCACGGCACTTTGGCGCCATGTCCGGCAAGGCAATCATCTTCATGACGCTCGGCAGGGTGCAATTGGGGCAGGAAGTGCTGCGTGAGGCCGTCGGTATTCATCCCTACCTGAAGGAACGCGACATGCTGATCAAACCGCAAGGTGTCGATCTCTAGAACGGCCCCAGGCTCAACGTGCCACAGGCTTTGGGGCCAACCCAATAATACATCAGGCGCGAGACCACATTCCCGGTTCTATTGGAGCGTAGCCGTCAGAAGCAGTTCACCGGACTGGTTATTGCAACCAGCCGGTCAGTGCCGTTCGACGAAACTGTCGATGACCTTCTTCACCCCTGCCTTTTCAAAGTCGATCGTCAGCTTGTTTCCCTCGATCGACTTGATGGCGCCATAGCCGAACTTGATGTGGAACACGCGTTCACCCAGAGAGAATTGCGATGGCGTGTCACTGACGGATTTCGCCACCAGCTCTCCTTCGATGGTCAACGGCCCCTGACGCTTTTGCCGCGCGGACTGATACCCACGGCCGCCGCCATCGGAAAATCCGCTGGAGGACTGCTTGGCACGCTGCGCACGTTGCCAACCCGGCGTGGAGTAGCTGCCCTTGTCGAAGGGATCATGACTGTCGAACCGGGACGGTCCGTAGCCGCCACCGCCATAGCCGCCATAGCTGGACGAAGCTTCGGCAATCTCGACATGGTCCGGCGGCAGCTCATCCAGAAACCGTGAGGGAACGGTTGACTGCCAGAGGCCGTGAATGCGCCGGTTGGAGGCGAAATAGAGCTTTGCGCGTTTCTTCGCCCGGGTGATGCCGACATAGGCAAGCCGGCGCTCTTCCTCCAGGCCGGCGCGACCGGATTCATCCAGCGCGCGCTGGTGGGGAAACAGCCCCTCTTCCCAGCCGGGCAGGAACACCGTGTCGAATTCCAGCCCCTTGGCCGAGTGCAACGTCATGATGGATACGGCGTCGGTCGCATCCGCGCTGTCCCGGTCCATGACGAGGGAAATGTGCTCCAGGAAACCGGCCATGGATTCAAATTCGTCCATAGACCGGATCAGTTCCTTCAGGTTGTCGAGGCGTCCCGGCGCTTCCGCCGAGCGGTCCTGCCGCCACATCTCGGTGTAGCCGCTCTCATCGAGGATGATTTCCGCCAGTTCGGTGTGTTTCATCTGGTCGAGCTGACGCCGCCAGCGCTCGAAGTTGTCGAGCACGGACTTCAGCGCGTTGCGTGGCTTTGGCTTCAGTTCTTCGGTATCGATAAGCTGGCTTGCCGCCTGCATCAGCGGAATACGCTCTGCCCGGGCAACGCCATGGACCAGTTTCAGCGTCGCATCGCCAAGACCGCGCTTCGGCGTGTTGACAATGCGCTCAAACGCCAGATCGTCCGCGGGCTGCGCGACACAGCGGAAATAGGCCATGGCATCGCGGATTTCCATGCGCTCATAAAAGCGCGGACCGCCGATGACCCTGTAATTAAGCCCCAGCGTGACAAATCGGTCTTCGAACTCACGCATCTGGAAGGATGCCCGCACCAGAACCGCCATTTCATTGAGCGAATGACCTCGCGACTGAAGGGTCTCGATCTCGTCGCCGATGGTGCGCGCTTCTTCTTCGCTGTCCCAGACGGAGGCCACCGACACCAGGTCGTGGTCGGGTTCCTCGAAATCGGTGAACAGCGTCTTGCCGAGCCGGCCTTCGTTGAAGGCAATCAGGTGGGAAGCGGCAGCCAGGATATGGCTGGTCGAGCGGTAATTGCGCTCCAGGCGAATGACGGTGGCGCCCTTGAAGTCATGTTCGAAGCGCAGGATGTTATCGACTTCCGCGCCGCGCCAGCCGTAGATCGACTGGTCATCATCACCGACACAGCAGACATTCGGGTTGCCCTGGGCCAGCAAGCGCAGCCACAGGTATTGCGCGATGTTGGTGTCCTGATATTCGTCCACCAGCATGTAGCGGAAGCGGCGCTGATATTCCTTGAGGACATCCGGCTGGGTCTTGAACAGCGTGATGACATGCAAAAGCAGATCACCGAAATCGGCCGCGTTCAGGATCGACAGGCGCTCCTGATATTCCTCGTAGAGCTTTCGCCCCTTGCCGTTGGCAAACGCCCGCGCCTCACCTTCCGGGATGTCCTTCGGCCCAAGAGCCCGGTTTTTCCAACCATCCAGCATCCCGGCAAAGGCCTTGGCCGTCCAGCGCTTGTCGTCCAGCCCTTCGGCCTGGATGATCTGCTTGATAAGGCGGATCTGGTCGTCGGTGTCGAGGATCGAGAAGGACGATTTCAAGCCGACAAGTTCGGCATGCTTGCGCAGGATCTTCACACAGATGGAGTGGAACGTGCCGAGCCACGCCATGCCTTCCACATTGCCGCCGACAAAACCGGCAATGCGTTCCTTCATCTCGCGCGAAGCCTTGTTGGTGAACGTGACAGCCAGAATTTCGGACGGCCGCGCCAAGCCGGTTGCCAGGATATGGGCAATGCGTGTTGTCAGCACGCGGGTCTTGCCCGTACCGGCACCAGCCAGCACCAGAACCGGCCCTTCGGTCGTTTCCACCGCCAACCGCTGCTCCGGGTTCAGCCCCGTCAGATAGTCCGGTGCCCGCCGTGCCGCCATCGCCCTGGCCGCGATCCCTCCTTGCGGCCGCACGGGTGCAGGCGCGGGCTCCGCCCGCGTGCCGATAGGCTGGAAGGGATCGTCAAAGGAATCGTCGTACCCGTCCGGGTCGGTCATGGTTTACTGGTCCGGTTTCAAGCGCTTGTTTTGAGAACAATATAGCAACATACCGGCGCTGGCGAGGCAGGAATGACCGATTTGGTGGGGACAAGAAGCGGGCTTTTCTTATTTGAACCGGCAAATGCGTGAGGCCGCCTCCTTTGACAAAGCCGCGACAGATTTCAGGAACCCCAGAGGTTTGCGGTTACAGCGAGCACAGGAGTTACTGGATCCCGGTCTTGCCGCTACGCGTCAAACCGGGATGACAAGAAGCAAAGCCATGTCCTGAAGCCTCTCTTGTCATCCCCGCGTAGGCGGGGATCCAGTAAACAAGGGAGCCTGTTGCTTGACCAAGCGGCGTGACAACAAGCCATGCGCATCAAACGATCGAACCAACGCAAAAGTGTCAAACCAGTTTAGCAAACAGGTCGTCCCAGTTTGGATTCCGTTCTTCGATCAAACGGATCTTCCAGGCACGATTCCAGCGTTTGAGCTGTTTTTCCCGCTTGATCGCCCACTCGATTTCCTCGTGGACTTCGTAATACACCAAGCGATGCACGCCATACTTCGCGGTAAACTGGCTTCCGAGACCTTCACGGTGCTGCGAAACCCTGCCCAACAGGTCATTCGTCACCCCGACATAGAGCGTGCCGCCCAGTCCGCTTGCAAGAATGTAGACATAGTATTGCTGATCGAGGTGCAACGTGGAGCCTTCGTAGAAATTCTTCCCTGGCAGCTGCTAGTTTGCTGATTTGGCACTGCCGATATCGGTTTCAGGAACCCCAGAGGTTTGTGGTTCCAGCTAGCACAGGGGGTACCGGATCCCGGTCTTGCCGCTGCGCGTCAAACCGGGATGACAATGGATGGCGGGGTAGTGTGAAATGAAAACAGAGCGCACCTCCCCATTTTGTCATCCCCGCGCAGGCGGGGATCCAGTAAACGCAGGCACCGGTGGAGCAAAATGCCTCTGCCTCGGTCCTTTCGTCAAAAAACCCGGATGACAAAACACGAAGGGAATATCCGCTCAGGCCCCCACCAGATCGAACCAGTCATCCTCGGAGATGACTTCGATCTCCAGCTCCTGCGCCTTTTTCAGCTTTGAACCAGCACCAGGACCGGCCACCACCAGGTCGGTCTTTTTCGAGACGGACCCGGCTGTCTTGGCACCAAAGCGTTCTGCCATGGCCTTGGCTTCGTCGCGGGTCATTCGCTCCAGCGAGCCGGTGAAAACCACTGTCTTGCCTGCGACCGGCGAGCCGGAGGCGTTGATCTTTTCCGCGTCTTTGGGTGACACCTCGACCAGAAGCGCATCGAGTTGGTCGAGATTGTGTTGCTCGGCAAAGAACTCCGCCAGCGCCTCGGCAACGATATGGCCGATACCGTCGATGTCATTGAGCTCTGTCCAGGCTTCACCCGCCGTGTCATGCGCCGCCTTCATGGCAGCATAGAACGCCGCCCAGGAGCCATAGGCACGTGCCAGAAGCTTGGCGTTGCCCTCGCCCACATGGCGGATGCCAAGGGCGAAGATGAAGCGATGAAGGTCAATCTCTCGTCGCGCGTTGATTGCCTCGAAAAGGTTCTTCGCCGAAACGGCCCCCCAGCCTTCCCGGTTGCGCAACTTGGTGAGAGAGCGCTTGTCCCGCTCCTCCAGCGTGAAGATGTCCGCCGGTGCCATCACAAGGCCTTCCTTGTAGAAGGCGTCGACCTGCTTGTCGCCGAAGCCTTCGATGTCGAAGGCATTGCGCGAGACGAAATGCTTGAGCTTTTCCGTTGCCTGGGCCGGGCAAATCAGACCGCCGGTACAGCGGCGCACCGCATCGCGGCGCCCGGTTTTTTCCTTTTCCTCGCGCACCGCGTGGCTACCGCAGGCGGGGCAGATCGTCGGAAACTCGAAGGCTTCCGCCCCATCGGGGCGTTTGTCCAGATCGATATCGACAATCTGCGGAATGACGTCGCCGGCACGCTGGATCTTCACCGTGTCACCGATGCGAAGATCCTTGCCGCCGCGGATCGACTCTCCGTCCTGGCCGATACCCTTGATATAGTCTTCGTTGTGGAGGGTCGCGTTTGAAACGACGACACCGCCCACCGTGATCGGCTCCAGCTTGGCAACCGGCGTCAGGGCACCTGTTCGACCAACCTGGATCTCGATGTCGTTAAGGATGGTGTAGGCCTGTTCGGCCGGGAACTTGTGAGCGATCGCCCACCGGGGAGACCGCGAGACAAAGCCGAGGCGCTCCTGAAGGTCCAGCCGGTCGACCTTGTAGACCACACCGTCGATATCATAATCGAGCTGGGCGCGGCTTTCCTCGATGCCGTGATAGACCCCGAGAAGCTCTTCCACGGTTTCACAGCGTTTCATCAGCGGATTGACCTGAAAGTCCCAGGCTTCCAGCTGCTTGACCATGCCGAACTGAGTGTCTTCCGGCAGCTCGCTCATCTCGCCCCAGGCATAAGCAAAGAACCGCAGCGGGCGGGATGCCGTGATTTCGGATTTCAGCTGGCGCAACGAGCCTGCCGCCGCATTGCGCGGGTTGGCGAAAACCTTGCCGCCATTGGCTGCCATGCGCTCGTTCAGCGCCTGAAAATCCTTGTGCGCCATATAGACTTCGCCGCGCACTTCAACGACGCCCGGCACCGTGCCGGACAGCTTTTCCGGAATATCCTTGATCGTCTTCGCGTTCTCGGTGACGTTTTCACCTGTGGTGCCGTCACCTCGCGTTGCGGCATAAACCAGAGTGCCGTTTTCATACCGAAGAGACAGCGACAGACCGTCGATCTTCGGCTCCGCGGTAACCGCCAGAGCCCCCATCAGCGGATCGAACTTCAGAAACCGGCGCACGCGGCCGACGAAGTCCCGAACGTCGTCATCGTTGAAGGCATTGTCCAGCGACAGCATCGGCACCCGGTGAGTAATCTTGCCGAAACCGGACGCAGGAGCCGCCCCTACCTGGGCAGAGGGACCGTCTTCAAGAATGAGATTGGGAAACCGGGCCTCGATGGACGCGTTCCGCCGGCGCAGGGCGTCATAGTCCGCATCCGAGATCACCGGGGCATCTTCCTGGTGATAGCGGCGGTCGTGCTCGGCGATTTCCGTCGCCAGCCGTTTCAGCTCGACCTGTGCTTCCTCCTGCGTCAGGGCATCGATGTCGGTTTGGGCGAAGGAAGTGTCAGTCATGATGTCTTCACGAAATGTGTCAGCGGGACAGGCCGAGTTGATGACCGGATTAAATCGGATACCGGAACCGAATGGCGGGCTCAAGCGTTGATAGCACATCGAACCGGCAAAACTCGATGCTGGTCAATGTTGGAATGAGGAGACACGAATGGCTTATCAGGACCGTGAAACGCATTATGTCGAGAAGACGAACGGCAACAGCGCTGGCTGGTTCATGGCCGGAGCGCTTGTCGTCGCGCTGATCGCAGGCGGCCTGCTCTATGCCAATGGCTTTTTCACGAACGACGAAGAGCTGAGCATCGAGCTGAATGTGCCCAATCTGGGCGAAGGTGAACTGAAGCTGCCTGACATGAAGGAAGCACCGCTCGTCAAGGAGCCGTAAGACCATTTCTCATTTGAAAACTGCACCACAGGGCGGGAGCTTCGGCTAACCCGCCCTTTTTTTGTCCACCGCGCCGGATCTGTTTTCTATTCCGCAGCCGTCAGCAGCCGGCGCGCCGCGGCGCGGGCTTCTTCCGTGATAACGCTGCCGGCAAGCATCCGGGCGATTTCCTCGCTGCGGTGGTCTTCATCAATAAGCTGGACGCGTGTTGCCACCCGGTCCTTCTTGGTCGCTTCCTTGGCGATCAGGAAATGCCCTGCAGCGCGAGCTGCCACCTGCGGGGCGTGGGTAACCGTCAGAACCTGAACGCTACCGGCAAGTCGTGCCAGACGCAGGCCGATGGCCTCGGCCACTGCACCGCCCACCCCTGTGTCGATCTCGTCAAAAACCAGCGTCGGGGCCGAGCCCTTGTCGGCGAGAGACACCTTCAGGGCCAAGAGAAAACGGGAAAGCTCGCCACCGGAAGCGACCTTCATCATCGGTCCCGGCTTCGTGCCCGGGTTCGTCTGGACATGGAACTCCAGCTGATCGATGCCCGAACGGCTGCGGCTTTCCGGATTGTTTTCCACTTCGACGATGAATTTTGCCCGCTCCAGCTTGAGGTCGGGCAACTCCATTTCAACAGCCTTTTCCAGTGCCTTGGCTGTCTTCCGCCGCTTGTCCGAGAGGCTGGCTGCCTTCTTGTCGTATTCGGCACGGGCCTTTCCAGCAGCACTCACCAGCGCCGCCAACTTGTCTTCACCGGCATCGAGATCGGCCAGATCGCCGCTCATGCGGGCGCACAGGGCGGACAGTTCGTCAACCGGCACCGAGAACTTGCGAGAGGCAGCACGAAGCGCAAACAGCCGCTCTTCGACAGCTTCCAGTTCGCGTGGATCATATTCGGTCTCACGCAGCGCGCTTTCCAGTCCGCCGCGCGTTTCTTCCAGAAGATCCATCGCCTCGGCAAGCGTGCGGACGGGCTGGCCAAGAAGATTGGGCACCTGGTCGGCCTTGCGTTCCAGACGCCGCAGCAAGCTGGCCAGTTCCGGGATTGGCGACGCAGTGCCGTTCAAGGTTTCAAAGGCTTCGTTCAGATCACCGGCGATCTTCTCGACCGCCATCATGTCCGTCCGCCGGGCCGCCAGTTGGTCCTCTTCGCCGTTTTCCGGCTTGAGGGACGAGAGTTCATCGACGGCAGCACGCAGGAAATCAGCTTCGTTGCGCGCGGCCTCTATGCGTTTCTCGTGATCTGTCACTGCCTTGTCGGCAGCGCGATAGGTGGCAAAGGCCTGTGCCACGGCCTCGGCTTCGGCCGTCAGCCCTCCGAAAACATCAATGAGGGCCCGGTGGCTTTCCGGGTCAACCAGGGCGCGGTCATCGTGCTGTCCGTGGATTTCCACCAGCAATGCGCCCGCCTGGCGCAGCAGTCCTGCACTGACGGGCTGATCGTTGACGAAGGCCCGGGTGCGGCCGTCGGAGGTCTGGATACGGCGCAGGATGATGTCGCCATCGTCATCGACATCGTTCTCGCGCAGGAACATGCGAACGGGATGATCCGCCGCCACATCAAAGACGGCCGTCACCTGCCCTTGTGCCTCGCCATGACGCACGAGATCGGCATCACCGCGCGCGCCGAGTGCCAGCGACAAGGAGTCGAGAAGGATGGATTTGCCCGCACCGGTTTCGCCGGTGAGAACCGACATGCCGGCGGCAAATTCGAGGTCAAGACGGTCGATCAGAACGATGTCACGAATAGACAGCGCGACCAGCATGAAGGGATGCTCCTTAAAGTTCGGCCCACCATATAGGAGGACCGAAGCGTCTTGAAAGAGCCTGTTTGGGCCTTTTCAACCTCATTTGCGAGGCTGAAGCCATTTCGGGATTAAACCAGGCGTCAGATGCTCTTGAAGGCGCGGCTGATCCAGCTGCCGCTGTCTTCGGAAGGCTCGTACCCACCCTTGTTGAGCAGCGAATAGGCGTCCTTGTACCACTGGCTGTCAGGGTAGTTGTGCCCGAGCACGGCCGCGGCCGTCTGCGCTTCGTTGACGACACCGAGCGCGTAGTAGGCTTCGGTCAGGCGGAACAGGGCTTCTTCCACGTGCCGCGTGGTCTGGTAATCGACGACAACCGTCTTGAAGCGGTTGATCCCGGCGATGTAATTGCGCTTCTTCAGGTAGAAGCGACCGACCTGCATTTCCTTGCCCCCAAGCTGGTCATGAACGATGCGCAGCTTGCTTTCGGCATCCGGCACATATTCCGATTCCGGGAAGCGCTGGATCAGCTCGTTGAACGCACCGGCTGCCTTGCGGGTCACGGCCTGGTCGCGGGTGATGTCCGGCATCTGGCGGAAATAGGCCTGACCGGCGAGATACAGCATGTAGGCTGAATCCTCGTCCCCCGGATAGAGCGTCACGAACCGCTTCGCCGCGGTAACGGTTTCCGTGTACTTGCCGCGCGAATAGTTCAGGAACGCCAGGTTCACCAGCGACTTCTTGGAGTATTCGGAATAGGGATAGAGTTTGTCGAGCTCTTCGAACTTCTGGGTCGAATCGCGCAGTTTGCCTTGCGCGCGCAGGGACAGGCCTTCGTTGAACAGAACTTCCGGCGGCGTATCGTTGAGTGCCAGCTCATCGAGATCGTCCTTGCCACCGCATGCGACAAGCGCAAGCGGTACAGCCAGAACGGCCAGTCTCAGGAAGGTTTTCATGTGTTTGGCTCTGCTCACTTCAGAACCAGTATCCATTCCGTTCACGCCTATACTCCCGGACCTTTCCGGCCCCTAAGGCCCATGTCATGCGGCCTTGCAAATTTATCGACAGGAGTGTTTAGCGGAAATCACCGGTCCCCGTCACGTCCTCATCGGCCATCTGACGGTTTTTTTGAGCAATTTTATGGCAACCGGTCCAAATAGGTTCCGAATTCCGCCGAAAAGAAAACGGCCGCTTCATCAAAGCGGCCGATCAAAATTATATCAGGAGACGTCAGGCCCGAAAGCAGCAGCTGCTGCGATACCGCCCTTGTCGACCTGTCCGACCTTGCGGAATGCAGGCGACTCGACGATTTCGAACGCGCTGGGATCTTCGAACAGCTTGACCAGGATCGCGTGGTTCATCTTGTGCCCGCCCTTGTAGGAGCGGTAGAGACCCAGGATCGGCAGACCGGCAAGAGCCAGGTCGCCAACCGCGTCCAGCGCCTTGTGACGTGCAAACTCGTCCGGCCAGCGGGTGCCTTCCGGATTGAGAACCTTGTCCTCGGCAATCGCCACGGAATTTTCCAGCGACGATCCCAGGGCAAAGCCCATCTTCCAAAGCTGCTCGACATCCTTCACGTAGCCGAAGGTGCGCGCACGGGCGAGCTCGTCACGGAACACGTCCGGGGTGATGTCGGAAGAGAACTGCTGGCGACCGATCAGCGGCGTGTCGAAGTCGATGGTGATATCAAACTTGGTGCCGTTGTAGGAGTGCAGCTCGCACCATGCCGTGCCGTTGTCGACACGAACGGTCTTCTTCACCTTCAGGTACCGGCGTCCCCGGTCCAGGCGTTTCAGGCCGATCTGCTCGATTGCTTCGACAAACGCAACGCTGCTGCCGTCCATGACCGGCATTTCCGGACCGTCGATTTCCACGATCAGGTTGTCGACACCCATGCCGAAAAGTGCAGCCATGAGATGCTCAACGGTCGCGACGCCTTCACTGGAAGGATCGCCGAGAACGGTGCAAAGTGCTGTTGCGGATACCTTGTTCCAGAGTGCCGGAACTTCGGTGGAGTTTTCCTGGTCGGTGCGGGTGAACACAATCCCCACACCAGCTTCGGCCGGTACGAGAGTGATCGACGCGGGTTTGCCCGAATGAACGCCAATCCCGGTCAGGGTCACCTGATCGGCTAGCGTCGTCTGTCGGTCAACATATGCGGTCATAAAACCCTGCCCTTCCGGTTTGCGGCGGAAACAAGCCCTCTATTTGCCCTTAAAGGGTTACGGACTTTTAACGATCCCGCGTTGGCTGGGAACATAGTCCCGAACCCCAATTGGGCGAAATAAAGCTTTATTACGATTTGTAACGATTCACAGGCTTTCAAATCACTGAATTAAAACGGGAATTTGTTCCGTTACGGAAACAGCCCGGAGCGTGAACTCCGGGCTGTAACGATCAGGGAAGATGATCGGGTCTCGAATCAGTTGGCCTGGCGGCGAAGAAACGCCGGAATTTCCAACTGTTCGTCTTCTGTTGCAGTTACCGGCTTCGGCGTTGCCCGCCCGGTGTTGTCCAACTGGCCGGCAGCACCATGGGCTGCGGGACGTTGCTGGGGAGCACGCGGGGCGGCCTGCTGAGCCGGCTGCATCTGCGGAGCAGGACGGGCAACCGGTGCGGCAGCCATGTCATGTTCCTGATCTTCTTCGTGATGACGGCCAAGGCCGCTTGCAAGGCGACGCAGCAGCCCCATCGGGCGACGGTCGTCTTCGACGTGCTCTTCATAGCTCGGTGCCGGAGCAGGCTGCTGAGGACGCTGCTGGGCAACGGCCTGCTGAGGCTGGGCTACATTTGCAGTCTGCTGCTTTGCCTGGATTTCACGCTGAGCGATCGGCGGGAAATCCTCCACCCGCGGCATGCGCGGTGCAGGGTTATGCTCGGCGGCAACCGGCGGAATGTAAGGCTGGCTGACCGGCATGTCTTCTGCAACAGGTGCCCGGGCTTCGTCTTCGATATCGAGCATCTGCGGCTTGGCTGCAAGCGAACCTGCTGCCGGCTGCACCTTCTTGATCTCGACAGCCGGGTCGCTTGCAACGGCGACTGGCTGCGGATCCGGAATGGCAAGTTCCCGTTCCAGGTTGGCAACGGCCTTCGCAGCGGCGTTCTCGGCGTGAGCCTTTTCAGCCAGAGCGGCCGGGCGCTGAGTGTTGATTTCCGGCGTCCGGCTTGCTGCCGGAGCTTCCGCCTTTACAGGCTGAGATGCTGTTCCGGGAAACGTGTTGGCCGCAAGGCCTTCCTCCCTGTCAATGCCGGTTGCAACGACGGACACGCGGATGAGACCATCAAGCGTCTCGTCGAAGGTCGCGCCCAGAATGATGTTGGCGTCGGCGTCAACTTCCTCACGGATGCGGGTTGCCGCTTCATCCACTTCGAACAGCGTCAGGTCGTTGCCGCCCGTAATGGAGATGAGCAGGCCTCTTGCGCCCTTCATCGAGGATTCGTCGAGCAGCGGGTTGGCAATGGCAGCTTCCGCCGCCTGCTGTGCACGCTTTTCACCGCTGGCTTCACCGGTGCCCATCATGGCCTTGCCCATGCCGCGCATCACGGAGCGAACGTCGGCGAAGTCGAGGTTGATGAGACCTTCCTTCACCATCAGGTCGGTGATGCAGGCAACGCCCGAGTAGAGCACCTGGTCGGCCATCGCGAATGCGTCGGCGAAGGTGGTCTGGGCATTGGCAATCCGGAACAGGTTCTGGTTCGGAATGACGATCAGTGTGTCGACACTCCGCTGCAGTTCCTCGATACCGGAATCGGCGATCCGCATACGGCGAGCGCCTTCGAACTGGAACGGTTTGGTCACCACACCTACCGTCAGTATACCCTGCTCGCGTGCCGCCCGTGCGATAACGGGTGCGGCACCGGTGCCGGTTCCACCGCCCATGCCGGCGGTGATGAACACCATGTGCGATCCGGACAGGTGATCGTTGATTTCGTCGATCACTTCCTCGGCAGCCGCGCAGCCGACTTCCGGCTGGGAGCCTGCACCAAGACCTTCAGTCACGGCCACGCCCATCTGGACGAGCCTGTCTGAATGGTTCATGGCCAGTGCCTGGGCATCCGTGTTGGCAACGACGAAGTCGCAGCCCTGGAGACCTGCAGTGATCATGTTATTGACGGCGTTTCCGCCCGCGCCGCCGACGCCGAAGACCGTAATGCGTGGCTTCAGCTCCTGAATGTCGGGCATCTTCAGGTTGATGGTCATATTATCCTCGCGACCCACTGGCGCCCCCGGTACGGGAGTAGCCTCTTCTTCCCTAATCTCCTCTGCCATTTCTGGCAGCTCAACTTCCTGGATGTCGTCTTCTTGGCTCATGTCGTCAGAAGCTTTCCCTGATCCATTGGCCCACGCGGGCCAGGTAACCAGATTGCCCGCCCCACCCTGATCTCCGGTTCTTGTGTTCGAACTGTTCGATCTGAGCGACCTGCGGATAAATCAAGAGACCGACAGCGGCGGCAAAAGCCGGACCTTTGGCAGCCTCGGGAAGACCGGCGACGCCTAGAGGCCGGCCAAGACGGACGTTGCGCCCCAGGATGTGACGCGCAACTTCTCCAAGACCCGTGAGCTGACTTGCGCCCCCGGTCAGAACGATCTGCTTACCGACACGCCCGGCAAAGCCGGACGCCGTAAGCCGATCCCTCACGAGTTCAAGGATTTCTTCCACGCGCGGCCGGATAACCCGGGTCAACGCCGAGCGTGGGATCTGGTTCGGCAGGTCGCTGTCGCTTTCCAGCGGCGGCACCGTGAGCATGTCACGATCGTCCGAGCTGGACGCCAGCGGCGAGCCGTAAAGGGTTTTCAAACGCTCCGCATCCTGCAGACGGGTTGCGAAAGCGCGGGCGATATCGGTGGTGACGTGATTGCCGCCAACGGCAATCGCATCCAGGTGCACCATGTGGCCATCGACGAAGACCGACAGTGTCGTCGTGCCGCCGCCCATGTCGATGCAGGCAACACCAAGCTCGGCTTCGTCATCGACGATGGTGGACAGGCCACTGGCAAACGGCGTCGCCACCATGGTTTCCACATGAAGGTGACCGCGGTTGATGCACAGTTCCAGATTGCGCACAGGCGGAACTTCCGCCGTCACCACCTGCATGTCGACGCCCAGCTTGTGGCCCATCATGCCACGCGGATCGCGGATGCCGCGGCTGCCGTCCAGCGAATAGGAGATCGGCAAGGCGTGTGTGACGGCCCGGCCGTCGGTCACCGAGTGGCTGGACCCGGCGGAAAGCACCCGCTGGATATCGGCTTCAGACACGCTGTCGCCTGCCAGCGGAACGTTGGCGCTGTAGATCTCGCTCTGCAGGCGTCCGCAGCTGATGTTGGCGATCAGCGACTCGACCGTCACGCCGGCCATGCGCTCGGCACTGTCGACTGCCAGACGGATGGCCTGTTCGGCAGCATCCATGTCGACAACGACGCCGGACTTGATCCCGCGCGAGCGCTGATAACCGTACCCCAGCACTTCCACCTTGTGGGAGCGGCTGGAGAGAATTGCCTTTTCTTCCTGCGGCACCAGTTTGGCGATCAGGCAGCAGACCTTCGTGGAGCCCACGTCCAGAACCGACATGATGACGGCACGACGGCTCGGCAGCGGCCGCATCTTCGGCAGGTAGAGGTTGTTGTCGGAGCGGCTCATGTGTCACGCTCCTTTTTGCCTGAGCGGCCCTTGCCGCCCGTCATGACCTTGCGCTGTTCGGCAGCCTCGTCGGAGAGGCGCACGGTCACGCGGTCTGCCAGACGCATGTCGATGGCAACGATGTCCCGGGACAAAAGCCCGCTTTCTTCATCCATTTTCACCAGATCTGCCAAGGCGGCGTCGATGTTGTCTTGGGGCAAGCGGATAGAAATCCCATTCTCAAGCTGCAGGTCCCAGCGGCGATCGCTGATCAGGAACGCCGCGCGCACGCGCGGACGCAGGCCCGGGACCTTCTCCAGCGCGGTATTGATCTCGGATGCCCTGCGCTGAGCACCGTGGTTCACGACAAGCAGCAGATTGGCATAACGCCCATCCACCTCGTCGGTGATCACGTCACCTGATTCGTTTACGATCGAGACCATGTCGCCGCGCTGCCACAGCGCATAGGGCACCCGTTCCTCGATGTTGATCTGCAGCGTGCTCGGATAGAGCTTCATCACCGAAGCGCTCTTCACCCAGGCCATCTCGTTAAGACGCTCGCGAGCGCTATTGGCGTCGAACAGGGCGAGCGAGGAACCTTCGTGAATTTCCAGCGCTTCCAGGATCTGGAACTCGTTGATTTCACGCTGGCCGGACAGCTTCACGGCCTCGATGCCGAAACCAGCAGCGGAGAGGAGACTGTCAGCAACGAGCCGGCCGTGCCCCCCTATGACTATTCCATAACCAATTGTTAAGGTTAAGAAAGTCAGTGCAGCAGCAGATCCGGACCAGCGTGGCAAATCTGCTAGGCGCCCGGCCGAACGCCACACCGGCTGGCGGTGCAAACGCGGCACACCGCGCCCGCGCGGAGCCAGCTCGGCCTCCAGCGGGGTCATCGTGTCCCGGTAATGTTTGCGCCTTATCGACAGCAACTCGCGTCCTCAACCATCCAGCTGACCAGGTCCTTGAAACTCATCCCCTTGTGGACCGCCATTTCGGGCACAAGAGAAGTCGGCGTCATGCCTGGCTGCGTGTTCACTTCTAGGCAAATCAGTTCTCCGGATCCGTCTTCCTTCTCATCGAATCGGAAGTCCGCGCGGGAAACACCGCGGCAACCCAGAGCCTGATGCGCCTTAACTGCTAGTGTCTCTATGGTTTGGTAAACAATCGGTGAAATTTTTGCAGGAAGAATGTGTTTTGAACCGCCTTGTGCATATTTTGCGTCGTAATCGTAGAAGCCGTGACCTAACGGCACTATGTCGATGACGCCAAGGGCCGTATCGTCCATGACGGCACAGGTCAGCTCCCGCCCGCTGATGAACTTTTCGCACATCAGCACGTCAGGGTAAGGCCAGTCCTCCCGACCCAGTTCCTGTGGCGGAAACTCTTGATCTTCCTTGACAATCAGCACTCCGAAGCTCGATCCCTCGTTGATGGGTTTCAGCACATATGGCGGCTTCATCGGATGCTCGCGGGTGATCTCCCGGCGGTTGACAACAAGGTGTTCCGTGACCGGAATTCCGGCTGCATTCATCACCGCTTTTGCCTTCACCTTGTTCATTGCAAGGCTCGAGGCGAGCACACCGGAATGTGTGTACGGGATGTTAAGAACTTCTAATATTCCCTGAACGCAGCCATCCTCGCCGAAGGGACCGTGAAGAGCGTTAAAGACCACATCGGGCTTCAAATCTTTGAGAACAGCGGAAATATTGCGGTCAACATCGACCCTGGTCACCCGGTAGCCGGCTTCTTCCAGCGCATCGGCGCAGCCCTTGCCGCTTGCGAGGCTTACAGGACGCTCGTTAACCCAGCCCCCCATCAGAACAGCGACATGTTTGCTTGCCATCAGGCAGCCTCCCCTTCCTTGCCCAGAAATGGCTCGATAGCCCCCTGTGCACCGAATTCACCCAGGCGCTTGATCTCCCACTCCAGGCGGATGCCGCTGTGCGCGAGCACGCGTGAGCGCACGGTTTCCCCCAGCAGCTCGAGATCGTGACCGGTGGCCGTTCCGGTATTGATCATGAAGTTGCAATGCATTTCGGACATTTGCGCTCCACCGACGGTCAGGCCACGGCAGCCTGCCGCGTCGACCTCTTTCCATGCCGACGTTCCGGGCGGGTTCTTGAAGGTGGATCCGCCGGTCTTTTCACGGATCGGCTGCGCCCGTTCACGGTGGGCGACAACGTCGGCCATTTCCTGCCGGATCGAGGCTTCGTCCTGCGGCACGCCTTCAAAGACGGCGGAGGTAAAGATCAGGTCTTTTGAAGCCTCCGAGTAGCGATAGGCATAGCCCATGTCCTCATTCGTCAGAACGTGGCGGTTACCGTCCCGGTCAACCGCGGTCAGCTCCACCATGCGCTCGCGGGTTTCCGTGCCGTGAGCGCCCGCATTCATGCGCAGCGCACCGCCCAGACCGCCAGGAATACCTGTGTAAAACGCAAAACCGCCGAGACCGGCCTTGGCCGCAGCTTCCGCCAGACGCTTGTCCGGCACGGCTGCCCCTGCCTTCAACCTGTTGCCGCCGACTTCCTCGATTGAACCGAAGCCCTTTGCACTCAGTCGGATGACAACACCCTTCAGGCCGCCGTCACGGATCAGCAGGTTGGAACCAAGCCCGACCGGCAGCACCGGAACATCTTTCGGCAGCTTTTTCAGGAAGGCAGCAAGGTCGTCTTCATCCGCCGGCTGGAACATCAACTGTGCGGGACCACCAGTGCGGAACCACGTGACCGCAGACAGTGGCTGGTTGGCCGTCAGCTTGCCGCCGATACCTTCGGCAAGCTCCGGATACTGCTCCAGCAGATCGGGAAACGCCATGTGACGTCCTCCTTAAAGCTCTTCCAGCTGTTTCGGCAGCGCGTATGCCCACTGGGTGATGTTGCCGGCCCCGAGGCAAACCACGAAGTCGCCCGGCTCGGCCAGTTCCTTGACAAGCGCCGGCAGCTCTTCCGGACCCTCGATCGCCCGAACGTTCCTGTGACCGCGGGTCTTCATGCCCGAGACGAGATCGGTATGTGCCGCTCCCTCGATCGGCTGCTCCCCCGCGGCGTAGACAGGAGCGATAATCACCGCGTCCGCATCGTTGAAGCAGTTGGAGAAATCATCGAACAGGCTGTGCAGGCGCGAATAGCGATGCGGCTGCATCACCGCGATTACCTTGCCTTTTGTCGACTCGCGCGCCGCATGGAGCACGGCCTTGATTTCAACAGGGTGGTGGCCGTAATCGTCGAATATCTGAACGCCGCCCACCGTGCCGGTGTGCGTGAAGCGCCGCTTGACGCCGCCAAAGGCGGCAATGCCTTTTCTGAGATCGTCCGCCTCGACACCCAGCTGCGAGGCAACCGCGATTGCCGCGGTGGCATTCGAAACGTTGTGAAGGCCCGGCATCGGCAGCGTCAGGTCGTTCAGTTCGATCACCTGCCCGCTGCGGCGGTCACGAAGGGTCACGGAGAAGATCGACTTGCCACCATCCATCGACACATCGGTGTAGCGAACGTCGGCCTGCGGATTGGCGCCATAGGTGACGACACGCCGGTCTTCGATGGTCCCGATCATCGTCTGGACTTCGGGATGGTCGAGACACATGACGGCAAAGCCGTAGAAGGGCACATTTTCAACGAACTGCCGGAAGGCAGCGCGTACGCCGGCGAAGTCGCCGTAGTGATCCAGATGCTCCGGATCGATGTTTGTGACGATGGCGACATCAGCCGGCAGCTTGACGAAGGTCCCGTCGCTCTCGTCTGCCTCGACTACCATCCAGTCACCCTCGCCCATGCGGGCATTGGTGCCATAGGCATTGATGATACCACCGTTGATCACCGTCGGATCCAGACCACCGGCATCGAGAAGAGCGGCCACCATCGATGTGGTCGTGGTCTTTCCATGTGTGCCGCCAACGGCGATCGCCTGCTTGAAGCGCATCAACTCGGCCAGCATTTCCGCCCGTCGCACCACAGGGATCAGCTTTTCACGGGCCGCGACCAGTTCCGGGTTGTCCTTCTTGATGGCGGAAGACACGACCAGCACCTCGGCATCGCCGAGGTTTTCTGCGGCATGGCCAATGGAAACCTTGATGCCGTTGTCACGCAGGCGCTGAACATTGGCGTTTTCCGCCATGTCCGAACCTTGCACCGTGTAGCCGAGGGTCTTCAGCACTTCGGCAATCCCGCTCATGCCGATACCGCCGATGCCGACAAAATGAACCGGTCCGATGTCCTGCGGCATCTTCATGGCCGTTCTCCTTGTTTTGCTGCGACCTTCTCGACGAGGTCGGCAAGTCTTTTCACCGCGTCAGGCCTGGCGACGCTGCGCGCCTTTAGCGCTGCTTCGCCCAGCATTTCGGGTGCATTCATGAATCGGGTGATTTCCTGGGCCAACCGCTCCGGATAAAGGTCGACCTGACGGATCGGCCAGGCCCCACCTGCCTTTTCAAGCACCTTGGCATTGGCAGCCTGGTCCTGATCGATGGCTCCGGGCAACGGTACCAGAATGGAGGGACGGCCAAGAACGCTGAGCTCGCTGACCGACGACGCACCGGACCGGCAGATCACCAGATGCGCCTGGGCAATCCGCTGCGGCATGTCCTGGAAGAATGGCGCGCATTCGGCCTGAACGCCCAGACTGTCGTAAACCGCCTGTACCCGCTCCATGTCCTCCGGACGGCACTGCTGCACGATGCGCAAACGGGCGCGGACGTCGGCGGGCAGTTTTTCAAGTGCCGGCGGCAACAGGTCGGAAAAGAAGCGTGCGCCCTGGGATCCGCCGAAGACCAGCAGGTTGAACGTTCCCCCGGCGAGCGGTGCCGAGTAGGGCAACTCCGCAGCCGCGAGTACAGCGTCCCTAACAGGGTTGCCCGTTTCAGTCAGCTTGGCCTTGAAATCCGCCGGCAGATCTTCGATCGGCACGCTTGTGGCAATGGCGGTCACGCCCTTCGCCAACAAGCGGTTGGCTCGCCCCATGACGCCGTTTGCTTCATGCAGGATGGAGGGCGTGCCCGTGAGCCGGGCAGCATACATCGGCGGAAACGTCGGGTAACCACCAAACCCGGCCACGACATCCGGCTTCAAGGCCTTGATCACCTTGCGTGCCTGCAGCGTTCCAAGAAACAGTTTCACTGCAGTCTTCGCCAGCAGGAAGGGATTGCGCCCCCGGATGGTCTCCGAGGCGATGATGTGAACCTTGCGAGCGGGAAAGGCGCTGCCGTATTTGTCGGCCCGTTCGTCGGTTGCAAGTTCCACGGTCCAGCCGCGCCGGATCAACTCGCTGGCCAGCGCCTGTGCGGGGAAGAGGTGGCCGCCAGTTCCGCCGGCCGTCAGTAAAACAGTTTTGCTCATGAGTGCGGCTTGGGGCCTTACATCAGGGAAGAGGGTGAAAGCCGGCTCACCGTGACGACATCACCGCGCGACGGCTGCGGCCGCCTGCGCGTGAGCGCCAGAATGGCACCAGCGGTCATGGCGGACGACAAGAGTGACGACCCGCCGTAGGAAACGAAAGGCAGGGTCATGCCCTTGGACGGAATGAGGTGAAGGTTCACCGCGAGATTGATCGTGGCCTGCAGGCCGAACAGCACGGTCAGTCCTGCTGTGGCAAGACGACTGAAGGCATCCTGATCACGGCTGGCGTGACGCAGGCCTCTCAAGACGATAAATGCAAAGACGGAGACAAGCAGCAGACAGGCGATTACGCCGAACTCTTCGCCGACAACGGCGAAGATGAAGTCTGTGTGGCTGTCCGGCAAGATCCGCTTGACGGTGCCCTCACCCGGACCACGGCCCAGCCACCCGCCTGCAAGAAAGGAATCCTTGGCCGTATCGATCTGGAAGGTGTCGCCGGAGCTCGGGTCGAGGAACCGGTCCACGCGGTTGGTCACGTGTGGCAGGAAGGCATAGGCGGCAAACAGGCCAACGATCCCGATGACGCCAAGTGCCATGATGATGAGCCAGGAAATGCCGTTCAGGAAGAACAGCCCTGCCCAGACCAGGCCGAGCAACATGGTCTGACCGAAGTCCGGCTGGGCGATCAGGAGAGCCGCGCAAACCGCAAAGAGTACAAAGGCGAAGAGCACTCCAGGCACCTCGCGCCGGCGGCCACTTTCCGACAGAAGGAAGGCGATCAGGATCACGAAGGCAGGCTTCAGGAATTCGGACGGCTGTATCGACAACCCGGCGATATAGATCCAGCGCCGCGCACCCTTGGCCTCAAACCCCAGGAACAGGGTGGCAACCATCATCAGTAGTGACACGATGAACAGGATGAGTGCCGCCCGCCGGACCATGCGCGGCGTCATAAGCGAGCCGGCAAGCATGATCGTCAGGGCCGGGATCAAGAACATGGCCTGTCGCTTGACGAAATAGAAGGTTTCAACGCCGATGCGTTCGGCAACCGGCGGACTGGCTGCAAACGAAAGGACCACACCGCCAACCATCAGCAGGCTGAAGGCGGCAAGCAGATAGTGGTCCACTGTCCAGAGCCATTCCGCAAAGCGGCTGCGATCGGCGCGCGAAACCATATCAGGCGACCTCCTGGGTATTGCCGGAATTGGGCAAGGCACGCACCGCATCTACAAAAGCAGCGCCCCGCAGTTCAAAATTCGGGAATTGGTCGAAGCTCGCACAAGCGGGCGACAAAAGTATGGCGATTTCAGCCGCACCGTCCTCCGCCGCCTCGGCAGCGGCGTCCTGCACGGCCTGGGTCAGCGTTCCGCTGATCTTGAAGGGCACGCGGCCATCCAGCGTCTTGGCGAAATCCTGAGCCGCCTCTCCGATCAGGAAGGTCTTGGCGATCTTCGGGAAATATTCGTCCAGCGAGGAGATACCGCCCGCCTTGGCCCGGCCGCCCGCGATCCAGTAGATCCGGTCGAAACTTGCCAATGCTCTGGCCGCAGCGTCAGCGTTGGTAGCCTTGGAATCGTTGATATAGAGAACCCGGCCCTTCTTCTCCACCACTTCCATGCGGTGATGAAGTCCCGGGAAGGTCTTGAGGGCTTCTGCGATCTGCGCTGCCGGAATTTCCAGCGCACGTAGAGCCGCGAAGGCAGCCGCCGCATTCTGTCCGTTGTGGTCGCCGCGGAGACTGTCGATCCCGCCAAGCAGCGCCACTTCGATCTGGCTGCCGTCATGCGCCTCGATCAATCGCCCGTGGCGAGCGTAAATACCGTTGGTGAGTTCCTTTTCACCGGCGATCCGGCACACGGGCTTGCGTGCAAGTTCAAGCCTGTCGGCAATTGCTGAGGACAACCGGTCGTCAACTCCCACCACCGCGACCTTGGCACCGGCAACAAGCCGCTCCTTGATAGCGGCGTAGTTTTCCATGGACCCGTGACGATCGAGATGATCCGGCGACAGGTTCATGTGAATGCCGACCGTTGCATCCAGGTTCGGCGCCAGATCGATCTGGTAGGAAGAGCACTCCACTACATAATGCCGACCGGGTTGCGGAGGATCCAGCTCCAGAACCGGCGTCCCGATGTTACCGCCGAGTTGCACGTCCCGGCCCAGGGCCTTCAGGAGATGCGCGATCAGTGCGGTGGTCGTCGACTTGCCATTGGTACCGGTAATCGCAATCAGCGGCGCGGACGGACATTGTTTGCGCCGCTCACGGCAGAAAAGCTCGACATCGCCGACAATCTCGACGCCGGCATCACGCGCCAGCTCCACGGACCAGTGCGGCACCGGATGGGTCAGCGGCACACCGGGTGCAAGAACCAGTGCGGCAACGTCCGACCAGTCGAGGTTCCGAAGGTCTTGCGTTGCAAGCCCCTCGTCGGCAGCTTGTGCGACCCGAGCTTCGTTGTCGTCGAAACAGACCACATCCGCACCGCCCGCCTTCAGCGCACGCGCCGTTGCAAGCCCGGACCCGCCGAGCCCGAACAGGGCAACCTTTCTGCCGTCGAATGTGGTGACCGGGATCATGCGCCTACCTCAGCTTCAAGGTTGCGAGGCCGAGCAGGGCAAGCACGACGGAAATGATCCAGAAGCGGATCACCACCTGGCTTTCGGTCCAGCCCATGATCTCGAAATGATGGTGGATCGGCGCCATGCGGAAGACCCGCTTGCCGGTCAGCTTGAAGGAGAACACCTGCACGATGACCGACACGGCTTCGAGAACGAACAGACCGCCGATGATAGCGAGAACAATCTCGTGCTTGGTGGCAACCGCGATTGCACCGATCATGCCGCCGAGAGCAAGTGATCCGGTGTCACCCATGAAGATGGCGGCCGGAGGGGCGTTGAACCACAAGAAGCCGAGACCCGCGCCGATCACGGCACCACAGATGACGGCAAGTTCACCGGTGCCGGCAACGTGGTGGATCTGGAGATAGCTGGCAAAAACCGCGTTACCGGAAAGGTAGGCAATCAGGCCGAAGGAAGCGCAGGCGATCATCACCGGTACGATTGCCAGACCATCGAGACCGTCGGTCAGGTTGACCGCGTTCCCCGCGCCAACCATCACGAAGGCCGCGAAGGGAATGAAGAAAAGACCGAGATTGAGCGTCAGATCCTTGATGAAGGGAAAAGTGATCGCTTCCGAGTATTCGGACACATCCAGAAGGGTAACCGCGAAGGCCGCGCCGCCAGCGATCAGGAACTCCAGGCCCAACCGGGCCTTGCCGCCAAATCCCTTGTGCGAGGACTTGGTGACCTTCAGGTAGTCATCATAAAAACCGATGCCGCCGAACCCGAGGGTGACGCCGATGACCACCCAGACGTAAGGGTTGGAAAGATCCGACCAAAGCAATGCCGCGACCAGGGCCCCTGACAGGATCATCAACCCGCCCATGGTGGGCGTGCCTTTCTTGGTCAACAGATGGCTTTCAGGTCCGTCGGCGCGGATCGGCTGCCCATGCCCTTGCCGGATCCGAAGACTGGCGATGATTTTCGGTCCGAACAGGAAAACGAAAAACAGCGCGGTCATGATCGCGCCACCGGTTCGGAAGGTGATGTAACGGAACACGTTCAGCGCTGAAATCTGATCCGCGAATTGCCCCAAGAAATAAAACATCCAATGCCCCTTACGCCGCTGCGGTGTCGTCCGCAGGCGGATATTCTTTTTTCAAGGCCTCGACAAGCGGGCCCATCCGGGTTCCGAGCGATCCCTTGATCATAACAACATCACCGGAACGGACGTCGCCCAAAAGCACATCTTCCAGATCTTTTGCTTCTTCGCAGTAGTGTCCGCGCAGGTCATGCGGCAGCAGCTTCCAGAGCGCATGCATGTGCGGGCCCGCGCAATACACCGCGTCGATATCGGCGTCGGTAATCGGCTGGAGCAACTCCGCGTGCAAACGGTCGGCATCGGTCCCCAGTTCGCGCATGTCTCCAATGACGGCAATACGGCGACCCGGCCTTGTGACAGGCGCCTCGCCCAGCACGGCAAGTGCTGCCTTCATAGAGGCGGGATTGGCGTTGTAGCTCTCGTCGATCAGGTTGAACTCGCCCTTCTGCATGGGCAGACGGGTCACCTCGCCGCGACCCTTGGGGGCGCGCATGGAATCGAGTGCCAGTCCTGCTTTTGCAAGATCCGCCCCCAGATCCACGACCGCGGTCAGAACCGCGAGGCTATTCTTGACGTGGTGTTTGCCCGACGCCCCGATCTTGTACGTGATTTCCTGGCCCAGAATGCTGGCGTCGACACTCGATCCGGCCGGATAGGAAACGGCCTTCTGGAGATGGCTGTCTGCCGAAGGGTCTTCGCCAAATGTTTGGATTTTGGAAACTCCCGCAGCAGCCGCCAGAAACTTCAGCAGGTCGAATTGCAGATTGTCCTTGTTCAGGATCGCAATTCCACCAGGCTCCAGTCCGTCGAAAATTTCGGCCTTTGCCTTGGCTATCTGCTCGACGCTGTCGAAGAATTCCAGGTGTACCGGCTGAACGGTGGTGATGATCACCACGTGCGGGCGCACCATCTTTACCAGCGGCGAGATTTCGCCCGCATGGTTCATGCCGATCTCGAAGACACCGAAATCCGTGTCGGCGGGCATGCGTGCCAATGTCAGCGGTACGCCCCAATGGTTGTTGAAAGAGGCAACCGAGGCATGAACCTTGCCGGATTCTGTCAGTGTCAGGCGCAGCGCTTCCTTCGTGCCGGTCTTGCCGACAGAACCGGTGACCGCGACAATGCGGGCATTGCTGCGGGCCCGCGCTGCGACACCGAGCTTGCGCATGGCTTCAAGCGGGTCGTCCACAACCACGTAGCGGCCATCTTCGGGCAGATCGGACAAGCGATCCTCGCCAACCAGCGCCACCGATGCGCCGGCTTCCAGTGCGGCGGCAACATAATCGTGCCCGTCCAGACGGTCACCGGTGATCGCGACGAATGCATCACCCGGCTCCAGCGTCCGGCTGTCTATGGATATACCGGTAATTTCAGCGCCAGCATCACCCTGAAGGCGGCCACCGGCGGCTTCAACAAAGGCATCAAGGGTCCAAAGCGGGTCGCTCATGTGTTTCCTTCAAGACTGATGGCGCGCTTTACGGCTTCGTGATCGGAAAAGGGAATCACTGTGTCGCCAACAATCTGGCCCGTTTCGTGACCTTTTCCGGCCACACACAGGATATCGCCATCCTTTAGGCGGCGAACTCCCTCTGCGATCGCTTCATACCGGTCGCCAATCTCCATTGCATCGGGTGCGCCACCCAACACCGCCTTGCGAATGGTCGCCGGGTCTTCCGAGCGCGGGTTGTCGTCCGTGACGATAACCAGATCGGCCCTGCGAGCCGCGACTTCCCCCATCAGCTCGCGTTTTCCGGGGTCCCTGTCGCCACCGGCGCCGATGATCACGGACAGCTTGCCACGGGCAAATGGCTTCAAGGCCGCAAGGGCGTTATCAAGCGCGTCCGGCTTGTGGGCGTAATCGACAAAAATCAGCCCGCCTGCCGGCGTCTTGCCGGCAAGTTCAAGACGGCCCGGAGCCCCCTTCAGGTTTTCAAGGGCCCGCAAGGCAGTTCCCGTGTCGATGCCAGCGGCAATCGCGAGACCGGCAGCAATGAGTGCGTTGGAAACCTGGAAGCGGCCGATCAGGGGCAGCGTCACCTTGTATTCGCCGCGCGCACTCTGGATCGTCAGTTCCTGCCCTGCCCCCATCGGCTTCAGGCCGGTCAGGGTGAGGTTCCGGCCGGTTTCTCCGACCGTAAAGAGCGGCAATCCTCGCTCCTGCGCGACCGCCATGACCCTGTCAGCATATTTCTCACCCGGATCGCAGACCACTGTGCCGCCTGACGGAAGCAACTCTTTGAACAGACGAAGTTTTGCATTCAGGTAATGCTCGATCGTCGGATGATAATCCATGTGATCGCGGCCAAGATTGGTGAAGGCGGCCGCCGTCAGCCGAACACCGTCCAGCCGGTACTGATCGAGACCGTGCGAAGAGGCCTCAAGCGCCGCGTGATTGACACCTTCTTCTTCCAGCTCTGCCAACTGCTTGTGCAAGGCAACCGGGTCCGGCGTTGTCAGGCCGCCGTAGCTTTCTCCATCCGGCTTGATAACGCCCAGTGTACCAAGGCTTGCGGCAGGATGGCCTGCAGACTGGAAAATCTGGCGGGCGAAATGAGCAACGGATGTCTTGCCCGCAGTTCCGGTGACGGCAACGATTGTGTCGGGTTGAGCTCCGTAGAAACGGGCCGCCATTCTTGCAAAGACCTGACGAGGCTCTGCGGCACTGACAACGGCAACCGTGTTCGGCACCTGTGCACGCACTGCATCTGCGGCCTCTTCAGCACACAGAATGGCAATTGCCCCGGCCGCTGCTGCGTCCGGGGCGAATTTTGTCCCGTCGACGGAAGCCCCCTTGAAGGCGGCAAACAAGAAGCCCGGCTGAACTTTGCGGCTATCAGCCGTCAGCCCCGTAATTTTCCGAGCCTCTGCCGCTTCGGGCAAGGTCAGCCCGGCAGCTAAATACTCAAGATCCATCTCACCCGATCATCCGGTTTGTGCGTCGTCATTAATGAGCTTTTTCGGAAAACCGGATTTCGGCTGCGACCCCGCCGGTTTTCAAAGCTCAACTCGTCTCCTTAATAGGAAATCTCGATTGGTTCATCCCCTTTGCTGAACCGCGGCATCACACCAAGCATGGGAGCCGAGCGGCGAACGATTGCGCCAACCATCGGCGCAGCGTTCAGACCAGCCGTCGCACCAATGCCGTCGCGTTCCGGTTTCGGCTCGTCGATAACGACCAGAACCACGTAGCGCGGGTCGTCCATCGGGAAGGCCGACAGGAACGAGTTGCGGCGCTTGTTGTTGACATATCGACCGTTCTCGATCTTCTCCGCAGTGCCCGTCTTGCCACCGACCGTGTAGCCCGGGACATCGGCCCGGCGGCCCGAACCGGAGAGCACGTTCAGCCTGAAGAGATAACGCATCATGCGGCTCGTTTCCGGAGAAACGACTTGTTTGCCAAGCTTTTGCACGTCTTCGGGGCTTCTCGGCAGGAAGGTTGGCGGAAGCAGGACGCCACCATTCACCAGCGCTGCGGCGGCAACGGCGGTCTGCATCGGCGTTACCGAGATACCGTGCCCGAACGAGATGGTCATCGCCGCCAGTTCGTTCCATTTCGGCGGCAGCAGCGGCGCCGCATTTTCCGGCAACTCGGTCTGCAGACGGTCCGTCAGGTGCAGGCGCTTCAGAAAGTCCTGCTGGCGCGCAATACCGGTCGCCAGCATCATTTTTGCGGTGCCGATGTTGGATGAATAGATGAAGATTTCAGGCACCGACAGGATGCGGTGTTTCCCGTGGAAATCCGAAATCGTACGGCCGCCTGCCCTGATCGGACGGGTTGCATCGAAGCTGTCATTGATCGAAACAGCCCCCGAATCCAGCGCCATTGCGGTGGTGAAAGTCTTGAAGACCGACCCCATCTCAAAGACACCACCGGTTGCCCGGTTCAGGCGGTCCTTTTCCAGGGCCTGGGCCCGGTCGTTCGGGTCGTAGTCCGGCAGGGAGGACATGGCGACCACTTCGCCGGTCTTTGCATCCAGAACGATACCGGCCGCGGCGATCGCCTTGTAGCGTTCCATCGCCTTCACGAGCTCATCGCGCACGACATGCTGAACACGCAGGTCGACCGACAGTTTCACCGGCTCCATCGTACGGTCCGACGTAAAACCAAGTGACTGAAGGTCCCTCAACCAGGAGTCATCGATGTATTTTTCGATCCCGGCGAGGCCCTGATTGTCGACGTTGACGGAACCAACGATATGGCCCGCGGTCGGCCCACCCGGATAGAAACGCTGGTTTTCCGAAAGGAAGCCGATACCCGGCAGGCCGAGATTGTGAACTCTTTCTGCCTGCTGCGGTGTCATTTCACGCTTTAGCCAGACGAAGCCGGCGCCGCTTTCCAGACGGCGACGCACAAGACCCTCGTTCAGATCCGGCACGATGCGGATCAACCCTTCGACTGCCTCGTCCACATCCATAATGCGGCGCGGTTCAGCGTAAAGCGAAGCCGTCTTGATGTCGGTAGCAAGGATCTCGCCGTTCCTGTCGATCAGGTCTGGACGGGAGGCGGCAACGGAATCCTGCGCCGAAATCCAGGCATGGGACGGCGCTTCTTCCATTTGCGCCAGCATGACCAGCCGGCCCGCGATCGCAACATAGACGCAGGCAAAGGCAAGCATGGCCACATAGACACGGGATTTGACCGCGCTGGCGGAGACGGAGTCCCTTGTCGCCCGCGGATGAGCCCGTCTTACCTGAAGGAAGCTGGCCGGTTCACTAACCATCGTCATGACCGCGCCCTCACTGGATCACAGCAGACGAGCCGGCATAGCCGCCCATCTGACTGCCACCGATGGGCTCCAGCATCACAGGACGCGCCGGAAGATCTTCCGTTGTCACGATCTGCTTCACATCAAGCGGTTCAAGAAGAAGATAATCGTTATAGCGTTCGACAAGGGACTGCAGCCGGTCCGGCTTGTTGAGAAGGCTCCACTCCGCCTTCAGATGACGAATGGAGTCGCGCTCCTCGTCGATCTGCCGCTTCAGATCGGCAACCTTCTCCGCAGACTTCGTCGCTGCGAGCTTCATGTCATAGACCGTCGCCGCGCCGATCACGACCGCCAGTATGAACACGATGTTCAGCGTTCGAACCATATTAGCCCCCTAGCCCATGGAAGGCTGCGAGACGTGGGACACCCGCCTGATGGATGTCCAGCTCTCGCGCCTCAGCTTCGGTCCGCCGCCCGGCCCGAAGCTTCGCGGATCTTGCCCGCGGATTGATGTCCGTTTCAGCGTCGGCAGCTTCCACCGCCTTGCGCGTCAACAATTCGAATGTCGCCGGAGGCACGTCTTCCTCCGGCATATGTCGTGATCCGCCACCGCGGGTCCGTGTCCGATCCTGGAAGAACCGCTTGACGATACGGTCTTCGAGGGAATGGAAACTCACCAGCACAAGGCGTCCGCCCGGCTTCAGGATCCGCTCGGCCGCGCCCAGCGCTTCAGCCGCCTGATGCAACTCGCCGTTCACATAGATCCGCAGCGCCTGGAAGGTTCGCGTTGCCGGGTGGATCTGTGCCTTCTTGGGCGACCGGCCAAGCACCTTTTCGATCAGGTTCGCCAGCTCCAGGGTCCGGGTGAATGGCTTTTCCTTGCGGGCCCTGTCGATGGCGTGAGCAACAGTCGTCGCCCGCTTTTCCTCACCCAACAGACCGATCACGCGGATCAGATCCTTCACTGGCAGCTCATTGACGACATCCGCAGCCGATGGCCCGGCCTGCTCCATACGCATGTCCAACGGCCCATCGCGCAGGAATGAAAAGCCGCGATCAGCCTCATCAAGCTGCATGGAAGAAACGCCGAGATCGAGAACCACACCGTCGACACCATCAAAACCGCAACCGCGGGCATGCGTTTCAAGACCCGCAAATTGACCCGGCACGAGCATCAGCCGGCCTTCGGAAGCTTTCACAAGCTCCTGCCCGCCAGCAATCGCGTCCGGATCCCGGTCGATACCGATCACATGGGCACCACGCTCCAGAATTGCGCGGGAATAACCGCCGGCACCGAAGGTACCGTCGACAATCACCTCGCCGGGCTGCGGCGCAAGCCACTCCAGAACCTCTTTCAGGAGAACCGGCACATGGCGCTCGGGTCCGCCAGCGTCAGGAGCAACGTCTCTGTCGCCGAGCGCCATCATACCGGCTCTCCCTGAGAGGATGCGGAGCTTTGCCCCGACAGCATCGCGAGCGCACGCCGTTGGGCCTCTGCGCGGTACTCGCGAAACTTTTCAGGTTCCCAGATCTGGAACTTGTAATTCATGCCGACGAAGGTGACCTGGTCGGTAATTCCGGTGTGTTCGCGGATCATGTCGGAAATGGTCATGCGGCCATCCCCGTCGATCCTCGGGTTTTCACTGGCACCGAACAGGGCGATCGCCAGTGCATCATGATCGGGAGAGAGCTTTGCAAAGGCCTCCGAGCGCTTGTTGATTTCAGCAAGCAGATCGTTTCCGCCTGCGTCGACCGCCGCGCAGTGTGAAGAAGCAATGCAATAAAGGCCTTCAAATCCATCTCTCGCCAATACCGTACGGAAGGGCGCCGGGATCGACACGCGACCCTTGGCATCCAGCCGGTTGGTAAAGTGAGAAACAAAGCCGGCCATTCATCCCCTCGAAACGGGTCCCCACCCGTTCAAATCCCAAGTTCACCCGTAAATGAGAGGAAGGCCGGCAACTTGCCCGGACACGCAATTTGCAAAAACGGCACTTTCAGAACCGTTAAATCGATGTCCATGACCCTACTGAGATGGGCCCGCACTCCCCATTCTGGGTATTTATGGGATACCATGGGAAATCATGGGCGGTCAATGGAATCTCATGGATTCCGGCTCGATTTGATCGCACACGACCCCGTCGAGAGACCTTAAGGCAAACATGCTTAATGAAGCCTTGACACAATTGGAGAATCGGATTCGCAGGAATACGGAGGTTTTCCGCATCGAAGCCCGGAAAACCGGCAATTTCTGCCTATCTGGAAAGACTTGTGGAGAAAGAAAACCGGCTTTGTGGCGAGAGTCTCAACCGAACCTGAGCGCCCGACCCGTGGCCCCTGGTGTCTCGCCGAACCGCTCCCGGTAGGCAACCGAGAACCGGCCCAGGTGCCGGTGGCCGGACCGGTAGGCCACCTCTGCCACGGGCAGACTGTGCCCCTCCGACAACAACAGGTGCCGTGCGTAACTCAACCGGACGTCCTGAAGGTACTGAAGCGGAGTACAGCCGTATTCCTGCCGGAACTGCAATTGAAGGTTCCGGGGCGAGGTTCCTGCGTGGATACTGATATCCAGAAGACTGATGTCGTCGGCAAAACGCTCGCCGATCAGGCTGACCGCACGCTTCAGGATGGCCGGTGACCTGCCGGTCTCCCGCCGTTCCAGCAGCGGCGACGCGGTGTTCGGCTGAAATTCCAGCAGCGCTCCGACAAGGGCTTCTTCCAGGTGGCGTTGTTCCGGACTCCCTTCCCCCTGAAAAACCCGCCCTTCCTCGACTGCGCCCAGAACACCGCGCAAGCGACGGCGCCAGGCAGCACCAGCGCGAGACAGAAGATTGAATTCGGGTTCGAAGCGAACCTGACCAACACTCACACCGGCCATTCTGCTTGCAACTTCCTGCAGGAAACCGGTCTCGATCTGAAGAAGGATCTGCTGGCAGCCGGCATGCCAACGCATGGCAGTGTGCCGGTCCGGATTGAGAATGGAGGCAACCCTCGGCGTGGACACCATGGAACGACAACCATTGCGGACCTCAGCCGTGCCGACAATTGGAAGCTGGATCAGGTAGAACTCGGCAAGTTCTCCTGGCTCGATCGCCACATCAGCGCCATACCGCAGGTAGTTGAGAGAAAGATGCTGTCCACGCGCCCGGTTCTGGCAGGCATCAAACCTGTCGGATGCCGAAAAACGCCCCAGGCGATGATTGCAGAAGTGTCGGGCAACGATTTCCCTGGCTTCGTCCACATCCGTGGTTTCGAAGCATTTGAAGCGATCGAGCGGCGTTTTGCTTTCTGCCTGAGACAACATTGTGGAAGCATGCCGCTGCTGCGAGGCCCTTTCAAGCGCCACCTTGTGTGCCATGCGTCATTTTACTGCATCCGGCCAAGTAATTTCGCTTTCTGGATAAAGAAATCCATCGAGCCGCGCTTAGCCTTTCTCCTGTCGAAAGACCAAAGCGCACCAAATGAGCGATGAGGGGAACAATCATGCAAGATGGCGCAGGCATTACCGCAGCGAACGCGGGACTGGACAATATCAGCTGGAATGTGGTCGGGCACACCTATACGCCGAAACTCCTGAGCGGCAATGCCTTCATCTGGCATGCGCTCATTCCGGCGGAGACCTTTGTCCCGCCTCACATACATCCGACCCAGGACGAATGGATCGTGATGCTGGAAGGGGAGCTGGAAGTCGAAATGGGTGGTCAGACCCACAAGGCAAAGGCGGGCGACACGATCCGTATGCCGATGGGTGAAGCCCACGGCATCTTCAACAGGTCCGGCAAGACGGCCACCTGTGTCTTCGGTGTTGCGCCGTCCCGTAAACTCTTCGAACTCTTCGGCGCGCTCGACGGCGTGACAGATCCGGCTGAACTGGTCCGGCTTTCCGCCTTGCACGAGGTCGACTTTCTGCCGCCTCCCGATCAGGCCTGAGCCAACACGGCCAGATCCAGCTTTTGAAGTGACGGGGTGGATTGCCGGCAGATACCACACCGCCGGCGCCCCCTGAGGCGAGAGGACATCGAGAATGACGAAACGCAAGACTGTCGCCGTAATCGGCGGCGGCGTGAGCGGGCTTGCGGCTGCAAAAGCCTTCGACGAACGCGGACACAGGGTGATGGGCTTCGAGCGAAGCCACGATTTCGGTGGTGTCTGGGAACTGTCGCGGTCCTATCCGGACGTGCAGACCCAGTCGCCCAAGGACCTTTACCGCTTCACCGACCTGCCCATGCCGGACGACTATCCTGAATGGCCGAAAGGGCCTCAGGTACATGCCTATTTGCATGCCTATGCGACAAAACACAAACTCGGCCGCCTGTTCCGGCTGAACACCAATGTCCTTTCCATGGATCGCCGCAAGGATGGCAATCCGGGCTGGACACTGACACTTGAGACGGCCGGCAGAACCTGGTGCGAAGACTTCGACTTCGTCGCCATCTGCACCGGCCAGTTTTCGGACAAGAACGTCATTTCCCACCCTGGGCAAGAAGCCTTCGAGGCCGCCGGCGGCCAGGTGCTGCACAGCTCGGACTATACCGACAGCAGCATGGCACAGGGCAAACATGTGATCGTTCTCGGCGGCTCCAAATCCGCGACCGACCTGGTGGTCAACGCCGCCAGAAACGGTGCGAAATCGGTTACGCTGGTTTACAGGGAACCGGTCTGGCGCGTGCCTTATTTTGTCGGTGGCATCAATTTCAAACGCCTGCTCTACATGCGCGCCCAGGAACAGCAGTTCAACGGCTGGGGCCAGACCGGCTTTGCAAAAGCGGTCTCTGCTGCCTTCAAGCCATTGATCTGGGCAAATTTCAGAGGGCTGGAAACGCTGCTCAAGTTTCAGCTCAAGTTGAAGAAATGGGACATGGTTCCGGATATCCCGATCGAAAAGGACGCCTCCTGTTCGTTGCCGATCGTGACACCGGGACTTTTCGAAGGTTTTGAAGCGGGCAGCATCCGCCCGGTTCGGGGAACCTTCGCGCGCTATGAGAATGGCCAGGTCATCCTGTCCACGGGAGAAGCACTGCCCTGTGATCTGGCTGTGCTGGCCGTGGGCTGGAAACTCGGCATTCCCTATCTGGCGAAGGAATACCGGGACAAACTGATTGAGCCCGACGGGCAATACAGGGTCTACCGTCTGTCGGTGAACCCGGACCTGCCCGACATGGGCTTTGTCGGCTTCAACTCCAGTTTTTGCACCGTGCTGTCGGCGGAAATGATTGCCAACTGGCTGGTTCGGTATGCCGACGGGCAACTGGCTCATCAGCCGACGGATAGGGAAATGCGCAGCAACATCGACCAGATGCTCCACTGGCGGCGGCGGGAACGGCCGGCTGCCCAGGTCTATGGCGGTCTTTGCTCTGCCCCCTTCCACTTCCGGCACTTCGATGAACTGCTGGCGGATATGGGGGCTGCCAAGCGAAAACGCGCAAACCCGTTGGCGGAGCAGTTCTCCTATCCGAACGCAGAAGCTTACGGGACATTTCTTGGCAGCACGCCGCAATATGCAGCGGGCTGAACAGAGAAGGTAAGAGCCAGCCGGCCTGTAAGCCGGGTTCTGTATGGCCCGGCCAGATACGAGACCTGACGCGGACGTGACAGCCATTCATCTGTGACGTCTGTTGCCAGACGCCTATCGCAACCAACCCGGACAACTGGCCTGGAAACCGGCCTGAACCGGATCGCTCCGGTCCGCGTTGTCCCTATTCGGTTTTGCTCCCGGTGGGGTTTACCATGCCGCCGCTGTTGCCAGTTGCGCGGTGGGCTCTTACCCCACCCTTTCACCCTTACCCCGGGAAAATCTCTCGATCTGTCCGGGGCGGTTTGCTTTCTGTGGCACTTTCCCTAAGGTCGCCCTCGCCGGGCGTTACCCGGCACCGTGTTTCCATGGAGCCCGGACTTTCCTCCCCCGCGGCCTTTCGGCACTTGCGGCAGCGGCTGTCCGACCGACTGGCGCATGGGACTTAGGAGGCTTTGCGGACAAGGTCAAGCGACAGTCGATGCCGTGCTGCGCGAATTCCCGGGATAGCGTCCCCGTCCTGTGTCATTCCGCCAACCTGCCGTCCACTGGCGGCTGCGACCTCGCGCCCCGCCTCACCCGTCCGCACGCTTCACAATCCTCACGCAAGCTAGCTCTTGCAGGGCTATAGGCTGGCAAAACTGTCAAGGTGCCATCGGGCCAGACACCCAAGAGCCTGCGGCAAAACCCGCCAATCCCGGAACGGCAAAAAGAGGAATGTAATTCTAATTACTGTAAAAAGTATCAATATAAGTTTTTACAAGCCTCTCGAAAGATAAAAACTTTTTCCCGCCGTTGCCCAAATATTAAGCAATAAGAAACCCATGTGACGGAAGGTAATGGGAACAAACATGGAGCTAAAAATGCGTCAACTGTGCGTCTTCCTGCCTGCGATCATGCTGGCAACTGCAGCCCAGGCTGCAGATACACCGCCCGATGCGAAAGCGTTGATCCAGCCGGAGATCGTGGAAGCCGTTGCCGAATGGCTTTCCAACCCGATTGTCGCCTTGTCGATCAACGCACAAAACAATTTGCGCGGGTCTCTTTCCCAGGCAGACATCGACGCACTGGACGCCCAATGGCGACAGGAACGCGAAGCAGCGGACAAGCCCCTGATTTCCGCAACCTTGTCCGCCCCCTTGTCGATCTATCTCCTGCGCGTTCAGGCAGGGTCACTCGGCCTCTATCCTGAAATCTTCGTCATGGACGCGAACGGTCTGAACGTCGGGCAAAGTGCGATTACCAGCGACTACTGGCAGGGAGACGAGGCCAAGTTCCAGAAGACCTTCCCGAACGGCCCTGAAACCGTTTTCATCGACGAACCGGAATGGGACGACGGCAGCAAGATCTGGCGTGCCCAGCTCAACATGACAATCACTGACCCCGAAACCAAGAAAGCCATCGGGGCTGCAACAGTCGAATTCAACCTGACCGAACTGATGCGTCGTCAGGGTACGGGATCTTAAGCGGGAAATACCATGTTCAAAAATCTATCCGTCAGCAAAAAGATCGCCGCAGGGTTCCTGACGCTCGCATTGGTCGGCGCAGTGGCCGGTGGCATGAGTGCCTATCAGACGCATTCGGCTCTGGATGAAGTCAAGACAGCAAACAACCTGTCGGATCTCAACGTGGAAACGGCCGAACTCACGGAAAAGATCGCAGCGCAGGCTTTGTCGGTGAAATCCTTCCTGCTAACCGGCAACCGTGATCTTCTCACCCGGTCCCAGGATCTGAACGATGAAATTCAGACAGGGTTTTTGGAAGTCGGCTCACTTGTCGACGCGAGCTTGCCTGAATTCCAAACTCATCTCTCCGAACTGAAATCAAGCTGGGAAACCTGGTACAGCCAGATTGCCGCGCGCCAGATAGAACTGATGCGCACACCGGAGACGGTCGACATGGCGCGTGCGATTGACCTGACACCGGAAAGCTCGGGTCTTTTGTCAGCTGTTCAGCAGCAAAGCCGACAGCTTGCCGACGCAGTTGATGCGGAACGGCAGAAATCGGTTATTGCCCAGAACACGTCACTGAACACGGTCCAGATCGTCTCGCTTTCCAGCACACTGATCCTCACCGTGCTTGCGATGATCCTCGGCTTCCTCAATCACATCGCGATTTCAGCGCCGCTATCGAGACTGTCCGTCATAACCGACAAGCTGTCGGCCGGAGACACGTCTCAGACGGTTGATATCAGCGACCGTAAGGACGAAATCGGTCTTCTCGGCCGCGCGCTCGGCGTCTTCCGCGAAAACCTGATCCGCACACGCGAACTTGAGCAACAAGCAGAAGCGGAACGCATCAACGCCGAGCGCATCAAGCGCGAGGAAATGGAGAAGGTTGCCAGCGACTTCGAAGCAACTGTCCTCAACATCTGCGACGGGATGATTACAAGACTGGATGCGCTGACCAGTTCCGCCGGATCACTGTCAACGATTGCCAACAACACCACGGACCAGGCCCTGGCCGTTTCGGCAGCCGCCGAACAGGCAACCACCAACGTTAATACCGTTGCCAGTGCGACAGAGGAACTTTCAGCTTCCATCCGTGCAATCACGGAACAGGTGCGATCATCTTCGGAAATCGCACAGGAAGCGGAACATGAAGTCGGGCGATCCAACGAAGCCGTGGCAACGGTGCAGCAGGTGGTTTCGCGCATCGGCGACGTTACGAAGCTGATCACTGATATTGCCGAACAGACCAACCTGCTCGCCCTCAACGCGACCATTGAAGCTGCCCGTGCCGGCGAGGCCGGAAAGGGCTTTGCCGTTGTTGCATCCGAGGTCAAGGCCCTCGCGGAACAGACATCCAAGGCGACGGAGGAAATCGACCGGCAGATCACCGAAATGCGCCAGGCCGCGGATGCGTCTACAGAAGCAACCGAGTCTGTTGCCGGTCTCGTCCAGAAGATTTCGGAAAACACGCACGCCATGTCCGGTGCAGCGGAAGAACAGAACCTGGCAACGACCGAAATCGCCAGCAGCGTCTCCGAAGCCGCACAGGGTACCGAAAGCGTTTCGAGATCCATTTCCGAGGTCAGCGGCGCTGCCAGCGAAACGGCAAACCTGAGCTCGGACATGAATGCGGCTGTCGGCGACTTGCATGAACAGTCCAATACACTGCGCCACGCCATGCAGGACTTCCTGGCCAAGGTACGGGCAGCGTAACCAGCCTTGATCGAGCCCTGTAATGGGTTCACGGTCTCGGTAATAATACTGCGTCGCACAAACTTCATTTCTCTTGTGCGATGCCAGCGGCTAACGTCCCCTTAGGATTTCATTCCGGGGGACGTTTTCGTGAAACACGCGATCAAGACGCAGGAAGCTGCGGACCTCATTCCAGACGGAGCCACCCTGCTGGTGGGAGGTTTCATGGGGGTGGGCTCACCCCACCGGTTGATTGACGCCATCGTGGCGAAAGGCACCAGAAACCTGACGATTGTCGCCAATGACACGGCCATACCGGGTCGTGGCATCGGCAAGCTCGTCAGCGCAGGTTCGGTTTCAAGGGTGATCGCTTCTCACATCGGCCTCAACCCGGAAACCCAGCAGAAGATGATATCCGGCGAGATTGATGTCGAACTGGTTCCCCAGGGAACCTTGGTCGAACGCATCCGGGCGGCCGGTGTCGGTCTGGGTGGCATCCTGACCCCGACCGGCATCGGCACGCTCGTCGAGGAAGGCAAGCAGAAGATCACCGTCGACGGCAAGGACTATCTTCTGGAAACGCCCATCCATGGCGATTTCGCCCTTCTGGCCGCCTACCGGGCGGACTACGTCGGCAATCTGGAGTATTCCCTAACCGCCCACAATTTCAACCCGATCATGGCACTGGCGGGCAAGACCGTTATCGCGGAACCGCACACGATCGTACCCGTGGGTGTGATTTCGCCAGATAGCGTGAAAACGCCCGGCATTCTCGTCGATCATCTGCTGGAAAGGGCCGCCTGATGGACGACAAGGAAATCATCGCCCGCCGCGTGGCACAGGAAATCAAGGCCGGTACGCTGGTCAATCTCGGCATCGGCCTGCCGTCACTGGTGGCCAATTACCTGCCGAAGGAAGTGCATGTCTTCTTTCAGGCCGAAAACGGTGTGATCGGCCTGGGTGCCCGCCCGCCCGAAGGGATGGAAGACCCCGACCTCACCGATGCCGGCGGCGGTTTCGTGACCGCCGTTCCGGGAGCTGCCTCCATCGACAGCGCCATGAGCTTCGGCCTGATCCGCGGCGGCCATCTGGACATGACCGTTCTCGGCGGCTTGCAGGTGGACGAACGTGGCTATCTCGCGAACTGGATGATCCCGGGCAAGATGGTTCCGGGCATGGGCGGTGCAATGGATCTTGTGGCCGGTGCCAAACAGGTGATCGTCGCAATGGTTCACACGGCCAAGGGCCACCCCAAGATCCTGAAGGAATGCACACTTCCCCTGACAGCTCGCCGTCGTGTCAGCCTGATCGTGACGGAAATGGCCGTGATCGAACCGACGGACGACGGCCTCGTCCTGCGAGAAACGGGCCCCGGCTTGAGTGTCGATGATGTCATCTCCGCAACAGAAGCCTCGCTGATCGTTCACGGGGACGTCCCGACCATGCGGCTTTGAAGGAAGACTGGTCAACACGCGTGTCCAGTACCAAGCAAGCCGGCAAGGGCGTCCACGCCCTCGTCGATCTGCCGTGCATTCGCACCGGCAAAGCCGACAATAAGCCCCGGCCGCCCTCCTGCGGCTAGATAACAATTGCTGAGCGGTGAAACGGCAAAGCCACGGTCCTGCATGGCGACTGCAAGGGCAATATCGTTGACGGGCTCCCGGAACATGACCGTCAACTGCACATTGCCTGTAAGAGGCGCAACTTCCACACGATTGCCCAGCCTCTGCCGTAACGCGCCGGCGAGCATCGTCCCCCGCTCGAGATAGACCGGACGGATCTGTTTCAGGTGCTTCTGATAGGCCCCGCAATCCATGAAGTGGGCGAGTGCAGCCTGGGCCTGAACATTGGCAGAACAGCCGATATTGCGCATGGTTTGGGTGAGCGGGGCCACAAGAACGTCAGGCACGACGCAATAGGCAATCCGGAGCCCGGGGAGCAGGCTCTTCGCGAACGTGCCCATGTAGACCACCTGTCCCTCATCCGCCAGACCGTGCAGCGCAGCCACAGGCCGGCCCTCGAACAGGAACTCGCTGTCATAGTCGTCTTCCAGGATCACCGCGCCGCAGGTGCGCGCAACATCAAGAAGCATCAGACGCCTCGCCAAGGGCATACGTGCCCCAAGGGGATAGTGGTGGGACGGTGTGACATAGATGAGCTTCGGCGGCTGATCCAGATGAGCCATCTTCGACGCGTCCGCACCCTCGCCGTCGGTCGGCAGCGGCCGGATCGTCAGACCTGCCCCGGAAAAGGCCGTCCGCGCGCCGAGGTAGCCGGGCTCCTCCAGCCAGACGTCGTCACCCGGATCAGTGAGCACCTGGCTGAGCATCGTCAGGCTGGCCTGTGTTGAGCTGGTGACAAGAATCCGATGAGGGTCAGCCCGAACCCCGCGTTCGGCCGCAAGGTGCCGGGCGATCTGCCGCTTGAGCACCTCAAGACCGGCAAAATTCTGATAGTGGAGGTCTGCGCTGCGCTCGAGCCGGGCGGCCCTGCGCAGTGATCTTGCCCATTCCTCGTAGGGAAACAGATCAAGTGCTGGCGCACCCGGTTGCAAGCCTCCCTGGCGATAGGCCCACCCCTCGCCGCGCAAGTTGGCACTCAATGTTCTGCCTCGTTGCGACAGCTTCAGCCCGAATGCTTCCACCTTGCGCTGCGCCTGCACACCTTCCAGCACCAGCCCTTCGGTAATGCGGGGAGCAGCGCCGGTGCGAACGGTGATCACACCTTCGGCTTGCAGAAGGTCATAAGCCGTGTTGACGGTGTTGCGTCCAACGTTGAGCGACGCCGCCAACCGCCGCGTGGATGGCAACTTTGTTCCCGAGCGCAGCAAGCCTGTGCGCACGGCGTCACGAAAGCCGCGATAGATCTGTTCCGCCAATGGCACGTCTGCCGACCGCTCAAGAGACAGGATGCCTTCAGGAAAAACTGGTTCTGTCATTTTCCAAAAACCGGACCTTCTTTGGAGCCAATTTATCGGACAAACAGCACAACACAAGACAAACAGTCAATTGGAGACGAGACCATGTCCACTCTAGAAAAACGCCAGGCAGCGGATCTGCCCCGTTATGCCAAAATCCGCCAGATGAACCGCGGCGGATACGACAGGACCGTTGCCTACGACATTCTGGATGCGGGCCTTGTCGCCCATTGCGGCTTCATTCACGAAGACCGACCGATGGTGATCCCGATGGCATATGCCCGGATCGACGACCGCATCTATATTCATGGAGCGAGCACCACCCGCATCATCAAGTCAAACGCGGAAGGCGTACCGGCGAGCCTTACCGTCACACTTGTAGATGGTCTGGTGGTCGCGCGTTCCGCTTTCCATCATTCCATGAACTATCGCTGCGCGATCGTGCATGGCACGGCGAGGCTTGTCGAAAGCGAACAGGAACAGATCGAGGCCCTGGCCGCTATCACCGACCATCTGCTGCCTGGCCGCTGGGATGAATGCCGCGAAATGATGCCGAAGGAACACAAGGCAACCGGTGTGCTTGTCATGGATATCGACCATGTCAGCACGAAGGTCCGCACCGGCGGACCGGTGGACGACAAGGAAGATCTCGGGACCGATATATGGGCGGGTGTCGTGCCTGTGGTGACCGCACTCGGCCAGCCCCTGTCGGCCCCTGATGTGCCTGCCGAAACGCCGGTTCCCGCCTCGGTTCCAGCCGCCCGCAGGAAGTTCGCATAAGCTGACAGCCTTCAGCACACAAAAAGAAAACCCCGCCGGAAATCCCGGCGGGGTTTTCAGTTTGCCCACGGCTGACCGCCCTGCTGCTTTTAGCTGGAGGCCAAGATCTGCTTGACCTTGGAACAGTAGCGCTTGCTGACCGGGTTCATCCGCTTAGCGAAATGGCCGGCATTATAGCGCAAGATGGTGCCACAAACGTCGCCGCCCGCCTTCTTGTGCGCGCCGGCAAGATACTTCATGCCCCATTCCAGATTGGTTTCGGGGTCATAGAGCGCCTTGGTCGACCCGCGGTAGCCGATGCCACGCGCGGTTGCCGGCTTGATCTGCATCAGACCGACTTCACCGGCGCTGCCGCGTGCACGCGGATTGAAGTTGCTCTCCACCTGGACCACTGCCTTGGCGATCTTGACCGGCACACCATGTTTGGCGGCCGCCTTACGGATGAGCTTGGCGTATTTGTCGTTGCTGACAACAGCCGTCCGCTTCGGGGACACCTTGAGCGTCAGGCTTGCAGTTCTTGTCTTCTTGGCAGGTTTTTCCTGCGTTTCCTGCTTGCTCGATTCAATGATGTGCAGGATCGGTTTGGAACCAGAGCCGACCGACGGCTTGGCTTCGGCAGGTTCGCTCTTCTTGTCCGGGTCGATGATATGGAGGATCGGCTCCGACCCGGAACCCGTACCTTTAGCCATTGCAGCCGGTGCTGCAAGAGTGGTTGCATAGGCGAAAAGGCACAGCGCCCCAGTAAGTGTCTTGAATGACCGTAACATTCAGTCCAGCCCTTTTGGTTTTCGTTGCGTTGAAATCAGGCGGGAGAAATGCCGGAGCTATTGGACGAAAATGGGCGCTAATACATCACGAATTATTTCAAATTATTACATAAAATTACAGGAATTTAATGCTGTTCTTAGTCATTTTCTGTAGTTTGTGGCCAAAATTAGCAAGCAATTCGGCAATGGATGGGCCATCAGAAGAAATTCTGTGACCACTCGTGGCGCAGAGCCGCCTAAAAATGCTGCGTTGCGGGAACTAATTTTGTTGACTGCGCGTTTATTTCGTTGGTCCGAACTCGCAACCGCACAAGAAAACCATACCGACCGTTCGATCAGGCCGACAGGGAAGGCAGCTTGCGCAGCAGCGCATGCAACGTTTCGATGGTCGATTGATCGACGACACCGTCCACCTTCTCTGGTCGGAAATGGCGTTGAAACGCGGCAACCACCTGGCGTGTCTTCAAGTCGAAGTCCCCGGTGATGTCCAGCTCGTAGCCATAGAGTGCGAGCATCGACTGCACCGCTTCAACAGGCTGGCCGCTATCGCCTTCCTGCATCAGCAGACCCGCCCCGAGTGGAAACGGTTTCACATATAAACCGATGCCGGCTTCTGACAGGCGATCCCATGGGAACAGTTCACCCGGGTCCTCCTTCCGGGCAGGAGCAATATCCGAATGCGCCAGGACCATCCACGGATGGATCCCGTGACGGGCACAGATATCGCCAACGAGCGCGACAACGGCTTCGATCTGTGGCTCCGGAAACGGTTGATAGCCGTGCTCATGCCCCGGATTGACGATCTCGACGCCGATCGATCGGGAATTGATGTCGGTCTCGCCTTTCCAGAAGCTACGTCCCGCATGCCAGGCCCTGCGGGATTCCGGCACGCATTGAAGGATGCTGCCATCCTCGTTGACGACATAGTGGGCGGAGACTTCCGAGCGAGGATCACACAGGCGCTGCAAGGCTTCTTCGCCGGTCGGCATGCCGGTGTAATGGAGCACGACCATATCCACAGGGGCTCCCTGCGCCCGCTGTCCGTGGTTGGGAGACGGATGGACCCTGGCCTTCACACCGGTATCAGTCGCAACGCTCATATGCCTCTTTCCGCGCAGATCTTCGCCCAGGCTTCGTTCAGCGCCGCAAGACGATCATTCGCAATCCTCACGAACTCCTCCGGAACGCCTCTTGCGATCAGCCGGTCGGGATGCGTTTCCTGGACCTCTCGGCGGTAATGGGACTTGAGTTCCCCGTCACTTGCCTCCGGTCCCAAACCCAGCACCTCGTAGGGGTTGCCATCATTGCGCACATGTCTGGCGAGTATCCTGGAAAACTCCCGGTCATCGATCCCGAAGACCTCCGCCACTCTGGAAAGGTAGCCTATTTCGCTTTCGTGGACGACGCCGTCAGCTTTCGCAATGTGAAAAAGCCCATCCAGAATGTCGAGCAGCGTCTTGCGGTCGTATGGGAACAGATCCGCCAGTTTCTTGGCATAGACCTCGAAGCCAGCAATGTCTTCCTGCGCCAGATTGAACAGGCGGGCGACATTGCGTTCTTCGTTGGGCGGTACATCGAAAAGTTCGCGGAAAGCGATAATTTCATCGGTGGTCACCACACCATCGGCCTTGGCCATCTTGGCCGACAGCGCAATCATCGCAACGGTGAAGCCGACACTGTTGGTCCCCTCCGGCCGCGCAAGCACGAGCTGGACCAGACGGTCGACGATCTGCGCCCCTCCTGTTCCGATCGAACTTACAATAGCGCCGAGGCTACTCCAGACACTCACACTTCAGCTCCCGCTGGGCCGGTGGGAAAAGGCAGGCAGGAAAGCTTGCCGTGAACCGCATGAATCGATGCGTTGCAGACTCTTATCGGCATGGGCCGGATTTGACCAGATCAACGCTCGCCTGTCCCCATTGGTGCTTCAGCTGGTCGCGCCCCAGGACAAGCGAAAACCGAGTTCCCGCGCGCCGATGTTTTGGACCTTCGAATGGACCACTGCAACGCAGCTCCGCAGTTTGCGGACAGCCTGGCCTACCCCGCCATTTTCCTCGGGTTTCCCTTGGGTTTTAGCAAGCTTGCGATTCATGATGGTTAAAGGAATTACGCTTAGCCTTTCGCGACTCGTGTTCGCAAGATGGTTCCTCGCCGGATGGCAGTCCCCCTGGGAAGAAGCAACATTGTCATTTTTTTCATTTCCATGTCGCTGGTGCTGACGCTGGCGCTGGGTGTCTACGCGAGCAATCGTCTTCTAACGCACTGGCTGGTTGTCCGGGGTCTTGAGCAAGCTTTCCTGCCACAGGAAAAGACTTTCAGCTCGATACTGCAGGCATTGGCGAGCCGGATCGAAACCGAACCGGCAGCCGACATGTCCGCATTGCGGCTGACCAAAGAGGCTTCTGCCGACAGCCGGAAGCCGAACGACCTGGTTGGCGAATTGCAACGCAATGCCGGCCAGGCTGTGGACACATCCAGGGTACTGGACGCGGTCGCGATCTTCCCTGCGCCAACCGGATCCAGCCTCCAGCGCCCCTCACCGGTGCAAATTCACTGGCATAGTGAAGGGCGGCTTCGTACCAGCAATACGATCTCGCAGGCCAAGGCCGCTCTGAACGGCAACAGCCCGCTCGTTGCCATTCCGGACATGTCGTGGCACGGATCGTTTGGGGCGAATGCACTGATTGCCTACCGTCCCGAAGGAGCCTCCCCGGACTTTCCGGGGCTCTTGCTGTTGGTGACCCAGTCGGAGATCCTGAACGGGCTCACGCCGCTGATCTGGTTGATCAGTGCCGCGATTGGCGGTCTTTGCCTGGCTTCTTTCATGTTTGCTGGCATTCTCCTCTGGCTGCGCTTCTATGACCAGCTCCAGACCAGCAGAGACATTCAGTATCTGGCGCATCACGACACGCTGACCGGTTTGCCGAACCGCGCCGTCTTCAACGCGCGCCTGACCGAAGCGCTGCGCCTTGCACAGGCCAAGGCTTCCAATATCGGCGTCATGCTGATCGACGTCGACAAGTTCAAGGAAATCAACGACACCTATGGTCATGGCATCGGCGACGTTTTTCTTCAGATCGTGGGGGAACGCCTGAAGGCGGTTTTCGGAAACCACCTGGTCGCACGCCTTTCAGGCGATGAATTTGCTGTCATGCTGACATCCTTGTCCGACCCCGCCCGCATGACCCGACTTGCAACGGACATGATTGCCGCCACTGAAGCTCCCTGCACGATCGACGGCAAGGACATCAGGATTTCGCTGTCCATTGGTCTTGCAAGGGCAACCGACGGCTCCTGGCGCTCCTCTCGTTTGCTTCATTGCGCGGACCTTGCTCTATATCGGGCCAAACACAGCGGGCGTTCCACCTTCTCGTGGTACACACAAAGCCTTGATGCAGAGGCGCAGAAACGCAAGGAAGTGGAAGAAGGACTCGCCAAAGCGCTCAAGTTCAACCAGTTCAAGTTGCTCTATCAGCCGCAATATGCGCTGAAAGACGGAACACTGAAAGGCTATGAGGCGCTGATTCGCTGGGACCATCCCACCAAGGGTATCATCCGGCCGGACGATTTCATCCCGATTGCAGAAGACACGGGCCTTATCGAGGAAATCGGAACATGGGTCCTCAACCACGCCTGCCGCGAAGCAGCGTTATGGCAGGACCGCTCGCGCAAGGTCGCAGTCAATGTTTCTCCCGCTCAGTTCATTGCCGGCGAAACCCAGAAACGCGTTGCCCAGGCGCTTCAGAATTCCCGTCTAGACCCCAAGCGGCTTGAAATTGAAATCACCGAGAGCCTGCTGATTTCGAACACGGACGCCGTCATCGAGACACTTCAGCAGATCCGCGACATGGGTGTTTCTATCGCCATGGACGATTTCGGAACCGGCTACTCATCGCTGAGCTACCTGAGCCTGTTTCCCTTCGACAAGATCAAGATCGACAAGGCCTTCATCCAGAACCTCGGCAAGGATGCCAGTACCGACGCCATCGTGACGTCGATCGTGGGCCTCGGCCGCTCGCTGGATGTTACGATTACCGCGGAAGGTGTCGAAACCGAGGAACAGGCCATTCTGCTTAGCGCGGCCGGATGCGATCTCGTCCAGGGTTTCCTGTTCGGCAAGCCTGATACCGTTGCAAAACACGAGGCCGCGTATCCGGTGTTTCCACTCAGCCCAGCCGGTAGACGCTGGTTCCCCCGAATGCAGCAACAAGCGACATCGGCCCAGGAGCCACCGCGCATTCGCCTTGCCCCCAAACTTGCCAAGAGCGTGAGGCCCGCTGGCCCGCAACCCGCTATCGGAGGGGAAAGCGAGGACCCGACATCGCAGATTGAGCAGGTCTCCTTGCAGACTGCAGGCTGAAACCGCGATTGCAGGTATTCAGAGGCTGACCCCGGCTGCGGCATCCTGAGCGGCCGACTGCCGTTCGCGGTCTGCCTTGCGTTCGGAGTAACGATCGACGAGATAGTCCGATCGGCCACGAACCAGCAGCGTGAACTTGACGAGCTCTTCCATGACATCGACCACCCGGTCGTAAAGGGCCGATGGTTTCATCCGGCCATCATCGTCAAATTCCTGGTAGGCCTTGGGCACCGACGACTGATTGGGGATGGTAACCATCCGCATCCAGCGGCCGAGGACACGCATCTGGTTGACCGCATTGAAAGACTGCGAACCTCCCGAAACCTGCATCAAGGCCAGTGTCTTGCCCTGTGTCGGCCGGATAGCGCCAAAACTCAGCGGGATCCAGTCAATCTGCGACTTGAGTACACCGGTCATTGCACCATGGCGTTCGGGAGAGCACCAGACCTGTCCTTCGGACCAGGCACATAGATTTCTCAGCTCGGTGACTTTGGGATGATCGGCACCGCTGTCATCGGGAAGCGGCAGACCTGATGGATCATAGATCCGGGTCTCCGCACCATAAGCCTGCAGCAGCCTTTGTGCTTCGTGTACGAGGAAGCGGCTGTAGGACCGCTCGCGCAGGGAACCATAGAGCAGCAATATCCGCGGTGGATGCGACGGCCCCGTTGGAACCTGCAACTTCTCCCGGTCGATTTCCTGAAAGTCTGCCGCCGTCACGTTCTTCAAGTCTGCATGCGAACTTTTCGGCTCAGGCATCTGGCGCTCCGGACGAAACCACTTCGCCGTCTTCCTTGGTGAAAGACCCGATATCCTTTGGCAACAGGTCCAGCACCTTCTCGGACGGACGGCACAGGCGGACGCCTTTTTCCGACACCACGATCGGCCTGTTGATCAGGATCGGATGTTCCATCATGAAATCGATCAGTTGGTCGTCCGTCCACCTGTCCTCACCGAGACCCAATTCATCATAGGGCGTTCCCTTCTGGCGAAGGATGTCCCGCACCGGAAGACCGGTGCGCTTGATGAGGTCAACGAGTTCTTCGCGGCTCGGCGGTGTTTTCAGATATTCGATAACCTGCGGCTCAACGCCGGATTTACGGATCATTTCCAGCGTGTTGCGGGACGTGCCGCATTTCGGGTTGTGATAAATCGTCATGCTCATGTGAGGTATCGTCCTGTCAAAGTCCCGAAGGTTTCTTAAAATCTGCTGCCGGAAAACAGCAGACAGCGGGATCGTTGCCGCAGCAGTCTTCCATCAGAAAACCCAGAAGGTTCCGCATGCGGTCATAGTCGACCGCATAAAGAATATGCCTGCCCTCCCGGCGGGTCGTCAGCAGCCCGGCCCGCTCCAACGTGGTCAGATGAAACGACATCCTGGTTGGCTGTATGTCCAGTCGCTCGGCAACCGAGCCGGACGGCAAGCCATCTGGCCCGACCGTCATCAGCAACCGGAACGCCGCCAGCCGGTCTTCCTGTGCCAAGGCACCCAATGCAGAGACTGCTTCCTGATCTTTCATAATTCGATACTACAAGAAATTTTGGAATATTCAACAAATGAAAGCGAACGTCCCACTGTGTGCGATATCACATGGCTGCAGCTGCGCGAGCGGCCTGATCGTAATTGCCGGACACCAGTCGCAACGTGGCGGCAAGTTTGGAGAGTTCGTTTTCGTCGAGGCCCAACGCCTTCATTGGCTTGACCAGGAGAGCCTCGCGCAGACGCCGGTACTCAAGGCAGGCAGTTTCGCCTGATTTCGTGATTTCGGCGGTCTTTTCCTTGCCCCGACGGCCAGATGAAATGAGGCCAGCCTTTTCAAGCTTCTTCAGCGCATAGGTAACCGTGTGAGTGTCTTCGATGTTCAGCACAAGACAGATGTCTGACAGTGTCTTGGCTCGGCCACGGTGATTGACCGAATGAAGCACAAGCACATCCAGAGGTCCAAGCCCCTGTGACCCGCTGGCCGCCATGCAGCGTACCATCCATCGGTGATAGGCATTGACCATCATGGTCACCGCGAATTCGATCTCCGAAAGCGCAGGCATTGCACCGGAGGCAAGATGCGCTGCAGAGACAACAGGCCCGATGGGGGCATCGCTTCTGGAGTCGGGATTATCCGTCACATCTGATCTCCGGCACAATTTGGTTTTTCAGCGGGCCTCCAGCCGAAACCGGTTGAAGGCCCTTTTCTGATCGTTTCAAAGGTGTGCGTACATCCGCCCCTGTTCGTTCACGGGAAGGAATGCACTAGTTGCTCAACATCGTCTGCGGCAACCAAAGAGCCAAGCCCGGAAAGGCCACAATCAAGACGATTGCCAGGATCATCAACAGGAAGAACGGCAAGGCCATGCGGGCAACCTTGAAGATGTTGTACCCGGTCATGCCTTGCAGCACGAACAGATTGAACCCGACAGGTGGCGTGATCTGGCTCATTTCGACAACCAGCACCAGGTAAATACCGAACCAGATGAGATCGAGGCCTGCCTGCTCCACCATAGGAAGGATCACGGAGGTCGTCAGAACCACCACCGAAATGCCATCCAGAAAACACCCGAGCACCACGAAGAACAGCGTCAGGGCAATCAGGAGCGCGTAGGGTGACAGGTTCAGCGAGCCGATCCAGGCAGCCAACTCACGCGGGATGCCGGTGTACCCCATGGCAACGGTCAGGAATGCTGCGCCGGCCAGAATGAACGCGATCATGCAGGATGTCCGCGTGGCGCCCATCAACGCTTCAGCAAAGCTCTTGCGGTTCAACGTTCCGCTTACCCAGGACAGAAGCAAGGCCAGCATGACACCGATGGCCGCCGCCTCTGTGGGCGAAGCAAGACCCGCATAGATCGAGCCGATCACACCCACGATCAGACCGATCACCGGAAACAGCCTGCGCGTTGCAAGAAGTCGCTCGATGAAGGGAATGACTTCCTCCTTCGCAGGCATCTTGTCCTTGTTCAGCAGTGCCCAGATCGCGACATAGCCCATGAACAGGAGGCAAAGCATTGCCCCTGGCAGAACGCCTGCCATGAACAACCGGGCAATCGACTGCTCGGTCGCAGCGCCATAAACAATCAGGATGATCGATGGCGGAATGAGCAGGCCTAGTGTACCCGACCCCGCCAGTGTGCCGATCGCCATGCGTTCGTCATACCCGCGCTGCTTCAGTTCGGGCAGAGACATACGACCGATGGTGGCGGTGGTAGCGGCTGAAGAACCCGACACGGCGGCAAAGATACCGCACCCGAGAATGTTCACATGCAGCAGCCGGCCCGGCAGATTGCGCATCCAGGGCGAAAGACCGGCGAACATGTCCTCCGACAGACGAGATCGGAACAGGATTTCACCCATCCAGATGAACATGGGTAGCGCCGTCAGATCCCAGGAGTTCGATGCCCCCCAAACCGTCGTTGCCAGAACGGGACCGGCAGGCGCAGATACAAGAACCATCATTGCAGCAAGCGCGACGGCAAACAGCGCAACAGCTACCCAGATACCGGTTGCAAGCGCCGCCAGCATTCCAATGCCGAGCAGGAGGGCGACAAGGGAGAGATCCATTATTCTTTCCCCTCTATCGGATCGGCCTTCACGACCGATTCAAAACTCGGCGCCTTGCCAGTGAGCGCCATGATCAGGTCGTCCAGCAAAGCGATTGAGAACACCAGTAGTCCGAAAGTCATCACCGACTGCGGAAAGACGAGCGGGATCGGAATGACGCCGTAGGAGGTTTCGTTGAATTTGAAGCTGTCGAGCGCAAGCTGTCCGGCGTTCCATGTAAAGAATGCCGCCAGCGCAAGAGCGACCGCAACCGCCCAGACATTCAGGATACGCGCCCCGACTTTGGGCACGGACTGCAGCAGGATCGCGACCCTGATGTGATCACCGTTGCGCAGCGTCCCGGATAGGGCAAGAAAGGATGCCCCTACCAGCAGAAAACCTGCAATTTCAGCAAGTGAAGGAACCTGCAGCCCGAGTGGCTCAAGACCAAAGACCGTTCGAGACCAGTCGAATATGCGTCCAAACACCTGAAGAACAACGAGACTGGCAATGACAACGAGACAACACGCAGCCATAGCCGTTGACGCTTGATAAAGCGTATTCAAAGCCTTTCGCATCGGCTTCCCCTACCGGATGTGCAGCTGATATTAAAAAAACGCCGGACTTGTTAGGTCCGGCGCTTCTTTAGCTGTTTAGTTTTTATAGGCTTCGAGAACGGCTTGGCCGGTTTCACCGGCTTCCTCTTGCCATTCGGCAGCCATCGTCTCGCCGATTGCTGCGAGATCCTGGATCAGCTCGCTGCTCGGCTGAACGACGGTGATGCCGTTGTCGACCAGAACCTGGGTCTGCGTCTTGGTTTCTACCTTGGAAGCTTCCCAGCCGCGCTTCTCAGCAACATCGGCGGCTTCAAGGACAGCTGCCTTTTCGTCGTCGCTCAGGGCGTCGAAAGCACCCTTGTTGACGAACACCATGTTCTTCGGCAACCAGGCCTGGGTGTCATGATAGTGGCTCAGGAAGTCCCAGGCCTTGGAATTCGCACCGGTGGACGGTGACGTGATCATGGCTTCGACACGACCGGTGGAAAAGGCGGTCGGAATATCCGGCACTTCAACCTGCGTCGGCACGGCGCCAGCCAGCTGGGCCAGGCGCTCAGTCGCTGTGTTGTAGGCACGGAACTTCAAACCCTTGAGATCATCACCCTTTGTGATTTCCTTCTTGGCGTAGATACCCTGTGGCGGCCACGGCACGGCATACAGCAGCTGCAGTCCCTGCTCGCCGAGCTTTTCTTCCAGTGCAGGCTTCGACGCCTGGTAAAGCTTCCAGGCCTGATCATAGGACGGAGCCAGGAAAGGAACGGAATCCACCCCGAAGACCGCATCTTCGTTGGAAAGGCGGGACACCAGAATTTCGCCGATCGGGGCAAGCCCCTTGCGGACCGAGTTCTTGATTTCCGGATGCTTGAACAGCGATCCCGCAGAGTGGATCTGAATGACCAGCGAGCCGTCAGTCTTTTCCTTCACTTCTTCAGCGAAGGCAGCAATGTTCTGTGTGTGAAAGTTGCTGTCACCATAAGGTGTCGGCATGTCCCACTTGGTTTCAGCGGAAGCAGCGGTGAAACCCGCAAGGCCAAATGCGGCGGCAGCAGCCAGATGGATTCCGGCACGTGTCAGGGAACGAGATTGCAGCATGATTTTCTCCTCTAGGAAGCGGGGATTACCCGTCGGGATGCTGCTCGAGGTGCATTCTTCGAACACCTTGTGGAGCACATCTTCACAAACACTAGACTCAAAAACCGTCAACATCAACAATTTATCGATAAATTGTGATTGTCATCTTCAAAACCAAAGCGTCCTTCCCTCCGCGAAAAGGATTGGCTAGCGTTCCAGCCAGACAACCTGGAAACCTGAATTCGTGCCAAACACCAACCACCCCCTATTGAATGGCAACAGCGCCAACCGCCTGATTTTGGCGCTCATTTTGGTAGTGGCGGCCTTGCTACGCTTTCAGAACCTGGACAGGACGAGCCTTTGGTACGATGAAGCCGTCAGCTGGAGCCAGTCCAAGGGAACCATCGCCGAGCTGTTGACCGCCGTTGCAGCTGACAATTATCCGCCGCTGCATAATATTTTGCTCTGGCTGACGATGCCCTTGACAGGTGACAGTGAAACAGCATTGCGCTTGCCATCCGTGCTGTTGGGTGTTCTTGCCGTCTGGCTAATCTATCTGACTGGCAAGACGCTGGCCGGAAACACCACTGGCCTGCTTGCTGCCGCTCTCCTGACCGTCTCTCCGTTCCACATCTGGTATTCGACAGAAGCCCGCATGTATGCCCTGCTGGCAACATGCGGGCTCGCCTTTCTGCTCCTGGTTCTGAAAAACCTTGAAAGGCCATCGGCCTGGCGGCTGGTGGCGCTTGGAGTGGCTGGAGCCCTGTTCCTCTACAGTCACATCTACGCCCTTCTGGGCTTCGCATCCGTTGGTGTGGTCTGCGGCATCCTGGCATTGACCGGCATTTTGAAATCCGGCCGCATCAGTCTCACCAATGCGGTTCTTGTCTGCCTTGCAATGGCAGCGAGCGCGCTTGCCTTTTTACCTTGGTTGATCATCCTGGCGATGCGAGCAAGGTCGGTGGCCGAAGAAGGCTTCTGGATTGCTTATCCTGATCCGACGTTTCTCATCAACATCGCTTTCAGCATAGCCGGGTCGCTGCCATTGTTCTGGGTGCTGGCAGGTTTGGCTGTCGCCAGTCTCCTGACCATCGTTCACCTGCCAGGCAGGTACTTCGGCAAACCGCAAAGTGCGGATGCAATCCTCGTTTGCTTTGCCTACACCGTTGGTCCTCCGCTTTTGGCCTATCTCTATTCCATAAGTGTCCAACCGATCCTTTTTGATCGATACCTGATCGCGGCATGGCCAGGGCTTGTCCTGCTCGCCTCGGTAACAGCCCAGCGCCTGGCGCCACAAGTTGCACCGATCGCATTGTTTGCCGCCGCGATATGGTTGAGTTTCCCCGAATTGAAATTCACGCTGCTGGAGAGAATACGCCCCGAATGGCGCTTGATCGCACGGGACTATCTGGAACAGAAAGCCGATGGCGATCATCTCTTGCTGTTCAAGGGATTTGCCGCACCGGCCCTGTCTTATTACCTGCGCGACCCCAACACCTTCACGCCAGTTGATACAATTGCCGAAATAAACAAGGGCACCGCTGATGCCCGATGGCTATTGATCGTCCACACAAGCAGTGAGGAACTAAGCAAAGCGCAAGAAGCCTTTGCCCCGCGGGAAGGCACTCCGGCAGCCAGGCGCTTTGGCTGGGGAGCCAGTGGCCTGACACTTTTGGAGCGAGGCCCTGTCGAATAATCTCACTCGCCTGGATGCAAGTCGCAAAACAACCAGAAACAGACAGCAACAGCCGCAAGTCCCCCTGCACCAATTGCAACTTCCAGCAAAAGCCCAAGCAGGGAAACGCCGAGAAGCAGGGCGACAAGCAGGAAGATGCCAACGAACCAGAGGTCTGCTGTCAGTATACTGATTGTGAAGTCGACAGCCTCCGCCAGACGCAGCAGAAACGGATCCCGTTCTTCTGATTTATCGTTTTCCAACATCGCCAGCTTTCAGTTTTCCCTTTTACCACAAGGTCATATGGGGGTACCGCAGGCGATAAAAAGATCAAATAACAACCCATTCAGATTTTTTCATCGACATTTTATCGATAAAATGTCAGCATAAATTCACTTGCTATCAAAACGCTAATTATCGGCATGGAATCGCGTGTTCCTTAAAGCCGGCAGCATCAGAGGGAAGATCATGACAGCCAAGTGGGATTTCTGGATCGACCGTGGCGGCACCTTTACCGACATCGTCGGCAGGTCACCGGACGGCACGCTGCATCCGCACAAGGTGCTCTCCGAAAATCCGGAAGCCTATCGCGATGCCGCCATTCAAGGCATCCGGGAATTGCTTGGTGTGGAAAAAGGCGCGACTATTCCCTCGGACAAGATCGCGACCGTCAAGATGGGCACGACCGTTGCCACCAATGCACTTCTGGAGCGCAAGGGTGAGCGAACAGCTCTGTTCATCACGAAAGGCTTTCGGGATGCGCTTGAGATCGGCTACCAGGCGCGACCGCATATTTTTGCCAAGGAAATCATAAAGCCTGAGCTGCTCTATGAGAGCGTCCACGAGATCGTCGAACGTGTCCGCGCCGATGGCGAACTGGAACTCGCACTGGACGAAGGACAGGCCCGTAGTGCAATGCAGGCCGCATGGGATGACGGCATTCGCTCCATCGCAATCGTGCTGATGCACGCTTACGCCTATCCGGCCCATGAACAACTTCTCAAAAAGATTGCTGAAGACATAGGCTTCCCGCAGATCTCTGTGTCCCATGAAGTGTCACCGCTGATGAAGCTGGTGGGACGCGGCGACACCACTGTGGTCGACGCCTATCTGTCACCCATCCTGCGCCGCTATGTGAACCAGGTACAGGAAGAACTGGGCGAAGGTCCGCGGCTGATGTTCATGCAGTCTTCCGGAGGTCTCACCGCTGCAGACCTCTTCCAGGGCAAGGACGCAATCCTGTCCGGCCCGGCCGGAGGTGTTGTCGGCGCAGTCGAGACCTCACGCATGGCCGGTTTCGAAAAGATCATCGGTTTTGACATGGGCGGCACGTCTACAGACGTCTGTCACTACGACGGCGACTACGAACGCGCATTCGAAACGGAAGTCGCCGGTGTGCGCATGCGCGCTCCGATGATGATGATCCATACGGTTGCAGCCGGCGGCGGTTCGATCCTTCATTATGCAGACGGCCGCTTTCAGGTGGGCCCCGATTCAGCCGGGGCAAATCCGGGTCCGGCCTGCTACCGACGTGGCGGGCCTCTCACCGTTACAGACGCCAACCTGATGACAGGCAAACTGGCACCGGAGTTCTTTCCGAAGATCTTTGGCCCGGACCAGGATCAGCCGCTTGACGGCGATGTAGTTCGCAAACGTTTCACGGATCTGGCTGTGCGCATTGGCGATGGACGCACCCCGGAAGATGTTGCAGACGGCTTCTTGAAAATCGCCGTCGAGAACATGGCCAATGCCATCAAGAAGATTTCGGTCCAACGCGGCTACGACGTGACCGAATACGCGTTGACCTGCTTCGGTGGCGCTGGTGGCCAGACCGGCTGCCGCGTTGCTGACAGTCTCGGCATGAAGACCGTTATTCTGCACCCGTTCTCGGGCATCCTGTCGGCATACGGCATGGGGCTGGCCGATATCCGCGCAGACCGGCAACAGGCCGTCGTCAAGACACTTACGGACGACTTGATCCCTGAACTGCAGGCGCTTCGTGATCAGCTTGCCAGCCAGACGGAAGCAGAACTCGACAGGCAGTCGATCACTGCCGCCGCGCGCCGCACGACCGCAACCGCGCACTTGCGTTACGACGGCACGGACACGCCGCTACCGGTCCCCCTCGGGTCCGTCTCTGAAATGCGGGCAGCCTTCGAGGATGCGCACAAGAAACAATTCGGCTTTGCCTATGAGAAAAAGCCGGTCGTCGTTGAAGCCCTGGAAGTCGAAACGGCCGGTGGCGGCGCCGGTCTCACCGAGCCGGATCTGACATTGGCCACAGGGACGCCCTCCCCGGCAACCTCCACAAGCATTTACTCCGAAGGCACCTGGCACAAGGCCGGTATCTTCAAACGCGAAGTGCTGAAACCGGGCATGAAGGTGACCGGACCTGCGGTGATCATCGAACCACATGCCACGATCGCTGTTGAAGACGGCTGGCAGGCAGAGATCAATTCAAAGGATCACGTGATCCTGAAGCGTATCGTGCCGTTGAAACGCGCAGAAGCCATCGGAACGCACGCCGACCCGGTCATGCTCGAAGTGTTCAACAACCTGTTCATGTCTATCGCGGAACAGATGGGGGTCACCCTTCAGAACACCGCATACTCGGTCAACATCAAGGAACGTCTTGATTTCTCTTGTGCCGTCTTCGACGCAGACGGTGCCTTGGTTGCCAACGCACCACACATGCCGGTTCATCTGGGGTCCATGGACCGTTCGGTGGAAACGGTCATCAAGCTCAACAAGGGCAAGATCAAGCCGGGCGACGTGTTTGCATTGAACGCCCCGTACAACGGTGGCACCCACTTACCGGATATCACAGTTGTGTCGCCGGTCTTCGATGACGAAGGCAAGGAGATCCTTTTCTGGTCGGCGTCCCGTGGCCACCACGCTGATGTCGGCGGCTCCGCCCCTGGCTCCATGACGCCGCGCGCGACCAACGTGGACGAGGAAGGTGTTCTGTTCGACAACTTCAAGATCGTCGACGAAGGACGTTTCTGCGAACAGGAACTGGTTGAGCTTCTGACCAACCATCCCTACCCCGCCCGCAACCCGCATCAGAACGTTGCCGATCTGTCCGCACAGATCGCGGCAAACGAAAAGGGTATCCAGGAACTTCGGAAGATGGTCACCCACTTCGGACTGGACGTGGTCCAGGCCTATATGGGGCACGTCCAAGACAACGCGGAAGAAAGCGTTCGCCGCGTGATCGAAGCGCTGAAGGACTCCGAATACGAGTATCCGACTGACCAGGGCTCCGTGATCAAGGTCAAGATTACCGTCGACAAATCAAAGCGCGAAGCAACGGTCGACTTTACCGGGACCTCGGGCGTCAAGCCGAACAACTTCAATGCGCCGGAACCTGTGACCCGTGCGGCAATCCTTTATTGCTTCCGGGTGATGGTAGACGGCGACATTCCGATGAACGCCGGCTGTCTCAAACCGATCAACATCATCATCCCGGATGACTGCATGTTGCGGCCTTCCTATCCGGCTGCGGTCGTGGCGGGTAACGTGGAAACGTCCCAGCATGTCACCAATGCCGTCTTCGCAGCTCTTGGTGCCATGGCCAATGCTCAGGGAACGATGAACAACCTGACATTTGGCAACAACACATATCAATACTATGAAACCATCTGTTCCGGCTCACCGGCAGGGCCCGGCTTCAATGGTACGGATGGTGTTCACACCCACATGACCAACTCGCGGCTAACCGACCCAGAAGTATTGGAGTTCCGTTTCCCGGTTCTCCTGGAGGATTTCCATATCCGCAAGGGGTCCGGTGGCAAAGGCAAGTGGTCAGCGGGTGACGGCACCAGGCGAACCTTGCGTTTCCTTGAGAAAATGGACTGTGCGATCCTGGCGTCCCACCGTACCGTTCCACCGAAAGGATTGGACGGTGGCAGCGACGGCGAACTCGGCCGTACCGAAGTTCGGCGGCTGAATGGCGAGATCCAGCAACTGGAGGGCTGTGATCAGACGGTTCTCGAGGCAGGAGAAGCGGTCACCGTTATCACGCCCACAGCGGGCGGTTGGGGCCACGCCGGATCCAAATTCCAATAGATCGAAGAAAAAGAACGGCCACCTGATTAGGTGGCCGTTTTTTTTGTTATCTCGCTGCAGATATGCACATCGTCACTTCTACCTATACGAGAATTATTCTTTCTCTCAGGGACAAAGTTTACCGTTTTTTCAATCTGAGTCCGCCTAAACTGACACAACCTCAACTCTGGCGCTGCCTATGGCGCTGAGAAACTCGGGCTTTTGAGAAATGTTTGCATCAAATCCCATTGCAACTTCAGTTGCCGCAAAAATTCTAGCATTGGTTGCCTTCCTCAGTCTTGGCCTGCTTGTTGTGGCCGCAGTTGCCATCATTCAGATGGGAATGATCGGGAAGGAACTTCAAAACATTGCGGAAAAGGATATTCCACTCACGCAAGCAATCAGTCAGGTTACCAATCATCAACTACAGCAGGCAGCGGTGATTGAACGGATCATGCGCGTCTCCGGCCTGACCTCCGGCGAAGATGCTGAATCAACCGCTGCCTTGAAATCCACTTTGGCCGCTCTGAACGAGCAGGTTTCCGATGAAATTCTAAAAGCGGAAGCACTCGCCCTCTCGGCACTGGAAAAGTCGGCATCCGATACGCAAAGGGACGAGTTTTCCCAAACGCTCGAACAGCTCAAACGCATCGAGAACGAGTACCAAACCTATTCTGCAGAAATAGCTGGTATCTTGGCGAAGATCGAACAGAACAACCTCTCCGATGCGAGCACCCTTCTCGTTGAGTTGGAAAAGGAACAGACCCGCCTCGACCATGAACTGGTGTCGCTACTGACCGAGATCGAGCGGTTTACGCAAACAGCGGCGTCATCTGCAGAAGAACACGAGAAACAGGCCTTTCAGCAAATCGCGATCACCGCGGCGCTGACTTTGATTTTGTGCCTTATCGGCTCAGTCCTTTTCGCCAGATATCTGATTTCCCGTCCCTTGCACCAGGTCACCGCAGGCCTTCTGGAGCTCGCTAGAGGCAACACGGATGTGGAAGTCAATGTACGCACGAATGACGAAATCGGTCAGGTGGCAAGCGCATTCGAAACCTTCCGTGAAAACACGATCGAGATGAAGCGCCTGCAGGAACAGGCTCGCGAAGAAGAAATGCAGGCAGAAGCGGATCGTCGCGATACAAGATTGCGGTTGGCCGACGAGCTTGAAAGGCTCCTGATGACCAGCTGCGACACAGCGGTTTCTGCATTGAGTGAACTTGCGTCCGGTGCCGACGAATTGGCGCGCAACAGTCATGAGACCATTGAAAGGTCCAACACGGTTGCCGCTGCAGCCGAACAGGCCACAGCATCGGTCCAATCTGTTGCATCCGCGTCTGAGGAACTGGCGAGTTCAATTCACGAAATCAGCCGCCAGATTACACTCGCGAATTCCTCCACCTCTCGTACATCTGAACAGGCCGAAGTTTCCGGAGAGACAGTCGGAAAATTGTCTACATCGGCAGAGGAGATCACGGATGTCCTGAAACTGATCAGCGACATTGCTGCCCAGACCAACCTGCTGGCCTTGAACGCAACGATCGAAGCAGCGAGAGCTGGCGAAGCAGGCAAGGGATTTGCCGTCGTGGCTTCTGAAGTAAAAGCGCTAGCCACGCAAACCGGACAGGCAACCGATCAGATCGGTTCACAGCTGAGCGGTGTCCAGTCCGGGGCGGCAACCTGTTCTGATGCAATTACCACGGTTGTCAAAGCCATGATAGAAATTCGCGAACAGATTTCTGGAATTGCCTCTGCGATTGAAGAGCAAAACGCAGTTACGTCAGAGATAGCCAAAAACGCGCATCAGGTCGCGCAAGGCAGTGCCGACATTACCTTCAATATCTCCGAAGTGAACCAGGCAGCGCAGGTATCCGGCGACAGGGTGCAGGAAGTCGTGGGAGGCATTCAGAACATTTCCTCCCAGATAACGACAATTCGCGACGGGTTAGGCGATTTTCTCGGTCACCTGCGCGCAGCTTGACAACTGCTCGCCGCGCTCCGGAACACCGGCCAAAACGACTGATCATTGCCCCGTGCCCACAACGCGGACACGGGGATCTGGAGCCATCCGGTTTCTAACTCCCGCTCCTGCGGTTAATTCATGCAGACCAGATAATTCCAAAAGACCGATCTGTCGCTTGCCGGACCAATGCAAAGCTCGATACAGATCTTGTCGGGAACCCGTCGCTTCAAGATCTTCACATTGTTCATGGGAAATCTCAGCGATCCTTGCTCCACCAGGAGCAGAACGCGGTTGCGCGAGAGGCCAAGCCCTTTTGCAAGGACCTTATCCAGTCGAACCTGGACGTGATCCGAATTCAGGATTGTCAGCGCCACTTTGCAGGCATCTGCACAATCACCGGCAACCATTCGTCGTTTCAGGCTGAAATCAGCGTCCCCCTTGCCTCCACCTCTCCCAGTGGTGTTGCAGGCGAAGGTGAACGCCACTCCCTCATCGTTCCGCTGCAGGGCTTCCATGAGTTCTGCCGATAGGCTGCTCACGGCTCGACGTTCAAAAATGGCCCTGTTCCATCTGCTTCCACAGTCTTCGCAACGATAGATCAGCCAGGCGTCAAGCTGGCTTCCATTCGCGTTCAACCGGAATTTGCCAGTCGAACCAAAAGGTTTCACAAATCCGCATCGTTGGCAGGGACGCTTTATTCTAGGTGTCTGAGAACGGACAACGGACCATTCCATGTTCAATATAGACGACATTCCGTGGGTCTTCCTCGCACGGGAAGTCCGTCACAGGCAGTCGGGACGGCCGGACAGCGTCAGCTATCGGCACTCAGTCTGGCTGGAAGCTTTTTCGAAATGTATGCAGTGAACCGAAACAGGATCAGATGCGCATGGCCAAGCCACACCGGCCCCGATCCGCCGCCAGGACGAACAAAGTTCATGACGCATTCGAGCGAATGCATGGCGGGATCGATGACCGGTCAGAGTGTTGGCAAAACAAACGTCCAAATTGAAATAGATGAGCCTCGATAGCGCTTACGAAAATGACAAGCAAGCTCAACTTGGAGTTTCGACGAGACGTCGTTTGAATTGTGTTCAGGTGTTGCGCGCCTGCAAAGCCAGAGCGACCAGTGCAGGCCTCAGTTCAGACGGATCTTCCAATGGATCTGCAAACCAGAGACGTTCAACCTTATCTCCAGCCACAAGATCAACGCCTTCGGGATCCAGACAGGCAAGCCGCCAATTGGCCTCTCCGGCCTTCAGCAAATTCTGCGCATAAAGTTTCACCGCATCCCTATGGTCTGCGTTCATATGCGCAACCGCTCCGGCTTCCATTGAAGACCAGTCACCAGGCGAACTTACTGTTGCCAACAAGTCCTCTTTCTCCAATTCAAAAGCCTTGCCAAACCCTCCATTCAGGCTTGCCCTGGAGAGCTCCAACCTGAAAAAGGAAAAGTCTCCGAAATCGACATAAAGTTCGGCTTTGGGATGACGAGAGAGGTAACGGTTGCGCAACCGCTCATGATCCGAACTTCCTCTCGATATCTTCACCGCCTTGCAGAAAAGAGAAATTCTCGGATGAGCGAGCGGATCGCCTTTTCCAGGTTCGCCCAACAATAGCGAACATGAAGGGTTCTCCAGAATTGCCGCCGTGTGTCCGGACAATGTACTTGTGAGGATGACAGGTGCACCATCCAAATCGGTCGCCACCGCAACCCGACTGGCAAGTGGATGCCGTGTTTCGGCTTCGAGCACCGCCAAAGCACCAAACCTCGCGGTTCTGATCAACTCCTTGGCCAATCTTCTGGCTTGATCATCGGTCGGCCGGATTACTGATTTCGGTTCTTTTTCCAGGCTCACGGCCCCTCCAAGTTCTGTTTTCTGTCGGCGCAGACAAGTTGCATTCCACGGTTTTCGCCTTCACCCGAATTCTGAACGTCAGATGAACAGACATCTCAGAACCGGTTCAGGGCGCCTATGCGATTGTCTCACCATCAGATACGGCGCCAATCGAGAACAGCGCCTGCCTTTGGAGAAAACCAATGAAGACCATGAGCAAACGTCTTGTTGCCGCCGCCCTCACGGGCGCCCTTCTTTTGCCGACCTTCGCGGCTGCTGAAGCCGGCTCGCGCAACGGTTGGCGTGACCACCGTGGCGGCCACCACCATAACCAGAGACATAATAATCGAAATCATAACCGACACAAAAACAATGATAATCTTGGTGCGGCTGTCGCGGCAGGTGTCATCGGCCTCGCTGCAGGAGCAATTCTGCTGGGTGCAACCCGCCAGCCGAGCTACGCAGGCCCGCCGCCGGTAAATCACTACCCGCCGGCTCCTTATCCTGGTCGCGTCAACACGGCCATCGGTTATCAGCCGTGGAGCCCAGCCTGGTACCAGTACTGCTCTTCGAAATACCGGTCGTTCAACCCGTCGACCGGTACCTATACCACCTACCAGGGTGAACAGCGTTTCTGCCAATAAGCTTGCGCCCGCCTGGTGGTACTGAAGAACTCGTGGCAACAAACGACCGACCGGCCGAACCGGTCACCCGTTTGTTGTCATTCTTTTCAGAAGGGTCATGCTCCAAGGGAACTGAACAGCCTCGGTGGGCAAGTGCAACCAGGTTGTTTCGGTCTATCAGCCTGTTTGCATCAATCCGCCATGGTTTCAATTGAAGCGAAGCCTTCCGGCGCAGCACCGAAATCGAACGGCGTGTCGACTTCAATGACCTTGTCGGGATAAAATCCATTGAACCTTGTGCGAAGCGACAAGCTGTAGGCACCGATATGGCCAATCTCGATCCAGTCTCCCGTGTCGACTGTCTCCGGCAGCCAGAAAGGCCTGGAAAGAATATCAACGCTGTCGCAGGTTGCGCCGCAGACCTTGAAGGGAACAATCTTGTCGGGCTGACCAGCCCGTGTTTTGCGAGCCGGATCCGGAATGAAACGAGCCGGCAGCGTGATCTTTCCGGTCCAACTGTCGGAAAGAGACGCCCAGATGCCATCATTGATGTAAAGGCGCCGCCCCTTCTTCAACAGCACTCTGACAATGAGAGAGATCGATCGGGCCACGATCACTCTGCCTGGTTCGGCGACAAGAGGCAGGTCATCAAATTGCCAATCAGCAATATCGGCTTTCAACTGCCCCATCAATTCCACGAGCGAGGGCATCTCAGGCGCTTTGCGGCGCGGATCGTGACCATAAACGGCCGGAAACCCTCCCCCGACATCAAGCTCCACAACGGGCACGCCAGCACGTGACCTGATCCAATCGGCTGAAGCCAGCGCTCGCTCATAGGTTTCCGGTTCTTCGATCTGGCTTCCTACGTGAAAACACAATCCGCATTTGAACCCGATACGGTCGATCCGTTGCAGCAACTCAACGGCGTGACCTGGAGCCGCGCCAAACTTCTTCGACAACTCGTAAGCAGCATGCCCCTTGGTGGCGATACGAACGAAGAGCGTGATCGTTCCAGGATCTATATCAAGGGCCCTAACAACACGCAGGATCTTCGCGACTTCGTCTTCGTGGTCGAGCGAAAGGGTTCGAATACCGTAGGTTTCCAAAGCTAGCCGAATGTCCGACTGTGCCTTGATAGGATGCATGTAAAGCATCTCAGCCTTCGGCGCTGCCTCTTTCACCGCGGCGAACTCTGCAGGCGATGCGACATCGAAACAACTGATCCCGGCCTTTGCCAGTGCCTCAAGGACAAATGGCTCACCATTCGTCTTGACCGCGTAAGCCGTCTTGCCGGGGAAGAGCGACTGGAATTGCTGTGCGTCATGCCTGAGCACGTCCGGCCGGAAACAATACACAGGCTGATCGGGACGAAGATCCAAGGCGGCGTCAATAGCTGTTTTATAACGTTCCATCAGTCCTTCCGGCGTTAGAAGTCATCGAATAGAAAGGAACAAGCTTGAGGCTGATTTGCAAGCCGGGATTGGGTTATTGGCAGATAATGTAATTACAGCTCTTGCCGTGGCATCCGATATCGAGGTGGAAGTGAGACTTGTGATTTGGGTCTGCATCGGGGCCGAGAACGGTGGTGAACCTTTTACAGGCAGCCTTGTGTATGGCGGACAGGAAGCTTCCGCTCTGCGTGTTGCGCGCCCAATCCTTTTCAACTGAAATCTCAGTACCGTCACTTAATCGGAAGGCCACAATATCAATGGCTTTGCCAAGCGCATGTTCGGAGAGCTTTCCATCTGGAAGATTGTTTCGTCGGCGACACTGATATCCAGGGCCTGTGAGAAACTCGGACACTGGTTTCCCGAACTGTGCTTGTGCAATGGGCAAGACATCTTCAATCACCCACGCTGTAAGTGACGTCGCAAAACCGCACGATAGCGTGGCTTTCATCGGGAAGGTCACTTCGGCATCCTCGCCACGTAACCCAGAAAGGTTGACAGGTACGGCGATCCCGCAGTCCTCATCATCTTGATCCCCTTGCACTTGCATGGGAGTAAGTTGTTCAAATGCAGCACCCGGAATATCGCAAGTTGCCGGTGTGGAGGTTTCGCCCGCAGAAGCTTTTCTGCCACTGTCGTCAGGTCCTGCCAAAGGCTCTTCCTGAAGAGTAGCTGGTTTGATCGCCGGCACATCAACCCCCTCGATGAATTGCGAATTACCGAGGCCTGGAAGCGGCTTTTCCTGCGGCAATGGAGGATTTGCGTAAACATCTAAAGGCAGCAGGCAACACAACGCGAGAGCAGTACAAATCGACACGACGTTTAAGTCCATTCCCAACTCCGCACATTGTACTTGCCAGCGCCCCTCATGATTGATCAACGCTTGTCCTGCGTCTATGGTTGCATGCTCCCAAAAGTGGATGGCTCCCGATGACTTTAGAACTTTTTTTCGCCTACGTGATTGCCACATTGATTGTCCTCGCCATCCCGGGTCCGACGATCATGCTTGTTGTCAGCTATGCTTTGACCCAGGGACGCAAGTCTGCGGTTGCCAGCGTATTGGGTGTTGGCTTGGGGGACGCGACAGCAGCTGCTGCGTCGCTGATGGGTCTCGGTGCCATTCTGGCGACGTCTGCAACAGCATTCACCGTGCTCAAATGGGTAGGGGCGATCTACCTGGTCTGGCTTGGTCTGAAAATGTGGAGAAGCCGGCCAACTGCACTTGGGCCGCATCAGGTTGCCGATGTTCCCCCCAGAAAAATATTCTGGCATGCATATGTGGTCACAGCGCTCAATCCAAAAGGCATTGTTTTCTTTATGGCTTTCCTGCCACACTTCATCGCACCTCACGCCCCAGTTGTCCCGCAGCTCGCACTTCTGGGAACGACCTTCGTCGCATTGGGTGTTTTGAATGCAGCTGTTTACGCCTATGCAGCAGCAGCCCTCGGACAGAAACTGAGAAGTCCTTCCCTGCTTAGACTGGTAAACAAGGTGGGCGGCGCATTCCTGATCTCCGCTGCTGCGATGACAGCAACATTGCAGAGATCTGCGAACTGAAAAAAATCAGCGGCTTGATGCGAAGGGAATGTTCTTTTTCGACCGCACGGCTTCCGCTTCGGTTTTTTCCTCTTCGCTTTTCAAACCGAAATTAGCACCGGATTGCTTCAAGGTTTCAAGTGATCTGCGAGCGCCATCTTCACTAAGCGCTGCATAACGCTGGATGGCGGCATTCAGCTCCAATCCGCCAATGCGCAACCGCCTGGCCCTCATCGTGAGAATATCTTTGTAGGCTTCGGCTGTAACGCCGTTCGCCTTGCAAAGAATTATCAATGGCTTGTCGCTTGCGCTGAACAAGAGCTGGGATACCGCACTGGGCGGCAGATTGCTTACCTTGGCAAGCAACATCCCCAGCTCCGCTGTTCGATCCGAGCGGGCGAACAAGGTCACGGCATCATCGATTTTGGTCTTCTTGCTCACCACGTCACGGATCAATGCGTTGGATTGTTCACGTGCCTCTTCAAGCTTATGCGCACGAGCGGCCACTTCGGTAGCGGCACGTTCAGCCAGGAGCTGAACAAGCGTGCTGTCGGCACCGAGTGCACTGACCCTTTCTTTCAACTCCTCTGTCAAGAAAGGCAGCAAGGCATGAGCAGCTGCGTCCGGCAAGTCGGTGCGGTTGATCAAGGCAGCCTGGATTGCTTCACTCGATCGGGCTTTTTCCACCAATTTCAGGAAGGATGCATCAGCGAACTCTGCACCCTGGTTTTCAGCGACTTTACTTAAAACCGCCGTATCCCCCCGATCCACCAACACAGTGGTAACTGCCTTGTCGACGGTTTCACGCCCGGCAATTGCCCCCAGATGCTCCATCGACGCAGAACATGCGATCTCGACCAGGTCTGCTGAGGTGAGTGCAGGTGAGTTTTCCAGAACCGGGCCCGCAACCGGAAATTCATCCTGTGCGAGCTTCACCATCAGTTCACGAGGAGCGTCTTTCTCCTTGCAAACTCGTTTGGACAGAATGATCCTGGTTTCTTCCTCCAGCTGTCCGAGAACTTTGAGAACAATGTCGCCAAATAGCAGGCTGATCTGCTCGTCACGGTCGTCACCGGAGTTCACGAACAGGTCCGTCAGCATGCTGACCAGGCTTTTGCGCCCTCCAGCACTTGTGTCCCTCGCCAGATCAGCAAGTTTTGCAAGATTGATCATCGACACTCCGGCGCGACAGTCGCGTAAGCCTCGACATTATCAGCAGGCCCTTAACATTAAGCTACCGTTGATTGCCGCATAACCTGGAGAAACGGCCAGCAGCAGGAAGGCCTCCCCACAAATAATTCGACGCGCCAAATAATTAAATGCAACCCTCGATCGCACCACCAGGACAAATTAGTTCTGTTTTTTCGCAAAAGGCAGTGAACGTTTCCAATCAAGGCTTTACTTAATGCTTCCTCAACAAACACAACCCTGGAATGCAATTCTCCGCTGCGCTGCAGCATCTTTTTTGCTTCGCTTCGGCATTATGCTGTCTTAGTATCACGCCGTCAGAAAGAGGTAATCGGGAGCGGACATATGACCCTTGTACGGAACCTGAACATGATTGCCTTCCTAGCAGCCTTTGCGTTTTTGGCTGCAATTGTAGTTGGTGCAATCTGAACCAAACGGCAAGAAATCAAAGAAAACGAGCTGCGCCGAGCAGACAGCAGGACAATTCAACGAACAATTTTAGATTCCCGGCGTAGTCGGCTGCACCAGAAGGTGCAGCCGCCGAAGACGCTGTGCTGATTCCAGAATTTATCGCTCGTACGGGTGTCGAGGGTAAGAAATAGCGCCCGAACGTACTGGAGACTGGGCAATTGCCGCAGCTGCCCAGACACAACCAAAAATTTCACTTCGCAGGAAGCCTGTTGCATTCCGCAATTTCAAACACTGGAATATCAGGCCTAAACACAGGTTCCGCTCATGCGGCCAATTCTATCGTTTGAGCCAGTGCTGCGTCACGGTTTTCCGGTTCGATCATCAATTGATCTGCCGCGATCATTGTCACATCGGAGATGCCGATAAAGCCAAGAATATGCTTCAGGTAATTTCCGGCAAAGTCGATCTCTGATCCTATTTTGGTTCCACCTGAGGCAATGATGACGTACGCCTTTTTACCATGAAGCAGACCGACAGGTCCGTTCTCAGTGTACTGAAACGTCTCTCTTGCTCGCGCGATCATATCAACCCAGGCTTTTAGCGTAGCCGGAATAGAAAAGTTGTAAACAGGCGTCCCAATTACGATGGTGTCTGCCTCCTTCAATTCTCCAACAAGCGTATCGGACAGAGCAAGCACCATTTTTTGTTCTGCACTCCGTGCAGCAGGATCTGTAAAAGTCGCGCCAATCCACTCTTCGCTCAGGAACGGTACCCCTTGGGAAACATCGCGAGTAAGGAGTTTTGCATCTGGTGATTTTGCCAGCAAACGTGTCACGAAGGTCTGCCCGAGGTCACGCGTCACTGAACCGGCGGTACGTGCTGAGGCATTGACATGCAGAATTGATTTCAACGGTGAGGACATCTTGATCTCCAAAGTTTCAAAACCGGCATCGGCGTTTGTTCGTTATTTGGAGATAGTTTTGATATTTTCGAATAACTAGCATTAAAATAGTGAACAGTATGTCAAGTTAACGAACAATGCCTTTTTGAGAATTCAAGCCCCCCATCTAATTCCCGACAGAAGCTTGTAGAGGCCAGCCAGCGCCAACGCCCCCACCACTGTGTTGATCACCTTGCCTTTGACGCTGGACGTTCCTTTTCGCAGATCACGCAGAAAGTGCATGTCTTTCTGCGCTTCGATGGTGTTCTCGATATCGACGCCGAGCGCCTTGAGCACTTCTTGAGCAGCCTCCCGGCCGCCTTCTTTGCCACCTTCACGGGCGATTTCCCGCATCTGGTCTTCGTTCATTGCACGCCCCCTGCGTAGCCCTGTTTGATTTCGTCGTACCACCGGCTGCACCGCATCACCCGAGCATTGGCGCGGCCAAGCGCCTGGTCCGTCCGGATAAGGGAAACGTCCAGCGGCTCCCCGATCCGAACGCCGGACGCTTCTTTCCGCCGGCAGTCGTCCGGATAGCCCGGCAACTCTTTCGAGGCTTCCACCTGCGCCGAGAGTGCGGCGGCCCTTCGCAACCGCTCGTCATTGGTTGCGCAAGCGCTCAAAAAGATCAGGCTGCAAAGTGCAGCCATCCCCAACGGTCGAAACATAGTGTTCCAACTCCTGTGCTGCGGCTTCCGCTTCCGCGTTGGCCTGATCGATAAGGGAGAGGAAACGCCGGTTTGCCCGTTCCGTGACAACCTTCCGGCGTTTCAGTTCTTCAAGCTGCACCCGGGCTGCGGTCAATTCTGCGTCGGCCACATACTCGACAACGGCCCGGCGAACCGCGCTCGACTTGTCGACCTTGTGCCAAACAAAAAAGCCGCCCAGAACGGCGGCAATGGCAAAGGCAGCACATGCGGTGCGGCTTTGGAGTATCCAAGCGATCACCGGCATTACTGCAGCCCTTCCAGGCAAAGCGAATGCTCGGCCGCGCGGCGGTTTACAAGTCCCCCGATCGTCCGGCCGCCTGCCTTGTTGAACCACTTGGCCACGTTACAGGCGCCGCGAACGTCCCCGGCGTCAAGACGCTTGCGCGCTGTCGACCGGCAAAAGCCCCCTACCCCGATGTTGTAGGTGAGACTGACGAACGCGACATAGGACTTTGCAGGAATGGCGTCGGGCCGCTTCAGGCACTTTCTCATTCCGGCTTCGTGCCGCTGCAACGAGGCCAACAGCATTGCGTCACACTCGGCCTTTGTGTGCTTGTCCCCAAGCTTGACCCCGAGCGTTTCGCCGTAACAGACGGTTGGAACGCCTACAACGTCCCGGTATGCCGTCAGGCGCAGACCTTCCCAGGCACCGACCAGCGCAATCGCAGCCGCGCCGATGCCGCCGACAAGGCGGGTTTTACGTCCCATCGTTCATGTTCCTTTGTGCGAGAAGCCGGGCCACGAACGCGGCCGACACGGTGAGCGCCGAGAGGGCAGCAAGTAAGCCCGGTGCAATGAAGTCGCCCCAAAAGGGCAACGCCACTTCCGCGCCAGAGAGCAGCGCAGCAAGCAGCATAAGGCGCACGCTCCAAGCCCTTTGCAGGACCGCGCGCCAGTCTGAAGCAAGTTTCATTGGACTGCCTTTCAGGCATAAAAAAACCGCCTCAAGGGCGGTGCATGTTTCGGTTGGTTTGGCCGAGTTTATCCAGACGCAGGCGGAACCCATTCCGGAATGACCCCACCGGTGTTTCGCCAGGCCTGCGCTGCCTGGATTACCTTGATGCTCCACCCGAAGTTTTCGCCTGGCCGCAAGCCGGTTTCGAGTGTTTCCGTGTACCCATTTGCGTGTTGCAAATCATAGGAGCACGCGCCGACGATCTTGGACATATCGGTTAGAGTGTGGTCGGTTTCGTGGCTTGGAAAGAAGCCATGGAAATTGGTGATGACGGTTGTCTTGACGTTGATTTCGGTCATGCTTTTTCCTTACGCGACACGCTGATAGATGGCGACAGCACCGGCTTGCCCTCGGCATCGCCACGTGCCCGATAGGCCGGAAGATCTGTTACCGTCCGAACTGTCGGCATAGCCCGTTGATGCTGTGTGCAAATAGCAGGCTCGTGAAGCGTTTCTGTTGATCCCGGCGGGTGCAGATGCCCAGATGATGTGCCCAATCGGAAAGTTGGTTTCGTTTACACTTGAGCCGTCGTAGACCATCCCAACTTTATGAAACCCACCGTCGTTCTCTTCTGCGACGAGAGCGTTGGCGCTGTCATCCCATCCAAAGTACCTGTCCGTATTGCTGTTCGCGTCTCGGAAAATCAGCCAGTTATCACCGGCCCCGGCACGGCCAAGATAAATATGGTTGTTCGACAGAAGCTGCCCGGTTGCCGTGAGGTTGCCACTTATCGTTCCGCTGATATCAGACCGCAGAAGCTGGCCCGGCGTCAGACCGCCGACGGTCCCGGCGTCGTAGCTTGTTGAGCCCTGCGGCCCTTCCGGCCCTGTTGCCCCAACCGGCCCCACGTCGCCCTTTGCCGCCAGCAGGCCCCAATCATCCGGCGATACACTCGGGTTCTGACCGATATTCACCCGCGACGAGATATACGAAGATCCATTGTAAGTGACCGTTTCGTCAGAATTGTAAGTGTCGCCCGAAGTCCAGACCCCACGATAGCTCAACCCGGGGTCGCCCTGCGGGCCTTGAGGACCTTCCGCGCCCGTCGGCCCCTGCGCGCCGGTATCGCCTTTCGAGCCCTGGATGCCTTCCGGGCCTTGCACACCCTGCGGACCTTCTGGCCCCTGAATGCCCTGCAAGCCCTGCAGGCCGCGTTCCCCTTGGGTGGTGACAATGTCCCATTCGGCAGCAGCTTCTTCCGGGGTGATGCCGGTATGAGCCGCCACACAGATGAAGTAAGACCCGTCATGGCTGACCGTATCCCGCTCAACGTAAGCGGTTGCCACGTTCCACGTTCCGCGGTGGTTCAGCCCGACAGGACCGGCAGGGCCTTGAATGCCCTGTGGCCCTTGCAAGCCCTGCGGTCCGCGCCCGAAGTTGACGCCCGTCGACCAGGCGCCGACCGCGTTGGAGAGCTTCCAATAAACAATCCCGGCCTCGGTATCGAGAAAGGACGTGTCTTTGGGTTCAGCGTCATAAGCCGCACGGTCGGCCGTCAGGCCGGTGTAATCCGGGTCGAATGACTTGCCAATCGGCCCCTCTGGACCCTGCGGGCCTTGCGGTCCAATCGGACCTTGTGAGCCAGTCGGACCGGATGGCCCTTCGGGACCGCGCGGGCCTTCCGGACCTTGATAGCCGGTAGGGCCTCGCGGACCTTCATAGCCGAGCGGACCGCGTTCCCCCTGTGGTCCCTGCGGACCTGCTGGGCCTTGCGGACCGGACGGCCCCGTGGGGCCTTGGTTGCCGACCGGGCCTTTCGGCCCTTGCGCGCCTGGCAGTGAGGCGATTTCAAGAACCTGCTGCAGCGTCGGCAAGTCCTGATTGTCGGCCGCATCAAGCGCGTTGATCATCCGCCGGCCTTTCAGGTCAAAGCCGCCGTTGAACTCGATCAGCGCCCGGGTGGCGACCGACTGCATGTTGATCGCCGTCCGGTCCATGGCGCGTTCCATGACCGCCGGGTCAATCTCTCCGCCTGCCAGGCTGTAAGGCTGATCGTATTTGCTCACCAGCAAAACCGTCAGCGTTTCCCCTGCCTGCAATGCGCTGACGTCAAAGAGCACGGTACCGGTGCCGAAGTTGCCGCCGGTAAAGTGCCAGTTGCCCGGGCTTTGCTGATACTGCCAAACGGTAATCACGCCGGTTGTTGTCCGGTGCGATACCTGCAGGTTGTTTTGGTCGACAAACTGGAATGGCAAGTCGACACGATCCGTCACGCCGTCGCCCGTGATCTGGGCGCGGCCTTCGGTCAAGGCTGCTACTGTCATGGAGTTCCCTGGTAAAATTTGAGATCAGAAATTGAGCCACTGTCACATTGGCGGCTCGAAAAGGCTCTCGCCGGATTGAACCTGTTGCGTTTATCCGCCAGATCCTTCTGGAAATCTTGTATCTGCAGGTGTCAGCAACTCTTTCAAGGTCTGGCTGCCGAGGTCTTTCCCTTCCCAATCAGGAAACTGCCGGTCAAAAGCCTCCTCCAGATTGTGCGCAGAACCAGAATCATTGCCTTTCGCCAGCGTTTCCGCGGCTTCCTCCGGACTCAGCCCATAGCCTTTTGTCAAAAGGGTCCACTTTTCAAACCTGTCGACAAGATTGCGTTCTCTTTTTGCCAACACCGCCGACTGCGGTGCCAACGCCAGAACCTTTGTGAGGTTTTCGTATGCTCGTAAAATGACCTCGGGTTCGTTGCTCCGAGTTCCCTTGCTCAAGGCGGCGGCATAACTCTCCGGAACAACGCCCTTCGTTTCCACAATCTTGAGTGCAAGTGTGTCCCGGTCGATTTCGCCATTATCCAGAAAGGTGAACGCCCGGTCTGCGTTCTTCTGGCGCTGCGGTCCCCGATCCCCTTCTTCAGAAGACAAGAGCCAGTTCGCAGCTTCAATGTTCGCGATATGCTCCTTTTTTGCGACTTCAAGCTGGCCGATCAGTCGTGTTTTCTGCCTTGGGTCGAGCAAGCCGTTTGCTTCGATCTCGGATTTGTCGAACTGGCCAAAACTCGCCTCGATGCGGCGTTCGATCTTGCCAACTTCCCCAGCAGCAATCGCCGCTCTGCTTTTAACGGCATTTACCTGCATTCGGCCCAGTGTTTCACCAGGCAGCAGTTTCAGCCGTTCTGCCAGAACCTGGCTTTCGTCCGCAAACGCCTCCGGCCTGTCGGGGCCATTGACGGTCTCACCTACCCGTTCGAGCTCATTTCCTAAACCTTCCGGTCCTGCAAACTCTCGCCTTGCAAGTTCGTCGCCGATTGCTGGTAGCAGTTCTTCAAGCGGTCTTGTCTCAGCCCACGACTCTGCCAGTGTCTCGCTTATTTTCGCATAGGCTGCCTTTTTGCCTTCGGCCGGCAAGGGAGCAGCCGACAGCAACGTTCTTGCCTGTTCGAATGCTTCTTCGAGACCATCCGGGTTCTCGCGCACCTCTGATGCCAGCCGGATGCCTTCTTCTTCCAAACCCTGCTGGAAATAGCGTTCGTTTTCCCCCGCCTCAATTGCAGCAAAGCCGTTGATATAGCGGTCGCGCTGCGCCTCCACGTGGCGGTTGAACGCATCTCTTGAACCTGCAGGCAGTTCCTTGAGAGCCTGTTCTCTAGACTTTTCAAGATGAGCCATCATGGCCTCGGTGAAGCCGAAGCCGCCTGGTTGCGCTTGCCGCTGTTCCTCCGCAGCCCTTTCCTTCAACCTGGCGTCAAATTCCCGTTGAGCCATTTGAACTTGAAAGTCCTCAATTCGCCTTCGTCTTTGAGCAGCGGTCTCGGCAAGATCACCGAAAGCCCCTGCCGAACGGCGGATTTGTTGTCCCAGTCCTGCCGCAGCTTCTCCAACCTCGGTGTCAGCGACAACTTGCGGACTGCCAACGCCCGGAAGGCTGTCGGCACCATTGAATTTCTGCAATCTCGCCATTGTCAGAACCGTTTTGTCTCTAGAATTTGAAAGCACCGTTGTAGGCGGCATTGCCAAGCGTCGTGAAAGCCTGGGTAACGCCACCCAGCATGGCACCGGTGGCGTTGATACGCCCCGCGCGGCGGCTCGAATGTGCCCGCTCCCGGGCCGTTTTCGCCTCGAAGGTCAGATTGTCCCGCTTGCCTTCCGCGCCATACCGAATTGCCTCGATGCTTTGTGCCGCTTCAAAGGCATTGTCGTCCGCGACGTCATTCAGCGAACCGGTTTGCGATAGCCCGCGTTCGGCTCCGGCAGCCCGGTTGAAGCCGAGTGCCCTTTCGTATTTGTCCAGGGTTCGTTTTCGCTCAAAAGAAGCCTGGGTCTGGTTGACCGCCTTCTGGCGGTCAGCCAGTTCTGCACGGCGCTCTTCCGCCTTTGCCTGGGCATCTGCCTGCTGGCGCGCGCCCTGCGCTTGCACAGCGCCGCCGGCCAGCGATCCCGCAACGGAGACCGCAGCCAATATTGCTGGGTGACACATGAATTAAGGCTCCGCGTCTCGGCCGAAATTGACGGCCAGGATGGTGCAGGGTTTGCCGCCGCTGGCTGCCAGCGTAAGCTGCCCCCCGTCTTCCCATCGCGTTTCGATTGGCTGGTCGAGCACGCCAGTGCGCAAGGGCGCCGGCTCTCCGGCGGTGTCACCCGCACGGTAGTAGATCAGCTCGTCCAGAAAGGTTTCGTCTGACCCGGCCTTCAGGGTTCCGGTGTCCAGAACCGCGATGCTGCAATTGTCCACGCGCATCTTGCGGCCCATGGCCGAACCATCCTGCGCATTAACGGGAAACGGCAAGGTCTTCGCCCTCGCCGAAACATTCAGCCCAACCAGGATCTTTTCCGCTGTCTGGCCATTCGGCAGGCTCGCTTCTCCGGCGGTCACAGTTGCCGGATAGTCGGTTCCATCGGCATAAAGGATCACTTCTTCGCCTTCCAGATGCTGAAGTCCCGAGACCGAGTTTGCCGGCAGGCCTTCGTAGCGCGCGCCACAATCGAGATGCCATGCATCCTCGATCATTCCACCTGGAAACGGCCGCTGCATGATTTCGATGTACCGCCTTGTCTGTCCTTCGATGGTCCGTTTCACGATCATCCAGACGGTGTCCGCTCCAGCGCCCGAAAGGTCCGCCATACATTCCACCACACCACCGAAATCGTGGCGCTGCATGCCATAGACCTGCTGCTGGCGTTCATAGGTGAAACCGATCCCACGGCCTTTCTGGTCCCACTGCCAGATGACGCTATCGGGATATTGCTGGTAGCAGGCCCCGGAAATACCATCCTGAAACAGATGCGACTGCACCTCGCTCACCGCCTGAGACACCCGGCCATCTGAGCCGAAGTCATAAGCCATTTCGCGCATGTCGGTTCCATAAGGGCCGTAGTAGATCAGCACCGATCCCACCTTGATCGGGCTGACATCATTGGCTCCGAAATTCGTCTCAGGCTTCTGGTCGACATTCTCCGGCCCGTAAGGGTCCTGATCGGTCGCCTTGCCTACGGCACGCACCGCCCGGGTCGTGCCGACAATCAGGTCGTTGTCGTCGACCAGCCATTGGATGCGGTTCACCTGTCCGGAAAGAATGCCCGCGGTCACCGCGTCGGATGCCTTCAGAACATGGGAAACGGAAAAATTGGTGAAGTCCTCCGTCTGGCTTTCCCAGATCTTCTGCGGTTCCTCGCTGGTCCCGGCAAAGGCGAGCCTGTTCTTGTGCCAGCCGATCGTTTCCGGCCACCCCGTCGTGCCGGACCACGCCCCCAGCCGCCAGATGCTTTGCGCCTTCGTGTCCTGCAGTGCCTGGCCAAAAAGCTGCACCTTGACCGAGGTTGCCGACTGGCGGCTGTGGATCCGGAACCAGCGCCAGAACCCGTCCGACCCGCGAAACCGGATATGCCGCCCCACGTCAGACGCCTGAAAGCCGGCACCGCCATTGATGCCACCTGTCCCTGAAGCCGTCAGCGTGAACGGGCTCTGGTCGTTGCCTGCCTGGTGAAACACCAGTTGCCCGATTGCGGAATTGTCCGAAGCAGATCCGCCTCCTTGCGTGAAGCTCAGCCGGTAATGGGTAAAGGCGGTTTCGTTGTGAAAATCATATTCCCGCCATTCGTTGGAGGCCCAGGTATCCTGACCGTCCTGCGTATCCAGAATTGTCCAGTCGGAGCCATTGTTCGACGCCTCGATGTTCCACTGCCAGGGCATGTCGTCGTTCTGGCTGTTGTCGTTTGGCGCCTGCAGCATGTAGGCGTCGATCACGACACTGCTGGTGAACTGGTATTGCACCCAACCCGTTGCGCCGGATGAAAGCACTGTTTTGCCCTCCGACCGGCTGAACACCTGCCACGCCGAAGCGCTGCCGTTGGAGGCCGACACCACCCCGCTCGGGGCTGTGTTCGATGTCATTTTCGGAACAGCATTGCCCGTGCCGGCCGGTTTCAGGTTCGTCGGCGAGATATTGACATCCAGATAGGGCCCGTCCCTGAACGACATCGGTTCGATCGCCCAGGAAAGTTCCGACAACCGCTTGAGCGCCTGCGGGGCAACGCCGCCACCAGCGATGAACAGCGTGTCGGTCGACTGTACGAATTTCAGCCGTGGCAAAACCTCGGAGGAATAGGGTGTCGCAACCTCCACGGTGCCGACCCGCCCCTCGCTGGTGAATATTCGAAACATGTGGTCGCCGAACTCAAGCATGTAATATTGACCGTTTCCGAACTCGAACGGGATCAACCAGCCTTGCCGACTGCTGTCCTTGAGTTCCGCAATGAATTTGGTGCCGCCGCGCCGGCGCAGGCCGCCGCGTTTCAGTGTCAGAAAATTCCGGCATTCGGCCAGGGAGGACCGGAACAGCTCCAAGTCCGAACGGTAGATCAGCTCCGGGTCGAGTTCGCCCCGGCTGAACGTGGCTTGAAGGTGATAGCTCATCTGTTTGCAATGATATCCAGGTCAATCATGGGCAGTGGCGTGCCCTGCAGGGCGTCGGATGTTCCGGCCTGGTCGAAGGCTTCCCGCGCCGCCTGACGCAAGGCTTCCGCTCGGCTGTTCTTTCCGGTGATCGAATGGGCGCAGCCCGCCGCCAGAAACAGGGCGAACCCGTTCACGAACAGCGGGGCGAATTCGGCCTCCCGCACCACCCGGCGCACATGGCGGAGCCGAAACGGCGGCGGATGATCCGACATGATGCGCTGGCCCACCACTTCGAAGGGAATGATCGTCCCCCCGGCGATCCACCAACACTCTGCTGCGGAATGCGAAGCGTGCCGGCCGGCAGCTTGTACTGGTAGGCCCAGCGAAACGGCGGTTTTTCGGTTTCCGCAGGCAGGTTCACCAGCTCAATGGCAAAGTCCCAGTCGTGCATGGCCAAATAGGCATCCCGGTGCGCTGCATAATGGTTCCTGAACCAGCGCGACGCGACGGAGGAAAAATCGAAGTCGCGGATGGGCGCTTCCTTCAGATGCGCAAGCGCAAGGTTCGCCATCTCAACGGCTGTGTTGACGGTTCCCGACATGAAATAGTTTCCTTGAAAGGGTCAGGCGGCGGCAAGGTCGCCGGCTTTGGCCTCATAGGCAGCAAGCGCCTGAACAGCCTCGTATTTGTTGGCGGCCTTCACGCCGGCATAATCCGCGGCCATGGCCTGCTGGGTCTTCCAGTGCTCCTTGCGCCAGCCTTTGGGCAGCGGCTTTTCGGCCTGTGGCTGCCTTGCTGCCCTTTGCTTGCGGTTCCAGTCCGCGGTCAGCGCATCCGCCAGGTGTTCCTGCCGCTTTTCGGCCTCGGTTTTGGGTGGGGCGCACCGGGCCAGAAAATCGGCTTCGTGTTGTTCTTCCAGGCGCTGGAGATGCCGCAAGCGGCGCATGATGATCTCGTCCATGTCTGGCCTCTTTTTCGAGAAAATGAAAAAGGGCGGCAAACGCCGCCCGAAGAAGTTTGGCAGGCCCTGACTTGATCAGGCCCATGAGGGGTCGAACCGACCAAACAAAAAGCCCGCAGGAAAGGCTAAGGGCAGAAACGTCGATCGGTCCAAATACGTTGGAGTGGATATGGGCGGTCGTTCGTCCCCAGACTGCCCACTGGGTACGCCGTCAGATGTTCACCTTCAGGCAGGCCAGTTTCACGTTCTTGCGGTTGTATTTCCGGTCCCAGTTGGCCGCGTTGCGCAGTTCGGCCAGGCCGCTCCCTGGGATTTGGCAAGAGAAGACGCCGTGAAATCCATTCCGGCCGGATGGATCAGCTCGAAACGGCGGGTGGTCAGATAGTCGGCGCCACCACCGTCGCCGATGTCCGGATCACGAGTGATTTCGGTGCCCTCGTTGCCGTAGATCGTCGAGCGGTTCGGCACTTCGTCGATATGCATGAATGCGCCCGGTGCGAACAGGAAGCAGGAGTATTCGTCCGAATTGGCCCCGGCCGTCACCGGCATCATTTCCGAATGCACCACCATCATCCCGGCATAATAAGGCACCTCGAACGGCGCTTCGGACGGTTTCTTGAACTCGATCTTTTCGTCGTCCAGAAGCGTGCCGTAAACGAAGCTGTGCATGGCGATCACGCGCAGGTCGTCCAGGTTCTCACCCATGGTCAGGCGCGCACGGTTGATCGCCTGATAGCTGATGCGGTTGGCGGCCGTCGGCGAACCGACATCGGAATAGATGGAATAGACCATGTCGCCGCTGTCATTGGCCACATTGTCGGCGATCACGCCTTCTGCCGTCGCGATGATGCGCTCTTCCTTGCGGCGCCCCCAGTAGGCGCTGATCCGTTCGGCCACCCGGTTCATGGCGCTGTCGCCTCGCCCCGTTGCGGCATAGCTTGCCACCGTCTTGGCACCGTATTTCTTGGCCAGGCGGTGCTTGTAGGCCTTCATGTCACTGGCGGTGATCTTGCTGACACCGATCTTGTTGTCGCTGTCGTCGATCACCGTCGGCTCGGCATCGTCGAGGTCTTCCCAGTACGGCACTTCAATCTGGTTGCCACCGGCCTTGAAGCGCTTGCCGATTTCCGGTGCCGGACCGGCCAGAATGCCGGATTTTTCCAGCATGATCAGCTTGGCCGGTTTGTTCTCCGCCATATAGGGGGTGAACACACGTGGGACGACGATGTCTGAAATTTGAGATGTCATTGAATTTCCTTGGGTTTGTGTAAGAAATTAGATTTGAACAAGGGTCAAACGAAGCGGGACCAGCGCAAACCATTCGGTCTCGCCTTCAAAAAACGGTTGTTTTCGCGCGGCGTTTGCCCGTGGGGTTTGAGAAACAAAAAACCCGGCGCGAAGCCGGGAAATCAAAGCAGCAAACTCGTCTGGGAATAGCGTTGACGGAGAACGTACTTCCCTAGGGTGTAGCCCCTCAGATCAGGAACAATCCGGGGTCCCGGCCTGCGGCAACGATAAGTTTACGGGCGGCAGCCGGACTGCGGTCCAGCATGTCAGCTTGTTTCTTGAGATCGGGCCGTTTCAGGTCGAACGGATTGGCTTCATTTTGAAGCCCTGTACCGAACCATCCGCGAGGCATGGGTTTCGCGAGAGGTACCGGAATTTCAGGCATTGCCGGCTCCTCTGAGTGCGTTTTGGTTCCGGGTTCGCTCAGTCCCAAAAACTCCCGCGCCCGCCGTCTTCCCTCTTCAGAATTTCCGAAGCCGGATACAGCAGGGCCAACCTTCGAATTCCCGCCGAGTATTTCATTGATAATTTTTTGCCTTTCAGGATCTTCACTCCGGTTCCGGTTGAAGATAAGCGCACCTTCGAGGAGCTTCCTGGCATCCCAATAGCCCCCGCCTTTTCTCCCCAGTTCCTTGAGCTCCTGCTGCAGTTTTTCGTTTGCTACACCGGCGGAACCATATTTCCGCATAAGATGGTCCTGTATCTGGTTAAGCTCTTCAATGACCTGTTTCTCAGGCACGTTGTTTTCCATTGTCTCGCCTCCTCAGCGAACTTGAAACGTCGGAATTCATCTGCGCATGCCAAAAGGCCTGCACACTGAAACCGCGATTGATGAAGGGGTACAAATTGGCGATGTGCTTCGCTTGGGAGCAAGTCGCGAAGGCAGGCCACGGCAGTAAGCTGGCTCGCAGCCTCGAAACGGGCTATTCGGCCCCGCCGGACGATTGATGTGCAATTCGGTTTATCGGCCGATCAACCACAGAAGATCGGCAGTTCGAAAAAACGTCTTCGAATGCAGCCCGCCGGGCCGCAGGAAGACCAAAGCCTGCATCTTCATGCACTGAACCTGGTCGGCAGAACCGGGTTCGGCACCGGAAAAAACAACTATGGTATTTTCCTGCGTACCGTCGTCAAATCAGGCGAACTCGAAAACCGATACGTATCGTTTGCTGTCCGTGATTATCCATTACTTGGCCCTTATCTAAATGTTGTCAGTCCAACCGCCCTTTTCGCAATACCATTTCGGTGCGGAAATCAACGAACTTTCCGAGCCCTCCCGACTGAGGCAAAGCTCACCTTTTCGGGATTTTTTTTGCGTATAAATATACGGGGGAGGCGGTGGAAAACCGAGAAATGCGGCGGTTCTTTTGTCGGCATATTCTTGCTTCACGACATAAGTCATATCTTGAGTTTTGTCGCAAATTCTCACTATTCGAAAATATTCGTTGTATACGCGAGAAATCCTCTCCTGATCCGCGCCAGCAAGACCGGTTTTCATTTCTTTCTCAAGCCGTTCGAAAATCGGTCCGGGATCACAGGCCGAAACCACCGTTTTCCCGTTTGCACCTGATAAATTTCTCTCTTCATCTGACGCACAGGCAACGAGAAACAGGCCCAACAAAATGCCCGATAGTCTTGATAGTTTCACAATCGAACTCTCCGATTTCGATCTTTTGATACCGGCATATTGTTCATGATATGTTCCAAAAAACAACCGTTAATTGCATCCGGTTAGAAAGCCAGGCCTTCGCACCGGAGACTGAAAAGATCGCCAGATTTTTCTGCCGGGGTGTCTGACCTGCTCCACAGACGGATTGCTGGCATCAGGTGGCACGATTGCTCATGGCACAGCACGACTTTGCAGGCAGGTGTCAGCTTGTGCAGGTTTATGGAAATGCGCAATAAACCGACACCTGCCAGCGAGTTTCATCTCTCTTCGAGCGCTGTGGAAAGTGGTAGGCTCGCAGGCCGCAGGAAGACCAAAGACTGCATCTCCAGGCACTGAAGTTGATCGGCGGAGCCGGGTTCGGCGCCGGAATAAACAACCATGGTGTTTTCCTGTGTGCCGTCGTCAGTTCCTGCAAACTCAAAAACCGATGTGCAAGGCGTTTCGAGAACCTTGTCCCGAAAGGAAAACTCGAAATCGCCGAACTTCGTCATTGGCGGCCCGAATTCGACGAGGGTGCCTCGACCGTCCGTGACCTTCATCAACTCAAAAATCGATAATCCGAGCGACTGAAAGAACTCTCCTTTCGGTGCAAGGACTTCAGTCAATTCCGTGCTGTTCTCGCCACTACCTTCTCCCGACCCCGGCTTCTTGGCCAGATCGACATTGAGAACGGTAATCGTGTTGGAAAGCTGGTAATCCAACACATCCACCGGAATGCTGTAATAGTCATTCCGTCCATAGGGCAGGTGCGAAATGCGATGCCCCGGGACATCCGGAAACTGCTCCGCATTTTGGTCGATTTCCTCAGGCGAGAAGCCCAGATAAACCACGCGGACGTCCTCCGCGACCCGCACCTTGAACGTGGCGGGATCGAGGCTTGATTTGACATAGCCCTCAATCTCCGAGCGAAGAATTTCAGGCTGCTGTTCCCACGGGATGGCGGAACCATCTGCAGCCAGGCAAACCGACGGGAGAACAATGATCCCCGTCACTTTGAGAATTGCCCCTAATCCTTTGAAACAACGAAAGGTGCTTGTTTTCATTCCGGATCCCTCAAAATATGATCGCTCGCGAAGAAAAGCGTCGAAACGCTGAACAATCAGAATATGTTCATTATTTGTTCCAGATCAACCCTTAATTGAAATCGGCACGAAAACCTCTTCCGAAATCGGCGGCATTTTCAGAGACCGAACAACTGTGGATCCCGCCCCGCCGCGACGATCATCTGCCGTGCCCGCAAGGGGCTGTTTTCCAGAAGGTCCGACTGCTGCCTGAGGTCCGGATTGCCGGTCTCGAAGGGATTGCCCCCCTCCCCACCCGCGCCGAAACCGTTCAGGCCGTCTTCCGAAAAGGCGCTGTCGTGGATGAAGGCGAGCAGCTTCACCGCCACGGGGTCTGTCACCTGCTGCAAACCGTCGCTGCCTGCCGTGGTCAAGGCGCCTTTTTCCGCAAACCATCCTGTCAGGTCCACCCCGGCCGTCTTCAGGGTGCTCAGCGTCCGGTCGGCCTTGGCAATGGCGTTCTGATAGCCGTCGCTGTCCGGTTCGCCATATTCCCTGACCAGGGACAGGTGCGCAGCCTCGGCCGCCTGGCCCTGTTTCTGCGCGGCGTCAAAAGCCGCTTCCTCATGGGCGGAAAACTGCTCTGCCATCTTGCCCACCCACCGGTCGTGCAGCTTTTGCGCTGCCTCCGGGTGAAGCCCCGCCTCCTTGAACCAGTCTCCGGCTTCCTGCGCAAAGGCCTGGTCGTAGGGAAAGGTTTCCGGCAGCGCCTCGGGCATCTTGAAGCGATAGCCGTCCTTCGGTGTCCAGCGGCTGGAAACATCGGCATAAAAGGCAGCCTGCTCCTCGCTGCCGGCCTCCTCGCCCGGAACCTGAAGCGCCCCGGACAGTCTGTCTTCCAGCGAGCGATAGCCTTCCAGAATGCCGGCGGTATCGTGCCAGCCATAGCTGGCGGCCATGTCCCGGTCGGCATCGCTCAGGCCGTCGATGAAACCTCCCCCCTCCGAAGGGTGATGCCCCATACCATCGTGTCCAGAACCGTCGTGCCCGCCGGCCTCCGGTCCTGCTGCCGGCTCAATCGCGTCGTACATCGTCAATATTCCTCGTCAGTTTCGAACTCGGGCAGCATTTCCAGCCGGGCGGCTTCCTGCAGCGCGGCGTGCTCTTCCGGCGGAATGCGGATCATCGACAGGATGCGGGCATAAAGTGCCTTGCGCCCGTCCAGATAACCGCCCGCCCTCGGCTCCAGGTTCACCGGCGGCGCCTGGTAGATGCCGCATTCGGCAGCCAGGTCCGCCAGCACGATTTCGCCGTCCGGACACAAAAAAACGGACCGATAGGCCCGTTCCAGCATTCCAGCCCGCTCCCGGCGCCGCCGGGCGGCTCGTTTGAGGCTACGCCAGACCATCCAGCCCTCCCTCGCCGCCCAGGGCCTGCAGAAGCGGCGCCCCGTCGCGGGCGATCCGTGCCATGCTTTCGCCGGTCGCAAGCTGCTGCTGTTGCTGCTGCTCGGCCGCCCGTTCCTGCCGCAGTGCCTCCACCTCTTCCGGCCGCCGCCTCAGCTTGGCGGGCAGCCCTAGCGCGCGGCGGGTCAGGTCGTATTCGGCTTCCCGGTCGTGCAGATCCAGAATGGAGGGATCGGCCCCCGCTGCGATGCCGAGATACTCCTGGAAGCCCATGATCGCCTCGAAATGCCCGGCCTCGCGCATCTGGTCGATGGGCGCCGTCGGCGTCAGGGTCACATCGCCCTCCAGCACGCTTTGCGGCGGGGCAAGGGGCGAACCGGGGGCAAAAGCGCCCCTTCGTCCCAGAATGCCGATCTCACGTTCGAACAAGGCCTCGTTTCCGGCCATGATGTTGGTGGAGAACGGCCCGATCATGTCGGCCATTTCCTTGCGGCGGATATTGGCTTCCGTTGCCGTGCGGCCATTGCCTTCCAGCAGCGTCTGCCACAGGTCGCCATAAAGCCCCACCCGCAGCTTCTCGCGGATGGTCTCGATCTGCGCATCCGCCGCGCCCGGGTTCACCGTGTCGATCATCGGCCGGAACAGCGGCCGGCCCTGTTCGTCGATCAGCCCGGGGTTGATCCGGCCGGGGTTGAGGTCAAGCTGGCGCTCCTGCGCATGGGTGGCGATCGGCGGGCGCACCGCCTGCGAACTGGCAATCAGCCCGTCTCGTGCCAGGCTCTGCAGGCTCTTGATGTCGCTCATCAGCTTTGCCTGCGGCGGCGAGCCATAGGGCGACAGCCCGTCCCGGTCCCACCGGCTGATCACCAGCGGATATTCGAAAAAGCCGCCCCGCCGGCAGATATGCCCGCTGTCTTCCTCGAAGTGGATGCTCTCGAACCGGGATTTCCTGGTGTCGGTTGCCTGGGCGTGACCGCCTTCGCGCACAAAGCAGGCATGCACGAAAGTGTAGTCCGTGTTCTTGCGCTTCGCGTCGGCCGCGTCTTCCTTCACCTTGGGCGACACCTTGCCGGCGTATTCCTTCACCGCCTGCCACGCCTTCAGCGTGCGCACCCGAAAGAACCCGCAATCGTTGCCCTGGGCATCGATGACCAGGTAAATCTCGTAAAGCGGCACATAGCGGTAGTGAACCGGCGTGCGGATATCAGCCAGGCTGTCCTCGTTTTCGACCGGAAACAGCACACCCGTCCCCAGTTTCACGGTGGACAGCAGACGCGAGCGGTTGGCCAGCGCAAAGCCGGAACGTCCCGAATACCGCACACGAAACAGGTGATCGCGCACCAGTTCGAAAAACTCCTCGTCCGCCTGGCTGGGCGCCGGCGCAAACGGATCGCCGAAACCGACCCCATGCCAGGGAAAGCCTTCGGGCATGGTCAGCGAGCCGATGCCGGAAGCAAGCCTGTCCAGCAGCCAGACAGCGGTCGGGTCGTACAGCTTGCGCGACCGGTCCCGGGCGGCAGACCCGCGCAGGGCGCTCATGCCATCCCGGGCGCTCACGCCGCCGGGCCGGTTGAAGGCCCGCTCCATGTCCGGCGCCGTATAGGTGACATAGTCCTGCCAGTCCGCCTCCACCCATTGGCGCTCCGCCCGGGCCGATTGCAACTCGGTTTTCAGATCGTCGACAGCTCCCATCACGCACGCCCCAAAAGTGTGACACCGGGCCGCGAGGCACTGCCGTAATCAGCAACGCCCAACGGGCCGGTCAGGTTGGTGGCCCGGGTGTTATAGGCGGCGGCCCGGCGCCGGCGCCCGTTTTCCTGCAGGTTGCGCGCCTGCCGCTGCGGGTCGGGTTCGCGCGGCGGCGGCGGTGTCGGTTCCGGGTCCGGCTGCTTGGAGCCTCCCCCACCAAACATGCACATGGGTGGTCCCTTTCTCTCAATGTCTTGAAAACGTGTAATCGGCGCCGCCTGCCGGCACGGCGGCAGCGCCTCAAGGCCGGTCCGCGCAAGCGGCCGGAAAAAGATCGAACGGACGTATCCGGCTGCGCCAAGGCGTTCCTGCCGGCCAAGCCGCAATTTTCCAAAGTACCGGTATGAGGTCTGTTTTAGCCCTGTTTTGACGAAGCGTCCAGCAAGCCCAGATGTCTGAACCTGTTGTTCAGACACGCATTTCCGGAAAGCTCTTGCCACTCAAAGGCTTTTTGAAGCTTCCCGGTTGTGCGCCCGAGGCGGTGTTTTTCACCGCGCCCCGGAGGAAGCTCCATCCACCGGCGCAGCTTTACCGGGCGCTGCGGCAGCCAGCGCCGCCGGAATGTTTCCAGCCGGTGCGGCAGGGGCCTGCCGCGCGGCCCGCCTGCTGTTGTTTGGGATGTGCGCCTGCCACGCCCTGTCCCGAACCCGGCCGACATTTGCCTGAAAGTCTTCCGTCAGCAAATGGCGCTGTCCGGTCTCGTCGTCATAGGTCAATGTCATGCGCGGGCCGTAGCCGTCCTCGTCCGCCGGGGCCTGCTGCCTGTCCCGGCCGGTCTTGTCATTTGGCATCAGATGCCATTTCGCGGCGCGCACACCCTGTGCTTTCAGCAGGTCCTCAACGTCCTTGCGCACGTAACCATGGCCGTCTTTTTCAAGATCCGGATAGGCTGTCTCGACCGGATATTTCAATACGGTTCCTGCCGCCTCCGGCGCGAAGGCCGAAAGACCCCACATCTGCTTGAACCGGTAAATCGCATAGTCCCGGGCAGCCTCCTTGTGGCCGCCCAGTTCGACATAGCTTTGCCTGAACAGCCTTTCGTAATCCGCAAGCGCTTCCGCCTCTTCGGCGGCAGTTCTGCCGATCTGCCGATATCTGTCATAGGAACTTTTCCGGGCCAGATCAGCAGATGCAGCCAAACCGGCCGAGGCGTCAGCAACATCGGCCGCCGTTGTGGCACTCACGCCGTCCAGCTTGCCGGTGCCCACTTCGGCCCCAACTGCGCCGGCTCCAGACACGCTGCCCTCAGACACGCCGTTTTGGCGCGCCTCCTCAAAACCAGGGGCCAGAATGGCGGAAGAGCCTGGCAGAACCGGCTTCTCGCCCAATGGCACTTGCCCGCCATCCATCAGGATGGTTTCAGAAGAAAGACTGCCGTCCTCCAGCCGCGGTGCCGTAAGCGGCGCATCTGTCGCCGCCACCGGGGCCGCCGACAACAGTTGCCTGACCTGTCCCCGGTGCAGCTCTGCGTCTCTCGTCAGGGTGTCAGTCAATTCTTCGCGTGTTGCGCCGCGGTTTGCGGCCTGCTCCACGGCTCCGCCGGCCTCAAGCGCGTTCTGTATCCCCTGCAGCGCCTGCAAGGCCTCTTCCTCACCCTCGCTGCCGGCAAACGCCCAGTCGATTGCGCTGCCCACCGCGCCTGTCAGCGCGTCCCGGCCATAAACGTAAGCGCCAAATGCCTCCGATCCTTCGACGGTTGTAGCAATTTCGGCCATTTTCCGGATCACCAGGTTGTCCGGATAGGCTTCGCCATAAAGCTGGGTCAAGGCGATAATGTCGTCCAGATTGCCCAGAACGTCCCAGGCCTTTTTCAGCGGCCCGACAGGCGTCAGCGAAACGGCCAGGTCGAGGCCCGCCTCCGCCGCCATGGACTTCAGATCGTCCTCTGTAAACTCCAGCCCCAGCTCTCTTGCCGCCTGCGCAAACGGTATGTTCCGCTCGTCCGCACGTGCCTGAACCTTTGAAAAAACCGGAACGGCTGCAAGACCAAGAACGAAAACCGGCGCGCCTCGACGCACAAGCTTCATGAACCGCCGACTAATGGTGGCCTCGTCCCACAGCGTGCCGGTGGCCTTGCTGCTGATCCCCGAGTTTTGACCAAATTGTACTCCGGACAAGTCATCAACCGGCATGCCGGAAGAAAGCATCGGAACTGGCCTTGCAGCCTCGTCCGGTAGCACGCTCATGCTGCCACCAAGCTGTCCCGTTACTCCGGGCAGCGGTGCCCCTTTGGGCTTTGCGCGCATCGCACGTTGCCACAACACCTCTTCATAGGTCTCTGGGAAAAAAATTTGCCCCTGGTCGAGGCCCTTCACCTCGCCAAACCTCGTGTCTTTAAACCTGTAAATGTTCTCGTATTGTTCTCTCGACAAATTCAGAGACGGATCCACAACCAATTCTGAAGCCAATTTTTTGGTGGATGTATAACGGAACGGGACATCCACAATCTTCGCATGTTTTTTGGTGACTGGATCGTAGATATTCTTGTTCTTGTTTTCGAAAAAGTCCTTCTCCCTGGAAATGATCTCATAGTCGAAATCAGGATGTTTCGTCATCCGCTTGCGGATCGACATATCCCAGGTTTCAAATCCTCCCTTTTTGGTCAACCTTTTCCGGTTGGGGTCATAATCATTTTTTTCCTCATCTAATACGTCGTCAATTTCAACGATTCTGACGTCAGGTGTGTAACCCGGAGGTGGGTTTCTCTGTTTCTCAACCCAATCTTGGAAAAGCAATCCATTGGGGCTGTTGTAGAAAGGTGAGCGGCTCAACTCCAAGTCAAAATCATTGCTGTAAAAAAAAAGATCGCCCCGCTTTGCGGTGGCGATCAATCCTTCCAGCCCGAAGTTTTTCATGATCGGGCTGATTTCACTGGCATCTATCGCAACAATCTTCTCCATCAAGCCTCCTCTCCCGGAAAGGAGACATAAAGCGTATAATTTTCCTTGATGAAGTCTCGAGCCTGCTTAGTTCTGAGTGATGTCAGCCTGCCCTCCTCAAGATCGATGGCCAGCCTAGTGGCAACAAAAATGCGGTTATTGTCTACTTGAATCCGGGATTTCATCAGGTACCAACGTCCGAAGAAAATAATGGTATCGTAAGCATCGATAGGATGGAGTTTCTGGTATTCCTCGTCATAGGCCTCAAGGTCATGTTCCTCGACGTATTGAGCAAACCAGAGTGTCTTCTTCAATGCCGCATGAAGTTCCTCGTCGGCATGGATGAGCTCCACTACCTGAACCAGGTTTTCATAAGGAACTTTGCGGCCGCGGTAGCGCTTGTTGCCGGCAAAGAATGCCCTGCCTTCTTCCGTTTTCTCAAATGCGGCCAGCTCTTCCCGCCAGCCGGTAATGTCGTCAAAATCAGCCATGGGTCCTGTTTCCAAATCCCTCTCAAACGTTCATCAATTGTTCCAAAGCTCTTTCAGCCCCGTTTTGCGGTGGCGATCAATCCTTCCAGCCCGAAGTTTTTCATGATCGGGCTGATTTCACTGGCATCTATCGCAACAATCTTCTCCATCACGTCTCCTCCCCCGGAAAGGAGATATAGCGCGCATAATTTTCCTTGATGAAGTCTCGGGCCTGTTCAGTTCTGAGTGATGTCAGCTTGCCCTCCTCAAGATCGATGGCCAGCCATGTCGCAACGATCATGTCCCTTTTGTCAAAGCGAACCGGAGCTTTCATCAGGTACCACCGTTCAAATGCGATAAAGGTGTCATGAGCCTCGAGCGGGTTCAGCTCTACAAACTCATCATCGTGAACTTCAAGATCATGCTTTTCGGCATAGGCCGCAAACCAGATTTTCTTCCGTAAAGCCTCGTGCAGCTCTTCATCCCCGCGGATCAGTTCAACCATCTGCACGACGTTCTCATATGGAACTTTGCGGCCGCGGTAGCGCTTGTTGCCGGCAAAGAAGGCCCTGCCTTCTTCCGTTTTCTCAAATGCGGCCAGCTCTTCCCGCCAGCCAGTAATGTCGTTAAAATCCGCCATGGGTCCTATGTCCAAATCCATACCATATGTTCATCAATTGTTCCGAAACACTCTTGCACACGACAGAAGCACTGCGTCTGCTTACGTCCGGAAAACTAACCTTCTCTCTCATTTCGCCCCCTTGTCTGAAAAGGCGATATCCGTCGAATACTCTTTTTCAGCGTAAGCCCGGGTCTCCGGAGCCGCCAGGGATGGAAGCTCTCCGGTCGCAACCCTGTAGGCTAAGCGCCGGCCGGGATCGAGGTTACCGTCATAGGGGATCTGCGTTTTCATCGCATACCAGCGTTCGAAGTCGTACACGGTTTCGTTGTCCGCCCACGGGCAAAGCTCATCAAACCCCTCATCATCCCGGCCGAAATCCGGATTGGCAGTCAGATAATCGCGCCAAGCACCTGATTTCTTCAGCGCCTCAAGAACTTCCGGATGCCTGAGGAATAACTCTGCGAAATGGAGGATTGTTTCATATGGCAATTTGGGTGCCCTGGGTTTTGTTCGATCCCACGAACTGTATTTGTCGAAAAAGGCCCTGCCTTCTTCCGTTTTCTCAAATGCGGCCAGCTCTTCCCGCCAGCCGGTAATGTCGTCAAAATCCGCCATGGGTCCTGTTTCCAAACTCGTCTCAATTGTTCACTAATTGTTCCAAAGCTGTTTCAGCCCGTTTTGCGGTGGCGATCAATCCTTCCAGCCCGAAGTTTTTCATGATCGGGCTGATTTCACTGGCATCTATCGCAACAACCTTCTCCATCACGTCTCCTCCCCCGGAAAGGAGACGAACGGAGAATATTTTTTCCTCGTGAAATCCATCGCTTCCTCTGTTCGGAGGTCGGTCACATTCCCGGCCTCGACGTCATCCGCCAAATTTGCAGCGATCAGTAGGTTGCTTTTGTCTGCGTGAATCCGGGATTTCGTCAGGTACCAACGTCCGAAGAAAATAATGGTATCGTAAGCGTCAATAGGATGAAGCTCCTGATACTGCTCGTCATAGGCCTCAAGGTCATGTTCCTCGACGTATTGAGCAAACCAGAGTGTCTTCTTCAAAGCCTCGTGCAGCTCTTCATCACCACGGATCAGTTCAACCATCTGCACGACGTTCTCATATGGAACTTTGCGGCCACCGTAGCGCTTGTTGCCGGCAAAAAAGGCCCTGCCTTCTTCCGTCTTCTCAAATGCGGCCAGCTCTTCCCGCCAGCCGGTAATGTCGTAAAAATCAGCCATGGGTCCTGCGTCAAAAATGTCTTACGTCAGAATATCAACGAACTTGGGCTGAAAATGCCCCGAGCTTGGCATGGTCGAGTGCAACGACTGTGTGCTTGCTCATCACAAGCCTCCTTGGTCTTGTTCGATGTAATCACTGTCTAGCAACCATTCGACACACGCTTTTGAGCGAACAGATTCGTATTTTCCCGCAAGGACATCGCAGGCAGTAAACATAGCAAAACTATACAGGTGCCTGGCTTCGTGAGGATACCCGGATTTCAGGCAGTACCATTCGTAAAAGTCTCCCATGAGTATGTGAGCCTCTAGTGGCCGGTTGTCCCAATCCGGATCCCCCCTGCCAACAGCACCTCCGTTGGCGTCAACAACTTTCAACCACTCCATTTGCTGAGCAGTCGCATCTCTAAGTTCCGGGTCTTTTAGCAGAAGTTCAGCAAAATGCTGCACTTGGGAGAGCCTGGTACTCACAAGGAAGACCTCTGGATCATGTCGATAGATATGATCGACCGCCTCTTGCCCACCTTCTTCGTAATATGCCTGCAATTCTTCCCGCCAGCCGGTCAAATTTTCAAAATCCGCCATGGGTCCTGCGTCCAAATCCCCTAAAAAATGTTCATTCTTTGTTCCCGAGAGGATTGTGGTTGATCCGGTGAATTTTTGCAACCTGCCGCTGGAGCTTTCCTGAAGGCTTCCCTTGCCGCGGCCCTGGCTATCGTTTCTCTTCGACCGATGCTGCTGGTAATGCCCCCGCCTGACCGGCCAAAGCAGGCAGGGTCAGGCAGGCAGGGGCTCTTGCTGCGGCTCAGCTCATGAATTACCGGTTTCCAGCTCAAAACCTTCGTCGATCCAGCCGGTAACGCCACCTGCCATGATCTTCACCGGCCGGCCCAGTTCCGCAAGCCGCAACGCCCCCCGTGCGGCACCGTTGCAATGCGGGCCGGCGCAATAGGTCACGAACAATGTCTCCTCCGACCACCTGGCCATCTTGGAACGGATGATCTTGCCGTGGGGAAGGTTGATCGCGCCGGGCACATGGCCTTTTTCGAACAGCGCCGGGCTGCGCACATCCAGCAACACAAAGCCAGGCTCGCCCTGCAGGGCGTCGTGCACATCCCAGCAATCGGCCTCGAAGGTAAATTCAGCGGCAAAATGTTCCCTGGCGAGATCGCTCGGGGCGGCCGGAACAGCGGTGACATTGTTGGTCATGAAGGTCTCCTTTCCCGCTGTTTGTCGCCCGTCTGAACGCCGATTGGCAATTGGCGCGATTGACTATATACGTAAATATCATGACAAAAGACACAGTCCCTCAAACCACTGCCCCCTCCGCGCCGGAAGGCCCGCTTGTCGTCGCCCTTCTCTACGACGGGCTTTGCACGTTCGAGTTCGGTATCGTCGCCGAGATATTCGGTCTGGCCCGCCCCGAATTCGGCACCAACTGGTACCGCTTCGCCAGTTGCCCGGTCGAGGAAAGCCCCTTACGCGCCCATGGCGGCCTGACACTCGTGCCAGACCATGGCCCGGAACGCATAGCCGAGGCGGACGTCATCGTCGTACCCGGCTGGAAAGGGGCGGATTGTCCGGTTCCCCAATCGCTTGCCGAACGGCTTTGCGAGGCCCACAGCCGGGGCGCACGGCTCGTGTCCATCTGTTCCGGTGCGTTCGTGCTGGCAGCCACCGGTCTGCTCGACGGTCGCTCCGCCACCACCCATTGGCGTTACGCGGAAAAGCTGCGCGAGCGGCACCCCGCCGTCACCGTCGACGAGGCCTCGCTCTACCGTCAGGAAAACCGGATCTACACGTCTGCGGGCAGCGCCGCCGGCATCGATCTGATGATCGAAATCATTCGCCAGGATTACGGGGCAGACAAGGCCAACTCCGTTGCGCGCCGCCTCGTCGTTCCCGCACACCGCACCGGCGACCAGGCTCAGTTCCTGGAACGCCCGGTCGCTCATCGCGAGGGCAGCGAAATCGCACCGATTCTGGAGCGAGTCAGGCAGGCGCTGCAGACGGCCTGGACCATTGAAACCATGGCGGCCCTCTGCCGCCTCAGCCCGCGCACCTTCCAGCGCCGCTTCACCGAAGCAACGGGGCTGACACCGGGCGAGTGGCTGGTTCAGGAGCGTCTGGAAGCCGCCAAGGAGATCCTCAGCCGGGGCGACGACGACATGGAAACAATCGCGGCCCGCGTCGGTTTCGGCAGCGCCCACGCGCTCCGCCACCACTTCCGCAAGAAACTCGGCCTGCGTCCGACCGACTACCGCATCCGCTTCGCTGCCCGCACTGTCTAAATGTGGTATGAAATCTAGACTGTCTGCAGATACTTCTGCAGCTTCTCGCGCTGCGGATAATCGGCCAGAAAGTTGTCCGAGTTCACCTGAAACATGCCGTCCACGGTCACTACCGTGCCGCCCGGTTTGAAATGCGCCGCGCAGAAAAACGGCAAGCCGGGCTTCTTCAGGTCCCACTGCAGAAAACCGCCGCCCATCGGATATTGATCGCGCGGGGCCATATGCTCGTCATGCCGGATCGTGGGCATGACCTTCACCAGACGCTTCGGCCCGGTCACGGTTGCAAGGCTCAGGGCGCGGGTCTGCAGATCGCGGTATCCCGCAGCGCCGCGGTCCGCCAGAATGCCGTCATGCACGGTTGCGCGCCGCCTGTCCGCCTCCTGCGTTTCCTCCGGCAGGCCATACCGCCCGCCTGATCGCAAGGTCGTGCCCTGAAACTCGAACACTTCCGGCAGCGGCAAGTGCTTGAGGACCAGCAGCTTGAAACCCTGGTCCAGGCGGCCCTTGTGATAACCGATGTTTTCCTCGGTCCTGCGATAGTCGGACAGAACGATGGCATTCAGTTGAGAGATATTGCCTGCGAAATGTTTCGTCATCTGCCCGACGGGCAGATCGTCCTTGGATGAAGACAAGGCTGAGCCTCCAGATAAAAACGTCAAAATAGCAATGGCCGGACGCTACCAGCCTTCCCGGTTTCGAACAACGCTCATGGCCGCTTGTCCCCCCTTACCCAGGCGTAGACAAAAAAGTCCTCGCCGTCCCGGCCATAGGCTCTCAGCCGCCCTTCGCGCGTTGCGCCCAGCGCCTCGATCCAGCCATGGGCAATGTCATGATTTTCCAGCGTAATTACCTGCAGCCGCCGGCAATCCCGTTCCACAATCTGCCGGATATCCAGCAAGTGCCGTGTGATCGCCGGCACACATCGGCGGAATCGGTCCGTGCCGAAGGCCCAGGCCTGCCAGTGGTCCGGATCGAAGGCGGACGCCCGGCTGAAGCCATAGGCCGCCGCCGGCTGGCCGTCGTACCAGAGCGACCACACCATGCCCGGCACCGCCGTCTGCAACGCGCAGGCCGCCAGCGCGCGCGTGTCCCATTCCTTCCACAGACAGGCGATCTCGCGCAGGTCTTGATCGCGCATGTTGGCCGCAATGAAGCTGGCATCCCGCAGGCAAAGGTCGCGGATCAGAAACCGTCCAGCGGGTCGCCCAGTGGCGCCATCCGGCTTTCGGCCCCGGTTTTCAGAACCTTCTTCAGCTCCGCTTTCTGCTTCCATCCCAATGCCTCGACAATCGCATCCGCCTCGTCCGGGGAAGAGCCCAGCCGTTCCTTGATCTCTTCCTTGCTCTCAATCAGGATTTTTCCGTTTCGCATCTTCCAGCGATGCGCCGTCAATTGCGCCTTCACCGTCGCCGACCGCCGGATTGCCAGCCCCAGCCCGCTTTTGGGGTGCAAGGCTTCGCGCAAGCGCCAGTAAAGTTCGGCGCGCAAGTTGTAGAACGGGATCCTGCTGTCCTTCGCGCTCTCGCCCGACTGGGCGGAGAAGACGCATTTTTCCGCCGGAATGTTGTTTTCCCGCTTCAGGAATCCAAGCGTGTCCCCACCCCAGCCGCCCGTGCAGTCCACCACGATCATCGCATTGTCGCGCCGCTCTCGGATGATCAGCGAACCGACATCGGCGCCGTCTTTCGTGTCGGTGCCCTTGCGCACGATGTTGGTTTCAAAGCGCCGGCCATGCAGCGGCTGCAGCACCGTCCTGTCCTTCCCGCCCTGGGCAACGTCCACCGCCAGCACCGTCATCGGTTCGTCCAGATCGATGCCCTGGTCGTATCGCTCGAAGGCAAGGTCCACCCAGCCGGCCGGGATCACCTGCCACTCGTGGTCTTGCCGGGCCGCCAGAAAGTCTCCGGTCTTCAGCGCCGTGCGCATCGGCTCGGGCATCTGGTCGAGCTGGGCATCGTAGTCCGTTCCCAGAAAGCGGTTGTCCTGCCGCCGCGCGGGAATGAAGGTCCGGCTCTTTGGGGTGCGGACTTCGCCTTCGATCTCCACCGGCTCCGGCCCGTCCACCCACACCGTGCGAATGGCATCGCCGTCGTCAATGAAGACCGCCCACAGGATCTCGCCCGGCTGCACCTTGCCGTAAAGCGGATGCAGTGGATCGAGCCAGGGCGCGAACCAGTCGCTCAGGTAGTCCCCCTGCCCGCCCAGCGGCGGATTGGTGGCAATCAAACCGCGGCAACGCTGGCCCTTTCGCGTCGTGCGCAGCCAGCCGAGCACGAAGATGATCTTGCGCGGGTCCATCTGCGCGCCTTCGTCGAAGGCCTTCAGGTCATGGTCGCGCCCCTGCCAGTCCTCTTCCGCCCCCGGCAGCCCCAGATGGCCAAATTCGATCAGCCGCTCGTCGGGCCCGGTCCACCTTGGCGGATTGCCGGAAATCTTGCCCATGCCCGCCTGGCGCATCAGCGCGTTCATGCGTTCGCTCAAGCCCTTCAGGGACTTGAGCGACTGGCGGAAGATCGCCGCCTTGTGGTGGGCAAACAGCGCAAGCCCGGCAATCAGATCCGTCTTGCCGCCGCCCGCCGCGCCGCCGTAAAGCGTCAGATCGGCTTTTGAGAAATAGCCTTCCGTCTGCGGTCCGGCCTGAGGCCGCCAGACGGAAAACTGGTCCAGCACCCCCGCCTCATCCAGTTGTTTCTGCAAGGCAACCCGCTCGTCCGCGGGCATCTGGTCGATGTGGTCAATCAGCGTTTCGAGGGCCGTCGCCATCCTTTGGCATATCCTTTCCGGTCAGCAATGCCATCACGCCCAGAGCGATTTCCTCCGAGCTGCGCGGTTTCAGTGTCTCGAGTGTCTGGCTGTCTTCCGGCCCGCTCCAGACCGGCCATGCTTCCGGCTCCGTCCGGTCCCGCCAGCCGGCACGGTTCTTCATGGCAAAGGTCCAGGCACTGGCGTTGAATTTCGCCAGCTCTCCCCTTGCGCCGTCCTTGCCGATCCGCTCCCACTCCAGAAGGCCGCGCCGGGCGGCTTCTTCCAGCCTCGCGGGCGGAAAGTCCTCGGGAAACTGTTCGGCGTAATAGCGGATCGTCCTTCGGTCGGCGTCCGGGAAACTGTCGATCGAATATCCGGCGGCAATATGCGCGCAAAACTCCGCGCACACCTTCCGGCGCGCTCTGGCTGTCGGCCACTTCAGCGCGCTGCCGCCCCCTTCTGGCAAAGTCATGGGTCGCACTTTCCTGCAAGTCGTCTGGAGGTCAGTTCAAGACACGGTCCGCAGCTTCCCCATCGCCGGTCCTTGGCCCCTGCGCTCGAAGCACCAGATGCAAAAGCCTGCGCCTTGCTGAAATTGTCTTTGGTTTTGGGAAGAAGCGTAAAACCGGTACCAGGCCTCTTGGGCACACTGATCCACGGTAAAATAAGGAAGCCCCTTTTTGCCCGGTTTTGTCGAAGCTGTCCACGTCGCCCCAATGTCTGAAGCCACTGTTTAGACCGCATTTTTCAAAAGCACCCTTGCAAACAGGAACTTGGTGACTGCCTCTGTTGTGCGCATCGGAACATTTTTTTTCGGCCCTTCCCGCCCCACCCGCAACTGCCTTCACTCGCTTGTCTTTTCGATTGCTCAGACATCGTTTTTCTCTCGCCGCCCCCCTCAACCTGCTTTCAATCTCTCCCGATTTTTCAATGCACCGCTTGACTCGTGTCTCAAAATCTAATTAGTTCGGTGACAGAACGAACTAATGGAGCGTAGCCTTGGCAGACCCCTCGAACATCTCCAGACGCATGTCCTTGAGTGCCATCGTCCAGGCGATTGCCAGCTACAGCCCGATCTCCCGGGCGAGCGTCTCCAAGATCACCGGCCTGTCGAAACAGACGGTTTCGGAAATCGTCGGCAATCTGGAAGAAGAAGGCTGGGTGCGCACGGTTGGACAGACCGAAGGCCATATCGGCCGCCGTGCCGTGGTTTATGAAATCGTGCCGGATGCGGCATCCGTTGCCAGCGTCGATCTCGGCGGCACCAAGATCCGTGTTGCCATCTGCAACCTCACCGGGGCCGTCGTCTCGGAGCTGGTGGAGCCGACCGACAGGCAGGGCGGCATTGCCGTCGTCAATCAGGTCGCGGACCTCATCCGCCGGGCAGCGACCGAAGCCAGCCCCTCGCTCAAGCTGCCTCGTGTCGCCGTCATCGGCGTTCCGGGCGCTCCGGACCCGGCCACCGGTCACATCCGCATGGCCCCGAACATCCCCGGCATCGGCGACATCGACGCCCCTGGTCTCTGGCGCGAGATCCTCGGCATCGAGGTCTTTATCGAAAACGACGTCAACCTTGCTGCCCTCGGTGAACACTGGCTCACCAAACGCGGCGACAAGGACGACCTGATCTACGTCTCCATCGGCACCGGTATCGGTGCGGGCATCGTCATCGGCGGCCAGCTTCATCGCGGCATGAACGGCGCTGCCGGTGAAATCGGCTACCTGCCCTTCGGCGCCGACCCGTTCGAACCGGAAAGCCTGGAAGTCGGTGCCCTGGAACGTGTCGCCGCCACACACGCCATCACCGATCTTTACGCCCGCAAGACCGGCAAGACGCTGGACGTGCCGGACATCTTCGACGCCGCAAACACAGGCGACACCGCCGCCACTGAAACACTGGAAGAAATCGCCCGCCAGGTCGCCCGCGTCATGGCAGCGCTGGCAGCGGTCATGGACCCCTCCTGCATCGTCATCGGCGGTTCCATCGGCACACGGGACGAGCTTTTTGGCAACGTTCGCAAGTTCGTCTCCAGATGCTTCCCCCGCCCTGTCCTGATCGAGAAGTCGACCCTCGGCAATCACGCAGCCCTTGCCGGCGGTGCCTCCGTCGCCCTCTCCCGCCTGCACCTGTCTCTCTTCACCGAGGGCCTCAAGGGCGTTGAAATCGCCGTTCCGCCGCCGTCCATCGAAACCTTCAAGAAGGGAGCGGCCTGATGGTTTCCTCAAACCTGCATGAAAAGCTGCTGGCAACGCAGGATCGGGACGCCGACATCGACCTGCTTCGCGGCGCACTGTCGATTGACAGCGTCACCGGCAACGAAACCGGCTTTGCCACCTTCCTGAAGTCGCAAATGGAAACGCTCGGTCTTGAAACCGGCTCCGGCGAATTTCTGCCCGGTCGCCTCAACGTTTGGGGCCAGCACCAGCCGGTCCCCGGTGACGATGCCCCCCGCCTCCTCTTCGTCGGCCACACCGACACCGTGCATGTGCGCGGCTGGCAGGAAGCCTGGCAGGGCAAGCCGCAGGAAAGCCCCTTCGGTGGCGCCTTGATAGACGGTGAGATCTGGGGCCGCGGCGCCTGCGATCTCAAGGGTGGCATCTGCGCCGCACTTGGCGGCCTCAGGCTATTGCAGAAGGCGGGCTACCGTCCCGCCGGCGGCCTCTCCTTCGCTTTCATCGGCGATGAGGAAAGCGGCGAACCGGGCACCGGCGTCAGCGCCGGCGCGCACGATCTCGTCAAAAGGGTCAAGGACGGCACCATCGCAAAGCCGGATTTCGCGGTCTATGTCGAACCGACCAGGCTGGATGTCTATACGGCCCAGATTGGTTTTTTCATTGCCGATATCACCATAACCGGCAAATCCGCCTATTTCGGCACGCCGGAGCTCGGCGTCGATGCCCTGAAGGCAACCCACGCAATTCTGGGCAACCTCTGGCAACATGAGGCGGAACTGGCAGCAGGACCGAAGCACGATCTGGTCGGCGCTTCCTCCATCCTCGTCACACATATCAATGGCGGCGGCTATATTGCCGTTCCGGGCGAGTGCAAGCTCTCCCTGATCCGCAAGCTCCGCCCCGGCGAGAACCTGGATGAGGCGGTCGCCGCCTTTGAAGCGGTTGTCCGGTCGGCGCCGGTCGCCGACGGCATCGGCATCGGGATTGTGTACCCCGCCGGCCGTGATCACCGCTTCGGCGGCTCACCCGTCGAGATCTCCCGCGAAACCCCCGCCGCCCTGCTGCTGTCCCGCTGCGTCGAGGTTGCCACGAACGGCCAGAACCTTTCCGGCGGCGCCATCGGCGGTGCACCTTACTGGTCGGAATCTCCCTTTCTTGTCAATGAGATCGGATGTCCCGCGGTCTACTGCGCACCTGGGGACATCAGCGTCGCACACACATTCGAAGAGCGCATCGAGGTGGAAAGCTATCTGGCAGCCGTCAGGGCTTTCGCGCTGTTCGTGGCCGACTATTGCGGCCTGGAAGAAGAAGCAGACTGAACCAAACATAACAGAGGGTTAGAAATGAAACTGCTAGTCAAACATCTGGCGACATCCGCCCTTCTCGGGCTGATGTCCGTCTCTGCCATGGCCCAGACGGTCGGCCCCAAGGGCGAAGCGGCGACGCTTTCCACCGAGGTGACGGTTCCCGACGATGCCGCCGCCGCCATCAAGGACGCAAACTACAAGGCCGCCCTGCTCTGGCACGACCAGTCCGATTTCGTCAACGCGGTCTCAGCCGGTGCAACGGACGAGTTCAAGCGCCTTGGCATCGAGGTTGTCGCAACCACCAGCGCCGGCTTTGACGCCGCCAAGCAGCGCAGCGACGTTGAAACGGCCATGGCCAAGGAACCCAACATCATCCTGTCGCTACCGCTTGACCCGGTCACATCCGCCGCTGCCTTCAAGGAAGCCCGGGATGCCGGTGTTTCCCTGGTGTTCCTGTCCAACCTGCCCGCCGATTATGAGCACCCGCGCGATTATGCGGCCATCGTGACCGACGATCTCTACCAGATGGGCAAACAGGCTGCCGACGCGCTCGCCGGCGCCATGGGCGGCAAGGGCACCGTCGGCTGGATTTTCCACGACGCCGACTATTACGTGACCAACCAGCGTGACAACGCCTTCAAGTCGACCATCGAAAACGACTATCCGGACATCAAGATCGTTGCGGAACAAGGCATCAGCGACCCGGCTCGCGCCGAGGAAATTGCCAATGCCATGCTGCTCAAGAACCCGGATCTCGGCGGCATCTATGTGACCTGGGCCGGCCCGGCCGAAGGTGTGCTCGCAGCCCTGCGTGCCAACGGCAACAAGGACACCAAGATCGTCACGCTCGATCTGTCCGAGCCGGTAGCTCTCGACATGGTCCGCGGCGGCAACGTCGCAGCCATTGTTGCGGACGAAGCCTATGAACTCGGCCGCGCCATGGCAGCTGCCGCAGCCCTGCGCCTCGTCGACAAGGACGTTCCGCCCTTCATCGCGGCACCGGCCATCACCGTGACTGCAGACAACGTTGCCGAGGGCTGGAAGAAGTCCCTCAACATCGACCCGCCGGCAAGCGTTACCTCCGCGAATTGACCCGGCATTCCGGCAGGCTGGCCCATCACAGTCTGCCGGCCAACAGGTCCTCACAAAAACTCTAAAAACCCGCACGGACCTCCGAGAAGCAACACCGTCTTTCCGACGGTTAATACCGAACCTTACGGAGAAGTCGCATGTTCAAGTTACAGACACTCCTGGCGTCGACACTGCTGGTCGGCATGACCGCCTTGGCCTCGGCTGCTGACCGCCCGCAAACGGTTGGCCCGAAGGGCGAAGCCCCGACCCCGGTCGCAACGCTCGAACTGACCGATGCCGAAGTCGCGAAAGTGGCCGAAGGCAATTACACGGCCGCCTTTGCCTGGCACGAGCTCTACGACTGGTCCAACGCGGTCGCACGCGGCGCCAAGGACGAGTTCGAACGGCTCAGCATCAAGGTCGTCGCCGAGACCGACGCCGGTTTCGACTCTGCCCGCCAGAAGTCCGACGTCGAGACGATTATGGCCAACCAGCCGTCGATCATCGTATCCCTGCCGATCGACCCGACCACAGCACAGACCGTCTATGGCATCGCCCGCGATGCCGGCGTGAAGCTTGTCTTCGTCGACAACGCCGTCGACGGCTTCACCCATGGCAAGGACTATGTCACCGTCGTCTCCGCCGACCTTGTTCAGATCGGCGAAAAGGCCGCCCGGGCACTCGCTGCGTCCATGGGCGAGACGGGTACGGTCGGCTACATGTTCCACGATGCGGATTTCCCGGTCACCAACCAGCGTGACCAGGCGTTCAAATGGACCATCGAAAACGAGTTTCCGAACATGGAAATCGCCATCGAGTCCGGCATGACCGATTCCGCAAACGCCGAAGACATCGCCCGGGCGATGTTGTCACGGAACCCGGATCTCGGCGGCATCTATACGCCGTGGGCAGAACCTGCCCTTGGCGTCCTCTCGGTTCTGCGCCAGCAGGGCAACGACACCACCAAGGTGGTCACCATCGACCTCAACGAGCCGATTGCCCTCGACATGTTGAAGGGCGGCAACACCGCGGCAATCATCGCGGACGAAGCCTACAGCATCGGCGTCTACGCCGCCCGGTCCGCTGCGGCCAGCCTTCTCGGCAAGTCCGTCGATCCGTTCCTGGTGGTCGACGCCATCACGGTTGGTACGGATAATGTCACCGAAGGCTGGAACAAGTCCATGAAGATGGATCCGCCCGAAAGCGTTGCCGAAGCAGCCAAGTAAATCCCTTTCCGTGCAGGCCGCGCCTTGCGGCCTGCCGTCACCTACCTCTTCGAACTTGAGGCAATCCATGACCCAGGCGGTTTCGAGACTAAGACAACTCGATTACAAGCAAGGCGTGATCTATTTCGGGTTTCTCGGAATCTTTCTTTTCTTTGCTCTCACCCTTCACGACGTCGGCTTCCTGTCGCCCCGCAACCTGACCAACATCGTGTTGCAGACCGCACCGGCAACGATCATGGCCATCGGTCTGGTCTTCGCGCTGTCCGCAGGGGAAATCGACCTCAGCTTCGGCTCAGTCGTTGCCGTCTCGGCGCTCGCCGCAGCGCTTGCCCTGCAAAGCTACCCGCTGGTCGTCGGCGTCATCGCCGGCATCGGCGCCGGTGCCTTGATCGGCGCCATGAACGGCGTCCTTGTCGCCTATCTGCGCCTGCCGTCCTTCCTGGTGACGCTGGCCACCATGGGCCTCTTCGCCGGCATCGCCCGCTCCATGACGGACCTGCGCTCGATCCCGGTGCTGAATGACACCTTCGCAGGCATCTTCGGCTCCGGCAGCCTGTTTTCCATCCCCTCGCTGGTCATCTGGACCATCGCTGCCGTCGTCATCGGCCATATCGTCTATCGCAACACACGGTTTGGCGCCCATGTGGTGGCGACAGGCGACAATCCCCGGGCCGCCCAGGTTTCCGGCATAAAGGTGCCGCGCATCCGCCTCAGCGTTCTGACGCTGTGTGGCGCCATGGCCGGGCTTGCCGGCCTGCTCTACGCCGGCCGCCTTCAGGCTGCCAAATACACGCTCGGCGAGAGCGACCTGATGACGGTCATCGCAGCAGTCATCGTCGGCGGCACCGCCCTCAACGGCGGCAAGGGCTCCGTCATCGGAGCGCTGCTCGGCTCTCTGCTCATGGGCATGCTCAACAACGGACTGATCCTGATGGGGCTTGATGTGTCCGACCAGATGATCGTCCGCGGTCTCATCATTCTCGTCGCTGTCGCCGTCTCCCTGCGCGACACCAGCCGGTAACCTGGAGGACCACGATGTTTCTCGACGTTCTCATGCGCCGCAATCCGGCCTTCATCGAAGCGGCCATGGCGCTGCATCAGGCCGGCAAGATCCCTGCCAATGCCTATGTTCTCGATCTGGACGCGGTCGAACGAAACGCTCGCCTTTTCAAGGGCGAGGCCGACAAGCACGGCCTGAAAACCTTCGCCATGACCAAACAGGTCGGACGCCATTCCGGTTTCTGCCAGGCGGTCATGCGCGGCGGCATCGAAAGATCCGTTGCTGTCGACATGGCCTGCGCTCTCGCCTGCGACCGGGCGGGGCTCAAGACCGGGCATCTCGGCCACCTGGTCCAGGTTCCGAGGCAGGAAGCAGCTTTTGCCGCTGCGAAACTGCAACCGGATTACTGGACGGTCTTCTCGGCTGAGAAAGCACAGGAAGCTGCCGCTGCCGCCAAGTCCGCCGGCAGGACACAGAACCTGCTCGCCCGGATCCAGACCGAAGGCGACACCTTCTATCGTGGCCATGAAGGCGGCTTCGACGCGCAAGACATTGTCGCCGTGGCAGAGCAGCTTGACGCCCTGGAGGGCGGAGCCTTCGCCGGCATCACCACCTTCCCCGCCCTGCTTTTCGATCTGGAAACGCGCAAGGTCAAACCGACACCGAACCTGTCGACCCTCGCCCGCGCCGCCGAAGCACTGGCAGCTACAGGTCGCGGCCGTATCGAGATCAACGCTCCTGGCACCACGTCCTCCGCAGTGCTCGGCGCCCTTGCAGAAGCCGGTGCCACCCAGTGCGAACCGGGCAACGGTCTCCACGGCACGACACCTCTTCATGCTGTGGAAGACCTGCCGGAAGATCCTGCCGTACTCTATCTGTCGGAAGTCTCCCACCACCACGGTGACAAGGCCTACTGCTTCGGTGGTGGCCTCTACATCGATCCGGTCTTCCCGAAGTACCCGGTCAAGGCCCTCGTCTCCTCGGAGCCGACTTCCCGCCAGTCTGATCTGCTTGAGGTCGAAATACCCGACTATTCCGCCATCGACTATTACGCGATGATCGACGCCACCTCGCCCAAACCCGTGCGCGCCGGTGACACAGTGGTCTTCGGCTTCCGCGGTCAGGCCTTCGTCACACGGGCGCTTGTCGTCGGAATTTCCGGCGTCAGCACAGGCACGCCTGCCGTCACCACAATCGAAAATGGCTTCGGAGATGCCGTCTCCTGGCCGGGAGCGTTCCAGCAATGACCGCCGACAATCCCGTTCTGTCCCTGAAGAACATCCACAAGGCGTTTGGCGGCGTGGTCGCCATCGAGAACTTCTCTCTCGACCTTCACGCGGGAGAGATCGTTGCTCTTGTCGGCGACAATGGTGCCGGCAAGTCGACGCTGGTCAAGATCATCTCCGGCGTCCATAAGCCAACCTCGGGTGACATCCTGCTGGACGGCACGCCGGCATCTTTCTCAGACGCCAGCTCGGCCCGCAGTCTCGGCATCGAGGTCGTCTACCAGGACCTTGCCCTTGCCGACCAGCAGCCGGTCTACATGAACATGTTCCTCGGCCGCGAACTGACCAAGCCGCCCTTCGGGCTGCTCGACAAGAAGCGCATGCGCCGGGAATGCCAGGAACTGGTCGACGAGCTGGATGTCCGCATCCCCTCCGCCGGCTCTGTCATTCGAGATCTCAGTGGCGGCCAGCGCCAGGGCATAGCCATTGCGCGGGCCACCCACTGGGCCAGCAAGCTGGTTCTGCTGGACGAACCGACGGCTGCCCTCGGCGTCGCGGAAACGGCCAAGGTCGAGCAGCTGGTCGCATCGCTGAAGGAAAAGAACCTCGCCATCCTGATCATCAGCCACAGCCTGGATCAGGTCTTCCGACTCTCCGACCGCATCTGCGTCCTGCGCCGTGGTCAGCAGATCGGCGTTCGCAAGACCAGCGAGACGGACAAGAACGAAATCGTCTCGATGATCACCGGCGTTTCCGGCCAGGCAGCCTGATCCTTCCGCCAGAACAATCAGCCTCCGGCAACTGCCGGAGGCTGATCTGATCACATCAGAACGGAATGGTGACGTTAAGCGTCGCACCATATGAGCGGAAGTCGGACGTCCCGATCCCGTCGTAAAAGCCCTCCCCGGAAATCTGGATGTTACGGCCGGGCACCAGCAGGCCCGCGCCAGCTTCCACACGTGCCCGCAGATCTTCATCGGAAGAGGCAAGCGTCGCATCCGTCGGGGTATCGTCCTGCAACTTGTTGAAGTCGTAGATCCCGGAGAGCGACAGGAACGGCGAGAACAGCAGCTCGTTCAACTGCAGGTCCCAGGAGACCTTTGGTCCGAACTCGAGCCGCCCCAGATCGAAATCCTGCGACGGGATCAGTCGCCCCAATGTGTCCGTGTAGCTTTCCTGTTCTTCGTAGTAATAGGTGATGCGGGCAAATGGACTGACCCTGGTCGTTTCACTGAGCTTGAAGTCGCCAGTCAAACCGCCCTGCAACAGAAACCGCTGCGTTCTGAAATCATCTTCGAAAAGTCCAAGCGCGTTCACGGTGTTGTAGGACTGGCCATACGTCGCCAGACCATCCAGATAGAAATTCTGATGAACCCGGAGAACAGCATAAGGGCCAGCCATCCAGCCGACGCCGTCGGCGGAGGTATCGGCGGCACCGTTTCTTTCCTCGGTCAGGTCGAGCTGCCCCAACAAGCCCAGGACGGCCCGGTCCTTGTAGCGATAGTCGACCCCGGCAAAAAACAGCCCGGTCTTGCTGTTGCTGCTGTTGTTGTCGGTAATTGCATACGTTCCCTGGGCCCAGAAATCCCATCCCGACTGCCACTCGGCACTGCCCTCGCCGCCTGAAGGTGCATCTCCATTGGTGCCGCTCAGGATCGCGAGGGTATCATCCTGCATCACCTGCGGACCGACGGCTGTGTAACTCATCGTGCCGGAGGAGGTGAAATTGTCGAAGACCGCGTACCGTTCCGGCTCGGCATTCGCCGCGCGAACGCCGCTCCCGGCTCCTGCCATTGCCGCACTGTTTCCTGTACCACCACCTTGTTGAAGAGAATTGGCAAAGGCGCGCAGGGAGAACTGGAAGTTTCCAGACTGCGAGGTGGGCGTAACGTCGAAATTGAACCCGTTGCGCCCACGCTGCCGCCCAAAGGGCCCGCTGGTCAGGCGCGAGACGATATCAGGCTGTCCGGACACGATCGCATTGGCCCGGCTTGTCACGAAGGAGGCAATCACTTCCTTCGTTTTCTGGATATCGGCCGATGCATCCCGGTCATTGGTGAGAGAGAAGCTGACGCTGCTCAGCCCCGTGGCACTCGCCGTCACCGAATATGGCGTAAGAGCACCACCGCCGTTATAGGACGAGGCAACCGCGTTTGCGGTCATGACGGAACTGGTCGCCGTTCCGTCCGCAGCCGTGGTCACCGTTTCCGTGTTGGTTCCCGTGCTCGCAAATGTCAGTGACGCGCCACCAGCTGGCGCAGTGAATGTTACACTGACACCTGCAGCAGCGTTGTTGTTGACGTCTGTCGCTCTCGCGACGAGAACTGCCTCGAACCGGGTTCCGACTTCGGAACTTTGTCCGGACCCCGACACGACCGACAGCGCCGCCGCCGCCCCGCTTGCCGTCCCGCTCACCGATACGTTGAAGGGGTTTTCGTCCGCATCGTCATTGGCGAAGTTGAAGTCGAACCCGAACGCTCCAGGCGCTGTTGGCGTATAGGCCACAGCCAGCGTCGCCGTTCCTCCACCGCTGCTTACGGTGTTGGAACTCAATGTGAAGCTGTTGACCGTGACGTTGCTTGTGCCGGTAACATTCGCACCAACCGTTGGAGTTGTGAGGTTCAGGACGGCCGACCCGGTGTTCGTGATCGTGTAAGTGATGGTCGACGTTGTTCCCGGCATGACAATTCCGGGAACGGTGTCTGTCCCCCCGTCCGATACAGCATTACCTGTCGATGATGAAACCTCGATTTCCGGACTGCCAATCGCAGTACCGCTCACCAGGATGTCATACGTGGGTTCGTCGGCGTCATCGCTGAGAATATCGAGTTCGAACGAAAAATTGCCAATTGCACTCGGCGTGTAGAGAACAGTGAAGGTGGTCGATGCACCGCCTGCAAGCGTTGTGAGCCCCGGCGCGGAAATTGAATCGACCGAAACATTGCTTGCCGAGGCACTGGTTGGCGTTCCGGTCAGGGTGAGCGTCGCGGTACCCGTGTTTTCGATCGTGTAGACCAGTGTTTGCTGGTCTCCCACGTTTACTGTTCCCTGAGCATCCGTTCCGTTATCCGCAATAGAGTTTCCTGCAGGACGTTGCACGTCGATTTCAGGAGTAGCAACCGTCAGAGTGCTTGAAGACGTTCCGGAGTTTCCAAGACTGGAGGTCAGGTCTCCAGTTGTGTTCGCGAAGGAACCATCTGTGGAGCCGGTAACGTCCGCGCTCAAGGAACAGCTGCCCCCGGCCGCAACGGTGCCTCCGGTGTAGGAAATCACACCAGAACCTGTCGTCGCCGTTATCGTTCCCCCGGTACAGGTGGTTGAGGCGTTTGCAGGCGAGGCAACTGTCAATCCTGCGGGGAGATTGTCAGTGAAATCCAGCGAGGTCGCCGCGACCGCATTGGCGGAGTTGTTGATGACGAAGGTAACCGTCGAGGTTCCACCTGCCAGAATGGTCGCTGGAGCAAAGGATTGCGTGAAACTCGGAGTTGACGTTCCCGTGCCCTGTATCGAGAACGTGTAGGTTCCCTCGTCGGCATCGTTGGAGACAATCGTGATTGTCGACGTTTGGGTTCCAAGCGCATTGGGATCAAAAGTGACCGTGAACGTCACCGACCCCAGGGCTGCTATCGAACCGCTCGTCGTGCCGGACACCGCAAATTGCGTATTGTCCGAGGATGTCACGCTCGTCAGCGTCAGCGTGTCCGTACCCGTGTTCTGGATCGTGAAGACATTCGCATTGGTACCGCTGGAAACTGAAACACTGCCGAAGTCGGTGTCGTCCGCAGCCGATGGCGTCGTATCACCACTGGCGATACTCGTACCGTTCCCCTGGACATTGATCTCCGGTGCCACACCCGTGCCTTGCACAGTAAAGGTGTATGTTCCTTCGTCGGGATCGTTAGATTCAATCGTGATTGTCGACGTCTGCGTTCCCAGCGCATTGGGATCAAAAGTGACCGTGAAGGTCACAGACCCCAACGCGGCGATCGAGCCGCTGGTCGTGCCGGATATCGCGAATTGCGTGTTGTCCGAAGATGTCACGCTCGTCAGCGTCAGTGCATCTGTTCCGGTGTTCTGGATCGTGAACGTATTTGCGTTGGATCCGCTCGCAACCGAAACGTTGCCGAAGTCGGTATCATCCGCTGCGGACGGCGTCGTATCGCCACTGACGATACTTGTCCCGTTCCCCTGGACGTTGATCTCTGGCGCGATACCAGTCCCTTGTACCGTGAACGTGTAAGTCCCTTCATCGATGTCATCGGAAACGATGGTAATCGTCGCAGTCTGGTTCCCACCGGCGTTGGGATCAAAAGTGACGGTAAAGGTCGAAGACCCCAAAGATGCGATCGAACCGCTTGTCGTACCGGAGATGGCGAACTGCGTGTTGTCCGACGACGTTACACTTGTAAGCGTAAGCGTGTCGGTTCCTGTGTTCTCGATGGTGAACGTATTCGCCACAGATCCGCTCGAAACCGCAACACTCCCGAAGTCGGTATCATCCGCCGCACTCGGAGACGTATCCCCGCTGGCAATACTGACACCGTTTCCCTGGACGTCGATCTCGGGTGCAATGCCTGTTCCTTGAACCCTAAATGTATAGGGACTCTCGTCCGCGTCGCTCGAAACGATCGTAATCGTTGACGTTTGCAAGCCCGTCGCGGACGGATCGAAGGTGACCGTGAAGGTTACAGATCCCAAAGACGGTATCGAACCGGCCGTTGTCCCCGACACAGCAAATTGTGCATTATCAGAGGACGTCACACTGGTCAGTGAGAGCGTACCATTACCCGTGTTCTGGATTGTGAAGGTATTTGGATTTGTACCGCTCGAAACAGAGACGCTGCCGAATTCGGTATCATCTGCCGCCGAAGGGGTCGTATCCCCACTGGCAATGCTTACCCCGTTGCCCTGTACGTTGATTTCAGGTGAGGCAACCGTCAGCGTGGCAGATGACGTCCCGGAATTTCCCAGCGATGATGTGAGATCACCTGTGGTGTTGACGTAACTTCCGTCACTTGCAGACGTCACATCGGCACTGACGGTACAAGTCGCACCCGCCGCAGCGGTTCCGCCAGTGTAACTGATTACACCCGATCCGATGGTCGCCGTGAGTGTGCCACCGGTACACGTCGTGGCAGCGTTCGACGGAGAGGCAACGGTCACTCCCGAAGGCAAGTTGTCGGTGAAATCGAGAGATGTCGCGTCCACACCGTTCGCAGAGTTGTTGATCGTGAATGTGACGGTCGAGGTGCCGTTTGCCACGATCGTACTGGGGGCGAATGCCTGAGTGAATGTTGGAGGCGTCGTCGGTGGAGTAACTTCGCCGCTGGAACCGGCATCAAGATAGGTGAAATTAATGCCTGTAGCACCGTAGGATCCGGTGATTGTGCATGTCGTGGTACAATCGATCGTCTGAATACCAGGCGACGTTACGTTGATGGTATCCGTTCCATTGGTAACGGAATACGAGAGTACATTCCCCGGGTCGTTTGGACCATTGTTGATATCGAAATTGGTGAGACTGCTTCCAGAACCCTGATCCTGGATCAATATCCAGTCGTCGTCCGCCGTCGTAGGTCCGATGCCACTTTCCCGCGTGCATTCATCCAGCGTGAGGTTCAACACGAGAGGATCGAGCGGGACAGAATTGCTTGGACAGTCTGTGTAGGCCGCCCTCGCGTCGTCAGGCAGGGCTCCCAGAAAAAGCATCAGAAACGCCAGCTGTACAAAGCGCAACCAGACGCCTGCGCACGCGGCTTTGCCGAGCCTGGCTCCCCATACGTCACAAATCATCAAATCACCACAGAGCGAACCACTGTCGCTGCACCCCAAAAAGAAAGAGCCAAGGCTCGAAGCCTGGTTTTTGTTAGCCGCCAAATACAACCTTGGCGTGATTTTCACTAAAACAATCTTTGGTTTAAATTCTACTACGCTCAAACTTAAATAGAATTCAAGCGCAAATCCGATCACATTTTTGACTGACCACATCTGCGTCAGGAAAAGGAATTCAATTCTGACAAATTCTAACTATGGTTGAAAGATTTGGTCAGAATCGAATTTCATCCTCTTTAAGGAGAATAATTCTCTTAAAAATTGCAAAATTCGGCGATCTTTAACACTATTTCCAGTAACGAACACTCAACAATCCAGGAACTGATTTCAGAATTTTCTAATTGCATTATGAAATATATGTATGTGAAGGTTGCAATGTAATTTGAGTCCAATTTCCCTTTCATACAACCTGTGATTCGCAACAGCAGGAAATCCAGACAACATCTGCAAGACCGAAACTTCCTTCGGAAGCAACGGGAGGAAACATGTCAGAACCATTTCTCGCCGAAATACGGATTGTCGGCTTCAATTTCGCGCCACGTGGCTGGGCTTTTACCGACGGACAGATTTTGCCGATCAACCAGAACCAGTCGCTTTATTCGCTGCTGGGCACGACCTATGGCGGAGATGGGCGGACGACATTCGCCCTGCCCGACCTGCGCAGCCGGACGCCGATCCACGAGGGCGCCGGATATCAGCTCGGCCAGAAGGGGGGAGCGGAAACCGTCACGCTCACGGCAGCGGAAATCCCGGAACATTCCCATTCGGTGAAAGCGGTCGCCACTGCCGGAAACAGCAGAACGCCCAACATGTCCCTGTTTGGCTCCGAAATCGCACCGGACAAGGCCTATCGGCCTTACGAAGTTGGCACGATGACACAGATGAGATCAGGAACCGTGACCAACGCAGGTGGCGGGCAGGCGCACAACAACATGCAGCCCTACCTGACGCTCAATTTCTGCATCGCCCTTCAAGGTCTGTTTCCGTCCCGCAATTAATTTCCGAAAGGACATAGAATGTCTGAACCTTTCGTCGGTGAAATCCGCATGTTTGCGGGTAATTTCGCACCGCGCGGCTGGGCCTACTGCGACGGTCAGCTGCTGGCAGTTTCCCAGAACGACGCCCTGTTTTCACTCCTTGGAACCATCTACGGCGGAGATGGCCGAACCACATTCGGTCTGCCGGACATGCGCGGACGAATTCCGCTGCACGCGGGCACCGGCCCCGGCCTCAGCCCGCGGCGGCTCGGCTCCAAGAGCGGTTCGGAAAAGGAAACGCTCACGGGCAACCAACTTGCCAGTCACTCGCACGGCTTCAATGCCAACACCGGCCTGGCCGACCAGACGTCGCCGGCGACGCATGTTCCGGCAGCCGGCGCAGGCGTGAGCTTCTACGCCGATGCCAGTCAGGACATTTCCATGGCGCAAGACATGATTTCAAACACTGGCGGCTCCCAGTCGCACACGAACCTGATGCCGACAATATGCGTGCATTTCATCATCGCGCTCTACGGCGTTTACCCCAGCAGGCATTAGGAGGCGAACCATGTCGGAACCCTTTATCGCTGAAATCCGAATTTTCGCAGGCAATTTCGCCCCTCGAAGCTGGGCCTTTTGTGACGGCCAGCTCCTTCCCATCTCCCAGAACACGGCGTTGTTCTCTCTTATTGGAACGACCTACGGCGGCGATGGACGCAGCACCATGGGTCTGCCGGACCTGCAGGGCCGCGCCCCGATGCATCCAGGCAGAGGCCCTGGCCTCACGTCCCGCAGGCTGGGGGAAAAGGTTGGTGTTACGACCGTCACCCTGACAGAAGCGCAGATCCCCTCACATTCTCATACGGTACGAGCAACCAACGGCAGCGGCGGCATTCCCGGCCCCTCGTCATCGACGTCCTTTTCCAGCTCCGGCCTGGATTCGCTTTACCACACGGACACTCAGACGAACCAGGTCGACATGGCCATGGAAACACTGTCCGCCACCGGCGGCAGCCAGTCACACGACAATGTTCAGCCGTATCTGACGCTGAACTTCATTATTGCGCTCCAGGGGCTTTACCCCTCCCGCGGCTAACCAATGCAGGACGTTGCCGGACAGGCCAGGCCGCCGGCTTCAGATCAGCAAGAGGAAACGCATCATGTCAGTTGAAGAAGCAGTTCCCGAGGAATTTGAAGGGAACGTGACGGCCGATCCGGTCTATTTCCGGATTTTCTTTGCCGCAGTCACACCGAACGGGGCACTTGAGTACAAGGATCAGACGTCTGAGAACGGCGCTTTCAGCGCCTCCTTTACTCAGCTGACGAATTCAAGCTTTGCCACCGAACGGCTCAACGCATCCGTGACCCAGGAAGGCTATGTCGCCCTGCTTGCGGAAGACAGCGGGTCCGGAAACCTGGCCTATATCCGGGAAAACCGGGACGAAAACGCGCCACAGCGCTTTGCTGACCCGCTTGACCTCGGCAAACCTGCCGGCGTTCCAGGTTTCAATGATACGTTGCTGATCAACGGCGTCACCGGTCGGCAGAACATTTTCGTCACAAGTTCGGCGCCGGACAACGCCATCTGGTGGCGTTTCCAGAACAACAACACCGTACAGATGGAAACCATCACGGTAGTCCCGCCAGGCACGACGACGCCAATTGAAGTTACGGTACCGGTCGAAATTCCGCCGAGCCAGCCCTGGGCGGACTGGCAACAAATGGCCGGGGCGCTGCGGAGCCTCGCCGCAACCCAGAACGCCGATGGCCGCATCATTCTCACCGGCATCAATTCGGACGGCGTGCCTTATCTGAACTTCCAGTCCACCGACAGGCCGCTTCTGCCGGAGGGCTGGGAAGGTTGGCAAGATATCAGTGGCGGCCTGACCGGCTTCGAACAGCTTGTCCTTTGCATTGACGGCAATGCGCTCGTTCACATCTTTGCCCGCATCGGAAAAAATATTTACATGAAAGCTCAGGACGAAGTCAGTTCACTCGACTTCTCCGACTGGGCACTGTTTGCAACGTTTGATGCGCCTGTCGGCAGCATGGCCGCTTCCAACTCCTCCAACGGAGGAATTTATCTGGTTGCGCTGACTGGCTCCGGATCCGACTGCCCGGTCTACGCAAGCTACCAGACCAGTTCCCTGGAAACCTCCTGGACGGCTCCACGGGTCATCGCCCATGTGGATGGCGGCAGCACGCTCAAACTTCAGCCGAACGCCAATACGCTCCTGAGCCTTTTCGCCCTCGATCCGGCGTCAAGCACGGCTTCCTACCTGCCTCAGATATCGCTTGATCACTGGTCGGCGACCTGGACGTCCCTGGGCGGACCGCTTTCCGTAAGCGCGCTGACCCGGGACGTTACACCGAACACCGAATGACGACCGCGTTTGCGATCGATCTGCCGATGCCGCAGACAGACATGTCCCTGGCCCCGCGCGCACGCGCGGCGGCCCGGGGCATCACCTACCGGGCCTTGCATTCGGGTGATCTTCCGTTCCTGGCAAGCCTATACCGTTCGACGCGCGAGGCCGAGCTTGCGCGCACTCCATGGACGGAAGCCGAAAAGCAGGCCTTTATCGCAATGCAATTCGAAGCCCAGCACCGACATTATCAGGAGCATTATCCTGACGCCCTCTGGCTGGTGATAGAACGAGACGCCAGACCTGTTGGCAGGCTTTACCTGGAACGCTGGACCCGCGAACACCGGATTATCGACATCGCCTTGATACCCGAAGTACAGGGACAAGGCCTTGGCAGCGCCGTCTTGCAGGATCTGATGGATGAGGCGCGAGAAGCTGGAAAAGCGCTTTCCATTCATGTCGAAAAGGAAAATCCTGCCATGCGGCTCTATCACCGCCTCGGTTTCGAAAAGCGGGAAGACAAGGGCGTCTATGATCTCATGGAACACCCCTGCCAAACCTGAAGAACCGAGCCCGGCCATCAGACTGCGGCGGCCACCGGCCTGTCAGTCAGTATGCGATCAGGTGAACACGGCTTCATACTGAATACCGGCTTCCTTCTGCGCGACCGGAACCAGAAACACGTCCTGCTCGCCGAAATCCGGCCGATAGAGCCTGTAGATGGATTGCTCCAGCAATGGCTCCTGCGGACCTTGCCACAACGTGGAAAAAGCCCCTCCCTGCCGCTCGCCGGAGCCCATCAATTTGACCTCCACGAGCGACAACTGGATATCAGCCGGAACCGACCTGACCTCGAACACCTGATCCAGCAGCTTTTCAAAGTCGTGAAGGGTCAGTGTTTTCAAGTCGGTCATCAATTTCTCCAAACCATCTGTCCAAATGTCCCGGCGTCGACGCGGGGGACGAGCAATTGGAAAGTTGTAGTTCAAACTTCCGACAACCGTAAAGGGGCGATTGCAAAACCTGCTGCAAACCTTTTGAGAACAAGGGCGAAGCCCCTCTTTCAAGTCGTGCATTCCTCCTGCATTGGAGCAACGCAGGAGGGATGACATCTTCTTTCAAAAGCCGATTTCCGGATCAGCAAGGCACCAGCCCGCCTCCGGTCCGGCGTCGAACCGTTCAGTGATCGACGGAGCTTTCCTCACCAAGCCTTTTCGCCAGCCGGCGCAGAACGGCCTTGTTGCGGCTGGTAACCGTCGAGCGTTTCCAGCCATATTTTTCGCAGATCCGGGAGAACTTGCCGCCGCCCGCCTTGCACATCACTTCGAACTGCAGGGCGCGGCGTGCATCCGGGTCCTCGATCAGGGAGAACCAGGTGATCGCCTCTTCAGCCCGGCTGATCGCCCGGGGCGGGTAGGTCCGCCGGCGCCGGGCGATCTTGCCCTGGCATTCGGGCCAGCTGGCCAGGACCGCTCGAGGTCCGTCACCCTTGCCGGTCACCGCAATCACTTCGACAGCCTCCGTCAACCGGGCCAGGATCTGGTCAGGTACGCTTGTTTCCATATCGTCTCTCTTGAAACTGTAGTGGGCACAGAAACGCGCGGCCGCTCAAACAGCCCCACGGCAGCAAAGATGCAGGCCTGAGGCGATTATTTGCCCTGGCCCTCACGCTCTTTCTGGTAGCCCTCTTCCCACAAACCGAAGTAATCGGCCTTGGGCGGATAAGGATTGTCCTCACGGGACTTGCCTTCCCGGCACGCGGTCGCTCCGCGTTCAAAGGCAAAAATCTGAGCCTTCGTCAGGTAACCGTTCATGTTCAAAACCCCCTCTCTCAAAATACCGGTGAAAGATCCGTCTGGCGCCGGCTCCCGCGAGCGCGGCAAGCCAAGCGTGCAATCCCTGAGCGACTCAATACAGCCGATGATTGACGGCCGCAGTGTAATCAACCGACACCAACTGACAATAGTACTCATGCAGCGATCCCCTCCCGGCCCGTTTCCAGGAGTTTGTCAAGTTCGTAAGAGAGCAGAACAGCGAGCGTAAGGGTGGGAGCGGACGGGTTTATTTGCCTTGCACTGCCAAGCAACGCCTCCAGATCGATCCTGTCGAACTGGTCCAGAAAACCTCGCCGTTCCACCCAGTCCTGCTTGTTCAGGACAAGCCAGGAAACGGCAGTAAAGCATGGCGCTGACCAGTTCCCCCGGTTCTCCGCGGTGTTGATCAGACCGAAGACGAGGCGCAGATGTTCCGCCCCGTGTTTCGTCAGCAGGGTCTGGCAAGTTCTGCGAGCCTTCGACTGGTGCCGCCCATGCACCCGTCTGGTGTGGCTGATGAAATGAACGCCATACTCGGCAGCGATCCTGTCGACCAGTCCTCCCGAAGCCATCAGACCCGACCTTTCTTTTCCACAGCGATACCTTGCACCGCTGCAAAAGCCGCTTCTGCCTTTTCCCTGGCCGTACGCGGCAAATGTTCGCTATTTGTTCTTTTTGCGAAAGGTGCTTGCCTCATGTGCTGTCTGCTCCCGACAACACCCGGATTGCCCTTCGGGCTGGAACTGCCGCGCACTTCCCTGCCCTGCTTCAGGTTCCGCAACTCCAGAGTCAGCAACCTGTTGCGCGCCTTTTCCAGCGCGAACTCGTCTTCCAGGCGGGCACTCGGTCTTTCCGCCCTGATCCTCAGATGCGCGACCTTTGCCTGCGCTTCCTCAATTTCGTCCTTCAGGTCCCTCATCGGCCGGTCTCCTCTGCCATTTGTCGAAGGATTGTCTGAACTTCCATCGTCACTCCCACGCATTCACTTGATGACTCAAATTTCGTACGCTTAATGCGTACACATATCAACTGGACTCCGTACGTTTTTACTGCTAATACGTATGCATCTTACGTGACCTGGTGACCGAATTATGGATATGGACGAACAATCTGCAGTCTCCCGCCAGCTTGTGGAACTGAAGGACCGCAGTGGCCTGTCGATCCGCGCCATCGCACGGGCCATGGGTTATCAGAATGCCTCTTCCATCCAGCGCTACTTCAGCGCCGACTACCTGAAACCTGCACTGCCGTCGGATTTCGTGGCGAAGCTTCTTCCTGTCCTCCTGGGCAAGGGCGAGCAACCGATCACCCGGGAAGATATTCTTGCGCTCGCCCCCGATTCCATCACCGATCTGGATGCCTCCAGTGCACCGTCAAGAGCCGCCACGCCTCTGGAGGTCAAAGGCCAGGTGGCTGCCGGCCTCTGGATGGAGTCCGGATTGTTCGAGACGGATGCCACCAAGAAAACCAGTTTCGCGGGAGACCTTCGCTTTCCGAGCGAAAGCCAATATCTTTTGCAAATCAACGGCGAAAGCCTCAACCGGATTGCCTGGAGTGGCGATTTGATCCTGTGCGTCGACTACCTGGAAGCAGGCATTGAGATCAAGTCGGGAGACCTTGCCGTCGTGGAGCGGACCAGAGACGGCGGCCATACCATCGAACGCACTGCCAAGCGGATCATCCGCCGGAACGGCCAGATAGAACTGCAACCGGAATCCAATGATCCGCGCTTTCAGGAGCCGGTCATCTTCAACGAGCACGATGAAGAGGCAACGGAAGTCCGCATCATAGCCAAGGTATTGAGCGTCATCCGGCAGGTCGTCTAGCACCGCCGCCCCTGCCTCCACTTCTTCTCAGGCCGGAACACGGCCCGCCCCCTCGCGCATTTCGCGTGACCGGACCACCGCGACCGATCACGTCTGGACGCGGCGCCAACACTTCAGGGCAGTCATACGCTTTTGTCATATAGCCGGTTGAAGAAGAATTGACATGTACGCAAATTGCGTATACACTTTCAACGTATTTTAGATGGAGGCTTTTTTGGCTTTGAACCTCGACATGTCGTTCTATTCAGTGATTTGCGAACTCGAAAACTGCTTCTATACGCCGGAAACCGATCTGGCAGACATGAGCCTGCACAGGATCATCGAGGATCTTCAGGCCGGGCAACTCGAGAAGGTTCAGGCGGTTCTGGAATACAATCCCGCGGAAGGCTGGTGCAACGACATCACCAGCGCGGTCCTGTCCGCCGCCTTCCCCGAGATCGGGGAAGACGAGGAGGAAACCGCGGAAAACTGGTCGGACTATCGAACCGAACGTCTGACCGCCCGGCTTGCCGGTGTCACCGCCAGGGTTGCGGCCTGACGCTAAAAGACAAGGCGAAGCGCCTGCCGGTGGTCAGACGGCAGCAAGCAGGTGCCGCGCCCTGGAGAGCCGGCTTTTCACTGTCCCGACGGCCACACCCGTCTGCTTGGCAATTTGCCCGGTGGACAGGCCCGAAAACACCCGCAATTCGAGAGCATCCCTGTCTTCCGGCCGAAGTCCGGCGATGCCCCTGGCAACGTCTTCCAGCTCCAGATGCTTTTCCTGAGCGGGCGCTGCCTGGGTTTCCTGAAGCCAGTCCTCGATGGGCAGGTGGTCACCGCGCCGGGCAAGCCATTTGCGTTCGTCGCGATAGGCATTGCGGGCAATCGTGAACAGCCAGCGACGCAGTTGCGTACCGCAGTGGAAGCTGGCGTGATGCCGCAGCGCCTTTTCCAGCGACGTCTGCATCAGATCATCACCGGCTTCAGGGTTTCGCGTAAGAGAGCGGGCGTATCTGCGCAAATGCGGGATTTCGCTCTGAAGGTCTCTGGTGAAGTCGTCCTTGGTGCAGGCCATCGTGACATTCCTGTTCTGCTGTTTCTGGACGAGATGTAAGACGTGACGGTGTTGGCAGAAGCGAACTCAAGACCTTGTCATCGCGGTTTGAAAAACAGATGCAAAACGGCCTCTCCGGCTCCCGCGCCTTTCACGGGTCGGTGACCCGGGCACCGCTTGCCGAATGACCATGATGAACGCGTGCGTGGTGTGAAAACACGCGCGACACAAGGCCTGGCCTCTTTCACAGGGCCTCATGTTTTTGTGTTGATGTTATTACCGCCACCGCCGCAACCGATCAGCATTCGTGTCGTTGTTCCCGGCATGAACAGCCTGCGGAGCAAACAGGGCTCTGCAGTCATTCATGAGTTTAAACAGACACATGGAGCAAGATCATGCGTACCTCTAAGAAAATTCTGTCGACCCTGCTGACCGCAGCCTTTGTATCCGGCGCGCTGGCCGGCAACGCCTTCGCCATCGACCCGGACGACACCCGCGGCGATCTCAATGGCGACAAGCCTGTTTCCGTCCGCATCCAGCAGACCGTTAATGCAAAGGCTCTGGCTGAAGCGCGCAGTGGCAATCTGCTGATCCTGCCGGTTGTCGGCAGTTACAATGGCGAAGAACGGCTGACGATTGCCCAGCAGCAGGTCGCCGATGCAAGGGCACATGGTGCCAGGGCGAAGAAGCCGCTGCATATCCTGCCTTTCCAGGGCGACTGGAACGGTACCGCAAAAGCCGGTTTCCCGCACAAGTAAGGTCTTTTCAAACCTTCGAAGAAAGGGCCGCGCGTCTAGCGCGGCCTTTCTCGTTTATCAGCCGGGACTATCTGCTTCGCCGGTGCTCGCGTGGCGACTGGCCGAATTCCTGCCGGTAGGCTCGGGTCATTGCACTCGCGTTGCGATAGCCGCAACGCTCTGCAATTTCAGCGATCCCCAGCATGGTCAACTCCACAAGCCGGCGCGCCTCGCGCAGGCGGATCGCCTTGTAGACCCCCAGTGGCGTCATCGACATTTCCCGCTGGAACCGGTGCTCAAGGGTACGCTGGTCCACCTTCAGCTGCCGGGCAAGATCTTCAATCGGCATCGGTGCCTCGATGGTTCGCCGCATCAGCGCAGTCGCGCTGCGCACCAGGGCATCCGCCGACAAACGCTTGTGCGGATCGTGCATGTCCAGCTTGTCGCCATACATGAACAGGGCTGCCACCTCGAGCGCGAACATCGGGCTGTGATGCCGCTTGATCAGTTCCAGCGCCAGTTCGAACGTTGTCGACGCCCCGCCGCAGGTACAGATGTTGCCATCAAGCACAAAACGGTCCTCCACCGCATCGACATCCGGAAATTTTTCGGCAAATCCCGTCAGTTCATCCCAGTGGATCGTTGCCTTGCGTCCCTCCAGCAAACCGGCGGCCGCCAACAGCCATGCGCCGGTATCCATGCCGACCAACGTGCCGAACCGTTGCCTTGCGGCCTTCAAGGCGCGCACGGTTGACGGACCTGCAAAGGCCTCGAAACCGTAGCTCGGCATGATGAAGAGATAATCGCCACCAGGCTTTGCCTCCGACCAGGCAGACGTCGCCACCGGCAGACCGCTGGATGACGTGACGGTCCCTCCGGCAAGGCTCACGTGCTGCCAGGAATAGAGCTGCTTTCGGGCAATCGTGTTTGCTGCCCGGAACGGCTCGATCGCATTCGCCAGGCAGTGGTTCGAAAAGCTTTCGAACAACAGCACGCAGATTTTTCGAACCGAATTCGATTTTTGTGAAATCGGCATGATTTCAAACCAAAATTGCACAATGGAGCAAGCCCGTTTGTCTCACTCTCGTCGGCCTGAGGCAAGAGGAGATTCCGATGCATTTTGGGCTGAGCGAAGAACAGGAGATGATCGTCTCCACGGTCCGGTCCTTCGTTGAAAACGAGATTTACCCGCATGAGGAACTTGTCGAGAAGACGGGCCAGGTTCCCGCCGAACTCGGCGAGGAGATCAAGCGCAAATGTATCGATCTCGGCTTCTACGCCTGTAACTTCCCGGAAGAAGTGGGCGGCGCGGGCCTCAGCCATCTTGATTTCACCCTGGTGGAACGGGAACTGGGGCGCGGATCGATGGCGCTGAACCACTTTTTCGGTCGCCCCCAGAACATCCTGATGGCCTGCAAGGGCGAGCAGATCGAGCGCTACCTTCTGCCGGCCGTGCGCGGCGAGAAGATGGATGCGCTGGCCATGACCGAACCCGACGCCGGCTCGGATGTGCGTGGCATGAAATGCCAGGCAGTGCGCGACGGCGGCGACTGGGTGGTCTCCGGCTCCAAGCATTTCATCTCCGGCGCCGAACACGCGGATTTCTTCATCGTGTTTGTTGCGACTGGCGTGGACGAAACACCAAAAGGCCCCAAGAAGCGCATCACCTGTTTTCTGGTCGACCGGGGCACACCCGGCTTCGAGGTGCGTGACGGCTATCGCTCTGTCAGCCACCGGGGCTACAAGAACTGCATTCTTTACTTCGACAATTGCCGCCTGCCGGACAGCCAGGTGCTCGGTGAGGTCGACGGTGGCTTCGAGGTGATGAACGAATGGCTTTATGCCACCCGCCTGACGGTTGCCACCATGAGCGTTGGCCGCGCCCGCCGTTGTTTCGACTATGCGGTGAACTATGCCGCCGAGCGCAAGCAGTTCGGCCAGGCGATCGCCAAGTTCCAGGGCGTCAGCTTCCAGGTCGCCGACATGATCACCGAAATCGATGCTGCCGACTGGCTGACACTCGCCGGAGCCTGGCGTCTCGACCAGGGTTTGCCCGCCAACCGCGAGATTGCGAGTGCCAAGGTTTACGCGACCGAAATGCTGGCGCGCGTCACCGACACGACGCTGCAGATCTTCGGTGGCATGGGTCTGATGGACGACTTCCCCATCGAACGCTTCTGGCGCGACGCCCGCGTGGAACGGATCTGGGATGGCACCAGCGAGATCCAGCGCCACATCATCAGCCGCGACATCTTCCGCCCGCTCGGAGCCTGATCCATGCGCTCACTCGAACGCTTGCTCCGGCCACGCACGGTCGCTGTTATCGGTGGCGGTTCCTGGTGCCGGAACGTGCTCAGGGAATGCCGCAAGGCCGGTTTTGAGGGTGATCTCTGGCCGATCCACCCGAGCCGTGAAGAGATCGACGGCTGCAGGGCCTATGCCTCCGTGGAAGATCTTCCCACTGCCCCCGACGCGGTCTTTATCGGCGTGAACCGGCACGTGACTGTCGAGATTGTCCGCTCGCTTTCACGCCTCGGTGCCGGTGGCGCCATCTGCTTTGCCTCCGGTTTCAGCGAAGCAATCCGGGAGCTTGCCGACGGCGCGGATCTTCAGGCCGCCCTGATCGAGGCGGCAGGCGAGATGCCGATCCTCGGTCCCAACTGCTATGGCTTTCTCAACGCGCTCGACGGTGCGGCCCTGTGGCCGGATCAGCATGGTTTGACCCCGGTCGACCGCGGTGTTGCGATCATCGCGCAATCGTCCAACATCGCGCTGAACCTGACCATGCAGACGCGCGGGCTGCCGATTGCCTATCTGATGACCGCCGGCAACCAGGCCCAGACGGGCCTGTCCGCCATTGGCAGCGCCCTCCTGGACGACGACCGGGTCACTGCCATCGGTCTGCACATCGAAGGGCTGGATGATCTTGCCGCCTTTGAAACTTTCGCACGCAAGGCGCACGCACTCGGCAAGCCGGTCGTGGCCGTCAAGGTCGGCAGATCCGAGGCCGCCCAGGCGGCAACGGTCTCCCATACTGCCGCCCTTGCCGGTAGCACTGCGGGTTCCGACGCGCTCTTCAACCGGCTGGGCATTGCCCGGGTCGGCAGCCTGACGGCCCTTCTGGAAACCCTGAAGCTGGTCCACGTCGCAGGCCCCTTGCCGAGCACCAACATCGTGTCCATGTCCTGCTCGGGTGGTGAAGCCAGCCTGATTGCCGACACCGCCGTCGGCCGCCGGATCACTTTCCCGCCACTCGTTCCCGCGCAAAGAACCGCGCTGTCAGAAGCCCTCGGCCCCAAGGTCGCTCTCGCCAATCCACTCGACTACCACACCTACATCTGGGGTGACGGCGAGGCCATGACCCGGTGCTACACTGCCATGATGCAGGCGGACATCGCCCTTGGCATCGTCATTCTCGATATTCCGAGAATGGATCGCTGTAACCCGGAAGACTGGTTGAAGGTGATCGAGCCGGTGGAAGCGGCGATGAAAGCTTCCGGCAAACCGATGGCGATCCTGAGTTCGCTCCCCGAAACCATGCCGGAAACCTTTGCAGCCGATTTGATGAAGCGTGGTCTCGTGCCTCTCTGCGGGCTGGACGATGCACTGACGGCCATTGAGGCGGCTGCCTTTCTGGCAAGACCACTTTCGCCGGAACCGATCCGGGTTCCACAGCCTGTCGCTGATCCCCGCCTTCTTTCCGAGCACGAGGCAAAAGCCTTGCTGAAAAAGCATGGCCTCAAGGTTCCCGCGAGCACTTTTGCAGATGGACCGGAAGCGGCTGCCCAGGCTGCCGAAGACATCGGATACCCGGTGGTGCTGAAGGGCACCGGCATTGCCCACAAGACCGAAGCCGGAGCAGTCGCGCTCAATCTGCAATCGGCTTGCGAGGTTCACTCCGCCGCAAGCGGGATGCCGACCTCGTCGTTTCTGGTGGAAGAGATGATCATTGCCAGCCTTGGCGAACTGCTTGTCGGCATTGTGCGGGATCCGGCTCACGGCTACGTCCTGACGCTCGCGGCAGGCGGCATCCTGACCGAACTTCTGGAAGACAGCACCTCGCTGATCGTTCCAGCGGGCGAGGACGAGATCAAGAAGGCCCTTGAAAATCTGAAGATCGGCCGTGTCCTGACCGGATATCGCGGCAAGCCGCCTTGCGATCTGGAAGCGATTGTTGAAGCTGTGCAGGCAGTGCAGAGCTTTGTTCTGTCGGCACCGGTCGAAGAAGTAGAAATCAACCCGTTGCTCTGCGGTGCGGACTTTGCCGTCGCCGCCGATGCACTGGTAAGAATGGGAGGGAACTGATGGAAAACCCCATCAAGACCGAAAGACGCGGCCACATACTGGCTGTCACGCTCGACCGGCCAAAGGCCAACGCCATTGACCTGATGACCAGCCGGATCATGGGAGACGTCTTCACCGACTTCCGGGACGATCCGGAGCTGCGCGTTGCCATCGTGACCGGTGCTGGAGAAAAATTCTTCTGCCCCGGCTGGGACCTGAAGGCGGCCGCCGGAGGCGATGCCGTCGATGGAGATTACGGCAAGGGCGGTTTCGGTGGCCTGCAGGAGCTGCGCGGCCTGAACAAGCCGGTGATTGCAGCCGTCAACGGCATTTGCTGTGGCGGCGGGCTCGAGCTTGCCCTGTCTGCCGATATTATCCTGGCGGCGGAGCACGCCTCCTTCGCCCTGCCGGAAATCCGCTCAGGCACCGTGGCCGATGCCGCCAGCATCAAGCTGCCGAAGCGCATTCCCTATCACATCGCCATGGAAATGCTGCTGACAGGCCGATGGATCGAAGCAGAGGAAGCCGCCCGCTGGGGCCTGATCAACCACATCTATCCTGGAAAGGACCTGATGGCGGAAGCCTGGAAACTGGCCGAGCTGCTCGCTTCCGGTCCTCCGCTTGTCTATGCGGCGCTGAAGGAAATCGTGCGCGAGGCAGAAGACATGAAATTCCAGGACGCGCTCAACCGCATCACCGGAAGCCAGTTCGAAACGGTCGAAAAGCTCTATCGCTCTGAAGACCAGAAGGAAGGCGCCCGCGCCTTTGCCGAAAAGCGAGACCCGGTCTGGAAGGGCCGCTAGATCATCCTGCTCCGGCATGAACGCCATCAAGATGACCTGACACGTTAAAAACAATCAGTTTCCGGCAGTTCAATCGGTTCCGGTTGAACTGTCGCTGATCCAGGAGAACCAAATGCCATTGACCATGAACCGCGAAGTCTTCATCACCTGCGCCGTCACCGGGTCGGGCGGTACCCAGGACAAGTCCCCGCATGTCCCGCGCAGCCCGAAGCAGATCGCCGACAGCGCCATCGACGCCGCCAAGGCGGGGGCCGCCGTCGTCCATTGCCACGTGCGCGATCCGGAAACCGGCACTCCCTCCCGCCGGCTCGACCTCTACCGGGAAGTCACGGATCTCATCCGCGCCGCCGATGTGGATGTGGTGCTGAACCTCACCGCAGGCATGGGCGGCGACATCGTGTTCGGGTCCACAGAAAGCCCGTTGCCGCTGGTTGAAAAGGGAACCGACATGGTCGGCGCAACGGAGCGCATGGCCCATATCCGCGAGTGCCTGCCTGAAATCTGCACGCTCGACTGCGGCACCATGAATTTCGCCGAAGCCGACTATGTCATGACCAACACCCCCGGCATGCTGCGCGCCATGGGGGCCATGATGACCGAACTTGGCGTGAAGCCGGAAATCGAAGCCTTCGACACCGGCCACCTCTGGTTTGCCAAGCAGCTCGTCAAGGAAGGCACGCTTGCCTCTCCGGCATTGGTGCAGCTCTGCATGGGGGTTCCCTGGGGCGCGCCGAACGACCTCAACACCTTCATGGCCATGGTCAACGCCATTCCGGATGACTGGGCCTGGTCGGCCTTCAGCCTCGGCCGCGATCAGATGCCCTATGTGGCGGCCTCCATCCTGGCCGGCGGCAACGTCCGTGTTGGCCTTGAGGACAACATCTTCCTCGAAAAAGGCGTGCTTGCCACCAACGCACAGCTGGTCGAGAAGGCCGTCGGCGTTGTTGAAGGCATGGGCGCCAAGATCATCGGCCCGCAGGCCGTTCGTGAAAAGCTTGGCCTGACCAAACGCGCGCCGGTGAGCGCCTGACATGAGCCGCAGGATCCTCGTCACGGCCGGTGCGTCCGGGATCGGCCGCGCCATTGCGGAACGCTTCCTGGCGGACGGAGACGAAGTCGCGATCTGTGATGCGGATCCTGCAGCCGTTTCCGCATTCTCGCAAGCCAATGGCAACGCAATCGCTGCTGTTGCCGATGTCACCAGCGAAGCGGAAATGTCCGCGTTCCTGAACGACCTCGAACACCGCTGGAAAGGCATCGACGTGGTCTGCGCCAATGCCGGCACGGGCGGCCCTGCAGGGGCGATCGAGACGCTGGACTACGCGGAGTGGCAACGCTGCGTCGCGACCAATCTCCACGGAGCCTTCCTGACCTGCCGCTGGGCGGCCAGAGTGCTGAAAGCTCAGGGGCACGGTCTGATCACGCTCACCTCGTCGACCGCCGGACTTTACGGCTACCCGTTCCGCTCGCCCTACGCTTCCGCAAAATGGGCGATTGTCGGCCTCACCAAGACGCTCGCAATGGAGCTCGGCCCCCACGGCATTCGCGTCAACGCGGTCTGCCCGGGCGCGGTGGAAGGGGAGCGGATGGATCGGGTCGTCGCGATGGAAGCCAGGGCGCGTGGCGAGACCGAAGAGGCCATTCGCGAAAGCTACGTCAAGGGTGTTTCACTCAAGACCTGGGTCACCGCCCAGGATGTAGCAAACACCATTCACTTTCTGGCGTCCGAAGCAGGCGCCCGCATTTCAGGACAGATCCTGGCCATCGACGGCCACACGGAGACACTTGCACCATGACCCAAAAAGCATGCATCGTCGGCGGCGGCGTGATCGGTGGCGGCTGGGCCGCCCGTTTCCTTTTGAACGGTTGGGACGTTGCCGTCTTCGACCCCGACCCGGAAGCCGAACGCAAGATCGGCGAAGTCATCGACAATGCGCGCCGCAGCCTGCCCGCGCTCTATGACAAGCGCCTGCCGGACGAAGGCAAACTATCGTTCCATTCAGATCTTGCCGAGGCAGCCGCTGGTGCTGACTGGGTGCAGGAAAGCGTTCCCGAACGCCTCGACCTCAAGCACAAGGTCCTGGGCAGCCTGACGGAGCTCGCGTCCAAGACCGCCGTCATCGGCTCGTCGACATCTGGTTTCAAGCCGTCCGAACTGACCAGCGAAGGCGCGCGCGCCGTCGTCGCCCACCCGTTCAACCCGGTCTATCTGCTGCCGCTGGTGGAACTTGTCGGTGATGCGGCCGAAACCGCTCGCGCGGCCGAGGTCCTGCGCAGTGTAGGCATGTTCCCGCTTCATGTCCGCAAGGAGATCGACGCCCACATTGCCGACCGGTTCCTGGAAGCTGTCTGGCGCGAGGCGCTCTGGCTGGTGAAGGACGGCATTGCCACGACCGAAGAAATCGACGAGGCAATCCGCATGGGCTTCGGTCTGCGCTGGGCGCAGATGGGCCTTTTTGAAACCTATCGTATCGCCGGTGGGGAAGCCGGCATGAAGCACTTCATGGCCCAGTTCGGTCCATGCCTCTCCTGGCCCTGGACCAAACTGATGGACGTGCCGGAATTCACCGACGAGCTGGTCGACCTGATCGCCGGTCAGTCCGATGCCCAGTCCGGCCACCGTTCCATTCGCGAGCTGGAACGCCTGCGCGACGACAATCTCGTCGGCATGATGCGGGCGCTAAAGAAAAGTGGCAGCGGTGCAGGTGGCGTTCTCAACACCCATGAACGGGCTTTGGCGGCACCGGCGGAGGCTGAACTGCCGATCACGGGAGACCGCCAGATCCCGCAGAGCTGGACCGACTACAACGGCCACATGAACGAGGCGCACTACCTGGAAGCAGGTGCTGCCGCAACCGACCGGTTCATGGAGCTGATCGGCGCGGATGCCGACTATATCGCATCCGGCAAGAGCTACTTCACAGTTGAAAATCACCTGCGCTATCTGGACGAGCTTCTGGCGGGTGAACGCCTGACGGTCACGACCCAGGTGCTCCAGGGGGAAGGCAAGAAGATGCAGCTGTTCCACTTCCTGAAAAACGCTGACGGCAAACTTGCCGCGACCATGGAGACCCTTCTGCTCCATGTCGATCTCAACACCCGCGCCAGTTCCCTGCCGGGAGCGGAAGTCAGCGAGAAGCTCAAGGCCTTCGCCGATGCCCACAAGGCCCTGCCTTTTCCGGAAGGAGCCGGCCGCTTCGTCGGACAGAAGGCAGTCTGATCAGACACCGTCCGCGGTCAACGGAACTGCGGACGGGCCTGTTTTGTTGGGCGGTCCTGCTGGGCGGTCCTATTGGGCCGGCTGAACCATGAACCCGGCCACGATACCTTCGGCGTCTGAATAGACACCCGGCCGCGCGAACAGATCGCATCTTCCCGACCCGGCAGACCAGTTGAACCCGAGGCAGGTGCGTTCCGTGCAGAGCGTCTCGCACTGGCCGGCCGATCCCGCCTGCAGGCTTTCATCCGGCTGTCCGGGAAAGCCCTTGTTCTGTTTGGTGAACGTCTGGACAGGCACGCTCAGATTGGGTTTGAGAGACCCGGCGGCAGCCCGCTGCACATAGGTGTCGGCCTTGGAAAGAAGATAGAGCCTGCCATTGCTGTCACCGACGGACTTTTGAATGCAGATCCGGTTCCACCGGTCGTGGGTCACGGCATCACAGCCGCTTCTGGCGCGACAGGACGAGACACAGTCCTCCGCGCTCATGTTGCGGAGCACGCCATCCGGCAGATCTCCGCCATAAAGATCATAGCCGCTCAGGCGAACAAAACCGCCCTCGTCTGACGCAGCTGGCGCAGACGCGGGTGCACTTGCATTCTGTTCGGCTACGTTTCTTTCGGCCTGCTGGTCAAGCTTCAGGGAAGCCGGCAGCACATACCAGTAAGGCGCGGAAAATTCCTCGGCCTCCCCGTCACCGAAATCGTCACCAACGGAATACTGCTCGAAACGGACGCTGAGCGGGCTGTAATCGGTATCCCAGAACCGTTTCCAGTCGTCGGATATCCGGACCGAACAGCCAAGCGCAGAGAATTTGCTCGGAGTATTATAATTGAAGACCTTGCCGACCAGGTCCTCTCCCTGCCTGGTCAGCACCACTTTCCGGTCTCCATCCGGATCGCCGATCAGGATTTCGTCGTAGTATTGTGAACTGGTCGTATATCCCGGCCGACCATCCATCAGATTGGCCGCATAGGCGTTGTCGCAGATATTTGCGATTTCCCGTTCCGTAATCGAGGCTGGCGGTGTCAATCCGGTGACGGTGATATTGGCTAGAACCGCATCGCCGATGCTCTCTATGTGGAACATGTTTTCGGGGCGCGTGCCGAGGATCCGCTGATACAGGAAATCCGTCATGGCCTCGACGTCGTGCTCTTCGCTCAGCTTGATATCGAAAAAGGATTCAGCAGCCTTCAGCGCAATCGCAAAGGCGGTCTGGACTTCGCTGGCAGGGTAACTGTTCTCGTTGGGCAGGTTGAGGCTGGGCGAATGGAAACCGAGCTTGCCCCCTGGACGCAGAGAGCGCATCTGAAAGCGGATCACGGCTGTCCCGATCCGCATGCTGCCACCAAGGAAAGCCAGCGAGCAGGCGGATTCGCACCGTTCTCCCGAACGCACCATGGTTGCGATATCCTGGTCCCAGATCGTGTCGAACAGCCGCTTTCCTTCGGCAAAGCTGCCCCCGGGGCTATCGAGACACAGCGTGATGCCTTGCGAGTTGATCGGCAGAACCTTGAGCTTTTCCGCGTCCCCCGAGACGATCTGACCCCGCAAATGATAATCGCAGCCTTCCGCGTTCGACGGAAACACGTCGGCCGCTTTCGCCATCGTTGCGGCAAGACAGAACAGGATAAACACCAGGCATCTCGAAATCATGGGCACTCCTTCTCCAGGCAGTCCGTTTAAATAGTTTTGGCAGGGCTGATCGGGCACCCGAAAAAGCCGGGGCCTCAGGTCGACCGGTACGGCCGGTCCGGGAATGAAATCGTCATCTCGAAATCGTTTTTTTCATAACAGGCGACGAAGCAGCAATAGACCAAATACCGAAACGTGTCTTCAACCCGCCGGTTGCGGTGACCAGCCCGCTTTCAGGTACCTCACCAGACGCGCGATTGGGGTATCGACCCCATACTGACACCCCGCTCGTTCTGGCACCTTTCTCTCATCGAAAGATCGATACCTCCTCCGAAAGGAGATTATTCAAGAGAAAGGAATTGACCAATGAAAGCCCTTGCCAAAACCGCAGCAGCCGCCACCGTTCTCGCCATTGCAGGCGTTGCCTCCCTCGGAGCCGTGACCCCGGCAGCCGCCCTGTTCGACATCTGCAAGAAGGTCAACATCACGGTGAAGAACAACACCGGCCAGCCGATCCAGCTTTACGACCTCGATTACCGTGACCTCGGTTCCAACCGCTGGCGCTCGGAAAACATTTCAAACCGCGTCATCGCCCACGGTGGCACCTACAAGGTCACCCGGAACCTGGAAGGCGTGAACAACGCCAGCACCTTTGTCCGGGTCCAGTTCCGCAAGCTGAAATCCAACGGCCGCTGGAACCTGCTGAAAACCTGGTACGCGGACTCCAGCACCTCGGTCTGCCGCAAGGGCAAAAGCTACCGCATCGTGTTCCGGTAACAACCGGCAAACACACCAAGGCCGCGCCGTGAGGGCGCGGCTCTTGCCCGACACATTACCCAACCTTTCCCCACCACCCCGACACCCGGACCTTTCCTCCGGGCGACGAAAAGGATTTGTCTCATGTTTGGCAAACACATGCCCAGAACCTTGCTGATCAGCTCCGCTTCGCTGATGACAATCGCCTTCGCCGGCATCGCCTCGCAAACCATCGATTGGCAGGAGCTCGGGAAAAAGCTCACAAGCCCGGCGGAAGAAGCCGGCCGGATGAACATCGCAGGTGAGCGAGACGATGATGCCTCGGCTTCGACATCCGCACGCAGGAAACAGGAAGAAAGCCACTCCGTCATCGCGGACATCTCCCGTCCGGCCGTAGCCCCGCAGCCTGCCCCGGCCCCGGCCCCGGCCCTGGCCCCGGCATTTCAGGACAGACTAATGATTGGCTCGGAGGCAGCCACCGGCGGCCTGATGTCGCTTTCCTCCGGCAGTGGCGGTTCTGCCCCGAGAAAGGTGGCTCAGTCCGAACCACCGGCAATGCCAACCGTTCAGCCTGCAGACCGGGAGCGATTTGCATCCGCAGAAGTAAACCCGCTGAAACGCACGAGTGCGGACCCGGTATCGACCTTCTCCGTCGATGTCGACACCGCTTCCTATTCCTATGTCCGCAGCACGCTGTCCGGCGGCCGATTGCCGAACCCGGATGCCGTGCGCGTGGAAGAAATGGTCAACTACTTCGATTACAGTTACCCCGTGCCCGAAAAGGGCGGTCACCCCTTCTCCACCAATGTTTCCGTGGTCGACACCCCGTGGAACGAACACACAAGGCTGATGCAGGTCGGCATCCAGGGCTACAAGGTGCCGCTCGATGACCTTCCCCCGCAGAACCTGGTGTTCCTGATCGACACCTCCGGCTCCATGGCCGATGCCAACAAGTTGCCGCTGCTGCAGCAATCCTTCCGCCTGCTGCTGTCCACGCTCCGTGACGAGGACGAAGTGGCGATCGTCACATACGCCGGCAGCTCCGGTGTTCTGCTGGAGCCGACCAAGGTTACCGACAAGAGCCGGATCCTGGAAAAGATCAACGCGTTGACCTCCGGAGGCTCAACGGCAGGTCATGAAGGTCTGAAAGGAGCCTACGCTCTGGCCGAAACAATGACCGGCGACGGCGAGCAAACCAGGATCATCCTGGCCACCGACGGCGACTTCAACGTTGGCCTCTCCGATCCGGACAGCCTGAAACGCTATGTCTCTGAACAGCGGGAAAACGGCACAGCGCTCTCCGTTCTCGGCTTCGGCCGCGGCAACTACAACGATGAACTGATGCAGACCCTTGCGCAGAACGGACAGGGCGTTGCCGCCTACATCGACACGCTGTCCGAAGCCCGCAAGGTGCTGGTGGACCAGGTGGTCAGCTCCATCTCCATGATCGCCCAGGACGTCAAGATCCAGGTTGAGTTCAACCCGGAGACCGTCGCCGAATACCGCCTGATCGGTTACGAGACTCGGGCGCTCAGAACTGAGGATTTCAGGAACGACAAGGTCGATGCGGGAGATATCGGCGCGGGCCACAACGTCACGGCCCTTTATGAAATCACCCCTGTCGGCTCGCCGGCGGAAAAGTTCTCGGACCTGCGCTACGGCCCCAAGGAGAAGATCGAACCCGTTCGTGCTTCCTATTCGGGTGAACTCGCCTTCGTGAAGCTGCGCTACAAGCTGCCCGGAGACAAGGAAAGTACCCTGATCGAGACACCGGTCATGGCAGATACAAGCGGCATACCGATGTCGGAAACCCTCTTTGCCGCGTCAGTCGCCGCCTTCGGGCAGAAGCTGAAAGGCACCGATCACCTGGGAGATTGGGATTTCAAGGCGATTGAAAAACTCGCCAGTGAAAACAGGGGTTCTGATCGCTTCGGCTACCGGTCTGAATTCCTGACCCTCGTCCGTCTCGCGGACGTCGCCGAGCGCTAGGTTCCCCCACCGCCCGCACAGAAACCGGCTGGCTCGCCTGCCGGTTTCCATTTGTTATTCTCCCCCTCAATTGACCGTCGCCATGCGCCGTCACCTCACGCACCATCCCTCCATTGGTCAGCCCTCCCCTGGCCAACCCTCCCATGGTCACCCCTCCCATGGTCACCCCTCCATTCGTCATCCCGGACGCAGCGCAGCGAAGATCCGGGACCGGGGAGCCGAGGGCCAGCAAAATGGGCACCCGAAAAACAAAAGAAGCCTGTGCCTCCCCGATCCCGGGTCTCGCGCTGCTCGCCCGGGATGACATTCGGGGAACTTCTCCCTCGTCATCCTGGCCAAGCGGAGCGCGAGCCGGGATCCACTCATTCCCAGAGCCCAACGAACGATTGACAAATTCGAGAATAAATCTGGTGGCTGCGCGATTGCGCTGTCGGGCAGGTTATCGGTCCCGCAACCAGTCCAGGGACACTTGCGTCCCATCTGCCTCGACCAGATCGAGACGGCTGGAGAGGATCAGCGACAGGGCGCCCAGGTCGTTGGTCTTCCAGAGATAGATCGTATGGCGCGTCGGCTCGAAGCGGGCACAGGCCGTCGCGCCGACATCGGCAACATAGCGCGGCGGACCATCTCGCCGGATATCAAAGCCCTTGGCGCCGCTGGCATCGTCCGGATTGGTCAGGCAGACCGTCACCAGCCGCGCGGAAATCGCATCATCGGCATCTGCGGCTTCCTCCAGTGGAGCCGGTTCCTGCGCACGCCTTGCGGCGGACTTTTCTATGGCAGAGTTCAAGCCTTGAGAGTCCGCACCAGTGGCTTCCCGTTTTTGCGAATTTTGTTTCGGCGCTGCAGCCGGCGCAACCCGTTCCCTCTGTGGGGCAGTCCGGTCGATGGCCCGATCTAATTCCGGACTCATTCGGTCCGTCCAGGATGGGGCGTCGGAGGGTGCAGGTGCATGCGCCGGTGGCTGCGGCCGCGCTGGCGGCGGAGGGGCAATCTCGGCAGCAGCCCCCTCGCTGTCCATCAGCCGGTGCTCGGGCACACGCATCTCGGCAGGTTCTACCGGTTCCGGAGCGGCTGACGGGGCGGCCTCCAGTGCAACCGGCGGTGCGGGCACCTCACCTTTCTGAAAGCGGATCAGGTCGTTGCTGCCGCTTTCCAGGAATGTCGGCTCCGGCAAGCCGCTGGCCAGAACCGCGACAGTTGCGCAAGACATCAGCAAGCCTCCGATGAGAAGGCTTTTGGCAGATCTGCGCTGATGCTGATTTCTGACCGGCATGGGGCTCGTCGATATGTCTTTCAATTGGCGGGCTCAAGGTAACGGGTATTCACCCATCCGGACACTGCGCCCGAACGGATTTCACACCAGCTTCCCTCACAGCTCTCGGAAAGTTCCACATTACAGGTTCCCGCCGCAAGAGCGCCGGTAACGGCATGCCGTGTTCCGGGGCCCTGTCGTACATTCAGAACGACGTCCTGCGCAATGCTGACGCACATCAACCGGCCGTCAGCTGCGCCGGAAGACCGGAACATGGCAGGTGGTGCTGCGGATGCGGTGCATATCCCGCCGACATTCACACCACGTGCGCACAAGGGTTTGACCTTCATCTCCAGAAGCTCCCATTCGCCCGTCGCCGTGTGAACAACGGTGCCCCTGTAATGCTCACCGGAAAGGCTGTCATCAAGATATCCGGTCATGACGATATCGACACTGTAGCCGTTGTCGGCCTTGCGCACCTTCAGGTCGAGCGCAGCATTGCCTTCGTCACTCTCCGGATGGCCTTGCAGAAACGGCATCAGCACATCCGTGAAATTGGCGGCGACCGCTGTGCCGGGAGCAACACGGATCTCGCGAAAACCATCATCCTGCGCCTGGACCGAGCCCGTGATTAGCATGCTGGCAACGGGTATCGCGGCAAGCGAGGTGGCTGAAAGTCTGAAACAGGGGCGCATGGCACAATCCTTTTACGGGTCACTTGCAGCAGTAACGCATGGCGGCTGACTGCCGGCCATGGGGCCGATCCCCCATTCCGGCCAGAACATGCATTCTCCGGTCAAAGTTCCCGCGATGGATCAATCATGCCTTCCTTCAGCGCCTTGGCCATCAGCTGCGGCACCGAATGCACGTTCAGCTTCTGCATCAGGCTGGTGCGGTGCTTGTCGACGGTCTTGACGCTGATGCCAAGTCCTTCGGCAATTTCCTTGTTGGATCGCCCCGCGAGGATCAGGTTCAGCGTCTGCCGCTCCCGGTCAGTCAGAACCGGCGGCGCGGGCGTCTCTTCCAGGATCTTCAGGAACACATCCGAAATATGCCGCTGTCCGCGCAGGATACCCGGCAGTTTCTGGTAGAACTCGGCATTGTCCGAGGCTTTCGAGAACAGGCCATCGACCCCGGCCTCGATGAGATCCGATATCAGCCCGACAGCGGAAATGCCTGTCAGCACCACCACCCTCGTTTCCTTCGACCAGCGCCTTGCCTCGATCAGCACTTCCACGCCGCCTGCCATCGGCATGGAGACATCCAGCAACAGGAGGTCTGGCCGCTGCTTGCGCACTTCGGCTATCGCGCTGAGGCCGTCGCCGGCTTCCGCCAGCACGTTGATCCCCTCCGGTTCGATCAGGCCCGGTTTTTCCAGAGCGTCGCGCAAACCCGAGCGAACGATTGCGTGATCGTCTGCAATGATGGCACTATATCTTTGATCTTTCACGGCTCTCGATCCAGCAGCTGCAGTCCTTCTATCTGACATGCCTTTGGGGAAATGACCAGAATTCTGCACCTGTGGGCCCTTCTGTTTTTCAGCCTTCTCGTGACCGGCATCGCCCGGGCAGAAACTGTGCGCCTCGAGCCCGGCCAGGGGATTGGCGACCTGAAGCCGCATCTGGTCTATGAGAGCGATCCGTCAGCGTCTCTTGCCGACATCCTGAACCGGTTCCGCTCCGGCAAATTCTCTCCGACCCTCAAGGCCTCTCTGCTGGAAACCAACTATGCGCCGGAAGCCTGGGCCGCTGTCGAGATCGTCAACGCGACACTGAACGATGGCCGTGCGCCGGATCCTTTCGTGCTGACGATCGACCTGCCGCTGGTCAGCGAACTGGATGCCTATGTCATCCGCGAAAGCGGCTTTACCGAAAGCCTGATCAGTTATTCGATTTTCGAACCCTTCGCACCGGAAGACCACTCGGTCACAAGGTTGCGCACGCCTGTCTTCGACATCGCGCCGCAAGAGCGGGTCACCCTCCTGGTGAATTTCAAGTTCGGGCCTTTCCAGTCCTTCAAGATGGCGCTGGAAACACCGGTGGAGCTTGAAGCCTCAGCCTTTGCGTCCGGCATCACCCATACGGCGTTCTACGCCTTCACGATCTCCTGCCTGATTTTCTTCTTCGGCTTTCATCTGGCCATGAAAAACTGGATCGGCATGCTCTACGCCGTCCAGTTCGGGCTCGGGCTTGCTTTCATCGCTTATATTGACGGCCTCTGGTTCCGGTTCTTCTTTCCAGACAGACCTGAACTCCAGTCTCCGACAGGCTTCTTCCTGCTGTTCTCCCTGTCCGGCCTCGGCTTCGTCATTTCCGGCCGCTCTGTCGCCACCACAGGCCGCGAGACAAGACTTTCCGTCGGCCTGACAGCCCTGTCTGCCCTATCGATCGCCGGTTTCGGGCTGTCTTTCTTTTCGCCCGGCACCTATGTCGCGTTTTTCGGCTATGTGCTGCTGGCGCTGATGTTCATTTCCGTTTTCCTGGCAGGCCGCAGCTGGCGACGCAGCGAAGGCGCGGCACATGTCAGCTCGGAACTGGTTTCAGCCTTTGGCACCGTGCTGGTCGTTGGGCTGATTGCCTTGATGGTCGTTGGCCTTGAAACCGAAATCCTGCCAGTTGCGAGCACGGTCAAGGGTATTTTCTCCTGCCTGCTGATTGCCACCATGACCGGTTTGACCGCCCATATCGTTGCCTTGCGCCACAAACACGCAAATGCCGTTCAGGCCGAAATCGCTGCCCTTGAAGCGGAAGCAAAGCGCAGTCGGGAGCTGCTCGTGGCTGAGCGCAATTACACGCGTGCCCGCGATCTGGCCAGCCTGCGTCAGCGGCAACTGGCGACTGCTTCCCATGATCTGAAACAGCCGATCACTTCACTGAGGCTCAGCTTCGACCATCTTGCCGACCATATGGAACCACCGGTTCGCCAACGTCTTGCAGAGGCATTCGACTACATGGAGGCCCTGTCGAATTCCTACCTGGCGGAAACGGCACCGCGGAACGATGGCACAGAGACAGCCGAAAGTTCCGATGAAGCCGGCGAAGAAGATCACGCCAAGAAAGACATCGCCATCGCCCGCGCAGAACCGGCGGAAACCGAGAGCTACGAACTTTCGCTTGTTCTCGACACGGTCCAGCAGATGTTTGGCGAGGAAGCGATCTCAAAAGGCCTGAAGCTGCGACGGGTTACATCAACCCGCAAGACAGCCGTGCCGCCCATGGTCCTGATGCGCATCGCCAGCAATCTGGTCTCCAACGCGGTCAAATACACCGAAAAAGGCAAGGTCCTGATTGGCGTCCGTAACCGTGGACAGGCCCTGGAGCTTTGTGTGCTCGATACGGGATCAGGCCTGACCGAGACCGAACAGCAAACCTTCCTGAAAGCGTACCTAAAAGGCAGCACGTCCAGCGGACATGGCCTTGGTCTTTCGGTCTGTCACGACCTTGCGCGTGAACACGGGCTTGCGTTCACCTGCCAGTCTGTAAAAGGCAGGGGAACGCAATTCAGGCTGTCCTTGCCGGCCTCAAGTTGAGCAAAGCCAGCAGGGCCTCACGTCAGGCGGTCGCCCCGCGCGTGCCTGTTTCGTGGATTTCGATCAGGCTTGGTCCGGACAGGTCTGAAAACCGCTTCAGAGCGGCCCCGAGCTCCGACACGTCATCGAGACGCACGGACGGCAAACCATAGGCTTCGGCGATCTTGCCAAAATCGGGTGCTGATGGCGTCACGCCTTCCGGTTCAATCCCGCAATCCAGCATGTAGGTGCGGATTTCGCCATAACCGTCGTTATTCCAGACCAGGAAAATCACCCTGGCTCCGCAATCCCTGGCAGAGCCAATTTCGGCAAGCGAGAACTGCAGTCCGCCATCACCCACAAGGCAGATCACAGGCGTTTCAGGTTCGCCAATGCTGGCACCTATCGCGGCCGGAGGGCCATACCCAAGTGCACCGAACCCTGTTGCCGCGTTGAACCAGCCGTGCGGCCGGCCTGCTTCAAACGACAAGTTGCCGGAATAGATGGCCTGCGTGCTGTCGCCGACGATGATGCAGCCGGGCAGCGTTTCGCGGATCGTCTCCAGAACGCCGATTTCCACCTGCATCTTGGGGCTCAACCAGCTTGAAACCGCCTCTCGGCAAGTCTTGGCCCGCGCAGCACCCTCCGCCTCCGTACCGGGACCTTCAAGCAGCGGCAGAAGGTCGTCCAGCAACTGGTCGACACTGGAGAGAACCGGCAGCGCAGCCTCAGGCCCCCGGGCAAGCTGGTCTGCATCGATGTCCACCCGCACCAGATCGGCAAGCTCCGGAAAGCCGCCATCGGCATACATGTCGTAATCCGTCTGTCCCATCTGCGTGCCGAGCGCAATCACCAGATCGGAGGCTGCAAGCAGGTCGCGGACGGCGGCAAGGCTCGGGCTGGCAGGAACGGAGAGCGGATGTCCCGCAAACATGCCCCGCGCGTTGACCGTGGTGATCAGCGGCGCATCAATTCGCTCCGCCAGCAAACGGATCTTGTCTGCGGCAGCAACAGAACCGCCACCGCACAGGACCGCCGGGCGCTGGGCCTTGCGGCATTTCTCGGCAAGCTCCAGCACCTGTGCCTGAGCCGCCCGCGGGCCGCAGGCCTTTGAGGGACGCAGGTCGCCAACGGCAATCTTTTCCACCATCACATCGGTTGGAATTTCGATATGGACCGGCCCCGGACGCCGCGACTGCAGGATAGCGAAGGCACGGTCCATGACAGCCGGAAGGTCCGAGGGCTCCAGCAACGTGTGTGTCATCAGCGCAAGCGGTGCCATCATGGCGCGCTGGTCCGGCAACTCGTGCAGCTTGCCCCGGCCATGGCCCAGGCTTGCGCGTGCATTGACGCCCGAGATCACCAGCATCGGCACGGAATCCTGATAGGCCTGCGCCATCGCGGTAATCGTATTGGTCAGGCCCGGGCCGGTGATCACCAGCGCCACACCCGGCTTCCCGGTTACGCGGGCATATCCGTCCGCCATGAACCCGGCCCCCTGTTCGTGGCGCGGGGTGATGTGGCGGATTTCGGAGGCAGCCAGCCCCCGATAAAGCTCGACCGTGTGCACGCCGGGAATGCCGAAGACGGCTTCCACGCCATTGGCCTCAAGAATATCGATCAGGGCCTCACCGACCGTTTTGGTCACTACGCCCATTTGCGGCTCTCCTCGTCGTCGAGACTGTCCGCAAAGGCCGCGATGCGGTCTGTTGCTTCGGAAAGCGTTTCATCGCCCACCGTCAATGACAACCGGATGAAATTCGTCGCCTGATCGCCGAAGGAGGCCCCAGGCATGACCGCGACCTGTTTTTCCTCCAGCAGCCTTTCGGCAAAAGTGGCACCGTCCAGTCCCGTTGCACTGACATCCACCAGCAGGAACATGCCAGCTTCCGGCATCATGGGCTTAAGGGCGCCGTGTCCGGACAGATGCCCGATGATGAGCTTCGCCCGACGCAGATAACTCTCCCGCATGCGCTCGGCGGTGTCGAAATTCCCGGCAATCGCCATGGCTGTCATGTCCGCGATGAACGGCTGTCCGCCGAAAAGCATGGTTTCGGACACCGCCAGCAACCGCGTGCAGAATTCTTCCGGACCGATTGCCCAGCCGGACCGGAAGCCGGGGGCGGCGTGAGATTTGGAGATAGAGGACACCACGATGGTCCGGTCCGCCAGCGCCGGCTGGTCGAAGGGGGAAGCGAAACTTCCCTCGAAGATCAGCTTTTCATACACCTCGTCGCAGACGATCCAGAGGTCGTGCTTGATGCAGACCTCACCGATAGCGGCAATTTCCTCAGCCGTCAGCGTCGCCCCTGTCGGATTGTGCGGCGTATTGAGCAGGAGCACCCGGCTGTCCGGAGTGACTGCCTTTTCAAGATCTTCCGCCTGAAGGTGAAAACCCTTTTCAGGGCGGAGCGGCACCGGCACCATGTGCGCGCCGGTCGCGGCAATAACGCCTTCGTAGGTGGCATAGAGCGGATCACCTGCCAGAACGGCGTCGCCGGCCTCCACAAGGCCCAGCATCACCGCAAAAAGGGCAGTCTGCGTGCCCGGGAAACACAGGACGTTCTGCTCGTTCACGTCAGGCCGGCGCTTGCGATATTTTTCCGTCAATGCAGCAACGATACCCGGCTCGCCCCGGCCGTTGGAATAACGGATACGGCCGGCCCTCATCGCCCGGTTGGCTTCCTCGAACAAGGCTTCGTCGGGCAGGATGTCCGGCTCTCCGATCGTCAGCTCGATAACGGGAACGCCCGCAGCCGCCATTTCGCGCGCCTTGATGTGGACAGTCCATTTTCCCGAGCCCAGGTGGGCAAGGCGGTCGGTGATCGACGCATAACGCATAGTCGGTCTCTCAGTTTGAGTGTGGTTTGGCGGCAAGGCTTATTCCGCCAAGCAATGCCTCGACGGACCGGATGGCAACGCCCGGAAGGGGCGTTTCGGAAAAGAGGTGACCCACCAGCGTGCCTTCGATCCACAGACCGTCGATCACGCCGTTGATCGCAATTGCCAGCTCCCGGCACCGCTTTGCATCGGGTGGCTCACCCGACTCGGCCAGCACCTCGGCGACTAGGGTTTCCAGCACAGACCGAAAAGCGAGATAGCTCTCGAGGTGAATTTCGGCAAAGGCCGGATCGACGCGCACATGACTGATGAAAGCAGCCCAGAGCGACAACGTCCGTGCGTTGGCAACCGGCGGCGTCAGGTTGGCCACGATGAAATCGTGCAGTCGTGCCCTGGGGCTCTGCTGATCACCATCGGCAGCCGCCGCCACAGTGGACGTCATTCCGGTCATGACTTCCCGATAGGCATCCTGCAGCATCTGGTCCTTGCTGGAAAAATAATGGCGGATCAGGCCGGGAGTGACACCGGCGCGTGCCGCGATTTCACGAACGGTCGCGCCGCGCAGACCAAATTCGGAAATGCAATCCAGCGTCGCCCGGATGAGATCCTGACGTCGCTCGGCCTCACTTGCGCGATGGAACGGACGACGGCTCATGACAGGCTCCGGACCGGCAGAATCCCGCGCACTGACGGGTTCGCAGGCGAAGTCAGGCACCATGCTGCAGCCATCGCTTTCGCCTCCCGCGCCATTCTTGTGTCCTCCGCCATGATCTCCGGTCGCATGACGCACCGGCATCGATTTTTTCGTTATTATACGGTTGAATAATTACGAGACAAGTGCAAAGCTGACAACACTTACCGGGCGGAGAGCTGACGCCGCACCGGCAAAAAAGACGAGGTCAGCGGGGAACAGAAACAACAGTGCACCGGCTCAGGCCGGGCAATGGCGGTAGGATGGAACCAGCGGCGCCAGCCATCGAGGTATGCGACCTCTTTAAACGTTTCGGAGCTCTTGAGGTGCTCAAGGGTGTCTCGCTCACGGCCCGGCAGGGCGACGTGATTGCGATCATCGGCGGATCGGGCTCCGGCAAATCAACCTTTCTGCGCTGCATCAACATGCTTGAGATGCCCAGCGCAGGGTCGGTCACCATCCATGGTGAGACAATCGACCTGAAAAACGACGGCCACCATGGCCTGCGCCCTGCCAACCGCAGGCAGATCGAGCGCATTCGCAGCCAGCTTGCGATGGTTTTCCAGAGCTTCAATCTGTGGCAGCACATGACAGTGCTTCAAAATGTGATTGAAGTGCCTATCCACGTTCTGGGCATGAAACGCGACGAGGCTGTCGGCATCGCCGAAACCTTGCTACGCCGTGTCGGACTGCACGAGAAGCAGGATGCCTATCCGGCCTTCCTGTCCGGTGGTCAGCAGCAGCGTGCAGCCATCGCCCGCGCCCTTGCCGTCCAGCCGCTCGCCATGTTGTTCGACGAGCCGACATCCGCTCTCGATCCGGAACTGGTCGGAGAGGTCCTCGGCGTCATCGGCGATCTGGCCCGTGAACAGCGGACAATGATCCTGGTTACCCACGAGATGAAATTCGCGCGGGAAGTCGCCAGTCACGTCATCTTTCTGCACAACGGCATCATTGAGGAACAGGGCCCGCCGGACCAGGTGTTCGGTGACCCGAAATCGGAGCGGCTGAAGAAATTCATCAGCTCGATCAACTAGACCCTCCCGCAGACGTTTCGCGGGGAGGTCCTGCCGGAAGGTCCGGCATGAGAAGTCTAAAAAACAGGGGAACAGCATGAAACATATTCTGAAGACAGCATTCGCAGCAGCCGCACTGGCCACCACCGCGTTCACCGGCGCCATGGCTGAGGAAGTAAAGGTCGGCGTCGCAGCCGAGCCCTACCCGCCGTTCACCTCTCCCGATTCCAGCGGCAAGTGGATCGGTTGGGAAATCGAATTCATGGACGCGATCTGCGCGGAAGCCAAACTCGACTGCGTCGTCACGCCAGTGGCATGGGACGGCATCATCCCGGCCCTGACATCCGGCAAGATCGACATGATCATCGGCTCCATGTCCATCACCGAAGAGCGCCTGAAGACCATCGATTTCTCCGACAAGTACTACAACACTCCGACCGGCATCATCGGTGCGAAGGGTGACGATTTCGACGCGACTCCGGAAGGCCTGTCCGGCAAGATCATCGGCGTTCAGGTTTCGACCATTCATGCCGACTATGCCGAGAAGTATTTCGGCGAAGGCGCTGCCGAGATCAAGCAGTACCAGACCCAGGATGAAGCCAACCAGGATCTCGCCGCTGGCCGCCTCGACGCCGTCCAGGCGGACGCCATCGCGCTCGACGCCTTCCTGAAGTCCGATGCAGGTGCCTGCTGCGAACTGAAGGGCAACGTCCAGGATGATCCGGCGATCCTCGGTGCCGGCGTTGGCGTCGGCCTGCGCAAGGGCGACACGGAACTGAAGGACAAGGTCAACGCCGCGATCAAGGCGATCCGCGAGAACGGGACCTATGAAACGTTCTCCAAGAACTGGTTCGACTTCGACATCTACGGCGGCTAAGCGGCCGGATCACCCTTAGGAAACCGTCCCGCGCCCTCGGGCGCGGGCGGACACTTTCAAAGCAAGGTTGACCGCTGCCGATGGCTGCCCCTTCCGGATTTCTCAATCTCGATCTGCTCGCCCTGTCGCCACCGGGCTGGGGCGGAGTTCTACTCGCCGGCTTCGCAGCCTCGCTGCAGCTCGCCGTCGGCGGTTTTGGCCTGGGTCTGCTGATCGGTATCGGCGGCGCCTTCGGAAAGCTTTACGGCGGCCCGATCCTGCGCGACCTGCTTGAGGTCTACACAACCGTCATCCGAGCCGTTCCCGAGCTTGTCCTCATCCTGTTGCTTTATTACGCCGGAACAGACGCGGTGAATTCGCTGCTGATGCTGGTCGGTCTGCCAAGGGTCGACATCAGCGGCCTAGCCGCCGGCATCTTCGTCATCGGCGTCGTCCAGGGCGCTTACTCGACCGAAGTCCTGCGTGGTGCCATCAAGGCAGTACCGCCCGGACAGATAGAGGCAGCCCGTGCCTACGGCATGTCGCCCTTCAAGACACTGCGCCGCATCACCTTGCCGGCCATGTTGCCCTATGCCATTCCGGGTCTTTCAAATCTCTGGCTCATCGCCACCAAGGATACTGCCCTTCTGGCCGTGGTCGGCTTCTCGGAACTGACGCTTGTGACCCGCCAGGCGGCCGGCAGCACCAAGGCCTACATGCTGTTCTATTGCGCCGCCGGCGTGATGTATCTCACGCTGACGCTGGTTTCGAACCGCGTCATCGCCCATATCGAAAAACGCGCAAGGCGCGGCATAGCGGGGCCCGTGTGAGATGAGCGAAACCAAGATCACAATGCCCGCCTATGTTCCGCCGCCGCCACGCCGGCTGCTGGAACCGCACAGGATCTTCCTGCTTGCCGTCTTCGCAGGCATCGTCTTCTGCGCGATCTGGTTCCTGCGGTGGGACTGGTTGCCGAAATACCAATGGAAGCTGCTCCACGGCATCTGGGAAACACTGTTTCTGCTGTTTTCGACGGCTGCCGTCGGCTTTCTCCTTGCCATAGGCCTGGGCCTTGTCCAGGTCACCGGACCAAGACCGCTCGCCTGGCTGGCCCGTGGTTTCTGCACATTGATCCGCGGCACACCGCTGCTTCTGCAACTCTGGCTGCTCTACTACGGCCTCGGCTCGGTGTTCGCGCAGTATCCGGAAATCCGGCAGTCGATGTTCTGGCCCTATCTGCGCCAGGCCTGGCCGTATGGTTTCACGGCCTTGATGCTGTCATTTGCCGCCTATGAGGGGGAAGTGATGCGCGGAGCGTTTGCCGGTGTGCCAAGGGGCGAACTGGAAGCCGCGCGTGCCTTTGGCATGGGCCGCTTCACCATGTTCCGCCGCATCTGGCTACCGCGCGCCATCTACCGTGCCTTGCCGACCTTGAGCGGCGAAACCGTGCTGCAGCTGAAATCGACACCGCTTGTCGCGACCATCACGGTGGTCGATGTCTATGCGATCATTTCAAGAGTTCGGCAGGATACATATCTCACATATGAGCCTCTGCTGCTGCTTGCACTGATCTATATGTGTCTCACCGGGATTCTGGTATTGCTGTTCCGCTTCCTGGAAAACCGTATCCCCAGCCGTGGTGCGTAAATGACCGTTCAGTCGTCCAACTTCCTTCCCGAAATCGTCGCCACAAGGCGCCATCTGCATACGATCCCCGAGATCGGCCTGTCCGAATTCAAGACCTCGGACTACGTCGCCAGTGAACTGGCTGCGATGGGCTACGAGGTTACGCGTGGTCTGGCAAAAACCGGCATTGTCGCAACCCTGCGCAATGGCACGTCTTCGAGAAGCATCGGCATTCGTGCGGATTTCGACGCCCTGCCGATCCTGGAGGAAACCGGGGCGGACTATGCAAGCACCCATCCCGGCGTCATGCACGCCTGCGGCCATGACGGCCACACGGCCATGCTGCTCGGCGCCGCGAAAATCCTCTCGGAACGCAAGCAGTTCGACGGTACGGTGCACCTGATCTTCCAGCCGGCGGAAGAAAACTTCGGCGGCGCAAGGCTGATGATGGACGACGGGCTGTTCGAGCGGTTTCCGTGCGATGCCGTATTCGGCCTTCACAATGACCCGAGCCTGCCCTTCGGCCAATTTGCCTTCCGGGACGGCCCGATGATGGCAGCTGCCGACGAGTGCAAGATTACCGTTGTCGGCCATGGAGGCCATGGCGCCGAACCGCAGGCGGCATCCGACCCGATCGTGTGCGGCGCCAGCATCATCATGGCACTGCAGACCATCGCCGCGCGCAACATCCACCCGCTGCAGTCTGCCGTGATCACGGTCGGTGCCTTCAACAGCGGGATCGCCAGCAACGTGATCCCCGAGCGGGCGGAAATGAGCCTGACGGTTCGAGCTTTGGAACCGGACGTGCGCGACGAGCTGGAAAGGCGTATCCGCATGATCGCCGAAGGACAGGCAGCCAGCTACGGCATGCGGGCCGAGGTCGATTATGAGCGCGGTTATCCGCCGATGATCAACCACACGGCCGAGACCGGCTACCTGCGTGACCTTGCCAGGCGCTTTGCGGGCGAGGAAAAAGTCACAGACCTCACCCGTCCGTTCATGGGCAGCGAGGACTTTGCCTATTTCCTGGAAGAACGGCCCGGCTGTTACTTCATGCTCGGCACTGCCAGAACCGATCGCGACCCGCCCCTGCATCACCCCAAGTACGACTTCAATGACGACATCCTGCCTATCGGCACGAGTTTTTGGGTGGAGCTGGCGGAAGATTTCCTGTCGAGCAAGTAACGCACGGGAAATCACCACAATTTGAACCGGCCTGCAAACGGAGCGTCTGGTGAAATTTCACCAGCCATACGCCTTCATATTGCCACCGGACGAAAATTCCCGAAATAGTGGGCAGGCCACCTGGTCTGCCCTATCCTGTTGTTTCGCGACAGGAAACCCCGTCTCGGCCGGAGCATTACGCTTCACCTGCGAAATTCAATCGCACACACGTCTGGTCACCACCGCTTCAAAGCTCTCACAGTAGCCCCATTGGGCGGGAAGCCCGATCGCAAGGCAGGCGGTGGCGCGAATTTTTGCTTCACTAAACCTCTGCACTTGATAGGATGTAGTGTGCCGCCGACAATGCAAATTTTATCAATTATCTGATGAAAGTGTCATAGAACGCTAAGTCAGTTTTAAAAATTCGGTGAAGTATGGCAGAGATTACCAAGCGTAAGATGCTCGGTTTCCTATCATTTATTGCGTCAATTTTGGTGGCCTGGCTAACAGGCGCGACAAGTTCGGCCAAGGCCAGCACCCAGGTCCTGAACGATCCTGTCAAGAATACGCCCTGGCAGCTTACGAACGCACAGCAGATTTTTTCAAGGAGCACAATGCTGCCCTTTGATGAGTCATTTGACCCGTCAGCCGCAGGCAGCAAGCTGGAAAATCCAAACGGCAAGCCGATCACCATCGCCGCTTACGAAAGCGAATCCCCAAGCGTCAAGGCAGGCTCCGGCAAGGAAGCGGTCAGACCGTTTTTCTTCATTCCGAAAGGCGACGGAGAACCGACAACCGTAGCCCGGGAACGAGCCATTCTCGAGCGGTTCCTGAACAACCGTGTTCGGGTCAACAACGCCTGTGAACGCTGCAAGCAGAAGGTTTTGCGCGGTATCGAACCCGTTCGATGTATTACCGAAGTTCTGCAGGATCTGGAAAATCGGCTGGCGCGCGAAGCGGAAAACGGAAGCGCCGTTGCACAGTCGGCCCTGCCGATTGTTCGCGAAATGGTCGTCAAAGTCGAGCAGGCCGAAAGTGGCGAAGCAGCTCTTGAAGCGGTCCGCGAAGGCATCAGCAAGGTTCAGCGTATTCAGATCGTCCGGTCCCAGGACACTGTGATCACGAACCTGCAGCAGCAACAGCGAGCTGTCCTGACCGAGACCATCGCGGCGGTCGAAGTCAATCTGGCGTCCATGATTTCAATTTGAGCGGAATGCGGTTCCAAACCATGAAATTGCATTTGGTCCGGCAACTTCTCGAGAAGGTCCTGCTTCTGTCAGGTCTAATACTCGTTGTCTCGGTTTCCTTACCTGAAACCTCACGAGCCCAGCAACTTGTACCCGACACGCGTATGGCGCTGATCGTCGGCAATTCCAACTACAATGGCGAGAAACTCCCCAATGCGCGTAATGATGCGGAGAGTATCGCTGCAACCCTGCAGACCCTTCGCTTCGACGTCACCTTGATCCTGGATGCAACGCAGGAGGACTTCTTGAAGAAGGCCGAAGAGTTCTCCCAGGCGACCATTCGGCGCAACGCGAACGTCGTGCTGGTCTATTACGCCGGGCATGGCGTGCAACTGGCGGGCAAGAACTATCTCATTCCGGTTGATTCACGGATCAGTGACATCGATACGCTTGTCAGCGACAGCATTCATTTCGATGAGCTGCTCAAGCTTGTCGGGCGCAGCAGCGCCTTCAAGATGGTCTTCCTGGACGCCTGCCAGAACAATCCGTTTCAGGATCGCATCAAGAGCCTGGAAGTGGGCCTGGCGCCGCCGCCGGATGTCAGCGGGTTTCTGATCGGCTACGCCACACAACCGGGCAAGGTTGCCTATGATGGCGCGGGTGACAACAGTCCCTACGCGACGGCGCTCCTGTCCTACATGCACTCCTCCGGACGCGAGGTCCTGTCCGTGCTGGCAGACGTGAACCAGAACGTACGCAAGGAAACCGGTGGCGCCCAGGTTCCTTACGTGCAGTTCTCGGTCAAACCCGATTTCTATTTCAAGCCGGGCCCGGAGTCGGATGGAGACCTGGAAGCGGGCCTGTGGAAGCTGTCGGTGCAGCAGGAAGATCCAAGGCTGATCCAGCTGTACCTGCAGCGCTATCCGGAAGGCAGGTTTGTCGATGAAGCGCAAACGATCCTCGAAAGAGCGCTGAAGGACACGAACGGCGTCCTGCCGACGCCATCGGTCGGCCTCGCAAGTCTGGAAGAGGAAATCTGGTCCAACGCCCTGGCCTCCCGTAACCGGGCCCTGCTGCAATATTACATCGAGCGATTTCCGGACGGGCAGTATCTGGAGCAGGCCAAAACGCTTGTTACCCAGATGATGCCCGACAATCCGAACAATCTGACGCAATCCGAACTGTGCAGGCGGTTCGCCACACACCCGAACGATTCAACCGTCATCTACCGGGGCGTCTCTCTCAACCTTCTGGCAAAGAACTCCGGGGCGGCCATTCATTCCTGCGAGCAGGCCGTCAAGGACTATCCGGATGTGCCGCACTACAAGGCCCTGCTTGCGCGGGCACGGGCAGCCGCCGGCGATACCAAGATTGCCGTCGATCTCTATCAGCAGGCAGCAGCTGCCGGGGACACAAGGGCACTCGTCAGCCTTGGCCTCCTCTACGAACTCGGCCAGGGGCTGCCCAAGGACCTGCTGAAAGCCCGCGAATTGTTCGAACGCGCCTATGCCAACGGCAGCGCCGATGGGGCCATCAACCTTGCAGTTTCCCTCTATAACGGCACAGGTGGCGCGCGCGACGTTCCGCGTGCAATTACCCTTCTGGAATATGCCTCCTCGGAAGGCGCCGCCAGAGCGACCTACAATCTGGGCGTCTTTGCCAAGGAAGGCATTTACAAGACCCCCGAAGACGCAGCGGCCTATTTCGAACTGGCCGCGCAGCAGGGATACGCGGAAGGCGCCCTTGCCGCCGCGGCGATTTACGACGAAGGATTCCACACCGACAAATCACCACAAAAGGCATCGGAACTGTTGCTGTCCGCATTGACGGTGGACAGCGGCGAAACACTTGCGAAGATTTCCTCCGACGCCCGCAGCTGGTCGCGCGATACCATCCTTGAGATCCAGACCAGATTGCAGTCTGCCGGATACTACGAGGGCACGCTGGATGGTGTTCCGGGCCCTCTGTTCAACCGCGGACTGGAGTCCTGGCGGCTCTATGGTGGCTCCCCATCGTGATTTCCGGCAAGATCGTTTGATGGATTTCCTGGGGGGCCGACCGGCACATGGAATTTGACGTCCTTTACCTGGCCGACCTGCGCTTTCCCGGCGGGACGTCCACATCGCTCAAATATGATCTTCGCGCCTGCAAGCAAGCCGGGCTGAAAGCCGGTATCATACCGCTGTGTTCCCCCTTTTTTTCCCGAAACCGGACCTTGAACGCATCCGTGCTCGCCGAGATCAGGGCTACCGGCACCGTCATTGTTCCGCAGAACGAAAGACCGCGGTCCAGGGTCGCGCTTTTGTATCACCCGACCTTGCTGGACAAACGGGTGCAATGCCGCACCCGTTTCGATGCGGATGCCTGTTACCTTGTCGTGCACCAAACGATACGAAACCGGGACGGACAACGTGCCTTTCCGGCAGATCACTGGTCGGCGCTCATCTCCGACTGGTATGGCCACTCGCTCAAACTCCTGCCGGTGAGCGAGATCGTGCGCGAAGACCTTGTGATGAACGGCCTGTCCCACGCCGTTCACCAGGGTAGCTGGGCCAATCTGATCGATCTGGCCGACTATCCGGAGAAACAATCCCGGGAACCGAAATCCCCTATGGTCATCGGCCGCCACAGTCGCCCCAGCGCCGACAAATGGCCGTCTCTATCGGTCGCCACGACCTGCTATCCCCAATCCACTGACTTTGCCTTCCGCATGATGGGCGTGCCGCAGAGCTTCGTGGGCCAGTTCGAGGAGCTGCCATCCAACTGGCAGGTTCTGCCCTTCTCGAAGGGACCGATTTCCGGATTTCTTCAAGGGCTCGACATCTACTGCTATTTTCATTCCAAAGCGCTGATCGAGGCGTTCGGATATTGTGTGCTCGAAGCCCTTGCCACCGGACTGCCCTGTGTCGTTCCACGCTATATGGAAACCAGTTTTTCCGATGCCTGCCTTTATGCCGAGCCGGACGAAGCACCACTGGTCTATGAGCAGCTTCGAACGGATCCTCAGCTTTATGAAACGACCTCCCGAAAGGCACGCACGTTTGTGGAGGAGCGGTTTGGCCTGGACCAGTTCACCGCGAAATTCGAAAAAATCGCCGAACCCTCCGTCGCCGCCCTGCCCGCCCCGAAAACACGCAGACCTGCCACTGCCCCGGTCGTGCTTACGATCACGTCCAACGGCGTCGGCCTCGGGCATCTCTCCCGGCAGCTTGCCATCGCCAGGGCGATCGGCCCGCGTGCGAATGTCGTTTTCTTCTCGCTTTCAGAAGCAATCGAAATTGCAAGATCCATGGGATACCTCGCCGAATTCCGGCCTTTCCGACAGAGACTGGAATTGGATTTCAAAGCCTGGAACAGCTATTTCTTTCAGGAAATGCGCGAGGCGCTCAGCCACTACAAGCCTTGCCTCACACTGTTTGACGGCAACTTGCCGTACGCAGGTTTCGTGGACGCGGTTGAAAGCTACGGCCGTGCCACCAGCGTCTGGATCCGGCGCGGCCTCTGGCGCACGCCCCAGCCCAACAGCATCTCCCGGGAAGGCTTCTTCGACGCAATCATCGAACCCGGGGAACTCTGCGCGCCTCTGGACGAAGGCTATTCACGCCCCAACCCCAACAGCGTCACCCGGGTCGACCCGGTGTTGATGACGCCAAGAGATCAGCTCTTTGACAGAACCACCGCAAGACGGGCGCTGAACCTGCCGGACGACGCGATCCTTTGTCTCGTGCAACTTGGCTCGGAAGCAAATTTCGACATGTCCCTTCCCCGGGCACGTTTGCTGGAGTTTCTGGACAGATACCCGCAGGTGATCGCGGTCGACGTCAGGTCCCCGCTTCATTTCGAGGAGCACGCGGATTTCCATGAGCGCCTGGTGATGCGGAAGGTCTATCCGCTCGGGCAGTATCTGAAAGCCTTCGACTTTGCCGTCTGCGCGGCCGGATACAATACCTTTCACGAAAACATTGCCGCCGCGCTGCCGTCGATCTTCATTCCGAACAGCAACCCGATCATGGATGTGCAGGAGGCCCGCGCCGAATATGGGGCGCGCGCAGGGTGGAACCTCACCTCACCTGCCGAGGATCCATACGCAATCGGAGACCATCTTTTGCAGATGCTCGATCCCGATTTCCGCCAATCGCTGGCTCGGTCGTGCCTCAGAAAGTCCGGCTGGTGGAACGGTGCGCAGCAGACTGCGCATCTCTTGCAGGCGGTCGCTCAGCTTCCCGCAAATCCCCTGGAGGAGCGTTGAACCGTGTCCTTCAAACGCAGCCTTCGCAAGATCGGACTACGGGTTGCCCTCGGCAGCATCCGGAAACTTGAAACCAACACCAAGCACAGCGCAGCCCTTTTGTCGGAACACCGCAGGCAAGGAACAGTCGCGCTTGTCTGGGCGCTCGATGAGGCAGACGATCACCTGTCCAACGCGCTGAAAAGCCAGTTGGAGAAGCTCGCGGAGTTTGAAACGATCGTCGTCGTGTGCCCGCCCAGGTACTTCTCCGCACTCAGAAGCAGAGGCCTCTTTTTCGAAACCCTGCCGATGTCGTCGGATCTTCCCCGATGTGGTACCTCGGCCAACTGGGACCTCTATCTCCAACGCCGGATAACCCGCATCCGGGAGAGCTGGTCGCCGGATTTCGAGTTCACCATCGGCACTTCGCCGGAAGGCTATGTTCAATCGCTGCCGAGCGGGGATCAGACATAACCATCCGCTGAAAAGACGGCGGGTTCGGCAAAGGCATAATCGAGCAAGGAAGCTTGATGAAGAGCGTCCCGCATGTGCTCGCCGTTGCCAATCGACCGGAAAGGATCGGCCTCCCGTTCCTGCTTGAAATCCGGGATCAGGCTGAAATCGAAGGCGGACAGTTCGCAGATGCCCTCATACTTCCGCTGCAGGCTGTAAAAGGCGGTCCGGGCCGGTTGGTTGAGATCAGCGCCATAGGAAAGATGCCGAACGTCCAGCCTCGCAGTCAGCGCCTTTTCCGACAGGAACTGAAACCAGTCGTCAGTGGCTCTGGCGTCTTCCAGAAACCCTTCCATCGTTATTTCCGGTTTCAGGGAGGTCGTATCGACCCACTTCCAGGCCCCGAGCTGCCGCGCCTTTACGAGAGAGACATATCTGGCGAACCTCGGCCTTGTGAGAAAGGTGCAGGAGCAGTCAAACCGGAACAGAATGTCTTCGATCGACCTGCCGGCCAATTGCTTCGGCAGGATCGAATAGCACAGATAGTCATGCCCAAGGCGGTCGCAAACCCTGGCGAGGGCACTCAGCATGAAGACCGGATCGTCCCTGAAAAAGTTGGCCAGCGCTCTCGCCTTGTCCAGGTCGACTTCAATGCCGCTTTCTTCTTCCAGCATTGCGATGAAGTCCGGCGTCTGGGCTTCAAGACCAAACGGGGACGACGGGTTGAACAGCTCGCCAAGAACGACAGCCTTTTCAAGTCCGTTCCGCATCATGGTCTGGTGCAGATGCGTGCCGCTTCTTCCCGATGAAAGCAGGATGAGATGATGCACCATGGACTTCAGCCTTGCCGAACCTGATCAGGCGTTGCGCCTGAGCACGCTGCCCCGGAAACGTCCCTGTGCCGTGGGGCAAGTTTCAGATCAACCAAATCGACGTCCTGCGCGTTCAGAACCGGGTCTTCGAGGATCAACTGCAACGCTTCATGATCAGAATGGCGAGGGTCCGCAACGTCGACCGCAGGACATTCACCTTCGTCCCGAACCTGCTGATTGCGAACCCGTTGGAACAGAACACCTGTTGCCCCGACCCGGCGTGCAAGACGGACAAAGTCCGGCATCTCTGTGTAGTTTTCCTGCCGGACGACAAACTTCATTTGGAATGTGTCTATGGCTTTCAGCCTGCGCAAATGGCCGAGAAATGACAGATTGGGCATGAGCTGAACCAACTGCCTGCCTGGCCGCAGTTCATTATAGGTTTCCGGGGTCGCGGCATCGACGGACACATGAACGCTGCCGACATGCCCCCAAAGATCGAGCCGGTTCCAGACAGCTTCCGTCAGCAGCAGGCCATTGGTGTGGAGGTCCAGCGCCTTTCTCGGCTCTATCTCCGCGCAATAGGTCTTCAGAAAGTTCAGGAAATGCCGGCTGGCAAAAGGTTCGCCTTCACGGCCGATGGTTATTCGGTCGGCTTGGGACAGAAAGCGCGCGTACGGTTCGTTGAAGATCCAGTCGAGCCGGTCGGCATCGTATTTTTTCAGTTGAACCGGTTTTGTCCCTCGCGAAGGACAGGCGGTGTTGCTGCTCAAGTCGTGACCGAGGCTAGCGCACGCTGGAGGCTTGTCCAGCCGGGTCCTGCCAGTCTTGATGATCTCCCAATAGTAGGCCACCGCAGGAGACGGGTCTTTTTCCGACAGGATCTCCTCGCGCGCTGGAAGATCACCCCCAGTGATACGCGGGCATTCCAGATGGCAGCAATGCGAGAAGTCACCCGCAAGGATCGATCGCCGTATTTCCTGGGCCTTGGGCGAGTTCCAGGCGGTTTCAGGATCGTCAGACAGACTGCCGATTGCAGCCGGTTGCCAGGTTGCGGGACAGAAGTGAATGTCCTGGTTCGGCTGGGTTTCGATCCGCTCGAACGGATTGGAACAGAAGCGCTGGCTCAGCCAGGTGTCGTCAGGCCTATCCATGCAGTTTGCCCGGAAAGGTCTTGACCGCGTTCCCGCGTGCAAACGGTGCTTTCATTGACAATTCAGACAGCATCCGCCTTCTCAACCTCCTTGAAGGCGACGGCAACCCGGTCCTTGTCTATCCCCTTGAACGCAAGATACCTGTCCGAAAGCTGAAGCTTCTCCACCTTCTGCAACCGCTGCCGGTCGTCTCCCGCATAGTCGTGACGCATCACTGCGCCGGGCTGATACAGGAACTGCTTCGCATCCGTCTCGCCCAGCATCCGGCAACAAAGATCCATGCCTTCGTGCCCCGCCAGAAGCGGATCAAATCCGCCGTATTTTTCGAAGGCTGACGCCTGCCAGGCGGAAAACCCCTCCGTTGTCGGCGGTGCCGGTTTCTGACTGTCACCGAGATTGTAGTGGTTGCCCGTCAATCCGGCACCGGACTTCGGCGCAATGCGACCGCGCACAGCCATGGCCCCGCGCTCGATACAGGTGCCGGCAAGCAGATCAAGATCTGCAACGCCCGTCGTTGCATCATCGTCCAGAAACAGAAGGCAGCGCCCCCGCGCGACATAGGCACCGACGTTTCGCGCCGCCGAACAGCCGATATTCTCCGGCAAGCCGAATACCCGCGCCTTGTCGGCATACCGGCCGGATGCCTCTTCAGCGGCTCCGGGCCCATTGCCGACGAAAATCAATTCAACGTCCGGACGTCGAATGAAATCTTCGATACCCCGGCCAACCTCGCAGGCCTCAAGGCCGCTCCGATGGGAAACGACAATCACCGAAACCTTCGTGCCATATATGTTTTGAAGGTTTTCCTTCAGGGCGAAGCGATGAATATTCGCGTAGATCTCCTGCAGGCAGGCGGAAACGGCTTTCTGCGCCTTTGCAAATTCGCCGTTCTCGAAATGCCCCGTTGCCTGCGTGTAGGAAGCCAAACTCACGTTCCCGTTCATGCCCGATCATAAAGCCCGTCGAGTGTGTACACATCCGTTCATCGTTGCAGCACGTGGCTGACTTGATCGACGATGTGGCCCACGTGGGGCTCCCTCAGGCCGTCCGAATAAAGCTAAGCGCCTAACATGGCCTCGTCCAGCATCGCGGGGCATCTTTCGTTCCCGTCAGCCATTTCTAACGGGATCGACAAGACCGCATAAACCCATGCCTGCCTCCTTGGAACCTTGCCCTGAGTTTCGCAGCAAAAGTTTGGTCCTGCAGGCGCTCACCGAAGGAGCCGGTGTAGTCGGCAGTGATGTTAAGGTTGTCAGTCACGCCGAAATTCAGCCCCGCATCGACAAGCGCCACATCCCGGTCCAGCGCCGCACCGGTGATCGAGAACGGCGAACTGCCGGTCCTCCCCAATGCCGCAACAGCGCCAGGCAGACGCCGGCGATTGAGCAAATCCGGGACTGCACATCAGCAGAAGAGAACCAGCTTTCTTCGGCTGCCAAATACGAGTGGGAGAAAAGAAAAATGGTGGGCCCGGAGGGACTCGAACCCCCAACCAATCCGTTATGAGCGGACGGCTCTAACCAATTGAGCTACAGGCCCACGGCAGGGCGAAGCCTTTGCAAGGCCCTGCGTCTGGTTCCCTATACCATGGCCAATCTCCGGGGCAAGTGCTTTGCAACGGCAGGGTGAAAAAGGTTGGGAAACTGGCGCGGCGGAAGCGTTTCTCAAGAGGTCTGGATCGCCTTGATGGAAAAAGCGGTTCCGTTCGCCTGCGCCATCGGGTCTAAATGAGGCAGCCGGGCCTTTGACGAGTCGCCCGGGGAACAGACCTGCCAAACTCGCCCGCCGGAGCCACCATGCGATCACCGCTTCTCACCGCCACGCTGAGTGTCCTGCTTGTGTGCATGATCGGCTGGCTGCTGGTGGTCGGGCGTTCCCTCATCCTGCCGTTCGTGATCGCGCTGATCGTCTGGTACATGATCAACTCGCTGGCACATGTCTTTGCGCATATTCCGCTTGGCCGTTGGCGCCTGCCCCGCTTGGTGTCGTTTTCACTGGCGCTGCTGACGATCTTCTTTGCCAGCACCGTGGTGCTCGACATCGTGACCGTCAATCTCACCCAGCTTGCACTGGACGCACCAACCTATCAGCGGCGGCTGGAAGAGCTCTTCACCCAGGCATCCACCCAACTGCACCTTAATGATCCAATCGAGTTGAAGGACCTTCTGCCCGATTCCATCGTACCGCGCATGGTGACCGCGGGGGCGAGCCTGGTGACGACGCTGGCCGGGTCGGCCAGTCTTGTGTTCATCTACGTCCTGTTCCTGGTGCTCGAGCAGTCGACATTCGACCGCAAGTTCGAACGCCTGTTTCCTTCGCCCGAGCGGGCGGAAGCCGCGTTTGCCATGCGGGCCGAGATCAACCGCTCGATCATGCATTATTTCTCGATCAAGACCGCCGTCTCGGTTGCCACGGGCGTTTTGACCAGCCTTGTTCTGATCGCCATCGGCCTGCCTTACGCGGCCTTGTTCGGCTTCATCGCCTTTCTGCTCAACTACATTCCAACCATCGGTTCACTGATCGGCGTGATCTTTCCCAGCCTCCTGGCGGTGGTCTATTACGACACGCTGGGTCCCTTCTTCGCGATTGCGACGGGCCTCGGCCTCATCCAGTTCACCATCGGCAATCTGGTCGAACCGCGCCTGATGGGATCCAACCTCAATCTGTCAGGCCTCGTCATCATGTTGTCGCTGGCCTTCTGGGGGGCGATCTGGGGTGTTGTCGGCATGGTTCTGTGCGTCCCGCTGACGGTGATGATCGTGATCGTCTGTGCCCGTTTCGAAGGTTCCAGGCCGATTGCGATTCTGTTGTCGCAGACCGGCGAGGTCGGCGGCCTGTCGGGCAAGACCGGCACCACGGGTTAGGCCTCCGGGGAAGATTTTCAAACGACTTTCGAGGACATCTGCCGGATTTTGCCGATGAACGGCAGATGAACACAACCGTCATTACGCCGCCGCAATCACAAGCAAGTGTCCGGCCATCGAACAAACTGTTTCCATCAAGGATAAGTTCATATGAATGCCCCTCTTTTCCCCTCCGTCTCCCTGCTGCGCAAGGCTGTTCTGGCCGCTGCCCTCAGTGCCGCGCTCGTGAGTGCCGCACCGGCTGTCGCGCAGGATTCCCCGGCGCCGGCCGGCACGATCACCATGCAGGGCCGCGGTGCAGTTTCCGTTGCCCCCGACATGGCCGTCATTTCCGCAAGCGTCGTCACCACCGGCAAATCCACTGCAGATGTTCTGGCTGAAAACAGCGCCGCAATCGCCAAGGTCATTGAAGCGGTGAAAGCAAACGGCATCGAAGCCAAGGACATCCAGACCAAGGGGTTCGGCATCTACCCGCGCTACGATCACTCCAAGAACTCCAGCAGCCAGCCGGATATTGCCGGTTATGAGGTTCGCAACGGCGTTGAGGTCAAGATCCGCGACCTGGCCAAGCTTGGCGGGCTGTTGACGCTTGTCGTCGAAAGCGGTGCAAACTCGGTCGATTCCATCCGCTTTGAAGTCAGCAATGCCGACGAGATACTGGATGAAGCCCGCAAGAAGGCCGTCGAGGACGCTCGGCACAAGGCAGGCATCTTTGCGGCCGCTGCCGGTGTCGATCTCGGCACCATTGCCGACATCACGGAAACCGGCACCGAAATGCCGCGCCCCTACATGATGCGCGCCGAGGGCATGATGATGGCCAAGTCCGCCGATGTGCCGATCGAGGCGGGTGAGGAAACCATCAGCGCGAATGTCACCATCCGCTGGACGCTGAAGTAACCACGCGCGGGAGCCAAAAAAAACCGGGGCCTGGTTTCCAGGCCCCGGTTTTCTTTTGTCCAAAACTTCGTTCACCGGTCAGCGGGCTGCCGGGTTCCCTCAAAGGTTCCGGTGCCAAACCTGCATCGGCTTGTCGGTTTCTTCGTTCTCGCCGAAATCGCGCCAGGGAAACGTCACGACGACACCCTCCAGCTTTTCATAACCGCGTTTGCGCCAGAACAGATCGAGCGGGGCGTAGTCCGCCGGCTTCAGCGGGTGCGTGTCCGGGCGGATCACCGCACAGAAGGCTGCTTCACCGAAACCGAGCCGCCTGGCGTGCGCTTCGCGCTCGTCAAAAAAGCGATGGCCGATGCCCTGGCCACGGTAGGCAGGGTCCAGAACGGATTCGGCCATGTAGAAGACGTTCTCCGGATCCAGTCCCTGCTTGAGGAAAGGGGTCTTGAAAGCCTCCAGTTCGGCACCGAGCGGCTCACCTGTCGCCGCGCCAACTAGTCGGCTGCCGTCATAAGCACCGACAATCACGGCCCCCTCCGTCCGGGCATAGCGTTGCAGGTATCCGGCCTCGTACTCCAGAGACCCTTCATAGAGATACGGCCAGCTGCGGAAGACGGATATCCTCAGGCGCGCAAGATCGTTCAGCGCAGCTGTCAACTCCTCGCCCGTCAGTGTTCTGATCTCAGCTGGCATGATGCCTCCTGTCCTTCAAAAAGCTGCCTGCCCGCTGGGCACAGGTCCGTTTGTTCCAATTGTCGCAAAATCGCCTGGGCCTGTTACCAAATAGTACAAATCCCCGATACCTCTGCCTGCCCTGGCGTGGCACTAATATTTGGCATTTCTTTTCTTTGCGAGGAGCCAAAGCGCGCCATGTCCAGGACACAGCCAGCTTCCTACAGCCCGATCCATATCATTCTGCACTGGGTGATCGCCGCCCTGATCCTGTTTCAGCTGATCTTCGGCGAAAGCATGGGCGATCTCAAACACGCGCTGCGCGACGGCGGCGTGCCGGATGCGGCAACCGCCTTTCTGGGCAATGCCCACATCTGGGTTGGCATTGCCGTTCTGGCCTTGACTGTCATCCGTCTTCTGGTGCGGGCAAAATTCGGTGTCCCTGCCCCGCTCCCCACTTCAAGAGCCCAGGAACTGGCCGCCAAGGGTGTCCACGGCCTGCTCTATCTGCTCATGTTGCTGGCACCGATCACCGGACTTCTGGCCTGGTACGGCGGCATCCACACTGCGGAAGAAATCCACGAACTGAGCAAGCCGTTCTTCATCGTGCTGATCGCACTGCATGTGTTGGGAGCGTTCTACCATCATATTGCCCTGAAGGATGGCATCATGATGCGGATGGTATCTTCCCGGCACTAGCCGAAACAGAAAAGGCTCCGGCAATCTCGCAAGCCGGAGCCTTCTTTTTCACGCCGGATGACTTAATCGCGTGCTTCCAGCCACACGCGCGCAGCGTCCATGTCGTTGCCGGTAAAGCCCTCCGCCAGTTTCTGGCCCACGACGGCACCGAACTTGTAGCCATGTCCGGAACAGGCCGAGACGACAGTGGCCTTGCCTTCGCTCATTGCGAAGAAATGCTCGTCTGAGGTGAAGGTGTAGGCACAGGTGACGACGTCATCCACGCGGTATTCCTTGATCCGGCCGAACGGAGGAGAGAAATAGTCGCGCAGGGTCTCGCCTTCGCCTGCAACCGGCGTCCGATCCTGGTTCGGCGGAGCCTTGTACTTGTGAATGCCCGCCCCGAACTTGAGGCCGGTTCCGGCGACCGGAGGCAGGATGTAACCGTCGATCGGCCCGCCCGGATCGAGAATTGCCGGCGATCGTTCCCAGGCCTCGCGTAGATCTTCAGGCGGCGTCAGATAGACAACCGCGGTCCGGTAAGTCGTCAGGCTGATGTCCAGCTTCGGGAAGAGCCCCAGCGTCCAGGCACCGGCCGTCACGATCACTTGCTCTCCGGAAACCGTGCTGCCATCGGCAAGGGTCACCGTGCCTGCGGATGTGTCGACGGCAGTCACCTGAGCGTTTTCGCGAACATCAGCTCCCTTGGCGATCAGCCAGTCGCGCACCCCGGCGGCAATTTTCTGGCACAGCAGAACGCCGCCCTCATCGCTGACAGCGCCATAACGGATCGTGGCCGGATCTACGAAAGGAAACCGTTTTGCCGTTTCTTCCGGTGTCAGGTCCTCGAACGGATAACCGCCCTCGACCAGACCGTCCCGATAGACCTCGCCGCCATCGCCCGGTTCCTGAGACAACAGCATGAATCCCGTTTCGGCGAGGTGCTTCTCACCCAGGTCGTCCCACATTTCGTCCCATGCCGCGTAAGCATCGCCGATGCGGCGCTGATAACCGCCCTGGCCGCCATAGGCCCTGCGGATGATACGGTGCTGGTCACCGGAGGCCGAAAGCGGGTTGGGGATTGGTCCCTGCTCCAGAAGCGTTACCGGCACGCCTCGTTTTGTCAGGGCCCAAGCGGTGGAAAGTCCGGAAATACCGGCTCCAACAATCACAACTGTCATGAATTCTGTCCTGCGGAATGGAGGGCCAGATTATCTGCCTGTCCGGCGAGCGCAAGAGACGTTCTGACGCAAACCGCGCATGCCGGTTATGTATTTTCGGTTGCCGTAAAGAGAGAAGCCGCTACGCTCCATTCCGATAGGCTCAGGCCGATCGTGATCAGGGTGCGGGAGGACAAGCCGTGCTGGAAAATAACATTTCGGAAGAACAGCCTCTGGCCAGCCGCCGCCTCGCCGAGTTCCCGGACTGGGGCTATCTTCTGCGGGAATTCTATGAGGCCTACCGGTTCCTCTCGTCTGGTGGCAGCGACAAGATCCGGGCCCATCAGCGCGCTGTGCGAGAGGCAATTGGGCGGGTGCTGAAATCCGATCCGGAAATGCGTTTCGATGCCCCGGCCCACAAACCCGTGACCGCACATCTCCGGCGTGCCCTTGACGAGGGCAAGCAGGAGCGGACCGCTCCGCTGGTGCGTGCCATCGAAAGTGTCCGGGACCATCTCATCTGGCAGTATGGCTACGAGAAGGTGCCGCGCGGCCTCGACAAGACGTATGCCTACGTGGAAATCTGCGGACCGAACGGACCGGTTCTGACGACGGACGTCATTCTGGGCCTTGTCCTGTTCGCACCGGGCTGCACCTATCCGGCCCACGCTCACAGCGGCATATCGGAAAGCTATATCTGCGTTTCAGGATCGGTTTCGGAAAACCACCAGGGGGTCTATGCCCCCGGGTCGATGATCTTCAACCCGCCAGAGCACATGCACCGGATCACCGTTTCCAAACTGGAGCCGGCACTTCTGGCCTGGGCCTGGATCGGCCCATCGGAACGCCTCGCCAACCAGAAGATGGTCTTCAGCCGCAAGAAGGGGTGAGAGACCTCCACCCCTGTCGACGTCAGACGATATCCCGTCGTATCGTGATCTCCGCCTTTTCCAGCCCGTCCGGCGAAAGCCAGACGGGCTCTGCAATCAGTTTTTCGCAGAAGATCCCCAGTTCGGGAAATGTCAGCCCCATCGAATGGGCCAGCGCAACCCGGTCACCCGGCTTTGGGTTGAGCCCGCAACAGATCTCCCGTGTGCCCATCTTCAGGTGATGGGCAATGTCCCACTCCAGCACCACACCCTGATGCCGTGTCACCACCCAGCAGTGCATGTCGTCACAGCAGCCGTTCTTTTCTTGCGGGAAAAAATATCCGGTCACGTAACCGGCTTCGAAGCCGGCGGCACGCAGGCTGGCGATCAGGTAGGTGTTGATGTCGACGCAGGACCCTTCCGTCAGCCCGCACGACAGATGGGGCACTTCTTCGCATCCCTCGTTGAAACGAACCTGAGGATGGGCATAGCGGAACTTTTCAGCCGCCGCGTTGACGAGCGCCTGAATGGCAGCGTGACCGTCGGGCTGACTGTCGGCAATGTTGATCGCATCATAGACGAGATCTTGAGCTGCCCGGGTAAAACGGTTGCGCAGTGGCGCAAACACGGCATCAGGATAGCCCGGCCCTTCGGCGCGGTATTCGTAATTCACCACAACGTCTGCCCCGGGTTCCACCGTCACCACGGCCACCATCTGGCCGGTAGTGATTTCTCCGGCCAGGCCCAGCTTTCCGCCCTTGACCTCGAAACCGACCGGCATCTGGTGTGGCGTCGGCAAGCCGACCGGCACCAGCAGTTTGTGGCGAGCCTCATCCGCTCTGACCGTGACAGAAACGTTCGTACGCATTGTCACTCCCTCAAAAGATCAGCTGGAAAACAAGACCGGACAGCACCGCACCCGCAAATCCCAGACCGATGTAAGCGGCAAAGACATGCGGCCTGACCAGTGACCAGACGGCAGCCATTGCCGGGATCGAGCTGACAGCGCCTGCAATCATGAACGCCATCGCGGCCCCGGCGCTCATGCCCTGGTCCATCAGACCAGCCAGAAGTGGCGGCGCCACGTAGCTGTTGAGATAGGCAGGCATGCCGATCAATGCGGACAGAAGAATTGCCCCCAGCCCGTCGCCGCCAACAGCCCGCGCAATCAGGTCTGCGGGGACATAGGTGACGAGAGCTGCTTCCAGCACATACGCCAGTGCCAGCCACTTGATCAGAAACAGTGCATTGGCTTTCAGTTCGATCCGGAACTTGTCGGTGCGCTCAGTCTCTTTCCAGATTTGCCAGACCGGCCGCCCTGTTTTCGCAGAAGCGCCACAGCCGCAGCCACCGGTCGCCGCCCCGATTTTCACCGGATTGGCCAGAAAGCCGCTACGCAGCGCAAGTGCGACGGAAAAACCGCCGAATAGACCCAGCGCCACCGCAAAGACCGCCTTGCCGACGGCAAAGGGCCATCCCAGTGCACCGGCAGTGATCAGCAATGTCGGCGGGTCAATCAAGGGAGATGACAGCCAGAACGCCATGATGGCTGACAACGGCGCACCAACCGCCAGAAGACCGGCAATGAACGGTATGACCTCGCAGGAGCAGAACGGTGCAAGACCACCAAACAGGGCCGCGAGAAAGATCGCCTGTGTCTCGCGTCCCTCGAACGCACGTCCGACAAACGCCTCTGCACCGGCCGCCTTGAGCCAGGCGATCAAAGCGACGGCAAAAGCAATATACGGCAATGTTCCCGCAAAGGCGGAGAGCGCGAAGGTTACGAAAGCGACGAAGTGCGGCTGGTCCAGCAACAGCACCAGCAACGGACTGCCGATGACAATCGTCCAGGTCGACAGAAGGTATTTCGAAATGGCGAGAGACTTCAGGGACCATTTCGAAGCAGGCGTGCTGCAGCAGGCGGTCTTCGGAGCGCAACAGCTTGCGCCGCTGCCGCTTGGCTGAAGGGTGTTCATCGCATCAGACATCGACGGTCTCCTTTGGCGGGGTTGGGCACTCACAACCCTTTTCGTCCACGCAGCACTCTTTCAGGATGTAACCGGCAAGGTTTTCCAGATGGCCATAGGCTGCCCGGTTGATGACCGAGCGGCCGTCCTTTTCCTGGGACACCAGGCCTGCCGAGGCGAGAAACTTCAGATGATGCGCAAGCGTTGACGCAGGCATGCCCGTGCGGGTCTGAATATCACCGACCGTCAAGCCACCCTGCCCGGCTTTCACCAGGGTCAACACCACCTGCAGCCGGGCTTCCGAGCCCAGTGCCGCAAACCCTTGCGCTGCAATTTCCAGATCCATCTGCGCCTCGCTTAATATAACTATATTTCTAGTTATATAGTTTCTTTTGCGCTGTCAATTTGCGCCACAGGCTGTGCGGCCTCCGGATCAGGGCACGAAACTAGAAGGTGGGTACGGAAGAAGAGCCTTGCTGGCGCTCGAACATCAGGCAGCGACGAAACGCATTACCGTTTCGCAGACATCGCCCTTGAGGGAAACCTGACCGGATGCCGACTGCAATTCCGGACCAAACAGCATGGAGAAGGTCGTGGCGTTGGAGACGTTGAAAAAGCTCATGGCCGAGATCAGCCAATGGATCCTCAAAGGCGTCAGGCCATCGCGGAAGACGCCTTCGGCCACCCCTTTTGCATAAATGCCGGCAATCTGGGAAATCGCCGCTTCGTTCAGGCTTTTGATCTCGTCCGACTGCTCGAGATAGCGGCCATGATGAATGTTTTCGATCATGACCAGACGGATGAACGCCGGGCTTTCGCGATGATGATCGAAAGTGAAGGCCACAAGCCTCGACAATGCATCCCTTGGCGGCAAATGGTTCAGCTCCAGCTGTTCTTCGCCTTTGCGCACCTTCTTGTAGGCCGCTTCCAGAGCCTTGAGGTAGAGGCTCTCCTTGTCGCCGAAATAGTAATAGATCATGCGCTTGGACGAGCGCGTCTTGGCCGCGATTTCATCCATGCGCGCACCGGAAAGACCGTTCGCGGAGAATTCCTCCAGGGCGACAGCCAGGATATTCGCACGCACTCCCTCCGGGTCCTGCTTCCAGCGACCCCGCGAAGAATTTTTTTCCGGCAGCTCAGACTCATTGATCGACATGCCTTTTTCTAAACCAGCCCGGAACGGGTTACCAGCCCAAATTAACCGGACAGTACATTTCGCTTGACTGAATTAACTGGTTAGTACATTTTGAATCTCAGGAGACGCGATCTCCAGGCATACAGACCCCGAAAACGGGGCTGCCAAATGAGGTTTCTGGGAGGAACCTGGGTGGAAGCAGCAAGCAACATCGTACTGGCCGGCCTGATCGGAAGGGGTATTGCCCGTTCCAGGACGCCGGAAATGCACATGGCCGAAGCAGCAGCCCAGAGCCTGCGCGGCGTCTATCGCATTATCGATGTCGATACGCTTCCCGAGGACGAACAGAACCTGAAAGCTATTGTGCACGCGGCCGAGGTGACCGGTTTCAACGGTCTCAACGTGACCTACCCGTTCAAGATGGAAGTGATCCCGCTGCTGGACCAGCTATCGCCCAACGCGGCGGCTGTCGGCTCGGTCAACACCATCGTGTTCCGGGATGGAAAGCGTATTGGCCACAACACCGACCTGTGGGGATTTGCCGAGAGTTTTCGCCAGAACATGATCGGCGTGTCCCTGAAGACGGTGCTTCTCATCGGCGCTGGTGGAGCCGGCGTTGCAGTTGCCCACGCGCTGGCGGATTGCGGTGTCCAGCACCTGAAGATCTTCGACGTCGACACCGTGCGCGTGGAGCAACTTGCCCGGCAGGTTCGCTCAAATCGTCAGGGACTGACCGTGGAACCGGTCATGACCCTTGATGCCGCAAGCTGCGCCAACCTGTCCGGCATCGTCAACGCAAGCCCGGTCGGCATGGCCAAGACACCTGGAACACCGTTCCCGCTCGCGCTGCTCAAGCCCGACATGTGGGTTGCGGACATCGTCTATTTCCCGCTCGAAACCGAACTTCTGGCTGGCGCGAGAAGGCTCGGCTGCAGGGTGCTGCCCGGGTCCGGCATGGCGGTGTTCCAGGCTGTGCGGGCCTTTGAACTCTTTACCGGTCGGCGTGCCGATCCGGTCCGGATGAAGGCGGCGTTCGACGCCTTCGATGAAATGCCGCGGGAGACCGCGGACGCTTAACCCCTTCCGGTTTCACATCATCACGAAAGCGGAAATGGTCATTTTGAAAATGTTACGCAAACGGGAGGAAGTCATGCGTTTCAAATTCTCATCCCTGGCAGCTACTGCCCTTCTCACAGTCGGCCTCGCCGCCGCGGCCCAGGCTCAGACAATCCGTCTGGCCCATGTCGACCCGGACGAATGGACCGCCTCCAAGAAAGGTGCTGCCGCTCATATCTTCAAGAACATCGTTGAAGGTGAAACCGATCTGACGGTGGAACTGTTCCCGGCCGGTGCGCTGGGCAACGAAGACGAGCTGGTCGCCCAGGCCCAGGACAACCTGACCCAGGTCGTGCTGGTATCCGGCGCCATGTCCAAGGCTTGCCCGGCCGCGTCCGTTCTGGACATCCCCTACACCTTCTCTTCCGCAACCATTGCCTGGGACGTGCTGGATGGTGACTTCGGCGATGCCCTTGCCGAACACTGCCTTGCACAGACCGGCCTGCGCACGCTGGCTTATGGCGAAACCGGCTTCCGGAACTTCACCAACGGCACTCGCGAGATCCGGACGCCTGCGGACATGGAAGGCCTGAAGTTCCGTGTGCAGCCGATCCCGCTTTACGTGGAAATGGTGAAAGGCCTCGGCGGCGAGCCGACCCCGATCGCCTGGACCGAACTGCCCAACGCGCTTTCCACCGGTGTCGTTGACGGCCAGGAAAACCCGGTCGGCGTGATCTACAACAACGGTCTGCACAAGCTGCAGAAATACATGACCCTTGACGGCCACGTCTATGCAGCCGACTTCATCCTGATCTCCGACGAATTCTACCAGTCGCTCACTCCGGCCCAGCAGGCCGTGGTTGCCCGTGCGGCGCGCATTGCCGGCAACATGGGCCGTTCCATCCAGCAGTGGAGCACGGCTGAAGGCGTCAACAAGGTTCAGGCAGAAGGCATGCAGGTCTATTCTCCGACCGCTGACGAAATCGCAGCCTTTGCCGAAAAGGCACAGCCGGCGGTTGTCGAATATCTGCGCGGCGAACTGGGTGAGGATGCGGTCTGGATCGACCGCCTGCAAGAATCCGTTGCTGCTGCGAGCCAGTAATCCGGTCAAGACCCCGGGCGGATTGCCGCCCGGGGTTCTGGAATGTTGGAAAAGATCAGCTTTTGGCTGTTCAATCAAAGGCAGTTGAATAGCCAAAAGCTGAACAAGCAGGACCTGGAACATGAAAACGGTCAACGAATTTGCCCGGCGCCTCTTTGCGCTCGGAGCCGGCCTGTCGATGGCCCTCGTCTTTGCCATCATCTTCGTCAATTCGCTCCGCCGCTACACGGTCGGCCAGTCGGTTTCCTGGGGCGAGGAACTGCCGATCTATCTGACCATTTACGGTGTCATGTTCGGTCTCGCGCTTGCCTATCTGCAGGACAGGCATATCCGCTTCACGGTGCTGACCGATTTTCTCTCCGTCTCCGTTCGTGAAAAACTCTTCGCGGCCGTTGACCTGGTCAGTTTTGCAACCGGTGTTGCCCTCGCCTTCTCCGGACATGCCTTCGCCGTTCGCCGAGGCAACCTTGACGCTTCGGGCCTGAAATCAGCCGGCAACTGGCTTGCGGAAACCACAGGCATCGACGCGCTGGTCTGGGTCGCCAAGGTCGGCACCTGGCAGTATGCGATCGCCATCGGCGGCGCATTGCTGGCCGTGGCCGCCGCTCTCAAGTTTTTTGAACGCATCTCGGCCATCAAGGCGGTGCAGGCATGATCTACGCAATCCTTCTCATCGGGCTCGCGACCGGCGTTCCAATCGCTCTTGCCATCATTGCAGCCTTGCTGGTGTTCATGGGCTATGGCGAAGCGCCCTATTCCCTGCGCGTGGTCGCAACGGAAATGTTCAAGGGAATGAACTCCTTCCCCCTGCTTGCCATTCCGCTGTTCGTGCTGGCAGGTGAGGTCATGAACGAAAGCGGCATCACCGGCCGCATCATCGCCTTCGCCAACGTTCTGGTCGGCCGGCTGCGCGCCGGTCTGGCGCTCGTCAACATCTGGGCATCGGTGATCTTTGCCGGTCTTTCCGGATCCGCGGTTGCCGACACATCCGCCATCGGCCGGGTTTTCATTCCCGAAATGGAAAAACACGGCTACTCCCGCCCCTTCGCGGCTGCATTGACGGCGGCCTCCTCCGTGATCGGGCCCATCATTCCGCCGTCCATTCCGGTGATCATCTACGCGCTGATCGTCTCCGGCGTATCGGTGCCGGCGCTGTTCCTTGCCGGCATCATTCCCGGCATTCTGCTGGCGATTTTCCTCTCCGTCTTCGTAATGCTGACCGTGAAGGTCGATCACGGCGATCAGGCAGTAGGGCTGACCGCGGAGCCGGCCAGCAAGGCCATTCTCGGCGGGATACTGCCGTTGCTGATGCCGGTGTTCGTGGTCGGCTCCATCCTGCTCGGCGTCGTCACGCCGACAGAGGCGGCAAGTTTCGCTGTCGCCTATGCGCTTTTCCTCAGCATCTTCGTCTACCGAAACATCAAGCTGTCTTCCCTGCCGCGACTTTTCTCCGAAGCCATGCGCGACAGTGCGGTCATCCTGATCATCATTGCCGCGGTCTCTGCCGCCAACTGGCTGCTGACCTACAACCGCGTTCCGAACATGCTGACCGACTGGGTGCTGTTGAATGTGGACAGCAAGACCACGTTCCTGATTGCTACCATTCTCCTGTTCCTGTTCGTCGGACTGTTTCTGGAAGGCATCGCCGCCATGCTGGTGCTGGTGCCCATTCTGCATCCGATTGCGGTCGGCATGGGCGTGGACCCGGTCCACTTCGGCATCCTTGTCATCTTCAACCTGATGATCGGCCTGATCACCCCGCCACTCGGCCTTTGTCTGTTCGTCGCCGAAGGCATCGCCCAGGTCGGCATGGCCCGGCTGACCATGGCCATACTGCCGTTCTTCTTCGTTGAAGTGCTGGTGCTGCTCCTCCTCACATTTGTACCGGAAACGGTCATCTGGCTGCCCCGCATGATGGGCTACTGAACCCACGGAAGGTCCCCATGAAAACCGCCATCGCCACAGTCTCTATCGCAGGCGACCTAGCCGAAAAGCTCAGCGCAATCGCGGCTGCAGGCTTCGATGGCGTCGAGATCTTCGAAAACGACTTCCTGGCCTTTGACCGCAGTCCGAAGGACGTCGGCCAGATGGTCCGCGACCATGGCCTGGAGATCTCGCTGTTTCAGCCCTTCCGCGACTTTGAAGGCATGCCCGAGCCACAGCGCAGCCGAACCTTCGCCCGCGCCGAACGCAAGTTCGACCTCATGCAGGAAATGGGCGCGGATCTTGTGCTGATCTGCTCAAACGTATCTCCCATCGCGCTTGGTGGCATCGATCGTGCCGCCGATGATCTTTCAGAGCTGGGTGACCTTGCCGCCAGGAGCGGTATCCGCATCGGCTACGAGGCCCTCGCCTGGGGCCGTTTCGTCAACGATCACCGCGATGCCTGGGAAATCGTGCGCAGGGCAGACCACCCCAACGTGGGCCTGATCCTGGATTCCTTCCACACCCTGTCGCGCAAGATCGACCCCGATTCGATCCGGGCCATTCCTGGTGACAAGATCTTCTTCGTCCAGCTGGCCGACGCGCCGAACTTCAACATGGACCTGCTCTACTGGAGCCGCCATTTCCGCAACATGCCCGGCGAAGGCGATCTGGACGTGACCGGCTTCATGCGGGCCGTTGCGGCAACAGGTTATGACGGCGTGCTGTCGCTGGAGATCTTTAACGACCAGTTCCGTGGCGGTTCGCCGAAATCCATTGCGGTCGACGGCTACCGCTCCCTGCTCTACCTGATGGACCAGGTCCGGCGAACCGAACCCGGCATCCGGATCCCCGTACCGGACATGCCCGACAGGGTACCGGTTGCAGGTATCGAGTTTGTTGAATTTGCCGCCGACCGCAAGGAAGCAACCGACCTGTCGAACATGCTGACGACGCTCGGCTTCCACAAGGCCGGCAAGCATGTCTCCAAGGACGTGGAGCTCTGGCGGCAGGGCAGCATCAACATCGTCATCAACACCGACCCGCGCGGCTTCGCCCATGCGTCCTACATCTCGCATGGCACCAATGTCTGTGACATCGGCCTTAAGGTTGCGGACGCTTCGGCAACTGTTGCCCGTGCAGAGACCCTGGGGGCCAAAACCTTCGAACAACCGGTCGGGCCGGGCGAATTGAAGATCCCTGCGATCCGCGCTCTCGGTGGCAGCGTCATTCATTTCGTCGACGACAGCAAGGATCTGTCACGGGTGTGGGAAATCGAGTTCGAACCGGTTGGTCAGGGCGGGGCGACAGGCGATGCCGGCCTTATCCGCATCGACCACCTCGCCGAGACGATGAACTATGACGAGATGCTCACCTGGCTTCTGTTTTACCGGTCGATCTTCGACACGGAGAAGACTGCCATGGTGGATGTCATCGACCCGGCGGGCCTCGTCCGCAGCCAGGCTATCGAAAACGACGACGGCAGCCTGCGGATCACGCTGAACGGGGCGGAGAACCGAAGGACCCTTGCCGGACATTTCATCTCGGAAGGTTTCGGATCGGGTGTGCAGCATATCGCCTTCGAAACCGCCGACATCTTCAAGACAGTGAAGGCGCTGCAAGCCAACGGTTTCACCCCGCTGGTGATATCTCCCAACTACTACGACGATCTGGATGCCCGTTTCGGGCTGGAGGAAGACTTCCTCAACGACCTGAAAAACTCGGGCATTCTCTATGACCGGGACGAGAACGGCGAATATTTCCAGCTGTACAGCCCGACCTACGGCGAAGGCTTCTTCTTCGAGATTGTCGAACGCCGCGGCGGCTACAAGGGCTATGGCGCCGCCAATGCCCAGTTCCGCATCGCCGCCCAGAAACGCCATTTCCGCGCGAAGGGCATGCCGGCAAGGTAGGCTTGCCCGCAAAGAACGCGGGGCTGATGCAGCGACAGGAGTGACAGTCAGTCAAGACCTATCCTACACCACGCCCTCATCCTGAGGAGCCGCCACGCGGCGTCTCGAAGGATGGGCGACACACTCTGAGCAAGCAGCCCATCCTTCGAGACAGCGCTTCGCGCTTCCTCAGGATGAGGATGTGAGTGTAGCGTGGGTCTGGGTAACGAACGCGCCAAACAACGCATCGGCCCATTCGCCCCACGACGGCTTCACTGCGGCTCGCGAGCCCCCTACCGCCCGGTTTTCTGTCGCCAGGCTTCGTATTTCTGCAGGTTCTCTTCCTTCGTCGGCGGATAGAGACCGATGATCGGCGTTCCGGCCTTCACTTCTTCCAGCACGAAATCCTCAAAGCTCTCCATGCCGGTGCATTCGTCGGCAAGCTCGTCGGCCAGATGTGCAGGGATCACCATGACGCCATCCTTGTCGCCGACCAGAACGTCACCGGGGAAGACCGGAGCATCGCCGCAGGATATCGGCACGTTGATGTCCAGCGCCTCATGCAGGGTCAGGTTGGTCGGAGCTGACGGCTTGGCGTAATAGGCAGGCATGTCGAGTGCGCCGATACCTTCCGCGTCCCGGAAACCACCGTCGGAGACAACACCGGCAGCGCCGCGTAGCGCCAGCCGGGTGATCAGGATGGAACCGGCCGTTGCCGCGCGCGCATCCTTGCGCGCATCCATCACCAGAACGTGGCCTGGCGGGCAGGTTTCCATCGCAACCCGCTGCGGATGGTCCGGATTGCGAAAAACCGTGATCGGATTGCGGTCTTCCCGAGCCGGGATGTAGCGCAGCGTGAAAGCCTGACCGACCATGTTTTCGTCTTTCGGAGCTACCGGCACCACACCCTGAATGAACTGGTTGCGCAGGCCGCGCTTGTAGAGCGCCGTCGCGACGGAGGCCGTCGAGACCTTTTTCAGTTTCGCGCGGGTGTCGTCGGAAAGTGTGTAGTCGCTCATGATGTCCTCAGTAGATATCGGGTTCGCCGGCGGTGCGGCCGAAGTCGGATTGCAGGAAGTCGAAGTCGCAGCCCTTGTCGGCCTGGGTGACGTGTCGCTGGAAGAGATAACCGTAGCCGCGCTCAAACCGTGGCATGGGGGCCTGCCAGGCGTCCCTGCGGGCCTCCAGTTCCACCTCCTCCACCAGCATGTCGAGGCGGCGGTTGGCCAGATCCAGCCGGACGATGTCACCGGTCTTCAGCAGTGCCAGCGGTCCGCCGACATAGCTTTCCGGCGCGACATGCAGCACGCAGGCACCATAGGAGGTGCCGGACATGCGCGCATCGGAGATCCGCAGCATGTCGCGATGGCCCTGCTTGATCAGCGCCTTGGGGATCGGCAGCATGCCCCATTCGGGAAAACCGGGCCCGCCCTGAGGCCCGGCATTGCGGAGCACCAGGACGTGATCCGGCGTGACCTCCAGGGTCTCGTCATCGATGGCCGCCTTCATTTCCGGGTAGCTGTCGAAGACCAGGGCCGGTCCTTCGTGGAAATGGAACTTCGGATCGCAGGCCGCCGGTTTGATCACAGCCCCGTCAGGGCAGAGGTTCCCGCGCAGAACGGCGAGCGAACCTTCCTCGTACACCGGGTTGGAGAGAGGTCGGATGACATCGTCGTTATAGACGACCGCGCCTTCCAGGTTTTCACCGAGCGTCTTGCCGGTGATGGTCAGCGCGGAAAGATCCAGCCGGTCCTCGATCTGTTTCATCAGCGCGCGCAGGCCGCCCGCATAGAAGAAATCCTCCATCAGGTAGTCCCTGCCGGAAGGTCGCACATTGGCGATCAGCGGTGTCACCCGGCCAAGGGCGTCCAGATCGTCGAGCGACAGCTCCACACCGGCCCGGCGCGCCATCGCGATAAGGTGGACGACCGCATTGGTGGAACAGCCGGTGGCCATCGCAACGACAGCGGCGTTCCGGCAGGCGGCATCCGTGATGATCCGATCCGGTGTCAGGTCTTCCCAGACCATCTCAACGATGCGCCGGCCACAATCGGCTCCCATGCGTTGATGGCCCGCATCAACCGCCGGAATGGAAGAGGCTCCCGGAAGGGTCAGCCCCATTGCGTCGGCAATGGCCGTCATGGTCGAAGCCGTCCCCATGGTCATGCAGGTGCCGGCCGAGCGGGCGATACCACCCTGGATCCCGAGCCATTCATCGTCGGAAATGTTGCCGGCCCGGCGCTCGTCCCAGTATTTCCAGGCATCGGACCCCGACCCCAGGATCTTGCCGGCGTAGTTGCCGCGCAACATCGGGCCTGCCGGCAGATAGACCATCGGAACACCTGCCGAGATCGCCCCCATGACGAGACCGGGCGTGGTCTTGTCACAGCCTCCCATAAGCACCACACCGTCCAGCGGGTGCGAGCGGATCATCTCCTCTGTCTCCATGGCCAGCATGTTGCGGTAGAGCATCGAGGTCGGCTTGGTGAAGCTTTCGTCGACCGAGAGTGACGGCATCTCGACGGGAAAGCCTCCCGCCTGGAAGACGCCGCGCTTCACGTCCTGCACCCGCTCCTTGAAGTGGGAATGACAGGTGTTCAGCTCCGACCAGGTGTTGAGCACGCCAATGACCGGCTTGTCACGGAAGTCCTCTTCCGAATAGCCGAGCTGCATCATCCGCGAGCGATGACCGAAGCTGCGCAGATCGTCAGGAGCGAACCAGCGCGCGGAACGTAAGTCTTTTGGGGCTTTGTGCGTCATGATTTTATCCGGTGAAGGCAAAGGTCAGCCAGATGACGATGAGGGTGAAGACGAGGCCGGCAACCTCCGGCCAGTTGCCGAACCGGTCGTCGCGGCGTTCTTCGTCCGCGAATTCTCCCGGCGCGATATCCTCATCCTGGCGGGTGAGATCCTTGTCGGTGATTTTCATCTCGACCTCCTCAGTCCAGCAGGTTTGGCAGCCAGAGGGCCAGATCGGGGAAGAACAGCACCAGGAACAGGCCGACAGCCTGCAGGGCGATGAACGGCAGCACGGCGGCGAAGATTTCCTGCAACTGGATATCTTTTGGCGCCACGGATTTCAGGAAGAAACAGGCTGGCCCGAAAGGTGGCGACAGGTAGTAGATCTGGATGTTCATGGCAAAGAGCACCCCGAACCAGACCGGATCAAAGCCGAGATCCACCACCACCGGTGCAAAGATCGGTACGGTGATGAAGATGATCGCGATCCATTCCAGGAACGTGCCGAGCACCATGACGATCAGCATCATGACGACGATGACCAGGATCGGTGCGATATCAAGGGATGTCAGCAGGCCGCGCAGGAATTCGCCGCCGCCGATCCGGTTGTAGATGCCGATCAGCGAGACGGCCCCCAGCACCAGCCAGATGATGGACCCAACCGTCAGCACCGTCTGGCGCATGGCGTCACGTGCCATCTTCCACGAAAGCTCATTGCGGACGGCAGCAACCACGAGAGCACCCACGGCTCCAACTGCCGCGGCCTCCGTGACGGTGGCGATACCGGAATAAATGACCCCGAGCACGGCACCAATCAGAAGCCCTGGCAGAACAACCCCTTTCAGGAACTTGACGCGCTGGAACAGCGGCAAACCGGTTTCGGGAATGTCGTAGATCGGTGCCAGTGCCGGATTGAAGCGCACCCGGATCAGGATGTAGATGATGAACAGGCTGGCGAGGATCAGCCCCGGCACGGCGGAGGCGGCGAAGAGCTTGGTGATCGAAACCTGGGCCGCAAGACCGTAGACGATCAGAACGACCGAGGGCGGGATCAGCGTTGCCAAGGCACCGGCAGCGCAGATGATGCCGATGGACAGCTTGCGGTCATACCCGAGCCGCAGCATCTGCGGCAGCGCGATCAGGCCGAGCATGACGATCTCGCCGCCCATGATGCCGGACATTGCCGCCAGCACCACCGCGACGACACAAGTCTGTACTGCGACCGAACCGCGGAAGCGCCCGCCCAGGATCGCCATGCTGTCGAACAGTGACTGTGCGATCCCCGATCGCTCGAGGACGTTCGCCATGAAGACAAAGAAGGGAACGGCGATCAGCTCGTACTTGTGCAGGACCTCGCCGACATTGGCAGCAACGATGAAGAAACCGGCACGTTCGCCGAAATAGAGGATCGCCGTTGCCAGAGACACCGTCAGTGTGGTGATGCCAAGCGGAACGCCCAGCGCCATCAGCGCCAGCAGAGCGACGACGATCAGAAGGGTAATGAGTTCAATGCCCACCGGCGATCTCCCCTTCGGTGCGCTGGCACCAGCGAATGATGTTGGCGGCAAGCTGGAGGATGTAGAGAACGCAACCAGCAACAAGCAGGATCTTGAGATAGGTCGGCTGGATCGAGTTCAGCGCGGTTCCCGAGTGCTCGGTGCGCTTCAGAACTTTCAGCATCGGATCCCACAGGGCCATGGTCAGGACAATTACCGCGCCAGCCGCAATCACCATCTGCAACAGGCGCATTACGCGCCAGACCCGTGGACTGACCAGCGTTTCGATCATGGTGATGGATATATGGCGGTGCCGCTGGGTGACATAACCAACGGCAAGCACCCAGGCCGAAGCACAGAGCGTCATGGCAAGTTCCGTCGACCAGACAGTCGGGCTGTCGAACCCGTACCGCATCACCACCTCGAGCGCGGAAACCGCGATACAGGCGAAAAACAGAACGGAACAGCCGTGACCGATGAACACACTGACACTGTCCATGACATCGGCATAACGCGCGAATAGGCGTTTCATCATCTCTCCCTGAATGCAGACCTGAAGCGGACAGGTGAATCCGGCCGGGCACAAGGCCAGGTCATCGAGACTGTGCGCGCACAGGAGCTTTGGCAAGAAAGCTGCGTGCCCTCACCTTGCAAGGTGGAAAGCAAGGGCACGCATCACTGGCCGGGTCCTAGTTTTTGAAGAGACCGATTTCGGTCATGTAGGAGAGGTTCGCGTCAAGCGCTTCCTTGGCAAGGTCCGACTTCTGGGCATAGTTCTCCCATTCCTTCCGGGCGATCTCGCGCAGTTGGTCGCGATCTTCCTGGGCCCAGTTGATCACTTCGATCTTCTCGCCAGCCCCATCCCGTGCGGCCAGTTCCTGGTCCTTCTTGTCGACTTCAGCCGCCATTGCGAACATGGCTTCGTACCACCAGTCGCGCAGGGCTTTCTGGTCTTCCGGGCTCAAAGCATTCCACTTCGCCTTGTTGATGGTGAACTGCATCGACGGCATGGAGTGAATGCCGGGATAAAGCGGGTAAGGGGCAACGTCATGCAGACCGGTCGCGTCGTTGTTGACGTAGGCCGAGGCGTCTGCTGCATCGACAATGCCCTTTTCCAGAGCACCGTAGACTTCGGAGAAAGGAATGGATACCGGCGACGCACCGGCAGCCTGGAAGACCGCGGCGGCAAGCCCTTCCGGAGAGCGGATCTTCTTGCCTTCCAGATCTTCGAACGTGCGGATTGGTACGCGGGCCGGTAATGCTTCGCGAGAATAAGGCCCGCAGGCAACGACCTGCACTTCTCCCCCGGTCACGGCATCGGCTGCTTTCTGCATCACGGCTTCGCCGCCGCCATCCTTGCAGAAACCGATCATCTGCTGCGGCGTGTCGTAACCGGAGATGAGGTCACCCATGATGGCGTAGGCAGGCTCGCGGCCTGCAAAGTAGTTCACGGATGTGAAGTCGCCATCCAAAACGCCGGCTGCGACAGCATCAGGCGTTTCTCTTGCCGGCACCACGGATCCGTTCGGCGTCAGCTGGATCTCGACCCGGCCATCGGTCATTTCCTTGATTTTCGGAAGCCAGGTTTCCGTCAGATACTGGGTCGAAAAGTCCCCTGCATTGAATGAGGTCTGAATGCTGAAGGTCTCTGCCTGCGCCATTGTGGCGATGACGGAGACCGAAGCTGCCAGGGCAGCGGCGGTGAATTTCATGGTGTCCTCCACTCGATTGCGCGGGGAGCTCCTCCTCCCGCTATCTGATGCATTAATATATTAGTGCATTTCTTGCAAGTCTGTTCTATCTTCGCCCGAGAAGAATCGTGCGTTTGAATGAGAGGATCAGCGATGACGGTTGAACTGGCTCGGTTGCTGGACGACCCGAACAAGGCGGCAGACGCCGGTAGCGGTGAAAGGATCCGGCGGATCTCCGTCAGCCAGCAGATCCAGGAATCGCTGCGTGCGCGGATCATCTCGCTGGACCTCAAGCCCGGGCTCAGCCTGTCGCGGACGGATCTGGCTAGCCACTACGGTGTCAGCCAGACCCCTGTGCGCGATGCGATGATGAAGCTGGAAGAAGAAGGGTTGCTGACCATCTATCCGCAATCCAAGACCGAAGTCTCCAAGATCGATGTCGACCATGCCCGCGAAACCCAGTTCCTGCGCCTGTCGCTGGAGCTGGAAGTGACACGCACCCTGGCCAGACAGGACGACAAATCTTCCATCGCCCCTGCCCGTCAGATCCTCAAGCTTCAGGAAACGGCACATGCCGAGGGTGATCTCGGCCTCTTTGCCACCTTCGACAAACGCTTTCACCTGTCGCTGTTCAAGGCGGTCGGGCTTGCCAGCCTGTGTCAGCTGGTTGCGTCGCGCTCCGGCCACATCGACCGGCTGCGCAATCTCAACCTACCCGACCCCGGCAAACCCGCGAGCATCCTGCGATATCACGGGCTCATTCTGGCCGGTATCGAGGCAGGTGATGAAACGGCCACGGAAACCGCTGTCCGCGAACATCTGTCAGGCACGTTGCAGCAGGTCGATCAGATCGTCGCCCGCAATCCTGCGTTCTTCTAGGCCGTAGCCCAGCAAGGCAAGAGATCGAGTGAAAGCCCAGTGCCCCGGCAAGACTTGCAGAGCCAGGCTTTCATGGGGACGGGGCTGATCGTCAGGTAGCCCGATCAAGCATCGCCGATGCAACCAGTGCCCGCGCCGCCTCTCCTGCAGCTTCTGCATAAGCAGGATCGCGGTGAACCAGGATGGTTGAAAACGCGCCGTCCAGGAGCAGCACGATATGGCGGGCCAGGTGTGGTGCTCCGCCGATACCTGCAGCCTCGAATTCTTCCGCCATCCACGCCTCGAATTTCTTCTTGTGACCGGCACCAACCTTCATCGCCGGATGCCCGGGCATATTGGCAAGTTCCGCCGCTGTTCGCAGGAAGCCGCAGCCTTTCCATTTCGGGTGCCTTGCAGCAACCGCTATCTGGCGGAAGATTGCCTCCACCTTGTCCGGCAGATCACCTTCGGCTTCCCCAAACCACTTCCGGAACTGATTGAGGTTGGGCTGATCTCGTGACGCCAGATAAGCTTCGATCAGGTCGTCCTTGCTCTTGAAATGGTAATAAACCGTCTTCTTGGTGATACCTGCCTTCTCCGCGATCGTGTCGAGACTGACGGCACGGATTCCCTCCGCATAGAAGAGCTTGTTGGCAGCGGTCAGGATCCGCTCTCTGGCTGTTTCGGCAGGGTTGATCATCGATCAAGTATACTCACCAGTGAATATACTTCAATGCGCGCCATCGCTAGCGTCCTTCTATCGACTTTCAACCAAGGACAAAGCCCATGACTGCCCCTGTTCTTCTGGACCGCCACGGCCCTATTGCGCTGCTTACCCTCAACAGGCCCGAGAAGCTGAATGCGCTCAACTACGCTACCAACGACCTCATCTTGGCTCATCTGAACGAACTGGAAGCGGACGACGGCACTCGTGCCGTCGTCATCACCGGCTCAGGCAGGCGCGCCTTTTCGGCAGGTGGAGACATTTACGAGTTTTCGCGCACCATCGCGGAGGGCATCGACGTCGCGGTACGCGAATTTTGCCAGCTGGGCCAGCGCATGACTGCGCGCCTGGAAAACTTTCCCAAGCCGGTCATCGCCGCTGTCAATGGTCTGGCCTACGGCGGCGGTTGCGAGATCACCGAAGCGGTTCATCTCGCCGTCGCCTGCGAAAGCGCACTCTTTGCAAAACCGGAAATCAATATCGGCATCCCGCCGACCTTCGGCGGCACGCAGCGTCTGCCGCGCCTTGCAGGCCGGAAACGAGCCCTGGAACTGCTTCTCACCGGTGACAGCTTTTCCGCGCACAAAGCTCATGAGCTCGGACTGGTCAACCAGGTCGTCACCGACGGCAGCGAACTGGAGGCGGCCTTTGCCCTCGCAGAGCGCATCCTGCGTCACTCGCCGCTGGCTGCTTCCAGGATCCTGACTGCCGTCACGCGCGGGCTCAACACGACCATTTCCGAAGGCCTGCGGATCGAACAGGAGCAGTTTGGACGCATGGCAGCCACACGGGACGTTCACGAGGGCCTCACCGGATGGATCGAGCGGCGCGTGCCGGACTACCAGGGCGCATGAAGGCAGCCGGAAAACAGTGGGCAGCACGCCTGGAGTGTGCTGCCCACGAATGTGTCAGAAAAGTTTTACAAAAAAAGATTTATTTAATTACAAAGACTTAATCAGTACTTTTCGGTTCATTCCCGATTTTTCCGAGACCGGCTGTTGTAATGAAACCGGTGTTTGTTAAGGTCCCGGCACCCAATGAGTGAAAGGCGCACACCGCTTCACCGGCGGATGTACAGGGCTTCCAACAGCCCACCTTCCGCACCTGCAGCACCCATTCGCTGCCTTGTGCGCCTTCCTGAAAAGTCCGGCACTCGACCCTTCGCGCAAAGGGTCGGCTAAATTCCGCCTAGTGCACCTATGCACCTCCCGCCGGGCTTGCAACAGAACCATTCCGACGCTCGCTGCCCGACCTCCGGGCGGTGCATGAGCGCGTGCACGCTGCGGCCTGTTCCGTGCGGCATCGCGCGCCTTAAAAAGGAGACGCTATCCATGCAGGCTCAACAGCTGTCCGCCAATGCCGAATTGCAACTGGACGAGCAGGCTTATGGCCGGGATCCGATCGCAGACCGGGAAACGGATCTCTACCGCGGCGAATACATCATGTCGTTCGTGGAAAAGTGGGACGAGTTGATCGACTGGGACGCGCGCGCCGACAGCGAGGGACAGTTCTTCATGGACGTGCTGCGCGCCCGCGGCAAGGAAACCGTGCTCGATGTCGCAACCGGAACCGGCTTCCACTCCGTGCGGCTGACCCGCGCAGGCTTTAACGTGACCTCGGCCGACGGCTCCGCTGCCATGCTGGCAAAGGCGTTCCAGAACGGCCAGAAACGCGGCATGATCCTGAAGACGGTACAGGCTGACTGGCGTTGGCTGAACCGGGACATTCAGGGCAAATACGACGCCATCATCTGCCTCGGCAATTCCTTCACCCACTTGCACGACGAACTGGACCGCCGCCGGGCGCTTGCCGAATTCTATGCCGCGCTCAAACACGACGGCATCCTGATCATCGATCAGCGCAACTACGATGCGATGCTAGATCAGGGCTATTCCAACAAGCACAAATACTATTATGCCGGAAAGAAGGTGAAGGCCGAACCGGTGCATATGGACGAAGGCCTCGCCCGCTTCAAATACAGCTTTCCCGATGGGGCCGAGTACACGCTCAACATGTGCCCTATCCGCAAGAACTACATGCGCCGTCTCTTGTCGGAGGCAGGCTTCGAGCGGGTCCGCACCTATGGTGACTTCCAGGAGACCTTTGCGGAAAACGATCCGGATTTCTTCATTCACATTGCCGAAAAATCCAGCCTGCACCTGGTTCGCTGGGGTGGCGCGCGCCCTGAAGACGGCAAAACGGATATCCGCGAAGTTGCCGAAAGTTACTACGACAGTGACGACGCCGACACGTTCTACAGCCTTGTCTGGGGCGGCCAGGACCTTCACATCGGCCTTTACGACGACACCAGCAACATTCGCGAAGCGTCGGACCTCACCATCGACGAGATGGCCGGCATGCTGCCCAATCTGGGTGCGGATGCGAAGGTTCTCGACATCGGCTCCGGTTATGGCGGCGCGATGCGCAAGCTGGTCAAGGCCAGTGGCTGCAGCGCGGTCTGCCTGAACATTTCCGATGTCCAGAACGACACCAACCGGCACCGCAACATCCAGCAGGGTTTCAAGGACAAGATCCGCGTCGAGCACGGCGTCTTCGAGGATATTCCTGAGCAGCCGGAAAGCTTCGACATTGTCTGGAGCCAGGATGCGATCCTGCACTCCGACCAGCGCCACAAGGTGCTGCAGGAAGTCCACCGGGTGCTGAAGCCGGGCGGCTATTTCATCTTCACTGACCCGATGCAGGCCGATGATGCCGACCCGAAAGCCCTCCAGCCGGTTTATGACCGCCTGCAGCTCAACAGCCTCGGGTCGATGCGCTTCTACCGCGAGACGGCAGAAGCACTGGGCTTTGAAACCGTCGAACAGCGGGACATGACGCAGCAGCTGCGCAATCACTATTTCCGGGTACGCGAGGAGCTTCTCGCCAACTACGACAAGCTGCGCAACGAAGGCGCTTCCGCCGACTATCTCGACAAGATGGCGCTTGGGCTTATGAACTGGGTCGATGCTGCGGACGCCGGCCAGCTGGCCTGGGGCATCCAGCTGTTCCGCAAGCCTGTCTGATCACCTCCCTTCCTGATCTCCCTGCCCGGGCGCCATACACCGCCCCGGGCAGGACTATCCTTTCCAAAACGACAAGGAGCGCGCAATGACGCAAAGATCCTGGCTATTCACCAGTGAATCCGTTTCCGAGGGACACCCGGACAAGGTCTGCGACCGGATATCCGACACCATTCTGGACGCTTTCCTGGAACAGGACCCTGACGCCCGCGTTGCCTGCGAAACGCTGACCACCACCAATCACGTCACCATCGCGGGGGAAGTTCGTGGCCCCGACCAGGTCCTCGATACGGTCGAGAGCCTGGTGCGTGAAGCCGTCCGCGACATCGGCTATGAACAGGAAGGTTTCCACTGGCAGACGCTGGAAGTGGTCAACCGCCTGCACCGTCAGTCGGCCGACATCGCCATGGGCGTCGATGAAGGCGACAAGGGCGAGGAAGGAGCCGGCGACCAGGGCATCATGTTCGGCTATGCCTGCAACGAGACCGAGGAGCTGATGCCTGCGCCGATCCTGTTGTCGCACAAGATCCTGCGCACCATGGCCGAAGCCCGGAAATCCGGGCGCGAACCGCGCCTTGGCCCGGACTCCAAGAGCCAGGTGACGCTTCGCTATGAAAACGGCCGCCCGACCGGCATCGATGCCGTGGTCGTTTCCACTCAGCACGGCGAAAATGTCAGCCAGGAAGAAGTGCGCGAAGCGGTGTTGCCGTTCATCCTGCATGCCTTGCCCGTCGGCTGGACTGTTCCCGATAACCGGATCTACATCAACCCGACTGGCCGCTTCGTGATTGGCGGACCTGATGGCGATGCCGGCCTCACGGGTCGCAAGATCATCGTCGACACCTACGGCGGTGCAGCTCCCCATGGTGGCGGCGCCTTCTCCGGCAAGGACCCGACCAAGGTCGACCGGTCGGCTGCCTATGCCTCGCGCTATCTCGCCAAGAACGTGGTCGCCGCCGGCCTTGCCGACAAATGCCTGATCCAGCTCGCCTATGCCATCGGCATGCCGGAGCCGGTCGCCGTTTACGTCGACACGCAGGGAACCGGCAAGGTGGATGAAGTCGCTCTCGGCAAGACCTTGCGCGAAATGGTACGTCTGACACCGAGGGGAATTCGCGAGCGTCTCGGACTTTCGAAGCCGATCTACGCGCGCACTGCCGCTTACGGCCACTTCGGCCGCGCACCGGAAGAAGACGGCGGTTTCGGCTGGGAGAGAACCGATCTCGCCGACGAACTTGCACGGCACTTCGGCGCCCGTGCGGATGCGGCAGAATAAGAAAACAGCGAAGCCCCGGCACGGCATCCGCCGCGCCGGGGCTTTCGATTTACCGGATCAGAATTTCTCGACACTCGGCCGCAGCTCCAGCTCGGATGTCCAGGCGCTTTTGTCCTGACGCGAGATCTCCAGATACGTCCGTGCGATTGCATCTGGATGAAGGGTCTTGTCCGGGTCGTCATAAGGCGCACCACGATCCGGATTGTAGATCACCCCGTCGATGACGAAATGAACCACGTGGATGTTTTGCGGCGACAATTCCCGGGCAAGTGACTGGCACAAGCCACGCAAGGCGAACTTGCCCATGGCAAAGGGCGCTGATTGCGGGAAGCCCTTGATGCCGGCGGAAGCACCGGTGAACAGCATCACGCCCTTCCCCTTTGGCACCATCCGCTTTGCCGCTTCATGTGCGACGGCCAGCGCACCGAAGGCGGTCACATCCAGTGCGGCATGCACATCCTCAAGATTGAGTTCGGCAACCGGTCCGCGGACGCGGCCACTGGCGTTGTAGACGACAAGGTCCGGCGTTGCCCCCGCATCGTCCAGGTCCTGGAACAGGCGCGCCACACTGGCCGCGTCGGCAGCATTGCAGGCATGGGCTTTTGCTCCGGTTTCAGCGCAAAGCCCTTCCAGCTTTCCAGGAGATCTGGCAGCCAGCGACACCCTGTAGCCTTCCTTGGCGAACGTCCGTGCCAGAGACGCGCTGAGGCCCGGCCCGGCGCCGACGATCAGGGCATTGCCGCTCACGATGCGGCTCCAAGATAGACCGGCTTCAATCCGCTCACCAGCTGCGCCTGGATCGGTGCGGTTGCCTCGTTGATGGCGGTGACACCCATATCCTGCCCGACCTGAGTGCGGATCGGCCGCGATCCATTCATTGCGATCAGCTCAAGGATCTTGGTTGCGACGTTACCCGCATCGGTGATGGCTTCACCCTGTTCGAACATGCCCTGAAACATGCCAAGCAACCTGTCGCGCCCCTTGGAATAATCGCCATATTGCCCAACCCGCACCGCATCACCCGGAGCCGGGGCGGAGGTCACCAGATCAGTGCCATGGCCACTCGGCTCAACCAGAACGGACTCGACCCCGAACGGCTCCAGTTCGTAATGCAGCGACTCGCAGTAAGCTTCCATCGCCCACTTGCTGGCGCAGTAAAGGCCGAAGAAAGGCATGCCGAACCGGCCTGCAACCGAACTGAGACTGATCACGAGACCGGACTTCCGCGCCCGCATCGCTGGAAGCACCGCCCGCGTCAGATGCATGACACCATAGACATTGACGTCGAACAGATCCTTTGCCTGCTCCATGGTGAAGCCTTCCGTCAGACCAACAGGCATGACGCCTGCGTTATTGACCAGAACGTCGATCGGCTGTTCTGCCTCGATCGCCGCGACAGTCCGTTCGACACCTTTCTCGTCAGCGACATCCAGATCGACCGGCACAAGCTTGCCCGGAAGACCTTCGGCAAAAAGCTTGAGCGCCTTGGCCGCTTCCGCGTTTCTGCCGTCCAGATCCCGCATGCCCGCATAAACGATATGGCCTTCCTGCACGAGTTTCTGGGCGGTCAGAAACCCGATACCCCGGCTTGCACCGGTAATCAGGATTGTCTTTTGGGTGGTCATTTTCATTTCCCTTCTTTCTTGAAGATTGTGCGCATGAACAGCGCCAGGGGTTCGTCGCTGCGGCTTGCCTTCATTCTCGTCAGCGCGCCGCTCCACGAATTCATCAACCAGTCGGCAGCCTGTGCCGGGGAGAGATGAGACAGTCCGATCCGGGAGAGGTCCGTCTCCCGCAGGCAGATCTCGAGTTCACCGGTCAGTGCCTGCCAATGACGGTCCAGTTCCGCCTGAAAGACCGGTTTCTGGTCGGCCAGCTCCGTCGACAGGTTGCACATCAGGCATCCCTGGGCGTAGCCACGGTCCTTCATCCCCTCCCGGGCACCGGAGAAAAATGCTTCCAGACGTTCCACCGGCGAGCGTTTGCGGTCCGAAAGGCAAGCCTTTGCAAAAGCGAGCTGATCCCGGTGGTAGTGACGCGCTACCTCGAGACCGAAGTCTTCCTTGGTGTCGAAGTAGTGGTAGAAAGACCCCTTCGGCACGCCGCTTTCCCGCAACACGTCATTGATCCCGATGCCGTCGAAGCTGTTTTCCCGGATAAGCGTCATGCCGACATCCAGAAGACGGGTCTTCGCGGTCTCGTAGGCAGCTTCGTTGCGTATTCTGGCCAAGGAGTTTCCTTTCGTCAGGGACTTCTGACACCGCTAATCCGGCTGATACAGCGCCTCGTCAGCGGCGTTCGTTGAACTAGAAATAGACCGGTCTAATAATTATCGTCAATGAAACGAACTTCACGGTTGCGTGTGTGTGACAATCAACGAGGAGACCACCCGCCTCAGAAACAAAAAAACTCCCCGCGAATGACCACGGAGAGCTGATTGATCAAATGAATTTTGCCGGTCCGGCTCTGCTCGCGCAGAAGCGGGGTTTTGGCTCAGGCCTCTTCCGGCACTTTCTCACCCGCGCCTTCCGTCACCTGGTCGATCCAGTCCTGAAGGTTGTAATAGGTGGTGATGCGGGCAATTTGACCATTGCGGATCTCGAAAAAGCTGCCCGCCGGCAGCTTGTAGGTCTGGCCGTTCGCGGGCGGCAATCCGCTGTCGGTGCCGATATAGCTGCCATGGACGATGAACTCGGCAGCAGCCCGTGTCCCGTCTTCACTGACGAACAGCACGATGTCGCTGAGCCGCTCCTTGTAGCAGCGCGTCATGTGAACGTTGAAGGACCAGAACTTGTCCTTGCCGACACGGCGTTCGCCCTGGTTGACGTCATGGATCAGGTCGTCGGCAACCAGGCTTTCCATTTTCTTGGTATCGCCTGCATTGAAGGCAGCAAAATAGGTATCGATCAGAAACCGGGACTGTTTGTTGGCCATAGGTCCTCGCAGGGGCGGAAACACAATCTGGCCGGGAGTTTGCCTTCGCCGCCTTCCCGGCGCAAGAGGTCGAGGAGATTGCGGTTTACGGTTCTTCACCGAAACCGCTTCAAACCAACCAAAGTCCCCGCCCAGGGTGACAGCCGGCGCCCGATGTTAAAGTGATAAAAATGCAACATACTGTATCACATTAGCAACAAACATCACTTCTCTTGAAATTGCCGGTTGCATTGGCATCGGCTCTCGAAGTATCAACTCGTCACCGGTCACTATCCGGAACAGACATCAACGGTTCGGCCATTTTTCGCCACCCGCATGATCAGGCCCTGCCCACTCATGTACGGATGCTGTTCTGGCGGATCGGACAATCGCGCATGAAGTTCAACGGTTGAACGCTGGGAGTGTACCCCGGAAGCAACAGGTTCGACTCCTGTGATGTGCTCCATGGATAGCTCAGTGGTAGAGCATCGGACCTTTAATCCGACTGTCGCGAGTTCAACTCTCGCTCCAAAAACACGGCCTCCAACGCCGAACTGGCCTGTCACGCCAGCAGCTATGCAAGCTGTTCCATTGGGGACCCGGAGAGGTCTTGCGAACGCGGACCGGTCCTTTTGCCTTCGGGTGAAAGTGCCCCGACCGCCGACGCCAGGTCGCTTCGCCCGGCCTTTGGCAAAGGCTCTGCCGCCGCTTTGCCGGAACCGCCTGTTTTCGAACGGGTTGGAACCCGCATTGCCGCTGCTACGCCCTCTGGCCAAGGGCCCGCCGGGAGACCTCGTGCTCTCTTCGGGTCTCATTGTTTCACCCCGGACGCCTCATGACGAGCGACCGGTTTCCTCAACCTCCAACCATCTTCAACACCGGAAAGGACAACCACGTGCCTTAGCGCATTGGAAGGATTATCGAAATGACGACTTTTCTCGACAAGATCCGCGGGCGGACCCGCGTAGTGATTTCTGAAACGGAACGGGCCCTCCACATCTGCAAGGGAGAGCTCCAGGGTATTCTCGGACCCGGTGAACACAGCCTCGAAAATGGCCGTGGCACCCTGGTGATCGAGCGCCAGTCCTTGGCGATGCCCCAGTTCCGGTCGGCCTACGAGAAGGCGCTCTTCGATAAGCTTCCCCAAGTTGCCGAAGAGCACTTGACCGTTATCCGGACCGGACCGGGTGAAGTGGCGATTGTGGAACGGGACAACCGTATCCATACCGTGCTTGGCCCGGACGAGCGGCTTGTCCTGTGGACGGATGCCGGCCCGTGGACCTTCGAGGTCATCGACACGGCTGCCGACCCGGCCCTCACGCAGAAGCTCATGCGCCGGCTCGGGGATGCCCGTCAGACGCAGCAGTTCGTGATCGTGCCGGTGACCGACGGTAGCGTCGCCCTCCTCTTCATGGATGGCGTGCTCACCAAGGTGCTTGAAGCCGGGGTGCATGCCTTCTGGAAGGCAGGCCGAACCGTGACGCAGAAGGTCATCGACCTCAAGCGTCAGGCTCTCGACGTCACCGGTCAGGAAGTCTTGACCCTCGACCGCGTTACCATCCGGATCAACCTCTCCGCGGATTACCGTGTGGTTGCCCCGGTGAAGGCCGCAACCGAGGTGAAGGACTTCACCGACACGCTCTACCGGGCTTTGCAGCTTGTGTTCCGCAAGCAGCTCGGCGCGCTCAAGCTCGACCAGATCCTTGAAAAGAAGGGGGAGGTCAACGCGGAAGCGGCCGCCAAGATCAAGGCCGACATGGCTGAAATCGGTGTCGAGGTCTCCGACATCGTCCTCAAGGACGTGATCCTTCCGGGCGAAATGCGCGAGATCCTCAACAAGGTGGTGGCAGCTGAAAAGGAAGCCGAAGCCAACGTGATCCGGCGCCGTGAAGAAACGAACGCAACCCGTTCGCTTCTCAACACGGCCAAGGTCATGGCTGAAAACCCGGTCATGCTTCGGCTCAAGGAGCTCGAAGCGCTCGAAGCCATCGCCGGCAAGGTCGACCGGCTCACGGTCCACAACGGAACCGGAGGCCTCATGAACGACCTCGTCCGGCTTCGGGACGACAACGCGGCATGAGCCAGAACGGCGCGGGGCAACCTGCGCCGTTTCTGTTTCAGCGCGGCCCTTGCAGGCCCTGGCTGTCCAGATCCTGTCACTTGGCCACCTCGATTGAGGGTGCGCTCGCCCGCTTTCGCAGGGGCCGCAGAATTTGAAAACAGTATACATTTAAAGAAAAAGACAATGAAAACAGACACAAAGATCTCGAAACGCCTGTCTTTCTGGCTAAGACACAAACCGGAAGACGCCGGTTTGATGCTGTCAGACAGCGGTTGGGCTGACGTAGCTGATGTCCTTGGTGCCTTCAGAGCCCTCGGCCTTGATTGCAAAAGGGATCAGCTGGAAAGAATAGTCGCGACCAACGACAAGAAACGCTTCGAGTTCTCCGAAGACGGTAAACGCATTCGCGCACGTCAGGGTCATTCGATTGACATTGAACTGGGCCTCACAGCTTTACAGCCTCCGGAGTTCCTGTTCCACGGAACGGCAACACGCTTTCTGCCGCCCATTCTGACCGAAGGCCTGAAACCTATGGCGCGGCACCATGTGCATCTGTCACCGGATCGCGACACCGCGCACAAGGTCGGAAGCCGTCACGGCAAACCTGCAATTCTTCAGGTCGCAGCCAGCGCAATGCAGGCAGAGGGGCACACGTTTTACAGAACGGAGAACGGCGTCTGGCTGACGGATGCCGTTCCCGCACATTTTCTGGCACTGACAGAAACCCATCCATAATAGGTCTCTTCGCGAATTCGGCATCCCTGGTTAAATCGTCTGGACCGGCATGAACCAAGGGCCTTCGATGACTCCCCCCCCTCACGCATACCGGCACCAAAATAATAAAATAAATCTCTTTCTTTATTCTCGAAGCTAAATATATAAAGAAAATACTTTCTTTATCGAGGTTGCCATGTCAATCAGCTCGCCAGCGCTCCCGCCCGTCAGCCCGTCACTCTTTTCACCGGAACGCGCGGCCGGCACACTGGCGCTGGTGCTGGGGGTCGGGTCTCACGCCATCAACGGCTTTGTTACCACCGCTGTGCTGCCGGACATCATCCGAGATCTTGGCGGGCAGGACCGTGCATTCTGGGTATTTTCCTCCTTTGAAATGATGGCAATCCTGGCGGGCTGCCTCACTGGCGCAGCAAAGGTCCGTTTCGGTGCCCGCAGTCCCTTCCTGCTGGCGTCGCTCCTGCTTGCGGGCGGATCAGTGCTCGCGGGTCTCTCGACATCTCTGGAAGGGCTGATTGCCGGACGCGCCCTGCAGGGCTTCGGCGAAGGCATGATCATCGCGCTGTGTTATTCACTGATCCCGGATCTCTTCCCCAGCAACATCGCCCCGCGTGTCTTTGCCTTGCTGGCAGGGGTCTGGGCCGTTGCAGCGGGTATCGGGCCGGTTTCGGCCGGCTTGCTGTCCGAACTCTGGTCGTGGCGCGCCGCCTTCCTGATCAACATACCCTTCGTGCTGCTGCTGTTCGTCCTGATGAACACGGCCTTGCCTGCGCACGCGGTCCGTCCGGCCACGGCCAGCGACCCCACGGCCAGAAGATTGCCGGTCCGTTTGCTGGTTCGCCTTGCCCTGCTGGCAGCAAGCATCTTTCTCCTGACCGTGATAGGCGAGCTGCATGCGCCCCTGCCGCTTGCCCTGACGATTGCAGCCGGTCTGGCAACCGCAGCGCTGCTGCTGACCTTTGACGCCGCAAGCCCGCATCGCCTTTTCCCGCGCGATGCCTTCCGGGCGCAGACCCTGATCGGCCTCGGCACCTGGATCGTGTTCCTCATTTCCGCTGCCGCTGCCGTGCGGGCGGTTTTCGTGACGACGGTGGGTCAGGTCTACTGGGGCCTCAGCGTGACGCAGGCAAGTTATGTTGCCGCCGGGCTCGCCTTCTCCTGGTCGATCTTCGCCGTCATCTCTTCCCGTGCACCGTCGCGTCAGTGCGAGCTGACCTATCTGACGACCGGTCCGTTCCTGATCGCCGGTGGCTTGACCCTCACTGCTCTTGCGATCTCGACCGCATCGCTGCCTTTGTTTGCGCTCGCTGCCGTGGTTGCCGGTGCCGGCCACGGGCTGTGCAACCAGATCCTGATGCGTTCGCTGATGTACACCGCCGAGGGAGAAGACCAGAACCTGGTCTCCAGCATCCTGCCGACCATTTCCTCTGCCGGTATTGCCATCGGCGGTGGCCTTACCGGACTGATCGCAATTGTCACCGGTCTTGTTGCACCGGGATCGGAAGAACTGCTCACCCGGGAGGCCGTCGCGCGGTCCGGCGCCTCCGTCTTCTACATCAATGCGGGCCTGACACTGGTTCCAGCCCTGGCGATGCTGGTGCTACGTCACAGATTGACTGCAAGGGAAAGCGCCATCGCAAACGAACAGTCGCCCCCCTCACCCAAGGCCGGCACCGCGCGTCTCGATCCGGTAGACCCACGTCACCACCGCCCCTAGCAGCGAGGTAACCACGAGGCCAGCCAGCAGCACGTCCGTTCCCAGGTCCTTGAGCAGAATCGGAAACAGGAAGGCAGTCACAACGGCGCCGATCTTGGCGAAGGACGCCGCAAGGCCCGCCCCCGTGCCGCGATAGGCGACAGGAAACACCTCGCCGGCAATCAGGTAGGTCTGCGCATTCGGACCCATGTTGGTCATGAAGTTGAACAGCATGAAGCCTGCAAAGATCAGGGGGACGTCCCATCCAGGTCCTGCATGGTTGCCGGAAGCCGCAATCGCCAGACCAACGGCGCAGCCGATGAAACCGATCACCTGAAGGCGGACACGGCCAATCCGGTCAGTGAACATCACGGCAAAGACAATGCCGACAATCAGCAGGACGTCGATCAGGGCGGCGCCTTTCGCCGCAAGCAGATCATTGTAGACCAGATCAGAAAGCGACTGTGCGTGCTCGCGCTTGTTGCCAATTGAACTGGCCAGGATGACCGGCGTGAAGATGCCGATGCCATATGTCCCGAGATCCTGCAGGAACCAGGGAACCGACGCAAAGATCGTCGCCTTGCGCAGTTTCCGGTCTGTCAAGAACCGGCTCCACTTGACCTTGTGCGCATGCGGCGAAGCGGCTGTTTCGGCCTTCAGTGAAATCTCGCTTGGATATGTCGGGTGCCGATTCAGCAATCTCAGCAGCGCGGTTTCCGCTTCTGCCACCCGTCCCCTCACGATCAACCAGTTGGAGCTTTCCGGAACAAAGAAGCGGCCGGCCAGGATCAGAAGAGCAGGCGGAACGGCCGTCAGATACATCCAGCGCCAGGCTTCGGGGTCCGGAAACCAGGTGAGCGTCAGAAAGGCAAGACCTGTACCCGACAATGCCCCGACCGCCTGAAAACTGAAGGCTCCCAGAACCATCCGTCCACGCGCCCGCGCCGGAATGTTCTCCGAGATCACCATATGCGCCGTCGGATAGTCACAGCCGAGCGCCAGGCCGACACCGAAGAGGGCTATCAGGGTAATCGAAAGGTTCGGCGCTATCGAAAGCACCAGCAGAAAGGCGATGAAGAGCGCCATCTCGACGATGAACATCGCCCTTCGTCCAAACCGGTCCGCAAGCCCGCCCAGTGCTGTCGCACCGATCAGGATGCCGAACAGGATCGCCGAACTGACAAGCCCGTGCTCCACCGCTGTCAATTTGAACTCCCGCCCGATCAGCGGCAGGGCGATGCCGGTCATGAAGACAACCATGCCTTCAAAGAACTTGCCGGCACAGGCCAGCCACCAGATACGCCACTGCATGCCGGTCAGGATGGAACTGTCGACATCCGTACCATCGCGCCAGATCGGTGTCTCCTCGATGTAGGCCTGCGGACTATCGAGGCTTGCAACTGATGCGGTGGAGAAGGTCTGCCGAACGTCGCTCATGAAATCCCTCCGTTTGCCAATCGGGAAAGCAGGAGAAGGATAGACTGACGGTTATGAAATTCTGGTGATTGTCGTAGCGTAAACTTTCATTCCAAGAAAACTGCCGCCTCAACTCGGGTGACCTTTGCCTGTTCTGCAGCAACGAAGGTCTTCTTCATGCCCGATCCGTCTCCTGGTCGCGATAAGCAGTATTGACAGTGTGAAACAACTTTCCGATGATCCGGCAGTTTTTATTAAGACCGGTTCATTTATGGGTTTTCCTGCCGCTCGTCTCACCGACCTGCATACCTGCCCCATGTGCATGGGGGTTCCCGCGCCAATCGTATGGAAAGGCGCCTATACCGTGCTTACCGGCAAGCTGCCGCAGGCACGTGTTGGCGACATGTGCGTTTGCGTCGGCCCGCCGCCTCCAGCTGGTGGTGACCCCATCATTACGGGTGCGTGGACGGTTCTGGTCGAAGGCAGCCCTGCTGCGCGAATGACAGATCTGACCGCAAAGGCCGGAACAATCATAACCGGCCTGCCAACGGTTCTGATCGGAACGCAAGGTGGTGGTGGTGGAGGCGGTGGCGGAGGAGCAGGCGGCGCAGCGCCTCCGGCAAAAAGTCCGCACAAGTTCTCTGCCGGTGCGGAGACGGGTATCGAGAAGCCCTACAAGGAAAGATACAACTCGAAAGGCATCAAGAAGCCGGAAACCGAGAAGCGGTCGCTCAAGGATCAGCTGAAGGAGAACTCTGAAGCCAGCGCCGAATACGAGTATGAGCTGTTCAGCAAGGAAAAGACCTTCTGGGAATCGGAAGGCGGTCATTTCAAGACCGAGGCGAGCGCGGAGGCAAAGCTCGGCATATCCGGCGATATCAACGGGGACTATGCCGCTGGAGCTTATGCAAATGCGAAGGTTGCCGCCATCACCGGGAAGGCCGAAGGCAAGACACTCAACGGGCTTGTCGGTGGCAAGGTGGAAGGCGAAGCCCTGTCCGCTTCAGCCGAAGGCGGTCTCGGCTTCAGAAAATCCGAAGATTTTGCGGGAGTGGAAGGCAAAATCGGAGGTGAACTCGTTCTGGTACAGGCCAGCGCCGAAGGCACCATTAACATCAGTCCCAAAACCCTGTACGACAACACCCTTGGCCCGTTTTTGAGCTGGGTGAGCGGAGATCCGGCGAAACGAACGCTCGACAGTGCCTATGACCACGGCCTTCGAATCGGAGGCCGCGGAGAAGCCGGTGTCGGGGCTGCAGCCGGGGCCAGCGCGCAGGCAGGAAAAATCGGTGGCGCCTATGGCGTGACTGCGGAAGCCAAGGCAGGGGCCGGTCCGATGGCGGGCTTCAAGGTCTTTGTCGGAGTTTATTAGACAGGTGGTTTTGCACTCGAGACCGCCGGCAGGAACACCCAAGGGTGATAATCGGAATGACCACTGAGGACTATGTCGCCGCCGAACTGACCGCAATCAGCCCGGCCCCGTTTGCGTTCCAGCTTCTGCTTCCCGGAAGCTGGGAAGTGAAGCAGGTCAACGAGCAGCCCCTCACGGTGGACAGCCCCACCATCATTGCGGTTTTCGAACCTCCCCAGGCGACGAATATCTCCGTTCAGGTGATCGGCATTCTTCTCAACAACGAGATCTCGGCCGCACACTGGCTCGAATACTACTGTTCCCTGTCGTCCTGGCATGTCGACACCCTGCAGCCGATCGATGCTCGCCGCGCACGCGCAAGCTGCTTCGTCAGGGCCGAAGGCCACGAACTGCGCGGCCTCGTCACCGTCACGGTGAATGGCAATACGCTGATCCTGATCCAGGCCTTTGTTCCTTCCAGCGAGTTTGCTGCCCTTTCGGACATCGTCAACATGGCCGTCAGGTCCTTCCGCACCGAACAGGTCAGGCAGCCGAACGTGATCGAGGACTGGAGCAACTTTTCCCTGTTCCAGGACATCGGCTTCTTCTTCCCGGCGTCCTGGCATGTCAACCAGCCGCAATCCGGTCTGGCCGATCGCATGGCCATCGACTTTGCCCGCACGGGCTCCAACGGCGAGATCCTCGGGTTCGCCAGACTGAAGGCGATCAGCGCACAGCAGCCGGTAGACCTTGTTCAGGAACTGGGCAAGACACGACGGGAGTTCGAAGGTTCCGACATCATTTTCGACGCGGGTGCGACGTCGAAAGCAGTGACGCTCGACCCGCCGTTTATCGAAGCCACCGAAGTGACCGTCGGTGCCCGCACGAGTGAAAGCGATGAGCCGCTGGAATTCACCGCGCTGGCGATGAAGACCCCGTCGCACGTGATCATCAGTTCCATACTCGGCCCCTCTCGCAAGACCTCGTTCTACAATTGGGCGGTGAACATGCGTGCGCACGAAATCGCCAACGCGTCGCTGCAATTCAAGAGTCACTCCTGAGGTCAGTCAAACTGGCGAGGTCAGAACCCTGTCAGGCCCCGTTCCAGCCACTGGCTTTGTGGTATCTCCTTGCCGATCTTGAAGGAGAACCGCTCCACACGCGTCACGCCGCTGTCCGTCTCGCAACGGAAAGCTACGTCGAACCAGCGGCCAAGACTGCGGAAAGCGGCGATACGCGGCTGCAGAACGTTGCCGCCACGAGGCCGGAAAGACGGCAGCAGTTCCGGCGGCAAGGAACTGACGGAAGCAATCTGCTCTCTCAACTCGGTCATGCACAAAAGGTTCAGCCGCTGGCCCTCGGTCATGCCGCGCATGGCCGTGCGTGCCTGCGGATCATCCAGAATATCGCGGGAATAAAGTTCCCGAGCTGCAATCATTCCGGCTGGAGGTCCTTCCGAGCCGCCTGATGCCCTCCCTCCTCCTGCCTGGTCGCGTTGAGGCGAAGCCACCGGTTTCGGTGGTTTGGGAGCGGGCGTCTTGTTCGTTGCGATCGGTCCGACAATTCCGAAGTCTTCGGTGGGCTGCTCTCCGGTTTCAGCCGTGTCCGTTTCCGCGCCGGTTCCAACGGTCTCCTCTGGCAGGGCCTCCGGCTGTTCGGGTGTTTCGGCAACGTCTGAGGCATCCTCTGGAGCTTCGCTATCATCAGCGACGTCTTCAGCGGCGGTATCCTGTGCTTCTTCCGAAGCCTCCTCCTGCGGCGCGTCGGTTTCGGCAGCCTCGGTCTCCTGACCTTCGCCCTCACCCTCCCCTTCGCCGGCGTCCGTTTCGCCCGCCTGGGCCTCATCCGTCTGCGCGTCGGTTTCCGCCTGCTGCTCACTCTCCGAGGATGCGCTTTCTGCGGATGCCGGCGGCGTTTCCTCTTCCCCTTGCAGCCCCGTGTCTTCTTCGCCGAACTCGGTCACTTCCTGCAGAACGGACGGCTCTGGCGGTTGTTCGGGCGTCTCGGCAAGGTCTTCGCGAGCGGACGCTGGCGGTGGTGGAGGCGGCGGCGGGGCTTCCTCGGCCTGCTCCTGTTCCGGCGGCTCGGGTTGTTCAGGTGCTTCCACCTCTTCCTGCTCCGGTTGCTCCGGTTCAGGTTGCTCAAGTTCCACAGGTGGCGTCTCTTCCTCCTGCGGCGGCGGGGGCAGCAGTTCGACTTCAACCACGTCCTGTAGGGGCTGGGTCGTGTAGCCGGATACGCCTTCCAGAAGCATCAAGGCCACAAGCGCGTGCAGCACGGCGGAGACCACGAGCCCCCACAGGAAAAGCCGCCGGTCCGCAGGCTCAATCCCGACCATGTTCCGGTCCATGTCGGCGGTGATGGCCAATAGAGCGCCCTTAAAGCAAAGTTGCCGGTTGATTTCAGGTTCGAAGTTTCAAAAAAACCCGGCGTCTCCGCCGGGTTCTTCGATGTTTCAAGCTCTTCCCGGCAGCTTAGCTGTCCAGGAACGACCGCAGCTTGCGAGACCGGCTCGGGTGCTTCAGCTTGCGCAGCGCCTTCGCTTCGATCTGGCGGATACGTTCACGGGTAACCGAGAACTGCTGCT